>Ga0207841_1000003_pt1 | contig 863888 bp, 827 predicted proteins | sample HigsolmetaGSP18D_FD_184846 | JGI IMG/M metagenome (GOLD analysis project Ga0207841, IMG submission 184846) | High solid enriched microbial communities from the Joint BioEnergy Institute, USA - SP1-8-D (SPAdes) | ecosystem: Engineered > Bioreactor > SSF (Solid state fermentation) > Aerobic >... | reverse complement strand
CCCCCCCCTCCTCAAGGCTTTCGTTCTTCGTCTCTCATGCTCACGCGTTGAATTTAGTGATCCGTTCATCAAGATGATAGAGCACAACAAGACCTACGGTTTCACAATTGCCGTCAAGGAACTCCGAGAGACTGTGCCCAACATCTTCCGTTATGCTTCTGCCTACAAACGGATGAAGGGTATAAAGTCCAAGGGGCTCTGGGAGATGTTCCTGGAAGACCCAAAGAAAGAGGAGGAAAAGCCAGAAGAGGAGAAGAAGAAGAAGGAAGAGAAACTGCCAGACGAGGTCCTGCTAACCGAACCTGGTGAGGGTATCCCGGAAGTGGACCCTGAAGCCATGGAAGGGGAGAAATACAACATGTGCCACTTCTGGAGCAACTTTGAGATTGCTCGCCTGGACTTCTTCCGGAGCAAAGAATACGAAGAATTCTTTGAGATGATGGATAGGAGTGGTGGCTTCTGGATGGAAAGAGTACGTATAGATTCGCATCGTCATGGATATCGCGCGCGCTGACTTGTGATTCTAGTGGGGCGATGCGCCCATACACTCTCTTGCCGCCGGAGTTCTTCTCTCGCCCAGTGATATCCACTACTTCCGCGATTTTGGATACCGCCACACAACCATCCAACATTGTCCAGCCAATGCTCCTGCACGGCAGCTACCCCGGATCCCGTGGCTGGAAGAGACAACACTGGACGAAAAGAAACGGATAGAAGAGGACGAATACTGGGCGACTCCTGACCCTGTCAAAGAGAATGGAGTCGGCTGCAGGTGCAAGTGTGACACGGACATTGTCGATGTCGAAGGCAAGCAAGGCAGCTGTCTTGCCCAATGGGTCGAGGTCGCTGGAGGCTGGGCATCTCCATAGACTTGTGTTCCCACTTCGGTTTTCACTGTACTGATTTCCCCTCTTTTCTATACCTATTTTCGACTTTGAGCATCGCTTGGGTCGCCCATGGAGTTGTTTGCTTGGCCTGCATGTCCTTGTTGGCCACGGGGGTTCTTCCGGATGGCGTTAACGGATCTGACGGCTTCCTTTTTTTTTTGAGGAAGCCCGTATCACCATTCTTATCGATATTGTTTGGCCTCATCTAGCGTGCTTGTTGTACGTTTCATTTGGATTGCCGTTATAAAACCCTGACGACACGCTATCTGTTCTTTGGAAGAGAGTATTGTGCGACCACGGAGCGAGCTCTTCACCGTGAAATACTAATCACTGGAATTCTCGCTGTCATCGCTGAGTTGACCCGCCCACCTACCATGCCGTCATGTCGGAGGAGGCACTCGATTCGACTTCAAGGAATCGATTTTGCTCCTTGGTTCAGAGATTGCGATCATGACGCTTTCACTGCGACCCGGCTCCACAAGCATGATCGTGATTGATCCAACGGCATGAAAGGAGGGATTTGATGCATTCCGAGGGCGAGTTTAAACTGTGCGGACAAGCGAGAGTACCACTAATAACTTAATGAGACGATGATTGTTCAGGGACATGTCGGGATGAGAGGAGACGGCAGGCGTTGAAAGGGAGGGGTGGTAGGACTCTTGAGTGGTTCCTTTTCATCGATCCATGCCTGTTTCAAGACTCCCCTGCTTTCATTTCTTTTCGCTCGCGCCTCATGTTATTCGATTCCTTATCATTACCCAGCATTTTCTTCATGATGTGTACATACCTCTTTTTCACACCCGCGAACATGCACTGGCACACGTATTCCCCCTCACAACGCAAATAGTCAGATCGAGACCGGCTGTCTATAGAGTATGGATAATCTTCTTCATGTCAAGGAATAATGATAGGATCAGTCCGCTGTCTCTTCATGTTCCCTATTCCACGATGACGCATTGCAGATATCAATTTGTCGATAGGCAGGTTTTTCTCATGACACTTTTGGCTATAATAGGCCAGATCACTGCTCAATAATAATACATAGATCTTGGTGATGTCGATCTTCATTTTTGTGCTCCCGGTCTGGTTTTGATGCTGCTGCAATGTTGTTGCTTGGATGCAGATAATGGTGGTGTAGTGATAATGATTAGGATCGGGCAGTTTTCCTAGACTAGATAGTCATCAACTGATGTCCTCGCTTGGAGTGCTCTATACTTACCTATCGAAGTAGGCAGGTACTGTACCTTAGTTATCGTTATCATGGTAGCCTATGTCACCGTTGCATGCGGTGGTAACTGTACTGTACTGTACATTATCGATTCGCGTCTGATTGACTGGATGGGTTTTTTTTTTTTTTCAAGTTACTCTGTAGCGCTTCCCTTGGTACTTAAAGATGATATTTACTATGTCGGTATCAGATTTCTCCACCCGTATCTTGCTTTGGTCTCTGGCGTGCTGTTCCTGTTGTGATGATTTCCTACAGAATACATTCAATGAATTGCTCAAGGATGTCCATGCAGCGTACAGTATTCTGTCCATGCTACAGGCTACGCACAGACATCACACAAATAACAGCGCCGTCAACACGCCGTTCTTTTTTGTCCCTGCAACAATAATGACGAGCTAGTCCGTTGTTCTCCGTACTCCTACTGCGCAGGCTAGTGGCCGTGGGGCACTGTGCCTCATTATTCTTTTTATTATCCTGGGCTATTCTTTGTTTTTATCGTATTTCCCGCTTTTGAGACTCGCAACTGTGATCCTCTAGAGCGCCTGCGCCCTAAAGACTGGGATCAGATCGCCCGCGCGCATCATTCAACCGCTGCGTACGAACCTCATGGAGTCGCTGACTGCTACCGTGTAGTCCGTACGGAATACATCAAGGTAACATGGCCCCTGGAGTCAATCGACTATTCCGTACTACGCGGTAGATCAATTATAGTGATCGGCCGATCTGTCGTCAAGCAATAGCCGACTTCGAGCGTGCCGGTCCCTGCTAGGGAATGTCCTACAACAGTTATTCCTTGTATAAACAAACCGGATTTTCAAATTAGCCCCGCCCAAAAGGGGCCGTTTGCAGTGTTGTAATCGATCCACTAGGAGAGCGCCAATCCCCATGGATACCTTCTATGCGACGATAGGATCGAGCTTCGAGGGCCTAGCGGACAGCTCTACATATCTTTCCCCCTTTCTCTCTCAGAAGTACGTTCCGTGATGTGCGTCCCTTGCCATTATTACTCGCCATGATCTCCCTAATAATAGCGCTGTCCAGCGCACTCGGCTTGACTGCGGCCTTCAACAACCCCCCTGGGGTCGAGACCTGGTGCGGAAAGGCATACCGGCCAGCGTGAGCATCCGCTATCTCCCTATTCATATACAATTGGGTCCGTGCAGACCAGCAAATTAATTGCAATAACACAGAAACCAGTCATTCCCGCCAGGCGGATGGCTGGATGAACCGCCTCGATTCGCAGAGCCGCTCTTGGATCTGCGCATCCGTCCCCGCATGAACCTCTATACACCCGATGACCAATTCGGTTCTTTCATCGTTGACGCGGGGCTGTCATATACCAACGGGAAGTCGTACTACGACAGGATATACGATCAGAACAACAATGTGAATAAGCCTTTCAATACCTTGTATATTGATATTGCCGTCGCAGATACCGGACTGGATCTTGTCTCTGGTGCTAGCGTTCCTGTGAATTCCACGTCGAATGAGATCGTCTTCTCCTTGGAGGATATCCAGCCGCGGTTTGATCCGTACGATATAACGATTATAGGGGTCTCTCAAGACGGCAATCAGTCCTACGTTGCTGAAACGAAGCTCTATCGGCTCCCCGCCAGGACGGACGGTGGCAGCATCACCAAGCTTGACAGTCTCTATGGCGGTCTCTTAGTCCAGGACTATACGGAAAACTCGTCAGAGTGGACACCCCTCTTGCCATATTCTTTCTACGTCAGCTGGGACGGCTACCTCGCAAAGTCTCTGGATAATGTGGAAAAGTTCAAGGATCTGGGGTACAACATCATTCACGTTGTCCCTGACGCCGGGCTCCCAAACCAGGCGTTCAATTTCACAGCGTTCAACATGTTTCTCGACAGATGCGATGAGATCGGTCTCTGGGTCATGTACGACATGCGGTGGACTTACCTGAACCTCACCTCGGTCGAAGAGCAGGTCAACATGCTCAAGTCGAGGAAGAGCATGCTCCTTTGGTACACCGGCGACGAGCCGGACGGTCATGGCGACCCCCTTAACGCGACCAAGCTTGCGCACGATCTCATCAAGTCTCTGGACCCGTGGCACCCGGTCTCTCTGTGCCTGAACTGCTACAATTTCTACTACGAGGACTACGCCTCCGGCGCGGACATTATCCTTTCGGATGTTTACCCCATCGCGGTCAACACCTCCTGGTCCGAACCCTACGGCACCGTGTGCAACACCACCTACGGCTGCTGCGGCTGCGACGACTGCGAGGGCAACTTCGAGGACATATCCCTCCGCCTGGACCTCTTCACCCAGTACCAGGACTGGATCGGGGGTCCTCCAAAGACCCTCTGGGGCGTCCCGCAGGCGTTCGGCAACGACTCCTTCTGGAAACGGTACCCCACAGCCGAGGAGGAGGTGACGATGACCATGCTCAGCATCAACCACAACGCCAAGGGGATCGTCATGTGGTCCTACCCGACGGAGCTGGCCCTGATGGACGTGACGAGCCAGCTGGCCAAGGTGCTCGTGAGGAAGGACGTGATGGGTTTCCTGCTCGGGGCGCCGACGACGCCGCTCCCCGTAACCGGGCACCCGAGGATCGATGCCGCGGGATGGAAGGTCGGGGACTCGATGCTGGTCAGTATCTTGAGTCTCGAGTATGCAGAACTGCCGCAGACGGCGGAGGTCACGGTGACTTTGCCTGGTCGTGCCAGTTCGGTCAGCCATGTGCTGTGGGGTCCCGGTGGCTGGGGCGTCTCTGGGGGGAAGCTTGTCAAGAACGGGTTGTCGAGACTCGAGACGGATCTCCTGGTTGTGGCGCTTGAGTAGGTAGTATATAGCCCTCCAGTACTTCGGGAAATATCATGCCTTTGGATTAGCCGCTTGCGCTGTATGTTACAATTGCGGGAGGGCACTGCCTGAGCAGCTGCCTCAGCTAGTCAATCCAAAGTTCTAAGTGTTGGGAACAGGTTAAGGGGCATTCTGCACTGAGTACCTATTATATCCTTGCCTAATGCGGTGTTTCCATTAACCGCTGGCTTGACACCTATTCTCATTTCCTTTCCCGCGTCGTGCTTTATATGCAGGTTGCGCGAAGTCTCCTGCAAGTTCGAAGAGACACCATACCATAAAATGTGTTGCACATGGGTTTTTTTTTCGTACCTGCTTCTTGAGACACTGCTTTGGGATCTGTGAGTCATTTCCAGGGGTTGAGTACGTGTATGTACCGTACATGCTAGAGCTAGAAGCCAGATCATACGTCATCACGTATCTGTCTGCGGGCATGATGCCAAGGCCGACTGTTATCCAACCGTTACGACTCATCCCCCTCCAGGCCGACAGTAATGCTACCTCAACAACAACAGGGATTCTTCATCCGTGCCGAACCCGGCGACAAGTCTGAGTAAATACGGCCACGCGCCACGTAGCAGAGCATCCAATACCGGCCGGGCGTCGCTATGATGCTCAGGTGATGGGCCCATGACGGGCGGGGCAGCGGCGGAGCTAGCTGTTTCCGGCACGGCGGCTGATAGGCATCCTCGACGTTATCGCCGCGACTCCGGAGTACATCTGGAGCAGCGGCCGCATGGGCGGCCGGGCATGTACCTCCATGTACCCCTCCGCCAGACACCTAGAGTGCCTGCCTGTCACCCGGGGTGCGCCGTCATGTGCCCCGCCCGTGAGTTCCGCCCGGGTCGTCCAGCTCGACCTCGCGGTATCATCCTGACATCGTCGACGGAGTTGCTTCCAACCTCTGGCCTTTCCGCACGGCGGACACGGGCTTCTCCCCTAGCATCCCCTCTCCAAGTCACAGCGGAGCACCCTGGTGCTCTCCTGCCTGGAACGTCTGGCCTCTTGCTCCCGCACCCACGTACCGGGGCCGGGACCCCGCCGCGACACGCCTGCCTAGTCATTATTGGGCATCTGCGACTAACAGCCTGAGCCCCTCCGGACTCGGGGGCATGTTAGGCAGAGAGGACGGAGAGTTCAGTCTCCTTCTGCTCTCTTTATCGTCCTCTGGAGAAAGGAAATATTCGTTATCCGGTTAACATCACCCAGCTTCTCTCTCTCCTGTTGACCTCACCCTCTCATGTCCTCCTTCGATCCACAGTGCCTTGGTCGAAACACGCACCCCGCTCCTCGTCCCGATCCTCGCTGACTCCTGCATCCTTTCCATGACTTCTAACCTTAGGCAGCATGGCTGACGCTCCAGAGCCTCACCACAGAAGAAACCCGTCGAGTGACTCGATCGCTCCACGTCTCCGATATCCAACCCTTCCGCCCCTCAGCGCTTCTGTAGAAGAGTGGTTATCTCAGTCTCGGCCTGCCAACATGACGTCAACTGCTCATGCAGATCGTCCGTCGAGCGCCCTGAGCGACAGCTGGGCGACGCTGAGTGCCTCGGATGTTCACTCTGAAGACGGTACTCGCTCTGAGCAGACAGATATTGGATCCCTCGTCAGCCAGAACGGGCCGGACGACGTTGCCAGCCTGGATGAGCGGGAGAGCAGTAGCAGCGAGGTGTACGGCAACGACGATGAGCAGAGCAACATCTCGGAGTCTCAGGAGCTGCCGCCGCTCTTTGCCCGCGTGGGCGATGGCATAGACGACAGCAACCTCACCATGAAAGCTGCCTTCCAGCATCCCACGGAATCCATTGAGTTCAGGGAGCCTGAGAGATGGCCCGAGGTCGAACGGGTGGAACTCAAGCATACCATACGGGTCCTCGACGAGGCTGAGGCCGCTGCGCTGAAGGAACGCCTCCCTCACAATCTTGACATCGAAGACTCCCATCTCATCGTCACCGTCCAACAGACGATGACGAAGCAGAGTCTCGACCTGGACAAACCGTTCCACGTGCTGTACGTGGGGAACCCGGAGTTCAGGCACATCGTCCTGGACAAGATTGGAGACGTCCTGGTCTCAAGCTCGAGCGATGGGTTTGAGAGCGGTTCTGCAGAGTCTTCCAGGTACCATGTGGTTCCGACATCCTTCGGTGCTGGAGCAACCCCCAACTTTGCGGAGCTCCTCCCCATCCATGTCCAGCTGATCGTCGATGAGTGTCTCGATGCGACGGCGGAGCCTCAAACTGACAAGCCAAGCACCATCAACCTGAAGTTCAAGAACAGGCCGCCGTGCAGCTCTTCTTGGACCGGATCCCAGTATCACATTTCTTCCTCGTCGGATTGGACACTGCCGGACGTGGCTATCTTCTTCATGTCGGAACAAGATGACAATCTTGCCGTGAGGACACGGAAGTTCGCGCATACTTTCATGAAGAGACACGGGATCCCAACAATGGTCATATCCGAGGAGCCGCTCTGGAAGAAGCCTGCTGACGTGGTACCCCTCGACTACCACAGCCTTCACATGTGCTTGGAGTCCCGTCATTCCCTGACAGGCGAGACCATTGTTCTGAGAAGATATCCGATTGATTTGAAGACCTTCGAAAGCATCACTCCTGGGCAGCTCAACAGGAATCTGGCGTCCCTTTCCGGTCTTTATACCAAGAAGACATCCAAGGTGACCGCGCAGAGCCAGAGACCTTTCGAGACCAAGCAGTTCTTCGACAGCGAGAAGTATCCCAGGCATATGGGTTTCTCTACTTATACAAGCCGTGTCCGTGACCTGGAGCCTGTTCTACGTGTTCTTACCCTGTCCATCTTGTCTGCGATTGCCATCACACTAGGATACACAGCCCTCAAAGCTATCATTCTATTTCTATTCCAAAGTTTTGTACGCTCGGCCGTCCCTAATCTCCCCTCAACCACCCCCGGTTGCGTTTCCACAACAGGTCTCCTCCCTGCTCAAGGGCTCAAGCAGACATCTCCCTCATTGAAACCATCGCCCCTAAGCGAAGTTAGTACACCAAGCCGCAAACCAGAGGCTCGCTCGACGGCTGAGGAGATAATGGGAATCTCTCTCTCCCGTGAGGAGCAGAGCAGTGCGGACAAATTTCAGATACAGGTCGTCGGAGATTGTCATGTGCTCATAAAATCTCCCAACGCCTTCACGTCCGCGAGGAAGCAGCCGAAGTTCAACGTGAGTATCACTAGAGGCGGCAAGGCGCTCTCATACGAGCTCTCGAAGCTCTTCGATGGCGTCTATACCCTGAAGCTGGACAGAGAAGATGCATACGGACTGCTGAACGTGACTCTTGCAACGACTTCCAAGCCACATGTGAAACAGGTGACGGAAGTTGACTTCGGCACTCCATGGCTGAAGATCGCAAGTTGGAAAAAGGCAGCCCAGGTCATTTCTTCACAGCTCATGAAAGATTTGAATACCGCACAGACTGGGCTCTCTGAGGCTTATGGTCGTCTCTTCACGGATCTGCAAGTGTGGATGGGCGACGCCGTCAAGAGGTCTCATTTGCTGCGACGCGAGGCGGAGACGCTTCGACGTGACTCCATGCAGCTTACCTTTGAGACTAGAGACGCTGTACTCTCGAGGTCGAAGCACCTGTCTGAAGTCATTAAGCGTGGTGTGGTGCAGCAATTCTCAACAGCATCGTCAACTTTGCGAGGGCATACGAATAGGTTCAATGGAGGAGCAAAGACATTTGTGGACGATGCATGGAAGCGACTTAGCGCCTCCACGCAACGGATGGACTTGAGTGGATTCAGGAACCCAATCCACGAAGTGCGGAAATCAAAGACTTTGGCTAAGGCCCAAATGCGGGCGCGGAGCCTTATGAAGCGAGGAGGATGCAAGCGTGCGGGGTTCTCGTCGAACCGTCGTGATTGCAATAGTCGGGCTTGCAAATGATGATGTTTCCATTTTGTCCCTTTTTTTTCGCTGCGGGGAGGACGGGGTCCTGGTTTTTCTTTGGTTTTCATAGCAGCAAGCTGGTATCATAGGTACCTGGGAATGGAATGAGGTAAGATATCCGGCGAGGCAAGGCCATTTTATCGATTAGGGTTGGGTGTTGTGAAGTCTTGTATTTTGCTTTCTGGTTCTTAATAGGCGAAGGGAGCACGATATCCACGAGCAGTAGGTAGTGTAGGTACTGAAGCGCTCCCTTTATCCTTCATCAACACTGATGGCTTATACATATATGATGTGTAAAGTCTTTTGACTCATGCGAAAACCTGCAATGTAAGCAAATTTCCTGGGTGTTCCTTATCTGGGGGTGCCACAATATGGTATGGATGCTCTTTAGGATAAATATCCTGTTCGCTTTTTTAACACTTAGTGGCCTCGAAAAACAGTTCCGCTGAGAGATCTGGCTCGGCGTGGGTTGGACTACCGCATGAGGGGTGGTGGCACTAGCGGCCAGAGAGTCTGGGAGGCACGGCGGGATTTCGCCAACAAACCTACCCTACCCACCTTTTACCCAAGATATAACGAAAACACCACTCTTTTCACAAACTCAGGCACCAACCTGCCGCACGCGATCTATCCATCCTGACCCTTACCTCATATCTTTTTTATCTTTCTCTACAGATAAACATTATAATCGAAAAAGACCTCGAAGAGGCCGCCTAATCACAATGTCTGACGTCGCTGAGACAAAGCCTGACCCCACCACCTCCTCCTCCGCCCAGGAGGGGTCCGAGAAGAAGGAGGAGACCACCGCCACCACGGAAGCGGCCAAGACGGAGGAAAAGAAGGATGCTGCTCCCAAGACGACCGATAGCGTGTTCTCCATGTTCGGCGGAGGTCCTAAAAAGGAGAAGAAGGAGGAGCCCGAGGAGGAGGAGGAGCCTTCTGGCGCCACTAAGGGCAAGAAGGCTGAGGAAGAGGTGAGCGGAAATGTTTCCTTTACTTGAGCTGGGTTATTTTTTTTTCCTGTGTTGTGTGTTTGTTTGAAACGCGTCTCTGCGTACTTTTTCGGTAGTCCTTATTTTCTCTGAGTTTTCGGCGCGTTTGGGGGAGTTGTACATCTTCATGTAACGGCGGCGGGGGGACGGGGAGATTCTATCTATGGATTCAATCACCGTGCTCGTTCTTTTCAAACAAACAGACTTGGGACTGATGTCTGACACGCTTCGACTCTACAGGAAGAGCCTCCAGAGTCCCCTGATGTCCACTTCGAACCTGTCATCCGCCTGACGGAGAAGGTGGAGACCAAGACCAATGAGGAGATGGAGGAGCAGGTCTTCAAGATGCGCGCGAAGCTTTTCCGGTTCGACCGTGAGAGCAAGGAGTGGAAGGAGCGTGGCACCGGCGACGTGAGACTGCTGAAGCACAAGGAGAACCACAAGACTCGCCTGGTCATGCGGAGAGACAAGACCCTCAAGGTCTGCGCGAACCACTACAGTACGTTTGCCCGGAACTTAATCAAACCATTAATTCTGTGTATAAGGAAAGATCGGGGAGCACTGACGGTCGTCTAGTTACTCCTGACATGAAGCTCTCCCCCAACGTCGGCAGTGACCGCAGCTGGGTGTGGAACACTTCCGCGGATGTTAGTGAGGGTGAGCCCGAGGCGCAGACTCTGGCTATTCGATTCGCCAACAGCGAGAGTAAGTTTCCATGACCCTGCGGGTCTTTTGTCTTCTGGGCATCCGGAGGCAGAATATACGCCATTACGAGCTTTTGCTAACGACGGTCCTGCAGACGCCAACCTCTTCAAGGAGGCCTTCGAGAAGGCTCGTCAGGAGAACGAGAAGCTCTTCCAGCAGGCGCAGAAGGCGTAAACGGTCCTCAGCAGTCTCTACTGCTCGAGGTGGATGATGCTTTGACGTACAGCCCATGCTGTGCGGCGTCTCCCGCCCTTTCCCCGGTCCACGAACTCCCAAGCCCGACGTCTTTCCCCCATTTCCTTTCTCCAGGAACCCGGTTTTTATTCCCCCGCGGTGAACGAGATGGCAGATATGTGCATGTTGATCTCGACACGACCGTGATTCATGTGATGAAAAGTCGATGTGAATGTACACCCCCTTGGTCTCAGGTGCCCTTCGAGATGGACGCGCATCTGGCAGTTGGCAGTAGATAGAGCATGCAGTAACCCTCAGATATCACCCAAATACATGCACAGATTCCATAAATATGGCTCGTAATCGGCTCCTGATACCCGTGTGGACTGTGTACGATGTATGCATATAGCTCGGTGATTATCGACAGGACCGTGAAGGAGAACGGAGACGCGGCGCTAAAGAACATCCTATCCACAAGGATGCATTGCTAAGAAGTGCTTGGGAATCGAGGGGTCTGCAGCAAGCCATAGGGCTGAGCAGAGCCGCACGCCTGTGGTCCCTGGGCCGCTGCTCGTCCGCCGGCCGGGTGGGCTTGCGACCCGCCGCGCGACGCATCCAACCCCACCATCATTCATCTTCCCGCGCTTCTCACGCGCGCCCCCTCAAGCCGAACACAGCTCCCTCGCGCAGAAGCGCCTGCTGCGACTTATCCTGATCGTCTTGCTAACTCATTTCGAGTTCACTTTACTCTCTATCCATTGCTTTCCTGGCCTTCTGCGCTACTTTCTCTGCATTTTCTACCTCACTCTCCGGCCCATTTGAGAGTCGCCGCAACAGCAGGGTGCCACCGCTTCAGTCGAGGTAGTGACTCGAGACTTCATTAGAGTTCTATCAACATGCCTGATGTGAGTCTTTCTCTGTCTGTCTATGACGGACGACTGGCTGTGTTCTCTGGAGCTTGTTGTCCCCATTGCAGGCTCCTCTCGAATCACGCTGACGTTGCTGGTTTTCTCAACACATACAGGTCAAGAGGACGATCAGGCTCATAACTGAGCAACACATCATGTACGTCCCGTTCCCATCAGGTCACCGGTTTCTCGCACAGAATCAAATATCCTCTCTCTCTCTCTCTCTCTCTCTCTCTCTCTTCTCTGTCGCGTCCTCTGCGTTAGGGATGCCCTGCGTAGGACCGGGGCCATCCTGGCAACCCGGCGCGCGCCTCCTCACGATCGTCATTCACTGCATTCGGATCAATTAAACCATACTGATACTGATATTGTTTGGTTTGCAGCAACAAGGATTCCGGTGTAGAAGGATTCCCGCTCCGGTCCTGGTCGATTGAAATCTACCTCTTGAACGAGCATGGGGAGCAAGTTCCGGCCAACATCTTTGACAAAGTGACGTATACTCTTCACCCAAGTTTTGGCGACAGAGCCGTTCAGAGTACGTTTAGTCTAATCCGCTGACTTCTTCTGTCTTCCGGTTCGGAAAGTGTCTTTTCCGAGATGGAGTGACAGAACTGAAGCTTGTCGGAAGTTGAGACGGGACTGAGCTAACCCGGGGCGTTTTTGGTGTATAGCATTCAAGAACCCGCCGTTTAGGATTCAGGAAGAGGGATGGGGAGAGTTTGACATGCAGATTAGCCTCTTCGCGCCAGACAAGGAGCACATCATCACTCATGACCTCAACTTCCAACAGCCGCGCTACGAGTCGAAGCATGTTATCGTGAGTATAATCATCATCTTCTTCTTTTTCTTCCGGCGACGGGTTGTACAGAGACTTACTCGTGCCCTCGTGTCTGCTATATATAGACCTTCAGAAACCCCAAGCCTGCGCTCCTTTCGCTCCTCCGAGAATCTGGACCCGTTCCCGGTGACGAGAATGGCATCAAGTCGAAACGCAGTGGAACTGTAGAAGAGGGAAGCAAGAAGAAGAAGCGGGTAGACAAGAATGTGAGTGTCGTGATGATGGGGGCAACGCAGACTGGTGGACATCTGGTGACTTTGGGAACCTCCATTTGCTTACAAGGAACCTATTATTCGAGCAGGTCGATATGGACAAGCTGGCCGATGGTCTTCAGAAACTTGGCGAGGATGACCTGCTGCAGGTTGTCCAGATGGTGCATGACAACAAGGCGCCTGACTCTTACACAAAGAATGACGTGGAACGTATGTCTTATCTTTTTCGTCGCAACTTTTCCCTTTTAGTCCAGAGTTGCATATCTTGTTATTTCGTCGCATCTTTTTTGTCTCTCCTTTCTGTCTGATCTCTAGATATCCCCCTTCGTCCCATCTTTCAGAGGTCCTCACGTGACTAACATTGCCATACAGAGGGCGAATTCCATGTCGATCTCTACACGCTCCCGGACGGTCTTATCAAGATGCTGTGGGACTTCGTACAGGAGAAGGGCGTTGTATGACAAAACGATGGCTTGTTTGAATCTCACACCCACGATCATCAATCATCAGGATATGTAAGGAAGAAAAGAGTAATGCAGATACAATCTTCTGATCTAATTAGCACTGACCCGTTGCACCTTTATATAGTGAGAAATGGAAGAAAAATAATGGTCATGTAGCCAGCATTAATATGGACATCAACAAGGGGCCAAAGGGAAAAGAAAGATAGATAGATAGATAGCTTCTCGACAAATTTCTTCAAATTATCTATCTATCTGGCTTACTTTTTCCCGATCACCTCTTTCCTTGTTTGCCATTTTCTTTTGCTTCTTGGAGTTAGTTTGGTCCGGTTTGGTCGGATTTTTTATTCTATTTGATTTCATTTGATTTGACCTGACTTGATTCCCCGCCTGATCTGATCTGATTTGATCGATAGCTTCTTTAGCCTAGTTATACTATAGTCTAGTAGTCTCATAGTCAAGTTGAAAAGTAGATATTTGCAGCATTCTTTCTTTCTTTGTCTGTATGACGTGATGTTGTAGCTTATATGTAAGAGTCCCTTGTAACCCCGATATGATGGATATGATACGATGGAGATGTACATGTACATACATTACTAATAGTAGTTGTAGTACAGTAGGTAGGTAATCTGATCTAGGCCCCGAGGTATATTATATATACTCTCCAGTTGCAAGAGAGGAAGGAGGAGATCGGGGGAGAGAGAGAGAGGGAGAGAGAGAAAGACGCTGGGAGAAAAGAAAAAGAATTGACACGTCTATGAATTACATACATACATACATACTGTTATTTGTTAATCATCGGTCATGGTCATCGATTGACAGGTGTCTGTTGCTTTTCATTTATCCATTGACCTATATCGATCGATCGATCGACCTCTCCATCAGTTAAGGTGATAGGATAAAAGTACAGTCAGTACCTACGAGGTAGAAATAGTACCACTGTACTGTACTGTACTAAGGAGGCGACGCAACTTGTATTCTATCTATCCTATTTAGAGAAATTCCGGCCTTTTTAATTAAATCAATAGACGTTTCGAACTAACTAACTCCACTGTTTATAAATAAAGATCGTCCCGGACCGGTCGATGGCTTCTACCTTTCTTTCCTTTTCTTTTCTTTTTTTCCCTCTTCTTTCAGGGAGAGGAAAAAAAACAAAGGCAAGGCAGCCGAGTGAACAGACAGAAAGGAACATAGAATAAATTATTCTAGAGCAAGAAAGAGGCATCTACCTCGATGTTCCGCGAACAAAAAAGGGCGTAGGCGCGGGTGATCATGATACGAGATACGATTACGGACTTGGAACTCGAGCGACAAAGAGATGGGCTGGTTGGTTGTCGGACTGCGGTATACATACCCTGTACAGTATATCAGTACTGCGCAATGCGCTGAGGGGGGGGGAAGGTATAGAAGTATCTATTGGATATATATCTAGACCTATTACTATGTGTGTGTATATAAACATAGTTACACAATGATATACCTAAGTATAACAGCCTGGTTACACAGATGTTGCCATGCATGCGTGTGCATATATGCAGACAGAAAAAGGAGATAGGTAATGATCAATAAGATCCAAGACAATACACACTGAACGATAGGTGAAATCAAAATGGGATATCTATTTGTTTCTATCTCATTCATCTCCTCTAAATGAAGCGATCTTAAAAACTCCTCCCCGAGGGTCAAGCAAGTTCTTTATCCTAATTTTTCTGTCTCATTATTTCAGCCAGTCCATCAATAATATATGTACCATGTCAGATCCAATTCTCCGTTTTTCTCCTTTTTTTTGCTCCCCCCTTTGATATCACGGAAAAATAAAGAAATGGACAATTCAACAAAAGTGGGAAGGAAGGCATCCAGAGGGTCGAGGTGAGATGAAGTGATGGTGGAGCGATCATGATCAAGGAAGAAACATCAGCCAAGTCAGGTCAGTCGGGGTCACATGCACACAACACAAACCAGCAAGTCCAGCTGCAAGGCGAAGGAGATGGGGTGGTCTATCCAGGCAAAATGTCCAACACCGCGAAACAGACAAAACACGATGGGGGATATCTCAAAGCATGTAGATAAAAAGACATCCAAAAACCAAAAGGAAACCCAAAAACCATCATGCCCCGTCTATAAGCCAAACACACAGACATCAGTAGTTGGCGGTATAAGAACTTTCCAAGTTGAACCCGAGAGAGAGGCTTGAGCCAAACCAAGCAATAAGGGTAGCAAATGGAAACTCCATACGCCGGTACGCCAACGCTCTTCAAGCAAAGCAAACTCTCTTCCAATTAGGAAGAAGAACGTGTGCTCAATCCAAACAAAAAGCTGATGTAATGGAATAGAATGGATACATCGTCAGGAGAGGATTGTCATCAGAAGACTCGGTATCTACGAGACATAGTCAGCAATCTGATTAGGAATACAATCAAGAGAGGTACAACGACGCTTAGGAAAATACATACCGCATCAGCAATTCCTCAAGACTCGAAGGACTGAGGTCTCTTCCGTCGGGGAGCTGCTTGAGGATGTCCACTATGGTCGCAAAGACATCACCGTTCTTGTAAGCAAGCAAGGCCGGAGCGGTGATATGGTTCATCTCCGCGATCTCATGGTGCAGCTTGATGAAACGCGTTGTCAATTGTCTGCGAGCAACAGTGATAAGGCAGTCTTCGACAATGGAGCTGATGGTAGACTGGCAAGACGTCAGCAATAGGTCCATTGAGAGAGGTACGAGTTTAAATTCATGGAAGTCGTACCTCAGGATCATATATGCAGACGACAACGACTGTGTCCGGGGGGACTTTCTCAATAGCATCGAGGTACCCGACCGCATCGACTAGCTCGACGGAGCCGTACATCTTCTTGCTGGGGCCGGTTTTGCTTCTGGCGCGCTGCTGCAGCTCCTGCATACGCGCCTCCCGCCACCTGCGCATGAACTGCTCTTCATCCTCCTCGCTCACAGAGCCTTCGGTAGCGCGGCGTTCCCTCAACAACTTGGTGTCCTCCCTGGCCGGCCTGGAGGACGGCTGGTTGTCGAAGCCGGTGACGCCGAGCAGTGTCCTGCGGAAGGAGCGCTTCTTTGCGCGCTCGAAGGACTGCGCATCCGAGATGACACCCTTGGGACCCGTGTTCGCGTCGAACTGGGTCGTCGGGATCGTGTAGGCTGCGGCCCTGGAGACCATGTTGTGGGATGTGTCTTCTTCGGAATCGGAATGGACGTAAGGCTGGCTTTCGTCCTCCGACTCGGAACTCGATTCGAACTCGGAGTTGTTATTGAGGTCCTCTGGATGGCAGTAGATCCTCTCCTTCGTGTTGAAAAGACGGTCAACTTCTTCTTTGAGGGCCTCAGACATGGCGGAAACGAGCAGGCGCGCGGGGCGGCGGACACTTTTATAGAGAGAGCGAGATGGAACGGAAACAAGAGAGAAGACAGGGACAGCCCTGCGACGAAGGTGGTCTCGCGGTCACGCAAGGACGCCAAAACGTGGAGCTGGAAGAAAGACAACGCCGAGTGCAGCGGCCCAAGTGTGTTTCAGCCTGGAGCGGAACAGCCGGTGGGTTTTCCCTAGTCGAGGATGGCTTCGGGGGGATGACGATCACCACAGCAGCTGGCAATTGGCCTGGAAGAGCGTTTGGAACCCCAGAATGGAGGCGCGATACCTGTCGGTGAGCAGCATCATGATTAGCCTGGTGGGCGCGTCGTCAGGTTTTAGGGCTGTCCGCTGTCCAGGGAGAGGGCGCGGATCAGCGTGGCCCCTGTTGGGACTCTTGGGGGGTTCTCCGATGTGCATCTCGACGTGGGAGTCTGGCTTACCGGGCCAAGCAGCGCTTCCAACGCTCTTCTCTCTGGGGCTTGGGCAGGGTCGACGCGAGTTCAGGGGGGTGTGTTTTTCTGCAGCGTTGACGGACGGGAGAGATGCGCGGCGGAGCAGAGCGCGCGGTGTTGTCTGCCCTCTCGGGCTCTCCACCTCCTCGTCCACGCGAGACCGCACAGCCCACGGTTCTGCACTCGAGCAGCTTCACGCCATCCTCGAGGGGCTCCAATCATCAAGTGCTCGTCCCTCGCGGCCGTTTCAAAGACGACGATCGGCCCGCCCAGAGTCGGCCGCCATTCGCGCGACGTTGCGCCTCCTGGGCCACCAGGCGCAGCCAGCACAGCCCGCCCTGCGCAGCACTAAGCAGGCTAGAAGCCTCGAAGAATGTTCGCTGGCATCTTTGCTCTGTATCATCGTGAGCCCGCCGCGCCTCAGATGTCAGGGTCCTCCAGGCTGCAGGCTCTGACGCCGCAGATCTGCTCCGGATATCGCCAGGTGGACCGTTGCCGACGTTGAGTCTTGACAGTTGGCAGTTGCAGTGCCATGCTCTCACGCCGCCAGGGGTGTTTGATGAGGGTTCTTAGCTTGGTCGACGGTCGTTTGTATCTGGCGCGGGCTCACTCAGCCTACGGGACCAATTGACCCCGGAAATGCCAACAGTCTGACCATACCCTGTCTGTCGCTTCGTCTTCAATGTCCTCTGGGGTAGTCTGACGATTACGTATGTCTTTATGGCATAAGATATGTCTCTGTTTCTATTCTGTCGGATCGAAGATTCTCTATATTCTATCTAATCGGTCTCGTTCCAGGATTTTTCTGTTTCTGAGAACTACAGAATACATCTACCACTCCCGCCAGACACTGCAGCAATTCTAGTTTCTGGTTGATCTCTTTGACTAAACACATGGATATCAAATAGCCCCTGGAGTCCGGAAAAAATGACCCGAAGTCTACACATGCGGGGTCTTGAATTCAGATGTGTTATACTTTACGGTGAGTACAGAGCACAATAACCAGCAATTCAATTATTCAAAGCAACATGAATTCTGTTGAATATTCACTGATTCGCAATTCAACCTCCCTTGTGAATCCGTAACAGTTTCCAGTGAAATGTTTTCACCCAATTGACTGTTGAGTCCCTAGAGATCTGCAGTCATCAGTGTACACTCTGACCAAACAAGATCGTCACTTTCCACCTTCTCCGTACGGCGATGATGAGAAAATTTGACCAAGCGGGTCTGCGCTAGCAACAGTCAACCAACTTGAACCAAGAAGGCTATGCAGTCGGGCTCGGAAACTCTCGTGGGTTCGGAAAAAGTGAGGGTCTGGCACTGCCGTATGGCCTGTGCACAAACATAGCCCGCAATCTTTGCCAGAGATAGCACTGTTGACACTCGAATGTCTGGCCTTCGGAGAATTTTTTCAGCCAAGCGCCAATATGTCACGCAGCAACCCCGGCAAATGAAAGTAAGCGCCGCGGGACTTGGCTACATTGGTTAACCTCATCTTCATCTGCCCCTTGCAAAGTTTACGATGCGCAGGACTTCTGTAATCTGTTACCATAAGCTCTGGTCGAGTCGTTGCTAATCTCTGCCTTTTTCAGACGCTCTGACTTTTCAGACGTCATAGGGGTCGGAATGATGATATTCGACGGCAGATCGTGGATCCCGGCATGCCGTGTATTGACCCACTCGATCGTCACTCGTGTCTTTTCTCCCGTTTACGAACATTCTTGACTACTGCATAAGGTTACGAAGACAAGCCCCCGCAACAAATTTTCATGTATTACTGTTATTGGAGGTCCTGAGTACCGGGGTCAGCCTATCAAACTGCGTGGATTTCTTTCTTTTGCCGCGGGAACCGATGAGACGAAAAGAAGTCGCTAGGAGGAAAAAAGAAGGCAGACGGACAGACCCCGAAAGGTCTTGGGCATTTGGCGGTGCAAGTCTCAGCGTAGTGGAGTACGCTGGCCAAGCCTCGTCTCGTGCAGATGAGAATAAGACTGCTGCTACTTCGGCTGGTCGGTAACTCCAGTGCGATGTAGATCTGACATTCGGCTTCGGATTGTGCCTCTATAGAGTGATGTCATTGTGTTTTTCTGTTTTGAATAACAATAAGGCACTGACGGTGCCCACTGTCGAGATACGGAGCTATGAATATTGGGCCGGCATTTTGCCCTTAATTTTCTCTTCACGCAGCGGGGTAAGACGAGCACGGTCCAGGTTATGACGCCGCAACCTCTTCCTGAAGGACTCCTTTGGTGGCGGGGTTCTGAAGCAGACCAGGGGTTTGTAATTTCTAAAAATTGATAGCATGAATGCCTAAAAGCTGGGTTGCTAACCAGGTGAATATCAGAAAGCCGAGGCTGATGGAAATACCGACTTTTCTTGGCCCATCAGGCTCTATATGCCGAGTTTCACAACATATACGGGGTAAATAATTTCATGCACGCGTCGGACTGGCTCTATTTGATCAGGCAAAAAAGAGGGGGTGAAAAACAAATCTTGGCCACCCCTTGAAAGGAGTTTGACGGGATTCATGGGGAGGCACTTTGTTCACTCTCTGCCACCGTCTCCAGGAGCGTGGAACAGCTCATTTCTCTTGCCGCAAAGCCCAAAGACGGTCTTTGCGCATTTTCCTCTCGGATCGAGTATCATTGTCAACTGCCGCTATTCATCACCCCTCGACAAAGTCATACGAACATGAGGGCCCTTCAGACAGCTCTAACTCACTTTCATAGGACTGCTGGATGCCTCCGTTCAACAGAAGGATATAATTTTTTTTCTCACTGCTTGCGGAGAACAACAATAAAATGCAAAGAACGATCATCACGGCATTCGATAGCTCGGACCAAGGCCGCGAAGTGCGGAGTCGAGTTTTCGAGGGGTACTGAGTACATACCTACTCGGCCGATACTGCCGTGTACGGAGCCATAACAACTTCGGAGTATAACTATAACAGCGCTATTTATCTGTGGGGCCGTCTGTATGCATGATGATGGTGGAAAGTAAATTAGCACTTGACAGGAGCGTCTAAAACTAATCCATCAGTTGCAGGTCTGCAGCCCCAGGTGCCTTCACCCGACGATAGTGACGACAAAGAGGGGTATCGACTCAAAAGTCTCCTCGAGAGACGTCGGTGCCATTGATAAGCGGTTCCCTGGTTACTCGCTGTCGATCATTTACTCCGCACGGCTCTTGACAGAACTAGAGAGCTGGAGGTTTGCTCATCTTTGAGGGAACAGATTCTCCATACACATCAGTCAGCACCATACTCTCTGATCGTGGTGATGTAGTCAGAGCTCATTGCACATGGAGAACGAGCGGATAGGGAGCTACATACAAGACCACTAACTGGCACTTTTTTTAGACAGCCAAATCACAGGCTACGGATCCTATCCTGTCCAGCCGAATCCCATCTCCTTCTATTCCTACCCAGTGAAAGCCAAAGCTTCTAGCACAGGGCTATCCAGCTTATGTTGACGAGGAATAGATACATGAAGGATTTTACGTGCAAACTTGACCTGGATGTGTATATAACGCGCTTTCATTATTACTCATTGTCATCGATACTTACCCGCAGATGACACTTCCATACAAGACATACTGATCTGAAGAGTTAAATAAAAAAAACCCTCACACGTCCTCGAATCCACCTGCCGCAAGGGCCTAATAATCGCCGAAGTCGCAGATGAGATCGCCAACAGCCAAAGGGCCCTGGGACGCGATCCTCGTGCGCATGGGTACACATCCCTACAAACCGTTCGACGAGGAGCTCTTCGGGGCCCTCGTTGGTAAATCCAGCATGTGGCAAGGAAAGATGCTGTATTTGTCCTCAAAATCAAACATCATAACCGCACGCGGCTCTCCCCCGAACTGAAGGTGCAATACGATGCGACATACCGTCCGTCGCTGGAGGAACTCCTGTTCGTGTCTGGCATCGTATCCATCAAACTGTCCCCTGGACGCAACGACTGAGATGCTCAGACGCAAGGAGTTCGCGCAGATGAAGGACAGTGTCTTAGCGTCAACACCTCTCGCGGTGCCATTGTCGACGAAGACGCTCTGATAGAGGCGCTGGAGTCGGGGAAGGTTGCTAGAGCGGGACTGGATGTGTTTCCCGCTGTGATTATAATATCAAGCAAGTGCCCTTTTTTTTTCTGCGTCCGATTCACTTCTTGTGAATAGTATGTACACTTGTTGGTAACCTTTCCCCGGCCACTATTTCGTTGCCAGCGACAGGTGCATGCTGCAGCCCCATCTAGTATTGACGGTTGGAGCATTCAAGCTAACAAAGCTCGAGTCCTAGAGAATATCAAGGCTTATTGATAACTGGCGCACCTGTCGCTCCTGTTAATCAGGTCGACTTGAAAGCACCTATATCTGTATGAATATGACCTAACCCTCGAGTCGAGGGATCCAGATGCCGAGTTGACCCAGTGCCGAACAGAAAATACGGTCCCCGTCATACTTTCATGCGGGGAGAAATTTAAGTGCCTTGTATAGAACAGAAACATCGCATGTCAGTCTTCCTGACCTAAATTGTAAAAGGATAATGATCTCAGTCAGTTACCTGTTGCAGGCGACGCTTGCGTATGATCTAACGGGCTGTTGGTGATAAATATAATGTCTCTGTAAACAAATAAAAATATATGATTAGGGACATCGTATCAGTCCAAAGCAAGTAATAAATAAGTCAAACAGAAGCATCACTTTATTTGTGCATCAATAGAACCAGGCCTCTTGGGTGTCGATAGCAATAACAAACCACACTCCACTTTTCAAGTTTGCTACTCATCAAAATAGACTCCCCTAGCGACTCCAACCTAGCTCGAATCTGTTGAATGTAATCTGTCTGTCCTAAAGACCACTGGAAGACGTTCCCCGTGTCTATGGTAGTTCCCGCAGTGTTCATGGCTGTATATGCCCGAATCCAGGATCCAAATCAGATCAGATACCTCCAGCTCATAAAGCGCATACCCGTTTCTTTAATAATAATAGGTCCGGTTTGAAGGTCTCTGGGGAAACCGCTAAGACCTGTTTACTTAATACGCAATCGTGCGGAATCCGCCAAGGCTTCCAGAAGATTACTTGGATGTGAAGCGATTGAAGTGGTGTATTGACTTCCCATACATAATAACCGCCGGCTAGGCACCCTTATATAGAATGATTTCCTCCGCCACTGTTTGCATCATTTCGCCTAGTTTAGATTATGTAGATAGACCAGTTCAACCCATTTTTTTTAGCTGTCTCTGAAATCACCCAGTGCCACAGTTGCTTTCATGTGCATTCTAGTAATTCTTCACATATACGGAGTACAGTAGTACCTAGGTACAGTACATAAATAGGGACCTTGCAGCAATCAAAAAAATAACCTAATAGCTCACCAGAAGCGTCAACCCATCCATTTATAAACCCCTTTTTTTATTCTTCGGTGCTAACAGTAATAACCATTATAGCCACTTTCTTTCTAAGTTCTAAGACTGCTAGCAAATCAGCTAAGAAGGCATCTACTGGGCAATTCATCAATATAATAAATCTACAAACCTTGTCCGGAACGCTCCAACCCACATAACTCGAGGTACCTTCTGAATTAACTAATTACTTACCTTGATCGCTAATTAATTTAATCTTGAAGCGGCCTCCAAGATGTGGATCTCAGAATCTCGGAATGAGCATGTACAATACGTTGTGCATGTACATATCTAGGTATTTTATCTGTAAAGACTGTAACCACCACAACTCTCAGCTCTATCTGCTAATTAATAACCATGACTGTGATAGGTGGAGCAAGATGATGATGATGATGATGATGGTAGACAGATCAATCTGTTATAGCCGGAGTTGGCATAAAGGAGGTCATATGGAGGTCACGTGATAATGGATCAAAATGATCCATCTGCCATCTTGATCCAACAAGGCCTATGATCCAACACCCAGAATGATCCAAACAACCCATCGATCCAGACAGACAGGCATGTATATAATGACGCTCCTTTCAGACAGATTTCGACCCTCGTGGTCGACTCACGCAGCAACCCAGCATATAGGCATTGCTGGTAACACAGGTCTGTTCTTACTATTATATTGCTCACCCCCTTGTTTTCTGTTCTCAAGATAAACCAACGACCCCCTTCGGTCTAGTCATCTAGGCCTGTCGTTACACCTTGTAGTAGTAATCCCAACAGGAACACACAGTACGGTAGGTAGTGGACATTGCAGCTAAACCGAGATGCAGTAGTTCGAGTAGTATTGTCAGACAGCTGAAATACCAGATGCGACTGCAGCTAGTGGCCTTGGTCTCTTTTTGTAGTGGAGTGGTGTTTTCTTCTTCTTCTTATTATTATTATTTTTTTAGTATGTATATCTACATACATGCATACCGAAGCTAGCCCTAGTCCGACCCACTCCTCGGACTCCTCCTCGAGGAGGAGCAGCAAGACATTTTGATTCGTGGGTGGAAAGGACCCCTGTGGCTGACATACATAGGGTGAGGCTGAGCGTTGTAAGGGCTGTCACGGATTATTATAATTGAAAGCGGGGAAGAAACGATATGCAGTAGTTCCATGGAGTGCATGGCTAGTGTGCATGGCGGGTCCCACGATCATCTGTGGACCTCATGCATCTGGAATCTTGCCTTACGGATTGTCGCCAAGGTTGAGAATATAATAATAATAATAATAATAATCATAAGCACTTCATTTCATCAAAGGACGACAAGCACATGTTCACGTTGTCGAAATTGCCTCAATTGTGTATCTAAATCGCAAAGGACACAAAGGAAATCACAACAGCCCATCGATCGACATTTGCATATCCGCATCCCTGCACTGGCTGAATGAGCCCTGAGAGGACAGGAGACGGAAGCGAGACAAGAGGGTAAACATGAGGATCCCTAACAACACCGGGTATGAGATCTGCGCCGTTTTCGCTGATCTCTTCGAGACCCAGCAACCGAGACAAAGGCGATGGAAGAAAGGTTGACAAACAAGAATTAACCGGTGGAATCCCGAGCGAACATGTGTGGTGAGGGCTGGTAGTGCGGAATTCCACAGAAACAGATATCTCGAGAAGACGCAAACTATCGGGGAGAAGTTCGATTAAGAACAAAAGATAGGGGGCACAAAAAAAGCATCATGGCCAATCCGGAAACAAATCCTCCCTTTCCACTGGCAGCAAAAAATACACACGGACACTGATGTATGAGAGTTACAACCAAAGGGGGAAAAAAATCAGTGGTAGAAAGGAAGAACATAAGACAGAAATTTGAAGAGAAATGATCCAGGAAAAAAAAAAAAAAGATGACACGCTGATCAGTAGACCCTGAGGAGACGGCAGACGAGGAGCTGAGAACGTCAACAGCACCTGTTTCTGTTTCATTCCCCCCAACCCCCACTATGCGTTCTTCAGGTGTTCCAATAGCGGTGGTGTCTGGAAAGCACCAGGTCTTTCGTGTCTTCGTGCGCGTGTCTTCCTGAAGCGGCACCATATGGGGAAAAAAGAATAAAACTGTCCAACCACCTAGATTTGCAACCAAGCCTTTTATCGTTTTTGTCACTCGAGTCCTCACGATATTCGAAAGGGGATATTATAGAAGAAGGCGGGAGACGGGTTTCGAGGTGAATAGAAATTATCGTACAATGGCAGTCATCTGACCCATCGGATGCAAAAGTAGCAAGTCTGAGCAAGCTAACTGTAAATTATCGAGAACGGGTATCTTCTTTACCAGGCCCAGATCTTGAGCTGTTTGAAGTATTAGTAACTGGACTGTGAGTCGGATAGGAATCTAGACATACCAGAGAATCCCAGGAACCAGTGCATAAACTTATGCCGTCGTTGCTGACTCCAAGGCAGCTGACACGATTCTCGTGGCCGCTCAAGGAACCGACCTTTTCACCACGCAGAACATCCCAAACCTATATGGATCAGCTAGTTGGTCCTCACAAAGAGGAAGTTCACCGGGAACCGGCGTACCTTGCACTCGAAATCATCATAACCGGCAAACAGCAGCCGTCCCGACACAGAGAATGCAACAGAGGTAATACCACAGAGAACTTGGTCGCTCTGAACAATCACGTTAGTCATGGTGAATAACCTCCATTGAACGGGTAACATTGAGGAACAATAGAAGTGAAGAGGACATTGACAACAGGACATGAATGTGAGAATTCGAATGGTCAAGCATACCTGGTAGGTGTTGAGCTCCCTGTCCGCTCTGATATCGAAGAGGCGGCAGGTTGTGTCGTCTGAACCAGTTCCAAAGGCGTTTCCATCTGGGAAGAACTGGATGGCGTTGATATCCGATTCGTGTCCGGCAAAGGTCTGCACGGCCTTTCCGGTACGGATGTCCCAAAGCTTGGCGAATGCATCGCAAGCACCCGAGACGAATATGTTCTGGTTCGTCGGGTTGATGCTGATGGACATGACGTCGCCGAGGTGGTCAGCGAACTCGGTGACCTTCGATCCCGACTCGATATCCCACAGCATGCAGGTCATGTCTCCCGAGGACGTAATTATTCTGCGGTCGTTGATGAAGCGACAGCAGGACAGGTAGCCAGAGTGCCCCGAGAGTTCTCGTGCCACACGGGTAGGGCCCTCACGGGAGGACAGGTTGTAAATGGAGCAGATGTTGTCGAGACCACCGCAGGCAACGTAGTTCCCGCTGGGAGCGTACGCACAAGTCATCACCCACGATGATCGCAGCGGAATCGCATGGATCTTGTTCGTGGTGTACGCATCCCAGATGATCAGTTTGCCGTCCTGAGATGCAGAGACCAGATGGCGACGGTCCGTCGACCAGTGCATGGCGTAGATTTTGGCTAGGTGACCCTTGAGATTCCGTCGTGGCTTCATCCCGATTCGAGGCAGGGGTTCGGTGTTGCTCTCGGCAACTTGACGGACTGCATGGAGAGCACGGTCAGCATTCTGGTACACAGGCAACGCGATCGACGGCCGTCAAACAAAGGACAGGCGCGAAAAGCTCAAGAAAGAAACGCAAGTTCAGCCAACGGTGAGAAGTAGGGATGCGTACGGGTCGTGTCTGCCAGCTCATCCTTCCTGCGCTTGATCTTATCTTTGAGACCCTCTGCTTCGCGCCTGGCCGCGGCGATCTTGGCCTGCATCTGCTCGCTGCTCATATCGGCCGCCATCTTGGACGATTGTGCCCCTGGAGAGCTGGAAAGTCAATTGCAGGACGGAACGTCGCGGGATGGAGATGGAATTGGTCGAGAAGAGATCCAGGGGGGAGGAGGGGGGTGGACGGCAAGAGGACGTTGTGGAGTGAGCCTGCGGAAGCGACCGAGCGAAGGTTTAGACCGGGGGGGTGGGAGGTCGGGCGCTGAGGAAGCAGGGGAAGAGAGTGAGCGACGGACCGCAGCACAACCACCGCAGCGGACACGATCACTGAAGGGGAGTTGAGGTCCAGTCGACGGGCGCGACAGAGATGGGAAGATGCAGAAAGAGAGAGACGGGGGGAGAGGGATGGAGAGCAGCGCCGTGGAGCTGCTGGGCGGGTTGATAGGGGGGCGCGTGGTTGGCCGCGGACTAGGCGGGTGGAGGGGGCGAAGGGCCAGGGGCAGGGCAGACGACGAGAGCGTTTGGGGCGGAGGACAGACAGATCGTGGAACGTTTGGAAGCTCGACAGGGCGACGCTGAGGACGATACGATCCTCTACGGCCTACAGACTGCGTCTCAGAGCATCCCCCAGAGCGGAGACTGGGCCGAGCGCCTGCAAGTCAAAAACCCGCGGCGCCCCCGGCCAGATCACGTTATATTGGACGGTTCCTCTCTTCTGTCGGCAATCTGGCCTTCCAGAAGACATGATTACTTTCATGTTCGCCTCCCTACCAGCAATTCCGCTCTTCCCGATACTTGTTTCTTCCGCCAGCTGTACTGTCCTTCCTGGTCTCTTAATCAAGATGCCCCTGTCGCGCCTCCTGGGAACCGCAACCGCCTGCAGCACGGGAATCTGGAGATGCACGTCAAAATCTCCCTTCCCGGATGCTGCAATCCTGCGAGAATCACAACACCCACTCGCTCACTAACCGCGTAGCGAGTCTCCCCAGTGGGTCGGGCTGCTTGGCTTGGGATGGGTCTGCGGCAGTGCGGCCCCCCTCGCCCAATGAGGCTCTCCACCGGCATGATGATCATTTATGACCGTACCTGGCCGGTCTGTCAGATTAAACTCTTCAGGGATGGCGTCGGCCTCGAATAAATTTACCTCGCGTCCGGGACCTATCCCTCGCTCGACAGATCCAGCTTCGCTCAGGAACGCGTCCGTGGAGCCGCGGTCTGAGTCTACCTGGATGGGATCGCTCTGGCCTTCGTGGCATGGTCGCGAGGGGACAAACCTTCCCCGGTTCGCGGTCTCCTCCGTCACCCTGCCCGTTGGATTCTGAAGATCTAGAAAGATTACGGATCACCAGCTGTGGACATTGCTCCGGGACTATGGCATGCGAATCCGAAGGGGGAAACGATAACGCGGCTCGGACAGCGGCCGCATCTCCACTAGGTTCCAGCCGCCAACTTGGGCCACTCCTTGACATGCCCGACGGGGTCAGGAGCATTGCTCCTGCTGGCCCCTGCTTCGGATCCTGCTGAGCAAGGAAACGTGCAGGCCTTCTCCTGTCTATCAAGCACCGGTTCCGACGACAGTGTGTATCTAAACTTCTTCCCCCCTGGACCCCTGACCGTGGTTTTGCTCCAGACTAAGTAAAGAAGCAGTCTTCGTACCAGGCTTACCAGCCGTCAGCAATATAATAATAAGAATAACTGATGTCCATACCCGATAGACAGCTCCATCATCATTGCGACTGGAGAGCAGGACAGCGGACCAACTCTGGGATACAAAGTATAGCTTTCAGCCGCAGTCCTTCATGCAACCATTCATGGTAAGGTTAAATTAAGGAGTACGGAGCGGGAGCTCCTGCACAGTCATGGGATCATCAAAGACCTCTCCGGAGTACGGAGTAGGCAAATAAACTACTCCGTTCAGAGCACCACTAGGGCTGTACTCCGGAGAGTTAGACAAAGAGGCTATATATCGGTACTTGACACATGTCTAAGCCGTATTCGGACAGGGTCCGGTACTTCAAGTTGCGGATGCAAGGATCCCAATGGGCCAACATGTCCCGTTATTATTCAACTGTTTAACCGAAAACTGCTAAACCTGCTTTCCGGGCTCCGACCCAGGGGTTACCACAGGAAGTGGTCGGAGCTAATAATAATACTGCGCGTCTTACAGGAGTCTTCTCAGAAGAGTTTCAACTTTTAGGACCTTCGATAGCGTTTCGTGCGCCGTCCCAGCTGCCCGGCTCGTCACGAGATCCAAAGATCTCAATGATGTGCGCCGTACACGACATGTTCCGCACATACCATCAAGCATCATCAGCTGCTCTCTGTATACGGAGTAGTCCGTACGACGCAGACCCGCCGCAACACAATCTTATTGCTCGAAATGCCAATGGGTATACAGCAAGCGACAGGATGCAGTGTTTTATTCTCCTCTCGCACCCAGATCAAGTGACTGGGAGCAGCGCGCCAACGGCTTTTCTTTGCGCGCATTCAAGTCGCTTGCATCTAGGTATGCGCCCGTGTACTCTAACTTTTTAAAAGCTACTTTTTTTTTTAAAAAAAAAAAAAGACTGGCAAGCCGGTCCCTTTACTGCGTTCAAGGGACACTCTGCCAAGTAGCTAATTTGAGAGTATGACGTGGTGTCCGACGGGACATTGCTGTACTTTTGCGATTGGATGAGGGATATACCGGGCCTGTATGAGTCAACCAAGTGCTTGCAGGAACAAGCGCATTTGGTCTTCCATCCAAGCAAATGATTGTTGGCGTGTGGACAGACACAGCATGGTGTACTGTACGGAGTATACAGGAGTGCTGTCACTGGCTTCTAATCATAGTATTCATCGACCGATCTCCGTGCGGTTGTGAGATCCGTCCTTCGCCCAAACGGACAATAGAGCCGCGAGCGTCTGCCCAGGCGGATTTAGCCTCGACTGCCTCGTCTACCGATTATGGAAGCAGCAAGACGCTTCCAAAAAGCGGTCGCCAAGATGCCCTGTTCCTGAACTATTGTTGCTTGCCGGATACGATGGAAAATAATGGGTTGGCCTTGGGCGATGATGTGCTGCGATCACATGGGAGAACAGTCCTACTTGGGCGCTTACAGCAATATATCCTGTCTAGAGAGATGGCCAGCAGTTCTTAGAGGTGAAACCGGGACCGAACCATTGGCCCCGACACATTTCCGGGGCGCGGTTACAGGCTCACGATCCAGGGTTGGCGGCTGAGGTGCTTCATCGAGTAACAGACAACAGCATCATGCACTCGGACAGGGCAGGTGGGCTTCCAGCGGCGATCCACACCCCATCCACGCTTGCTCTGGTGCTCCATCTTGTCTTTTTCGTTTTCTTTTTCTTTTCTTTTCTTTTTTTTAACTTTTTTTTTTCTTTTTCCTTTGTAGATAGCGAATAATAATAATAATCATAGTATATCTCCATGAATGGAAAAAAAAAGAGAGATAATGGGAGGATCGTGGATAAAGGAACAACATAGGAAATTGAAGTGGCCGGAATAAATAAATATATTAGGATCAATTACCGATCGCGGACACGGAACAATGGATTCATCGTTGTTCCGGTCCTGACGTCCGTAACATACTGCTTCTCCGCGATATATCCTCATTGTCGTCTCCAAATACTCCAGTCAATTGAAATCTTGAGCAGAGATGGGATGATGAGAGGCGGCGGCGACAGGGTGGCTCAGCCACGGGCGCCCAGTGGCGGCGAGCAGAAGCGCGTGGTTGAGGGTCCGGGCCCAAGCCGAGACATGGCCATCTCTGCCCTTTTCGCTCGGTTCTCCGCCCTCATCCTCGCCCAAAAGCCCAAAGCCCGACTCACCTTTTCTCTCCCCGTCGGCAACGCCAGCCCCATCTCGAACCTCGACGTCAGCCCGTCAACCACCAACCCTCATCGTCCTGCGTCTCTTCTCGATCCTGCATCAATCCGTCTCTCGTTGCTCTCCTTTTGCACTCCGGCTCTGCGTCTGTGTCGCAGCGGCCAGCGTCCACGAAGCTCTTCATAGACAGATCTTGGCCCGAACCCACCTCCTCCTTGTTGGTCCTGTTCGCTTCGACCGTCTTCTACGAACTTGGCTTTCATCCCATCCCAACAACGCTGTGCGGTTCGCATACATCGTCTCCGTTTTCCTTCTGCGGTTCTCGATGAGTTTGGTGATCTGATCCGTCTCACGCAACTGTCGGGTTTTCTGGACGCCTTCCTACCGGGAGCGGTGTGCCGTTGACGTGGTTAGGACCTTGGAGGACACAACATTGGCCTCACCCTTTTTTTTCCCCCAACCTCAGGGATCCATCCGGCCAGAGCCCATCATCCGGACGAAACATACGCGCATTGAGGTCATCTCGCTGCCATCATGAGGGAGGTGAACTTCAGTATCCCCAATGTGAACAAGGCCTCGGTCAACATCACGACGACGCTCTACGATCGACGGGCCCTTGACTGCACCTCGACCCTTCCTCTCATCAACTCCCTCAACCACCTAGCCTACCTCACCACCTCATCTGCTCGGATTCGGGACATTCTCACCGTCGATGGAGGCATTGAACGGCTGGTGTGCATCCTCAAGGAGGGGAGGAGCAAGGATCTGATGGAGATGTGGAAATGGAGTCTCGCCTTCCAGTGTGTGGTCAACATCGGGGTGCGGGGCTCCGAAAGCGTGAGGACAAGGGTCGTTGAGGCGGATATGGTTCCCGTAATCGCTACTATACTCGACAACTACATCAAGGTTGTTGACAAGTTGCGCGCACGTGCGGAGTCAGAGTCTCGACGACAATCCTCAAGACATTCAAAGCCCGTTACGCGCTCACATGATCAGAATGGACGCTCGTCGTACGTGGACCAGCGCCAGTCTCGTCGACAGGCTCCTCCGCCCTCCATAGAGATACCGCGGCCTCTCCCTCAGATCAACCATCCTGCCGATCCAAACGCGATGGAAGTCACGCCCTCTCCCCAGGTGGCCATGACGTCTCCTCCTGAACGGACGACTTTTGGCCATAATGACCGATTACAGGATGGACGTCACCAACCCGCAACGCATCGTTCAAGAGTCATGCAGCCCCCGGCCACTGCTGTGCCTCCCATGGGTGCTGCAGATGGATTTGGCCTGCGCCCCGTCCGTGACGCCGATCGGCTACCCAGCATGGTCCCTGGACTGCAGACCGGCGTTGGTTCCCAGCCCGAATCCCCTACCACTCCAAATGGCCCAGCCCAATCCCGAAACATTCCCCAATCCGCCACTCGAAGGCAACGGCCTGCTATCAGGCAACACCAATCAGGATCTGGCGAGTCTGACGATGCCAATGGAGAGGACTCGACGATGGGTGATGACAATGTGTCTGGAGAGGTGGCAGAGCCGATCGTTGGGGTTCAGAATGGAATGGAAATTGATTCCGTCGGTGATAGGGGTTCAATGTTGGATGAGGTCTCTAACCCTCACGGTTTGGCGATGACAGGTCCTTCTGAAGGACAGGACGCGGAGACCTTCAACATCACACATCGGTCTCCGGTGGACGGTAGCATGATCAACACAGCTACGACGCAAGCTAATGGTACCCTGGGTTTCTCCCCTGCTCAGGCTGCCAACACCCTGAACTCTCCTACCCTCACTCCAAACCCTTACTCCTTATATCTCCGCGACCGGTCCACTACAGCTGCTCAAGGAATCCTAGCAGCGATGCCCCGAGATGAAGACGTCTTGATGTCGCTACAACTTCTTGCCTACGTTTCCAAGTATTGCAATCTCCGACCCTATTTCCAGCACTCTCACCTTGTTCCTAAACTCAAGATCGACCGTGAACTCCATCTGTTGGATGATCCCACAGGTGCTTCTATGCCGCCGGAGGATCCTGCGGAGGAGCAAGACGAATATCTGCTGCCGGACGATTTCAACATCTTCCCCTTGGTTGAGAAATTCACAGTGCGGCACCACTCCAAGGATATGCAATACTGGGCATGTGTGGTGATGAGGAACCTCTGTCGAAAGGATGAGTCACGAGGCGGAATCCGCCAATGTGCATATTACCAGTGCGGGAAGTGGGAGGAGTTCCAACGGCAGTTTGCCAAATGTCGCCGCTGCCGTCGCACCAAATACTGCAGCAAGGACTGTCAGAAGGCCGCGTGGGTGTACCACCGTCACTGGTGCCACGCCGCTCCATGAAGGGGTTAATATCGATGCATCTAGGTTGCATAGCATAATTTCCATTTCTTTTTCTTTTTTTTGTTTGCTATTGCGCATCTGTTCCTGAGGCTTCACGTTGTCTCATGCATGGCATCTTTGTGCTTGGGCAGGCTCTACGTTCTTCTGCTCAGTACTTGGCGGCGTTTGTATTCGACCCAAAGATACCTTTTGTATGTCATCCTTTTTTTTCTGCCTGCAGGTTTTGTCATCTTTTGGATTGTACAGGGTGCGCCCCCTTTGAATGTTTACATTTCTTTTTTTTTCTTGCGATCATGGATAAACTCTCATCTTTGGATCGATTCCTATTTCTTTTATACCATTTGGAGCTGGTTTCTCAATTCCCGACACCCACGAGTTTCTTTTGTTGGTTATTCAGAGTAGCCATGCCCTGCGGTCATTCAAAATTTCCTTTCATTTTCAGATTCGATGTTCACTTAAAAATTTACTCAGGTCGTCCATCTTTGTCGCCTTCTGTGCTTTGCTTTCAGTCCTAGCTCGACAGCCCGGGACTACCATGTATCTTTCTCAGGTCTGGTGCACAGGTTGTCCAGTGCGTTTCTTAGCTCCACGTACACAATTGGATAAAGGTCATTATCAGTTTCCGGAAACCGTCCTTGTACTTGCTGGTTCGCTTATGGGAGCGCTTACACAAGATCATCCGGATTCATAAAACTCCAAATCGAAGTCAGCTGTAGGAAACCGACCTACGTATATCGAAATGCCAAATCACATGATATTTACATTTCCAAGATACAAGAAACATAAGGCAGGACAGGACGAGCGTTGAGACCCGGAAGCCAAATGCTCGGCCGCGATCAGGCTGATCCGATACAGACGACAAGCTATCTACCCTTCTTTACGCCAGTATTCCTCCTTCTTAAACCCGTACGTTGCGGCTAACCGTGACGCTAGATGCTCCCGTGCCGTCAACGCCCGCTTCCCGGGCTCTAGGTCTCCAGCACCGCCGCCGAACCCGACTTTGCCGCCTCGAGTAGCATTCTGCCGCCGATGCGCATCGACCAGTTCGCTCGGCACGGGTACAAGCTCCGTTTGGTCCACAGGATGACAGAAGAAGACGATGCTGTAGCGGTCCTGCGAGTTAGGACTGCGTTGCTCGGAGAGCGGGAAGACGACGCGGTGCACAGTCGACTTGAGGAGACCGTCGGTCCAGTAGCTGAGGAGGTCGCCGATGTTGATCAAGATCGGGGGGAACGATTGCCCTGTTGACGACGACGACGTCCCGTTCTGCTGCTGCGGCGGCTGCTCTTGTTCTCCGTCACTACTGGCTGCTTTTCCTGGCTGCACCGGCACCGGCGCCCAGGTCCCTTCCGGCGTGAGGATCTCGAGACCCGGCTGGCCCGGCCGCTGGAAGAGGAGCGTGATGCTGCCGTAGTCTGAGTGCGCGCCGGCCCGGACGTCCACGTCGTGCTGGTAGCCTGCCGTCGCGGGGGAGGTGATAGAGGGGTAGTAGAGGAGGCGGAGGATGCTTCCGGTGGTGCCCTTGGAGGGGTCGTGTCGGGAAGTGAAGAAGTCGGAGGGGATCTGGTCGTCATCGTCTTAGCAGTCTCTTCTCCGTTTGTCGGAAATTTTGTCATAAAATAGAGAGAAGGGGTTATCAGTATGGAATAGGAGGTGTTTGGAATACATTAGGTAGGTAGGTAGCTAGGTTGGGTAATTCACACTTTCAAGTCAAGGTATACAAGGGGGGGGGGGGGGGAACAACAAAGGGTTATACTCCATTTCTAATGCAAATGACGTAGAAAGGACAACGATAAACTCGGATTAAAATATAGAAGAATAGAAAAATCAGAAGGGAAGGCCGTCGAATAGGCATGTATGTATGTATGTATGTATACTCACCCCAAGTCCCAACGCAAGGAGCTCCAACACCCTGGCACAGGTCCTGTTGCAGAGCTCCATGAAACGCCCCAGCTCCGCCTCGTGCGCAGCGAAAGACGGCGGGAGCGGCTGCTGGGCCTTGCCGTCTTTGAATTCGCCGAAGTTCATCGCCCTTGGAGCCGGAAGGGGGGGGGGGGGGGGGGGGGGGGGGGTGAGTTAGAAGCTGCATTTCAGAGGGACACGAAGAAGAAGATGCCGATGGTTCCCCATCGTTGTGGCAATAAGGAATGCGGGGTTTGTACTGTACTTACTCTTTGAAATCGCCCTTCTGTTGTTGCATTGCACGCGTTGGATGTTAGCCGTGTTGGTCTATAGTTGATATATACAGCACATGATGGACATGAGAGAGAAATGGTGCCGCAGTACTGTATGTCCGTACATACCCGTTGATGCTCCGGATCCAGCGTCTCTGTGTGCATCCCGGACCAGCCGCGGTTCTAAACGATAGATATTCGGTCAATGTCGAGAGAATAATTCATTCCCTATCACCCTGTTAAAAAAGGGGGCGGGATGGGGACATACGTTGGGCGAAATCTTGACCGAGGCTTTCTCCTCGAGCGGGGAGGAGAAGAATTTCTTGGACTGGGTGGTGTTTTTTGCAGGTTTGTTGGTTAGTGTCTCCCAATGCCTTACTTTATATGTAAAAACACGGATGAAGGGTATATAGACATGGAGTACAGGGTATGTGGACTCTGGGAAATAGAACCAAAATGTAATGCATGTATGTAATGCATGTAACTGGAGAAGAGAAAGATCCCAAACCAAAGCTGCTCAAATCAATCCCAGAAATCGTGTACTGTACACACCAATGCAAACATCCGCTCCACGTCCTCGGCGGAGAAATCGCTCCCGCGGCTGTCGACGTAGAAGAAGCCGAACTTGGCGGCCGCGTCGATCATGGCCTTGCCCACGGCAGGGTCGTGGGGATTGGAGATGTCGATGACGGGCAGGTCGATGGGGGGACCCACGGCTGCTGCTGGTGGCTCTATTGCTGCCATTTTTTTTGGGATGTTGACTGTGGTAATTTTATTTCAGGATGAATGTTCTTGCTGATCAGTTCCAGGGATGGGTATATAGAAAAAGAGAGAGGTGATATATCCGATGGTTCAAATGTCTTATGATGTGTAGGGCGCGGCGGGGCGGAGATGAGCGCTTATCTATCATCAAGCTTCCCGCGCAGCGGGCGAGCTTACCTAGTAGTTAGCCGGTTTGTATCCATAGGTCGTGACTGGTGAGGCCCAGCGGAAACTATCTACCTAACCTACTAACTCACCTGCTTTTCTCTGCCCGATAGGGTATGTGGTTGCGAGGTGAAATTGAGATCCATGCCATGGCGAAATTACAGTATGTACATGTACTGTGCGTGTGCTGTAGATCTTGGTGTTAGGCTAGGTCCTCAGGTTAGGTAGGTGGCTACTATCTCTGCAGGATGCCTGTCTGCCACGTTTTCTTAGGTGCATGGCTGCGAGTGAGGTCTGTCTGCCCCAGGACACTATTGACTATCAGGTCTCTCCCGTCCAGGTCATTGCGTGTGAAGCAAGCGATCACAGCTGTGAGAAATATGCTCCAAGGACATGCCTGTCAATTGTACTTTGATTCTAAATTCCTGTGTTAACCCCCCTCAATGATTTAATAGATTAGTACATGTCTGGTGGTTTTAGATATAGATACAGGCATAACCTGACACGAGACGATGCATTCGCATCGAGAACGTGGTATGGGAACCCAAAAATCCCAGACTGCAGTGATTGTCTGAAAGTATAGATCTTTTCCCCCATTATCTATCTGGAGATAAGCTCCAAAGCCCTAAAAAGACAACAAAACGGGTTGCATATAGATTTTATCATCTTGGATGGCCATACAGTGACATGTCTGGACAAGACTGTGAAGAACGGACCCCAAACGGCGCCCTCAAGGGCATTGCAAAGGTCTCGCACAGTATGAAAAGAGAGATACATAGGATGAGTGGGCTCTGAGCGTGTCTGAATGCTGCTGGGTCTATCACTCATCGTCTGCGCCGAGATGTCCACGCAACGCCTGCTGCAACATCTCTTGGTGGCTTGTTCCAGCAAGCCATACTTTTGCTAGGAAACATGTCAGGCTGAGGGTCTCTCGACTCCAAGTACTGCAACTTTGAAGCTGTTTGCAGACCGAGAGGATGTCGACAAGGTGGCCGCTGGTGGTGGGCGGTGACCAGCGGAGGCGGAGCGGTGCCGCCGCGCAGGTGGGTGGGCGCGCTCTTCCTGCCCGCGCGACGTCAGGCTGTCAGGCTGTCAACGGTCAGGGTGAAACGACACTCTCTTCGTGGCCCTGAACCTCGTCTCCCCGTTTGACTTGATTTTATAACCTGTTCCCCCCTGTGCTCACTCTGCCCGACGCCGTGCCCCGGCGCGTTAGGGTGTCCAGGCTCTCCGTCTCACGAACCTTCGACCTCTCCATGCCTGGAACCAGCGATCGCACCTCTTCCCCGTGAACTTGACAAGAGCTCCCGCTAGCAACATGCCTGGTAAGGTGCCCCCCGCGTCATAGCTTCTGCCACCAACATCCAGACGTTCTGACATAAATCGTTTCCCCATGGACCAGTCCGCGCGTTGGACGAATGGGCCATCGGCCGAACCCAATTCCTACCCCTCTCCGCACTCAAGGGCGCTGTAATCGGCATCGATGCGTCGCACTACATCAACCACCATCTGCACCACCATACCACCCGGGAGCCGCTTCTGATCGCGCTGGGCGGCTTCCCCTTCGCCCTCAAGAGCAACATCGAGAGGGAGCTGCAGACCTTCAAGAACCTGGGCATCGGCTGCGTTTTCGTCTTCAATGGCCTCGACTTTGGCAAGAGGGAGCCCCGGCCGCACGTCCGCGCCGAGTCGATTCGTGCGTTTGAGCAGGCCTGGGAGCTCTATGACCAGCAGCAGGCAGACCAGGTGGTGGACGCGTTCAGCAGTGCTGGTACGTTGTCATCCGCTCCTGCTGAATCGAACGGGGCACTGACGGGTGGGGATATTCAGGAACTCCGGAGCCTGAATTCCTGTACAGGTTTTTGCAGAGGATTCTCTACGAGAACGGCGTTGAGTTCCTGGTCGCTCCCTACAGCGCCGCAGCTCAGGTGAGCTAGGGATGGCTTGCAGCGTTTCACGTCGTGTTGCTGACACCGCGGGCAACAACAGCTCTCGTATCTGGCCAACTGTCCCAGTCAGGTAGTCGATGCCGTGTTCGGTCCCTCTGAAATTCTCCTCTACGACATCGACAAGATCATCACGAAGATTGATATGGAACAGTCGCAGTTCTATTGGGTCACCAAACAGGCCTGCCAGGAGGAGCTGGGGAGGCTATCGAACGACCAGTTCATCGACTTCTGCTTGCTTCTCGGTTCGCAATATCTGCGCACATTCCCGCCCTTCGAGAACCCTGCGTTCCCGGGGAAGACGATCAACATCCGTGACGCTCTGGGGATGTTCAACGTCGCTGGCAGGAGCGCCATCAACCTAATCGCGCAGTTCGAGGAGGATCGTCGAGTGCAGGAGCTTCAGTATATGGACCGCTACAAGCGGGCGTTCATGTCGGTTAAGCACCACGTGTTCATGGACGTGGACGGAAAGGTGGCACCCATGAACCCGGACCATACACCTTCCGATGTGCACGAATTGATCGGCCAGCGATTGCCCGAGGAGCTCTACTTCTATCTGTCCAGGGGTATCCTGGGACCTAACATCCCCAATTACCTGACGTCTGGCGAAGTCTATGTGCCATTGCCTCTCGGCGTTGAGGACTCTGATATCTACCGCCAACTTGTGGGCGATCTTCTCACGCCCTACCGCACACAGGCCATCTGTCTACTTTCGAACTCACTTCACAGGTTCTACCAGACCAAAGTCATCAACGTGCGCACTTGGTACGACGAGAAGTCTGACCGGTCGATTAACCTGAAGTCCCTCCCGTCCGTCAAGGAGACGATTCAAGCCTGGAAGGTCAGAAGCGAGCAGCTTCCTGAGGGTGTAAAGAAGCTGCAGGTTCGTCACCCCGTCGCCTTTTCCGTGCTTTCTTTTCCTTTAGTTGGGATGCTAACGTATATCAGACCCGTCGCGGAACATTTAAATTCGCGGTGGAGAGCTTGAAAGATTCAGACTTTGCTTCCAAGTCATTTGCTGGCAAAGATGCACCTGTACGTCCATATAGCCGTACATGCTCGAGAGGAGCTAAAGGGTCATGGCTGACATCTACAGGCGCTTTCATCACAAGACGACATCCTTTCGAACGTCTTCTGGCGATTCTTGCAGCTCCGAGGCTATGTTGATGAAAAGCATCAACTTACTTCTTGGGGCACGTGCCTTGAGCAGGCACTCTCGGTTCTCGACCCGTCAGAAAGCCTTGAAGAACCTACTTTCATTGCCATTGAATTGTTGCGTTTGGGACTACTGAACACCAAGGATTGGTTCGCACACGTCTCTGGCGGCCCCATGCGAGGCTCAGGTAGAAGACTCGGATCCTGAATGTCGGTCATTATAGGATGAGGCTGACAGCGTCCCCAGATGAGGATAAGAAATTCAACATGTTGGTCTCTCGCGTTGCATGCATCGGCAAGCTTCGCCACAAGAGCATTGGTTATTCAGGACCCCTGAGCAGACAGCTTCTGGCTTATCGTTCTCTGGTTTGTGCTGTCCGAGCCGCCCTGAGGGATCTGATCGAGGTCGTCTTGGCCGGGCTTCTCCTCAGCGGCGAGGCGGACAGAGATCGCAAGGACTGGACTGAAATGAGCGTGAAGTACGTGCAGCTCCTCAGAGAGACATGGTCATGGCTGACGCCGCTCTCCAGGCTTCCTTTCATCGACGACAATGACTGCGGTCTTGCCATTGCAGTCCGCACCTATTTGGACGACCTTCCGCATCATCCCGAGCCGACCTCGCAAGAGGCACGTGCGGAGGTCAAGGCGAAGGGCAAGGAATGGTTCCAGCACAGCGACAGCTTCAGCGGCAACCTCGACATGGCCTTCAGGCTGTGGGATGCGGTGAGTAGATATGTCCTACCGATTACTCTGAACGCGCGCTTATTCTGTTCCTAGGTCTACAAGGGCACGCAGAACGCAGGCAAGGAGTTCAAGGACGCGAAGCTGTGGGAAGACGCGAACAAATGGTTGGCGGGGAGGCGGTGATGGATGGATGGATAGATAAGCTACTGATACTTGGCTGCACTTTGCTGCAGCATCAAGTGTCCGATCATAATTCTCGATCATACTGACGGAACACGAGCAACACGAGCTGTAGCTGAGGCATTCGTGCCCTCAGCAAGTTGGTCAGGGCATGCGGAGCCTCCGGGCGGACGCTGCCCCGCTGCCCCTCACAGCGTGTTCTGCATGTATTAGTAGGAATACCATTGGAATCAGACCACGTAGCATTTGGCCATTGCCGCGCTGATGAGGCGATCTCTACGACTGTAACAAAAGAAGTGACGTTGGTGTTCCGGGTTGAAAAAGGGCAAGGTGTGAGGGACCGCGGCGGGGGGTGGGTTGGCAACAGGTGTCCTTTTTCCCCTCGCTGCCAAATCCGGTGCCAGCTCCGCCGCTGGAGCTCCAGGTCCGTTCCGCCACGACCATCTCCGCCCTCCAGCTTCTGCGACCGCGGGCTTCTTTTCTTTTTCCTCCTCTTTACTTTATCTCTTTTCCCTATTTCTATTAGGATAGCCCACAGTGCTGTGCACGACCTGGTTCTTCCTTCCCACCTCCGTCCCAGTCACCTAACCGCCACCTGGCCAAGATGGCTCGCCTGAGCTTCCTGCTCGTGAGCGGCTTGGCTCTGCTCAGCGGCGTGGTCAACGCTGGCTCCGCGGTCGTCGACCTGATCCCCAAGAACTTCGACAAGGTCGTCTTCAAGTCCGGCAAGCCCACGCTCGTCGAATTCTACGCCCCCTGGTGCGGCCACTGCCGCAACCTCGCCCCCGTCTACGAGGAGCTCGCGCAGGCCTTCGCCTTCGCCGAGGACAAGCTCACCATCGCCCGGCTCGACGCGGACGAGCACCGCGATCTGGGCAAGAAGTATGGCGTCCAGGGCTTCCCGACCCTCAAGTGGTTCGATGGCAAGAGCAAGGACCCCGAGGACTACAACGGCGGCCGCGACCTGGAGAGCCTCTCTGCCTTCATCACGGAGAAGACGGGCATCAGGCCCAGGGGTCCCAAGAAGGCGCCCAGCAAGGTCCAGATGTTGACGGATTCGTCGTTCAAGGAGACCATCGGAGGTGACAAGCATGTGCTCGTCGCTTTCACGGCGCCGTGGTGTGGACGTAAGTTTCTCTCTCCGTCGTTCTACTGCCATCGTTAGATGGGAGAAAGATAATGTGGCTAACGGCTATTACTATTGCAGACTGCAAGAACCTCGCCCCGACCTGGGAGAAGGTTGCCAACGACTTCGCCCTCGAGCCCGACGTTGTGATCGCCAAGGTCGACGCCGAGGCCGAGAACTCCAAGGCCACCGCCAAGGAACAGGGCATCACCGGCTACCCGACGATCAAGTTCTTCCCCAAGGGCAGCAAGGAGCCCGTCCCCTACGAGGGCGCCCGCACCGAGGAGGCCTTTGTCGAGTTCCTCAACTCCAAGACGGGCACGCACCGCACCGTCGGCGGCGGCCTCGACGACAAGGCCGGCACCATCCCCGCCCTCGACTCGATCGTCGCGCAGTACGCGCCCCAGCGTACCTTCGACAAGCTCGCGGAGGAGCTGAAGAAGGCGGCCAAGGACCTGCAGGAGCGGTACGCGCAGTACTACGCCAAGGTCGCGGACAAGCTGAGCCAGAGCGAGGAGTACGTCGCCAAGGAGTCCGCCCGGCTGAAGAAGATCCTGGACAAGGGCGGCCTGGCGCCGGAGAAGGCGGACGATCTGACCTCGCGGAGCAACATCCTCCGCCAGTTCCTGAGCGAGCAGGAGAAGGAGGCCGAGAAGGAAGAGGAGAAGGAGGAGGAGCCTAAGAAGGAGGAGAAGGAAGAAGCCAAGGAAGAGGCCAAGGAAGAGGCCAAAGAAGAGGAGGCCAAGGAAGAAGAGGCAAAGAAGGAGGAGGACAAGGTGGAGAAACAGGAGAAGGAGGAGGAGGAGACCGTGGAGAAGGAAGAGACCAAAGAGGAGAAGGAGGCTGAGAAGGAGGAGAAGGAAGAGCCCAAGGAGGATAAGAAGGAGGGGACCAAGGAGATCAAGGATGAGCTGTAGATATTATACCTTTTGACTTTTTATGCGATATCATATGACGTTGGAAAAACGGCATGTATGTCACATATGATATGAATATAGCGTTTTTCTCCGGGCGCGTTCTGTCCTGACATTTCCGGCTCTGATTCTGTGTATGTAAGTACCCTGCAGATAGAACGCAGAAAAAGAAGGATTTTTGCCAAGTTTTGTAGGTCCACGTATAGCTTGAGATCAACTTGGATATCCTCAATTCAAAATTAATCATCTGTACGGTACAGTATATTGAAAGGCTGCTGTCCAAACGGCTTCCTTTTAGACAAGACAAATTATGAAAATAAGAGGCTCGGGCGTGCAGCTCAAACAGCAGTGGTATATATTCCAGTCCAAAAAAGCAGAAAAGAAAGATGCACAAATTAAATCCCATACCCCGACCAATGCTCCGTAGGAACTCCAGAAAGAAAAAAAATGAACTGGGGGGAAAAAGGAAGAAAAAACGAATCCGCATCCTCCTTCCTTCCCTCCCTCCCTCCCTTATTTATTATCATTTATCATTATACCCGTATAGACGTAGACATAGACCTGTCTTCCCATCTTCCTATCTTCCCTTGTCTCGGTCTCGGTCTCCGCTTCGTCTCCCATTCATGAGATATCACATCACTTCGTCGATGCGGCCGCCTCCGACGCAACGCTCAGCGAGGCTTCGAGCTCGTCGAGCCGGCGCGCCATGTCGTCCACTGCAAGTTAAGCAAGCGTGCGCGGGGAAAACGTCAGCCATTGCCTGTTGCCTGATTCCATGATCCTCTTTCTCAAGAAAGAGAGAGAGGAAACTCACACTTTCCAAATATCTCGCTCGACACGCTGTCGAACTTCTTCTGCAGCTGGTTCAGCAGGTCGTCGACCGCCGCAGCGAGCTCCTGCGAGCCGGCGGAGGAGGTGTCGATGCCGGGGGACGGGGATGGGCCCTGTTTGTGGGAAGTGGGTGGTTAGCTCTCTGCTGCCTTGCGTTGCGTTTGTGTTTCCGGTTGAGATATAAATTGGTATGCATAACTTGAGGTATAATTGCGTAGCTTTTTAAGGGAGAGATAAGGGATAGGGATAGGTATAGGTATATATGTGAAAAAAAGCTGAACGAACCTGCGACGACTGGGGTGTCTGGGTGCCCGAGTCCTTGTTGTCTTCGGACATGGCTAGGTTAATTGATAATGAGGTTGGTGGGATTGATTGATTATCTGCGGCGCTCTGTTGTATCAAGAAGAGTGCTCCAGCGCTCTGTCTCCCGGACCAAAGGACGCACTAGCTCCCTCGACCTCAGGTAATAGCCAGGAGATATGTTTGCATGTAGATAGATGACTGCGTACAGAACCGACCTGGACGATCAACGATCTCCGCATCGGCGGCCGCTGCGGCGCTGCCCGTGTTTAGGATTAACCTTTTTGCCGAACCGCCGGGGGGCTGCCCGCCCGCCCTAGCCTGTTCGGGATTAGCACGTCTCCCACCTGACCTGCCGGCTGCCGCGTGCCCCGTGCGCTGCGGCGCTAGTCCGCATCGGCGCTAGCGCCGTCCAAAAAATTCCCAGTGTCGCGCGGGCGGTGGAAGCGGTTTTTAAAACGACGATAACCTACAACTTTTTACTTTGAGGGTTCTAACCCCCTTGGGTCCTTTTTCTTTGTTTCTGGAGCCGTTTTTGGAGCGGGTCCAAAATGGTCAAGAAGAGCAAGCTGCTCCTGGCGCTCGACGCCCACAAGGGCCGGGACTACGAGGCCGAGAAGCAGAAGAAGCTGATCAAGGCCGCTGAGAAGCGCAAGGCGAAGAAGAAGGCCAAGTTGGAGGCGGAGAAGCGTGAGAAGGAGGGGAAGGATGAGGTACGTCGTTCAGCTTTCAACTTTCGGGGGGAATTGCTCGTTTTGCAATCGAATTTAACTGACTGGTTTTTATTATTTAGAAGGCCGACCAGCAGCCAGACGTCGAAGTTTCCAAAGATGACAAGAAAAAGGACGAGAAGAAGGAGAAGCGCCAGGACGCTAAGAAGAAGGAGGATGTAGAGGTCAATGGTGAAGCGGAAGGAGAATCGACAGACGAGTCTGGATCATCGGGATCGGAAGAGGAGGGGTCAGATGATGATGGTGACGAGAAACCGAAGGAGAATGGACACAAGGACGAAGAAAATGACGAAGATAAGAACGAGAACGAAGAAAAAGGAAGCGATTCTGAGGAAGAAAACGAAGAAGAAGAAAATAGTGAAGAGGAAAACGACGGCGAAGAAGAAGAAGACATCCCCCTCTCCGACCTCTCCGGCGACGAACGCACCGACGTGATCCCCCACCAGCGCCTCACCATCAATAACTCCGCCGCCATCACCGCCTCCATCAAGCGCATCTCCTTCATCACCCCGAAGACCCCCTTCTCCGAGCACAACTCGCTCGTCTCGACGGAGCCCATCGACGTGCCCGACCCCAACGACGACCTGAACCGCGAGCTTGCCTTCTACCGCGTCTGCCAGGTCGCCGCCGTCGACGCCCGCACCCTCCTCAAGAAGGAGGGCATCCCCTTCTCGCGGCCGGGCGACTACTTCGCCGAGATGGTCAAGAGCGACGAGCACATGAACAAGATCAAGCAGAAGCTGTACGAGGAGGCCGCGGCGAAGAAGGCGGCCGCGGAGGCCCGCAGGCAGCGCGACCTCAAGAAGTTCGGTAAGCAGGTGCAGATCGCGAAGCTGCAGCAGCGGCAGAAGGAGAAGAGGGAGACGCTGGAGAAGATCAATGCACTGAAGAGGAGTACGTTTTCCCCGGTCGTCTAGCTTTTCTTGTTTCATATAACAGTTTTACTGACTGCTTGACCAGAGCGGAAAGCAGACAAATCCGGCCCCACGGAGGAAGAGGACCCCTTCGACGTCGCCATCGAGGAGGCCAGCAAGGCCGAGCAGTCCCGCAAGCGCCGCCGCGGCGACAGCGGCGGTGGCCCCTCGGCCAAGCGGCAGAAGAAGAACGAAAAGTTCGGCTTCGGCGGCAAGAAGCGGTTCAAGAAGAGCGGCGACGCCATCTCGAGCGGCGACCTGAGCGGCTTCTCGGCCAAGAAGATGAAGGCCGGCGCCACGGGGGCCGCGAAGAAGCGGCCCGGCAAGAGCAGGAGGAAGAAGATGAAGCTCTCTGCTTGAGTTGGGTGTATTTGTTGTTGCTGTTATTGTTTATTGTTGCTACTAGTACCACTCACGGCGATGATTTTTCTTTCCTATTTATTGGTTTTACCGGTTGTCCTGAAAAAAAAAATGGAGGAGTGGATTTATCTATTGTTCGTTTCTTGCTCTGCTTGGGGGTCACAGCAAAAAAAGGAGATTAAGAAAAGGCGGACAGCCTCATTCGCGGTGATTGTCCGTTTGGATACGGCCGTCTAGGTCTGTCTGTGACACACGTCTTTTTCTTCCTGTGTGTATACGTGCATCATCAAGTGATACCATATGCTGTCTGGAACGCTACATGCCATTCAACCAATGGTAGAAGGAGCGAAGAAAGCAAATAAAAAAAAGAAAGTAAAGATTCAAAAGAAGACCCAAGACTTTTCTTTCTTCCTGGTATCTCACAAAATCCAACGACAATACTTCCCTAATATCTATATACGCCGTGTACCTACCTAGCTCGCCACGAGAATGAGGCCGATCGCCAACTCATAGCCCATACATGGACTTCCAATATTCAAACCGATACGCCTCGTCGCAGACATGCAAACTATTGGCCTTTCGCCCCAAGCGTTTTTACAGAAAACATCAAACAGAGCAGAACAGTAAAATATAGTTCATTTGAACAAGCGACATCACCTCTTGAGACGCTTAGAGGCGGCTTCTACGGCCCCATCTCCGGCCGCCGCCGCAGCTTGTTGGAGGGCCCCAAAATCGCGGATCTTGCTCACGAGGTGATCGACAGAGACACCGACATTGAGACGCTGTTCCGCGAACACCAGATCCAGTTTCGACTGGGTGTCCTCGGCGTGGCCCAGGGCGTGGTCCTGGATCATCTCCTTGGACCGCTTCGAGCCCGCCTTGTAGATGACTTTGCCGCATCCTTGGGCCTTGCAGACCCACGTGTCTGGCGGCAGATCGTCACGGTTAGGATCGGATGGCTCCGCCACGGTCGACTGGTCAACTGAAGCAGAAGCGGAGATGTTCCCCGTTTGGAGGGTCTCTTGTAGCGGTGCCTTCTGCTGCAGAACGGATCCGGATTCCGGGTCGGAGAGGATCGAACGGGTCCTTCGCTTCGCTCTTGTCGAGAGCGGATCGCGGACCAGTTCTTGGCCGCGGACCTTACTTGGGGTTTCGACGTTGTCCAGGCCGTGTTCGCTGTTGTCTGATAGTTCGACGTCCTCCGGGCCGGCGACGGAGCCGCGAGCCCGTTTCCCGGCCACCTTCGACGAGACGGAGCTCACCTTTGGTCTCAGGATGGACTTCCGGGCCCGTCGCCTTCGGGCCCTTGGGTTGTCATCATTGTTCTCGCTCTCATCGCTGGTAGAGTCATCTGCGTACGATGCCCGCGGACGCAGGGGGGTGATTGCTACATGTTGCGCATCACTGTGCCCGGCAGCGGTCTTCAGTTCCCGGTAGATAGCCTTCCGGGACCAGTCGAAGCTCGAAGTTTTCGCTTCGTCCATCAATTCGATGAGAATCGGCGCCCTTGCATTGACGAGATCTCGCGCGTATTCCACGGTGTCGATCTCGTAGCGACTCATCAGAGTGGAGGCGACAAGGTCGACGTTCAGCTGGCGCTTTGCGAGGGCCCCTGCCTCTTTCAAGTCCTGAATAATCTGGTAGATCGCATCGGCCTGCGACTTCGCGAGGGCGTCTGAATCGGCAGAAGAATGGGCCCCGGACTGTGCTTCCCCATTGGCCTCATTATTCTTTTCCGTCTGTTGTGGCTCGTGCAACGACTTTAACCGCTCATATTCTTCCTACGCAAGAGTCAGAACCCCTGATGTCTAATATGAGTATCGGGGACAATGTGCCGTACAGGAAACTTCTCGCAGAGATGCTTGAAGATATTCGTCTCCGTCCACTGCACGCCTTCCTTGCCCATGATCATCTGGGAGAGTAAGAAGCTATGGTGCTTGTAGATGACTTCCGCCGAATCGTCCCCGTCTTCGCAAATTCCGTGGGTGTGGGTGACATACTGTGAAAATAATACAAAAAATATTAGTGATGTCCATACAAGAAGCTCCAGGAGGACTAACCTCGTCACACAGGTACTCGAAGCTCGGATTCCAGTTCTTCCGCTTCCTGCGCTTCCACTGGTGCCTGTCAACCACGAAGTACAGCAGGTCGATGGCCTCGACCATCTCGTTGAACATGGGTCGGTACCCCCTGGCGGGGGAGATGGAGAACCATCCTGCGCGGCCGGCGACCCAGATGCCCACCTCGCCGTCGTCGTGCTGGCCGTAGGCGTAGTGAGTCACATTGTCGATGACAATCCGTTTCGAAAGGTAGTCCTCGTCGAGCACTGTAGAGAGCCAATGCCGTTAGCAAGCCCGACAGACTTGGATGGCATCTCGTTCAAAAGAAGGGAGGTAAGTAAGTAACGACCGTAATGGCATACATACCTAGAGACTCTTGACCCTCCTCGACCTCGTCCAGAGTCCCGACGACTTGCACCGGGTTCTCCGGCGAGGCCGTGAGCAGGTTCGCATAGCGAGACTTGCCCGGGATGAGCACCTTGACGTCGGTCAGGCTGAACTCCTCCCAGTCATTCTCGTCAACGACGGACGGGTCTCTGGCGGCCAGGACATTCTCTTCTCGCGTCGTCATGTCTCCGGAGGCAGCACCATGGTGGGCTTCGCGGGGACAGTGAGAAGATGCCGAGACAGACCTGAAGGTAAGAGAGAAAAGGAAAGGCGGAAATGGATAGATAGGGAGTGAAGGATGTGGGTTGTACTGGAGGAGTCCAGGATGATACCGCCTGCTTCGCTCGAGACCTGGTATTTACCGGGGCGTTACGGTACGGGGCCAAAATTACAGTCCCGCACGGGCTGCGCGGAGATCCCTCCTCAACATCAAAAAGATTCTCTCATTTCCTTTTCTAGGTATCGGGAACAGACAATTGGGTCCTCGTCCTTCTTCTCCTGGAGAAACGCCTCATCCGTGCCGCATTCCTGAGCGGCCAGGCGGCCTCGAGTCGTGCGCTCTAGGTTTCGTAGTACTGTACATATACGTCCGTAACCGCATCTTTTCGTCTCTCTCCGTGATCTCATCCTCCGCTGCTGCTCCGCACCCGCTGAGCACTTTCTTTTCCTCTCCATGCGCGCGCGCTCGCTACTCAGGCCGTTGTTCCGCTGCACAATGTCTGGAGAGAAGATCTACGAGGGCGTCTTCGGTGTGTCTCTTCCCGGAATTTCCCTTGTGCGTTATGCGCGCTACCCTTTTCTCCAATCCTACTACATCTACAGTACATGAATGAGCGAAGACTAACCGGGGAACCAATTTGCGAAAAAACAGCCGTCCACAAACCCCAAGGCGTCACCTCCGCGGACGTGCTGCGCCACCTCCAGCAGCACTTCAACCCCTCGCAGCTCTTCAAGCCCTGGCTCGACGACGAGCGCGCCCGGCTCGAGCGCGAGCGCGCGCGCCAGCGCAAGCGGCGCCGCGACAAGAAACCGCTGGAGGTGAAGATCGGGCACGGCGGCACGCTCGACCCTCTCGCGACGGGGGTGCTGATCGCGGGCGTCGGCAGGGGCACGAAGCACCTCTCCGACTTCCTGGCGTGCACCAAGACCTACGAGACGGTGGTGCTGTTCGGGGCCGAGACGGACACATATGACCGGCTGGGCAAGATCGTGCGCAAGGCGCCCTACGCGCACATCACGCGCGAGGTGGTCGAGAAGGCGCTGGAGCAGTTCCGCGGCAGGATCATGCAGCGGCCGCCCATCTTCTCGGCGCTGCGGGTGCAGGGCAAGAAGCTGTACGAGTACGCGCGCGAGGGCAAGGAGCCGCCCATCGAGATCCAGGCGCGCCCCGTGGAGGTGACGAACCTGGAGATCCTTGAGTGGTACGAGGGCGGGACCCACGACTACAGGTGGCCCGAGGAGGAGATGGCCGGCGACGAGAAGGCCGTCGCGGAGAAGATGCTGGACAAGGACTCCTCGGTGCCCGTCGCGTCCGAGGCGGAGGCGGCAGAGGTCGAGCGCGCAGAGCAGGCCGCTGCGTCGTTGAAGCGAAAGTCGCCGCCTCCTGTCACCCCCGGAGGAGACAGCGCGGACGTGGACGTCGACGCGGAGCCCTCTTCTACCACTTCTCCAGCATCAAAACGGCAGAAGGTATCTACCGAAGGAGCGTCTGCTGTAGTCGAGCAACAACAACCAACAAAGATAGAGGAAGAACCCGCCTCTTCTCCTTCAAAAGGACCGTCGGAACCGACCCCCAAACCCCCCGCCGTCAAGCTCACCATGACCGTCTCGTCCGGCTTCTACGTGCGCTCCCTCGCACACGACCTCGGCAAAGCTGTCGGCAGCTGCGCCCTGATGAGCTCGCTCGTGCGGTCCCGGCAGGGCGATTTCGAGCTCGCACCCGACAAGGTGCTCGAGTACTCGGACCTCGAGAAGGGCGAGGAGGTCTGGGGGCCCAAGGTGCAGCGGTTTCTGGAGGAGTGGGCCAGGAAGCAGCAGGCTGCGGAAGCAAGCAAGGGCGATTCAAAGAATAAAAAGAATTAGGGCGGTCTTGGGTCGAATGATGTATATATATATCTTTGTAGAGTGCATGATCATCAAAAGTTATAGGACAGACCAAAAGGGGTGAATTTCACATGCAGTTACATCTTTTTTTTTAATACATGGTTGGATCTCTGTTTTTTGTTTTAGCACAACGTACAGGTAGAGATGAAGTCGCCGGGAAAGACATTGCACGTTGAAACAAGAGGTTCTTTCTACTAAATGCTTATGGCAGGCGATCGCTCAACTGCAAAGGTAAATGTTTTCGAATTGACTGGTAACCTCCAGAACGCAATCTAAGCTAAGACCCTCCCAACCTATTTTCGACTAAGCACAAAAAACACACACGCCAGATGGGAAGCGGATGACCAACAATGCACACCAAGAAAATTACACAATATGCACGAGAATGACTATTGGCTGGATTCTAGGACCTGCGTGCAGCACACGAGCAAAGAGAACAAGTGGGATGGACTGAAGGACACGACAACAGATCGCATAGAGAGAGCTCGGTTGTCTGAGGCGAACATATAAACGCAACAGATAATGAAAAGAAGGGATCGGACGGAAGGAATGTGCGGCTTCAACATCGGCCAGAAAGGAATTGAGAAGCCGTGAACCGGTCCACAGCACGATTTCCCGAGAACGCTCTCTTCAGTAAAGGGTTGCGAGGACTATGATTGATAATGAGAGGACCCTTTCGAACTTGTTGGGTTAGACATTAAATATTATCCGTGGTGTCAACCCGCAAACCCCGTTTGGTAAGAGAACGGGATCGGTTCCTGTGCAACGGGCTGGATATTCGGCCGTATCCGATGAAGCTCTAGGGGCGGAAAACAATGCAAGGTGGGAAGAAGAGATGATGTCCTACTAGTCTCTGAGGCTCCGTTGCTAGGAGTAAAATAGAAATCATAAGATCATGGTTCTCATGAGATGAACTGGGAGCCACAGTGAAATGTTTATGTTTAAACAAGGAAATGAAGCGGGCTAGTAGATGGACAACAACCAAGAATGGAGGACCAAACAAAACCATTTTGATGGGGTATACAGTAGATGCAAAAGGAAACGAAACGCTGACAGCAGTGAGGTAGCAGAAAAGAAAACCAGATACACGAAAGAGGAAATAAAACTGTGGCTCGAGGCATCAATGGCTCTAGACCATAAAAGTGGCTATTGAGAACAGAGGTGTTGGTAGGCACTGTGGGCAGTCAAAAGCGCTATTGATTGTCAGCTTATCCTGGGATTCAAGTAAGAAGGGGGGGGGGGGGGGGGGAGGGGAGGATATGCTTACTCTGCAGCACAGCAGCCTGCCCTTGTCGCGATTCGCACGCACACTGAAGGGTATTGCCATCCCGGAAATCCAAGACAATGCTGTGAGGAAGCTCTTGCCGATCTTGATCGGGAAGACATGGTGTCTTGAATTCGGATAGATGGTACCGCTTTATCAGGTTGCGGGTACTGGAATCGACGTTTCCCGGTGTTAAAACCAGATAACCCTGTTCGTCAATGCGCAGGAATCTTCGCTTCCAGAGCAGGGTATCAGGAAACTGCACGTTCACTTCGCCGATGTCCACAGCTTGAGGAAGCTCCCGAGCTTGCTCCTCCTCTTTCTCCGGTGGCGGTGGAGGGGCTTCTTCCTCTTTCACGGCCGAGCTGAACGCACTAAGAACGCTCTTCTTCGAACTCGAGGTGATAGATGACATACGACGGATGATCCGAGAAGTGCGGGATTCTTTCTTCTCCTCGGGGCTTGAAGTCAGATCGCTCGTCGAGCGCGACGTAACCCCATCCGCCTTGGAATGAGAAGAAGTAGACGGTTTGCTCTCTGAATTAGGAGTCGCGGCGGCGAGCGAATTGCGTCTCGAGCCAGCGGAGGAAACGGACGTGCTGCGTTCCTCTGGCTCCTCTGACTTGACATCAGTGGAAGCCGGCGGCTCAGATGGCGTCTCCGGAGAGTTATGTTCCACTATCAACGGGCTGCGCTGAAGGTTGAGAGCGCTTGGTTCGGAGGGGTCGGCTTTCGGATCACTTGGAGGAGCGTTGGGATCGCGGATGATTCGAGCTGTCACTGACACCGAGTTTGGCCTGCGAGCTAGAGAATCGCTGCGATCAGGAGTAGGAGCCTTTGACGTGGCTTCTGGTGAAGGAGTATTGGATGGTGCAGCGATCTGAGAGGCACGCTTTCGGAACTTTTCAAAGGGATTGTGAGAAGGCGTGGGAACAGTCAGGTTGTGACTCGCGCTGGAACTCGTTTCGCGGCTGTTTGAAAACTTCTCCAGTGCTTTGATGCGTTTTGAGATGCCGGAGGAGACGTTCACTTTCTTGGCTACTAGCACAGGGACAGGTCTGTTGCTGTTGTCGAAATAAGGGCTAGATGCAGACCTGCCAACAGGGAGTGCTTGCACATCTCCCGCCTGTCCTCCAACGGTCGGGTTCGAGACCACCCGTGACGATGGAGGCACCGGCGACACCGGAGATTTACCTACTGATACTGGCTTGGCCTCTTGTACCGTGGCGGATTTTAGCTCCTCCATGAATGAATCGTCTGAGAGCAGATTATCCTCGTCCGAGAAGTCCTGGCCTGGAACAACACGGATAGGTTCAAGTAGAGGTTTGCGCTTGCCCTTTGGCGCAGTCCCCTCATCGTTTTCTCCTGACGCTTCTGAAGCCGACGAGGTGGCTGCAGAGCTGGATCGCGCACTACGAGGTGTTTCTGGCAGAGGAACTGTTTCAGGAGCCAGTGTTGGTGCGCTCTCCTCTTTCTCATTTGAAGTCACAGATTCCACGGTGATTGGAGGTACAGTAACGCCTCCATCAGGTTTCTGAGGTGTAGTCTCAGAAGGTCCGGCCCCGATATCTGACAGCTTTGGAGTCTCCGCCGCCTGATGTTGAACAGAGACTTCAGACCCTCCCTTGCGATCAGCCTGCGGAGTTGGCCGTTGGGTGTCTTCTTGCGATTCATCCGAAGTCGTTCGAGAAGTATCGGATGCGGCGGGGGTTGAGGATTTCGAATGCTGGGTGCTATCAGAATCGACGGCCATCAGATCCACGGCCGAGTCAGGTTTCGACGAATCAGAAGATGGCTGATGATCATGGTGAGCTTCAAGAGCGACGGCCTCGGACTCAAAAGGCAGGCTTCCAATTTGTTCCGAGTCGGACTCTGTGTGTTGCTGCCCCTGTCCTTCCATCTGTGTTCCATGCACGGTGTCGATATTCGCTTTGTCCTCGTCGGCATCCAAGACGGTATTCGATTTCTGCCCATTCATGTGCTCTTTTCTTTGCTCTTCCTCTGCCCGCTTTTCCATCTGCTTCTTCCGCAGCTCAAGAGCTTTCATCAACCTCTGTTTCTCCGGTGTAATCCCAGGTGGCGCATTTGAATTCACCGATTTCGCGCTGGGAGAAGACTGAGGTCTCGCAAAACTCAAGCTGGGAGGTGGAACCAGTAAAGGAGGCACGGGGGGAGCCGTCGTCGACGAATGCGTGGAAGGTGGAGAGCTAGGCTGGGACTTGGGACGAGAAGTAGTCGGACTAGGCTTCCGGGGGGTCGACAATTTGATACCAGCCGGCAAAGCTGCAACCGGTCGTTGATCCTGACTTCGGGACAAACTGCCCGCCGTGCGAGGCCGCCCGTTGACGTCCACAGCGGGCCTAGGGCCCAGCTTCACCTTCTGGCGGGTAAAACTTGAGTGGTCTAGCTCGCGGAGTGAAGGTCTCGTAGACTGAGAAGACATGCGCGGTTCGTAACTATCCCACTGCGCAGACGGTCTCCTATCGGACGGCGAATCCACACAGTCCCTCGTAGATGGTCGTGACATGTGATCAGCAATTGAACTCCCATCGGCGTCTGTATGCGCGCGCCGGGGAGGAACTGCGGTCGCCTCCGAAATTGAACTCTTCCTCGTATCTGGATTGCTGACAGGAGACTGCGCTTGTGGATCCTCTCTGCCTGTTCCGTTCTCTTCTGCATCCTCCGTGATCTCCATCAATCTACGAGGCCGGAGGGAACCTGCAGACGAGGCTATGGAGCCCGAAGCCGTGTGCAGCAGGCATGCAGATGAAAGCGCGCTTTCCGTCAGCTCGGACGCCGCGGCGAGGGAGAAGACGGTATCATGGGGCGAGAATTTGTCAAGAACCGACTGGAAGTGGACCGTAGTACGAGCTGCAGTTGATTCTCAGTCAGCGCATGTTCGGAATATGGCAGTCACCATGTAATCTGGAGATCTGCCTGAGTCCTCCACCACGAGGGGCATACCTTGCACCAGCCTCGACACCCCCTCCGGCATATATCTGAGCACCACCTTCCTCCGGCGGTACTGCAGAAAGCCGTACAGCGGGGATTGCTCCTCGTAAGCCTCTATTGCATTGCGAACCTCGGTGACTCCGCCAGTGCCACGGCCCAAAAGGGCCATCTCATCGCGCGACACATACTTGAGGAGAAGCCTAGGCAAGGAAGGAGGGGTTGATCGCTGGTCAGTCTCGTTCGCGGAACTTGTCGAGCAACATTCCTCGCGGGGCGAGGCATGCCACGGGCCCTGGCATGGGAAGCAAGGGGAAGAATCGAAAGAGATGTGAACTCACCAACCTCCCGCCTCGGCGAGAGCGGTCTGGTAGGCGTCGCTGACAGCGGGATCGTCTAATCCATTGAGAGACATGTCGGGTTCCGCATCAGAGGCGCGCGCGCTCTCTCTTCAACACAGGGCGATGGAGCGCAAGCAGGGCACTGGAGGAATGGAAGACGAGAACTGCAGAGGAATGCAGAAGGTCGACGGTCGACGGCCGACGAAGAGCCTCCGTGGTGAGCGCAGACGGCGTCAGGGACTCGGGCTAAAGTTCTCTAGAAGGCGCGGGCGTTCCCCCTGCGGTCCGAGCCCACGACGCCGGCCGCTATCAAGACGCCGTCGTGAGGGGAGCGGTTTCAACTCTCGAACATTCAGGGGTTGTTCGACCTTGCGCTTCGACGGCCTGCGGTTGGCTGGCGCGCCAAGGGTGGAGCAGCCGGCGATCTGGCGATGTTGCTCGCGAGATGGAGACGATGGGCCTGCGATGGAGCGGCTAAACCTTCGCGGGACCGCCAGGGACGAAGAGTCGGAGAGGTCGACGGTCGTTCAGGAGAGATCAGGACGGGGGCAAAAAGGCTGAAGACACGCGACTCGAGCAGAAACGTGCTTGCGGCCGTTGCCGCCGTGGTGCGTTATTCATACGAGGTCTGCGCTGCGGCAACAAAGGTCGACATCTGCATGCAGTCTCCCCAGGCACAGCCCTGCAGCAGGCCCTCAGTTCTTTTTTTTTTATTTCCACCCTATTCCAGTCATCTAATTCTCTAAGAAATAATAATTGACAACGCTCAGAGAACTCGACCCTGTCGAACGACTCCACCGGAGATACGCGTCATGCAGTTCTCGCGTTGGGCACAAACGGAGATGCGGCCATTTCACAATCCGCCAACACCCGTCAAACAGCTCTGCTCCCTCTTCGGATAGGGCCAATGCCAATAAAATATATCCATTGACCGCGTATCGTCAGGAATGATCCTGGTCCCTGACTCGTAAAAAGTCGATTTCACATATCCGTCGACCCATCCGCGTCACGTGGAATCTACCTCCGCACCGGATGCAGGACGAGGACGAACAAGAGCTGCCGGCAACCCGGTGACCTGGACAAGAGCGACCAGCAGTCTTTGTACGAAGTAGTTCCACAAGAGTTCTAATCTAGTCACTTTCCTGCCCTCCCTGTCCTTTAACATGGATGATATAAAGGACAATCTGCTGCGGCTCGGTGGGAGGTCGCAGCCCAAGACGGGCCTGCTTTGGCCGGTCTCTGGACCTGTCACATCCCACCATGCAGCTTTAGCTGCCATACTCGCATTAAACCATCGGATCATCAAACTATGGAGTGCATGGCACGATGTCAGACGGCGCGTGGTCATGCACGTCAGCTCTGCCTCTGATTGTGCTTTCATTTTACCAAGTCTGCAGTTTCGGGCCAATATGATGCTGATCTCCCTTGATGACTTCCAGGTTCTAACATATGAATCCGATCATCATACGAATCAGCAGGGACATTCCGGAGGATTTCTCGTCAATCAAAAAACTGTCTCAACAGAATCCCAATTACTTGGGAACCTAAATTAAAGATGTGGAGAAACACAGCCTCTGCTGCAAGCGACAGTCCCAAATGTGGCTTCTCGTCTCATTTGAGTTGGCCTGGCCCTAGTTCAAATAGGCAGGAACCAAAATAATTTCTGCTGGACGTTAAATAAAATGCCCGAGCCTTGCAGCAGCCTAGTTTTCAGGGTCCTACCTCCTAGTCCTAGGGCTATCCGGCCTTCCCGCTTTCGGCGCCTAGCCCTAGCACCGGGGAACCGGGAGGAACACGCCAAATTGGAGGATCAAGCTGGACCTGTCACTTGGTGAGCATCGCTCGGTCTTGGATTGAAGCTCGGGCTGCCGCGCAGCTGTATGCAATGGCCGGGCGCGGAAGTTCGGAACGGAGTGTGAAAAAGGACATCACAGCTCAAGTGAGCTTTTCTATCATGACATCTCCAGAAGGTACCCCTTACCCCCTTACCTGGATCTCAGTCGATGTCCTTGAAATACCGTCGCTGATCAAACGGCGTTTGCTGTATAGCAGAGCGAGACGAACCACAAAGCCCCCAGTAGGCGGTTGGGGGCGTCCTCGAAGGGAGTTGCGTGAGGATATTAATGCTATTTTCGCATCACTCCTCACACCGTGAGTTAAACACCTTTCCTTTCACCCATACTGCTAGACTCTTCATCGGAAGCCATTGAAGCCTCCCGTCTTTCAGCCGGTTCCCGGAGTTTCGCCGCGAATACGCGATCTCAGTCTGTGTCCCTGCTGTCTGCCGTTTCGACCCGAACCGGATCGTCCAAATTTGAAAGACGACGGCCAAGTAAACATTGCCAGGTGCAGATCGATTTATTTCAAGCCCCTTATTTGTGCGAGTCAACTCTCTCTGGATATGTTAGCGGTCTTGTTTCGCTTGACGCCAGGATTATCTAGAGAAAAGCTGTCATCAGAATAACCTGAATGACCTTCATATATTTAGTTACGAAGTAGCTTCGACGGATTTCTCGATGACAGGGATGTCCCCTGATCTGCGTTTCAGATGCGATCTGCGCGCGGGAGCTGACGAGCGCAATCTGACATGGAAACCGTTTGACATGATGGATCCACGCATGCCAACTTGGCCCCTCGAAGTAGCAGCGTATCTATATCGGTTGTCATTACCGCGTTCACGCTGCCAGGGGCGGTGGAGAACCGTGGGCAACGGGGCGCGGAACGAGAAACAACGGCCATGGGGCGCTCCGAGTGTCGCTCCGCCGGGGCGATCGGGAGGCTCCACACGGAGAGCGTGCCGCTGGAGCTCTCCGCCCGGAGGGGCCGATGCGGGACATGGCACCGATAGACAGTTATCAACACACAGACAATCCATATTCTATCCCATTCTGCATTCAGCAACTCGCACCACATCTTACCCTTCCCCCCTCGGCTACTACTTACTCTCCCAAATCAAACCCGACCAAACAACAGACGGAACCATGTCCTCCGCCCCCACCCTCCCCCCAATCTCCTCCCTCCCCTCCCTCCCGCAAGAAGCCCAGTTCCGCGTCCTCGACACCCTCTTCGAGCCCTCCCCGGAGCTGCACACCCTGATGGCCCCTGTGCTCGCGAACCAGACCTTCTCGTCGTACGCGGCCCTCATCGACGCCGTTGGCGGGCGCATGGCCGCCCTGCACGCGGCCAACTCGCCGCGCGATAAGGAGGTGCTGGAGGGCATCCTGGGGTCGCATCCGCGGCTGGGGGAGTCGTCTCCCGCGGCCAAGGAGAAGATGAGCGAGCTGAGTCGCGCGGAGCAGGCGAATCTGAACGCGGGGGGCGAGGATGTGGAGGCGGAGCGGGAGAAGGAGCAGCTGAGGGCGCTGAACAGGGAGTATGAGGAGCGGTTTCCGGGGCTGAGATATGTGTATGTCCAGCACCTCCCTGGTAAACTAAATTTATTGATTTTTTTATATTTTTTTTCCCGTTCCTAGCCATATTCCACTGCTAATGCGGACGGCCGACAGAGTCTTCGTCAACGGACGCGGCCGGGACGTCATCATGCAGGACATGCGCCGCCGCATCGGCAGGGGCGACATCGAGAAGGAGAAGGAGGAGATAATACAGGTGCGCTTCATCGTCATTGATGGACCTGGACTGGCCTTTGCATGCGTTGATCGATTACATTGAGTCTTGTCTGATATGTCTGTCTCAGGCGATGTGCGATATAGCCAAAGACCGCGCCCGGAAGTTGCAGCAGCAGTAGTCATGATGAAGCAATTCTCACTACATCCAATGAGATACATAAGATGGATGGTATGGGGATATGAGACCTTCGAGTGCAGCAGTGTCCTGTACATGAAAGCTTGAGGCCGATAGTCGATATGATGACGATCCTGCTGTGAACAGTATATACACTACAAGATTTAACATGATAAAAAGTAGCTAGTTTAATGACTGACGTGTTTAACTTAGACCCTGTCAATGTCGGCGCTATCAATTGTAAATAAATGGAAATTCAAAGTATTTCCCTGTCGATTTAGGTACGTACCATGCACACACGCACACGAAGCCAGAGCGCATAAGCACAAAAAAGGCAGGAGGGACACGAATATAAATAGAAACAGTACAGGGAACGAGTGAAAGCCTAGATAGGAAAGATATATTCTGAGTTATATAGAGCAGCCAATGGAGCTCCTCGCGGCCTGGAAGATATGATGAAATGGTACTGCATGTACATAAAAATACAGCATATATTGATCATCAGCAGACGGGAGAGAAAGTATGGTCAGAAGCATGTTTACATCATGATTTGCCTTTTACAGCGCCTCTCTGTGTCGAAGAATGACGGATAATCTTTATATTGGTAATTCAACGAACTTTGCTGTCGACAAGGGAACAGCCGCTGAGCATCAGTGGTAACTTTTGTAGTGAACTACCGATTGTCAACACCCATGGCTTTCCGTGTAGTTTTGATAGGGTGCAATTTGGCCCCTTCATTATTACTCGTGTAAGTGGTTTATTGTAACTAGGATGGACACAGCGCAGTCTCAACGCTTCTCACCCGGTAGAAGACTCGATCTTTTCTATCATCCTTCAACCCTTCTGATCCACGAGCCCACATGTCCCCAAAAACAGAGACTGTCAAACGCAGAGAGCGAGTCATGATCGTCGACCACCGGCTCCGAGGGCTCGAGAACGTTGAAGTCGCAGCAGATGAGGCCCTCGCGGTCATTGTGTCTGTCGCCGCTTTCACCGTCGCAGTTGTCACTGTCTGGTAAGTAATCGTGCTCGTCGTCGAAGATGTCGTAGTCTGTAAGACTTGACGGCGATTGTGGGAGCGGGATGAATTGTGTGCGGGGAGTTGCAGGAGATGGGGACGGGGCGTCGCGAGGAATGGTAGTAGGTTGTCGAAGAGAATGGAGATGCCCCTGGTGAGTTGAAGAAGAGCTAGATGGAGAAGGTCGTCCTATTTCCCGCCCTGCTGGATATATTGATCTTGATATTAACCCGCGCGGGAACATCACGCCAGGAGCTGTTGTTGCGTTAGGCGAAGAGACCCGCGTCGAAGACGCCATTGATAAACCCCGTGGAAAAGCCCGCCTGACCATCTCGAACCCCACCGGATCGAACCCCTTCAGCTGAAGGGCACGCTTGCGGACACGGTTCATTATAGCCACTTTCCTGAGCAGACTGCGGCCCGGAGCTTTCTGCTTCGCCCATACCGCGATCTTTGAGAGGCCCCGACTGGCGATGTACGTCGCCGGAAGAGAAAACGGCGGACTGAGCCGGGACGTGACCAGAATCAGACGCAGACGGCGCTTCTTCTTCTGGGTTCCAGCGGAGCCTTCTCCGTCGACGTCGTCTAGCGGGCGTGGTCTTTTGGAATGCTGGCGTTGTGGTGATGGAGTATGAGAGAATGGGAAGGAGGAACGGCGTGGAGGGTTTGGGTCCGTGGGAAATGAGAAAACATTGCAGTTCTGTGGTGTATGATCAAGACTGCGCCCGATTCTCTCCGCCATTAGGTAGTATCCTAGTCCGTAGATGGCGGTCTGACCGTGTGGAGATAAAAGAACGGCACCTTTGTGCAATGCACCAACAGGCATCCTAGTCCAGCCTACTGCTTTGGATCCATGACGAGAGAAGCGTATGGAGTTGTGTTTGCGAAATGCAAAGTTTCGAAAGCCAGGCGGTTATTTCGAATTTGCATACAAGTACTACTTCGGGGAATATAGTGCCTGGTAAGGCAGCAGAAGAGCTCGGGGAAGAATTTCCTCACTTACGACACACGAGGCCCTGCACGTCCTTTCCATGTGATGGATGGCTTGCGGAGGATGGCCTCTGGATACCACCTGAGGTGCTCGCAGGATGCGGAGAATCCCTGGCACGTACAATCTGCAGACTACAGGGCATTGAGAAACTAAACAACAAAAGCAGACAAAATCTTGCAGGTGGTCACCAATCGAGAGATCTGCAACAGGGGCCAAAGACGCTTTTGCTGGTGCCTCACTGCGTGCCTCATGACCTCCGACCAGACGAGCTAGTGGCCTGGATCTGAAGCATTCGGTGGAGGCCTCTTCAGTGTCCTGGCCATCTCGGGCGGCGCCTCCCGCGGAGGGGATCGCGTATGGCATGACTGTGCTCCATAATGTTCCGAGAAGAAACCCTCTCGTATGATTATTATGGTGAAATTATTGTGAGCCTATCATGTCTTCCAGCATGAGTTGCGAGCAAGCAATTGGCCAAGCTAAATAAAAGCCAATCGCTCCAAAGCTGCGCCGGGGAGAAAAACCAGCGGGCAGATAATCCGGGGTAGTTAATTTCAAAACGGACCGGGCCGTCTCTTACCTGGTTACCCCTGCTTTATGTTTCCTGATAGGCGATCTGTTGTTGATAGGAGCTCTTCATGGTAATAGTCTATGTTGAAGGCAATCAGACAAAGTCGGAGCCACAGTGGTCGCTTTCTTGCCATGAACCACGACATTGATCCATAGGGTGGAAAGCCTCAGCTCGGGATAGCCAGTAGCAGCCGTCTGTTCCTTTAAATGCTCTTGATCACCGTGAATAATGATCAAGCGCTAATCGCGGGTACCGGATTTACCGGCGACGAATCATCCTTGATCATTTTTTTCTTTTCCAGAAATCATTATTAAACTGGAACATCACTCGATAATTGTAGCACGCAGGCACTAATTTTTTTTCCTTTGGTAAAAAGAAGAGAGAGAGAGAGAGAGAGAAAGGAAACCTCTTTCGTATTGTTGAGAATGGTGCCGGTCTTCCTGGACGTTCTTTGGTACGAGGTAGATCACGAAGTTAGAAGAGATGGGGAAACGTTGGCTACTTCAAGCAGTCCAAGTACTGCAATTCAGCTGCTTTGTCGAATGCCAGAGTGTGGAGAGGGCTCGTATGCCGCGGGATCGCTTTCGGTGTTTTGGACAACCAACGGGTTATACGCACTGGTTTATTCAGGCGTCTCTGTGCCGAGTTGAAGACATCGTTGAATCCAACGGTCGGGTACCCCACACCGCTTAGAATGGAAATCTGCTGAAAATGGGCTGAAAATGGTTATATTTGAAACAATGGATCATGTTTGTGTCGGGGCTTGGCATCGGTTTTCAATAGAAGCGCCGACGCAGTTCTCGAAGGCCCAGCGGTCTGGCTGCCGGACGCGCCCATCTCCACCGGTGGGCCAGCCCTAGGAGTGTCACAGCGGCATGGATGGATATTTTCTCCACGAGTTCGTGATGTAGAAGAAGATCAGCCATGGACTTCCTGTGATGCCGTGACACCTCGGATTTCACATGCCTTCGGTGTCGTCCCTGGGAGCCGACGGCCAAGCGACTCCTCGGGATTCCTGGCGCAAGGAGGCCTCACGGGGAGAGGGTCTCTTCCATTGCAAAGGCACGGAGTTTCTGAACGCTAGACCCAGTATGCCGTCAGCATGTGCTCCGCCCCGGGTTATCTTGACAAAAAAGACCGACCATCATGCTCTTGGATCGGGGCAAGGGGCTGCGCACGGCCGTAGCCCCTCCACTTGACAGCTCCACAAGGCCTGGACTTGGATAGGGATGTCGTCGGTTGGCGATGAGATCTCTCGACCGATGTGGCGCCCTGGACGGCACCGTTTGCCGGATGGCACGGAGTCACGATGGAGAGCGCGGGACGGTCGAGGGTTCCCCCTTGATGTCATTCATCTCCGTGCTTCTCCTTTCTCCCTGGTCCCCTCCTATGTACACTCCATGCCAACCTCCCTCCAGCATGGCGGACGTGCCCAGCGCCGTCAGGGGCGCCGCGCGCAGCCGTGATCCCCCCGCGCCGTCGGCCGTGAGGCGCTCGTCGACCGTCCCGGCGCTGCCCACCTCCAGCAGCAGCGGCACCGTGAGCTCCACGAGCAGGACCTCCCAGACTCTCCCTGTTGGTATGTACGACCGTCCGCATCAGCTCGGGTGCCATTGAACCTCCTGGCGCTGTGGCCAGCCCCAAGAAGCCCGCCTGGTACCGGGAACGTGCTGCGGAGCTCATCGCTGACTTCTCTGGCCCTTTCCCAGCAACAACATCCAGCGTCGCGTCGGGTTCCAACAGTGAGCGAGATGCGCGCAGGCCCTCCAGAGTGCTTCCTGCCGGCCAAGCAAATGCTTCGCTCGCGAGAAGCCAATCGTCTCGGGCCTTCGTCGACGCGGACGAGGAGCCGCAGAGCGCGATCGATCCGCTCTCGCAGGTACGCGCAATTCAGCCATTGCCTGTATATTATATATGACTTCTACGTTCGGATCGCACGGGCTACGGGCTCTCAGCTGACCGTTTCGGCGCCAGCACATCATCAAGCGAACGAACACGGAAAAGTCCATCCCGTTGAAGCTGCGCGGACAGGCATCTCACGAGGCGGAAGCTGGCGGAACCGGCGGGGCGTCCAACTCCAGCCCGACGGAGCAGCGTCCAATACGGGGAGTCGCAGGACCGCCCCAGAAGGCCTCCAGGGACAGGAAGTGAGTGTGTTCTTTCGGCCGTCAAGTGATGGATTGCCGTGACCGGCCCTTTTGTGCTAGCTACCCCGCATTGTCATACTCTCCTGCAATACTTATCGCTGGACAAGTATCCACCGTCACATTTGCCATGTCAGCCTGGGCCAGCTAACTCTACATTTCTACCAACAGGAAGGGGATCTCTTTTCTGAGCCGGTTTATCGGCAACAGGAAAAAGGACAAGTTCTCGGACCTAAACGACAATGAATCTGCACTGGATGACGGCCGGATGGACGCTGAAGTCTTTGCGCAACCGATAGGCTTCATCCCCCGATTCCCTCCACCGCCCAGGTACATCAGAGTCAGGGCGCATAACAAGAAGCAGAAAACCTTTGATCGCGTGTTCGTGGCGCAGGAGCTCTGGGGCGCAGATGTGCCCGGCGACGTCTCGGACAAGAATGATGCTTCAACGGCAGCGCCGGAAGCACAACGTGGCTCAAAACTCGAGAGGGCGGTTTGGGCTATGGAGTTTTCCAAGGACGGGAAGTATTTGGCCACCGCGGGGCAAGACCGAAAGGTCCGGGTCTGGGCTGTCATCTCAACTGCAGAGGATCGGCAGGAACATGAACTCGAAGAGGAGGAAGCCAAGGGCGAGCAGGCGGGGCTACGGTTGACTGCTCCAGTATTCAGGTCGAAGCCGATACGAGTGTATGAAGGCCACACCGGGAGTGTGCTGGACTTGAGTTGGAGTAAAGTACAGGAGCCTGCTTCTTTCTTCCCGTTAGCGGCCCACCCATGCTAACGCGTGCTAGAACAACTTCCTATTATCCACGTCAATGGATAAAACTGTCCGCTTGTGGCACGTCAGCAGATCCGAATGTCTATGTTGCTTTAAACACGGTGACTTTGTCACTTCGATCCAATTCCATCCACGCGACGACCGATTCTTCCTCGCTGGTTCGCTCGATTCAAAGCTACGGCTCTGGAGCATTCCCGACAAGAGTGTGGCATTTTGCGCGACGGCTCCAGATATGATCACAGCTGTCGCCTTCACACCAGACGGCAAACACTCGATCGCTGGATGCGTCAATGGCCTCTGTCTCCTTTTTGAGACCGATGGCTTGAAGTCGCATGCACAGATCCATGTGCGCTCGGCTCGCGGACGAAACTCCAAGGGCAGCAAGATTACAGGGATCGACACCATCGTCCAGCCCCCCGATGATCCAAACGGAGATGTCAAGCTTCTGGTTACCAGCAATGATTCCCGAATCCGGCTCTACAATTTCAAAGACCGGGCCCTGGAGGCCAAATTCCGTGGAAATGAAAACACCTGCAGCCAGATCCGCGCCTCGTTCAGCGACGATGGGAAACATATCATCTGCGGAAGCGAGGACCGCAGGGCGTATATCTGGCCGACGGGGTTAGGAGAGAGGGAACCAGACAAGCGCGCTGTCGAGGTCTTTGAAACTCAGTCGGCCATTGTGACGTCCGCGATCATGGCACCGACCAAGACAAAGCAGCTTCTTGGTTTCTCGGGCGACCCGGTGTATGATCTCTGCAATCCACCTCCGGTCACCCTGGCGAGCCAGGCGGAATCGGGTGTGCCCTCTAGTGGCATGCAGCGCAAGGACAACAATTCTTCCGCGCCCCAGGCCACTGAACCCACTAATTCTCCTAGAGTCAATGGATCGCCAGCGTATATTGCCCGCTCTACTCATCCAAACGGGAACATCATCGTGGCTGCGGACTATTCCGGAAGGATCAAAGTATTCCGACAAGACTGCGCGTATCAGAAACGGCGCAACGACTCCTGGGACACGAGTTCTACGTTTTCAAGGAGGATCCTGGGCCGCACGAATTCGGCCCGCCGTAGCATTGCGTCCTCGATCTGCAGGGAGTCGACCCATAAGACCCCTTCGGAGCGGATCATCTCCTGGCGGAATTCCGTCACTGGGACCGAACTCACCAGTGTCGATAGCCGTTCCGGCCAGAGCATACGGACCCGAAGTACGTCTCCTCGGAAATCCACTGGCCATCTGTCGCGCTACTCGAGCTCGGTCCAGAATCCCGCGGGCACTGGGCCTGAGACTCTCTCCGCCTCTGCTACATCCCCGCCGCCTTCCATTCACAGATTGTCTCTGGACAGCCCGACATCCGGCGTGGACGCGTCGAAACCGGCTATCCACACCCCAGAGCCCGAGTCCCGACCTCCGTCGCCGGCGCCACCTGCCATGCAGAGCGATGTCCCTCTCTGGATGGACCAGAGCTATGCGTTCTGGAGCAAGACCGCCCACGCGGCGCAGGTGGCAAGCGCCCACAGATCAGCCAACCTGCTGGACCCAAAGAACATCCCGTCCCTGGGGCGAACGCAGAGCGTTGGTAGCGCGTTGAGCAGCGATTGCAGTTCTCTAACGGGGGACGGCGACGAAGGGGAAATCCTCCGGTGCGAGTACTGCCAGGGCACGAACTTCCGCGCGACGAGGACCAAAAACGGAAAGCCGAGATTGATCTGTGTCAGATGCAACCAGCCTGTCACTTAATCATCGCTTCCTTTCCTGTTGCATTTTATGACTCTTCGATTTGACTTTGATTTTGTTTCCATGACTTGGCGTGCACGGTAACGGTTATTACTGGTTGGAGCTTTGGGGCAATAATGGAGGTACAGCACTCTGGCGTCCTAGAGAGTTGGTGGGTTCCGATATCGAACATACCTAGCGTGTACAGTTACATCGGCAGACATGAGGTACGATTCATGGATATAGATAGATAGACTCGACGACGGTTGGCATGTATATGGTAGCATTCTGGCACATGCGACTCACCACTGATTGGTCAATGTCCTGGGGATAGATAGATAGGTATACCTTATGATAGATAGACGTCTTAGCTGGTTCTATTCACTCCTGGGGTCTGCTGCTTAAGAGTACAGAACATGTACCTAGTGGAATAGTTGCAATGGATAGATCATATCTTACAACAAATACTGGACAGTCATCGCTATACACCCCTGTTCATAAATAATATCATCCATTCAAGCCAATATCATATCATATAATCTCATCACATGTGGCATTACTACCTCACATGTACATCCAACGATATCCAATACCAACAACAACTAAACTACTGCTACTACCACCCACACTCCCCCATTCCCCCCTGATCCTCCTCGTCATCATCAAACCGCCAAAACCCAAACCCATACCGCCCCCTCTCCGCCAGGACCAACTCCACCACGACCCGCGCCCCGTCGACGGGATCCTTCTTCCCCTGGAAATCATTCAGCCCCGTGCTGCAGTGGCCCGGGCAGACGAGGTAGAACGAAATCCCCGGATGCAGCTTCATGTATTCCAGCGTCAGCCGGTTCAGCGCCGCCTTGGACACGGAGTACCCCATCTCCCAGGGGGGCGTGAATGTTCCCGGGGTGCGCAGGGCGCGGGCCATGGAGCCGACGCTGGAGGAGACGTTGATGATGCGGGGTTCGAACCGTTCACGTTCTGTTGGTCTGTCCGATGATGAGGATGAGGATGGGGAGGATGACTTGAGCAGGAGAGGGATGAACGCGTCCATGACCATGGCGACGCCGGCGACGTTAACGTTGAAGGTCCGGACGAGGTGGGCGCGGGTCACGGTGTTGGGGTCGTTGTTGTCCCGGTCGAGGATGATGCCGGCGGCGTTGTTGATGAGGACTGTATTTGTTTTATTTTCATATGTTATTTTATGTGCATATATGATTTTTTATATAGCATGTATACTTATATAGATTGATAGATCGATAGACGAACAGAAAACATACCATCTATCTTCCCAACCCTCTCCTCCACCGTCCTCGCCGCAGCCCTGACGCTCTCATCGGACGCAACATCTATCTCGACGACCTCCAGCTGCGGCAGCTGCTGCGGCGTCGTCGTCATGTCATGCAGCCTCCGGACGGCATCATCCCCCGCGCCGCGGGAGCGGCAGGCCAGGACGAGCATGTCCGTCGGCAGGCACTTATGCGCGAGGGACTGGGCGATGGCGAAGCCGATGCCGCGGTTGGCGCCGGTGATGAGGATCGTTCGGCCCATGGTTTTTTTTGTGGGTGATGGATAGATGGATGTATGTGTTGTGTCGATTGCTTGTTGCTGGGATTGTCTTGTATACCTTTTTACTCAAGAGATCGTATTATTCTGTTCGATAAACAGACCAATTGAAGACAGACGGGGACAAAGAAATGAGGAAAAGGACGGAAACATGAGAAGAGGGGGTTTAAAGTAAAAGTACAGATGGAGTATATATACTCTCCATACTCCACATAGTTCACATAAAACCATAGGCGTATGAAGCTCCAACAACAAACGACGCGGAGATAAAACATCAAATGGGACTTAACATTTACTGCTCCGATACGAACCAGGACAGGAAACACCTCCGGAGAAAACAACCATCTTAAGTCCATATCATCCCGTCTTTCTCTTCCTAGGACCTAACCCAAGTCCTGTACGTACTGAAGTAGACATGGCGACTTATCCCCGAGCAGGAGGCCGTCGTGTCGTGCTTCGGACATAAGGGTGGCCTTAAGGCCGATGGAGTTGATGGCTGTAGATCAGAGCAGGGGTATTTTCCTTTTTTCCCCCTAAGTGGTTAGTTAGTAGTTGCTGGTCATGGAGTTAGCATATGCTGTTGTCTTCCTTTTTTTCCCTTTACATGATCCTGTGATTGAGAAGGTGAAAAACTTGACTGATTCGTCGGGATCGTTTGCGTGTGATAACACGGGTTGCCAGGCTATTCTTGAAACATGACTGTTTGAGGACTTTCCTGTATATATCCAGCGCTCCCTCTAACGGTATATGAAGCAAAAAAGGTGGTATCATTGTACATACATGCATACATACATCAAAGGGTTCGTAGGTGCCAGTTTATCTCCAGAGGTCTAGGATAATTCCGTCATCCGTTCGACGCATGAGAAGAAAAATTGGTTGAATTGAACCCAACTTTTGCATAACACAGATCATTTTCCCATCGGCTCTAGATGGATGGCAGCGTGTACAGAAATCGTAAGAAATGACGAGGGATGCGCCGTACGCATAGCGGCGATTTTGCCATCAGATCAGCGGTTTCGCTGGCTCCTCCCTCTACTCCCCGAGAGGACAGCCATGTCGACCGACCGACTGCAGGTTCTCAAACAGACTTTCGTAACGCGGTCCGATCGAAGTACTGCGTAGACGGGAATAACGTTGTACATGTACAGCGCGGAAGCAAGCAAACACGGCCCAGTGCAGCTGCACGTAGCCTATATACATGGACCTCGGTCCAGGCTACCACACAGCACACGGCACAAGACTCGCAGCAAGCAAGCGAAACACGACACATGTATGCCCTCATCGCTTGCCCTTCCCGCCTTTCTTCTTCGATTTCCCGCCCTTAGCAGCCCCGGCTTCCGCCTTTCCAGTCGCAGTGGCAGCGGTAGTGGCAATCTCATCCACCGGCGCAGGCGCAGGCGCATCTGTCATCTCAACGTCCCCTCCTGCTGTTGCTGCTGCTGCTCCTGCAGTGGCTGCTGCAGCCGCCACCGCAGCAGCAGAACCAGATGCAGTCGTTGTCGTCGTCCCAAGATCCGAGATCTTCGCTCCACTCGCCAGTTTCCCCAGGCCGGTGATCAGCCGTCCCACCTCGGCGGCCTTGTTCGTGCGGTACTTGAGACATACCCCTGTGGAAGGGTTGTATGTCTTTAAGGTGAGAGTCGCGATTGGTTGCTGTTGTTGCTGTTGCTGCTGCTGTTGGGAGGAGGGTTCGGAGGTCTCAGCAGAGGGTTCTGTAGTAGCTTTGGACTTGGATTTCTGTTGGGATACTTTCGATGTCGGGGTGCGAGATGGGAAGCTGTATTTGGTTGTTATTCTGGTCTAGGTATTTGCCAGGCAAAGAAAAGAGAGTCAGCACAATCTGGGTTTCTCGTGAGGGCGTTTACTGGATGGAAACTGCTGGGTTGTCCATAGGTAGCTGCACAGCACAACAGGATACATACAGAGTCAGGATATGCCTCTAGCAGCAGAGCAGACTGCTCCAGAAAGGCCTGGGACGTGGGAAGATACGGCATGTTTGTCGCCGGGGCCGTATCACGATGTGTGGGGAAGTTTCTAGATGAAGGCAGGAATTCTAATGAGACCCTGTCAAACAGTTCAGAAGAGAAAAAAAAGTCAATGAAATATGACGGTCTGAGGAATGAAGCTAGGCCCCGCGTGGCGTTATGCTAAAGGGGAGAAAATAATTAATAGTGTGTGGAGATGGAGAGATGCGTTCACGTTGGAGAGTTAAGTTCCTGAAGCTTGGGGATCCCGCTCCGCAAGGCCCGTTGTGGCCTTGGCGCCCGAGGTGGACGACTTATTCAACTACAGAGTTCAACTGCCCACTCTGCTACCTACTTAGCAGAAAAAAGAATGCAGGTCCTTAAAATAATGAGATGGTTTACAAATAACAAATAAAAATAAAAAAATCAAGTCAGAATATCACCCAGATGACAAACCAGGACACCACGTAGTGCAGCAGATGCCTAGAGTAAATCTTGTATACAGTATCTCAACAATCCTGCGGAGAAAGATGCTGTGTTTGACAAGGTATTGTGCTATTGAGAGCAGTCAATATGAAGTACAGGATGGGAACATAGACCGCGGAACAGCGGATAGTGGCTAAACAGAACATGATTGAGCACTACCAGAAGACGACCGCAAATTGACCAGTCCAATACCCAATCCATTTACGTCTTTTAATTCAAACACTAGGTACATGATCACATACATCCGTTGCAAGCCATTCACTGCCTCCCTTGCCCTGACACTCCTCTAGAGTGGACACAAGCCAGGGACGAAAAGACAGTACATGAGAAAACCATACCCAGACAGTTAACGCCCATCCTTTGCTTATCATGAAACATCCCCATCAGCAATAGCAATAGACAAAGGAGAAAAAAAAAGAATAAGGTGGTATAAAAGTAGGGTGTAGACAAGAGGGGGAATGAGGGGTATCGTAATTTTTGTGGCCAGCTTAGAAGTCCTCATCGAAGCTGAACGCTCCGCCGTTCTCGATCTTCTTGTCAGTGTCGTCCTTCTTGGTGCTGGCCATGACACCGGCCTTCTGGTAGTCACCAACACGCTTCTCGAAGAAGTTGGTCTTGCCGGACAGCGAGATGTTGTCCATGAAGTCGAATGGGTTGGTCACGTTGTAGTACTTCTTGTTGCCAAGAGCCACGAGAAGTCGGTCAGCGACGAACTCGATGTACTGGCACATGAGCTTGGCGTTCATTCCAAGCAGGTTGACGGGGAGAGCCTCCGTCAGGAACTCCTGCTCGATCGCGACAGCGTCGGTGATGATGTTCTGCACGATCTCCTTGCTGGGGCGGTGGTTGAGGTGGGAGAACAGCAGGCAAGCGAAGTCGGTGTGCAGACCCTCATCACGAGAGATCAGCTCGTTGGAGAAGGTGAGACCTGGCATCAGACCACGCTTCTTCAGCCAGAAGATGGCAGCAAAGGAGCCAGAGAAGAAGATGCCCTCCACAGCGGCGAAGGCAACAAGACGCTGAGCGAAAGTGGCCTCCTTGTCCTGGATCCATTTGATGGCCCACTCAGCCTTCTTGCGGATGCAAGGAACTGTGACGCGTTAGCATTGTCCCTCTTGAAGGATTCCTGCATTTAGTACATACTGGTATCAATGGCTTCGAAAAGGTAGGCGCGCTGCTTTGGCTCCTTGATGTATGTGTCGATCAGCAGGGAGTAGGTCTCCGAGTGGATGTTCTCCATCATGATCTGGAAACCATAGAAGCAACGAGCCTCGGGGACCTGGACCTCGGCGCTGAAGCGCTCCACCAGATTCTCGTTGACGATTCCGTCGGACGCGGCGAAGAAGGCGAGGACATGTGAGATGAAGTAGCGCTCATCATCGTTGAGGCGGTTGTTCCAGTCGTGCAGGTCCTTGGACAGGTCGATCTCCTCGGCGGTCCAGAAGGAGGCCTCAGCCTTCTTGTACATCTGCCAGATCTGTGGGGTGGGATCAACACGTCAGTGCGTCGCGCAAACATCAAAAAAACCACTTTACGCGTGATGCGTTGTGGACATGCCACTCACCTCATGATACTTGATGGGGAAGAGAACGAAACGGTGAGGGTTCTCCTGCAGGAGAGGCTCGTTTGCCTCGATTTCCTTGATGCTCGGGGCAACCTTGGGTTTCTCCTCAGCGGGCTTCTCGACGGCGGCAGGCTTCTCAGCGGAGACGTCGACGGTGGGGGAGGACACGGGCGCGTTCTCCTTGTCTGCCGCGCTGAAGTTGAGCTTCTTGACGGGGGAATCGCTCATCTTGAGGTTTTCCAGCTTGGACGCAGCCTGTGTATGGTTTGTTGTTAGTATGTTTCGTGTGTCAGACGCGTCCTGCGCTCGGCGGCGACGTGACATGACGTACCTGCTTGGAGGGAGTGACCTGTGCAGCCATTGCTAAGTTCTATGAGGATCTGGGAAGAGACTCCGACGAGGAACCGGGCACAGGGACACAAAGTGAAGACGGGAGACGCGGTGGGAGGACTGGAGTAAAGAACGAGGACGAGGGAGGTGGGAGAGACTCGCAGAAATACCTGCCTCGGACGAGGAGCGTGATCCTTAGCGTGACGGGCTAAGGCACGTCGCACGTGACATGGCGCGTCCTGCTGCCTGCGGGCCGTCTCGTGGCTGGCGTCGGCGCGTCCGCATCCACGCATCTTCATCCCAAGAGCCGATGCTCGGATCATGATGATGATCCCTGCTGCTTGTGGACATCGACCTGCTATCTGATCTGATCGAGACACGCTCCGTCAGGCAGTCAAGGAGCACAGACAGTCGCGTTCCTGAGCAACCAGCTTCATTCTGCTCCATCATTGCTACGCTCACGCTGCCGGTTATCCCGTCCATACCACCGGTTACTGCCGTGCCAGGGGCTGGTTAACTTGGAGTGGAACTCTGGAAACTTTCTTCGGCGCGGCTTTAGTCAGTCAATTACTACTCGTTTGCCTGGTGACTTGGTCGACGTAATCTGGACCGTCCAGATGGAGACCCAAGTCGCCAAGCAGAGCTTTTGCTGGATGTGCTTCCGTAACAATGATTAACGATCAGATAAGCAGGGCCGTCCGTTCCGAAGACCGAAGCTGATCGGCACCTCCAGCTGCGGAAAAGTCCCGTCCGCGGTTCATCCTATCTCCCGAGGCCTGAGACACTAATATGTGGTATGCTCTGCAGCTCTGGATCTCGGATCTCGCGTCCCTTGCCGGCGCGCGTTTTGGAAGCAACGGGGTGGACAGATTTACGCGTCTGCGTCTCTATCGAGAATGGCTCGCCCGGGACTCTGCATCTAATCATCTAATAAGCATCTAAAAAGCTTAGTAATCTGGCAAAGCTGTGGACCCCTGGTCGCGGTGGTGCGGTGGATGTTTTGAAAAGATCTATCGACACGTGACGTAATCGTGGACCTGCGGACCGCGTCACGCGTTCCTCTGCAAGGGGTATATATTCCACTCGTGCCTTTCAACGCAGCTTCCTGAGAGGCTCGTTTGCGTCAGTCCTGTGCTAGATCTCTCAATTATCCTTATTTTCTGTAGCCATAAGGTCACTCCACTATGCTCATGCCTCCTTCGGAATTCAATATGATCAGGTGCCTCTATAAACGGGCGCAATTTCTATCAAACAGGCTAGCCCCGCAGGTTGCTTTTTTCTCAAGTCATGAAGCAAATGTCGAATGGCGTATTATATTCTACACAGAATTACCGAAAAGGTGTGCGTGACCAACGCCTCTTATACCAAGCAGGCACTCTAGAGATTGCGCCAGGCTGTTCGCAGCACACAAGGTCCAGATATGCGTTATTAAGATATAAAAAAGGGCATCGAGTGCAGCAGAACATACATTCCCGGAACAACCTTTCTATTCCAATATCATCATCATCTAAATCTTCGCGCGGATGGACTCGGGGAGGAACCGGTCTTCAAACTTGCGCATCAACTTGTTGGTCTGCTCTGCCAGACTCAACGTCAAGATCTAACCCGATGTCAGCAAAGCACTCCATCCTACGGTTGTCCGTGTGGCTGGCACATACAGTGTGAGGCAAGATACGAGCCAGATGAGCAAAGTAGCCCTTATAGATGGCAAAGAAACCCTCGGTCGTGATGGTCTTATACAAACAGTCGAACACGCCCTTGTAAAGGTTACCGGTCTGGTTGTACATCCGCGACATGATGGTGTCTGAAGGCACGTTAGTCGACAGCAGACATTTCGCGGGCGCCTAGCCGAGGAAACGTACCTGGGGGGTGCATGACGCAGCAGACGACGAAGCCAGAGGCCGTGCTGCTGGCCAGGTGGAGGGTGGGGCCGTCCTCCATCCCAAGATGTTTGATCAAGCGCCGCTTGGCAAAGAAGTACGTGGGCAGCTGGACGGAGCTACCAAATCCAGTGCGGACCATCGCTGCTCCGACACCCCGGTAAAGTCCCTTGACGCCTTCATTGTGGTGGATTTGCCGTAGCCCGTCTAACGCGTTCCGATACTTGTGCTGAGTGCCGACGGGAAGGAAAGGAGAAAAGGACTGGAGTCGCGTCTTCACCAGGAAGAAGGGCGATCCGAGCGCAGCGCCTATGACACCCGATGCCGCCCCGGAGAAGACATTGATCCCGAGAGACTGAACGTTCGGGTCCTTGTATATCGCGGTCGTCAGACCCTTGCGCAACGGCTCATAGAAACCGAGACGACAGCCATTCAGCAGAACTTGGTAGATATACTGTCCCCGAATCAGCATCGAGTCCAGGAGGTGTCAACGAGTGCAGGCGCGACGACGTACGGCGGAGCCAATGCCTCGGAACAACCCGCGGGGTCCTTCATTCTGCAAGATGACCTTGACGCCGTGGAAGACACCCCTATATTTCTTGACCGTCTCGGACTTTGCCTGCAGCTCTCCCTGCAGTTGTAACCTTCAAAGCTGGCATCAGCCTCCGGGAGATTTGGCGCGTGTGACTGCAAGGGCGAAATACCGGATTTTCACCGTCTCAAAGCTGTGGGTAACTGTGACTGCGCCGCATGCCGCGATGCCTCCGGCGACGAAGGCTCTGGGATCGGACAGCGACCATGTAAGCAAGACTGGCCCAGCTTCTTCGCCCTGTTCGACCAGGTCTGGGGCGTCGCACATACCCGGTCGTGGTGGACATCTTTGCGAAATAGCCTCCGTTTGCGGAGACGGAGCCGCGGCGGTGTACTTCTGGGCTGTATGGAACAAAGACCAGCGACTATGTACTGACGACCAAAAGAAACGAAAGACTGTGAAGGAGTGGAGAGGGTGCTAAATGTGACAGGGAGAGAGACGGTGACGACGGAAGGAAAATGAGATGTTCAGCCTCAGGGTGGGAGCTGCATCGGCGTGGAGTAATAATAATCGTCCTGGCCATGACTGGAGATGTCGAGCACCGAGTCCAGCCGGCCGGATCTGCCCAGCGACTCTGGCGTCTTGCTATTGGACGGCTCGTCCGGGCGGTCCGGGGCCGCGGCTGCCCGAGCTCCGACCTTCGGGGAACATGCGGGACGTGCGTGCCGGGCCGGAAAAACAGGTCGGGCCTCGACGCGTCCAGCACACCGGGCGTGTCGCTTTATCGAGATCTCGGACGAGTTGGACGTGGAGTAGAGACAGTCTTCCAGTGCTTTTCCTGCTCGGATAGCCATCCAGAGGTGCACGCTTGTACCGTCCCGTCTGCAGCTTCCAGACCATGGCGGGGATCGCAGAGCCTCAGCAGCCGCCGCAGCAGCAGCCACAGCAGCAGCCAGCTCCGCAGCCCACGCAGAAAGTATCAGACATCATCCGCAACTACCGGCCTACAAAGGTATCGCCGTGGCGACCCTGGCGCTGAGCAAAGAAAACCACTCTAACTAGTCATGGTGTTGATTCTAGGCCTTCAGACCTCCCAAGCAGGAGACCCCAACCCATGTAACGTCCTTGGATTTCGACGACCAGGGCGAGTACCTGGTGTCTGCCGGTGAGGACGAGACCATCCAAGTCTTCGATATCAAGGAGGGAAAGCAGACCAAGATGGTCCCTAGCAAGAAGTATGGCGCCCACTTGGCCAGGTTCACCCATCATTCCCGCCAGGTCCTCCATGCCAGCACCAAGGTCGACGGTGCGTATTCCTTCCCGGATTTCCCTTTCTCTGGGTGTGGACTGCTGACGTTGGCCCAGACTCTCTGCGTCTTCTCGACCTTCATAACGAGAGTTACATACGCTATTTCACAAGCCACACGGACAAGGTCACCTGCTTGGCCCTCTCCCCGGGCAGCGATGCCTTCATCTCCTGCTCCAAGGACGAGACGGTCACGCTGTGGGACCTCAATTCGAGGAACGCGCAGGGGAAGCTGAAGCTCGCGACGCCATATCTGGTTGCGTTCGACCCTTCTGCCACGGTCATCGCGATCGCGTCCCAGTCCACGTCTTCCGTGCTGCTCTACGACTTCCGCAATTACGACAAGCCTCCGTTTGCTACGTTCGATCTCGCACCGCACGAGGAGAGATACACCCCTTCCACTCGCGGCCGGGCTTGGACCCGCTTGGAGTTCTCCAATGATGGCAAGAATTTGCTCGTTGGGACAGACTATCACGGGCATTTCGTTCTGGATGCCTTCGATGGTACCGTCAAATCCTTCCTGGTCGGTAGGAACGGGTCGCCTGGTAGGGCAGCTCCGGTCTCGACCTCCGGAAAGCCTCTTGGTCAAGGCGATGCTTGCTTCACGCCGGATGGGCGCTATGTCATTGGAGGCTCAGGCGACCAGCCCGACGTCCTCGTGTGGGACACGCACCAGACCCCAGAGCCCGGTGGCTTCCTGCAGCCGATGACCAGATTGCCTCACAGGGGCCGGACCGCGATCATCGAGTCCAATCCGAGATACAACATGATTGCTTCCGCGGACAGGGAAATCATCTTCTGGCTCCCCGAGGACAGCGGGAAGACGCCCGAGAAATAGAAGACAGATGGCCAATGCTAGCAGGATTTGGTTAAACGGTCGAGCTAGTGATGGTGGCCTGGTTATATATGGTTGGGCCGACCTTTCTGTGCTGACGCGTGGGGACTTTACGACAGCTCTGCCTCGAGCTTTACAGGCTGCCATTGACCGGGCTGATAGTCTCGTCTACCGTGAGTTCGGTCTCGTCAGGTCTATGGATCAACAATTATTATCTTCGATTCTTCTCCTTTCCCACCAAACTCCTTGCAGTGTCGCACACCCATACTAGAGGGCCCTCCAGCTCGTCATCGCCATTTCTGTTTTCCTCGATCGTATGTTCTATCTGCTTGACAACTGTCCGGTTGCTGGACACCGTCATCATTCCTGTGGACCACCCATACAGGAATACACTACGGTTTATATCTGACAGAATTTCCTCCACTTTGTGAGCTGCTCCTCGAAGTCTGCCACTCTGCCAGCAAGCACTGATATCCGCTGCAGCGTCGACTACTTTTATCGGAATCTTCCACTGGGCCGGCACCTGGTGGTCTGACAGTTCTTGAAATCTCTGTATCAGAGCTTCTCTGTCCAGGCCCTGAAATTCTGGATCACCCATCAGTATCTCGGTCCTTTTCCTCTCCGTGTCCGTGCCGATGGTATCGACGATCTCGCGCATCCTCTTCGCTGCCTCCTTTGTGCATACCAGCTCACGGCCATCCATCGCCGGCCAGAGCTCAGTCGGTACCAAAGGTTGTTCTTCCTCTAGCTTGATCTGTTTGTGTATGGCTTGGTGGTGGTTCGGTAATGGGGGAATGTTGCGGAAATGGGAGAGGTCCGACACCAGGGCGAGTAGCAATGTGCAGTCGACGTTGAGGGTGGGCGTGAAGCGCTTATAGGGATTGGGGAGCAAGTGGGAGAGGTCTAGTTCCTCAGGGGTCACAGAGCTGGGATCCCGACCCTGGTCTATCTCCCCAGCCATCACGTCCGGCACGCTCGTCCCACACTCGACAGTTACGCCGTAGCCCCGGATTTCGTTGAGAATGTCATCGATCTCTGCAACCTTCCCCTCAACGATCTTCGGTATCACAAACCGTACGCGAGGATGTCTGTACCTAACCCGCGTAGCCTTAGAAGCCTTCATCATATCCGCCGCCAGCTTCACCAGCTCAATCTCGTCATCATCATCTCCACTATTATCCCCCGCCTCACCATCACTGCCGTAATTCCGTAGGATCGTTCTTCCTCTTCTTCGCCCCTCTCTACCTTCCTCATCGCTGTACGCTTCTTCCTCTGTAGCCGAGTCCTCACCCCTCTCCCACCCCTTCTTCGCCATCTCAAACAGCAGCCGACTCTCCGAGATCGTAGACACCTTGACCCACTCCTCCCCGTCGTCCGCGACGATATCCACCAGCACGCTCTTGCGCTTGTCCATGCTCGCGCGCTTCCTCGCGCGCCGCTGTGCCGCCGCCGCCTCGCTGTCCCTCGCCGCCGCCGCATGCGCCCCCTCGTCCCAGTAGAACCGCTTCCCGAACGCGACCAGGCCCCGACACGACCGCTTCGCGATCGTCCACACGGCCACGTAGAACGGGAGGTTCGAGGACCGCAGCGCGTGCATGAGACGGAGCTCGTCCTCCTCCCTGTCCCCTCCATCTCCATCCTCCTCTCCACCGTCACCAGCGACAGCGGGGGTGGTAGCAGCATCCGCAGCTTGCCGCTCCAACTTCTCCAGCGCGCGCAGCTCCGAGACGACGTTGGACCGCAGCTGGCGGATCTCGACGACGTGCGGCCGGCGGCGGAGCGCGCGCGACACGAGCGCCTGGAAGGCGTCCAGCTCGGCGAGGAGGAGGCGGCACTGGTGCAGGAGGGAGCGGGAGAGGGCGAGGCTGGAGGAGGTGCGGTCGTGGTCGTGGTCGTGGTCGGTTGGGGAGCTCATGGTTTTGAAGTATGTAGGTATATACAGGACTGGATGTTCTATGTCCTTGGAGGGGGCCGGGCCGTTGGTGGACTCGTTTTCCCTTTTGTCTTATTATTTTTCGTGTGTTCTTAGTGTTGTTTTCGTGCCATGAGATCTTTAGAAGAAAGAAGAAGAGAGGAGCGAAAAGAGTTTATAGAATATATATATAAGAGAAGGGTAAGGAAAAGAATGTATCGTATGTTCTAATTAAATGAATTGCACGTGTTGTGGGGTTGCTCTCTCCCAATTTAATTGTTCGGAGTATATTTCCCCCTCCCGTACGTATGACTGGAGAGGAGTCGTCGTCGTCGTCGCCGCGGGATGATGTCAAGTCCGATTGCGGATTGTATAATCAATCATAACTAACTATCAGATCCAATTCGATCTACACAGTACTGTAAAATAATCCAATAAATATCATCATCTTTAAAAAAAATCAAAAGGATGGACTGAACGCGGACAAAATTTTGGGTCTGGCACAGTACAGTACAGTACAATTAATTATCTGTACAAGTTTCTCTCCTTGAGCCCCAAAATGCTGTGACTGGAACAAGTTGTTCACTAAAACAACTATAGAGAAAAAAGGAATCCGGGAACCCTTCACGTAAACCATCCCTAGAAGTAAACAAGAACCTTGGAAAACAAGAAAAGGAAAGAGAAAAAAAAAAAGGAGAAAACGCCCCGACATGCTGGTCCTTGAAATCCATGGCTGCAAAGAGAGCGGATTATTCGTTTCCGTTCCGCGAGCCTCCTATTAGTTACAAAGAGCAAAGTCTCCCAGAACCAATTGTGAATTCAGTGGTACCCGAACTTCCCTCTCTTCCTCCTTCCCTACTCGTTATCTTTAGCCGTTAATCTTTTCCTCTCGCTCGAGTCTCGAGGAGATTCGCCTTCGTCTTCTGACCATTTGTCTCCGTCTTCACCCACGGCGAAGATGGTTTCACCGTCGAGAGACTCCCGTTGCCGTGGTGCAGGGGTCACAGGGGTGGTCACAGGCTTAGGGGGCACAGGCGACAGCTCTCGCTCCGGCTCGTTGCGCTGGCCGTCCGGAGAAGCCTGGCCTGTTTCTTCATCCAGGCTATTGGCCAGTGACCGGATCTCGAAGCCATCATCGTCTTGAGCGATCTGCAGACAAAGTTAGCGTCGTGTCTCACTACGGAGTCTGCCTGCACTTACCTCGTCACTCATTGCAAACCGTTTGTTGTTTGCCGTTGGGCGCCACAAGTAAGCGATGAACGCAATGTCGAACAGGTACACGATGTTGAGCCAGCCGTCCAGGACGAACCATCTGGTCTTCCAGTGCTCCGGCACAAAGTTGGCTTCATCACTGCCCGCGAAAGCGAATGAATTGATGAAGAAGAACCCGAAGATCACAATGATGCTGCCGAGGATGCACCACCACAGCTTCTTGTACATCATTGCCTTCACCTTCTGCTTTCTGTCGATGAGGTCCTTCATGGTGGCGCTCAACGAATTCAACGTCCAGACGTAGAACGCTGTCAGTGTACCGGCCAGTGGTAGAACGATAAGTAGAACCAACGGTCCAGCGGTGTCTGGTGTTATTGACAGACTCGCAACAGCGTATATCACGCCGAAGATGAAGTGCCCGATAGCCAACAAGCGGACATAGATCATGGTCCGACCAAGCGACGGCTTCACGACACCATAGCCCATGCAGACGATGAGAAGCAGGAAGAACGAGAAGGAGTTACGTCCTGCATTAAGAACGGCTACAATGACCATGAGGACCTTGGCCATAATATTCAAACCATGTCGATTTTGGTAGTCTACAGGGAGTTAGCCAGATAGTGCGATGAAGAGATGGCTCCAGGCTTACCATAGAAGCCCCAGGTCATCAGCTGCTCGACAATCAAGAAGACAATGATGGCGGTGATGTAATTCTGGACCGGTACTGCAGAGCGTCAGTAAGGGGAATGGGCAATTGACGGAGAGCAGCTTCATACATATATCACGACGGTTCTGTACATAAAGGAATGCCCAGAACCTATACTTTCTGTGAGCGATGCCTCAACTTATCCTAGACCGGGCGAGACGTACACTCCAATCACGGCATAAACTATTGTCAGGGCTCCGTAGAAGGGCAGCTTCGCTATCTGGGCGGCGGGGAGTTCACCGTATGAATTTCTGAACTCGACGACGGCCTTGTAGTCCTGGCCTGAATACGCATATGTGCTCACGCAGTAGAAGCCCGTCTTCTTCACAGGGTAGTTGACGGCGACCGGATCCTTCAGGTGTATCGCTTTCGATAGGATCGGAGACTGCGAATTCTCTGTCGCGTTCGGCTCAAGGATAAAGGAACCGATTTCGTCTTTCGTGCAGAGCTTCGCTTCCACATTCCCTTCGTCGCAGATGGTCTCCTTCACCTAGAAGCTCTCCGTGAGTAGATGGCCATCGCGATGATGGCCGGGGGACCTACCTCTGCGTCTTTCGACGGTAATCTCCCGATCAATGGTTCATCATTCCACTCAAAGATAACCAGACTGACGAGTGGATCGCTGTTATCTGGGGGTGTCTCCTTGACGAATTTGGTCAGGATGAACGGCTCAATGTTCCCTCCCCAGGCCTTCCTGCTATACATCCCCGAACATCGCTGTCGATGTTCCTCATCTTGATTCTGCGAACCGGCAATTAGAGATGACTATGCTCTGAAGCTTCAAATAGATAGCACCTCACCAATTCAACCTCATTTGCGAGGACACGCGCTGCCAGCAAGGCCGGCAGGCAGAGAGCCTTGAGCCAACCTTTCATAGTGGCCCAAAACAGCGGCTATGGATGTGTAAGTAGGAAAGCTCCGGGGGTCCCGGTAGGTGGGTGGGCGCAAGAGGCCTGTTGGGCGGATGAAGCTCAAGCACTGAGCATGAAGGGAACAGGGACAGTAAACACGGCTGGATAGGAGCAACAAAGTCCTCTGTACCCCCGCGAGCGGTTGTTTCTGCTTGGAGCCGGGAGACTCGGCGGATGCGCAGTTCGCAATTGCAACGACCGTGGCTACAACGTACTTGGCGGGCCTGACGCTCCGGGGGCCGCGCGTTTGACGTCCCGCCAATTATCTAAGCACCGCCGGCTCCCCGCGCCACAGTCTTTTGAACTTCTCTGACTGCACTGGGTGAACTCCCCAAGAGATTTCTCCTTCACTCAACGCCCTCACAGCAGCGGCGTGAGCAGCGCAGAAATGCCGGGGAAAGAGTTTACTGACCCGTGCGTTGACTGCAAGGATGCGGAGGCGAGTCTGACTGTGCGCGGCCGCCGCCTGTGCAGGTACGTGCTTGTGGCTAGACGAAATTCCGGGGTTTAGTAACTAACAATCCTCCAGAGACTGCTACATAAGATATGCTGACGTCAAGGCACTTCGGCGCATGGAGAAGTACCGTCTGAGGAGAAATGCGCCCAAGGACAGACGGCGCAAGTTGCTTCTCCCACTTTCCTACGGCGTTTCGTCGACCGTCCTGCTGCACATGCTGAACGGCCAGCTCGAGCGGCAGCTCTCCTCCGGTGGTGTACACGCTCGCGCCGCCTACGATCTCCACGTGCTTGTCGTGGACCCATCTACTATCTCGCCCTTGAATCCACCGTGTGAGGAGAGATTCGCGGCGGTACAGCAGCGGTATCCCATGCATACCTACACGCAGGTTCCCTTTCACAGTATCTTCCAGCATGACCCGGACATAAAGGATACTATGGCCCAGTTTGCCGGGCCAGGGTTTGTGGACGATGCCTCCAAGTCAGATCAGGATCGGCTGGATGCTTTTCGGGCGTCGATCCAGTCTGCTACTTCCAGGGCCGATATCGACAACATCCTGCTGAACAGGCTTATCGTTGCCTGTGCGAAGGAATATGGCTGCGAAGGCATCCTCTGGGGAGACTCAGATAGCCGCCTTGCCGCAAAGACCCTCGCAAGCGTCGCCAAGGGACGGGGCGCTTCATTGACGTGGCATGTCTGTGACGGACCGTCTCCTTGGGACGTTGAGTTCACCTTCCCGCTGCGGGATCTGTTCAAGCCGGAGCTGGAGCTCTACGCGAGCCAGATTCCGGGCCTGGAGGAGATCATCATACCTGACCAGCCGGTGTCAGAGAACATGTCCAACAGGAACTTGTCGATTGATAAGCTGCTGATGCACTACGTCCAGACCCAGGGGGCCAAATACCCCGGAGTCATGGCCAACGTAGTAAGGACGGTTAGCAAGCTGCAACCTGCCCAAATCTCGGCAGGTGAAGTTCGATGTGCACTTTGTGGCGCCTCCGCTGGAAGTGTGGAGGACTTGACAGCGACTGTCCCGGGTGCTGGCACCCAGACTGATGATCATGAGTCTCGATTTTGCTATGGATGTGCTAGGTCCCGTCTCGATTTTGTCAGTCGATCTGATAGATAAAAGCAAAAGACGATAGAGTTAATGTGCATGTGCCATGAATCATCGGTTGGATATCTAACATCATAGACCCGTACATTGCGAAACCTCCAGAAACAACAAGACAATCCGCAGTCAATCAGTTGCGAACGACCCCCGTCTCGAGGTCCGGTTCCCTCTGCTTGCCAAACCAACCAGTACCGCTGCGATTCTCCCGTGGAACCCTGGCAGGTGGCGGTCTGGATGGACCACCATGTGCTTCATTATCCTCGTCATATTTGTCGAATTCCTCCGGGAGACTGGGATCCACCGGGCGCTGTTGCTGTTTTCCAGCTAGCGCGCGGGCGCCCTTCTCTCGAAGGTGCTTCTCGAGAAGGATGGCGTTTCGCGTGTTGCACTTGTACAGAGCGTCCGCGAGGTCGCCCACGAAAGGTACAAGGCCGATGACGAAGTCGAAGGCAATGTTCATCATCATCATCATCCAGAGGGAGAAGGGGAGGCCTCCGTCGATGTTCCTGCAAGACTGGACGACCATCAAAGCAAGCGCGCCATCGAACGCATCACCAGCGCTGTAGAAGTGGATGGAATTAGCAGCGAAAAGAGGAATGATTGGAACAACTGCACTTACAATGGTAGCAAGGCGATAACACTGCTCCAGCCAAACCTTATCCCGCACAGACTGAAGAGGGAGTAATCCAGCCGGTATGCCCTGCGCTTGACTTTATTGAGGATCTTGGCATCATTTTCAGATATGCCGGGAGGGACGGCCTTGCACCGTTTCTGGGTCTTCTTTCCAAACGCGCGATGGAGACGCGACGCTGGGACTTCCTCGAAGTAGGGGTCCTACGTGGAGAGCAAGATGTGTTAGCAGCCTGTGGACAGATAGAGCCACATCAACTTGATAGAGTTGTAGTTTACCTCTTGACCGAAATGGTTCTTTGCTGTCTCACCCAGAATCTTCTTGCCCACAAGAGCAGCAAGTTGTCCTGACATGTTTAGACGTTGGATCTGTCTGCGCAGGGAAGCGGAAGGCGGCGGAAAGTGAGCTTCAATCAGAGGTCAGGACGGAGGAGATGGTTCAGCCAGGAGAGTTCTCTGGTAGGATATGTGCAGTAACACAACCAAAGGCTGTCTAAGAGAGCAGACAGATGCACAGATGCAAAATCGGCTTATGTACTCTGCAAGTATGTAGCGGGCTTGATTCACCACCAGGGTAGTCAGCTCCGCGATTCATGCTTCAATGTCCTCCCAAAGAAAGGGTTCAAGCAGCGTAGTCATCACCATCATCGTTACAGTGTCACAAAAAAAAGGACAAAGGAGTGGGAGGTGAGGCCCTGGATAGCCGCCGGGCAGCCGCTGGGGGCATCAGATGCGGTCATGGCGGGCGCCCGCTCTCCAGCCGTTCGCCCAGCGCGGGCCAGCCTGCGTCACGCCGCGCGCGCACGGACGCACCCTGCCGATCCCCAGCCACAGCTGTGGCGTCCGCGCTCCGTCGGCCTGCATCGCCACAGTCCTCCTTCAGCTGCTCGTCGGCCATCTCCATCTGCGGCAAACGCCAGCTCACCGTCTGCTGGTTCCCTCCTCCCGCTTCGCTCGACCTGGCCTCTGCCTCTCTCTTTTGGTTGTGAATCTGGTGGAGCCACTCTGCTTGATCACTGACTACATAATCACCACTCCTGTTCAACCTGGGATTGGCTTTGGCCACGCCTTGCTTTGAGTCCCTGCTGCTAGCAGTACATCCCTGCTGTAGTAGCTGTACCCACTCCGCGCCTCAGGTCCGGAGAGCTTCTCGCCCTACCCCAAGGCGCGTTGAAATGCTCAGATCCACAAGGCACTATGGCAGAAAAAAAGATGCAGTTGGAAGACTGTATGTCATACCCATCGTCGACATCTTTGTACACCTGGCCTGAACAGGACCGGATGGTATACTGACTCCAACAGGGCTGGATGACCTCTGTGTCCGCTTCATCATAAACCTACCCCGCGAAGAACTCGAATCCGTCGAACGGATCTGTTTCCAGATCGAGGAAGCACAATGGTTCTACGAGGATTTTATCCGTCCGCTCGACCCGACCTTGCCGTCACTCTCCCTCAAGGCCTTTGCAATGCGCATTTTCCAACACTGTCCGCTCATGTCACAATGGTCCCACTACCACCACGTCACGGCGTTTTCCGAGTTCCTGGCCTACAAGACCCGTGTTCCCGTTCGCGGAGCCATCCTGCTGAACGAGGCCATGGATTCGGTCGTCCTCGTCAAAGGCTGGAAGAAGGGCGCCAATTGGAGCTTCCCCAGGGGTAAGATCAACAAGGACGAGAAGGATATCGACTGCGCCATTCGGGAGGTCTATGAGGAGACGGGTTTCGACATCAGGGCGGCCGGCCTCGTCAAGGACGAGAAGGACGTCAAGTATATCGAGATCACGATGCGGGAACAGCACATGAGGCTCTACGTCTTCCGCGGTGTGCCAATGGATACCCACTTTGAGCCCCGGACGAGAAAGGAGATCAGCAAGATCGAGTGGTACAAGCTCTCGGAGCTTCCAACGCTCAAGAAGAACAAGCACCACGACACCGCGAATGCGAACAAGTTCTACATGGTTGCGCCGTTCCTGCATCCGCTCAAGAAGTGGATCGCGCAGCAGAAGAAGAAGGACGCCAAGGCGGCGGCAGCGTCTGCGCAGGTGCAGCAGACCGAGGGTGAGACGTCGATGGATGAAGCCGTCCAGGCCGCCAACGGGGCGATTACGCCTCGGCAGGAGCTCCTGGAAGCGGCGACTCCAAGCGACCTACCCGAAGTCATGCCACCGCGGGATGTTTCTTCTCACTTGAAGCGTCTCCTGAATATCGGTGATGCCGCCCCTGCAGAACCAAAGCCCCCTTCTCAAGCACCGCAGGCCTCGACGTCGGATCCTTCCAAGTCCAATGCTCTGCTTGCATTGCTCAGAAGTGGTGCGAGCAACGCCGACAACCAGGTTCCAGAGAAGGAACCGATGCCAATCCCGCAGGCGCCTCAGACGGCGGCTGCGTCTCAAAATCCGCAGCAAAATTACTCTCCATTGGCCACCTTTTCTGGAGCGCCGCAGCCTCCCCAGCTCCCTGGGCAGCCTGGACATCCCGACGTCGACGGATACGCGAGACAACCTCATCTGCAACATGCTTCGCAGTTGCATCACGGCCCTGCGCCTGGTCCCCTACCGCAATACTCCGGATACCCGCCTCTGGGTCACCTGCCACAACAGCAGGTAGGCAATGAGTTTATGCAAACGGCCCACCGAATCCCTTCAGGTGGATATCAGGGGACGTCCGGCTACCCCCAACGGCCCCCAGCTCAGCCGTACCCATATCCGCAATTCCAGCCTATGCAAAACTCGATGTCGCAGTCTTATGGGCGCCCATCTCAACAGCATGCGCTAGCCCCATACCAGCAGACTGGCGATCCCCAATTCGCTCAACCGGCACCATATCTTAACGCCCAAGGCACAGTGGTGCCTCCTGCGAGTAAGCTGCCGCCGCCGAAACTGACGGAGCATACCCTCGCTCTCCTCAGTGTTTTCAAGGGCGAGACGCCTCAAACACCTAAGCCTGCCAGTGCGAGTGTATCTAAACCGGAGACTGGAGCAACAGCGACGCCCAGGACTTCGCAGCATCAGGAGCATCTTCTGAGCCTGTTGAAGGGGTCTCCCGCCGGTCCAACCACGAAACAACCTGCAGAGTTACCCGCCCAGAGTCCCTCGGTTCCCAAGCAGATACTTCAGCGATCTGAGTTGGCGGATAATAAGAAGCGGCCAGAGGTGGAGGCCCAGACTTCCGCCACGGTTTCCGGGCCGCTGAATATGCCACAGTTTGACAAAATCGCCAAATCTCCGTCAAGGAAAGGACCGAACGGAACACCACAGAAGACAGCCAAGGAGCAACTGGCCTCGCCCATCACCATCTTATCTCGACCGGCGGCTGCGAGGAAAGACTCGTCTGTCTCGGCTGACCAAGTCTCGCAGCCTCCCTCACGACCTTCTGTTCAGAAAGCGAAAACGCCCGAACCATCGAAACCTTTTCAACCGCAGATTCTGCGTCGTTCTGAAAAGGTGGATTTGGATGCGCTCCTCCCTACGCGTACGGTCGCCGTGCACGAATTCTCTCAACCCGGTGCCGCCGAAAAACCGACAGCCGTGCCGGAACAGAAGCCTGCTCAACTCAACTTTGACCGTCGACCAAGTCAGACGGCTGCGCAGAGAGAGGCACTGCTTGCGCTCTTTGGAAAGGCGACTTCTCCAAAGCCAGCGGCTACGGAAACCGATGTTGCATCCTCCATTTTGAAGCCTTCAACAGCTTCGACCGGCGTCAGTCCCCTGTCTAGCTCGCACGGCGCAATGCCATCGGCAGTGTCAGGGATTGGAAGCTCGGTGAGCGGGACCCAAACGCCGACGCCAGCAAGCAGGGTTACGTCGCCCGCCAACAAGGCGTTTCTACTTGGTTATCTGGAAGGGGTGGCAAAGACGCATAAATAGGTCTCGTCTCCATATTGTAGGATATGTCAATAGGGATAGTTAAGGGACATAGCTTGGTGCGCATCGAACCGGCACCTGCTACGAGATACTCTGATATCGGAGATAATAATACCACACATTCCAATGCCCTCTTGTGAATACCATCCTGCACTTAGCCGGTAACCACGGTAGAGACATAATGAATTTACTGCACAAACTCCGTACTCAACCGACGCGAGATGCTGTATGTAATAAACTACCTTCAACTACCTACCGATCAAAAAAAAAAAAATCTACGGTACCGCATCCATCGATGACGTTCCAAATTCTTGATAGCAGCCTTCAGGCTTGGGTATCGACAGGGATATGTATGCCCCCAACCACTGCATGAGGCCCACCATGCTTGTCTCACCATTCCCTAATCGCACTCTGAGAATTTTTGCTTCTTGTTATGGATGACAATTCCATTGTAGTCCCAACGCAATACTCGTTGCACATCGTTATCATCGTGAACTTGAGATGATCTTGGCCTGGCCTGCCTCTCAGAAGTGACTTCACACTGGTGAACTGCTAGATGAGAAGTACTAATTGCTACGCTACAACTGCTTGCATTCACTTGTGACGGTGTGATAAGAGCTTGATGGGGAAGAGGTGGACTATTTCAGATGTAAGAGCTCCATCTGGACTGCAGCGTCGGCGATTACGTCAGAGCTCCGGCGGCCGACATTCTGCCTCCGCACACCGCCCTGCTTATCACGAAGACGCAGATTCGCTGCGGAGGGCCGACGTCGTTCAACACCAGCATCCTCCCACGAAGATGCCTCCTCGAACGCCTACCTCTTCGATATGCAGGCAATGCCTCGCGCGGGCTAGAGGCTTTTCAACCTCAGCCCCAGCCCGCCAGCAGCAGAAGCAGCATGATCTGCCCCCTCCCCCGCCGCGCACCGGCTATGTTCGACTCACGAATCGCGGCCTCATCTCCATCACCGGCCAGGACAGCACGACCTTCCTGCAGGGCCTGATCACGCAGAACATGCTCATTCCCAATGACCCCAATCGCGCGACACGGCGGACGGCATGCTACACCGCTTTCCTGAACGCGCAGGGACGGGTGCTGCACGATGCGTTCATCTATCCTTCGCCCGGCGGAGCGACTTCTTCCGCCGACGAAGCCGGCTGGATCGTCGAGGTGGACAAGAACGAAGTGCCGAATCTCCTGAAACACCTCAAGAAACACAAGCTCCGCGCGAAGCTGAACTTCCGCGCCCTCGAGGACGGCGAACGCACCGTCTGGTCCACCTGGGATGACGAGAACGAGCCCCGATGGGCCGCGTACAACCTCGAATCCGACTCCCCGTCGCCCTTCTCCAACTCCCCGTCCATTCTCGGCTGCGTTGACTCCCGCGCGCCGGGGCTCGGCTCCCGCATCGTCACGCCCGGCACGGACGACCTCCGCACCCATTTCCCCGACGAATCGAAGCTGCCCGGCAAGGAGGTCGGGCTCGCGACGTACACGCTGCGGCGCATGCTGCACGGCGTCGCCGAGGGCCAGGGCGAGATCCACCGCGAGTCCGCCCTGCCGCTCGAATGCAACATGGACATGATGCGCGGCATCGACTTCCGCAAGGGCTGCTACGTCGGGCAGGAGCTGACCATCCGCACGCACCACACGGGCGTCGTGCGCAAGCGCATCCTGCCCGTCCAGCTGTATAATGACGGCGACGAGGAGGGACAGAATGGCGTCCCCTTCGCCGAGTTCCCCATGTACGATCCCACCACCCAGCTGCCGCTGCCGCCCAGCGGGGCGAACATCTCCCGGGTCGGCGCGCGCAAGGGCCGCAGCGCGGGCAAGTTCCTCGGTGGCATCGGGAATATCGGCCTCGCGCTGTGTCGGCTCGAGATGATGACGGATATCGCGCTCACCGGCGAAGGGACCCAGTATGCTCCGGGTCAGGAGTTCAAGGTCTCGTGGGACGGTACGGAGGGAGGAGAGTCTACGACTACTCCTACTACTACTCAGGAACCCGGTGAGGTCAAGGTCAAGGCTTTTGTTCCGCCGTGGACGAGGGAATTCATCCTGGCCGGCGGGCCGAGGAGGAACGCGTCTCGGCCAGACGAGGCGGAGGCCCGGAGGGCCCGAGAGATGGTGGAGATGCTGGAGGAAGAAGAGGAGGAGGCGCAGCAACGGCGGGGTGAATAATGGCATGAAGAATGAATGGGGAAACGATCAACGATCTTTTAACGATGTATACCTAGTTGTTTTATTATGTATATTTACAGTATCACACAGCTCCACTGGTTGTCAAAAACAAACGAGCAATGAATGAAATAACTGAACTGCTTCAGGGGTATCTCTATTAAGCCGTAAACAAGAGAAACACACACACACACACACACACACACAAGTCTAGTCTATATTATACATAAAAATGCAGCCGAAAGACGCCTGACACCCTCGCATATGCCATCGTCCTGTGCAGCTGGTGCTGCATACCGAATCGTCCGCAACACAAATAAATAGAGCTCTTTCTAGCCAGCTTTGGCCGCCTGCGCCGCCGCCGCCGCCGCCGCCGCCGCATCGGCAGCCTCGTCTTCTTTCCGGAGCTGCTCCTCGAGCGCCCGCCGCTCCTTCTCGCGCTGCGCGTTCTTCAGCCGCATCAGCGTCAGCTCCTCCAGGCTCGGGGTGCTGAGACCCGTCGAGGACGACGGCGAGCTCTTGGGCGTGTTTGCAGCCGCCGCGGCGGAGGAGAATGACGCGAAGGAGGGTATCTTGCCGGGTTTCTTGGTGCCGTCGGGCGTGGATGTGTTGAGGCCTGGGAAGTTGAAGCTGGGTTTGCCGCTGGGTGTAGCGTTGGAGGCGGGTGTAGATGGGGTTGCTTCTGCTTGTGCCGGAGTAGGAGTAGGTGCAGGAGAAGGAAAGGCAGTAGAAGGGGGATTGTTCATCCCCAGATGGGGCTCGCTGCCAGAGGCCCAGAAGACCGAGTCGATGACGGCCCATTCGCCCTCGCCGGCCTTGCGCTTCTTCTCGCTGTCCAGGACGGCGGCGTGCGCGCCGACAATGGACGCAAAGACCACGACGCCCGTCGCGACCGTCTTCTTCTCGCGCCTGTCGCCGACGCGCTGCCGCTTGTCCTTGAGCATGAAGGTGCTCTCGACCTTGCCGAACGGCGCGAACAGCGTCGCCAGCCGGTCCTTGTCGAGCTCCAGCCCGGGACCCTCGCGCACCCAGCGCACCTTGACGGCGCGCTCCAGCTCGGGGACGTTCGTCCCGCCTGTGGGCTCCTTGGACCGGTCGACGCGCTGGCTGCTCCGGTCCGCCGCGCGCTGTGCCTCCTCCTGCTCCCGCTGCAGCTGGCGCTCCTCCTCCTCCGCCTCGCGCCGCAGCCTCTCCTCCACCTCGCGCCGTCGCCGCCGCGTGTCCTCCGCGATGCGCTGGATCTCCCTTTCCAGCTTCTCCTCCGCATCCGGATCCCCCGCCATGCCCGCCGTCGCGGCCATCCACGGCCTCTTCACGCCCCTAGCTGCTGCTTCCGCCGCGGCGCCAGCCCTCTCTCTAGCTTCCAACTCCTCCCTCATCTTCCGCTTCGCCGCATCCATCATCTCCGCCTCGCGGCGCTTGCGCTCGCGCGCCTCGCGCGCATTGTCGTACAGCTGCCGCACGGCCGGGTCCGAGAGCACGTCGTACGCGACCTGCAGCAGGTGGAACTTCTCGAGGTCCGCGGGCGTCGGGTTGGCGATCTTATCCGGGTGGTACTTGAGCGCCGTGCGGCGGTAGGCGCGCCGGATCTCGGCGTCCCCCGCCGTAGGGGGGATGTCGAGCAGGGCGTAGAAGTCATGCGAGGAGGTGGCGTGGGCTTTGAGCTCGTCGGAAGGGGCCATTTTGCCGATGTAGTTTCAGGCAGGGAGAACTATTATGAAAGATGCGGTAGATGTTGAGGTTTGGTTTGGAGAGTTGCAGGAATCGGATTGGAAACTGTAGATAGAGCGGAAATTCTGTAGGACGGCCGTGCCTCTCTCGCCAAGCCTGTACCAGTTGAGAGACCAGAGAATCTCTCTGAGAAGGGAGAAAAGGAAATAAAAAAGGAGAAAAAAAAGGAATGTCCGGCCTGGAGCCTTCCCAGGACGCGGGATATGACGAGCAGTCGGCGGTTATGGAGGTTGTCGAGGAGGTGGTTGTTTGGCGGCGGAAGACGTGAGGTGAGGTGGGTGGCGAACCCGCGTCGTCGCGTCGAGTCCGCCAAGTCTCTGCTCCATGCAACAGTACCTACTTGTATGTGCTATGCAGACTGAGGAAGAAGAAAACACTGTGTTCTTCCGCTGTCTGCATAGAATGTGAGAGTTTCTTTCCTGGACTTGGCTGCTTCTGAGGTGCGGGCTGGGGCGAGGTCGAGAGCATCGATTGGCGTCTTCTCAGCTGAAACAGGAAACACATTGGAATTGTATCTATGAACCTTCGGATCTCTGGCTTTGAGGGGCCATGCTTGCAGGATAGAGCTCTTGTTTTTTTTTTCATTTATTACTATTTTTCGCTTCATGTCCCAATTGTCCGTGGCCGGAAACTGTTCCTTGGCACCCGAACAATGATCACAGCGTGGTCGATCTGCGGAAAGTTGTTATTTTCTGTTATATGACTGCCTTTCTTAAGGATACCCGTTTAGACAGTGTCTGTCTGGACTTATTGGCTATGATGTGGGTTGAAATGTCTGCCTACCCTGATATCAAGCAATGCGTCCATGGACTTCGAGCGTCCCCTAGGGACATTCCCCTATGAGCCCATGGCAGCGTAACTTGAGCCTCTGTGAACGCAAGAACGGGAATTTTGCTCTTTGCTCTTTGCATGCTCGTCCATTTGGAGGTATCGAGGCTTCTGGCATCTCTGCTGCTGCAGCAGCACATGGCACAAGGCGTTCGATTGAGAGAGCGCAGGGCACGTGTTTTCTGTTTGGACCTCCCATGCGGACGACGATGCTTTTACACACTCTCTCCACCACCAGCTCGTCCATCCTGCCAGGATCTTTTTTTCTGCTTGTTTCCTCTGGGCACTCTTATACTGCTTCTGATGACTACGAACACAGTTCCCGCCCCCTCCCAGGCCCAATTGGCCCTCGCGTTGGCCGTCGTGAAGCTGAAGCCTGCGAATGTGGATGTCAAGGGTCAGACACAGCAGCCATCACCTACTGGCATACACATTGTCAAGACTTGTTGTATTAACTATCATCATTACCAGACCACATCCTCCAGATCCGCCAGCACATCAAGAGCGGGAGAGATCCCCATCTCGCCTCCACCCCGGACAAGCATCTCGACAGCATCTCCTTCTGGCAGCAGGCGTACGAAAAGTCCGTGTCCGCGCAGAGCAAGCTCCTCGACCGCATCTACGACCTGGAGCAGCGCAACGAGGCCCTGCTTACCAGGCTGAAACAGACATCTCCTACGGAAAGGGAAGTGCTGGCACCGGCGTCCAAGAAGCGCAAGGCCAACGATGAGGCGGTTGGTGCGGCGCGGAAACGGGCCAAGACAAATCTGGGTGATGCTGTCTGTGGAGGACTCCAGGGCAAGTCCTATGATGTGCTGGAAGGGTTTGAGTATGTGGAAGAGGGTAAGTTGAGTGTCGCAATATGTGGTTTGCATTCCCAGTTAACCTTCACAGCCACTGCTCCGTTCATGCGGCAGCTCCATGCTCTTCAACAGGCTCTACAGAGGAGACCAAGCCGCTCCAGCATCGTCCTTGCTGCTGTGGATCTGTGCAAGTCAGCAGAGAAGGCGGTGCTCGCTGCAACTCGTGAAACGACAGCCGCGACGGGCCGGTCGAAGACAACTGCCGTGCTGCAGAATCAGCAACCAGATCTGCCATCAGTGCTGCACGCTCTGGAGCGCGCTTATCGACTTCTGTGCCAGGGGCTGAACAAGCTCTCTACTACCGATGAGGGCAGAAAGGATGCAGGTCAGGTCACCTACCACCTGGTTGCCCTTTTCGAGACGGTCCTGGGCGCTCTGCGGCAGCACTGCAAGATCAAAGCCACAGAGAAAACCACCAAAACCAAGCAGAAGAAGAAGAAGCAGAAGCAGGCTCCCAAGTCGATGTTGTCAAAGACTGCACCATCGTTTGACACGCCCATCTCGATGGACGATGACCCGATAGCCACGCAGATAACTCGCACGCTCGCTAGAATGGTCCTCTCACTCAGCCTTTCCAGGACAGAACAGAGGAACCTCCTCGATGGCTACATCTTCGTCCTGCTCAACTATGTGGGCAAGACCCTGTGCCTGTTCGTCTTCAGAGATCTCCAGCTGAGACCGGATCTACGGACCGACGCGGCGAAACTCCCGCTTCCTGGTGGACTCAGGGCAGCCGGCCTGGACGACGTATCCCTACGAGCGGCGGAGGCTGAAGCAAAACATCTCATATGGCTTCTAGAGAGGACAATGGCCTTCGTTGATACTTCTGTCTCCTCATTGTCCGAGACGGGCAGCGAGGCTCAAGGCGGCTCTGGCAGTGGCCAGCTCGACAGCCTGTCGCTTCGGTCTCGAGCCAAGGCAAAGCTACAGAATACACTCCTCAGAGCCGTCTTTGGAGAAGATGACCCGCTCTTCAAGGACTGTCTGAGACCTCCGGAGCAACCTGATATAGAGAGGCTCTCACACATGCGGGCTTGTGCCAAACGTCCTGAAAAGGGCGTCCCGGAGTGGTTCACGCAGGAGGTGTGGAGGCTACTTGGGTGGGATGTGCTGGTGAAGAGGACCAGTGGATAAGTATCGTCTCCATAATGTTTATTCTAATGTTTGTTCTTTTTTTTTTTTTCTATACCTGATCTCTTTTATCTTGCATTTGGTATCCTGATTTCTGTCATCAAGTGTATCCCATGTCACCTGGGCGATTCTCTACTCGTCTGATCCATGCTCTTCTTTTGCCATTCCGTTGCTCAGCTGCCATGATCAATGCTACATGCTGTCGAATTTAACCTTCAGCGACGTTTATATTTAGGGAAACGGGTTAGAAATGCTAGGTATTATTATTATTTCAGATCCAAGATGCGAACTGCGTTTCCTCCCAGGACGGCCGCCACCTCCTCATCATTGAATGAGGAGTTAATGGCCTTGTAATTGGTCGTGACACTAAGCCACTGGCCGTCTTCCTTGCCGTCCAGCGGGGGAAAGAAAGGGTGGTCGGTTCCTGCAGGATGTCAGATACATGTATACCGCTGGGTCAAGGTCAACCACGACAAGGGCAAAACAACTCACCGAACAACAGCCGGTCCACACCCCCTGCCGCATGTACCGCCGCCTTCAGCCCTGCCTCGCCATACACTACCGCGTCGAGCAAGATGTTCGTCTTCAAGACGTCCCACACGCTCCGCTGGGGGCCTGGCGTGTCTCCGCCATTGGCGACGAACTTCCGCTCGTGCACGATACAGCTCTCGATTCGGCCAGCCAGAAACGGGAGCGTGCCACCCGAGTGCGCAAGCAGGATCTTCAACCGCGGGAACCGGTCAAACACGCCAGCCAGCAGCATACGGGTCACGGCGATGGTCGTCTCGAGCGGGAACCCCAGCGCAAGCGGAAGGACGTGGCCGTAGCGGTCCGTCGCATCTGGGCCACCAAAGGCCGCGTCCGGCAGGCCGTAGTGAGGATGCAGGAAGAGGAGCGTTTCAGTGTCCTGCAAGGCAGTCCAGATGGGATCTAACCCGGGATCGTCCAGCCCTTTTCCCTGTCCCGATGTGCCCATGATGACGCCCCGCATGTGTGGCAGCGTCTTGAGCCGCGCGATCTCCTTGGCGACGATGTCCGCGCTGGGTGCGCTGAGCGGGAGCGCCCCAAAGGCAAAGAGCGTCTCCTTCTCGTGCAGAGCGCGCGTGCCCTCGGGGTCCGCGGCGCGGTTGACCTGCGCGCACATGGCCTCCAGGTCGTCGTTGATCCGCTCCGCCCAGATCTGGGCCTCGTCGGGCGCGACGAAGTCCAGCCAGGGATTGGCGAGGGAGACAACGCTGGTGGTGATGCCGTGCCGGCGCATGAAGGCCAGCTTGACGGTGATGTCGGAGTAGGACGAGTCGACGGGGCGGCCGCGCTGGTCCAGCGGGATCGAGGGGTTGTCGTCGGAGGAGAGGATGATGAGGCGCGAGGCGGCCCCGGAGGGAGGATCGTGGACGTAGGGGACCGTCTTGCGGGCACGCAGCATGTCCAGGTAGGAGGGAGGATAGACGTGGGTGTGGATGTCCACGACGGGGCGCGACATGTTGGGCGATGTTTCTTTCCCCTCTATCTTCCTTCTCGTTTCTTGCTCTTATCTTCTCAGTGAAAGTCGGTTCCTGTTCCCCTCTCCTGCTCTATACTTCTCTACCTTGGTATTTGGGGAGAGCTGACTGGAGGGCACATGAGCGGAGAGGGGAAAGACGAACAGGGGCAGGGATGAGGGGCTGATGGCCAGGTGTCAGGGAGAGCTGAAGAGAGGGACGAAGCTCCGCGAAACCATACCGGAAAAGAGCAAACAACAGAGTTGACCGACGACGAGAATCTCATACGATATCGATGGCCAGTATCTAATCAGCGCCTTATCAGGAGCGTGTCTGCGGAGAGGGACAGTCAGCACAGATAGACCGAGATAAGGTCGATAAGCCAGTAAGATGACGTCGATTCTCTCCTGCATGCATGGATACTGATATTTATATCCAGGATTTCCCCTCAACTTGATTCCTGCTTCCTATTTGTCTGGTGTCTTTGTAGACTCCAGCAGGTTCGTGAGTTCTTGCTTTCCTGTTTCGTCAACTTTCTAGGGCTATTGTAGATACAGGTATACCACGTATCCATCTGTACTCTGTCCATTGTATCCCGATGACAGGCAATCCAGTCTCCACGGCCGTCCAGAAAGACGGCCTCGTTATTCCTGTAATATCTTTCCAGTCTTTTTTCTACGATATCCATGCTTACGCTGACCCCAGCTCATCGACTTCGGTCCCTTCCTCAACGGAACCCCGGCCGATAGGCACGCTGTCGGCGTCTCCATCACCAACGCCTTCAAGACTTCCGGCTTCCTCTATCTCAAGAACCATGGCATCCCGCCATCCGTCGTGTCTGAAGTCTTCGCCTCCTCCGCGCGCTTCTTCGCCCGCCCGCAGGAACAGAAGGACAGCCTGGGCTGGACGACACCGCAGTCCAACCGCGGCTATGTCGCCCGTGGCCGGGAGAAACTAACGCAGTCGGACGATATCGCAGGTATCTCAGCCCTGCGCGCCACGATCCCGGACCTCAAGGAAACGATGGAGATCGGGCGCGAGGGCGTCGAGGGCCTGCCCAACCGCTGGCCGGACCACCTCGACGACGAAGGCAAGCACTTCAAGCGCGTGATGCTGGACTTCTTCGCGACGTGCAAGGACCTGCACATGCAGCTCATGCGCGCCATCGCCCTGGGCCTGGGCCTGCCCGACGAGCACTTCTTCGACGAGTTCACCGACGGCGGCGACAACAACCTCCGCCTGCTGCACTACCCGCCCGTCCCCAAGTCCATCTTCCGCGACAACCCGGGCCAGGTGCGCGCCGGCGAGCACAGCGACTACGGCTCCCTGACGCTGCTGTTTCAGGACTCGCGCGGCGGCCTGCAGGTCCGCAGCCCGCGGGGGACCTTCGTCGACGCGATCCCCATCCCCGACACCATCGTCGTCAACGCGGGCGACCTGCTCGCCCGCTGGTCGAACGACATTATCAAGAGCACCCGCCACCGCGTCGTCGAGCCCCCGAGCGGGCCGGAGGAGGACGACGACTCGGACATGTACCCGGCGCGGTACAGCGTGGCGTACTTCTGCAATCCCAACATGGACAAGTTCATCGAGGCCCTGCCGGGCACGTACGACGAGGACGTCGGCGTGGTGAAGAAGTACACCGGTATCAACTCCGGCGAGTATCTGGTTCAGCGGTTGACGGCGACGTTCTAGCTGCCATGCCCTGGCTGGTGTGTGATTATATCTCATTGTACTGTACATGTACATAGGTACTCAGGGATATATATATCTCAACTCGAAAGGAAATTCGTCTTTGAAATCGCTTCACTAGCGAGCTAATAGAAGTCCTCTCCCACGGACCATGCGTCCTGCATGCACGATCCATATACGTGCATACAAATCGTACCGGAAAATAAGGCCAATCAAAGCAACCATACCACAGTGAAAGTAACGAAACCCAAAGGCCGCCATATCTAATCGTATCAAGACAAAAGCCCAATCGAAACAACCGAACCAACCCAGACCAAGAAGACAGCCATATTAATAAAGGGTAATATCCAACCCAAATGAACCATGACAGCAAAATTAAAAGAAATGCCACCAAAAAGAAATCCCATCGAACCGTATCCGCATCATATATCCACACAATATCAAATCATACCCAAAAAAACAAGAAGACCCAAACCCAAACCAAAATGAAAACGCAAAAAAACCAAGAATCAAATCTTAACTTCGACCGGCACCATCTCTTCCTCCGAAGAAGGAGAAGGGGAAGGAGGCGTACTACTCTCCCTCCACAGGGCCGGCAGGTACCCCTCGACCCCGTACACCGGGTCCAGCAGCGGCATCGCGACACCGGCGATCTCCGCCCGGAAGGCGGCCAGGTCGATGGGTTTCTTGCCGAACTCGTTGCGCCAACGGGGAGAGCCCTGTATTGGTATACATATCAGTATTTCTTTTCTATCTTTCTTTGGAGAAAAGAAAGGGAAAGGGGGTCACTTACAGCCGGATAAACACCCACGTACCGGAACTTGCCCTCGCTGGAGAGCGAGCAGTGCGCCGTCCCCGCGGGCAGCACGATCACGTCGCCGGCGGAGACTTTGAGACAGAGTCCGCCGGTGACTCTGATGGGCTCCCCGCTGCCGGTGCTGCTGCCGGTGCTGCCGGTACTACCGCTGTCGGCAGAGGAAGACGATGGGGAAAGGGTAAGCGGTGTTGTCGTTGCCGTTGTTTTCGTTTTCGTTCTTCTCCTGCCCGTCGTCGTTACGGCCTTGTTCCTCACCACACCCATCATCACCTTGAGCATCTTCGACGCCACTCCCCGGCCCCAGCCCCGGGCGTGTGTGGAGGTGGTATGTAAGCTCTCCATGTCGTCGTTTTGATCATGGCTCTGGCTCTGGCAGATGGGGATGGCGGTGTCACTTCCGCCGAGGCCGAGAAGGAGGATGGAAGAGCCGGATATGATTCCTGCATTATTCGCCCCGTTGGGGCTATTGTTAGTTGTATGTGCCATGTAGGAGAAAGGAAAGGAACAGAACAAACCGTAGCATTCGTGTGTGTTGGGGTGGAAGTGCCGTGTCTTGATGGCGCCCCATGTGCCCTGGTTGGTAGGAAGGAAGTGTTAGTTGGTCTTTGTTGTATGTATGTGTATACATACGCTGTATCTGCTGTAAATGTTATGGACATATATGATGATGATGATGATAGAACTGGGTTGTGGTAGGGGAAGGGGGGAAAGAGGGTATGTGAGTGAGGTACGGTATGTGGGTGATCTATATATACTACTGCTGGACAGAAGTATATATACAGAACACCCACATACCTATCAGGGTAGAAGGGCTAAGATGCCTTATGGTATCTTAGCCCTTATCTGAACTGGAAGAGGAGCCCTTGTTTATGGAGAGCAATAAACACCATTCATTTATTGCTTTGGTCCATGGGGCAGTGAGTGAATGAGGGGAGAGTGATTGAGTGTAAGTGTAGCACCATGCAGTTGAAGCATAGTAGTACACAGACAAGATGTGATGGATGAAAAGCTCCTTCCCCGGACGTGACTCCGGTAGGGGAGCTTTATCAGGTTGGCGAGGAATGCAGAAGCGACAACAAGAAGACAGCAAGATAAGATGAAGAAGACGAAAGAAAGAGAAAGAACAAGCCACCTACTCTCTTCTGCCACCCGTTCCTCTCCAGAAACGCCGTCGCCGACGCCTCCGAGTGCGGCCGCGGCAGGACGTCGCGGTACACCAGGATCGGGAGCGGGCTGTTGGGCGCGTAGGCGGTTGGGGGGACGAAAAAGCGTTCTGGCGGAGCGCGCGGTATGGAGGATGTTGCTCCTGTTGTTGCTGGGGTTGTTGTAGTGGCCAGAATCATCATCGTCGTTGTTGAAACGGCGGTTGACAGATGAATGGACGGATTGATAATGGGATCTGATAAGGTCCTTTACAGAAACAGAGAGGGAATTGAGGGCGCTGCTGGCGAGGACAGGCAGGGAGAGATAGCCCATATCTATATATCTCTCTATCTCGTCCGGACATCCACGGATGTATGGATGTCTGTGTACCAATGTACAGACCGTTCTGGGCCATCCCAACCTCAAGAGCCATACAGTTGTCCCAGATAACCTTATTAGCCTGACTTAGGGTACATTTAGTCGATGTACCACGTAAGTAACATGTACCCAGCAAAGTGGATTCTCGACTCCTAATTATAGGATGTAAACATTACCCCGGGGTGACATAGATGGTATGTATGTGTACAAGGTTTAGAAGTTTTTAGACGCCTGGATACTCGATAGACAGCTACCTATCCCCCCGGATCTTTTACCCCGAAACGGGGATAGCACCCATCCACTCGAAGCCCCAGAACCTTCTGATCGGCGGCTCCGCTATCATGCACGTCCATTCCATACCTGCATGTGCCTGTAGAACCTCAGGCGTTCGAAATATATCAGATGCAGTAATCGGGTCCGTGGATCAAGGGTTAAACTGGTTAAACTCGGCCGATCAGCGAGGGAAGAACGGCGGTGTGTGTCATTCTTTCTCTGGTGTTACTGTATACACATGCCTACTTGGGTAGGTCGCGGGAGAATATAATTAGAAACTCCATTTTGTTTGTCATTGCGCTGATGTACGATGTGATAATGGATTGATACAATCGATCTGTAATGTCTTTGCGTTGGGCACTACGGGAGTGGTGCTGGGCTTCCCCGACACAAGCGCTGCTGTCTCTATCTATCTGTATCCTTCTGTACAGTTCAAGTTTCTGCCAAGACCTGCGTTGGATGTATTATCTACCGAGACAGGTATATATGTATGCACTTACATGATATCCTTGATGACGTGTTTGTTTTACTAGTGACGCTTCGATCTGCCGTGCTAGTTCTTTCTCCCGGGTCCCGGTGCTGTGGAAACATTTGAAATCACCTCGGGACCGTTCATATCTATCTATCTCGTGGATCTACCTGGGCTAGGTACCGACCTAGGGAGATAGGTACCCAATACTCGGTTCCGGGTTCTGAGACAATTCATCCATTCTGCTCTGTAGATCTCTTTCTAGTTGAATTGAATTGGAACTTGCGGTGAGGTTTGTAAAGGTCTTGTTACACCGCGTACAGTACTTGGATACAGTACTGGGAAAGGGTGGGTGATTGTTGTTTAGTTGGCTGTGATTATATTTACATTTGGTTGCATGCGACGTATGTTCAACCCATGTAGTTCTATCGGGAGGTATGCATAGGCGACAAGAAAACAAAACAAAAAAACAGAAGCAGACCTTATCATTCCCATCAGCGATCACCTGTCAGGTGTTCATCCATGTGCGGGGCACATGGGTCTGAAAGCAATGTCAGCTGGCCGTCAGGGGGGTTACCCGCGGAATTTCCACTATCGAAACGGCATCTCAGCGATGGAGATCGCGGCGGTTAGGTGTCGGTCTCGACCGCATGGCCAAAGGGGAGTGGGTCGCGCTTGGAGCTTCTGGCGCCCCTGGACTGCTCCCGTGATCATCAGAATCTTCATGGAAGCTATTTTTTGGCTTCTCTCGCTGACTCCCAACGGTTTTTTAATGCCACATGCGCGCTACTTGGAGATACGCACATAGTCTCGTCTGGGTTTACAGCGTTTCCAGCGCTACGGACTTTACACGGTGAAATGTGGAGTATTTCCCGCCTGTACGGGAGCGTTTTACCTGAGGATTGTCAATCAGTGACCGAAGATAGTGGATACACTGGGTCTGTAGCCCGGTCCAGAAAGTCAAGTTCGTCCGGTGTTGTTGACATCGTTCAACGGTTTCCGGGCCCAGCTTCCTGGATTCATGATGGTGATGATGCGGGTTTCGCTTGTCATGTGTGATTGACACGCGATTCTTACAAATTCCTCTAGGATAATCGATTTAGGGACGGCCATTGCTGGGCGTTTGACGACCTTTCCCAACTGTATTCAGTATTTCGGAACGTGTGCTCTGTACTGCGCAGGGGTCTAATGATTGCGAGCGTCAGTGCTTTCATTCGGATATACATGACGAGGTATGCAGATGAACGTGATGAGAGAATGACAATAAACCTGACTGAGAGGACATATATAGGCGGAGGCATCATGAGGGCTAGTTTATTGAGTTTGTTGGAAGGACATCATCTGTCCATCGGGCTGCTTTCACTGCAATGCAGATGCAGTAGGATTATCGGACAAGTCTGAACAACTGTGGTTATTGCTGAAGGAAAGGACCAAGTCGAAGAGAACAAGGAAGCAAGATTAATACGTCGTGAGTCTTCATTCTATCAATCTATCATGAAGCCATGTTGGCGTCTATCCTCGTGCCCGCGTTTCTCTATCCATAATGGTAGGTCCTAACTCTTATGTTTAAGGAATTGGGTACCTAATACAGACGACATAAGCAGACATCCGTCCCAATTCGTTAATAACTCGAGGGAATAACACTCAAGCGTCCGCCATCGGACACGACGATATTCCCATTCAGAAAGCCGCCAGCGGCACTCGCCATCCACAGAACCATACCCGCGAGGTCCTCGTCGGCACCGCCTCTCGTGAGCGGGATGACATGCCTAGGCATCGAACCATCTGAGATGCCCTTCCCCTCGGCGCCATGCAACTCGAACATCGGCGCTGCCATTTCGGTGTGATACATACCCGGCGCGATGCCGTTGACGCGGATGTCGTATTGGAATCAGCAGCGACGCAAGCACCTTGATCGGATGGTTCACGCCCGCCTTGGAGAGGCTGTACGCGAACCCGAAGGGCGCGATCCGGGAGAAGCCCGCGATGGAGCTCGTGACGATGACCTGCGGACTGGGCGGCGACAGGGTGCCCGGCACGGGGGCGGGCCGCTTCTCGTTCGCGGCCTGGAGGAGCGGCAGGAAGGCCAGCACGGTGTAGAAGACTCCTGTGACGTTGACGTGGGAGACCTGCGTGAAGTCCTCCATGAGCGTCGCCCAGAGGTGGTCGCGGAGCTCTGACGCGTCGGCTTCGAGCCGTCTGGCTTGGGAGGTGGGTTCTGGGGCCCCATGATCCCGCTGTTGACGATCAACAGGTCGATGTGGTCTGTCTGCGAAGCAATTTGGTCGTAGGCAGCTTGAGGGACTCCTTGGACGTGACGTCCCCTGTGAACGGGGCAATCGTTCCGTTCATGGCGGCTGCGGCGGTGTCCTTGAGGGCCTGCTCTCGACGACCGATGATGAAAACTTTGGAGGCTTTGTTGGCATCGAGGGCGAGGGCCATTGTGCGTCCGAGGCCTGGGGAGAAGTCAGCGCTTGGTCATATTTTTAAATCCTTCAGTGATTTTCTGTCTCTTGAATGAACAAGCAGAACGGATATAGCAAGAAAAATCTCCCATGGAAATTTAAGAAAATTATAATTGCCCTGATTCGCGTCCAGCAGCACAAGACAACACCCATGAAGAAGCTGCAATGAAAAAGAAAAGCTGCCATCCTTACCGCTTCCACCGCCAGTTATAACGGCGACCAGCCCCTGGACTGAAAACAGCTTCGAAGATTCGAGATGCGCCATGATGGAAACGAAGAATCTATGAGAACCCTGGAGCTTCTAAAAGGAAATGATCAAAATTCAACCAGAAGAGAAACAAACATATAGAAGCCTAAAGAGAAGTCATAGCCCCACGGTTGCCCACTTCCGGGCTTTTTTATGAAAGCCGGTGATGCCCCGAGTAGCGGGGTTGAGACCGCGCTGTCAGCAATTCCATCTAGCTATCGACCGGGTCGGCGTTCTCGGAGGAGACGCCTGGATATTTTCCTGGGTCAAGCTTATCAAATAATAATCAGAATATCACAGATTGCGAATCCAGACCCACATCGCCCCCCGTCAAGCAGCGGTGAAAGGCCGGGGTCGCGCCCTGCTTACCGAGCAATGGTCTCCTCGACATATTTCCCGATTGGGAGCGCGAAACAACCAGGTGGCTACACATAAGCAGCCGATAGAACGGGGTCAGTCTTTGGATGAATGGCTGTTTTTGACAGGGGTGCAGTGTCTGCTTGATCATATCGCCAATGTCTGACTGGAAGTTTCGATCACAGACCAGGGTGACTACTATACGAGGACAGAAGTGGCGCTCTTCCTTGCACTATATCTCAAAATTGTCGCCTTTATTATGGACATGGCTGGATAGATTTCACTCGGAGGTCCGGGTATAGACGTTCCTCTCGATGCCTTTCTGCGCTTTCCAGACACCCGGCTATTATCAGGGTCGATTGATAGATGTCCCTGCTGTCAGCCCTAAATGCGTGTATATGTTGAGCTACGCTGCAGGCCAAGGATCTGTAGGGTCCAATCCTGTGGTCGCAAGGGTCCGTGGAGATGATCATGAGCTGAAGCTCGGACCATATATGAAAAACCGAAACAATGATCTTTGTGCCATCAAAGCAACCAATCAGAAAACCAACACGACCGCGTCGTGGTTGAAGGAGGCGCCCCCTGTCCGTTAAACCGGGGAATAAAAGCGCAACTTGCCTATCAGATTCCGGACCATGTGCAGCCACCAGATAAACAACCATCAGGATTGTAGCTTTGTATTAGCATGGGTTCCTTATAGATATTAAATAGTATATTGTGTAAATATTAAAAATGAAGAACAAAAATAATCTGTTGTCAAGACATGGCCAGCATCAGCCCGTGACTTCCGGGGAGCCGCAGTACCAATATAATAGCAGAGCTGCCACCCGCTGTCATCCGCTCTCCGCCCTCCGCCGTTCCCGACGTCCATCTCCATCATCTCCACGAAGAGTCGCGCAATCCACCCGGTCGATCCGTGACGCTCGTTCCATGACAGCTTCCAGGATTCCGTTGGATCGCCGGCAAACCGTGGAGGACGCGCTGCCGCACGTCTCCGCCGGCCACGCTCGACCCTTCTCCCTGTCCTCGGGTCCCTTGAGCCCCTCGGAGATGGCGATGCGCGTCATGATTGACAGCGTGCGATTTCTTTTAGTTCTTTCCCAACCTTCTTCTGATCCGGCAGTGAGTTTGGTGCTCCTCCAGCTGCCACAACGCCTTGAAGTCAGGTCGTGACAGGGTCCACGGCGGGCAAGGAGGCAAGCCCAGCTTATCTTTGGAACGACCTCGATCCATGCTGATGTATCTTAAGGTCTACGTTTCACATGCAATCGACCCGTCTCGATTATATGCAAAGATAATTGGGAGACTGAATAAGTTCGACTTATACTTGCGTAAAGGACTGTGTACACTGTACAGAGTTTGGCATCCTCGCCACCTCTCGACCGTCCTACCCGAGCCAGCTTACGCGGACATTGAGAGCAACTTTCCACCTGCCACGGAACGCAATTGACCAATTATGGCAAGTATGTGCCCAGGACGTCAAAGACGTAGGAACGCGTGAAGGCTTCCTCCCCGGTTCGACCCGGCAACGCGTAGACGGGCAGGTCGACCGCTGGGCTTGTGCTGCAGTCTTGCATTCCACTCGACGCCTGTCATGGTCGTCCTTTAACCCTTGAGATTCTGGTTGGCGCATCTCTCCAGCGCCGAAACCGGAAAGAAGTCTGTCCTCTCTGCTGGTTCTCTGACTTCATCCCATCGGTAGTGGGCTCCGGATATTCCATCCGCAATACCCTTTGATACTATGACATCGGGACGTCATGTCTCGCATCCAATCACAATACCGTGCCTGCCTCTGAGGCCCAAAATCAATGGGGGAGCCGATTTTCCTTGAGGCCTTTGAGGACATTATAGATCAGTTGCGTCATCCCGGTTAGTTATAAGGGCTGACAAGGAGCTGCCGGGACGCATATCTGAGCCTATATATACTGCTCGTCTGCAGGCCGTTGGGATCCAAACATCCAGGCACACATCCAGTCTCAACTGGTCTTCCTGGAGATAGCTTCTCGTCATGCCCTCGACCAGTATGAGAGTCGCCGCCCTGTTAGCCTGGGCTCCCTTGGCCCTCGCAGCCCCTAAAACCGCGGCTATTAAGGCGACTGCAACAGCAGCCGGAGCACCACCAGTTCGCAGCCACCCGACATCAATCTCGCATGGACCTTACTACGGGAGTCCCACAACTACCGGTGCTCTGAGCAACAGTATAATCGGAACTGGTATTCCTAGCTTGCCTCCAAATCCCGCAGCTACCTCATACCCGAGCGATGGGAAGCTCCATTCGCCTCAGCCAGCTCCGTATGTGCCTGCAGGAGGCGTTGGAACCAATGGGACCCCTCCAGTCTATAACGCTAAGAGCGACTTTGACTACGAGTCGCTGGTACGTTCCTCGCTGCTGGTTCGTTTCAAAAGGGCTTTGCTAAGTTGGCTAGGCGCTCGCGCTCTACCAGGAATGGATCGAACTGGACTTATTCCATGATGGCCTTGCCCGCTTTTCGGAGGCTGACTTTACCGCCGCCGGCCTTACGGCGGAAGACCGCTATCTGATCCAGTTTATGGCGGAGCAAGAAGTTGGACATGCCACCATGGTCAGCAACATTCTAGGTGCCCAGGCTCCTCAGCAGTGCACCTACAATTACCCATACAGGAATGTCCGCGAATTCGTCGACTTCTGTCAGAAGCTCACTCGCTTTGGCGAGTCCGGGGTCTACGGTTTCCTCCCCCATCTGGACTCGCGTGAGGCGGCCCAGCTTCTGCTTCAGTCAATCACGACGGAGGCTCGACAGCAGATGATCTTCCGTCAATTCGACGGACTGTTCCCAATGCCAGTGTGGTTTGAGGTTGGCGTGCCTCAGTCCTGGGCCTGGACGCTCCTTGCGCCGTACATCAGCTCCTGCCCTCAAAACCAGACCAGACTGGTGTGGCAGAACTTCCCAGCGCTGTGGATTCTCAACCAGCCAAACCCAGCGCGGGTGAACGCTTCAGCGGGATTCAATGAGACGATCGGCGCAGGCACGAATACACTGAGAGCGTCCAACCTAACGACCTCCGAAGCATGCGTCTCTTCCAACCACACCTCGGATGGCTGCAGACCCGCAATCACCCATAACCGGACCATCCCGCTTTCGTACCCGGGTCGCAGGGTCTTCCTCAGCTGGGAGACGCCGGGCAAGCCGGTTGGCCCCAACAACAGCTACGTGACCTCCTCCCAGGCAGGGTCTCCCAAGTATGTCGCCTGGGTCACGCAGCTCAACGTGACTTACTCCAGTCTCGACGTCGCCAACGCGACCTCGGGATCGACCGTCCAGCCCAGTGTGGAGACGTACGTGGGTGACCCGGCCATCAACGGGACCATGTTCATTGCCATCACGGACGATGACCCGTTCCTCACTCCACACAACCTCAGCTTGATCAACCCCCACGTGGTTGCTGGTCCGGCTCTGTACCAGGCCGGCTGAAAGTCTTGAGTGAACAGCACCATATTGTACAGGCGCGGAGCGCCTGCAACGCCTGCGGATAGTGTGGGAAATGGATCTGGTGGAATGTACAGCAAGTGATATCACCGTTGTCGGGTAAGAAGTAATTGTACAATATTTTAATCATAGCTGAAGTGACTGAGCGACGAAGAATTTTTTTTTTTTCCCTTCCCGTCTCGCGAATCAGCAGAATAATAGTGTCTACATACGTAGCTACCCAGCGTAAGAGAAAGTAGCAACGGTCATAAGCTCATGAATACAAGCCAATCTTACAATCGGATCTGGGACTCCCGAAAAAATACATTTGAGGAATGTGGAAGCAGTTACAGCTCCCGAGGGGTTCGTGGGCGTCGTAATACGGAATCGGTAGGGGTATGATATCATCCACATCCTGGAGTATATGGAGAGAGCGTGTGGGCTCCCTGCAACATTGAAACGGCTGCACCGCCCATGAAGTGCGGCTAAATATACGTAGAGACCACGCAGATTAAAACCATAATATATATGCTCGTCAAGCAGAAATGTCGGACATGCTGGCAGCGTGGGGGATGTACGCGGGGTACATGGGATCGACGCGCGAGTCTTGGCGCTGGCGGTCGGAATGTTCTCGCCCTCCGCAGTGCAGCATCGAAGCGCTGCAGCGTCACCCTCTGCTCCAGCAGCAGACGGAGCCGCACCGCACCACAAAGGAAGAGTCGAAGCAGGAGAAGCAAGAGATCCTCCGCAGCGTTCCTGATCCAGCTCCGTCCTGTGCGATGGAAGCTCCCAGGAATCGAAAGCAGCGTCGCGCTGCTGCTGCTGCGGCGTCCTCGTCCACCGCCAAGGATTCCTTCGATCCCTCCTCCATACCGCTCTCATATCCCCCGCCCCCCGATGCCAAGCCACGGACGAAGACGCTCATCGAGATCGCTGCGGAGCGAGAGGCAGAGCTGCGGCGCAAAAAGGGCATGTCTTCTGCCTCTGCCTCGTCCGAACCGCCCGAGGCTGAGTACTTCAAGATCTCCCCGGATGGGGAGGTCTCGCGCTTCAACCCGTCAGACAAGGACAGGGCCAAGGGTGCTGGCAAGACCGATGATGAGCCTATCCCCCCGTTGATCGACACAATCCTGCTATCTTTCCCCCTGTCAGCTCTGCACTGCACGCTCGCCTTTCTCACAGCGCACCAGTACGCGCAGCACATCCCGGTTCGAGCTCTCATCCGCGAATCCGCCGTGGTCGCGTTACCGGTCCTGACGTTCCTCATCCACCTTGCTCATGGACACATCGTGTCCTTTGGTGGTATAATGCGGAGCAAGAAGAAGGAGAAGGATCAGGACCAAGCGACGCGCGAAGACACCGGCAGATTTGAATTGTCCGCATCCTCCCTCCGAAGACTCCTCCTCTCTACGAAGCCGCGGACCCTCTTCTTCCTCCCGCTCGCGGTCTACCTCGGCGGCTATCTGATCGCGCTCACGAACGACGACCCCTACTACGCCGTCATGAAGCGGGCGCCGGCCATCGGCACGTTGTGGGTGTGGTGCATCTTGGAGATGTCGTTGGGGGCGGCGATACTGGGGGTTTTGGTGCCCATTACATGGGGCGTTTTGTGGAAAGGGTATGGCATTATCTAGGCTACTTCTTTTTTGGAGTTGAGGTGCATATCTATGGCTATGTCTACCCCGGATTTGATATGCATGAATAATACTATAGACAACGTGGGGGTAATGGTGACCGACTAGTTGTGGGAATAAATTGGATCCCCGCTGGAAGCAAAGGCCAAGATAGATGGTTTTGACCTTTTTGCTCTGTAGAGTTTTGTCTACGTTTTGGATACACTTGCGGATTCTATTAGCTATCTCCTAAAAGCTGGTCTCTGATGCACGTCCTGCTCTTCATAACGATGGGCTCGATGTATACGGAAAACGGAGACCGTGAGGAGACGTTGAATCGGTCAACTGATTCTTAAACAACCACTCGAATACCTCCTATATCGTCCCAGATATTGAGTCAAACGGTCGCAGAAAGACTGCGATGGCTTCATGGCGCGGAACCGTGTTGACATCCGGGTATTATAGTGATCTGCCGGGCACATGGCAAGGCGCAACAATCGCTTGCATGTTTGCGTGGTCAATCCATCGAGTCTTCTTGCGGGGTTCTCTGTCTCTGTCGCGGCAAGACGTCGAGAGGAAATCTGCATATGGGGGCTGTGGTTGGCGGATCACAGCGCACTGTCATCGCTAGGGTCGAGCTACGGACCGACGATCTGATATCAAGTCGTAGATCATCCGAACGCTACAAACAGACGGCTTCGCTGCTTGTTTGAACGACAAGATTATAGGAACCTGGTCACCACGCCGAGCAGCAACCCTGAGCAGCCTGGGAGATCAATCATCTATGATCTTGCTGGCTTCCTGGAGCCACGACACTATGTGTGCTGCATTATGCTGGGTTCTGCACTCCTTGCAGCTGGCACAGCTCTCACAGTGATGATAGTGGAGAATTATTATTATTACTATGAGATGAGTTATGCCACGATGCCTGACCTGTGATGACAGCTTAGTACGGCGGACTTTATCCTCGAGTTTCAGCCCTGGACCTCCGTCGCACAGGACTTAAAAGAAGGAACAGGTATGAATTCTCGTCCAGCGAACCCGAAGATCCTCCGGCACCGTTGCATTACCATACCCGTTGGACTGCTTTCCATGAGTCTTGGAGGTCGCTGGATGTTCTCTGAATTTCGACTTGGTCCAGCTCTTCCCGCCTACGTTCAATGGAAGGTCAGATTCCTTCCACCTCCCCCCCCCCTCCCCCCCTCCCCAATAGCCATTTACTAGGGTCCTGACACTCAACAGGCCGAGTGGGTTGATGCCAGCTCTCGCAAATGTTGTGGCTGCTCTCAAGGGCTCGTTCCTTCGCTTCCCCGGAGGGAACAATCTGTGTGTCTTGCCCGTGAGCAAACCGGTCGACCTAGCTGGGCTGACTCCGGTACAGTGAAGGAATGACTCCTGAATTGTGCTGAAAGTGGAATGAGACGATCGGTCTATTGATGGACCGTCCTGGCCGCAACAGCCTGGGGTTATCCAAACACGGATGCTCTTGGTACGACCTGTCTTCTTCTCTGTGTTCTAGTGTACCTCCTTAACTGGTAAAGGTCTGAACGAGTATTTGCTCTGGTGCAAGGACGTGAACTTGGTCTGGGATGGATTGTCCTTGGATGGGCCAAATTATTACTGACGACGCGCTGGAGCCATATATCGATGATGTTCTCAACGAGCTGGAGGTGAAGCTATCTCGACTCCCACAATCAGCTCCGGCTAACGGTTGTAGTACGTTCTCGCTGATACAAACACACGGCAAACTGCGCGCATCTCACGGTTTCCCAGAGCTGTCGCCAGTGACCCACGTGCAAATCGGCAACGAAGACCATCTCTGGGGCGGAGGACCCAGCTATGGGGAGCGCTTTACGCGCTTCCATGACGCTACAAAGACCCCAGCTCATCATCATCACCAGCGCCCCAGAGTACCTTCCAAACCGAAACCGGCGGGATCTGGCTGGACTACCACACGTACGACACGACAGATGAGATGGTTGGCAAATTCAACATGTTCGACAATGTCGACTGGGCATTGCCGTATATCGTTGGCGAGTTTGCGTGCACTTCCCTCAAGGGGGGAGAACGGCTTCCCGATCATGCAGACCTCGGTCGCGGAGGCCGTGTTCATGATCGGTATCGAGAGGAACAGCGATATCGTCAAGATGGCTGCGTACCCGCCGCTGCTGGAGCACGCAGATGGTGATCAGTGGAGTGTAAGTTTTCCCGATATCATCACTGTAATCATTTCGAGATTTTTGCAGTGCAAGTGAGACTGACCGAGCCTCACCCGCAGCCCAACATGATCCCCTTTCAATGATCATCCCAACGACGTCGCCCTCACCACCAGCTACTACGTGCAGCAGCTGTTCTCTGTGAACCGCGGCAAGACCATCCTGCCTGTCAAGGTGGATTGTCCTTTCGGAACTGGTACGTTCCCCCATTATTTTCTATATACTTTTTTCGTAAAATCAAGGTAACGCATAAACTAATTCAAACCCCGTCTACTGGGTCGCCTCGTGAGCCAACAACACCTCATACGTCAAGTTCACCAACTACGGCGACGCTCCCCAGAATGTCACCGTCCACATTGACGGCACCTCCCGCGCGATTACAACCCTCTCCGGCACCGCGGATGCGACCAACAATCTCACCGAGATCCAGGTCCCCGAAGTCTACCGATACCGGTGGACAAGGGAGCGATCGAGCTGCCTGCCTGCACCATTGCAGTTTTGGTTGGTGAGTAGACGTGACTGCCAGGCCAACGGGACCACTGGCCGTATATTATAATTTATGAGTGAAAGTTCCACTCATTGTCCAAGATTGTTAATGTCGATTCGATTATTTTACCATTTTTTTACAGTTTACATTTCGCGGTTGATCTTTTATTATTTACTTTTTTATTTACCCCCTTTTTGATATATCATATTTTTCATTCTCTTCTTTTTCCTTTTTATGTACCCCAGCAATATGTGGATGGTGATACATATGCAAGACGAGTATTGAGATCTACAATTGCTTCTGCATAGAACTGAACTGAACTGAACTAGATCTATATATCTGCATTTTTCTGAATTCCAGATTATGTCTGCAATGTGAATTCCGACTTATTGTATGTACAGTACAGAATATAGACAACTGATGACGTGACATGTTCTACCCCTGCCGAATCAGACAACAATTCACATTATTCTGTTATTTGGGTTCAACCATTTTTCAACTAATTTCCTTATATTGTTTTCATTATATACACTACTTAGATAGGTAGGTATGTAGGTACCTTATTACTCTAGCAGGTGCTTAAGGAAAGATTACACTGTGTTAAGAAAATAACACTGCAGCGTAAATCTACTGGTCATTCCCGTGTCTAGGAATAAAAACGCGATGATTCGCTCTGTTGAATAGAAGAGAACTCACACCAATTCAGACTTGACAGCAATGTGAAAAATATCAAGGCATGTCCAGTGCTGCCATAGGTATGTACCCTATATGGTAGCGGCTCCAGAAAAGAAACAAGCGGTTTGCATACCACCAGCGCCCCAGGAGAGCTTCCATCAGCAATGATATAGATACAGAAAAAGAGTTGACAAGGGGCAAAAAAAGATTTGAAGAGGGAAATTGCATTACCTAGGTATGTACCTAGCCAAAGTTGATCATCATTGGAGACAAAGATGTTTGTAATTTTTTCACCTGCATGCCGAAACATACATAAAACCAGCTTTCAATTCAATTGAACTTTATCTCTCACCTAGTATTCCGTAGTATCTGAACCTTTCTTCTCGCTTTGTCTGAGGAAACACCACAGGCGGAGGAGCAGCCACCATCCATCCCATCATCTCCGCATAATGATCAGCATCTGCCATTATTATCACTAAATCAATCGATCGATCAAGTTCATCACCCTTGGGAAATTCCCGCCTTGATTTTAATAAAACCAAATGGTAACATTACTCCGTACAGCATTAGAAGACAGCGCACACGATACACTTCCCAAAGCGGCAAGATTTACTTACTTAGTTAGGGCTTCACTGACCACGTGCTTCGGAACAGTGGAAGTGGAACACTACTGTACTAATACTCCGTATGTATGCATCGGCCCGAGCTCCCGCGCGGGAGACTAACTAATAACAGAACAAGGGGGTTAGCCAAATCGGGTTGTTTTGATAATTTTCTCCGAGTTACAGTATGGAGTACAGTTCATGTTTCGCACATCGTTCCCGTTCCGGGTCGCGTCATGATGATGATAATATCACAGTAATGTTTCTATATTATGGAGTACAAGATTTACCTAAAGAAAAAAAAAGGTCATGCTGGATGATGATAAGAGAGAAGAGGAATGGAATGAAGTGGTCGATTGACTGACCACAGACAGAATATTGGATTTGGATTTGATATCAAGAAGGTTTGGTTGGACTGTACGGTTCGCAAGTATGTATCAACAATCAAAACGATTTACGGATCTGCACTTGTTTTATCGAAGGTTAAGTTTGGGCTGTCCCCCCCCCCCCTTCCTCTCTCTTGAGAGGATCGATGAGGAAATCTACTCCGTACGGGGTGAATAGAGTAAAGCGTGTCGGGTGGGATCTCCGCAAGCAAGCATCCACTGAGCGATCCAGGACTTCACACAGTTCAAACTTCAGGAGCAATGCCGCAATGGGCTCCGCGAACATCCGGATTATTATGCGTACAGTAGACAAATCCTCACATGGTGAAAAATGGGGCAACTGCTACTGTACTGTTCCGTGAGTGACATTGTTTGTGAGTCTGTCTGTCTGCGTCTCCGTCTCCTCCTGGATCGTAAACGAGGTTGCGCGCCTCGCGGCTTTTCTTCGCCAAAAGCCCCAAAGATACTCCGTATTTTTTTTTTCTTCAGACGAGACCAAAACTGTTAAAGTTGACAGCTCCGTTGCCTGCCTCGGCTTGATTCTAGTAGTGCTTCGTATTGCTTTCCCAATTCACTGCGGCCCGTACGGGTGAGTTGGGAGCCGTTGGAATGGATGCTGATCTCAGTGACACAAGGTACGGAACGATCAATTGATGAACCTTAGACATGGGAGTGGCGATCGTCGACCACGGAGTAGGTACACAGTACCTAGTTTGTTGCTCTGTTTTTGAACAAGAATGCAGACATTTTGGCAATCGTCTCACTCAAGTTTCAACACGGTCCGTAGCAAGTACCCTGGTACTCCGTACCTACTGCGTGCTTGCCCCTTGCTATGTTGTTGTTTTCTTTTTTCGGCTTATCATCAAAAATCCACGTGGTATCCAGGGGCCGTGTTTCACGAGTCTCCTATTATTGCGGAGAACTTTTTTTGCTTTTGTTATTTGGGGGTTTCCACTACTCCGTACTGGCGACGCTGACGAACACCCCTGCTCTTGGTAGTCCACTCCGCGGTCTCACCCCTGCTGCAGCTGTACACGTACACAGCAGTAGTGGTAGTCACTGCGTCTGAAGGCCTCGGGCCGATGCCGTTCGGTTCAAAGCATGATCCGCTATGCGGTTCTTCCGCAGATTCTGCACGGCCCTATTATTATTGTTATTATCGTCCGCTGATACCCTTCTGGTTGAGCTATGTTTCAAGCGAACATAGGGAGTCCGATCCCTCATCCTCGAAACTTTGGTAAGTTAGTTGGCTCGGCAGCGGGAAATACGAACAGCGGTTCAAACGACTGATATTGAGTCCGTTTACTTGGCATGGCCTGCAATGAGAGTGTCCATATTACTCCGTACGTGGAGTCTACTGTCTTCAATGTCTGAATCTAGACGTGTATGGGTCCTGCATTGCATCTTATAGCATTCATTTCAAGGCGGCTTTCCTATGTATGTATGTAGCATCTAGTGTGTTTAGATATAATATTGCCTTGGTTTTGGTGTGCTTTTCATCCTGTGACGGAGGGGAAACTACACTCGATAAACATGAAGTGGAGAAATCAAGAAGGTAAAAAAAATCAAACAAGTATCTCAAGGACCTGCCGGAGGAGGAGGAGGATGGGTATGTACTGTACATACATGTAGTACTACTGTACGGTACGTTGAGTCGAGGATTCTGGAGCCCTAAGCCTGCTTGCTACTTGCTGCTGCTGCTGCTGCTGCTGTTGGTGAACCACTGGAGCAAGTACCTGACTGACTTCATTGCGTACTTCCTCCTCCTCCTCTTCTTCTTTGGACTTTTTTTTTCTGAAGAGGCTGCACAGTTAGGTAGTTAGGTCTGAGGGATGGTTGGTCGGGACTTGTCTGGTCTTTTGATTGATTGATCAATGAGTTCCATTAGCTGCATGTAACCTAAGGAGAGAAAAATAAAATAAGGCGTTTAATCCAGTGACGGCAAACCTTGCATTGTCAAGAGAGAAGATTATTTCAAGAAAAAAAAATTTCCAAACCCACACTCAACAATCCAAAAGGAGAAGCATGTAACCGACATCCATTTATTATTCAAATAACCTAAAAATAATCTCCGTCCCTTCCTCTCCTTATATAGACCTAGATTTTGTACAACAACAGCAAATACCCAGCACCTAGGTACATACACACAACATACCTATACATGAAAGTACATCACCCCAGCGACCCCACAATCGGGATCTGCCCGAGCTGGAGCGCATCCCAGTACAAACCATCATTAATAGTAATGTTTCCATTCCCATTTCCGTTCCCATTATTCCCGTTCTGCAGCATGTCATAACCGTACTCGTAACAATCAGACCCGACGGCGGTCTGTGGCGACGGGCCCGGACCGAATTGCTGCTGCTGCTGCTGCTGCTGCCCCTGGGCCGGTGCCATCTGACTCTGCTTCTGACGCAGCCTCTCCTCGAGACTGTTCGACAGCGTCCGCGCAGCAAGAAAGGCCATGTCGGACTTTTTACCCAGACACCAGAGCGCGTCGATGCAGGAGGTGCAGCGGGCTTTGACCTCGTCCTCTCCGGCCGTCGCTGCCTGCGGTGGAGGGAAGATGTCGTTGGCGTTGGTGTTTCGCAGTTGATGATGATCATGAGGATTATTACCAGCTCTGACCTCGTCCAGGAGGTCCAGAAGGACACATCCCGCGCGGGAAAACGCCTGGATCAGCACGACGGTCCACGGCTCGGTGAGCAGGGCGTCGTCCTTGACGGCGTCGTGGAACTCGCGGGCCTTGGAGAACGAGGGGTCCTGCAGCTGCCCCTGCCAGAGACTGCTATCCCGCAGCGAGCAGCGCGCCAGATCCGCGGCCGCGAAGGCGTTCTCCGTCCTCAGGGTGTGGGCGAACCGCGACGCGTGCCGCGCCTCGCGCTGCGGCTCCAGCCCCAGCCCGGCATCGTCGATGCCCTCGATGACATCCGCCAGCAGCATGGCGGCGAGGTGCCAGTGGCCCGCGACCAGGACGTACCAGGACTGGATGCGGGCCGGGAGGGAGTCGTGGTGCGCGACGCAGTCGAGCGTGAAGGGGCCGTAGGTGCGGTTCCAGTGCTGGCAGACGCGGAGCGTGTCCTGGATGGCGGCCTCGATGTGGTGCGGGCCGGCGCCGCGGTAGACGAGGTTCCGCAGGCGGGTGACCTTGCGGAAGAGGAGCACCTTGACGGGCGCGGCGTCGGAGAGCGTCTCGGCGGCTTCCGAGTAGGAACACGGCCAGCGGGTGACCTTGCTGCGCTGGGGCTGCCTCCCTGCGGAACCTTTGTTGCGGAGGTGGTGGTGGAGGAAGAAGTCTCCCCACAGGTCCTGCTCCCGCGACGGCTTCGACGGTGGGTAATACCCCGATGCCAGATTCCAGCCGTCGAGGTCGATGCCGCTGTCCTCTTTCGGGTCGTTCGGTCGCTGGTATTCTTCCTCCTCCGGGATGGCGGAGGTGATGGCGCTGTCCTCGTCCGAGACGACCAGGGGGCGCTGGTACATGGCGGAAGAGAGCGTGTCGAACATGACGCCGAGCCAGAAGAGGAGGTTGAACGTCTCGTAGTCGTCGGCCTTGAGCAGTTCCGTCTTTGGCTCTGCCGGTTCGTCGCATTGTCCGCGTCCGTACGGAGGACTCGGGAGTTGGAACGTAGTGGCAGTAGCGCTACCCATGTGGTAGCCCTTCACGTCTGTTCTCTGCTGGAACCTCTTTCTCGCGGCAATCTGCCGCTGGAGACTGGTCAGCTTGTGACGGTAGGTGTACATCTGCCGGACAGCGGTCTCGAGAAACTGCGGCGCCTTATCCGAGTCGAACAGCTCGTCCAGCTCCGCCCATCCCGATGCCCGGTTGCAGCAACGACCGGCAGCCCTCTTCTCGCGCGGACAGCTGCAGCGGCGCCGGGCATTCATCATCTCGATGTACTGCGCGACGTTCAGGGGGCGCTGCGTCAGGGAGAAGATGATGTGGGCGAAGACGACGCGGAACGACTCGATGCCGGCCGCGTCGTTCAGGGCTTGGAACGCCTGGTTCCACAGGGCCTCCTGGATGGACGGCCCGGAATCGCTCGTCGGGGGCGAGGGGATGCCGCTCACGAGGTGCGACGCGCTGTCTCGCCTCCAGGGGCTGCGGTCGGTCGCCTGCGCCCACTGGGTCGCGAAGGCCATGATGGTGGTGTGGAGGGCGCGGGAGACGGTGCGCTCCTCGGTGGCCGTCAGGTTGCGGCCGCGGATCGTCGAGTACGCGCGGTCCAGCCGGCAGACTCGAGTGCAGATCCGGTTCGACCAGTTGGGGCCCCATTCGTTCTCCATGGAGGGCATCTGCAGGCGAGGCCGCGCCCGCTGCATGCTCTGGCGCAGGCCGCGGCTGTAGGGGCAGTTCCTCTCCGACAGCCAGCACGAGAGCGCGTTCTCCATGCTGTCGTGGTAGATACGGAGCAGGTTCTGGGTGACGGTCGAGCGGGCGTAGTCCTTGGCGAGGTTCAGGTTCTGGGAGGAGATGGAGAGGCGACTTGCGGCTGTCGGGTCGCTAGCAACGGCATCTGAATCCCTCCGCCGGCCGGGGAAGAGGTGCTGATGGGTCGGGTCGTGGCAGGCGCGTTCGGGGAACCCGCAGCCCGACGACGGTGGATAGGGGATGAACGCATGGTGGCCGACGGTCGGCGCGTTCATCTCCGTGGCCGTGCTGGCGGGGATGTTGATATTGAGGCTGTTTGGTGGGATCCAGTCGAACAGAACGTCCTGGGCGTCGAGCATCCCGTCGATGTCTCCAAAGGCCGGTCCTCCACCGCTGAACGAGAGACCCGGGATGGGGGCCTCCCACGGCGCTCCCGAGGTGTCCGCACCCAGGAGGTCTGCTGCACCGCTGTCCGAAGGGCCCGCAAAGCTGTTCAGGCCGGGTACCTGCGGCAGCATCGTCGCGGCGGGATCGCATCCGCCCAGCGGGAGGGATGCGCCCTCTGACACGTCAGCACCGGGCTGCGACGAGGCGAGCCTGGTCGGCAGGGACACCTGATGAAAAGCATTATTCTGAGAAGGAACACCCTCGGCGCACCGTTTCTGATCCGGATCCTGGCTCTGGTTCTGCTGTCCAACGTCCCTGTTGGCCTTTTTCCGGCGCCGCTGGACCGTCCTCGACTGCACAGAGCGCAGCCACTCAAAGGTACACTCCCTCCTCCACCGGATGCAGTTGGAGCAGGGGCCGACCGCCGAGATCGTCTTCCCCGAGGAGCCGCTGGCGCTGGAGCTCGCGGGGGAGGAATCGTCTGCACCGCGCGGCCTCACCAGGATGGCAGCATCGCAGGCCCTCTTGCCCTTGCGGCACTGGTCGCAGCTGCGGTGTTGACGGCGACGGAGCGGCTCCGGGACGACCGGCGGCGTGCGCGTCTTCTGGCTCGGGTCGTCGAGGGGGAGCTGCTGGGGGAGGCCACGCGAAGGGTCATCCGGGACGGCCAGCTCCATGATGGATGACGGGGGGTTGCAGGGCGTTTGGTGGACACACAAAGGACAGAACAGGTGGACAGGGAGGCTCGGCGGGCGGGCCATCTTAAGGGCGCCCAAGAGGGGGGCGCTTGCGGGGGCGCTAGAAAAAAGACGGGCGGCCCCTAGCGCCACCCCCGCGGGTCGGCGCCTCGCGTCCGGAGAAGCTGAAAAATCTGGGGTGCAGAGCGCGTCTGGATGCTGCTCGTCCGTCTGCTGGCCGTCCGGACGAGCGCGCTGGGCGTGTCCCCCGCACAGGGCGGTTCCAGAGAGGGCGAAGGGGAGCTGAGGGCTGGGGAGCGCGGGTTCCGGTCTCAGCCGTGCGCCCGTCCGGTGAAGGAACACCATTCGACGGATGCCAGCGGTCAGGCCCGGGGACGCGCGGATCGGGCCAGTTTGGGCCCTCAGCCGTAGCTTACCAGGACGCCAGTCGTCCGGAGCAGGCAAAGGCGACTCGGTGAATACGAGGTGTTTTGTTTGGCGATGACTCCAGCCACCGCGGCCGCTTTGGGGCCTCGTGTTCTGGCGTCCCACACCGCCTGCCGGCCCGGGGATCGCGTCCAGGTCACGTGTGCGTCGTCGGGCGGTCTGCCAGGCGATCAGCATCGGCATCCATGAACGAAGACAGACGAACCGCGGATCACACATGGATCATGATCACCTCGTACAACTGCCAAGAGGCATACACGACGCATGCCAGTGGTTGCTCTCCTGCACCTGTCTCCACGTCCTCCACAGCCCCGGCACCTGGGACAGCAGCGTCTGTGCGCACACCTCAGTAATAAATACTGGAGACGTGTACTGCATGGAGATGCTCTCGAGGCCCAGTCCCTCGAAGGTGTTCTGTTCCGGTGCAGGGCGTCGTCCAGCGAGACACTCCCGTCCAGTCGATGCCAACCTGCATTCAGAGCGTAAGTATTGGTTCTGCTGGGTTAGGGGTTTGTGTATACGCAGCGTACGGCTATACGTACACCACACTGCCAGCCCTCTCCAGCTTGGCGCACCAGCAGCCCGGGCTGCGGCATATCCGAGACGTGCCCCGAGAACCCACCGTAGCCGATACGCCTGCTGTAGTGTAGTCTCGCGGCTTCTCGTGGGACAAGGTGTGCCTAAATCCCGCTGAGTCCCGTCAGTACATATATACCTCCAACATTCATTACACAACTCATGGACATAGATAGATGGATGGATAGATCTCTAAACTCACCCGTATGAGGCAGCAACAACATCCGTCCTATCATCCCGCAGGAAGACCTTCCTTGCCTTGATCCGCCCTCACTCAGCTCCGGACACAGAGCTGCGTGCATGCGATCCAGAAAAGACGGCTGTCGATCGAGCGTTTCGTGGTCTCGGGATGCCGGCCTCCTGGTCCTCCGAGTCGGCGCAGGTACGGCCGTCGAACGCGCTGCCGGAGGGAGGGAGCGCGTGGATCGTTGCCGCGGGGAGGAGGGGGCCCATCCTCCTACCTAGCTTAGCTAGGTTGTGTCGTCAGCAGTAATAAACTTTGTCCAAGGTTGCGCTTAGTAAGAGAAATCAACATCAGCCTTGGATGGAAAGACGGGTTAGGGTTAGAAGTTCTTTGAAAGACAGAAAGAGAGAAAGAGAGAGACAATGATCGATAATCAAACGGATTAAATATCAGGTAGCATGGGTATCATTATCAGAACCCCGTTGGAGATATATGAGCCCCTCAGAGTCTCCATATCGATATGCCTACGTCGCCTGCTAACTAGGCATCTGGAAAGCAATCCCGGACCGCATCGACCTCAGCGGAGAGCTTCACGAACAGAACAGGGACTGTATCCCCGCATCCATCCTCCACAGACCACAGTGTGGGGTCGATGGGTCATGATAGCATGATAGTAGTGTCAACGGACCAGCTGTCCAGCTCTCATCTTGGGTCCGGGTCCCCAAAAATTGCAAGTTGGAACCTGATCGAAAGGTATGTACTGTAGAGCGCCTGCTGTACGACCTGGCAGGTGATCCGGGAAGCTGGGATGGTATGCACTGTACTACCGGCACAGTACATTAGCACATGCGTCCCTCTGTTGGGATATGTTAAATGCATGCGGAACCACGGTCCGGGTCAACGGGATCCCAACGACATGGCATCGGAGATGGCTTCCCCTCACCCGAACTCCAGTACTGACTTATGTAAGCTCAGGGGCATGGAAAATAAAGAAGAATAGGAAGAAGGTTATTTGCTGTGGCGGCTTTCATGAAGCAGTGTGGGCGTCGTGAGATATATCCTTCTGGATGGATAAGGATGTCTGGTTGGCCCGCGCCGATGCAGACAGGCGTGCGGATCCGCACGGGTCCCGGACTCCCCCCGAAGTGCAAAAGTCCGGGGTCACGCTGCCGTCAACGGGGTCTTGTCATCCTGCTTCCCCGTCTGTGCCGCTGTCCAGGCTTGCTGCGGAGAGCGGAGGGCAGAGGGCGGAGTATGGAGTATATGGGGCACACCGAGGCACGGGACATCCCTATCTCCCCGGCACGGGCCGTCGTCGGCGGGGATCGTCGGGAGCGGTCTTCCATTTGAGCAATCATTCCTGGGTGGGATATTACAATGACAGGTATATATATCTCTCTTGGACGCCCCTTATAGCTCAATGGTACCTCCTATCTATGTTCCTGCTGGAAGCTCTCAAACAACGCCCTGAACAGCGACCGCTCCCGCGTCAGGAGCGTCCGCGGGGCGTCATACTCGATCACACACCCCTTGTCCATGACAGCGACCTTGTCGAAGCTGAGGATCGTCTGCAGCTTGTGCACAATGGCGATGATGGTGCGGTCCTGGAACGTCGTCTGGAGGATCTCCTGCATCAGCTTGTCCGTCTCGGAGTCCACCCTGCTGGCTGTTAGCAGGTCGTCTGTATGAAGGATTTAAAAAGAAATAATAAAAGGAAAGAGAAAAGAAAAGGAAAGAGATGGAGGGTCTACCAGCTGGTCGCTTCATCCAACAGGAGAATTGAAGCAGGCTTGCACATGGCCCGCGCCAGGCAGAAGAGCTGCCGTTGCCCATGCGAGAGCAGGTCCTCCGACATGGCCGCGTCCAGCCCGCCCTTGGAGCTGACAAACTCCCAGAGCTGCACGGCCTTGAGGGCCGCGATGATCGCCTCGTCGCTCTCGCTGCAGTGCGGGTCGACGTTGAACCGCACGCTGCCGTGCAGGAAGAAGGGCTCCTGTGGCAGCGTGCTCAAGCGGCTCCGGATCTCATGCCGGGATATTGTGGAGATGTCCACGTTGTCGATCAGGATCGAACCGCTGCTGAGGTCGAGGACCCGCAGGATAGCAGCTACCAAGGAGGATTTGCCACTGCGTTTGATTTCAGTATGGATCACGGATACGGATGGACTCCACGAGATATGACCAGACTTTACCTGCCAGTTCTCCCGCAGAGGGCGATCTTCTCTCCGGGACGGACAACGAGGTTGACGTTCTTTAGCACTGGCTCCAAAGAGCTTCTGTATGTGCGCAATAAGTAGGTGTTAAACATGTATGGTAAGTATCCAGGTGATGACTTACCCATACGATGCCGAGACATCTACAAACTTGATCCCTCCATCCTTGGGCCAGTCCTTGGTGACTATCCCTGTCTCTGGCCTATCACTCTCCGGCTTGGTCCGCATGACATACGAACGAATCCTCGACACTGCCCCAATGGCAGTCTCAAGCCCGGTCCATTGCGTGATCAGCTGCTGCAAGGTACGACTGAACCCCACAATGTTGAACAGTGCAACACCCAGGAACTCCGACGACCCCTTCCCTCGCAGCCCGGTGGCGATGCCGACCAGCAAGACGGCAATGAACGCAACCAGGATGTCGAGCACCAGGTTGAGCCACCGCTGGATGCAGTAGAGGAGGTAATACGGCCGTTGGGAGGTATCGAGAGCGACCCTGTTCCAACGCCGGTACTCCTCCGTCCATCCGTAGGCTCGGATGCTTGTCACGCCGCTGAGGGCCTCGAGAAACTGCGAAAAGAGCGGTGCCTTGGCTTCGATGTCCAGCAGCCTGAGTTGCCGTGACGTGCGAAGGTAGAACTTCTGCACGAAGAACACGGCAACTAGGCAACCTGGGACAGCGGCCGCAAGGTATGATGAGCCCACAAACACCAGGGCTCCTTCGGCAATGCAGCTCAGAAATGCCACCGTCGTCAGTTCAAATGTAGATGGCAGTTCCATATCGATCAGTTCGAGATCTTGACTGAACCTGCAGAACTGCTCAGCCGGGAATACCCAGGAAACATGGATCATAAAGAACGCTAACCTGTTCGTTGTATTCCCGATATCCGTCGACGTTAGGAACGAGGTAGTTGCGCTATCAGATGCAATTGTTCGTCAGCATTCGGGATTCATACTCGAATGGACACCTTTCTTTACCCCATAGTTGTGCGCAGCAAGATCTCGTGAAATCGCCTGGCTGTTCTCGGTACGATCATCATCAGAAAGAGCCTGTGACAGATACCTAGTAAGTCTAGATTCTAGGAAATCGACATTTATATATCGGTCCATTACCAGTTCGAGAGCAGAGTGACGAGGAACGTAAGGCCACCAAAGGCAGCGTACACGCCTAGCCAGAGGCCAATATTCTGGTTGGGCTTGGTTTCGTTCTCTCTTGTCCACCACTGCAGCCATATGTCTACTCGCCATTGTCAATCAAGAGTGCTCGCTTCAAAATCCAATAATGAATCAATGACTTTGAACATACCCGGGAACGTGAGCGCGAACACAAAGGCTACGCTGCACAGACCAAAGAGACTCAAGAGAAACCAGCCAATGGCACGAAAGTAATACATATAGACCGTCAGATCTCCCGTTTGGCGGCTGAAATCTTTCTCGTCTTCCTCGGGGAGCTTGAGCTCTTGGAAGATTTGATCTGTCCGTTCTGCATCCGCTCCTCGCGCCGCAGCCGCTCCTTGCGGTTGGGATGTAAACCGTTCTGTATAGCCAGCGGCAGAGATCTCGTCAAATGAGCCTTGATCGACGATGCTCCCGTCGTCACCAAGGATGAGAATGTAATCAGCGTACGACAGATGGTGAGCTGTTTGAAGTCAGTAAGTGGAATAATTCTCACAAATAACACTTGCTGGCTGAACTGAACCTGAGTTGGTGGCGAGCACGACTGTCCTGTTGATCTGCTTCAGCAGTCCTTGCTTGCTGAAGACAGACTCGAGGATTCTTTGCTCTGTTATGCGGTCAAGACCGGTCAAGACATCATCAAAGATCATGACACGCTCTCGAGAATACAGAGCTCGTGCCAATGCCTGAGGTTGGTTCAGCAATGGTACTTATCTCTCGCATGCAACCCTCGGTTGATATGGACTCACAACTCGCATCTGCTGCCCACCACTCAAGCGTGCGCCACGAGTCCCGACTGTGGTCTGGTCGCCCTCAGCAAACTCCTGAAGATCCGGCTGCAATGCACATGCCTGGATTACCGTGTTATACCAGCTTCTGTCCATCATCGACACCCCCAGGATATTCTGCTGAATAGTCCCAAATGTGATCCATGGAGACTGGCTACAGTAGGCTGCCTGCGCGTATGTTGTCATGACCGATCCTGAGACTTCAGGCAACTCCCCGAGCAGCAGTTTCAAGAGCGTCGATTTGCCGCAGCCTACTGGACCGATGACCATGGTGGTCTTACCGCGTCTGATATCAAAATTCAGCTCCTTCAGAACCGGCTCCTGCTTGGTACTGCTATTCCAACCAGCAGAAACGTCTCTGACAACTGCGCAAAGAGGTCCGTTTCCTAGATCGAACTTTTCGTTGGAGGAGCTGGACCAGTCCGAGTTCCATTTGACCAGAGAGACGGGTTTGTTAGATTCGAGGAAGGGAACCTGTCTGTAGTCATGCCGCTCAGCGGCCAGAAGATGCTCCTGGATTCGCTTGAAGCAGTTTACGACTATCATGATCTCCTCAACTCCGTCAATGAGTGAGACCATGGGCTTGTCTAGCAACTCGAAAAGCGTCAGCGCTGAGAACGCGATTCCATCTGTTAGTGTTTCCGTATTTTTTGCTCTTGCATGTAAAATGTACAGCCCAAAGCCCCAGACTGGAGCCAGAGCAGAGGAGGCGTAAGCTTTAGACCGTCAGTGTTTTATTTCTCTCTCAGGACGGGGACAATGGTATATCCATACATAGTGTAATATTAAAGACAGTATACAGCCTAAAGAGTCCTGACGCACGAATCTCCTGCTCTCTCAGACTTGATATAGTCGTCGACACCAAGTCAGTCAGGCCAATCATCTTGATTGCTTTCATGGCACCTAACATCCTCGAGGTCACGGCAATGCGGTTCTCAATGGCCTCTAGCCACTTCTTCTGTGCACTACCAGCAGCGATGGCAAGGGGGATCCCCGCAAGAAGGCATACTGTGATATCACATTAATTAGGGCTTCTGATCAGAGTGCCTCAAATATGTCATCTGGAAGCCATACGAGTAACAAAGATGGTAGACGCTGCCATCGCAACCCCCAGTAATCTTTTGAGCAGCCACAACGCAAGCGCAAGTTCAATCCAGCTTGAGTAGAGCTCGTGGAGTTCACGTAACCCTGTCCCAATGCGGTCGATATCTGCGCTCATCAGGGTGAGGGCCGCAGCATCAGAGACAGTGGTAGTGTTTAAACGAAGGGTCTTATCGAAAAGAAGGGCGACAAGGCTGCCGCGGAACATGGTGATGACTCGGTAGGTCTTGTGTCTGTAGACTGCATATGAGATCTACGGCGTTTCAGCGTTCAATTGCACTTTACAACATGTGGCATGCGATTAAGAATGACCGACATACTGCGATTCCAAGATACACCAAACCGTAAGCTCCGATGAGACCGTAGGAAACATTTTTCGAACTCGGGTCCTCCTGCTCCTTCATGTAATCAAGAACCCTCTTCACGAGAAACGGCTGTGCGAAGCTGAACCCTGTGCACGCCAGCCGCGGGAGGACTCCGGCGAGGATGCTCCATTTGTAATGGGCCGCGAATGTCCACAGCAGAGCGTTTGGCCTAGACTTGTCAGCTTTGCGGAAAGCAAATATGTTAGCAAATGAGCGCAGTAACTAGATTATTTGGGTCTTTGTCTGTCAGGTCAGGCGGCATTCACCTCTGTTCCACCTCTCAAGCAGATGCTTACTGGGCTCCGATGCCGATGCGATCTCGTCGTCGAGGGGCATCAGCGTGTCCACAGACAACAAGGACCGGAAGCCCTTCCAGAACAGGCCGTTCAGCCACAGGAAAAGACTCCTGTTCAGGACACCACTGGTCGCTTCGGGCCCGCTGTTTCTATACGCCGGCTTCAACAGCGCCCGCTTCTCCGTGGCCTCCAGGATCAGAATGACGCCCTTGAGGGCGAAACTCGCTGCGAAGAACGCGGCGACCGTCTGGTTTCCCGGAATGAACCATAGCGTCCGGAGGCGGGCAAGGTCGAGCAGCAGCGACACACCTAGGTAGATGTTCAGCAAGGTGGACGGACGCACCGAGCGGAAGTGCTCCAGGTGGGACAGGTAGAGGAACGAAAGAAATCCAACCAGCGTCAATGCGGTGGTCGCGACGGTGGCCTTGCTCCTGGGAACGAGCAGGTTGCTCCATAGAGCCAAGAGAACGATCTGAAGCACGACAAAGAGCGAGAGGGCGACCTTGAGAAGTCACAACAGTCCATCAGCACGTTTTCGTGTGTCAGGTAGCTAGATAGCGCGAAGTAAGCTTGCTCCTACCACTTTCGAGACATAGAGCCACGACGCATGCACCTTCTCCGTGGCCTTCCAAAGAGCGCATACCCGAAGCGGCAACAGCAGCAAAGCGATGCCCAACGGTGCGATGGTCAAGATGCTCTCCTCGAACAGCAACGTAAAGTCGAATCCACCAAGGCATGACGCTCTGACTTGAGGCCCAAAGACATTCTCGTCGGCTGTGGAGCAGGGTGCCGTCGCGTTATAGTCGTACATGGCGAGAACGACTTTGGGGCCGGCGCAGAGCGAGCGTCTACTCCATCCATCACACACCAGGCTCTTCTTCTCTTACTTCTCGAGCTACATAGGAGGATTAATGCTCGGGGCTACGGCTTCTCGAATGGGGTTGACGTGACGCCGGGATCATGTCATACATCTGTTGTTCTCAGGTAGGATGCATCCGTGGATGCAGATACACATTCTCAGTGGAGTTCCGACGAGGACAACCCGCTGGCACCGTGGAGTGTTGCGGAATCTGCAGCGTAATCCGTCTCTCATTGCTTTGTGTATGATATAAATGCTTTTATAATTTTACAAGTACATAAAACATGGCTTGAGCGGCTTTCTTAAAACTTTAATATGGGTCCTTTAATGTATATATCGGTTCACCAGGACTTAAGCCTACTTAGATGTACAGGATAGCAGAACGCACAAGCTGCTTAAAGGATACCTATTTGTTATAAATTAAACGTTTAATATGGAAATCTATTATCCAAAAATCTGAAAGAATAATAATTATATTGGTTGAAGATGAATTAGCTAGTCGACAGATGAAGATACCTGTTTTATGCATCCGCACAGCCAAGATCATGAAAGAAAGTCTGATACATTCACTGCAACTGACATTCATTCCTAATATTCTACTGCGTTGTATGTTATTGGTGACGAATGACTCAAGTCCTCTCTCAGAATGTACAGTATGTACTGTACATCCTGGATATAGGTACCTCAGGCTACTTACCTAATTGGGTAAGTCACCTCCCTAATCCCTGTCCCCCCCTCCTCGACTCGCGTGACCTCTGTCCCTAACGTACGCTGCTAGCATCTCTCCTCAATAATGCGGATCCGCAGGCTCGACTCCATTTACACTACATCGCATACCTCCTACCTACCAGGGGTATACCCTGGAAGTTGCCTCCTCCGCTTGCTCCCCCGGCTGCAGATCCGGATCCGCATGTTGCATTGAGCGTTGAAACCATATCAACATGTGAATGGATGAGTTTCATCTCTTGTGGAGAGAGATGCAGTGAGGGAGATGCTGACGAGGTTTTGTTGTCGTCGTCATCACCGCCATCACTTTTCGCACATTCATAGGTACTGCCCATTTCAGATGCAGGTCCTGTGCACCGGCGGGATCCAAGTCGACCCTATCTCAACAGACAAACCTCCGCTTGATAACGAGTGCATCATGAATCATTCCTGTGAGACAGGCAGAATTTGCGGGGGAAGAGATTGAGCCGAGTGAGGGGGACAGAGAGAGAGACATTCTCCTAACGAGGAAGCTCATCCATCTCGTGGCCAATTTGACATTTGGCATGCAAGCATGTTCATGCTTCAGATTACAGCTCTGCAGTCTCGCCAGCAAGCTCCACGTTGATCCAACATATCTCCCCTTCATGCAGTACACTACAGGACACCATGCCTATCAGACAGAATCTGCGGGGAAGAAAAGGAGGGGTAAGGTAAGAGGGAGATCCAACCTCGTCGTGTGGTCAACCCTGTACTCCGTACGCAGGCCGGAGACGCAGCTCCCGCTGAGGCAGCGAGCTCCAAGTCGGTTCAAGCAGGCAAGCTCCACTTAATCATGCACATCGTGCAGCTGAAACTGCGGGGAAACCGTTGAAATCCGGGGATGTGCTTCTCCAAGTCCAAAATAACATGCATTATGAATCTGCGGGGAAGGTGAGTTGCACTTCTCCAATTCGAAGAAAAAGAAAGCATAAATAGATGAAGCCATGTTGTACCTATTTGACTAGTACTGCTGCTGCTGCTACATCCCAAGAGCAAGCATCCCCAATTATACCTGGTATAAGACCAGCATCATCACATTCACCTCTCTCTTCACTACAACAACATCCACAATAATAACCGCGGCGGAACCCTAAATTCAACCCTCCCGACAGACAAACATGAAATCCGAGCTCAAAGAATACGCCAATCGCCGCCTCACCGACGGCCCCTACGCGGACAACCTCGACCTCGACGCGTTGATCGTGGGCGCCGGCTTCGGCGGCGTCTACGTCCTCTACGAGCTGCGCAGGCGCGGCTTCAAGACCGTCATCTACGAGGCGGGGAACGACCTGGGCGGCACCTGGCGCTGGAACTGCTACCCGGGGGCCGGGGTCGACTCCGAGGTGCCCGAGTACCAGTACTCGATCCCGGAGACGTACAAAGATTGGAATTGGAGCACGAACTACCCGACGTATAAGGAGCTGCGGGCGTATTTTGACCACGTCGACAAGGTGCTGGATATCAAGAAGGACTGTGCGTTTGAGAGCGTGGTTGTGGATGCAAGGTTCGATACTGAGGAGGGGAGGTGGTATGTGAAAACGGAGGATGGGAGGACCGCCAGGGCGAAGTACTTCATCGTCGCGGCCGGGTTCGCTGCGAAGCGGTACATCCCGGAGTGGGAGGGGATTGACAAGTTCAAGGGGGTCATCCATCACTCGTCCTTCTGGCCCGATGAGGACGTGGATGTCCGGGGCAAGCGCTGCGCGGTCATCGGCACAGGGGCCTCGGGCGTCCAGATCACGCAGGCCTGGGGCCCTGTCGCGGGTGAATTGAAGGTATTCCAGCGCACGCCGAACCTGGCGATCCCCATGCGCAAGAGGGACCTGACGGTGCAGGAGCAGGAGGAAGCCAAGAGAAACTACCCAGAGCTTTTCTCACTACGGGAGAGATGCTTCGGTGGCTTCCTCTACACATTCGCAGAACGGGGCACATTCGAGGACGACGAGGAGAAGCGGGAGGAGTTCCTCGAGAAGCTCTGGCAGGACGGCGGGTTCCGGTTCTGGCTGGGCAACTACAAGGACTACCTCGTCGACCCCAAGGCGAACCGGGAGGTCTACAACTTCTGGGCGAAGAAGGTCCGCGCCCGCATCGAGGACCCCAAGAAGCGCGACCTCCTGGCGCCGTTGGAGCCTCCGCACCCCTTTGGGGTGAAGCGGCCGTGCCTGGAGTACAACTACTACGAGCAGTTCAACCGGCCGAACGTGCATGTGGTCGACATCAAGGATAACCCGATCGTGGGCTTCACCGAGACGGGCATCAAGCTGGCGGACGGCACGGTGCACGAGGCCGACGTGGTCTGCGTCGCGACCGGGTTCGACATCACCACTGGCGGCATGACCGCCATGGGCCTTCGCAGTATCCACGGCACGACGCTCCAGGACGAATGGAAGGCGGCCGCCTACACCTACCTGGGCACGACCGTCAGCGGCTACCCCAACATGTTCCACCTGTACGGCCCGCACGGGCCGACGCTGCTCAGCAACGGGCCCACGAGCGTCGAGGTCCAGGGCCGCTGGATCGTCGACGCCATCCGGCAGATGGAGCGGCAGGGCATCAGGTACATCGACCCGACGCCCGAGGCGTCGCGCGCGTGGAAGACGCGCATCAACGCCCTCTCCGACGCCACGCTCTTCCCGACGGTCCGGTCGACCTACATGGGCGGCAGCGTGCCGGGCAAGGCCTTTGAGCAGGTCAACTACACCGGCGGCCTGCCGGCCTATGCGCAGGAGATCCGGGCGGTGCTGCCGGACTTCAAGGGGTTCAACGTGGTCAAGGCGTGATCCGTCTTGGTTTCTCATGACATGCTTGTTGCGTACGTAGCTCGGATGGAGGCGTTTGCCGATGACATATGTACCGGTAGTTCACACAGTATGTAGATGCCTCCTGGTCAGGATGCATTCGCTTGACCACGTGCCAGCCGCGTTGTCTATGCACCTGTCTATATCAATCAGCACACTGGTCCACCCGATACAATCCCATATGTATAGTGTACCGTGGCTAAGTCCGAAGTAACTCACCTGAACACAAGACCCAGTAAATGCACACTCATCGATACCATACCATACAACATTCGAACGCCAACACCCTCTGCTACTTACTCAAAAACGGAACATTGGCGCATCATATCATACTGGATACACATCTCCATCGTGGAACCATCGATTCAGTAATTAAATATCGGGCTAAACAAGTAATGATAACGGCTCTCAGAATCGGAAGGTCTTCCAGTCCCAAAAAAATAATTTTGCATTATTCTCATTCACTCCATTCCAATCGCTTAATGAGACAAAAAAAAGGGGAAAGAAAACAGCATAGTCATCAGCAACGGTAGGTTGAAGACGATGTTGAATGGGTATTTTATTAACTTAGCAGGGGAATCACGTGATGAAGTGTCATCGTTGAATATGTATGCAACAGTAGGGGTATAATAATACACACAACGCCACAATCATGAAACAGTGAGCTGGGAGACGCAATTTCTACTTTTTCAAAAAGTGCGTCAGGAGGCCAGAAGATAAATGGAAGAACTTTTGGGGCTGAATGGGATCATAGACGGATGGAAAGAAAACAGATGGAAGCACTTGGGTGGATGGTCGTCATGACACATGAACCAAGTCGTTGACAATAATGAAAAGAAATCGAGGGCCGCGAATAAGTCGATTAAGGTTTGGTAATTTCAAGGCGTAAGAAGGGATTATTATGTATCGAAATAAGGTTGCGAAGCAAGTCTTGGCCTCGACACTACGGCTTCCCATGGTGCCGCAGACGGAGGCAAGACAAAGAAAGAGAGAAAAAAAAAAAAAAACAAAACATCTTGGGTATTTCGGCCGTTATTAGTCATAGAATTCGTAACGTCGTAAAGCTGATGCCTGAACGGATGAAAGAAAGGGAAAGAAATAATGACATCACTGAACAACACCCTGATCCAGATCAGGCGGCGCGGTCTCCTCCTGCGGAGCAGCCCCGCGTCCACACTGGAATACTGGTGGCTCAGCGACAAGATCCTCGGTTGTGATCCGCGTCCGCTCGCGGGATGGTTGGTTCTGCTCCGAGTTGATGGACCCAGGTCGCGACCTGGTGGAGCCGTCATCGAGCCTCATGCATTCCACTCTTTCCAATTCCTCGTAACTTGGCAGCGCCAATGGAGAGCCGCGATAATCCTCCATCGAAGTGCCATGATCCAACGTGTCATAGCTGGGCGGGCTGGCCGGGACATCGTTGTAGACGGGCGGCATCTCCTCATCCCAGCTGACGCCCAGTCCGCCCCGTTCCGTCACGAGCAGGTGGAACTGCATCCTCAGAACGCGTGCTGCGCCCGTCGGGGTTATGAGTCGCGTGTTTCGGTTCGGGCAGAATTCCTCTGCGACAATCAGCTCGATGACCAGGTTGTGCTTGACCTCGAGCCCCCGAGGGGTGTCGAGATCACACACTGGGTTGCAGCCGGGATTGATGCTCGCCTCGAATTCCATCGTGATCTCGCCTCCCGCGGTGTCGAAGTCCGTCTTCCAGCCGCTCTTCTCCTCATTGTGGCCAATGATGCGGGTTTCCTGGTGCAACACCCCTTTCCCCTCACCACCGATCTTGTGCGCATGCTTCGCACAGGCGGTCGAGACCACCTTCTGGTGTTCTTCAATCCGCCACATCATCTTGCGCAGGCGCCATCGAGTCTGGCTCTCTTCACCCTTGTCCACGACCCCGCTCAGGGTCATCTGGACCGGGAATGTGCCAATGGGGTGGACGACCGAGGGGAGCACAACGCGGCCGGTAAGATTCGTTGGAGGAAAGATCCGAATGGAGGCTTTGTCGTTACCGGGAAGGATCGCACGCTGGATCGTCAGAGGCGTTTGGAATGTGAATTCCTCTCCCGTCGAGCTCACTGCCCGCGCGGAGAGCAGGTATTCGACGCCGCCCAGCGACCCGTTGCAGGATGCGGGCAGGTGACCTGGAAACAAGTAGCTGAAAGGGAAGTCGTGGTTCCCGCTCCGCAGATGGAGGGGCTCTGTGATGAAGTCCCAGTAGTTCAACTCCTCCGTGCGAGTTGCGCAGTTGGGGCAGTCTCTCGAGACGGGCTTTTTCGTCGTGACGTTCAACGTGAGGCGCATGTCAAACTTGTGCAGGGTCACCGTCCCCGGTGGCTCGGCCACCGCGACGCGCAGGCGGCCCGACAGCAACGCACCGCTCGAGTTGGCCGGAGTCCCATAGAAGACCAGCGGGGGAGACTCGATGATCACGTCCAGCCTCGCGGGCGCTGCGCGCTCATCCTTGGTGCTCGAGCGCTCCTTGGAACGCGAGGTGCGGATGAGGCTGCGACGCTTCTCCCTGCTGTGGTCTCTGTGGGGATGGATGAGGTGCTCCATGGAGAAGGATAGGCGGCGTTCGGAGGAGGAGTGCGCGTGGGACGAGGTCTTGGACGACGCAGGCGGGTTGGGGATCTCATTGACGGACGACGACGAGGAGCAGCCGGAGCGCGGGAAGGCGGCGGCGCCGTGCAGCGAGGCGGAGGAGCAGCGGACGATGTTGGAGAGCAGACGGCCCGGCATGGTCGCGACTTGCCGAACGGGGATCGAGCAGCGGCAGGTTCGAGTGATGGTGGGCTGTTCGCGCGGGATCGGACAGGATGTATCTCACGGATAGGCCTTCTTTACGCGCGATGCGCTGCGACGGTGTCAAAGCTCCGGCGGGCGCCAAAGGCCCATGATCCTCGATGCGGCAACTGATCGCGCAGAGCAAGACGAGAGGCGCTCGAGCTACGAGACGTCAGAGGGTCCGGTAACGCGCGCAATATGCGGGGACGTGCGTGAGGTGGATGGCGTGCAGGTACAGACAGAGGCATGACAGAGTCGACGGTCTATGATGGACGGGCGAGACGTCTTTTGTATATGATGCGCAGCACCAGGGGCCTGCGGTGGAGCGCATCGTGTCCGTCCATGGAACGCCGTGACGAAGTTTTCGTCGACTCCATGGCTGGTTCCTTCGAGGACGTTCTGCTGCTCGCAGGGCCTGGCCCGGCCTGATGCGCGGTGGGGCCGCGGGAAGGCGTCACCTGGTCCTGCCGTTTCGCCGCCCTTACCTGACCGTACCGTATTACCGTCTGCGCATCAGAATCGCCCGCGATGAGCCCATCTGGCCGCCAGGCAGAGCTCCCCCCTACAAAGCTCTATCCGAACAAGCTTATTCTTCCCAGATCGTCGCATCCTCCTGCTGTCTACACAGGAAGATAGACCATCGAGCCCCCTGTATGGGTCCTGCCAGCAGCAGCAGCTTGTCCAGGGTCTTGACGAGGTGTCCATCTTCTTTGAACGTCGCTTATGCCATGGCTGGGTGCTGTGACGGCATCAGACGACACATCAGACCACCTGCAAGGCCTCGACCATCCCTCCCAGGCCGCACATGATCACGGCTCTCCCCCAAGGTGGAGGAAGGCCGTGCGCTGCTTCGGACTGGTCCACCGCCCCTGACTGGTCATTTAGCCAGTGATCTGGGGAGACGGCGCCAAGCCGATCTGTTCCTCGACGTTCTAGAGCGCAGACGGTCACCATCGAGTGCGAGCCACATCACAGCACCACCTTATAAGCAACAGGCCGTGCTGTCAAGCAGCCTGAGGTCTCACGGAGAAGAAGCGTTTTCTTCTTTTTCAGTAGAAATCCATGGTGAGCGACGTCCTACCCACCTTGGGCAGCTCGGGAGCGACCTGGGTGGTTGAACTATGTACCTACCGAAGCAGGTAGTAACTTGATGAAGCCCGGTTATGTCAACAAGCACGCCATCCTTCTCGACATGACTCAACGGATGCGTTTCCCCGGCTCGCGGCACCTGACGTGTCAAGCCCGTCCGGTCATCTGCCGTCACTGCCGTCATCGGACCATCACGTGGTGCCGCTGACCGCCAGGGACGGGCGTTGGTGTCTTTGTGACGGCGGTGGTGCGATGCCGGCCTGCTGCCTCGCTGCGAAACCGCCTGTGACCGGGCGCGTACGCGGCGTTACATACGGTACAGCCCTATTTGGCGATCCTCCCCGGAAAACTCGCGCGACGGGGCCGGCATGCTGCTTCCCACGCCGCTGATTTGCCCCTGCAGGCCCAGAAAATTTTTCCTCGCCCGCTTCCCGGCGCGCTCTCCGTCCTTCTGCCTTTTGCGGACAAGCCCAGATCCGACTCGGGAAAAAGCAGCAGGGCGCGCAGACGCCCGGTCTACCCCGCACTCCGTGTGGCCCGCGGGGCTCGACCTACGCAAGAGGCTTTCTTCTCTCGGGGCCCGCGGCCTCCGATCGCTGCAGGTCCTCGCTCCTCTGTCTCCTGAGGTCGGAGGGATGTCACAGTCATTCACCTAACCTGCCCCTCAAGCTTCCCAGGCGGAGCTCTGCACCAGCGCAGCTAGCTGGAGGCCAGCATGCGCCCGATGCTCCCAGGAGGCCCGACGGCGGGCGCCTCGCCACGCCGGCGAATCGGTGGCGCCCGCCCGCATACCCATTACCTAACCGCATCGCCGCTGGAGCACCCGCTGGAACACCAGACGGCAGCTGTCGCATCGGCCACGTTGTCTTGGGATGCGGAACTTCTCTTCTCGAGCTACCCCCTTGGCCTGGACTCTGCACGACACGTCTCTCTGCTTTCTGCAGCATCTCAGGCACTCACACATGGACGGGCCCAGCAGGGAGCTGGAGCTTCCAGACATGATGGCTCGTGGATAGCTGTCAGAGTCGAGCTCTAGATCAGGTCAAAAGCCTAACGGCATCGAGATCGAGGCCCAGCCTGTGGATCTCCATACTACGCTTCCACCATGTCCCACCACTACGGTGTGATTGATTGTAGGACGGGTTGCATCGACTGCTTCTATCCGTACTACCGCAGTATGCTTATTTTCCGAGCTGGTCTGTGTTCGCATCGTGAATCGCAGCTGCATGCAGGTGTCCCTGCATGGAGGGCTCTGCTCATCACTCTCTGTCCCCGAGATACTAATTCCTGAGAACCCAATGGGGCAGATGGGGGAACTGTGAATCTACTCATCATCAAAGTACCAACCGCATGTATCCGAGCTGAGCTCTTAGTCACCGAGTCACTGACCACAGGGACAGCATCTGATATCTCTCCCTAGGTGCCGTGCATTCGATTGGAGATGGGCACTGACCTGTAAAGATCACCAAAGCAATCCGTTCTAACTTCTTCACCCAGAGCTGAGTACGCCTCGTCCAAGCACACCATCCCGTCTGCATCTGAGAAAGCCATTCACAGGCACTTGAACGGACTGCAAAAAAAAAAAAAAAAAAAAAAAAAAAAAAAAAAAAAAAAAAGCTAGCACTATATCTCCAAGGTTCATGGACGGGGTCCACCATCCGCGCTTATGTCAACCTAGTTTAAATATACCCGCACCGCACCATCTGCAAATACGCATCTAACTCTGGCTCTATTTCCACATCACGAATTGCGACCTTGAATGGTGCCATCTGGAAAATTGACCATACTCACCCCCATTGCTGGCCAGACTCTGCTCGACTGCACACTCATGGTCCAATACTGCGACCTGACTCCTGCTACTAGTACTGACAGAGCAGGTATAGAAAACTGAGCCCGCCGTGGCCTTGCCGTTTCAGAAAAATTTTTGCACCCGCCCCGCCGCCCCGCGGGTCCCAGCTTGGCATCCAGATCCTACCTCCGCCGACGTTAGTCGAAGCCGCGAGGCCCAGGATGCCAAGATCGCGCAGCCCAGCCATTGGCCAGCACGCCTCGTCCAAACCGGTCCGCAAAACTCGGGCCGTTGACGCGACCATCGGTGGCGTTGTCCGCGGCGCCAGTGACCCTTCGGCCAGACCATCGGAGTTCCCCGAGGCTTACCTAACCGCCTGTCGGAGCCCGATCCGGCGCGCTCTGGATGAGTCAAGCAATCTCTGCAGCGGCAGCCACACCAAGTCCGGCTCTAGCCGCCGTAGAAGCCGCATGGAAGGTCGGCGGTGTTCTTTTCTTCGTTTTCGGACGGTTTCAGCGCTTCTCGATGTTTCACAGCTTCTTCGAGTTCCTGACTTCGGATTCACAGACGTACTCCGCCACCACGACGGGTATTCTGCCCTGCCACGACCTGAGATATTTTTAGAACGACCGCAAAAGGACGTTTCAAGACGACGTCCTTCTTGCTTGCGTCTCATCTTCGAAACACGCCCGCTCGTCTATGGCTGAGAGCAAATGTGATGTGAGGGAGATGAAACGTCTACTGACCTTGACACCTCCAGCTTCCTCCAATCTCCATTGAAGTGCAACAGCTAAACTTTCTGTTTTTGACACCGAGAACTCCCAAGCAGACACACAGCAGATGTACCTTTCCGTGCAACTTCAGTGACATATGGGAATCTTTCAATCAATGTAGCTCATAGATCTGGACTTTGTCTATGGGACATCCAGAGCTCTTCAGAAGTTCAATGTTTACCAATGGCGCGGAATTACCATGGAGGAGCGGTTACAGGCTCTTTTAGTCTCTACTGTAGAAAAGAACATACAGAAGGCCTGCCTCTGAGATCGTTACTGCCTCTCGAGTCTCTTCTGTACAGTAGAGTTGCACATACAATAGGTACTACTGCGTAGACCGGTGGCAGGGCTGACCCTCCTTTTCCCCAGATGGGTATGTATTTATCACGTGATTTATCAAGTCCGCTAAACCAGACTAGGACAAGCACGCACGTGACTGATGCTCTCTCTCATTCTCCGCCCGGCAGAATCTCCGGACGACGCCAGATCTCCGCGTTGATGATGCCACGTTACGCCTCCCTCCCCCTTCTGTCTACTTCCAATTGCTCGTTACTATTGAGAGAGTGTGTGTGGAAATTTGTTTGTTCCAGGCTTTGAGTGTGAGTCTGAGTCTGCAGAGAGCAGACGGGTTTTACTGGGCTGATTAGAGAAGAGAATGTTGGATGCGCAAGGCTCCGCCGTGCTTGTGATGTGATATGATATGATATGATTGATAGAGATCTGTCCCCTCCTCCTCCTCCTCCTCCTCCTCCGCCGCCGCCGCCGCGTACTACTGTGCTTGTTCTATCGTCCGGATAGCGATATCTCCTGCCCGCGCATAAATTCCGTCTGGACGTGTTTCAGTCTCGCGAAAGTCGAGACCCGTTGACTCGACCCTAATCCAACTAACTGGACCACGCAGCCTCCGGCTTATCTTATCCCCCGCGCACGTCGCGCCACGGTCTTCAAGACCTCCAGCCTCTGTATGCAACAACAATGTCGACCTCGCCATGGCTCGCGCTCGCCCTCACCCTCCCCGTCATCTTCGTCTTCTGGACCCTCTCCTCAACGTCCGCGTCGCCGTTCGCGAGCTCATTCCCGCGCCTGTACAACAAGCGGATCTGTCTGCTGATCGCGCACCCGGACGACGAGGCCATGTTCTTCGCGCCGACGCTGCTGGCGCTGACGAGGCCGGAGCTGGGGAACCATGTCAAGATTCTGTGTTTGAGTAGTGGTATGTTCTCCGTCGACAGAGTGGCATTTTCGAGACAATCGCTGACGGCTACAGGCGACGCCGACGGCCTCGGCCACATCCGCAAGAAGGAGCTGCAGGAGAGCGCGCTGCGCCTCGGCCTGCGCAACGAGTCCGACGTCTTCATCGTCGACGACCCGGCGCGGTTTCCCGACAGCATGACGACCATGTGGTCCGCGACCGAGATCGCCTCCGTTCTCGCGTCCGCCTTTGCTCCTGGGCTCTCTTCCTCCTCAAAATCCTCCGGCTCCTCCACTAACTCCGCCCCCAACGCCACGATCGACGTCCTCCTCACCTTCGACCAGCACGGCATCAGCAACCATCCCAACCACCGCTCCCTCTACCACGGCGCCGTCGCTTTCCTCCGCACCCTGATGAAGGGCAAATCCGGCTACTCCTGCCCCGTGGCCCTCTACACGCTCACCACGACCAACATTGTCCGGAAGTACTCCGGCGTGCTCGACGCGCCCGTGACCATGCTGTGGGGCGCGTTGGGCAACGTCAGGGACGCTCTGACTGCCTCTGCCGCCGCCGGCGGAGGCAGGACAAAGTCCAAGTCAAAGACAAGGAAAGAAAGGAACGCGCCGAACCGGCTGCTCTTCGTCAACTCGGTGGGCGAGTGGCTGCGGGCGCGGTCGGCCATGGTCGAGGGCCACCGGAGCCAGATGCTCTGGTTCCGGTGGGGGTGGATCACCATCGGGCGGTACATGGTCGTGAATGATCTGAAGCGGGAGGAGATCTGATGATTAATCAGTTGGTATAATTATGTTATCGATCACACGTGATTAATGGAATGAAAAGATGGGGGATGGATAAATGAATGGATGTAATACTATATATATATAATATTAGGCTTTGTAGAGAAATAGTAAATAATCATGTTCCATCCGCATGTTGAGACCACACCCCCCCAAAAAAATAGAGATGGAGAGAGAAGAGAGATGGAAATTACTGCAATTCTGAACGCCAATGCTGATGACCTACGTACTGTGTACTCGACGTCTTGGGACTGGGGTGGGGGAAAGGGGGGGGGGGGGGCATATATACATTTTCTTCCGCCCTAAACGTTGGATAGATAGATAGATTTTCGATATATGGAATAGAATAGAAAGTTTAGATCTACCATCTCACAATCAACGATTAAATCAACCGTTCATCGATCCATCCATGCCATTTAATATTATTCCTAACGTACAGTGGTCCATACATACGAACATACATACATACATTGACGCTGATACCGACCCACAACGCTCCCACCTCACATACAGTTCCTGCTGGAGAGGAAGAGAGAAAAAAAAAAGGAAAATGGAGATGCACAAAAAACCCGAGAAATAGTGCCCGAAGTACTCCGTACCTAAATAAACAGGATTCGTTTTTTCCCTTCTTCCTTTCCCAATACACAAAAATCCCGGTTGGTGTGCCGTGGCAATATTGCAAACAGACACAGACATATTTAAAAAAGTTGCCTATCGATCGATGGCTATCTTTTAATATGGTATATGGTATAATGGGATTGGTCGATTGATTGATTGGTTCCAGCCTTATGGAGGGTTTCCGGACGGAAAAAGAGGTTGGAAGGGACAACGCCGACAGCAAGGGGGTAGCGGAGGGGGATTAGAAATGGCGATCCTCCATGGACGCCTGGTCATCACCGCCGCGGCCGCTGGTTATGGATCGAGATCTTCGCTCGGGATTCAAGTTTTCCCCTCTTCTTCGATGTTGAGGTTGCGTTCCCAGAACGGCGTTTCGCCGACGTCCCAGAACAGGCGGTTGAGAGGCTGCAGACGGTGAACGTCGAGGTCCGGGTTCTGCTCCTTGAGCAACTGCCGGTACCGGTCCCAGAGGTAGTCGTCGTCCGTCTCGGGGGTCTCCTCTGCCTCTTTCTTGTCTGCTTCGATGGGCGCGCCGTCCTCGTAGGTTGTCGGCGGCCTGCGGATGGGGATGTTCTGGTGCGGTCGGATGTTCCTCTGGCCCCATTTGGTCTCACCCCAGAACCGGACGAGGCCGCCCCTGGTGTTGTAGGTGAAGGATCGCGGGAGGAAGTCTTGCCATTCCTCGATGACGCGCGGCAGCAGCACCCGCTCCCACCGGGGGTTGTCTCGGCCCGTCCAGCGGTGGTGGATCAGGAGCAGTTTCGCCATCTTCTCGATGATCAGGGTCTGCTGGGCGGTCGCCAGCCGGAGCACGTCGTAGCTGTTGATTGCTTCCATGAATCCCCTGGACCGCAGCAAGGAGACGTCCGGCACGGGAAGCTGTCCCTGTCCTCCCTCGAAGGCGGGCGAAGAAAACGGCCGGCCCAGATATTCCTCCACGACCAGCCGCGCCGCCTTCCGTTTCTGTCTCGTCTCCTTCAGCATCTCGTACCCTGCGCGCATGTGGGATTGGAATTCGTTCAGCCGGCACCGGTCCCAGGCAGTCTTCGCGAGCTTGTGGCGTATCTCGATCGTCGGGCGTACGTTGTGCGGAGCAGATGTCATCGTTTTATACAATCTTGTCAGCATATCCCACGGGATCTTCCCCTTTGCATTCCGCGCTGCATCTCGTCCGAACCTCCTCCGCGACAGCACAAATGCCCACTCAAAGAGCTCATTCCAAACCTTTTCAGGGACCGGGACATTGTACGAGCGCGAGATAAAATCCACCACGCGCAGTGCGGCGGGAATGTCGCTGTTGGTGCCGAAAGCATGTGCCACTGCAAACAACAGACGATCCGTAGGGTACAATGCGGACGACGGATCGTAGTCGGTGACTGGCGGGATCTTGCTCTCATCGGCCTCCTTCATCAACAAGTCCGTATCGATGTTCCAAACGGTCTTCAGGATGTTCTTGATGCCCCTCGTGTGGCCGACACGGCTGGAGGCCAGAATCACATTCACAAAGCTGGTCTCGTCGCCGTCGATCCCTCGCTCCGTCATATGCTTGAATATCCGGAGGACTTCTTTTCTGACACTCCGGCCGGCGGTCCCGTAGCCTTCCCAGCCGTGGGCTGGCTCGCGAAATCTTCGCTTCCGGTATGCGTACGGGGTCATTCGCAGGCGGTACTTTTCTCGCCCAGTGTACGCATTTTCCCAGATCTTGGCTTCCATGTAATGGTCGTAGCACCGTACGTCTGGGATCACCTCATCTGCTTCCATGTCCTCCCATATGATATCCGCCATGCGGGCGTCACCCATTGCCCGTGCGCAATCGAGAAGATGGGTGTACTCGGCAAGACCAAGACGGTGGCCGGCCGCCCGTCTTATCCGCACGATCCTGGCGAGGTTGTCTGTGAACTCATCGAAAACGGCATTAAGCGACTTGTATCTCTTCCCGACAACAACGGCTGGGTGCAGCCGGCGATGGATCGACCGGTAGGATTCAATGAAGTAGGCCGGCGACAGCAGGTGGAGGGCTTCGACGAATGTGCTCGAGGGCAGCGACCCCACAAGATCGTGGTATTGCGGGTCGAGCAATGCGTTCATGACCACCTCCGGATGGCCATCCTTGAGGATTTTATGAAATGTAGCTGTTCTCGAGTCCAATTCCTGGTCGCCATGTCTGGCCTCGGCACTCCGGGGCTCTTTCTGCTCTGGCTTCTGTGGTCCGCCTTCCAGGACATTGGTGGTCTGCGAGGGCCGAGAAACGCGGCTCTGGGCAAATCTCTCTTTATTCCGTGGCGGTTCAAATCGGACTCTGGGTTTCGCAGGAGACTGCTCCGGCTCGACTGCGGCCTTTCTCGCCGTGGTGATAACCCGTCTCGGACGGAGCGCGGGATCCCGGAGCGGGACGAGGCCGCGTTCGCCAGTGATGTATCGACGACATGAGGGGCAAAGAAAGTGAGAGCCTAGGGCCTCACTCCTCAGCACGATACCCCGCATCAATACGTTCGTGGAGCGCCGAGGCGTGGGTGTTTTCTGGGGTTGAGGACGAGCGCAGCGCGGAGACACTTCTGCTGTTCTGTCGCTGCTGGTCTTGGCGCCTCCCACAGCGGGATGCGCTAACCTTTGCCCGCGCGTCCAGCAGCAGCGCAACCGCCGTCGACGTCCGCTCGCTTTTTTTCTTCTTTTTCTTCTTAGATACCTCCCGGGATTCCCTGGAGTGCTTCTCAGACGCAGGTGTCTCTTTCTCCGGGCCTTTTCCGTCAGATCACCGCCGCGAGATGGCCGAAGCAGAGGACGGGGGTGCGTCGTCCGTCTCCGAGCCGTTGGACCTCGTCCGCCTGTCCCTGGACGAGATCGTCTTTGTGAAGCTCCGCGGAGATCGCGAGCTCAAGGGTCGCCTCCATGTCAGCAGAACTCCTATCCTGTCTTTGTATCTCTGAGCTGTCCACACTGACTGCACCCGCAGGCCTACGACAGTCACTGCAACCTGGTTCTCGGAGAGGTGGAGGAGACCATCTATGTGGTAGAGGAAGACGAGAACGAGGAAGAGACAGTCAGGGTGTGTATACTCCGGGAGAGGTCTGCTGTGTACAGCTTAGCTAACTATCTACTTGCCAGACTATCAAGAAGCAGGAAGAGATGCTGTTTGTAAGAGGTGAGTCTCGCTCAGTGTCCTTGCCCTCCCTTCGCTACCATGAGCGCTAATAGTAGATGTTACTGTAGGTGACTCAGTCGTCTTGATTTCGCCTCAAGCGTGAAACAATCGATGCGTAGGATGGGTATGAAAACAAAGGGACCATCATGGCGGACGGACTGCCCTATACGACGGAGCAAGGCCTAAGGGATTGGTATTCTGGACACGGGCATTGCGAGGCAGGATTATGATCCAGAAACATCTTAGCTTTTTTACATAGACACGGCTTAGGACTGGGAACAGTGGCATGTTTTGCGTGGGATAGCTCAGCTGCTGGGTCACTGGATGGTAGCGCTTACGGGCAAGACTCACGATAATCATAGTCTTTGCCCAGATGAAACGATCAGTGCCAGTAATGACTCGAATCTCTGCGTCTCCTGGAGCAGATCGAGCGGCGGCGGTGCTGGAGGTGACTCAGGCGGCCAGGCGCGGGAGTGGGTGAGTCGAGAGATGACTCCGCCCGCTATCGATAAAGCTCGCCATCTCCTGCCGCCCCGTCTCCCGGTTCCTCGACAGCACGTCGCATAGTCTATCTATTCCATCCCTCGTTTTTTCTCCCTTGTCGCCTTATCCTTAGGATCTAGAAGTAGACGATGATCATACGAATACCTCTCTGAATGCCTCTGAGGCGATTCCGCGAGTTCCACCTTACCGCAGCTTGAGTACAGTACAACTACTACCCCAGACATCATACGACTGAAACCATGCCGCAGGCCGGCCACCACAAGCAGACGCCGGAGGAGCGGCGAAGAGGAGAGCTGGTGCGAACACATCCTTGACCCTTGCAAGTGTCGATTCGTCGTTTACTCACCATTACGCGCAGGCGCTCAGCGAGTTCGCCGACTACGTCGCAAAGGAGCAGGCCCGCCGCACTGCCTACGCCGCCGACCTCGATACATCCTCTGTCGCCCCGAGCGATAGTGGCTACTCGACAGCCAGCCGCAATACAATAACTGAAACCCATGCTGAACTGGATGTTCTCGACCAGCTATGCCTATCAGACACCCCCAGCAATGTCAAGTTGAAAGACCTGCTTCTGGGCACGTCCCAGGATGCGGAGGATAGCAGTATGCAGCTCCTGGCTGGCGTGGTGCAGGCCCGCATTGACGAGGGCCATGGAGAGACGCTGTTTGACCTGGGTCTGGAGGATAACGGGGAGTCGATGGGCTTCGACGTTGCCCAGTGGAATATAGCGCTGGCGCGGTTACGAGAGGCGGCTGAGACCATCCCGGCGCACTGTCGCGTCCTCCTGACCTACAATGTTGGTGGTCCGGAGGAGGCGCAGACCAAGAACGAAAGGATGAAGGATGCGTGCGGCAAGATCCTGATCCGACAGGTGCCGAGCAGGGTGGAGGAGGTGATCGAGACCCGAATAGCGGTCGTGGGGAATGTCGATGCCGGCAAGAGCACCATGCTGGGAGTGCTGGTCAAGGGGAGCCTCGACGACGGCCGTGGCAAGGCTCGTGTTAACCTCTTCCGCCACAAGCATGAGGTCGAAAGCGGGCGCACGAGCTCGGTCGGCATGGAAATCATGGGCTTCGACAGCCACGGTGAGATCGTTGTCAGTGGCCAAGGGCGCAAACTCTCTTGGGAGGAGATCGGGAGGCGGTCTGCAAAGGTGATATCTTTCTCGGACCTGGCTGGTCATGAGCGCTACCTGCGCACCACCGTGTTCGGTATGCTGAGCAGCAGCCCGAACTACTGCCTGCTCATGGTGGCGGCCAATAACGGCCTGATCGGAATGAGCAAAGAGCACCTCGGCATTGCATTGGCTCTGAACGTGCCCGTCATGGTCGTGATCACCAAGATCGATATATGCCCACCTCAGATTCTGGAGCAGACCATTACACAGCTGACCCGAATCCTCAAGTCACCTGGCGCCCGCAAGATCCCGATCTTCATCAAGGACATGGAAGGGACCATCAACACCGCCACCCAGTTTGTGAGCCAGCGCATTTGCCCGATCTTTCAGGTCTCCAACGTCACCGGTGAGGGTCTTGACCTGGTGCGAACGTTCCTGAACATCCTGCCGCACCACGGCCACTATGACGCAGAAGCACCGTTTGAGTTCCTGGTCAACGACACCTTCTCCGTACCCTTCGTGGGTACCGTCGTGTCTGGTGTGGTCAAGTCTGGTGTCGTACATGCTGGCGACACGGTGCAGATCGGACCGGACTCTCTCGGTCAATTCACCACCACGACCATCAAGTCCATCGAGCGCAAGCGGATCCCGGTTAGCGCCTGCCGGGCAGGACAATCTGGCTCCTTCGCGCTCAAGCGCATCCGACGAAAAGAGGTCCGCAAGGGAATGGTTGTCCTGCCTAAGCTGGACCGTCCTCCCAAAGTATATCGGGAATTCGTTGCCGAGGGTAAGGATATACGAAGAGACTCCGTTATCGAACCCCCCCCCCATGTGTATATGTTGCTAAATGCCAACAATTTAGTGCTTATTCTCTCTCACGCTACCACCATCAAGCCGAGATATCAGGCCATGCTGCACGTGGGAGCAGTGAGTCAGACCTGCGCTGTCATTGATATCGACCGTCCCTTCCTCCGGACCGGCGATCGTGCACTGGTTGCATTCCGTTTCATCCAAAGGCCCGAGTTCCTCGCGCCTGGTGACCGAGTGCTTTTCAGAGAGGGCAGGACGAAAGGTCTGGGCATTGTCAAGAGTGTCGGATACGACCCGGAGAAGCCCCTGAATCCGGAAGCAAAGAAGGCCAGTGAGAATCAGCAGCAGACGAGCCAGTGACCTAGATGATGCGCGCTATCTTGCGCCGGTCCCTTCCAGTGTTTGCCATTTCCGTTCCTTCGTCATCTTTTTTAATGTTTAGTTTTTCTACTCACTTTCATGGCAATGCGGTATATATGCATGAGCGCACACGAGACATGTGAAAGGCGTTATCTGCTTTCCTAGAAAGGTAGCTCACCGTTCTTTCCAAGTGATGACCTCTGTTGATTCAGGATGGTGTTGCGGGGTGGCATTGAGAATCGAGTGTCCTGCATGGCATTGAGTTATGCGCAAAAGTGTTGATGGCATATACATTTATCGTTTTTTCCTCTGTTCTCTTTTTCTTCATTTTTTTTGTTCTGGCCTCTGGTTGTGTTTGAAATCGCATTGTTGTGTCTCTACACGCGCTCACGTGACTAGCCGAAAATGCATCCACGTCCAGCTTCTCGTCTAGAGCCGAGTTTCTGTCTGCTGTGGCGACTCGTTCTCGTCTGCGCTCCCACGCCCAGCACTGGAGTCTGGACCGCTATGATCACGTGGTTCTCATGTGGTCGATGACGTCAGGCTCAACTTTGCTTCGAGCAGCAGTCGAGACAGCGGCATGATGACATACGCTGTCCCATTCAACGCCCTACGCTCTGTCATTGATCAGGTTGGCTTCCAACCTTACAATGACGATGTTGCCCCTCATTCGCACACACCTCCATGGGTTCTGTCCAATAGCTCGTGCAAGGGGAGGACGTCAGGGCCGCTGACGTACATGAAAGTTTAAAATGAGGAGAAGCTTGTAGCCGAGGCGAGCAGAGCTATTCTGAAGCCCTTAAGAAGCTATTCCATGTGCTGGTGTAGTCCAGTTTGTCCTTTCTAGCCTCCTAGTCAATATACCCCACGGGAAACCTACAGCTAGCGGAGTCTTGATATTCACCTTACCTACTTGGTAGTGCGTTTTGTTGGGTCGAAGTATTGCAAACAGCTATCTCTTTCTTGTTACAAAGACTCCCTTCACCCTTTCTGATACCCATGAGTGGCGTGATAGACGTCGGAGTTACAGTCATGGAGACTGTCAACAGAGCTCTCGGCGCAGTAAGCAGATACATCTGGGGAGCAGGAGGCAGCAAGCAGCAGCGGGAGCAGCATGGCGAAGAGCCCCTGTCCGGCGTCACTGGCAAGGGAACGGGCACGGATCCGTACGATGCTGGGAACCGTGATGGTATGTTGTATCCTTTTGTCCTTAACCCTTGGCAGATTGATGCCGTCTTGATTGCTATACCATCTCCGACGATCTATACTATCTATCGTATTATTATTGCCTTTTTGCGTGCGATTCTGTTTTCCAATTTGAACTCCCTCGAATGATTTTAATTTCCCGGTTCAAAAAGAAGTCCATACCTACCAGTCTGTGATTTTGTATTTTATATAATCTAACTTCTATTCTTATACGTTCAAAAAGTCCAACCAGGCGCATCCTCCACCCAAGCCGGCGGCATCCCCGTCCCGACTTACGGCGTCAAAAGCGACAGTGACAGCAGCAGCAGTAATAGCAGCAAGCAGGGATCTTCGTCGCCCTCTACCCCATACTCCGAGCAGCAGCAGCAGCAGCCTCCACAGACGCCTTACCAAGACGCCGGCAGCAACATAACCAACCGCTCTGGCTCTTCGGGCCGTGTCTCTGGTGGTAATGGTAACAATAGTGGCAATAGTAGCCAACTCTTCCCCGACCCTGCACCGTTGGGACCGGGCCAGTGGCAGGATCAGGAGAAGAACAAGGACCCGGGATCTTGCACCCAGCCCCTAGCCCAGCATTCAGGTGCTGCTGGTGGCAGTGAACGGGCTTTCGCGAGCGATGATGGAAGAAATAGTCGGACGGAGAGCGTGCGGGAGCAACAGCAGCAGCCGCCACAGGATCCGGAACATGGGGCACGGGGTGCTTGCAGGGAGCCCCTGGCTCAGCATTCAGAGTATGGACGCTCAGGCGGGAGGAGTAGTGGTGGGAGTAGCGGTAGCGGTCAGTCGGGGAGCGAACAGTGGCAACAGCAGCAGCAGCAACAGCAGAAGAGTCAGGAACAGGGTGACCTACAGCAGCAAGAGCATAGTAGCAGTCAGGGACAGGAACAAGGACAAGAACAGCTCCAGTCGCAGCAGCAGCAGCAGCAGAGCCAGGAACAGGAACAGCAACAGGGACAACAGCCGCAGGAGCAGAGACAGAGCCAGAGTCAAGAACAAGAACAAGGTCAGGGACAAAAACCAGGACAGGAGCAGCAGCAGCAGCCGCGAGAGCAGTCCACGGAGCTCCGACCCTACACGAGCGAGGAAGCCCGCAAGGGGCCTCAGAGCCCCTTGCCCAACGGGCCCGGCAAGGGCGGCGAGGGCGAGAACCTCGACATCACGAGCCTGGTGGCCAGAGGTGAAGATACCGTTCGTGAGTAACACACCTTCTTTTCCGCCTTGTCATCATCATCATCATTATCATCATTATTACTCAATAAATGATACCTCGTCATGGATAATCAATCAAATCAATGATATGATCTGTTGAAGCTAACTAACAGCTCCAACCAGCCATGCGCGAAGACGTCCCCGGCGGCGCGTCCAAGCCCGGCAAGGCAGACGCGGAGGGCGGCCACGGGAAGACGATGAACAAGCTCAAGGGGAAGCTGCATCTGAACAAGAATAAGCAGATTGGGAGCTAGAGATGGAGCTGCCCAGGAGGAGAGCTAGGGAGGTTACCGAAGATAGGTATGGTATCTTTTTACCTTGTGCGGATGTGAAATTGGTGGCCTCTTTTTTTTTTCTCTTTTTCAGCTACGCTGATGCTATTTATTGTTACTGTGGTATGTTAGTGTGGCAGTCTCAGGTGGGTTGTTTGGCTCCACTCGAACTCGTGTTGATGTTGACCTCGGTTTGCTTGCTTGCTTTGCTCGCCAAGCAGATCCGGCTTATGTTTCACTAGTAAACGATATAGTGAAAGTGTGATAATCTGTAATCGACGACGATCAAATTAATCTGAGAAGTATCTACTGATTCGATCTGTGTTTGCTGGTATAGCGAGATGAATGGGATGAGATGGGGGTAGAAGACTATTAGTTAGGATAGATAAGATCTAGTGGAAAGGTGGTGCTACTACTACCAGCTCAGTTTGCGCAGGTACTGTACGATAAGACATGCTAACGCAGAATGATTAATTCATTGGGGAATCAGTAATTAATCTATCAATACCAAAACACGGACGTCATCCATAACCGCCAGTGCTAGGTATCCAGATTTAGGTATATGTACAGTACATTACACACATTACACGCGTAAGTGTGTCCATGATCGAGTAAGACACACACATCCCACCATATCTTACATACAGAATGCCTCCCATTCCCAATTCCTAAACCAACGAGAGAGATACACAGACGGAGCATATATAGATAGGTAGCCAGCTGGCACCAGCCCCAAAGACCCATAAAACAGAACACGTGGACGTCGTCTACTCAAATAGCAACTTTAACTCCTCGATCCTCTCCTTGCGCCTCTCCTCCTCGCTCGCGTCCCCGCCGACCCGCAGCCCCAGCGACCCCGCGATGTTCATCTTGCGCTCCTGCACCCGCAGCATCCGGCCCTCGATCGAGTCCTTGACCACGAACCGCGTCACCGACACGTCGCGCAGCTGGCCCATGCGGTGCACGCGGTCGATCGCCTGCGCCTCGACCGCGAAGCTCCACCACGGGTCCATGAGGTAGACGTGGCTGGCGGCGGTGAGGTTGAGGCCGACGCCGCCGGCGCGGAGGCTGATGAGGAGGACGTTGGGGTGGGATGAAGCAGGAGTCCTCGACAGTCCGTTGGGACAGGATCTCTTTCGGGAATCTTCGTCGTCGTCTATGTCTTCCTCGTCGAAGGTGTCGGTCTTGGTGAACTGGGCGAGGACTTCTGCGCGCGCCTTCTGCGGCATTGTCCCGTCGAGACGGACATGGGCGATGCCGGCTTTGGTGAGCTGGGCGGAGATCAGGTCAAGGAAGGAGGTGAACTGGGAGAAGACGACGGATTTGGTGTTGGGAGGAAGGCGGGTGAGGTGATTTATGAGGGCGTGGATCTTTGCGGATGTTTTTGCGGAGGGGGAGAGGGGATGAATCCGCCGTAGGGAGATCTTGGGAGGGGGCTGTGAAGATGACGGCGGAGTGCTGCTCACGATATCACCATTTTTGGGAGTGGAGTTGGGCGATCCATGACGGATGACTTCGAAGATATCCCGAATAGTCACCGGGGCACGACACGAGAAGCAACGGGGAACTTCCCCCTTGTCCGTCTGATGGCGGATAAAATCCTCGAGACACTTCTTGCAAGCGCTGTGCCAGCACGCGGTGACGGCCGGCTCGATCATCGGCTCCTCAGAGCAGATAGGACACTCGCCACTAGAGTCGTTCTGGATCTGCCTCAGGGCGTGGGCGCTGAACCTCGCCATGGGATCCTGGTTTTGATTCGAGTCGGCCGCTTCGGTAGAGGCCGTGAAGCGATCGATAAGCTCCTGCAGATCCATGTCATCTTTGAGGTCGCTTGCCTCGTCGGCAGCGGCTGCGGCATCCTCTTCGTCGGCTACAATGGCTTTGTTGCGAGTGAGCACGGGGTGGCAGCAGCTCTGACGAAGTCGGAGGATCTGCGCGAAGATAGTCGAGAACGACTTGAGAAGCGTGCCCGCTTCGACGTTGTCATTAAATGTGCGTTTGGCCCGAGTGTAGATATAGTCGTAGATCTCGCGTTCCTCTTGCGAAAGCTCCACTTCCTCGATCGTTATTGTCCGAGGAGGTAGTGGAACGAGGGGTTCTCCGTCCGGCGTCTTCATCGTCTTGGTCCGTCGAAGCACAAGAGGTTCAAGGACTGTCTGCACGACATTAAGCGCGCGTACGAAATCCTTCGACTCGAAAGGCACCGTGATGAATGTCTTCCAGAACGAGAAATTACTCCAGGGCTCGACCTTGAGAAACCGCACCAGACTAAACAGATCCTCCAACCGGTTGACGATGGGTGTGCCCGTGAGGACCCATCTGTGGATGGCCCTAAGCTCGTAGCAGGCCCTCGCCGACTTGGAGCGTCGGTTCTTGATCAGGTGGGCTTCATCAAGTATCACCCGGAAGAACTCGACGGAGAACAAGCCACCTTGTGCTCCAGCGGATAGTACCGACTGAGATGCAACATGGCGGAACTCTGAGAGCACAACCCCGTAACTCGTAATTATCAAGTTAGGCGCAGAAGCAAAATTGCCTGCGGAACAGAGATTTCTCAAGTTGATGTTCTTGTCCGCGCCATAGTAGACCAGAACATTCATAGTTCCGGGCTTAGAAGCCTTCATGGCCTCGCTCTCCCACTGAGAAAGAAGAGATGTTGGAGCGACAACAAGAGTAGTGTAAGGCGCAGGTACCACCCCGGCCGAAGATCTGGGCAGTCTTGGTAGGCGTCTGGCCTCCTGATTCGGAGCGCTGGGTCTATGGGTGTGTATAAGACTGAGCATCTCGATCGTCTTCCCAAGACCCATTTCGTCCGCTAAAATCCCGCCCAGACAATGCTGTTCTTGAACCGGAAATTCCAAGCTAAGCTCTCCAGAGTACGGATTGACGTAAAAATAGTCCTGCCGATAGACACACGGCAGTACTTTGTCATCCACATCTTTCAAAGGCCATTTGTATTCTTCCCATAGTGGGTGCATCGATGATTGCCTTTCCGGCTTGTTATCCTTCTCCTTTTCGAGCATCCAGTGCAACGCCTGCTTTTGGTATTTCCGAAGGGTCATGGCGAAGGTCGCTGCAGGCTCGGCTTCCGGGGTATTAAAGTCAAACGCTTGCGCCTTCTTATACAGCGAGTCGAGTTGATCCTCCTCGAGCTCCTGGGTCTCATCTTCATCCGAGGAGTTGTTGGCATCTTTGCCTTCCTTGACCCTATCCTTTTTGATCTTGTCGTACTGCTCCGCGACCTCTACGGCGCGAAGCAGCCCTTCTTTCCTATGTTTTGCCGTGGTCTCGTTTGTGGACGTCGGCAGGAGATTGATCTCATCGAAGAGCTTAACGAGCGCGACCTGGCGCAACCGTAGCTCCTTCTCCTCCGTACTCTCCTTTTCATCGTATATCCCAGTTGACCTGTTGTCATCCTTCAAGCTATCGAATGCCCTTGGCTGGAACGCTTCTTTCCGCAGGTAACATCGTAACTGCAAGTAAACCGTATCGTTCACTCTGATCCGCTCCGGAGCGTAGACGCAAGTGCCTTCGAACTTGCAGATGTTCTGGTCGATAAGAGTCGAGACCCATTCCGCGGTCTCTCGAGGCAGTCGGCCCACCTCTTCACCTCGCGTATTGGTGAAACGAGTCAGGATGTCTCCTTTCTGATTCGTGATGAGCCTCCCACCGCGACCCTGTTTCACGGTTGGCAGCGACCTTGCACGTTCGATACCCACGCGCTCACCGTGAGAGACCAGGCCGGTGCCACTTCTCGTGGCCCAGGCGGCCACTCCAAACGCACCGACATATCTTAAAGGAGGCTGAGACATAAGCACCTCCGCGCCCTCTGGTGGAGTCCAGTCGCTCGTCCCGTTTGTAGACACATGCTGTCGTCCATCTTCCTCGACCGGAGCCGTCTCTTCCACGGCTGGTGACGGCTGAGAAGGCTGTCCGACAATCACAGAAGCGACGTTCCCACCGGATTTCTTCCACGATCCATCAAAGAACATATTGACAGCCCTCTCCATATTGTTCCCCGCCGCGACGCGAATTTTCTCGATCGTGTCTCGGGGGGTATCCTCTCCAACAATGCTGGTAAAAAGTTCCACGTCGAATCCATCGCCGTTCAGCTGCTTCTGGTCCGTGGACGCGTCTGGGGTCTGTCCGGGCGTGGGCGCGGCGGGTTGGCCATTGTTCGGGACGATTTCATCTTCTTCCTCGACGAAGAAACGCCTCTTTTTCGTCGGGCGCTGGTCTACGTCCATGGAGCTCATGTTGTACGTTTCGTTTGACCCGTACGCCGCGAGGGGGAACCGCGGGTATTGTATGCTGCCCGGACGGAGGCAGAGATGGATGCGAGAAGTACGGAGTTGAAGCGCTCGGCCGGGGAAGACGCGCCGAGCGACGCGACCCTCGCTCGGCCCGACGTCATCGGCGGGGGAGAAAAGCGCAGATGAGCAGAAGCTGCGCAACACCGGCTACACATTTTCTGCAAGATGCTTCTCAACTGACTGACAGTATGTATTGTCGCGAATCTTTCATTATGCTCTCTTGTCGCTGATCAGCCTCCGCAGACGCGCTCCTGCGATAAATGTCTACTAGAGCGTAGGACCGCGATGAACCAATAGTCCTCCGCATAATCTAATCCACAATCCATCGGAGATCTCAATATATCCTGAAACCCACTCCATGTCTCTATTCAAGGAAGCAGTCCGCCCGCGCTGCACGGGGAGAGAGATACGCTGCTTCCATCGAGCGCTGCAGCGCTGGCCACAGCAGCGACAGTTCTCCAGATCAGCTCCTGCTGCTGCTGCGCCGGTGACGGGGGCTGCTGAAGCTGAAGTTGAATCTGCACGAAATTACTGTACTGATCTTCTCCGGTATGACATGTCTTATACTTCTTCATCAATTCTGTCTATCAATCTTCCCCTAGAGAACGGCGAAGGCTGACGAAAATAGGAAATATGACCGCCCCTCCTACACCCTCAGCACCTTCATCCCGCGCCAGACGCAGTCCTTCTACATCGCCCTGCGCGCGCTCAACGTCTCCCTCTCCATGATCGCCGACACCACCTCCTCGTACACGACCGGGCTCATGCGCCTCCAGTTCTGGCGCGACACCGTCACCCAGACGCTCGCGGGCTCCTCGCCGCCCAGGGAACCCATCGCGGTCCTGCTGGCCTCCGCCATCGCGGACCTGCACGCCCGGACGGACGGCCGCGCGCGCATCAGCAAGGGCTGGTTCATGCGGCTGATCAACGCGCGCGAGCAGTCGCTGACCAACGCGCCGTACCCGACGCTCGCGGCGCTCGAGGCGTACGCCGAGAACACGTACTCGACGCTGCTGTACCTGACGCTGGCGGCGCTGCCGATGGCGTCGCTGACGGCGGACCATCTGGCCTCGCACATCGGCAAGGCGGCGGGGATCGCGGCCGTGTTGCGGGGGGTGCCGCTGGTCGCGTTTCCACCGCCTCCGACGAGTCGTCAGTCTGGCCAGGCTGGACTGGGAGGAGGTGTTGCTACGAAGCAGGGTGCGATCGTCCTGCCGTTGGATATCATGGCGCAAACGGGCGTCAGGGAGGAAGATGTGTTCAGGCACGGTGCGGAGGCGCCCGGTCTCCGGGATGCCGTGTTCGCGGTCGCGACTCGGGCGAGCGACCATCTCATCACTGCGCAGCAGATGCTGAACAATCTCCGTGCGGGGAGGGACGTTGGCCATGAGTTCGAGCATGAGGGCGAGGAGGGCCACGAGTACGGTGGCATCCAGCCCTACGAGTCTCAGTGGGATGAAGTGAGACGCGCCTTTGGCGTCTTCATGCCCGCCGTGTCTACGCGGTTGTGGCTGGATAGGTTGGAAAAGGTGGACTTTGATATCTTCAAGCCGGAGCTGCTCACGTCCGACTGGAAGCTGCCTTGGAAGGCATACCTCGCATTTCGACGGAAGAGCTTCTGAAAGGCCGAGCTTTGTGTTGCCCTTATCCACTGTACTGTACATGTATTGTGTACATACATCAGGGGTATAAAAAAAGTATTACTGTACTATATATATAATAAGGATGCTCGCTGCTATCCAAATTACGCAAGCTTCTAACTTCTCTTCCTCTCCTTTCTCCGCTTCCTCGAGCTGGTGATCAGCCATTTCTGGGCGAGCTTCACTAGGTACCGCTGGATCATGTCGCGCCTGTCACACCCGTCGCATTAGCTTTCACGCCTGTGCTGTGCGCAGAAGAAAGGAAACCGGAACCACTCACATTAGGAGTATCATTGTTGCGAAGACAAAAGGCACTGCTATTTTCCAGAAATACCTACAGCAATCAGTTAGTCCAAGTGAAACGGACAAGACCAGAAAAGGTAGATACGTACGCATCACTGTTCCGAACACCAGGGAAATCGTCGAAATTCATTCCGAAATATCCCTGCACATAATAAGCATCCGAAATGACCGTTCCGCATTCCCATTCAACGTACCGTCAAGAAAGTCAATGGAAGGTACAGGCATGTCACGATAGTGAGCTGCCTCATGCTCTCATTCTGATAGGCACCTGCGTGACGGAAAAATTTCTTGGTCAGTTCATTCTAGAATTACCAATTCATTCCACGGATTAAACAGATAAGAGCTCACCGATAGTGTTGAAGATCAAATCGATCATGTTATCAGCAGCTCGCCTCATCTGGTCATACCCCTCGACGATGATGATACAATGATCCAGCACATCGCCCAGGTACGTATGGCACATGGGGCTAATCGTAACGGTAGAGCCACCGATACCTTTCAAGTTCGGGGCAGCGTGGCTTATATGTCCTGTGTTCTCGGCAGCAGTCTGCGGGAAGAAAGGATTGTTGGCACCGGTGGACTTCACGGTGCCCAGCCCCGGAGTGCTGACTGGATCTGACCGGTGATCGCGAAGCGCATTTATAACAGCCACTATAGGCTGCATGGTGTTGCGAAGAACGGCAATCTCCGATGTCAAAATGTAGAGACTCTTCGACTGCTCAATGTCCGGGTCCGTGAGGACCGCCAGTTCCAAATCACCAATCGCATCCTGGTAGGCCGTCGTGACTGGAATCGCAAGGTCAATGATCGCATCTAGGATGGCCTGCAGTAGCATGCTAGCATCGCAGGACTGGCGTAGGATTGTCTCCGGCGAATTGAGGCGTTTGATGATCGGTGCCTCGATGTCATCCGCACTCGCTTCGAAGAAGGATGTCACGGTGTTATCGGCACTCAGAAAGATCGAGACCTGCTCCAGAACGACACCAAGGCCCTTCGATGCCAGGACGGCATGGCGCTCCATGAATTCGATCCGGTCTTCATTGGGGGCGCCTCTGTACCGCTGGATACTGCGGGCTTGACTTGACGCAACGCGAATATCTCCAAGATGAGAAGTCTGGTTCGATGCCACCCTGCCAACAGGAGTGCGAATCCCAGAGCTGTGGGGGCGCTTCTTCTTCTGATCTTTCCGTTTCTGCCACCTGAGAAGATCGGACAGCGCTGTCAAAATGACCCCTCGCTCTCTCTTCCTGTTCGGAGAACTCGATCTCTTCTCGGCCGTCGAAGCTCTTCGATATTTGCGCTCGAAAGACCCGCGGTTCCAGTCATCCTCTTCGTCGGAGGAGCTGTCCTCCTCCTGCAGCTGGACCAGCTTCTGCAGGGTCATCACAACATACGCATGATCCGAATACCAGTCTGCCTTTGTCCGATTCGTGGTGTGCATCAGGTCCTCAATCGCCAGTCTGTGGAACCCCTTGTGGTTACCCAAAATCCGAATGACATCCCAGCTCAACCCGTTAACATTGATCCATCTGCACTGCACCCAAGGCTCTTTCTCCTTCTCGAGGAACTGCTCCAGGGTGTCATTGTCCAGCTCATACTGCCGCATCTCGTCCTGCGAAAAGTCTACCACGGTTATCTCGCATCTCTGGTATAGATCCTTGGGCGGCGACGTGGCCCAGTCTGAACCATACGGGGGAAGCGGCTCGCTCGGGTCGATGCCCGGTTCAGTTCCTGGCTGCCAGTTCGGGTCATGGGTCAGGCCATCGCGGTGGTATGAGCGGGCGGTATTGGAGCGCTTGATGCGGCGCCTGACCGTCTCATGGGAGCTGACTTTGGTGGGACTCGCAAAGGTATCAGGGGAGACTGGCTCATCCTCGACGATTGGGCTGAATTGCTGAGACGGCGATTGCGGTTGCGCTTCGATATCAATGCGGTCAGGCGCAGCAGGCGCTGTCGCCCCGGCCCCAGGTGCATAGTCATGAGAATGGACGCTCATACCGGCGGCGACGCAAAAGTAAATGTTGGAAAAATGCCAAGTTCTAAGCGGATTAAGGGAGTCGATTTCGGGTAGGATCAGCTTCGAGTTTCGAGTACGAGGCTCCTGCTGCTGGCACAATTACCCGAGAAGGACGATCGCCATGGTCAAATCGATGCGAATAGATGCCTAGTAGCATACCCAGAGGGATATATTCGTCTACTTGTGATACTCATCGGGGGGCGCACGATGCCCTTTGTGGAGATGCCGAAGGCTGGCGTTCGCGATCAGCCGACGGGATAAGACTGAGGCGCATCGCTCCACGAACCAGACGACGGGTGAAATAATCAGGGCAAGAGAGCGTCTGGCGGACGAACGACGAGGAGATATATGTTCGCAAGGGGGAAATCACGGATTGCTTTGAAACCGACCCCTGAGGACTCCGTAGTTGTAGTTTCGCATTGGGTCGCATGAAGAGGCCAGAGTTGACCATGGCGGGCCTGCGGAGGCCCACCGCTGCGGTCTCGACCGCGGCGTCGTCTCCAAACACCCTACACACCAACTCGTACATATATTGACCTTGCATTTTTAGAGACATACACCGAAAGAGGGGGCAGGGTAACTATACATGCGTCACTGCCAAAACATACACATATGTACATACATACAATACATACATACAGCCAACTCCTCCCAAATACTCCGTACACAGCTCCCATTCACGCCGGGCGCCGTCCCAACCAATGCATCCAATTCCAGCACCTGGTCAAAAAGACATGAGACGTAAGACACATTCGAAGAAACACTCCACGAGAGTAAAATTTCAGGTTACAAATACAGGGCAGGAAGATCAAATTGGTAAAGATTGCGAATCATAACCCAGCAGAAGATCGCGGCTGTTTCCAGGTCTCTTTGGGAAGGGGGATATTGGGCTGTTTGTTCGCCTGTGATGAGTGCCGGGAGGAACGAGGAAAACTGAGTGGAACGCCCGGAAGGGTCACCCCTTGCGGCGGTGCAGCAACTGGTTTGGCTGTAGCTTTGGGATGCGACTTTCGGGACTGTGCCGTGGACGCTACAGAGGTCGACCGAGATTTGACCGCCTCCTTGATGATCTCCCGGAGCTCCTTATCGTCGCTCGTGATCTGCGCCTTGATGAACGCGGTATTTGTGGAGCTCTGGATGGTCGACATGACCGTCTTCCGCGGGGTATATTGGTATTTATCAGGATCTGGTGGCGAAATCGGTTTGATAGATGGATCCAGGAAGGCCTCGGAACCTTTGTCCAGAAGTGCGTTGATATCCAGGCTCTCGCCGTGGGGAATTTTGTTTGGATGAGAAGGGGTCACACAGTCCATGTTCACCTCTTTTCGGAGAACATGGTCGATATCGACTTGAGAGAAAAAGGCGCATGACTGAGGAAGATCATCGATCCCTACTTGCTGCGAAAACATAGCCCGCGTCCATACATTCGCAATCTGCAGGGCAAGTGCTGCACGGTATTTGTCCTCCTCTTTGACCAGGTATCTGATCTCGTCGTGCACGGTAATAGCCAAGCGGGCCTTGATGTTGAACCGACGAACAAGGTAGTCCATGGAGATGATCAGAAGATGGAGATAATCGACGCCAGAAGATTGAATGGCCCAGTTGATCCGAGAAGTCATATAACTGCCTTTGTTGATGAAACGACGCATGAGTGCCTCCGTAATCCCAGCGCCGAGGACAGGTGTCCGGGGTCTTTCTTGCTCTGCAAACTCCTCGAGCATGTTGAAAACGAAAGACTCGGTGCCACCCCGCCAGAAGGGGCTGTCACTCAGTGACTTTCGTGTCGTCCGTGTGCCCTTAGTCTCCTTGTAGAGTTTGGACGCAATCTCAGTTGTCTGTTTCTCCGACAGAGACGGGTTGAACTGACGAAGCAGAGTCGCTGCAAACTTGAGGCCTGCTCCGTATATACGCCCATAGTTGAAGACTTTGGCATCGTTCCGCGAAATGCCGAGAATCTTGGCTGTTCGCGAGTGCATATCAGTTCCAGCGGCCTTGGAGCCTTCCAGGGTCATGAAGCCAATAGCATTGCCCCCATGTAGCTGAAATTGAGCATCTCCAACAAGACTAGCGATCCAAAGCTCTTGAGAGTCAACGTCAGCGCCGACGAAGACATAGCCAGGTGGAGCCTTGATCATAGCTTTGAGCTCAGAGCCAACACGGTTTGCTTTGGCATTACTTGCCGTGAGCCATGTGTTTTCCACGGCTCGGCGAGTTATGGTCCCCATAGGTATAACTTGGGGTAGAATGAATCCCAATTTCTTCTTTTGTGTGCCATCCTCCTTGACATCCCGTACGTCGTCTTCATAAACAACCATCTGACTTATGATTCTGTCCCGCGCGCTGATCCAATATGAGCAAGAGGCGTTCATCTCCAGAGCCTCTTTGGCTATGGAATACTGCGAAGACAGTATTCCACGTTCAAAGTATTGCAAATAGCCCTTTGCCAACGGATTGACGCATCTCGCTTGTGGCCCATCCTTGTGCGGGAGTTTAAAATAGGCGTGTTTTGTGTCATCGCGAAGCTCAAGATTTTTTTCCTCTTGAGACATATCGCAACGAGTGACGGCCTGATTTTCATAATCTTTGGCCTTATCAAGGGGAACCTTGAAGGTCCAGCCGAATTTATCGGACCAGATAAGGGGATGGCCATCCCAAGCTAACTTCAGAAGGATCGGTGCGATTCGTGTTCGAACAGTCAAATTGATATCTGAATCGTTCTTGGCAAACAGATTCCTGTACCACTGGGGCATTCCCGGCTTTTTCTGTCGCGCTGCAGGTCTAGGTGGGTCTCCCTTCTTCTTGCCCTTCACCATTTTGATCTCCTGGCCGGACCAGTCCAGCTGCCGTAACCAGGGATCGTTATTGTAAACATCAGGCTTGTCCTTGACTTTCAAAGCCTCTTCGCATAGTTCGACTAGCTTCCGTTTAACGCCGTCCATTCGTTGATGATATGTCGCCTCAGCATTGGCGATATACTCTTCCCATGATTTATCGACTGGAAGGATTACCGAAGAAAGGTGGCGCAGGGCTCCAAAGCTGACAGGATGAGGGCACACCTCCAGAAAATTCGGAAATACCTTCCTGTACACTTTATGGGTGATTGCGACATCTGCGGCGCAGTAATCCAAAAGTTCCTCTAGCCTCTCCAAAATTCCTTCCCTGTCAAGTTCTCCAAAGTAGTCTCTCTGTGCCTTGTCGATCGTGATGTTGCAGTGAAATTTGGCCACGTCTCGCAAGGAATTGATAGAGCTCCTCCCTACCCACAGCTCCTCCTCTTCTTCGCTAAGCAGCTGGTTCTCTAACAGAACAGCTAGTTCAACAGAGTTATTCTCGCTGGCGATCTTATCCCTCAAGTCTCTGATCTTCTTGTGCTTCATCCACGTGGGGCGTTGCTGCGAACACATCCCATTCACGGCCACGTGAAGAGACATGGTATCGATGAAAAAATTGCACGACTGCTTGAGGTCATACTCCTCAAGGACTCGCGCCCGGTCGTACCCGATGTTATGGCCGACGATGACTCGGGGTTGCGATGGATCACCCAACGGTACCAGATGACGATCACTCTCCGACTCCCCCAGCAGCCAAGGAGACAACCACGCATACCATGCCGTTGGACTGACGGCGCAAGCCATAACTGCGAACGAGGTCTCCTTCCACATGACCTCGGTGTCAAACGTCAGCATCGACTCGTTTGGAGCCTCCACGGGCTCCCAAGTGCCATCGCTGTTGTATTTGGTCCACCCGCTTCTCCTAGCCCACTTTCGCGGCTTTGGGGGTGAATCTACTTCGGCGTATGATTTTGCGTAGCCCAAATATGGCTCAGACGAGTCCATCCCCAGCTTGTAAAAATGCTCGTCCAGCGTCTGGCCACGGAGATCCGGCAGGTTGAACGCAATGGGCTCAGCGGCCTCTTGAGATTTACCCAAGAGGTCATGTCGCGATAGGTGATCCTTTGACAAGTCCACAAGTTGGGGATCAGGAGGCGTGGATCCGTTCCGGAAGAGTTGCTTGTAAATGTGTTCGCTCACCTGCTGTACACCGATCTCATTGAACCTTGCCGTAGAGGGCACTAAGACTTTCAGCGTCAGCTTTACGTATCACTGCAAATTTAGACCGGGATTTTTTTGAAACAAAAAGTCAAATAAATTACCTGACAGCGTCCGCAGCCGAGGCTTCTCTCCAGCGCTCTCTTCTGAGACCTGAGCGGCATAGAATCTCGCAAGCGGCAGGGGCCGCGAACGGAGGTACAGCAGTGGCGGGCGCAATCTCTGCGTACCAGATCGCACCGCACCCCTTGGACAGGGGGTATAGGCGAGATTCCAAAGCATAGTGACGCATGGAAACAGGCACTCACTGTAGTGACATGGTAACTCTGTGGTCGTTGAATGCGCAAAGTGAGCGCCGAGGTAGAGCGGCCGGAGTCGTATCCTCAGCGTATCTTTTGCGACAAAACTTATCGATCGCTGCAGTTCTTAATGCCTGAGGTGTCCACAGCTGCGGAACGGATTAACATCCTCTTCCGTGCAGCTCACCGCCTTCCGCATGGGTGAGGTCCTCTCCAGCTCCGGCCTCGACGTCGCTGCCCCGCCACCGCCAGGAAGGCCTCCTGGATGTGCTGACATCCCCTGGGAATCCGTGTCGCTATTCGTCCTTGAGCTTTTCTCAGTCCCCTCTTGCTTATAGCGTGGAGTTGTGTTTTGTTCCCTCATTAGCTGTGAGCATCACGCCAGCCAAGCTCTTTGCTCCCCTGATGACATTGTCATTGTCCGTGCAGCTCAATCCTCTTCCTCCAGCCGACATCTCTGGATCAGCGTACGAGTGGAATCAGCCAATTCCTTGCGATGTCACGGGTATATCTAGCCTTTTCCTCCCATGAAATCCGTCGAGCAACGAAGAGACGATATTGCGACGTCACGGAATAATCTGCTCTGTCAGTTTCGAACAGAAAGTCTGTTCTATTCATTACATTATAAGGTCTCTTTATCGTCTTATACAAAGCCACACTCTTAATTCATCTCATCCAAGTGCTTGCTATTCTTCTCTTTTCTTATTTGGATGTGCGGCGATAACGGGGCCTTTCCTATCAGAGCGTTTCTCGCTTCAGTATTTTTCACGGGCATTGCGTCGTTACTCTTGGAATTGGAATTTTTATCTTGGTCTTCTATTGCAACTGCCCCTTTCGAACAGTTTGTCTGAGTGCGCTTTCAGGAGAGATCCACTTCGTGGGACAATCTGTCCATTCACTTCCGTTCTAGCGGATAGACCTGGTTAGGGCCATTGATCTCTCTTGATACCCTCTCTTCTATCAGTATTGGCATCCAATATGGATCGCAGCTCTCCTTCAGTCGTTGATCTAACTTCTGACCCAGCCCGTCCATTGTCTGGTTCTCCGTCTGCAATGAATTCCTCCCATCCAGCCGGTCAACCATCCTCTCAGTCGATCCAAGAACCACGCGGCACAAAGCGTAGGCGTCTGAGTGATGATGCAGAGGTAGATCTTTCTACAGAATCTTCAGCCTCTGCCACCGCTCATGGGGAGCAGGTTGATGAAGAGAATATTGAATCAATCGATTTAACAGAAGTGGACAGTGCATCGGCACTCTCGAAGGCTTTATCGAAACAGCGTGAGGACGCAGTTAAAGCCCAGACTTACCCGGGCAGCGGGAAGGGACGCTCGATCCTGACATCGTACAAGTGTCCCGTCTGCATGGACACTCCCGTCGACGCAACCAGCACAATATGTGGTATGTCTCTTCGTTTGAGTGAGCCACCAGGAACGGAGCTCATGTATAGCATCAAACCAATGGACATCTAGACTAATCGCAATTGTCTTTTCAGGGCACCTCTTCTGTCACAAATGTATTGTCGACACTCTCAAATTCGGCGAGGAACAGAGATCCGACTCTGGGAAAGGGCCCCGTGGCAACTGTCCAGTCTGCCGGAAGCCTCTCACCCGCGTTGACGCTCCGGGACCAAAGAGGAACCTGGTTCCATTGCAACTCAAGCTGGCCACGAAAAAACGAGATTCGGCCAAGGCGGATGAGGCTCAGACAAAGAAGATGGATAATCGGCATTAGATGTATCGCGCGTCTTGCTTATTGTTTCTTTTCTTTTCTTTGTCCTTATTTTTTGACGGCGTTATGGGCTCTCAGTTGAAAGCCGAAATGAATGAATAGATACAAACTTGGCCTTCTGGCTGAATTATGATTCCTAAACCCTATGACCAAAATTATTTTTCTAAAATCAATATCATAGCTGCATGACAATGCACTCTATATCTATAGATATAGCCGATATAGTCTCTCAACACACAATAAACTGGACCCGTCCACTGCATGCCATATCTGCTTTACCGCGCCTCCCTCCATCCCGGATTCTCCAGAGTATTCCTCCTGCTCAGCCCTCCACCGAACCCGTCTCTTACCATGGCATCGCCCTTCTTCCCCAGCACCACCTCGAGCGCCTGCACGAGTGCGGTTGGATCATACCGCATCCCAAGCACGGTCTCCCCTTCCCCTTCCCCGGACGTGACTTTCCGCCCGTACAGGCGGAGTGTCTCGATTCCCATCTCAGCGAGGCGCTCGCGGTCTACCTTGGGCGTACCAGGACCCTCAAGATGCAGGATGTGGGTGACGTACGAGGAGTAAGGGAGGGGGACCTCGGGGGCAGGAGGAGGCGCAGGTGTCGTCGAGGGGGAGATGGGCGAGGTGGACGCAGCGTCAGTGACGTCTGTACGGCGATGACGACCACGCCCACGGCTCTCCTCGCCTGCGCGAACGATGGCTTCGACGAAGTCCACGGCCGTGAACGGCTCGGATGAGGGCCCCGTCTCGCGGTCCAGCGAGCCGTTGAGGATCAGGATCTTGTGCCGCGCCGGGCCGGATACGATCGCCTCCCCGACACCGCGGAGGATCAGTGACGGAATGATGGACGTGTAGAGGGACCCGATGCTGTAGATTATCGCCTGGGCGTCGCGCAGGGCCTCGAGAACGCGCGGGTTCGCCGGCGGACGGATCTCCTGTCCGTACGGGTTGATGTACCAGATGCGGGAGATCCGGGAGGGGAGTTCCTCATTTCCCGTCTTGCTGAAGGTAATGTTCTTGTTGCGGAGCGTGGGAAGGGAACCCGGGAGATGATCGTCTTCGTAGGGGACATCCGAAGCGGAAGATGAATCCTCGTCGTCACCGTCCGCGAGGAGTAAGCTGGGGCGCCTTCCACCGGGCTTTGACTGCAGGGCTGTGGCCTCGCTCGGGTGGGAGATGCTGTTCTGGCCGACAATGACAGTCCCGTCGGCCAGGGTGGCGGAGATGTGATGTGAGAAGTTAGAGTTGATGGCCGGGATCACGCGGACCACGTCTGACGGGACGCCGCAGATGCTTCCCAGGAGATAGATGGCGCTCTCGAAGCTGCCGCTGAAGAGACGCGCGCCTGTCAGGAACAGATTGCCGACGCTGGCGGACGTAAAGTCGAACGTCGACCTTGGCGGGCGTGCCCGTTTCAGGATCTCGAGGTTCAGCAGATTGAAGAACGAGCGGATCAGCTCCTTCTTCGCGGGCGAGATTGACTTCCAGAGAACGGATGTGCCATCCACGATGGACTGCCACTCAGCGTGAGCAGCGGCTGCATCGGAGGGATGGAGTCGATGGTTGAAGAGGGCCTTGATCGCTGCCCGTTCTGAATTTGGCGGCGAATCAGGAATCAAACGAACAAGTCGACCTGTCATCTCCTGTCAGCAAGTTGTCCCACCACCAAAAAGTCCTGCTGTGTTTAGATATACAAGCATACTTCGCACATCGCCAATCCCTGGGCCTCCGAATACTCTTATCAGCTCTGATGATGAGCCGCCATTGTCACTGATCGGAATGATGTAGCTGAGCGGACAATGCTTGCTCTCTCTCACTGCACTGAAGACATCAACAAGGCTGTTTGCAGCGCTGCCTCCCGAAAACACCACAATCCCTCGATTAGGGGCTGCTGCGTTTATTGACATCGTCGTTATCTCCGAAGTCCGCCCAACAGGGGTTGGATAAACGGATTAGAAGAGTAAATTTTCAAATAGCAAATAATGAACTAAAAGAATATAAGGAGGATGTTATTGGGGGACAGGAAAGCAAACAACAGAGCTAGATGCGAATGGAACTCGAATGAGTCAGGACGCCATTGGGCAATGATAGCACACTTGGCTTGAAAAGGCCGCTAGGGAAATCACCAAGACAAAAAACACCGCAATCTGGCTGCTGGTACAAATATAGAAAACTGCTAAAAATATTAACGAGAAGTCCTCTCAACTAAGAAGTAGAAAGGATACAAACGATCAAAGAGGCAGAGCAAAGCCCGTACGTTGCATGGTGTTTTCAAAAGGTGGCAAGATGTAGTAGTCAATGAAGCCAAGAATAAGGTACAGTACACGAAAAGAACACGATCGCCAAATACGGCCCGCGCCGCCCGGAAGTCTAGACCCTATCTTTCTCGCAGTCCTAGAATATCTCCCAGCTTTCAGATCAGTGCATATGTATATTAACCGATAAAATTCTCCAAATGGAGCTGTAAATCGAGGATCCTCCATCCTAAATTTCGCATGATGTTTTATAAAAATATCTGGCGCTCTTCCATATACTCGCATATATCTCCGGTGCATCCGTACCATCCGAGAAACACTTGTATGCATCGACACCACCCCTGTATTTTTAATTCCCAGAATTTTTTGTATAATAAATTGAAGCTTTATAAGCTTTCGCATGATGGGCTATAGGAATTTTCTAGACGATGAAGTAGACTAGAGGCATTTACAGTCAATAGACTTAGCCTACTCCTATGATAATTATGTAAGAAGCAACAATGAACTGGGCTTCATGGGACTCTATGGCCACATGTACTCATAAGGCGACACTGTGGTATTAGCTAACTGACCTACATCTCCAATCTGGCGAGCGTATGAAATGGATTTCTGGGGGAGACATATTCCACTGGCGCTTTGGTGGTTGGGAACCACATATAGAATTGAATTACGACTGGCAAACCTCCCTGACTAAATCTACAGCTCTCCCAGCCAATAACGCGGTATCTGGAGGGAATCTACCGCTAATGTAGTTGTACTTCCCGTCTTCGTGAATAAATCTGGGATACAATTAGTGCTGAAACATTCTCGCAAAAAGACAGCATCTCTGGGTGTGAGATGGATACACACGGGCTAGGTCCAAGCTTATTGATAAACTGTTTCGGATCGTTCAATCTCTTCTTGACCTGTGCGACGAAATTAGTACAAATATGCCGGATTATAAGAAGCTCATATGTGCAAGGGCCTACAATTGTCTCCACGTTCTCACTCCCTTTGCCATAGGTCTTGTAGTAATCCCCCAGAAACGGCCTCGTCAACCAGTAGATGGACGACTCCATCGCTCCAGGCAGAGCCGTTGTTGTTACATCATGGAGGACACTCCTCCCGTCAGGCAGACAGGCTGCGGAGACGGTCTGCACACCGTGACATATTGCCGCCACGGTCTTCCTGCTCGGCTTTCGAGTCTGAGGGAAGTACTCTGCGATGTGCTCATGCAGGGGCTTGGAGTCTATGATCTGCTTCATGGACTTTTCGTGGCCTCCGGGAAAATAAAGGAGGTCAAACGGGAGCAGAGAGAAGTCCGGATCAGACCACGCGAGCGGCTTCTCCGCCGCGGGGTCTTTGGTCATGTTGATATATTGCTCAACGACATTCTTATTAGCGCCCTAATAGTTAAGAAAAAAAGGGAAGGAATCATCAGATTGGTCAATCATTGTTCTTTTGTTGGACTGAAAGAAATAAGTGTACTTGGGCATGCCCACCAGTATTTTCCCCGTCACTCCATACAGCATGCGATCATCACATTTCGGAGGGTTTCCTGTCTCTGTCGCGAATTGGACCTCAAATCCAGCCTTTTTGAATATGGTAAACGCTACGGCTGTCTCTGGAGAGAAGACGGGATATAAAGTTTAGCATGCGACTCATAGTATCGACATGACGGATCCTCCGCCCGTCGCAACTTTGCCAACTTACCGGTGGGATCGTGGCCGTAGTCGGCCATGAGAATCAGAGTTTTTGGGGCAGAAGTCATTTTCGTATGAGCTTGTGATAGGCGGTAATAGTAGAACCAGCAGAATAGAACAGATGAAAGAGAGATGGTGGGCATGCACATCGCGTGGCCCCGACACCCGTGACGTCGTCCGAGGCTCACCTGAATCCTCAGCGTCTGATCTCACTTAATACCTCCAACTAAGCTCAGCCATCGTCACTAAATGTCTCTGCGATCTATTAGAACACGGTCCAACCACGGGTCCACGGCCCTGCTGGACATATTCGCCCACTACCGGCTGTGATCATGTTGCAGTTGTGAAATGAATACGTACGTATTAATGCCGAGTATACTAGACTACATCGTGGTTTACATATAGTACATACATTGATATATCCTCCAAAGCTCTAATCCCTGTCAGAAAAACGTGATTCCACAAAGGAAAAAAAAATGCCACATATGTTCAACCCAAAAAGTTTTTTGAAGGATTGCCCAAGTCAGTCACGGCCCGGCAACGAGGAAATCCGCCTTTATGCATAAGCAGCCCACCCTAACAAATGAATTAGTCCTCATTATCACCAAAGAATGGGACGGGGGTTGGAAACATACCGCAATACAGAACAGCAAGATTCCTCTCATCCGTCGCTTGTTGGATAAGTTCGTTCACCGTCGCTGCAACACTCAAAGTCTTGCTTAGTTTCTTCGCAACAACTGTCAAGGCTCTGTCTGCTTCACTGGGTTCGTTTGCAGTGCTCTTTCCCTCAGTGTTAGGGAGCACTGGGGGTCCGCCGCCAGCCTCTTGCGATTCTTGCATCTTTTTCATTCGCAGAGGCGACAGGGTCCAACTGTACAGCGGGTCATATCGAAGCACGTCAAGGATGGTCATAATGCTGTAGGATTCCTGCCGTAGCGCTTCAAGGGTAAATTCGCAGCATCGCCGAAAGACGCCCTCTGTTTTTGTAATACCCATCCCGTCCACGATATCGCGGGTTAAACGGAAGGGAACAACTTCTGGGACAGGCAAAACTCGACCCTGCTCGAAGGCCACACCAAGATCTATATGGACGACCTCGCCAGTCTTCTCGTCAAGGAGGATATTGTGGCCATGTCTATCCCCGAGTCCAAGCACATGGCCCAATATCGAGATCGCCGCGGTGCTTCGCGTATATGCAAGCCGTTTGCTAAACCAGTCGTCTGGATTGTTGAATTTCTCCATAAAGAAATATCTCATGACAGGATGGAAATGATCCGTCACTTGGCGGTAAGTCCTAACTCGCTGTTCGAACGACTTCGTCTGCACATCGCTGATATGTTTTCGACAAGCATTAGGCTTCATATCCTTGGGGAAGTACCTCTGATGCGCAGGCATAAGGTAGTCATGTAATGGGATGGTATTCGGGACAAATTCAATTATCCCAGCATTAGATGTGAGAGGAAGAACCTTGTACGTCCGGATCCCTAGGTTGCGCTGCTGTGTGGCTCGGTGGTCCTTTAAAAGATTGCTGACCTGCTCAAAGACTTGCTCCATTATGGCATCTTGCCTGAGGTCGTCGTTTCCGCTCTTAAACTGGGTTATGTCAGTCTTAGTTCTATAAGGAGCCAAACTCGCCTTACCAGTTGTTTATAGCGTAACCCGTCCGTGGCAACAGCGGTTACAATTTTAGGTGCACTGACTCCCGAGGCGACGGTAAACTCGGGATGGAAACGTACAATCTTAGGAACATTGCTGTAATTGCAATCCGCGCGAAGCTCAATTTTCATTGTGGGCGGTGGTAACTTTTGGTTCGTCGCGTCTTGCTCCAAGCGTACGCCAGTAGCCAGTTTCCTCAGCGGCACCTTGGCGCCACTTTTCACTTTCTCGTCCAACCTATCAGCAGCGAATTTAACGTAGCTAATATTTGTATTGTGGATTGCAACCCAAATTGGTCCTGCATGTCGGTCGTTCTTCAACTTCTCCGCTAGCTTGCCTGCTGCCTGCTGACGTGCAGAAGATGCCTTGTCTTTACCACCTTTGGACTTGCTGCTAGCAAATATTTGATACATTCCGTGGTATGGATGCTCGACACATATGCGGAATATAAGTGCAAAAAGCTGAGTCTGAAATTCATCAAAGACATCGAGCAAGCGTGAGGATAATTGATTCATCAATGGAGCGAATTTTCGGCTCGGCACTTGAGAAATGTATTTGGACACGGCATTATTCGCTATCTCGCTGTCCGACTTATCCAGCCACAGAGCGCAGAAGCGAAGGGCATCATTATTATACGTGTCGCAAGCTTTGAGACAGAGAAGATAGTTTTCCAGACATTGTTGCAGGAACGCGTCTCGACTCCGCCTCAACCTTTGGTATTCACGATCGTCGAGATCAAACCACTGTTTCGCTTTCGATCGGTGCATTTTGAGCGTCTCTCTCTCTTTCCCTTCAGCCGTTTTCATCATCTTCTCAAGGGCAACGACTTCCTTCTCCTTGCGGTCACGAAGTTGTTCAATGCGCCGGAAATCTTCCAGTCCATCGGGGTTCTGTAACTGTTGATCACAGAACATCGCAAATCCATGGAAAACACGCCCAGCCTCTTCCCCTTCGGAATTACCTTTAAGCTCTTTTACTGCTGGAACTAGGTATTCTTGTATTATAGCTTCGGGTTTCTCCAAGCGCGCCTCCGCAACATGATGACCCTTCCACCGGTTAGCATAAGGTTAAAAAAGGTAAAAAAATGACTTGGTGACTTACCAGGCTGGCAAGGACCTCAGCGCGGCTTACAGGGATAGCTTGCTTGTGCAGGTCGTTCTGCTCATTTAGTTGCTGAAGCATCCGAATCGACGTTGTCATCTCTCCTTGATCCCAAAGGACGTTTGCCAAATCAAATTTCGCCGCCCCGTCGATATTGATCCCAAGAGAAGCACAAGGCTGTGTGAGTTTTGAGAAAGAGATAGCCGATTTCAATGACGCTTGAGCAACCTCATGATCCCTACTAATCTTGAGAGACTCCCGGATAACTTTCACTTCCAACAGCTGCGCTTCACGAGAGCTTAACTTCATGCCTAATTTCAAATGGTCCTTGCGGTTTATCGATGAAAAAAGTGCCTCGTGACAGTGTAATATTTGAGCGACATCATGGAAGCTGGATACTCGTTAAGACCCGCAATGCATCTCTTTCAGCAGAACACTATGATGCACATACCTTTCTGTTTTAAGCCAGAAATTTCTTGACCTGATCTTTTCCCACTCTTCTTCAATTTGATCAGATGATGTAGAAGACAAAGCTTCGTCAATTTCGGTCAATATCCCAAGAGCTCTCATTGAAGCTCGCAACGATGTCACAGGTTTGTTAGCCTGGACGAGCCGATCCAAAATCGCGAGGAAACATTCATCAAGGGACTCTAAAACCTGGATTCCGTTACTTGACGTATTCAGGCTCTGGAATGCTCTAAAAAGAACTCCAGATGCTGAGGGTGCCAGGGAAGGAATGGGAATATCCCATTGCTGCAGACTCATAGCAGTTTCGAGCATACTCTCAAGAGGAGCAGTTACTCCTTTTGCATTGCTAGCAGCAGAAAACATAGAGCTGGCAATTCCCTGGAGATTCGTTGCATTGAGTGCCTTAATAATGCCACATGCGTTCGCGTCCCCTGTCATCTGTATGTCGCTATCGTACTGTGCACTTTGGAAGAGAAGGTTCTTGATCCCCGCACTCTCATAGTCAAGCTTTTCCATTACGGAATCCAGTGAAGGTTCTTGCTGAATACCGTAGAAGAAGTCTGGATCGTCGATATTCCTAAATATTTCATGGAGTAAACTGGTGGGAGGGCTGTATTTCGCAAATGATGACCGTCGAGATACGCTGGCCTGACGCGATGCCTGGATCTCGACAAAGAGCAGTGAGGTCTTATACATCCGACATCGACATGCCGCTGCAGCTGCTTCCCCATAGTCAATATCAAGCCATTCCTCGCGTTCGGCTATTGTCGACTCGTGCGGCTTTGGTTGATTCCGAAGATACAAGATAGAATTAATGATTAATCGTACGTGAGGAATAGTATCTTCATTAACATCGCGCAAAGCCTGCTGAAAGACTTCTGAAATTTTCTGACGAGATGTCTGCTCTCCCTCAATTTCTGACAATAGGACGTCGTGAAGGACATACGGTAGTAGCCGCACAGCGAGGCCAGGGATTGTATATAGGATTTTGCTCAACGGTCCAATGACTGGATCGTCTTCGGCTGCTATCGACAGGGACAGTGCAATACTTCGAGCCCAGTGAGGCGCGGAAAGTTTGGGATCCCAGCTCATTGTATGCCCAAAACCACTAGCTTCCGAAGGCGAAAGAGATATATTAGGGCAATGATAGGGGTTCCATATGAGTGCCTTCATCAGAGAGGGGGGTATAGCATGCCCACATTGCTCAAGTTCGGGGTGACCGACCAATTTGCTTATAATAAGCTGTAGTGTGCGCTCAACGAGGCCCACCTCCATACGATTGCTGCTAAGCAGCATATCACAGAGAACTTGGAGTATAGCAACCTTGGAAGCAGAGTAAGGACTCGAGCGCTGTACAACTTCATGATTCTTGAAGAGAGCAGGGTCTTGCTCTCTGAGGAGCACGTCACTGATCTGTCCAGTCGCCGCATAGGCTCGTCCGAGGACTCTAGCAGCCCACAACCGATATTCGGCTTCATGGCTACCGTTCTGAATGGTCTGCCACACAGCCACCGCGTTGGCAGCAGCAGCTTTATCTTCACCAAGAATGTCATTGCGAAAGTCCGGTGGCTTCTGGAAGCCGGAACAAAGAAGAGAAAGAACAAGATCTGATATCGGCCTGCTTAAAAGGTTCCGGCCAGTGCTTCTATCCTGCAATAGTTCAAGCAGAAGTTCGCTTTCATATGTCCCCTTCGTAGCATTTCCCGCTGTGCACATTCTTTGCGAGGACCTTACCATACGTCGGAAAGATTGCGCTGTTTCCTCACTCATATTCGGGGATTTATAGTCTTCCAGGAAGACCGCAAACCAGTCAAGGAATTCTTGAGTTTTTGATACTACCACTCGGAACTGACTTTCTTGTGTACTACTCTCAGGCGATGAAGTCAAAAAGCCTCTCAGCGAGGCAAGTGTCGAGACTGCGATCCCCGCCGTGAAGCCCGGATTTTCTAGCAGATAAGGCCTTCCTGCTTCAAGAAGATACCAAAAGATACCCAATGCATCTTCAGAGCAGTGAAAATCGGTGAGAAATGGACGAAGGGCATGCAAAAGCTGTTCAAGTGGATAATCCTGGAGCATGACAGGTCCAGCCACGCACACTAGGATTCTGATTTTCCGCAATACAGAGCAGGCATGAAGCGATCCAAGGGCATGGTGAATGGACTCCAGGAGCGATCGGCAAACGAACGATACTAAAGCAGGAGTCCAGATGGTCTCCAATTCATAGCCAGTTCGTTTGCAAAGAAATTCAAGTTCGTCCAGGAGGTAGCGTGCTCTAAACGACGGCTGCTGGTTAGCCGGAAGAGTGACGGTTGAAGCACTTTTAGCAATGATGCGTTTCAGGATTTCGAGAGCAAAACGAAAGTTTGGCCGTTTCAGAAATGCTCTCTCGATTTGCTCCTCCTGGTCAAGGGACTTAAAGAGCGCTGCAACAATCTGAGGAAAATGTCTTTCAACCAAACTTAAAAATCGATCGGCTCCCAGCTGCTTTTTTATTCGATTTTCCACTCCTTTAGGCTGACTGTCTTGAGAAGGCGGAATGCTAATATCACGAGCGATGCTGTACGCCTCGGCCTTGTAGAATGACTCGCCTAACAAGTCGATGAATGGAGTGTTGAGACATGTAGAGAGCTCTGCTGCTTCGTGGTCATCTGCGCGCATCATGATTTGGCCGACAACTTCATCACGTACGTCGGTTAGCATCTCTTTCAGGCTAGTATACCCAAAGATGCTGAACGGCATCGAGGAAACAGATTGCGTTTTGGTCCACGTGTATAGTATCTGAGAAGAGAAGAGCCGGAATATTTCTTTCGCATCATCTAAGCCAAGGGCATGGGAGACATCTCGCAGGCATTTCTCCGCGTATCGAACTGAGAGTGGTACTTTACCGGGCGTCTCGAACATGTGATAGATGCTTCTGCGGAGCAATGTATGCCACCGGGATGCTAATTGAGCCAATGCGTACAACCGGAAAGCAATTCCCTCGCTCCAATCTGGATCCCGAGGAAGGCTATCAAGAACATCATCGAATATAGCATCGTGGTCCTTAAGTATAAAACGGCCGAATATATTGGGTACCAATTTTGCAACGCTGAACTTCACCCTAATGTCCCCGTCCTGAAGAATGTTGAAAAAGCTTGTGCGTGGTGATGGACTGGACTCAGCGCTCGAGTACTTTGGATTTGAGCTGATGACAGCGTCCAGAAGCTCGGCGAGGGCTATAAGAACCCTGGATGAAGCTTTCTTTCTCGCCAACAACACATCGACAAACCATGCATATAAGTCTGAAGCAGAATCGTAGAGATCGTCGCCTTCTCCTGATGTCCACAGATCGACGAAACTGACCATCATATAGATGCAGAGGCACAAAGAGCTTTCACATCGCTCGAGATGATATGATTGCAAACACTTCTCTCCAAAGTATTCGATGACATCAAGAGCAGCAGCTCGGGTCATACCAGAGCACGCAGAGAACACGTTGGGTAAAATACTGTAAGCAGACAAGATATCAGCCTCGTCCAGTGATGTCATATATTCGATAAGCGTCGAATTAGGAAATTGCTCATTTCCTTTCATAGGCTTTCCTTTATTAAATATCGACAGCTGCACTGTCATACAACGTTGAAAAGACAAGCTATCGGGGAAGAATGGCAAAGCTTCGCGATTAAGACTAACGATGGACTGCTGCACTGGTAGCTGGTCGTCGTGAGCTGGAAACGGATCGTCCAGATCCATTGATTCCGCATCAAATGACGTGGATTCCATTTGTTGATCATGCCGCTGTTGTTCAAGGACGCCGAGCAACGGAGGTGCAAGAGTTTCGAGGGCTCTCGAAATGACATTGCCAGGATCACTCAGGCATGGCGCTGAGGAGACCACAGGTGATAATACCTCCAAACACGCCTGGATAAAATCGACGTCCCGAAATGACAAAAAGGAACACATTTCCTCCCACAAACGCTGACTACTCTTTCGCAACTCTTGCAATCGGAAGCCATGTGATTGAGGGAGGCACTCAACAAACACCGCGGTCACTATACACAAGGTTGCAACTATCTGCACGACATCTGCAGTGACATGATGTGATTTGTCACCACAGAGGGCTCGCCACGCTTGTGAGAATGAATCCGTTTTCGATTGTAGCAACTCTATAACGACGAGATCGTTTGGATCTTGTCGAGTCGACGATTCTACACGCAACACCATCTCCTCTGCGTTCCATGGGTCGTTGAAACCGGCAGTTCCGTCGACTGAGAAAAGAAAATCAGTCAATGATCGATTCTGACGATGACGGAACCAACTTTTCGCGATGAGACCTGTGGGACCTCGATATCGAACCCAGGTAGGCGAAGGCCGTCTGTTGGTGCACGTCAGCAATAAGTCTAGGAGATCGAAAGGACGTGCAAATGCCGCTATTTGAGCGGCTTGGATCCTATCAGTAACTGTGCCTAATTTCGGTGTAAGAAATAGTCTTATGATATAGAGTGTCGAGTAGCCATACCAATCGTCCACGCTCCCCGCAGCCACCCTGAAATCTGTTTCGCTGCATCTAGTCCCAGACTTGGATTGACATGCATATGCATATTCATGATTGTTGCCCAGATGGCTAAAGACGAGTCAGAAAGCGTGGAAGGGCCGTTCAGATCGACGGATGACAACATTGATCGAATAGTCTCGGTAATTTCTGAGAAATCTAAAAGCTCATTCTGGAGGATGACAGTCATTAAATTGCAAGCTGCTCTTGATGTAACTTGAGCGACAGAAGCTCGCGAAGCGAGATCCCAAATCTGTCGCCAACATGGCTTCAGCAGAGGCGACTTCGCATCGCTACTTCTGGCAATACTGTTCATACACTTGGTCAGCCCCGAGAAATTTCTACTGCTATCAGATACAAGAGACAAACCTTGAAATAGCTACCATAGTCCACGAAGCCAATGATCCATTATCATCCAATATGTTGACGGTCAACCTCTCGAGCAGTGATGATTTTGACTCAGCACTGATTTGATTTTTGGTAAGAAAGGGTATAAGTTGCAAGGCGCAGGCTTTTCTCGCTCCAGAGGATGAGAAAGAGTCGCGGACAACATCCTCAATCCTCGACAAAAAACGCTGCTTCTTACTCGGGACTTCGTCGACAGTGGATGGGCTTGCCAACCGGGCACTTATATCATCTGAAACTGAAAGTAGAGTCGCTAACACCCAGATGACTGCGCAGTTGTGTTCTGATTTAGAATTACCTAGACGAGGGCCGAAAAATTGCGTACCTAGCGGCAGGGAACAAGTATCTCGGTAGAAGATAATATCGTCGATTTGCAGAATCTCCCTCTCAGGACGTTTTAGATACTCCGAATAAAGAACATCCGCCAATCCTTCAACTAACTCGGCCAATGATTCCGAGGGCGAGTTTCGAGCAGTGTTCGTCAAGAGATCCATGCAAAGCATAATAGTGACCAGGATTTCATCCTTCAGACCACTCAGTTTTGTGGTCCATAGGCGTCGAATTACAGGTATGATATCCAAGATAAATGCTCGGACGAGATCGGATTGGTCACATAAAACTTTGAGAATAACTGTATTTATGGTATTAAAAGCAGCTTGGTGAGCATTACCAGCGTGGGGGGATGATATCAAGTAGTCCGTAAGCCCACTCAATATTTTTCTAGCCGCCCCTTGAACAGGAGCATTGGGAGTCGCTGTAAGCAGCTGGAGACATATTACAGCGTTTTCGACAACCCCTGTATTGCTTTTGCCATCAGACTGTCCCAGCCTTCCAGCCTGGCTCGACGTTGTCCCCACTGGTGTCGAGCGACTACTGACATCAAAAGCTTCTGATGAGGCATGATGACTATTTCGAATGCTCGACCGACTTCCGTCCTTTTCAACGTGACCAAGGCTGCGAAGACAGAAACTCACAAGGTCCTGCCATTCATTCTCCCCTAAGTGTTCAACATGGGGCGGATACTGCAGTAGTGTCCTCAAGCATTTCATATAATCACTGCTGAGAGGCTCCCATAGTCCTTCCCCAGGTGCAGGTATAGTTTGAATGATATGATCAACGATAGCGTGGACAGACTTCGTTCGCAGATTGCGCAGCGACACCTCCACAGCGACTCGGAGGACCGACGCACATGTTGACAAACGGGATATAGAGGGTGCCTTGGAGCTTGGTTTGTTCGCCCGGTTGTAAATTGATTTCTCAGCTGAAACAAATCGAAAAAGGGCTTCAAAGATCTTGTGGCACGCTTTGTCATTTAAGGCACCTCTGAAACAGACGGCACGTGTTAGCTTCTTTCTCTAATCTCTGGCTCGCCAAGAGCAGTGAAGAATTCTCTCACAGTCTTGAATTCTGCTTATTCTTCTGGAGAATGTGCTTCAGATCTGGCAGACATTAGTCGGATAGTCGATAGCTCTGAAGGCAGAATCCTCTTACCTCCCAAACCATCAGTGCGCTCCTTCTGCTTTTCAGAAGATAAAAGCGAGAGTGCCTTGTCGAGAGTGACTTCTCCCATTGCTCTGTGATGAAGAGGCCCTGCTCAAGCCGAGCGTCTGACCCGAAGAAAACTGTCAGCATCTGGAATCTATCAGTCATTGACACATCCCAGCAACCATCGTCTGTAGTAGCGCGGAGGCAAGAGGGACACCTTTCCGCTGCTACACAGACGGGATAATGAAGGTCATCGCAAAGATCTGCGGATTGCGGTGTGTGAAAACTTAGCGGGTGTGGATGTTCCTTGTTGCTTTTCAGCCCTGTCGTAGTGGCCTCCGGTCCGGGGTGGGTGAGCTCCACCAGCTAGGTCGGAGTTTTGACGTCGGGATCTCCGTGTCTGTGATTTTTTGGCCCGCGTCAACAAACTGGGGAGAGCTCCGTTCGCCCACCATCTCTCCATGTCGGTCGCCAAGCAGCTCTGAGAGCATGGACGAGAGCGATCTCCTGGGCGGCCTGCGTGGCCTGTACCAGGATCTCTCCACACTTTCAGAGTCGTCCATCCCGAACATCGACCGCCTATGCGTCGAGCTGGAGGCTCATATTCAGGACTTCCGAAAACTCCTCGATAAGCCCGCGAAGAACAACACAAGCAGACAAGCTGTCCTTTCCGGTAAGATATCACAGAGCCTCGTGGGAAACTTGAAGGTCACCAATGCCTTTTCTTTTGGATCCTGGCTAACTACCTTGCGCGCACTCCAGGAAAAATCACGGTCGGTGAAGTTGAATATGCCATCAATGAGGACTTCAAGCAGGGCGCGCTTCAGCTGGCGGACGCTCTCAATCTTGATGAGCTGGAAGCAGCGGCGCTGTTTATGGCAGCCCAAGAAGATGCACAGCAGCTAGACCGGACGCCTCTCATCACCGCGGTTATGCAATTCCATGAGCGCAGGCACTTCTTGCTAGAATGTTTGCGCCTTATCTTCCGAGAATCGTTTGAGGTGGAAAGAGAATTGACACAAGAGCTCATGCAGGAAACTGTGGCTCATATTCTCGAAATCAAAGACGGCCCTCTACGGAATGGATCGTTGTTTGCAAGGAAGGTAATGAATTCAATGGAGGATATAGAGAAATGGCTCTCGCTCCTTGGGGAACAAGTGCATAAGGCCTCAGTCGTTGGGCAGGCAGAGGATCCTGATGTTATGGAAGCCATTGAATACCAACGTACCAGCCTGGGGCAGCAACACGAGTCACTGGGTGCAATTCTTTGCTACCTTTTTAAACGCAACTTCACGAGTTCGGAGGATCTCCGACTTCTCCTGGACAGATTGCGGAAGTTTGAGCGTTTTGATATGCTACTGGTTCATTATATACCTGCAATCATTGCTTCATTTGTTCAGTACGGTTCCCCTGAGGGTTCTGGTTCGCTTCGAGAAGCAAGAAGCCTCCATCCAGCAATCACTGCTTCCAAAGACAACCAATCTTGGGTCTTGCCAAACTTCCACGCTATGGTCGTTGCATTGTGGCTGGCAGTATACAATGGATGGTATTTCGATTCCGGCCCGGCCTCGCCGCTACAAGGTATAGACCTTGACAAGGAATCGGAGGAGCGTTCGAAAATGTTCATGACCGCACTGGATGATGGAGCTCTAGAAACTATGCTTGCGATTTGTGCTGGAGTTAGCAATGATGACTGGCGTGACCCGGCTAGAAGCGAATTGGTCGCTCTATTGCTGAAGGAGAGCGCCGGGTCCATAGTGGAGCCGGAATCCTGCTCTGACTATTTGAAGACCCTGCTAATGGAACATTTTGAGATATTTACAGAGTCCTGCATCGCCAACATGCCTGACGCTGTTCGGATGCTGAAATCTGAGGAGGACCTTCAGAGGCTGAACCAACTCACTGCTCTTAGAGATGGGCTAACCTCGAGTCTGCACCGTGGCTTAATCGAAGCTCGCACTCACTTAGAGTCATTTCTTATGATTATAGCTTTCGCTTTTGAACACCGACATGACGCTGCACAGGAATTTTGGGCTGATCAGGATGGTAACCTATACGGATTCCTTCAGTGGGCCTCGAAGCGACAGACTGTTCCGCGAGTCAGTGCTTTCTGTGAGATGTTGTGTTCAATATCAGAAGGGGAAGAAAACGCCACCGCAGCTCACAGGTTCCTCTCGGAAGAAGACAAGTATGTTTCGGCCAAGTTCAGGCGGTCTGCCAATATGAACTGGACTCAGATGTTCGCCGAACTCCAACTATATGCATCTAAAGTCACAGAAAAGCCGTCGACGTCGCAGGCGATCTTGCATGCCAGAAAGTCTGAGCCAATCGAAATGAACGAACCAGAGAGCCCTGTGATGTTGACCTGTTATCTCCGGCTGATGGGCCATTTGTGCAGTCAAAGCGGGACCATAAGAGATTGGATGCTACACCATCCAACTTTCAATGTTGTCAACACGTTGTTGACGTTGTGCAGTGGTTCAATCCCTACCCATCTTAGAGCCACCGCATTTAATACTCTTAAGGCCCTGATGATAGGACGAACATCGGCCGATGGCAATGAGATGTGGCTATCAATTGATCAATGGATCTCTGGGGCAACGGTGAGCCCTTCAAGTCTTGCTAAGGTGCCTGTGGTCTCCAATCCTCCAGTATGGCACGAGCGGCATGCATTTGAGAACATCGGAGAAAGTTTCGATCAGACAAATGCATTCGTCGCCTTAATACACACTCTAGTCTCTCCAAGTTCTGATTCTGTCGGCCTTCAGTTGTTTTTGCCCTTCCCCGAGTCACTAGGCGCCTCTTATCGAATGCCGGGAATCGAACCTTACGTCGATTTCATCCTAGGCCAAGCCTTTGCGAGGAAAGTCCCGGATCTAAATGAGAATCAGGGCCGCTTGCTGGCATACAACTGTTTGAGCTTCGCTGCCACTTGTCTGGGGACCTTCAACGAAAACCTTGTTGCCATTGCCAACCAACCCTCCGTGTCCCCCGATTCCGTCCTGAAGTCCTCATCACTGACCACTTACATTCGTCTTCATCCTTTTGCGCGGGTTGCGGAGTGGTTGTTTAATGAGGATGTAATCAAGGTCCTATTTTCGGTGTCGCACCAGGACGTGTCAGAAGTCGCTAAGGCCTCGTCTGATTCTACCTTGGTCCTTTCATTACTTAAAAGTATTGAAGTAATGAATTTAATCTTGGACCTTCAGTCAACATACCTTAACGTTGTCCGTCCACTGATCAAATCACAAACTGCTGGGAGTAGAAGCAATGTTGCCAACTCATCACTTGCTTCCTTCGAAGACAGTATTTTGAACAATCTCAGTCTTATCCCAGACTTGTGTCTCTATTGTGGAACTGGGCACCAGCAGCTCACCGTTACCTCAATGGCGCTATTGGAGAAATTATCCAGCTCCAGGAAACTCAACAAAATGTCTACACCTGACTTCTCCAGATGGAGATCTCCAAATAAGATAGTGGAGGTCATGACTACAAACGTCGAAGTGGATAGCGTGGCACGTCCACTTGTATCTCAGATGCAGCCTGATATGAGAGAATTAGAATACGGTCCAGAATCCTCTGGGTATCTCATTAGAGATAGCCTGCTCGCGCTGCTGAACAGTTGTCTTAGTATGATCACAGACCGACCCACGGTGGCTCATCTTCTGCTTGGATTTTCATGCGTGGGCTCTGTGCTCGATGTGGCTCCAGATAGCCTCTTCGCAAACAGGATGTCCCTGCTTCATGCGATTATTGACTTCACACAACGGTACCCCGACGGGCTCGATGGGAATATCACGTCGTGGATGGTACATCTGAAACGCATGGCATTTGAAGTCTTGAGGCATCTTTGGTCTTCTAAACTGTCTACCTCTTTTACTCTTTTGGAACTCCGCGCAAGCCGCTTCCTTTTCACCTTGTTTGCGAGCCAGCCTGTCATCGGCCCCAATACTCTCTGGGATGGATTTCCAATTGTGGCACAGGAGTTCTGGCTCACCGAGTCCGCGACCTCATTGTCTGAATTCCTTGTCTACCGGAGTCATCTGTACGACTATGCTTTGACCGAAATTCGGGCTGCTTCCAAACTCGGCTCCCCGAGTCTGCAAATGGATATTTTATCTACTCTGTTTGGAACCACGTCGCTCGAGACGGGCGAGACGGTATCCAATCCTACTGTTTTTGATCTTTTCGATTTCGCGGATTTGGATATTCCCCGAGAGTTCAATCCGCCCCGGCTGAACTTACTCGATGATGTCGATTTTGGACTATGTGCAAAGTCCCACGCAGACGACTCTCTGGTTCTTTATGACCTTGATGCCGCTCAAGAGCTTATCCAGCTCAAAAAGGAAGAATTAGTAAAGGATGGCCAGCTGAGACCCCAGGACGAAGAACAATTCCAGGCAGAAGCTGAAGAACTTGTGATGTTCCTGCGCGTAACAAACCAAGGCCGGCAAATCCGATTCAACCGCCACCTGGCCCTTCGATCATGGACCGAACTCGCCACAGTCATGATTACTTCCTGTGAAATGGATGTTGGGCGTCGAACGACCTTTATTCTGCATACAATCCAATTGACTCTTCCGAAACTCGAGGCTTCCATCGAAGAGAACATTCCTGAAGCGATTGAATTAGCTCGGTTAGCCGAGACATTGATCAGCAGACTCGACTCAAGCGCAACCACAAGCCACTCTAGCCGAGGCGGAGACGTCATTGATGAGAAGCTGTACCAGTTATTCCAAATCTGTATTCGTGGCATCGCCCTGGCGATCGGCAATGTCAATCTGAGGGAATGTTTCTATAATATCTGTTCACAATACCTTTCGCGCATCACCGTCCCGGGACCGACGCATGAGGCTTTGAGGCGTCAGAGTCAACAGACCGTAAAGACGGCCGGTCCTGCTCTCGTGGAGATGATCTGCGACGATGCCTACGCTGGCCAGGAGACCTGCAGGGTATCCGCACTTCTACTCCTAAACCTTTTGGCGGTCCTGGATAGTCAAGAAAATTCATTCCACCTGGCTGATTCTATCTCTCAGTCGAATTATCTCAGCATGTTCCTGGATGCCATCAGGGCGCTGCCTGATGAGTTCCGCAATGCTCAAGCTAGTGGTAGGTTCATGACGTGTGGTTCTTTGAACACCGACTAATCGAACTTCATCCAGATACCCCGCTATTGCTATCATATTACGAAGCATTGTTGTCCTTACTCCAGCAACTCTCGCAGACCAAGATCGGAGCAATACACGTTCTTAACGCTGGTCTGTTCCAGGCAGTGCGAGAATCTCAGCTGTTCGCCGCTGACCCTGACATCGGCATTGGTTGGTATCTTCGTCCCATGGAAAATCGGGCTTAGCTAACTGCTGTAGACATTGACAATCCAGACGCCCTTCGGAAATACTACGATCTGCTCTTATCTGTGACCCGAGTCATTGTATCCGCTGTTTTCGCTCGCGGACTACATAACGAGCAAATGCTGGAACAGACAAGGGCCTTTCTGGTTGAAAACCGGCAGAGCATGGTCGGCATATTCAAACGGTTTGCAAAGATCGGAGTACCCACAGCGGAGAGTAACGAAACGCTTAACGACCTGGTCAAATCCTACGTTGCACTCATCGCCGCTACCGACTTTATAGAGGTGAGCCCACCCGTGTCCTTACTTTCTCCCTTTTGTTACACACGCTGACCCGAGCAGTTTGAGGACAAGGAACTTAGACCCGCAAAGTCGGGACGCAAAGTTTTCTCTTAGACGGGAGTAATGAAGCATGTTGGTGATATTGACATCATGACCTCGGGGCATACTACAGGCGCGGAGGATATACCATAGGTCTTGAGAGTGAATAGGAGTGTCATTTTTTGTTCTCGTAGAATCGGATAGTTTATTGATCTGATCATGGGTTTCTCCTTTCTCTTCCAGTGCCCCGCACATTCTCCTTATCCATACGTATTGGAAGTCTCACAGTTGGTAACTGTAATAAGGCAAGAACCTGATTGAGCAAATTCAATGGGTGATATACGCAACTTTTCGTAGGCAAAGTGTTGCATCCTGGAAGGGACCAAAGATATTGAGCTCGCCCCTTTTTTTTCACAGTATTCTTACTGCGTAGGAAAAGATTATACCCAGTGGGAAAGGCGAAAAAAAAAAGGAACATTTGCGTGCTGTTCAGCGTATGTTTCGTGGGTTGACCCTCATGACGTCCTCGCAAAGACCCCCCTCTGCACCCGAGCGCGGGCGTATTATCTTATCTCCGCCGGCGTCTGGCTGCCCGTCTCGTCACTCTCCTCACCACCAGCGGCCCTGCTCGGCATCGTCCTCTCTTCTCCATCGCTTCCTTCGCGCGCGCCGCCCCTCAGACGTCGACAGCACACGGTGGATTGCCATGACCTGAACAGCCACGGCCTCTCTCTGGACCTGTCGACACCTGAGTACCCCATCGTCCAATCACCGTCGTGGCACAGAAGCAGGTCGATGCAGCACTCGAGAGCCACCGAACAGAGCGGCAAGCGCAGGTCAATCGGCAAGAGGAAACTCTCCGATCCACAAGAGCCGGACGGACTCGACGCGCCACAGCAGAGGACCATCTCGGAGCTTCTCTCGAAGCACAACAATACCCCGCAGGGCCGCGAACAGCAGCCGCACTCATCCCCGACGAACAAGCGACACCGAGCCTCGTCCCCCTCTTCCAGCTCGCCCGCGGCGGCCCGGCTGCAGGACCTCATCTCCCCAGACAGGATGTACAACTTCTCGAATTCGGAGCCCAAGGCGAACGGGGCGTTTGGGCAAAAGATTTCCGGCGTGGGCGCCTGCCCGGCGACGATGAGGGCGCGCGCCAACAACGCCGCACCGCGCCAGAGCAACTTTACCCCGCATACGGGGGCTAGAAAACTCGTGGTCAAGAATCTACGGGCAGGGCCGCGATTAAACCAGGATGCCTACTTTGAGAAGGTCTGGGCGCAGCTCGACGCTGCCCTGGTGGCAATCTTCGAGCGCGGGAAGCCCGATGCGTCGCTGGAGGAACTCTACAAGGGAGCCGAGAATGTGTGTCGTCAGGGACGAGCGGCAATGTTGGCGAAGAAGCTACAGGAGAAGTGCAGAGAATATATATCCGGAAACTTGCGAGAAAGCTTGGTGGCCAGGACTGGAGACGAAAGCAATGTGGATTCGCTGAGAGCTGTGGTCAACGCGTGGACGACATGGAACTCGAAATTGGTACGTGCTGGTTATCCGCATGGAACGGGATGTGTTTGCTACGGAAAGGTACTTACTACGTGCAGGTCGCTATCCGCTGGATCTTTTACTATCTGGATCAGTCGTTCCTGTTGCACTCCAAGGACTTTCCCGTCATTCATGAGATGGGACTGATCCAATTCCGGTCTCATATATTTTCCGACCCAGAGCTGAAGCCCAAGATCCTACAGGGTGTTTGCGATCTGATCGAAGCTGATCGCAAGGGTAACAGCGCGATCATTGACTCCGCTCTCCTGAGGCAGGCAATCGGGCTGTTCCATGATCTCGGTGTCTACACGAGTGATTTCGAGCCACGCATGATCGCAGAATCGGAGGCTTTCTTCTCATCATGGGCTGAAAAGGAGGCAGCCGATCAGTATCTTGCTACCTATGCTGAGAACTGCCATCGCCTGATTGAGAGCGAAGTGAGCAGGTGCGACCTATCTTCTCTCAACATGAACACTAGGAAAAAGTTGTCGGACCTTCTTGACCAAAACCTGGTCGTGAAACAAGAGAAGGTGCTTCTGGCGCAGGCTGATGTTCTTGGTCTAATGCGGACCAACAACAAGATTGCGCTGGAGCGGCTCTACTCGTTACTCGAGCGGAAGGAACTTGGATCGAAGCTGAAGACAGCATTTGGCACCTATATAGTTGAGGAAGGTTCCGCAATAGTATTCGATGAAGAGAGGGAATCGGAAATGGTGGTCCGTCTTTTGGAGTTTAAGAAGCAGCTTGACGAGACATGGAGAGATTCGTTCCACAAGAACGAGACATTAGGCCATACCCTCCGTGAGTCGTTCGAGACGTTCATGAACAAAGGCAAGAGAACCGAATCCAGCTGGGGAACCGATAACCCCAAGACAGGAGAGATGATTGCCAAATATGTTGATATGCTGCTGAAAGGCGGCTGGAAAGTGCTGCCCGGAAGGAAGCCGGAGGATGCCACTTTCGCGGACGAGGATGCTGAGATCAACAGACAACTGGATCAGGTGCTGGATCTCTTCCGCTTTGTCCATGGAAAGGCTGTCTTTGAGGCATTCTACAAGAATGATCTCGCAAGGCGTCTATTAATGGGCAGAAGTGCCAGCGATGAGGCTGAGAAGAGCATGTTGGCGCGATTGAAGACAGGTGAGTTTTGGTGCTGTTGAAATTGTTGTATCGATTCCTGACATTTCCTGCTAGAATGTGGATCCGGCTTCACCCACAACTTGGAGTCCATGTTCAAGGACATGGACTTGGCCCGTGACGAGATGGCATCCTATAATTCACTGCTACGCGAACGGAAAGTTAAACCCGCGCTGGATCTCAATGTGCATGTGCTCTCGGCTGCAGCGTGGCCAACCTACCCCGATGTGCCTGTGCGGATACCGCCAGATATAGCCAGTGCGATCAACGACTTCGAGCAATTCTACCATAACAAGTACCAAGGGAGGAAGCTCAGCTGGAAACATCAGTTGGCGCACTGTCAACTGCGGGCAAGATTCCCCAAAGGTGACAAGGAAATCGTTGTCAGTTCCTTCCAGGCAATCGTGCTGTTGCTGTTCAACGACGTCCCGGAGGGCGGAACCCTGAGCTATCCCGAAATCAAGGAGGCGACAGGGCTCAGTGAGTACCACTCTGAATTGTCAGCAAGGTTCGCGTCGCTAACAATTTTCCCACAGCCGACCCGGAGCTGAAACGAACGCTGCAGTCCCTGGCGTGCGCCAAATATCGGGTGCTCACCAAGAAGCCCAAGGGCAAAGACATCAATCCAACAGATGTCTTTGCGTATAACGCGGCATTCTCGGACCCGAAGATGCGGATCAAGATCAACCAGATCCAACTGAAGGAGACCAAGGAGGAGAACAAGACCACGCACGAGCGGGTCGCGGCGGACCGACACTATGAGACGCAGGCGGCGATCGTGCGGATCATGAAAAGCCGCAAGGTCATCACGCATGCGGAGCTGGTGGCGGAGGTCATCAAGGCCACGCGCAGCCGTGGAGTTCTGGAACCGGCGGAGATTAAGAAGAACATCGAGAAGTTCGTGTTCCCCAACCTTTTTCCCCTTATATTTATCGTGCGGTTACTGACTAAAATCCCCCAACAGGTTAATCGAGAAGGACTACATGGAACGGGAGGACGGCAACAAGTACAAGTACCTGGCGTAGCAGTCGACCGGTGGCGCGTCTCGAGTCTCGAGACATTGCATTTTGAGTCCGTCGCAGGCCAGAGGGATATCACGACTCACTGTTAGAAAGTAGATGAAGATTTCCCTGCATAATGATGTCTACCCTTACAGAGATGCAGAAGCAGGTTGACGGGTCAGGAGTAGTGTATCTAGGTAATGGAGTTCAGGTCGGTCTTTTTCTTTGAGGGGCCGGGAGCCTGGGGAGGTTCCAGGATGCCCGCTGTAGGAATGTCGTGGACGCATTATTCGACGTTAGTCTGTCTTATGTATGTCGTCGGGTCATGCATGCCTATACTTCTCTGCATTTGATGAGATGATAGATCGGTGAAATGCATGGATGAATTTCTCTGGAGACATGAGTGACCTTTTTTTCTTTCTCTGCCCGCCCCTTCCCTCTTCATATGCCTCTTCGGTTCACGCTCGCTATCGACTCATCGCCCTTTGAATCCTGCGGCGTAGTTGTCGTAAAAGTGACTTTAGTGGGTGAGATTTTGACAATGCCAACATAGAGTGCAGCAACCAGTAGAACGTACCACCGAAGAAAATAAGTACACAGGCACAGTGAAGGAGCAGGTTTATCGGGCGTGATGTGCACTTTTATTTAAATCGTCAAGTATTGGTGTGATCGGATTCAAACCCATGTTTTTGTGTAATTATAGACTAGCAAGGGCTGTCATCTAGCTTCATTTGACTCGATGAACTTCCCAAGAATCCCAAGTCACCTGCGGGGGAAGAGCATGGGTACTTAGCTAAATTATTTCTGTTTCCCCACTGAACCGACATGCATACCCGGATTATCACAAGATGCTAACTAATGAGGAAACTCAAAGAGTTATAGCTTCTTCAAGTAGATCATTTGTCTGAAGTTATTGTATAAATGGTTACATCCTATAAAAGGTGTGCTCTACTTTCTATTTCTTAAACAACATGTCTGATGACGACTTGAGCTACGACTGTTCTTTATCTGAGTGGACAGAACCCGAATGTTAATTCAGCTATGTATGTTTAGGTACCATAAGATCAGACCCTGAAGCATCTTGCTTGGCCGATTAGCCAATCTCGAAGAAAATGCAACTGCACCACAGCCAGAGATCTTCTGCACAACGATAATCTCATTTCACCAGCACTCTTATTCCCTTGCTCCCCTTTTTGGGAGAGGGATAAAGACATCATGATGAAGATCCACGTCCTCAGCCGTGGTTTCATACAGTTGTAAACGATCACCGTAGGTGCGAACCACCGCAGCGAGGGCCATATACATCTCTGCATAGGCAAGGCTAAACAAGTATTAAATTAGTACGGAAAACGATCATGACCCGCTGAAGGATCGATAATGGCACAACATAGACTTCAGCAAACGTACTTTATACCGAGACACTGTCTAGAGCCCCTAGAAAATGAGAGAAGGTAGCCCTCCAAGTCATGTCGTCTTTTGCCATTTTCGTCGATCCAGCGCTCCGGAACGAAAGACTTTGGGTTCGGGAACAAAGCTGGGTTGTGGTGGATGAGCACAGAGGTCATCCCGACCGGGGTTCCAGGAGGGATTTCCCATTCAATGCTTTTTGAGTGCTGGCTACTAGGCCATGAGAAGGAGTTGGATTGAGACGGGTCGCTTGATTTGAAGAAAAGCGGTTCATGAGCTATATGAGGAGACCGCGTACTAACACCATAGGATAAGCGAAGGCCCTCCAGAATTACTGCGCTGTGAATGTGAGGTTAGCTTTCTCTGTCTCAGTGAAAGGGCAGGGTGACGTATCAGAGGGAAGCTGTTCCAAGCGTGTCAAAGATGGAAGACTGGAGGGATCGGGAGTCGCAGCCTGCAGCTCTTGCCGTAGCTTGGAGAGTGTATGCGGATTAGAAGACGATTACCGATAATGCTACAAGAAAGACAGAATTAGTAATAGACCCCGGCAAGCGATTAGAATAGGAAATTAATCATAATACTCCAAGCGGTAGTCTCTGTTCCTGCCCCCATAATAATCTGGCCCTCTTGCCAGAGCCGTGCCACAGACTTTTCTCGCTCTGGAAGGTTTCCATTGAGCACTTCATTGAAGATCGTGATACCCGCATTCCCACTTTTGGGGACCTTGCCTTCCTTGACTTCGCGAATCTGAGTTTTCATGTCCTAGCAGGTCTTGTCAGCCGGACTGACTACACGATGGGTGTGGAAGGGGATTTTCAACATTCTGAAATTTGAGATACGATCTCATGGAAGGGTTCAGCGTTATGAGAAGTACCTATTTGGCCTTGACTCAGCTCCTGCTCTCATCATGGAATGTTTGACGTCTTATATACTCTGGAATCGCCCGTAAGAGCTTAAAGATCCAAGGGAAATTTTTCATAAAAAGTCCCATCTCTGATCCACCCACGAGAGCATCGTGCATGTTCGTCTCAAAGCCAGGACTCTCAGTCGAGAGAAAGTCGGTGCTTTTTGCAAACGCGTACTCGGACACCACATCGCTAGTCATGCAACTAAAGGCATTGGAGATGGTCACCGGTCGACCCGATCCGGCATGTTTACCTATCTGAGTGCATAGCTTTTGGACTATCCTCGCGATTACTGGTTCTAGTTTCATGACACGGCTTTGGAGAAAAAGCGATTCAATGCACTCCGACGTAAGCGGTGAAGATCATGCGGTACGGTACCGAATACGCTCTGCGATCGTACGATAGTATATCCACGGTCACCATGGATCCTGACAGGGTTCTACGCCGAATGGGAACAGCAGAATCTATTATTTTTGGAATGCTAGAAAGACAGTTAATAGCCGGATATTGAACGATTGGGAGCTTTCAACGGACCCAAATTGCCCCGTGTAGTACGGGTGCTTGTCCCTACGCTTGCCACCGCCAGCGTAAAGAACATCGATGAATGTAGGATCATTGACATGAAGCTCATTTGGATTGATGCGAACAATTGGTCCTGCGCAGGAGTTTGGATTTAGCCCAGTGGAGCCTCAAGCACCAAGGATCCTAATTACGCACCGTATTTTTCATGCATACGTCCAATCTCGAAAGTATATTGGCCGCGCTTGATGGCATCATAATAGAATTCGTACAATATTGTGATAGCTGCCAATTTAGGGCCGGGGAATTTGGCCAGAGAATGCAAGAATAGGCGATAGAAGCTGAGAGCGAGAAGAGCGGCAGTGAAGAGCGCGGTCAAAATAATGAGCAAGGAAAGAGGAGACCATTGCAAAAGAACAGTCAAAGAAGCAAAAGCCATTTTCACGAGGGGGAAGTCATGCAAGTTGGATGGAAACTTGGTTACGCAAACTTCAGGGCTGTAACGCTTGTCTTTTTCCCACTGTCAATTGAAAAGTAGATATATTCCTCTTGTTTCCAGCCAATAATTTACTCCCGCAAACAGAACGCACCGCTGAATTGTCAAGATCTCATTGATGCAAAGAGCTATTGTTTGCGAACTTGATGGATCAAGTCAAGGACATCTTGACGATGAGGGATACCCATGTAGTCACTGCGGAGTTTCCAAAATACTGAAATCTCCGAACCCGCAGTTCTCTCTTGAAATATATGACAACGTATCATTATGATTAACAAATATACGGCATAAACATCCTATCTGACAGCTTTTTTGCAGTATTGAAATTACAATGGCCATTGTACACCTAAATAATATGCATCAAAAATGCCAACCTTAGTCGACTCCGAAGTCGAGATTCCCCCAAAACGAGGAAGTTCCGTGGCTAGATTACGTACCTTAGGCAGTATCTGCTGGTAGATTAAAAGTTTAGAAGCACTTTATAAATGTATCGATGTATCAATAAGAAGTTGCTGTTCTTGGATGCCACCTTTTCCGTAGGGACAGTATCTGTCCTGATAACACCCAAAATGGTAAGTCCACGGGGTTTCCTTTTTCAGCCACTTCCGGCTTAAAGGTCACACCATACGCAATCTGCTTTTGTCGACGTCGCCGTCCGGGGTGGCAAGATCATAGTTCATGATCAAGTGAGCAAGATGATCTTCACCTGGAAGTTTGCAAAGAAGCGCCCAGGACAGCTAGAATAGGTGGTCAGTGGCATACTTGAGCACCAACTGAATGTGTGCATATATAGCCTAATATAACAATTTCTGGCTCTAACTCTAGGTACTTAAGCCTTCTTTTCCGTTGACAGATCGATAAAAAATTCTGCCAGGATGGAATCGCGGTAATGTCTATGCAACATGCTGAATTTTTTTTCAATTCGATATTTCCGGTGCAAGTTTATGACCCGTGAAGAGGCTTGGGTCCAACAGAGAGGTTCAGAAAATGCCTGGCTGAGCACGAGGCAAAACATTTCTTAGGGAGAAGCGCCGTTCAAGCGCTCTCCAGACATCATAAAGCCCACTATCACCATGTAGATGGTCACGAACTCGGCAATCGTCCGTCCACCTCACTACAGTAGTATACACATAAATCGCTTTCAACCCCAAACAATCTCCTTCTCGGAGATATAACTAGTACATAATAAAGAAAAAAAGGTGTAAGGAACAAAAACATGCAGCAGCCGGGATTCGCTGGTGGTCACCCACCCAACTACTAACCGGCCGGCGTGTGGCTTAAGTACGGCTGAGCGGACGGGAAGCCCTGTTTTCCACACCCTATGGCCGCATGTGCTTGACGTGGTACTGCTATGGTATAAAAGTACCTAGGCAGGCGCCCATGTATCAGATGTTGAAGGTAAACCGAATCACATCGGACAATCGGACAAGAAACTCGACTGACTGGTCTTCCCTAGGACATCACCTCAAAAAGCTCATGTTTCTCGGAAGAACCTTCAAAAAGTCTTATCAGCGGATTCTGATTTCTCATCCGGCAGTTCATGTGTTGTGACAGTGTCCAACATGTTCCTCCGCAGCACCTGCGGCTGCGGCAATTATGCTGATTGTCCACAAGTACTGCCACATCAAAGGAACAGGTACGGCTCAGAGAAAGATGGATCGAGTTGGATGAGCAGCAGACACTGTAATCTACCACTCCAGAACTGCTTTCTTGTCATCTGTCATTATTTGGCAGCAGAGCACCTCCAGATTGCCGGTCTATGCTGGTGTCCTAGGCCTGACTGTTGCGCACAGATTGACCTAAATCTGGTCGACTGTACTGTTATTCGCGATGGTTTTCTTGAACATAGCAAAACTGCTCACTATGATAGGTACCGATATGAATCAGCAGATGCTGTGGATAGTGATAAAAGAAGACAGTGACTATCAAAGGAAGCCATACCCCAAGAGTTCTAACGACACAAGTGTAGGCTCGTGCTGCCTTCACTGCGCTGTTTACTCATCGCCTGTGCCATCTCGGGCCCGGCCTATTAGATGCAAGGTTCAGCAATGAAGCACGGCACAGCTCGCACTTACTCGGTCGACATAAGTACCTTATGTATAGCATCATAAAAAGTGCCGCCAGGTAGGGCGGCCCGATGGGAGCTAGAGCTAAGGTATTCACATGCTGTACCTTGTTTGGCTATCTAACCATCACAAACCCCACTTGGACAGGTAGGGATGTTCCCCAGGTGCATGTCAAGGTGGCAGGTCCTTGCAATCACCCGAACAACCGTTGAAGATGATAAGGGGTCTTTTGTTTCATGGTGGTATCGGCTATTGGCGTGCCCCTCTTCGTTCGGGATATATGGCTATTCCCCCCCCCCCCCCCCCCCCCCCCCCTCACTGTGAGTAAAGTGGAATAGCAGTCGCAGCCTATCTAACTGGTAGCAATGACTCCGTGAAGACAATGCGTTGTTCGATCACTCTTACTGTTCTAGCTATTGAGACCGTTTTGCTATTATCCGGCTCTGGCTGAGCTGCATGACAGCTTTTCCAGTTGATCCCTCTTCTGGCTTCTTTTTCATTCTTCTTCTTCCCCACCTGCTTCCTCACTCTCATTATTTCTGTTCTTTTCTAATCTATTAATTGACTTATCAATGTTCATTACCCTCTGCTACAGCCGTGAGGAAGGCGACGAAATACAATGTATTCGGCAGGCGACCCGAGCTCCCCGTCGGGGAGACACATCGTCCAACTCGGCCTGCAGTAGTTGCCGTCGTAAAAAAGCATGTCTCTTGTCCGTTTCCACAAGTTGCTGCACTGCATGGCGAGCTGACCTTCGCTTCAGCTTGGATGTAGTAGAGAGAAGTCAGGCTGCCATCGCTGCCGTATACGCGGCATCGAATGTATCTATCCGACGGAGAGAGTGAGTGGGAAGAAAAGCAGGAAGAGACACCTTCACCGACCGTTCATAAAAGTTGATTCCCTGCCTCCTTTACCTGCGATATCGCAGGGATGGAAAAGCAATCACCGTCTTCGCATGAGACTTCAGTGCCGCGACACAGTATTAATTCTCCGTCCCGCAGCAATTCATTGATTTCAGGCGTCCAGGAACATGAGAGTCAACCACTGCACCCCTCTACAGTAGAGGGCAAAAGAAATGATGCTGCTCTTCCACCCATACCAGATCAACCGGCCGACGGTATTTCAATGGATGATGTGCCTGGAACGATGAGCCTGAGTACAAAGGAATTGGCTGCATTGAACATGTCCTCGACAGAATTGCATCAAGATGCTTTCAGCAGCAACGACTACTTCTCCCAAATCCTGGAGTCCTTCGATCACAGTCATGACATTGACACTCCAGACAGAATAACAGGTACATACTGTCATCGAACCAAGCATTTGCAAGTCTCTCTTGGGAATATCATGACCACTGACATGCAACGTAGGAGGTGAAGGCGAACAGAATGGCTTCGACGATTCCGACACACTCACCTCCCAATCCCAATTCAGGCCATTATTGATGGAGATGGATCAGCACCGATTTCCCCTGAGCAACTCCGTCTATAGCAGCGGGCCACCAACACAGGGAGTGTCAACCCCACCGCCCACGCTGCTGTCCAGGTCGGAAGCCACTCCCGCCTCATCTGAAGCCTCCTCCGTCCCTGGCAGCGACAGCCGCGAGTGCACTGGAGCAGCCCTCCGGATCCTCGAATCGGTTGCTGTACCTGCCGAAGCGGGTGATTGGAGCGCAACCGAACAGGGATTATATTCCTTAAAAAGGAACATCTGGGAATGCTACATACTATTCGCGCGATGTACGACCTGCGGCAGGATTCTAGATTCACCATCTTGATGCTCATCCTGTGTGAGAAGCTCACGGGCATCTTCGAAGAAGCCACAGCAGGTTGGGAATGGCAATTACGATCATCTGCTAGATCATGTCACAAAAGTCCCGGATGGATATAGAGTAGCGTCAGAGAACCCGCAAGAGATCGCTCACTACCACTGTGCAGGTCTGCAGCGACAGGCATTACGGATACTGCTGGGGAAGTATGAAATTGATACTGCAGAGGAGCGCTGTGAGGTGTTTGGCACCCTCATTTGCTCCAGTTGAATAAACTTGTCGTCCTCATTTCAGAACTAAAGAAGAGCATTGTCAGTGCCAAGTGGGAATCACATCTGGCGCTCCTCAGGACTCTAAGTCAAAGGATTAAGAACGTGAGAGCTACGTTGAGAAGCATGCGTGGAGCCACGACATCCATATAGCTCTGGTCGGAGGATGAAGAGCACTGTGACTAAATCACAGTTTTGCTCACAGTTTTCCCATAGTCCGGCAGGTACTGGAACTCACATAAGAGATCCTCCGGTCTCCTTTTGTTGTCTTTGAACCTGAACTGGCACTAGTACGTAACTGCCCTTCTGTAACATAGAACAAGAACATCATCTTGAACATTCAGTTGGAAGGAATGAAACCTCAGACATCAATTGACTGCAGGCTAAAAGGACTAAGACGAATACAAAAGAGCAAGGGAGTCAATTATTGACGAGGATCTCGAACGCACCTTTGAGATGGATCTGAGGCCGCTCCACATCGTAGCAGTGTAGGTGCCACAGAATGTCACGTGCGCGATCACGGGAACCAAACCGCTGGACAGGGGAACCCCACCTTGCCGCGTGGCGCCGCGGCCCCTCCGCTGCGGATCGGAGTAACTCCGATAGTCGTATTCTTGCCATTTCTGGAAATAATATGTGTTTCGCGACTTAGCCATTATTCCATAGTTACGATTAGGCGGAGTGTTTGTCACCAGACTGAATAAAATCTAACATGCACACTCTTCCTATCACCGCGCATACTGACGTGATAATAGTGAATCATGTCCTAACGGCTGGGGCCTGGGTTGAACCTTACTACTACTTTTTTTTCGATCCCAACCGGAACCCAAAGCCCGCGGGCAGGAGAGGCCAGCTGGCTACAATCTAGAACAATCACTATGGAGTACTAAATCTGGAGTGCGGTGTACTACTTGATCTGGAAACATTGAAGTAGCACTAACTTACCTACTCCGGTAGCTGGAACAGGAGTAGCACAGGAAATACCTGACAATATAGCTACTTGTGTAAATTCGAGAGCGCTCATATTCTCCATGCTCAACCCGCAGTCCCACACAAGATGCGACGGTATCTCGAGGGCGAAGCGCCGGATCATTTTACCCTCTGTTTGTCATTTTACGTGGTAAGGAAGGTCAGGCGAGGTGGCAGGTACCAGGTACAGCACTTCAAAGGCTCGAACCTTAACTTAGCTTACAGAGTAACTGTTGGTAACTAGGCCGCTAACATCGCCGCTGTGCGGTTCCACCTGCGAACACCACTGCCTAGCGCTGCATCCGTGTTGCTTGGGACAAACAAGCAGGCGTTCTGGACTTTTCTGCCCCTCATCCTGTGACTTGCGCTCATTTGGAGCATTTTTAATTTTATTTCCATTTCTTTTTCACCACATTTCTATTAATATGACTTCCCGCACCTTTTCCCCGATATATCATACGTGGGAGTTCGTTAATGTGGGTAGGTAGGTACGTCGCAGACAAATGAAATCTATCGGTCGGCTTGCTGCAAGGGCCCAAACCCGACCAGGCTAGTTCCGCAGAATTCCCGAACGTGCAAGTTGACCGCGATATCATATCACATCATCTGATCTCAGAAAGCTGAGCTGCATTCCTGCCAGCGTGCTGTTCCTCAACCTATCCATCCACGGGCAGCGGGCGGAATTCCCGCAAGCGGCAAATCCGAGACGCGAGCGGAGCCCCAGGGTCCAGACCCGGGGACCTGGGGGCCTCGCGCCGCCGTCGAACACCAGTCGCTTACCGCAGAGGGAGGTATGGAGACGCTCACCATGTCCATGTGAACAGTCAAAAGATGCCCGTCTTTTCTCATCGTTGGGACATGATGGCGGTGCCCGGATGGCCAGAAGAAGGAAAGAAGTTCGTCGAACCGGGAAGATCTACGCAGGACAGGGACTGTCTGTACATACCTACATAAGGGAGCTGTCCCTTCTCGATGGACGCAATTCATCTTTTTCCTTCCATCTCCTCCTGCTTGTCGTTACGGACCCTGGAGTAATCGTAATAGTTGCTTTGGTCCTCTCTCCTCCGGCCTTCTCTCCTCTTCTCCCCTCCGTTCTCTATCACCCCTTCCCCTTTCCTCTGATCGTCATTCTCCTCTTGAGGGTGAGTTCTGGTCCCTGCCCCTTTCCTGTATGTGTAACTATCATGCCGGAATTCTTGTCCATCCCTGGGATGCTGTGGTCTTCCCGCTGTGTCCCCATGGAGTCTTCCCGCGTTGACGGCCCCCGGACGGTGCCACCGCGCGCCGCGACCTCGCCTCGGTTGGTGGCTGCGCTCCCGGTCTCCCCATGGACGGGTCCTGGGTGGCTCTGGGAGTCTGGATTGACCCCGAACCTAAACCCCGCTGACGCTTTCCCGGCGACAAGGTTCCCCACTTCTCCCCCGCCATCCACGGAGTATAGGCCGGTGCGACGGGAGTACAGCGTGCCAGCACGCCCCTTCTTCTTGCGCCCGCGCCCCGTCCTGGTCATTCTTAAAATTATCCCCTTCATCCTCGATACCTGTCGACCTGCTTTTTGGATAGTTGCAACTCTTGGTTATCTCGGGCCGTTCTGCCGTTCTTCCGTCCAAGGATCGTGTTGCGCGCCATCTCCGCATACGTCATACCGCGTATAATCCCGGTTCAAGATGCAGAGTACGTCAACCTCCTGGTTTGGAACCGTTCATTCTCCATCACAGTATTCAGGAAGAAATGCAAACAGCGGCGAAATGGATGCTGACAGCTTTCTGACCAGCCAAACATTTCTTCTCCGATCCCAACAAACTCGTCCTTGCAGCTCTGAACTCGCTCACTCGTACAAACCCTTCCCTCGCCTTCGACCCGGAGAACAAGATCATCTTTCGCCGCCCTGATGCATCCTCGCCCCCTAAAGTCTCCATCATCTCTGGTGGTGGCTCCGGCCATGAGCCCGCCTTTGCAGGCTACGTGGGCAAGGGCCTGCTGACAGCTTCTGTCGCCGGCTCAATATTCGCCTCTCCTTCTGCCGAACAGGTGCGCAAAGCCGCAATGGAGCGCGTCGAGACGGAGAAGGGTATCCTCATCATCACGATGAACTACACGGGTGACGTCCTCAACTTTGGTATGGCGGCAGAGAAGGCCAAAGCGGCAGGAATCAAGACGGAGTTCTTCGCCGTCGGCGATGACGTTGGAGTGGGGAGGAAGAAAGGCGGGAAAGTGGGCCGTCGAGGCATTGGTGGCGGTATCCTGGTGTTGAAGATCGTGGGGGCGTTGGCGGAGGCTGGGTAAGTTTGGATCCTTAGGGCTGGGCATTGCGGAGACTGACAGAGTCACAGTGCCTCCCTGGAGGACGTCTACCGCATCGCAAAGCTCACCACCAGTAACCTCGTGTCTTTGGGCGCGTCCCTCGAGCATGTTCACGTTCCCGGACGGGAGATCCCCGATCCCAACTCGGAGGAATTGGTGCCACCTGACGAGGTGGAAGTCGGCATGGGAATCCATAACGAGCCTGGATCGCACCGTGTAAAGGCGACTCTGGAGGAACTGGTGCAGAGAATGCTCCGGCAGCTGTTGGATCCTAACGATGAGGACCGCGCATTCATCACCTATGAACCTAATGACAAGTTTGTCCTCCTGATCAACAACCTTGGCGGCGTCAGCAATCTCGAGTTGTCAGGGATCACCGACGAGGTGTCGAAGCAACTGGAAATAGACTACAACATCAAGCCTGTCCGGACGATTCAAGGAACCTTCCTGACCAGCTTGAATGGTCTGGGCTTTAGCATCTCGCTCCTGAAGCTCGTAGACACCGGTCTCGGTCCCGGTAAGTCCCTGCTCGAGCTGCTGGATGCACCGACGGAGGCCGTCGGCTGGGCAGCCCCAGTCCAGCCCTCTACCTGGGAAAACCGATCGGACGCACCTGTTGAGATCAAGAAGACCAAACTGGCTGATGAGCAGCCCAGCAACCTGAAGCGTATGTCTGCCTTGGCAAAGCTCTTCGAATCTTGCAACTAACGCATTTCTCAGTGGATCCGACTGTTCTGAAGACGGCTCTGTCGTCCGGTCTGAAACGCCTCATCGCTGCTGAGCCGCAAGTCACCCGCTATGACAGCATTGTCGGCGATGGTGACTGCGGTGTGGGCTTGAAGCGCGGTGCTGAGGCAGTTCTCGCTCTGATTGAGAATCCCTCGACTAAACTGACCGAGGATGTTGTCAACGCAGTGAGCCAGATTGTCAACGTCGTTGAAAACACCATGGATGGTACCTCGGGCGCCATCTACGCCATCTTCCTGAATGCGCTGGCCCACGGCCTCCGCGCGCAGGATCAAGGCACTGCCACTCCTGTCACTGTCGATACCTGGACAGAAGCACTGAAGTACTCTCTCTCCGCGCTGGGCAAATACACTCCTGCACAGCCGGGTGACCGCACCCTTATTGACGCCCTCGTGCCTTTCTGCACCAAGCTCGTTGAGACCAAGGATGTCAAGGCCGCTGCCAAAGCCGCCCAGGAGGGCACCGAGTCGACCAAGCACATGAAGGCCAGCTTGGGCCGGGCGGTCTATGTTGGCGGCGAGCAAGAATGGGTCGGCAAGATTCCTGACCCGGGTGCCTATGGACTCAGTGAGTTTCTGGCCGGATTAGCGGATGCAATTTAAGCATGCCATTTTTCGATATATGCATATATATATATATATATCTTTATATATTTTCATATATTCTGGCAGTTTTGATAATGATCAAAACGTATATTTGGAGGCCTGACTCTTTTCGGTTTGCTTTTCGGGTCTTCGCGGTATGAATATCCGGTTTTCACTTTTTGGATCTTCACTCGCATATGAGACATGATAGCGAGCCAGCTGTTTCAGCAAGCGTATTTGTGTTCCTTGTTGCGATCTGATGATGTATCTATCATGGTGAAGAGAATAAATATATATGATACGAAACAATTTCAGCGAGCCAAGATGACATATTTAATGAGTCATTCGAGTAGGTAGAGAAGGGGAAAATCATGGTGGCAGATGTGTTGGCACACGCCAGCACCCCCCTTCCCCGACGATCCTCCGATACTGCCGCTCTCCACCGCCCATTCTTGGTTCAGCAATGGTTCTAGGACGAGATGGATGGCTGTATTATTATGTCGATCCGTATCGTATTGCATGGTGTGCAGTCAGGCCATGTTTTCCCTGCAGTTTCCCTTGTTTTCCAAGTCCAGGGTCAGGGCCGGACATGGAGCTGGACACGTCTCTTTCCGCTCGGCAGGCGAAATACATTATCCCAAGGCTACGTTACGGTACGAAGCGCATGGTGAATCGCGGAGCAAAAGGGTTACTAGCATCTGTCACGTGCCTACATCGTTGGTGACAGTGGCATGGACGTCCTTTTTGAATGACTTTCATCGTTCTATTGTGCTTTTCACTGGCTCTCCCTTTCTCCGTCATGCTGTAAGAGCAGAGAAGACGTCTAAATTATGCAGTTTGCCCCTTTCCTTATCCGAACACCAAGCAATCATTAGCACCTAAAAGAATAGCCGGAGAGAACCAAGGACCGCCAGCAAGGACAGATAGAAAGCCCATTTTGTTTCCCCCTTTTTGTTTTTGATCAGAAAAAAGGAAGTACAGCAAGAAAAGCTCCGCTTATCAATTTCATTTCCCCTGCTCCCTCAGGAAGCTAGCTGAAAACCGGTTCCTGAGAGCGAGGGAGAGAGGGGGGAGGGGGGAAGGCACGTTTCACACACTCCTGTGATGATGACTGGGACCTCAACCGGGAACTTGTGCGGAACATGCAAAAGAGGACTTCGGATTCATGATGACGAGGCGGAAATGGTATCATTTTCTAGATCATCCCTTTTGCTTTGTATGCGATGAGACGAGACGAGATGGCAGGATAAATCCTGCGGGAGGATGGATAGATGCGATCAAGGAAAGGATAAGATAAAGGACCAGATAGTAGTACTGTTGTTGTCGGGACAGGGAAGCAAGACCGAATCGAATGGTCGTTCGTAACATGGACGTTCACTCAGCTCAGCAGGACGAGGATGACGGAGTCACCGCGGAGGAACCTGTTGCTGTTAGCATCCGCACTTGACAACAAAAAATTCTGTAGCAGAGTACTAGAACAAGGAACAAGACCTACATCTTGCTCACGAACCGATCCTTGTTAACCCCGCGACCTTTACCGCCCTTGGGCTTCTCGGTCCACATCTCCTTGACGTTCTCGAGCACCATGTTGCAGTGGCGGTCGAACGCCTTGACGCGGGCCAGCAGCTTGCGGTTGTTGCGGCACGAGATGAGGACCTGGGAGTGCGTGCGCGTGGCCGTCTGGAGCAGCGACAGCGGGCCGGCGGTCAGCTCGTGCTCCTCGACGAGGGCGACCTCGTATTCACTGTGATCCGTCGCGTTAGGTATCTGGAAAATATGTAGGTAGAAAGAGGACTAGGTGATTAAAAACGTACGTGAGCTCGCTGCGAGGCTTGTTGAGCAGGTCCCTGTGAGGTGGAGTGGTTAGCATTAACTCTGATAGGGGCCTGCGCAGGTGCGCAACCCAGACAATAATAGACTATGAGCACGAAGGGGTAAGAGACATACTGAATCTTGGGGTCCGACATGGTGCCGTATTGTCAACGAAGGGCGCTGCGATGCGATTGCTGCGTACTAGAGATTGCGGACGAGGCCTCTTACCTAACTACCGTCCTGTCCTGTCCTGTCCTGGAGGCTCTTTCGAGGCGTGGGCACGAGGCTTGGCGCGCGGGCTCCGCGGTCACGTGTCGAGCGTGCAGACCGTGTTGCGCCCGTGTCTGGCGTCCTCCTCTCCCGAGGCCGCGATTGGCTGCGTCACGACGCGCGGGCATGACACGCTGCGAGACCACTTAAAGATTCGGGTCTCACGCAGCAACTCAACCTACCAAGGGATCTCTTTACCACTCTCCCACCCTCTCCCCCCTCCCCGTCGAAGCCATTGACCGTTCTGGCTTGCAACGGCAAGGCGGCCGTTTCTCCTTAGAGGGGTTTTCCCTTCCCCTTTTCTTCTCCCATATATCTGACGGACCTCCACTTTCTCCCGCTTATATATATACCACGCTCGATCCGATCCTGCATACCGGACCGGTCCTAGCTTCGTGCTTTCTCCATACCAGCACGAAACGGCGTGCATCTGCATTCCCGCCCATTCTCCTAGTCGACGGGTCTCTCTAGCCGGGGACTTGCACAGTTGCCTAACTTGCAACGAGACTCACGCTCTTAATTTCATCTCGACTATCCCTCGATACCCCAAAGCCAGTTCACGACGACTACACGACGCGCCCTCCACACACAACCTTCGCTCGAACACACACACCCGAAGCCGACGGGACATCCCTACCCGAAACTCCTCGGCCCTCCTGGTTATTTAAACACCGTCTTCGACTGGCTCACACGATCCTAATCCTAATCCTACACTCCACCTCTCACATACCTCTCTTCTTATGGTCACAACGTACCCGCTGGCGGCAGCATGGAGTCGCAGGACGGTATATCCGTCCGGCCTATGAGGCGTAAGTCCCTTCCGGTCATGCATTTGGGACGCTCTAATCTGATGCTGCTGTCGTGATCCACAGTGAAGGTGCTCTACACCTTCGATGAGAGTAAGACCAACTGCCTTGCTCGGTGGCCTCACCTGGTCGACGTCCAAACCGCCTACCTGGACGAGAACACCCAGATCGGGGTCATTGAGCTGAAGACATGTATCCAAGCCATTGTGTCTGCCAGGTGTGCCCCCCCCCCCCCCCCCCCCCCCCCCCCGCTTCCATTTCGGCAGCCGGCTAGTGACAGTGACTCACCTCACAATGCAGCCCTGAGCTGGTGGCCAAGCTAGGCCAGGATTATACAGTGTATGCCTACGACTACTCCGAATACGAGACGCCCTTGGTGGGCCAAGGAATGTTATCATGGGTCCTCGCCTCAGCCTCTCCCACACCCAACGCGCCAGCCCACCAGTCCAAAACGTTGGTGACGGGGCGTGTCACCAAAAATGTTTTCGGCCTCTTCTCGAAAGGTTCACAGGAGACCCTCGAGGTCAGACTTCGACTCGTTCCCGTCCCCACCGTTTTGCAAAGCGAGTACCTTGAGAGCATCCAGAAGTATCGAGAATTGAGCAGTATCATCCCGCATGACTTCGATGCCCAGGCGTGGACCAATTTCCTCCAGCAGAACCCCGGTTTGCTGTCGCGCAACAAGCCTCAGCTGACGGACCGTACAACCTCGCCCATTGATCCCTCGGGCATTGAGAAGCTTCACCAGCTCCTCAGTGAAGGGTCGACCCCAAGAGATATACTCAGCAGGAACGGAAATGAGGGCTATCGGGCACAATCTCCCGCACAGTCGACATTTGGACCCCCCAGCAGAACATCAACACCGGGTGGACAGCGGCCACATAGCCAGCAACAGCAGCACAATCAGAACAATAGGGGTGGTAGTGAGGCGTTCCGGCCGTCATCGAGAGCATCCACGCGTGACATGGACTTTCAACGGCAGCCATCGTACACCGCTCGAAGAGGATCTGTACAATCAGGCTATGGCAGCGCTGAGGAGTCGACAGAGCAACAACCACGAAAGAGGGCCAAGCTGTTCAGGCCAGAGTGGACAGACAAAGACGACTATAACATTGAGAGACAGCCGGGGTCATTGCGCGTGGTAGCAAGTACAGCTGCCTCAGTTCGCATCCACCGCCCAACTCCTGTGAATCCTCCTCCCACCTCTTCGGCTCGGTCCAACGAAGAGCCTGTCCGTCCACCAACTCCCATTTCGCGCCCTACAAACGAGCTTCCTCGTCGACTCCGCCCTGCACCAAGTCTCCTGCGCGAGTCATCAACCCAGACCTACACCTCGCCTTACTCGATGGGTGATGACCGTCCCTCTACCGATCCCCCCGCTACCTCGCCGGAAGAGAGCCGCTACCAGGGCATCTTTGACCCACCGTTCAATATGCCTTCCTCGCCGCCCGTCATGGACAGCGGGTTCACTAACCGTTCTAGTCCCGTCCTCCCGCCTTTGCCTATGGAGCCTGATTCCGGCTTCATGAGCGGTCCGATAGAAGATCTCTTGGATGACGACGCATGCCCGCGGACGAATGCAGATGAAGACGCAGGGACGCCATTGGACGAATGCAGAAGAGCAACCTCTAGCGGAAATACCACAGAGGAGCGGCCTGTAGACACTGGGGCTGCAGCCGCTTCGCCTGCCAACCTTCCTCCCGCTCAAGGGCATCATCATCACCATCACCACCACCATGACAACTTTTTGGCAAGCGATGGGCTTGTAGATCAGTCTTCGACAGAGCAGGCTCCTCCACTTCCACGTCAGCCAACAAGGGTCACGGGATCCAGGCCTTCTTCTAGGCCTTCTTCCAGAGCCAGTGCCAGACAGGCACCGAAGCCTCTGGCGCCTGCCCCCATGTCGCAAAGCGAGGTTGAGCAGCTTATGCAGGCCATCCCTGCAAGCGACCCTGTACTACCGCCGCCGGGCACTGTGCAACACCCTCACTCATGGGCTGGCCCAATGAGTGATCTTCCCAACATGGAAACGCCTGCCCCGCAGCCTATAGAGGAAGGTAAGGTCCGGAGCGGAGCGGGTGCGAGGAGATTGAAACAGGTTCAGGCGCGCCTCGAAAAGTGTGTCCGAGATGGTCAGATTCCGCCTTACTGTGAGAACTGTGGAGCAATCGAAACACCCACTTGGCGAAGGGCCTGGTCGAAAGACATTGAGGGCAGCGAGCAGGATGCAAACGAATATTGCAAAGATCCGACGATGTTGTTCTGGCAAGTGCTGGAGAAAGACGAAGAAGACAGGGTCACCAAGTTCAAGATCTTCAAGAAGACGTTGGCTGATACAGACAACGACTTCGTGCAGATCCTTCTTTGCAATCCCTGTGGTTTGTGGCTTCACAAATTCAAGAACATGCGGCCAGAGAACAAGTGGAACAAGCCTCCAAAAGACAAGAGGAAGCGCCCTTCGAGAAATCGCAAGGGTCCCTTGTCGAATGGCGGTACCGCTACAAGAGCCCGCAGTAAGGCTCAGACAATGAAGCCTGCAGAATCCTCTCCGGGTCCAACGGACGCTTCCTCTCCAGCTGCGGATGAGGGAACCACTCCCCATGTGGAGAATGATCACGACAATGATGGAGACATCCAGGAGCCTCCCTCAAAGCGGCGCCGCGCGAACAGCGTCGAGCCTAGGAGGACGACGGATACCGCGGAGAACCGTTGGCAGGAGCAAGATGCTATGGAGGCGCTGCGTCGAGCAATTCAATCGAGCCCTGCGCGCAACCTCGAAACTCGCAACATTCCAGGTTCTGAGAACAATCTCACCCCCAGGCCTGTTCGGAGGGCCTTGTTCCCAAATTCGCACGAGGAAGGAGCGATGAAGGAGTTGGGTGACTCCTTGATGAACAGTCCCCGACGCAGCAGCCCCCGGATGGCTTCACGGGCATCAGATGGCGGGCCCCAGGACAAGGAAAACCAGCCTCCCCAAACCCATGGTGTGAATAATAATAATGATAATCTTGACGATCTCTTCGAAAGTTCAAAATTTGAATTTGAACCCCCCTCCACTCCGACTCCCAAGCGACGGACCCCTCGGCCGAATGGAGAAAGGAGGCATTCTTTGCCGTGTGTCTCACCCACGGCGGAGAAGAGAAGGGATGAGTCCACCAAGACGACACCAACAAAGCTGACTGCTGAGAAGCTTCAGCGTGCCCAGGGAGGAAACTCCGGGTTGACGCCTCGTGACTATAAGCTTAGCAAGCACTTCGGAGGGGATATCCCTGATCTCCCTTCGATCCATGGCAACAGTCCGCGGGCGGGCAACTACGAGGTCATCGATGGTATGATAATGGACATCTTCGATGAAGATGCTGCGTCGGTTGCACAGACAGACTCGTTCTACCCTTTTGAGCCGCCAAAATGCCCTGCTAGCGGTAACTGGGCCGATTGGGCCCCATCCGACTATGTGTCTCCAGTCGGCTCTGATGCCGAGGACAATGGGGAAGAGCGCAAGAAGCACGGACAGTCTACGACGTTCAGTGTTTCTGCGAGTGATGAAGACCTGATCAACGCAATTCTTTCTGATCCTTCGGTCCAGAAGGAAAACCTTCATAATTCACAATTCGGACACATGATCTTCCCTCATTCGACGGGTGACCACCACAATCAGAATTCACAACTTCCAGAATCTGGCTTTTTCAGCTCCGACTCGCTGAATCCACAACATATGGATGCTGGAGGGAAAGGAGCGGAACCTACAGCTCCAGGTAACGGCAAACAAACCGCGGACGTCGCAACGTCCTCGAACATGACACAACAACAGCAATCCAACACAAACACGCCTAATTCGTAGGCGACACCTGGCGTCCAGCCATGAAGAAATACTTGCATGTTTACGCACTGATCATTTTTAGCGACGGCGTTGGTCGATTCGATCTTGTTTCAGCTTCTCGTGTCTGGTTCGAGGCAGGAAATGGTTATTTCTGTTCTTTTGCATGTACGGGATCATCCTTTGCACCACCAGATTCGAGTCTGGTTGCGAATTCCTTTTTTTTCCACTCGCTCATTTGCATTTTTCACCGGCGCACGGTGTGGGAGAGACTACATGGAATGAATGATAGTCCTTCAACGAATGTTATCGCGATTGAGGAATATTCTCGCGTTCGTCAGTGGAATTTTTTGTACATAGTTATACCCACATTCACAGGGACGGCTGTTTGAGGCGGAGGAATAAGTCCGGTTGCTTGGGATATTAGGGAAAGGGATTTAGGTGCTTACTCCGAAGGAAAGCACAGCATTAGCGTTAGTGCGAATGGATATGGTATCTGAACTGGCGATATTGGCATTTCTTCGTACTATACATTCCTGCTTTGAACTGTAGTTATCGTCCTAGGAAGGTGCTCCAGTACCCGAGCGTACTTCACATGCATCATCTGTCGGTGACTGTTCCCAGCCAGGTCTAAAGTTGCGGGATGACATATGCACAAATCCCATGGAACATGGTTTGCTTTTGTGTCAATCATTCGCCCAGGATTATCTCCCGACCCGTCCATGCAACTCTCCAGAATCTCTTGAATGCGTATCATGCTCACGCAGTTCGGCCCTTTAGAATTCTATTATTGATAGAGGGGTATCTTCGACGTCTTTTTCTTCTCTCCTTTTCCCATCTCCTATCATAATCATATCATGACAAGGCAAAGCCATTATTCACGTTCGTATGCACCACGCCTGCGGACTCTCTCGGAAAATGTCAAAGTAGGAAATCCTCCCTGTCTTCTATTCTAATTATTTCCCTTTCCTTTTTTTTTCCAATCCCTTATTCATTCGCATCGTAGAAGAGCTCCTTGTACCGGTGCGTCACTTCGACGACATGTTCGTAGATCTTGTAGTCTGCATTGTACACGTTCAGTCAGCCACTTCCTGTTATTTTTCATCTCAGATAGAAAACAAGGGATAAATACGCACCGCAACTCGCGGGATTCCCCCAATCGAATGTCCCCAGGACACGGACGCCGAGGCCCTATATATGACAATAACATATTAACATCCGCTTATCTCAAACCCGCAAGACCCCCTAGCTAGCTGGAACAGTCCAGAGTCCAGAAGCTTACCTGACCCCCCGGCAGATCCACCACCTTGCCCACGACCTCGACCAGCTTCCCCATCTGCAGGTGCGAATCCGGCTTCAGCACCAACGTCACGTCGCCGTGGTTCCCGCACGTGATGGTCGCCGTGTCGCCGCGCAGCGCCGTCACCGTGCCCAGCAGCCGCACCGTCTGCGTCTGCCGCGGGCCGGCGCTCGACGGGTGGAAGGCGTGCAGGTGCGCGGGGAGGACGCGGGGGGTTTGGAGGGACATGGCGACGGATGGGGGGTTTTGTTTTTAGATGGGATTTGACGGTGTGGGATTGGTTGGGATATAGGGGAGCAATTGTTGTTTTCGAGGTTATCGAGAAGATAGAATGGATGTGCTGGAAGTAGGAAGGGCTTGCTGCGATGGATGTATCACCTCGATAAGCAGTCGGCCGATGGAGATGTTCGCTGGCGCGTTCGCGTGACGCGGTGTCACGTGGTTTTAATGGCCTTCTCTTCCATCTTCCAAGACAAACTCAGTAGACTCTACTTCCGACTTTCCTTTCTTTACCGTCTTACTGGAATAATATTGCAGTTATGAGACTATTATCCGAAGCATTTTGATTTTTCATAGAGTCTAATTTGACTCTATCCTTTAATGTGACAATAGACGGTGTCTGTACAGTTATCATGCGACATGGACAATGGCTGAGCTACCACCCTTACATCCGTAAACGATGCCCGCAAACGCATACGTGTCCCTGTATCAACTAGCCCAAGCTTCCAGTTTGTCAGGATATTGAATACAGAACAGAACAACATCACGGGCCGCAAAAGTATCTTCAAGACAATCGTGCCTCGCTGCAGCATCGTTCTGGACCTCCTTTCCAAGCAGCTCTTGACACAGCGCCTTGAGTTTCCACGTGCGGTAACAATAACAGGATACTGCCTTCTTAGTCAAGATCGCCGAGTCCACGACACGCGTATGTACCATTCTCAGCGCCTCGAGATCATTGTTCAAGGCATGGCCGACGAGGATAGTGTCCTCGTCGACATACATCCATAGCTCTTCCTCCCGCCAGCCGTTCAAGGTCTGCCCTTCGGCCTTCTTCTGTTCCAACAGAGATTCCGTGACGTCGCTATATCTCGTACGCCAGTCGACGACCTCGCGGGTGGGGACTACGTACTTGTCAATGAGGACCTCGCCGGTGAGGAAATCGACGGCGCAGAGCTGCACGAGCTCGCTCTGCGCGTTCCCTATCCCTAATACCCCGATCATTTCGCAGTCTAGGGCGACTGCGGCTCGCCTTTGCGGGTTGTCTAGTCGGCGAGGAGGGCTATGTCGGAATTCTCTCGACAATAGCGGTATTCTGCTGTGTGGATGCGCAGTGCGGGCAACTTCCTTCCGATCTGGTAATAGGTAATGTCAGTGTAGAGTTCGAATGTTTCATTGCCCAATACAAGCATCAACGACAGTAACAAGTGATCAGTCCACGTACTTTGATAATGCACGCACTTGCTATTGACAAAACGTTGTTCGTATTCCTTACAATTGATCCCTGGAACAATATAATTACCCCAAGCAAGTTCTCTCGTGGCATGGCATTTTTCTGCGAGCTCTTCCAAAACGGTCTCTTGCTCTGTTATCAAAATAGATGACCATGTGTGATTGGCGGTGCGCAATACAGCATTGGAGTCCTGTTGTCGCGTCTTTCTGGGCTGTCCATCGACCGCAATCGAAAGAGTTCGACATTGTCTGTGAGGCTGTGGATGTTGATAATACAGCTCACTGGAGCATTATATTCTGTCCGACGGGCAAGGTGCCTATATATCGCTGTTATAAGCGTGGAAGTCTGATCTGTATCCAGCTCGTCAGAGTTTTTCGTGACGTATATACTCGGTGCTTATGTGCTGTATATAGACCAACTGCTAGACCTGGGTATCACCGCTAACACGAGTTTTATATAATAAAGTCTAGAGGACGAGACTCCTTTTGTAGCTTGTAAACCCTCGGTAATTGACCGCAACTGCTGCCTTTTGTGTCCCTTCTTGAGACTAGAACAGAACCTTGGGGTGCTTTGCCCCTTGACATCTTTGTCGACCAAAATAGCAGCAAGTGGAGAGAGTACACAAAGGACGATAAGTAACAGATAAGCCAAGGGAACCGAGCCGATGCATTCAGCAAAAAAATTGACTTCGAGTATGAAAAGTATCTTTTTGACAATCGATAGTGGCTTGTTTGTTATTGATTGCATCGGCGCTAACCTTGGAAACCTTGGATGACCTTCCTTTTAGTTTCTAACGTGCTTTGTGGTTTGGAGAGTAATGTACTTTAATACATCTCCTTCAAAGGACTCTGGGTTCCTAATGCGAGATCCAATTCTATGGATAGATATATATGTGAACACAATGCATTTTGTGCACAATATCTTCGTCAAGTGTCCTTGATATAGGAAATTTAGGGGCCTAAAGAGTGCATTGCAACGTGCGTTTAAAAAAAATCATAATTATCCGTACGTTATAGTCCAAGTTCTATCTCCCTTGCTTCTTTTAATGCATACCTTCTACTGTAAATACTTCCCATAATTCAAGAACGAAATAGTATATATGCATATGCTCGTATATAGTATGGAATGCTTTAAATATTTTGCATGTGGTGTATCTGCGAGTATTCTAATACCATCACCTGGAGCTCCATTTGACAAATAGATAACAAAACCATGCGATTAATCTCCCCAATTCTACTTCACCTTTAATCTCACGACCACCAGCCCAGGGGTGGACGGAAACAATCAAGTTGTCACTCGAGGCATACCTGGTATAGGTCACGTGACAATAGGGCATCCCGCGAGGCGCTCCATCCAAAGACGGCCGTGGCAAGCTTCCCGTCGGACTTGGAACCGCAACGCGCCGCACGACCTCTCCGCATCCAAGATACCCCAGCGCGGCACGCAGAAGCGGCTTGCTCTGTGTCCTCAAATAGGAGACACAGTAGTCTCTACTTCCCACGGTCGCGGGACGGTCAAGAGACTTCGTTTCAATCCAGGCAACCGCTAACTTTTAACAACTTCACCCGACTTTCTCGTCGCGGCCTCCGCCGCCGCCGCCGTCGACACCATGCCTCCACCAACTCTCCCTGGCGCCCGCCGTGGCATGACGGCGAACCCTATGAAGCCGGTGAAGCGCTACCGCCCCGGAAAACCGATCGCCGAAGAGCCCTCAGAGTCGGAATACGAAGAAGAGGAAGAGGAGGAGCAGCAGCAACAGCAGGAAGCGCAGCGGCGACAACAGCAACTACAGCAGCAGAAGCAGCAGGCACAGCCACCGAAGGCGACCTCTTTTCCGGCAGGTGCAGCTGCGACGGGGAAGATTACAAAGGGGGTTCAGGAGGTGAAGATTGAAGATGAGGATGAGGAGGGGTTCGTGACGGAGGAGGAGATCGATGATGAAGACGCTGCGAAGGCGAAAGCGGCCGCTAAGCCCGCTGCGGCTGCCGCTCAGGCGGGGAGAGTAGCTGCTGCTGCCGCGGAAGAAGAGGAAAGTGAAGAGGAAGAGGAAGAAGAGGAAGAGGAGGAGGAAGAGGAGAGCTCTGAAGAGGAGACTCCGAAGAGAATGCTCCTGCGGCCTACGTTCATCAAGAAAGATAAGCGTAACGGTCAGGGTGCTACGAATGGACCCGCGGCCCCTGCGTCCGCTGATTCTGCCGCCGAGGCGGAAGCCCGGCGGGCACAGCGGCAGGAGAAGGCGGACATGCTTGTCCGGGAACAGCTCGAGAAGGAGGCAATCGCCCGCACGGAGAGCAAGAAGCAGTGGGATGACGACGAGATAGTCGCGCAGGAAGGCGAGGAGGACGCCGTTGATGACCGGGACGGGCTCGACCCCGAAGCGGAGTATGCCGCGTGGAAGCTCCGGGAGCTGAAGCGCATCAAGCGCCAGCGCGAGGCCATCGAGGCCGCGGAGAGGGAGCGCGAGGAGATCGAGCGCCGCCGGAACCTCACCGCGGAGGAGCGCGAGCGCGAGGACCGCGAGTTCCTGGCCAAGCAGAAGGAGGAGCGCGAGGCCACCCGCGGCCAGGCGGGCTTCATGCAGCGCTACTTCCACAAGGGTGCCTTCTTCCAGGACCAGCTGGAGCGTGAGGGCCTGAATAAGCGGAACCCCATGGGCAGCAAGTTCGTGGACGACGTGAACCGCGAGACGCTGCCACAGTACATGCAGATCCGAGATCTGACCAAACTCGGAAAGAAGGGAAGGACCAAGTATAAGGATCTCAGAACCGAAGACACGGGCCGTTGGGGCGAGGGCATCCTCGATAACCGACCGCGCGGAGGAGGCAGCCGCCGTGACGGCGTCCCCCTGGGCATCAAGGATGAGCGATTCTTGCCCGATCGAGACCGAGACCGCCGGGATGATCGTGACAGGGGACCGACGGGTGCCAACGCCAGTGCGGTCAGGGACAGGGACAGAGACAGAGACAGACGACGGTCACTGTCACGGTCGCGGTCGCGGTCGCGGTCGCGTTCACCACCACCGAGACGGAGGTCGAGATCCAGATCCAGGTCCAGAGATCGGTACGATGACAGGAGGCGGTATCGGGACGACGGTTGGAGAGATCGTTACGATGATCGGGACAGACATCGAGAGGATGACCGGAGAGACCGTTCCAGAGACCAATACAGGGATTATGAAGACAGGGGCCGCAGGAAACGGAGCCATTCACCGTATGATGACCGGGACAAGCGGCGGCGGGTGGAGAGCGTTGCTTCATGAGAGAAAGACACCTAATTCATTAATTAATGTCGGGTATATGCGCGCGCATCTTGTTGCTGGCGTTCGGGGTATTCAAACCATCTGGGTAGTTTATTATATTCTATTGTGCATAATGACTCATTTTTTCATGGCACGGGACCTGAGATAGATATGCATTTCTTGTTTTTGGTGTAGGAGTATACACCCAAGTCTTCATTTTGTTTTGAAGAGGACTCGAGTGGTCAACTAATTAATTAGATCTCTGAGGCAAAATGTAGCAAGCAGGCGCCTCCTTGAGACACATAGACTGCAGTAGTAAGGGACGCTTTAATCGAATCCAACGATTGGCCCCGAGACCTGATCTGAATGTACAGTACATACACACCATATGCGTACATCTCCGCGACGTTTCTAATCCCGCGGTAATATGTCCAGGTGAAGAAAAAGAGAGAAGCAGCCAATGCTTCTGTTCTGTGAGTGAATGCAACGTAACGCCCTGCCATAGCAACAATCGTCGAATATATCTTCAAACCCAAATAAACAACCCTCCCGTAACGCCATTGCTGATGAATACCCGTCTCAACGATAACAGTAACAATATGAGGCCCCCCTTTTCTCAGGTCTCCTTAACTCAATCCCTACACCCTTTTTCTTCGGCGGATATATAGATAGATCACGGGAGAGGGTGGTGGAAGATCCTGAACACGTCAAAAACGTCACCGTTCATTCCAGGTTATTTTATTTTTATTTCACCCCCGCCCTCTCCAGCATCTTCTCCCTCTCCATGACACTGTCCCCAAACCGCACCAAGAACACCGTCCGACTCGGCCACATGTCCGTCGGCTGATTATGCGCCGTGACTTTCGCCTCGAACCCGCACCCGTCGCACACACCCTCGATGATGCCCGCCACGAAGGCGGCGCAGTTGAGCATGCTCATCTCCTTGGGCACGCTGATGTACGTGTTGACGAGCGGGTCATTGTCCGTGATCATGTACTCGTTGGGGGTCTGCGGCGAGACCGAGTGCTCGAGGGCGTCAGCGGGCCGCTGGAACAGGAGGCGCCAGAGGGGCCCGTGGATGAGGTGCAGGAGGGGCAGGATGCGGAGGGGCCGGTTGGGTGGGCACGAGGTGGTCGAGGAGGAGCTGGTGAGGGAGGAGGACGAGGTCGAGGTCGACATGGAGCGGTAGAAGAGGAGGTCGAGGAGGCGGAGGCCGAGGGGGTAGCCTTGCTCGTTTAGTCTGGTGGATGGATGGCATGATCGTCAGCTTTAAGATGCTCTATACAGGTCGTATGGTCTTTCAATTGATCTTTTCAAGAAGCCGTTACACGGCAATCCCAATCACATCTGGTGTAAAAGACATCCCACACGCGCAACGGCGAACTCACCTCTTCTCCAAATCCTGTATCCCCGTCACCTTCCTCTGCGCGTACGACACCATCTCCGCAAAGATATACGCGAAGCTCGCCCGGCTCAGGTCCGCATTGCGACTCCGGTTGAGGTGTCGGTCGTAGATGGTCTTGCGGTTCGACGGCACCCGCAGCCCGGGACTCGGCTGCCCGATCGACGACGCATGGCGGCGCTGGTACTGGGGGTTGTTCTCGTTTTCTCCGCCGGCAGCGTTTGCGGGGGTCGAGCCGCTGCCGCTGCCGCCGCCGGCGCTGAGGGAGAAGTGTCTGGCGGAGGAGGACATGGTTGGTGGTGGTCGTCTCGGGGTGAAAGGGGATAGATGGGAGGATGCGGGTGACGGAAAGGAAAGACGTCGATGGGACAGCGGGATGTAGTTTAGAGCTTCGTTCAGCGGTAGAGGTCGTGAAATAATGGAGAGAGAGGCTCGTTATAACATTTTTGGCAGTATAATTGGGAGGGTTGAAGGCGGAGGCGTTCAATGCGCGGCAGTTATACACTTCATCTCCGCGCGCGCTCTGTATGCGGTGCTGGTGTCGTCTGTACGGACGTTTCGTACGGGAGAGCAAACCGCCGGCTATGCAATCTCGAGAAAACAGGCCTAAAACGCAGAATTGCGACACCCAAAAATTTCACTTCCTCCATTTCACTTGTAGGAAATGGAGATACTTTAACATAGAGCAGCGGTTTCAATATTACTGGAAGATTATGCTCGCTTGATCAAAAGCCTATGAGGGGTCAATGGAGAAAGCTACGGGTATCACCTCAGAATTGCACAGAAAAATATCTAAAGATTCACATCCAAAACGCGAATTATCATCTCTACATCCTGTATAATGAAACACTATCTAGTGGAAACGGCTACAGTGAGTATATCCAGAGTACATTGACTTCTGCCACGGCCAGGCCATTCACTTCATTACACGACGGCCAGGATTTCCCGGAGATTCGTCAAGCACTCAAACATATATCAAGATGTCACAGAACATATGTTTCGCGCTCGAGGTGTTCCTACGACGAACCCGTCAACTCTCATTCATCGTCGACGATGAACATCCAATATCGCTCAAGAATCATCTAGAGTCCTGATGACCCGTTAGCGCTCCACTCATTAACCAAGAGATGAAGTAAACAGAAGCGCCAGGCAATCAAATAACAAGATCAGACATCCAAGGAAGATTTGCGCACAGAGCACGTCTAGAATGGGTTCGCAAGGCGACGGCTAGCGTGGAAACTGCGAATGTGGAAGGAAGTTTCATCATCGGAAGGAGGCTGTGTTGTTTCAAGGGCATGTAGAAATAGAAAACGATCGTACTCACCATTTGCTGTGAATGCTGGTTGCGGGTTCGAAGGGCGAGTCCCACAGACACGCCCACGGTTAGTGTTGTCCAGAAAGCAAGATCGTCTGTGAAAAACGAGAATGGGATAGGACATCACAGACCCCGATCCTGCCCGCAGCAGGAGACACATTTTTCTCCTGCTGCTGCCCAAGAATGGGTTGCTCTCAAGTTGTGATGAGAGCAGAGCCTTGGTGAGGTTGAAGGGCAAAAATTCTTCGCGGGATGCAAGGGGCCTTTTTATAGCTCCCGCTGCTTAGCGAGGCTGCCGGGGGAACCACAGCGCACGAATCTTCTAGAGAACAGCGCTCCGCTCCCTCCCTCCAACAGTCCAACAGCATAGCAGAGTAGCGGTGGAGCCTGTTCTCCATCATCAGAGACTTTTGTCGTTCAGTAGTATTTTTCTGGATCTTTCTTCAGATCTTCTTCTATCAGCTTGAGTGGTGTATCTCGCTTTCATTATCCCGATCAATCCCTGACTAAGTAGATAAGGCATGTGACATGCCTCTGACCATCCAATCTCCTTTCATGACTACATTTACTCCGTATATAACACCGGGAATCGCAATTATTTTCCGTGACAACGCTGTCATGGGCTCCAGCAGAATAAGAAGTTTGATTCTAGATTGCTTTTGCAGCCGTCAAATCCCCCATGTCTTTGCGTCACCTGAAGCCTTTCTGCCTCTGTCTTGAATTCCAATTCAGCGTTTTTGAGATGCTCTGTACCCAGTTCTCGCTCCGCCGTCCTGGAGGTAGAACATTTGCGAAGGGATACCGGGATGCGGAGACTGTGACGTAGTCACCGGGATGTAGCTCAATCCTGATTCTCCGTGTTAATTCGAGTCCACTCATGTTTCCGTCTTGAACCAAACTCACCTCTCACGCCCGTCAAAGCTCGCCCACGAACTTGTGCGGGCATCATATGGCACGCCCATCCGCAGGACAATGGTATCCGGCAGGATGATCGGCCGGAATGATAATGTGTGCGCGCAAATGGCGGTAACGAGGATGACTGGGTTCTCCGGGTGCGATAGCGACCCTCCAGCGGCGAGATTGTAGGCAGTTGATCCCGTGGGAGTTGCGACGACAACTCCGTCGGCTAAGACCGTTGTGAAATGCTCGTCGTCGCCGAATAGTTCAATTGAAGACATCGCTATGCAGCTCTGTAAGCAACTAAAGCCAGAAATCAAGCAAACGGACCTGTGAGGGATATACGTACTTGGATTGGGACCCCGATCCAGAACGACATCGTTCAGGATCTCAAACACCCTGTCTGGCGTATGGGTCAGAGTGTCCTCTGACTCCTCCCCGATAAGCTCCTCTACCAGGTCTCTCTTCTGGCGCGGATCTTGCTCGCGCGGTTTGCTTCTCATGATAGTACATTCGAACCTCAGCCTTAGACTGACGATGACCCCATCTCGGAAGGCACTCGTAAGCGTCTTCTGGTAGTTTTCGAAGTCGAACTTGGTCAAGAACCCGAGGGAGCCCAGGGAGAAGGAAAGAACCGGAGGCACGATACGCTGGAACAGCCAGCTGGTGTAGAGCACCGTCCCGTCGCCTCCAAGAGTGATGACGAAGTCGAACATCTGAGGGTGATCCTGCGCAAGCCGGCTATCCCAGTACTTCAGCCTGCCCTCGGCCGAGGGCTCCTCCTCGATCAGCCGGGCAGCGTTGAAATCCGGATGATTCTCGAGTCTCTTTTCCACGTAGACGGTGTATGGGGTGTCGCGTTCCGGGGAAAGAAGCCACTGCGTGACCTCCCTCGTCAGGCCGACCAGGGACTCGTCCTGCGCCTTGGTCACAAGGAAGACGGTCTTGACCTTGAGCTTGAGCTTGATGCTGCCCAGCTTTTTCGACAGCTTGCGCACATTCCAGGCCATGTCCGACAGCTGCTTCTTGGTCAAGAGCCGCGACTGGACGACGGCGGGCGTAACCTCCTCGTCCTTCCGGTTCGAGTAGTCGACAGCTGAGGCCCGCTCATTCTCCGGGATTTTGGTCTCGTTGATGGCGCACTCCTCGTCGGTCACCGGACTCCTGATCTCCACGATGTCCTCGAGCTTGTTCGAAGGCTCGGTCCATTCTCCGGAGAGAAGGGAGTGCACGAAGCAGGCAGTGTTTCTGTCGGACTGGTGGTCATGGCGCCGCGCGAGTTTGGGGTCATCGCCGCAGACAAGGGAGGATTTTCGACGGTGGTTACTATCCGGACTGAAAACGACCTGCGAAGGGAGAAAAGGAAGCTCATCGTCAGTCCAACGGAACTCATACCCGGACAGGTGATCAGACTTACCTCTAACTGGTTATGGAGCTCTGAGTCGCTGATCGACTCTCCATGGCTCTCCGATCCGACAAGATTAGCTTGAAAGGGTCCTCAAGTCAAGCGGGGAAATCTGGCAAACGTACGGGATCCTCTCCGGACAGTGACGCCTTCAACTCATGGCTAGCCATGCCGAAGAAGAGTCAATTCGCGTCTCGAGGCTAATTCTATGGTGAAATCCCGGTCATGATAATAGCCGTGGTTGACACGGTCGCGTCTTGTTGGTGCTTGGCTTGCTCGGAGGTTCGCACGCGGCGTGTTCTGAGAAGCGGAAGGCAATGACGTCGACACATAATGCATGCGTGTTGCGGCCGCGACCAGGAGGAGTCTGCAGATGGGATCGAAGAACAGCAAAACTGCACTGTGTTTACTAATATTGAGCCCTGGAGAGAAGCAAGCCTGCCTGTTTATCTATCTTGCGCGAAATTTCCGTCAGCGATGCCTCTGTGATTTCTATATCGCAGCTACGTCAACTTTTTATAAAATTGCGCCAACTGCCCCCCATGAAACGTAAGCCACCTGTCGCCGAGGGGCTATTCCATACCACTTACAGCTTCATGCATGCAATCCCAAGCCGGAGGCTTTGACTTGATTGTTATATCTTTGGTAGTCTCTGATGGCCATTCTAGCATACATTAAGGGTTGCATAATTCTCCAGCAGCCGGGAATTATCCTGGTGGAACTAATCACTAGAAACGACCAAATTGAATCATCTTGTTACCCTGTGATATCCAAAAATCTAGCAAAATTCTCCCTTCGTCTTACAATGCAGATGAATGAGAGGATCTTCCGAGGACAGAGGGCTTTACAGCGTATGACAGGCATTTTCGAGTGCCTAATACGGAGTACACAGACAACAAAATGCCCACACAAGTCAGCAGCTCCAGGTCCAGTGACACAGGAGCAGTCAAAAAGCAAGCAAGCAAGTAAGCAAGCGAACAAACGAAGAAAAGATCCACCTGTGCCATTTAACTTCCCCAAGGCATGCCGGAATTAGAAACGGACTTGTCCGACAAAGACTATGTACGGCGTGAAAGGGAGGACAAAGACACCGGTGAGGCAGATGCTTTTTTCTCCGCCTTGATTATCTGAGTAAAAGCCGAGGTTATCGACAACCAATCGGTCCGATTTAATTAATGACTGCACCTCGACGTGGAGTGCAGCGTCAGCGAAGGCGTACACACAGTAGCATCACTGTGTACGGAGTAGTACTCCGTAGATACGGTCTCGAATAAGGGATCTGTGTTGCATCATCTGGCAAGTTGGACCCGCTGACCGAATAGGCGTTATGATCTGAAAGGGGAAGTAGGACCTGTGCCCCTTTCAGCTATCCACATCTACATACGTGATCTGGATCGCCGGGTGACTTATGAGCAGGGATGGCTGCTGCTGCGTACGATAAACTCCATACTGCATGGAGTACGGCGCGGGATGGCGTCCGTTGCGGAAATCTCACATCTAACACGGCCAAAAGGGGATTATTATTGTCATGCCTTAGTAGCTGCATTGCGGCTGCAACGTGCATCGGACATGTGCACCTTTAAATTGATGTGATATGATACAGGATTGTGGAGCCATTTTTATAGCCAGCCTGTCTGAAGTCCTGGATCCCATGTTTACCTTGGACTGGCTCCTTTGTCGACGGCTCGAGCCCCGGTGGGCGAAAGAAGGGATCAAAGCAGAGACACCGAATCGCGGCAAGGATGAGGAAGACCAACTTGATGCGATGTCGTAAATCCCGTTCATGTACTCCGTACAGAGAACGGAGCAGTAGATGATTAGCCCTGGTGCTTGCAAGACAGGTTAGTAGTAGTAAAGTAATACTGCGTACGGACATTCTCCGTAGAAGAGTCGCTTAAGGACACGCAGCCGCAACTCCTCATCTGTGGAGTGCGGTAAGCGTGGGCATGCCGGAGCCTTGTAAGGAGTCCATGCAGCTCCATTATTCCCTGTTCACGGAGTACTCCGTAGTCTGTGACCTCTGGCTAGCATTAGTTTGCAATGATTAGCTGACAGCTTTCGCTTTCTATCCAGGATTGACCTCTTTAGGAAATTTTCTGTCTTGAAGGCGTGAGAAGATTGTCAGACGAGACTACTCCGTACTGACTCACAACTTGCAGGCAATATGCATCGAGCATCGGAGCATGTCTGGCGGCTTGGTTTGTTGTGTCAGAGCCACTACTGCGAGGTTAACTAGCAAGTAAAAGGCCTGAGAGTAAGTCCACACCGTAACCCGTTGGAGCTAAAAGTGGTAGTAGGATGAAGCGAAGTCTGAAGAGCGAGAATAGTTCTGGACACTGGGACCAGCCACCGAACGTAATAACCCGTTGCCATTAGATCTGCACTCAGCTTGGATTTTTTTTGGACGCTGATACTCGTCCTGGATGGCAGTCGGTCGCACCAGGAATGAACCTGCTCGTTTGCATCGTAGTGCGCCGCAAACTACTGAGTTTGGAGCAGAGGGTGAAAATCTTTGCATTTCATCTTGCCATCTGGAAACTAAAACTCCTGGCCCTCGTGCCTGTGGATCCGGATGGGTTGATAGTGTTCATTGTCGACTAACGATAAGTTTAGTGGTCCCAGTCTCGTTCAGGCCGCGGCTAAGGAAGACAAAGAAAATTAAAATGAAAAAAAGGCAGGCCCTGCCATGACTACCGAGTCGAGGGCATCACCTCGTGAGGTTCGAGGACGAAATTGGAACCTTTAGCAAGGAGGGTACGGAGTCAAAAAGGGTCAAACTCGAGGACCTCGGAGCTGACGAATTTGCGACCGACCTGGATCTTGGCTTCCCGGAAAACGCATCGACGAGCAGTCAAGTGGAAATGGACCGGCCGGCGACCGCAGTTCTGTTCAGTTGGAAGATCAGTCAGTCTGGATTCGGATGTCATGGGGCAAACGTCGGCGCAGGAGCAAGCGTCGCGAAGGCGCAAGCATCCGAGCGAGTAGTAGACTTGGGAACATCGCACAGCGCGCTGCGTCCTCCGTAGAGCCCACGCCCCAAAAGAATGGCGCGTCGGACCCCATGCGAGTAAGGTTCGGAGGGGTATTGTGAAGCCCAGAGACAGGTCGGACGGACTCCAAGTAGCGAAGCCACCGGAGGAGGGCTAACCGCTGCTAAGGGCTGTTCAGCGTTGGGCCTGCAGTTTGGGCGATGCTCCATCTCCAAGTTCCGCGCCCCAGCCTCGCCTAGGAGAAACGCTGCAGCCTGGTGGCGAGTAGTAGGACGGACTCGACGGAGCAGCCTAAGAGGGTGTCCAACTCCCGTCGGCGCCCGAACTTGGATCATTATTCGTGACTCAACTTCTTTGGCTTGATCCATCCTACGGAGTACGCTCGAGCAGCTTGCAAGGAAACCCCCAAAGGTTAAAACAGGACTGACCGACTTCGGGACAAGCATATGAGCCACCGCATGATTACATGCACTGTTATATTCCGCACATGGTCTCGACGTCAAGGTCTTCTGGCTGTGAACCTCGGTAAGCTGCGTGTCTAGAGGTCGGGGAGAACAAACCTAGATTAGCGACGGTCTGGATCTCCAGGCTTCAGCTCGCGGCCTTGCGCAAGGTAGGGAGAGATGAATCATCATGTACTATGTTCACGGCCGCTGGGCAACTGTCCCACCGGTGACTGCGGTCAGTACCCAAGCCCCTGTGGGCGCTTCGGTGTCTCAACTGCAGCGCCCCGTGGAGTCGGACACTTGACCCCGTACCGACTCCATGCAAGGTAGAATAATAATGATTACTCCGTCCTGTACGGACGTCGGACAGGATGTACCTGGAACCATAGGAGGCAAGTGAAAGGGTAAGGCCCCCGCTTGGCTTCATTATTCTGATCCTATGGCAGTGTGCAGTGGACCTTGATCTGATCCCGAGCCGGTTAGCATCGACTCCATCGGGCGGCCTTTGAGAACCTTGCGCCGGGGACGTCCACGGGCATCGACTTATTTGTTAACTTGCTTTCCCGGAAACTGGAAAGGCTGCCCGGGTGGCGCTCGACTCTCGATTCTCGAGCCACATGGCTTCCGCGGGAAATGGGGACATAATACGGAGACTTCCTGGATGCTGGCTCCCTGTGACACAACCGCGGGGGCTTGCTCTACCGTCATGGATCCGCGGGTCTGCTTCTCTGTGAATTCCGGGGGTCCCTGTGCACCATCCGCCAGCTTCCAGCAAGCCTAGAAATCCAGCCAGCTCAGCCGCTGAGCGTTACAGGACCCGCCAACGGTCAGCCGGAAGGGCGTCCTTGGGTCCTCCGTACGCGGTAGACTTAGATATCTGACCGTCTGACGGTTCCCCGAATTCCTCTTTAGTGGTTGCTGGCTTGCTTTATCGGAACGTGAGACCGCCAGTCATCGGCATTCGGGTTGCTCCACATCGATCTGCCCATATTGACGGGTATGCGTCGCCGTCGGGTCGAGCAAGGACTGCAAGGTTGAGGCTTTGAGCATCTCTTTCTAGCACATTCTTGTCAGCTCTGCCGCGCATCTGACCAGCCCCAGGACTGATCATGGCTGGCGACGAGGCCCGACAATAATGATGGATACGAGACCCCCCCCCCTTTCCCACCTCCGCTGATGGTTCCATGATCCGTGGCCGTCGGCTCGACGGCCACGGACTTCCCGTTGTTGCAGCTCTGCTGTCCCGCTTCACCATTCACCACCTAGCGAATATGGAAGTTCGCTCACGAAACTCTGAAATGAATGCCACCTGACGGTTGTTCCACGGTACACAGGGGCAAAATCTGTCGTCTTCGGACAGAGCAAAGGTGTGCTCCGTCCTATGTGCCCAGAACGACATTATGGATACAGCATACTTGTGCATGGAGCATGAAATACCATGTATGGTCATGTGGAATCTAGCTAGACCTTTCGTCCATGTTCCATGCTGCGGCCCCAGGAGCTCTTGTTTACCGACCTTGCTTGTGCTTGAGCCTTGAGGACCTGAGGAGTAAGGACCTTCCCCTGTGGCGTAGATCACTGGAAGCCAAAACGCATGGGCCAAAGTGTAATATAATACAATATACTTTGTATTATTGGAACGGAGATTATGGATTACAATGCCCAATAAGGGTCAGGGAGTCACTGCGTAGCAGCTCAGGCCCGAGTTCCTGCTGCATTATTGTCAGCGAGATCTCAAGTTCGTCACCGGAATAGGTACTGCGTACAGTAGTATCTCTGCTCTATACAGCAGTCAGTCGTATTATTTCCTTGTTCTTGGGCCTTGGACTCGCGTGGCCGAATTGTGGAGACCCTATACGGAGTACATGCACAGCGGCGCCATACATAGGCAGATCGGCATTATGCCGTCACCCGTGATGTGATGCGCATCTTTGGCTGACAGGTAACGATAAGAAGTTCACTTTCCAGTTTCCACTCAAAGTGGCAGCCCTTGAGAAACTTCTGAGAAAGACCAGCTGATCATCCCCTGCCGGCCCGTATTCCACTTGTGGTGATCCAAGTCCGACGCTGCCGAAGCGGCGATACAAACCTCTATAATAGTCTACAGTGACCACTATGGGATTGATCGTCAAGGCACGGTCGCAAATGATAGAACTCTTGCGATGTTGGCACTGAGCAGTGAGCAGCCTGAGCGTCACGTAGGGGAACACCGAAACGGAAATGATGCGCGGGAAAACGAAATTGCAATAATGTTCACTCCGTATAGCACCTTTTCCCGGCCTACAAGGCGCAGCATCTCAGGGTTCTGAACATGCAAGAGAAATAATACTTCTCAAACATGACGGGACGGTGTACTGTAGTGCGTAGTGAATCTAATGATGTGCACGTCCTGTAGGCCTAGAGCAAGGATCCTGCAGTATGCAGTATGCACCATTCAGCAGTGCTAGAGGCGATGAGATCGTCTTACTTCGTATATTTAAGGCTGAGATTCGAGTGGGAAGACAAGTCCTGTCGGCCTTGTGGCAATTTCTGTGGCATCGGCTTACCTAGCCTTTCTCATTTCATGGTTAGATAGCATTGGATGGCAGCCGGGCAGTGACTGCGTATGCCGTTCTCCATATGAGGCTGTCCGCTCGAGGTCATCATTGCTTCCTCTAGAAGTAAGTTTGACTGCTCAAGATGCTTCCGCGAGAACGACTTGTCCGGCGACAATCATCCCCTTGAAATAATCAAACTGGTAAAGGTTCTCTTTTGACTTCCGCCCAGGCCCCGGATGTCTGATAGATGGTTGTGGTTATGACCGTTATGTGCAGGATATTCCAGACGTCTCTCAATCAATTCTTTCTTTCTCCTGATAGTACTCCGTAGTACGGGGAACGGAAGTAGAACACTGCGTAGTAGTGAGTGCTTGAGCGCAACAAGAATAATAACCAGACCCCGTGTGAATGTAACGGCAATACCGTCCTTCCCATTACCGTTGGCCAAAGGGTGCTCCACAGCTCCGTCAGAACTCCGGATGGGGTCCAGGAGTCTTGCCGGATTCCTGGGCACGCGTTTCTCGGGAGGCGGCCGCCTTTCTAATTATTACTACTTGTATCTGCTGGAAGCCTTGAACAGGAAGTAGTAGAGTGTCTCACTTCTGACCGCCTTGGGGCGGGCGGCGAGCGTGAGCTTTTGATCCACTTTTCTGCTACTCTGGGTAAGGAGTCTGCAAACCCCTGGCGTTCTGGAAAAATTTTTTTCTTAGCCCCTGCGCATATCGTGGATTAGTGGGCACGAGCGGCATAATCTCCGACGTCTGATTCGCGGACAAGAGAACGATGATTCCATCACCAGATTTATCGGTTCGATAAAAGAAGACCTAGCCTGGTTGGCGGGCCGGGGCTAGGCTCTGGGCAAGGAGTATGGTGGGGGCTCCATCTCGCAGACTCGCAGACTCGCAGACTCGGTGAGTTATGAATCATGATACAATGATAGACCAGTGCGTCTGGCTCCGTTCGAGTCGCGATGAAGTTGGGCCTCCATAAGCCTCGATAGCAAAGCAGTTCACCAGTCTGGTGTTCCAGTCTTGCAGACGCTGTAACTTGCTGCTAAGGATCGGAGCACTGTAAGCACGACGCACGCATGGACTTGTCACATTCGGCACCAATGATCTCATGTCTGCGGACTGCGGGTGACGCCCCACATGCTGGCCTCAAGGAGATTTTCTGATATTTATCGAACTTAAATAAAATACACGGAGTATATCAAGGATCACTATCCACGTTGCCTGAGCTGCCGAACCCTCGGGTTAGGTTAGCCACCAAGATCGCGGTGTGATCCCAGTTTAAGCGGCAGGGAAAGGTGTGACAACGGCTCCACCGGGGAGCAGAATCGCGTTGTGGATAAGAAGCTAGAATTTTTACCGATTGTGGCACGGAGCAGGGAGTGACATAGTACATTTCTGAGACCATGACTGCGCATATTTGATTCGCTTGCGGGGGCGAGACCTGCGTTGAATCGGACCTCAGGCTCTGGGGCTCTAAAACATCGAGCACAGCATTCCACCGCGTGCATGGCGCTAAGCGCCCAGAAAGACTGGGGGCAGACGGCCTTTCCACCTGCGTTGTCTATCTCCACTCCGGACCCCTGTCGAAGCAGCTGTCGCTGGTCATCCTTGCGTAACGGCCGGTGACGCGTTGATGTGCAGGATGACGATCGGGTAGGGTCGCAGTTAGACATGTTCGTTAGCGGTTAGGGGCCTATGTTCCTGTTTGTTGGGCTCGTTTCCATGAACTATGTCTGTAACTTATCACAGGTAAGGTCCGTAAGGAATCGAGATTTAGGGCAAGACTGGATCCTGGCGGGCCCCAAATTTAGTCCTGGCATGTCCATCGACTCCATCCGCATTGTCCATCGTGCTCCGTACAGAACGGGCTTCCGTTCAACGTCCCATACTCTAAACCTTCCCCCACCATTAACGTGTGCCTCGTCGAGAGTTTGGAACTCGGAGATGGCATGCAGCCGCGGAACCATGATTTGGGGCGCATCTGGTCCGAGACGAGGGTCTTCTCCTTTCTCCGGTAGCCGCCGTTCCTTGTACTTGTCCTTTAGTGTCACCGTCGTGTCATCCTCACATGTGCTATGGAAGACATCGTGGATCTGGGGGCGGATGTGGATGATGCTTTCCTATTCCTTGCCTTGTGACCGCCCCTGTCTCAACTTCCTTATTCCGAATGCATCGATATTCCATTATTTCAAGTCGCTTGCATTCTCTTTTTCTTGTTCTATTTCTCTTAGAACGATTCCTGTAGGAAATAAGTACAGCCAATACCCACGATATTGCATGCTACAGGATAGCGCTCACCATTCTAGGTGTACCTGAGGACTAACAAGGGGTACTTGCAAAAGGTGTGTTCTTCTCATCTGTATTCTGTCTCGATTGCTCTGACTTGTCCTGCAGCCGTGTTTGTTGAAGCAATATTTATTATATGGACGACTATTGGCAGCAGCCGGCCTCTACAATAGGCTCGGAATGGCGTTTTCAAGGCGGCCAATTCTATGAACCGCCGAGTGTTCCAAATGACATGGTGTATGGTTTCCCCAGGACCAGACCTTGTCGTGTTACGAAGCCTCGCAGCGCGGGCAACAGCCCTCGTTCTGTGGAAAGACGGAGGACTACTGTCGCCCATGGTCCCGTACGATACTATCCTGTGGTAAACAACGGGTATCACTCTTCTCTGGATTCTGCTCATCTTTTCTCCGCCATTCAGCGAAAATCTCGCCCTGTCAGCTGGCATCAATCGTCTTCACGGCATGTCAGATGCTCGTCGAGTGTCGAGAGCGCAGCGTATCCATATTGCGAGAACAGCGTCGCTGCCAACGCGCCTGCAGAATTGTTCAGTACGGCCTCTTTCAATGGACTTGTAACTCCAGTGTCATATCCTACGGCGGGAGAATCGATTTCGAATGAATATATCTCTCCTCTCGATGAGTGCTATGTGGTCTCGCCGGTGTCTCAAGAATCCCTTTCTCTTCAAACGAATGGATCGCAGGTCGACATGGTAACGTGTGCTGCAAGCATGCCCGCTGTTCCATCTATGCCACAATATTTGCCCCAAGAGTGGACGTTCGATACGATGTCCATAGGCAATGCTGCACCCATCGGGTACATCACGAACCCTGTTCACGAAAGTGACCCTTCAAACAATTTGACTGCGCCGCCTACGCCTGAGATGTTCCCCGATCAGCAATTTCAGGACGAGTCTCAGTCGCAATCAGAACCCGCGTCACAGCCGGAAGGACAAAATGAGGAGCTTATTGGCGTGGGCCTTTATGACGAGCCCGAAAGTTTTTCGCTTGAAAGTACGCTTCTTGTCGGACTTGATGATTCTCAGGAAATGACCGGGAAGGGATTAAAGTTGGAGGAAACTTTTACTCCTTCGTCCGATAATGAATCAGATGGCGAAGGAGCCGGGAGTGAGGAAAAAGATGACGATGATGCTGAGGCACAAGAAGAGGAAGAGGAAGAAGAGCAGGCTCCCGTTCAGGGAACGGATGCTAAGCCTGCCGAATCTGTAACAGATGCAGGTATCCAAGAAATACAACCCAACACGACTGTTAGCATGTCGAACAAATCGTTCTTTGACGGGGTGGAATATATTGGAGCTGCCATGGCAAAGTGTCCACCTTTGGAGTTTTCAGGCCCATTGTACAGTGACCTTGGATATGGGTGGATATAATTTCTGTCCGATTGAGTCTATCATGAACTGCATAGCGAGGAGTTTCTGGGTTTTTGGCGTTCAGGATGCTGGTCTGTGATACCCCGAAGAGCACGGATTGACGATGTATGATTATCATTATCTAGAGCATAGGGAGCTTTGGAATTGCATCTTGATAGATAGATTGAAAATGGGAAGTTCATGAATCCCGTTCAGTAAAAATGCGCTGAATTTGGCCCTTGCTCGTTCGTATGCGCCGAGGGTTGTCTGCGGATCGTGGGTTACGGCTGGATGGCGGGCGGTGAGCCTTGGAACCGTGGAGGGCATCGGGGCCCGGGGTTACCTGCCGGATTTGGTCCCCGTGAAAAAAACCCGAGCATGCTTGCAAGCCCGATCAGCATCAACTGGCGGCGTTTGGAGTCCTATTAATGGGGAGTCAATACTGACGAATTTTTTTTTTCAATCTACATTTGTTATGGATAGAGAAAATATCTTTGTGTGATTGAGAGCTATTTCTTCTGCAGTTCTAGTTGCAGGGATCCCGGGCAGCCGTTGAACCTTTTTCCGACAGTCTGATCCTACAACTAATTGATCCCCCGCCGAGGGTATCATCAAGGCCCAGGTCTAGCAGAACAAAAAAAAGATTGGCAGTAAGAATGGCCAAGCTTATTTTTACGCCCTGGAAGGAGCACTCCGAACTTGTTGCTGTTCGAGACCAGTTTTATCCTCCACCGTCTCAAGATGGCCCTGATATGCGCGCCAACGCGTGTGCAACGGTATGCGACATTCTCACAGCTTAAGATCTGTGTTGACCTAGTATAAAGGTTGGAGCTTGGAAACTACGGGGCAATCTGCCTCACCCAGTGGAAGCGACTGCACTTCTGACCGATGCGATATTGCACGATGACGCCACCAAAAACTCGATTTTCTCAATCAGAGCTACATACTCTGCTGCATTCTGCCGGTACGTACCTATATGTTTCATTCTCACTCTAGCAGGTTTCAAAATATCTCTGACTCGATTGTCATAGCTTTGTGACGGGTCTTGTCGACTCGAAGCTTCATGGACAGAAAAAAACAATGTTCCAAAAGGCTCTCGACCTCGGGCTTCCTGCCTCGTTTGTTGAATTGCGCCATGAGGCAACTCACCGTGAGCTTCCTTCGTTAGTTGTGCTGCGAAGTGCGGCTCAGCGCTCGCTAGAATGGCTTTGGGACTATTACTGGGCCAAAATAGACTATTCCCCTGTTCCTGCCCCAGGTCCCGCCAGTTCAAATCAAATTAACGACGTCAGAGCCCTGAAGGAGGCTGTCAGACGTTGCCTGGGTCAAATGAGACAGGAAGAAAAGACAGAGCCCCAGAGGAAAAAAAGAAAACTCCAGCATGACAATTTCCTCATCCAGCAGCTAATCTCCATTTGCAAGAATCATGACCAGGGAGCTTTTGCTCTCACAAGAATCTTGCTTGAAGAAAATATATTAATACCAACCGAAAGAACGTGAGTTCCCTGCTAAATTCGAAATAACTTCCACTAAGTCTATTACTTCAGGCTCGGGGCTTCTTTGGACGATGCGTTCTCGAGATGGGATCCGCTATTGCAAACGATTTCCGATGGTCATCTCTCTTTCTTGACTGTCCTCACAGATGAAATGGCTGACGTCCTGGCATCACCAGGCCATTCGGATGTCAAGACAGACCCGCATGTCGAAGGCGTCTACATGTGGCTGGACCACATACTGAAGTCTAAGACATGGAAAGCCAGCAGAAGACACCTTTCTCTTTGTTATATCGTTGCTGTTTGCCACGACAACCCGAACCACTGGACAGAGAGGCTGAACGAGCAATTGCAGAAAGAACCTCATGATTCTGATGTGCTTAACATTAAATTCCCTCCAAAGAGTCGATCAGCCGCAGATCATGTTGAGGCCACGGATACAACCTCGCGACAGGATGGATCGGAAGATGTGCTGAATGAGTACGGATGGGAGGTCTCGGATCGTTGGAACAATAAAGCCATTGGCGTAGTCTAGTCCCAGTCCAGCAATATAAAGCATAATTTATATTTTGCATTACCCGCTTTCCATCATACAATACTCTGTTCCCTACGATCACACTTGAAGGGAAGCCCACCTTTCCTACCAGGGGTCACGTGTATACAAGGTTACATAATAAATCTGTCATTAATTACCAATACACAAACTCCGAAAGGGAAGCATTCCCCGCATTTTCAACCAGATATAAAAAGACGGCATAGCCCATGAATTTCGTAAGAGCCATTCGCCCCTTGGTCAAACGTCGTCAAGCGACACTCAAGAGAACCATGCAGATCCAGTCGATTCCTATGTGTGAGTACCCTTCGCCATAGTTACCCATACAGGTAGTATGTAAATTATGCTTACCGCGGCTGATAATTGATGTTTGATATAGGGACGGGGTCAGGCAATAATTATGCCTACCTCGTGACTGATGAGCCGACAAAGGAGTCCGTGATCATCGACCCCGCGAACCCCCCTGAGTAAGTTGCCTGCCTTCCTGACTGTTATCAATGAGATCTCATCTGATGGCAAATAGAGTCGCTCCGGTGTTGAAAGCCCAAATAGACGCTGGCAAGATCAACTTGAAGGCGATTATCAACACCCATCAGTAGGTGCATTGCCCATAATGCAGCACGTTGAGAAGGACTGATCGTATAAGCCATTGGGATCATGCTGGCGGCAACAATGAGATTGTAAGCGCAGATCCCCCCAGGATCAAGCCTTCAGCGCGCTGAGCTGATATTTTTAGCTGCAACAATTCGGCGAACTGGAAGTCATAGGCGGCAAAGACTGCCAGTCTGTCACCAAGACGCCCAAACATGGCGAGGTGTTCAGGATCGGTGAACGCATAACGGCCAAGGCACTCCACACTCCCTGTCACACGCAAGATAGCATCTGCTACTTCCTTGAAGACGGAGACCAGCGTGCCGTCTTCACAGGCGATACGCTTTTCATTGCAGGTATGTCAGTTGTATACATGCAACGCTATATTTGTCCATTTTGCATCACGGCTAACCATTATAGGATGTGGCCGATTCTTCGAGGGAAATGCAGAGCAGATGCACAAGGCTCTGAACGAGACACTCGCGTCTCTGCCAGATGACACAAAAGTCTATGTAAGAAAGAAAACCGTTAAGAAAATTTGAGACTTATGACTGATAAATATCAGACCGGCCACGAGTACACCAAGCAGAACGTGAAGTTCTGCCTGACAGTCTCCCAGGCAGAGCCGATCAAGAAGCTCGAGGCTTTCGCCGAGAAGAATCGAATGACCCAAGGAGTTTTCACCATTGGAGATGAGAAGGTAAGATACTAGCAGCGAGATTGACAAGAGATCTTAGCACTGACGAGGCTGCAGCAACACAACGTGTTCATGAGAGTCAATGTACGTCCGAGCTATTCCTTCTTGTGTTCGATTAAGTGAAATATTAACCAACGGCTTAGGACCCGGAGATCCAGAAAGTCACCGGAAAGACAAATCCGGTAGAAGTGATGGCCGCTTTGAGAGAGATGAAGAACAAGATGTGATCTGTCCATTGTACTAGCGCATCAATTTGAAACTGCAGTCCAATGTCGTGTTCAATGTAGCGACTTAGTTCAGCAAATTAATAATTGTTGTTCTCTGGATTCACATGGCAAGATGTTATATTCTTCTCCGATGGGGCTGTACCCTCTATTAATATCTCTAACAGACTCACAGAACGTACCGAGTCTTATACCTGTTTCCATCAGTTACTGCGTCTATGATTCGCCTTCTTTTCATGCCGGGTGGACTGATAGCCAGAAAAGTATGTAGAAACCATGCTCCCTAACTTTCCATGGGTGCCCATGAGTTTTCCCAAGCGAAGAGAACTCAATCCAAACCTTCAGAAGTCATGGAACGCCAATGCTCCAAAGCGAAGAACTGGATTAGCCACAGCGACACCATTATCGATTCGCGCTGATGCAGGGTCTCTGTTCTGGAAAACACACAACGTAAGTTGCCTATTAACTCCCTTAAGGCATCGACTTTAGGAGCTCGCCTACTTTCGACGTCCTCGACCGGTTCATTGCTTCTATTAAGATTTTAGTTCCCCTGCCCCCCCAATGTAGCCGAATGCTGCCGCTTTCCGGGTAAATACAATTATTCGTTCCTCGAATTGGGCGGCATAATATATAATATGATCCAAATTTATCCCGTATCATCGTGACGTCAGGTAGCCTACGCACCCAGAAGCAATACAACCTATTATCCATTCTTCCTCTAGGATGTAGTAATTATGAGCAGAGAAGAGCAAGACCAAGAGCAGAAGAATCCCTTTATTGCTAATCCATCTAGTCAATTAATTCATTCCCTTCACCAGCACTGCGAGATTACAATCAAACGCCGTGCACCTAATTGATCCAAGCAACAAAAGCTACAAGCCATGGCAAGCACGAACGTGCAAGGGCGTATCGATCCCAGCGGAGCAGTAGGCGAGCCTCCAACCACCAGGAGCACCGTGCTCGAAACCGGTGCCTCCGTCGTTCAGCGCTTCGAGCCCATCAAGCAGCTGTGTGCTCACCTCAATGCCTTCCACGTCTACGCGGCCGATCCGACGCGCTGTGTCGAAGCAAACCACTACTGCGCCCATATCACCGAAGGTTCGTGCATGAAGATAGTACTTACAATATTGTAATACGATACAGCAAAAGCCAAATTGCAGGAAGGATACTGTATTGATTGAGTTCGTCACAGATATCCGACAATGTCTGATCTACGATACGCCCTATGCCAACGCGCGGCTGATTGGGGTGGAGTACATGATATCCCCGCGGGTCTACGAGACACTTCCCAAAGAGGAACGGCAGCTCTGGCATTCTCACCAGTATGAGATCAAAAGCGGCATGCTGGTTATGCCTGCTCCGCCAGGTAGGGAACTTCCGGACTGTTCATTTGGTTCACTGGAACTATATCTTCCCAAAATCATCTGGTTTGTCCGTGGCTATATACTTCGATTTGCATTGGACTACTTCCAAGCCATCCCCATGGACATCACTACAGTGTATAACATAAGACAGAAGGCTCATTTACTTCTTTCTTCTCTCCTCCCAGGGACACCGGTAACTGTCTGGTCCGCCGCAGAGTTGGAGGAAATGAAGGACCTATTCCCCGTATACGGCAAGACCTACCACCTCTGGCAGATCGACAGAGGCGATACTGTCCCGATGGGCCCTCCGCAGCTTATGGGGAGCTTCACGTCCCACGAAGACGTGGTGAGGGCCAAGCCGGGAGGTCTGAAGGAGCTGCTGGCGGAACGGGATGCGAGGTTCGGCGTGGATCATACGGACAAGGCGGAGAGGCGGAAAGATATCCCAGAAGTGCCTATACATCCTGGTACGTTGTTCTCCGTTGCCCAGTCTTGACGAATTTCTGAAGTGCTGTTTGGATCAACAAGTACGGAGAGGCTGAATGAGTCCGTGTAGATGCCGATGCAATGTTGAGGGATCAGGCCCCTTCCGGTGAGAGGCTGAATGAAACCACGTAGATGTCGATGCGATGTTGAGAGAAGCCAGTGAGGTCGGATTAGTAGGAACCAATTTCCTCGCGGTTTACGACCCGACAGTTGGATGAAAAGACAGAACGCAATGTAGACTTTGAAAAGTCGATGACAATGTTGTGTGACGAGAGGATATCGATAGACCATAAATAATGATATCTTGAGGCAATTGCCTTTGCACATTTAATGTAATTTTTACACTGATATCTCCACTTCAAATGAGCAAAAAGAACATGTATACAGCAACGAATGCATTTCTAAGTATCTATCAAGGGAATGTCTCCCACCCACAACCTCTCAGCTTCCCAGTCCCATAGTTAAATGGGGTAAAAGTCGAGGGCGTTGTTCGGGGATATCTCGCACGCGCCTGCGAGATAAAAATGCTGATCTTGCTTCTCCGTCCACACTCGCACGTCCAGGTGTTAAATTTCGGAAACGACGAGCTCTAGCATATAAGAAGCGTCATGTGTTCATGATTTAGATTGCTTTGCAAGCACAATTGAAGGGAAGAGAAAGGAGAAAAGAAGGCTAGACATAGTGGTGATCCGCATCCAGGACCTCTGTCAGAGGTCAATCACAAGAGTGGTATGGAATTGTGCAATTGATGGCTGTTAGCATCAAGAAACTCGATGAGATATGGCTTTATCCGGCAATGACGTCGAGAACCAGCTTGATTCTGAGGGATTCGGCGTGAGGTATTTTCAGTGTACAGCATACTCATTCCGCCAAACATTGAGCGATTCCAGGTATTTAACAGCTGTGCATTGGATCAGTCACAAGACGAAGAAACAGGTCATGCTTCAATAGTCATGTTGTCCATCACAGTGTGTGCACGTCAAAAAGACAAAATGTACAGAGTGAAAAATCAGAGAGGAAGGGAACGGAAATTTTTAAACCACCAGCGCTAGCGAGGTACCCCACGTGACTTGCACTCCGGCGCGACCTCCGAACGCCGCAGAGCTCCGGAGGGGCTGAGGATACAGACAGACAGACAGCCCCGCAAAGGAGCCAAAAAGGAAAACAAAGGCTCCAATTGCACAAATGGAGCGCCTACTCCGACAAGCCCTGAGGCGGGCGACGCCCGGGGCCATGTTCCGCCTGACCCTCAACGGCCTGGGCGTCTTCTGCGCCTTCACTCTGATCACCGAGCACCTCTTCACCGTGCAGCTGGCCGAGGGGCCCTCGATGTACCCCACCTTCAGCACCAGGGGCGACTATCTCCTGGTGTCGAGACTGCACAAGCACGGCAAGGGCATCGAGGTCGGGGACGTGGTGCGGTTCTACCACCCGACGTTCCTGGGGGTCAACGGGGCGAAGAGGGTGATTGGGATGCCGGGGGACTTTGTGTGCAAGGACCCGGCCTTCAGCACCGAGGTCGGGACGGAGCAGGAGATGATACAGGTTAGATAGCATTCCCCGAGTTGTATAAGACGTATTTTTCTCGTTAGGAGCTCATGGAGTTAATTGGGATGTTCAGGTTCCCGAGGGCCATGTCTATCTCGCTGGAGACAACCTTCCCTGGTCGAGAGATTCCAGAAATTACGGGCCGGTGCCTTTGGGTCTGGTCAATGGAAAGATCATTGCTCGTGTCTGGCCACCCTCGAAGATCGGATGGGTAAAGAATACACTGCAACCTGCAAAATTTGAGGAAGAGTAGAGTTTTGTACTGTCGGATTGGATGCATGATAAGTGGAGCCCACAGGGAATGATCTTGGAAAGGCGTCTAGGAGTCTTCACGGGCAAAATGGGGTGCATATTCATACATATCAGTTGTACAGTACAGTTAATGGCAAACGAAAGTGACATAACACTGTTCGAGCAGGACGTAATAAATCATCTGAACGACGCAGGGTTTCTCCTCTTGTATGGCCCAGGCTCGACTCTCTTCCTCCGAAGCTCCACATCAATACCTTCAAATCCGATCTGCTTCATGACCTCTTCTGTTCCATCATCCCACTGGGTTCTGAACAAGAACGCGCCAATGGGCTTGAGTTGATATCTGGATTGAAGGGTCCGAAGACGTAGGTCATCCCGATGGTTCTCCTTCTCCTTCACAGCCGCGAAGTCCAGGGGCTTCGAGTCCTTCTGCTCCATGACGAAAAGAGAAAGCCGGTGGTACGGGCTTCCCTTCTGCGCAACCGGAGGGAGCCAAGGCAGGATAACTTGGGACTCTTCCGAAAGTTTCGAGAGGTCGACACGGATATTGGTGGGCGAGATGGGAACGTTGACCGCAAGGTAGTGGCATTTGTAATCGAAGCCATTCTTCTCGACATTTGGAACGTCGGGGTCAACGACAGCGATAGTAACCAGCTTCTCACCACGCTCAAAGGACTGGATAGTGAGCTTTGGCGGCGTCACACTGACACGAGAGTTCACAAAGTTCCCCGGCTGGACGCTACGCCTGCCAAAGTACAGCTTGACATCGACGGTCGGATCGCAGTGAGGGAGAACGTCAGGAATGACTTTCATCTGCGTGATCCTCTGGACGATGATTTTGCGGCGGTACTCTCTCCACTTCCGGTCGGCCAGATATCGATAGATCGGCTTGTTCATGTCCCCTGCGCACCGATGCAGTCAGTACCATGCGTAGACACCAGGCGTAGAACATGCTCACAGGCGATCAGACCTTGGCCGTCTTCAAACCTCTTCTTCACCATTGGATCATTGATGTCGGCGAGGATTTTCAGACGCTCCAAGTGCAGCTCCATGGCCCTCAGCCGCGAGTTCTTCGACACTTCTCCTCCGACCTCTTCCGCAGGCCTAGCACGGAGTCTCTCTATCCTGCCGCGCTCGATTTCGATCTGTTTGAGCTTCTCCTCGCGGTCTGCGAGCAGAATCTTGCGAGCCTCCTGGAAACATTGGTAGGGCAGCTCTTCGAAGGGGATGTTGGGACAGTCCTGCAAAGCGGCCCGGCGTCGACGAGATCCAATGGGACGAATGCCAGATTTCAGCAGCTTTTTCTCCAGTTTGGGGCTCGTCACAAGGAGGGGATCGGGCGCCTTGTAGAAAGGCACCTTCTTGGGTTCGGTCGACGCCTGGGCCTGGGCCTCATCCTGAGAGGAGGCTGTCGACCGGAAGGACCGCGTCGCCTGGAGCTGGATGACGGGGAGCGCTCTACTGTAAGTTGTCCGCAGACATTGCAGCAGCGGCCGTGAGGCCAGCTCGCAATGAGACATGGCGTCGGGGGTTGCTGGCCGCGATGGTTGTCAGCTGGGTTTCGTCGACGGTGTCCGGGCGGACTTTTTTGTCGAACTCCCGCCGCGCTCGCCTCGCCTAGCGCCGAAGCGCCCGCGCTCCGAAAGTCTGCGGCCATCCGAACTTTTGCTTCCCAGGGCCGACCTCAACTCCAACAAAGCGCAATTCCTCGCCATCGTTGCGTTTTCTTTTTCACAATGCCTGGAAGCGGTGCCCTGCGGGCGCTGAGATGGCTCGCGCGCAGCTCCAGTGGCCTTCTCCATGGGCCTGAGAGTGTGACGGTATGGCGCATTCATGCCCCGCCTGATGGACATGATGCTAAGGTCTGAATGCTGATGGAAACAGCAACGCCTCGCAGCGCCGTTGTCACGATCGATGGCCACGGAGGCTCAGATGCCGACCGCCCAGGACACTCCGGCCACAGGTTCAATCATCACCGAGATCCCGAAACCAACATGGCATACTCCTCCCGTCCAGGTGACGCTCTACTCGTTCCCCTCGATGGAGCCTGTTCGTTTCGCAGAATACCCTCAGAACCACCTCCTGATGCCTCTCCGAAAGGATATCCTGCACCGCGCGATTGTCTACGAAGGTGACAAGACGCGACAGGGTACGGCCAGCACAAAGTGGAGAGACGAAGTGCATGGAAGTGGCCGAAAGCTGTATCCGCAGAAGGGCACCGGTCAGGCCCGTGTTGGAGACAAGAAGTCTCCCATCCGGAGAGGAGGTGGTGTGGCCTTTGGTCCCAAACCCAGAGATTTCTCCACGGGGCTGCCTCAGAAGATCTACGATAAGGCGTGGAGGATAGCTCTGAGCTACCGGTTTAAGCGTGGCCAGTTGATCGTCATCGAAAATAAGATCGAGATCCCCGAGGACTGCACTCCCTACCTGATCAAAGATATGTTCAAGGTGAACGGCTGGGGACGTGAGAACGGGAGATCGACGCTCATCACGGACCTCAAGGACGACTTCCTATTCGACACTGTCAACGAAGTGTCAGAGCATGCGAAGATTCTGGACCGCAAAGACGTCGATGTCAAGGATCTACTGGAGACCGGGAGATTGATTATTGAGAAGCGGGCGTTGGACAGGATCCTGGCCGAGCATTCGAGGGACTTGAACAACAAGCCCGCGAGGGCCCGATACGACTAACGGCGATGTACTGTACAATAATTGGCGATGGGATGTTTCCCCTTTTCCTTCTCCGATCTTTGTGTATGAAATAGAATCGAAACTACAGTTTGATTGGGTTTGAGGCATGGTATTCCTATATTGTGCGCCTAGCTCATAGTAAGACTGCGCGTTTTGCAGAATACTTGGAGCCCACGAAGAAACCATCTAAACACCAGTTTCGTAAAAGGTACCCCGCAGAATGACAGGTAACCCAGAATAACCGAGTTAATGCTCGGGTGCTGCTGGCGAGCACCTCGGGAGCGGTGCTGTCCCGCGCAGGAAAATCAGCGCTGAGAAAAACTCCGAGGTCAACCGCTGCGGAGAACTTCTCGATCTGCTCTCCAGGGACGCAACGTCGCAACCCACTGCCAACGTCCTTTTTTTTTTTTTTCAACCCCGCCCTGAGGTACTGTCAACGCTCCTTTTTGCCATTGATGTTGCTTCGACCACGCTGTTCCCGGTTACCCACGCCGCTGAGCTGGTTCTCGCGGTGCTCGCCAGCAGCGATGCCTCTGCGCGCCAAAGTGACCAACCCAGCAGCTGCTGGGTGTGCTAGGGTATGTCGGAGCTCTGCTTCGTCTCGAGATGGATGCTGACAGCCTGGCAGATGTCGACGAAGCCTGAACTCCCCAAGGAGCTCCCCGGAGACGACCCCGACGATGTTCTGTTCAGCTCCCTCTATGGCGTTCGGATGATCGAACTCAACCGCCCGAAGAAGCTCAATTCCTTGAACGCCTCGATGGTGCGGAAGATCCTCCCTAGACTGAAGGTATACAATCCTTGAAATACTTTTCTTCGGAACAGCGAGCTAAGGGATGGAGCAGGAATGGGAGAAATCTCAGCTCGCCAACATCATCATGATCTCCGGCGCTGGCACCAAAGCTTTCTGCGCCGGCGGAGACGTCGCGGAACTGGCTCTGCAGAACGAGCAGGGTCCGGAAGGCCAGAAGAAATCGGCGGACTTCTTCGCGCTCGAATACCAGCTTGACCACGTCATTGCCACCTACAGCAAGCCCTACATCGCCGTGATGGACGGCATCACCATGGGTGGTGGAGTCGGTCTCAGCGTGCACGCGCCGTTCCGCATTGCAACTGAGCGCACTGTGTTCGCCATGCCCGAGACGACCATCGGCTTCTTCCCCGACGTTGGCGGTTCTTTCTTCCTGCCGCGTCTCGACGGCGAGATCGGGACCTACCTGGCCCTGACATCGGAGCGCCTCAATGGCGTGCAGACCCTGTACGCTGGTATCGCAACGCACTACTTCCACTCGAGCGTCCTCGGCAACCTGACGCAGCGACTGGCAGAGCTGGTGTTCAAGGACCACGCTACTCTCTCCGAACGTCTGGACCTGGTCAACAAGACCATGGCCGAGTTCTCTACCGGCCTGCCGCCGCTGGACGAGGAGCCGATTCTCCTTTCCGGCCCACTACGCAAGTCCATCGACCGCTGCTTCAAGCACAACACCATCGAGGAGATCATCAAGGCCCTCGAGAACGAGACCAGAAACGACGAGAACGCGGACAGCATCAAGAAGTGGGCGCAGAAGACCATTGAGACGCTGTCCATGCGCTCCCCGACATCGCTGCGGGTGACGCTGCGCCAGCTCCGCCTGGGCAAGAAGTGGTCGATCGCGGAGACCTTCCAGCGGGAGCACCAGATCGCGGCGCACTTCATGAGGCACCACGACTTCGTCGAGGGCGTCAAGGCGCGCCTGGTGTCCAAGTCCCCGGCGACGCCGAAGTGGGAACCCCGGACTCTCAAGGAGGTCACGGACGACGACGTCGACGAGTTCTTCTCGATTCCCCCCGGCGAGACCCGGCTGCCGCTCTTCAACGACGCCGACTACACCACCTACCCGCACGCCCACTTCGCGCTGCCCACCGAGAAGGACATTGAGAAGTTCGTGCGGGACAACTCGACGACGCGGACGCAGACGGTCAACGACTTTGTGAGCAAGTGGGCCCACAAGGAAGGCGTCCGGGAGAAGGTCGCAGAGGTGCTGGCCCGGCGGACTGAGAAGACTCCGGAGGGGTTGCGATGGGTTGAGGAGTAAGTGAAAGGTTGTTCGACGCGACGTTTCTGAGTTTTCTTCTCGATCTGCCATGTCATTGTACACATCCATGTATTGTTTAGACTGAATTCACGTGAATGTGCATTAAAAAGTCTCATCCATCGACTTCCGAAGGAAATTCTACGATGATCCTTGGAAATTCCACCTTGCTTGAACTGTTTACATCTATACGACTATAAACGCTATTACCGAGACTCATCGAAAAAAAGGTCATCATTCATCAAGCCATCTTTGGCTCTGATAGGAGATCGACCCTTATACATCCATCCATCCATCCATACACACTATACATCCATACCCATACAATGCCATATATTAGGTAGCGTAACACTCAAAACGAAAGTACCCACACATCCCCCAACCGCTCATTCGACTCCCCCAGCCCGCCCTGCACAACGATCTTGTCCTCCCCAAGCACATCAGCGGCAAACCACCCCCTCGGAACCGGCCGCGCAGCAGTTCCCTCCCCATCCCCATCCCCCTTCGCATCCACCGCCCTCCACCTCCTCTCCTCGATATCAAACGCCCACACATCCCCCAGCATCTTCCCCGCCCCCTGATGCCCCAGGGCGCTCGGATCCCTCTCCCCGAACAGCGTCACGAGCGACGGCCTCCCCGCAACCGTGACGGGCAACAACGCGCTGACGCTCCTCGGCGCGGGGCCATCCTTCCCATCCGGCTCGTACGGCACGGACGTCCACGAGTCCGTCTCGGGGGAGTAGACGTCGACGGTCCCGCCCTGCTCGCTTTTCCCGTCGAAGCCGTTGACGCGGTACAGCCGCCCGTCGTGCCTCGAGAAGGCGATCGAGGCGCCTCCCCTCGGCGGGTCCGGGGCGGGCGCGAGACGGGTCCAGGTCCGGCTCGAGAGCCGGAAGGCCCAGAGGTCGGAGAGGCGGCCCTTCTCGGGGCAGCCGGCGTGGAGGTAGATGGTGTCGGTGTCGTCGTCGGAGGCCATGCAGTGGTAGCTGCGGGCGGGCGGGTAAGAAGAAGAAGAAGAAGAAGAAGAAGAAGAAGAAGAAGAAGAAGAAGAATCTGTGCCGGAGGGGACGGGGGTGGGCTCGATGAAGGACCAGGCGGAGGTGGAGGGGTCGTAGGCCCAGAGGCCGCCGTGCTCCTCGATGGGCGTCATGGCAACGCCGCCGCGGCCGGAGAAGAGGTAGATCTTCCCGCCCAGGGTGGTTGCAGCGGCGCCGACGCGGGGGGAGGGAGATGGCGAGGGGGATGAGGAGGCTGGTTTGGTGGTGAGGGTTGTTGTTGATGCGTCTGTATTCATCTATTAGCATGGCAATCATATGGTATACAGCATACTAGAAGAAGGAGGGAAAGATAACTCACCACCAAGAGACAAGACATGGACGTCGTTATCCCGCGGCTCGCGCGGCCTCAGCTCGCCGCCGAAGATATAAGCCTGGCCATCGACGACGGCGAGGACCTGCGACGAGCGCTGCAGGACCTCGGCCTCGAGGAGCTCTTGCCATTTGGCGGAGATGGCGGTCATTGTTGGCGCTTGTTTTGTAGCGTAGTATATATGTATCAGTCGATTAGATGACGAGATGAGTGAGGTCGGTGTTGAAATTATGCGTGTATGGGATAGAGGGTATATCGATCAAAGCTCGTCCAGGGTATGTGGGATATGGAGCTATAGATAGAGAGATCCGGGCGACCTTTGATTTACACTATCATTGATTAAATATCATGATTATCAGGCACCACGCGGGTCGACTCCGTCCGTCCATCTCCGTCGGCGTCGAAAGAAACGTCCAGGTGGAGAACGGGAACCAGCCCCAACCGGAGATGGTGACGCGAACAGGCTGCGCTCGTGGCAGAAGTCAAGACGGCTCGAGATGGAGTGAGTGGTGCGATCGGATCCCCAACGAGGGTATATCTCTCCATAGAGAGTGGGACGAGAAAAAGCCGCCGTGAGGACCTTGTGGCCGGCTGTCCTGTCTTTGGGATGGAATTGGATGCGAAAAAAAAGAACCCCGCCTTGTCCCGCATCCAGCTCAGCTACGCGCATCGCGCAGAGGGAGGAATCCTATCGTGGTGCGGGAGCCCTAAATGCGGACTGTATAAGGAGACCTGAGTCATGTAAGTGAGGCCAGATATCTAGCGCCACCTCTAGAAACCAGGTGAAGGTCAAAAAAATTGAAGGATGGCGCACTCCTCAACCATACGTGCATAACAATGATCTTTAATATCTACTCCGTAGAGTCAAATTTGAAAGTGAGCGCAAAGCACGCCGATCCAGCGCGCAAAGAGCGACGCGCCCCGCAGCGTTCGTCCAGAGCAAGAAAAGCTCCCTGTCCCGTACGACGTTCCGCCGAAGAGTCTCCGGCTTATCGGGATCTGAGATCTTCAACATACTACTACTATGCATCTGTACATATTTCCTGTCTACGGCAGGACCTATTATTCAATTGGATAAGCGGACGGTCTGGAACCTCCCATAAAAAGGGGAAAAAAGAAAAGAAAGAAGAAAGAAAAAGAGAAAAAGAACAATGCCGGAAGACCCAGAGCCACCGCACGAGGAGCAACAGCTACAACAGCCGCAGCATCAGGACCCAGAACCAGACGGCAACGACAACGACATCGAGCACGACGTATCAGAGAACCTACTGGGACGCTCGTCTTCAGCTCAATCCCACAGACCCAAACCGACCGACACCAAAGCTGCTCTCGCGAGACTCTACGTCTCGCACTTCCTCTCGACATGGAGCTCGCGCATGTTCGAGTTCGGCGCGGTCCTGTTCCTCGCGTCCATCTTCTCGGGTACGCTGCTTTACGCCTCCGTCTACGCGCTCGTGCGGTCGCTGGCGGTGGCCGTCCTGTCCTCGTGGCTGGGGGCGCGCGTCGACCGGCTGAACCGGCTGACGGCGCTGAGGCAGTCGATTGGTATGGCTACCTTCCTACCTAACCTTTCTCAGATCGGATAGATCGGCCATGTAGCATCTTGCATTAAATGTTAATTTTGTACTATTCAAAGACTGATATGTTGGGAAAAGTCTGGCAGAGAATCCCCGTGGCGCTTTCTTGCCTGTGCTTTATCCTTCTGTTGGGCTCCGATGATGGGTCACCCGTCGTCCCGATCCTGTTCGCAGTCGTAGCGCTGCTGGCGTGTCTGGAGAAGCTGGCTGCGGTCGCGAACACCGTGGCGGTGGAAAGAGATTGGGTATGTCTGTCTCTTCGTTCTCCTGGGACTGTCACTGAAGCAATCTCAACTAATCTGGGACAGGTTATCGTCATCTCAGAGAGTCTTGATATTCCAAGGCAGGGTAAGCTCCAGTGACCCTGAAGAAAGCTGCCCTAGATGCTAAAAAGGCCGCGCACAGATCTGAATGCGTCGATGAGACGCATCGACCTCTTCTGCAAGCTTTTCGCTCCCGTCTTCATCTCCTTCATTGACAGTCTGTCAACAAGAAGAGCCATCTGGACGGTATTTGGATTGAATGCATCCTGGGTTTTGATTGAATATGTTGCGATAGCACAGGTGAGCGGACCTCATCCAACGTTCCGAAATGTCAGATGCTGACGATCCATCATCAGGTCTATAAAGCAGTACCTGAGCTCGCGCGAGACGAAGGTTCATCGTCGCCCGTGGATGGTCGCGACACAGACATGGAAACAGACATGGAGCTTCTTCAAACCCGAAGCTACTTATCACGAAGATGCATCCTCTACCTCAAAAACGCCGCAGCTCCCTGGCGCGACTACGTAGCTAGCCCGGTCTTCCTCGCATCATTCGCCTTGAGCTTGCTCTATCTCACTGTCCTCTCCTTCGGGGCGCAGATGGTCACCTATCTGCTCCACATCGGGTTCACATCCTTCGAAGTCAGCTGCATGAGGATCGGTGCAGTGGTCTCCGAGCTGGCAGGAACATGGGCCGCGCCGCTGGCCATGAACAGGGTCGGGCCGATCAGGTCTGGCTTGTGGTTTATCAACTGGCAGTTCGGCTGTCTGGCCGCTGGGGCGGCAGCATTCGCGTTCCTGGAACCCGGCTCCAAGTTTGTTGCAATCAGCCTTATCGTTGGGGTGGCGCTGAGTCGACTTGGGCTGTGGGGGTTCGATCTCTCCGTGCAGTTTCTTGTTCAGGAGGTAAGTTTACGCCAACATCACGGGTTCAAGTTGTCTAGCTTGAATTGCAACTCACTTTTCTTGCCTAGAACACAAACGAGCACGCCCGAGCGCGCTTCTCTTCGACCGAGATGGCGCTTCAGAACATCTTCGAGCTTCTGTCCTTTGCCTCCACGATCGTGTTCCCTCAGCCGGAGCAATTCAAATATCCCGTCTTCATCAGCTATGGCGCTGTTGCGACTGCCGCGATCTGCTTTGCGGTCTATGTGAGAAAGGAGAGAGGACATCTCTTGCATACCTCGAAGTGCCTGGGCGGTGACAAACTATGGGCGGCCGGCAGGCGAATTGGATCCGAGGCTGCTATGAATGTTTGAGGAAGGGGTCATCTTGTTAGCCATCCCTAGTTTGTCATCCTTACGTTGTATATGAAAAGACAGGATAGTCCTGTTAAGTTCTCGAGTTTCTCCTTGCTCTGGTGTAGCAGCCAATTGCTTTTCCCACAGATCGGTTCATCAGCACGTATCCAAGAGGCCAACACAACTGCTTCGAAGGATCCAATAATAGTAATAATAAAAGATACCTAGATATACAATCGTAACATGTACAAACAAGCAGGGAGGGGGACGCTTAAAGAAAAGCCCCTATAAGACAGATGCTTGGTATAGCCGTGTACAGCAAGCAAGATGAGGCAATCAAACGGGTATAGTACAAGATGGTCTCTGTCAAGTAGTCTCTGTTCATAGAATAATGTTGTATCGTATCATATCATATCATGATAAAGAAGTCAGGAAATAATTCCCTTCTTACGCACTTCGAGTCGGCGGACGCCTTGGATGCGTCCTGCCGCCGCGTCATCTCCTCCAGAAGTAAAAGCACCTTGTCAGCGTTGGGATGTCGCTGGACGACGTTGTCATTTTCTGCTATCCGCCGCATCTCATTCATGATCCACTGCCGCTGAGGCAGTGAGCCCTCTAAGCCAGCAATGAAGAGTGGCCAAAGGAAGCTGACAGGCAGCTGGGTTGTACCGTCCAACTCGGCAGCCGCCAGCTGGATGATCTTGTCCACGGCAGTGTGGACCCTGTCCGTCCGGGGGTATATGGCAAAAGCAACGCGGTGCAGGTAGATAAAGTTGGCCAGAAAGTTGGCGACATATTGCCTGAAGGTTCGACAGACTTGTACCGCAACGGGCCGTGTCAGAGTGTCACAGAGTTCCTCCGGTTGGTCGTAGACGTCCAGAATTGGCGGTCTGGAGTTCCATAAAGCCTCTAAGTCGGCCCCGACCTTATGTGCGATCTGGAGGACTTCGAATTCGTCGTTCAGGGTGCCGCGGCTGCGGTGGTGTAGGTCGATGCGGACAATGCGTCGGATGATTTGCTGCGCGGTCACGAAGAAATGGAATGCTGGGCCGACGATTGCATGATACACCAGGAATCTAGGAGTGGAGAAAGCTTCATCGGCTTCTTTCTCTCCAGCCGTTGCTTCTTTGTCTGAATCTGAATTAGCTGCTTGACTTCCGCTTCCAGAGTCGGACAAGTCGCCCATTTCGACAAGAGGATCGCCGTCCCGGCCTGCAATAAGAGCCTTGACATCGAGCAAAGAGACCCAAGACACTAACAAACGACCGAGGCCTCTCCAGGACCTAGTCGTATTAGAGAACTTTTTGAGCAAGAGGTATCCTGTGTGAAGATAGGAAACCCCGGGACGATTCAAGTCGGAGCTGGACATCAACTTCCGATCAGTTAGCCCAGCGTGTACTGAAGAAGGAAAATGAGTCCAGTATACAACCATACCTCAGCGAACATGAGCAGGAAAACGGCAGCAAAGACCTTTTTGAGGATGCTATCGGTGACATCATCGATGATCCGCGACTGGATCTCCGCGCTCGCAAGCCGATAGTAGAATGGCGCCGACTTCCATGCTCTCCCCTCATTTTTTGACTTGTGGACGTCAGCGAAACAGTAAATTGCTTGCATAAGCGGATCAAATTCCCGTGCCAGAGCTAGCAGAGGCTGTTTCACAAACTTCCACTCCACATCCAAGGGAGCAAAGATCGCGGGAGGTGATTCGATGACAAGAAAATGCTGCAGTAATTGTTCTTCGTAACTGGCCTTTGACGCCGACCATATGTCGAGGATCGGGCGATCCGCCTCTGTAGATGATACCGCGACTACAGGGCTCCGAGAGCTGTTGAGTGTATCGTCTGGAGACAGAGTGCTGCGTCGTCCATTTGTCTGGGCATCTTCATCGGCGAATGGGAATGGAGACAGAGACGCTGGGCTGGTATGATTATATGTCTGGCCAATACTCAGACCGTGCTGCTTCCGTTGCAACTCGGACGTGATTCCTCCGATGAAATCACCCATATCAAACCCTCCAGGTAAGTCTTGGCCATAGCTGCTCGCGTCATTGCTCAACGCCGGAAGGAAATTCTCAGGACCCGGCTCCTCTGGCCGCAGTACTGTACTGAAGAAGGTCGCTGGGTCTGAAGCGGACGACGAAGCGCTGCTCCCGGCAGTCGAGGGAGCTCTTTTCTCGACCCGTCGTCCGTCTGCTACCGTCGCATTAGATTTGTATACGCATTGGAGCCTCAGGCGGGTGCAGTGGGCACAGATGGGCTTCGCTTCATCACATCGAACCTTGCGGCGTCGACAGGTCAAGCAGCCGGTCTTCCTCCGCGGGCCTGACCTGCCCAGACCCCGCGCCCCCTGGACTCGCTGACATTAGCAGAGGAGATTCCGCGAGAAATGAATGGAATAGAAAAGTGTATACCTCCATCTTGACATTTTCGTGGCCAGAGGTCACATATGGGCTGGATGCGCGTGCAATTGCGAGGAATTGCAGTTGTGAAGCTGGAGAGACAAGAGCCCCGCATCGATTGCGTGCTCCGCGGGAGCGTGCCTGGTGCCTGATCCCCGCACTTATAACACCTATCTTTGGGCGGCAGATCCTTCTGTTACTGGATTAACACTCGATGTCGTACATTTGGACAGCATGTCCATCTATTGTCTGGAGTTTGAACACTCCTTACAACCTTCCGCTGAGTCTTTGTGAGAAGGACATCACTTCTTAGGTACCAGGTAGTATTCTGTCCTCACAGCACCAAAACCTAGGTTTAGTACATCACAGCCATAGATTAGATAGCTACCTAGGTACTCCGTAGTATGTTTCACTTTGAACGAAAGTGTTTATGGCTTCTGAGTGAAATCCAACATGTTGTTTGCAGGGATCCTAGATCTGGCCCGTCGAGATCGGCAAGTGCATCGAATGACCGAGCGACTGATAGCGGGGGAGTTACATACATAGATAAGGGCTCATCGAGCTGCATAATCTAGGACATGGTATCTTCAACTCTTTTCTGGTAGTTAGTACTTACACAACAAACGCCATGTCGTTCACCACGAATCATATATTGCCTCTTTCTAATCGAGGGGATAAACCCCAGAATTCCCCGGTCAGAACCATCAAGACCGTTATCGGCCTTGTGGCCCAAGTGGTGGCAGGCCTAGTGCTTATCAGCTCGCTTTGTCATGTCTATCGACAGCAGGTAAACAAACCTCCCCCCTCTCTCCATAAGGGCACAGGTATACCTACGTTCGTCTTGCTTTGCTACATGACGTTGATCGCAAAACCTTTAGGATTCACCCTTAAAGTTACCCTTGAGAACGACTATATCTGCAAGCCGGATTCATATCGATGTAGCAGGTTTACGCCCACTATCATCTCCAGACTTGGAGGCCTTTCAGCAATGTTCCATCCGGAACTTGCTCAGCACGGGTCTCTACTTTCTTGAGAATGCAGCGCCAGTCTCGGTCGCGGAATATCAAAAACGCAGGGACAGACTGGCAGAGGCACTCGTGGCAGATGATGTTGATGCGTTCGTCGTGGAGCCGGGGTATACGTTCAAGTATTATGCTAATGTGAGCCAGCCGGAGTGGGAGGTGTGGGAGGTAAGTTTGTCTAAGTTAAATATGTTTCTTCAATTCGTTTGGTACAATGTGTACATGCATACGCATAGCGATATAATTTGCTTGATGCATACAATATAATAATAATGTCCTTCAAATGCGGGCATTTGAAAACTAACTTGCCAAAGCCCGAAGAACGCCCATTTCTAATGATCACCCAACCAGTCAAAGACCCAGAAACAGGAACCATCACCTCAAACACTTCATTCCTGTGTCCGTCTTTCGAGGCGGAGCGGGCCCGTCTGCTAAACATGCCGTTTCTGGAGCCCATCCAGATCATCCCGTGGGAGGAGCACTGGAACCCCTATGCTACGCTGATGGAGTCCGGGATCTTTCAAGCTTCTTCGCTGGAACGTCGTCGTCCGCCGAAGTTAATGGTCGACGAGGAAATGCGTGACTTTATTCAGAGGGGTCTTGGAGAGGATGGGGGATTTGAGGTTGTCGGTTTGAGCGGGAGGGTGGAGGCAGTCAGGCAGATCAAGTCGGACGAGGAGATTGAGATTCTGCGGGCTGTTAATACGGGGACGGTTGAGGTCGTTAGGCAGATGAGGAAATGTTTGTTCCACACTTGTCACGCTTGTCATTCAAAATCCAAAAAATGTCCTATATATGAATAGCCCATAGTAGCTAACTCCGAACAGGTCTCTATCCAGGTTTGACGGAGAACCAAATCGCAGAAGTCCTCGACAATACCCTCCGAGCGGCTGGGATGGAGCCTTTCTTTGATATTGTTCTATTTGGTAGGTTCTTCAGAGATGCAGCTGATATTTCTGCCGTGAACTCGTGCTGCAGACGAATGGAGCGTCAGCTAAAGAATGAATGTCTAGATGAAAATGCTGCTAATCCACATGGTGGCACAAACGGATCCAAGGTCTTGGAGCCAGAGACGTTTGTTTTAATTGATGTAGGGTAAGGAACGAGGTTTATTGCCTATTGCATTCGTTATTTCTCTCTTTTATCAATCTTCCATGTTTTCCATATAACGGGACTGTACCTGTCAGGGCACATCTTCACGGCTACTCGTCGGATATATGCCGGACTTTCTTCCCACCGTTTCTAGAGAAACCAGCAGACATAGGGACGGCTCCCCCGAAGCTGAAAGAGAAACTGGAGGCGAGCATTCCCCTGGTTTAGGTAGCTGATGACTTGATGTGCCTTACACTTTAAGCAGGTCTGGGACATTGTCTTCGAAGCACAAACCCAATCGCTCAGCCGACTACGGGCCAATTGTACCGCAGCAAGCGTTGATCTCGCGGCGCGAGCCGTAATCACGAGCGCAGGATATGGGGATGCTTTCACGCACCGTGTTGGTCATGGTATCGGTATCAAAGGTCAGTTGCGACCTTCCGTTCGAATATTTTCGTAAACTGATGTGTCCATGTGAATTTACAGCCCACGAGAGCCCTTATCTCCATAAGGGAAACATAGACACTCTTTTGCAGGCCGGAATGACTTTTACTTCCGAGCCGGGGATATACCTTGTTGACAAATTCGGTGTGAGACATGAAGACGTTCTTCTCGTTCAAGATGATGCGGAGCCCATCCTCCTCACTGGGCGACGGGCGATGGGACCGTGGGATCCATAGCCGATATAGTACTGTCGTTCTCTGTGAAGAGGGGAGTATTGTTCAGGTCAAAGACTCGAAGAGGGTTGTGAAAACGCATCAAATTGCGAAAATCCCTGATTACCACAGAGGATGGCCCACCAAGTTGTGCTCGAACATGAGACCACTACCTTGAAAATTGAGTGACCTCTTGGCCGCACGCCAGGGTGGCATTCCTTGAAGTGGGTGACGCGCATATGCCATTCAAGCAAACGCAGCAATCGTTAGTCCATACTTAATAGATTTCAGCTGCCTCTCCTCCTCAGGATACCTTGGGATAAGTGACAGAACCATTTCACTGAAAGAAAGACAGCGGAGCGGATCTGCCAGTGCTGCACTTTCGAACGCGGGAGGATATGCACCGGCCTCCGCCCAGTCAATCACCCACACACGGCCGGATTTATGCAAAATAAGATTCCGAGGACTGATGTCCTGATGAACAAGGACGAATTTCGTATACTTGAAAGGTGGAATATCTTCCGGAGCCTTATGACAGTGCTTGCATATCGTGAGCTTGTGGTTGAACCAGTCCTCCATCTCGGACTTGCCGTTGAACGAACCGGCACTGTAATCCGTAAAGAAACGACCTCGACAGGGTCCGCCGCCGATCGGACCAGGCTCCGGCAGCACAATGGACTGCATCTGGCGGATGATCTGAGCAGTCTGTTGCGCGATATCGGTTCGAACTTCATCGCTCAGGTCCTTCCAGCAGTCGCCGAGGTTCTGCCCATCGATGTAATCCATCACGATGTATCCCATTGTGCCGAAGTACTTCGTCGAGTCTGGGACCTGAAACGCGCGATGTACCCGAGGAGCTGGTATGGCGGACTTGGCAGCGACGAGCCGGAGCGCTTCTGCCTCGCAAGGCAGGATGTTCCCCCCGCCCTTCATCGCCAGAGTTTTTGAAAGTCGGACAACCTTCGTTCCGCAGAGTTGGAAAATGATGGGAGCCGAGTCCAGAAGACTTGCAAGAAACTCGCCAGAGACAGTCTCGAGGTCGACACCATCTAGGGGGAAGTTCGTGTCTGGATCCTTGCTTCTAGGCTGCGCAAAAGTACTTGTCAGTGGGGTCAGCAAGTAGCAGGGTGTCATCAGATCCTCCATACATCGACGATCGCATAGAATCCTGGTGGGTTTTCACCGGGCAGGTAGGTAGGTGGATTTTGCTCCCGATCCTCCGGAGCTTCTTGAACTCACCAATAACAGCTCCTTGAAGCAGCGTTAAACGGAAGTATAACTGAAACATAGTTTGTTTCTTCGATTCAAGCTCATTATCTCTAAGTAAGATTGAAGCCTGGATTGGATGAACTAATTCGTCTCCTTCATTCCTTCCGGCGAAAGTGTTGAATGAGGTGGTCTTTGACCACTTATTGACCACTACCCGCATAGGTCCGCTGCAGGATCTCATATGCTCGAATCCGTAGTCTCGCTAAGCTCCATCAAAGAGTTATACCCGTTTCTTATTAGCACTGTTCAAAGGCCTCGGATGGCAGTGAAACCTATGATAACGCTCAAAGGATCAGCGGAGGCTGCTGAAAGAATCTCAAGTGGTTAAAGGGCAAGTGCCTATTTCCTATACCTCATAGGAAGCATCAAGGTGGACTTCGGACGGCGTATGCGCATCGATAGTATTCAGATCGCAGTCTGATGATGGAGAAATGGTGTCAATTCTGCTGCAACTCAAGACTTGCGGGTTAGTCAATCATCTTGTGAAACTCATATACCGGATTGAAGGTGACAATGCGCGAGGGCTTTTCAGCTCCACGCTCTCCCTTGTATACTAGCGTGCTCAACATGGGTCGTCGGGGCGGTGGCGTCTTATCATGCCCAAAGGATTCTACATTATCATCGTTATCTTTCGCAGGCTCGATGACATCGACACGGTGGACAAGTACAGGCTTGAACATGGAGTTGATCTCCCCCAGCGTCTTGTTAACCTCTCATTCAGGCGGAGATAGACGAACCCGCAGATTACAGTCAAAGTGTCCGAACAGGAGGAACGTCGCCCACTCGATGTCAGTGCCCTAATGCCCAGTCCGCAGATGACACGACCAACATAGAAGCCAGAAAGCGAGTGGGCGTTGATAACTTTGAATATTACCCCAACGCGGAAGGCCAGAGCGCACGCGATGATGGATATTCTTCTTTCATATCGATTGACAAGCTGTCACAAAGCAACCTACCAGGGCACCAGCCTGCTGGATACCCACTGTGATGGAGCTGACTCGGGTCTTGTCTGATTTCCCTAGCAAAGAGTTATCTTGGAAGGACTGGAACGTCAAAACTCGGGCCGGCATGTCAGTAAGCATAAAGATGATATTGACAGCTGCTAAAGGTACCAAAGACGCCTGGATCATAGTCAAACATCTGCAGCGGAGAAACTACAGCAAGCCAATGTATACGGAGACTTGCTAAGGCCGACGACTTCATCGACATCTGACAGAAAGCGCAGCAGGCCTCACCCGATGCGGAAGTCCATGCGCTGTCGCAACAGCCGACAGCCGAGCCGCCGCAAAGGGCGCAAGTTGCAAGAATGTGGGGAGATCACGCCAGAGCCTCGATGAAGCCATTGGCTGTTATTCTTGTTGCAGCTGTCTTATCGGCCGTCAGGTACGATGTGCTGCATCTAGATTCATGCCCCTCAGATGAATTGATAAAGCAGAAGATACCAGGAACATGTTGAAGCTTCTGACGTGGAGTAAAGCTACACCGTTTCGACTCTTTATCGCACCCCACAGGGAAGCCCTCTAGGGCGAAAAAACGGCCGGTGAGCGATGCCTACAAAGTGCCTGCTAGCAACTGCGTGGGACGCGAGCCGAGATCCCCGTCCAGCGCACGGACTCCCGCGGTCGCGTCCGCTGACGTCACCGCTGCGGGTTAGCCGACAGCCGACGGCCGACGGCCAGCCCTAAGCCCTAGCTCCCTTTCGGGCTGCGGCCGACGAGGACAACGACGGACAGGCGTGCATCAGGATATCAAGAGATATAAAGAATGGCTGGGCCCTGTCCAGGCGCTGTTCTTGACGGTTCGAAGCAGCAAAGTGCTGTCATGGGCGTGGTGTGCCAGAGATCCATCGTCTTCTGCAATCAAGTCGCAGCAGGTCTTATCTGCCATCTGAGGTACTTGATACATTCCTAGATACATCTAGAGGGCCATGGCTCCAGCGCCGAAACGCCCCAACTTCCTGGTCATCGTCGCGGACGACCTGGGCTTCTCCGACGTGGGATGCTTTGGAGGAGAGATCTGTACCCCCAACATCGACAAGCTTGCCCTAAATGGCGGCATTCGCTTCACTGACTTCCACGCGGCGGCAGCTTGCTCGTAAGTTCTGAATGTCCCATAGCTATGTTGCGACCACCTATAGAAATCCCATGCTAATGGCTTCCATAGGCCGACGCGGGCGATGATCATGACCGGGACAGACCACCACATTGCGGGCCTGGGGAACCTAATCGAGTGGACAAACATCTCGGGGCAGAACGGTCCCAAGGGCTCGCAGATGAGCACGGCCCCCCAGCGAGGGATGCCAGGGTACGAGGGGTATCTTAACGAGCGTGTCGTGGCGCTGCCAGAGCTCCTGCGCGACGCAGGTTACCACACCGTCATGGCAGGAAAGTGGCACTTGGGACTGACCCCCGCACGATCCCCTTACAAACGGGGCTTTGAGCGCTCGTTTGCCCATCTGCCTGCATGCTCGAACCACTATGGATATGAGCCGCAGCTCGAAGACCCGGATGAGCCGCCGACCTTCCTCGAGGCAAGCTATATCGCCCTGCACATGGAGGACGACCACTACGTCAAGAAGCTTCCCGACGGCTGGTATTCATCCAATGGCTACGGTGACAAGATGCTCGAGTACCTGAAGGACTGGCATGAGAAGAAGGACGGACGGCCCTTTTTCGCCTATCTGCCATTTACTGCTCCGCACTGGCCGCTGCAAGCCCCGAGGGAGTATATCGACCACTACCGCGGGGTCTACGACGAAGGCCCCGACGTGCTTCGGGAGAAACGTCTGCAGCGCCTCAAGGACCTTGGGATGATCCCGCAGGATGTCAAGCCTCACCCCGTTGTGGCCGATGAGGTCAAGGAATGGAAAGACTACACCCCGGAGGAGAAGAAGAAGTCCTGTACGGCGATGGAAGTCTACGCCGGCATGGTCGAGTGCATCGACGCCAACGTCGGCAAAGTCATCGACTACCTCGAGAGCATCGGAGAGCTGGACAACACCTTCGTCTGCTTCATGTCGGACAACGGAGCGGAGGGCGCCGCGTACGAAGCGTACCCCATGGTCCAGAGCGGCGTCATTCCCCATCTGCAGAAGTACTACGACAACAGCATCGAAAACCTCGGGAATGCCAACTCATTCATCTGGTACGGTCCGCGCTGGGCGCAGGCCGCCACGGCCCCGTCCCGTCTCTACAAGGCCTACACTACTGAGGGCGGCGTCCGAGTGCCGTTCGTGGTCAAGTTCCCCAAGAACGTGGAGGTGGCTGAACATGCAAAAGGCATCACTGATCAATTTGCAACTGTTATGGACCTCGCGCCCACGATCCTGGAGATGGCGGGAGTGAGCCACCCCGCGCCGACTTACCAGGGACGAGAGGTCGTCCCCATGCGCGGCAAGAGCTTCTACCCCTGGGCCACAGGCAAGGCGGACCGAATCCACGAGAAAGACTTCATCCAAGGCTGGGAGACGTGCGGCCGCGCGGCACTTCGATACGGCGACTGGAAGATCGTGTACATCCCCAAGCCAAAGGGCCCGGAGCGCTGGCAGCTCTACAACCTGGCCACCGACCCCGGTGAGGTCGACGATCTCGCTGAGAAGGAGCCCGAGCGTCTGAAGCAGCTGCTGAAGTTGTGGGACCGCTATGTCATCGAGACGGGCGTGATTCCGCTGAACCCTGACCTGGGCGAGTTCATCGAGGCCACCGAGGCGCAGATGCCGGAGAATGCCTGGATGGAGTACGACTACTGGAAGAAGGGGGCCAGAGATGAGCCTGAGAAGTTCATGCGGAAGCCTCCGCGGTTCCAGCGTGTTGTGAAGCAGTTCTAATCATAGTGCTTATGGACTGAGCGTATCTACCTGCAGCATGCGACTATCTTGAAAAGATACAATCGCGGAGATAACGACAGCAGTTCTCTCTTATATAATAGGTAGCACATAACGTAGCACCATCATTGCTCCTGGATACTTCTATGAACAGCGAAAACTTTCGTCAGGAATAAAACCACACTGTCGCAACCCGTATGATGTCAGCCGAGCGTTTGGCTCATCATCCCCGCCTATCAAAAAACCAGCTCCTGTTTCCCAAAAAGTGCCGCAAATTTCATTCGTAGTAAGCCCCCCTGTCCAGCGGGAGCGGCGTCTGATCAAGCCACAGCTTGAGCATTCCGGCCTTTGCAGCCTCAGCCTGCTGCGCGTTGGTGATAATGTTGAGTTGGAGCAAAAGGTCGATTTGGTTTCGTGGTCCAATACCTGCATCCAACCCCGTTCGGATCCACCATCTCTCTATCTTAACACATCTACACCTGCTCTATCTTCTTCCTACACCACATACACATCCTACACACCCATAGGCGCACAAAACGCCTTTAGACCCGTTTAAACCAACATTGTAGTCTTATAGATCATCAAGGTAGTAAGCTTATCGGGCGGGGATCCCGGAGTCTTCGGGAGATCGACAGTTGGCGCGCCGGAGAACCGCCCCGCATACTCCACACTTCCCAAATTGGACCGTGAGCCGTGGACCCGCTGGGCCTAGCCTTATCACAAGTTGATATCTCCAAGGTACTACGGACCTACCATACGAATTCTCTGCTCAAGTTATTGCATGACTGAGAGCTTTAAGCAACCTCCCCCATGCCCATGGAAGTCCGCACCCACCCCGGATGTACAGCACCGCCACGCCACGCTGACCAGTCCGGGCCTGAGAGCAGGGCCTCCACGAGACCGAGGCCAAGTCCCCTGTTGCCGCCGGTGATCACGTAGATGGTGTTCTTCTCTTCTTCTTCTTTGGGAGACGCGTTATTGACCTGATCCTGTTGTTGTTGTTGTTGTTGGTGGTGGTGGTGGTGGTGGTGATGGCTTCAATCGGCTTTGGCGTGTCTTTGCCTGGATTCCGCCCTGGGATTATGAGTATTCTTTGCCTGTGTGGACTCCTGTGAGATACAGCTCCCTTAGTTTCTCTATAGAAAGGGAGGAAAAATAGACATTGTGATCAAAGAATTGAAAATAGAAAGAAATTTTTTTTCTCTTTAAAAAAAAAAGAAGACTACAACAAGAAATAGAGCAGAAAATGATTACTTAATGCAAGGAAGTACCCTCCAACCCTCAAGGGAAGGAAGATGTCACATCTTCAACTCCGTGCAAATCCTTTTTTCCCCCTGATTCTAGAAAAGAATGAAGGAAGGAAAGAAAGAAAAATCCCATGTTACATACAGGGGTCTTACCTACTAATAGGGCTATCAAATCACCCGAGCATCTATCCCTACTCGTATCATCAGACTTAGACCTGTTTGAGTTTGGGAGGCGGAGATCCATTTGGAACCTCTTGATTGAGGTCGCATGGACAATAACCCGGCAGTAAAGGCTTCAAGGACTTGGCCTGATTAATTTAGTTATGTATGTACAGTACATCAATCAAATGATTGCTAAATCAGGTAGCTAGATCTAGATCTGCAGGCATGTATGTACTGTAGAGTATATGTACATACATCATAACGGTTCGATGGCAGCTATGATGAAGGATAACTATGTACAGTACATGTACAGTACATCCTACTAGTACATATCTAATGTTGGTCACTCAGATAGGTACCTAATTGGAACTATCACCATCATCCTTATGCTAATGGAAGCCCCCCTTCCACCCTCCAACCTCTTCCAGCGAGAACAACCGGAGCGAGAGTTTACCTAGCAAGCTTTAGCTAGCGAGCAGAAAAACAGCTTGTACAGTAGAGTAAAGTACGTACTGAGTACTCCATAATACTACCTACCAATATGCAAATCCCAGGAAAAAAAAACAAAAGAAAGCAAAAGAAACACCCCGCCAAGAACCACACCAGGCCTACTTACTCCGCCCGCTTATTATAAGCTTTTATATGTGCCTCTTAATCTCAACTCCCGCCGTTCTGTTTGCTGAGTAAAGTACTGAACATGTAAACCGTTGAACGATACAATACCATCAATATAGTAACCATACTATCTAGGTGACAATATATGGAGGTTAATTCAGCAAAGCTCCCAATCTGGCTAAGCTACTACTGAACTAAGGCACGCAGGACATTGGAACATTAGAAAATTCATTTCTGGCTTTATTTCATTTCCACTCGTACCTCGTATACCTATCTAGCCTTCGTTTGCGGGCCACCTTTTCGTAAAACCGTTTCATCATACTCAAAACGACGCGACTCTACCTTCCCATTCTATCCGCATGAAAAAGTGTTCTTCCGGAGAGGGAAACCATGGAGTGTTCCAAGAGCATTGAAACGATAAGAACCCCAAAAGCAAAAGCAGAATCCCACCCAGAAAATAAGAATAACAACCAGAAAAAAAAAATAGCCCTGCTTTTCGGCTTTTCCGTCGTTGAGAAAAGATATATAGAAAAAGGGGAAAAAAAAGCTCTTTCCCGTTGCGCCGTTATACTCCGTACGCCAGGGGTGATGCTTTTGGGGTTCAATACGATCACCGGTCTTATCGCGGTGCCAAAAAAAAACAAAGCGCCACCCACTATACCGGATCCGGACAGATTATAAGCGATATACTGTGTACAATTCCGAAAGAGAGGTGTAAAGAAGGATAATCAAAAAGATACCGTGGTGACTCTCTGTCCGTGCCGTGGCGACGTTCCATCCGCCCAATCCAGCAGGCCCCGAGTCCGAGGACGGAAGACGACATCCGGTCTAAACGTTGATCAGATCGTCAAAGTTATCATCCGCAGTGAATGTCATGGAGGCTTCAGAGTCCCGGTTAATCTGTTGCTCGATGGACTCGGCAGCCTGCGGAGGCTCCAACTGCAGCGGGTCATCGAATCCGAAAGACATGGCCCCCTGCACCGATGGGGAAGTGGTCGTATCGGTGGCATCGGTATGCTCAGCAATCACCGTATCACCAAAGTCGGCCGCATCGTTGTAGGTAATCTTCTTCACCATCTGGGCCAGATGGAGTTTGATGGGCTCGTCGCCACACTGGGCGTGTTTCAGAACCTCATTCTTGAGGCCCAGGATCTCGGACCGCAGGCGAGCAATCTCCGCGACCAGTTCCTCCTTCTTATCCGACTGTTCCTTGTACCGCGACTCGAGCATCATGGTGTGTTCCTTCTTCTTCTGGCGGCATTTGCTCGCGGCCAGCCGGTTTCTCTCGAGGAACTTTTCCCGCTTCAGCTTCTCCTGCTTCTGCTCGTCCGTTTCGGTCCCGCCGTTGTCGTTGGCGGTGGAGGACTGCTTGTTCTCGCGAATCTTGCGGCGCTTGGAGCTGCCGCTGTCTGCGGATTGGTCACTGGCGCTCCTGCGTTGTCGATTGTCGACATTTTCTGGAGCGTGGTCTTCCCAGGAGCCTTTGCCCAACGAGAACATATCGTCGGGCTTCTTATCGTCGTATGGGGGCGGTGTTGGCTGTCCATTGCGGACATGCGAGTTCTTCAGATCGCGGTCCAGGTTCGGATTCGTGAACATCTGGTCAGGTTTCGAGTTCCACGACGGCATGGTAGGTGACATTGGACCCAGACCCCAGACGTTATCTTCGTCCTGGAGAGACAAGCCCAGGAAGTCTCCCGGAAACGCAGGGCCGGTGTCGAAGGGGGAAGGGCCCGTGCCGACTGTATCGGCGCCGGGAAAGGCCGACCCGGCGAAGGAGGTCTGGTCGGTCAGCATGTTGAGCGCAGACATGAAGCCCGGTCGGTGGCTGTCGAATCCGGTATGTGCAGCGTCTGGAAGGCACGATGGGCGGAGATGGGATGGCAAGCTCGGGGGCGTGGACGCTGTATCGACCTCTCACGCGGCCCTCCAAGAGACGTGTCTGCACGAAAACAAAAAGAGCAGATTCGAGATGGGAGCGTCGAACAGTGCTGGGAGCGGAGACGGCAGATGGCAAGGACGTTCAAATAGATGGTCGCAGTGAGGATGTGGGCAAGGCAGCTAGCCGCGGGCGTGCGGATTCGAGAGCCCTCTCCTGGACACAACGGGCGACACAAGCGAGAAGTCAAAGCCGGGGTCGAGAACGCCGGCGACAAGGGGGAAAGAGCGGCTCCGCCAAAGACAGCCGTCGTCGCGTCTTCCACGGTGGCCGCTCAGAGGCAAGAGCGCCGGGCGCTGCTCGGACTTGGACGCGGTAGGCGGACGCGGCGGGGGCGCGCGAGACGTGGGACGCAGCTCGTCTGCTGCAGAGGGGCGGGACGGGCGCTGGCTGGAGGAGTGAGGGGTCTAGAAGGCGGGAGGAGGATTCCTGAGCAGCTGGCACGCTTCCGCGGGGATGGCCTAGCTGGGAGGAGAGCTGAGGGAAGGACGGTATGACCAGGCGCAGGAGAGAGTCTATCCGAAGGATATACACGGAGAGCACTCGAATTCAGAGAACAGGGCCTGAGGCTTCCCGGGTCCAGCGCTTATGTATCCCGGACGAGGCCGTCCTCAGCCAGCGACACCCGTCGAGGGCGCCATACGGCGGCCGCAGCAGGCTGCCTGCGCGCACCCCGGAAAGCTCGAGGCGAAACTTCCAAGAAACTTCCAAGAAGCGTCCAGGGCGGCAGCTTCCCCCGCGCACGACGCGGCGGGAGCGCCATGCCGCCCGCCCATTGGCCCAAGCTCCCCAGCTCCTTCCGCCGGCCGCGGTGTCGAGCGGGTCCGGAAGATCGCCGGGGCCGGCCGCCCCACCGCCGGGTGCGCTGACATCATGACGGGTGGAGAGACGAGCACGGCCGAAAGCGCCAGAAGCTGGCATTCCACGCAATCACCTTATTGGAGCTCCTCGGGCACCCAGCTCGTTGAGGGCCATGGTCGGTGGTCTGCCTGGAATCCGACAGGAGCACTGTTCCTATTCATATCAGCATGCAAGGAGAAGCTGATCGCAACCTTATGTTCCGGTCCTGTGCACTGCGTACGGAGCACTCAGAGAATCCTCTGCGACAAGAGCAGGTCCTCTGGCTTGGGCGGTCTCAGGCCGTCCCGGATCAGGCAACGGAGGCGTGCCGGATCCCCGGTTGAGACACTGCCTGCCAAGTGTCTGCCCCAGGTTCCAAGGTCGCCCGGCTGTCATCCCAGAGGCCGTGGAGCAGAGGCATCCATAGATGTCCCTTCGCAGCAACTCGGTTGGCCCTGGTCCCTGAGCGACAGCGGCCCCGCCCGATGACACAAGGCCGCGCCCGTCCGTCAATCGCAGGCCTCGTCCCCGCAGCCGCAGACGTCAAGCGCCGGGAGACCGTCGAGGCCGCCCCTCGCGCCGCCCGCCCTCCGCGCTTCCTGCTCCCGCCCGCCAGCCCTTCCCCCTCTCGGTCACCGGCCACCTTGAGCTGCCATCCATCCGTCCAAAGTGTCTTTCTGTCCATCGGTCTGTGGTCTCTGGGACAGCATCCCTTTCATCCCCGGGATCAACGACTGCTAAACCATGAAGAGAAAAAAGACAGGGAAGCGCCTGATGGAGCCGTCAGGGAACTCGAGCTTTACTGTACCCACCGCCCTTTTGTGCCCGCCGTCAATTGGCTGTCGACGTCCAAGACACACATTCGAGTAGAAGTCTCTCGAAACGGGGCTTCGCGGTACTTGGACGAACGACGAACTGGAGGGACAAGACATGTACTCCGCATCCCGGACGACGCTGACTCAGCCTGCAGAAGGTCTTAAGCATCCAAGACAAGGCGGCTTTGGCAGAGCCCCGCCGAAAGCGTCCACCACATCGTAGTAGTATCCCTCTATACTTAGCAACCGACTTTCTTCTGCCTCTTCCCCACTATCAGGACTTAACTCCACGAACCCCTGGCTTGTGCACGCACCGACGTCTGCGGTGGGCCCTGGCCTGCGCTTGTGGTTGTGTTGCCTTTTGCCGCCACGGGAATCTTTTCCATCGACTAATCACCAAGCTGGCACCTCCTAAGCAAGCCCGATTCGGATCGTCCAGGGTTCAAGCGGGCTTCTGTCCCGGCCCCATTTGTGGCTGGGCTGGCACCCCGGCCATCTCGATAGCAGGCGATCCCTGGCTCTTCTTTTTTTAGTCTCCCCTTCAAACGTCATCCGGAACCCTGAACTGGCAGGTCCGGCGACCACTTTAGGTAATCAGTGGAAGCAGAGGTATTCAACTATGGAACTTTCTGCTGCGGTGCTTAGTAAGCAAGTAGGTACATAACTACATACCAGGCTGGGCACAGCAAGTGCTGGTGGCTGGAGGTACCTACCCAAGTGGGCAACAACCGCAGCAGACCTCGACCTCACAACCTGACGCCTGCAGATGGCTGTCTGTCTCATTGTCCAGGGCATGCACCTGATCCGATATGATCACCCGGAACAGGAGTCTTCCTGAAACCCCTTTGAATACGGCCCAGGTGCAGCATACGGTAGCAGTAGTCCTGCCCTTCCTCAGACTTTCCACCTCACATTCCATGCATGATCCACATGGATTCTCTGTCAGATAGGTAAGCCAAGCTGCCCATGCAGGCACACGTAGTTGATCGTCCAAGGTCGTGGTCGAGACGAAACCCCCTCCATGGTCGAGTAAATCCATCTCCATATCTCTCGCGACGGAATCTATCTACTGTACATGCACATGTACATCGATCTTAGTAGCATGTACTCAGGTAGTAGACAGGATTGTTAATGGTCGATTGTCACCAAGTATCTACCTACTACCTAACCTCCCTGCACACTTCTTCAAGCTGCATTGGTGAATTAGATTCCTTTCCTCGTCCAGGTTAGGGCACCTGCATAGGTACCTTATCCTACTTTTCCCCCTTTGTGCAGGTATCGCTATCCACCGGTTATGAATGACAATAAACGCTAATATCGACATTAAACATTGCTTTGATTTGATTTGATCTACAATAGTACAACATAATCAGTAGATTTTTCAATTATTGATGAAATCCTAGATGTGAGAATGCGGATGGATGGAATTGGACTGTGATTGTTGTGTGCGATTCGATCGAGATAGCTAAGTACCTAGTAGGATATTAGGTGCATTCGGTGGGTGGTCCACTATGATCTTCCACGCGACGACTGGGGGACATTGGTCCGGTGCTTCTTCCTACAGGGTCCTTACCATGTAGGTACTTAATATCTGAAGAGAAGGAAGAAAAAGGAGTGTAAAGTAGCGATTCAGCGTTTGTTAGCACGGGATACGGATATGATATGATGCAAGTTTCTATGAAGGGAAGCAATTAAGCGTGTGGAGTCGGAGACTGTGAAATACCGTTGGAAGCAGACATGCCCTTCTAAATCGGGAAGGGGCAGCAACTTAATCAGGATCACACTGCTTACATACATATCTCTGCTCCGCGCTGTCACAGGACTTGCTGCCTGGAGTGGACTGGTGGATTCATCGATTGTGACCAGACCAGCTGTTTATAAACTATCCTGTTATTATTGCTACTTACTAGGCAGGTAGAAGTAGAGGAGTTGTCATGACATCACGTTCATCACTGGAGAATAACGTATCTGCCTACACAATTTAATATGCCCCGGTTGCAGTATACAGTAGAACACTGAGATTTGGTGCTTTCTTCAGAATTGTAACTCCTGAACTCTCGACAGATAGATACCAATCTTCATCTTTTACAACCACACAACCTTCTAAGTCCAGTCCGTCAAAATGCCTCCCCCGTCCCTTCCAGAAGCAGAACTCCAAGCCATCCGCAACAAGGTACAGGCGCAGATTGAGCACCTATGGGCGGCTGCCTGGCAGCATCAGGCTGTGCATTTCTCGGAACAAGATCTTGAGCGGCTTCACGTCAAATGGCTGCCATTTACACTCTCTGTTGATGAGAACAACAAGAACAATAATAATGATACCGGTATTATCAATAACCTGAATCCCGACTTCGAACCCCGCTTCTTCGGGTCCTGGACGCTGGAGAAGTTGCACTCTCACCCGATCGACATGGACAAACTGGACGCTTATGGTGACGAGTTCCGGAACAACCTTGCATATCCAGTTTTCGACGATCCTAAATCTGTTCTCTGGTACACGGATAATCTATTTGCAGATGTGTCAAGGGCGGAGGAGATAGCTAGGTATGTTGATTGGCATTTTTATCATGTGCCCCGAGTGGGGGTTATGATTGGTTTGGGGCAGGATGATAAGAGTGAGTGGCAGCTGGTCTCGTAAGTTCTATTTACATTTTTTGTGTCATCAATGGTAGAGTACTTATATCTTGGTGGGAGGTTTGGCAATTCGTTATTTTTTATTTACTTTTAGTGCATGTCAATTGATTGATCACTAAAAGCATATCTTCTTACGTATGTTATGTACATGGGTTACCTCACCCCCTGTACTGGGGTGGTATACAAGGTTTATGCGTCCGTCGTGGCTCAGGTAAACCCGTGTGGGACACTCTTCGCGTCTTCGAACATAAATACGAGGACGACGAGGATGACTACGACGATGACGACAAAGACGACGATGATGATGACGAGGAGGAGGCAGAGGAGGATCGCGAACACGAACCGCATTCGCACCTCTTCCCGCACATTATGATGATAACGACCCACAACATCGATGGTGAAGGGGCCGAAAAGGAACGACTTCTCCTCGGCGAATTGACGCCCATACTCCAACTCATGAGGAACCGCATGAACGAGAGAGGGTACGAGGATCATGTTATTGTGCCTGTGAGTGCATACCTATGTACCCACCTATCTACCTCCATACCTAGCGCGCTTTCGAGATACGTATCCAAGTCTCATCAAAAAAGACATCCCTGTCCAGCACAACCACAGAACTGAATTGACTAACACCATCTAAAAAATTAAAAACGGATTTTAATGCTCTCCTTCATGGGCCTCCGCGGCCGAGTCCTCCACGCCCAAACTGACGGTGAAGATCTCATCGTCCGGCGGACACAGCTGTTCAGCTCTGAGAAGGAGGATGTGGCGCCCTTAGATCTGTTTTTCCGGTTCCTGGTGAGCGCGCCGGTTGGGATCACCACGTTAAGAACATTCACCCTGCCTGCTAGGTTCAACAGAATGGATGAAATTACAGTACATACCTTGAGTAGGTATGTGCATACATTTGGTACCTGATGAGTCGGTAATCAACTTGATATGCACATGGTACTTTTTCCAGAGTTGTTGGGCGCAGTTTTAGTGGATGGAGTGGATTCTTTTCGGTAATGTGTTCTAGCCAGAGGCATTGCCAGTCACGAGTTTTAGTTCCGAAGGAATAAAGATGACAAGCACAAATAAGTATTGTATTCAAGAAGAAAATGAAAAATAAAAACAAGAAAAGTCGAATAATCATCCATCTCTCTTTTGATCGATGTCGATGTAATAAAGTACAGATCGAATTGACAAGAAAACGCACCCTTCCATCCCTTCTCAAGCTCTCATATCCATATCCATGTCTTTAGCTGAGCTAAAACATCTTCCCAGCCCATCAGTTCGAACGTTGATGTGTGAAACAGGCAACATCTACGCAACGAACGAAGTCTTCCTCGGCTTCAGAGATCCGGCGACGCTCTCCAGGCCGGCTCCCTGCGCAACATCACCGGCGGCATCACCGACACCCTTGGTCACATCACCGAGTCCCTGCGTCACGCCCCCGACGAGACCACCGATCGTCTGGACCGGATTAAGGGCAATGTCGCCAAGCGCGTTGTCGACGGCCTCCGCGGACCGCTCCTTGAGAGGGATCACGTTGCCGGTCCTCTCCTTGATAGAGATAGCCCCGACAGGAGCCCCGGACGTCTTGGGGGTCGTCTTGTCGGTCAGAGGGACCCTTCTGCGGACCTTTCTTTTCGTGGCGGATTGCGCTGCTGCGCTGCATTCATCTGTTGGAGGATGCCGTTAGCTATCCGCAGATAGAACCTCTGGGTGTTTCCATTGTTATCCAGAAATGATAAGGAGGCGACCTACCTTTCTGCGTCTGACACTGAGCGATGGTGAAGTTGGCGCCGGCGTTGGCCTTGTTCGCGCACTGGTTGAACTGGATGTCGCACGACCGCTGCAGCGCAACGGACAGGCCGACGAAGGTGTTCCCGTTGACCTCAAACGGCCTGTTCGGGTCACCGGAGTCGACCACGACCGGCGCGGGGGCGCCGAGGTCGCCCGTGAAGGTCTGCAGGTTCTCGAAATTGGTCGAGGTCTGGTTGCTCGCGCGGCGGACGTATGGGAGTGTACGGGCCGAGGTGACGGTCAGGAGGAGGGAAAGGACTGCTGCGGTCTTCATGGTGGATTGGATTGGATTGGTTCGGTTTTTCTTGGAGAGACTTTTTTATGCTAGAGAAGTCGTGGAGTCGTGCAGTGAAGGGTGTCGTTTGCGACAAGATGAGAGATGGATGATGATTCAGAAGAAAGAGTGACCAGCCTCTTCTTGAGTGAAGAAATAAAATGAAACAAGTACGTATAGACCGTACAAAAGAGACCTCAGAGACAGAGGGAGAGAAAGAGGAATGACACCTGGTCAGTCGATAGAAAGAAGAGCAGATGAAGAGAAGAGAAACACTACATTTATCCCCTGCAGACGGACAGATCGGCTCAAACGATCATTCACGTTTAGCCGCCGACGGAGCTGCCATCCTCGAGCAGCTACTCGGAGATAGCCTCTCCGTGCCTGAGACAGCAGCAGTCTGGCAGCCTCCCCGCCATCATCCGTACTAGAGGACAAGGAGTAGAAGGAGATGTAACACGCGTGCAAGACACTCGGCTGTCCTGCAACGGCGGACGTCTGGGGCAGCGATGCGACGGCCTTAGCGCCGGGCGTTTGAAACAGGGCGCCGGAGCTCAGCTTTACCGAAGCCTTCAGAACTTGTTCTGCGGGTTTCGACATCCAAGTAAACGCCCCATAGCAACTGCTATTATCATTACTGTGATGGGTATAGAATTTCTCCGTGTAGAGGACGGTCATCTGGAATTCGGATACTGTCACTCCCGTTGTTTGTGGCTTGGCGTCGACGTCGACACGAGATGCAACGATCTAGGGCTGCATGATCGGCGGGCCCACCCCGAACCTCTGACATTAGAGGATGCAGTTCTATGCACTGCTCCAAACACTTGTTATTTCTCGAACTATAGCTTCGTTAAAGGCCCTATGAGCTGCCATAATTACTTAGTAATACTCTGTATATCCCCTTGATGCCCTTGGAAAATAGGACCACCTACAATTCTGGGAACAGTGAGGCTCATTTAGAGACATTGACTGCGTACTCTGTAATGGTACTTGATTCTGTTATGCTTTGGTATCCATCGCCTGTAAGTGCTTTGGTCTGAGGGGCAGTCGTCACTGTCTTAAGCGACCTCGGGACCTTCGAACTAGGAAGTCCCTTAGCTGAGCCGTTGCAGCACACTGTCAATCACATGATTTGATATAAATCTCAGTTTCGACTTCAAGGGGATACAGTGTAGTGGCATGAAAGAAATAATAATAGCAAACAAAACAGACAAACCTCTCCAGGCTCAATTCAGTTGCGCTCTGTTTTGTTTTGGGATCAATCGGACAATGGCAATCACATGAGACGACTCGACACCGGGCAGTTAGGTCGTAGGTGCTCCGCATCCAAGGTTTTGCTCAAGTGGAATCGCAAAGAATGGAAGTAAGAATTGGCAGTATCAAGCAGCAGCTAGCATATGTTGGTAGAAGGAAGTGCAGGAGGTACCTACCCTAGCATCCTATGCTCATAGAGCATAACAGGTTATGTACATGGTATTATATATGTACAGTACGGAGTACATTTAAATGGAATAGACAGAGGACTGTCTGCTCTTTATATGTACCTGATGTTGTCATCGGTTCAATCAGTCCTGCAATCAGCCACTGCTGCCTGTACAGAACCGCTTGATCGATCGATGAGTCTTAGATAATCGGCGATTTCTATAGTTACTGTCTCTCACGACATGGATCACCAGTAACGCTCGTCATGACATCACATGACTGGTGAATACTTCTAGACTACGACCTAGGTACCGTACCTGGTATACGCAAAATGGCATATAGTTGAGTGAATCTAGTCAGTAGGAAGACCATCACTATGTGCAGTGCAGTACATCGCGGAGGATTCCCTATTCCGGCTCCGCTCCAGTGACGGAAATCTGCGTCTTTATAATAAAGTTGTCCCTCACCAGGTCATTGCTCATAACAACTTTTCCTTGAGTCAGTCAACCCAACCAGCATCAAGCAAGCAGCATCCCATCGTTCCAACCCCTCGGAAAATAATTTAAAAAGAAAAGGAAAGGGTAAAAACAAAAACATAAAAAACTGGACAAAGTCAACGTGTTTTTGCGCTCTTCCCCCCCTCCCTTTATCTCACGCATAGTCCTCTCAGATCCCTGACCTGTTGAATAAAGATGCACGGCGCAGCAGCAGCCAAAGCTGCTCGTGGCAGAGTTCAAGCGCAGATCGAGAATTTGTGGACTGCCATTCAGGAAAACAAATCATGGCATTTCAACAATCAAGTCTTGCGCGGCTTCGCATCAAATGGTTACCGTTCACTTTCAACAATAACAACCATGATCGTAATCCACACTTCGAAGCCTGCTTCTCCGAGCCTTGTCCCTGGAGATGCTCCAGTCTCACCCCGTCGATATGGATGAACTGGGCGTTGACGCTGACCAGCTTCTCACATTCCCAGACTACAGCACTCCCGCTGCCAAGGCGTTCTATAGAAACCATTTACTCGCAAATGTGCGAAAGGCGGAGGGGGTACTTCGGTACCTCGATGAGCATTTCAACCACGTTCCTAGAGTCGGGTACGGAAGGCTCGGTGAGGAGAACGATTGGTATCCTGTCTGGTGAGTTATTAAGTGTGCAGTATAATTTTGTCAGTTTGCAATTCGTTTTTTGTGCTGAAACACATCTTCTATGTATCTAAGATACCTCATCCTCTGTACGAGGAAGTACGGGGCTTAGTTCAGCCAGCATGATCCTTGGTGGCATACCATCAGAATATATGAATAGAAGGGAGAATCGCACTGCCCTCATATCATCATGATGACCGCTCATAATGTCGAAGGCGATGAGAGACTTCTGCAGGGCGAGGTAGCTGCCATGCTTCAACTCATGAAGAACCGTATGAAGGAGAAAGGTTATGAAGATCATATGATTGTGCCTGTGAGTTTTTTTTTTTTTTTTTTTTTTTTTTTTTTTTTTTTTTTTTTTTTTTTTTTTTTTTTTTTTTTTTTTTTTTAATGAGGGAACCAGTTGGAATCACGACTTGAGGTGATACTACTCCTGCCGAATGAATAAAAGTGTAGGCAATCAGAGCTGATGTTTCAGGCGAAGGGGCATTTATCAATTGAGATGTAGTTGGTTTCTAATGTACTCCAAAACCTGTGCGAGAGTAAGAAAATAAAAGGTCATGGCATCTGTTTTGCTCAGCACTCGGGGGAATGTACACTGAATGTCCGTTCCCAGTATCATAGCTTTGGCATTCGCTCTTTCCTATCACTTCAAGATAATCACCTAATTGTCACCACGAAATTTTAACAAATTCACTCCTCCTTAAGCCTCCTAAAATCAATTGCCTCGCCAGCTTCTCTCACCCATTTTTCCCCACCGACCTCCAGTTCCGCGACTCGACGTGACCTACTTGTCTATCCCCAGTCGCGCCACGAAGCCGTCTAGGAGTCAACTATCTGCTACCTTTCTTCTATCCGTTGTCTCCTCTCTCCATCCTACTTCAAAAAGTTAACTGATCGCTGACCCCCTCCGAGTCAATTGCCTCGCCAGATTTACTCGCCTATTTTCCCCTAGTTCAACTACTCGACACGAACCACTTCTCTATCCCCAGTCAGAGGCGACTTTTCTATCTACTACATACACATTACACGAGATGGTTACCAGGAGATAACACCAAAACAGTGCCACGCACCGTGAACGAGTGGAACAACGCGGTTGCAGCAGCAGGTCTACGCGGCCGTAGTGTTCATGGTTTCAGGGGAATGCGATCCGGGTCGAAGCTGACGATGGAACAGTATCTTCTCATGCGGGTCTTATGCCAGCAGCAAAGGAGCCTTTTTCTTTCGATCCAGCAAAATATGACTTAGAGCGGACAATTGGTGCTGCTGGAAATTTCCTCAATCAGTTCCGGCCTTTTCAAGACTTTCTCCGGAGCATCAGGCAGGGCGCTGAGATCACACCTTACCAGACAAATGATCCTTTCGATCTTGGAATTTTCGAACTTCCAAGGTCAGACCAGATGCTGATCGACAAGGACGTAAAGGGGAACGTCGCGTCAAATAACGTTCGGGTGAACACGGTTTCCGCTCCCATCTCTTCAAGACTTCGTAGTGCCGGAAAAGTCCCTACGAATTCATCAGCCCAGGCAGGTTCAGATGAGGAAAGGAAAGGAGAACAGAACCACAGACGAAGAACTGGTAAACAAGGCGCTTCTTTCATCCCCCGAGCATTAACACTCAAGATTCCAAACATCGGAAGCGAGTGGACTGGGCACCGCATTGCACTGAAGGCCAGATTCGCAACTGACGAGTATGAGGCGCGGACGGATGGGTACCTAGATTCAAAACAACTAAGAAGACACAGGCAATCATCGAGGAGAAGGGAACACGTAGGGACAACTGCATGCCGCACGTGAAAAGGCAAGAGGCGGCCGAGGTGGTGGGCTGGCTCATGGATCCAACAAACCGCCCATTTCGCTCCCAAGGCATTTAGGTCCACAATTCTCATATACTTCATGAAAGTCACTGCTAATAATAATAATTCAAGAGGCCTCATCATCTCGCAAGATCTGCGTGATATCTATTTGACATTCGCTACGTACAACACGTCATACCTTGAGTATCTTCGAAACAGACGCCATGGCCAAGAAGCACAGCGTCTTCTTACAATGCAGGAATACGGCTCATGGGACATAGGAAGTCATGATGATATTCAGCATCTTGCTCAAATTATTGTCGCCTTCGTTTTGCGCGCCAGAGATGGCCGGTAAGGTAAGAGAACTTTACAAGTGGTGATTTCCAAACCATGTGGCACGGATTGAACCGAGCTACTTACTACCATCTAGTTCCCTGGAGCCCGCAATTAGCATTTACCTGGATAGCAAATTGACCTGAGAGTATCCTGTGATGAGAGATTGGGGGACCGCCAGTGTGCGATGAATGAGCGCTCATGAAATTATCATGTCGAACTCCAGGACTTCTAGATTAGAACTTAGAAGATACCGAGACACACAGTGTAGAGCATTAATGTCACCTATTTTGGAAGTATACCGTCTGCTATGTTATAAAATACCACATACACTACCACTGTAACAGTTGTATTGACCGCATATCTGCACATGCTCTATTCCGAACTATCTGGACCAACCAGTATAACAATACAGACGTAATATACTGCAGTTTCCAATTCTACCCAATTGCACAAATCAATCCAACTCCAGACACGGACGAGCCAACACCGTGTACCCAATCCCGCGGTGAGTCTACGAGTCTCCTTCCACAAGGGCGTTTTCTTCGCAAACAGTGGCAGGGACGCCTCCAGCACCCGTCGGAAAACCAAAGACCTCCCAGACTTTCAGCTGCCTGCTCACACCCCGCCAGTTCTCAATCAGCATCATGGTCACCCTCTCACCCTGAATCTCTCTTTCAATATCTGCAAATGTGTCGTTGTTTACAGACTCACTGCTGCCTGTGAGTAGCGGACCAAAGACGCGGCCCAGCCGATCCAGATCTAGAAATCCTGACAGACAGCTCGACCCACTGTTAATCCTCTGCGCCTGCTTCTGAAGTTCAATATTGCGCTCTGTCTCGTGGAGCAAAAGAGCCGAAAGCCCAAATACAGCGCAGATGAGCTCGAGCTGCATTTCACTCGTTAGTGCTAAGATGGCAAGAGCGATGACCTTGATTCTTGTGGACGCAGCCGAAGAGAACCCTGCCAAACGGCACTCAGAGGTGTCCACCTCGGAATCGTAAAACCGGTGCTCGTAGATATCAACCAACACCCTGAACAACTCCACGGAACCCAATATGCCCCCTGGTAACCCGGACAAGAACTGCTTGAAGACGCACGCCACGCTGTGGACATGGAAGCGTCCATTGAATAGATAGTCACGGTCTGAACCCACAGAGTCTGATGGCAGGTTACTTGCTCTCATCGTCATGTCTATCTTGTCCTTTTCTCTCTCCGCAGATAAGACCTGACTTGCATAGTGGTCATACATTCGAACTGCCGCTTTCATGTCCCCGGAATCAAAGAACACGTTGCGCGCTTTAGGAGCTGTGCCAACTTAGCCACCATGACTCTCGTTCTAGCAGAGGGGAAAAGGTATCTTACCGTAACACGAGAGATACGACGCTGTCGCCACAATACAAACCGGCAATTTGAGCGTCGTCGGAGCAAAATCCGCAGGAAGAGTGAGGAAACTATGCCCTCCAAGCCGAGCAAGAGTTTCCAAGCTTTTTCCCTTGAGCGAGTCCATCTGGTGGTAGCGGCTAGACAGGTTTGCCAGCGTCTTTATACGTCGGAGAGTCTTCCCACCCGTATTCTTCGGTGGTTTGATGCTGAGGCTGGACCGCATGGTGCGAATCTTGCGCAATATCGTGTCCTTGCGCCTTGGTAACTTTGTTTCGGCAACAGTCAAGGTCTCAGCTGTATATTGATTAACCGGCACGTCAACCTCTCTCTCAACATCGCAGTGCCACTTACTGGTGATGGGCCGACTATTGGCACTGAGGGCCAAGGGCCGCAGGTTCAGCTTCGCAGCTAGGTGGTTGAACTCGAGAGCAGCCCTCCGCTGATCGAACTGTCTCGATTGCATGCTACTATCTGTGAATAGTCTCTGGCATAAGCTCTCCCGTGAGCCATTGGTTTTCTTTGTGGGTCGATGGTAGATGACCGGCTTGTTCGGCCTCTCAGAGATGGCTTCTTTATAAGAGATCACCTGAGAGCCTGAGTCACTGTACTCTGAGCTTGACTGTCGTGCCGATCGGCTGGATGATTCCGGTTGGTCGACAAACGGGTTTGATTCCGCTCTGGAATGAGAAGCTTCCCTCACGTCCTCGAACGGATTCTTGTAGATATAGTTCCGGTCCACCGTCGCTATCGGACTGCTTGCATGCTTTGATGGACGACGACAGACGGTCAAAGTGGTCTTATCCGATTCCAAGGAGAGGACGGTCTGGTCGCTGACTTTGCGTGGATCGGGAGGTTGGTCTGGTTTCGTCCCGGATGGAGGGTTTTGCGGCACATCCTTATCTCCCGTCTGAGGTTCTCCCGACTCGTGCTGGGCGTCCGTGAAATTGGAGGACCCCTCTTCATCTCCATCGTCCCCACCAGAAGTGACAGACGGCTGAACGGCTTTCAAAGGTTCAGACGTTGGCTGCTTGGGCTGCGACTTGCGGTGATTCAGTAATTTCTTGAACCCTCCCAGCCCTCTGGATCCCATGCGTGGTATGCCTGATCGCTTGGATTCGCCTGAAGGCGCAGTGGAAGTCGTATTCAGGTCATCGCACACGGCCTCTGTTGCAGCGGTAGCCTTGATGGGAGCAGTAACGTATTTATTCAGTTCACTCCTCCCGAGAACTGCATTTTCTTCATTCACCGGAGCAGACTCGTTGGCGAGGTCGTTCAACGCATACTCTCTGCTAGTAACCTTCCGATACAAATGACCGCTTCCGCGACTGAGCAGTCGATTCGCGAGCTCGAGATCCAGCGGCTGCGGCACGACGGGGGCGCCTTCTGTCGGCGAAGTCTGAGAATTGAGGGGGACGATATCGGACTGGGTGTGAGAGATCCTCGACCATGACCGTCTGACTCTCAGGCTTTTGTCGCTGCCATAGAAGGACGAGAAGAACGGAAGACTGTCAAGGAGACCCATCGTCGCTTGCGGCCACGACGCCTTGGATGGAACACATCGTTGTTTGGACACGAGAGTGTCCGCGGTCGAGCAGCATCGGGATCACGCTGGAGCTCCGTATCCTGCTGGCTTTGGCAACCGCGTCCAGCACAGGAAGGCGCTACATGAGCGTCCACCACCGCAGTGCAGGGCCCTCACACGGGGCAGCTTCGGACGTAGCCTTGTCTTCGAGTTCAAAACGTCAAGACTCCTGAAGGCCCCAACTCATACAGTGAATGCAAATTCTGCCGGGTACCTGGGTAAAGTGTACTGGCGTTCTGGGTGCTCGAACGGGATCATATCCATTGTCATGTCCATTGAAATCTAGGACAGCTAGGAGAGGCAGTCACTGCTGCTCTAGGGTGCGGAGAAAAGCCAGGCTTCATGCGCATCAGCAGTTTAACATTACTCGATGTGGAACCAACGAAGCATGAAATCAGGGCAGAGGGAACAGGGAAAGGAGGAGAGAAGCAACACTATACAGATGGAAATCCATTGCCCGATCTATCGCCATCAAACAAAGCCCAGTGCGAAAACCGCTGACTACAGCACAATTCCCTCTCCGAAGAGATGCCAGCCGAATGTAAATACCATACCGTTACCTTTTTCACGTTGCAAACAACAAAAAAAAAGCATGGAGAACTTCACGGACCATATATCGTCCGCCAAGACGCCATGCATTGAGTTTTCCAACTCCCAAGTCCCATTGAACGCCCGTTCCTATGCATACAACAAGCCTTTAATGATCACAACTCATCCTGTTCACCTTCTAGAAGGATATACTCTAGGATATCACTCAGTGTAAGGACCCCTTTCAACCGAAAGTGGTCATCTACAACGACCAGACGGTGCACTCGCGACTTGCGGATAGTATCGAAGATGGTATCAAGGCCATCCTCAACGGAACACGTGTAGATACCAGGGAAATCCTGGGAATACACGTCAGTAGGCCCGTGAATCAACGGCAGACCGTGCACCTACTGGAGGGCGCTTCTTCAAAGCTTCCCCAACGCTCAGATTCAGATCGTCGTACACTCCACCCTTGATCAAGGTGATCACATCCACAGCTTCGAAAACATTATACACCACGCCTGGAAATAGTCAGCCCAATGAAGCCGAGCTCCCCGGTCTATGCCTCCTCACCTTCTGAATTGACGATTGGAACGCTGGATATACTACGCTCCACCAGGCTGTGGATGACATCGATGACAGGCGTGTCCATCGACGCCGTCACGATATCATGATAGGTGCCAAGTCGGATGTCCTTCAAGGGTTTCCGCAGCCTTTGGGTCTCTTTATCAGCGTTGACGGCTACAAATTTGAGGATGCGGTACTGCGTGACGACGCTGACAACCAGCGACCTGTCCGTCTGGCTGTCATTCGCGACGAGAGGTATCCTTCGAGCCCTGGATAAGAGCATACGCCGGCAGGCCTCGTAGAGCGGCCGCTCAGGATCAATGGATATCGTTTCTGGGGGTGCCACCCCTAGTGCCTTTTCAACTTCTGCTCATCGAGTCAGCTTTTGTCAAGAGACTCGGATGCGGCAACCAAGCAATCGCACTGTGACGTCGCACCTCTGAGACTGTTCAGCCGGAACTGGTCGATCTGGTCCAGGGCAGCTGGGTTCTGGAAATAGTATTGGATGACATTGATGTAGTCTGAGGTCGTAAGGAGGCCTGCGAAAGTGGAGGTGCTGGAGTCCCACAAGGGCGCGGAGACGATGCCTGGAAAACAGTGCCGTCCGTCAGCAAAAAAAGAAGTCCCGAAAATCGTTCATTTTGTTCAGTGAAGCGGTGTCACACGTGCCATTCTGAATGAGGATGTTCAAGCTCTCCTTGACCGACAGCGAGGTATCAAAGACAATGAGCCGGAAACTGATCGGGAGAACGTCGTAGCTAGTGTGAACCTTGAGGAAGTTACGAATCGCACGCTGCAGGCGAGCAAAAAACGAAGTCAGCCAGGATCCCGTCGTGCCGGTCGACGCAATGGGCTATCAAGAGTCGGGCGGTGGTTTGAAGGTCGCTCCCACCCCCACTGAAGCTGTACCCGGCGCAACCGGGGGTTGGGATCGCAACCCACGCGAAGGGCACCAGAGGAGCCAGAGCAGGGAAGTGAGGGGATGACGAGAAAGAAAAAGGTAAAAGGAAGAAAAAAAAGAAAAAAGAAAAAAAGGTCGAGACTTACCAGGCCCAGTCGCTCGTCGCGGTCGACCGCTCTCTCGGGCAGAGCAGGGGTCATCGGGATGGAATCAGCTTGCGGGCGGAGGTAAGAGGACGGCTGCACGAAGGCTCCCTCGTGACCTTCGCTCGCCACGACACCGCGGCCATTGCGGTCGTCGTGGTCGTGGACGTCGTCGCTGTGATTGCCCACGCTGGGATCGGTGGTGCCGGCGGGCATGGAGTCCAGGCCCGCAGAGGCAGCGCTGCTGTCTCTGTCCGTGGGGGCCTGTGGATGGTTCGAGGCATCTTCCGCCATCGTCATGTCGCGAGAATGTCTATCGACGAGAGCCGCATGAAGAGGGGCTTGGCCGCGGGGGAGCTCCTCAGCCTTCTCGGCTCACGCAGCGCCAGAGCGATGTCCTGCTGCCCGCTCCCAACTCCGACTCTGCCAGATGCAAGGAGGAGGCGCCGGAGACGCGGTACAGCCCGCTCTGCTCGACGTGGTGATTGGAAGCTGACAGAGTGGCAGGTTGACAGCTCAGAGCTGAGATCTCCGGGGCATGCGAGGTGCGCAGGGAACGGGAGCTGCACGTCCGGGCCAGCGAGGGATTGGATATGTGCATCGAGATCCCATGCAACAGGCCTAGGAGAGAGATCTCGACGGACGCAGCTCACGGTCTGGCGGACGGCGGAGCAGTCGCCTCGCCGCTCCACGTCCGCGACCCCGCGCCGTCCTCCCTCCGCACGTGACGCTGTGTCGTCCGCCGCGACGAGACGTACGGGAGGACACGAGATTCTCGAATATCCAGGGACCTGTCCGTTGCGTTCCTGTGGCCGGAATACTACTGGCGGGCTGTGTTTTCGATATAGTGCGGAGTAGGGCACCTGTTCGCCGTCGAGGTACCCTGCGTCATGCAGCCACTTCCACCGTCCCTCGCTAGACCGCAAAGGTAGGCATTCTAGACGTGCTACGATTTTGCGGAAGAGATCGTCGGAACATGTCGTGCTACGCCTGCCCGGTATCCAAGATCCGGGAAAGATGTGGCTCGTTGCCATCTGATTACGGAGGTATCTAATAGCTATTACTCTAGTAGGTACAGACATATGCATCCTGTCAAAGAACAGTCTTTTCTTCCAGAACACCTTCGCAACGGGACTACGCAAAGTGAAACCTTTGAACACCACTCGATGATATGCACCTGAAAACCTTTCTTTGACACAGCAAGGTGTCTAACCGGGAACGCCGCCCAGGGAACAGAGGGAAAGGGAAATAATATCCACAGCATCACTGCGCAGAAGCAGCTTCGGTCTGAGGCTGACTCGCATCGAGCGCCAGGGATCCCATCTTCTCCTCCAAGCCTTTGGACGCGGCTTCGGTCTCGGCCAAGCTCTTGCCTGATCCGCCTTTGAGGTAATTCTCGTGCTCTCCGATCCTCTTTCCGCCCCTGATCCAGCGTTCGCGGTATTCGTTTCTGCGCTGCTCTGCCAGCTTGTTCAACGCTGGCCAGTACACGGAGTGGTCATATTCGAACTCAACCTCACCTCCCACAGATTTCATCAGCTGGGCGGGTGGGACATGTTTGCGAAGATCCTCGTTAAATTTCAACTTCTCCTTGGTTAGGGGGTCAATGAATGGTGAGATGAGCTTGAAGAAGCTCCAAATCATAAAGGGGACTGTGCACACACGGTTAGCAGACGTGACGTCAGCTCAGCTGGTGACCGCACTCACCATTTACTACGAGAGCTCTTCCGAGTCTCTCAGGGTAGTGATTCTGGAGGATATGCAGCGTCTGCTTGGCCTGGCCGATAGTCGCGTTCTGTCCCGACTTTGTTTCATTGAAATCGACGACAAGAGCGAGCGTCTCTTGATCCGGGCCCATGAGCTCGATGATACGCTCTAGCATGAACACCAGGTGATGGATCTGGCGGTCACTCTTTTCTGTGTTCTGCCTGGAAGGCAAGAGATAGAGACAAGGCCGCGCATTGATATCGTAGCCGAGGATGACCTGCTTTCCGGTTTCATTTTCAATCGAGATGTAGTCTGGCGTCAGCTTCTCAAATCCGTACTCACGGCGCCAGGCAAGAGTTGCTCGAATGCGCGATATCGCTTCCGAAACATTCCACTTTGTCGCGCGGAGATATCTCAGGAGACACTCTCTTGTGAGGAACATGCGTTCATCGTCGGTGATCGGTGCCGTTGGTGCATTCTTCGCAGAGGACGTCGGGACCTCCGTCCAGGAGGATACGGTCTTGAGGACCGAGTTATACTTGGCATCCTGGTCGGGCGTGAGCTGAGGGGGAGGCGGTGGGCGTGCGGTGTCGAGGGGACGTGCGAACGGCTTCTTGATCAGACCATCTGCAGCGGAGGATGGAAGATCCAGATCGATCTTCTCCTTTGTCCCCGTAGAGGACTGCTCTTTGGCCTTGGCGTCCTGGGTTTCTACCGCAGGAGCTGGCTGGGCTGTAGACTCAGGCTTGGAGCCGGCGGTGGCAGGGCTCTCCTCTGGCGCAGCCATGATCTTGAGAGTCGTGTGGTCCGCTCCGTGCAGTGATGAGCTCTGGGGTCTCGGATCTGCCAGCAGAAAGACCCTTAAGTGTTGTCACAAGCAAGGGTCGACCGACCGCTCGGGTTCGGGAGCTACGTCGCCCGGGGCGAGCTGCGATCGCAGCCAGTCGGCGCCGCCCCCGCGGGCTCACGACCCGGCGGCTCCACGCGGGCCTCGCTCCCCGACGCGCCGCAACGCGTCCTTGCTCATCTCCCCTCCGCCGATACACACGGGCTACCACATCCCCCGTCCACGCATCCGAGCAGACATGGAGGATACCATCGACGACCTCAATGAGATCTTTGCGTCCGTCGCCCCCGATGGGCTGCCGCAGGATGTCCTCGCGGAGTTGCAGTCCATCCTCCGCCTGCACTCGATCTCACCGCAGGAGCTCTTCTACAAATGGGAGTCCTACAGCCTGAAGATGGGCGCGGAGGAGACGAAACTGAATCTCGACACGGTCCGCGCTTTCAAGCGGGATGTGCAGGAAACACTGGAACGGGAAAGTAGAGGGAAGAGCCATCTACGGAGCACGGAGAAGAGGAGCGGGGCCACCGCTACGCAACGCGCTGCTGCTAATACAGATGTATTTGGGATGCATGTGCCCCTGGATCGCTTGATTGCCTGCCCCCATGGAATGCTGACTGTGCCCAAGGCTCGATGAATTGGCGCCCAACGCCCCTCACAGTCGCACGGTCAACGGTGCCAGCGGTTCGTCAAAGCGCAAGTCGGAGTTCAAAATCCCTTCGATATCTAAGGTCGGGAGACCTGAGAAGAATGGATCGCCTGGAGACTTCAAAGCACCACACAAGTCTACGAATGGAGTCCCAGATCCGTCTCAGTATGATAGAACTTGACGCATGTATTGAATTCTGGTGCTGACTCCGTCCACAGAGCTGTACCTTTCTCCGAACGTCAGAACCCTGGTCAAGTCCTCGAAACCATCAATGCTCACCTATCTATGCCTAGAGCCCCTGTTGCCCCGTTTCCAGAACCGCGTATCCGACCTACGGCCAATACAGATTTGAAAAAGTTTGGATACAAGCCGATGGCCATGCGCCTGTCAGAGGCCTCGGAGGTTCTGGATGACCGGATAGATGAATTCATATCCGTCTTTCAAAAACATTACGGCACGGAGCAATATACTTTTGGAAACGCGGCGTCCCAGAGCACGAGTGAGATCGTTGCTGTCGGACGAATCGCGTCTGACAGTCTTGAGGGAAAGCTGAACACCGCATCTCTGGTTCTCGAGACGTCGAGACGAACGGGTGCAGGGTTGAGGGTGCCGCTACGAGTCGACTCGTTGCCGTCGGTTCAGTTCTTCCCTGGCCAGATTGTCGCTCTACGAGGGATCAATGCATCTGGGGAGTACTTCTCAGTCAAGGAGGTTCTTCCAGTTCCTCTCCTCCCGCCAGCTGCATCATCACCCGCGACAATCGATTCGATAAACGAACGGCTAGGTGGAACCGACACTGAGCATCCATTGAACGTGCTTATTGCGTCTGGACCATACACCGCCGACGACAACCTCGACTTCGAGCCTCTGAAGGAGCTCTGCCAGAAGGCGGCCGACGAGCATGCAGATGGTCTGATATTAATCGGCCCTTTCATCGATATAGAACATCCGCTGATCGCAACCGGCGACTTCGACCTGCCGGAGGTGAAAGGATATGATCCAGACACTGCAACCCTCGCAACCGTCTTCCGTCACTGTATAACGACACCGCTGCAGCGGCTCGCCGCAGCCGTTCCCAGCATTACCATCATCCTCGTCCCTTCTGTACGAGACGCGGTGAGCAAGCACGTCTCCTGGCCGCAGGAGCAGCTGCCGAAGAAAGAGCTGGGCCTGCCGAAGCAGGTCCGCATGGTCTCGAATCCAATCACCCTGTCACTGAACGAAACCGTCTTCGGGATCTGCGCCCACGACGTGCTGTACGAACTGAGAAGGGAGGAGGTCCTGAGCGGGAAGCCCGCAGAGGGCAACCTGCTGAGCAGGTTACCCAGGTATCTCATCGAGCAGCGGCACTTCGCGCCCATCTTCCCGCCCTCCGCACGGGAGAACCTGCCCAGGTCCGGCGCGGAAGGCGGCCTGGCAACCGGAGCCATGCTGGACATGAGCTACTTCAAGCTGGGAGAGTGGTGGAACGTGCGGCCGGACGTGTTGATCACGCCCAGTGTGCTGCCGCCATTTGTAAAGGTAAGCTAACCTCTGAGCTGTGTGTTGTTTGCTGGCCGGACAGAAACTCACTGAATGCGTTTTTCCCCCTAGGTCGTCGAGAGCGTCCTCGTCATCAATCCCGGAACACTGTCGAAGCGTCGAGCCGCCGGGACATACGCACACATGGCGATCCACCCCCGAAAGATGACGGACGAGGAGCGTCAGGAGAAACAGCTGAGTCACAAGATCTTCGAACGAGCCAGAGTGGATATCACGAGGATTTGAATGTTCATACTGCTTGTGTATTGTATTGTACACGCGGTGACGGGACGGAAGGCGTTGGGAAGGCTATTACTATAATATCAAAAGCTTGTCGAAGACAGGTACATTCCTCATGAATGAAGCTTAATGATATAGTAAAACAACAGCAACAGAAACCATCAAAACTCCTTGCTTGATAAGCATGATCAAACCATGGCCTCATTAACTCCCTCCCAACCAAACCCAGCCTTTTCTTCCCATCACGATAGGGGGAATACAACCAACCTCTCCCCACTCATTTCCTGCTCCAGGAACTGCGTAGGTAGACAACTACCTCAAACAGACCACCCTCCTCCCACCCATCAACGCCCCGGCAGACCTGGGCCTCCACCCCCTCTGTGCGATCGTCGGCGGTCCCCCTCCGACTCCCCTCCTCGCTCCCCCGGCGCCAGCACCTCCTCCAGCACCGCTACCACCACCATGCCTGACCCCCCTCACCAGCTCCTCGAGCCCCAGATCCCTCCACACCGCCTCGCGCTTCCGCTCCATCGCCCGAGTGATCCCAAACGCGGCATGCTGGTCGGGGATCACATCATCTTCATCCTCCGGGTTCAGCGGCTGATACTGCGGCGGGACGTAGATCTCCTCGACGGGCAGGTACGAGGGGACGGTGGCTGGGACGGCGGAGCCGTAGGTGACGGTCGCGGAGGCGTGGTGGGGGTGGACGGAGTGGTGGTGGTGCAGGGCGGCGGCGGAGGCAGAGGAGGCGAGGTTGGAGAAGAGCGAGTTGTGCGGGCGGGTGAAGTCCTCGAAGTAGTCGGCCAGGCGGGGCTGGTGCATGTGGATGTAGGTTGGGGAGGAGTCTTTGGACTGTTTGTGGTTTTAGGATGTTAGTTTGGGGTTCATTGGCCTGGTCTTATATCTCAAAGGCGCAGGGGGGGGGGGGGGGGGGGGCAGGGAGGGAGGAGAGGGACGTACCATTGTCGCTATTCTTTTCGAACTTGTTCTAAAGCAGTAGAAAATATTCAAGATTCAACTCGTATCCAGTCCCTCGTGAAGTCCCAAGTTTCGAACAGCAACACGAATGTCAACCGACGTCGCGTCTGAATTCGAAGCGGGAACGAGAACAGAACAGAACGGAGAACGGATCAGTAACCTGACCAAACCAATGTCAGCTGTATCCAGGATATGCATCTATGTGCTCAGCATGTGAGTAATTAGATATGTACCTTTTGATAAGTCACCCCTCAACCATCACGGACATAGACTGCTCAGGTGCAATGATAATGATAATGATAATGATAACGGAGTAGACCAACACCCTCCGAGTCCGAAGAAACACGGCAGTAATTTCTGCAGTATATCTCCGCTTATATCACCGCCTGCCACTTATAAACGGCTATTAATAGCGCAGCTGGTCTGGTGCACTGTGCACCGTGCACCATGCCCGGGACCTCAACAGATCCGAACCGAACAAACCCCCGCTTTCTTTCTTGGCGAGCGAGGCCGCATGGCGCACGCAACCTGATCTTAATTCTGGTGCGACGGCAATAAAAAAAATAGTTTCAATTTCATCCGGAGTGAGGTCACTCTTGAAATAAAATTAAAAAAATTTCCAGTCTATTGACAATCGATCAATCAACCTACCCAACTGCCTACAATACCTCCCACCTAATGGTCGGATGTGAAATCAAATACACATTTTGGGAATCATTGGAAATCACTTTTTTCGTTCATCTTCTTTCTAAATTTTTTTCTTTTTTCTTTTCTCTCTGCTGAGATCCAGCCATTCATCCATTCATCCGCACCCTCATCAACTTAGGTGAAGCATCGCTCGCGCATTATCGTCCCATTCATTCCCCGACTACCTATTGGAAACTACCAATCTCACCTGCTACGGTAGCATAGCCGGACACTACCATGGCCCCTCTTCCCACTCGCAACACCAGCAACCTGTGGATAGGATAGGATAGCTAAGTCGATTCGATGTGTTTGTTTGCACTGTACCCATTTATTATTATCCCAACGCCCCCGCCTCTATCATCGTCGTGATAAAAAAGAACGTCGAGATTTTTGCTTTTTTTGTTTATGGTCCCGAGTTGTTGGAGCCACCGGTCAGGTCGTTATACATGAGAAAAACCAGCTTAACCTCTCTGGTACTCGTAAAAATTCGTTCCCTTGACTTTTGTGCTTTTTTTTTCTCTTTTTGGGTACTCTCTGCATGACATTACCGCCCGTAAATGAAGATACAGTAGTAATTTTTGTTCCATGCATCGTCGCCTTGATAGAATTGCGTGTGCTAACGGAGCTGGTGTCGCGAGAAATCGTACAAGCGCAATAGCGGTGCCCGTTTGGTCCCTAGATAGCCATGATTTCACTGAACAAGCAGCCAGCTCACGAATTCGTGCTCATCCGATGAACGATCGGGACCGCGCTGGGCGGCAAGCTGCCCATCTCGGTGACGACCATGTCCACGTATTCGGCCGGCGTCACATCGTACATGATGTTGAGGAGCTGCAGGTTCGGCGTGTCCCTCCAGTCCTTGAGCGGGGAAGAGGACGGTTTACTCAGGCTCGATGCCGCTCCGGCCTCAGCGTTGCCGCCGCTTTGGCCCTTACCGCTGCTCCCCTTGCCGCCCTGAGTGGACTCGGTTGAGGCTGCCGCCGGGTCGGGGAGGCCGGTGACCTGCTGCCGGGGGTTGGTAGCAACCAGCTCGTCTGCATCTGCGATCTCGTTGACGACGATACTGTCGAGCGCGACACGGTCCGTGAACTTGACCGTCTCGCAGCAGACGATGACGGGGACCTCGACACCACCGGAGCGTTCCTTGGCCGACATGGCGACGAGCGCAGTGCCGACGCGCGAGTACAGCCTGCCGTTGCTGGTCATGGCGTGCGCACCCAGGAACACTTTGGTAGCGTCCTTGATTGCGTGACTGATGCCGTGGATGAGGGTGTACTGCACCTCCAGGCCTGCGTTGGCCAGGGCACGGGCGAGGTTCTTCCCCTCAAACAGCGGACGGGAGTCGATGATGGAGACGCGGAACTTCTTTCCCTGCTTGTGCGCGGTGAGCAGGGTCTGCTTGACGATGGAGCTCCCTGCAAAGGTGACGATGACATCGCCATCCTGGATCTTCTGCGCAGCGCTGGTGGCGATCACCTGGTCTGCAACGGTGATCTTCTCGCGGATGAAGTTGTCGATAAACTCGCACAACGAAGCCTTTGCGGCGGCCTCGGGAACGGAGGGATCGATGCGGGAGATGAATAACTTGAGAGCACGGATGGCATTGCCCTGGCTTATGGAGAGGGGACGGCATGTAGAGAGATAGGTGATCTGGTGCGAGAGATGAGTCGTCAAGTGACGGGCCAGGGATGTACCCAAGGGTGTAGTGTAGGACTCGATAACCTAGAACACATGGAGTCTCAGCGTAAAAAGAACCTGCAAACAGCAATTGTCAAAGAAGAAAAGCCTTGCTCATACCCGCTTAAACGCAAGCAGTGTCGCTACACACCGTGCGCTGCTCCCACACACGACGTAGTCCCTCATCTGCAGGCCCAGCGCCAGCACGGCGGGATGGACCTCCTTCCCAGCGCCCGCGATGGTCGACCTCCTCTGCTGTCCATACAGATGTCCAAAGACGGCCACCCTCTTGTCCTCCTTCTGCTCGACAGACCCCGCGGCAGCGGCTTGCGCAGACCCGCGCCGGATGGGCAGCTGCTTCTGCCCCTTCTGTGCAGCCGCGGCGTCTTTGCCTCCCTGCTGGCCCTTCTTTGCCGGTGACGGTGCCTGTCCATGCTGCTGCTGGAGCGCGGCAGCAGCACCGGCCTTTTCTCTCTCGAGCTTCTCCCGTGCTCGCCTGGCAGCCTTCTCGGCCTTGGCCCTCTTCTTCAGCTCCGCGCCGGACAGTGGCTTCTCTGTTGAGCCGCCGACGGCTCCTCCTTCAGCGGAGGCGTCCGCCGGCTTGGGCTGTTTCGTGGGTTTCTGTGCACCGTTCATCCCCTTGGCGTTGTTGGTGGAAGAGTCTTGCTGCTGCGGCTTTTGTGGCTGCTGCTCTCGTTTTTGCTCGGCGGGCGCAGCGGGGGCCGGGGCCGGGGCCGGCGTGGAAGTTACCTCTGGATCGCGGGAATTCGCCATGTCTGGAGGGCTTTCTGGAGGAGGTGCCCAGACGGCCGGAGGGGCATTGGACGGCTCTGGCTGGAGCGGTGGTGGTTGTGGTGGAGAGCGAGTGGAGGGCTGACTCACGCGGTGGTGATGCCGCCGGCGGAAGAGCGTCGACGACGCGGCGCCGCACGCCCTCGCCCAGAGCCCCATGCTGCGGCGTTGACATCACCGATCAGCGACCTGCATCGCATGCTTGCAGAGCTGGAAAAGGGGCCCTGCCAGTCCTCGCGTTCATGTGCGCCTTTATATAACGACGGGCCTGCTCCCAGTATGACTCAACGGTAGGCCCTGCCCGCGCGGTCAGCAAATCATCCTCTCCCGGGGCTTTCTACCTACAAAGACGAGGGACGTTTATAAGAACATAGCCATAGGAATCGTATTCATCTACTCGTCAATCATAGCAGAGGACATACTCAATACAAGGAATCATCATGATCATGCAAAACCCTGATCACTGAAGCATTCGTAAGATAACCGTTTGATCCCGTATCCTCCACAAGAGTAACCAGACCCGTCCCCAACCAATCCCATCTGCATGTTAAAGAGCACCCAACACCTGTATCCTGACTCCGATCCGCCGTAAACATGCTATCCCACCCCAAGAACCGTTCATCATTCGTTCCTCACATCAATCCAAGTCCCGTGGCTTGACCCATTATCAATTATTGACCAATACCTCACCGAAAGCTCGACGTTTGCGGCCCTCGTGCTTCTTGATGATACGGAACCTCTCATGATCGGCTGCGATCTTCTGTCTGAACAGACTGATGTCTTGGAGGAGGTCTTCCATGTCCGCCTGCATCTCCTGAACCTCGATCTGACCGGCGTCGGCCAGAATGTTGCTCTCCGCGCCCAAGACCGGCTCCGACTCTACCGGAGTGTTGTTCTCTTTCTCCGTCTCGTTATCTTCCTCTCCCTTGCTCTGAGCTGAAGCCAAGCTAATCCTGCGTTTCTCGATGGCAACCGGCGGAATTGGATTCTTCAGACTCTCTAGAGCGAGCTTCAGGTGAATACGAAGCGCCTCGTTCTCCGTCTGGAGCCGTCGGATCTTGCACTCGCTGACCATCTTGGTCTCTTCCATCAAGCGCTGCAGCTTCTCCACCTTCTGCTGATATTCCTCCAGTTTTTCGCTCTGAAGCTCGCTCTCCCGTTTGTTCGCGGCTGCCTGGCTGACACTCAGCTGCAGAATACGGATCGTCTCAGCCATCTCGGCAATTTGTGCATCGCGCTCGGCGGCGGAGACATGATCTTGGTTAACAATGGCACGAGTCCGGATGTGCTTCGCTTGGTCCGCATAGCGGAGAGTAGACAATGTCTCTTCGTAGTCTGTCGGCGAGATACAAGCGATCATGGCCGTCTTTGAATTACCGCCCAGGCTGTCTTTCAACAGCCACGTGAGGATGGAGTCGCGGTAAGGCACCACATCCTTATTCTTCCGGCAACCAGGCCGTCTCTGCTTAGGATCAGCCAAGGCCGCAATGACTCTGCCAAGCGTGGTCAGCGACTTGTTGATATTGGAACCTTCCCGCAGCCTCTGTCCGGTGGCCTCTGTCGACTTGGCGCGTTCAGATCCAGCAAGGTCGACCAGTCTAATTCGGGCCGTTCTCTCCGTAGTTTCGTCGGTGGAGATGTCATGATGGATCTGCTTGAGCACGATGGTGAAGACTGCGTGGGATCTCGAAGAGGTATCGTTCATCTTTGTGCTGGCGGTCGTGCGAGACATGTCCCCTTTCCTCATGTACTTCATGATCTCCGCAAAGCTTCTGACAGGTACCTCTGTCAGATCCTTGACATACGGTCCGTCCGTTGGGGACTCGCGGATCTTGAGGTAATAAGGTGGGTCTGTACGAGGCACGAGCAGGTCACGCACGTGCTCATTGTACACCTCGAAGTACGAAACGCGAACGTTATAGCTGACGTCTGGGGACTGAGAGTTCTCGATGCGCTCGAAGAGATCCTGGCAGGTGCGCGGGATCAGGCCTGGCTGCTCCGGCGTGCCCATCATTGTATAGCTCTTCCCTGACCCAGTCTGGCCATACGCAAAGATGCAGGTGTGGTATCCCTCGAAATTGTGGTCCAAGAATTCCTCTCCAAGGGAGTTATACACGTCCTCCTGAGTGGCGTAATGTTCGTCGGCCTCGTTGTGCGACCAGAAGGATTTGTCAAAGGTGAAGGTCTTATCCTCGATGACCTTTCCGCGGGACTGCGACTTTGGCTTTCCGGCATCAGGACCGGTTACCTTTGGCGCCTTGAGCGTGGTCGTCTGAGTGCGCGGGTCCATAGAGATTAGACATTCGCATCCACGTTCAATCTCTATCAAAGAAAGCCTCCATGTCAGGATTAACCGAATACTAACAGTCTCCTCTGGTTGATCCGTTGCTCCAGCTCACGCATAATAAGCAGAGCTGAGAGACAGATGCGGACGACATACGACATACCTCTAGGCAAGAACTTCCTAACCCTCACCACAACCTTCACATTACCTCCAGGCGTAGGACTCGCAACCCCATCCTGGCGTCCCCCAGGCGCGGCCATGCTCTCTCTCGACCGCAGCGACAGACTGGAGACGTTGGACCTCAGATTCGCAGAAGACGCCGTCGAGGAGATGGCCGTAGGCGCAGTACACGTACTTCCGCTGATTGTGGAGGATCCGGACGTCGAAGCGTTCGAGGAGTGCGAGCCGGGTCCGATGCGGCTGAAGAAGCGCGAATCGAGCGCCATTTCCCTGCTGCTGCTGCTGTTCTCCCTCAATAATTGCACAAGCTGAGCGATGAGGTCGCGCTGTCGACAGAGAAGGTGGTGGTACATGCATGCAGAAGAATGTAGGAAGTAAACGAAGTAAACGAGTGACGCTTGCTTGTCGCTACGGTACCTTTGTCTGGTGTTATCCTGTCCTGTCTCCTTTCGCTCCCTGCTCTGTGGCCTTTCTAGGAGTGATGCAGGGACCTGTTGACACGGCGATAAGGTTAGTTGAACAGCAACAGATGCAACAGGACTGGCACCGGAGACATGCAGCCTCCTGTACTGTAATGGATGTACTCACCCCTTCACGAAAACGGAAACGAGGGGACAAGCTTAGCTTTCTGCCACCACAGGCCGCGCCCTAATCTTCTCCGCCCTTCGTGCGTTGGAACATGACACACAGATCTGAAGTCTGCAATGTCTCCTATGGATTGACATGTAATAACTATACGATAAGAGGGGCTCGTAAGGCAAGGAACGGTGGGGGGTCCTCCACGGCCGATCGTTTGGGTTTTGCCAAATCGGGTTTAATCTGACTACCGCACTGACTGGTCCCTGGCGGGGGAAGGCGTGGCCGTGGGGCCCTCGCGCCGGGTTGCCATGGCGATCTCTGCGCAGGGGATCTGGATTTCGGCATCAACAACTCTCATTAGACCACTCTGGGGATACAGAGAAACTTTTTGAAACCCATGCAGCAAACCCTCGTTTATGGATCATCTGGCGCATCTGCGCTATTTCTTGCATGAATATTCAGAGATCTGTAAATCTACTTAACTAGGCTGAGAATGGAACCACCATGCTAAAATAAATATTGTTCATGCAGAACTCCACAGTAATTGACCCCGACTAGTATACCCCACTGGATCGTCAACATAGGGCGGTGAGAAGGTGAGGACAGTGTGTGAATTGGCTATCTATATATAGAATTAGTATGTAAACAGCCATGGTTGAGGAATGCACTGAGATGACTGCGGGATCGAGATTGTTTAAGGTGATAACTGTTAGTATTCAAGTCACAATAGACTAAGAGAAATAATATCATCAATTGGAAATAAGTTAGTCAGTTAGTCATGGTCTTCGTGTTCTGCTGCATGAGTACGGTTCAAACCGTACCTAGGATCTAGGATCTAGATTCTATTATACATTCGTTCTATGCTAATGGACATCACAACCGTACTTCAAGAAATATGAATAGAAAGATGAAACGAAAGGGAAAAGGAGAAAGAAGAATAAATAGAACAAGAGACCGAAAAAAGGGAACCCAATATTATCCGATAAACATCACGCAAGCCCCTTCCCAAGCAACACCTCCCCAACCTCCTTGAGCAAAGGCTCGTTCTTCAGAGCCTCCACTTTGCTCTTCTCCTTCACCGTGTCCGCGATACCCATCGCCTTGCAGATATCGATCACCGCCCCGTCCATCGGGGCCGCATACACGAAGAGGCCCAGCGCGAAAAGCATCCCGTGCAGCGCTTCCACGCTCTCCTCCTCCTTTCCGATGGCCTCGAGCAACGACGCCACCAGCTCGACCTGGTCACCTTCGGTCAGCTTGTCCGGACGCGCGTCGAACCGCTCGTTGTGGTTGAAGGCCGCCAGGTTGAATGCCAGCGAGGCGGCCACGACGCGCAGGTTCGTGTGCTCGTCCAGCAGGGATCCGGTGATCAGCCGTATGCAGGTTTCCCGCAGGGGCTGGCTTGAGACGATCTGGTCCGGGTAGAGGGTTGAGCTGAAGAGGTTGCAGGCGAGCTGGAGCATGACGATGCGGAGGTTGTAGGGAGCGGAAGAGAGATCGTCGGAGGCGGACAGCAGCGTGAGCAATGTCTTGTGTTCGGGTTCCTGGGCGAAGAAGCCGCTGATTCTGGGATCCAAGAAGGCTAGACGGACGAGGTCGACCAGGGCGAAGCGGATGTCGATTGGCATTACAGGAAATGCTGACTGAATGAATGCAGCCAGAGCGTCAAGATTCGGAATTGGTGTTTCAGCAGGAGCGCTCAAGCCTCTCGACTTGGCGAACTCGACAACGGACTGGATTGTTGGGTCGTTCCCGTGTTCTCCGATCTTGTGTTTCAGCTTGTCAAGCGGAGGGATCTTTGTATACGTGACATAGCTGGTAATTTTCCGCTGCAGACTTGGCAGTCTCAATTGAGTGTGGGGATGAGGCGGGAAGGCCATCTGGATAAGCATCCGGACATTGCCTCTGAGCTCTGCAGGATTGGCACCGCTCCACTCATTCTCCTTCTGTCCCTTCAGGAAAGTCATGAAGGTTGGAGTCACGCGGACATTATATTTCGCGCCCACATCGTAGGCATAGTTGAGATCGACCTTGATCAGGACAGCCTTATCTCCAGCCTCCTCTGCCAATTCGTCGTATGTGGGATATACTGTCTTGCACGGCGGACATGTCGAGGAGGTAAAGAAAATAACTGCGCACGAGTTCGACGCAGCTGCCAGCTGCTCTTCTAGCTGTTGCAAGTTGCTGACATTGCGGACGTATCCCGTACGGGCAGCGGGCGCTGACGCTGCGCCATTTCCTGCCGCTTGCTGCGCCGCCGACCCTCCTGTTCTCGCGGAAGGCGCTTGGGCATCTTGGCCGATGTCAGCCTGAGTAACCCCACGCAGGGCTTGTTCAATGTGAGGCTTCATCATCTGTCCGAATGGCGTGCTGAGGAAGGTCTGGGGCAAGCTCCTGATGTGCTCCGGGATCCCCTTCCCGACGAGGAACATTGCGAGGTCATGCGTGAAGTTGTTGCAGTTATGCAGGAAGAGATCATACGACTGCAACAGAAATATCAGCATTATTACATGCACGCATGCTTTCCTGGCAAAGGAAACCGCCCTACCTCTGGGGTGTAGATCTGAGCTAATGAGTCCAGATATTCCTGTATCACCTGGTCGGGGAGCTCTGTCTTCCCCATATGCAAGATCTCCATAGGCTGGCCATGGTGCGTAGTGCCTGGCACTTTCCTCTGGATCCCCTGCCCGAAGAAATATTCCACGCCACCAAAGACCAGGGAGGTATGATATATTGCGTCGATCTGGACGCCCGTCAAGGCGAGGGAATACTAGCAATTGTAGGTTAATTAGAAAGGGTGCAAGTACCTCAGATATCAGTGGTCACATACTTGTCGAGCCAAGCCCTGTACTCCACGTTAGTAGTGGTCAAAGAAGTGTACAGTTCTACGGCCTTGGGACTCCACCTTTGAAAGGTCATAGATATACAGCTCAACATCCATATTGGCGGAGCAGGTCAAGCCGGGGCTCTCCGGGATACCCAATTAACTTATGTTGAAGCAGTGAGCCGCGCGACTCGCAAACCAGAGAGGAGATATGCAAACAGCCATGGAGGAGCAAACAGCTGACCGATATATACTGCTGCGCGGCGAAGCTCCACTGTCACGGCCGCCTAGGCACGGACGCATCACGTCAGCGCCCCGAGCCCGACGGACGAACAGGCCGGGGCTGAGCCTGATCTAGCCCGATCCCGATCTCCGCTCCGTCCGCCGGTCCCTGCATGCGCTGTGCATGCGACGTACACGCATCATCCCGTACAGCAGTCTCACTCCAAGATGCGATAGCAGAACCTTGACCTCTGCGCGGTAGAGTCTAGGCAGCAAGATGGTACGTGGCCCTCAGCCCCGTCTCTACTAACAGAGATACTAACTGCTGCCCTCTGTTCAGCCCCCGAAACGGCGCGGTGGTGGCACCGCGACGGCTACCTCGAAAGAGAAGAAGGGCCGGCAGTCCAAGCTGGCCAAGGAGAACGACATCACCGCCGAAGAAGAAAACGAGATCAGGGAGGCGTTCCGTCTCTTCTCGACCACAAACGAGGAATTCAAGGATGAGAAGGAGGGTGTGATCCGCACCGAAGACGTCCGGAGAGCACTTATGTATGTCTTCCCCGATCCCATACTCCACGACCTCGCGCAGAGTACATACTGTACAGGATCTAACATGGATCTCTCTCTCTCTCTCTCTACAGCGCCCTTGGCCTCCCTCCATCCAACTCCCGCGAACTATCCGAGATCCTCTCCGCCCTCGACCCCACCCGCACCGGCTTCGTCACCTACGGTCCCTTCCTCTCCGTCGCCGCTGCAAAGCTGCGCTCCCGCGACGCTGACGCCCTCTCGGAGGAAGTTAATGCGGCATACCGCCTCTTCACGCGCGGTACGGACGGCCCCATCACCCTTGCGCACCTGCGCCGCATCGCCCGCGAGCTGAAGGAGGACAGCGTCGGCGACGAGCTGCTGAAGGATATGATCCTGGAGGCGAACGGCGGCGCGGGCGTGCAGGCCGGCGTGACGCTAGAGCAGTTCCGCGACGTGATGGCGAGGGCGGGCGTATTTTGAGCTGAGTTGGCGGTTATGATTGTTAATAGGCCCTTACTCGTTCATACTTGGGACGGCGTTGGTGGTGTTTTTACCGGGATCATGTCATTTCATGTGGAAAAAAGGTCCCTTGGCAACTCTTGTGGATGGACATTGCATCTCGAGGGAATAGTTTAAGTCTATGGTTTTACGAAGGCGTCTTGGGATGCGATTGATTAGAGGCGATGCATTTATAGGGTTCTCATGATGGTGGTTTCAATCATTAGAATGATTGACACGGAGCATTTAGATTCAGTACATATGCGCTACATTTTGGTGTGAACATGAGATATCCATTAACATCACATAGTTTTCAGTTATGCGAGACGCTGGCGACTATTTCGTAGTATATCGTTGTAAATTGGTGACAAAAATTTCCTGAGGGATAATAAACTGTGAATATAACAGCAGAAACTTCACAGACTCGCGTCATTATCATTCAGCTCTCATGTGTATAGTACAAACAGGCCAACTCCCTGTCAATTCCAAAGCATTTTGTAGAGACAAAGGATTCTCTTCGTCGGAAACAAGAAACACAATCTCCCACCCGCTCTACATGCCTGGCTGATCAACAGCACACCTCACTCTAATGCAAAATAGTGCGCCTGCCAGCTGTTTGAAAATCTGTTGTCCAAAAATATAAGATGCGTCTACTACTGTACAAACGTCTCAAACATTTCCCACAATGACCCATCCCTTTTCATCCGTAACACTGCAAAGAGAATGATGCGGACCAGATAAAAGAGCAACGCCTTCTAACAATATAAGCTGTCCTCCTGGGTATCACCAATATCCTTTCAATTATGAAGTAGCCGAATCTCATTAAAACAAAGCTAACTTGCCGTGACCATTGACGGCGACCGAATGGTGTCCGACAGCTCTCCGCTGTCTTCATTGCTTCTGTCAGTGGATGCCCTCATCACCGGCGAGATGGACTGACCATTATCAGCCGGTGGCTCGAGCTTTGATGGAGGTGACGGGCTAGATGATGCCGTTGAGGTTCGGGACGCTACAGACGTATCCAAATCGACGGACCCTGACCCATTGGAAGACGATTCATCCTGTGTCGATATGTCCGTAGTGATCGGTTCATTGACCGAAGTGATGTCTCTCGGGGTCTCCACGCTCGGAGAAGACCTGGGGCTGTTGACTTGTATGTGATCCTTCTCACTAAGTTCGGATTTGGTGCCACAAGAAAGCCTAGGCTCTGACGGGGGCGGTTCGACCGCCTCATAGAACAGCATGAAGACACCACCTTGAGACAGCACGCTTCGTTCGCTGACCATCCGTACATCATCATCACTCAGCCGAAACCAACGTTCAGGTCTCTCTTTTTCTCCGTCCGCTTGGAGCACCGCTTCGGGAACAGTAGTGGGAAACAGGTGCAAAGGATACTTCCGGTAGCATACGTAATGACCGTTTTCGTGCCTGCCATAATGTGTGATGACGGCTCGCAATTCGTATTGCCTGTGGAGGGCTTCGACGCTTGTACCGGGACGCGGAAGCATGGATTCCTGGGGATTGATCTCCCATTGTTCTGGAGCATCATCTCCCTGGTCCGCAGACTTTGTTCCCAAGCACCACTCGTCGAGATTTAATGTCTTCGGAAACCTAACGTCAGCGTAGTTCTTCCTTAGGATTCCGGTGGTCTCATCGAATACACTGCGGTTCACATGGATAACAAGAGACTTCGGAGCTCTTGCGATCACTGCTTGTCTTGACTTCGTAGTCGATACTCGATTTTTGGATGGGATATGGCATTTTTTCGAGAGGGTCTTCTCTGCAAAGTCCTCCTCCTCAAGGGCTTCTTGAACCGCTTGCAGTCTAGCCTCTGCAGAACTTTTGAGCGCATCTGTTAGCTTTTGCGAATCTGATCTCCCGGCAAGCTCGGTATCATCTTCGATTTGCTTCAACAGGTGACGGAGTTGCTCCTGGGTACGCAATAGAGTACACTTGGCACATTCAACACCTTCGATAGGCTCTAGATTCATGTATTCATCTAGGCAGTCCCGAATGTCGTACTCCCAATGTCTTCCAAGGGAAACGGTCAGACAGTTGAACGGAATGAGAGACAATCCTTCTGTCCAGCCACACCTCATGCAGCCTACCCGTTGTGCTAGCAGACCTTCTAGAGGGTTTCGAGGCGGGGAAGTCTGTTCGGATCCCTGAGCACGGGATTTCTTGTCGGAATTCCCGGATGGTGAAGCGACCCCGACGACGTGTTCTTGCGGTCCAGCCATTTTCAGTCCAAGATTGCTTGTTTTCCGTCTCAAGGCTTGTAGAATTTCTCGGTCGATTTGATCCACGATCTTCGAGAAGTATTCTTGCGCATCCTGCTGTTGCCAGCTGCTCATTGATTTTAGCTCTTGTGGTATCCATAGCCTCTGTCCATGATATGATGGATTGTTAAGTCGTTCTATTATGTCTTTTAGAGCGATATGTGTCGAAAACGACCCTTTATCCGCGAACTCCTCGATATTACGTGCAAGAAAAGCATCCAGGGATCGTAACGATGCCAAGCCCTGTATGACACTGTTCTGATAGCAAGAGTTGTCCCAGTTGCCCAACCCAGGTGGGATATTCTCCTTTCCACCTAACAATCCGTTCCCAAACCCTGACAAGGTCTTCGCGCGCGGAAGGAGGAAGGACAACGAGCTACCGTCAAGGCCGAGGATGCGCCTCATTGCTTCGCTCTTCGCTTGAAAATTAGACAGATTCATCTGATCTGCACGTCCACTTGGAGTACCCGCTTTTGCGTGCTTTCCGTCCAGGGCAAACACGATGCGTGACGGAGTAAGATAAACAATGATGTACCACAGAGCTTGCGAGACGGTAAAGGGCAGAACGTCAAGATAGGCGAGAATGCAATATAAGAATAGAGCCGACGCGAGTACGTACGCTATGGTCGGACTGCTCTGTATCTGCTGAAGAGTTAGGTCATAGCGATTGCTGCTCGCGCTGTTAAAGGGATTCCGAGCATGGATGTAGTACCTCTCCGGACGAGCGTTCATGGCTAGAGGGCAAAAGCGGACGGCTGCCGGATAGAGGTGAGTCTTCAAGGATCATGAGAGCTTCCGCGTATTGACAGCCATTAACTGTTATGACATTTATCTGCTTGTGAGACCTTCGGAGGAGACAAGGTTTCTAGGGATCATCGCAAGTGATGTACCACTCGCCTCTTAGCTGTTAGATGGGCAAGCCAGCCGACTGCGCTCTGGGTCGCTATCCGCAGCCGGAAAACTTTTATCGATAGGCGATACGAGCAAAGCTTGCAGCCACAAGCCGTTTGGCGGAGATAGTCAACCAACACGCAAAAATGGCGAAGACACCCAAACTGAAAGGAAATAAACGTGAGTGTCTACTGTAGATATGTTATAAGGAAGCGCTATTCTAATTTCTACATAGAAAAGTCGATACATTCCCGAGCCGCAAGGCGGGCTGTATCACCGTCCGTCGACCTCGACAAGTCGCTAACCTCTCTTCGACGACCTGAAACCTCCAATTTCTCAGCTCTCACCGCACAGTCAAATGCCAGCGTGTCCAAAAAGAAGAAACCAAAGGCTAAAACTCGAGCGCAACGTCTACGGCAGCAGAAGGGCATTGAGAGAGCAGAGATTGTCATGGATCAGCTGGAGAAGAAAGTAGCCAAGAGTGTTGGGAAGGGGAAAGTAGTGAAAGCGCGAAAGGTCTGAGGCTCCGTTTTGATTTTATGCTTATATCGTGTATCTTTCTGCTTGTCGATATGGGCTAACTCTTCAAAAGGCACCTTGGGAAGAGCTAAATAAGAAAGTAGCCAAGACGTCGGAAAATCTTGGAGGCGCCAACGGCCAAGATCCAGACGAGGTCATGGACGATGACGAAGTACCCCCAGAGCCAGAAAAGCCTTTTACACAGCCAACAGCTTTCTCTGCTGTAGCTCAAGATTCAGTGGCTGATGAACACGCGGAACTTGACGAAGATGACGAGATCACTTGAGGGTGGATGAATACTATGTAGGAACTCGTCTGAGCGCCACTAGCTCTTTGCCTGGTTACTTCTTCGGTCTAAGTTGGTTGATCATTCGGTCGATTTCGCCGACAGCCGGCCCTGAAGCCCTCGTTCTGAGGAGCTCAAGGGTATTGACGTCTTTTACTCTGAGCGCCTCTTCTGCGGCCTTGACAACCATTCCACATTTCATCCACATCTCAATTCTGTCAGCGGCTGGCAAATTGGTGCACTTGGGGACAAAAAGCGAAGCAAGCTTTGTGTTTCCAGCGCCTAAAATTTCGTTATAGAAAGGCTGTTGCCTCACGTATCAGTGTCATTTTCAACAATGGTAGAGCAGGTAATGAGGTTTCGGCACGGCTTACCTCCCACCCTATTGGGGATTTCTTGGCTTTTCCGATTTCTTCCAACTCTCCCCAGTCACGTTTTGCGACCAAAGCCCTCAGTCTTATCCACCAATATGTCTTCTCGGGCATCTTAAATTCATTCTGCACCTTTTGTGCCCTTTTGCCATAACCGGACCGGATCAACCTGTAGACTGTTTCATTGAGACTCAGTCCGATATATTCAGCGCCATCTGCTATGTCCTTGTCCAGCCCTTCTTGAACTTTAAGCAGCTGTGCTGCCTCAGAAAGCGACTTGTTCTGCGATATAACGGCAGCATCCTTTGACTCCGATAGCAAACGGGATGCCAAATGAAGCTTGTCCATTTTACTTTTAACATCGGTCTGCTCAAGGGCTTCTGCAAGCAGAATGTTCGAACCGTCGATGGGCCTGTCGTCTTGGTAGTAGAGATCTTTTAGCAACTCGGTATCCTGTTCCCTAGCAGAGGTTTCCACAAGCGCCGAAGCCATCGGTCGGTTGTTTATCGTCCTAAAAAAGCTCGCTAGAGGAAGCTTTTTCTTTAGATGTAAAAGAACATAATACACAAGATCGGTATCACCGCTCTCAAGTGCCTTGTCGAGTGCTATTTCATCTTCTTCCATACTTAGCAGCAGCGGCACCTGTTTGCCGGCCCGCGGTTCATAATTCAACAGCTGAGTGGCTAGATGAGATCGTCCCTCATCGTAGGCAGATTGAGCAATCGCCTCGAAGGATATACCGGGCTTTCCTTCCAGTCTCTGCACAATGAGTTTACAGACGGCGTCATCATTGGCAGTAGAGACTTTCACTTTTTGACTAGCCCAATGGACGTAAATCTTATCGGCCGGGATGTGAAGGTATTCAGATATTCGAATCGCAAGTAGATACTCGTGTCGGTTTACGAGACGTTCAACAAGTTTCTCGGGAGTCAGGCGCATGTACTGTTCGTAGGATATTGGCAGACCAATCTGATAGTCCCGGACTGCTTTCAACACTCGAAGTTTCTCGGTCATCTCCACGAACTCATCGCTGTTATACAGTTCTAGGACTGATTTTCCAAAAGACGCAGCTTTTAAGAGTCTCTTCTGCCAATATGGGTCGAACTCATGACCAGCAGCTTTGACGCAGGTATCGACGGCTTCGGGAAGGTTAGGCCGAATTCTTTGAATGTTCTCGTCCGCCTTAGGAGACTTCTTTTCAAGTTGATCCACCGAATCCAGAAGAACTGATGCAGGAGATGTAGACCCGAGTCTGAAAATTTCTTCTGTCACATCTGAATCTCATTAGCGAAAAGTAGGGATCCGGTGCAAGGTAACGGTACTCACCTGGAACTTTGTGTAGAAACTCGCAGGCATCGTTGGTGATAAGTCGTACCCCATCAAATTCAGGAATTACATGGACACGACCATCATAGAAATACCTCCATCTATTAGTAACGCTTTATGCCAAATAGCTGCCGGGTTGCTTACTTAGAAGCTGCCCCGTTAGGTCCCACTATATGGATCTCGTCTTCCCACGCAAGAATAACCGCATCATCCCCACACCACTCAACCGTCTTAGGAGGTGTCTTGGCCTTGGAATCATATTCGCTGAATTTGTTTTGGAAATCACTGCTGACAACCCAGACCTTCCCATCGCCAGTGAAAAGAGCCACAAATCGTCCGGTTGGAGAGACGCTCACGTGTTTGAATGGGCCATTCTGGAGCATTTTGTCTTCTGCATCTGTGGCGTCAACAACATATATCGTCTTATCAACTGCAAGCAAAACTTCCACAGAGCGGGAAAGCGTATAAGCTGGAGGTATCAACGACCATGAGGAAACCTCCCCTTCGGGACAGGTCGCCAGCAACTTCGGCCGTGGCTCATCGTATTGAGATACGGCAATCAGCTGGTTGTTATAAAGCAATGCAACGAAGCCAGATGACCAGAACCGGCAGGCCCTGACTCCGTACTCCTCGGCGCCCTGGAGTAGAAAATTAGTTAGCTGCACGAGTAAAATAGAGGCATCTAGGTATACATTTCCTAGAGAAAATGGGGAGAAATCTCCATGCAAGCCAAAATAGCGTCGCACTGTGCCGTCCTCAGTCACAACAAGGAGCTCTTCGTCATCGGACCAGCCGAGCCCTCGAATGGATCCATGCTCCCACTGCGACACATCAGCCTTGAGATCTCATAAAATAAAGGCAGTAAACAAACATTTATCCGACTGATGAGTTTTCCTGAACATGAGTATATGTCGATACTAGACTTGGCAGTCTGAGCATCTCGGTATCTGTACAGCTTGCTCTCATCACGATACAGGGCTAATCAAATTATCAGCAATCAAACCTAGATATCATACATAAATGTACTTCTTCAGCCATACCAATAGCCCCTCCATAGGGAGCCCCGGCGACGATGAAGTTTTCTAGTTCTAGATCTTCATCAAAGATCGCATCGTATACCCGCACCTTCCTGTAGAATCTATCCCCCACCCTCTCCCAATCAGCCAAGGGGTTGGAAGGAGCCATCGATGTTCCAGGTTCCACATCAAAACACTTGCAGGTGCGTCAATTTCTTGATTATCCCGTTGTCATGCCTTGTCCTTTGTTGTGAATCAGTAGTATCGGTAGAGTCGTGGTTTCGGTGGAGAGCTTCACATGTTAGCAACATTAACTGCCTGTGCCTGTCCACGCTAAACTATATTCAACTTTAGCGCCAAAAATCAGGCGGCTATAGCCGACCGCCCAGCTTACCGCCTTACTGCCTGCAGTTAATGGCCCGTAATAATTCTTAATTCTTCACGTTGCTCTCATTCTCACATTCCCTTCCTTGCACTCACACCTCACAGAAAAGATGGAACCTCTAGATATCGCTGATCTGGTTCCAGAACTGTCTGATCTTGAACTTGCTATCTTCCTCTCTCTTGTTGCTTGTGAACACTGCCTTATCGAGACGAAGAGAGATGCCATCGATGATGTCGCTAAGGAACTGGCACTGGTACCTGCATGTTGTGTTCCTCTTGAAATTGTCCAGGATGGCTCACGACGTCGTGCATAGATCTGCCTGAACACCTTCAATCTCTCCTATGTTCTCCTGGACTGTTCTTCTGAAACTTCTCTTGACAATTTCAACAATGGAATGTTCGTCTCAAATGCCAGAAGGGTTGACCATCATGGATCATCAGTTGGCACCCGTGTTGTAGCTGAACTGGTATGACCTCTTTTTTTCTCTTCTCCTTCGAATGCTATTAGCTCGCTCGCATTCCGTCTGCTTTTTAAACTTTTCTCGAAGATTGAAGATGATAACTCCTCTTTCGACTCTCTTCGCACATTTCTTGGCTACTTCGAGTCCGTACTCAAAGCATTTTTGCGTTCACAAGGACCAGCTAGCCATGAAGGTCTAAGGCTGCTTACATGGAGCATCCCTGCTTCCATGAATCTTTCTCATGAACTTTCTTATTTGTTGTCCAGTGTGGTAGGCAATCTGTTCTTGAATAGTCACTAACGAAAATGTTAGTCTGGTGATTATTCTTCATTTCGAAGTATCCAAGAGCCAAGAGAGTGCTCCAGGCCGCCTATGAATGACAGTTACCTTGATGATAAAAGGGTCGCCAATGTCGTCATTGCGAAAAATTTTAATCACACCAGTGAGGATGTTCAACTCCATGCCCTTGAGGTATGTCAAAGGTCTCATGTTAATTGACAGGTTTCTAACCTGGCATGAGCAGATTTTGCGTTCAAGGCGGATCTTTACCAAGACAGCCGTTCATAGCACGCCTAAAGCTTTTCTCTTTATACCCGTTGTAGCATCGAACGGTGATGAATCTCGACCTGTTTCTTTGAACAAGCACCTGGTTCGTGTCCCTCGAGCAGGCTGGGAAGCCATGATATCATTACTCATGTTGTATAGAACGACCATCTCTTCATCTCTCACGTTCACGACCCCCAGGATGGCTACCCAAACTTAGAAGAAGATGATGGATGGCTTTCTGACGATAATGCATCAATTTCATCTGTCGTCAGAAAGTCAGATGCCAAGTCACAGAAAAGACTTGCCACGAAACACAGAATAGACGAAGAGGTAACCAATTTTGCTGCATCCCTGGTCTTTAAGGATGTCGGGGCCGCCCAATTGTAACATCCTCTAACGGATCTAACAGGTCGTCACAAAGTTCCAGCAGCTCAGCGACAACATCACCATCTGCGCAGAAGTGGCTCGCTATCTTCAAGATATCGTTGTATTTCTCAGGCTCCATCGTGCCGTTGCTGGAGGAGTATCTGCTAAAGCGACAAGTCATCTGTCCCGGCTCTCAAAGTTAGTGGTCGATAGTATTATTCTCAGTGCAACGCACTTACAAGTCGATAGGTGCCTTGCCCCGTTACACGGCATAGACTACCTTACCCCGTCCATCGTGGCGTTGGCTGCAAAGAAAGTATATCGACATCGAATAATCGTTGCCAGTGCAGAAAACGACCGCAGCTTACAGTATGGCAGCAATCCAACCGTGGTGTCCCGACTCCTGATGGGTGTAAGCCCAGAGACGATTATCGACGATGTTATAGGGGAAGTTGAAGCTCCATTGTGATCAGATCCATTATATAATAAGATTATACGAACCTCGGTGTATGCCTAGGTATATCTAGGCATATGTTTATATATATATATATTCATTTCGGGTTCTGCCCCATTAGTGGGCGACGCGGGGAAGTGGGAGGGTGGGAGGGAAACGATTCTGCAAACTCTTCATATATGCCTAGATATACCTAGGTATATCCTATATATATTCACACCTGGTTCTGCCCCAATAGTGGGCAAGCCAAAGTTGATTGCTTGGGGGCGGGAGGAGGAACGGGGAGGAGGAATGGGGGGAGGCTCCGCGCAGCCTCCCCCCGATTTATGTATAGGTAAGCTTGCCATGTCACATTTCCTCAATGTGTTTATACCTACCTACTTTGTTCTCTTTACCCCTTCGCCTTCAATATTTGATACTGGAAGGCTTGTTAGTGCCTATTGACTGGATTCTATTTCTGAACGACTGAAGTCGTGAGCTACGGAATCCTCGTCTCCTGCCAAGTCCATCACATTATACCCCATTCTCCCTCACCACCTTTTATATTCTCAGCAGAAGCCCGCGTCACGCGGCAGCCAGAACTGTCTAACCAAACCTGGCCATCTCGCTTCACTTGGTGCTCTCGCTTTCTCAGCTCCCACGTTATAAATTCTCCTTCATTTCTCTTGACCTAGGCTTCGAGTCGGACCAGAGATTTCCAACCACTCGCCCGTGCTGATACCTTCTACTTTCCACTCCCAGCTTTCAGCCACTTCTGTCTGCTATCTCCCGTTTACCCTCTGCCTTCTCGAACTCTCCCGACTTCAAATCTCCTTTCTCCACTTTCTGCCTTCCTTCGTCCCCCGGTCTCGAACCACCCTCTCCATCTTCTACCGTCTTGCTCTTAAATCACATCTATATTCTTCAGCCTCTCTCGGTTTTCTGGTCCCTTCGTCTCCTCCTCTACCGCCATTCTGTCGCGTTCTCGAACTCCTTTCAGCTTTCCTCTTCGGACGTTTTAGTCCCTAACGCGCCAGTCTCCAGAAATGGCTGTCAATAGCCAGGGGCAGCCCTTCGTCGTAAGTACCATCTTGTTTATTCTTGTTGACAGCTAATTCCACTGAGACCTACGAAGCTGGTGCCGGTCCCAATCCCGGCAATGCCCGGCAATTTGACGGCGGAGCAGAGGCAGGAGCTCCGAAGGCTCTACGTGGGTAAGTACTCGAGCGTCCTATGTCGACCTTTTGTTTGTGTTTTGTATCTCACCAAAGTTTTTAGAGTACGGACAACTCCACCATATATACTACAACCAGTGCCCGCTCCAGGCGGACCGGACCCTGGCCAGGGACTTCTGGAACCAGCACGGTCCGGTGAACGGAAGGGGCCAACGCCCCAACTGGACATCGGACCGGATGCTGAGTGACAGACTCAGCAAGGCACGAGCCGATATCAGACGCTTGGGGGGAGACCCCCAGCTGGTTGTGCAAGCCCTGGCCCAGGGTCCGGCACCTGCCTCTGCTCCGCCTGCCCCTGCTGCGCCTGCTGTCGCTTCGCCTCCTCCTCCAACCCCCGCTCCTGCCCCCTCTACAGCTCCTGCTGTATTTGCTACTCCGGTTCCTGCTGCGCCTGTCGCCCCCGTTGCGCCCGCCCCTGCGTCGGCAGCTCCGGCTCCTGCCCAGGGGCCGATTTTCCGACCGATCTCTCCCGGGGACATGAAATTATGCCCACTGATTACAAATGCAAGGGTATGTAATAAGTTGCGGTTTTTTTGCTTTCCCGGTGTTGTATTTCCCCACTATGCGACTCTGCCAGTGATTAGGGTCACAAACAGTCATGTGTTCTGTTTTAACAAGCAAACATCCAAATTTGTCTCTACCAATCTGCTTTTCAAACTACCCGTCCACTGGACATAGGTATCTATCCTCTTCTAACGTTTTACGTCAAACAGTCCCATGTCACTCCTCCATGGCCAATTCCGGAAAACCTTTCCAAGGACAACCTCCCTCCTGGCTGGACGTATACAAACCCTGCCATAGACTATGGTTATGGCGCGGGATTCAAGCCGCCAATGGACCCGGTATATGTTGCAGAGTGGCGTCGACGTCAGGAGGAGTGGCATCGAGAGATCAACGAAGACAACCAGATATACCGTCTGTGTAAGCGGCAACTATCTCTTCCAGTATCATGATTGTACTGATGTGTGGCAATAGGGAATATTGGCAAGTACGAGGAAGCCAAGGCACTTGCCGAAGAAATCCGTGAGCGAAGAATACGTGAGGGAAGAACTTGACGTATATTCGGCCCCTTTCGCGCTACATGTTTGGACCCGCGAATTCGAACTTCTGTCTCTCCTTCGTCCATCGTCTACTACGCAGCACGAGGAAGGGAATGAGAGGACGCGGCCGTTCATAACGATCTCGGCATATACTACAGCCTGAGGAAACTTCGCTACACGAACGGAATGACCAAGCAGCTCATCAGCTTACTCGGCGGTTTACCTACAGTCTTCTTGCAATTTCCTACACGTCACGGGCGTACATGATCGTATTCACTGTGTTTTCACGATGATCGAACCGTCTCCCTGATGCAGTGCTTACTACGACTGCGAATTCTCTCCTCATTCAACTAGTCGGCTTTTTTCGATACTTTTTTTCTTGCTACGGTTATTCACAGGGAAGTGGAGTTAGATTGACATTACTCTTGTTTTCCATTGCTGTGGTTCCTCAGGATAACTGGCGTCACTGGTGGATTTCAGTGGGTTTTTTTCATCATGCTCTATTATTTCTGTTTGACCAGGGGATCATGAAATTATTATGCCAATGCGATACGATAATGACCTGAAAAATCTTCCTCTCTTCAGTAGGCAACTTCTGTAGACCTCATCTAAGCGAAACTATGCTCCCTACGATACCTAGTAATATCTGGGTGCCTGTGACCCATAGACGCCTTGGAAGCGAAGAGTCACATCCACATCCAAGGCGCGTGGATTTCCCTGGAACCGTTTGGAGTCAGGCGGCAACGAGAGAACTGCTCTCTCGAGTTACGCACCCTTCAGCCTCGTTCTGTTTCTTCAGATTCCCCGCATTCGAGCCTTGCCGCCTCGGCCTATACCCCTACGACAAGGGGCGTCTTCCTTTGGTTCGATGTTGTCGGACCTAAACGCAGTTGACGGCATTCACCAACCCGACTGATCTTCCCAGACCCACGAACGCGTTCCTCGCAGACGGAAAGGCCCTACGCTTTGCTGGTGCATTCACTGGGCGCGTGTTTCTCTGGGTCTCCGTCACTTTGAGGGTGAGTTATGGGAGGTTTTAAAGTTCCCCAGCCCCAGGTCGCACCTTCTCGACGAGTTCCTGACTAACTCTGGAGATACGGCACAGGGGACCCAGGAAGAGAAGTTCCTATCGAGGGAGACAAAGTTAGAGAAAGCTACAGAGGTACTCCAGCGCATCGCTTGCAGCCTAGTCCACCATGAACAGAGTCAGGTTGAACGAGGATGGTGATCCCATCTTCTATGTAAGTGTCATTTCAAATCCTGCTGGGCGGTTTTGATCTCTGCAGAGACCCTCGAATACCCGTTTTTATCTTTCTTTAGGAAGACGATATCCTATCAACACAATTTACCTTTTCTATTATCTTCTCACGAATATCCGACGTGGACATTCGTGTCAATTTCATCGTTTCTGCTTCCTCTATCACAGTCTCTTTCAGCGTTGAAAGACAGTTGCTGTTCATTCTCCATCTCCTTCCTTAGCAGCGATGCTAATGTCTCCGTCTCTCTTTTGATCAGTTGCCAGACATCGGCTTCCCCTGCTATCCAGCAGAGCTGACCGGCGAACTCAAACTGAAATTCCTCTACCTGGCCGAACAATTCCTGCAGCTCCAGCACCTGTGGGAGGTGCAGCTCAAGGACCACAGAAACTACTGGAACATCAGGGCAGCGTACGACTTCTGGTGCGAGAACGGCACCAAGACAGTCCACGGAAGACAGTTCGGCTGGAGTGAACGCTGGCTCCTTGACGCCATGAACGAGGTCCGAGAGGAGGTCCACAGGCTGGAGGAAGTTGCAGAACGCATCAAGAATGCCAAAGCGGCCAAGAGGGCCAGGCGCCTGGTGAATATGCGGGTCGGACACGGCAAGGGGAAATTGGAAGGGAGAAAGGTGGTGCAACGCGGTGGTGACTCCTCTGATGATACTGAGGTAGAGCCTGACTCGCCTACGCATAAGCCTCCTCGACGTCCTCCTGGACTTCCGAACAATAAGCGACTAAATATTCCAGGCCTGGGAACCAGGGAACGTCCGATAATGATTGTCCAGGAGTCAGATGAGGAAAATAATAGGGGAGAGCGTCCCAGCCAGACGGGCGTGACTTGGAAGGATAACGCCCATCAGGAAAACGTTCGTCCTCCTGTCGGACCTACATGGAATGCCAGCGTCAACAAGGACGGCAAAGCCTCAGAGCATGAAAGCCCCCAGCATAACAGAGACGAGTACGTCAAGGAACACGCAGAAGTCAATCCAAATCCCACGACGCCAGTCATGTGTGAAAATGCGAGCAGTAGGGACTCCGCATCCACATCTCCTACCAAGAAGCGATCGCGGAGCAGAGACGCTGCCCCAGATGGTCGTCCCAGGAAGTCACCCAAGCATCGTCCAGATTCTTACGCAGGAAGTGACAGCAGCGGTGGCGAGGGCGGATGCAGTCTCAGTCTGATAAACGAAGAGGGCTCAGGAAAGCCCCTGGGCTCAGACAATGGTCAATCTTTCTTCAGCCTCTACAGTTAGAGGCTTCGCACCTTGAAACCTCTTCTATGTTCTTTTTTTAAGTCATTTTCGGTTGATGTGTTTCGAGGGACATATCCACCTTTTCTTTCATTTCATATCTATCTCTTCCATTGAAGTGAAGTTCTTTCTCCAGGAATGAGGCGTCGGGGTTACCTGGAATCGAACGCCATCTGTTATCGGTTGTTGCGTAATACAAGTTCAAACGAAGGGCTTGTTGTCGAGAACGCCAGAGTGCGATTGAGATGTTTTAGCAGAATGCATACCTGCGAGGGTTGCCATTGTCTCCGTACTGCATGTACGTAATTAGTCCTCGAGGGATGAATCATTTATCACTGGATTGCATCGAGTGTGTTAATATGTACAGTACAATCCTGGTAGGTACCTAAGCTAGCGAGAATCATGAAACAAGGTCTTTGAAAGCTCTACATTATATTTGTAAAATTGTGGATCCTCCGTCCTCAGCTGAACTGAGCGGAGCCATCTTCCATCACAGAGACAGCAGTGACTATGGTCATCATCAAAGATTCCCTATGGAGAGAGAGTTTTGCCGTTCCCGATTTCATTCAGTCAGATATCTGAGTTGATAGTGGTTTGGTATCAGACCTCACGTCCTCGGATAGATAGAGAGAGAGAGACGAACAGACAGCATACCTAACCGATAAGTACTGTATAGTACTAAGTCATTCATAGGATTTTTTGCCCAGGATGGAATACAGTAAAAAAGATGAACAAGAAAAAAAAGGAGAGCGATTTATTTACGTTAGAGATTCACCGATTTTTTTGAGACAAACTGTGTAATTCAATATAATATAATTGCAAAAAAAAGAATGACATGACATAAGAAGTCTGGCTAGCTCCTAAGTATTGTATATAGGCTGATTGCTTGATTTAATGGTATCTTCCAGTATATATATGTACAACATGACATAATCTGGTACAGATTTGGAAATGATAGGTAATTTGTAAAGTACATCAATATAGACAGAACGTTAGGACTGAGAGTATCTACATACATGAATACATACATTCATCTGCGGGACATGCAATAATATATCATAACATGGGGGAAAAAAATCCACGATTCCTGATACGTATGTACTGTATATCACAATGGTCCAGGCTGGGATCGGTTGTGAGATCGTCATGGGAATAGATATGTGATGTATGCAACTTTGCGTGGAGGGAGGCAGGCCAGGGCAAGGTGAACTGAAACTGTAGAAGCTGTGTTCGTGTTCATGTCCATGTCCACATTCATTCGTTCGTTCGTTCGTGAAGTAGTCATTCAGTCATCAAGACTCGTTTTCGTTGCATTCACCTCGCCTCGATGCTGATGGGGACGGCCGTGCCCTCAGGAACATCTCACGGTGCTCGAACTTCGTCGTCGTGGTTTCTCCTTCTTCTCCATTCCCGTTGGGCTGGTCCGGGTCGTCCGCCGCCGCAGTCACCCGCCTCCACTCGGCCAGGATGACGTCCAGCTCGGTCTTCATGTCGCCGACGATGGCGTCCATCTTGATGTCGTTGCGGTCGTAGCCGAAGGGGTCCTCGAGCTGCGAGCCGATGCCCTCGATGCCGTACAGCGTGAAGATGACGAGCGTGACGATGGGCACGGTCCACCAGCCGAGGTCGTCGACCATGGCGAAGGGCAGCACGCAGCAGTAGAGCGCGAGGACTTGTTTCTGGTGGATTCTGCAGATATTGTATATCATTAGCATTTTGCTTTTTTTAAAAATATTAATCAGATAGAAGAAGTCCAGGGAGTTTACAGATGAGCAACCGGAATCGGCGTCAACTTGATCGTCTCCATCCGCCCATACGCATCCGTCAGGATATTCAGCTGCGCGTGCATCTGGCTCGCGCCCGGAGCATGGAACCAGCCCCGATCCACCCCCCTCTTGATGAACCCGTCCACGAAGAACGTCAGCTGCAGCGGCAGCCCCAGCCCCTCGTCCTCATGCCCCTCCATCCCCGCGGGCAGCAGGCTCGCGTAGTCCGGATTGTACGCGGTGCCCCCGTTCTCCGTCACGTCGATGCCGTTGCCGGAGACGGCCCACGCGGCGCCCCATTCGGCGCGGAGGTGGTTCTTCACGGCGAACGGGATCGCCATGAGGATGCGCACGGTGCGCTCGATGTCCTCCCGCTCCGCGGGGGTCAGGGGCTTGCCGCTGGCGCTGTTGTAGGAGTTGGTGAGGATGGTACGGACCAGGTTACGGATGGAGGTGTTGATGGTGTTGAGGCCGTTGCGACCGTCCCAGAAGCGGTTGTAGGAGGTCTGGTTGCGGAAGACGAGCATCAGACCGACGACGATGGAGAGGGAGGGGATCTATCCAGCATTAGTATTGTCATCCTTATTCTGTCCGGCTGGGATCAAGTAGTATTTCATGGAACGAGTTCACATACGATGGTCGACGGCAACCCCGCGCTCTCCATGACATATTTATCCAGACACACGACGAATGCGGTAAACAGCGCGTGGCAGATCACCGGCACGATGATCGCGCCGTGCACAGCGCCCTTGATGAAGCGGAAGACGAGCGGCCATCTGTATACATCATGTCAGTATCAGTACCTCAGTGAGCCGGGAACAACAAAAGTTTAGGTAGCTGGTGTCCAATGAGAGGAAATATAATATATATATATATATATGTGTGTGTGTGTATGAAAACATACCTCCTCGGCTTCCTCCGACTCGACAGCAGCAGCGGATGCGTCGGTCTCCTCTGTTGGTGACCATTCCCGTTCAGGTTGCTGTAGTTGTTGAACCCCGTGTTCTGGCGGCTGTGGGGAAGCGAGGCCGGGGCCGGGGTGGGAGGGTCGCTGAATGGTAACCTCATGGTGTACATGTATATGTATGTGTCTGCTTCCAATAATGTTTCGTTTTGTTGGTTTTGTCAGTCAGTCAGGCTGACAAGCTGGAGAGGACAGGCTGACTGCACGGGTATATATGTATGTATGTGTATCTTGCTAGCACGTTGAGCGTGGAGCGGTGACCCGTTGACGTCGAAGTACTCCGTAGGTAGAAGTAGGTAGTAGGGAGTGGGGATCCCGATAAGCAGATTTATTGATTGATTGATTTCAATGAGAAGTCGGACACGAGATATACACAGCAGTATGTACCAGTACAGAGGGAGAACTATTTCAGACCACCTGACGGGAACCGCCAGCTCAGCGGCGGAGAAGGGTGGTAAAAAATGAAAATGAAGAGGGAACGCGCCAGTGATGCTTTAATAATAAAGAGGTTTCGGACCGTGATGTTTGGCTAATTGATTAATTGGTTTTTATCTCCCAACCCAGCCCAAACCAACCAACAGCTCATATGCATGGGCTAAGTACTGTACTGTACCAGTAAGGCGGGGAAGAACGCGCGCTGTCTTGACTTTCTGTTTGGACCACCCTGACCCGAGGTCTCGAACTCGACAACACGCCCGCATCTTCTCCAGCTCGTCTCCTTTTACAGGCGAGGCTCTCTTCCCACTCGTCGCATGACAGGAACTCCCAGGAGCCACTGGAATCGGTCGAACAGTCGGTCTGGAGCTGCAGCCGTACTGTACTGTACAGCGTTGTATGTGCGATGATGGTGCAAGGTCGGGTTTCTTCTGAATCTGCACACGCTTCCGCGGGGCTCTCCAGTAGTGATCCATCCAGTCACGGGCACACTAACTGGCCACCGACACAGTATCATCTTTCATCTACGCACTAAGTACAAGACGTCTCGTTGGTCCTGATCTTTTAGTTTGGTTCAGTTTAGTTGCATGGTCAGTACGTACGGTACCTAGAGCGAGCGGGGCAGGACGAATCGAATCACAGGCCCAGGATGCAGAACAGAAGCACGATGACATCAAAATACATACGTCCATCCTGCGTCCTGTCCTGGGTCTTTCGCTCACGGAATTTAGAATTTATTGGGGTTGCTAGCGGACCAAAAAAATTCTTAAATTCTTACTTCGATGGGGGTGTCTGCTGATTATTCATTCCCTCGATGAATACGAACCAAACTGCTATTACTACTGCAAGAAACATTAATTAGATACCGAGGAGTTCTTCGACCTCCTGGCTACTTAGGAATAGTTTGTATGTATAATCAGCTCTCTAATGATTATTTCCATATGTACATGTACAGTACATATGTATGTATGTACATACTGAAGACGCTGTATGAACCCTGGTGATGATTATTAGGGATGCGTCAGAGCTTGATATGTACTAGTAATAAATAATAATAGAATAATAGAATAATAGATGGACCCAGGCAACAGAAGAACTAAAATAAATATACTTCTGAGCCGCCTTAGCATCCCACTCAATCCCTAGACGGAGAGCAGTCCTTGGATACCTTAACTGGACGGACCCGTCGTCATTGACGGTTTGTCGTTAGTATACTTTGAGAAGTATGAAAGGGGCAAAAGTATGAATAATAATAAAAAAGGTGTGATATGCCCCGATCCAAAAGTGGAGAGATGCAGAACAAATGGGTATGAAACGTAATTTGAGAAAAAAAAAATAAAACAACTCGCTTGAACGCTGTCCGAGACCTTTGACACGCCCCGCGTACATGACTGACCACAAGTTAGTAACAGCCAGAAGGTCGATTGATTGGTATAACCGCTTGGCAATGCACACATTAAAAGAGAAGACCAAAGACGCCTCGAATATTAGCAATCCTATGTTCAGAACAACCCGTTTATACCAACAGCCCAGGATATAAAAAGTAGTAACCCCAAATGCAAGTAACACACAGAATTCAACGGAATGCTCAAGAATCAGACATTTTTTCTTTCATGACCTCCCAGCACGGCCATCAAACGCCAGCGGACCAGAATCATTCCTCGGTGTAAGAGGATTATCCTCGAACGTGTCGGCGTGACCGGGGGTGCTACTTTGCAGAGCGCTTGACGATCGATTTGAGGACTGTCCGCCCGGGATGTCGATGTTGGCGCTCCGCTCAACTCGGCTCGCAGAGTCATCCGGCGCAGGATTTGCGCTGGGAGCGTCCTTAGCCTCCTCCCCCGAGCTTCTCCTCTCCTCCAGGCTCATATTCTCGGTGACAGCAGCGAGATCTGCGTCGTCCGCCGGATTCACCTGATCAGCGCCGTTCTCAGGCGAGCTGGATTCATCGGAGTTATCCGGGCGGGGAGAATTTGCTTCGGGTTTTGGTCCTTCAAGTGTCTTTGGCGCGGCGTCCCTGTCCTCCTCCTCATCATCGTCGTCCACTTCGGCACTCAAGTCGGTAATTGCGCGACAATTTGGGCACTGGAACATGGGGTAGTCCGGAGTGTGGATCAAACGTCGAATGCATTTGTAGTGCCAAACGTGTGCACATGCCGCCATAAACAAGCACTGGTATGGCTTCTGCAGAGAGGTCAGTATCGGGTCGCGTTTGCGTCGAACGGGAACGACCAACCAAAACAGAGCCCAGGCAGATGGAGCACTCTCTGCAGCCCGCATAATCTGCAGAGTTACCCTTGCCGAGGTTTCTGATCAAACTCTCCGTGTTTTTGCTACAAAGACGTCAGTTCAGACTCCGATTGGAACGACAAGCGATGCATACTTGAATTCATTGGGTCTCTGCTGCCAGGTGCGGTTACACTCGACACGTATTCGAACACATCGGAATATCATCTCCTCCCCACCCCGGAAATCAATCCCCAGTTGCACAATATCGCCGTCTCGAAGGGCATACGGCTTCGACACCATGTTCGGCTGACTCAGACGCATGTGGTTCAAGAACGTCCCGGACGAACTTCCCACGTCCTTGATATGCCACTGACCGTTTATAAACAGAAGTTCGCAGTGTTTCCGACTGACCACCTTCGACTTGAAACCGATGGGGGCGTCTGAGGGCTCGGTGGGATTCGCAACCGGAATACCATCGCGCTCGGAGTACCGACCAACGCGTATTACCGAATCCTCGGATGGCAAGGTGCGTGATATCGGTGCGAAGGGCAACGACGGTCTGGCATTGTGATGAGGGTCCTGGTAGGCATAGAGGCGGATTGTTGCCCTTGGCTTGGATTTCGATGCTCCCGAGCTTGATTCGGCGTTCGTCGGAGCCGGCGACGCCGCTGCTCCAAGGTTGCTGGGTGTCGACTCCGACGATTTCACCTCCGTTCCCGACGGGGTCGCAGCCTCCACGCTACTGCCCGAGTTCGAGGAGGGAGACACCTGCCCGTTGGCGCCGGAGGGAGCCTTGTGTCGGGGCATGCTTCTGGACGCCTGGGTTTCTGGATCGTTCGAAGGGGACGACCTCGCGGATTCTGACGAGGATGTCTGCGCATGCAACTCCGAGCTGGATCCACTGTAGCTCCCCGCAGACGGCACCGAGGGATCAGGAGAGGGTACGGCTCTGCCGCTCTGTGGACATGGAGTCTGGTCCCTCGCAGCTCTGTCGCGTGACGCCTGCGCAGACGGAGTCTCGGGAGCACTGCTCGAGTGGAAGGACGAGACGACCCGAGAAAAGCTGTTGCGGTAGGAGCGGTGGCCGCTGGAGGAGGAATGGGAGGAGAGGTGGTTCTGGGTGTAGGAGCGCAGCTGGCTCAGCCGTCGGAGCGGTCCTGAACGGGTCGACGTCGAGTCGGATGCAGCGTTGGAGGCGGGGGCGGTTGATGCGGACATGGAACCCGGTCTGTTCGTGAAACGGAGCAGCAGTCCACTTGCAATCACCTTGTCGCTGGATTCCCTGAGGCGCCCTCGAGGAGAATGTGCGTCACGCTCTTGCGGAGGTCGACCCGAACCGGCGGGTATCAGGTTCTGGCCGGCAGTACGGTTGCGGAGGAACAGGTCTCAGACGACGGCCATAATAGCGGACGGGAATCGCGAGGTCAAGCACAGCGTCTCAATGACAGCAGACCGGGAGGATGGAGGGGGGGAACGGTGGAAAAGCAGCAGCAGGGACAGAGAAGCACTCCTAGAGAGGGAGAGGGAGAGGTGGTTCGAGATGGAGGCCCCACCCTTGGGACGGTCTCTGGAGAGGCGCTTGGCCCTAGCGACGCCCGGCCGGGAGACGCGCGGGCGACCGACGACGCCTTCCGAGCCGCGGTTGACGCTGCGGAGGTGCGCTAGAGGCGCCTTGTCCAGCGGCCAGTTGCCCGTTCAGTCGGCCATGTCATGGCCACGGTGATGATCCTCCAGTAGTTATTGTCCTGTACAGTAGTAAATCGGTATTGAACTGCAGACACCATGGACCACCAACCCTCCCGCTGTTTGCCTCCATGCACCAGCCATGGATGTGGTCAGGGAGGTCTGCCTCTGACTGGCGCGCAACCCCGGCAGCCCTGCTGTGTCAAACGCATCGTGATCCTTCTCCAGCCTCCTCTGCCAGGGTCTCACGTGGACTGTGCTGTGGCGGGTTCCCACGGCGGCGGCTGATCAGTCGACCACGCGCCGCTAAACGGAGATTCTGGCGCTCGCACTGTCCAAGATATTTTTTTCCCGGCCGTTAAATTCAAAATTAACAGCCTTTACGTGGGGTGGCACTGTGTAATAACAATCTTTCCGTAATCCAGTGATGGTCACGTTGTCTTCGAACATTTTTAGACAGAAGTGAAGCTGCATTCTAATCTGTCATATAAACCGTCTATCACCCGGGTCCTTTAGAGAGAGGTGTCTTCCCAGACTGTGGCCTTCTGAGTGCCCTCCATGCCATCTGGGGACTGGCATGGGGTCTGTCTCTGTTGCTGCCCATATCTTCCATTACCATGCTCCTCTGTGAGAGAATGCTAGTATATGTCTTGCTTGCTCTAGCAGGGCGCGTGTTCCCAGACCACAATGATGGTATGGAGGTCGAGACCGATCATTGACTGTCTGTTCGTTCCCCAGTGCCCGTAAAACCGGGTCATGAAGCAAATCGATTCAATACCTGACCGAAGAAAACGTCACCTGGGCTCAACTCGATCCGCAGGTGGCTCTTGAATCCGATCCTGTTACACTGTCGTCGTTCGACAACGAGGCAAGAAGCTGGACGATCCCATGTGCCTGAAGATGCGGTTCAAGTTTGCCGTCCAATGTACTGTGTACTGTGTGCGCATGCAACGCGACTCGGCCGTCAAGCGGGGCCATCACAATGTCGGTGAGACGCCGCGAGGCTTGCTGTGATCCTCGTGCGCCATCATCGCCGTTTTGATACTGTCACCGTGCCAGGCACTGAAGAACGGCGGCCAAGTGATGGGATCTCGAGCAGCAGCAGCAGATATCGTCCGAGTCGTGCAACCCCGTTCGACGGATGCCAAGATGGTTATGACGTCCCTGGCCGCGGCGGGTGCACGCTTGACGGCCGTGGCTGGGGCCCGCCGGCGGTGGTGGTTAGGCGGTATGCTCTGACTTTGCTCACCGCGATGCCTCCCAGCCTCCCACATCAGCAGGAAAGAAAAAAAATACGTCGTGCTCGGTCCGACAGGAGAGCCCAGCGGCGCAGCAGATACGACGGCAAAGCTCGTAGAAAAAGGGTCCTGGCAGACAGCGCCCGTGCGGGAGGGCTGGGACGCGGTGGACCAGGGTCTTCTAATAATATGCAGAGGATGTGGATGCCGCGAGTTATGTAAGAAAGGCCGGTTGCCGGGTCGAAAGCCCAGAGCTCGATCGCAGGACGAGGTAGCTCGAGCAGCGTGGATGTCAGATCCATCTCGTCAAGGACCGCACGGCCCATGCCAGCGTCTCCTCGTCCCAAGACTAGCTGCTCACGGCCCTGGCGTCAGCCCCGGGAGCTCCCTCGCTGACCCTCCGCAGGGCTGCTTGACGGGCGCTGGGCGACCAACCGCCAGCACCTCCTCCTCCATCACAGGAACATCCTCGACCATCTCTCCTCGCCTCTTCCAAAACATTCCACGACCCTGCACGGGTCCCGACCGCAAACCTCCTCTCCCCATCACGCGACATCTGTGTTCCGCCCGCTCTATATGCAGATCGTCTGCCCTCCGTACCCTCGCCAATCGATAGTGCTCGCGTCGTGAGGTCCGTTCGTCCTCTTCCCAGATCCACGCCTCTCTAATCTCCGTCCCGCAAGAAGCTGCCTCTCCAGCTCGACCCCCTCTCTCTCGGTCCTGTCCTCGCAATCCACCATAAAAAGCATCGCGGGTCCGCCTCCCAGGTCCTACGGGACTCCTGCAAGGCATGAATGAGATGGGGAGAGCGTGTCTGGCCTGCTTGTCGGCCATCGACCGCTGGTGCCATATCACCGCCTGCCTCGGTCCCATCAAGGGCCGCTCGAGGGATGGCATCTACGAGACTACGCTGGCCGACAGCGAACGCGAGGCCGTGGCAGATCTGCTGCAGTACCTGGAGAACGTACGTCTTTTGTTTTATATGACATCCACTGGCCTCTAGCGGTCTCCTCCCTTGGTCTCCATTCCGCTGTTTGCAATGCATCCGCCTAAGCCTTGCTGATAAATGCCCGCAGCGTAACGAAACCGACTTCTTCTCGGGTGAGCCGCTCCGCGCGCTCAGCACCCTCGTATACTCGGACAATATTGATCTCCAGCGGAGCGCCAGCCTGACCTTTGCAGAGATAACGGAACGAGGTGCGTAGTTGACCCCGTGCATCGTGGTTGGGTCTTGCTCTCTCTCTCTAACGCACAAGGTTTTACGACTGTAGATGTCCGCGAAGTCGACAGAGAAGCCCTCGAGCCTATTCTGTTCCTGCTTCAGAGCCCCGATGTCGAGGTGCAGCGGGCAGCCAGTGCTGCTCTCGGCAACCTCGCCGTGAACAGTACGTACTCGACCTCTGTTGGGAGGCATACAGCTGTTGACGTTTTGCAGCGGAGAACAAGGTCTTGATCGTGGCCCTCGGGGGTCTTGCTCCCCTGATACGGCAAATGATGTCGCCCAATGTGGAGGTACAATGCAATGCAGTGGGTTGCATCACGAATTTGGCGACGCATGAAGAGAACAAGTCGAAGATCGCCCGCTCGGGCGCTCTGGGGCCATTGACCCGCCTGGCAAAATCCAAGGATATGCGTGTACAACGCAACGCCACTGGGGCGCTGCTGAACATGACGCATTCCGGTACGTGATACGGCTGCGATATCTGCAAACTTTCTTCTGACCTCCGAGACAGATGAAAACAGGCAGCAGCTCGTCAATGCTGGTGCTATCCCCGTGTTGGTCCAGCTGCTCTCTTCGCCCGACGTCGATGTCCAATACTACTGCACGACCGCACTCAGTAACATTGCCGTCGATGCGGCAAACCGCAAGAGGCTTGCCCAGACGGAGTCCCGTTTGGTGCAATCCCTTGTTCAGCTCATGGATTCTTCCACCCCCAAGGTGCAATGTCAGGCTGCGCTGGCACTGCGCAATCTGGCTTCCGACGAAAAGTACCAGCTTGAGATTGTTCGAGCCAAGGGTCTTCCACCGCTGCTGCGACTCCTACAGTCCTCCTACCTTCCTCTCATCCTCTCAGCCGTCGCTTGTATACGAAATATCTCCATCCACCCCCTCAACGAGTCCCCAATCATCGATGCCGGCTTCTTGAAGCCACTCGTCGACCTGCTTGGCTCGACGGACAATGAAGAGATCCAGTGCCATGCCATCTCGACGTTGCGGAACCTTGCGGCTAGCTCAGATCGCAACAAGGAGCTGGTACTCCAGGCCGGAGCCGTCCAGAAATGCATAGACCTGGTCCTACACGTTCCTGTGAGCGTTCAGTCGGAGATGACCGCCGCGATTGCCGTTCTGGCACTCAGCGACGAGCTGAAGCCACATCTGCTCAGTCTGGGAGTGTTTGATGTTTTGATTCCCCTGACTGACTCGGAGAGCATTGAGGTGCAAGGAAATAGTGCCGCTGCGCTCGGCAATCTGTCCTCCAAGAGTATGTTTAAAAGGAAAGCCGTCTTTTGTGCTCATACTGACTGCTGCAGTTGGTGATTACTCGATCTTCATCCGGTCTTGGACGGATCCAAACGGCGGGATCCACGGCTATCTGAGTCGATTCCTCGCCAGCGGAGACCCCACATTCCAGCACATTGCCGTCTGGACTTTGCTTCAACTGCTGGAGTCTGACGATAAACGACTCATCGGGTACATCTCGAGATCTGAAGACATTGTGCAGATGATCAAGGTGATCTCCGAGAAGAATATCGAATCCGACGAGGAGGAGGCCGAGGACGGTGAGGGTGAGGTCGTTGCGCTGGCACGTCGATCTCTCGAGTTGCTCGGCAAGGGTCCGAAGCAGACTCTTGTCGAGGGTTAGTTCTGCATTCTTTGTCCATCTATCTCTTTTCCCGCTACTCTTCCGCCGTCTCCATTGTTCACGTACTCTGTTCCCTTCTGCCAGTATGTTGACCTCTACGATTGTTGCAAGGTGTTTAACGGGCATTGTTGGTGGTTTCTGCCTTTTTTTTAATGAGTGAGCATTTGGTATGATAGGAGCTTGGGATTATTATTGTCCATTGTCCATGGCCCTTTCCGTGCTGCCGCGTCAGCGAGACTGAGCCGTTGCAGCCTTTGTGGTTACGCATGTTCGCTGTGTGGGCTTAGATCTTTGAGTCTACATCTTTAATCGCAGTGATACCTGATGTCCTGTTCAGGAAGATATGTAAATACTAAATCTATATCCCCCGTAATGTATGGCTTAGGGACTGTAGGGAGTGCCTATCTATCCATCCGTACTATGCAGTGGACGTTGGAGATCAGGCAGGCGGTGTAGGCGGAGCTCCTCGCGTAAACAACCCCTTCTTGGCGCATCCACCACCGACCGTCTCCAGCTACTTAATTTTTTCTTCTCCCAAAGCTCTCACAGGCTTTCACAACACGAACGAGGCGTTCAGCTTCACAACGCTTTGCCCACCCGGGCACTGCACGCCTCAGCAGTCCCCTCATTCTCAAGCGCAATGGCGGCTTCTCTGCCAACGCTGGCCATCCCTGGCCAACGCCTGGCCCCAACGTCTTCTTACACCGCAGGACCAGGCACCCACGTCCAGAATGCCTTCATCTGCGCCTCGATCGCTGGTCCGGTCGTCGTGGACCCTGCCCAGCCCAAGTCGAAGGCAAAGGCAATGATCAGTGTCTCAAGATCTTACAACAGGAAACCTGGTCCTGCTGGGAACCAGCTCAACGGTGCCAGCGGCCTCGCGGTCAAACCCACGCCTACTACTACTACCCCCGCGACGACAAAGGCCGCGACGCCAATAACGCCGGCAGCAAGGCCCAAATACAACACCCTCCCCGCCGTCGATTCGATCGTCCTGGCACGCGTCACCCGCGTCCAGAAGCGCCAGGCGACCGTCTCCATCCTCGTCGTGCTCGACGACACGTCGTCCACCTCCCCCAACCCGGACCCCGCCAACACCACCTCCGACAACGACAACGTCGCCGCCATCCTCGCCTCCGCCGCTAACCCGGAGAACCAGAACAGCGCCGACGAGCTGCGCTTCCAGGGGCTCATCCGCAAGGAGGACGTGCGCGCCGTCGAGAAGGACCGCGTCGTCATGGATGACATGTTCCGCGTCGGCGACATCGTCCGCGGCCAGGTCATCTCCCTCGGCGACCAGAGCTTCTACTACCTCACCACGGCGCGGAACGACCTGGGCGTCGTCATGGCGCGCAGCGAGGCGGGCAACATGATGTTCCCCGTGAGTTGGAGGGAGATGAGGGATCCGGTGACGGGGGTGGGGGAGCCGAGGAAGGTTGCGAAGCCGTTTTGAAGAGTAGAATTGTGTCGAAATGCCAGAATACAGAAATGTCTGGGTACGATCTCCTGTCATGAGCCATCATCTACAGATGGGAAACACGAGCACGGCACGCCCGTCCTTCTTTGGCTTTTTACATCCTGATATGACATCGCAATTGCGTGCCCAGGTGTTCATTGCAATTCGGGGAATTGGCCTACGACTGACAGCGGATTTCACCCAGGAGATGCTTGGAGACTGGGTGGTCCTCGTCGATTGTCGTCTGCCCATCATCCTTGGCTGTATCTTGTCAACAGCATGGGCAAGAACCCGGGTGTGCGCTGACTTGGCCAAGGCCGAGTCTCACTTTGAGCTTGCGAGCTCTTTCACGAGCCCTGCCTTCAGGTAGGGTCTGCCCAACACGAGAGGCAGAAATGTCTCTGAAGACTACCACTGTCATGTCATGAGTACACGCATACTTGGCGCAATAGAAGCGCCGGCAGGATATCCGTGGAAATACTGAGACATATGAATAGAAGGACGTCGTCGCGAGTCGACGTCAATGGAATCCAGAATCATTCAATCAGCTTCGAAACAAACACCTGTTCCTCAAACCTTTCTGATCTCTGTCTCTCTCTCTTGTCTCCACAAAGGAAAGAAACAAAAGACCCTCCTTCAGTATACATGGTCCCGACCCCCTTTTCTCAATGTCGGACTGTGTTTGTCACCGGAGGAAGATGAACGTCTATCGTGGAGGCCACTCACCTTCACGCCCTTCAAGTCCTCTTTTCTGTTCCTGATCCCGTGGAACTGGATAAGTAATAGGGAAGGGAGGGTACATACTTACATACGTACACGTATCTACGTGATCTACGCGTACGGTTATAACTACATAGACATGAGTCTGACTTAGAGAAAAGATATTTTCAGTAGACTTTTCTTTCATATCAATCATACCTAAGGTGCAATATGTATCAACAATGAACTATACATAACCGTTAACTACATGGTAACTGTAGATGAATAAAAATGAACAGTCCTCTGCCAGCATGATGTTTCCAAATACATCATATGCAAATATACAACACAACAGGAAGTGTCATCTATCTCTTCAGCGTCTTCTGCTTCTCCGCATCCTTGACCAACTTCTTCCCCTTGATCGCCAGCCCCTTGCGCTCCCGCACCTTATCCATGTACCGCTTCGCCACGTTCTCCCGGTCCGCCAGCTCCCCGAGATCCTCCAGCTCCTCCTCCGTCGCGGGCACCCAGAACGGGTCCTCGTCCAGCGCCTCGAACCCCGCGAAGATGAGCTGCGGCGAGGCGGCTCCCGACGTGCGCTTGCGGATCTCCTCGGCGAAGCCGAACGACTCGGCCACGGGGAGCAGGGCGAGGATGGTGAAGAAGGGGGTCCCCTCCTTCATCACCTCGGAGAGGATGCGGCCGCGGCGCCGGGTGATGACGGCGTAGACGCGCCCCAGGACCTCGGTCGCCGCCTGGATCTCGCAGCTGTACATGGCCAGCATGATCCGCGGGCTCCAGTCCATGAACCCCTGCCAGATCGAGTCGCGCACCGCTTTGATCGCTTCGCCTGTCAGGCGGGCAATGTCGAGCTCTTCTTCGTTTTTGTTGATGGTTACGTCCTCGAGGAACACGGCGATGCCCTGGATAGGTTCGTGGCACAGCGGGCCCTGTGCGGTTGCGAGCTGGAACGCGTACGAGATCTTGTCCGAGAAGTCGCGGACCGTGAGGGATTGGCGAGTGTCATCGTCTGAGGTGGGCTCCTTTTGCTGCTGCTGCTGCTGCTGCTGTTTAGGGTCGTCGAGCAGACTGGTGATTTGATTGTCAGCTTTCCACTGATCAAATATATAGTCTGCCTGGTTTGGACTCACAACTTCTCGCAGGTGTTCGCAGCCGTGGCGTCGATCAGGATGTTCGGTCCTACTCTCCGGGGCCCGAAGGCCATGATCCTGTCGACGACGTCATGCCATACTTCCTCCTTGGCTTCGCTGAAGAGGTTCCGGAGTTCCTTCTTGAAGTCCTCGACGGACAGGGAGAGCCTCTCGCGGGCCTCACTGTTCTCCACCTCCTCCTGATTTTCTTCCATGCCCTCGTTCGAAGCCGCTTCCCTTTTCGCTTCGGGGTCTGTTCTTGCACGCTTCTCCGACTGCAGCCGCTTGATGGTTCCGACGTGCTTGGTCAGGAATTCAGTGACCGCCGCTGGCAACGGCATGATCCGCAGCCGGACGGTCAACTGCTTCGACGGCGAGACCGCGAGAACGCCTCCCCGCCCCAGCTCCGGGTTCTTGGGAGCCGCCATCTCCGGCACGCTGACGATGGTCTCCCGGTACGGCACGATCGCTTCGCCGACCTGGATCTCGCATTTGGCGAACCGCTCGCGCAGGTCCTTGAGGCAGCGCTCGAGGTGCAACTCGCCAGCAGTCAGGATGACATGCTCGCCGCTGGGGAGCACCTCGTACTGCGCGCAGGGGTCGCTCTGCTCCAGGAGCTTGAGGCCGGTTATCATCTTGCTGAGATCGGCGGGATTCGCTGGCTCGAGTGCGACTCGGACAATGGGTGGGCTTGTCAGGTTCACGCCGGCGAGGTTGACACCCCCTTCGAGTTGGCTGCATAGAGTACCGGTCTTCAGCACGTGGCCTGCAAGACCTGCGATGCCAAACACCATGCCGGCGGGAACGGATTTCAGTGGCTCCAGGTTCCTTCCCATGAGAAGGTAGAGGTCCGTGATGGTGACTTTCTGCGGTTCTGGGCTGGCATGGGGGTTGGCGGGCGAGAATTTCGGCGGCAGGACATAGATCTCATCACCCACCGAAAGGGTACCGGAATAGAGACGTGCAAATCCGATAAGATGTTCTGGATCCTCCTTCTCCTCCGCGCCATTTGTCGCTTCAGAGCCCAAGCTGGTGGCAGCGAGAGATGCCGTAACCCGGGTGAAAGCGTCTGCCTCTTCACCGTTCGCCTCCGCCTGGATTCTGGCTATCTCTTCTCTCTTCTTGCGCGCTAGTTCACGGGCCTCATCTGCAGTCATGGTTGTGCCGGTGCGTTTGGTGTTCGATGGGAGCTCACTCTCTGGAATGGCTACCATCTTGCTGACGTAGGCCACGACGGGGTCTCCTGGACCGGTCTTGAAGTTTATCATGGCATCTCGTACCTTTGGATCTACAAAATTGGCACCGGGGGAATCGTCAATCATATCGGGCAGTCGAGCGGCCTGGGCAGCTCGAGGACTAGGAAGATATTCAATCACTGAAACCAGGACGGCTGTAGATAAGGGCAGCCACTGTGAGAACAATGTGGTCATGATATTCCTTTGATCGCGTGAGCGTAGTATGTGTGGTGGAATCGTAATATTAAGAGACTTCATGATCTTCTCCAACATCGCCGGGTCACTGCTAAATGTCAGAAATTCCGTTCTAAATCTGGGAATAAGTAAGAGTCATTTCTCGAGCATACCCTTTGCCATGTGGACCTCCTATTGTTGCATCATACGCAGCCCATATACTTTCCAGGACCATCTGGACGAACATCGGCTTCAGAGCCCTCCCTTTTAGATGCTTTTGACCAAGTACTCGCTTGGTTTTCGGGTCCAGGTAGTAATCACCCCAGAGTACCTTCTCCAGGACGGAGCGTTTAATGCCCAGTTTCTTCTCGTACAGCCCAGCAAATTGTCGGACTGTAAATGCCCAGCCGTCTATCGCACTGCAGAAGATAACATTGTTCTTCTCGGGAGCGAAGTAGATGTCCTCGTCATCTCGTTCCTCGAATTCGGCCATCTCGGCACCATCCTGTCCCTGCTTCTGTGCAGCAGCAGCGTTGACACGCTCTTCCATGCGCTCCCGCCACTGAAGATCTTCTTCCATCCGTTCTCCCTGGTAGAAACTACCGATAACGGCGTTCACCTGCTCCAAAAGCCTGCTCAGATGCGAGTAGGCCTCCGAGGGGCTCATCTTCAATTCCGTTATCAGCCTGTCTATTTTGTTGATTACGAGCAGCGGCTTCAGCTGCTCCACCCAGGTCTGCCGCAGAACCGTGACGGTCTGGCTGCAAACGCCTTCCACGGCATCTACGAGAACGAGGGCGCCGTCACAGAGACGGGAGGCCGTTGACACTTCGCTGCTAAAGTCTATGTGGCCCGGGGAGTCGATCAAGTTGATCAGATACTCCTTGGGCTCGGGGGCGGCGTCCGGGGCCGGGCGCCGTAGCATGGAGAAGTAGAGAGAGATGGCCGAGGATTCCATCGTGATTCCCCGGAGCTGCTCATCTGGACGGGAGTCCAGGTAGCGGATCTTGCCCGCCAGCTTTGGTGAGATGATACCATTTGTGGCGATAAGGCTGTCCGTTAGAGATGTCTTGCCGTGGTCCTAAAGAGAAGAATAACAAGGCTTAATAGATATGAGCCAAAGCGGTAGTGGACTAGAGGCCACTTACGACGTGCGCTAGAATACAGATCTATAGAGGCGTTAGCATCGAAGCTTTTTGTTTTGAGGGGAGCTGATTTACCGCCTTGTGGCGGGGGTGGAGGGGTAGACATACATTTCGAATGTCGTCGGAGTTTTTCTGGAGACGAACTAGATCCTCAACGCGGACGACGGGCATTTTGAAAGGCGGAACCTGGCTCAAGGGCCAGAATATCCAAAGGGCGCGCGTTTCACGAGTACGCTGGTCGTGCGCGATACGGTACTGTTAGATGATTCCGTCACTCGGCGCGCCGCTGGTGGAGAAAAATTATATTCCCGGAAAATCAAAGCGCAGAGGTCGAGTGTTTCGCGCAAAGGACATTCGAACCACGCGCACTCCTACGGACGGCAGCAGTTTATTCTCCAAAAGGAAACAAATAGTTGATATTATAAGTCGTCATAATTATATAATCATTGGTCCTATTTTTGACTACTACAGCGATATTCTAGTGATGCTATAGGGAGCATTGATGTCCGCGCTAGCAAGACTGTGAACCCAATAGCATGGATACCTCGTATACACTCACATGGTATACTGTACAGCATTTATCTAATCCTCTTCTGCCTCATCAAACGAGAGCTTGATTTTCTTTTTCTTCGGTTTCGGTCTGCGGGACGAGGGGCCTCTCTGCCGTGCTTCATCCCTCTCCTCAGGAGAGTTTTCTTCTCCAACCACTCTTCCTTGCTTTCTCTTCTTCGCGCCTCCTATTTCACCAAGATTCTGCTTGGACTTTAATCCATCTGGTTCTTTATCTTCCTGAACCGTCTCGTCCTTCAGAGATTCGGGTTGCCTTTGGTCGGTGTGCTCCGTACCCTCTTCAGGTTCCTCCTGTCTGTCACCGCGAACCAGAGCCTCGAACTCTTCCTTGGAAATCACATCATTACTCTCCTCATCAACGTATGTAGGCTCATCGTCATCGTCATCCCTTGGCTTGCGGGGACGTGTAATGAATCGTGCATGGCGAACGGAGTCTTCGCCGCCAATCTCGCTCCTCAGCTTTCGCAGAAATGATGGCTCATTCCGCTCTGTAACAAGAATTAATTAGCGGGGCCCGTAGAGTGCGAGAGAGTCAGGCATACCGTAGGTGAGGTTCTTCGCCTTGAAGGACATGGAGTCAAGAGGGATTTCTCAGTATCACGGTACGTTGTAGACTTGGTGACAGTAAATACTGGCAGCTAAAGAGCGGCGTAATTGAGATCAATTCGCAGCAGCTGGTAACGGATCATTCTGGGTAGTCAGGTCATAGCTAGAGGATCTTGAGTTCCGTACGCGACCAGGCGCACCCCAAAAGCACTGCTCTATAGTGCGACAGAAAATTCCGGAGCAAAATAACTGTAGTGCAAATGCGAGGAGGGATTGAAAGAATAGATAGGAACTGCGACAGTTCCAGGTCTTCGTAAGGCGAGGGTTAATAGCAGGCTCAGGCCTCGGCGGGTGTTCCAAGATCTGGGCGATGAGCTTTGGCGCGGCAAAGCCAGATCGGCGGCCCCAGCGCGCTTCAGGCACCTGACGAGCATCAAAAAGCTCGGAGCTGCAGCTTTCGCGTCGAGCCTGCAACCCCCGAGTACCTCTATCCCACGACTCACCATGCTCTGCGCAAGTAAGTTGCCGTTCAACCGGTCGCTGATATGGGCTAAAATACTGATATTTTGTGTTAAGTTTCCGGAGAGGCACCCCAGGTGCCCGTTGCCTCGCGCAAGAGTGGTACGTCGCAGCATTGCCGGAGCAGAAAAGCGCATCTGATCTAACGTCAACCAGGAAATGTTTTCGAAAAGCGACTCATCGAAGCTTACATTGCCGAGCACGGCAAAGATCCTGTGACCGGAGAAGAGCTTACAACAGATGATCTCGTGGAGTTGAAGACCCAACGCATCGTTCGACCTCGTCCCCCTACGCTCACCTCGATACCCTCTCTGCTTAGTGTATTCCAGGAGGAATGGGATGCCCTAGCCCTGGAGACATACCAACTGCGGCAGGCTCTTGCACAGACGAGACAGGAACTGAGCACGGCGTTATACCAGCATGATGCAGCTGTCCGAGTCATCGCGAGACTGACCAAGGAGAGGGACGAGGCTCGTGAAGCACTATCCAAGGTGTCGATTGCGGCCGCCCGTGCTCCTGCCGGCGGCGAGGCAATGCAGGTTGATACTACTGGACTCCCAGATGCGGTGTTGGCTAGAATTGAGAGCACGCAGGCAGCGTACGTATTCCAAGCAAGATCACATTGTCTCTTTCTGCGAACTCAGCTGACCTGAGCAGGCTTTCCAAAACCCGCCGCAAACGTCCGGTGCCAGAAGGCTGGGCTACCAGTGAAGCCATTCAAGAGTATCAGCCAACCGAAAGCTCTGAAGCATTGTTCCCCGGAGGGAAGGCGTTGTCTATCAATCCATCTGGGGACCTTGCACTTATTGGTGGTGCCGATGGTGCAGCTAGTGTATATTCGCTGTCTGAGAAGCGTGTTGTCCAGACACTGGATGTGGGCGGCGGTAGAGTTACGGATGCCGTTTGGACTGGCGATAAGGCGATTGTCGCTTCCTCAACTGGCGTCGTTAAGGTATTCGAGAATGGCGCTGAGACAGCAAGCTTCCAGTCGCATGCTGGTGAAGCAACTGCATTAGCCGTGCATGCAACCGGTGATATTGTGGCATCTGTCGGCGTTGACAAGAGCTACGTGCTGTATGACCTCACTACTTCCTCCCCCATCACTCAGATATTCAGTGATTCAAGTAAGAAACCCCTGGCAGAGCTTCTTAGTGTGGCCGGATAACTCACGATCTCTAGCGTTGATATCTGCCAAATTCCACCCGGACGGTCATCTCCTTGCTGCAGGTGGCACGGATGGACAGATCAAGATTTTTGATGTCAAATCTGGCGCGGTGGCCGCGAGCTATCCCATGTCGGGTCCTGTCAAATGCCTCTTCTTCTCGGAGAATGGCACCTTCCTGGCTGCAGTTGCAGAGAACTCGACAACGATCTCCGTATGGGATCTGCGCAACTCGACGCAGATTAAGGTCTTGGAGACCGGCAGCAAGATCAATTCTATCAGCTGGGACTACACCGGACAGTTCCTTCTGACTGGCGGCCCCAGTGGCTTAACTGTGCAACAGTACACGAAGTCTACTAAGCAATGGTCGGAGCCGCTGAGGAGCGCGGTACCTGCAGTTGCGGTGGGATGGGGACCAAATGCACAGAGCATAGTTGCACTCAGCGAGGAGGGCGTCATTACGGTGTTGGCATCAAAATCATGATACCTTGCTCTTTGTGTCTTTGTACTTTTAGTTCTAGCAATGTTATTTTCGAGAGACCATTATCGTGTTAAGGTTAGATGAGCGGATAGTAAAATGATCAGATGACCGCCACCTTACTTTCTTTGCAAACTGCGCCGGTGCTCAGACCTGTTAGATATTTTGTGTCCAAAGACCTCCCTTACCATGCAGGGGCTTGTGTGATTGGCAAGCCCTGTTATGCCAAAAGCCGACATGTCCGAGTTCCTGAGAGGTCAGGATGTCATCTCCACCAACAGTGCCACTTCCAATCTAGACGGCCGGAGGTAGCAGGACTCGGACCATCTTGACTTCCGCAAACCAGACCTTCAAGATCGACTCTCTTGATGTACATTCCTCTCTCCCCGCCCTTACCGAGGCCATTCACCCAATCCAGCTCCTTCCATCGAACAGACCCTGATATGAATGAGGATTCCAGCGTCCAGTTCCTGGCCGCCAGGTCCAGAAAGGTACGTGACCGGTCTCTACCTAAGGTCCACTGGCGGGGTATTTCTCGCAGTTGTGCTTGCCAGCACATCTGAGATAAAGCAGCGCTCTGATCCTTTCTTTGTCACCAGCGATCACATCGTGAGATGTCAGAACCCAATCATCGAAGCCAATCTCCCTGGGGCCAACATGCAGAGCCGTCCAGTTCCTCCAACCCTCCTCGCCGGCAATCCTCCCACTTAACGCTCCCGCCGTTGCCACAGATGAGATTTCCAGGTGATGGGTTCGATTTTAGACGTCCAGTCATGTCTGCATCTCCTCAAACAGAAGATGTGATCGATTTGACAAACGAACCGGATTCTCCACCGTCGCAGCGTCCCCGCCACCACGACCCTGGACGCAGACCGGCACGCAGCTCAAGACCACCTCGCTTTGGGAGGAATATCATGGCCGATGTCGTTGACCTGGAAGAGGAACCAGAGCCCCAAAGCAATACGCAACCTCCAAGCAGTCCTGAGGTCCAGTTCGTGAGAGCTACGGTTCGTCCGCCGGAGGCTCCCCCTAGGGGCCGTGGGTTCATGGGCCGGTCCAATCTACTAGATATGATACGACTCCGTCCGTCCAGACTTTCATCTGCTGGGGCGACATCAAGAGAGGAGGCATTTCGACAAGAAGTAGCGCTGAGGGTACGCAATCTTGCGCGACGACCACAGCACGGTGTCGACACCTTCTGGATCGGCGATGCGCCAAATCAAGGCATAGATCTTACAATAGATCCGGACGTTGATGTCCCAGTGGGAATGGACTACCAGATCGCTGGGTTTAACATGAACAACACTACTGCACGTCCGGTTTCTACTTACAAGCCGCCAAGTCCGGCACCTGAAGGGTTTACGAGAACGGCACAGGAGGACGACGTTGTGGTGTGTCCAAATTGCGAGGATGAGCTTGGCACAGGTGATGAGATCAAGCAGCAGATCTGGGTTGCCAAGCCTTGTGGTCATGTTTGTATCCCCAGTCGCCGATCTGGTAACCTGTTCTCATTATATTTCTCTAGGTTTATTGTGGCGAGTGTGCCAAGAACCGTTCGCTATCGAAAGCTAAGAAAGCTGCTCAGTCATCCCAGACAAAGACGAAGCCTTTCGCGAAGTGTCTGGTTGCCGACTGTGGAAAGCCAGTCAGTGCACCAAAAGCGATGTTTCAGATTTATCTGTGACCTTAACACAACTGCAACCGCATTGTCGAACTGGAATTCGGCACATTCTTAGCATTGCGTCGGTGTTTACGGTCTGTTTATGGAAAATGCTTAGGCGGCGACGGATATGACCATTCTGCTTCTCTAGACATATTTGATACCCTGACAGTTTGTGATATATTTTTTGAGGCATTTTGCTAACCTGGCATCCTTTTTCAACATATCACGAGTTCTGGATAATGAAATAGATGTATTATATTCCTTCTAATAGTTTTGCTATGGATGGAAGCGCTTAAGTATTACAAATCAGATATTCCGGGTGTAGTATCCGATTGCTTGCTTACTGAGTTTCCATTGTCCAATGATCCAAATATGTCTTGTACAGGCCTCTGCCCCGTAACGTAAGAGGACGTGGTCATGCAAATACCATCCATGATATAGTTTTACGCCCGTAAATATACAAATATGCAGATGCAAAATACATGGGAAGTCGAGAGAAAAAGGGACGCCGGCCCAGAAAACCATTCTAAACCTCCACATCGGAAGCTCGTCAAATGCGCTTCGTTGACCATAACTCCATGCTCTACACCATCTTGAGATCTCCATGGTAAGGAGACCAGATGCCTCTGACACTCTCGTTCATACTCGTAACGGGTTTCTTGGTCCTCTTCAGCTTCTCGCCGCTGGCCTCCTTCAGCAAGTTCGCTTTCTGCAGGATCTGCTCCTTCTCCAGATTCCGGACACAGATGGCCTTCTCTCGACCGTTGATGTAGTAGCCCTTGATGACTGGATGCTTGTGCGGTCGCGGAGAGACGTGGATCTCGATCTGGGGGTTGGCCTTTGCGAAGGAGGGGAGACAATACTTGAGAAAGGCGCTGGGGAGCAAAACTGTCAGAACAGGTATACGAGTATGGACCATCGAAACTCGTAAAGACTCACTTCATGCCCCGTGAGCTACCTGCCCAGTCGCAGTAATGGAAATCCATACGCTTGCATTGGAGGATGAATGCGCCGACCCCGTTCTAGAAAAGCATTGCAACGTCAGTTTTCGGGGGTACCAACGTAGGACAAGATCATAGAAAAATTGCAGTCGAACGTACTCGGGCCTTCGTGACCGCTCGGATCCCTTGCACGGGCATTGCTGCTGTTCCTCTGCTCGCCGTCCCGGAGGTCAGAACTGCTTGTCAGCTCGGACGTTCGAGGCTTTGCGAGGCGGGACCTTTTGGGGCACAATCGGACGTTCTGATTGGTGGGCGTCTAGCGCGGCTATCGCGGCTGACCGCGAGAAGGCTGGAAAACGCGAAACTTCCTCGCCAGCGGCCCCTTGTCCTGGCTCCGGTTGCAAGAGGACAACATACGATCATCCGCGCCTTCGACGGTGCCAGATCGCACCGACATCGATTCGACCAATCCTGGCTCATGCGCCTTTAGTTCCATCTTCTCTCTGACTATTTTTATCGCAGCCGTCATTAAGTGAGGGCGCACAACAATGACGGACAAGCTCCCTCCCAACCTTCTTGCCCTCTTCGCGCCGCGCCCGCCACTTCGATATCTTCCTCCGATTGATCGCGCCCCGGATGACATCAAGAAAAGCACACTGACTGGCGTGGCAGAGTATGTGCCTGAACTGAAGAAATATGGCGAGGAGGTTCCATACCATCCAACGGAGAGTTGGCTCCAGCGAAAGGCGCGCATCAAGGCGGAGAAAAAGGAGAAGTTGGAGTGGCTCCTGACAGAAGGGGTGAAGCAATGTATGCAGGTTTTTTATTTAATTTATATTCCATGGATATTTGCTAACCTATTCTTTTTGCAGATGATCCCAATAAAGATCCCCAGGTTCGGGGTGATCCGTACAAGACTCTCTTTGTGGCGCGACTCAGTTACGATGTGAAGGAGTCCGATCTGGAACGCGAATTTGGTCGCTTTGGACCGATTGAGAGGGTAAGATTTTCCCTTATCGCATATTCCGTCCTATTCCATCATGACTGATGTTGCCCAGATCCGTATCGTGACCGACACCCATAACCCAAATCCCAGAAAGCCGCATCGAGGATATGCTTTTATTGTTTACGAGCGTGAAAAAGATATGAAGGGTATTGCCTCCCCGGAGTGATTTTGATTATCCACCTTACATCATATCGGTAGTGATCTAAGTTGGCTAATATGCCTAACTCATTTGCTATAACAGCTGCCTACAAGGAAACCGACGGCATCCGGATCAAGGACAGACGGGTATTAGTGGACGTTGAACGTGGTCGCACGGTTAAAGGCTGGAGGCCCCGCCGCTTCGGAGGTGGGCTTGGAGGCCGTGGATATACCAAGACGATGCCTTCCCGTCCGCTGGGACCTGGTGGATTCAATGCTCCTTCAGGGCCCGGAGGCTACGGTGGCGGATTCCGAGGCGGATATGGTGGCAGGGGCTTCCGTGGCGGATACCGCAGTAGTCGTGATACCTTTGCTGGACCCAGAGGTGGTGCTGGATCCCAAGGTGGACGCAATGGAATCTTCGGTGGCCAGCCGCCACCGAATGCTCCATCTGGTCCTGGAAGAAGTGGCGCTTATGGTGCGGGGTATGGCACTGGTGGAAGATTTGATCGTGATCCAAGAGGAGCGACAGGCAGTAACCGAGAACCGATAAGGCCTAGGGAAGGTTACAGTCTTAGTGATCGTGAACGACGCGAAAATGATCGCGAGAGGGAACGGGAACGAGAGCGAGAGCGGGAGCGCGACAGAGAGCGCGATCGAGACCGAGACCGAGAACGAGACAGATATTCAGACCGGGATGGTGATCGGGGCCGCGACCGTGATCGGGACCGAGACAGGGATAGGTACAATGGACGGGATGACTACTCGAGGAAGAGATACCATGACGATGATGGCTACGACGATCCACGTGCTAAAAGAAGGTACTAAGCGGCCTTCTCAATTGCCTAGCACGGTTTGTTGGTGGGTATCTTCGATTGCCTAAGCTGTTTTGACCCCTTGTCGAAAAGGGAAGAAGGCAATGTCGACGGACCTTGACCAGCGAATCTGAGCGGATTGCCTCGAAATACTCACAGCAGCCGGAGAGTCATCGATTCCTCTCTCAATTGCCTGCCGAATTCAGAAGGTGGTTCGCTTATTACTTGAATAATGAGCCGACCGTTCACCTGTCCGGACATCGATGACGTACGATGGTTCCGGTTCATGTCGCCAGGGGGCTCGACGAGTCCATGGCTGACCCCAGCTTACTCTTATTAATTCCTCATCTCTCTTCCCTTTCCTTGTCTGTTGCCCCATTCTGTCCTTTTTCTCTATGAGGGGTAAGTATTAGTGTATTTTAGTCGGTTCAGTCACATCATGTCCAAGGTCCTTGAGAGGTCAAGGTAAGATCAGGTAAGGTCGAGCGTGATCTACGGCGTTTTTTTCGCATTGATCACCACATTCACGGTAACGAGTTGGTTGTCTTCATCTGATGAACTCGCAGAATAATTATATTATGGGAGGAAATTAAGTAGTCAGTAATGAGAAGAAGGGGAAAGTAGCAAGTAGCATTTCTTTTTGGGGTCTCCCGTCACACGGTCGTAAATGTAGATTCCCAGACCGGATCTAAAAAATCAAAGCAAAAACGCCCATGCCATACTCCCATAATATGCTTAAGAAAAGAGAAATGATATATACCACCCAATTCATCTACCGTGAAAATCCATATTACTCCCCATCAACATCCATCTCACCATCTTTCTTTTCCAGCACCTTGACCTCTCCAGTACTCCGGGTCCAGTACGCCTTGATTGCGACGCGGAACTCCGCCGTGGCCACCCCAAACATCTTCAGCAGCGTCGTCTGCCTCGAGTCCAGGACCTCACCGGCCTTGCACACCTGGTACCCTGGCCCATCCGTCATCTCGAGCATCACCTTCCCCTTGACCAGCCTCGTCGGGACCCCGAGCTTCCGCAGTGTCGGCTCGACGGTGTGGCTGATGGGCTCGTCCTCGGACTCTGGGATCTCCCCCGCGCGGGAGTACACCACGCCGTTGGGGATGATGAAGTCGCGCGGGCTGACGGTGCCGGCGCGGGCGAAGTCGAGCGGGCGGTAGGCGTCGAAGTGCGCGATGACCGAGTCCGGGTCGCGCGAGGTGAAGAGCAGGCCGACGGCGCCGGTCAGGAACGGGTGCAGCTGGTGGAGGTTCTGGGCGAATTCGGTCTCGGGGGAGTTGCCGAGGGCGACGGCCATGACTTTGGTTTTGCCGAAGAAGATGCTGCAGACATCAAGATACATTTGTCAGTGCTTTGCTCTAAATGAGAGAAATACAAATTCGGTAGGAAAGGGTAAAACGAACCGGCTGTCCGAGAACTCGGTGCGCACGTCCTTCAGGTACGTGTTGCGCATGTTGTCCACGGAGAAGACGAAGAGGTGGTCATATTTCTCGACGCATTCCCGGATGTTGGCGAAGAGCCGGCGGGTCTGCTCCTTGTGCGACTTCTTTGCGGTCTTGGTCTCGTGGACGATCTTTGCACGCTTGGAGCGAGGCATTGCGACGGCGTTCTTCCGCGCGGGTTGTTATTGTTGTTGGTTTTGTTCTGGGAGAAAGAAAGGGACCGTCACTCGACGGATGGGGCTGTGCGCTGAAGGGGATTGAAAAAGAGCGCTCCAGCAAAACTGTCCGAAATGTAAAGGATGAAATAGATTGAAACTGGAGTTCCGCAGTGCTGTGCCCGATATGGGAATGAATTTTGGGGATTTTTTCTTGATAACGGCGGCGGGGCCGGAGCAACGTTGATGCGGCGCTTATCCGGCGCGCTAGGCCGCATTGGGCAACCAGCTTGCGGAGACGTCATGCGTGCCAACCGCGGCCGACATCACCACGGCCAACGGCGTGGAGAAGAAGGATGCGCGGTGACGGTGCTGGGATCGCGGTGTCGTTGATATCTCTTGCTATGATCGATCGAATGCCACACGTTGGCCTGGGCTGCCGCCGACAATGCTCGATTTCATGGACTATATCCAGCTCGCTTTCTCCAAAGCGACCGGCTGGAACCGCGACAACTCCTACTCCTTGCTGACGGCCACCGCGCAGTGTGCGTTGATCAATGCTCTGCCATTATTTAATGTCCATGTGTGCATATTGTGGATACTGACTTAGGTGTGCTTGCTGCCTCTAGCGCTCCTCGACTTCTCCACTCCCGAGCGACTGCGCGTCCATCTCTCGTCGTTGGCTACACCCCAATTTGCGACGACGTATACCCTAGGCACAGTGGGCTTGATTGATGGCTCCATATCTTACCTGTTCAGCACAATCCCCTTCAATGACACCCCCAGCAGAAGCTCCCTGATCCCCCTACGCAAGCTCGTCCCCGGCTACCGTCAGGTACAGCCGCCTGTGGCTCCCGTCCGGGACTGGGGATGGGACGCGGTGCTGGATGAGATCAAAACATCCTCCAGTAAGGAAGACATTGCGCGGCGGAAAGCGACCCTGCTCCATGCGACCCTCCACTTGCCCCCTCCTACGACGCTCACCGCGCTGTTCCTGCGCCGGATCTCCCCCACCACGCAGCTGTCGCTCGCCCTCTGTTCCACTCGGGGACCGCCCATGTCCAAATCGGCCCCGCAGGCGTCCATCCTGACACAGCTGTCCCATGACACAGGGAAGTACTGCAACGAGTACCTGTTCAGCACCGACAACGCCCTGTTCGGCTGGAGGGGCCTGTGGAATTTCGGCCCTGATCCGCGGGACGCGAAGAAGGATGGGTCATCACCGCCTCAACTATCGCTGCTCTCTGCAGGCGCGGAGGCTTACTATTCTCCGGTGTCGTCGCTCGTGGGGATGTCCACCGGGTTGAGATTTACCACGCTGCCAGCGGCCACGGAATGGACACCATCTTCGTCGTCATCGTCGTCGACAAATAATAATCACAATCACGGCCCCATCTCGACCTTCCCATACACCCTCACTCTGACCCTGACGCCCCTCACGGGCTCTCTCTCAACGACATACTCCCTCCAGGCCTCCCCAAACCTGGCCTTCAGCTCCCGCTTCGGCTTCAACGTCTACAGCTGGGAAAGCGAGATGGTCGCTGGCTGCGAGCTCTGGCGCAAGTCCAGAAGGACAGTCTCCCAACCCGAGGATGACGGCCTAGAATGGGCTCGCCAGAAAATGAAATCATGGAAAACCACTCCTACTCCCTCATCTTCATCTTCGTCTTCTACAGAAGCACCCGCCGTCATGTCGCCCATGTCTCCAGCTCCGACGGTCCTTCCGGAGAACCTCCCTCCATCACTGCCACCCCCACAACCGCAGGTGCGCGAGGAGACCGAATCCGTCATCAAGATCCGCGTCGACCAGTCCTGGAACGTGCGCATCCTGTGGGAGGGCCGCGTCAAGGAGCTCCTGGTCAGCGCGGGCGTCGGGCTCGGTCCGGGTTCCTTCTCCTCGGGCCAGTCGTCGTCCTCGTCGTCGTCACCGTCAGGTAGCTCGGGCGGTGGACAGAGTGCAGGTGGGGGATCTCCCGGGTCGTCGTACTGGCGCGGGGTTGGGGTTTCGATTTTATATTCGTCTTAAGTGATGTTGCGGGATGTGATGTGATGGGATAGAATGGAGTGGGGTTTTGGTTATTTAGGGACTTAGGGTGTCTTTTTTTGTAAATATGCATGGATATTACCACTATGGTGATATCTACTGGGGGAGGGCTTATAGAGGAGAGGTTATATAAAATATAGGGAACGATCAGATGAGATGATACCTTTTGTTTGATTTATTTTCATTTACGGAGCAGCGAATATGAGAAGACCAGGATCCTCCAGCGATTGACTTCGCGCGATTAAACCCATTATTGACTTAATTAATTAAGGAAAGATTTCATTCTCTTGTTCTTTTTTTTCCTGGTTATAGTATTGGTCTCTCTGTTCGATAATTCAATTACAAAAAAGGGATTTGAAATCACATATCCCTTTCGTTTCCTCTCTTTTACTTAGATGCTGTAATGCGTATCCAGCCGCTTCGCTTCATCTTCTGCTGTGCGATATCGATGGATCGTAGCTAGCTAGCTAGCTAGTTCGTACGCATTGCATGCATACATATCCGTAACCACTCCAAGCACGGGACTCCAGTGAAGACAGAAAAAAGTATGAGTTGCGTTCAATCGACCGGTCGATCACGTCTGAAGTTAGCTTCAGAGAGAAAGAGGGGTGTGCGCGTCGTTTACAGGTTGGAGTTGATGATGTCGACGACTGTAATTGATTTTTATCAGCACGACAGTCCGACAGGGGAAGGGAAGGGGAAGGAAGGGAGTTGAAGAATCAGGCAACATACATCCAGGCTTCAAGCTGGCACCGCCGACCAGGAAGCCGTCGACGTCGGGCTCCTTGGCCAGATCCTTGCAGTTCTTCTCGTTGACGCTGCCGCCGTAGATGACGCGGGTGTTCTCTGCGGCCTCCGGGGAGACCTTGTCGCCCAGCCACTTGCGGATGAATGCGTGGACCTCCTGGGCCTGCTGGGTGGTAGCGACCTTGCCGGTTCCGATGGCCCTGTTGCATACGTACTCTGTCAGAGAGGAGATCATTGGATAGAAGACGTCGGGAAAGGGACAATGGGATGGTTGGCGGGTGGTCGGGGGAGGAAAAGTGAAACGTACCAGACAGGCTCGTAGGCAATGACCACGCTAGCCCACTGCTCCTTGGACAGGAGGGCCGCGACGGCGTTGAGCTGGCGAGTCACGACGTCGAGAGTCTTGTTGGCCTCGCGGTCCTGCAATTCGCTGTGTCAATTATGTTGCGCCTGGTGACCATCTCGTAACCATAGAAAATATCTGCTCAAGGCCTGTACGTACCTCAAGACTCTCACCAATGCAGAGGATAACCTTCAGTCCACCCTCAATGGCGGCCTTGGTCTTGCGAGCAACGAACTATATCCACAGCAAGCCGTGCATTAGCCCTAATCTATTTATTCCTTTACTTCCCCAAGCAATCCAACGGGGTTAAACATATAACAGCGAAAAAAGAAGATTTCGCTGCTAACTCTCGCTCTGGTTAAGGGGGGAAAGAATTCAAAAACTTACCTCATCGTCCTCCCTCAGAAGGACTCTCCGCTCGCTGTGACCGATGATGGTCCAGTCGATCTTGGCGTCCCTGAGCTGCTCGACGCTCACCTCGCCGGTATAAGCGCCATTGGGCTTGTCGAACACGTTCTGGGCGGAGACGGCGATCTTGGGGTCGGCGAGCTGGCGCACGAGCACGAGGTAGAGGGATGGCGGGGCGATGACGACCTCAGTGTTGGGGTCGAGGTTGGCGGCGTTGAGGTTGGTGACGATGGAGGTGAGGGTTTCGGTAACCCCATTCCTGGTGAAATAGGAGAACTGTCAGTTGCCGCGGAGAAGGACGATGATGAAGTGCCAGAGCTGCGGAAGGACGGGTGGTGATGTGGGATTGAGCGCGGGGCCGCGGATGGTCTCCGGGGTATGTCCACTGCACATACATTTTGAAGTTACCTCCGACAAAGAATTTGCGAGGCATCTTGGCGGTTTTATGGAGAGAATAGTCTGAGTAAAATCGAGAAAGAAGGGACAGTTGGGGACTTCTGGGAAGGGCTGGACGGAGAATGTTGACAGCTTGGGAGGGGAGCGAGGAAAATACTCGAACGGAGCTCAGCATCCGCGGCGGGGGACGAGCGCGGCGGAAACCGGAGGGAGGGGCAGCGGGGGGGAAGCACCTTATCGATTCGCGGTGAGGCGCAACGTCTTACCGGTAGCTACGGACACGGAAAAGTGGAAGATGTGGAGTGATAACTTTTTCTTTGGAACGGAATAACACTACAAAGCGCCAGCAGAACAGGCCTCTATGCCCCTTAGATTTCCCTAGGAGCGTTCCTCATATTTTAGACTGATAGCCGCCAGCAAGGAGACGATGAAGCGTCAACGAATGGCCCAATGCACGCCATGTTATCAAAGAAATACAAAAATCGAAGAGATACGACATTGTGATGAATCGTGCTGGCTCAGAATTTCTCTTCTTAGCAGACAAGAACACAACCCGAACCTTGACAAGCAAAAGGAAACACTCACGGTATCATTAGAACAGCGCGCATAAGAACGAATTTATATCAATAATAGTTGTCTCGGCTACCATAGCCATAGCGATGATAGGACGGGTATTCTCTGACACGATGACCCATGAGACGGGCTTCGACCTTCTCGTCGAATTTTCTTTCACGATATTCGAGCTCCCGCTCCCGGCGCAGGAGCCGCTCCTCTCGGTTCCGGAGCTCTCGATTCCGCATATGCTCATTCAGAGCACGTTCAATATCCTTTTCGCGTTCACGGGCCCGTTCCCACTCTTGTTCCCTCTCCTTCTCTCGTATCATCTCGTCAATGTATGCAATCTCAGTAGAGATGGGCAAAATCGAATTTCCATAATTACCCCGGTCACCATACGTCACCCTCGGTCGAGCGCGGTCCAGAAGTGCATCGGTGGCTCGGGTCTTTCCCCGCTCCCGGTGAGCGCGCAGGCTGTTCTCGGGTAAGAGGTCCACCTGCCCGACAGGATACCGATTCCGATTGCCTTCGCCTGGATAGTATATATGCCTATGTGGGTGCTTCCGGTGGTGCCCGCGGTAACTGGGCTCATTATAATGATCACGCTTCGAAAAGCGTCGCTGAAGATGCAGGCTTCCGCGCAGCTGTGGTTTTTCATGCCTGTCTTCGTACGAGCCTTCCGTCGCTGAGCTCTCTTCGTCTTGTTTGAAGAGTTCCGACTCAACATCTTCCACGCTGCTGGTCTCCGGGGGCGAGTCCATCTCGAGTGTTTGGTGCTCTTTGGGAGACTTAGCAGGACGACTTGAGTTGAGTATCTTTGGCTCCGCAAAGGGCGGCTCGGTCTTGTTCTGCTTCTTGGGAAAGTCATTTGAAAACGGTGTACGCGGTAGGATAGTGTCTCCTGGTCTCTGCGTTGGATGAAACGGACCAGGACCCGGGGTTCCGCTATTGATCGCCTCGATGCCAATGGGATTATTTTTCGCGCCAGCCACACCAATACTACCGTGCATACCTGCGGGCTGACCACCAACAGAACGGCCCTGAGGCCCATGCTGTGTTCCGCAGTTGAGCATGGAATTTTGAACGCCAGCGGCACCACTGCCACCGTGCATACCCGTGGGTTGACCACCAACTGGAGGCTCCTGGGGTCTGGGATGGGTCCCTCCATGAAGCATCTCGATGCCCACGGGACTGTTCGCGCCAGCGGGACCAATACCACCATACATACCTACAGGGTGACCACCAACAGGAGGGCCCTGGGGACCAGGCACCTGTTGTCCTGGTGTTGCCATTGGTCGTTGTCCTCAGATAATATGTCCCTGGCTAGGTGCTGGATGGGGAGGAATTGGGGAAGGCATCTGTTGCTGAGCAGTATTGGCCATCCCAGGAGGCGGGACTCTTTGTCCGAATCCTTGTCCGAACCGTTGACTGTCTATGGGCATGCCCTTCATGGTCCTTGTATCAGGGCTACCATTATGGTTATCGGACTTGTTTTGATCCTTATCTTTTGCCTTAGAGGGGGTATTGAGGTCCACGAGCTCACCAAAGGCGTTCTTGGACCCTGAAGAAGCGCCCGCAACAGCTTTGATAGGGATGTTTGGACGCAACTTGCGCATAATGACCACATCCATAGAGATCGCTTCGTAGTCGCTCCGCAAGGAGCCTCTCTTTTTCACCAATTTCCCATCGACCTTTATGTATACGCAGGTCCAGTCGAAGCGAGGATCGTTGTCCTGTCTCTTGTGGTCCTCAATTAGTCGGTCCACATGGGCACGTTTGAATTTACCGAGGTTTTGGTATTGTTCGGTGACTGTCGTCTTTTTCTTCCGTTTCTGGACCATTTTCACAAGCTCATCTTGTGAAAGGTACATCTTCGTCTTTGTGGCACGGCTCCAGGTTGGTTTCTGACCAGACATCTCGGGATCTGCCCGGTAGAATGTCCATCCTTCGTAGGAAGGTGTAGTGGCACTCATGTCGAGTGGTTGGATACCCTGCATGGGTTGACCTTGTTCCATGCCTCCTTTGGCTTTAGCGGAGCTATGTCCGTCAATGTTGAGATTGTTCATTTGGCCAAGGATGCCGTTTCCAACGGCATTTTGCCCTATAGACTGGGTACTGCCTTGGATGATGTCGATAGGCCGCTGTGGCGGGTGATGGAACACGCGAGGAGGACCATCCTGGTGAATTTGAGGAAAGTGCTCCGGGGGAATGGGAGGAATCATATTGTTGGCATTCATGGCCACCTGGGCCTGTATCAGGCACTTCTCCTTTGGATTTTTTTGGTATTTGATGTGCAAGGGCTTGCTTGAACCTAGAAAAGAATTGGAGCCGCGTCTCAACAGCATGCAGGGAGGGCCAGGAAATGTTCACTCAGACAAGGAAGGAAAGAAGATTAGGCGCAAGTTCTGAGTTGATCAGAAAAGATATAGAAGCCGCAAACTGAGGCTGAGTCTGTCGTGGTGCAGTCTGGGGCTATGTGAGAGCTCTGGAAAGGTGCATTCAAATACACTTGTCCGGATAAGAGATAGGTGAGGTGTAAAATGAAAGAGGAATACAAAAAGGGGTCTCAGCCTCTTTGGTACCGTTTGATTGTGAGAAATTCAGGTGAGGGGCAATATGAAAGCCTAGGATTGCCTCAAAGCCTGGTCATAATGTCCGTTGATGAGCATGCTTCTATACTGCGCTCTTCCCTGCAAAGTAGCGTGCATCATGGGCGTCAACCCCGGCCAGAGGAGCGACCCATGAGAACGACCTAACAGAGCAGTGTCCAGATCACAGCCGCATTGGCTCATCGGGTGCAGCATATGCAACCATGTTTGCCCAGCTACCAGGCGGTCAGCGAGAGCAGCGTATGCTGACAGGGGGAAAAATATGAGGCTCTTCATAAAAACTTCGGCCAATTAGCTCTGCTCCAGGGTCTGAAGATGCATTGCAACTCAGCCAGCCGTCGACGCCCGGCTGCGCCCATCAACAGGGCGGGAGTATAGTCGATTGAATTGCTATTCTCTATTCCAGGTCATAATGAATAATAGTACGCCCAGTAAAACTTTCAGCCTAGGAAGTCTGCAGGGGGATGGTAAGCTGAAGCGAGTGGAACATGACAGACACGAGGGGCAGCAAGTGGGCTGGCAACTTAGGAGCCCGAGATCAATGCTTCAAGCCATGCTGCTCGTTCTGCAGTGGCTGTGCATTTCTGTGCTCAGCCATGGATCCCCGAAGATCGGGAGGAGAGCGAGGGAGAGACAGCAGCTGAGAATGTCAATAGTAGCGGCTGTAGGATGCCCGCCCTTCCTTGGGGGATGTTGAGGTCCTGCAACGGCGGAGGCTAACGAGGCGCGGAGAAGGGGCGTCACCAGGAGAGCGCTCAAACCCTAGCCCTAGCCCTATCTTTGCGCCCGGTTTTGGTGTCAGTCCTCTCCCGCCCTCAGGAAAACGGGTTATGCCCTCTTTTCCCCCACGTCCACTGATGGAGGTGGGATCTCTTAGATCCCTTGATCCATGTCTCCAGGGCTCTACAGCCTTGTGTTGTTGATTCTAACCTGCTGCTGACCCATCTTCACCTTGCTATTATTCTCACTCCTGCCAAGTTGGTTGCCTTCAGGCGCTGCGTTCCAAAGCGTCATGGAGAAAAACAACATGTCTATCCAATTGCAGCGGAGAGGTAAGAATGTAAAGAAGGATAGAAATTTGTGTCTGTCTGCATCTTCCAACTGTGAGTCATTTCACCCATTCACGTCTTGCCTAAATTTAAGTAAATTCGAGCCCATTCATACATACACTGTTACTTACCTAGGTAAGTAGAAGAATACTCCGTTTACCGCAGGATGCGACGGTCATAATAATATGAGGCAAAGAATTTTTCCTTTCTCGGTGTGTAGATCGCGTTAGAGAAGTTCAGAGCTCCAACAATTTCCCCTCTGCAGGGTGAGTTTTTACTAACGTTCTACATGTTTACTCTCTCCGACAAGAAAAGTGAAGATAGATAAGTTATATACAAAACTGCTACCATTGTAGAGACTTCGGAAAGTGACTTTCCTCCGAAGCTGCTTTTGCACCAGTCGCAAGCCCTTTAGGAGCACACATCACCTCAAACAGCTTCTTCCCGAATTTATGAAATGCCGAGGTGATCCCTCCGTTGGCGATTAATTCTTTCTCCATTTGACTGAGCTGAAATCGAAATTCTTTACCCCCAACAGTAATACATCTTGAACCGAGGTCAATTGAAATATCTGCTCCATCATGAGCCGTCTCGTAAAATCCGTCATCCGTTATCGTTATTCCGAGGAGACCTAGATTTGACTGGTTGCGGGCGTAGATAAAGGCGAAGGATTTGGCGATCACACATTGTACACCGCAGCCTGATTTGTATAGTTGCTTCAATCAGTATAATTTACTCTGGACGATAGAATCCTCTTCTCACCTAATAATGCAGACACGGCCTGCTCGCGGGAAGAGCCGCAACCAAAGGCTTTACCGGCCACAACTATATTGAACCCTTCTTTAACTCGTACCCTGAAGCTGGGGTGTGTATGTTCAAGACAATGCGCGCCAATGTCTTCATTTGTCTGAGATGTGATAAGATACTCCGCGGGTGCCAGCTTTATATCGGAAATGTTAGAGAAAATGGACTCCAAATAGAACTTCGGCTTACCGCATCTGTGTCTATAAAATCACCAAGTCTCTGAACTTTTCCCTTCAGCAGGTCTTTACCAGACGATCCGATGTCATCTTTGTGAGCACTCTCGGTATTGGAACATATAGAATTCTGACTATAAGAGGGGAGATTGTGGGAACCACTCGGCTCAACATATACCGGACTTCCATTGGAAGGCACTGTTAAGGGTCGGGTTCCCTTTAGACTCTGCCATCGGTCCAAATCGATACTAGCAAGAAGCTTCTGTGGATCGGTAATCTTCATCTCAAATGAAGATGCTGCTACAGTTGCCGCCGATGCAATATGTCCAATAGATCCTGCAGCGTGCAGCAATTATTATACGGAAACGTTCAACGGTTTTTAATCACAAGGACAGAGGCAATACTTTACCTTTCCCCATGCGGTTCTCAAAGTTCCGATTCTGGGAAGAGATCCATACTTCTCCCTCTGCTGCTCGATCAGCTGACATGCCAACGCAGTAACTGCATCCTGGGATGCCGATCTCGAATCCAGCATCTTCGTATATGGCCGCTAAGCCGAGCTCACGAAGTCTGTGAAGGATAGGTCGCGAACCAGGCACAACCTTTCGCTTTCCTTTCTTCACTGGCTTTAGGCCACTCTTCAGTCCCTGCTCCAGCACTAATGCACCAAGAATGAGATCCTCTTCTGCAGTGGTACAAGCTCCAATAAAGCATCCATCCAACTGCACTCCCTCAAATTCACTGACTGGAATAACGTCGTCTGGACTTGGATATCGTGCCAAGAACGATCCAACTTTTGAAAGATCAATTTCATAAACAGCTGCATATTCAGCATCTTCATCAGGGAGGAAGTAGGTCGCGGCATTTTTGTGTCGTGGTAGTCGCCGTTTGTTAACGAAATCGTATGTGATCTGATCAGGCACGAAGATGCCAGTTATCCCACCAAATTCCTATCATTGTGTCAGCAAAAAAAATATGATTTGGAACATGCAAAACTAACAGTGGTCATATTGGCGATGGCGAAACGTGCATCACATGAGAGATGCTGAAGACCGGGTCCCGTGAACTCAACCACTCGATCAGCTGCAACTGTGTTTCTCTTAAGCTCCTTCAATATGTAAAGAATAATATCTTTACCACCTATCCCCAGTCCAGGGGAACCGACGAGACGAATATTGACGCACTCTGGCACTTTGAACCACGTCTCTCCAGTAACAAGCGGCATAGTAACATCTGCTGCTCCGAGACCAATGGCTAGACATCCAAGCGCTCCAGAGGAGCAAGTATGAGAGTCAGAACCGATAATTAACATGCCTGGCTGAGCCCTTTCTCGATAGAATTCCGTGTGCATTATCGTGTACTAGGGGTTCCTCGGTCAGAATAATACTAAGAAGCAGTCAAGAACGAACAACAGACATTCATTCCCTGGTATTCTGTCATTTTGAACACATGCTTAGCCCTCTCACTTGCCTCGATCAGTCTTTTAATTTGCGGCAAATGATTAACGCGAGGGTCCACGACATGGTCTCCAGCAAGCCAGAACCTGTCGTTACGGAAGATCCCTGGCTTTCCAAGGTCGTTATATGTCTTCTCCATGCCCTATTTAATTATTAGGAAGATGTATTCATGTTTCAATCGAAGGACACTTACTCCCCAAGATGCTTCGGAGGCGATCACCCAGTCTACATCCACCCGTATCATCTCCCCAGGTTGTACAGAACCTTTCCGTTCAACATCATGCATGGCGAATATCTTTTCTGTCAAAGTCATTGCTCCTCGTCCAGGAGGACGGGACATTAATGGCGGAACGGATGACTTGGACCTATCTTCTGAATTAAGAGATTCTAACCAGGCGGATATAAGGAATAATATCTCCACTTCTTGTGCTTCGTTCAACTGTGTGTCCAGGGAAAGCCCCAACCCACCCATGTCGGTCGACAGGAGACAGATCGAAATAACATCGGTAAACGCGCCAGACTCTCGTGAGTAACCGGCATCCTGGAGGATTTTGATTATGGACTCTATTTGCTGCAGGAAATTCAAGCTCTGAAGCGAGGGAACTGGTGAAATTGTGACTTAGTCTCGCTGAACAAAAAAGTTAACGAGCAAATATCCAATCTTACCATGACCCTGAAAGTCTTCGGGTAATTTTATATTCCTGATCTGCTGAATTATATTGAGTAGTTGACTTGGCTTCTTCATTTTGAAGATTTGTAGCCCGGCAGACCCTTTGCTGGTTCTCATAAATGAAGCTTACAGTTTCAGCGGTGTTTCGAGGACAATTCTTTAGATAGCCTGCTGATGGTCTTATTGTAACATCAGTACCGGAAAACCAGGAACCAATGATGGATCGCCACGCGGGTCGGCAATATCGAAAGCTTGCTCCAGGATGCGGGGATGTTGGCTTTCAGATATACCACCGGGCCGCGAACGGCAACTTGATGTTTCCCACCGGAACGGCTACACAGACTCGTTAGTCTCCGAGAGAGCAGAAATACAAAACCTCCCGTCACATGTAAGCCAAGGATATTTGCAGAGAAGATACAGGAGTTTTGTTTTAATCCTCTTCCTGAAAGTCAACTGCCAGACAATATGAGTTCCTCTGCTGGTGACGATCTCCACCAATCGGCTGTTGCAAGATTGCGTGCGCTCCTCGCAGATAAGAGCAAGATTATCGTATGTCCAGGAGTATATGATGGGTTTACTGCGCGACTAGCGCTCAGTGAAGGTTTTGACTGTCTCTATATGGTACGAAATCCAAGCCAGCCTGTACTTCTTCGATGCTAACAAAACCCTCCATGGGCTAAAGACGGGAGCAGGAACTACAATCTCAAGGCTGGGAATGCCTGATCTTGGAGTTGCGACACTTAACGACATGAGAGACAATGCTGCGATGATTGCGGGCCTTGACCCATCAGTGCCTCTGATCGCCGATGCTGACACGGGGTATGGAGGTACGATATAGGGGACTTCTATCTAGCCCATAACTTGGAGAATGCTAATGGTATACCGAGTATAGGGCCTCTCATGGTTGGACGAACAGTTTCACAATATATGACAGCAGGCGTCGCAGCGTTGCACCTTGAAGACCAGGTACTAACCAAGCGGTGCGGGCATCTCCGCAACAAAGAGTTGGTCCCGGAAGATGAATATCTCAGCAGAATTCGGGCAGCCGTCAATGCGCGGGCGGAAACCCCCGGTGATATTGTTATTATCGCGCGTACGGATGCCTTGGAGTCCCTGGGCTACGATGTCGCTGTCGCCAGACTCAAACGGGCAATCGCACTAGGAGCAGACGTGGCTTTCCTTGAAGGAATTACTTCGAAGGAGGAAGCTAGAAAGGTGTGTGAGGACCTTGCACCGACGCCGGTTTTGTTCAATGCAGTTCCCGGCGGCGTGTCACCGGATTTATCTGTCCAGGAAGCGAAGGAATTGGGGTTCCAGTTAATTATCTTCCCTGCGTTTGCGCTTAAGCCTGTTTATGAAAGTGTGAGTCAAGCTGCCAAAATTCTTAAGGAAAAGGGCACTCAAGCCGCGGGTGGAAATGGGTCCCCGAAGGATATATTCAACGTCTGTGGTCTGCAGAGAGCGGTAGAGTTTGACATCGCCGCTGGAGGAGGGCTGTATGCCAAAGGTATTTGAGACAGCTCCTGTTGGGCGACAGTACTAGCTGCTACGGCCTGGTCACCTAGCCATCAACTCGGTCAAGAATGATGCATTATCAAGGCGTCACGGTGTAATGAAGTCTATCAAAAACATACCTTTGATCGAGTTGTATTATCACCCAGCTCGGATCCAGAAGCCCGTTACCTCCGAGTGGGATTCAGAGCGGAACCGGGCAAGCATATCCGGACCACGGGCCGTTACCGGAGTTTCCCATTTTCGGCCCGGACATGTTACCCTACAATGGAACATCGGACAACCAGTTAAAATAGAAAGCTTACAATTACCGCGTCGGAATCTTGTTGATCTGAATATAAGATAACTCCAACCTTTTTTTCATACTAAAATTTGCAGGATTATCTTGTGGTGCAGTCCTCGATATTAAGATGCCGCTGCTGCTGTCAAACCAATTAATTTATGGAAGGTTGATAGCACTACATCGTGCCGAACTACAACAACTCCTTTGTGAACAGACCTGTAGGGTCCCACTTCTTCTTGAGCTCTCTCAACTTTTCAAGTCTTTCTGCACCTTTATAGCGATATTCAATAGGATCTTCACGGGTGGTGTTCGTATAGGAGACGAAAGATTTCTCCTCTGTTCCTACGCGCATCAGTGCCTGTGCTTCTCGATCGAACCGCGCGATCTCCTCGTGCTGAGCAGGATCGGTGTACCAGCTGAGTACATTTCTATTATGGAATGTTAGCTGATTGGTATGCATGGCAGCGTAGCAGGATAAGAGCTCACAGCCAGAAATCCACATCCTGATTTCCAAACGACGTGTCAAGCTCTCGCGCAATTTTGGAAGGAGAATGCCATTCCACGGTGAAGCCGGATCTCTCCGCGCCTGGGCAAGTCGACAGAAGTTTGCTGTGAAGTTCGATTAACTTTATAAAATTCTCAGTATTGAGGCCGTCCAGTCCTATCTGGCTGAAGCGTTTGAGCTCTCCTTTGGCACACATCATTTCCAAATGATCGCTGTGCGTTTCAAAGTTCGAGGATGTTTGCATATGCTGCAGCGGTCCCAGGTCGACGAGAGGCTGAAAGGCCTTGGCCGCTTCATCTGGAGTGCCAAAGAACTGGGGTGCAACCATCAGGACCTGTTGGAAGTTCGGAGGAGGGGAAATGATCATGATGTGTCCGGCAGAAGCATGTTCTGAATCCGTCGTAATCTTCTTCATCACACGGCATACGTCAGCCGCCTGCTGGGGAAGAAAGATGAATGTTCCCAGCTGGCGCGAGCCTTCGGCATTTCCAACTACGGTGAGCGGATAGGTTCGAATGACCAGCTCTATAACAACACCAAAGAATTGTCCAGCTCCTCTAATGGCCCAGAGAAGGTCACAGTTATCAGTATTGTTCGCTTCAACGACCTCACCCGTCGCAGTGATCAGTTTTGCGGAGACTATATTCTCGCAGGCATACCCTATCAGAGGCGTGTAGATGCTGATGCCTCCGTTGATGAAGTAAGGGATAACGCCCACGGTATTGCCGTTGCCGACAGCTAAGGGAGCGTTAGTATGACGTCGGGGATATGGGAATATTGAGACAACGTACTGGTGAACTGGCCAACCTTGTTTAGGGCAACCTGAAAGTCCTTCATCAAGACGCCTCCTTTTACTGTTACAATGTTTTTAGAAGGCTCCGCGACGATATCTTTGTAAAGACTGAGATCCAGGATAAAGCCATCTTCATTTATTGTGGACCAAAGACTGTGCCCGCCGGATGCTGGGACAAATGGTATCGACGCTTTCAATGCTTCTTTTACCTACGAGCATGCCACTGTGAGACCGCAAACCTAGGATTGATGTCGGATGGTGAGAACCGCTAAATACATGAGGCTTACCGTGAGAATAACGTCCTCCTCAGTAGCGGGCTTGACTATTGCCCCCGGAACTTTCAAGTCAATGTTAGACCATCGTTCCAAAGACTTCTTGAAATCGTCATCTTGTCGGTCCGTTAAGATTCTGGTGTCCTTGGAAACTCTGCTTTGTAAAAGTTGAATGAAATCTCCCAGCGCCATGTTGGCAGAGGCAGGAGAGAAATTCGAGAATTGGAACTATTCGGTCGACCCAGGTAGAGCTGAATGAAAGCTTTGGAAACAAAGAAGGGGGCAGTCAGATGGCAGGGTTGGATCTTGATATATCATTCCACTCAGCTACGCTCTCAGTCCCCGAATCACCCTTCAACCTGCTAAACGACCGAACCAATGGCCGTTTAATCACTAAATACTTCTTACGACTGCACTTGCACTTAGGCACTGTTCGGGATCCATCCAGATCTGCCGTCAGGCGTCCAGTCCAGGATATTGACCAAAGGGGAGACGCACAGCATGCCTGAGCTCCAGAACCATAATGACCTAGCGACGTTAATGGATGTAGCGACGGCTGGTGACCCCGCTTTATAGGGCAAGTCTAACCAAAGCCCACAGGACTAAGTTGAACCATGCAACACTCCAAAGCTCGGTGGAGCGGCTGGTTCATAGCTGACAATTGATTAATAAGCACTTCCACAGACGCATATTCATATTCTGTGCCAAGCATATTCTTTCATTCTTTTTAAGCAATAAATTTCCAGGGTCTGAAGCAATATAGACGTGGGTTTTTGTTTTTACTAAGGCTCAACTGCATATTTCCGCTTTGTATTCCCGTACTGTATAAAAAAATTCAGAAATGGACTCTGGCGCTGTTGGACCCTGAACATTTTGTAAGCTATGCAGGAGATATATTTGAGATGTCTTAATGCTCATATTTCAACACAATGCTTTGCACATCTAGGTCAGCCAGCTGTCTTGCATTGTCCATTAAAAGGACTGACAAGCTTACACAGCCTTATATTAACAAACCAACAAAGACCCCAAACAAAGACTTTTTTAAAGTATACAGATCGCTTATCGTTTCCCTTGTACAAACATTATACAAGCTCTTTGTAACTCTTAACAAGGTTATGGACCCCTGTTGTCAACATTCTCAGACTCTTTATTCTTCTCCATCATCAGTTGAATGCACCCTTTCACAATATCTTCTGAAACCTCCAGAATGCACCTATAACTGATGTGGGGTTAATTGTCAATCATCCTTTGTTTTCTTTGACCCATGTGTTAGACATAAGTCACGTAAGTGGATAGATATCATTTGCGTTACAGAATTATGAACAAAGCTTTTTGCATTGTTCTCAGCAAGCCTTTGATATACTACACGCATCGTTCAATGCCTTGTTTCTGTTTCTTTCAAGTCCGGCTTTTCATTTTAGAGTTGTTGCGTCCACAAAAGACGGGCTGGATCCGAGAAAAAGCGTTACTCAACTAGAGAGAGCCGGAGAACGAACTGCATTCTATATAGCACTGCATCAAAGGAACCTTCAGGGATATATATATATACACAGCAATCACCAGGGGGCTCTCTGGAGCTGAAAATGCATGACCCTACTATCCAATAAATCCATCGACTTTCCAATCTCTACATTCTTCAAGATGCAGGAACCGCAGTATCCGGGATGGAAAAACATCTGGGCGGTCGACATCCAGAGCCTCCTCGACGAGACCCGAGGAGGGGTGGACTACCCCCATCTGCACGAAGTGTACACCGACCGTCTGCGGAACCAAGGTGACGAGCTATCACGATGTCCCCACAAATTCGACCTTTATCCTCCTAGGTCCGAGGAAAGACGACGGTACGGTCGAGTCCAGGACCGGACGGACAGTCGCAATTACCAGGAGAGGCATTTTTCAGGAACAAAGAGACCTGAACGGCGCGCGGATGACTATGTCGGTGTCATGAAAGAGATCTGTGGACTTCTCCGACAGAGATTCGATATCTATGGGCTCATTGGAAGCGGGAGTATGTAGATGTACATAACATAAATGTTTGCCACCATTTTCTTGTGCATAATGAAACCGCGGTGTACGGTAGATGCTGACGAAGAGGGTTTATATGTAGCTTTCGGTACCATCTTTGTTGCGCGAGAAAAAGACACTCAAAGGCATTTCGCGCTGAAGGCTGAGATCCATCGGACGGAAGGAGAGGCGACGAACAACAATATACCGTGGATAGAACCCAACGGAGAAGAACATTTCATCCCCGTCGAGGCGATCGTTATGAAATTTCTGAGCTCGAGCGACAGGTTTCCCGTCATCGATTCCGTGTACACACATCATAACTACCATGTCATTGTCATGAACGCCGTCATTGACTACGATCCAGCACGAGACGTGTTGAAACCAGAAGGGTGGTACGGGCGCTACTTCAGCGCATGCACGGGCAACGAAATGATAGACAAGAAGAAGCCGAGATTGACGGAGATCCAAGTTTGCAAGGTCGCGTCCCAGATCCTCGAAGCGATGATGTACCTGATGGACATGCACATGTCCCACGGTGATCTCAGCCACAACAATTTCGTCGTGGACGAATCTTTAGATGTGGGCCGCTTTCCCATGATTCTTCCAGACTAGTTGGAGATAGAATAGTAAATAACTAATTCCGTTAACAGACTCGGTTGCTGGACTTCGGGATCGTCGATTTCGCACTCGACGGCGACCGCGACTTCTGGCACAACACCTATCAGTGGATTCCATACCAGGAATACCAGATCACACCGGAGTTGGCGATCGAACTCAAAAAGCCTTTCTGGGACGAAATGCGACGAAATACTCCGGAAAAGGCGCAACATGTCCACCTCCCTCATGACAGACACGTGTGCAACCTGTGGAAGTTCGGTGTGCTGGTCTACGACCTCCTACACGGCTACTGCCCGTGGGAAGAGCCAGAATGGAATGAGAACATTGGTTCTATCCGAGATTGGCTTGATAATAGGGTTCGGAGCAAGGGCAGATCTGAAAGAAGGATCTTGGAGCGTCGAGATCGGATCATCAACGGAGAGCTTCCCATCGACGAGAATCTCTCGCAGGACTGTATCGACGTGTTGAGAGCAATGCTCACCAAGGACATAAACAAACGGCCCACGCTCCGCCAGCTGGCCAGTTTCCCATGGTTTCAGGGTCACTGGGTGGATCATGGCCCGTTTACCCGCCCTGCCCGCAAGGAGCCTCTTCACATCGATTCAGATTTAGAGTATTCTGTCATCACATTCTAGCAATTCTTGTTTTTATTATTGCAAATTCCGTTGTTAGTCGTTAGTCTTTTTTTTAACTTGACATTGGAAAATAATACTTTCATCAACACAGGGGTTGAGAGGCGTGTGTTCTACAGTATTATATATGGGACTCATGCAGTGGAAAGCCCAAGACTAATATTATATACTTACTTGAGAACTGCAGACATTAAATCTGGGACTTCCTTATCATAGCTCTCTCTTGGAGGGGCGCAGTTGTGGTGGTCCACTGGCGGGCGGCTACCCTGTTCGCCATGAATTCAGCTTGCTGATCTTGTATTCTCCTTTGAACTGCGATTATGTAACATACCACGTATTGCGGTCCTTTGTTCAAGAAGGTCTAAGAGATACACTGCCATATCCTCTACCCATGCTCCGATCGACCCTTAGATCCAGCGGGGGAAAGTCCACCACAGGGGATTCACCGAAATCTGCCAAAACAGAAACGCTCGTAGTTACCAAGTGTCAAAGTTCCCGAAGCCACCACGCCCGACGGATGCTTTCATTTTCTTTCGTACATGCTCCGGCTCAGGCTCCTCATCGACAAACTCGACGATCTCGTCTTCGCCCTGCGCTGCCCGTTCCGCAAGCGCGGCTTTCAGGTATTTCCCTACGCCTCCACTTCCGCCAGAATCGTCGCCGGCGCTACCGTTGCCGTAACCTCGTACCCTCTTTCCTGTCCATGTGATAGTCTCGTCGCTTATCTTTTGCTGGGACTCATCATCGCCAACTGCGAGACCAGCAGCTTTCGCCTTCTCAGCTTCCTCCTCTTCACGTTTCTTCTTCATAAATTCTTCAAAAGGGTCCACAAAGATAGTCACATCCTTGATGCGGATATCTGGATTAGGTCTGTTTGTTGAAGGGTCGACTGGGGCGGTCTCAAGGGCATTTAGAGTGGCAGATGATGGAGTGGGGTCATCAATAAGTCGGCCGAATATTGTATGTTTCCTGTCAAGGTGAGGGAGAGCACGATAGGCGATAAAGCTGTGAAGCTAGAGTCAGTATTGGAAGACTAGAAAAATTAGACTGATAAAGAATGGGAGAACTCACAATTGACTGCTATTCGTATTTTTCCCCTTATTGGCCATACTGACCGTACCTCTTGCATCGTGCTTCAAAGGCCCTTCGATTTCATCCGCGAAGTACTTACCCCAAATGCTCTCTCCTCCTCTGCCAGTGCCAGTAGGGTCTCCACCCTGAATCATGAAGCCCTTGATATTTCGGTGAAAAATAACATCTTTGTAGTAGCCCTTCTTAGCTAACTGAATAAAATTCCATACCGCCTTTGGAGCATATTCAGTATGCAGTTCCAGGTTTAGGTCGCCGTGAGTGGTCGAGATGCGAGCATAACCCTTGATCTTTACTCGACCACGTTTCAACATATACTCTTCGTCTGAAAGAAGAGCCAGCTCCGTAGATGTGCGAGGGGTTAGACCAGTGCTAGTGAAGGACGCGGCAGTAAGGCCGGTCGTGTGTCTAGCGGCATTATACGGAACTGGTTTGCTGGTTGACGTTGCTTTCTGTGATGTAGGCTTCGAAGTCTCCAAGGCCCCGGGTTTTCCAGGTGCCTGAGAAGAAGCAGCAGCAGAACCAGCCTGCTGCGCTCTCTCGGCACGAGCTCTCGCAACCGCTTCTTTGGCCTTCAAAATTTTTGCAGAGCTTCCCAGTGCATCAACGTTGACATTCTTTGTTGGATCATTCCGCTCTTGTTCCTCTGTTAACCCACACTCTCCATCATTCAAGTGTTTGAAGGAGCTGAGGTCCCTAGACTGAACGTTCTGCGGGTCCTGCAGGGTGATGATGTCTTTGCGGCCAAACTCCTGATCCGACACCAAGTCCCGCCACATCCTCGCCTTGATGTTCAGTTTCTCGATAGTATCCCACGCAAAAACATTTCCCGTGTTACGCAGGGCCACAATATGCGTGTTGTCCGTGAAGACTTTGAAGGTCACCGGGTCGACATATTCGTTCGCGTCGTTCTTTGCGAAATTAAGCTTGATGAGATCCGAGCTCTTAAGTGGGGTGCCATCAACCGGATTCGTGCCATGCTTTTTTATCCATGGTAGGATATTCGTGAGCTCGAAAATCGTTCCCGACGGTGTGCAAACCGGGTGCTTGAAGGGCTGAAGAGACAGGGAGCAGAAGTTAAATGGGAGGCGCTTGAATGGAGCGTTGAGGCCTCCCTTCCTGGCTTTGGCGACACCGGCACCGACGCTGGCGGAGTATGCATCTTCAGAAGCCCATTCAGAGTGAGTAATCTATAAGTGTACCTGTTAGTTAGCCGCTTTGGATACGAGGCCAACTAAGGAAAGCGGGGAGAGTGAGATCTGAGAATATAGGGTTGTCGTACATAGAGCTTATCGGTTCCTGCAACAAGTCAGTGCTCCGTTCCCGATTCCAGAATAGTGCGCGACCAGAACTTGCCTTTTCCCATTATTGCGGAAATCCGGAAGAGCCTCCTGAGGCTGGTTGTCGCGACTCTTCAGTCTTCTGTCGCGTCGGAGCTTGATGTACTACGGTACATCATGGATGGATCTCGCCGCAGCTGGCACTAGCCGTTTTGGGACATCTGCTGGAAAGCCCAGCCCTGGAGGTATTTCGGCCTCAACCTGCCCTAATCTGTGGACACGTCTTACTTCGGGCCTACAAAAGCCTCCCACGCAGATACCTAGATAAATGGCATGTGCCTGAGAATGTTACTCCGACTACACTGAAAATAGATTCGACTGTAACTACCTGAACAAAACTGTCGTGAAAACATTCATTCGGGTGACCCTCCCGCGATGGCGACCCAGAAACGAAGTCGTAGTCGTAAAGAAACGCCCATAAGACCCTTACCCATCTTTCCTCCGCGGACCAGGAAATAAAAGTACAGAAAAGGTATTTTCGCCCATTGAACTTCTCAACGCCGGCAAAAAATCACATGAAGTCTCGAACATACTCAAATCATGAAGGCAGTTCATGCAGCAGAGGTCTGGTATCGTAATGGCACGACCCATCTATTGCCGAAGTCGACCCCATGACGGCGTCGGGTTCCATACTTTCTCCACACTACTTGACCAATACCAATGTCAGCTACTGAAAGCTGCCATGATTGTGCCTCTCCAGAGAGCAAAGCGTTCATCACTCCAGTCTTGGGTGCTCCAAGGCAGACCACAAACTTGGAATTGACGCAGAGGCGCTCGCCTTCGACAAGAGTGATCTCTCCTACCGGTTGAGTTACAAGTAAGTTACCTAGTTCGGTCATTAGGACGAGGTGTAGGGTCTTACCACTAGAAGCCGAAACACCCGATGGGATATCGACAGAAAGTACATCGATCTTGCTCCTGTTAACCCAGGCAATCATTTCGAATGCCGCAGCCTGGTCGTCAGTCCGGAGATCCTCGAAGGCAATATGCATACCGAACAAGGCGTCGATAACCAAATCCGGCGCAAAATCGGAGGTCGACAGCCTTGCCGATAATTCTTCCCATCTCAGAACACGGCCTCCAAACTTTTTGAAGACCTCAAGCTGCTTCCGGCAATTCTCCAGCAGTTCATTCTCATGTTCAAGACCCAACATGCAGAGAGTCACACGATGTCCTCGATTGCGGAGATGACGAGCCGCAGCGACAGCCCTTGCCCCCGTCCGATGATTGCCCGTGAGCACCAGCATCGTAGGAGCAGCAGACTCGCTGGATAGTCGGGCCACAGCTGCCTCCGCTATGCCCCTTCCAGCGTTTTCCGTGATTATATCCTCGGTCAAACCAAGTTCAGCAACTGCGAGTTGCTCGACCTCAAGCATCTGTAGTGGGCTCACAGTTGGACATCTCCGATTAGTAGTCGTCAGGCGCAAGGTGCCGCTTGGAGCGGCGGTGGGCCCATTCATTTGTGAGGAAGAAACGGATTGTTTACTTGGTAGTGGGCTTGCAGTACGAGACCGGCTAAGCTGACCACGCCCGATGGAGTTAATCTGAGGCGGTACCAATGGTTGACTCAAGACAGCGCTGCCCTTCAGAGAGTTCTGCGCCCGCGTAGACGCTCTTGACCGATCTCGCCCAGTGAAAGTCGCACTACTGAACTTGTCATCGCTGGCATCCTCATCGGTGTCGCCTGCTTCGCTATTCCACCTACGCGGCGGACTATCCAGGACATTTTCTGTATAGTGTAGGTTCTTGCCACCATTCGTCCCAGGTCTCGCAACTTTTCTGTTGAAACTCACCAAGCGTTCTTCATCCGCGGTCGTATCGTCATTTCGAATTTCGTCGAAGACTCGTCTCTTATCGAACTTCGAAAGATTACTCTGGAAGTCAAAATCTCCCATTTCCTGGATATCCGTCGCATCCTCTGTCGCCCAACCATTCGGATCCTCGGCATAAGCTTTTCTGTTCCTCTGATTCCGACGTTTCCCATTCACACGCAACGAACTTTCCCTGGAGGATCGAGACACTGGTTCTACGAAGGCGGTCTGACGCCAGCCTTTTGCCTTCAGATTCGTGCTTGAACCCACGTCCTGTTCGTCAGGAGTACCGGGTCGAAAGTTTGCATCTTTCTGCAGCTTGTTCCGGCCCCCTCGTCGACTTCTCTTCCCCGTGTACTTCATCGGAGTGTCCAGTGGTGCCGCATCTTTCCTGCCCTCAGGCACAGATCCGGGAAGCTCCTTCTCTTGTGAAGTAGTCTGCTTCCCAGCCGTGCTGTCTCCCGTGTCCAGTGAGAGGTTGCTGAAGGGTTCGGATAGTGTTGCAGTAGCTGCGGAATCCTTCCTTTGCGCATCTTTCGGGGTTTGTTTCGGCTCGGCGCCAGTTCTAGTGGTCGAGACCGAGTTCAATGTCTGCGTCACGCGAGACGAGCTCGACATTGTGGTGTTAGGAGGTACTGCGGGAGAAACATTTTGGCTACGCGTTTCGCTAGAGTCAACATGCTTCGTAGATGTCTGTTTCGCCGGAGGCCTCGTGAAGCTCAAAATAGCCGGATCGACAAAAGGCTGGCGTATAGGTTGCGACGCTGTTCCAACGGGCATCGGTTGGTTCGATTGTATTTCATATGGCCCTTGTGAAGGGGTACTGTATGTCTGTTGGTAGTTCGCATGTTGCGAAATGGCGGACGTACTGCTGCCATGGCCTGGCAAGGATTGTGGCCCCTTGTTGCTTGATACCTCTAGATCTGCAATCCCCGGTGCGTCGATGTGGTATGTTGGAAAGCGTTGACCATTCCACAGCAGGGTCACTGGCAATCTATCAGAACAGATTAGAAGATATATTTGTTTAGCCACCACATACCGTTCTGAAGTGTTAGACGCTGACCAGCGACATTGGCCACCGTTCCTTGAACCTGTGCATTTGGAGGTGTCTTGAGGGTCACAAGAACGTTGTATCCGATGAATTCAGATGCCATTTTGGATGACGGATCAAACAGGAAAAGAGCTGGGTCCTTGAGGAAGGTCCAACATACACATCATAAGGCTGGCATCGAAGATACTGGTACCAGGTGTATTGTGTTGTGAGCGCAGTGTGTCGTGTCTGTATTTCTCCTAAGGTTCGCTTCTAGAAGTTCCAGCCCTGGAGATTCCCCAGCGCCGGACGAAGCTAATTTTAATCTCACGTGATATATCTTATCGATAAGAAGGTACCCACCAGGCGATCCATAATTCGTATTTTCCGCTGTGGACTGATACCAGTCTGGAATAAGAGTACCAGTAATACTAGTAAATGGCAAACTTTTTTATATACAGAGATGATATTGTCTTCCCATTTATATTCTGAGGGATAAAAAACGTATTCAACATTTGTAGCCGTTCAAAGACCTACTGCAAGCTCCACATAAAGCTTCCGCCAGATCTATTAAAGAAACCTCGTGAGAGCAGAGCCGAAACTGTGCAATGATACTAACACAATTATGCTCAACGGCAGGACAGCAGTCGAGAAAGAGGAAAAGAATTCCTTAGTACGATAGACATCAAGCTTTGCCACATCAAATTACACATAGCTAAGGGAGATAACCCATCTCCCAGAACTTTACCCATGCATCTCCTTAAGATACTGCTCCTCGAAGTCATCTTCAGAATCCTGGCGCTGGTTATCAAAGCCGTTTCCAGCGACTGCTTTGACCGGAGCGCCGGAGCTCTTGCGTGTAATGACTTCGTTGATGGTGACCAAATTTGAATAGAATTCAACGACTTTTGGATGCACCATGACCTTTCGGGGATCGAACCGTAAAACCTGCAGGCCAGCTTGAGACGTGGCGCGACTTAGAGCAACATACGCCTGACCTCTCTCAAAAACCCGACCAAGATCGACTTTCACCCGTTGCAATGTCTGGCCCTGTGCTTTATGAATCGACAAAGCCCATGCGAGGATCAGTGGAACCTGTTGACGCTGAGCCTGGACCTCACCATTTGGCAGCTCAATCTTCCAGGATTCTGGCAGACAAAGCAAATGCCTCTCAGTCCCATCAGGTTGCACGAAGCAAACCAATGGCCATTTTCGACCGGTCTTGACAGCGCCATCCTTGTCTTTATAGGCGAGGCCCTTCAGTTTTTTGCGTGCGCGACTGGCTTTTTCGTCGTCACTTAGGTCATCTGACTCTCCGTTGAATTCATCCTCGTTTTCCCTGTAATAATCGAATGTTGCCTCGTCCATAAAGGCAACTACACGCCCAAGAGACCCGTTAACAAGCGTGTCCTCCATATTCTTGATGAGCATCACCTGAGCACCCTTTTTGAGGTGAATCACAGGAGGTGCCATGCAGTTAGCCAGCAGCTTATCTCGAAGCTGGACGTCTTGTATCGTTCCAGAGTCGACAGCGTGAAAAGTCATCGTTTCGCCAGAAAGCCTGGCCATCCTCGCTTCATTTGCGCTATCCACCTCAGCGCGGGTCGGAAATCTGCAAGAAAATGATAGTGTTAGCTTTGAACGGGCATTACATAGGCGGAGATCTCACAGTTCAGTAGCTTCAAGGGAGTCATGAAAGTCGAGAGGACGTGACAGCTTCTTAAACGTTTCTATGGTTCGAGGACTTATCTTTCCAAGCCTCATCTCATTTAACATTGCAGCAAATTCGGGATCCTTTTGCCGGAAGACATGGGTCAAGAGAACAGTGTGCTGAATGGAAGTGTTCCATGTAGCAGCTGAAAATGCGAATTTGGCTTCCCGGTTGGAAGACTCTGGCACCGGGGGCAGCTGGAAGAAATCGCCGGTCACTACAAGCTGGATTCCTCCGAAAGGGCGCCCATTATTCCTTATCCTTCGGGCAATTTCTTCAAGCTTATCAAAAAGATCGCCGTCGACCATTGATACTTCGTCGATAATCAGAACCTTTGTGCGCAACCAGCGATTACGTGCCTTCTGGTTCCGTTTGATCTGCTGTATAGTCAGCATGATTCCGTAATATCAACTACTGTGGCTGGAAACCTTTTTGACAAGTTCTGGAACAGGCTCCTTGCCCAACCCAATGCCGGCGAAACTGTGAAGAGTAACGCCTTCAATGTTACAAGCAGCAAGACCGGTAGAGGCGGTCACCGCAACCCGATCAGGCTCTCTTCTGTACTTTTCGCGCAGTCTCTTGATAATTTCCCTCATGAGAACAGATTTACCAGTTCCGGCAGAACCGGTGAAGAAGATGCTCTTCCCCTGATCAACGACAGCCTCCAGAACGCCCCGCTGCTCGTCGCTGAGGAACAAGGAAGCAACTCGCTCGCGAGGTTTGTATAATCTGGGCTTCGCATCTGCTTGCTGGCGTTTTTTGTTCTGCCGTCGTAATTCCTTCTGCTCCTCCTTGACCGCGCTTACAGTTTTGTTCCACGGATACACAGGCTTCGACTGTGCAGGAGTCGAAGTGCCTTTATTATCATCGCCTTCATCACCTGCGGTCTTATCGTTTGCGCTCTCACTGTCGAGCCACGGTAACGTTCGACGCTTCGTCGGTGGAAGCATGTGCGAAGGGGGGGAAGATGACCAAGGGATTTGTATACTGCTCGATGGTGCGGGTTCTTGCGGCGATCCGTCATTCTCAGCGACTGGAGGAAGTTCCGGATACTTTATGTCTGTCTGCGTCGTAGACGTAGAAGACGATCCTCCCTTCGATGGTCCATTATCCTGTGTCGAAGAAGCATGCGTAGTCAATGGTTCCTTTATAAGCGGGTACTTAAAAGATTCCTGCGTCGACTGCCTCGCGGGTGCGACTTTGGGCGGGGGGAAAGGATCAGGACTCTCGAGATCCAGCTCATCGTCGTCGTCGAAATCGTTCTCATCAAAGTAGACGGCACTGTGAAGAGAATTCAAGGTCGACTGGCCAGCATCGGCCGTCTCAAGCTTGCGCTTGGCTCCCGCTGATTGAGGCGGGGGGTTCGAGGGAGAAGGAGCACTTGCATTTAAACGCGAGACATTAGGCTGGAGTGGCTTCGCCTGCCCCGAGTGGTCTTGCACTGCTTTTTTAAACATCACAGACTCCTTGAGCTCCTCCAGCCGTCGAGACGACGTTGAATACGCGGAGATAACCCAAGGCGTGGCCGTCAGAGTAAAAGAAGAGGACTGCCGAACTAAGACGAGACCCCGTCCCCTAATCGTGAGAACCAACATAAAAAATGACACAGTTGAGCAATTCTAGAATCGTGGGGAAGCTGGAAAGGACCATTGGCAATCTGCTGTTTGGCGTCGATCGCGAAGCGAGGCTTCAATCTCGCGGGCGGAGTTGCGACGGACGCGACAAAGATAGCACGTGACGGATAAGATAAGATCAGAGGGGATCTCTCCCTGCTACAGAGGACAACGAGAAATGGATTGAACGGCACAAACTTCTCAGTCAGAACATCTTTTTCACCGTATTTTAAGTGTATTAGCGACATCCCACAGGTAGCTACTTCAAGATTGTGGGTCCATCCTCAAAGTGACCCATTACCAAGGCCTCCTTACACGCAATAAATGCAGGAAGTCGTGGACAAATGGTAACGCGTCAAAGCTTCGGAATTACACAGTAACTTCAGCGCTTTGGAGCGGCCAGAATTCCAGAATTCTTTCCCTGCGGGGACGTCATTTAGGAGATGCAAAGATCACGTGACACCGCGTTCAACACGCGAAGGTTATCTGATAGTTGATGCGTAGGTCACGTTCGCAGACATCAAGTATTCAGCAATGAGCCTGTGAGTTGCTATTGTCCTGCTGTTATCAACCATGAAGGATGGCAGGGAAGGCTGCAGTGAGTGAGTAATGACTTTTTCCTAGCCTTGATCCGCGGAACCACTGACAGTTGAAATCGAAGACAAGGAACTCCCTCTCGCGGGGGTTGTCCTTTGTTTCACGTCCATATTGCCGGAACAACGGGTAAGTCGAGTTCACTGTTTTAGCGGCAGTGCGGTATAAGAGTGCTGATGGCGTCTCTTCCATCTGTAGTCCGAATTGGCCGCGGTTGCTAGTCAGATGGGAGCAACTCACAAGTTCGACCTCACCTCGGATGTCACTCACCTGCTCGTTGGAGAAATAAATACGCCAAAGTACAAGTATGTTGCGCGGGAAAGAAACGATGTCGTTGTTTTAATGCCAGAGTGGATTGAAGCTGTGCGGCAGTCATGGATGCAGGGTGGGGATACAGACCTCCAGGCTCTGGAGAAGCAGTACAAGCTTCCTACGTTCGCAGGACTGGTCATTTGTATTACTGGCTTTGAGGACTGTGAGTATGAGAAGGGATACCGGTGTATTTCTCCCAGTATTTGCAATTAACTTGGCCAATAACAGTGTCGTTTAGAAACTACATCCAAGAAACAGTGATTGCGAACGGCGCCGAGTTTAGAAAAGACCTCACGAAAAGTGTGACGCATCTCATCGCGCGGGACGCGAGTGGTGAAAAGTACAAATTTGCGACGCAATGGAATCTAAAAGTTGTGAGCCTGAAGTGGTTCAATGACAGCTTGGAGCGGGGAATGATACTCGAAGAGACGCTCTACCATCCTACTCTGCCCCCTGAACAGCAAGGTGTAGGCGCTTGGAATCGATCAGTGCCGCAGGCCCCGCCGAAAAGATTAGAAGCAGAACAAGGGCATTGTTCAAATCCGCGGCCGAGAAAGCTACGCAAGGTCGCCAGCGTAAAGCTAGGGAGCCAGAATGAAGGAATCTGGAACGACATCACGGGAAAGTCGTTTGAAAGCACGGAGCAGTTAGGATCTGAGTCCAAGCAGCAGAAGTCGGACACAGCTCCTCCTGGCAAAACTAAACCCGAACTGCAGGAGGCAAAGTCATTTGCTAGTGAGACAACAATTGCTGAATGGCAGGAGTCTCACCCGCAGTCGCAATCTGCCAAGAATACTGTTGGCCATCCTGAGGGGTTCCTACATGGCTGTTATTTCTTCATCCATGGCTTTTCTTCGAAACAGGTTAGTTTCTATGCCCCTGTGCTGCCTTTCAAATGCTGATTCACTATCAGGTGAGCGTGCTACAACATCACCTACAGTTCAACGGAGCTAGGGTCGTCGCCTCATTGAGCGCATTCTCGAGTCCCGATATACCAAAAACGGGGCATGGGCTCTACATGATCGTACCCTACAAGCTCCCTAGATCTGAGATTCCATCAACAGAGGAAATGGCCTTTGAATGCGAAGTCGTAACGGATATGTGGCTGGAAAGATGCCTCGATGCAAAATCCCTTGTGCCACCGGAGTCTCATGTTACCAGCACACCCTTTCCTAGATTTCCCATTCCAGGTTTGTCTTATCCCCTCCTCTGCCAGGCCACATCCTAACGAAAATAGAGTTCCGCGGATTGAGAATTTGTTCCACTGGATTTTCCCGCATTGATCTCCTTCATTTGTCTAAACTTGTTGCCATAATGGGTAGGTATCTTATCTCTTTCCTTGGTGAAGGCCACATTCTAATATTTTCTTTTCCAAGGTGCTACATATGACGAATATTTGACACCAAATGCATCTGTCTTGATATGTAATGACCCACGTACTGCGAACCCTGAAAAGCTGCGGCATACCCGCGAATGGGGCATTCCTACAGTGTCTGCAGATTGGCTATGGGTATCCGTCAAAGCCGGGCAGAAAAAGCCATTTGATCCATATCTTGTCCATAGACCGCACTCGCAACAAAATATTAAGGCGGTGAAGGAACGCAATGATAAACCTGATCAGCAAAAACGACGCAAGCCTGAATCTCAAAATGTCCAGGAAGAGCTTGTGAAAACAGTGCCTGCTTCTCCCGTCCGTGCAGATGCGGCGGAACCTGCAGAAAAAGAGCTTGCCAAATCTGCGAATTCTCAATCAAAAGAGAAAAACGAGGCCTCTGAAGAGCCACCTATTACATCTGTCCAAAGCAATGGACCCCTCAAGGAGATGTCAACAAACTCTCCATCAAAACCACCTGTTTTGCCACCCAAACCGCCTTCACCCTCGCCGAATAAAGCCCCCGCGCCAGATCCCTCTACTACGTCCCGAGCGGAACAGAACCATTCAGGATCATCCGCCTCATCATCATCCAGTAATGACGCCCAACGGACGTCGACGTCCAACGCATTCGACCTCGCCATCAGCGGACTCTTAAAACAAGCCCGCGCCAGCAACTCTCGCTCATCCACCACAAACAACGGAGAGACGAGCGAGCAGCAACAGCAGCAACAGCCCCGCTCCAAGCGCCGCAGACCCCTATTCGGACGGACCAGCTCTCACTCATCATCAACCCGCGATGCGCCGGGACTCTTCTCGCGCGCCAGCTCCATCGACACGCTCAACGACGACGGCTGCGGCAGCGGGATCGAGAGCGGCGCCGAAGGAAACCAGCAAGACCAGCAGAACCACAGGACAAATGGGAACAACGGCAAAGGCATGAGCTCCATCATCAACGGCGGCAGGTTCGACTTCCCCGCCGACGGGCCCCTCTACGAGGACGTCCAGCGGGGGTTGCCGGAGGAGGAAGACGAGGCGCCGCCCATGACGCAGCTGAATTACGAGGATCCGGACGCGGTCGCGATGCGGGAGGCGTTCATGAGACGGGCGGGGAAAGGTAAAGAGGATGGCGAGGGGGACAAGAAGAACAAAACCCCGAATAATATTAATAAACTGGGCGTGGAGGTGGGCGAGCTCAGGGAGCTGGAGGATATCGGGTGGGCAACGGGGAGGAGGACGAGGAGAGCGGGCAAGGTCAATGAGAAGGATGAAGGGCCGCTCTTTTGATTTTGAATGGAGTTGCTGGTTGTCTTTTCTTTGCTTTACTTTTCCTTTTCTTTCTACATTGTGATCGATACTGATTGTCTAGTTGGGTTTTGTGGATTGCATTGCCGGCGGCGTTTGTTTCAGGCTCAAATGCACACAAAGGAGTTTCGGGGATATATCTCTTGCGGCGGGTCAATTTCTAGTATACCTATACCTAATCTATCTGATGGCGTCATGGAAGGTAATTTGCAGTACAGCTCTGTCACGGGCTACGCTTATAATTTCCGTTCAATCGACTACTTGTATAATCTTCTCACGCAGTTACTAACAGAGTTTATAAATAGAGAGAAGGGGGAAAAAAATCCCGATATACGCGTCGTATGAAGCGAGAGCTAACAACCTCTCCGTTGAGAGAAAGAGTGGCGTACCTAACTACTCGAGTGAATTGGAGAGTCGGATCACCACACAATGTTATAGGGAAAAAAGGTATAAGGAAACATCCATTGGTATGTAGAAAAAAGATGAAAAAGGAAACACGTCAGACATGAGCTGGAAGTGGGGAGGTATCTTTTTGTGTATGTGGAAGGACTCTAAGTAAATTTGAGAACGTCTTGCTGCGACGGCTTCCCCCATGGCGCCACTATACGCCGGTATCACGCCACGCCTAAGAGCCAAGTGGGAAGATCTGTGTGTCTATGAGAAGAGGGGAATATAGGAGAGGGTCACCTGGAGAGATTCCAGGGTAAGTAAAGGGGGGAATAGGAGACAAACGAAAGAAGCCAATGGTAGCCCACACTAAGCCATAGAAGAAATCGTACATTATCTACATTAAAACTCAAAAGGAGAGACGACATCATCCCCCTTTTATCCTTCATAGGCGGCCATTGCACCCGGCAACGGAGATTCCAGATCGATTTGTTCGACCGCCCTCCTGTTCTCGCTGCTTTCCCGGAATAGGTTCGAGAAGTACTTGCTCGCAACCTCACTCTCATGTTTCACCTTGCTGACCTCATCCTTGCGTCTCGCGAGGTCCTCGATGCCCTGTGCAAGACAAGAATCTAGGTTCGCAGCTGGCGTGCGGAGCATACGGCGAACTTCGGAGGATATACGAGTAGCGTTGGAATGTACGTAGTCCATTTCGGTCAGGGTAGCAGCAAGCTTCCGAGAAAGACGAGGAGGAAGAGTAGTTGGAATCGACATCAGCGCATATGTGGCGGTCGCGATGGCTGTAGAAACAAGTCAGGCAAATTCCAAAATGGCTAGATAGGATGGCACAGAACTCACCTGCGACGATTATTCCCGGAACAATCATACGCCGCACATTGGTAAATCCAAGGATCTTCGCGGCGCTCAACACGCCATCAATCCAGCCAACACGACCAAAAGCCCTGCCTCCAAGCACGGTAACAACGGTCATTGCCATACCTGTTCCGGCAACCTTCTCTTGTCTTGCCCATATGCCAGGAATGTCGAAGAAGTCCCAAATGTCCACTTCCGTGTCGACTTGTCGGGCAAAAGTATGACGACGACCACGCCGGAACATCATATCAGCGCGGAAATTGAGACGAGGGAACTTGTCCTCTCCGACATGCAATAGTCCGAGATTTTGAATGAAACTCACTCCTTTAACCGTCTTCGATCGAGCATAGTCCTCACAATCAGACACGGAAGCGGCGATCTGATCCAGCATAGCAAGTTTCAAATCTTCAGCATATTGGAAGACAGAGAACAGGCCAGGATACTCAACGCCAAGATCGCACTGCGCAACTCGAGCGATCGTGTTCGTAAGAGTAGACCGGGTATGAGTGTAGACATCGTGACATGTTTCCTCAATACACTTCTCCACCTCCTCTGCAAGTGCGGTTTTCTGTTTCTTTCCATTCTCATAGGCGGGTACAAGCTCGTCAAGCTCTTTCGTGACACGGTTGAGCTCTGCTTGAGCGACATCACGGTTGACAGAGGCGAGGGCCCTTAGATCTGACAGTATGTTCAAAAGGTAGGTCTTAGCAGGGGCTAGCTTTGAACGAGCACGCTTCTCGAGGACGAATCGACGCAGTGCGCTCTCCAGATTTTCGAAATCTCGAATCTTCTCCCTCTCCTTTCCTTTCCCTTTATCCGCACCCTTACCCTTTCCTGAATCATCGTCGCCGTCGTCAGGGCCGTCGTCAGAGGGGTAAGAGCCTCCGCCGCTACTTGAGCCGGAGCCACCGACGGGGATCATAGGCGCGACGGGAACCGCATTGCTTGACACAAAATGGACAAGCTCTGCGGATTCCTTGAAGGTCCGGGGACTGAGCCTCGCGACCTGCTCCAAGATCAATCTTTCACACCGCGCTTTATCGCGGATATTATCGAAGCCATTGACAACGATAAAAATGTATGCCTTCTCGTGAGCGGCATTCAGGATGAATTCCTTCGCCGAAAGTGTAAAGTGGTTTGCGGCAGAGACCACAAAAACAACAACATCGATCTCTTCCTGTCGTGCGAAGACTGCAGTGGTCTTCAATGAATCCGAGTTCAAGCCCGGAGCGTCAATCAGAGCAATGTCCACCACGCCGTTATTGAGTAAAGATTCGTCTATTGTCCGCACGTCCTTCACGTAAACTTTGCATTGCATGTACTTGGAATTGTCGACCACGAGATTCTCAAGCTCCTGCAACGGATACACGTCATACGTGCTCTCATCATTGCGGTTATATTGCATATCCTTGTGCACTGCGTGAACTTCCTCGATTCCCGCATTCTCCCTGGCATCAAGGACTTCGCAGAAGATGCTAGTACAAGGTTGCTGGTCCACAGGCAGTACCTTCCGGCGCAGCAAAGCGTTACAGAATGTCGACTTGCCTGCATTCAGGTCACCCGTAACCAGCACCTTGCTGGACGTATCCTCAATCCTGTCCCGCAGTGACAGGAGGTGTTTGATGCTCTGGCTAATCTTTCCGTCCAACAACGACGCTATGGAGGCCTTCTCCAAGGAGTGAACGAGTTCAGCCTGTGACAGTGCACCCAGTTTCAGATCCAGCTTCAAGATAGAGAACTCCTGAGCAATCTGAGGGGTGATCAATCTGGGTTCAGGCGAAGCCCGGCGCTCCGCAGCTGCACTCGATTCGCCAGTACCGTCATCTCCCAATGACGTTGCTGCACGCCGCATCTGCCCTGGCCTCGGCGAAAAGACAGCCCTGCCCTCGATATCGCCAAAAGCTGATTGCGTCTGTTGCATCGACGGTCTCCGAGAATATGAAGATGGGGTGCCTTGAACGGACGGGTAGTGCGCAGGCCATTGGCGGTTCATCTCCTGAAGCTCTTTCAGTGTTTCAATAGTGCGCGTGATCGCCCGAGCTAACTTCGTACGATTTGAATTACTGTAGGAAAACTATCAGGATACTTCTCTTCTAGAGGGGAAAAATCCAAGGCAAGGTCACGTACTAAAGCAGTTGATGCACATGGCTCGCGACGACCTGCTTTTCGTGTTCGGCTGCAAAGAAAGGCTTATCAGCATGCTTCTCAACCGTCGCATGCGGTCCCATGTACGAACCAGCTGGATTAAACTCTCCCGGAAGGGTAGGCGTGTGCTTGGGTGTAGGCTTGTCTTCCATCAAACCTGAATGCCAGCTTCCGGCGTCCATCGCACTGTCACCGGCTATGCTGCTTCCGTAGCCTGAATCGCGGTTCAGAGACGCCATTAGAGCCATAGCACTTTCTGACGTCGTGCCTTGGCCGACTGTCATGTATTCCGGCGGGGCTCTTGGGAAGAACGGGCTCCCGGCTTGGTCATCGTCGCGGAAGCGCCTGGATGATCCCTCCCCAGAGGATGACGGCTCCCCCCTGCGGGGAAAATATTCCTGACTCATGATGAGCGACAGATGGTGCGCTGGATGGGGGATGAAGATGGTATGCCCATGAACGGGCAGCGCAGCGCGGGTCGGTGTCGGATGGAGTGCGCGATCCTTAGGGTTCTGAAGCGGGAGCGTTGCGTCCCATGGAAATTTCGGGCTGAGGGCGCGTTAAGCCGAAAGGGGTTGGCGGCTCTGCGGCCGGGGCTAGGCGGCCTTAGCGGGCGGTCGCGGGCCAGCGACACCTGATGTCAGCGCAGAGGCAGAACACTCCACGGCGCGCTGCTCCAAGAGCTGGCCGCAGGCGGCAGTAATTTACGATTCTTCATTCTCTCGCTGAGATCGCCCCTTCTCCATCAGTTGCGCCGTGCCCGTCCTCTTTCGGCCAGCATGAATGTGAGAAGCCCCTCTGCCTTGGTATCGTCTAGCCGCTTACCGAGTCTCCTAGATCGTCGAATGGGCTTTTGGCAAGCGTATGACGCCTGCAGAGCGTCTGCGAAAACATCAGAGGGCTCTTGAGCGGACGCAGCGCGAGCTGGACAGAGAGCGCATCAAGCTAGAGAACCAAGAAAAGAAACTCATTCAAGACATCAAGAAGAGCGCCAAGAATGGCCAAATCGGTGCCTGCAAGATCCAGGCAAAGGACCTGGTCCGGACAAGAAGGTGCGTCGTCCGGTATTCTTGGAGAGCTCTCACGGGGGGCGGTACTGAGAATTTCATCCATGTTCTAACCCGCTGTGGCGTCTAGATATATTCAGAAATTCTACTCGATGCGGACGCAACTACAAGCCATCTCCCTTCGGATTCAGGTATGGGAAATGCGCCAGCACCATCCACGATGGACAATGTGTTAACCGGAATAAACAGACTGTTCGGAGCAACGAGCAGATGATGCAGTCGATGAAGGGCGCAACCATGCTCTTGAGCAGCATGAACCGGCAGATGAATCTCCCCGCTCTGCAGCGGATAGCTATGGAGTTCGAGCGCGAAAATGACATCATGGATCAGCGTCAAGAGATGATGGACGATGCTATTGACGAGGTTACAGGATTGGAGGACGAGGAAGAGAGTGAGGAGATTGTGAAGGAGGTTCTGGATGAAATCGGAGTTGATCTGAGTCAGGCGGTACGTCCACCGTTGACTTCCAAGCGTCCACGCGCAAGAGGTACTAAACTAACATGTTCCGCTGCAGCTCGGAGAGACTCCCTCAGGGCTGCAGAAGAGCACGATCGGCGAAGGGAGAGTTGCACAAGCAGTGGGTGGGGGCGGAAGTACGGACGATGATGACCTGCAGGCGAGGCTTGACAGCCTTCGACGGTGATTCCAACCTTTTCCTGAGAAACATATTTCACGACTTGATGTTCGTAATAGGGTGTTTGGGAGTAAATTCTGGACGCTTTGGTTGTGTGATCAGGTATACTAAGGGTCGGTCGATTCAATCTTGATCGATGCATATGTTTTCGAATGTTCCATGATTTCAATTGCAGGAACCTGAAAATCTTTGCAGCGAGTCCTTGGCGATGACTTTTGCTACCGCGGCCCAGGAGGCCTGCCGGGAGTGCATCGTGGTCTAGGTAGGAGCTTCACCGCGCTGGACGTCCAGCAGGGTCGACAAGCACCAAGTATGGCGTGGTGACGAAAGTCATGCACTGCTTCGTTTCGTGCAACGTGTTTCATGGGATTATTAGTCTCTTTGATGGAAATGACAGTTGGGCCATGACGTACAGTACATCAACCGAGGCATTACATCTATGTCTTGTAAGAATTCTTGCCAAAGGAAGCCGATCCAGATGGCATTTGCCAACAGTCCAGGAGACACATGCTGGATGTGCTGTTCCGCTGAATACGAATTTGTGCCGGGACGAAGACGTCGGGTGCTCTGCCTACGACTCTGGCTCCTTAAAGTAGTCAATAGTGGCACAGTGTTGGTTCCGCGACAGAGGAGAGCCGCGAGGACGAGGAGCAACTCGTGTGTAAACGGGCTATCTGGACGGATGGGACAGAACAGTGCTCTCCGCATACATGAACCCCGTCCAGCGCGCCGTCGAAGGCCCATCTGGCGATCGCGAGATGGCGAGTCTCTTCTCCACCGTCTGCTTGGCTCCGCGCCGCCCCCCACCGGACGCGCCGCAGCGTCTCGCTCCGACGCACCAGCGCTGCGCCGGCCCCGTCCAACCGCCCCGACTCTCTGATATCGCTCCTGTCGCGCCGCTGCGCTTCCATCCCTGCATCCGGGCTCTCTCTGTCGTCCGCCGGAGGTGCCTCGCTCCCGCTGCCTTCCAGCGCTGCTCTCTGCCCTCGTTCTCCAGCGTTGCACCGTCCCTGAAGCCGCCCGATCCCTCCCCAACCGCGGCGTTGTGGGGTCTGCCAGATACGGTGATACCTGACGCAAGACTGCCACCCTGCCTCCGACGCTCGCTCGCGCTCCTCTGGACCAGCCCTTTACGGTATGTCTTGTTTTATCTCCATGGACCCCGAGGCATCTCAGGCTGCAGAGCCGTTTTAAAATAGCAGCGGCTGCTTGGGGACCAGACCACCTCAGCCGGCATGTTGCTTGCTCTGGGCTTGTGCAGATTCCGGTCCATGCCCTCTCCATCACGTCACACGTTTGCTTCAGAGCACGGCCAGGTCCATTCTGGATACGAAAATCATTGCTGATATGGTTTGCAAGTGACCTGTAGCAATTCCTGTTCCTGAGCATTCAGCCGCATTCACTTCACCGTCCGCCGTTTCTCCAGTGGACCTCACGGCGTGACTTCCGTCGACCCCGATCTCCGCGCTTCCCTCTCTTATCCCACGTCTCCCGCCGTTTCTTGGTTCTCCCTCGGGTCTGGGCGTGATTGGGATAAGCAATCAAGCTGGCAGGGAACAAGCGGAGGAGTCTCTCCAGCCAGGGTGGGTTGCTGAACAGAATGTTCGGTGGCTCCTCGAGCCCAACCAAAGAGAAAGCAGATACCCTCCCCCATTCCGGCATTGGTCCGACCGCCCTGACCATCGATACCGAAGACGCGGCCGCGGTTCGCGAGAAGAGGACTTCGCTCTCCAGCGGTCCGTTTGGCAGGAAATCAAACGAAGACCAGAGCCCTGGCGGCGACAAGAGGCGCAGAAGCAGCACCGTAAGCAAGGCGGCGTCGTTCTTTACCAACGCCAAGAACTCATTGCACCTCTCCAGCTCGCGTGAATCATCGAGTAATAATAATAATAATAACGGGTCGCAGACTCCTCTGCAGAAGTTAGGGAAGATGGATCCGGCATTGAGCGTTCCCAAAGGCTCATTGAACAACTCAGCGGGCGAGTCATTACCAACTCCTCGTTCATCGTTCCGGGTTGGAGTCACAGAGGACAGAAATCGAAAATGTCGCAGGACTATGGAGGATACGCATGCCTATCTCTACAACTTTCTAGGGACACCAGCTCCTTCTGCAAATGGCAAGGAATCGTCCGAGTCGGCATCTACAGATTCCGGCGACTCTACCCACGTTGTGGAAACAGATAATGGATACTTTGCCATCTTCGACGGTCATGCGGGAACCTTCGCTGCGGAATGGTGTGGGAAGAAACTGCATCTTATCCTCGAGGATATAATGCGAAAAAATCCAAACACGCCCGTCCCAGAGCTCCTGGATCAGACCTTTACCAGCGCTGACCAGCAATTGGAAAAATTGCCGCTAAAGAATAGCGGCTGTACCGCCGCAACAGCGGTACTCCGATGGGAGGATAGAGTGACAAATTCTCATTCCGCGACTGGCTCGCCGAATGCTACGGAATCAGGGCCTTCGAAGCCTCGTACTACCCGTCAACGCGTCCTCTATACGGCCAACGTCGGAGACGCCCGAATCATTTTATGTCGGAATGGCAAGGCCCTCCGCTTATCTTACGACCACAAAGGCAGCGATGAGAATGAGGGAAAGAGAATCACTAATGCAGGGGGATTGATACTTAACAACAGAGTCAATGGGGTTCTTGCCGTGACAAGGGCTCTTGGAGACGCGTACCTGAAAGATCTCGTTACCGGCCACCCATACACCACAGAGACCGTCATTCAACCAGACATTGATGAATTTCTAATATTGGCCTGCGATGGTGTAAGTTCGTCGAATTGTTATCACCCACACTCTAATACAGACGAAGGAAAGGTGCTAAATCGTATTAACAGCTTTGGGACGTTTGCACTGATCAAGAAGCTGTAGACCTTATCCGTCATATTCCAGACGCCCAGGAGGCCTCTAAAGTTCTCGTCGACCACGCGCTTGCGCGCTTCAGCACAGATAATCTCTCTTGCATGGTCATTCGATTCGACGCGGAGCGTCACAAAAGCGTCGTTGAGCGACGAAGTGACCCAATTGGCGTCGAAGGCGACCAGTCCTCCGCCAAGAAAGGCGGTGTAAGCGAGGCGGACAAGATTGTAGAAGGGGCAAGGAAGAGTATGGCTAATGCAGAAATATCGGACGTAACGACTGGTCTCGACGAGAAGCTCAAGGAGGATATTGTTCGGCAAGCCTCGAACGAAGAACCGGGTCCGGAACTTTCTCCAGCTAATGACCAGGACGCGGCGGCAAATAGTGACGCCCCGGATAAACCCAATATAAAAGACGGAGAAGAAGAGAAGAAGTCCTAAATCAGAAATACCCTGGGAAGGACGGCACTTAATCAGACGTGATTTCGAATGGGAAATAGAGAGAGAACTCTGCAGTTCAAGGTTATTTCGAAAGTATGATCCGGGCAGGTGACAGTGTTTTTCTGATATGGATTGAGTGCATTCGGGAGGTGCATGACTAGGTTAGGTACCTATTTCTGTGTTCCTATATCCTTTGTTTCTTTTCTTTACCAGGAGGAGAGGAGATGCACCACCAAGAGGCAAGTTTGTTTCGTCTCTCTTCCTTGAAGTTCACCCATGTTATTTGTTTCCTATTCTCATTTTTTTTCGTCATTGTCTTACTCTCCTCAGTTGAGTTGAGCTTTCTATCTACCCCTTTGTGTGTGTGTGCGTGTGTGTGTGTTAGTTTCGAGTCGAGTGAAAGTGAACCACAGCCTTTGCTGCTTGCTCTCTTATCCCATCTTCCATTATCCCCATGCTCGTACGCTAGCTATTATCACGATGCAGTGTAGACTACAATCCGATTACACTGCAAGTAAATTCCGGAGCGTTTTCAGAATCAGACTGTCGTTCTCTATTCATAATGAATCCCTCTGGGTAGAATAGATGTCGTATCCCCCCCCCCCCCCCAACCCAGTAATATACCTAGCTAAGCTAGGTATCTACCTAGATGAATAAAATGCGGCTATTAAGGTTCCAACTGCAGGTAAAGATCCTACTTACTAGTAGTTAGACTACTAATGCTAATCATTCCAGCGGGAAGGATAGACCTTACTTTACTCAATAGCTATATGGTCCTGGAGATAGATGCCCAGGTAATAAGGTCAGGACAAGAAGCTCCCCGTTACCCTAGGTAAGTATTTAAAAATATAAGTACGACCTGAATGTCAGATAGGTGAGTAGTCTCCTATGCATGATAAATGTAGTCGTTCTCATTTCTTTGGCAAAAAAGACCTTTGCGAACATGACAATATATGATGACAAAATACAGATTCGAAAGGGAAGAAGATAGATACAGGAGGTGCGTCTTAAGTGGCATGGCATGGCAGGGCCTTTTCAGGAAGGAAAAGTACTGTACATTATATGAGAGAACACGAATGATCCTGGAGACCCTGAGTGAGATGACAAACTCCGTTTTCATTTCCATCCGCATAGGAAAAAGAAAAAAAAAGGGGGGGGGCATATTCTGAAGGGTAAGGTATAAGTACCCTTGAGTAGTAGATGGGGTGGGTTCCAGGTCTCGTTCGTTTATCCTCTATTTAGTCTCGGATATCATGACTGAATTGAAGATATCCGGAACTTCCTGTTCTGTTCACTTTTCCTCCAAAGACCATTCATTTAAAACGGGAGAATCCAGGATGATAGCATGGGTTTCACCTTTTTTAGGCTTGCTTCTCATCTGACTTCTTTTCCTCAAATGGCTCATCGGCCAGCACAGTGGGGCCCATAACTTTCTCCCCAGGCATGACATGGTCACGGGTCTGCTTCAGCTCACCGTGCTTGACTCTCTCCGGCCAAGACTCTGCGTACTGAGCATCGTTGATATCTGCCCAGAGGATCTTCACCTCGTCGCCCTCAACCTTGTACTCGCCATTGCCGGCCGTGTCCTGGATCTTATACTCGACCTGCGGGGTGCTGAGAAGCTTCTCGAAGTTCGCTATCCGCTGGGCATGCTCCTCGGCGAGCTTCCTCTCCTTCTCGCGGGCCGCCCTGCGACGCTTCCTCGCCGTGCGGGTCAGGTAGCCGCGCTTGCCGCTGGCGAAGCCGTTCTTGATCTCCTCCTCCTGGATCTTCAGCACGGCGGCGATGTCGGCGACGCTGGTGGCCTTCTGGTCCATGAGGACGCGGGCCCGCTCCTTCTTGGGCAGCATCCACCCGATCTTGTCTTTGTATTTCTCGTCAAACTCCTTCGCCTCAATCGGGTTGCGCGGCCGCTTCCGCGCCAGCCACTCCTCCGTGATCGTGATCATCTCGCGGGGCGGCGAGAGCTGGCGCTGCATCGAGAACTCGCGGAGGAGGTGGTAGGCGCGGAGGCCGACCTTGGGGTCGCTGAAGTGGACGGAGTAGAAGGGCACCCACATGTCTTTGCGGAGGGTCGCGGGAACGGTCTTCTTGCCGTGGAAGATGAGCTGGCGGAGGACATTGTTTTTCTATACCCAGATAGGTTGTCTCAGTAACGGTTGCTCCTAACCTAGGTCTGACTCGCGGGGAAGTAACTGACCTCGAGATAGCGGGTCAATGAGTAGACCACCTGGTTCGTGCGAATATTGTTGTAGACGAAAATGTTCTTCCCATGCGTGAGCGTATTCAGAGCCTTCCGTAACCGCGCACCCTCCTTCCATTGGTGCGTCTTGAAGGCATTCGAGTTCTGCTCTCTAGGCTTCCCTTGAATCACGGTGTGATTCTCAATGGGCGGTCGTCGGACGATATTCCAGGTGACGATCTTGGTCGGATCCAGGATCTTCTGGATTGGCTTCTGGGTCACTTGCGTAGAGGCCATTGTTGGCCAGAGAATGGTGTGTCTTGCACTGCACTTGTATTTCCGGTCCGAGCAGACGTATCACTTATATTGCATGACGGCCGCGATGGTTGGTCTGCAGCGGCGTGTCTTCGTTTAGGTGGGGGATTTAGCGGATGTCGGTCGGGGACGAAGGTTTGGATGTTTGCAGCTCGGATCAATTTTTGACGGAGCTCGACTTTGTCCCAATCGGGACACTCTCCGCGTCACCCTCCGCGGCGGTCCCCAGGGCGGTAGGTGACTTATGCTGCCACCGTTTCGATGAGGCGTCGCCAGGCATCCTCAGAACAACACTACTTAGAAAACTGTGCCTTGGGTATTCTGGTGGATTGTCTTGTTTCTATGATGGCTCGAACTTCTGGCACGCATGCAGTGTGACTGCTAAGCTCTGCCGCCATGTCGTCTCCTGCGGAGGACAACTCAGGCGGCTACGATGATGTCGCGGGCAGCCGTCGCGAGCGACCATCCCTTTTTGCGTCGGTATATCTCACTTGTTTTTCCTGACTCTTGAGTTGTTTAGGTAGATCTAATAGTCCTGTATATTAGAACCGCAAGCTGCGACATCTACAGGGCATCTCTGTCCGCAATCTTGTCATCACTCCTTTGTCCAACAGGCCCCGCGGAAGGACCATTGATGATGAAGAGATCCCCAATACATTGAAGTCTCCAAGCAAGATCCTAGCGCAGAGTGAAAAGTGCTCCTCCGTTCATCACTCACGATCCTTCACGGATCTCAAACTGCCCAGCAATCGCAAGGGCACAGGCAGCGACAATGACAACAAGAAGCATGATGCGCAGCGGATGCGCAGAAGGAGCACCTTGCCATGGAGTGGTGACAATGCGGAAATCACGCCGTTTAAGCTGAATGAGATTATAAAGAGCAGGATGGCGGATTCCTGGTTCTCTATCCATTGCGAAGGCATCGACCTGCCCGTCTATATCAGCGAGGTCGTCGAGAAGGCCACGAATCCAAGCTTCCGGTTCTTCGACCTGAACGCATGTGGGCCGCTTGTTTCTCGGTCAGACCAGATGACGTTGAAGCTCTGGGCAAAGACGGAGACGATGAGCGAGTACATGCTGCTACTTGAGATGGAGCTGAACCTTCGGTCTCTGCAGTTCGTTGGGAAGTCGCTGGATCACTTTCACCAGCCTCTGCCGCCGAACTCGATTCTCTTCCACTTTGCAGATGGAGTGTATACCAGCTTGACGGATATTCCTCCTGTGCAACCCACTCCATCTACCAACAGCCTGGAGCCCGCCTCCTCCAACGCCCAGCCGACTTCTTCATACGATGCGCTGATGAAACTGGCAAATCTGGACGATTGTATCCAAGATGCCCTCGCCACGAGAGAGAGGATAGAGTCGCAGATCAACGCGATTCTCCAAAAGAACCAGGAAAATGTGCAGACTATAAGCGAAGCCTCTCGGGCTCAGGACAAGCTTTCCTTCACAAAGCGTGCAGTTGCGGCAGAGAAGCGGCAGCTCCGTGTCTCTATGAAACGCAAAGAGGATCTAATAGCTAGTATCAAGGCCAGGAAGGAGGCAATGGCGAACGGCCGTCAAACCCAGGAAAAGGCGCTCAGCCATCTTCCAGATGCCCGACAGAAATTAGCCACGAGCGCAAGTCTGCTGGAAAAAGACACAGAGGAATCTAAAGGCCAGATCCGCCGTATCTGCGAAGATCTACTCGCAATCTATCCAATCGAACCTATACCAGGCAAGCCGCTTGCATTTACAATTGGCGGACTTGCGCTGCCCAATTCTTCCTTCGAAGACATCGATCGCGAATCGGTTGCGGCGGCCCTTGGGTACACAGCGCATTTGGTCTACCTCCTCTCGTTCTACTTATCCATCCCGATTCCGTATCCAGTCAAACCCTATCTTTCAAATTCCCTTATTCACGACCCTGTATCCGTTTCCCTTCCGCAGAGGACCTTTCCCCTCTATCCTGTTAATGTCCAATATCGCTTTGAGTATGGAGTGTTTCTACTCAACAAGGACATCGAATTCCTCATGAACCGACGGGGGCTACGTGTGCTTGACATTCGTCATACCCTACCGAACTTGAAGTACCTACTTTATGTTCTCACCTCCGGCAATACTGAACTGCCAGCCAGAAAAGCGGGCGGAGTTCGTCTGCTTATGGGCCGGATGTCTCCCAGCATGTCCAGACGAGGAAGCGAGGACAGTGTTGCCAGCAGTGAATGGATCAATCCCAGGAGATTTTCTGATCTGTCCTTCAAGCTAAACGGTGATGCTAATGCGGACATGAGAAAGAAGCCCGTCGCGTCCGCTGCCACTGACTCGTTTGTCACATCGCCCACCAGCACTACCACACACCCTCTCAAGATGAGCACCCTGAGTGGAACATCTTGAATGGATCTAGAAAACCGAATGCACATGTATAGTACAGCACAATTTTGCCATGACCTTTTGCTTTAATGTTTAAAGATAGCGCTAATGGTTCCATATGCTTCGGGCTTTTTTAGACTAATTAAGTTAATGATTTCGGCCAAGGTGGCTGCCTCCTGGGGGTTGTAATCTTCATCGCATAGTTTTGCAAGCGTTCGATCATTCTCTCTTTTTATTAAATACTGGATTCAGGAGCGTAATCTAAATAATTATCTGAAAAACTCGAGCCTTGAAAAGGACATAGAAAAACCTTTCCTCGGCTTATGGAATCGTAGCTGTCCACCATCATCCCACCAGCTTTCTGCTGCAGAACTTGTTTGACGATATTTAGTTTATTGCCTGCTTTTTTCAGCTTTTTTGGAAAATTTTTTTGGAAAGGAACCTTAATGAAACCGGCGGTGGGCGCGCGTGCGACGCGGACGGGCTTCCCCAGACCCCGCATTTTTAGACACGAGGACCAATAGGATGTTTCGGTGACCCATGAAATCGAAACGGTGAATTCTCTGCTGCAAAGCCCTTTGTCCTTTGCAGGCAAAGACTCCCTTCGCATCACTCTTTTCTTGCCATTCATCAGCCAAGTCCTAACTTCGGATGTTATGCGGCGATCGTGAGCGACCTGCAGGCGCTTTCACGCTTAGGGCGTTCCTGATAAACTGCCACCCCACACTTGCTTTTGCCGCCCTCGCTTTGCATCGGCCTCCTACTCCAAACCTCCACTCTACGCCGGCAGAAGGCGGTCATACAGCATGATGGCATCCACAGCAGGGCCATCGCTGCAGGCCAACGGTGGCCACCAGAACAACGGCCTCTATCCGCAACATAATCAAGGCCGCAGGTCGCCGTCTCCTCCGCCGCAGCACCGGCGTGGATACCAGGCGTGCGACCCTTGCCGCAAGCGCAAGGTCAAGTGCGATCTCGGCAGTATGCCTCCCCGGATCGCGTGTCTTTTCTGGCAGGATGGGCTGATGATGTGATCTCAGGTGTCGATAATCCGCGTCCTCCTCCCTGTGTCCGATGTCGGCGCGAAAGCAAGCGATGCGAATTCTCGGCCACGAGACGCAAGCGAAAGGCCTCGGACATCGACGAGGTCGATCCGCCGCTTCGACGCGATGAGCGTATGATGGTCGGGGAGGTGGGAACATATAACGACCCTCCGAGCAATGGATCGCCTTATTCGCCGCAACCAGTTGCGACCTCGTTCGAACGCGAGAGAGCTGCTTCCCGTCCGCAGTGGTCGGAGAGCTCTCTGAACGCCGGCCAGATACCCCGATCGTCTCCAGCGCAGCAGTATCCTCACGCGAACGGATCAACATCGTCGGGTCATTTTCAGGATACTGCAAGGGAACCGCGCAGCTTGGCATATACGGTGAATGGAAGAGGGCCTGGTCCTGGCTATGCCCTCGAGAGTGGCCAGCACATGATGAACAAGACCGCCGCTGAGCTGCTGTCCCCAACAATCAGCAACAGCCATGATGCACTGCATCTCCTGTCGGAAGCTGCCGGAAGGACTGAGGATTTGAATCGCCAGAGCATCGAAAACCGGTACGCATCTCGACAGTCTGCGTCTTCTTTTACTTCTCCTGGCTCGTCTGTGACCCAGGTCGGCACCCCAAGGAGTACAGGCAGATCATGTCCAGGAGCACAGAGACCTGGTGCGACTGGTGGCTATTATCAGACATCTGGGTCGGGACCTGTTGATCCTCAGATCTCAGATAACCGCGCTCAGGCAGATAGCTCTGCTGACTTGCAAGACCCGGGGTACCTGGATGCGGTGAAAGCATGGTCACGACTGAGGTTCGTTCGGGCTGGATGGCTCACAGTGGAGGAGGCCATGGCTTATATCGCATAGTAAGTTAATCGTGTCCGCTGATTCTTTCCTTCAACATGGCTAACAACATATTATCAGCTACTATGAGCATCTCGCCCCGCTAAGCCCAATCGTCATCCCAGATTACTCTCCGCCTGCGATGCATCGGACTCTCCTCACAGAGGAGCCTGTTCTGGCAGTTACAATGCTTACCGTCGCTTCTCGCCACATGAAACCGAAAGGTGATGGGGCATACACGCGCTCGTTCTACATCCACGACCGGCTCTGGTCGTACCTTCGCGGCATGATTGAACGGCTTTTCTGGGGTCAAGAGAACTTTGGCGGAAGCGCTGTTGGATTTAGCAAGCCTAGATCTCTTGATCTCGCCCCTCTGCCAGGAAAGGTCAATTTGAAGGGGCATCTAAGATCGCTCGGAACAGTGGAGGCCCTGCTGATCCTCACGGACTGGCACCCTAGAAATTTGCACTTCCCTCCCGGTGACGATGAGAATACGCTTCTCGACGCGGACGCCCATATCTCTCCCCAAACACGTCCTGACAAGGAAGCAGACAATGAGACCGAACAAGCACCAAATAAGGGCCAAAGTAGTTCTGAGGGACGACTTGCGTTTCAGAAGTGGCTGGAGCCCGCCTGGCGATCGGACCGGATGTCCTGGATGCTGCTGAGCACAGCGCAAGCGCTGGCATTCGAGTTGGGTGTTTTCGATCAGAAAAATACCTCCGGAAATACCGACGAATCTGCAGCAGAGCAGATACGGAAACGTCGAGTTCGTCGTCTCATCCTTGTTTACGTCACCCAGAGCAGTGGCCGTCTTGGGATACCTTCCATGCTGCCCCTTCCTCAATGGAGCCACGACATTGAGCCGACTGCTCTCGGGGATGCGAAGACAAGTGATATCTTAATCGACAGGATGCAGGATTGCTGGATTGCAATATCCAAGATCATGCATCGGAGCAACCAGCTGCTTTTTGCGTCCAAGGAGCAGACTTCTGAGCTCATCAGGAGCGGGCGGTACCGTGAACAGATTGATGAATTCCTTCCATCTCTGCGAGAGTTCCGGCGAAATCTCGATAGCCTCACTTGTGAGTACAGCCGTTAATCCGTCATAGTCTAAAGCGTACTGAATGATTTTAGTGTCTCCCCCAATGCGGTACATATTGACCATCGAGTACGAGTACACACGTAAGTATTCTTCTCTGACAGCCAACTCAAAAAGTCCTGTTGACTAACAAGAACAAGGTCTGTATGTCAACTGTCTGGCTCTGCAGGCTGTAGTGGACCGCTGGACTACGATGTCAAATGAGGCTACAACTCAAACCCAAAATGGAAGACCCGGATCCGGCCCCTCCTCATCAGGGACTGCGCAATTCCGTGTGCTTATGGAGCTGTATCGAGTCAACGAGCCATATATCCAAGAAGTTGTGGATGCTTCACGGAAGATTCTCCAGACGGTGCTGGACGGACTCGTGCCAGGTGATCACCTGAAGCACGCTCCCGTTAGGACGTACTTCAGGATCCTTTCTGGAATGATATTCATTCTTAAGGTACTCATCTCTAAACAAACTAAAGATCTCCGAGGATCCCTGTTCTAACTTTTATCTCCAGACGTTTACTCTTGGTGCGACAGAAGATGATGTTCGCATCTCCTTGGACCTTCAGGACAGGACCATCGACGCCTTGCGAACCCGTGTCGTCGACGACGTTCACCTGAGCCACACGATTGCCAGGCTACTGGAGTTACTCACGACGAACATCAGAACCCGATTCCTGCGGTTTGCTCCCCTGGACCGTGTCGGTGACGGCGAGAGTCAAGACCGCACCTCCGCGCCAGCTTCAAGGAATCAGTCCCCGCGACCCGGCGACGGTGGTGCCCAAGGTCGGCGTGATAATAATAATACCTCCGGCCAGAACCAGTGGCAGCAGGGCCAAAACGGAACACATGGTCTCGGCCATTCAGGCGATGGAAGCAATAATAATAGTAGCAATAGCACGGCTACAGCGGTCAGCACCGGCCACGACCCTCTGGCCAGTATTCCCGCCCAGCCCATCAACTCCTCGAATCTCAACGTCTCCTTCATGCCGCCGCCGCCGTCCGTGTACTTCAACTACTACGACCCGAACGCCATGTCGCCCGCCGCGAAGATGGAGGACTCCACCATCGCTCCGCAGTCCATCAACGAGGGTACGGGCACTGGAGCTCCTTCTGGTTCCTCGGGCGCCCTTCCAGACTGGTTCGCCCTGCCGCTGGACCAGTTCTTCAACAGCTCGACCGCGGGCGTCGACCAGGGTCTCGGCGGGACGGGGCCCATGGTCGGCGAATTCGACATGCTCGAGGTTCTCCTCAATGAGCAGTATGATAAGAACGATGACGGTGGTGACTCCGCTGCGGTGGGAGGAGGACTCCCGTCGCAGTTCATGTAAATCATATGCGATTGCTCCCAATGAATATGCTGAAAGTCTACGGGAAACTCGCACGCTGGTACGCCCTCGGTTTCCCGATCACATACACATACACATACATACATACATTCGGACGAAGCATGACGAACACAACGCGATGAATGATAACGCTCTGCCTGTTCTTCTTTTTCAACCGTGATAAAGCCCTATTCCATATGTGACTTATTATTGATATACCTGTTTTTAATGTTATATTCTTCGCCATTTTCTTTCTTTTTTGTCTTCCTTCCCATGCCTTGTAGTCCTTTTTTTCCCTTTATGGCTTTTGGCCATTGTTGTACTTTCCCCTGGCTTCTTGCCAATATGCATGTACCTCTTTTTAACTGTATGTAGTATGAGTATCTTAAACTTTGTTGTCCTTCCTGCTTTTTTGGATTCATTTGCCCATGGCCCGTAGGCAAATTTGCTGAATCAACCGCTGTTTCCCGTGTGGCTTCCCGTACTATCCTTGTTACCATATCCTATAATTGGGTATCTAGGTACCTAGATACTCTCAGGCCGAAGACTTATAAGAAGGTAAAGATCTTTTTATAACTTGACCTACTGATTACAGCGGAGCAAGTTCCACGACCTCGCGTATAACGCGGCAAAGCTGGATATTCTGAGGCTGTGTGCGGCGGTTGAGAACCTCGCTATGCGATCGATAATTGTCGTACGTCTGGCAGCCGAGCAGGGGTCACTCCCGCTCATAGCAGGCGTAACTCCTGGTCTATATGATGGTGTCAGGCATAACTGGGGCCTGAGCGCCAGTTAGTACTGTGGTCTTTTTAGCCGAATAACCTGGGCTCTTCGTCCATAAGTCTATATCCTCGTCGGCTGAGTACTCGGTTTATATAACATTTTTGCCTTCTCTGTCTGATACGGCGCCAATCCAGGACTTCAAAACTTGTCTTTTTCTGCCGCTCTCAGCTCTACATCTTGGCAGACGGATACAATGTCCAGCCTCTTAAGGGGCCTGTACATACATACCATATTCCAATGACAACGCGCCCAGATATAATAATGGGAATTAGTAGACATCACCGTGAACATCAACGATACTCCTACGGAAGGGAGACGAGATTGTCAAGGATCTCCGGAATGCGATCTCGAACAGAGCTTCCGGCTAGTCGTTGCACACAGGCGAAATCCAATGTGGATTCGTGTGGAAGATCAATCTCTCCAGCAATTGGACATATTTATATGGGTGTTATCTGTGTTCTAATGATATGGGCCAATCATAGATTCCATACAAATTAAGTACAAAAAAAGGCGAATTGACGCGTCCTCAACATCCTCGATAAGCGCTGAATTCGGACCTACGTACAGAGTATACTGGCGATATAGGTGAGAATGGATGAGAGGTCCGTCTGATTGGTCAGTTCAGCAGCTGATTCGACGGTTCGAATTAGGCCTGCTACGGCTGGAATAAGGAGGTTGACACTACTCCGTAGTGTTGGTATTGGGATGAGCTTCAGCAAGCGGTTATGCTTTTGCCTTGTGGTAATTGGACAGTTGCTGTATAATAGCTACTGGCATAAAGCCTGAGATGCCATGTGATCTTGAATAAGGGTATTGACCGATTCTGTTTTGTGCTCGAAACAACAACCGCTGCTAGTGCTTGGCGCGTGCCTGTTAGGCGCAACTACCGCGCCTCAACAGGGGACATCCCTGCGGTGGCGGCTCGGGTCCCGGGAGAACTTGCGCTAGGGCCAGGTTTGGGCACGGAAGGTTCCTGCATATGCATGAAGGCGCTAAGGATTAGGGTTGGATCATTACTCAGATAAGCTAAGGGTTCATACCTATCGGCAGATTCAAGACAGGCAATGTTATGAGAGTTGAATGTTGGTGGATTCTGATGTCCTTCTGGCTTCCCAAGACCCGACTGCGGGGACCTACCTGACCTCACCGGCAATACAAATAATCAAGCGGTAGAACTGCGATAAATCATGAACATGCTTTGATTACGTACCAGGTAACGCGATGGGTAAAGATGTGCGTCTCTAGAGAACTTTTTGCCTTGATTTGACTGACGAAGCTGCTCAATTTCCTTTGTGCAGGATCTGTTCACGCAATAGTCCGTGAAGTTCTCCAAGGTACTGTACCTGATATATGTATGCACGTACTAATCGAGTTCCTATCTACATACCTAGCTTTCAAATTCATCATCTCCGAGAATTTGTCCTCCGAGCAACACGGTCTTTGTAACCTGAATTCAAAGCAACTACCGCAGCGCAACATCCTATACAATATATACACCAGTCGTCTCAACTCGGCGTGAGTTTGCGATCAGATCTACCTGGGAGTAAGAGGATAAACTAAGTAAGCTGCCTAGATCCTAGAAAATCATAAAGTTCTACCCTTGCGTTCCTTCGTACGAGCAGCTAGGGCGTACAATGCTTCATCATCGGGACAAACTTCGTAATCATCTGGCATCATCGGATCCTCATCTTTACCGTCACGATAGAGAAGATCCGCACGGTGTAGCCCCCACCGTCCCATTTACGCCGTGGAATGAATGGCCTATCAAGTAGGAAACTGGAAATCCTGTTTGTCAGTGATCATTTCGTGTAACAATAGATATATGATGCAAGTAAATACAGACCATCTTTTGCTTTCTTCGTCCCACTGAATATTACGCCTGTGGGGATCCTCGTGATCATAGCCAAGTGCGCGGAATTCACTAAGAGATATAATTTAGCAGGAAATCGGAAAGGGCAGTTAAAAAGATACTATACCGTATTGCTTTCTCAAATGCTATCCGCACCTCATCTCTCTTTTCCAGAGGAAATGTATCGAAATTGGTTAGATTCCGGCCAGGGAGCCTTTCCATCAGAATGAATACTATGTATCCACCCGGAACATGTTCGTTCTCCCTCTGTGCTTCGAGTGCATAGTCCAAGAGCTTGGGAGTACAGCTGGAACCACGTTCTGTAAGGTCCTCCAGCACATTGAGTTCATGATTCGCCCATGTGCTGATCTTAGTTGACTTGAGCTCTGAGTAGTCTCCATCGCTGTCCCAAGAAGGGGGGATCCTGCAGCAAAGATCAGTCGGTTTTATTGATAATAATGACAAGACAGACTGACTGCATTCGTATTTTCAAAATAGCCTCCATGCCCACTGATGGACCCTGTATCTGGGTGGCAATGCAGACCCCGCTTGCCTCGGATATTTCCTTAGAATCAACCACATCGCCATGAAGCACCCTCTCAGTCAGAATGGGACCGGCTCGCCACACCGTTTGAGAGCGAGTGAAATAAATCGTCGTATCTTTTCCAAGGATATCTAACCAGAAGGATTCTCTCAGGATGCCTAGGTCTGGTATTTGCTCTGTGTTGTGTCCAGAGGAACTCTTGTTGGTAGTTGAGGTGGTCAGGTAGCAGGAATACGAACGATAAAGGAGGAACTGTGGTAGGGAAAATGTTGGAGGTCGTATAGGACTCGGGTGGATAAAGAAGCAGTTTCTATTGTTCCTATGTACTGTACTCCGTGCAGTAGGATGGAGCACGTCTGCCACGCGCTCAGGCCTTAGGCATGTAAAGAGAGCGACACTCAACTCTAAGAAAGTGGTCGCACTCACACCAGACTACGCGTTAATGGACTCAGATTCTTCCGAAGTTCGGGCAGTCAGAGAGGCGAAAACACCTTTCAAGCAGCATCCATTTGCGAAATGGTTCCAAGATGCTCTGAGAGGAGGAGAAGATGAAGAAGATCTTAGGAGACTACTAGGTATGTATCATCGTCAGTGCATCAGAAAAGTTTCGCTGATTTAGAAACAGGCCAGATAGCAAATTATATGCATCATTTTTTGCTTGAAATTTGGCTTCATTTCCAACTACAGCTACACCATCTTCCTGAAACAGGAGCAAACTCACGGGGAGTGGTGTTTGTTTTTTCTCCGATCCGATTTTTTATGCACACGAATCCCGTATGGGCACGGAAGCCCCCCCCCCCCCCCCCCAAGTGTCTGTTCGAGAATGTATGCTCTATCTTCAGTATATGGTTTCCAAAGGTGAATGGGAAGCGGTGAACACGATGGAAGCGTAGGTCTGGGTTCTACCACCACCACAACCACCAGAAAAGGCTGGCCAAAAATTCGCGCCAGAAGAGCGTGACATTCATCAGTTATCGGTAGGACATCGAATAGACATGGGTGGCTTTCCCGAGGCACGCCAACAGCCACCCCAGCAGTCAGGATCAAAGAGCAGGAAGAATAAGCCTCACCCCTTACGCCATACCGGAACCGCGGAAAGTCAGATGAAGGAAGATACCGGCGCACATAAAAACCCGCGGCGACTTATGGAGCAGGCTGAACAAGAGCATCTGTTGTCAAAGACCACGGCACATGATCAGCAGTCGCGTTACCCCAGCAGTCTGACAACTGGCAACATAGGTTCCATCGGCGATGAACCAATCCATCCATACAACACAAGGCTGAGGGGCCAAACAGTCCAGTTTGCGGATGAAAGGCAACAAGAACATAATGATCAGACCAGGCAGAGCAGCAGAAGTCCAGAGAGAGAAGGAGAGAAAAGAGGAGGGGTGGCTTGGGAAAAAGTGGTAAATAGAGCAAATGATGTCTTCAGTGTGGGAGAAGAAATGTCTATTGCTGCTCTTTCTGCTGCTCTTGTTGTTGCCCTTGTTGCTTTTGTGCACTTGTTGATTGTACAGCTTTCATAGTTTTTGTTTGAAATGCAGTCTTGAATCTTTTATTTTATAGCCTTAGTAGTGTATTGGGCACTGCACCAATGCCGAGGAGTCAGTAGGCAGAGTGCCAGAGATTAGGTGGAGGATAGGTTCCCGAAAGGAGCTCTTCAACAGGGTGAGGGATATGCATCTTTGTCATCCTCAACAATATTTCTCTACGTGTGTGATCGGGTGGTCTTCAGGATACATTGTCGAGAATACCGCCATTGATAGGTCTTCGCTAGGTGTAAAGGCCTTGGTCATCCTCACTAACTCTATTCAACACTGAACTGCGAGACTCTTGATTGTATACAACGGTTTCAGTCATACTTTTGTTATCCACTTCGTATCCAGCCATTTCTTTGCTATATTTCTGTCCAAAACCCATCCTCCTTCAGCTAGCTTCCCTACATAGGAGCTTCTGATATTGTCCTAATGCAGCGGGAGTCCCTGAAGTCCCGCTATTGGGTCGCAACCTCATCAAGTCATATATATAGCTTGAGTAAATATAGCCCTGCCACTGCAGCTTCCAGTTGTTACGGATTAGGAAGGAGGTCACGTGATGGATCGTCTACGATCCATTTCCATGATCCAACACTACGATCCAATTCCACGATCCAAACCCATGATCCAAACCTATGATCCAAACCTATGATCCAAAACTATGATCCCATTCTATGATCCCCAAGGACCCAGGACAGGCAGCATGTATATAATGACGCTCCTTTCAGACAGAATCCGACCCTCGTGGTCGACTCACATAGCAACTCGTCATATAGACATTGCTAGTAACACAGGCTTATTTTTACTGCTATATTGCTCACCCCCTTGTTTCTTGTCTTCAAGATAAACCAACGGCCCTATTAGGTCTAGCTATCTAGGCCTGTCGTTACAGTTTGAAGTTTGGTTCTTCTGATTTGTTGTCGCATAGCATAGGAAGAAAGGCGACAAGTAAAATATTAATAGGCTGCTATATTAATAATTATGCAAATTTCCTTTGAGTCCCTTTCGTCAGCCTTTTAGAATCTTTTTTATAATTTATTTCTGTAACAGCACAAAGCAGAAGGACTAACAGAGAGGGGTCATCACGTGACAAAGGATCGTCTATGATCCAACTCTTATGATCCGGCTCTATGATCCAACCCCGCGATCCATAACCACGATCCTAACTGATGATCCCAGGGAATGATCCAAGCAAGGCGTCATGTATATAATGGCACTCCCTACAGATGAATTCAGACCCTCGTGGTCAACTCATGCAACGATAGGACATCCTAAGATAGCAATACTACCTCGTCTTTTATCTATATCTGGCGCCCTTGTCTCTCGTTCTCAAGATAAACCCTACGACCTAAGCATTCCAGGCCTGTCGTTACAATTTCTTCCACTGACTTGGTTGTGGACTTTTTTCAACTGTCAGAACCTTAAAATTATATACATTAAATTTAGTAAAAAAAAAGAATAGACAATTTTCTAAAGCGAAGGAAAAGTAGAAGCAGAGAGTAAAGATGAAAAAAAAATAATGAAAGGGCACAGAACAGGAGAGAGAGATGGAAATACTGCATTGCTCATGTTTGACAATTCGCAAGATTTGGTTGGCCACGGCAGGGAGGCATTGCTATCAAGCAGATTTTCATCATTTATGATTGGGAGAAGATATAGCATGTACATACATGCTACTGTACTGACATCGCGACATATAATGCCGGTGTTGGCATACGTGGCCCTATACTGAACTTTTTCGTACCAGATCCGAGAATGTAAGCTTACAAGCAGCCAGTCCCAACATGCTCCTACATGAAGAGAGAAAAGTACGAACACAATAGAGCGACCCAAGAAGCAACATAGAACGATTGATTGAGACTAGTTATCTAGACCATGTTAGTAGGTTGAGAGTGAAGAATAGAATCATTCCACAAGGGAGTCTGGCCGCTTTTTATAAGCAATCACATTCCTTGAACGGCTTCAAAATCATCTGATTATTGACTAATTCTGCATACCTGCATATATATGTAGGGTCCAGTGGCATCCCGAGACCTGCAGACAGCTCAATAAAGAAACGAGTATTTTCTTTCTGCTAGATCCCCGGGTTCCGGCATGATCTGCCACATCGGATCTGCGCATGTGTACCGAGGTCTTTTGGGGATATATTTGAGACTGCCAGAGTCGGTAACATCCTCCAATAATTCTTTGTAGAGCTGGAGGACTGCCTATCTTTCCAGACATGAGGTCAGTTCAAGAGAATGATGTAAATTGATAAAACTTCGAGCTTGGAGGAAACGATTGTTGATCAACGTTGGGGGCCATGCTCCATCAAACTACTACTATATATATATCCAATCACATAGGCGACTAGGGATCAAGGCCGAGAATAATTCCAAGGCGAACCACTCCGAAAAGTGAGATCCTGCCTGCATCTACTCGTGGCAAACATGTGCACGGAGTACAGTGAGTAATATGTGCGACCAACATGCCATAAGTATCTCGTACACGGCGCAGGCGGCCGCCCTTCCAAGCTTCAACGGCGGAAGTAGTATTGTAACTAGTACTAACTTCCGGAGTGCTTGTGGATTCGCACGGATCGGGTATCGACCTCTCCGTCGAGGACAGACACGGACAAACGCGTCCATGGTAACATCGCTTGTGAGACATGGCGTCAAGAAACATCTCGACTGCGGAAAACTGTCGGTCGAGTGGGTTGAGCTGCGGGAGATGTTGATGGATTGGAAGTACGGAGTACGCAGGTGCTTTGTGAAGAGTCGGAAGGGAAACGGCCCCCCCAACGTGTCCGACGATGGCCCTGGCGTTATGATCAGGGACAGAACTTTAGCTTTTGGACCAAAGTGGCATACTTTTACCGTAGAAAGCAGGCCGGGCGCGCATCATACAACCCTACGCGGGCGATCGACGCTTTCGGGAGATTTTGCTGCCTCTGGCCCCGCCGATCATCCGAATTAAATCATCTAACCTGATGAGCCCGGGGTCGCCGAGACCCAGCGAGCTGCGCCCTGTCGATCCGGCCTTGCCTCGAGAGCTCAACAGTCGGGAAGAAAAATAACGTTGAATGTGGTTATCTCTGCCGTGCCCACTGCAACCTCAGTCTGCAGGATGGGCTGAAGTCTCCCTGCACATCGCCTCGTTTTCCACGGCTAACGCAGCAGGTGTCCGCAGAAGCCTGTGTTGCCAGGCCACAGCAGAGGTTCTTGCGGCCGTGGGCGTTGCAACGATCGTCGATAGCCAGGACGCCATAATCCAGACCGCTGGCTCACTCACAACGGCCAAATGCATGGCCTGTTGATCCTTTGCGGCGATGGCAGCTCACCCATTCCTGCGGGGCCGATCGTGACGAATTCTCTTTTGCTTCTTTGGGTCTTCTTTGCAGGTGCCGTCTGCTGATCGCCGGAGCCGGTAACACGCTCTCTGTTGTTCCAAGTCATCATGTCTTGGACTGTCCGTCCGCGGGTTGCTGGCGACGCTCGACAGCATGGCACGACGGAGTCCTCCGTTAATATCCCGTTGAGTCCAAGTCTCCAACACTGGTCTATGGACTCGCGGTCTATGCTGCGTGCTTATGATAGAATAGACGGCTAAATCTCCGATCCGCCACACAAGTTGTTTGCCTTTGTCAAACGTCTGCAATATCATGTGCGAGTCAAAAAGAGCCTCCCACATTGGCTGGTCGTGTGGCTCGGTGCTCCTGGATCATCGACCACCGGGCCAGTGGGAGCGTCTGTTCCCCTGTCTTCGAGAGGATGAGGTCGACGGTCTCCTCGAATGGGATGTCTTCGTGTCATCGCCGTCACAGTGCGCAGGGACGGATGTAACAGGCACAGCGCACCCTCCGCGCTCCGACGATCCTCTCTCCCCACGCGATGAGGATCGCCGCGATGTCGTCGAATCAAGCCCACAGTCGTCGATTCTTGGCTGCTCGCCTCAGCACGGTAAAAGGAGCTTTGTTACACCGATGGACGGGTTCTCTCAGGCATCTTTCTTGGCTACACCAGAATCTTGCTGCCTCGACTCCACTAACTTATGCTACTCCGTATACTACTACCATCGCTCTGCCACCACCTGCCCCGCCGCGTAAATATTATTCAGGATTTCAGGGGAGCCCTGCAGCCGATGCTGCTCTCTCCGCCATCATGTCTCTCGACCAGATCGGTGGGCCAGGCTGCGTCCCTTAGGCTCCTCTTGGCATGCATTGTAACGTGTGCTGCTTGGATGTGGAACGCTTGTCTCTGGGGTCTGGAGGGCAGCGAACCCATCTTCTACCCCTCGTTTGTCGAGCTTCGGTTGTTTACCCAGTGGAGCAATGGTCAGTAGGCCGCGGTGACCCTGAAATGATATTCTCCGTGATACGGGAGGGCTCCCTGGTGAATGTCAAGGCGGCTTGGAAGCTATTATAAAGCACGGCTCCCCTCCTGCTCCTGACCCTCTCCTTTTCATCCATCGAGCTCGAGACCTGCGATTCTTGAGTACCTCTCGTTCATTTCCCCAAGAATCCAACGACGCTCGTTTCCATCATGGTCGTTTTCAGCAAGGCCACAGTCGTCCTGGCCGCTCTCTCTGCCGTTGCGTCGGCTGTTCCCACCACGAACAGGCACCACCGTGGTTTCTCGATCCGCCAGATTTCCAAGCAGGTTACTCCGAAGGCCGTCAACCTCCCGGGCGTCTACGCCAACAGTCTTCGCAAGTTTGGCGGTGCGGTTCCTTATCATGTCAAGGCAGCTGCGGAGAGAGGCAGCGCCGTCACGACCCCGGAGGCCAACGATATTGCATACCTCACTCCGGTGACCATTGGCAATTCGACTCTGAACCTCGATCTCGACACGGGCTCTGCGGACCTGTAAGCTGCCTTTCGCGCTTCTTAAATGTTTCTGCTCCAGAGATGATTGACATATCTTGCCAGGTGGGTGTTCTCGTCACTGCTCCCTGCGTCACAGAGCAGCGGCCATGATATCTACAACCCATCGCCTAATGCGACGAAGATGCAAGGGTACACCTGGAGCATCGCCTACGGTGACGGCAGCTCGGCCAGCGGCGATGTTTACCTGGACACCGTCACCGTTGGCGGCGTGACGGCTCACAACCAGGCAGTCGAGGCTGCCAGAAGGATCAGCCAGCAGTTCGTCCAGGACAAGGACAACGATGGCCTGCTGGGCCTGGCTTTTAGCTCGATCAACACCGGTAAGTCTGTGATTCTGCGTGATTCCGTTCAGTACAGCGATGGTTCTGACGGCGTCTGGTTCAGTCAGGCCTAGGCGCCAGAATACTTTCTTTGACACCGTCAAGTCGCAGCTTGACGCCCCGCTCTTTGCAGTTACCCTGAAGCACAACGCCCCTGGTAGCTACGACTTCGGCTATATCGACCACGAGAAGTACACGGGCAAGATCACCTACACCGACGTCGACTCCTCGAGGGGCTTCTGGGGCTTCACCGCCAGCGGCTACGGCGTTGGAGACTCAGGTGTCAACTCTGAGTCGATCAACGGCATCGTTGGTAAGATTTCTCTCTCTCTCTCTGTGTCCCTGTCTCTGTGATGACACGTGAGAGCCCATGTGTACCGTGCTAACATCTTTGTTTTCGTCTTAGACACCGGCACCACCCTGCTCCTCCTGCCCAGGGGCATCGTGGAGGCCTACTACGGCCAAGTACCGGGGGCCCAGAACAGCGCCCAGTTCGGAGGATACGTCTTCCCCTGCGACACTGAGCTCCCGTCCTTCACCGTCGCTATCAACGGCTACAACGCCGTCATCCCCGGTAACCTCATCAACTACGCCCCTGTCACCGACAACAGCCCGATCTGCTTCGGTGGCATCCAGGACAACAATGGCATCGGCGTCTCCATCTTCGGCGACATTTTCCTGAAGAGCCAGTACGTCGTGTTCCACGCTGACGGTCCTAAGCTGGGTTTCGCGCCGCAGGCGTAGATCTGTCCTTGATCTGTTCGTTATCATAAGGGGCTCTGTGGTCTTGTGATAAAGACCGATTCGAGCCCTTTCTTATCCTTTTTTTTCACCTTTCCTATCTAATCTGGACTGTCCATGTTATTTGCAAGTTGTCCAGTCGTGAAGATGAAGGGGCGACGGCGCAAATAGCGGTTCATGTATGTTGTACATAGATGAACACATCCGTGTCCAATCTACCAACCGACCTCCCGTTTTAATTCAGCTTAGCAGTCAGAATGAAGCGTGTAGATCCAATCTTCCATCCTTATTTATGCAGTGTAAAAGTGAAAAGAGCTCTCGACTAATCTCATTCTTTGACGAGACCTTTATCATACAAGTCTCACTAACTGCCACCACCGAGTCTCCTGAAACAGCCCTGATAAAGAAGCTGATACACTCCTTTAATTGATGGATCTGAGTGAGATCTCCGGATGCAGGCATATACATATAAAGCGCTGCAGCGAACCTACTGTATGCGGGTAGTGAGTGGGTGGTCAATGAATGGATGATGGATGGATGGATGGTAGACTCTAAGACCGCTCCCGCTCCATTCGACGACAGATTTGGAGGCTATCGTCGACAATCAAAGGGCATTAAATAAACAAACATTGATTATGATACGATTAGTAGGTAAGGTTCAAAAAAAGACCAAAAGCGAACCTAGCTAGCGGAGCCAGTCGAGTCTAGATTTCAATAAAGAAAAGAAAAGGTAACTGAGCTTGCCGAGGTATGTATGTAGTTTGGGTTGGGCAGGGGGACCCTTACATACAAAAAACTTTCGTTAAACAAAGGTGTACCTAACTGTAGGATGGGGCGCGGCCTTAGATAGGCCACCCCCACCACCACCACCACCCAGCCATCCATCTAATCTATCTACCGCTTCCTGCATACAGTAGGTCCGGACCGCCCGCAGGGCTCTATGTATATGCCCGCATCCGGGAAACTCTTGCCAAAGTACAGTACCAACTTCTTTATTATTTGGCGGTTTCGGGCAGCAGGACTGTGGTGAAACCTACCTATGATGGAGGTCAAAGAATAGAATCAGGTAGAGTTCCTACAATACTGTAGTCCTTCATGGGTAGGTGACCTCAAAGGAGGGGAATTCAACATAAATACCCACCCACTGCTCCCGAACTTTGGAGGTTTCTTTCTTTCTAGGAAGACGCTCCTGTTCTCCATCATCCTCCATCGCTTTGCTATAGGTGGGTGGATAGAAGGCTATTATTAATTGTCAGATCCTGGATGTCTACCCCGAAGTCACTCTGTTTGTTTGATTGATATTCCCCTTCAGTTCACCGTATATATATATATAAACCCAAGGACAACTACTCAGCTACCTAGCAGTTTGACGGTACACGGTAGTGAGCAGACTTTTTTTTGGCTCTTATAACCCCTGATTGTCTTCCTTTTTTTTCATTTTAGGTCCTCTCCTGACAATGAAAGTCTAGGTACGGCGTACCAAAATAATTACTTCTTTGTCCAGTGAAAAGTACTATCGGTTCTCGGCCGCGCCACTGGGCGGGGATACCACTGCATACTTCAACGGCGTGATTTGCTATCGTGATACTAAATCCACTGACCGCCGCAGCGACAAAGCCCAAGAAAGCAATAAGCAGTGAGCTGCATCTTCCCTTGCCCGCCGCGCGTGACCGTCCCTCAGGGCCTGACCGCCTGGGGCTTCTCGATCCCCTGTTTGCGCGCGAGCCGGTCCATTTCTGCCGGGTTGATCCCTGATAGGAACCCCAGTACAAGAACAAAGAGATGGTGGCACAGTAGTATGTACAAAGTACAGGAACATACAAAAGCGGACAGACTTTCCGGGCATGAATAAGGGCCCCAAGAGACCGTACCGTATGCGGAGACTGATCTACTATACTCCATAGAGATTCGAGATAGGTAGATGAACACGAACTGAAATCGATTGGAACGCTCAAAACAGGCATACAAATACGTCATTATCATTCATCGAATCAGCCCATCTACTTACCTTACTTAGCTTACTTACCTAACATACCGCTACATATACATAGGTACTGCACACGGGGGTCAACCATCGCCAGCGCTCCCATGCCACGCCCACAAGAATAATAATTAGGGCGCACTGGTGTCCCGTGTCCGAAGGATTCGTTGAAAAGCAACGAAGCAATCCAGCCCAGAGCCTGCCCAGGAGGACAAGAACAAAGCAAAGATACGCGCTTGACCCTGGCTCTACTTGAAAAGTCGCGCGCGCGCACCACGGCTACCTACCTGCAGGTAGGTAGCTAGCTAGGTAGGGACTTACTGTTCAGTACGTGTAGGCTCTTAGCTGATATCGATATCGGATGGACGGACAAGAAATCCAATAATCAATAATAATAAGCAGTGTCCCACCCGTCTTGTGCCTATACTGTAGATACTTTAGTGGGCATGTATCTCTCTACACTACATGTACGGAGTACATGTACTGCGCACAGTGCTGTGCGCTCTGTCGTACTCACCTGACCACTTTTATTATTGCTTTGTTCCATGTAGCACAGTACATACAGGGAATCACTGCACAGACAATACATGTACAGTACATGCATGTCTTCCGGGCGGAGTTCCTTACAGTGTAGTATTTCTTTGAAGATATCAAGAAGCAGAAACAAAGGAGGAAGAAGAAGAAGAGGAAGAAAAGAAAAATGAAGGAAACTTCTACCACCTCGAGCGTCTGTAGGTCCTACACTACAGTACTGTGAGGAGTGGGGCTGAGCGCTAGCTACTAGATTCCCTGGCTCGTATCCTGGAGCGATCCGTATGTACTGTATATCAAGAAATGCGAAAAGGGAGCTTCTTGATGAATTTGAGGTGGGTGGGGAAGTACAGACAGCACTATCTTTTGACAGCAGCATCCCTTTACTTGTCCACATACATACATATATGTACAGGTACACTCGGGTTTAGAATGCTGTGGAAGAGGGGAAGCCCTAACTAGCTGCTGTCACATGGCGAGTTACTCACCTGACCTAGGTATGTATGTATGTCTCTGCCCGGAAGACGCCACTACAGGTAAAGGAAGAGAAACAGAGTAGAACAGTATTCTCCATATTCTAGGACACAGGGAAGCCTTGTATCTATGTATCATTCATTTGGCATCTATATCGCCGCGGAATATATATGATACCAATATATATGTATATATGTTGATATTTATACAAACCGCAATCACAAATATCCCACTCCCTTCCAATGAAAGACAAGACGTGGCCAATACAATAACCAATAGATAACACACGAAGGAAGTAAAGTAAATAATAAAGCAAAGAAACAAAGCTTCCTGAAGAACAATCCCCCAACAACCAAGACAAGAAACCCACACCGATACCGTGAACACCACGAGCCCTGCCAACTTTGTCTGTGGCCCGGTCGCCCGTACCGATGACGCCAAAAGAAGAAAAAGAAAAACAAAAAAGCTCTATGCCACCCGATTCTCACTTGCCATAATTATCCTTTGTAGCTGGACTCCGACGCCGGTTCCGTGGGCTTGGTCACCTGTCTGCATCATGAGTTCCGGCTGTACCAGACGCTTATATCTCCTGCACATCCAACCCCCAGATCTCCCAATGCTTGAGGACGTCCCACCCGACGCGCCGCACGCGCCGTCTCCAGAGGACCTTCTCGCCTGATGCATTATATCCAGGCTCTCCAGCGCAGACATAACTACTCTGCGGCTGCGGCCGCTGTTGCTGCGGCGGTGCGGATGAGGAGGCTTCGACACTATGCCGTGGACGCTTCCCCAGTATCGACGGCGGCGGCGGTCTCGATAAATCAACGGTTGCGGCAGCAGTAGGAGAAGCAGCAGCAGCAGCAGCTTGAGCTGCTGGTGTCTCGTGGGGAGTGCCAGCGGTGGCATGGCCATGATCAGGCTCCGCTACGTTCCCATTCGCGTCCCCGCTCAGACCCTGCGCCGGCGGGAACTTGAGCTGCTTCTCCGCGCTCGCAGCAGGGATGGTGTAGAACTCGCCCAGCTCCCACGTCCTCCAGCCTAGGCCAATCAGCTTGAGATTGCCAAATATCTCCTTGTCCGCCAGCGTGACCCCGATCCGCTCGTTGTGTATGTTGTCGTCGAAATCGAGGATCTCTGAAAGGATCTGCACAGGGACCGGCACGTTATTATTAATATTATTGTTATTTTGACCACTAGTACGGGAACTTGACGAGTGTCCCGAGACGGATCTGCTCGGTCTTGCTGAAGCAGATATTCCGCTCACGTTCTCTCCGACCGGAGTGGAGGTGTTGTTGCCTGTGGGGATGAGGAGGCGAACTGCGACTAGCTTCCGAAGGGACGGAAGAAGGATACCTAAGGTTTCCATGCTGGAAATCTCCGGGGCCAGAGCGAGTTGCTCCAGATTGGGACAGGCACCGACAATACGGGCGATCGTGGCCGCCGGGAGGGCCCAGCGTGAGGGAAGCAGGAGATGTCGGAGGGTGGAGCCGTGGTGGGTGAAGACGTTGTTCAGATACGTATCTCGTAGGAGGGCGCTCGGGCTGGGGCCACCGTTTGCTGCTGGGGAACGCGGAGAAGCAGGGGTGGATGCCATTGCTGGGGCGCCCGCAAGAGCGGCGGCAGCAGCGGCAGCACCGTTTGGAGGAGGAGGAGCTGCGGTGGTATTATTTTCAATGGGCGGAGTCGAGAGGGTGGTCGTGGAGGATGATGGCTCCTCCGACTGTCGCGGGAAATTGACATAGTCGCCTGGATGGCGGATCGGGTTGACGAAGTACAGTCTTTCGAGCCCGCTGAAAGTGGTCAGGAACTCGCAGTGCTTCTTCGACAGCCCGTCATGTCGCAATGACTTTATCCTCAGCTTGTCGGTGGGCGGATGGGACGGCCAGCTGTTGTCGACAAACGTGTTCAGAGAGGTCGTTTCGTCAATGCCGGGGCTGATCAGGGTAGTGATCTCCTCAATGACGCTCTGATCGAACGCCGTAGTGAATTCTTCGGTGTGGAGGGCATAGAGGTTCTGCAGGGAGAGCCTCTTGATCTTCAACGGCGACTTCGCAGCGATGCATTTGCGGAAGTAGTGGTGCAGCACGACGCTGGGTTCCTGCTCCTCCCGCATCCGGGGAGACCAGTGCATCTTCAGCTCCTCCAGCTTCCTGCTCTTGTGCAGGAGCGTGGAGATGTCATCCGGGTAGCAGAGGGGGTCGATATCCGTGACCTTCAGCGAGCGGAGATGGGGCATGGGCGGAATGACGGTCGTCGGCCGAGGATGGCGGCTTGACGGAAACCGCACCGTGAGGGACGTGAGATTAGGCAGTTGAGATAGCCCTACATAGACCGTCTCGAGCATCTTCGTGTTGAGTTCCCAGCTTTAGGTCGAGTACATGTCAGTATCAGCACAGACCGGGCCCGAGCACATGTATCTATCACAGGCCAACTGAAAAAAAATGTCGGGGAGCAAGTACCTGAAGCTCTCCAGCCCCTTCATCCGATCCACAGCCGCTCTCACAGCGATATTCAGCATCATCGATGAATCCGGCACCCTCCCAACGCGCGCATGCTCCTCCAAGTCATGCTCCCTCCACTCCCCCCGCAGCGTCATGGATCGCACCAGGGCCGCATGGGGCCGCGTGATGACGGCGTTGAGGCCCATGGAGAAGGGGCTCGCGCTGCCCCATCCTTCCGGATGCTCATCGCGGTAGCGTATTCTGTCGTAAGATGTGAGGGTGAGGTTCTTGTAGAGCTGGGGAAGGGCCATGTAGTTGAGGACGCGACAAGTGCGACATACGCGGGCAAGGTCGGCAACATTGTCCAGCTGCAGAGATAGTCAGTACGCCTGTTGTCAAGCTACACAGCTTCGGAAGACGCCGGCACAGTGCCGCATCTGCAGTGCGACTGAGTAACGGACGGCAGGACACACGTACGTATGAGATGATATGGGCAATGAGGTTCAACGGTAGCGCCATCAACGTCGGGCCCCGCGTATGAGGCCTGCTATCAGCGGAGATGCTTGCATCTAACATGTTCCGGTTGACAGCCGCCATGGTGCGCTTTGCAGGCGAGGGAGCGGCGGCCGTCGGGGCAAGGGATGCAGCAGACTGGAGGACATGGAAGAGGTGGAAGAGAGCAATTGGCAGTGAAATGTCTGGAGAAGCTGATGCGATGCGCGGCGGCCTCAAGTTGCTCCGCCGAGCCCAGAGCTGCCGGCGGTCGCCAGGCAGCGGCACCCACGCGTGCGTCCGCTTCTCGACTCTACGAACAATAGACTACTCTCTAGTGTTGCAAATCATGCGATGATATTGCATCGGACCAGCGATATCGAGTACATAGCCTACATGACCCAACAAAACGACGCCAAGGGTATCTCTCCGCGCGCTCCGCAGCGGGTCTTCCCCGTGTCCGCGGCCTCCGAGAACGTGTCCACCTGCCTCCAAAAATAGGTAATCAACAGCATTCAACAATAGATTAATACATCGTGATGTATATATATGTAATATATATACCCGAATACCCCGCACTATTGCGCCGAATCCAAAAGCCGGTTTCCCTTTATCCATGGCTTTATACAATAACCTCCGGACTCCTCGCTAAATGGCAAAAGCTGGTATATATATACATGACATGGCGAAAGATGAGATGGAAGACAACAGTGGATGCACTGGAGTGGGTATCATGGACCTCTGTGATCTCGTCTGGGACCCAGCCCAGCTTCGAGATCCGTGTCGTCATGGGCAATAGGGGACTCATCGTGCTCATGTACCTCAGACGATCGCTGCGAGGGCCGCCGCGACGTTGAACCCGTCGACGTGCCTCCGATTATCGTTGAACCAGAGTGGTCTGACTCCCGCTGCCGCCCGGGCGACGGCCAGCTCGACGTCTGCGGTTGATATGATGTTTCGGACGATGTTCTGCTGTTGTAATCGGCCATCATCTGCTCGTCGGACCCGACAACGGTTTCGTTCGCGGAGAACGTCCGTCGGAGGGAATCATCTTGTGCATCGGTCCCCAAGCGTCTCTCGGAAGGGGAAGATTCCGTCTCAAGGCCGACAAGCGCCGCTGCGTCGGGATCGTATTGAAGCCCGTGATCCCCGTTATCCGCTTCCGAATCGGCAGCTGGCCGAGGCCAGGGCGCAGCCGATCTAGGCCGTGCCGGGATGACCCTGACAGGTAAGTTGGAGCGGCTCGGTGAGACATGACCGCTCTCAGGCCGTCCGTGTGGATTCGATGGGTTCGAATCTTCAAATCCCCGCGGTGACCACGTTTGCTGACCTCGTCGTCTCGCTGGGATGACCGTGACGGGTAAGGGGACGTCAGCGCGCGATCCAGATTTGTCTCTATCTCTGTGGAGAGACAGCAGATTATCGACCGTGGACCTGATATTCCACCGTCCATCCTTGTCCTCCGACTGTTCCGGCTCCTTTGCCGCTGACGCCTGCTCCTCCTCCGCCTGGGCCGTAGCGACCTCTCGCGGTGGTGACGCACGTCGTCTCCTGAACGGGTTGACCAGGGAGAACCATCGCGATTCTGGTCTTATCACAGGAACAGAAGGTTCCATGCTCTGCTGCCCCGCCGGACCGTTGCTAGTCCCACTAGATGAATGACTCTCCACCGCAACTGTCATTTCCTTCTCTCCTTCTTGCCCCATGGGGGCCATGGGGACATTCATGACCGGTGGCGACGGACTGGATACGGGGTGATAACGGACGTAATACACGGTACTCGCTGCACTCGTGGTATCAGCCCTGCTGGCAGGCGTTATCGCAGCCGGAGGAGGAGTGGGATGAGATGCTGCTCCTCTGCATTGTGGGCCCGCAGAGTGGATATTGCCCTGATCATGCTGATTGTCCCGTCGACCGCGGCTGCCACGCTGGAAGCCGACGCGGGTCCGTAAGGGACGATAACCCAAACCCATAACGCCTCCCCAGCTGGTGGATGTGCCGGTCCCGCCACCAGCATCCTGCCCGCGATTGGGCTGGTGAAGCCAGTCGACCTCTTCCGAGGGCGTAACTTCGAGCATCTCGTCTCCGTCAAAGATCTCCCGTCCGAGGATACCGTCCTTCCTTTCGTCCCGTTCCAGTGCCTCGATCCGTTCCACCCATTCCCAAACCACCACACTCGCCGCGGCAGCTCCAACCCACCGGATATACTCACCCCAGCCAGCGACGTTTGGTTGAGAAATATCAAGAACAAAGAAGACGACAGGCACCAAGATCGCACACAAGGACAGCAACGCCACCAGACATATGTTCCGCATTTTTGGATGAAAGAACGCAAAACGATGTTTAGAGAGAGAGTAGAAGATGACCCACGCCGCGTAGAGTAAGCTGAGAGCCAGCTCGAACAGGTAGCTCAGCGCCGGGATTGCGTCGTCGAACAGCCGGGGTCGGGTATTCGTGCCCCGGGCGACGAAGTTATTCAGGATGCTGAAGATCGTGTCCAGGACGATCAGCGCGAACCCAGCCCACTTGATCATGACCTTCTCCTTGTGCCGGGGAAACAGCCGGATGAGTGTCTGGACCTGGGCAAGCCAGAGGAAGGTGCTCGAGATGACGCGCACGATGCGGATCTCCAGCCCATCGATGACCTCGTCCGTCAGCGCCTCGGCGTCCATGTAGCCATAGTCGTACTGCCTCTCCGCAACCTTGAACGAGTCCACCGTCGCGATGGTCAGGGAGACGGCGACCGTCAGGGCCGCGACCTTCTGCAGCCACGGACGGCCGCCGACGCCGACGACGGAGGAACTCCCGCCGTACGAGGCGCCGATCATGCCATGGCGGCCCAGGAAGTTGGTGCCGCCGCCGGGACCCCCGACGTAGAACGTCCGCGGCGTGATGATCAGGATGATGACGAGGACGTAGCTGATGACGGTCGCGCAGCCGATCGCGTACAGCTGCGGGGCGGTCGAGGAGTAGAACGGGTCGCGCATATCGATCACGGCGGAGGGGATACCCACCTCCGCGGGCGTCGAATTCCCCGTACACGCGGGCTGAAAGACGACATTTTCGGTCAGGGTAATGGCGTAGGTCCGGTTGAGGCTCAGCACTCCTGCAAGTCACGATGGATCAAAGTCAGTAACTAACTTGAGACATTTTATGGCCTGCATTCATCTCTCCCGCCCATTACTAACAATATTGATCCTTATATATATTAAAGGACAGCAGGACATACCGTCACTGGGAAGCACAAACGGGGTGCACGCGGGCTCGGGAGGCGGCGTCGTCGTCGTGGGCCGGGCCCATATCTGGCGGCGGTGAAGTTGGGCGTCATCGCCCATTGTCGGAAGCGTCGAGTCGTCTTCCTGAGCAGATCGTATGCCACGCAACCATTCGGATCGCCCTTTTTTGACTCCCCCTAGGCGTGCGATCGGAGCATTGTCCCGTCACGAGGTTGGTCCGCGCGAGTTTCTAGGTAGCAGGAGGTCCCCGTCAGGCGGTCGCGATGTGGGGACTCCGGGTCCGAGACAGAGAAAGCGATGACCGAGCAGGGAGGTTCGAGTCGGGTCTGAAGCGGCTGGGGTCGGGGGGACAGATATCGTGGTCGAGCAAGAGGGTATGGTCAGACGAAGGTCGCGATCGGCCGGAGCAGCGAGGCGGGATGTCGGGCTCGACGAACCATCCGCCACTGCCCCCCCGTCCGGGGCTGCCAAGACTCGCCGTCCTCCACGCTCCACGCTGCCACGGAGCGCATCCAACTTCACCTCCACAGCCTCGGGACTGACGTTTCTCGCTACGCGCAACATATTTGTGGTCTGTGATCCGTGTCGTTTCATTTCCGTCCGGTTGTGCTACTCGTTGATGGTGACGTGCAATATCTGTCCATCTGTCGTACCAAACGCTCAGGGAACACGGGAACACTGAACATTGGCAATGTACGGCCGTATATCATCTGATTAGAGAATGATATTCGAGACAGCTGCTGGTGTACTGAAATTGGGGTATTTTGCATATCCGGCCTTCTGTGTCTGACTTGACCTATTGCCTTAGATCTTGCCAGATATCAGCTATCTGGGACATCTACACTACGCAAGTTCTAACAAGCATACATTTTCCTTTGCAAAGGTGACAGTGCCTACTTACACGTTGTCCAAGTGTCACGCCAGTTCTTGGTATCCCACAAGCACAGTACATCGAACGCCCCAATGCTACCTATCCTAACTCTTTCCTGGCCTATGCTATCTGTCCTAGTTGCAAATGTGCATTTTGTAATACTCTTTTGGTGTGACTAACCTAAACCTCAACGTGGCTCTCGATATGCCAAGGACCAAAGAGCCACTGCAATGGAGTAAACCATTTGTGTGTCAATATCATTGCGTCCAGCGCTTTCCATGTCACTACAAATCTGAGCTTTCCCGGAGCTTCCTCGGCCAGACAAACCGACGAGCCCTTCTCTGCAAAGACCGGAGTTCTATCATAGAGCATATTAATACAGGCTTGATTCCTATTTCGCTTGTTCTTTTTCACTGAACTTGTCAGCTCTAGGATCTTTAAGGAGTGACATTCAAGGTACATACCTCCCGCATGCCCTCGCCCTGATATGAGGATGCCTAGCAATGCAGCCAGAAATATTGCGCCTCTCCGGACGATCGATACTAGCTCCCACAACCCCAACCGGCGTGACGACCGGGACTGCTGCTGTGGAGGATGATGATGGTATCGACGACAAGCTGGGATGAGAGAAGAAGTATTCTTTGGTGGTCGGACCGACAAGTCTACTTCTCGCCTCGGGCTCTGCGCTCAAACCAGGAACCCGCTCTGCAGCTGCAACTGTCGCGCGCACATCTAGACAGGCAGCCGGTATCTCTGAATGCGGAACCGCCGCTTGACGACGTATCGCCATCGGCATCGAGTCGTCTGAAGACCCCGAGGCTGAAGGAGTCGGACGATGATCATGACGATGCTCCTCGAGATCCTCCTCCCGGTTCGCATCGTACACCACGACGGGACTCCAGTCCGGCTCGCCACCAAAGCTAGGCCGCAGACGAAACATATAACTCCCCGAATCGAGCGAGTCCGGAGGCGTCCAGTTATATTCTCTCGTTTGGGGATACCTCGAGCCATCTATATTTCCCCCCACGAATTACCATACCATGTATCAGGCCCAAAGAGCAGAGAAGGCAAAAAAACTCACCAAGTATAGGCACCTCAACCACCTCCTTCCCCTCTCCTATCCCCTGCCCCGTACCCATCCCGCCCTCTAGAGACAGCGGCACCGATACCAGCGCAATAGAAACATACACCTCATCATCATGACCATCACCAGTACCAGCAGCAGCAGCAGTACTAGTATTAGTATTATTATGCACAAACACCCACTCCCACTCCCACTTCAGCAGCGTCGGCTTCCCGCGCTGGATCTGGAAGTCCTCCGTCCTCCAGACGACCACCCTGGTACCTTCGGAACCGCTGGAACCATGGTCGCGGTCATGGTTGTGATCAGAGCCAGAGCCAGAGCCAGAGTCGGAGTCGGAGACGGAGACGTGACAGTGCTTGCTGTAGAGGGGAGCAGCAAAATTCTGTACCAACGGTAACGGCAGGGAGCACACCGCCAGGGAGAGGAGAGCCGTGGCGGGTATCATGTTATCCTAGAAAAGGAAGTACTGTACTGTGCTGTGCTCTGCTGTGTACAAACTGCTGTGGGATTCGCGCACGGGCGGATAATGTATTTTATACAAAATGTCAAATACGAGGAGGAGGAGGAGGAGGATGAAGAGAGAAAGAGATAAAAGCGGTAGATTCAAAGGGGAAGAAAGGTATGTGAAGAATTCTAGAGATTAGGGTCGTAGAGAAAGTGACTGCCATGGATGGATGAGATCCAGAGAGCAATCCGCTCCTTCCTTTCCTGTCTTTGCAGGTGAGAGGAAGAAGTGAATTCTTCAAGTTAAGAAAATAAAAACTTCAAGGCAACTACCATCTCATCCAAGGAAAAAACACTGCCTCACCTACTGGCATTCTCAAGCTCAATTCAAAGGTTTTTTTTGTCTTCAGTGACTATCAAAACTGCTAGTGAGTACCTCTCAAAAAACCACCCGAGCAAAATAATGCAATCCATTTCAAGTCGCCAATAATACACGGAAGTATGTGACCCGTATTGTATTCCCTTCAAAGCTGACTAACATTTCTGCAGAACCAGAACCAGAAACAGAAACAGCAGTCATGGTTGTGTTCAGGCCTCAGATTCAACGAGAACAGACCTACTGCTCTACTGGCTTCCTTCCCACAGTTGTGTTGTCGCAAAATGTCAGTCCGATCCGGGAACCGGGAACGGACCAGGACGCATCTCTAGGTACACCGACTAAGTAGTAGTAACTCTAAGGTTCACTACCTACATAACCTAATCCGGGAGACGGGTGACAGTGCCCACACTATACATTCATCAGGAGAAAGACATTTAATCAAAATAACCCTTCAGACCACGTTGAAAACAGACTTTCCAGATCGATCGATCCGTCAGGGAAGACAAGTGTATATACCTACCTAATGCGTAATCCACACACTCTCTCAAGACACGGATATATGACTTACAGATACATCGAAGCAAGCGAATCGGTTTCGTATATTTGTTTGTTCCATTCCATTATATATACCTATCCGAGATCCTAACGCAATGTAGATATAATCCGATGTTGATATGAGAATGTTAATATACAGTAAACAGAGTTAGTTGAACTCCCCTGCCAGAGCTGTAGATGTATGCACTGTTCTGTACTGTACTGTGCTGTAGATTCCAACGCCCTGCGCCGTGGATAAATTGGTAAGAAAGAGGAGTCGGAGATAAGAGAAACGAACGCCAACGATTGACAGAAAATTGCCATGCAGCCAGTAGAATAAACCGAACCGAAGGCCAGCCAAAAAGAAAGAAAAGTGGCACATATATACATCCATTCATAAGCAAACAGAGAGAGGGAGAAGAGGGAACTGAGCGGGGAAGAGAAACGGCAGGTCGAGAATGTGATGTTTTAATCTTCCTGGGAAATCATAAGCATATTTGAATCTTCAAGATTCGATCGTGGGTAAAAAAAAAAGGTTCTGGGTATAAGCGCGTAATGGAAGCAGTAGCAGCGTACGACAATCAACAGACAGCTAGATATCAGAAACGTTGGGTATATTTCGTGTCAATGACTTAATCTCCTCGGAAAGCGTGATTTCAGCCTGATCTGCCAGGGGGGTATATAAGAAAGAAAGCGGTAGCTGAGCTGTTCACTTGTTATAGAGTAGGTAGCGGTAGTTATTAGTATGCCGGCAGATGACATACTGCCGTAGGAGGGCCTGTATGTTGCAATGGCTGATTCCTGGATCGTCAGCAAAAATAGTCCGTATATTTCCGGTCATGGTCAGTTTGAACAATAGAAGGGCTGTGCTCCTCTTGACAAATCAGGCTCCGTCCACTCAGAGAAGGCCTTGACGTAAGAAGCTGACGTTATCTGCATCGACAACATCATCCCAGCCCCAGGTGATCACCTGAGGGGCGATGCATAAGACATCGGGCCCGGCGGGATATAAGGCGAGGCCAGGGTTGCCCCCGCAGCCCTGGCGGCCTTGCTCCAATCTTCTTCTCGTTTCTTGATCTCTCGCTCGTCCTGGATCAGGGTGCAGCAGGTGCAGCATGTGGCTCGGACGCAGTCGGATGCAATATCGCCCTTGATATCGTATACTTTCCTTGTCCGCGTGTGCTGGATGGTAGCGAGCAGCCCTGGAATACAGTGTTAGCATACGCATCTAAGAGGAGATCATTCAACTGAGATCCCGCACATTGACATCCGCACAAAAGCGCCATGACCGCGCACGACGCATTGCACTTTTCATATCCCAACAGATTCGTCGGATCGTCCCTCCTGGACTTCATCGCCAGGCGGTACTGCGTCTTTCCGTAGAGGATGCATGGACACCAGATTCCGAGGCAGCAAGTCCCAATATCCGTGCAGTCGCACAGGCCATGACTCCAGGTTCCTCCTTTTATCTCCTGATTCGGGTGTGTTATCTGGCCCGGGAGGTGGTTCGCGTAGATGTCATCAAGCGCCGTCCCGCCGGGTCCAAGTTTCCTGAACGTCCCCACCGCAGCAGCAGGCGGAGAGCGAGGGGAGCGAGAGGTCTGCAGCGGGTTTGCGTCCGGCTCAATGGGCACGATATAGTTCTGTCGAGGCGGTTCGTGGACATCCGGGTCCATTTTGACGGGAATCGGCCCGGGAGAATTGGGGACAGGTTGATGTGCGGAGTGTGGTGTTTGGGATCTGGGCTGCTGCTGGGGTTGTGGATTATTATTTATCTCACCTGCGTACGGAGCGAAGTGCGCTGGATGCTGTTCCAGCGGCGGGGGACCACCGTAAGGCATGGCCGCTCGCTCCTGTTGCATCTGCATCAGGCGCAGGTGCTCCAGCTCCAGCTCCTTCTCGCTCGCCAGGTTCGAATGCCGCGGCTCCGTCGTGGCGGGTTTCTCGTTGGAATGGGGCACAGCGGGCGGTGGTGAGATCCGATCCGCGTTTCTACCATGCCTGCCACTCGGTGCCTCCATCTCCAACGGGGTCTGGAGGTAAGAGTACCGCCGACTCAGATCCACATTGGAGGTGTCCAGGTCCAGGCGCGGTTGCTGCCTCATATTGGCATTATCCCCCCTGAAGTGGAACAAAGAATCGTCATCGGCCAGCTGTCGTCTGCGCAGACAATTCCAAGGTTGGTGTCACAAGCTTCTGGGCGTGAACAGGTCGTACGTCGTAGGTATGGATTGGCCGGCTGCAGTCCGTCAGCAGTCAGTGGATGATGAAAGCTTATTCAGACTGGGAGTATCAGTGAGCTGAATTAAAATATTATGGCTTTCTATGTATTCATACCTACCTTTGGTACTCTTCAGATGCTATTATTCGCGTTGGCTATCCCCGTGGGCAGCCGATAGGATAGACAGATCCCTCGACCAGCGGGGGAAGCAAGTCCTAAGTAGCACCTCTTAAAATTAATTCCCCGCCCACCAGGAGCACCGCACTGTGTAACGGGGGCGAAAGGACACGGTTCTTCCCCCGCGAACAAAGAGCCCAGCGATCAATGCGTTGTAAGCCTTAAGAGCAGGGTCTCCAGAGGTAGTAGCAAGCCTCGAGGGGAAGAAGACCTCGCCTCCCAGGAGACTCCGATGCACTCGAGATGCAAAGTCGATAACCCCGGGAGGTCCGCAGGCACTTGATTCTTATTTGACGGGCTGTCGCGCTGTGATGCACGTCGCGCCGGCGTCGTCGGGCGGTTGGGTCGGCGGCGACAGCAAGAGCCTGTTCGGGCTTCTCGTCACAGCGCCGGCGCGTTCCTCATCACACCTGGCAGCACATTAAGCGCCCACTCCCCAATGGGATGCCGGGGACAGCCTGACGGGGAACCCCACCATCGATGCACGCACCAGCGCCGTGCCCTGAAGGTCGCAGGAGAGGCTGAGAGCGCGCCATGTCGAAAAGACCGGAGGACGCATCGGCCCCAGTGTGGCTGTACTTCACTGCGTGCGCAGCAGTCGGATGCCGATGCCAGATGGGCCGGAAGAATCAAATTTAAGCTGCTCTGCATCCGTTTCATTCGAAGAGAAGATCGGCATCTAAAACCGGAGGGGGCTGAAGCAAGCTGATCTGCACGGCCGTCTTTGCCTCTGGAAATAAACTCCATCGAGAAGAGCTCCAAGTAGACCGCAGGCAGAAAGGCATGTATGAGCAGCACGAAGAATGTCCGGAGACAACAGGATCTGATCAGTCATCCACACAGTCGTCGATCAAACACCAATGACATATAAAGTCAGACTCGAGTCAGGCGCACGGAGTACATACTCTGTGTACTGCATACGCACTGGCACAAGAGATCGATCATTTCCCCTCTTGGTTGCCGCTCGAACCACCGCTTAATCCCGCCCTAGCGGATGTCACGGACTCTACCCGCCGCGCTTCCACGATCCGAACGGACGCCCAGCAGCCTTATTGTAACCAACCCATGGCACCGTGCTGATATCGATCGGTCACTACACAGTAAGTACAGTACATAAGGTGCTAGGCGATGTGACTACCGGGCCGGGGTGCAGCTCAGCCCCGCTCCTCCCATGACTCGAGAGCGTGGGTGACATGGATCAGCACAGCATACTTTTCTTTGTTCTCTGCATCAATGGTTCCCGGCTGCAGCGAACATGAGAGTTTCAAACAAACCCTTTACATTACTGTTTTTCAGAATCGCTAAGCCCACGATCGAGGCTAGGACGTGCTGGTGCAGTTTCAACTGGGTTGAAGAACCTACAGTGCTGTGCTTGATTCTGCTTCCTACAAGGCCAAGGGTCCCTCCCTGCAGTACTGTATGGGCAGTGTTGAATTAAATTAGCAGCTATTTTCAGATCGTCTTTTTATCGTCGAAGCGGAACTATTTTGACGCTAACTTGTCCCAGGATAATCGATTCCGGAAACCAATCAAACAAGTCTGATTAAATTTTGTGACTTGATATTTTCCTAGCCTTTTCTTTTTGGAGAAATGTATGGTCGTCAAATCGTCAAAACATTGTCTTCGGACAATCCTCAGGACGTCCGCGAGTCAAAGCCCCCTCGTTCCCAGCGCATGTGCTTCGCCATCGCCGTCGCGACCGCATCTGTATATACATACCTACAGACGTCCGCTGGACCTATCTACCCCGGACCCAGGAGACGCTAAAGATAGATACGCTCTAAGACTCAGCCTCCAGAGTCCGCAGTTGCTGTCCAAACGTCTTCCGGACCCAGTCCATGTACCCCTTCCACTTGAGGTGGTCGCCGGACGACTCTGCCGCTGGGAAGGCCTTTTCCAGCTCCCTGGTGATCTTGAGGATGCCTAGTGATGCCTCCTGCGCCTTCTCCAGCTCCTGCTTCACCGCGTTCTCCTTGGGCTTGAACGACAGAACTGCGCGGTAGTGGTCAGAGAGCGCATCCAGGTGGCGCTGCGTCTCTTCTGGGGCGAGCGTGATGAGCTTGGACGTCATCAAGTTGCACAGCGTACGAATGTCCTGCTCGTCCTCGATGCCGGCCAAGATACGGTCGAAGAACTCCGAGACGTTAATGCGCAAGAAGGCCGTGTCCAGGCAAGCATACAGCGTCTCATAAGCGCTCTGCAATGTTGTTAGCGGACATAATCGCTCCAATAGATCTGGAAAGGAACTGGGGGATTCACCTTCCGAAGCTCAAGGCCCTCATCAACCTTGTGCTTGAACGGACCCATTTGCACCTCGCGGATAAGTTCAGGTTTGACGTGGGTATCACCAATGACTGCTGGAAGCAACTCGCTAAGATGCGGGATAAGGATCTCCATCTTGTTGTGGATAGCAGAGTTCAACGTTGTCAAGGCAAGGCGATGGTTGCCCAGATCACGATCACTGAGCATGTTCACCAGCATCGGGACTATCAACGGCCGCAGCACGTCGTTATAGGCGCTGCTCGAGTCTGAGAGGGTATAACGGAACGCTGATATGACAGTCCCGCGGACTGCGGGATTAGGATTGGACAAATATTCCTGCAAGGAAAAAAAAAGTTAGCAACAGAACAATTTTGTACAATCAGAGTATAACTCACCTGAAGGTGCGGGATGTAGGCTGCGGGATCGATCAAAGCCAAACGACCGATACATTCCGCACCTACAGCCCGGTTGTCTTCGTCGTCAGAGACGGTGACAAGGATCTGCCAGAGCTTCGTAGCGAGGGGCGAAATATCTGGTCGCACGAGCTCCGGATGCTGAAGGAGCTCCTTCACCGAGTGCAGAAGCAGATAGTTAGAAGAGCTCGACTTGTCCAATCCCTCCAGGATAACTGGCATGTAAGTCTTGATGTTGCTGGCAGCCGCGTTGCCGAGAGCTACGGCGGCTGCAAGACGCACTTTGTCCGATTTTGATTGGAAGTTGGAGATGAAGAGATCGGGTGTCAGAGGGCATTCGGCTCCCATCCGAAGACCAACTTCGCCTAATATGGCGAGCGCAAGGCACTTGCGCTGGTGGTCCTGCGTCGTGCGCAGTTCCGTCAGGAAATCCTCCATCTTAACGCCCAGGTTAGGCCCGCCATGCACCAACAGCGTTCCAATCGCTCGTCCTACAACTGAGGTATCCCCATTGATGCCGACATCCCGTAGGAACCGTTTCATCAGCTCCGCTCCGGCGCCCTGCTCTCCGATGACCTTCACTACCAGCAGCAAGGCTTTGAGGACGGTGCCAACCAAGGAGGCGCGAACAATGGAGCAGAGGGCTGTTATCAAACTATCATTGACCAGCAGTTCTGCATTACCTGGGATGAGCTTGGCCAAGATGATCAGCGCCGGGGCCAGAAGATGGAAATCAGAAGCGTTGAGGAGCGGAAGAAGGAAATTCTCCAGCTCCTGTATCGTCTTCTGGTCATAATGCTTTCTTGTGTGGGGATTCATGGCCAGACTTCGCAGAGCCTCCAGGCAAGAGCTTCGGAGGGTACGATCCGATTTGCGTAGTTGAGCACCAAGTTCTATAGACACTTCGCTGACCCAAGGCGTAGTGACATCTTGGTCACTGCTTGCAAGAACAGCTATATCATCAATCGCGCGGACAGCCGCGAGCCGGGTTGTCTCATTCTTGAGGCGGTCGACGAGGATCGCAAGCCCCTTAGTCCGTTGAGCAGGCGAAACGAATTTGGTTCCTTGCTCTCCCGATGTTCGGGCCAACAGAACGCCAAACACGTGGATCGCCCGTTGACGAACTTCCAGATCGGCACTGGTATCAGTGATACGCGCAAGGACGATATCGTATAGTCTCTCCAGCTGCATCGCAAGGTCCTGTTCAGTTGCAGAGACACGAGGCGGCGTAAGTGCCTTGACGATCTGCTCAATGGCACCGAGAGCCTCACTGCTCACTTTGTAGTTCCTGTCGTTCACTGAGTCTACCACACCGGGGATTAGCGCAATGAGGAAAGGCAAAAGCGCTTGGGATGTGTGAGTTTCGGCAATTGCAGCTATCAGGCTCAGCGTCTCGATCTGCAGGCTTCCTGCGCTTACCGCAGTTGCCGAGACCGCGGTGGTTCCAGAGAGAGATGAGGTTTTCAGAGCGTCCGCAATAGGATCTTCGATCTGCTGCAGGAAATCCTCCAGGCCACCGTAGCGAACTAGGGCTAGGCTTTTCAACAACACAATTGAAGCCTGTTTCAGCGGCACCGAAGCCTTCTTCCACATCTTTACGAGGCTCTGAACAATGGAAGGAACCAAACGAGCGAGGTCAGCTTGGGGACCAGATTTGGGCGTTGGCGGTGCAACAACTGGCTCGCTCATAGCTGAGGATGTGCCAATGCTAGGTTCGAAGTCAATCATGCTGGCATCGCTGTCTTGTCGTCTCCTCTTCCTCGTATTCTTTGATCCCCCGACAGACTCGAGGAACCCGTTGGACGATAGGATCGCAGTACCCTCGCTCGTTTTCCGGACCAGGGCAGTCACAGTAGAGACCACTTCAAGCTTGACATTCTCCTCCCTCTCTTTACTAAACCGGGAGATTAGAGCCGGTGCTACCTGTTGGTACAGAGTGCCATCTTCCAGAGCACGGCCACCGCCGTAGTTTGAAACAACGGTATGCAGCATTTTCGCGGCGCATCGTCGCACCTTCCAGCTCATATCATCAATGTCACTGTAGCCCGCCTCCTCTTCAAAGTCGCCGAATTCATCATCGCCTTCATCCTGTTCTTCGGTCGCACCATCATCGCTGCCTTCGTCTTGGGTTCCTCCCATTTCTTCATCTTCTATCTCCGCCACGTTCGGGTCATACTTGAGATATCTCAGAGCTGCGTTGATACAGTCCGTCAGGTAAGGCTGCATCTCCTGGCTGCAGGAATCAAGCAGCGCCTCTAGCGTCACCAGTGCTGTCTCACGAAGCTCATCCGCTTGAGGATCATGTTCTCCACTATCCGACTCATCCTCATTCATCTCCTCCGACTCCTGTTCACTGACCGCAGAGAGGACAAACGGAGCCAAGGTCTTGATGTACGGGCCGAACTTCGCCGGAGCAGACCTGGCCAGACTGCCAACGGCAGCGATGAGATGCCGGCGGCGGTTCACCGTGAGATTGGGAGAACGGAAGCTTTCGACGAGCTCCGACACGAACGCGCCAAGTTGGCTATCCGAGAAGTGGTGCACGAGGGCCGACAGAGCCACCAACGCCCGTTTCGTCACCACAGTGCCGGCAGTGTCGTTCTCAATGATGGCCATGACGGACTTCTGCATGGCAGCGACCTCCACATCTTTAAGCAGCGGCCCAAAGCAGTTCACCACCTCTATCAGGACATCGATTGCGTCGCTGCTGAACCCCTTCGACGGATCCTTCTCCAACATGCCCCTTGTGACCGAGCCCCTCCTCGTCGACGGCGACTGCGTCGGGCCGGTCAAGCGCGGAATCAGGACTTTGGAGATCGCCGCGTACGCCACCGTAGACTCCTGGCTCGGTGGCAGCCCTGGCTGGGGGCAAGGAAGGGAAGTGATGACGACCCTCAGGGCCGTGTTCGGGACTGAAGTGTCGATGGTCTGGGATGCCGTCAAGTTGGAGAGCTTGTCGATGAGAGGGGACAAGGTCTCCGCCGGTAACCGTAGAACGAGCGGACCAAAACTGGAAGAATGCATGGTGAGAAAAGAGGCTCCAGTCGATGGATAGAGAGCAGACCTAGCCTTTTACTCACCACTTCAGCGCCTGGTTCTGCACCTCGCCATGCTGGTCGTCGAGAGCTTTCAGCAGACCGTCGACGAGTCTGGCCGCATTGTAGTGGTCGTGGGAGAGATATGCGGAGCTGGGGCCATTCAGGATTCCCAGGAGATCATTGAGAGACATATACCGAATATCTGGATCGGGGTCATCGAGCTTCACCAGCAGAGCGTTGAGGTTCTGCTGGGTTGACTGTCGGTCCGCCATGGCTCACTGAGGGAACCCGCACCAGCGGGCAAGGACGACGACGGGGCTGATCGTGAAGTAGAAAGACTAGATGGTCACTCTGGATCAGGGCTCAGGTGACAACAGGGAGCAAGGAAGGAGGCTCAGAGTGTCTAGAGGAAGAGCCGTTGGCGGTCCGTTTTGTCGCGTCGACGGAGCAGACGTGGGGCAAGACAGCCTGCCTGAAATGAGGGGAAACTGGACGACGCACGATCAGGTAGAGGGGCTTGCGGAGGAATGAAGGGGAGCGTCCAGGCAGGACAGCACTGTCAACCCCAGGGCTGGAGCTCTAGATGGGAAGAACCTGAGTCAGAGGCCGCACGACAGACAAGCAACAACTGAGCGCTTGCTGCAGGGCGTACAGGTTGCCTACGACAGGTATCTCACGTACTCCGCGCGGGGATAGTTACTCCGTGCTCCGGCCAGGCACTCCTGGAGGCCTCAGGTGTCCAACGCAGGCATGGACCGCCCGGACCAGCTGGTACCTGCGCCGCCCGCCCGGCCAAGTATTCCGGACCCCGTCTGCCTGACATCACCAGGGCCCACTGGGCCGGCTTTTCCCGCATGGCTACGGCCGCTCCCGGGCCCTGGCGTCGCGCCCAGCGAACACCTGCCAAGCTCCGGTGGCCGGACCTGGAGCTCCATGTCTTGCATTTCCGCCGTCACGCGAGCCTCCTCCCCTCATTATCATTATCTCAACCCAATTGCTGTCTTGACGCCCCCGTTCCAGCTACACGGAAAGGCCCCCCTCTCTCTCTTCTCTACCTTACTCCCGTCATGGCCCTTTCACGCGCCAGCGTCTTCCGTACCGTCGTCGCCTCTGGAGCTCGCGCCGGTTCCCGGGTAAGCTCGCACTGGCGGCAGTTCGGACGACGGACCTACACCAGCGATGCCGCTGGCCACGGTCCTACCCCGAAGAAGAGTGACCTCCCTTGGTCAGTTATCTCTCTTTCCCAACCCAATTTTTTTTCTGGTTTCATGAATTTCAACCTGCTGGATACCCGGAAATCTTGAACTATGTGCCCCGTTCAAGGGATTGATGGATTGATGGATTGATCGCTGACGACACCCCACAGGGCCATAGCATCCGTCGCCATCACCGTCCCGGCGGCTGCGCTGCTGCTCAACTCCGGGCCCGAGAAGAAGCCCCACGGACACATCGGCGAGGAGCACCACTCGATCGAGGAGGTCAAGAAGGCGGAGGAGGAGCTCAAGCCCAAGGAACCTCAGCCCGAGGAACCCAAGCCGGAGGAGCTCAAGGAGGTGGAGCCCAAGCCTGAGGAGGAACCCAAGGAGGAGGTGATCGATGTCTCTCCCCGGGTGCACGAGTACGATCGAGTGCGGCAGAGAGACCCCGACGTTGATGTGGTATGTCTGCACCCGTAGTGTTCTCTACCTACCTTGCAGTGATAGTAGTGTCCACACGAAACTAGAGCAAGACTAACATTCCATTCCGCACACAGACCCTTGGCACGAAGCAGGTGGGCGGCCCCAACGTCGCATCCAGCAGGCAAGAGGGCATCGCCAACGCGGACACCTCGAACCCTTTCCTCTCCGACAAGGGCAAGAGTGAGAAGTCCGAGGGCACCACCGAGACTGCTCGGCTCAGGGGCAGCGTCCATCCCGACCGCCCCCAGCACTAGATGTCGACTCTCTTTCTTTGTTTCTTTCTTTCCCTGCAGCGGAGTTGGAGTAAGGACGGCCGGGGCACGGTGGTTCCGTTAGTTAGTTCATGGGGAGCTGATGTCGTACCCGTTTGTGCTTGCCTGTAGGCGAGATAACGGTCACCATCTCTCCCATGGACTGTACCGAGACCACCGCTGAGGGTGTAGAAGATGAACGGGTAAAACGATCAAACGACCTGACAAAAAGAAACGTTCAATGACCCTTTGCCTTGAGGCATCTAATTATGAAGATATAGGCGACTTCTGTCATGTCCTCGTGTGGTGTAATATAGTTCCTAGCAAAGAGTATATTCAACCCAAAAAAGCTGTTTTCAGTTGGCTTGTCCCACGAGCAACCTACTCCCTGGATCCTGGTCGAAGTCAAATACAAAGACACATAAAAGCACACACAGATATCATGCAACATAACACACAACTTCATCTGCATTCATCGAATTAGTAATTACATATCTACACGGCTGTTGCCGCACTGCCTAATCCCACTTGAGTCACTCCACTTAGAAAGGTGAGTCGCCCGATTCAATGCAGCTCAGACGGTGGAGTTCCGGAAATTAAAACAGCTTTAAAAAAGATAACAAAAATGGAGGAAAATAATGCGCCCAAGAGCGCTCGCAGGAGGCGAAGAAAAAAAAAAATCAACGTTGAGGAAACGGATCAATCATACTCACAGAACAAGAGGAGGAAGCGCCGATTAAATATAATAATAATAATAATAAGTGTCGACAATGAAACCTGCCGACGAAAAAGAGAAAGCAAAAGAATAAAAGCCAAGCGGACAAGAAGAGAAGGGCGTCAGAGAAGACTATTAAATAAGTCGTAATAAACAAGAAAAAACGGCGCCTAACTAAGCGAAGAAAAAAGACTAGTCGTCGCATGGAAGTTCTATATCCAGAACGGACCGGGGCCCCAGCCGAAGTATTTCATCCCATATCGTCATATACACCCACACCGGTTCAGAGACCGTGGACTGTCCCAACCATCAATTCAGGGAGAATTGAACGAATGTCATCATCACCTTCCGTGGAAACGTAATTCAAGAAAGATCCCTAGAGGCGCTGTAACAGAAGAGCGCCGGGTTCCTTGATCATAGCCAAAACCGAACATAGAACAGTAGAATGCAAGTCACGTAGCCTTTTTTTTCCAGACCGCCAGCCATTGATGCCGGCAACGCCCTCAATGGGCTCCTATTTCCGGAATATATATATTCTCTTCAAGTTACCGGCCCTTCTTGCCGTTGGCGGTTGGAGTCGCGGCCACGACCGGTTCTCCATTGACCAGAACCTGAGGAGTCTGGTTCTCCTTCCCGACATTTCGCCGTGTCACGGTGCTCTCCTCGCCATTGGCTATGGCGGCAGTTCCGTTCGTGTCTTTGGCTGGCGCTTGTTCCTCCTCTTCCTCGTTATCGCTCCTTTCGTCCCTCTTCACGCTGTTGACGAGGTAGTTCTTCAAGATGCGCAAAATCAGGAAGAGCCAGAAGAGGTTCACAGCCTGCAGACTGGCAAGCAAAGCAAAGGTAATGTACTGGCTGATCCAGCACTTGTACTGCTCTGTTTCCCAGTTCAGCTCGAACGGCCCAACGGTCCGGAATTCAGTCAGGACAGCCCAGAGGATCTTCAAGTTGATGTAATGTCTCAGATAGATCCACACGGCAACGAAAAGTCCAAAGTAAGGCCCGATGATGGCCGAGTCGAGATAGTTCAAGGTCTTGGATGTCTATAGACGTTCGATGTAAGTCAGTAAATTGAACTCGCATCAATCTGCGGAAGCATGGACGGATGCCAGTAGCACTTACCGCAAGGAAGAAATCCGAGATATCGTGGGTGATGTAGACCGCGAGACCCATGTAGGTAAAGTGGAACCGATAGCTCAGCCCGATGAGAGCCAGGGTGATAATGTGATGTGCCACAAGCTCTTTGAAGTCCTTCCTCGGCTTCTCGAGCTGCAGCATCAGGACGATCGCTTGCTGGGCCCAATAGCTCGCCTGGAGCAGATAGTAAGCCTTGAACATCGCGGTATGTTCACGATGCGGGAAGCCTTCAAACATCGCAGTCGTGTTGAAGTACCAAATGTTCGTCTTGCTCATCACATAGAGTCCGAACGGCCCAAACACAGCAAAGTACATGGCGGTGTAGACCTGCTCCATGAAGCGGGCCATCTTTGCCTTTCCCTTGATGCCGCACCACTGTCCCCATGGACGAATTACTCGCTGCATCAGGAATTCGCGAGTAAAGGACAGGAAAACCGTGTAGAAGGCCACGAACGCAATGTCCTTCTTGCCTTTGCCATACATCACAGGCTCGCCCGGGGATTTTGGTTCTTTACGGTAGGACAGGAAGATCGCACTATGCACTGGGTTGGACGGAGTCGGGTTCACAGCGTAAGCGGACAGGATGACTAGCAGGATGATGAGAGGCATGAGCCATGTGTGCTTTAGACATAGGTCTTTCCAGCGGCGGAGCAGAGAACGTTCTTTGCGCCGTTTCGAGTGCGGCTTCACTGGCTTTTCGGGAGAGGCGCGCAGGAATGCCTACAGGGAGAGAAACGTTGAGCCACACAGGTGAAGGGAAATCACCATCTGGATGCAGATATCCTACCTGGGCTGCGTCAGGGAACTCAGACACAGTCGGACTGTCGACGCTGTCCATGGTCGAGATGGCGGGCGCGCCGGTGTCGCCTCTGATGTCCGCACCCAGATTGCTCGACTTCCTCCGTAGTCGAGCCATGTTGGACGACGATCTGTGTGCCGGGCCGTGCAACGGTTCGCCCTATCGGTCTGGCAAAGCCTTCCTGCCGTACCGTGTACGGTGCAAAGCCAATCCTTCCTTCCTCGCGCCTGGAGAGCACGGATAAGCTGGACGCAGCGTGTCCCGGAAAGAGCGGAATGCAAAAGAAGTGGGCAGAGTGCAGCCAGAAAGGAATTGAGAAGACGGGCCCCTTCTAGGCGAGGCCGAGAGACGCTCTCCCTCACGGAGTTGTCAGCTCGTTCAGCTGCTCTGGACAGATTTTTGATATAAATTTCCGAGTCAGCCAGGGGCTTGTCCACTTTAGGTCGGTGAGCGGGTTGCTCCGCTCCCGGTCCAGCGCTAACCACGACTTCATTTCACGGCGAGCGGGGCGGCGGGCTCGGCGCACTCGAGATTTGTTGGCAAATTAATCATCACCATCATCACTATGACCGGGTACAGGATATTCAGGCATAGCTCTCCACTGCAGGACGCGTATACGGTGTGCTTCCGCCCTCCTATGACTCTAGGTTAACGGTGGGCAGCTCTGCCATGTGCGGCTTCGCGCTCCCGCACAGTACCAGCTCGATGTCGGACGGCTCACCGACAGTTCCGCCGCTGGGGGGATTGGGCGCACAGCCATCGGCAAGCTTGTATGCGATTTCACATACAGTGGCAATGCACTGGCGGGGCGTTCAACGTCAATATGTGATTCGGAAGTGTTTCAGCATCTCGACCGGAAAGTGCATTGAACCAAGAGCGTGGACGGATCGATTGCCAGCGCCCACTTCGTCGTTGGAGTCATTATTGTATATTCCTGGACCTCAGGCGAGCACCAGGATGGGTTGAGTGATTCTTTCTGATATTTTCACCGACAGGTGTGGCATAGAGAAGGGCGCCATGACAATTCGATGCAGCTCCATTGGCTCTTGGTTCCATGCGGATGTTGGCCGACGGTGTAGGCCACTACCTTGTACCGGGAATCCATGCAAACCCGTTGCTGAATCAGGATGAACTGGAATCAGGAACTTTCGTTAATTGAGACTTCTGCTATCAACGCGTGCTCTCATGAAAGAGGAAGAGATGGATTGGGGACATCCATGCGGGTGCTTTACTCTGCAGTAAGGATCATCCGCTTCAAGTCCGTTGGTCTGGCTGACCTTGTCGACATACCAGAAGGGGCGAAAGTTCTAATTCATGGGAGATTGGTTTGTTAGTCTGCGCAACGTATTGTGAGCCCACCAGTTTGGTGCGAGCATAACTGAGAGAGCGTTGTACGCAGCTAACTCGCATCGATTCGCGAAACTGCGGTCACCCAGCTCCAGGGAAAGGGAGATCACTAGAAAATACGAAGTATACTTATCAGCTTGCTCTCAGCAAACCCAGACCAAAAACAAGACGAACCACGAGTAAGCACCACTGTGACTGGGCTGCATCTCTTGTCTGAGAAATGGGACCCCACTGGCCACAAGACGTACTGATCCACTACTCCATACGAGACCCTCGTAAAACAAACCAGAAAAAAGAGTAGCCAGCCTTTGTAGTTCAAAGTATGGAGAAGTGGCCTGAGACCTGCCTGCCCCACGGGGCCCACGCCACACTCCAGAGAGGATCCATTGCGATTATGTACCTCCTTTTAGATGGATTGGAGGAGGTACTGGTTTAAAGGTCAATTCATGCTGCCATTGTATACCTATAATAACTGTCATGTGCTGTACCCAAGTAATGTTGCACCTAGGTAGATTAGGTACTACTTAAGTACGGAGTACTACTCCGTACTTAATGTCTTAAAAAAATCATACGAACCTGGCCTGAACCAGCTGCTACGTAGAGTGCGGGCAAAAAATACCTGGGGACGTCTCGAGGTTACATATATTATCCCACACGAGCTCGGGAGATTAGGGCCCGGGATACATATGTATGAACAAAGTACTAGTACACACGCTTGGAGAAGATCAGGAATGGATCGACCCGGATGATCAAAGATCTACTACTGGTAGTAAGTGATGTCATCTATCTGTTCTCGTCTTCATGATCTACTACTAGCGCTCTGTGACTGGGATACTGTCTTCCCCGCGTCGCTTGTCGATAACTTTAAAGCAAATGTGGAGCAAAGAGCAAAATGCTAGACTTGGAGATGGCTGTCATCCCCGGACTAATACTAATTTATTATTCAGCACAGTGCTACGTGGGACATTCTACTCCTATTCCTTTGTGATCGACAACATCGCTGAGGTGGCTCCCAAAGCTTCCTGATTTTATAACAGCACAGATGTAATCTTAAACTGAGAATCAACGCGGTTGATGCGGCGTTGACATCAGTCAGTGCCATGTATAGCAATATATTTAAAAGAACTGGAAACTTTGAAACGAACGTCGACCTCTATTGATTCACGCCGGGAATAATAGCAAGTGCTATATACAGAGTACAGAGATAAGAAAAGCATCAGACATGGTGATGTCCGCTTTCAACCAAGGGAATAGCAAAATGAATTTCAACGACCACATATACCCGACCCCGAAAGCTGGTGTGCCGGATAGAACACCCTTGGCATGCCTTGGTTCATACTGACGGGGATATTCCCGTTGCCATCCACAATCACAGAGGAGCATGTTAGCACTTCGACCAGCTGCTGCCCGCTCGTATGGCCAGTATTTCCGAGCAAGAATGTGTAGCTCGGACCGCTTGACCCCTGATTGCTCAGCACTGTCACAACTTGGTTTCCATTGAAACCCTTCCGCATAGCGATTGTCGTCGAATCGCTATAGATTGGTTCGTTCTTATAGCTGAGGTACGCGGGGTCCATATAGATAGCTCGATTCCGGATCCGATTTAACTGCGCGATGTGTGTGTAGAGTGGCGCTGAAGTGTCGTAGCCTGAAGGCCAAAGCGCCTCACGGTTTGCAGGATCAGCACAGCCAGCATAATGCTGCTCCTGCCCGGAGTAGATGATGGGGATACCGTCAGCAAGTATTGTAAAAGCAATGACATTCTTCGCGAGAGAAAGGTCAGAAGTATGGCAGGGAAAACGCGGGTTGTCATGGTTCTCAGAGAAGGTGCCCAAGATGGTCGAGTCTGCACAGGCTGATTTTACTATATTGATCTGGTTGACCAGGCCGCTGATGCTACCCGATGTTGAGTTGAACGCGCCAATAAGAGAGTCATAGCTGCTGAATGTAAGCAGAAGTATTGCTGAAGCAGACACGAGAGAAACATACATAGGATAGTTCATGACACTGTCCAGATATTGCTGATACGGACAGGTGTAGCCAGCGTCGCTGGTGAAAACTTCACCCATAGTGAAAACCCCAGATGCTGCCTTGAAGCCAGGCCAAAATTCCTTTTGAACATGTTTCGCGCTGTCTATTCGCAGACCATCCACTACAGTGAACGATGAGACGCTCCAATTATTTTATGTTCAGGGCGGCAACGTACCAGAGTAGTTGGAAACGAGGGCGGATATCCATGCATTGTACTCGTTCGCAACAACAGCAGACTGCGTATCCAGATCCGCAAGAGCAACACTATCATCTCCCATCCAGCAGTTCTCGACCTGCCACTGATTTGACCAGTTCGATATGGGGCAATACGGATGATAGAAGTCCTGGCGGTTGAAGGGATGGAACCTTGAATAATCCACAGTGGAGCTTTCTCCATTCCAGGCGTTGTGATTGACAATAATGTCCAGCATTAGATACTGCCATTTTTATCAGAAATTATTCAGCAAGGAATACTTTCATCAGGAAGATACCATGCCGCGATTGTGGAGCTCCGTGGCTAGAGCCCTCAGGTCGTCACCAGATCCAAAATGCGGATTCAGCTCGTAGATTTTCTGCTGCCAGTAGCCGTGATACGCCTCTCCATAGGATGTCTGCCCTTCAATCTGAAGGGTAATGGGGGAGATCCATATCTAGTGGCCAAAGTAAGCATGTGTTCAATCTTGGTCCAAGGACAAAAAAACATACGGCATTAAACCCCATTCCCTGAATGTAATCCAGGCGGTTTATAATGCCTCGGTACGTACCGCCGCAATACGTGCGGTCTTCGAGGCGACAAGGTGCTGTCGTTGATCCGTCAGTGCGCGCGAACCTATCCGTGAGGACCTGGTATATGGATCTCGAGCGCCAGTCTATAGGGCTGGCTGCCAGGACTGCACGAGCGTACAGAGCACTTGTAAAGAGCACGGAAAACTTCATGTTGATATTCTCGAGGAAAAACGAATTCTTTTCCAACCAGTGTCCACTACAATAGCTAAGAATGGCAAAATCTCAGGCGATAAGCAGAAAATAAGAATTCCAAAGGCATGTACACGACAGATACCGAGCAAGGGGAAAGGAGAGTCAAAGAGCCAAAACTAGCGCGTTGTATCTAAATCAATCGAAAGATCACAGTAGACGAAGGTCTAGAGAACTTTCGAAAGGAAAGGGAAGAAAGTAGAAATGCGCAGTTAACAAGGACCGTAAATTAAGGCGAGAAACGCAGGTGCGATCCAGCACCTGTGTCATTAGAGAGATCACTGGGAAGAGCGACCACAATACTATGACGGTGTATCAGATCAAAGACCTCGAAAGCGAATAAGCAGCCATGGTGGTCTTGCCCATGCAGTGTCTTTCCAGATGAGAAAACTGACGTTTTGAGCAAGGTGCATGTATACTGAAGGTCCTCCGGTAATAGCTTGGCCGCGCAGGGAGTCAGTATACCAGGACCAACTATTATCAGTCACATAACGCAAGGGGGAAGGGTGGCGTGAGATGAAGCTGCGAAGCGTCATTCATACAGGAGCAAGCTAACAAAAAATATCCTCTCTTCGAGCTTGCAGCATGTAGGCAACGCACTGTCCAGGAAAAGAGCATCGACTGGAGTGCCCAGATCGACGGCGTGAGGGCAGAGGGACCCTAATTCCGCTCAGATCTCGCTGTTTCGCGCGTGGAGTCATGGTCCCTAGTTTCCCAGGCAATAATTTGGCATGATTAAGAGAAAGTTGCCCTATTATGAGGATCGAGATCGATGGTTGCGGTACTAATGCACCCTCATAGCAGTCGAGCAACTCTACAACGCAACCTTGGAATGTATCACAGTGGGATCGACAGAGATGCATTAAAGTCACGGGAACATCTATGTAGAATTCTTCCACGACTTTTATCTCTCAACTGACATCAGAAACTACGTATCATCTTCCAACGTCTACTCCTCTCTCACAAATGCCATCAAGAACTTTGCGGATGGATTTCCATCCGTCATCCAAAAGCACTCACCTAGCCACGTCTCCTTTACGGAGCAGTTCTCCAAGCTACCACGGCATGCGACATCTGCTGCGCACTTGACGTGGTCGTACGCTGCCTTATTATATTATAGGCAATCGACTGTCTCAATGGCATTGTGTCTCATAGCTGGGGTACTTCTGAGGCAAAGAGCGTGCCTACCAACTGTAAAAGGAACATAGAGCACAGCGGCGGTAGAATCCTTGCCACCGGCGACAACACCAGGACAGAAAACAGTTCATCGTCTGGAACCTCTACCCCCCTACCACTAGCTCTGCCCCGTCATCGAGTACGAGTAGCAGCTCTGCGAGCTCTACAGTAACGTCTTCCGGCATCACTTCATGCATCACCTTTACCCTTCTGTTCTCCCTCGTCTCACTAATACTCCTTTATCTACTAAAACATAACTGCTTTTCTTCGTCATTTTCAAGTGAATTCTAACCCTACTAGCAAGCTGATATTCCGCTATCAATTTATAAAATATTTTATTCTTAGACTTTAAATTGTTTCAGGCATCTAAAAAAAAGACGAGATATGTAGAAAAACTGTAACATCTTCCTTGGGGCTGATGAGAATGGTGTTCTTCCCTTCGTTGAGACCTGAAGGTCCATGAGAGATTTTGATGCTAACCAATCGTGGATCTCCATGTCTTTATCTATATCTATACGTACATGTACATCCAGGCATGCGTGGGTATGTTGAACACAACCCTGGTCATCGGCCGCTGCAGGTAGAATAGGAGGGCCAGAAATAGAATGTATCCATTGATCTCACCAGTTCTGCTCCCTAAAGACGTGACAAAGTCAATCTTCGACACAAACATCTTGCTTAGCCCCATCCGGCCTGGGAAAGAAAACTTTGGCAGTGGTGAAACGTGGCAGAGGCGCCGTAACTCGCCAGTTAAGTGTACTGTGACGGCGCCCAGTCATAGTATTATTAGCTAAAACTACGGTAGCTTGTCATACAGAATCGAAAGCATGAGGGGAAAGGAAAGAAATTGCAGGGCTTCATGTAGCGCGATATACGTAGGCAAGTAGGACCGGCAGTATCCCAAGAGACAAAGGGATGCTCAACACCGCCTACCCTACCGCCTAGATGTCTGCCGCGCCGTCACATGTACATGTCTTGTTCGAGCCATCTCCAGATGAAGAACTGCCAGACCTCTAAACATATGACCAGGAAGTAGTATGGACAATCACGTTCTTTTTGTATAGCTTCGCCATACTAAAAATTATCCTCTAAGAAAGGGGTGTTCACACAGCATTCCGATGCACATAGAAGAGTAAACCAACACTTCTTTTGCCCTTTCTAACCATTTTGTCCATTGGGAGCAGGTCCAAAGGTCATGAGTGAAATTTGGGTAGATCTTGAGGTGATAAACATGGGCCTCGTTCCTCAATGATCAACAAAAAGATTTCCCAAACTCCTTGTGAAGATAGAGACTCTTTGTGACAGTTCTCCTGCCACAATGTTAACCTGTGACTGCCTTTTCCCGTGAGGAAAACTCACCTCCAAGCCCTTTAGACCGGAAATTTTTTACGGAATCCAAAATGAAAGTGCAGATATTATCAAATAGGACAAATAATTGGCCATTGTCATTTCCGTACTTGATGGTGGCTCCAGCAATTGACTCGCTGCCCCCAAACAGCGAACTAGTTTTTTTCGTCGTTTGCTTCCACATATGGAAGTGCCAATTCAGTGCCTCGTCACTGACCCGGTCGTTATTGTTCTGCGGGTTTGTGGCTGTCACAGTCATCGTCCCTAAAGAACACGCTTCTGGAGTTTGAGACTTGTACATTATAGTTATCAATTGGTGAAATATAGTTGCCAGCCTTCCTTCTCGCCTTCCTAACAGAAGGTCTCGAGGGAGATAGAAATACTATGATTAGGTTCTGATCCAGAAGGAAGATGGTATGATAATGAAAGGAATGATAATAAGGAGCGTGTATTTAGTTCATGTTTTAGAGCTTTCTTTTTTTTTTCTAAAGGGATTCTTTGGTCCTTGAGTTAGTATTCCTGGGATTATCCTAAATGGAAATTGTTCGTACATATTTTCCATGTCCTTTTCGGTCAGGTCAACTGGCCCTGTTACTGGGCGCATCACGACTCCGTTCCAGGACTTTCATGTCTGAATCCGACAAGGCAGCAGAAATCTGGCAAAGATAGACTGAATCCCACTTGGAAGATTTTCCAGATGTCATCTTTCCGTCTTAGGCGTACTCAATGGACTAGGCATATCTTTACGCTTTTCCCCTTCCATTTCGAAAATCCAGAGGGTCACCTGTGTGTTATGGTTGTCATTCTAGGCGATATCCAACCTGTCCAAGTAGCGACCTAGGTATATATATAAGCACCTAGTAGGTAAGTGTACTGTACCCAATTCTATTGAGTCTGGCTTGCCTTTCGTAGAGAAACACACATATCTCAGCATCTTGGGAAGAGATGGGCTCTATCGGCGCAGAGCACGTGCGGCCGTGTTTCGTTGTCAGCTGCTGCCGACGCATTCTAGGTTGAGATCCAGAAGTTTGCCCATCGCTCTTGGGCAGCTGGAAAGCGGCGCGCCGGGGTTGGATGTGGAGAAGATGCAATGGCAGCTCTGATGATCGCATCGACAAATCGATTGATGCGACCGCGATCATGTTCCGTAAACCTTGAGATCCTTAGAGAGATCCGCAACTCCTTCCCTTCAAGACGCAGGAATTGCCAGTTTATTCCGTCCGAGACTAGAGGTGATGTATTGTCTTTCGTCAATCCTGAGTTTTGAGGAGCAAAGATGTCCAAAATATGGGTCCATCTTGTCCTGACGGCATGCTGACCGCTTAGAGGCAGCAGTATCTGATTGAGCGACAGGATGGTCAGAGGCTGCAGTAGGAGCTGATCGAGCAGAGACAGCTTTATTGGAAGCGACTGTAGTATCTGGTTAAGGGACAGTTATTACACTGACCTATGAGAATGAGGATAGCTGAGAATAACATGAATACTGAGGGCAAGGAAGGGTTCAGATGGTTCATACCCAAGTATTGTTCCACGAACAGGCAAGCACCTCCATTGCCAGGCTCTTCCCTAAGACTTTGGGTTCAAGATATAAGAGGATCCTTGACAGGCCTTCATCATAATTGCTGATCCAACAGCCAAGTGGGAATTCGCGGTGGAAGATGGCCATCCAGAACTTTGCAGTACTGGTTTCCAGCCACTGCAAATCCCTAGCCTCCGCAAGCAGCTTCCTCTCACTCTCGTTTGTGACGAGGGACATTGGTGGTTAAAAGACCACAGAAGTTTGATATCTGTTGTCTTTTATGAAAATATCTTAAAACGGATTGATGTATAGATTCGCGGTAAGATTTTAAAACTATTTTAGTATAAGGTCGCAGACTTGCGAGAGAAAACTGCGGAATCATCTTTTTCGTTCACGAAACACAATCCCTTATTCAGGTTGATCATTGTTTGCAATAAGCAGGCGGAACACAGACACAACGAGCGCAGGTCAGGAAACAGCCAACAGAAGTGGGCGCAATGAGAAAAGATAAATTCGCGTCTCTAGTCAGTGGGCATATGTTTGTGTACTGCACTGATTTCCTCTTTCAAAACTCGTCCTTTCCCCGCCGCATTCATGCGTTATGAAAATCCTGCATTATCTAGTATGACTTACCTATGTTCTTGTTATCCAGAAGCGCCTTGAAATAAGGAAACAACTCTGCTGTCAGTTTGTCCCATTTCAAGAGCCACAATGCGGTTGAAATGCTATGCAGTCATGTATTGCAGATACTGTGTCAATTTCCGAGCAGACACTTGTGGAGCAACTGTGTCATCCATGATGGAATTTTGAATTATTAAAAATAGTGTCGAAGAAAACACTCATTCCGCCCGGTTTATATGTTCCTGTTTTAAGAAGATTATGTAGATGTAGTTTGATATGAAGCCAGATCTCAACTGAAAATGACGCATATAATTTGCTATCTGGCCTATTCATATATTAGCAAAGTCTTCCTGACATCCTGATGATCATATATATCAAGTAGCTACCTAAGATCTTGATCATCGTCATTCGAATCACAGCAGCAGCAGCAGCAGCAGCAGCAGCAGCAAATTTCCCATAACAGTAGTGGAGCTTCTAAAGGAGCCAGGGCTGCATACAGTGATATAGCGCGCTCGAGATTCCTCGTTTTCGTACCTGTCCGTGCCTCCATATTGCGCTGAGAATAGATATCTTGAGGTCTTCAATAGTCTCGTGAAATATATTGCTTGTTAGTGAAGTGTAAAGCCATTCCAAAGGAGAGGATGCCATCTCCTTGTCGAACTAGGTCTAAGCCAACCTTGGAGCGATATCATTGTATTGACTTTAGAACAGCTGATATCGAGACTGCTCCATAGTTTCGAAATGCCAGCTGGGCGACGGATACCACCTGCGTGGCGTCGCTTTGCCTAGAAAGAAAATGGAAATAAGACAGAGAAGTTTCTATTCGAGGAGGTACTAACTTCCAATGAAATCAAAGGAACTGTTCCATATCTATCGGAATCCGTATGCTGTCCTTTGCGGGATAGATAGACGCTCCCATCGTTCGTTGTGGTGACTGTCCACTGCGTCCCAAGGGGGATTCTCATCTATGCGTCTCTCCTGTTGTTAATATTGTTTAGTAGTTGCCCTGGAAAATTTTCGAAAGCAAGATGGGACATACATCTCTATCCGATACTGCAGTCCGCCAGATGATACTGGCCCGTGTCTCAAATTGCCTTCGTTGTGAAATTTGTGCATAATTAAACGAGAAACGCTGTAAGCAGCCCAGAAGTAACAACCTAAACCCCCGACTCTAAGATCCGATTAGATTACATCATAGATCCGGATCGGCATAAATCGGCCGCCCTTCGTCGATAATGAAGATGAAGTCATGCCGCACTTCAGTGTATCCATCGATAGTCATGGAATTGCTCGGCCAGAGATTGCGTCGCAGACTTTTTTTTTAATTATCCCGCTTTGCTATAGGTATAACCTTTTTTCCCCTGTCGGAGTCAAGAAGTCGGCATAAGAGATTAGAGAGAATGGTCTTTCGCTGATGCAGGGGTTCCGCGCATGCTGGGTCAGGTTGACAGACTGATTGCTGGCAGTTGCAGAGGGAGCAGCAGAAGCATCAGATGGATTCTGAACCTGAGATGCCCAGAGAAAGCACCTCATTCTGTGACAGGGGTTGAAGGCTGTAAAGATATCATCATCAGATAGATCTATGCTCGTCAAGGAGACGGCAAGTGTCTGTACGGCTCGATCTCAGGCATGGCATCACCCTCCACCGTTTGCCATTTGTTCATAACAACATCGAATCTGGAAGACAAAGACCGGTTTCCAGAACACTGCGTCCTTATCTATAGCTCGCCCATTCTTCGTATATGTAAAATAAAAAAAACCAGCCATGGCGCGGCACTGTCCACCCTGGATAATCTCAGCGGCGGATTATCATGGCAAGAGAAGATGGGTCAGGGAGCTCGAGTCAAGAGTGACAAGGCCGATCTTCCGTGCCGCCTTCCATCTCTCCATCTATAGATGGCACGTCAGGTTATATGTATATGCAATATATAAAAGTATGGTATATATGTGAATATCCCGAACCGATGAATGAAGCAAGCAGTGAAAGGCGGAGGGACGGAAGCAAGGAAATATAAACTAGTGAAGGATATATATATTTTAGCCATCATTGTCATTGTATTAAACGGGAAGCGTTCTGGGAATGACTGTCTTTCCCTTGAGCATTGAACACTTCTCCCAGCTGTTGAAAGAAAGAAAGATGTGTTTTTCAATGATCCTTGCTTTGCTCGGACTCCTGTCTCTCCTTGTAACAAACAAGTCAGAAGCGGCCTGTCCGTCAAATCGGAGGCCCCAAAGTTCCTGATTATGGACATGTACGACTGGCAGGTAAAGGAGCTTCTCGAGGAAGTAGATAGTTAATGCAGTCGAGAGACAAAGTATACATCCATCCACATATATAGATAAGACACAAGGTGTGTTCTATACGTAGTAGTGGGACACCGTGTTATGGACCTTACCATATAAAGGCCGGATAATTATAGGACCGAAGGAAGGAACTGATCGGCACGTGACTGACCCTGATCACCTTGATCACCTTGATCACCACGATCACCACGATCACCATGATCACTATGATCACCAAGACTCAGGGAAAACGGCATGTATATAATGACGCTCCTTTCAGACAGAATCCGACCCTCGTGGTCGACTCACATAGCAACCTGTCATATAGACATTGCTAGTAACACAGGCTTGTTCTTACTATTATATTGCTCACCCCCTTGTTTCTTGTCTTCAAGATAAACCAACGACCCCTTTAGGTCTAGTTATCTAGGCCTGTCGTTACACTTCGACCACCTTTCTTGCAGGAAGCAAGGCGTGTTGTGGGCATCCGAGAGATTGCAAGCATGGAGGGGCATATCTCCACCCAGGAACTGGCCCAAGCGGTAAGGGCCCTACAGGAGCAGATTCAGCAGTTACAGGAGCAGCTACAGGGACAGGTCAATGAGAATATGCGGCTGCGAGAGCAGGTGGGATACCTTGGGCACCCAACACACCCAAATGAGAGCAACACAAGGCAGACAATCGATCCCAATCAAGATTTGACCCAGCGGACCAAGGTGGCCAAACCAGACCTCTTTTACGGAGAAAGGAAGAAGCTCCAGATGTTTATTTCCCAGCTGGAACTCTACTTCTTCTTCAACGCGTCAGATTTCCCGGATGAAGACAGAAAGGTTATGTTTGCAGCAACCTATCTTCGAGGCACGGCAGCTCAATGGTTTGAACCCTATCTTCGAGACCGAATGCAAAAGACGCCAGAGGAACGTCGACCAGAAACCAATGATGTATTCAACAGATTCTCTACCTTTGTGGCTAAGATGAAGCAGAACTTTGGAGACCTCAATGAAGTCCGGAAGGCTACCCGCACTATCATGACAATCCGGCAAAAAACCTCTGTTGCAGCCTATACCACAGAATTCCAACAAGCCGCGGCATATCTAGGTGACTGGTCAGACAGATCGCTCATGGAACACTACTATCGGGGATTGAAGGATGAAGTCAAGAATGGACTAATGATCCATGAGGACCCTAAGGATCTGAATACGCTTATCAACCTGGCTATCAAGATTGACAACCGCCTCTTTGAATGTCGCTACCAAGCCAATACCCCGCGACAGAGCAACCAGCGGCATACTGGAAATGGAGGAGATGCCATGGAACTGGACAGCACCAACCGGAAGAACTCCCAGAAGGATAAGCCCAAACAGTCCGACAAGAAGCCTCGAGGACCCAACCCCAACTGGACTGAGGAGCAAAAGAAACGCTATGAGCAGAAACTATGCATCCACTGTGGAAAGAATGACCATATGGGATGGAAGTGCCCCAACAAGCCCAAAAAGGAAGAGAAGAAGCAAGCCGCTGCCACACAGAAGAAGGAAGAAGACCACGCTGCCTACCACTGGACCGCCTGTTACGATGATGATTGCTGTATCCATCGATCTGAAAGGAGCGTCATTATATACATGCCGTTTTCCCTGAGTCTTGGTGATCATAGTGATCATAGTGATCATGGTGATCATAGTGATCATGGTGATCGTGGTGATCAAGGTGATCAAGGTGATCAGGGTCAGTCACGTGCCGATCAGTTCCTTCCTTCGGTCCTATAATTATAGAATACCCCGTGGAATCGAATGCCTTCCACGTGGTTTGCATCGCCATCTATGGATAAGTACTGTACTATACCATACATACTGCACAGTAAATAGGTACTTAGTCATCACCGATGGGATGAAACATTGGCTGGCCTGGAACCTATGGTGTGCATCTTGCCATCGGGAATTTCTCCTCCACGCGGGTTAAAATCTAAGCTCAAGGGTAATACTAACCCCCCTCTCCCCCCCCCCCCCCCCCCGGACACGAACCACGGGATACGTAACCAATAATCCATGGATACAGCATATCAGAGACAGAGCTAAGATCCTAGGTACCAGAGAGATTCTACTTACTTACTGTACTCCGTACACAGGTACAAGTACAGTACATCTACAACGCAATAATTAAGTACTGCGGGGTCCGGTCCGGGGAGGAAGAAGTCGGAAAACTTGAAAGGACACTCGGGAAATCACTCCCCCGAGCCCGAGCCAGAGCGTCCTGTTCTGTCTGAGGATGGAGGACGAGTCGATGACGAAACCCCGCATATACCATGCTTTATTTAGTTCATTATTATCCTTAGGTAGTAGGTAGGTAGATGAGCGTCAAGTCAATAATTATCCAATTATTGATTGATCTTGCAAAAAAGCCCAAATTGCCGAAATTGCACGAAGAACGAAACGGCCCCCCGCGTGACACTGACACTGACACAGCAGCACAAAAAAGAAAAGGTTGCGCCGGGCGGCCGGGAAATTCTGAAAGGAATAATAATTGCTGGAGGAAAGGGGAAAGAAAACCACAGAGAGAGAGAAAGAGAGAAAGAGAGCCCCCGCAGACAGACAGAAATAATAATAATAATAACGATAATATTATAATAATTATGATTATTATCATGGACGGTCGACCGTCACGCGGAAAGGAACTCCAGACCAGACCAGACCTCTCCAAACCGGGGACCTCCAGACACTCCACAGACAGTACTCCATGCTCCGTACTTATGTACTCCGTAGATTTAGAACCAGATCCAGAACCCACCCCCCCCCCCCCCCCCTTCCTCTGTACTGTGCCCCGGAGTCCAGAAGTCCGGACGGAGCATGGAGATTGGATTGGAGAAAAGTCCGCTGAGTGACACATGACCCTAGTGGAGAAAAGAAAAGGCGGCGGGGAGAACGAGAACGAAAGGACCCCAAAAAAACCCGATTCTCCGGAGGCCAGGTCATGATTTGAGCCTGAACTGAAAGTGGACTTGAAAGTCATCCCATCCTGTCACTGGTCAGCCTGTCAGCTGGACGGTTGGACGGTGTACAGTAGATCGGCGAACGGCCGACCCTCGGTCCGCGACGCCAAGTTGGATAAGTCCACTACTACGGGGTACTACAGTATCCGCACGGAATAATTTTGGAAAAACTCGGCGACCGTCGCGACGGCCCCGGCCCCGCGCGGTCTTGTTTCTTGGTCTTGGTCAGAGTGTGGCCCTTGCACCACATCACATCACGTGAGGTTGACTCAAGGATCATGCGGAACCGGAACCGGGGTCCGGGTCCGGGTCCGGAACGGGGAGCAGGAGCAGGAGCAGGACTTCGTGTTCCGAGTAAGGTTCAGTTCTCCGCAGAGACAGAGAGAGAGAGAGAGAAAACGAGCATCTATCTTCTATCTTGAGGACAACGTAACGAAGAGGGAGACAGTCATATATACGGAGCAAAAGGGATATATATCAAGTCTACACAGTGTGAGGAGCAAGCCCGTCATGGACTTCGACATGATGACGAGCGGCACCGCACCGCACGGCAACCAGACACGGGACGGCACGGCACGGCCACGGTGCGGTGCGGTGCCGAAGCCCCCCTCTCGTACGATTGCATCATCCATTCCCGAGGCTGATCCCGAGGACGGAGAAAGCGCGGCAGCACGGCGTTCGCGCGGGGCCGGCCGGGATCACGAGATGGCCGTCCGGAGAGACCCCGGGCTTGGCGCTCCGACATTTTCCGCGCCTTGCCCTTGACCCGGCGGTGGCCTGAGACGGAGTCCGATGTCTATGCTGGAGGTTCCGACTAAACTATGCCTGGAATCAGGATCTACAGGGCGTACGCTGGAGATGGCCTACACGCGGTGGCGCCAAGATGGATGCGACAGACGGAACGGTATGTGAACACGCGCAGCGTGAACGCAGTTCAATACACAGCAAGCTACCAGTCCTCAGAGTACCCTCAAAGGCAACAGAGTGATGCTGTAAACACAACAGCCAGATCCACCAAAGCAGCTCAAACATGCACAAAGCCATGTTTCCAGACCCTGCCTCGTAACCGACATCAAAACAACTCGGATTAGATAGCAGTCGCAGCGACAGACAGACCCGCTAGTTCAAAATTAAGAAAGGAAAATAAGGCCAAACATCCAGTAACAATTAAAAAAAAAAAAAAAAAAAAAAAAAAAAAAAAAAAAAAAAAAAAAAAAAAAAAAAAAAAAAAAAAAAAAAAAAAAAAAAAAAAAAAAAAAAAACTTCCGCGCCCAATACCTGGAGATGAGAAAATCCATCCCATGTCAGTTCTCCTTTTGAAAAAGTCTGGTCCCAAACACCAGTTCTTCGTTTTTTTCTGTTCGCCATATATTCGCTCCATGTTTCCGTTTCCCGGTCTGTCAATCGACCCCCCAATGACCTTTGTTTTTTTTTCCCCGTCGTAGCCCTTCTGCACCCGCGGGCAGATCCGTTACAGCACAAGTGATGACAAGTTAGTAATACAATTAAAGTGGAGAACTTCAGAAAATGGAAGAAAAAAAAAAAAGAGAGAACAGAAACGTCCAGGTGGCTGCAAACCAAGACGACATGGGAAATGACCCGGGAGGCATTCAGCGTCCGAAGTCAGTCCACACTGTGCTCAGCCAGCCAGTAGGGATGCCAACCCCGGAGGTGGAGATGGACGGCCACTGCTCACAGCTGCAGCCATCGAGGAAGGCCAAAACGTCGTCGCCACCGAGGCTTGCATACCACATGGCGTTGTCTGCTCCGTCATAAGCCAGGGGAGCCGAAGCTGCCGGGTAGCCGACCGAGCCTGGCGGAGGCAGCATCGAGAAGCCGTGCGGCGCGGCCGCGCTGATCGGAGGAAGGGATTGAGTGTATGGAGGCGGCGGTGGCTGCGGGCGAGAGGTGAGCCACGAGTTGAGGGGCTGCAGGCGGTTCGTCGAGTTGGCAAGGTATTGGGACTGGGGCTGGCTCGTCGGGGGAGACGCGTACGACCCGGGTGACGTGAGGGAAGGCAGACTGGGGGACGTCGTGGCAGGCAGCGGACCATGAGGATGGTGTTGCAAGGACGGCAGAGAGTACGGGGGTTGGGACTGGAGTGGTCGACCGGTCGGCACGGGCAGGCTCGGTCGGCGGTCGAGCTCTGGCCTCGACCGATCTCCGTCCGGGCCAGATGGGAGCGGCGGCACGCCGTGGACAGGGCTGTTGACGGGCACCCACGACTCTCGTCGGCCCCCGGCGCCGTCCAGCGGGGGTTCCACCGCATCTCCAGATTCGCTCTTGACCGCGTTGCTGCCGGTATCGCTGGCCGTCACCCCTCTGTCGCCCAGGGGAACGGGGGCGCCGGTGCTGTCTTCTTCCGCGCCGCCGGCGTCCGGGAGCTGGTCCTCGATATTGCCAAAGTCCAGGAAGAGCTTCTCCAGCAGCTTGAACTCCTCCAGGCCGCCTCCCGGGCCGCCCTCGCGCACCGGCCGAACTCCATTCGTGCGGGCGTCGATGCCCTCGGAACCGGGCATCATGTCCCATTTTCGCGAGTTTCTCTTGAAGTCCTTCTTGACCTTGGTGAAGTAGCTGTGGAGACGATTGATCGTCCGGAACCAGCCAACGGCCATTCTCAGTCGAGGCCGCATCTCACGCAGGATCTCGAGCGACTTGCGCGCCTGCGCCGGCCCCTGGCTGCCAGCGTCCGGTGTCGCTGACCTGCTGCACATGTAGCCCTCCTGGTCCATGTGGCTGAAATGGGCCGCGTACACCCCGATGAAAGCGGCGTTGTATATGGCGAAACCGACGAGCGGGTTCTCCACGAGGACACCGCGCTCGTGGCATGTGACCACGAGATCGGTCATCTGTCTCGCAGCCTTGAACAGCTCCCGGGCGCTGTCTCTCCAGAAGCCTTCCGGGGTGCTGTACTTGTCCATGGGGAAAGTCGGTTCGTCCAGGGGCCCAACAGGCTCGCTGCACCGAAGAGGCAGGAAGGGAATGTAGGCCCGGTGCAGCACGATCACCGACAGAAAGTAGACGACGTGCATCACCGTGTATGCCGCCAGAGAATGCTTGTACATGATGTGGGTGTCTGTGTTCCTCTGGGAATACTGTAGATTGCGCGAGAGGCCGTCCTGGAATTCTGCCAGCATACTCCGTAGTTTGGTGAAGCGAGAGTCAGGATGCCACGGTGGATACTGCTCGGTTCTGCCGCCACGGTTAGTGTCTCGCCGGCTGCTGCAAAACAACGAGACTGTTCTGGGGACGAACCTTCTACCCCCGGCACAGGACCACTTGGCAATGCTGCCCCAGATCCTGATGATCCGGATCACCTTGCTCAAGACCGATTCTTCCGGGCCAACTTCCCACCTGTCGATATCACTGTCTCCCGAGTCGTTCCGCTGTCCGGCGGGCGACCAGGATTTCGAGTCGGTGGAACCGTTCGAACGGAGCTTGTCGTCTCCAAACCCACCGATACTCTGCCGCAGGCTCGGGATCTGCATGCCCTGTGCGTCGAAGCTCTGAGGGCGACGGCCCGAGCTGCTGTTCAGGCGCGATGTCCGGACCCGTTCTCCAAAGGCAAAGGCGTTGTCACTGGGCAGCTGGATCCCCAGGTCCCGCACCTTGATCATGCGGGGTCGATACTTGCCGCTGCTCAGGCAGCGGTCCATGATGAAGCAGGCCCAGAACGTCCGCCGCTTGGTCTCCTGCGCGATCACGTCGTCCGAATTCTGCTCCTTGGGCTCCTCTCTCCGGACGATGCCAAAGTGCTCCGCCTCCGTCTTCAGCGCGGGCGACCGGTTGAGATCGCGCGGGGATATGTCGTTCTCCAGCTCGAACGAGAGGCCCATGGCCTGCGAGAGCCTGATGGCGATGCCGACGTAGACCCAGGCGCTCTTGCCGCGGCACATGCCCCATTCGTGCAGGGCAAGCATCAGGAGCGCCTGCACGCGGGTCAGATCGGGCACGGCGAGACTCGCCCCGTCCGCGCCCGCGAGACGGCTGCGGAGCGCATTCGCGTAGAATTCGGACGCCACGAGAGGGTTGGAAGGGCTGCTCGGCGACGGAGGGGAATGGTAGGCGACCAACTGGGGATGGAACCGGGCCGTGAGCGCCAACACGCCCAGCAGGATCAGCGGCGACGGCTCCGGCCTGGGGCCCGGACTCTGCGAGCTGTCCGCACCCGTCTGTCCATCCGCCTGCGACGCGGACAGATGGCGGATCTGGCTGAGGAAGGTTGCGGGATGGAGGAACGGGAGGACGGTCGAGAAGTGCGACTGGAACAGGTCGAACAGCGTCTCCCACACCTTGACGGTGAGGATCGACGAGTCCAGGACGTCCAGGTTCGCCTTTGCGGAATCTCGTGCGCTCGATGCGGATGTGCCCACCGTCTTCCTGGAACGCTGCCTCTTGGGGCTGTCCCACTCGCCGTTCCGATCATCTCCGTCGGTCGCGGTGCCAAAGTCTCGTTTGGCCGCACCGCCGCCGACCCCGATCGCGGGCGTGGGATAGACGCATTCCCTGCCCGACGACTCGCAGGCGCGACAGGTGGTGTCGATGCCGGCGTTGACACACTTGATCTTGCTCCGCCGGCAGCGGGAGCAGGCGATGCTGGAACGCATTTTGGACGCGGGACGGTCGTTCGGACCCTCCACGGTGATGGAACGCACTGCGATGCCGCTGTTCGAGGACACGTTCTGCGGCGACGGACGAGGATGGCTCTCCCGAGGCTGGCTGGGGGGGGGGGAGCCGGACTGCGTCCACTTGACCGTCGTCGGCGCTGGAGCTGGCCAGCCTCGTCTCGGCAACCTCCGAGGGGCGACCCGGGTTGTGGATGGAAAAAGAAAAAGAGTCGAAGCAACAGACGGTCAACGAGAGGAGGGAGCCGGGATGGAGGGGACAGAGAGGAAGAGAAAGGAGGAGCTCGGGGCGCACCGCAGCAGACGTGTGATCCGGGAGGGACTTGGGGTGCAAGAGTGGAGCGGAGAGGCCGCCGAGGACGGTCGCCCGGCGTAGCCGGTGGGACACAGGCAACAGCCAGGCGCGCGCGACCGGGAAGGGACGGGTTTGCTGGGGAGTGGCCGCCTGCCGCTGGTGTGTTGTTCTCGAGGGAGGGAGACAAAGGGGAGCAGAAGACGAGTAAGACAAAGGATGCGCGACACCGACCGGGGGGGTTTGGCTCTGCTACCTGCAGCGCATCGTGGAGTCAAAGGAAGCGGGATATGCAAGGACGCGCGACCGAGCGACGGAGCACAGGGTGGAGACCTCCGTGACCCGAGATTCCCAGCGATTTTGAGGGGGAGCGCAGATCGGCAACGGTCCCGACCGGGCTGGGGGAGGAGGGGGGGGGGGGGGGGGGGGGGGGGGGGGGGGGGGCAGCACGAGGACAGGGCGAACGGCGAAACGTGGTGACAAAAAGAAGAAGAAGAAGCAGAGAAGAAGGACGCGCGATGCAGGAGATGGGGAGATGGAAGAAAGGCGAGGAGGAGACGAGGAGACGAGACGACGAGGCAGGCCGGAAGCCGGGGAAGAGCCGCTCACGGGGGCCGCGGGGAGCAGCGCCAGACGCCGGGAACCGCTGGAGCAGCGCCGTCGAAGCCCGAGGATCGGTCTGGCCGGCCGTGCTCGTCAACGCACACGACGTTCTACAAAACGTGATGACGGTGGTCGAGCAGCTCTGGAGACGGACTGGAGAACCGTCGGGCAGAGAGAGCGAGCGTCGCGATCGTCCGCCAACAGCAGGCCTCAGCCGCAGGAACGGAGGCGTGTGGAACGTGGAGGGCAGAGATCCGACGACGAACACGGTCAGGACCAGAGGACTGAGCTACTACACCCGACGTGTCGCCTGTCCTACGGCTGAGCAACACTCCGTCCCGACGGCGACGCGCCTCTACCCCGGCCAGTCGTCCGGAGTCCTTGCGTCGAGGCGATTACATATACCACGCCGCACAGAGGCCCACCGGTGGCATGCCTTTCCCCGTGTTTTTATGATCATCATCATGTCCTTCTCGCGTGGAGCGACGTACCACCGACCTGTCCATACAGACGGTCAGAGTGTCTATCAGGCCTGTCACCCCCGAGTGAGCATCATCATCGAGTCTGGATGGCTGCTGCGCTCGCATCCTCTCGCTGGGCCCGGTCCCTGCAGCGCGTGGCCGTTCCCCTGGCTCTCGGCCCCAGCTCGTCCCGATCGGCAGGCCTCCCTCGTCTCCCTTGGGCTTCGCAGCCTCCCACATCCTTGAGCCGAACCAGCGGATGCAACGGTCGACCTCTGCAGATTCCTTTTCCCTTTCTCTCTCTCTCTCTCTCTCTCTTTTCTCCGTCTTTACCCCCCCCCCCCCCCCCCCCCCCCCCCCCCAATGGCTCCACCCTCCCCCCGGGAATACAGGTGTCTGGACGGCACAGCCGCCACGCAGTTACACTGGGGGAAGCGGACTCCCGTTGCAGGGTCGCCCGGTGTCAGGCCAGTCGCATGGGACGCCCGTCCTTCCGGCAGGCCCGAGGGCTGAGCTGGGCAGGAGGACACAGAGAGAGTCCCCTTCAGCCGTGTGTGTCTCGTCGGGTACTGCCGTCCGGCCCCGGCGCGTGCTGCCATGGCCTCCGTGCGCACTCCCGTGCCAGCGCGCTGATTGGCCGTCACGCGCCGCCTTCTCCGCAGGCGTCTCGTCGCGTCGTTGTCCCGAGGCAGGTGCGGCGGTGGATAACCCCGCAAGTCGCAGGAGCTGCCTGGCGCCTGCCCTGCCGGTCGCGCCCGCACCGCCGGTCCTGCCCTGTCTGGCCGCCGGTGGCCGCTTCCTTCTCGAAGTCGCCGGGACACCTGCCTGGACGGGTGCCGACGGTGCGAGCGATGGCTGGCCTTTCAGCCGCCCGACAGCACCACTAACCTGACCACCCTTCTCCCCCGCGCCGTCGCAGTGGTCAGCAGGTTGGCGAGTCCAGCCCGACCGCCCGTCGACGCACATGCACCCGTGCCCATCGGCCCTCTCTGGGACGGGAGCTCCTGTTGCGCCGTGGTTTGTAAAGAAAATGTCCTGCCTGAATAAGGTTCCAAGACCGCTCCATATCTCCGTCCCGTCCTCCGGATATCCTCTCCGTATCGAGGCAAGATGCGGAGAGCCCCGTGCGAGACGGGACCGAGGCACGGGACAGAACAAGCTTGTTTGTTTTCTTCTCTTGAATTCTGATCGCATGGCATACCCGCGAGCCGCGGTCCGTGGGCCTGGGGAGCCGGGGGGGAGGGCGCCCAACGCATCATGCATGCCATTTTTCATGCCATTTTTTTTTCAACCTTGCTCCCTTCGCCGCTGTGACGGTGCTCTCCAGTCAGGTCACCTGTCACGGGTGCGCCTCCTGTCCATCAATCATGATGTGTGCTAGACTTCTTTCCCTAACCGACTTGCCTTGCTTACCCCGCGATTTGTTATTGCCGAGCGGTCTACTACTGGCTCCTTCCCAATCCAGTCCCACATCCGTCTCCGTTCCGCGAGTGTGGCGGACAAAAAAGTACGGAGTATTCGCCGTAGGTCTGTCGGGCCTGCTCAGGTCAGGTCTCGTCGGGTCGGGTATCTACCTACCTAGCTAGCACGTGTCTGCCAGCCACCTCCATTCGAATTTGTTCTTTCTGTACAGAGTACAGACGTGCCTCGGTAGTAGGAGTTCTTCTGTCTGTTACAGACCATCTATCTACCTACCTATCTATCTATCTGACTGCCTGATAAAAGACTCGTAACTGATGCTACTGCAGGTATATACTGTACATACTGTACAGTATACATATGTATGTATGTATGTATGTACAGGTACTGTATATATACATATATACCTTCATTATAGATTAGATTTTATCAGAGTCTTAAATCCTACTTTTTCTTTCCCTTCATCCCCTCCCCGTTCTCCACCCACCTTGAAACCGCCTAGTAAAAACAAACTTAAAGAAGTTGGTATGTACAGTACAGTACACGCACTTCGCCAGGGACGGAAGCGGATAGAAGATAGAGATCCTTCAAGATCCAGATCATATTTATATATACATATGCAGAAAAGGCAGTAGTAGGAAGAAGATGGACGATGATGATGATGATGATGATGATGATGATGATGATGATGATGATGATGGACTATGATGAAGACCACGGGCGCCAGCGCAATTCTACACCTTTTTTTTGTTTTTTTTTGTTTTTGTCAGCCATACACTTACGGAGACTAGAGTAGTAGTATTATACATCTGGACATACTGGACATACATTGCCATAATGAACAACCAAAAAGAAAGAAAGAAAGAAAAGGGAAAAAAAGAATACCCTGTTGTGTGAGAATGACGTGCTAGTTAATTAATTGGGGGATAGGATGTACAGAACGTTCCTCTTATATTTATTATTTCGTCATCTCTTTAATCTTTCAGATGAGACAGGATAGATTTCTATGCATGTACAGTACCATACATCACCTAAGGTGGGTAGATAATATATGATACATCTATCCAGCAAAGTAAGCACCAGATCGAACCAAGCAAGCTTGACGAGAAAATCAATCCGGCTTGAGATTTGAGTCAAGTTATCCACTTAGTATCCAAGGCACAACAGCTACTTGAATCAAAGGAAGAAGAAGATGCAGAATAAGAGAATCAAGTGGAAATAAAAACAACTCTGTGGACAGAATTTAGAAAAAAAAATATTGTGATTGTTGCTGTTGTTGTGATTTTCCGCATGGATAGAGGCACGTATGGGTTAGATAGGTAGGTATGGAAAGTAAGTGTGCCTGCTCGCTGTTGCGACCCCGGGTGCAGGTCAAACTCGTCTTTTGTCTCTTTATCCTTTTTTTTTCTTTTTTGTCTCTTCGAGAAAATGAAATTGAAATCAAATTTCGATCAATGGTTGACAGAACGGAAGAAATGGAAGAGTAAGAAGAAAAGAAGAAGAAAGCGGCAAGTGATAGATTGACGGACTTTGATCCGATAACGTATCGTACCGTACTGCAGTCTAGAAGAAAATCAAGCAAGTAAAGGACTCAGCGGGGGTATTTACAGCAGAACGTAAACCAAAACAGAACAACCTCCAGTAATAATAATACAAGACAGTTGTTCCAGAAACGTATGGTTATGGCCGACATCAGCCGGATAAAGAAATGGAATATAACGGTCAGGGTCGGACGGCGACAGGCCTGAAGGTGATTTCCTTTTCTTTCACTTCATACCGAATGTCTATGGAAGTAGATAGCCCAGCGAAGAATCCGTAGACAGAGCAAAGATAGATAGATAGGTAGATAGGAAACAATCTGTGGGGTATCGTATCTGGTGGGTATCCAAGGAGCAGGCGGTGCTAAAATAGACTGTTGTTCATGTGTTTCGTGTTGGAAAGATTGTTCATTCGGCAATTACGCCGCGACCTCACTCTTGGTGGGGTAGAACCTAAATAATGGACGAGATGGGTTAGAGGCGCTTGTTCAGATAGGTGTTGCTTTGAGCTTCCTAGGTTAGGTAGGTACTTACCAAGCGGCGACGGCGATGATCAGGTACAGAGTCATCAATAGGACTCCTTCGAGCCAGTGTGACTTTCCGTCTGAAATGAGGTAATTGACCTGGGAGTGGATTTGTCAGTTACTTGGGTGCGTTGGCTTGGGACCGCTCCGGAAGGCGGCAACGTACCAGGAGCACGGCGACGAATAGAAGGATGACCTGGAAGCCATCGAAATAGAGAGTCTGTGTATACCCGTTAGCAATCAACCAGTGCTTGTTTTGATATTCCTAGGTACCACGCATACCATGTCGTCATTCCCTGAAAAAGGTAGGTATACATGTCAGTGATGAGCGGCCAACTGGATGGCAATGCGTCAAAACTCACCGATCATCCATCCGATCACGACAGTAAGGGGCAGGACGAGCAGAGCGATCTGCATGCTGGACCCGACAGCTACGCCAATGGCAAGGTCCATCTTATCTTTGCAGGCAACAGTAACGGCGGTCGCGTGCTCTGCGGCGTTGCCGACGATTGGGAGAAGAATCAATCCGACGAAGGTCTCCGAAATGTGGCCCCTCGATGTGATCGCATCGATCGAGTCAACCTGGGTGCGCGCCGTCAGTAATCGTGCTATCGTATATAAACTTGTTACAAGGCGTACCATGAACTCTGCGCAGAGGGCGACCAGGACCGTCGACGCAGCTAAGGTGAACACCGCAACCCAGATGTTGAGCTGAGGTGTCTCCGGCTCGTCTTCAGCAGGCTCGGGTATCTGTATCTGGACCTGCTCGGGTCTTTGTGCACCAAGAGTGGCAGTCATTTGGCCGATCTGGGCGATGCCTTTGCTCGCGTCTCCCTCGGAGATTTTGTTACTTCTCTTCTCCGATTTGGGGCTTGGCCGGTTGTACATCTCGGTGTGTGACTTCAACTGGAAGAACAGATATGCTCCATACACTACCAGAAGGATGACACTAGTGCCTAGGGTGGTGCAGCTGTGTCAGAGATGCAACTTCGAAATATTTGGGAGAATGGCTTACCTCGCGACAAAGGTGCGATCCCGCTCGCACCAGCTGTAACCCCTCATGTCAGAATCACTCGGTTCCCGCGACGAAAACAAGGCCACCTACCATCAGACCAGGTGTGGAATGCCGTGGGAATAACCAAGCTACCAACTGCCAATGCGAGGAGACTTGCCGCAGTCTGAGCGACAACGACGTTGAAATTCTGTTCAAGCCGGTTCAAGCCGCCAAAGAAGAAGCACATTCCCATGACCAACAGCAGATTAGAGAGCATGCTTCCAATGAGCGACGTCTGGACGATGACGACCTGACCGTCGACTAGCGCGAGGATAGCGACGATTAATTCAACGGCATTCCTGACCTCGTCAGCGTTAGACCCTCAGACGATGCAGGACAAGCGCTTACCCAAATGTCGCGTTCAAGAGACCTCCAATCGTCTCTCCGGTTCTGGAAACCAGTAGTCAGTATAGTGAGCTCTGTGTAGACAGGCAGTGGAACTTACCGTAGGGCTATCTCTTCCGTGGCATAACTCAACATCGCGGCAAGTGGACTGGTGAAATGTCAATTTGATGCCTTCTCATTCGAGATATCGGGACGGTGGTACATTATAGCAATGAAATTGATGACGAAAATCACGACAGGATCGAGATGAAGGTAGTTGACAATAACTAACGGACATTAGTCGGTGACCATCGGGGCATGCAAAATGGGGACTGCGGCTCTCTTACTTCCCACAGGAGCGGCGACCAGAAGGATATTAATCCAGGAATTGAACAGCGTAGCTTTCAACTGCCCCACCACCGTAAACTGCTGCTTGCCTTGATCCGACTTCGAATCCATTAGAGTCAGTGTAACATCATCGTCATTTCTATGCATGAGCTTCGCGAGAGGCCCTCTCCTCTGCCGGGGGCCGTTCCCATCAGCGTCATCTTTCCCTTGCGAGACATTGATGGGTTCATTGCTGTGTGGCGATGGTTCCAGTTCATTTCTGTCATTGTTGACGGTCTCCTCGACCCCCCTGGCGGGATCCATGCCTTCTGCAGGTCCCGGTTCACCCAGGACACTAGTGATCTCCCTCCGCCGTTGCCGCTCTTCTGACGACCGTACGTCTCCTTCAGCGTGAGCAGGGGTCAACCCACTCTCCAGGCGACTCGTCCGGGAACGTTGCGGGTGAGCTCTGAATTTCTTGAATGGGTTGCGGTTTGTAGGTTCTCCCTCTTCATCGTACCACGACAGATATCTAGCGTGGCGCCGATAGATATCTGCGAGGAACGAACAGCATGAGCACGCGTCACAGGGAAGCAACAGGCAGGGCGCCTAGTGGTGAGAGGAGGGGGGATCCAAGACTTACGCATTTTGCCCGAATAAATACTCCCTGAAGCCAGCCAGCGAAGGGTTACAGCAACGACGAAGGAGAGGCCTGAGAGGTTAAAGAGAATAAGAAGGAAACAAAGCGGTCAATTGCGATGGCAAACTTGACTCTATGGGCGTCCAGGTGTGGCGCGATAGGGGCTTATCCACTTCAAGGCGGGAAGTGGACTGCGATAGGGTATGGAGTGCGAGAACGGAGTTGTGGTGGGTGTCCAGGCTTCGCGGCGTCTAACTCGACAAAGGAGGCGCCGTGGTTCCCCTCGCACAGACGATCTGCGAGTTTTTATGCATCAATGGCGATAAAAAATTGTGAGACTCGCCATAGATGATATCTTTTGTTCGATGTCCTGCTTCTCCTGCCGGCTTCGGTGAGGTGAAGTATGACGGAGATGGCTGCTGACGTTGATTCCTTCACCCCCGTTTCAGCGCGGTTGGGCAGACTCCGGACAACCTGTCACAGATGGACACGATCCTGTGCTTCTCCAGGGAACCTTACAGGAATTCCCTGCCAGTCGTGATGTGAGTCGGAATGTCAATAAGGAGTCTCCTCCGTACACAGCCACACAGACTAACACACCTAGCGCCGGCTAGAGGGGTGTCCCTGGTTTTAGGGCCACGGTTCTGGACTCCACCACCGTTGAAAGCGCATGCCGTGGCTGATGAAAGACAGCATCGGCTTCGCAGCGGTGTGCTTTCTTCACGTCCACGTAGTCTGGAGCGCGCAGCCCTACAACATGCTCCTACGTGGTCAGCGGCTGCTCCGGAGATGTTCCATGTGCGCGCCTGGTCAAGGCGCTGCTGGGAGTCCGACACCACCCCAGGATGGATGGATCTCATCTCCTGCGGACCGGAAATTAAAGCAGCCAGACGATCCAGGGCTTGAGCAGAGCTAAGCCCAACCAAGCATGCCGAGTCGCCCACATGGGCGGCATGCTTCTTGGCGAGTTTCTTGGTGGCTTGATTTCTCCAGGCCAGGTGCGCTGATCTTCACACAGAGTCGTCCATTCCTCAGCGCGGGAAGTCGACCCCAACCCGGCCCGTAAAAACATTGGATTCACGATACGCAGCGAATACGCAACAACTATCTTATCTCTGGTTGGAATTACATCACCTGCGTGCCGTCCGTGCAGGGCAGCTAATGTGGCTCGTGCAGCGCCACAGAAATCGTCCGTTTTGGCAAGTGACCAAGTGACCCATCACGAAGAATCTGGCGGACAAGCTGCGAGATACTCCTCCACGGAGTTGCCCAAGGCTGTGATGGGGAGTTGCAGAGAATGACCTGCACCGCCATAATATGTGGCTTGTGCTTGTGCCTATGAGGTACGGAGTACTGTGTACTAGTTAAGATACCAGTGTGGCGCATGCTTTTGAAGGCCGCTGCGTACCCACTACTCCTAGGGACGGAGTAGAAGTTCTGGGAGATAGGTCTCCGTACTTGCGCAGCTAAGGCAGTGCTGCTAGAAAGTCTTTCGCAGAACATACCGCTTTTGTACTCGAAAGCCTTTCTCACCGCTCATTCGTTGGTATCATGGCAGCAGGTTGCTGGACTGCAACATGCATTGCCGGTCAATGCTGACGGCTGTGGCCGCCTTACTCCGTCGAACTCTGTACAATGTTCCCGTGCAATGGGAGGGTCTCGATCGAGGTTTGTCTTTAAGCATGCAGACGTCAGGCGTGGCTGACCATGAAGTATGTTACGAAATCAAGCCATCAAGCTTTGTAGTTCCGCAGAAGAAAGACACCAAAACTGTTGAATGAGGCGGTCCGCTGCGGGGTCTAATATGCCCGCATCCGTCGTCTCGTTTGGCTCCGTCAAAGGGTGCTACCCGTTTCTTTACTAGGACTGTTTCAAGTTGTTAAACGGCAGTGAAACCTATGCTGAAGGTCAAAGGATTGGCGAGAGTTTCTGTAAGGATCGTGGACGGTTCAAGGGAGGGAATTACCTATTAATAATGGCTGTAGACTTCTAGAATGCCTCTAGTCTTTACCACACTCTATATCTCCGTTCTAAGCAGATAGCTCAGTATTAATGCTTCTGTCGTTCCCGAAGTCCCTAAGTCTATCCGCGCTGTATTATTCTTCAAGCTCACACCAGAGGGGTGCTACGAAAACCATTTAGGCTGCTAGCAGGACATTGGTCGCTGCATCGCTGCAACCAATACGTTTTGCGATCCAGGAGGTGGGGGCTATATCTGGCGTGTTATCAGACGTTGGCAATTACCACACTGCTGCAACCTTTTAATTGCTGCCTCCAGGGTGCCAGCAGAGCTTGGGCAGTTTGCAAGTTAATGCAGGCCAACGTGGCCACTGCTTGTCCACGGAGCTACAAGTTCGGGTTTCTACCGAGCACTTGTTTAGTAGGGCGCGTTGGGAGTGGAGCAAATGGGGTTGGAGAATCCTCGTTCGACGGCTAGACGGGTGTTGACATGCTCATCCGTTGGGCTGTGCAGTGAGAGTGCAATTGGACCAAACCTTGTCCTTCATTCACACTCTCTTGCAGAGATAGATTCTTGTAGTCAAGATGTAGTTGTGCAGAATTAGCATATCTGGAGTCTCGGGTATAATTGCCAACCATGTAGCTATATCTCTGCGATATCTTAGTATCTTTTCCGTAGGCGATATCATCGTTTCGGGAATACTTTAGTTTCAACCGATGCTACTGTGCCCCTCGTCCCCAGGTTCTATCAATTACTTGCCTATTGTTCGGTGCCCCCCCCCCCCACCCCCCCGGCGACTTCAGATACTCCGTATATGCCTACTGATGCCGTCAGTAGAGGCGGGTAAGCAACTACGGAGACTGTCCTGGCGGTCCTGCGAATAGTTAGGAAGTAATTTCCGAATTTTCTGGTTCTTGACTGTGTCTTTGGGAATTGTATGTATCATATGAGAAGCTGGATATTTGCGGTTGAGATGTGGAGGATTTAATACCCGACGTCAACGTTGGAACAGGAAATCTTTAGGATCTTCCATGGGCTAGTGGACACCGGTGATATTGTTCTGTTCTTAAAAGTGCTGTCTCTTCCAACATAAGCCAACCTTTTTCCAAAAGTTTCAGACGAAGACTGGCGATTTGCCATTGGACCCATCATAGAAGATAAGCAACTGGTCATCCTCCGTCCTAATTTTTGGCCCGAGTTAACAAGTAACACATGCAAAGAAAAAATGAGGCAATATTTCTACCGAAATACCAGAAGAATTCCAATTCCATGTCGCATTTGCAAACCGGGTCTCCGGTGGTAGGCATATGGAGATTGGTGAAAGGCAGATCGGGGATAGCTCTGGAGGCTGTCAGATCACATGCGTCGATGCGGAGATGATCGTCACGAGACCCGCAGGGACCGAAGGTCACGTGATATTAAACTCACCGCCTTCCTTTCGCGGGCGACTCCGGCGGAGTCCATGGAGGTCCCGCGGCAAGTCGAACATGATCACCGTACATGCTCCCGGTTCCGTGAACACCGCATCCTGGTTCATGGAAGCTTGGAAAGGAGGATGCCTCCACGTGGGCCGGCGAAGGCTTCGCACTTGAGGCAGGTGAGCTCTGCGAGCATAGATACCCTCTCCACGACCCGCTCGCTGGGAACGTCTCATTACGAGCCTTCTCCCGCGCAAAATGAGAAGTCGGCCAAGCAGCCTCCCACAGGTCTGAACCGCCGGCCGTGTTCGCTTTGGGTTCACGATGAGAATTTCTCAAGGGAGGAAATCCTGTTCAACGAGGCCGCGTTCAGCGACACCGGCGTCAAAGTGGGCGATGTCGTCGAGATATTGCCGGTGCGGCCCTCGGGAGATACGCCCCAGTCCCAGCTCAAGCCAGATCCTGCCCCGAGATCTCTGCACGACAGTAATGTTGATCCCAGCCCAAACCTGAGCTCGAGTACGAGCACCAAATTCACTTCCAGTACCCAGAGCCGCTGTTTGTTTGTGGTCAAGCCTCTTCCGCAGGAGATCAAGTCGAAGCACTCGAAGCTAGAAGTCTCGGTGACGAGCAATGTCGCCAATATTTTCGGATTCAAGAACAGATCACAGGTCCTCCTATCTACCGTGGACCGCTCGCAGTGCTCTGCGTCCCATGTTGAGATCTCCTTTCGAGACCAGTACCTGGTGCGGTCCGACATGTGGCGACTGGTCATGTCGGAGCTAGTCGACAAGACCATCTACAAGGGACAGAAGATCCTGTTCATGGGCAGCATCAAGGCGACCATAAAGAACATATTCATCCGAGGAAAGAAAGTCCTATCAGGCTATTTTGCTCCCCAGACAATTCCCGTGTTCCGCAGTGAGTCAGCTAGATATGTCTTATTTATCCAGATGTCGCGGGAGATGTGGGACTTCGACTCGGAGGGGACTGGCGATATCCTTTTCAGTAGAGTGATCAATGGCTTTCTCCCAGAGCTGTTCAAGCGCTGGGCGAACATTGACGCCAAACATCTCGTGACTATCGTGCTCTTCACACGAGTTGAATACGACGTATCGCCTGACAGCGGGCCCCCGGCTCTCAACGTGGAAACGTTGAGGAGGATATCTCACCCCGGTCATGTACCAACACGCGATTTTTATCGGGTCGTAGTAAACGATATGGCAAGCGGTCACTGGACGACTATCTTGGATGAGCTGAAGAAGGATTTCAGGACATTCCTGAGAGACGTCTCAATCCAGAACATTGACAGTGCGGAGACACCTACAACGGAGAATGGAGCCAAAAGGAATGGCCCAACGGCAACTATCGCCGGACGTCCCAGTTCTGCGCTTCGTGGGAACATCCTGGAAGCGATCCACTTAGCTACATCGCACAAGGCATTTGATCATATCGACCGTGACATGCTTCACACCGCGACTTCGATTATCGTCATTACGCCGGGCGCTGGCGTTTTCGAAGTCTCTTACGAGTCTCTAGCTGCAACAACAGAGGCTCTTACGCACCATGGTATCTCCATTGATCTTGTCTGTCTCAGCCCTATGCCCCTTCACTCCGTTCCATTATTCAAGTACCGGAGGCCAAAGGAGCGGCCTTCCAGCTCAGCGTTTAGCGACACACATAGCGCATATTCTTCTTCTGAACTCAATCAGTCCACCACTAGTTTTACGAGAAGATCTGCACATCTTTCCCCCGGAAGCCCTGGGGTTGGGATGTTCTCTCGGCCGGCTTCGAGAGAACGACATGCTGCAAGTTCAACAGAATGGTGCTATGGAATTCCTCATTGGCTCGATATTTCATTTTGGAATCCCGAGACATATAGGGAACGTCGCAGGATTGCAAAAAATGACCCGAATGCTCCAATTCCATTTACGGTCACGAAACAGTCGAAGCTCTTCGTGCCACAGGTGAGGATGTATGAGATCCAAATGATGGGTGTAATGGAAAGCGAGCAGTCAGATATCTCCATTCCTTATCTTTCAGAAGGCAGCCACGGCCTTCCACGAGCCCCAATGGGTCCAAATGGAGCACACGCCGCGAGATTTCCGTTCCCGCCGACCTCGCCTTACAAAGCTCAGCTGAGTGACAGTCTCCGACCAGAGCCCTTTCTCCAGAATGTGACAGATCCCAAGGAGATCACGCTCCCTGCGTCAGCTAAGCACCAAAGAAAAATGCTTAGCTGGATGGACGAGTATGACGACGCAGTTTTTCATCCCTTCCCGAAAGACCGTCGATCCCGGAAGCGCTCAAAACCTAAGAAACTGGCTGAGCCCGAGGTTTCGGTATCTCGTGCACATGACCGTCTCTCTGCAAGGTCAATCACCAGCTTGAAAGAGCACGAAGATAATTCAATAGAACGCTCCTTCTCGAGAAGTCCTCGGACAAATGGTCAAGGTCTATTGTCCGTTAAGAGCGCGGCTCCAAATAAAGATCCATCTCCCAGAAAGCCGGCTATAAAGACAACTCCTGCAAATCGAACCCCAAGAATATCTCGCACAATCAGCTTTGCTCTACGCGGACTTGGACCAGCCCCGCCGAGAGCTCAGGCAAGCACTGAAGTCAATGCTGAGCACGCTAGGGCTTTGCCTATCTTAAGTAAGAAAAAGTCCAATGGGGTATTGTCAGATTCGAAAGGCACCGAGTCACGAAGTCCCTCCACGGAAGACACTGCGTCGATATCCAGTGTGGTTGATCTATCGCAGAGACCCTCGACCCCGAAAAAACAGGTTCAGAACCTGGAGATTACACCATCGAGACCTATATCTATCAAGGTTGCAAATAAGAAGCACTTGGCGGATTCAGAATCGGAGCGACCGGGGATTGACAGCTCCTTCTCGACGACTGCAACAGAGGTGCCATACAATCAAGGTGATCATGTCGAGAGCCACGGTCCATTCCCGATGAAGAGGATCGGACCAAAATTCGACATGACGCTGAACGCTGGTCTACGTGAGGTGTCTCCCACGAACCAATCACCGACAAAGGCCTTGGCCCCATGGGTGAGGCCCGTTAATCCCTCCAATCCTCCGAAAGAAACCTTGCGTGATACCGGCTGGTTCGGGCGCTGGCAGCATGCTTATCCAAGGCCTCCGCAGGTCGCAGTTGTCAAGTGGAAAAGTTTAAAGTCGCCCGCTGTTCTACCATTGACAACGGAAGAATTCCCAACTGTCGACGAACTTGCCTCTGATTATTTGCAAACACCCTATAGAGTCTTCCCAAATGACGACCCTGAGGGCTTTGAAGCGCCGAAAACTCGAGATGTCCTGCTCCGCGAAATGATCGCATTTCGTCTTTCTCATGGCTTTCAGATCGTGGTCGGAAGTGCCGTAGCCGAAGCTTCTGGACAATATGCGCTGGAATCCCTGAATGTCTTTGACAGCAGTAGCCTCGGGAAGGACGGATCTACGATCTTCCTATCAAAGGGGAATACAATCCATCGGCTTGTATGCGTCTCTGGTGGAGAAATCGAGGTCACCAAGTTCACGCGTCGGACGCCGCTTTCCAATAAGCGAGACACTGGCCTTTACTCGCCTGCGATCCGGACGATACTGAGCACAGAGTACGAAATAAGCAACGTGCAATTGGAACCGCCTATTGAAGAATACAATTGGAACTACGCCGACAACTACATAGCTGGCCACAGAGACTATTTGACGAATCCGACCAAACAGCTCCGTTTTTGGCGGGTTCGATATGTTCTGATCCCCTTACGACTTCCTCCGAATTCTCGACGCCACCTTCAGTCGTTCAATGAGGATAATGAGGAAGAGATACATCTCCTGGGTATCAACCAGCTGACCCACATGTGGCAGAAACATAAGTACATTCCGCCGGAAGAGAGACGGTTCCAGTCTGCTGCACACAAGAAGAAGGCCCAGAATCCTCTGAACATCATGTATCAGACTCGGAACCCATCCGAAGTCGTCGCCGCAGAACTCGACAGAATATTGCTCACTGACCCTGGACTCGACAATCCGCCGGCACAATTACTGCCAGACTCCGAACTGCTCGAGAGGTCTAGCATCAGCTTGTCATCGCTGGCACAAATGATACAGGGAGAGAAAGGTGTTCGCATGATGGATAGAAGATGGCACTGGAGGCTACACTATAACTGCTTCATCGGTTCTGAATTGACGACTTGGCTGTTGCAGAATTTCCGTGACATTGACACCCGAGAGGAAGCAGTCGAATTTGGTAACGAGCTCATGAAGCACGGTCTCTTTCAACACGTCGAGAAAAGACACAATTTCAGGGATGGGAATTACTTCTACCAGATCGCCAGCGAGTATCGAATTTCACGACCAGAATCACGAACCGGATGGTTCCCTACGAAGAAGCCAGAAAAGTCGGTTCCGTCGACGCCAGTCGGTGAGAATTCGAAAGATTCTCCAACTAGCGGGCATGCAAGGTCGGATAGTACCGATGACGTCGCAGCGTCAGCGGCGAATACGCCGTCGAAGCAGAAAACAAGGGTTGCAATAATGCTGTCAAAGTCAATGAAGTATGATGTGGATCCCCGGAAAAGATCGAATCGCCCTGAAGTTATCGATCTCCACTACGACCGGCTGCACAACCCAGACAACTGCTTCCATATCGAGCTCAGCTGGATGAACGCGACTCCGAAGCTGATTGAAGACGCGGTCGCGTCATGGGCTTCGACGGCAGAGAAGTTCGGCCTTAAGCTCGTGCAGGTGCCCATCGCTGAAGCGTCGGCCATCACCAAGACGCATCCATTCAGAAAACCATACCGCGTAAAGCTCAAGGTCGAGCCTCCTAGTGCACCGATTCCGACAGTTTACACTTCGACTTCGTTCGCACAGCAAGGCACGCCTGATAAACATTACTTCCAGAAGGCAATATTGAAGAAGTTCGACTTTGTCTTGGACTTTGAGGCGTGGAGCGCTTTCCCTCCTGACGTCGAGGTCTCCTATTCCTGGGGAAAGCCAGATTACCGTTATCCGCAGTACATCCACCGATCTGGCTGCCTGCTTGCCCAGATCACCGACGAAGGAGACTTTCTCTTCCTCGCAAACCGACTCTTCAGCACCAAGGGCGCCGCCGGCAGAGGAGACGCGGCGAAGTTCGATCGCGGCACCGACCGCACAGAGCAATACCGATCGCGAGCACCATCCACCTACGACACCCTGGACCGTCACTCCCCGCGACTCTCCCCACTGGTTCGCCCCGTGCCTGAGGGCAGCAGCCCCGCCCCAAGCGGCGCCGCACACAACATCATCGACGCTGCCAACCTCTACCGCACGCCCGAGCAGATCAAGAACGAAGTCGAGGAGTTCTGCAACGACGCGGCCAAGCTGGAGCAGTTCTACAACGAGGCCCTGGCGCGGCCCACCTCAACCCGGGTCGGACCCACGACGGCGCCTGCGACGATGGACTCGTCGATCCCGTCCCTGGAGCTTCCCGCGAGCGTGGTGGGACCGCAGGCCTTTGGTTCGAGCTCGAAGCCGCCGACGGAGGTGGCCTCGTCTGTGGATGCGAGAACGACGCAGCAGCCACAGCAGCAGCAGCAGCAACCGCAAGAAGTCAGTAGCAGTGTCAAGGACAGCCCGAGGAGTCTTCCACGGAGTGGCGACCTTAGACCGATCCCTTGAGAAGTTTGATGAGAAAAAAAAAGGATGCGATGCGATACCCCCGCCCGATGAACGAATATCTTGATTCATTGACAAGTAATTGTTATGAGTCAGTCCGTCATGATTCATCGTATGAAATGAATTTTCTTCATTCCTTTTTGGGCCTCAGCTGAATGTTATGGATAGTTGCTGTCTAACTTCTCTCGGATCTTTTTTTGACTCTTAATCTAGGTGTCTATGGATATATATCGGATGGATATCGTTACTGAATTTACTTACTGTACAGTATGTTTGTAAGTAGTAATAATCCAGAAACAGAAAAAGCATTCTCTGCGGTCTGTTGAAAACCTCATCTTTCATTTCATTTCTTTCCTTTTCTTTTACCTTGCTTTATTTTATTTCCGTGGCGTCGACGCAGCAAAAATTGGTCGGTCGTGATTGTTCTGTTCGTCTATTATTCATCATTCATTACTATCAATGACACATGGCACACCACTAAATCCTCTTGATTACTGTCTGTCCTGCACTACTTACTATCCATCTCTCTCTCTCTCTCTGTCTATGCATGCTTAGGTTACCCACCTATCCTATCCTATCCCTTATATGGAATGAAGCTTTTTTTGACCTCAGTGCTGGGTGTTGACGGCGCTCTATCTATCTAAGCCAGTGCCCAGGTATGTAGGATACAAAGATCTCTATTATTGGGTAGCTAGTCCAGCGAAATACGGAGTGAGTGCGGAGGGGAAAGAAAGAAAGAAAGAAAGAACGAAAGAAAGTGGGTGTGCCTAGCAACAAACGCGCCCTTCCGAATCGGGAAGAGGCATAGGCCTACTAAAGTAGCAAGTATTACTGGACCTAGGGTAGGGTAGGTAGGTGAGGTCATCCCCACCGCCCTGGTTCTGCCGGCAGAACCGCACCGCCTACTCATAGCACTCATTCCGAACCCCCTGCTTGATTGCAATCGGCATCTCCGTCCTCCACTCTACTACCCGTGCTTCCGCCCCAACATCGTCCCGTGTTGGTGCGTCCCACCGGAACGGAGTTTTTCACCGCAACGGAAGATTTCTACTATTTTGTCAAATTTCTCAACAACTAGATTAGTATTTAAATACATTAAATAGTGCATTAATATCGCCTGGATCCTGGCTATCTCCCTGAGTATTTTCAACAGTATCCGATTGTTGTGTAGTGGTGGTTTTTGGCTTTGAAGATTGGCGTTTCCGGACACGGGAAATAATCTTTTTTCGATCAGCCTCAGCACGTTCAGCAATCTGACGATTTGCATCCTTAATTGTTAATGGCCCTATAGTAGGGATTCGTCTGCGAGATTTCTGAGAATTTGGGGCGCGTGCACGCTCTAGATGTCGAGATATATCACTTTGGAGTTGGGCTGTCAATTCAGCTGTTTGTATAGCACTTTGAAAGACTCGGTCAAGACGGCGTGTAAAGCTTCGATCAAGGCTAGGGTTTTCATTGACAAACTTGTCCAGCTTTTGAATACTCCGTCGCAGCGTACGAACTGTCTGGGGAGGCGAATTGGTTGAGATAGATTGAATTGATGGTGTTTTCTCCTGTATATTTAGAACTGGAGATGGAGACCTTGCATTGGCTAGAATGTCAAGTACTTTTGAAGGATTCCAGGGATATATGCCCCGATCAGCAAAGGCACTTCGGATTGTACGTTGTTTGAATGTATTGCGGCGAATTTCAGGGATATCATGAAGAAAATCAGCCTTGTCCATTGTAGAGATCCCCCATTGTATATTCTCATTGTTTTTCTTGCGAAAATAGTGTTTATAGGCCTGGAAAGGCTGGCCATCAAGTGGCTGGACAAGATGAGTTGTATGAGGCACAAAACAGAAGGGTATAATGTTGTTTTTCTCACAAAAATCCAGGAAATTATATGTGAGATGGGAGCCGTGGCCGTCCATAAGCAATAGTCTTGCATCAGTCTTAGCCCGCTTTTCTGTATGCTGATGGAAGTGCTTGATCCAATCCAGTGCAATTTCATCTGTTGTATATCCTTTGGGTGCTGTAGCAATTCGATAATCATCTGCTGAATCGGGAGCTTGTTGATACCAGCGTTCTAGGTGATATTCGCCCTTGAAGATGAAGTATGGAGGAATAACAGTGCCATCAGCCGCGATACACTCAATAGCTGTTAAGGATTTGTTTGTATCACTAGTAGCAATGCCTCGGGAGGCCCGTATAGGGTTGGAAGTTACAACTTTTTGAGATTTTGCCTCCCCTAACTGAAAGCCACTTTCATCAAAGTTATAGATATTCTTTGGTGGAATCCGGGCTATATATGGCTCCAAGAGATCAAACCAATGTGTCAGAATACCAATATCTTCTGCCTCTAGTCGCTCTTTCTCAATTGGCTTCTGTTTGATAAGATGTAGGTCATCAGGAAGGCGTGAAATAAACCAATATACCCAGTTTCCCCCTACACGCGGAGCCGGCTCGGATATAGATAAAGCATTCCTCTGCAAAATCTGGTTTGCACAGCCCTCAATCATCTTTGGTGTAGGCGGCGAATGTAGGAAATCAAGCTGTCGAATCCAGCGAATAATTGCCTTCTCTTGCTGGTCATCTAGTGCCTTATTGCGTGGGATATTGGCGGTTTTTGGTGGCCGACCCTTGAAGCGTTCGCGAAGCCGTCCAACAGGCACGTCAAATTCTCGCGCCAACGCGGCGAAATTTGGTTTTTTTGACAGAAAGCCTTTTTTTAAAGCTTCCTGGATTTGAGATTCAATTTTATCTGGCGATTTTGGCATCGTGGTAGGGTATAAATTTGAGAAATAGTAAAAATCTTCCGTTGCGGTGAAAAACTCCGTTCCGGTGGGACGCACCAACACGGGACGATGTTGGGGCGGAAGCACGGGTACTATTCTTTTAATCATTAACACATATGTAGTCTCAAGACAGCCCCTACGGACTACTTTCTGTGTTAGCCGCAGATTCCACTTTTTTGGGCTTGGGCTCTATTTACCTATTTATTAAAAAAGATCCGTGATTAAGAAAAATCCCAATATTCTTCTTCGCTGCATACATAACTACAAAAAAGAGACCCTGTATAACATATAATTCGTGTACGGCCGCGCGCAGCTCTCTGAAAGAAATAGAATGCAGAAGGGAAAAAAAGGACCTAGCAGCCATGGTAGGCCACCGAATATTATTACAAAGATGTATGGGGTAAAATAGTCAAAAAAGGGAAACCCTCCAAAAAGGACAATAACTTCATTTCGTCACCCAGTTGGCTGCTCGCCTGCTCGCTTGCTAATAATCATACCCAACAGAAAGACAGTAATAGAAAAAGGAAGTAATGCATGCAGAATGAGATGCGATGCATACATACACGTAACATCGAGACGCCGCAGAATGCCGCCCAGAAGATGATATTAAGTAGGTGAGTAGGTTAGCTATCAGATCAATAAGAAAGTAAAGTGTAGAAAGTTATGATTAGGTAAAAGCAAATTGCTGGGAAATAAGAAATTTCCCTCAGCGGACACTACCAGGTAGAGCAGAGCCAGAGGCAACAGGCGGCGATGTTGGTTACGATGACGGTAGGTAGGTCGCTGGACGGAGGATTTCCCACAGACGAAGAAGAAATGGAGAGAATAGAATGAGAAGGTTGAGCCAGGTACCTAGCTCTAAGTAATTAAAAGGATTACCAAGATTGTATTGAGTATGAGCCGAGAACCGCGAAGAGAAAAAAAAGGGAAAAAGTCAGAACAAATGGGTATCATGACACTCTCAGACAGACGCATGAGACGCTAAGAAAGAAGTTGCCGTTGCCCCATCCCCGTTGCAAAAGAGCTCGCAGAAAGGGTGTGGACGGGATAAGATGAAAGCGAACTGAAAACCGGATGATCGGCGAAGATGAGCAAGATGAGCAAATAATAGCACAAGCAACTGCAGATACAGTTCAAGGGTCGAGTGCTAGCAAGCCTCCTCGACGTCTTGGAGCCATTTCCGGACTCCTTCTCTCAGGGTATTATCAGCGACTGCATGTCCCCTTTTTCGATCTCGGTCTGAAGCCAGACCGATCTCGACGTCCACATCCTCGCGGCAGTGCTCGGCTGTCACGCTGCGAACAATCTCCTCCAGGGCGCCGAGTACCATCTTGCGACACTCACCACGGGGAACTTCGACCGTGGGAGCATCGTCCCGAACGGCAGAATCAGAGGCGGTTCTCTCTTCTCCCCGGCGGCCTCGACTCGGTGACGGCGCCCTGGAATGCGCAAGAGAGGATTGGCCACTCTGCGCCAGGATCCGCTCCAGGGCGTCAACGAGGGTCCCGTCCAGATCCATTACAGGCTCCTCAATGAATTTCTCCTCAGCTTCGTTCGTCTCTACAGCGTCTGGTGGCACGGCCGCCACCGAACCCTTGCGAGAGCGACTGGAGTTGAAGAGGCTGGTGAATTGAGACGTGGAGGTAGTGGTTTCCGAGAAGTGGCGTGGGGTTTCAGGACGAGATTTGCCAGATGGTGGGGTGGAATTTCGACGCGAGGCACTGCCGGTCTGGATCTTCCGCCGAAGGCGCAGCCGCTTGACGCTGAAGGTCCGTGTGTCTGCGATCAGAGTGGTCGCAATATCAACCCATTTCTCGGCGTCGCCGTCGGACGCGGTGACGGAGACATGTGGAGTTGCTTCGGCAGCCATTGTTCGCTTGATATCAGCTTCTAGGCCGTTGTAAGGCCGTACGGCCTGCAGCAAGAAATCTTCATGGAAATTTTTGAGCCAACCAGCCACGTTAATATTCGGTCCCTCTGTGTCCCTCAGCGGGAAGTTGAACCCCGAATTGCTGCTTTGGGTAGAAGCTATAGCGTCAACACTTGTTACCGACGTTCGCGTTTTCTTGGGAGAAGTCAAAGTCGAATCACCGGAAGAGGACAGGGACAAAAACCCCGGTAGGGGAAGGTCGACATCGACAACACCATCCTGGGCGCGAACCGAAAGTTTCAGTGGAGACTCCTTTACTTGGTCTGTATTTGACAGTACTTCCTGCGCATCCTCGCCCAGGTTCTGCTGCGCAGTGGAGGAAGCCGGGATCGCGATGTTCTCGCTTGATACTACCTCTCTAGGGCTATCCTCTGCGGAGCCGCCGACTTCCCGTGCCATTTCACTTAGCTTCGCTGGAGCTTTTTCCGCTTTCCCTGGAAGCGCTGAAATGGATTTCTTTCTAGGATTTGGAGGAGGCGGGGAGGTGACTTCGCTGTGGTCCGTAGAAGATTCCTGGCGTGAACTCCAAAAGCTGGAAAGAAGGCTGCCCCATCTGCTACTCGCCGGAGCAGTGCTACCATCGGAACTGATATTAGAGCTCTCGCTCCTTCGCAGATTCCGTAGAAGGTTCTCCGACGCCAGACTGTCGCTGCCATCTGTTCCCGTCCGGTCTGATCCATCGAGAGTCCGCCTGGATTGCCGAGAGGCGAAATGGGGAACCGGAACAGTAGAACCAGGAGTGGTCGTGGAAGTCGTGGCCGCGCTGGCCTTCCTTATTCGAGCTTCATTCGCATGGATTGGAAGACCTCGGATGGAGCGGGCGTCAGAGGCCCTCCTGGTCTTGGGATATTCCGCCGGGACTGAATCAACGTCCTCCGAGGACCGGTGAGCGGTCTCGCTGGATGATACGCTCACAGACCTTTCATGACTGCCGCTCTCGTCCAAGTTGAGTCTCTGGGCTCGAGACCGTCTTTCGATCGTCCTCCGTAGAGATTCCTGCCTGAGCGAGGAGTTGGGGGGACTCTGTGAAAGAGGCCGTCCGGAGGCGGAGGTCCCCGGACGCAGGGGAGACGCAAGTGGCTCAAAGCGCTGCCTTGCGGGCAGAAACGCTGACAAAAGGAAAATCAACCTTCTTGCGGTCATCTTGTCGGGCGAAACGATCACGGTCCTGTTTGACAGCACCGGTTCCGCATCCTGCTGAGCCTTTTGCTGTAAATAGTGACGCCGCCTGTGCCAATCCGGCCCGAGAAAACTTAGCCACTCGGTGTGATTCCCCAAGAAAGCGGTAAGAAGAACAGAGAAGAAAAAACTATGCTCTTTCTCCCCGAGTATTCGGGAAATCCAGCGTGCCTCCTCACGCCACACTCCCCACCTGCTTTGTCCCGTGATAACTCGAGGAATCCGCAATGCGCTGCAGATCCTCTGACACCCGTTCAACGCTTCCGCTCTCAACTTTGAGTTCCCTGCCAAAATATTGGGTGGAAGTTGAACGATGGTCTGGTTTGTCCTCTGCATGTTCGGTGCTTTGGCTGGCTTTGGCTGGGGGCCGGAAAGGGAGTCCACCTTCTTTAGGAGAAAGAGGATCTCCTTACTCGCCAACCTCTCGAGATGCGACAGCGTCCGGGTGATCACGTCCCAGTGATCCACCAGGGCGTCAATCCGATCGTCGAGACTTGCAGGCGGGGAGGCAAGCGAGAAGCTATCGTCGAGAAACGCACCACTCCAGCGATGATCGGAATCGAGTGAGAATGACATCGAGCCCGCAGGTCTCGATGGATCCGAACTTTGGGCGCCAACCCGCGAAAAGGGACGCGCATTATTCCTGGCCAGAAGTGGTATCCGGACAGTGATAGCAACGGCATACATGGGAGTCTTCTTCTCCTTTATCTTTTTGCGCTTGGTAGCATCAGGAAATGAACACCCATGATCATGCCCGTGCTCTTGGTAAAAGGCAGGGGGATGTTCTTGTGCCTCCAACGATGTATCGTGTGTTTCGGGCAAATTGACGCTAAACATCCTGGTAACGAGGATCGTCACGGTGGATGGAGGCCGGAGTTCATTTCCTCTGTCCTGCAGCAGAGAAGACGCGGGTTGCGGCTGCGTGCCGGTTGTGTACGCCCGCGAGAACGGGCCACGCGGGGACAAGGCCCGGGAGCCGGAACCCTCGACATCACGAAGAGCCGGGGACGTGTTGGGGGTAGCTCCAGGTTCACCGTCGTTAGTAATGATATGCATCTTTGTAGAAGAGCCCCGGTAGCTAAAGGCGCTGCTTCCAAAAATGCAGTTCAAAAGACCGGACTCGTTGGAGTCGGCTGAATAACGGGAGTGAATAGGTTCATTTCCCCCTCCAGCCGGAGACAACGTCGAACTCCGGCCTCGGGCGCGAGTGAAGGCACCGGGGCTCACGGGGGACGACTGCCGCGCATTGGAAGCAGACGAAAGGGAACTGGGTTCGACCAGAGACGACAGGGACGCTTGCGCAGAGCCTCTCCGTGGGGGCTTGGAAAGACTCGACGTTCGACCGTGTCTCCCGGCTTCGAACACCTGAGGCTCCAGACCGAGGCCTTGCGGAGCAGGCTCCGAGGGAGCTTGGGTATCAAGCAGTACGCAGGCATCCCTGTCCCCAAGGGCGTTCTGAGCGATAATCACCCTAAAGTCCTTCACCACGTCCAGCTCCAGGCCACCCCGATCATCATAGGCGCCCGCGATCGAGGCATTGGGGGAGGAGAAACTGGTCTGGAGAGGGTAGGCATGCGTGGAAGAGCGCCGGAGAAGACTGGCGTCCGGGAACAGCAGGCCGGAAGTATGTTCCTCCTCCGTCACCGATTCGAGTTGCGCGGACTTTTGGGAGTACGTCGCCGGATTCAAGGTCGAGGCTGCGGTACTGAGAAGCCGGCCCAGCATCGTGACTTGGGTTGGATGCTCCGGGAAAGGGATACAGGAGTAAGGGCAGGCCGGTGGCGGTTGAGCTTGTCAAATAGAACACCTAGGCTGCAGTCTCCATCGCTAGGCGGTTATTCTGAGACGAGACATAACCGCCCTGAAGCTGCCAAAAGGCCACCTCTCACTTGGGAGGCAAGCGAACACACGAGCTGAGGGGCTGCGGATCCGCACCAAACGTTGGGGGTCTGTCGAGCGGGAGCGGGAAAGGAGACCGCGGAATGCAGAGAATTGAGCAGGCGCAAGGAGGACAGGAGGGATGGAAAAGGTGGAGAGGGAGCAGCGAGAGCAGCAGACAGAGGGAGATAGAGGAGAGCAGCCAGGCGAGGTGGAGAGGGAGGGGAGGGCAGCCGGAGGAGGACGGAGATGCGCGACGGCGGGAGAGCGGAACGGCGAAAGGCGGTGAGCCGCGCACCCTTAGTCAGCAGCCTATTCCAACGTCGCCCGCACCAGACGGCGTGGACGGCGGGCGTCTCATCTGTCATGCGCTTGTTTCTCGCTGTCTCTCTTGTGTCTCTCTGCTGCTGGGATCGGGATGGGCGCTCCAGGAGGTTCATCACCCTGTAGGATCCGCCAGGCACATTTTGTCCAGGCACCGCCGGCCAGTATCGCGTGGCCCCTGCGGTCTTGAAGTGCGCCGCAGACGATCGACGGCTGCAGCCCAAACAGAGGGGCCGTGTCTGTGCGGACGCTGCATGATGCCCGATGTCCTGCAGCGTGGCTCTCCTGTCGGCTCGTCTCCCTCTTCCGCGCCTCTGTTTACGTGCATCTTGCTTTAGCCAGCCCCAGTTGCAATGTCGCGGGTGTTGTGTGCTCGCTTCAATTGACGATCTCGACATGCCCAGTGCCCGAGTCCAGCCTTAGGTTGCATGTTTTTCGGTAGGGCTTCAACTTCAATAGGGCTATATACTAAGCCTTCACACCAGTGGAAAAGTGTTCCTTTATTATCAATGTCCCGGTGATCCCTGAAGGGACTGTCTTCCAGGGTGACTCAAGCTCCTGCTGTGTGATTTACATTGAGACTGGTCCTCCTATCTACAGTGTGGAAGCAAAATATTCAAATCATGCTACTGGGCTTATTCAAAATCTGTAGACCAACAGTCGACATGCTTCAAGTTGCCATTGACAAATCTGTTCACTTATTTGCTACCCCACGTCATCTGTGTTGTAGCTGTCGACTAGACAACTGACTTCCTGTATTGGGATATCCACATTAAAGGTACTGGGAAACACCACCATAAAAAATCCAACAGGCAAAACATGGAAACCAAGGAGTACTAGTGGGAGTAATGAATTATGTTCGTTGTGTATCCCTGCCTGTACTATTACAAATTCATGCTTTTAGCGCCTTACCCTTGACCTTGGCCACAAGCTTCTTCAGCTCGTCCTTGTCGTCCTTTGACGAGTCCTTCTTCTGCTTCTTGTTCTGCTCCTTATCCGTGCCGCGCTCGACGCCTTCCTCGTCCTCATCCCTCATTCTTCTTCGTTTCCGGCCTTCCTCGAGAAGGGCTTTCATTCCAGACGTGCCCCTGAACCGCGGGTTCGTCGGGTCGATTGCATACTCGTGGCTTTCGTAGAGACGTGCAAAACGAGGATCGTTGACGTCGATCTTGAAATCGTCCACCGGCTCCTCGGACTCGCCCTTCTGGCCCTTCTTCCCCTTCTTGCGCGCCCGCTTCTCGGCCTTCTCGATCTCGTTCATGTCGAAGTGCTTGACTCCCGTGTTCTTGTCGTCCACCATCAGAAGCTCCAGCTCAGCGCGCTGGGCGGCATTGGCAGCCTCCTCGGCCTCCCGTTCCTCGCGCTTCTTGCGCTTCTCCTCCTTGCGTCGAGCGGAGGCGCTCTGCTTGGCGGGCTCGGGGTCGTTGAAGAAGGGATCGTCGAAGCCGAGGTCTTTCTCAGGTTCCTTCTTCTCGTCCTTGCCTTCCTTCGCCCCAGACTCCTTACCAGCCTCAGGAAGGGTCTCACCACGCTTGAGAGCTTTGATCCTCTCCTTCCTTCTCCGCCGTCTTTCTCGCTCCTTGCGGATATACTTCTCCATCGTCGTCTCCTCGTGCTCGGGCTCGTTTTCGAATACAGATTCTCTGTTTTCCGGACCACCTGACAGGCCAGATGTAAACGTAATCTCCATCTCTCCCACAGGCCCTTTCTCCTTCTTTTTAGAGGGCTCATCGCTCAGCCCGAGTAATGCCCGCAGCCTCTGCCTTTCGGCCTCTTTCTTCGAAATCTTCTTGGTCACTCCCTCTCCATTAGTGCCATCAACGACCTCGACCTCCTCTTCATCGTCGGAGCTGTCGCTGCCAAGGTACGCCTTCAGGTCGTTCTCATCGATCTCCTTTTTACCGCCCCTGAACGCCCTGGCTTGTGCGTCTTTCCGGGCCTTGTCATCCGCATCCCAAGTAAGCTTCACCTTGCTGTGCTGCAAGGCGTCAGTGACGAACTCGTTGGGTCTATATCCGTCCGGTATTCTGTCACACTCATCCCTGGGTGTGTCTTCTGAGAAATCCATGTCGTCGGGGACAAATCGGAGGTCAAAGAAGTTGGCACTCGACAGGTACTCGGTGCCGTCTACCGCATCGTAGACATGTTTCGCGACCTCCTTTGACGAGAACTCCAAGACGGCATAGAAGTAACGCAATCTCTCCAGCTGATAGCGTCGTAGCTTCGTCGAGTTGAATTCCTCGCCTTGGTCTTCCTTCAGCATAGACTGCTTTATCTTTTCCTCTTCCTCCTCCGAATCGGCCTCTTCTCCATCCTCGTCTTCTTCTTCTTCCTCCTCCTCCTCCTCCGAATCGTCATCGTCATCTTTGCGCTTCTTGGAAGCGAATATCTCCTTGGGAGGCCCCTCCAGTTCCTCTCTCTCCATCCGTTCTTTTCCGAACTCACTGGGGTATATCGAAACTTTAACGACACGGCCGCCTTGGGGAACAAAGCTTGAAAAGACAGCCATCAGATCCTCCGCGCGGATATTATCCCAATCGAGATTGACGACTGCTATCCGGTTCGTCACCTCGCCCAACGGCACATCTGCTTGTTGGTCCCTCGGATACTCAAGCTCCTCGGCCTCATCATCCTCTTCCTCCTCTTCTTCCTCGCTAGAACTCTCCTCGGACGAGGACGACTCGGAGAATCCTCCACCTCGTGCGGGGTCGTAGTCTCTCTTCTCGACTCTCCGCAACTCCTTCCGCACTGCCTCATCATCGTCGACACTGAGATCGTCGGACTTCCCCTCCTCCTCTTCTTCTTCTTCGTCCCTGTCGGCTTCGTCCAGGCGGTAGAACCTCTCCAGCTGCTTCTTGGTGTCGTCTCGAGCTAGCTTTCGGCCGTAACGGTCTACAGCGGCGTTTCGCGAGAATTCCTTATCGCGCAACATGTGCGCGAAGCGCTTGTCGAGTTTGACATGGGTCTGGCGTTTGTTGGGGAGGCGATAACGGGGATCGCTTTGGATGCTGGCAAATCGAGGATCGGCTGTAGAAAAAAAAAATCAAGTTGTTAGACCTTTGAAAAAAGAGCATTTAAATTAAAAAACATTTTCTTTTTTATTCTGGGTAAATAGAGGCTATAATAAAAAAAATTTCGATACGTACTGATAACTGAGCTATCATCTTTGCCAGCACGTTTGGCCCCGCGATCTTTAGATTTCTTCGCGGAATCAGACATTGTGACCGAGCAAGCAGGCGTGTATGTTGGGCGGGAGCGATAGGGCGACTTCAGGGCCTGTCAGAGGAATAATTCTATTTCTGAAGACCTCGGCGACCCTTTTTATCCCTTCGGTCCACAGTCCTTTGCGTCGTATGTGCGGTGATTTGATATCAGCAATTTCGCCGGGGGGCGGACTTTGGAGCACTCAGACATGGGAATTTTTGACGTGGTCCGTGCGTTTATCTCCGAGCACCGCAGATCTACTACTACACCGTGCTCTATTACTACGTATGTATGTACTCCATAGAGGGCCAAGACATTTGACTGCGACCATCTGTGTCCTGCCTTTTTATATATATAGTATGATCTGTGGATCTACCTAGCTCTGATAGATTAACCAACTGGAGCTGAGCCTTTGGATGGATCCCAATTTATGAGATCCTCGGGATACAACATCCTTCTATGCTAGTTAGATGTATGTATTTACGTCCTCCCAGCTCTAGCAGCCAAAGTATCTCTTCTCAAGCCACCTTGGCTCGCCCTCCTCCTCGATTCGTCCCACCACAACCTTAACTCCGGGATACACGGCAGTCAGCCTCTGCAGCCCTCTCTTACCCGCTGCGCATGTCACAAAGACGATCCGATTCTCTTCCACGCCGTGATCGACGAGGACTCGAACCGCCATCAATGCAGCACCTCCACTCGACATCTGCGGGTCCAGGAGCATGACCGTAGCATGCTCCTCGATCCGATGAGGCAGCTTGAGGTAGTGCAGCTCGGGTTCCCCGGTGCGCTCGTTCTTCTGGATGAGCATGCGACCAGTAATGCAATCGGGAATGGTTCGCTTCAGTGCGGTCTCCAAGCATGATCCGCCTCGGAGGATCGCAACAGCAGACACGATCCCCGACTGACGCACGCCATTATATTCCTCCTGCTGAGGTGTCGTCACCGTTACCGGGACGTATGTAGTGTGGTCGAGGGCTCTGGATTGTAATCAGTCGCACGCGTCTTTGAAAGAGAAAAGAGACTATGCGAGCGATCGGGGGAAGAATTAAAACTTACTTCTGTATCAGTAACGAAGCAAGTCTATCAAAGTAAAAGACGAAATCTACTTGTTCCGTCTTCGGATCCTGCAGGATTGTGTTTATGCCAACAAATTGTGGCGTGGGCTCCATTACATGTACATTAGATGAGAATTCTTCGTTAGCCGACGCAAGCATCCCTAATCTCTCGAGATCCGCGCTATGCTTCTCGGATTTCTCCTGAAGTCTGCGCTGGATATGCTTGACAACCATATCTTAAACGTCTCAGATTACGTATGTTATACGTGGCCTTCTAAGGGGTTATACATACCAATGGCTGTTTTATTTTCGATTCCGCGAGGGATGATGATGTCTAGTAAACGTGTCAGTACTGTACATACTGTTCCCCTGCTTCGAGTCAGTGCGGCTACCAACCTGATATGTGCCGTTGAGGTTCCACATATTTCTTGTAAGATGGTTTCACAAAACTGAACCACTGTTTGATGACACCTTCGATATCCCTGCCTCTTTCACGAACATCGCGCAAGACTAGCTTGGCGTCTTTCGTTAGACGAATTCTATTTTGGCGGGGATCGACGCTTCCTCACTTCTTCGTCCAAGGCAGACATCCATATCGGCTTCAACAAAGATCTGGCAACCATCAGCCCTGTATGAATTCAACCTTAGCCTGGAAGAGGTTCGGTTACTTTAACATCCAACATTTCGACAATCCTGGGATCCCAGAGAGCTAGGATTCCTTCCAGGATTAACACGTGCGGGGAGTAAAGTGTTGTTGTTTCAGGCTGTCTCTGATGCTGTGTGAAGGAATAGACCGGTATGTCTGCCTTCTTCCTTTTGGCCATTCTACTGTCAGCAATTGGGAAAGGCATGTAGAGTGGTTTGATGATGCAAATTTTTACCCTTGTTTCAAATCCCGCAGAGTCTGGACCAGAGCGTCGAAATCAATCGCCTCTGGACAATCAAAGTCATACTCGTTCGCATGGGCCTTGGCATGTTGCTCTGGAGTCAAAGTCTTGTAGTACGAGTCCTGTAGCATCCGCAGTTAAGCGCTTGGATATCCTCTCTCTCTAGGGAGCTAGATATTACCATTACGAGAATGACCACCCATGGCAGATTCAAGGAGCTTACGATCTCCATCGCCACGGAGGTCTTGCCAGACCCCGAGCTGCCAGCTATGCCAATGATGCTCAGATCCGCCCATGGTGGAGAGTATCGTGGTGCTTGCTGATCTGTGGCAGGCGAGATAACCGGCGGCGTCGACTCCATCTCCTATCCAATTCTTCGTCCAGTCCCAAACTAGCCAAGGCGGATGTTCCAGCCGGCTTCAAACATCGCAGACCCCGGCAGTTCAATGCAAAAAGACTGGACCTGCTGCGCTCGCGTGCGCGCAAGGAAGAGCGTCGGAGCCTCATGGAGCTTATCGATGATTTGGCTCGCTTGTCGCCCAGTTGGGCTTAGCCCGGGCGGGCTCGCTTCCGCTTAAAGCAGAGCACGATCCGCCGCCTCAGGCTCTTTTCTTCTTCCTCCTCTCCCGTCACCAGGCCACGCCGCGAGACAACGCCCATGGCTCCCGTCTCGACGGCTGTCCACCTCGCCAGACTGCCCCCTCAACGTCGCGTCTCATAGGCACTGCACCCTCCACGATGACTTCTACGAACTTCGTATGGCCCCGACATCTCCGTGGCCTTGCCCTCGGGCTCTAACCGCCTGCAGATGTCCCCCACCCCTCCGTCGACGTCGACTCCATCATGGCACGACTTCGAGCGGAAGGTCGATGAGGTCAAGCCGTCCAAGGCGTGAGTATACCCCATATCGAATTTACTTGTTTTCCTTCGCATGATGTTGCCTAATCAAGTTGGGAATCTCTCTGAATGCATTTGAAGAGAACATAATAACTTGTCTTTCTGAATTCCTGTATCCTTAAGATCTCTCCTATGCCACTGCTTTTCCTTTCCTGGCTGCTGCTAACTGCTTCGTGAAGCGATATCAACTATCTGGTCATGGACTACCTCATAACCAACGGCTATCCGGCTGCGGCAAAGAAATTTGCCATCGAGGCCAATATCCAGCCCAAGGTCGATTTTGAGTCGATCCAGGAGAGAGTAGAGATTCGCAATGCGATCTACTCTGGGGACATTCAGACTGCGATCGAGAAGATCAACGAGTTGAACCCTCAGGTATGCATTTCTCCTGCAGAATGTACCCCTCTTCATCTTTATTCTCCCCCATCTGCTTGCTATGATTAGTCCAGTTTCATGCACCACTCATATACCCTTCAGGGTGTTGATGAAAAACAAACATCTTCAGTCCTCAGTATGATCAGCAACAGACTTTACTTCTTTTGTCTCTGCCTAATTTTATCACTTGTCCGATGGTGAGCTCTGTCTGACAAGAGATCTACAGATCCTCGATGAAAATCCATCTCTCCACTTTGCTCTTCTCCGTTTGCAGCTCATCGAGCTGATTCGTACGTGCACCTCCACGCCAAACGGAGACATAACCCCAGCCCTGGAGTTTGCAACATCCCAGCTTGCCCCCAGGGCGCCCACAAATCCTCAGTTTCTGGAAGACTTGGAGCGGACCCTCGCTCTTTTGATCTTCCCCTCTGAGAATCTGTCCCCTTCCCTTGCCGCACTTCTGCACCCTGACCTGCGTAAGGAAATCGCAACAAGGGTCAACGAGGCAATTCTGCAGAGTCAAGGCGCTCGTAAAGAGGCCCGGCTGCGCAACCTCGTCAAGCTGCGTGCTTGGGCGGAGCAGAAGGCTCGAGAGGCAAAGAAGGACATCCCTGAGAAGCTAGACATCGGGTTAGTCCCCGAGAGTAGCAATGCGGCAAACAATGGCCACAGTGGTAGCGGCAGCCAGAACGGCGGCAGCAATGACACAGAAATGGCCAACAACGGCGACGGCGATCCAATGATTTCGTGATCTGCGCGCAAAGCGGGATCACATCGGGGTTTTCTTTGCAAGCCCTTGATGATGACGCCAATCCCTATCCGACTACTGATCATGACATGATATGTGTGAACCTATTCCCTGCATTTAGCGAGGCGTTTTGGCGATCTACGGTTTGACGGTACGGAGTACTGGACTGGACTGGTCAATGCTTAGGATGGCAGGATTACAGTAAGGGATTCAGGAATACCTGTTGAACTTGGTACGGGTCATATGGATTACTTGGGCGTAGTTCTCCCTTGGCGCAGGTATGCGTGCACTGGCTGGTGACTTTCCAGTTAATGAATCACCATCTATGTCTCTCAATCTTTTACCGGTTCGAGCTACACAAAGCAGCCCTAGCATCTTAATTCCAAGACCTTAGTAATTCCTTTCTTGAAAGTAATCATGTTCTGTACTATGCACAAGTAGGTCTCAGTTTTAGAACCCGCGAAGTGAGTGTAACGACAGGCCTAGATAACTAGACCTAAAAGGGACGTTGGTTTATCTTGAGGACAGAAAACAAGGGGGTGAGCAATATGAAAGTAAGAATAGACCTGTGTTACTAGCAAAACCTATATATCAGGTTGTTGCGTGAGTCGACCATGAGGGTTGGAATCTGTCTGAAAGGAGCGTCTTTATATACATGCTGTCTTCCTGGGTCTCTGAGGCTTGTGGAATGGCTCATAGTCTTGGATCATTGGATCAGTAGGATTCTGAACTGATCCTCTGATCCCTGGATCAGTTGGATCAGTATGCCAAGAATTGATCGCACTGATCCAGTCACATGACTGTCCTGGAAATAAGTAATTCTGCCCTCTGACTAGGATCTAGCAATGCCTTTGTAACAGTGAGCATAGCTAGGTACGATTCAACGTTGAAGTGCAGGTCATAAATATGAACAGAAGGAGAGATTATCCCTAGATCTCAAAGGGACAATCTGAACAAAGTCTCCCCCGTGGAATTTATTTAAATCTTCCTTCACTCCCACCAGGTACTGTAGATGGCTATCCATGTACGGTGTCTAAGACTAGTCTAATTAATTAATGCGCAGCTCCCAGTTGACTTCCTGGATGAAACCATCGTCTTTCGCGAATAGGTTTGATTTCTTCGCATTTTTAGAGAGATATATAATTTATAGATGGTATCAAGATTGTCGATCCATATGCATACAATGAATGTATATCTGTAAAACAGGATCGTTTTTATCTTTGTCTCTCATCATCAATAACTCATCAGATCTGTGGGTTGGAAGTGTCAGCCCGGTTCAAACGTATCCAACGTAATACATGATAAAATAAGTACGCATATCAGCATATCAGGTAGAGGAAACGGAATTATGATAATAATGATGATGATGAAGATACATACCTCTCCCGAACAGCGCTCTCCTCGCCCAATCCGTAGCCAACAGCACCCGCGTGCGCAAGCTGACGCTCTCCGCAAAGTACACGCTCCGCCAGAGATACACGGCCAGCAGGCCACCGCTCCAGTTCAACCCGTCGAGATCGAAGACGGCCGCGTTCCCCACGTACGCCAGGCTGCCGAGGTGCTTGTACTGGAACGCCTTGTACACGGCCTCGTCGACGTTGCCGTAGTCGATCCCGTTGGCCCTCATCACGGGCAGGGACGCGGCGATCTTGTTGAACTTGTGCGCGAGATACTCGCCTTGCTGGTTGGCGCGCTGCGCCGTGGCGGGGAGGGAGGTGAGCTTCGAGTCGATCTGGCGCAGGAGCTCGTGGAGTTCGCCGAAGTCGAGCGTGCCGGACTGGTCCTTGTCGTACTGCTCGAAGAGCAGGTCCAGGCGGCGAAGGTGGTGCGCGGCCTGGGGGAAGCGCTTCTTTACGCGGCCCGCGACGTCGCGCCATTCTCTGAATGTGAGGTGGACCTTCTCGGGGTCTTTGCCTTTCTCCCAGGCGACGGTGCGCAGGAAGGTGACGAGGTGGTCCGCGATGTTGTTCTGAACGGTGGCGCAGTCACCGATGGCGTACACGTCGCCCAGGGGTGCTCCGATCAGGCGCAGATGGCTGTCCGTCTCTAGGGCATGTTTGTTATTCTGTCCTTCGAGTTTCTTGGAGAGCTTCTGGCAGAACTCGGTTTGCGCTGGGACGATTAGCTAAGGACGTAGGCAATCAGGAGAGCAAGATAACACAGGATCTACTCACAGACACCTGTTGACCACAAACAGAAGCCCATAGGAATCTCCTTCAGCACCGGTTTTCCATCTTCCAGTTGGGTAAACAAGATCTTGTCCGGTCTGACTTCCTTGACCCGTGAGTTTGTCAAGACTTCGACTTGGTCATGCGCAAAACGGGCCTGTTGAAATCAGAACCGGTACAGTAGTACATTGTCTCATTACGAGGAAACCATACCTCAGCATATTTGGAAAGTGCTTCATCGTAAGTGTTGAGAATGTGGCTCCTGCTTTGAATAACATGAACAGAAATCTCATTTCTTAGGATCTTTGGAAACGAATGCAGCAGGTCTTCGTTTAGCAAGTCGAAGAGCTCTGCTGCGAACTCAACGCCTGTTGGTCCGCCGCCGCAGATTACGAATGACAACAGCCGCCGTCGCTCCTCATCAGTTGTCGTCGGTAGGCAGGCGAGCTCTATATTCTCCATTACTTTGTTCCTGATCTCCCGAGCGTGGTCAACCGTTTTTAGAAAGTGACAGTGCTCCAGACCCTTGACACCATGAGGATTTGTTGTAGAACCTGGGTTTCCGGTTAGCGCTATTATCAACAAGCCAAACACCACGGTCCAGACACACCAACGGCGATAACTAGCTTATCGTACGGCACATAGAAATGTTGTTTGTTGCCATTGGCATCCACCTGGGACACCTCGACCAGCTTGGCGGAGAAGTCCACGTCTTCAGCTTGAGCCTTCAAGAAGTGACCGTGAACCCGCTGGATGATCCGTCGGATGGGCTCGACCAGCGACCTCAATCCCAGCGTCCCGACGGTCGCAGAGGGCAGCATAGGTGTAAACAGAAAGTAATTGGTCGGGGACACCACCGTAACGTGGTAATCCCCTGGATTGAGGTTCTTCAGTAGAGCAACGCTTCCCCATCCCGTGCCCAGTATGACCAACCGCGGTTTGTCCTTCTGCGCTTGCATTGCATCCGAGTCATCATCTCCAAGTAGGACATCCGCGATAGGTAGATTCTTCGGGCCCCCGCGTCTGGGATTGAGCGCCAATTCCGACACAGGAACATCTTCGGCGCTTGGTCCCTCGCGGTAGGTGGAAGCGTCGTAGATGAAGAATGCGATAACAACGACACCGCTAGAGATAATGAAGAAACCACACCACGCAAACAGTCTATATAACAGGTTCACAAGAGGTGACCGTCGGACTTCCTGAGCCTTTCTTGACAAGATCGACTTCTGACGGACGGCTAAGACGTGGCTGAGGGAGGGGCGAAGGCATGGAGATCGGATCCTCAAACATTGGATGACAGGTTTCGGACGCACGAGAGAGTGAAAAGCACGCTGTCTTGCAATACATACAGACACGGAGGGTTGTGTGCAATTGAACTGACTGGACGATAATCTAATTCTCTTCAATGTTACCCTCTGCGGACCGCTCCGCAGGGAGGCAGCTAGCATGGTTTTCGAGGACACGCCAACTCGCGTTATCGATAGAAATCAATAGGAAGAAATATATATATTTACATACAAACCATTGAGACGGAATGTGAAGAGAGAGAAAAATGACCGCTGCCTGCGAAGAAAAACGTGAGATGCGCCCATGGCTCGAGCCGGTGACATCCAGGGTCCGCGGAGGGTAACGTCATACCCCTGCCACACGTGACGTTACATGCGGCTTCTCGAGATGCAACGCCCCTGAACGTCTGTCAGCAACACTTACTGGTCTCTTATGACCGGGAATAATTCTGCGAAAGCGTTGAATATAATCGTACCCAGGTTTTATATGCTAGTGTGTAAAGGAAAAGTGCAACTTTTGCAGTTCCACTGCCCTTTATCTTGTCCAGTGCGTTGTCTCTGATTTTAAACCCAAGTCCAAATAGAATTGGCATAATGAAATGCTTCTGTTGCAGGTTGCCGTAGGAGGCTTGAGAACTAACATTGGATAGCTGCAAAAACAGGTCTGTGTAATCGAGTTCGTTTGTATCCCCCAGGGCAACCATCCTCTCCTGTTAATACATCAAGGACTCCTCAAACATCACATAGAATCTGATTACGGAACCGTGATTGAGAGATCCTTTTGGAAAACACCAAATGATATTGCGTCAGCAATCCATTTCCACCATCATGATTGTCAATCCTCGCCTTTCACAATTCATCGGTCCATCTCAATAACCGCCCTCCCCTGCAGCTTTCCCGCTCGAAGGAGATCGTACGCTTCCTGAATCTCGGAGAACCGGAACCTCCGCGCATCGATGCGCAGAAGCCCCTGTGAGGCCAACTGGCAGCATTCCTTCAGGTCCTACCGGGTGCTTCCCAGGGAGATTGCAAACTCGCAACCTGGGGCAATTAGATTCCAGCCCGCGGTGAGCTTGCCGCCCTGCATCCCGACCAGAACGATGATCGTATCGGCGGCTTTCTCGTCCGAGGGCACGACTTCATGGGCACCCAGCTCCCGAGCAAGCTTCAGCCGTTCCGGAGATATGTCTAGAGCGAAGATGCGAGCCTGGGAAAGAAGCTTGATGAACTGAAGACCGAAAGCTCCGAGACCCCAACCCCGATGACGGCCGCGCTCGTGCCGGGTCGCAGCCGGTGGACGACGGTCTGGATGGCGTGGTAGGCCGTGACACCCGCGTCCGTCAGGGGCGCGAAGTAGACCGGATCCTGGCCACCGATGGAGATTAGTTCTGCTCGAGGAACGACCAGAAACTCGGCCAGTCCTCCGTCGAGACCGCATCCGCGGGTCATCCGATCGCATTGCGCTTGAAGGCCTCGCAGTGCTGTTCCGCGCCGTCAGTACAGTACTCGCAGTCGCCACAATGTCTCATGTGGTGTACCACGACTGCTTCGCCCTCTTTGAGATCTCTCACGCCGACACCGAGCTCTTCAACCACCCCAGCATTCTCGTGGCCTAGGGTATAGCCTTCAGGGATGGAATTCGCATAGGGTGCGGACCCAGGCTGGTCGTCAACCATGTCCAGGTCCGATCTGCACAGGCCGACAGCTTTCATGCGGACCAGGACCTCACCAGGGCCTGGGGTGGGCACGGGGACGTCGACATACTTGCCTGGCTTGCCCCACTGTACAAGTTTAAAGGCCTTCATTGTTTTCGTCCCGAAGCCATAGTGGTTGAGGGGGAAAGAGAAAAAAAAATTCAGGTTCGTGTCTCCGCTCGAAACGGTAGATATGAACTAGCTCCTTTGCTTAATATCACAGCTGTGAAGTTGTGGCATGAATGGATTTTTCTCTATTCTCTTTTTTTCTGCTCTGATCGGTTCCTTCCATCAAATATATACCTTGATATCTCTAGTGAAAAGGCTCCCCTATTGCGTTTGGCACGCCTCAGTGGCGGCTGACTCGTCTCAGGTTTAGTATGTACTCCGAACCTATGCATCGACGGGTTCGCACCACGGTACTAGTAATACATGTTTCAGAAAATTGTCACCTATGGTTAATACTCCGTAGAGCGCAGTAAACCGATAAGAGAAGGAATCGTGCGCTATCAGTTTCGGACGCTGCGGAGTCGATGGTACTGTACGATCGTCTTTGTGCAATAACGGGAGGTAACGAAATGTCAGCCTTGTCCCTACATCAGTAAACTGTCAGATAACATTGAAACGCCTAAAGGTGTAGGCCTTACTGCGTATCCTAGCTCTGTCGTCCAATCTCAGTTCAGGCCCTGTCATCATCCCTTGGCCAAGGGCGGGAAAGGTGAGGTGGGGGGGGAGGGGAGAGGTCATAAACGTTTAACATGCACGATATTATTGCGTATTGCCGCCCCCAGTGCGCGGGAAATCACTTTACATCTTAGGCCATAGTTAGGTACTTAATAGCTAGCTACGTTACACGTTGATCCGGGCAGGGATTCCGGGGTTGAGAAGACCGGCTTCTTCCCCGAACATCCACCCGCGTGCTAGTAGTCTGATTGAAACTTGAAAGGATCAATCAGGCCAACGGCGCCGGTTTAGCAGCAAGGAAAGTGGCTTGGGGCCGGCGCACCTTAATCGAACCGTGCCCGGCGTGGACACGCAGCCTCCGTTTCGCACTGTATGGGCTGACTCTGTAGCTCGTACCAAAAAAAGGTCTCTTCACAAAAGGACAGATTGCAGTATTAAATTTATTGAATCACTCTCATTAATACGTTAAACCGAAAATTACAGTTATGGGAACGCAAAGACTGCACCCTGAAATGTACACGATACCTCGATTGAGACGAACTCACCGCATATTCCAGCACGACATCCACATAGAGATATAGAACCTACGGAATCTTGCACAATGCTATATAAAAATGGCATTCTCTGTTGTCCCCTGAGGAGCAAATCGGTGTAAAAAAAAGAACGTGAAGCATGCTCTAGATTTCAGGCATTGGGAGCCTCAGCTTTTTTGTGGTTCTTTAACCTCCCGTAATGGAGATCTTTCCACGTCCCTCTGCACCAGGTCAAGAATATCTTTGTTCGTTTCCTTTTTATGATAGATCTGACGAGACACGTGGTCGTTCAGATACTGGTCAAAGTCACGAACCAGGACGGCGGCGATGATCGAAACGCCGCCGAGCGCAACGGCTGTGTAGTAGACATACGCATAAGTCGATGCGTAGCTTGTCGAGACAGTGTCATTGGTTACTTCGAGGATTGCATCTGTCATTCCGGGAACGGCCTTGAGCGCTGCTTGTGATCCACTGGCGATGGCGCTCGTGAGCGCAGTCAGAGATGATTCTGGTAGACCAGCTCTCAAGATCGCCGGGATGGCAATGGTTTGGAGTTCCTTGGGGAATTTGTTGGCGACGATGGCGTTGAAAATTGCCGTGAAGACGGGACCCAGCATCGTCCGGCTGGCAGAGGTAACCGCTATACACCTCAAGCCGGGTCAATCTAAAAGGAAAGAGTTCATCTACAGCGGAGAGACATTGAACTTACCGAAAGCAACACCAAGGTCAGCGTCGGACGCCACATACTGCACAAGCAACATCGTAATGACTTCTCCCCAGCCCACTGGCAGGGTTCCGGGGAATGAAAATGCAACAGCTCTTCCCAAGGCGTGGCGGCTGATGGAAGCCATGGCCACAACAAATGCGGTCATGAAAATCATTCCAACGACCAACTGAAGACGAATGTGGGTAGAAAGACCCGAAGAATACAATACCGGCCCAGGCCCCAAACGTAATTGTGGTCATGAGCCATCCCACCTGTTCCCATCCCGTTGCTGTTGTTCTGAAAATATAGGTCACCTGCGACGGCCAGATAATCTGCAGTGACGTGTTGACGCAGCCCGTAATGGCCGATATGATGTTGATGCAAGTGAAGCCTCTGAAACTTTAAAGAATCTCATCGGGATGATGGGTTGCTGAAGAGGCGCGAAGCACTCATAGAGCACAAAAATGTCACCAGGCAGACAGCGCCGGAGATCAATAGGCCCAGAATTCGTGCTGAATCCCAGGCAAGCGGCTGTCTACCCCATGACACGCACAAGATGAAAAGTGCCAGCCCAGCTATCAGGAGGAAAGTGCCCACAAAGTCGGTTGTCTTCAACTCAGTTTAGATAACTACAGAAGTCTACAAGCTGGTCAGACAAAGTTGATTTTTACTGCAAAAATTATATGGCTCGCTCACTTGGGTGGCTCACTGAAAAGCCAGATAATGGAGCATAATTTTCCCAATTGTCTCAAATCATATTCCCTGTAGCGATATGAAACCGGCTTCTCTAGGATCTGCTTACAATGGCAAAGCTCCCTCCCCCCCCCCCCCCCCCCCCCCCCCCCCCCCGGCTCCGTCGCAATCTCAGAAAGAGGTTGCGACGATGTCCGTTAGTTACCTACGGAGTGCTGCGTAACTACGCCGGGGATCTCCGAATAGAATTCGAGCTCCTCATGCCGATAGCAGCATGAAGTGTCTATCAATTTGAACATTGTGTTGCGCGTACGTATGAAACCTGCATAATAGGGATCAATACGTCCAATCCATGGCTCTTGAGCATCTGTAATTAGATGATCTTTGATAGTACTTCTACGCTCTGTACGAAGCACTCATCCAGCCGTCTCTCCTACAAATGGAACCCCCTCAGAATGCTTGTAGGACGCTCGTCGCTGGTTGACTGTTCAATAGGTAGTTTCGTCTTAGAAAGGGTTTATCAAATTACCCGAGGTACACCCGTAATGTATAGGAATATTCACAGTGCAAACGTAGAAGACAATGATAAGACTCTTGTGATCGACCATCAACCAACTGGTCTCGTACTCTGTACACGGGGTTTGTTTTATACTAACCGAGCATGGCCTTCATGTGCGGTAGACTTCCATGGAGTGGGGATTAACATACATTCTCAAGTCATTTGGCTGCCAGGAGGTCTGCCATGCTTTTACCTTTCCAGTTTTATAAGTCATTTTACTCATATGTTTCTATGTCCGCGTTCTCGTCTGAACTCTCTGGTCAAGAGCTTAATTTGGCAACAGCAGCTAGTCTTTTGTTTCTCGTTCAGAGGGAGATTGTTTACCTATTGATTTTGTACTGTACGGTGTACACTCCGTATATACACATCTGCCGTCGTGTGCCCAATTGCGCCGCTTGGATAACGATGGTAGATCCGATAAACCTCGAACTTTATATTGAATACGCTCGTCTTACTGCTGCGTCTCTATGCAAGAGCCAACATTGTTCGATATCGCAATCTCCAGTGGGATGACTTCTTTACTTTCATGGCCATTGTACGTATTCTTTGCGATGACCCAGGGGATGACCTTGGCTACTAATTCAACGAAACTTGAGCAGCTTTGGTGGACGCTTGATACTGTCTGGTTGCAATTAATCGGTGGGTTTTCCTGGCATCTCCCTTGCACATATGATCCAACACCTGAAATATTAATAATTTTAACTAAAAAAATTTTGATCAATTGGCAGGAAAATATGGCAGCAGTGTTGGCCTTAACACAGAGACCGCGGCGGCACTTGACGATGAGACAGTGCGTAGCTATCAAATCGGAGACAAATACATGTTTAGCTCATGGGTCAGCTATGTCTGTCTAATCTGGTCTTTCAAAGGGATCATCCTAGGATTCTACACCAGGTTAACGTGAGCCAGGTCCTGTGCTGACCATTATCGCTATCTCTGTCTTGCAACTAACGGAGTCCATGTACCGTAGAATTGGCCTTTTTCAACAGAAACTGGTCAAATTGATGTCGTGGTTCTGTATCCTGAGCTTTGTGGCGGCTGAGCTACTGAACTTCTGTGGTTGTGTGCCCTTGAAAAAGTCATGGCAAGTGAAGCCTTATCCTGGAGGTAACCTGGTCAGAAATTGCCTTAGTAGTATTTCGGCGTCTAACAAACACGACAGATCATTGTGTGTTCCGAAAAGCAAATTATATCACTTTCCCGATCCTAAAAATCATGTGAGTATACTTAGATCTCTGAATCCAAGCCCTGATACTTACCCATTCGAATGACGCCCACCAAAAACCACGGCAGAACCGACATTGGGATCCTTCTGATTCCTCTTCCTATTTTCTTCGCGGCCAGACTGCCTATTCTACGCAAGTGCTTCCTTGGTGTCCTCTTCTCTTCCGGTGTCTTCGTCATGATCGCTACCCTTCTCCGAACTGTGTACTCCCTTCGCTCCAGGACCTAACCACAGCCACCCTCTGGGCTTCTCGTGAGTATCTTGTTGCTGCCGTTGTGGCGGCTGTGCCAGCCATCAAACCTCTTCTAAGCAAGTCTCAATGGCTCAGTCACTCGTCCAACAAGGGCAGCAAAAGCGGTCCCTCCAGGGAGGGCGAGCGCTGGCCAACCGGCAAGTCTGGTGACAACAGCGGCAGTAAAGGCGGGTTTAAGCTCAGCTCGTCTAGCGCCTGGAGACCTCGAAAGGGGGGCGCGAATGGCGTGCGCCTTCACTCAACCGGCAGCGAACACAACATCGACAGCAACTTCAATCAGCAGGAGGACGAGAAGCAATACGGGATCAGGGTCACCGCAGAGATCGCTCTCAGAAGCAAGGATGAGTCCAGCAGCGATAATGGAGAACACATGAAGCATGAGTGGGACGACAGGAACAGAGTATGAGAACCGGCACTGAGACTACAAGTATGCACCAAGCCCAATTATCTGTACATGCGTGCGTTTATCTGACACGGTGAATTGTTGCTTCTGCTGGCTTCCGATCGCTAACTTATTAGAAAGAAGTTGTTTAGAAGTTTCCTCCCATTGGATTCAATCGCTAGCTAAGGTCACATATGAGAGTCGCCAAAGGGACGGAGTTTCTGTCTACTACACTAAGGCTTCGATCCTTAGTATGCGTTGTTGCTTTTTTTTTTGAAAGTCCAGCCTCGTCGGACGGAACACCACCAAGTAGATAACCCCCAAATAGTGAATTCTGTACATAGCAAGAGAAATGAGGCTCTCTCTCTTTCTCTTTGCTTCTCTGTTCTGTTTTATCTGTTACTGTGGAAGATTTAAGGTTGCCAGATACCTATCCAAGTGTTTAGTAAACTACAATCTGCTTAGAAGGGTATGCAGCAATGTATAGTACACTACTGTACTGCCGCGGCGCGGCTCTGGGCCTAAAGTCAAAATGGAAATGTTATCTGTCCACGCACTTTTACGTAGGTAGAAAATAATTAGGCTCAATTAGCTTCATAATATCTGCAATTGAATAAACCTGGCGCTTTGGGTAAGGTAGGCACATGCACCATCCACCGTCTCTGCGCCGGAGATGCACCTGTGGTAGATGACCCTAGAGCAAAATAAACCCTCATAACCCGAGATATGAAGTCGCTATAATGCAGAAACCCAGCCCAGACGCCTTAAACGCCGTCTCCAGCCCATATATGACCTTTGTCCTCTGTCACATTACCTCCCAAGCTCCCCACTTGCCAAAGCAATCATGGTTCGTAGATTAGTCCCAGTCCTGTCCATCATCAGGCTCAGTGCTGGCCCTCTTCTTCCCAGCACTGCTCTTCCTGCTCCTCGGACGCTTGGGTGGACCTCCACCCGAGACGGAGTTCTTCCGCTTGGCAGGTTTATTGCCATTGGCGCCGGTCAAGGCAGCTCCCATCTCATCCACGTCTGCACCGTCATCAGGGCTGTCGAGGTCGTCGTCATCATCCGCCCCGACCTTCAGTTCATCGTCAATCGAGAGTAAGGTTGCGAATTCCCGGCATTTGGCTAACATAGCTTCCTCGCTGTCCAAGCAACTCATGTTCCTGGAGATTGCTTCCCAGAACTTGTCTCCTGTGACGCCATGGACCTTTGTGGGAGCTCTGTTCAGATCTTTGGCGTTGGTTTTGCCGTCCTTATGTCGTACGTGTGCATTAATTCCATAGAGGCGTCGAAGGTAAGTTCGAGCCTCCCACAACATTGACAGACAAGCGGCTGCAGTGGCCAGTTGCCGCAATGTCTCAGGGTTAACCGGCTGCGGGGGTACCATGTCCATCGGCATTTCTCCAGGTGCAGGCGGCGGATTCTCTCCTTCTTTCGGAGGTTCAATCTTCGTAGGGAAGATTTCCGTTTCAATTGAGTGAGCAACGATGGTACCAGTCGCAGCCACAATACGCTCCATACAACCAATCGTCGGGAGCAGTTCAGCGAGCTGTCCGTACTCAAAGAAGGCCAAATTCTGGGATACGAATCTGGAGAGCAGCAGGTGCTCGGGCGGATTCCCCGAAGTTTCAAGGTTCTTGAGCTCAAAGTCGACTTTCGAGCAGAGGTTTGACAGGAATTTCTTTTGATACTTGCTATTGCTGGTCTTGATGATCTCAAATAACGGAGCGAGTTTCGCGGTATATGGACGTGTTAAGGCTCCGCTGGAGTCACCAACTACATCACGCTGATAATAGAAAGCATCCTGAACCGCCCTCATGTACTCTCTGTCGAACATAGACTCATACTGTTGGTGAAGCATTTTGTGCGTTTCGAACGCCACCTTGGCGATTGCCGGTACAGTCGACGTTTCGAGTGAGACGAGGACACCTGCGCATTCCTTGGGATGAACAAGGCCCTGACGGTTGATGCTCGCGATGAGTTCAATGGCAGTCAACGCATACATATCCTGCCGCGACTGCGCAACCCGAAGCATATGTCGAAGGAAATGTTGGGCAATCAGCGCTGCAGCTCCATCGTTGTCGCTGGCTTTCAACGATGCGCCCAACCTATTCGAGTTTTCCTGATCGACCTCCCTGGACGGCTGTACCAATTTCTCCGACTTGCCTTCGTGGATCGCGAAAAATTCGGAAAACGCCCTCAACACGATGTTCTGCAGATTTGCATTATCCTCTTCGAATACCGACGATAATATACGTCTCGGTTCCTCCCTGCTAAATTGTGCAGGCCAGGACTGACAGATTGAACCTAGGCTTTCGAGAGCCATGACCCTCAATTCTAGCGGTTGTTTTGGAAGCGTAAATGGAATGATAGAGTCAACCATCAGTCCCGCTACGGAACCCCCCTTCCAAGATGGGAACGCGTTCTTGAAATGAGGTTCGTACTTTTCAAGGTCACAGTGCCGTCCAACACAGCCAGCGATCCGGACGTAGCTTCGAGCCCTAGCCAACACATCGGATTTGGTGTCATCAGCAAAGTTGACATCTCTGGCTTGATTGATCCCTTTCAACACGGATATTGTAAGTTTGACTAGCCGCTCTGTGTTTTGCAGAACCCCATTTATTGTCCAAAGACAAGCCATGACCTCATTTAACTCTGCCCTAGCGAGCTTCGCAACGCTCTTGAAGAGATCATTCTGGACCTCCTTGAGCAAAGTATTGTGCGCTGTAGACACATATGGCAGAACACAACGATAGATGACTACGACAGATCTGAAAATAAACAGATCGTCGGCAGTAACCAGATGACCTATGTAAGGGTGAAGTGTTTCCAGCTGGTCAGGGCTAAAGAGTTTCGCATTTGCTTTTGCAAAGACCGTAATTGTCTGCAACAGAGCCTGCAAGTACTCTTTCTCCGATGACTCAGAGTCATCCACGAGTCGTTCGAACATGTTGGAAACCATGGCTTTGCATACCTTGAAGTTTGGGGACGCGGCTTTCGAGCTTTCAGATAGGACTGTCTTGAGAAATGCGCCGAGACTCTCAACGGCCGTTTCACTCCGTCGCACCAGGTCGACGATGAGAGCGACGTGCTCGCCAAGGGCAGCTTTAAGCTTCGGCGCCTCTTGTATTGAGTCGATAGAACTGTGAAAGGAAGCGAGCCATATTTCTTCGAATGTCTGGCGCGCTAGCACGGCCACACTTTCCTCGAAATCGCTAGCCCGTTGAAGGAGACTGTCTAAAATTGAAAGTTTTAGGTCCTTCCGCCCAGTCTTTAGATAGATATCCTTTAATATTCCTATACACCGTTTTCTAACTCCAGCTGTGGGATCAGCGGCGCAAGCAAGGATAGTTCGACATCCCTCCTCTTCAAGTCCCGGTTTCAGGGCGATACACTTTGCAATTAAAGAAAGAGCAGAATCGCGGACCATGGGCGATGCGTCAGCTGCACATCTGAGGATAATCCGCATGACGGAAGAATCTCGGTCAAGAAGGCTTGGGTCCTTTTCTAGCATGGCAATCACACTCTTTAAGCTACGACTGCGCACCTTGGCTTGATCACTAGTTATAGAAGTCAGGAGAACTCTGAGGATCGTGTCGAAGGCCTTGCAGAAGCCCATGTTCAAAACTGTAAGGATATACGCGAATTTGCCGTGAGAGGTAGGGACGTCGTCAAATTGACTGGAAAGAGTCAGTACTGTTCTGACACCACATTAATAATTACATACCTATTGGTCTCCAGCCATCTCGAATCCGACAGCATCTTTTTGAGAAGGCTCAGCAATTCTTCGGTGGCACTGTCCCGATTCACTCCATCTTTCTCCTCAGAATCGCAGTAGGTGAGGCAGACCGTCTTTGCCCACTGCGTCAGGTAATAGCCACGCGCGCTGTTGAGCTGCCAGCTATCTAAATCTCTACTCTGCAGATACTCTAGAGTGATGCGGTATGGTCCATCTGCGACGATTAGATCTTGGGGATGTAGTGCACGCCTTAAATAGTCATCAAATAGCTGCCGAAGATAGTCCGTGAGATCACCCGGAGTCTCTTCCATGCCAGGAATTAAATGTTGAGCAGTTGCAGAGAGATCTGAGATGGCAGATCCCATCCAGCCCAGAAGCTCAAGAGCCATATTCTTCGCAGTGGCCGGGCTTTTATCATGATCCGCGATACCAACCATATGAGAAGCCAGTATGCGCAACAGCAACTCTGCTGCTGGCCAGTCCATAGAGCTGAGGACATTGATCAAATCCTCAGTGAACAGATCAAGGATATTCCGGTAAGGCTGGTCTCCGGACTTTGTCGAAGTCATTGCACGCTGCACAATGAACTTGACGATATACTGCGCGCTGCGGAACGCGTTGTCGTATAGACGGTCCACTTTACGCGCAAGACGTTCCAGAGACACCTTTGATTCTGACGTTTCTTCATCTGAAACACTCTGATCTTGGTCCTTACTATCACCAGAGAGCTCGTCATCATCTTCAGCAGAGACTGGGAGTCGACGCTTAGTCTTGGATGGCCGTGACGAGGGAGCCTCCAAAGCGGTGGTCTGGACGAGCTGCATAACCAACGCGGTGAGGAACTGGATATTTTTGCCATCGCTAAGCTTGAATTGCCTCGCGTTCTGACGTGTAGATGGCAGCTTTTCCAATGAAACGAGGATCTCATCAAGGATGTACGGACGTTGGAGAGGATATTTCGAGAAAATCTTAGCAAGAACGTCCATTGCTGCACGACGGACAGTCTCGTATTTCTGATACCCGACTGCTGATTCTTTGTCATTGTGAGCATTCTCCACAAAGATTAATTTCGCCGCAAGAAACTCCGTCGCGGTAATCACGTTCTCCGTGACGTCGATCCGTGACAGAAAGTTTGCCAAAAGAGCGAGTACTTTCGTGGCCTGATGGATTAAACTTCCAATGATTTTCTTTTGAGCGGAAAAGAATTCAAAAAACTGAGAGTCTTTGCCGCCCGAGCGCGATTCAACGGCCGGGACAATGCAGTGGTCAAAGACTTGATTCAGAACGGTCGGAATGGCCTGTATAAGATCTTCTGGGCACAACTCCTTTTCATTCTGGCGGCCAGACATAGTCTGAAGTAGCGTTCCGATTGCCAAAAGCGCATTGTGCATATCCTCGATTTTCCTCAGCCAATCTTCTGACTCAGACTCGTTTGAAGGATCCTCTAACTTCAGATCTGGAGCTTGAGCAGAGATGATAGGTCCTTCGCAGAGTTTCTGGAGCCGAGCCATGTAATCAGAAGGAATATCGTGCAGTCTTCCGAAGCCCACCACCTTCTGGATGGCTTTCTGAAGGCGGCTGTGAACGTCGGAGCTAAGAATGAATCCATTAACTTCTAGCGAATTGGCGGCCTTGAATATTGCATTCGATCCTTGCGCTGGAGGCGCCAATGAAGTATCAGGCTCCAGTTGATCCTCGGCCTCGAAGATCTCGTGAAGAAGGTCTTGTAACTTGAGCAAAGCAGCATCCGCTTCCTCCTTCTGATCCTTGAGTCGTAATGCCGTGAGATTAGTCTCCCCATCAGAGTTTAACTTCCTCCTCTTAGCAGGTCCCTGGTCAGGGAGCAGTTCGTAATCGGCGTGTTGGGAGGATGCCGGCAATGGAGGAATGACCACAGACGGTTGCAGAGCTAATTGACTTGGTTGTGTGTAAGATGCGGCGGACGACCTGTTCTCCAGGAACGAGCGTTCGTTGAACGATGATGCGGTCCTTGCCGTAGAGGCAGAGACGGGCGTAGGTAGAGACTTCTGGAAGGAATCGGGTGTCACAGGGGTAGGGTCTATGACCTTCGAGTCAGAAACTGGTATAAAGATAAAGCAAAAATAAATTAAACAGCAACCTACACCGGAAGGCTATGTCTGTTGAGTCCAGCACCATCTGGGCAAATGGACCCAGTTTGGCACGGCCAAGGGGCTGACTGTCCAGAGTTGCAGGCGATGATTTGTCGACGCTTTTTGTGCCAGCTGGGAGTTTGAATTTACTGTAGATAATATGAGTGCATGATCTCTGAGGATACTGGGCCTGACCTACAATTCCGTCAACTGGTCACCGTCCAGCAGATGCTGTAGACATTGCCGAGTTGTGTCTATTCGAGTGGAGTTGCCGAGTCCAGAAAGAGTCTCATTGTCAAGGTCATGGAGGATACTGCCCGCTGCTTGACGGTCGTGGCTGATCGAAGTAATGGTAGATGGTCGGCCAACGTCAGGACGTAGTATGCAGTCTGTTCATAGCAGTGTATTAGTGAAGGTTCAAATTATATGTCCGAGAGCTCACCACACCTACCTAAGCCAAATACAGGGGAACTGGTCATCGGAGAATATTGCAACGCCTCGTCAACGGACAGCGGCCTCCCGGCACGCTGTGCAGTGCCATTTGGACTGCCATGGCTATAGGCTTGGGCCTGCGAATGGCCATTGATGACCACTTGCACTGCAGGATGACGGGCTTGGTCCATGACGTTTGTCCCTATTATGGGGCTTGACTCGCGGAGCAGCTATTGAGGAAACGGTCAGAGAGTGCCCTGCCCAGAGACATGACCGTCATGACATGGCAGCTCCAGAGTCATGGCCATGGGCGTTGAATGCGCTCCCGCTCCGGGCGTTCTATGATCGATGCGATGTCAGGCACCCGCTCACAAGCACGCCGTGCATGCAAGCGTGATCTTTGCCGCGCGTGCTCCACCGCCCAGCGCTAAGGCTCCGGCGCTCGGTCCGTGCAAATCTTACCGAACAAGAAAGATTTCGAGATCGGGATTTACAAATTCGGGGACCAAAAAAAATAAACAACTCATTGATAAAAGACCTAGATTTGTTAGAGAGAACCACAAATAAAATACATTGCATTCAGTGCTGTCAACATGTCCGCTATTGGCTCTTTGATTTTCTGCACCGACTGCGGAAATCTCTTGCAAGAGTCTACCGGCGACGAAAATGCGATTCTCGTCTGCGATATCTGCGGGGCACGAAACAGAGGTGAGTTACATTCAGTCCTGAGTTCATGTCAGATGTCAGGTTGCTGACACTTGCGCTTAGACACTGTTCCAAAAACTATCATTTCTGAATCGAAGCCGAACGCATTCCCCTCGGCGCTGAGGTCAAAGAGATCTGCGGTCCAGACATTAACAGCTGAAGATAAAAAGACCGAAGCTATCGCCCAGCATACCTGCGCAAGGTGTGGAAGGAAAGAAATGTTCTACACCACCGTTCAGCTTCGCAGTGCAGATGAAGGAAGTACTGTCTTCTACTCCTGCGTGTGCGGGTACAGGTATGCCATAAGCCTCACCTTTTCTTTTGATTTCAGCGCTAATATACAATCCTAGGGAAACTACAAACAACTAAACCGCGGAATCCTTTTGGTCTATGGTCACATAATAACTGTACAAATATAACGAAACGAAAAGGCCTGTTGACACCAACGCCAGACATTACGCGAGACACTCAAGCTGCAGGCACTGCTGTATCGGGGATCAATGCGTACTCCATCTCTCCGTTTTTCTCGTATTCCGCCATGTCGAGGGCTACAGCGATGCTGTCCCTTACAACCTGCTCCGGATCGTCCCGGAACTTTTTCAACGTCTCTTCCACGCCTTCCTCGTCACCCAAGCTGCCGAGGGCTTCAGCGGCTTCGTGCCGCACCATACCGACTTCTTCCTTATTACTGAGGGTAGCCGTCAGACTTGGAATCGCCGCTGGGTGACACAGTTGCCCAAAAACAAATGCTATCTCGTGTCGGAACAGTGCAGACGGATCCTTAAGTCCCTTCGCCAGCGCTTGGACAGCGGGGACCGCAGTAGGCAGATCTGGTGGGGAAGCAAGATCGCGCAGTGCAAACATTGCGCGATATCTCTGGAACAGAGGAAGGCTCGTGTTGAGTAGTGTCTCCTCCAACTCGGGAATGGAGTATTCCTTAGACGATAATGGGAGCGGGGGTGCGGGGTCGATGGAGGCAAAGTCACTATTGTTGAAGAAACGGATTGTCAGCCAGAAGAATCTAGGGATAGCATAGAATTTGGAAATATACCTCTTCTTCAGTTTTTCTGACTTCCTCTCTTCAGAGTTCTCCCATAGAATTCTGTCGACAGCAATGTCGCAGGTCTCTCTAATGACATCAGGCTCATTCTTGTCATCCCTCATAGCCTTCAGTATATCTAAACTTCCAACATGCCCAAGAGCCCCGAGCGCCTCTGCAGCTTCGTGTCTGCACATAGCGTCTTCTTCACGGTTTCTAAGGACATCTTGAAGGTAAGGGACGGCAGCGAAGTTCTTGGACTGGCCCAAGCAATATGCCAGTTCGTGCTTAAGGAGGGTCGAGCGAGATGAAAATGCCGCCGCTATGGCTTGGATTGCTGGGAGTGTCCTTTCCGTGGGTGGTTGCTGGCAAGCGAGGTGCTTGAGGGAAAAAAGAGCGCGATATCGGCGTGCGAGAGGCTCTGATTCGGAGGTGAGGATTTTGCGAAGAGCAAGAATTGTCGGATCCACGCCCTCAGTGGTATTGTCTGTCGCAGCAAGTGCCATGGTCTTTGGCAGTGGAAATGACAAATATCTGTTGTTGTATCCTTGTGGACCGTTTCCAAGTCCTGCGGTGCTGTTTTGATTCTTATCAAGATCAAAATCGATAAAATTTGGCGGGGTGGCGGGGCGCTCCATAGCTTGGCCGCAAGCCGTCTACTCCATTTGGTACAGCACGACCAACAAACACCAATTCAAGTCCAGAATACTGTTAGTAGGCTCTTCAAACACTCCTTGCAGACAAACAGGTTATAAGAAATAAAGGAAAGAAAACTATTTCAGTTTAAGCATTACTATGATCTATGACAATGTGTCCCAGCCCGCTGCGCTGTAGTAGTAGTCACCGACCTATCTTCGGTAATATTGGCCTAGGTCAGTACCGTGTAGACCTGTTAATGGTTTAAAAAAATATGTAGAAATTATGGTCTGACTTTCGTGCAAGAAAATAGTGCCGAAAAGTACCTACGGAGAAGTAGGTACCCCCAATGATAGAGCCAAACTGCTGTGATGTCATTGCGCCTTGCAAGGCTCCCAGGAGGCTTGGGCCTGGAAACTGGCAGGGCATACGGTTTTCCTCAGTATCGTTTTGAATAAGTGGTATTTCCCAGTCGATAAGTGATGACTGTCTAATTGTTGTCGCAACAAACATGCTTGTGACAATCATAGGACCCCAGGACTCTCTGTCTTTTTCTAAGCACAAATTATTTTCAAAACAATCATCTTCAATTGAATTAAAAATGAAAAATTCGTGTGGTTAAACCAGATGGAGAAGTCAGACTTTGTGCTATATGACAGATGTCACGCTAAGAGGCAGCAAGATATCATCGCAGGCATATCACAAACAGCTGAAGGGGGAGATAAAGTTATCTATTTAATCAGACACCTAGAGTTGGTGTCTCTTAAGGTATACATAGGAAGACGAGACATGTCATAAAGCTGTTGGCATGAGGTCGATGGGCCACGTTGTGATCTTCTCGCTATGACTGCGGCTCCTATAACTGATGCCGACCTCCCAAGGTTCCATCCGGCACCTGGGATCTGACAGCGAACACATATTTACATAAAGGGATAGCTCTGAGCCTGCATTCCTTGGAAGTGACAACATAGTATGTTCCCTTTTCGATGGTATCTAGTTATTTCCTGGATAAAGTAGCTGCTCTTTTTTGGCTGACATCGTCCATCACAATCCAGGCAACATACTAGCATTATAGCAAAGCCCCAAGTACTTGACAGTTCTGGGCAGTGGCGGCAAATGCATAATGCTGATCAAAGCAAACAATCACGGACTATGTACACAATCCTAAAACGAACCTATTTGGTCCTGATGTGTTTGAGCTTTTTCGGCGAGTGGAGGAAGTTATTCGCGTAAGATTTCGGCACAAACTTGCGCTCGTTAGGCTCCTGAACAAAATACTCGTAGCCTTGCTTTTGTGCGAACGCGATTGCGTCCTCCTTGGTCGCGAAGTTCAAATGGGTGCCCTGCATAGCATCGGCGGACGACTGCCAACCCATCAAGGGATTTTCCCAGCGGTGACCCTTTTGGAGGATATCCCAATCCATCCGCCAGTGGTGCTGATGCCAGGTTCCGGACTGCGTCGCCGGCTTTGAGGGACGGTAGATTCTGTTCAGGATACACAGTCAGCCGCTACATCGGAGTCATGATTGTAAATCTCAATATCCATACCTCACAGTGCGAGCCTGGAGGTCAACAGGGGCGCCAGAAATGACAGCCGCCGCAACAGCATCACCAGGTTCGCTGCCGTCCATGACACGCTTGGGGACAGGGGAGAAAGACCTGGAAGGGGAACTGTCAGTCAGGCACAATGGAATGGCAATATAGAATACGTACGATGTGGCATGGTCAACGGTCGCATTGTAATCTGGCTGATGGCGAGGAATGGCCTCAGAAGGAGTCTCCTTCCTGATCAAGGTACTCTCCGAAGGTGGAGTAGTCGGCGGTTCTGAAGGGGTGGTCTTGATTGACTTGTCAAGGACCGTACCGTCCGGAGGCGTGGTGACAAACCGCGCGTTTACTGGCGCAGCAAGCCTGCCCGCTCGAAAGCAGGCAGAGCTTCGTACTCGAAGGAAAGACATGGCAGTGCGGTCTGCTAAATGCCGTCCAGAGCTGGAGAACTAAGCTACCCCATACAAGGTCATGAGCAGCGTCCACAAGTAATATGAGGAGGCGGGTCGCAGACCGATGACGCGAAGCCGAATACGGTTAGCTCGCTTGAGGCTCACAGCCCGCGAGGGATCGCTCGTCCGGAAAGCCGACTCTGCAGCCCGGCACTTAATCCCACTCCACCTTCAACAACTTCGGTCGTTTTGGTTCAATTGCCTTTTGAATTGAGGTATGCAGGCTGCAGCCAGTTTATACTCTTTGCATTGAAATGAGCATTGGCCTGGAGCTGACGCTTCCCAGATCGGACAAAATGAGCTACGTTACCCGTCGAGCTCTTTCGACTCTGATCCCTCCGAAGGTAAGAATCTAATAATAAGATCCTGGTTGGACCATGTGGGTTTTCAGACTGCTGACCGCTGATTAGATTGCCTCTCCTTCGGTGAGTTTCTTCCGCCGGTCCTGAATCGTTTTCTACCTATTTCTGTACTTTCGGCTTTCGGTCAAATCACCGATTCTACCTCCACATGTGCCACGCATCTTGTCATTTGCAACCAGGAACACTGACAACTGGAAAAGGCAATCGGGGCTGCCCAGGATGCTGCCCGTATGAAACGCGTAATTAAGTTCTACGAGAATCTCCCTCGTGGTCCGGCTCCTGAGCCCGAGCCAACGGGTTTCCTCCAGCGCTACCAGGCTCGCTACTTCGGAAAGAACCCCTCTGCCATGCGTAAGTGAAGGATATTTTATTGTCAAAAAATTATAAGCGATGGCTAATTGCTATCAACAGCGCTCGTCCACGTCATCGGTGGTCTCCTGCTTCTGGGATACGGCATGAATTACTACTTCCACCTGCGTAAGTCCTTCATTTCAGTGTGTGAGGAAGGCGTCAATGACTAACTCTTGATTTCTCATCTTGTATACAGGCCACCACAAGAACAACCTACACTAGATCTCTCTCATGTGACAAGAAAAATGAGGACAATCAGTGTACATATTTCCAATCCTAGAATCAAGACACCGTTCTGAGTCAAGTTATATGGTATTACGCGTTGAGTTTTAAGCAATTTCTCCATAAATGTAAAATAGAGGCAGTTATGCTTGGCTCACAATGTAATGGCCTGAATGGGGTCTGCGAGTAATCCATTTGGGCAGCTGCACGACATCATATGCCCACCCATTCAAAGGTACGACATCATACGACATCATGCGACACTAGCGTGAGCTATTCAGTTCACATTCAATTATCAAGTGCCCTAGAAAAACCACATAGTTTTCACAACCGGTGTCGATGTATAACTGAATCTGCCGCGGATGAATGTGTGGCTTTGCGGCTCCAACTGAGCGTCTCTGAGGTGGCTTTCTGGACTTCAACTTCGTTCCACGCTAACCGAATGCAGCCACCTCAGCTTAGCCCTGAGCCCGCTCCCATGCTTCCACCACCTCCATCATCACCCTACAGACAGCAATCTTCCTCGCGACCTCCCGCGGATCACTCTACGGCGCATTACCCTTTCTATTGCATCCCGCAGGTCGCCTACTGTTGCGCGTTCGAACCTCAACCTCCCAGGTTGGGCGCCTTCTGCCGTGCGTCATCCCAGGTCCTTCCGATCCTTCACCCGAAGGACCGTCTATTGGGCTGGCAGTTCACCGTGGCGATTCTTAATACCTGACGATAGGTACACCTCAGTTCGTTTCCTGATGTCTAGCTATGAATCCATGACTGGGAACCGCTCTTGCCCCACACCCCCAGCTTCAAAAGAAAGGTCTAACGATATCACAATCTCTGGCGAGCTAGCAGACCCGAGTATTGTTATGGCAGAGCAGAGCAGCCACGATGTGGTAAACCAAACCCGGTCGGGCGGCGATGCCTCGCCTTCCGACGTTCCTGCGAGCAAACCCGACAATAAACCTGCTGGAGGGGACGCGGGGGAGAACAAAGACAACGCTCAGGGTGAACACGCCGAGAACCAGACGAGCGCTCGAGAACAAGATGCGAAGACGGAACCTTCTAATGCATTAGCTGATAACGGCGAAGTTGGGAAGGCTTCCGGCAGTTCGGCACCCGTGAGTTTCTCTTGGAGCTAGGGGATGGCGTAGTGTTGCTGAACTATCCACAGGACAACGGTAAATCTGGCCCAGGGCCAGTCGCAAGCAGAGCTCTTGAGTTGAATGGGGTATCATCAACATCAGACGGCGGCGAAGATACAGGCTCTCAAGGAGGTTCAGAATCAGATACCAGTCGAACAGATGGCAGGCAGAACACACGCGCAGCTTCTGCCAAGAAGCCAACGACCTTCAAGCCTGTGACATTCGCAAAGTTCTCAGTTCCAAAGGCTCCAGGGGCAGCTGCGCCGCCAAAGGCTGGCGATAAAGGTACCTTCCCGCCAGAGCTTCGAATTTCGTGGATGAGATCTAATCTATGCAGCGTCCGCGTCTGCCACCACATTATCGAGCACCCCTCCTCAAAGCTCACGGCCACGCTTAGTCGCTAAATCTACCAGTGGTCTACGTGATTCAGCGTCAAAAGCTACTCTAACCGGGGTCAAGAGTGGCGGAACTGCACCAGACCCGAGCCAAGTTTGGAACAAGAATCGACGTAGGTGCAAGGATTGTTCAAATTACGGTACAAGCTACTGACTGTCTATTTTTTAGCCGCCCAGCCACCGCCTACTAAGCATCTCACCGATGAGGAGCTGAAGCAGCAGTATGGAATACACATGACCTCCCGTATTCAAGAGGACGGTGGTAGTACAGAAGCAAAATGGGCGGATATTGACGACGATGAGGACGACTGGGCTCCCGAGACCATAGAGTGGAATGATGGAACGAAAATCACGCTGACACACTCTGAGAGCACTCCGGCCCCTAGTCAGGACACTAAGGCGTTTAAGGATGTGAAAGAAGTCCCACCGTCAACCGAACCGTCTACAGCACAGGAGGCTTCGAAGACGCTTTCTTCTAAATCATCAACTTCTGTCGGTCCAAATGCCACTGTTCTAAGGGTCGGAGCAAATGCAGAAAGACAACAAACAAAGACCACCAGCGTATCATCTAAAGGGCAAAATGAGAGGCCAACTTTAACAGCAAAGAGTCCAGCTCCTCCCCCTGCAAAGTCTCCGTGGGCACCATTGCCTTCCGTGGACAAAGTATCTCCTGTGAACCCGCCGGTCCAAACACAACCTCAGTCCCGTTTCTTCCAGCGGGACTCCCATGCCCAGGATGGTATCAACGGACCTAGTCCTGCAAAGGAGATTGCAGCTGATGATTTCAATCGATCCTGGCGGGATAGCCCATCCAATGGCCCTCGAGAATTGTACAATTCCCACTCAGGACGATATGAGCCGGTCTCTGATACCCGAAAGGGTCTGCCGCGGAACGAACAGAACCTTCGTCCGCCATCTCTTCTGCAGAGACCGTCTCACAATGAACAATCACGGCCTGCGGAGCCGTCACCTGCGTTCCAAACTCATAGGTCGAGTGCCCAAGACGGTTCTCACTGGACTCGCCGCCGCACATCCTCCAACGTCAGTGGAGAAAGCGGGAGCTTCGGTCGTCGGATGTCACTGGGCAGATCTGATGGTCCTTCTAAACCAAGTGATGCCAGGGGAGGCTCTCAGGTGAATGGAGCGATTGAACGATCTGTTTCACCTCGTAACGCTCCACCGCGGGCTGTCTCGCCCGGTAAGCATGCTGCTGGCACGGCCTGGCAGTCTCGCACGTCTACAAATATGACCTATGCCCCGCCCGGGTCCCATGCTGGCGTGTCTCAGACCACCCCATCGTCGACTTCCGGTGAGCCCGCCGGAACGTCGCAGGTAATAGGAGAGGATCTGATAGCCATGCAGCAACGTATCATGAAAGAAAAGACGATTGAGGCTCGGCAGCGCAGGATGGAGCAAGAGCAGAGAGAGGAAGCTGAACGCCGTGAGAGGATTCGGTTAAAACTCGAAGCCTTAGGGCCTCCACCCGAAAAGAAGCCAAAGAACCAGGATAAGGGTCAGGAGAAGAGCCAGGAGAAGAGCCAGGAGAAGGGCCAAGAGAAGAGTCAGGAGAAAGGCCAGGAGAAGGGCCAGGAGAAGGGCCAGGAGAAGGGCCAGGAGAAGAGCCAGGAGCCTTCAGTCGCTAGCAAACCTGCTGCCAAGGAGTCAGCTCCTCCAACGACTGCTCCGGCGTCTCAGTCGCCTCCTAAGCCTCCGGTTGTCGAACCTACAGGAGAACCTAAGCAATACGGAATGATGAAGGTGCACCCTCCTGAATCTGTGAAGAAACCTGTTGCTGCCAACGAGAGGGTCCCGGAAAAATCGGCATCCGCAACTCATGGACAGCGTGTCCCCTCTCCGAAACCTGAACCCAAGGATGATGCAGCGAAGGCGAACGGGTTGCGACAGCCCGGTGAATCTTCTCAGCCCCAGCCCTCGGAACAACGTACGGAAACTGCAGTAGATGAGAAAGGCCCTCAATGGAGGACCAATCTGAATGTCTCGAGTTCCTATTCCCCGTGGGCTTCTGGCTCGAAGCTCGGCAGCCATCCATCGTCCAGCGCAAATCCTTGGAAACCTCTCAGCAGTGAGAGGGTACTTGGTAATGGCACATTCGATCGGAATCTCCCTGGCTTCCCAACGAGAGATCTTCCTCTACGTGGCCCCCTGGGTCTTTCTGATCAAGCGCCTATTGGGCCACCATCGACAAGCAGCTCGCAGCCGTTCTCTGGCTCTTCGAGAATTGTCCAGGATAACACGTCGATATCACCCTTGCCATCACCAGAGGTAAGGAATCCAACGTACGATTCCCTAAACCCAATTGCCCGGCCCGGCCCAATTAGGCCCCCAAGCTCCCAGTCAAGCCATTGGCAACATGACTCCCGGCGGAGCAGCGAGACTGCGGCTTGGAACAATTTCCACGCTGTTGCGGCGAAGAAAGAGGCAGAAGAAAATGAGAAATTCCATCGTGAACTCAGCGCCATGCGTGATGACGGTACTCCGTCAGTGCAAATCAGTTTCCACGAGACGTGGCGTCAGGTTAGGACAGGAGATCAAGCCGGTCAACGACAAATTGTTGGAGTTACTAGAACAAATGATGCAGGAGGGTCGCTGTCAACACTAAATGCATTCGACCATGCAATCGGTGGCTTGACATTTTCGGAGAGCCATTCGCGGCCTTTCAGTAATGTGACTGGGCGAGGTTCGCGATTCTTCCCTCACATGGCCGAACAGACAAAGTCTGCAGTCAGTGAAGACGATGGATATCTTCGGAGGAGCCCATCGCCTCCTCCTCCAGAGGAGATGTCGAGCCACCCTGTGTTTGGTGACTCGCAACGACCGCTAGTCCATCTTCCAACGCCAAAGCCCGTCGTTAAGCTTCCTCCAAAACCCGCCTCGCCACCACCGCAACCAGTTACTTTTGCCTCTATGGTAGCAGCAACACCTCTTCGACCTCAGCCTACCGCCAGTACCAGTACGTGGCAGGATAGATTTGATGGGCTTTTTGGCAAGAAGGTTTCTACTGAGAAGAAGCAAGAAGGAAGGACTGCTCTCGCTGTCACCTCTGCTACGAAAGAACCGCTTGATGTACAGTCACATCCTGCACCTGCAGCAGTTTCCCTTCCCCAGAGTGTCGAAAGTGACTCTCAAAGAGATGCCGGAAAAGTGACCTCCAAAGAGGTTGAGGAAGAAGAGGAAATATTTGAAGACCGCGAAGCGGGTTCTTTACCAGTTGTTCGGGTGCCAAACATGGCTCCTCCAGCAGCTTGGCATGCTGCTCTTCCTCCAACGAGGGCTCGCACAAAGTATCTGAAGGCGATGCAAGTCCACAGCATCGAACCATATAGGTTCGGAATCCACGATAAGGATGGTTCCATTCATGTATCAATCCGTTTCCCCGGTTCAGATACCACGAAGACAGTGACGTTACCGAAGAAGGCAGGCGGTCATGGGCCACGACAACGTGGTGGTTCGAGCTACTTCAAGTCTCGTAAGAATGCAAAGTCAAGGGAAGGATCCGGGAGCTTCAATTCCAAAAAGCCGAACCCTTCTAACTCCACTAATGGAAGCACGGCTTCTTCGCGCGCTCCATTTGGCAATGCATCCTGGGGCCCACGCGCATTCGCGTAGGTCATTGAAAGCCATCTGAGGAAAATGTTTCTTAGATCCGGAATTGAATCCGTTTCTAAAGTCTGGTTTCACCTTCTGGATTGGTTATTACCGGACCATAGCTACGACCACTTAGGGCCAGATTTCGGTACCAATGAGGTGCTTATCACTTATTCGAGGCGACTCATTGCCACTCGGGGTTCTTTTATGCTTTTAGTAATATCTGTTTTTTCTTTTCCTTTTTCTCTATTCCCCACTTCTGCTTCTCTGTACTTCCTCTGGAATGGCACCTCCTCGTTTCGCTGTGGGAAACGGTTATCCTGTGTGACTTGCCTACCACCTTGCAGCTTTGACACTTACATTTGTCAGGGAATCGCTTCTGCGCATGTGTGTAGGGCTAATGCTTTGTGCTAGCAGCCCCTCAACGACCTCTCTATCTCTGCTGCATTGTCAGCATAATGCCTATCATGTGTTCCCCTAAGGATGCGTTCGTCAAATGCTTCTCGTGCAGGCCTTTTTTTTCTCTCTCCCAGAATACAAATGCCCCATGATGAGAACTTCCTCTGAGGCTGTTACTGGACAATGCGCAGTAGCTTTTTTCATGCCCTATGTATGTGTATCTAGCCTCCATGTGCGAATGACACTTTGCATAACGCCTCTGACCTCTCCTCCTTTCCCCTCCCTCATAAGAAAGAAAGCAAGCAAGAAAGAAAATCTTCCTAAGTTTCTTCTTCTGGGAGGTCAGCAGAAGCAACATCCCCTCACTGATACACACAAAACACACACATACATACACCATCCGGGGCAACGGTACCATTCACACAATTGGAATTATTCGGCTCTTGTCGTCGGATTTTGCGAGGAAAAGGGGAAAAGGGGGTGTTAGGTAGGCATGGTAGCTTTATCTATTCTCCTCCACACATGGAGCAATTCTCTTCTTTCTCCGAGAGGCTGTCCAATATATGCAGGGACAGTTGAAACAAAAGAAATTCAAAGGCTATGGAATGCCATCTTTTTTTTTGTCCTTTTTTCTCCTGGTGAACTAGTTGATTATTTCGAGCTTCTTTCCGCAGATCTAGTCTTGTTCGGGTTTACAAATTTGACACACACACACAAGGTTAATAATAAAATAAAAACAGAATCGGTACTCAAGACAGATATGTAATATTAGCGGCTGGAGTTTATTGTTTTGCTTTTCAAAAGCTTTGTCGTAGATATACTGTAAATACAGGAGCGTAAAACGTCGAGCTATCTGTGCTTTCTTTTTTTCTTCGACTCAATCCACCTACTGCGTAGAATTCCACCAACTAGGATGGAAATTCTCAATTTCTGCCAATTCCCTCATGCTGCATCCTAGGTTCTCCGTACATGGGCACGTCTTGTCCCGTGTCTGTTGACCACACTTTTCCATCCCAAAACAAATCCTTCAACGTAAAATATTGATATCAACCCTGCTCCTTCAACGCCGATCCCTGAAAAGAAAAAAACAGATGAGATGAATGAACCCCGCCCACCCAACAAACAACGCCATCGCTGTGTACAAAAAAGCCAGATAGAACTTTGGAAGCCTTGCCGTCTAGGATTAAACCGAATAAAAAATGAAAACGGAAATGAAGAGACACTTCACTGCTCGAAAAACCAGACAAGAAGTGGAGCAGCAAAAGGGCGAAAACGAAAGAAAGAAAGAGGGAAGAAGAATGGAGAGTTTCCAGCAGCCAAATCCCATCTCACCAGTTCCAGGTGCGACTGGAGGCGGTGAAGACGGGCGGCTTCCACTGTAGTTTAGAGGGGTCGATCTTGCGGATACCCTTGGCCTTCTCTTTCTCGAGGCGCTTCTTGTGCTGCTCGATGATCTGGTCGGTCAGAACGATGACCCAGTTGCCTTTCTGTTGTTGGAAGAGGTTAGTTACTATCCTAGCAAATAGAGGAGCATGAAAGAAGAGAGAGCAAAACGTACATGGTATCGCAACATATTCAACACGACCAACGTCTCGTGGACGTCCTTCTCCGTCATGGAGCTGAGCGTCGCCAGTTCGTACTCGCTGACCGACTCCCGCCCAGGCTCCATGAGCAACTCCGTGAGCGTTTCCCGCCAGTACTGTCTGTAACCCAGGAGACCAAGGTCGCTGAGCGGCTTCTCCGGCGAACCCAGCTTGCCTTCGCGCTTGCTGAGCTCGTAGCTGAAGGAGATGAGCAGTCGCCCGAATCCGCGCCGCTGGTACTGGGGCAGCGTCAAGATACAGGCGAGGTTGTAGCCCTCCGCGGAGTCCTTCTCCTTGGAGAAGTATCCGACGAGATGGCATCCCGACTCGTCCCGCGTGCACATGCAGTAGAACAGGAAAGGGTCAACGTCGTAGTAGAGCGTCTTGTGGTCGAGGAACAGCTTGCTCAGCAAGCAGAGATTCCGACACCAGGTCCGCTGGCGTCGACCGTCGACCTCGAAGAAGGAGATGTAGTCATCGCGGTAGATCTCGTTTCCGGGCGGGTGGACGAGCGTGCACTTGGAACGGTGTCGCTCGAAGGCCCGCTTGTTGTCGAAGTAACTCAGACAGAACTCGTCGATGTAAACGATCTCCGCGTCCGAAAAGGACGGAGGGTACGGGGAGAAATACCACGGCTCGATCTCGTACTTGCCCATCTGCAGACGGTTCAAGTTGCGGACGCGGTGGACTTCAATCGGGTTCTGGGTCATGCTGCCGCCTGTCCGCAGCTTCTCGATCTCCTCTGCGCGTGTAAGCTCTTCCTGGGACTTCTCTTCCGTCTTGATAGCCGCTGTCGACTCCGAGAAACTGGAGTCGGCCATCTCGACATCATCCGTCTCGGGCTTGGGCGTGCCAGCCGCCGAGACTGCTTCAGAACCTAGAGCGGAGAGATTCGCGGGCGTCTCCTCACCGCGGTTTTCCTTGCCGCCCGCCTTTGACAGCCGTGGCACCTTGCTGACGTTGACATTCTTTCCAGTGAGCAGATCAGGAGTCGACCGACTGTCTGCTCTCGCGCGCTTCTGCCCAGCTTTGCTTGGTGCTTTGTTGCCCGCTCCACCGGTCTTCTTCTTGTCTGGCTTCTCGGGCTGGGGCCATTCAACTTCCTGTGAGAGATCGATTCGAGATGCAGGAACCCATTCTAGACGATTATGTGAGCATACGTCCCTTCAATTCTGGACCCGTTATACTTCGATTGTACATACCATCAAGACGCTTGTTGAAATCAACGTAATGCACACTGCGCCCCTGTTAGCAGCATGAACAAGACAATGTCAACACAAGGACCAACATACTAGAAGAATGGACCCTCATTCCGCTGCTTCATAGACAGAATCTCGGCTTTCCGAAATTCCCCATCCTGCAACAACCTGGTCAACCATCATGTCCCAAAATGGTAATTGTCACGTGATCTGTATCACGTCGCGTTGGCAGGGTAGCAGGTCGACCTCACCTTCTGGACCATGGCCTTCACACCGATCCTGTCATCAAAGTCAGCGCATGCGACCGGGAAACCGGGGTCAAATATCCCGGGCGCGAGGTCAGCGCCCGTCCTGGGGGACGTACCTGAGGGTGTTCAGGGTGGCGAAGCCCTTCTCGACCGGATCGGGCGTGCCAGCGGCCTCGCCGTGAGAATCTCTGACGCCCATGGTGTCGGCGGATCGATTCTCTACGGTCTGAACGCGGTTCTGGAGATGGAAAGGACGTGGTTGTCGAGAGATCGATGGACTTCGTCGCCGTGGCAGCTGGGGAGGTGAAGGATTTCTGGCGGGCGGTCGGGGCAGAGGCGCCTTTGAGGCCCGGCGGAGGCGTGTCTGCCTCAGCCCATTCTGCTGTCTTCGCCATCCGCCGCTCACGGCAAAGTCCCAGCACAGGCTTCGCTTTGCCCTATTCCTATCTACAACATCGTACATTATTCCAGCTCAGACAAATCACAAAGTACGACTCGCAGATGGTCTTCCATTCCTTTAACGTCCTTACTGCTAACAGCAAGAGCTATCCTAGCCAGCAATGTATAGTATACAGTTCAGAACAAGCCAGAATGAATTTGCAAGATGCGCCATTTTAACTATCTGCCCTTGGGGAATAACGCATGTTAAAACAGATTCAGTTCTAGAAGCACAGTTTCATCCTCCTTCAATGCCATCCATTAACCGTAGTCCCAAATCGCCCCATGAGCTCGTCAAGCTCATCCTTTCTAGCCTTGTACACGTCCTGAGCTTCCCGTTCTCTCCTTGTGATGAATGTAACTTCGTCCCGCAGCTTCTCAAGTCTCCTAGAGATTGCTGCTTCTTCAGAAATCTGGAGAGTGCGGAAAGAGTCCAATTCGATCTTCGCATTTTCAAGCGCTGTATGAGCCTCGGCAATCTTCGCTCGGAGCATCTTCGCACGGTTCTGATACCCGCCGTAATGCAATGCGAGCTTCTTCTCGAGCTTGTTGCCCTCTTCAGCAGTGGCGAGAAGTGACGCCTGGACATGGTCGAAGGCGTTCATCATCCGCTGCTCTTGTTGGTAGACATCCTCCTCCTCGTCGTTGTAGTTGGAAAGGCCAGGCAGAGTATTAGTGTGGTGGGACGACCAGGCAGCCTCAAAGTCTGCCTCCCACTGCTTCTGTAACTCCGAAGAAGCTACCTCAGCCTGGATCGCCGCATGAGCCGCCTCGAGCAGACTGTCATCCAGCTTTTCCAGCTTCGGGGCCTTCCCGTCAACTTTTCCATTAGGAACCGGGAACTTCCGGGCATCGTTAGCAATGAGGAGCGCAGCCTCCTCTGCGATCATTCTGCGAATCGGATCGGTGATCTGCGAAGCCCGTTGCATCAAAGCAACGATATCAAGCACGTTTGGTCGTGGCAACGACCGCTGATACACCTGGGTTTGACGTTTGAATTCAGCCTGGGCAGCCTTTTCACGGGCCTCCCTTTCTCTTTTGTCACGGTCGGCCGCGTCCTCTGGGGCCATGTCGGCCGTTGGTGTCGGTTCAGGGGTCTCCGAGGGGAGCTCTTCCAGCTCCCACTCGGTTTCCTTGGGCCTCGGAAGCGATGCAAGTTTGCTGCGAAGCTGCTGTCTCATGAACTTTTCTTGCATCCTCATTTCCTTTGGCGTGGCACCGACGAGTTGCCCACTCTCCCTGTTCAGGGCAAAATGATCTCTCGGTGTACGCAATGGCGTTGATCCAGGCCCGATGCCTCCCCGCATAGGCGTGGCTCCCACACCATTAGCTCCCTGGCGGAAGGGCGTAGCCATGGGATTTGGCGTAACTATTTGCTGTTTCCGAGGAGCAATCCCTTCAAAGCCGGTGGAAGCACCACCTTCATGCAACGGAGCATTCTCACCACCCAACAGCGATGACTGAGTTTCAGTCAGAGCCTTGATATTCCGAATCTCGTTGGCAATATGATCCTCCTCTGGAGGAGCACGAGGCGTTCGGATAGGCGTTGCTCCAACAAGCGTCGTGTAGTTCCCAACCAAGCCTCGAGTGCCATCTTCCTCTCCGGCCATCCTACTGGCTTTATCCCCCGCCATGCCCATCTTAATAATATCCTCCATTTCGCTGTCGCCAACTTGCGGGGCGGGCAGAACGAGAGGTCTCCTCTTAGTGCTTTGTTCCGCTTCACGGATCTTCTGCAGCTGGCCAGCCTTCAGCGCTGCAGCGAACGTGGAAGAACCTTCATTCTTTCTCTTCTTCCGCTCAGCCTCCTCAGCCTGATCTCCCTTCCGCTTATTCGCAACCTGTTGCTTGCGGGGGTCGAACATTTCCCGCTGCCTTTCATTCCTGGCCTGCTCTTCGGTAGTGTCGTAGAATCCAGGAGCAGGCTGCTTCTCGAACGGAATGTCCGCATTGTAGTCCATCTGACCCTTCTTGGTCGTAACGACCTTGATGTTGATGCCGGCATTCTTGAGTTCTCGGCGCTTTTGGAGTACTGCAAGTCGACGCGATTCTTCGAGTTGTCGTTCTCTGGCCTTCCGTTTGGCCTTCTTGCCCTGGGTATTGGCCAAACGAGCACGGGCCTCGCTGAGCATCTCCTTCTCATCTTCATCGAGGTCGATGGTATCAGGGCGAGCGGGTTTCGATTCAGGATCGGGGTCGAGTTCTCCGGGTCTAAAGTCAACGTTAGCAAAAAGGAGATCAACCTAAAGTAAAGAGCATGACATACCTTAGCCGCCTGACGTCGTCTGCACTGGGAGCCTTCGCCTCGGCCCCAGGTCCTCCCAGTCCCAGCTCATCATTCTCGCGGGCCTCTGCTTCATCCAGCAGCTTCTGGTATCTCTCCAGGCACTGTGTGGCTGTCCGTCCCACGATAGGCGCAATCGTCCGCCACTGCGTGGGCATCAACTTCGCCAGGTGCAGCAGCTTCTCATCCTCCTCCCTCGACCACTCGACCTTGCGAATACTCGGATCCAGCCATTCTACCCAGCGCGCCTTGCATTGCTTCGGTGTCTTCCGCGCGAGAAGCGACGATACGCGTGCCCATTGGTTGAGGCCATATTTCGATACACTCGCCTTTAAGATTTCATCTTCTAAGTTTGTCCTGGGGCAGGTTAGAAGCTGTTAAATATGAAGGTGATTCGAGGTTAGGTACTTACCAAACGCCTCCTTTGACGACGGGCATGGCGCTCGAGTTTTAGCGCGCGAGCCGGCAAGAAAGCGAAAGGAGGAAAATAACGAACAAACGAAAGGAGCGGAACACCTAAGGACCTTCCAGTTCAGGAACAAAGATCTTCACCCCGCAGAGTCAGGATTGGATGGAGCAGATGCGTCGGACGACGAAGCTGGATAGAGGTCGGTGTTGAGCGCGTTTCCGTGCCGATTAGAGAAGTGTCGGGGTGGCGATATAGACCACGTTGGCACAGGCCCGGCAGCCTTGCGCGGAGCATCGCCACAGCAAGGGGCTGGGTCCTCCGTACTGATCAACCAGCAAGCCACACCAGCGTGCGCCCAGAATGCAGTTGGTAACCTGCTATCTTGTGCATGGAGCTTTTTTTTTAAAAAAAAAAAAAAAAAAAAAAAAAAAAAAAAAAAAAGGCAGCCTACAAGATTACGCCTTTTGTATACAGTAAGTATTCTATACCTCCCATCGTGCGACGCGATCAAGATAATCTGGTTCTTGTCTCGGTTGATAGTTGAATTTATATTTTCCACCGCATCTCTTTGGCAGTTCGCTCTCGCATCCCCTCAACAACACATGTACTATCCATACTCGCCGAAAAGGCCAGGGAAATAGCGAGAACAACTGCAGCAATCATCTATGACAGTTTAACAACCTGATTACTATTCGAATGTAGGTTGTCGATAACAGTTAAATGCTTGAACGAAGTTGATGGAGTCAGACACTCTTTCCCTTCCCTCAAGGATATTTTCGGAAGTACGAATTCAGTATTACTCATCTCCTTGGTCTACTACCTCTGGTCATCCGTTATGCTATTGTTGTTATGAATGGGGATTGGTTCATGAGGTCCTCCCTTGTAGCTCTCGAATGATCACTGGCCCAGTATTTCTGTGGCGTGGCGTTCGAAGCGATCTAATTGCCTTCGTCGGTTGGATAAAAGATATCTGTCACCTTATATATCAATGCACGTTGACCAGGCCTTCGTCCAATCTCTTGACGTGTACCTTAGTACCTCATATAATGAACAGGTCTTCATTCCGATAGGGCTTTGCGGTTACTTCCTCCAACCTTGGAACTTTACCTGGATAAATAAAAAGGCGTTAGTAATTAGCCCTTTCGCGAAATAGAAATAGACTAGAAAAGAAAAACAGTATGACTACACACATGACTGGATAAGGCAAGTAATCTGTATCGGGGACCTCAGAGCTGATTGGGCGGGACCGCGCGGACCTTGCGCCAAGATTAGCGCCGCCCTAGCGCGGCAGCCGCACCAGCGTCTCCCCGCGCTAATCGGTCCAGATTTTTAGATTTGGAGTCGGAAAAATCACAAGTCGTCGCAGCAGGTCCGAATCTCTTACCCCGACAGCGGAACTTGGTACACGGAATACCAAGATGTCTGCTGCAGTGGAAGCTCCACACCAATATAACCAGCCTTCTCGCAAAGGCAAGAAGGCGTGGAGGAAGCATGTCGACATCTCCGAGGTGCAGGAGGGTCTGCGACTCTTAAGGGAAGAAGAGATTAAGGGGTAAGGATTTACTTTTCTGTCCATATATATGACCTGAATTTCTTCATGTGCTCACGGAATTACTATTGTCTAGTGGTATTGTGGCAGAGAAGCCCTCCGAGGAACTCTTTACCATCGATACCACCGGTTCGCAGGAAATCCAGAAGGCGTACCGCAAGCAGCACAAGCCTCTCAAGTCAGATGAGATTCTCGCCCAGCGCTCTGCAATCCCAGCGGTGGATAGCCGAAAACGGCCGAGCAATTCAAAAGTGACGGATGGGATAATCGAGCCCAAGACCAAGAAGCCGAAGAGCGACTGGGTCAGTCACAAGGAGTGGCTGCGCCTGAAGAAGGTTGCGGCGGAAGGGAATCCCGTTGCTCAGAGTGAGACCAGCGCTACATATGATCCCTGGGCGGACACGCCAGAGCCAAACCCTCTTGATGACTCCAAGTTCGATTTCTTGGAGAAGCCGAAGCCAGTCGTTGCTCCTCCAACAATAAAACAGCCTCCGATCTCCTTAGCTGCCAATGGAAAGCCGGTCCCGTCAGTGAAAAATCCGCACGCCGGACAAAGTTACAATCCTACGTTTGAAGACTGGGATAGACTCCTGAGGGAGGAGGGCGAGAAGGAGGTAGAAGCTGAGAAAAAGCGCTTGGAGGAGCAGCGCAAGGAGGAGGAGAGGCAGCGCTTGATCGCTGAAGCTCAGAACGATGATGGAGAGGTCAAGTCTGATGACGAGAGTGCATGGGAGGGTTTCGAAAGTGAATACGAGAAGCCGGAATGGTTGAACAAGAAGAGGCCCGAAAGGAAGACGAAGGCCCAGAGAAACAAGATAAAGAGGCGAAAGGAAGAAGAAAGAAAGGCGAAATTAGAGGCGCAGATAAAGAAGCGGGAGCAACAAGCTCTGGAGGCCAAGGCGATCGCAAGGAAGGTTAAAGAGGAAGAGGAAGCACGGGCGAAACGGAGAGAGAAAAAGCAAGAGGATGATTCCTCAGAAGAAGGAGATGACACGGTCTTGCGACGGAGGCCATTGGGCAAGAATCCGTAAGTTTGATACCCCCTTCGGTGCCGAGCTGCTCGTTTACTAATCTGACAACAGAGTTCCTGAGAAGCCGTTGGAACTGGTGCTGCCCGACGAACTTCAAGACTCTCTCCGGCTGCTTAAGCCGGAAGGCAACTTGTTGGATGACAGGTTCAGAACCTTGATCGTCCAGGGAAAACTCGAAGCTCGGAAACCGGTATTGCAACCAAAGAAACCAAAGAGAAAGTCTACGGAGAAGTGGGCATACAAGGACTTCAAGCTCACACTAAAGGACTAATTTTTTTTTTCATTTATTTCCCTCTATACAATGTACTTGCGCATACAGACCCATGTAGATATGAGCTGTTTTCAGATCCAAGGATTACATCAGAAAAGTCAAATAGGTGATATCCGAAATGAATACCACAGGCAGCATGTGAAGGAACTTCATCACAAATTCGAAAGCCAGCGTAGGTAAACTATGGATAGCTGCTGTTTTATATATGCCGATCTTGATCCAGCGGACATGTTGCTGTAGCTTCTTTACCAGCTATTTGTGTTCAGTCCCCCCCCCCCCCCCCCCCAACTTTACTTCCCTGGGGGGCACTTCGATCTTCGAAACATACTACTGACACAGTGCTCTTCGTATATAATTCAACTGTCGTACTCTGAATCATAGTTGAACTGCTGTCATGTCAGGCTGGTTCTAACTGGTGGGTTCTCCAGAGCCAAGTCGAGTGAATAGCTCCAATTCCATATGTTCCTCATGGTTCGGTCCTTCCATGACTTCGCCTATGACGTCCTCGCCCTCGAAAAGTCGAATTCCCAATCAGGATACTCCTCACCCATCCCCTTCATATTCATGAGGACCGCTTGTCCAAAGTGCCATTGCAATGCTCGATCACTCATGCGGTGAGGATCTTGTGGGTTTGTTGCTCTTGGATTTAGTATGTTACCATCTATACCAATAGTGTCCCTTAGAAATACGTGGACTCTGTACTTGTCGTATATCCAGTTAGCTCTCTTTGCAAAATCAAAGACAAGGCAATGAGGCACTAATGACATTTGGATTGATCGAAAACAGATACTTGTCAAACGAAGAATAGATGTGGCCGCTCAAGAGCAAGCAATCCTGCGGCGAGTAAATTCTATTCTGACCAATTAAATTGGCTGGAGTTCCGTGATATACTCCTGTCTCACATTATTCTCGCTTAGCAGCGAGGTACGCGAGCTTCTAGCTATATAAGCAAAGTAGTTAGGTATATATAGACCTCCTAGAACCTGTCCGTCGTCACGATATAAATGAATATTGCACGACCTAAGTGGCTGCGGCGTTTCAAGCTCCCTCGGCATTATTTGGCGCGCAGCTCTCAGTGAATCCTCTTATAGTCACTCACTAGAAGGGACAAGCCTAGTCAAACTTTCCAAGATAAAGACGGAGAGGTGTACTGTCAATATAATACTCTGTGAAGAATGTAAACAGAGGTTAGTATTATAATAATATATGGTATCGATTCTGGAACATGGAGTACGGAGTACTCCGCAGGTAGATGACGGAGTATTATTGTTGAAACCTTTGGCGCCTAGTATTGACTAGTATAAAATGGAGAGGTCTGATTCTGAATCTATCTATGGTAACAAGTGATTTATATACATCCAGGATTGAGTGTACAGGACTAATTGGGCAAAACAGACAAGAATAAGCAATGGCTAATTGAAGGGTAGTTAAAGGGGACACATATATCATCCTTTGAAGCACATAGCCTTATTAAGCACTGTCTAATCCTTATATGAATAGCAGTAATATATGGCTGACGATTATTTAGTCCAGAAGCTCCTCATGTGGATCCGTGTGGAGCTCTTGTGTTTGTCTGGTTTGCACTCAATGTCTGTTCCTATCGCTGAGGCACCTGAACAAGAAAATTGTCTCGGAGTGCCCTCCAGGTTCTTAATGCTGTCTGCCCCGCATTGATTCTATAATGCAAGTTTAGACCCAATTTGCTACGCTGGTATGGAGTTGAAGGACCTCTCCAGTAATTGGAAGAAGCTCCAGGAAAAGCTGAAAAAAGAGAAGGCCTCCGCCTCAACAACCCCCGTCAAGCGCAAGTCCTCCGATCGCGAAACCCAAAATGGAGTAAAAAGAAGGAAGACGGAAACGGCTGGCGACAAGAACATCGAACGGCAGCGGCAGTCCTTAAGGAGGAAAAGAATGTCTGATGGGACTGGGGATGGAGGGGCGAAGGAGGCTGAGGAGACGGTTACGGAGATCGCGTCGCGGAGGAATTCTACTTCGATAGCGAAAGCGGAACCGCGGACTGGGAAGATAAATGAAGGGCTTAATCCAACGTCGGTCTATCCCACTAGTTTTTTTTCTTGCCTCTTCTGTATTGCAGATCTAACCTCCGCACAGAGCAGAAATAGGCAAATATATCGCGATAGACTGTGAGATGGTCGGAGTTGGCCCAGATCCCGACAACGATTCTGCCCTCGCGCGTGTAAGCATTGTCAACTACAATGGCGATCAGGTATACGACTCGTTTGTGAAGCCCAAGGAGAAAGTTACGGACTGGCGGACGCATGTGAGCGGCATCTCACCGAAGCATATGCTCGAGGCGCGGACACTCGAGGAGGTACAGAAGGACGTCGCAAAGATACTCGAGGGAAAGATATTGATCGGGCATGCGGTCCAAAATGACCTGGACGCTCTCCTATTGAGTCATCCGAAGCGCGACATAAGGGATACAAGCAAATATCCGCCGTATCGGAAGATCGCCGGAGGCGGTTCCCCACGCTTGAAAGTTTTGGCGGAAGCGCTTTTGGGATTGAAGATCCAAGAAGGTGCCCATTCCAGTGTCGAAGATGCTAGGGCAGCGATGCTTTTGTATAGGCGAGATAAAGAGGGAATTGAGCGTGAACATGCAAAGAAGTGGCCGGTGCGGGTCCTGACGGAGAACAGGGGAGACAATAAGACAAAAAAGAAGAAGAAAAAGACCAAAAAGAAGAGCCGGAAGAGATGAAGTCTATTTTTAATTGTTGATGATAGCAATAATACCCGAGTCTTGCATAATGAGTCTATTTGCATTTTACTGCATTGAGATTTCTGCTTCAGGTCTTGTCCCTTTAATGTATCGTAGTAATTGTGATGTTTAATTCATATTTCCATTCAAGTAAAAGGACAAATTGGTTTCTCCAGTCATTAAAATATCACGGACTAAAGTAAGGAGGAGAAATCTAGATGCGAATAGGATTGGCCATGCGAGATGCCTTTCGATAAGCCCGTCGGGTCCGATGCGAAGCGGAGTCCATATCGGGAATCGTGCCTCTCCACAATCCAATTAACGCGGGTCGTCGATCATGCTTTCACGCGTCGCGCGCCAAAGGACTGCAAAGAGATAGTATACAACTGCTACCTACCTAATTTTGTACCCAGACTATCTAATTTGTTTTGGCTTTGCAATCGACGGCGTTGTTAATTGCCATTTCCTCCTCGGCCGGCTGTTTCTCTTATCTCGAAGTCTAAAGTCCGAACTCTCGGCGGGACTGCTAAAGGACAGTACAGTGCGTCGCACGAAGTTTACTGCAGATTCTCTCCTATAGATCAGATCCGACAGCTATGTTCGCTCTCCAGACCGCTCAGAACAAATCTTCGGATGCGGAGACAGCACCATCAATCAATTCATGGACCCCAAACATCCTACCCTGCCGGATCCATCACGACGGCCCAGTAGAGACACCGAAGCGATACTGGAATCCCGTTGCGGATGAGAATGGTAAGACGACTCAGAATTTATGCATATTAAAATTATAAATTATTGTCGAAACCAACGAGCGCGGTCTGAACTTGCTGACGTCTGAGAACAGGAAACGCCCAGACAGCCTACTTCCGCGGCCGTAAGTTACGTGGCCGTCGCGTTGCCGTTCCCGAAGGATATCAAGGTACGTTTTATACATCCTTAATCTCTACCTGCTCGGACGCAGGAAAATCGTACTAAGCTCTATTCGTCCTCTAGGCATCGTAGCGATACCCACAGACAACCTGCTGCCGTCCAGCGGGCCTACGAGAAACGGCATCCACAGCATCCAGGACGGCGAGACAGAATCCGAACCAGAGGAACCAGTCAAAATTCTCGAGAAGCAAGCCACATTTGACGAATTCGTTGTCTGGGGCCACGAAGTCGTTCCGACGGCAGACGACCCGTTCGTCAAGGGAGTGGAGGAGTGGATGAGGTTCGCAGGGGCTGTGTGTTTCTCAATATCATGCCCACGCTGATCTTCATTGCATGCTGATGTTTTGGCTTTGTGCAGATACATTCGACTGCGCCAGCCACGAATGACGATGGGAAGGAAACGTCCACCTGAGTGGAAAAATCGCTGTATTGATAACGCTGGGCAATACCCCAAACGGACAGTACCTGTCCTGTTTTTCTTGGTTTCTAGTGCTGGACGGGCGGCCTAAGAATAAAAGCACGGCAACGTCATATCAAGCAGCGGCCGACTGGCCTAGTGGTAAGGCATCCGTTTCCGGTGCGGGAGATCGCAGGTTCGAATCCTGCGTCGGTCGAAGCGACCCGGCCCAACGCGGGCCGGGAAAGCATTTTTTCGCCCCTCTCTCTATGCCAAGAGATACGATTTATCATCACTGTTAGGATCCTTTTTTTCATCTATAGACACTGGGCTCCAGAGTTTGGCCGCTATTATTCCGGCGTATGTGGAAAGGGACCTGGCGACACATGTTGCTATTTCATATAATGATTGATATATTTACCGCAAATAATAATGTGTTTTTCCTTTATTGATACTTCTCTATTACTGTTGCTCGAATTTCAACTCTATGCATAGTAGAGCAAAGGCAGTATGCTTGAGCAAGACTCAGAGGAGTCAGTAGGTATGAACAGCCATGGAGGCAGTCGAGAATCATTGGCAGAAAGACGCCTGCCAATAATGTGCTTGCTTGCCGAAATTATTTCATTTTCCTTGCGACCGTCCTGGTTCGCATCTGTTTTTTTCGGATAATGTGGGCCTGACCGCCTAGGATTCTGCCAGGCACCGGCGGAATCTGGGGTAGAGATAAAAGCGCCCGCCGAAAGATAACTTGGACTGTCGTGTTGATCATTATTATCCGCTCTTTTGACCGGATCATCAAAATTGGAATCGTCCCTTTTCTGTCTCAGCACTCTCTAAGATATCAATTATGGGAGAAAGAGTTGCGCCTGAGGCGCTAATCTACAAGTTCCAGGTCGGAAAATTGCTCAATCAAGGTTGGACACTTCTCGACTCCCAAAGCCCGCGCCAGACGACGGCAGTAGGAAGCAACCCCAGACTTTGCCTCGAAATGGCGGAGAAAAATGTTGATCAGCTAGTATCTATGGACTAACTTGTAATCTACATATTTTTGCAGACCAAAGTGGGCGCCGCATCGCCATCCTAGGCAGCATAGATGGGAAACAGGGCATCCTCCTCGCGGAGCGAGCAGCCTTCGCTGCTGACTCTCCAGAGGTGCTGCGCGCCTTCCACGCGGCTATCACACGGGTCACAAACCTGGGCGACAACGACATCTACCGCTGGTACATGGCGTCGTCGGGCCTGGGGAGCGGGGAGTTGCAACCGCCGGATCTGAAGCTCAACCTCATCTGGCCGTGCACGGAGCAGCATATCAGGAAATACTCGGCGCAGCCGGTCCGCATGGTGACCGAGACGCCAGAGATCTACAGGGACTACGTCCGGCCGTACATGAGCAAGAAGCGGGAAGAAGGGAGGCTGAACTGGGTGTTCAACATCCTCGAAGGGAGGACGGAGCAGGAGGACGTGATCCTGAGGGATCCAGGCCATGGGCCGGAAGATGGATTCCTGATCTTACCGGACCTCAATTGGGACAGAAAGACTCTTGGCTCCGTGCACCTTCTGGCGCTGGTCGAGAGAAGGGATATCTGGAGCCTTCGCGATCTGAAGAAACGCCATATCCCCTGGCTGCGGTACCTGCGGGAGAGACTACTGGAAGCTACTGTGCAGATGTTCCCAGACCTCGACAAAGATCAGCTGAAACTCTACGTTCATTGTAAGTGGAGTGACCGCTAAAGTCAAGAACAGACTTACTCTCTTAGAAAAGGAGAAAATGCTGACATTCATAGACCAACCGACATATTACCACTTCCACATCCACGTCGTCAACGTCATGCTCGAGGCCGGTACGACGCAGGCTGTTGGCAAAGCCTTTGGGCTTGAAAATATCATCTCCCAGCTGGAGACCATCGCCGGAGACCAGGACGCCGGCATGGCAGATGTTAGCTTGACTTACTTCCTCGGGGAAGCGAGCGAGTTGTGGACGAATATCTTCGAGCCGTTGAAACGGGGCGAAAAGCCCGTGGTTCTAAAAGGAATAGACACATACTAGTATTTTGTCATCACAACGACTTTGGTGAATTCTGATTACCTATGCTTAGAGTTGCTCCTGAGGTGTTCGTCGACAAGCGCGTTGCTTGATAGACTGTGATGAATTTTTTATGAGAATTACATGAGCTCTGATTTATTTACATAGTGGAAATCCCCTAATTATTCCTTGCTCGGAGATGCCTCAAATCCTACCGTTCTGATGGACCTTCGTAACTTGTCTACTACGGGAATACGGTGGATTCCCCTGGGGCCTCCCATCACGGGATTTCTTCCATTCTGCTGGTTCCACAGCAGAGCCATTGCAATGTGTTCTCTGAAAGAAAGAGAAAGAAACCCAAATTAATATATTTATTCCTTGTCCGTATAATTGAAGAACAAAAAAAGATGCCTATTTGCTCCAGCTACCCGCACCAGCCGCACCCCCTCCCCGCACGTTTGCGGTGTTTGCACATAACGTTGGGATGCTGCCCCGCGTCAACGACAGCCAAGGTTCCTACGCACGCCCCAGCAATATCGACAATCCCTGATGCACGGAGATTTGTTTACAAGTTCTGGGGCAACATATACAATCCACCATGGCAGAGAACCCAGACGCGCCCAGCACCAACAAGGCCTTCGTGCCACTTGGTAAGTCCTCCCTTCCCCAAGCTCTCTGTGTACCTGGTGCAGTACCCTAAAGTTACATTGTCGTGGAGATGTCGACTCTTCCAATTTAGACATAAAGCCATTGAAGCAATCTAAATGTCACTGACTGACCGAAACTTTCATAGAAAACAACCCAGAAGTAATGTCCCACCTCGTCCACAAACTCGGCCTCCCTCCGACCCTCGGCTTCACAGACGTCTACTCGATCGACGAGCCCGACCTCCTCGCCTTCGTTCCGCGCCCATCCCACGCCCTTCTCCTTGTCTTCCCCGTCTCCCCGACCTACGAAGCCGCTCGGATCGCCGAAGACACGCCCCTACCCGAGTACACGGGCTCCGGCCCCTCTGAACCCGTCATGTGGTTCAAGCAGACGATCCGCAACGCGTGCGGGCTCATCGGCCTCCTGCACGCCGTCAGCAACGGCGAGCCGCGCAGGCACATCATCCCGGGGTCGGATCTGGACCGGCTCCTGCGCGACGCGGAGCCCCTGGGCCCCGTGGCGCGGGCGGATCTGCTGTACGAGAGCAAGGCGCTGGAGAGCGCGCACGCGGACGCGGCGCGGCTGGGGGACACAGAGGCGCCGCAGGCGGAGGACAACGTGGACTTGCATTTCGTGGCGTTCGTGAAGGGGGATGATGGGCGGCTGTGGGAGTTGGATGGGCGGAGGAAGGGGCCCCTGGAGAGGGGCCGGCTGAATGCGGACGAGGATGCGCTGAGCGAGAGGGCGCTGGAGATGGGGGTTAGGAGGTTCTTGAAGAGGGAGGCCGAGGGCGGGAATCCCGACTTGCGGTTCAGTCTGGTCAGCTTGGGGCCGGTGTTTGAGTAGGCGCTGATTTTCGACTGTCTTGTTTCTTTTGTTTTGAAGACGCTGGGGAGATTGTGAAAGTGGAATCGGGGTATTTCCTTTTCCCGTCAAATTTAAGAGAAAAAAAGTATGGGCGGGTCCTTCTTATGAAATCCATTACGTTTATGGGAGAGCCTCGGGCTATGAGACGGCATACATTTACAAAAGCATGCTATGTATTGTACACAGAGGCGGTTGGTCTTTTTTCCTCATCCAGATGGCGTTCAATTTCGGGAGAGTATCCCTGATTTGAAACATTGTGATGATTCTTCGTGATAATGAGGCATGAGTCTTTTCTATCATGATAGTATCAAAATAATACAAAACATGATGCGGTTCATAATTAGACCAGTTACCGTATCGCCCATCTTTTCTATCGAGCTTCCTTTCATCCCTCAGCGCTTTTCCACGGCGCCAATCTCACCCTCAACCGGAGCGCCATTGCCACAAGCTGTCTCTTTCGATTTAAGTCCATCTTCCGCTGCCCCCGGGCCATTGGGCTCGACTTCCACAGCAGACCTCTCAGCAGCCTGACGGGAGCGAGTACCGCCCTGTGTGCCCAGCTTCAGAAACGGTATCAGAAATATCGACAGTCCGGACACGCCGGCGGCAAGCCAGAACACGGACAGGTAGGGTTTGATCGAAGCGTCGTCGTCCACTTGACTTCGGACCGCGTTGTAAACAGCGGTGGAGACCCCCAGGCCGATGTTGTTGAAGAGTTTGGAGAAGGTGTTGAAGATGCCGCCGGCGACGGACTGGTCCGATGGAGGGAGCGATGACATTACGTACATCTAGAAGGAAGCAACGTGACGTCACCTCAGCGATGTGATCTAATCTAATAAAAGGGGACAGCGGGAAAGAATGATGAATCTAACTCACATTTGTAACGTTGAACTCGATATCCGCCCCAACGACCTGCAGAAGCAGCGCGGGGAAAATAAACGCCCAGTAGATGTTGTGCTCCTGCATGAAGCCGAAGAGGAGGAAGGCGACCGTGAAGGACACGGCGGCCACGCCCATGAGCAGTTTGTTGCTCACCCGGTGCAGGATCAGCCCGCAGACGATGTTGACGAGGATGCCGTTGATGACCATGGGAAGTAGTTGGACGGCGACCTCGAGGGCGGAGAGGTGCTTGATTTCCTGCATGTATAGGGCGAGCCAGAAGGAGGCCATTGAGAACGCCATGAAGCCGAGGCAGAGCATCCCCATGAGCTAGTAAGAAATTGTGTAAGTAAATTGGCATAGAGTGGCAGAATTAGGGATGAAGGGAAGCCGGAGGCGAGAGGGGGGTTTATTGATAGGAAAGGTACTTACTGCAGAGAAATTTCGATCACGCCATACATATAAAGGCATCAAGGGATATGTGTACACTGCCTGCCAGTACAGGAAGCACGCAATGAGCACAATGCCAATAATGAGAAGGGCTATGACATAGCCAGTTCTCCAGCCGTCCGGTGCATCGCCCGCAAGCCTAAGGATAGACGTATCAGTTTCAATGCCAAAACAGTGAGTTCCAAGATATACCCACGTTAATGCGCTAGAGAACAAAGCAATCCCAGTAACGATGAGGAATGTTCCGAGTATATCAAACTTCTTGAAGGATTCCCAGGTCAACCGTGTTCTGTCGCCGGTGTCGTTCGGCGTCGTCCAGATGGTGAGGAGAGTGAAAACGGCGTAGATAACAGCCACAGCCCAGAAGGAGGCGCGCCAGTTGTATGCATCGGAAGCTATGCCAGAGATTATCGTGCCCATGACAAAACCCAGAGGGTTTCCGGCGCTGAAGCATGCAAAAGCGCGGTTCTTCCTCTTGGATGGCTTCTCGTAGATGACACCCAGCGTCCCGACAGCGGGAGGAACAACGGCAGCGGAGAAGAGGCCGCTTATTCCGGAGAAGACATCCATGTAGATCGCATTGTTCGCGAATCCTGAGATCAGCATCGCGATGGTGAATCCGGCCATTCCAGCAACGAATAGCTTCTTGCGACCAAACATGTCCGCCAGCTTCCCGAAGGTCAAGAGAAAGGCACCGCTGCTGAGCCTGTTCGTTGTGATCAGCCATGGCATATACCACCCAGATAATTGAGGAATCCGCAACATGTAAACAATATATTTAGAAAAAGAAGATCAAGTACATACGCTGTCCCAGCACCGATCCAAGTGATCTCCGCAGAGTCCATATGGAGATCTCGACCAATAGAGGCTGTAACACCGACGATCGTGCCCTGGTAAATACTCGACTGCCCGATCGCCATTGTCGCCGTGAGTACAAACAGACATTCCTGGATCGTGCTGCTGAAGCACTTAGGGCGGCCATCCCCCTCGGCCGTGGCGCGTAGTCCTCCATGCTCTCTGTCGTCGCAGACCAGATCGTCGGTCATGGCTCGAAACAAACCTTAACAGGTTTTTCTTTGAACCACAGACGGTAGACGGCATTGAGAAGAGGGTTTGATGGCTACTTTGAGTACTACTTATAGTAATTGAGGGTTGACAATGGCGTCCAGAGCCCGATTTTTCAGCGATGTTGATATTAACGCGGTCCAATTCCGCAAATTGACTAAGCATTCACACCGCATCGGTGATGGCGTCGTCATTTTGCAGCGTCTGGATCAAGGGCCTAACCGCTTATCGACAAGCGGCTCCGCTTGCAGATCGTGCCAGTGGCGGATTGCAATATCCGTGTTCTGAGGCGGTTCTCGCCGACAAAGAGTCGAACTTCAAGGCTAATATTAGTACTCAGGTAGTAGCCACGTGTAGTATATCAACGAAAGTCGTTTCTTACCTCTGTCAATATTAATCCTCTGATCAATTCATGATGCATTTCCTGTTGAGAATAATGGAGCTACGTCTTCGTGCTTTGCGTTACAATCCGGTTGCAATATTCCATTCTTCGCTGTAGGTTGGTATGGAGGAAGATACTGTTTGCGTTCGTTGATTTAATTCTGTATTTTCCAGATGACATATTGTCTGCGAAAATGTTGTCTGTCAAAAATCAGCATTTTATAGTAGCTTTCATTTGACAAGACCCGTTCTCTCATCATATTCTTCCTTGATTACGAGAGCATACATGCATCATGCGCACTAGTAAATCCATTAGAAGGACACCGGACATCCAGAACAGCAATTGAGCCGCTCAAGAAAACGAGTTTCCGACCTAGAGACCGCCATCAGGACCTTCCAGTACTGGAACATCACTCTGTTCATTCATCAACCCACCAGCCATCCCAGTTGAATTTGAGAACCTCGTTACCACAGGCCCACCACCCTGCGGTGAGATTGCGTGCAAATACCTCCAGGGCAGAATACTCCACGAGTTGCTCTTCATAGTGCACTTCTTTTTCTGCATTAGCTCCAGATCCAGTGGCAGATGTTGTTCCGTTGACGGGCAACGGTGACGACGACGACGACGAGAAGAAAATCCTCTTGAAAACTTCCTTCAGATTTGGTTTCCTCGAATGAACGTCTGGAACCGCTGCAATGACTCTCCTTGTTCTCGCACCATTCTCACTGTCACCGCCACTAGTTTCTAGTCCATCTCCAGGTCGACGTCTCCTGCCAATGACTAGAATCTCATACGGCTTCCTCCACAGACCATCAACTGGCATGACAGGTTCCCCATTCACAGTCGTCTTGATCCAGACCCATTCCTCGCATACGGAGAGTCCCGCGGCGCGGATGGCCTCGTACGCCGCTATCCGCGATTTCTCGGTATTGGTTACCCAGATCGCCGCGATGGACTCCCGGCTCTGATTATGGTTGCTTTCCTCTTTTCTATCTTCCTGGTTCGGATCGTAGAGATGCATCCGTAAAATATCCCCTATGTATCGCGTGAGCGTCGCCATGTCAGAGTACTGATGTGTATGGTACTGCGCCGAACGACGAACTGAACGGTTCGGCCAAGGTGGGTCGAGAAGGATAAGGTTGAACTTCTTATCGACAGGGAGCCCAGGAATAATGGGATTGAGAGAAGGTAATTCTTCTGGCTGTCGCTCAATTGGCAGCGTGCAGAGAATGAAGGCTGATTTCGGTGCAACGTTGAACGTGGTACTGTGATGGCTTGAAGCTCCTTTTTCTGCTCGTTCGATGACGCCTGAGATGCTGCGTACCCGTATAGCCGCCGGCTCTGACGACGTATTCTTAACCGCCAAGTTTTGTAGTTCTGCTAGAGACTCGAAATCGTTCTTGCCTGGAGACAGGATCAACGGTGGCTCATCGCTCCTGCATCTCCGAGATGTAGTATATGTACATGCATGACCAGGCTCGATTTGTCGCTTTTCCATTATTGCTGAGCTCATGGCGGAGATCTCGTCATTCTCCCTCTTTGCAGGTTTCCTCTTCCGTTCTTTGCTTGCTGAAGTCCAGCATCCGGAGGCATCAGGTACCTCCGAATCCTCCTCCACCGTCCGCCTCGGAAGGCACCAAGACGCTCCCTCATACCCTTCACGAAGCTCCCTCAAACCATTTCTCACCAACGGTTCAATAACGTCCGCATGAAAAGAACGCTCCGCTACCGGAATTCTCTCTAGAACCCTCGCCCTTGCGGCATCCGTCTTCGGCTCCGGTGGGGACCGGTACGGAACCGTAGGTGGTGGGTTGGAGAGAAGGTACCTCCTCTTCCTCCGCGTGGTCCTCAGACTGGCGTGGTGGAAAGAATCCTGCTTTTGCGAAGGTCGGAGCTCCTGCGCGAGCGCGATGGAGGCGGGAATATCGATGAGGAAGACCGTTCTCGCCGCGTTTTGATAGAGAATTGAGGAGTCCTCCATTGTCCTCCGGTGTAGGTCGTTCTCAGCTGCATCTCATCTGTCGGTGTCTTTTATATTGTGGCAGCATTCATGCATACTTTTCGTTGTATGATGTGTAGGCATCATCTGGTTGGAAAGCATGAACCGCCGACGCAGGTTACTAAGGAAGAGGTTAGGACCAAGTTAAAATCGATCTCCAAGAGCCAAAGTTGGCAACCAGTGCAAACCACCTCTAATGCGGCTTAACATGGTCCATAACACTAGTGATCATACTGGTTCCCATGTCGATATGGGCCAACAAACTAAGTTCCCTACGATGTTCCAATTGGCAAGATCCCGCAAATGACGTTTCTCGGGCACACTGCTTTAAAATTTCACTTCCATGCCTTACGTTTCACAGATTCACACAGCAGGAACACAAAGCTCTTATGACCAACCCTCTTCACAATTATATCCAAGAACCGGGCCGTAAATACGGCATAACCCAGAACTTTTTTTTATTACCAGCATTGCCGAGGCCAATGGCCACCGAAAACGCAACAAAAGGTGGGTTTATACATTTAAATCGCAAGAAATACTGGACATGTTCCATTTCTCCGTTACTTTGAGCTAACATGAGATTCGAGTGGATAGATCGCGACCTGTTCAAAGATGGAGACAGTTCAACATCAAGGAGATTCGTCACAGGCAGAGGCACAGACATGTGCACACGCCTCCACAGAAAGACAAAGTACACCATACAGTCAATAAGACATCATTTTGAGCTAAAGCAACAATGGTTGACAAGTGATCCAAAAAAGGACTGCTGACAACAATGTAGAACACACAGAACGTTATATGACTGGGATGCAGAAGATTTTCAGGCAAGAAAAGCTGGGTCTTGGCGGATGATGAACAGAAGCCGTAACACTCTTTCAACTGTTCCTTTCATCTTTCCCCTTCCGGTACGAACCAGCGTCGGTCCGGGTAAAGGTTTTCGTTTCGTTCACATAACAGATGATCCTCTTTTTTGTCCAGAAAATTTATACATGCAAGTGAAAGTCGAAAGCAGATTAAAAATCATACTTAGAGATTAACGCTGGACCCAGAAAGCAATCAGCGTCTCCAACGCCCTAGTCATACATGCCGGGAATGACTTACACGTCCACGCCGCCCCCCAACGGATTGGCCTTGTATCGCCTGCGCCTGAGGATAGAACTGTGGAGGATACTGGTACATCTGCGCGGTATTCATAACAGGACTGAACTGCGGTGGAGCAAAAGCGGTCTGATTAAGCATCGGGTTAGGATTCATCTGCGTGGGTGCTCCGGACAAGGGCGAAGAATGCGGCGGAAGACCTCTGAAGTTGTCCATGCCGGGAGACGGAGCTGGGTATCCGAAATTACCACCAGCGAGCGTTGGATAAAGCCCAGCTGGAGAAAGCCCTCGAGATTGAGCGGAGAGATAGGCCTGGTACTGCAGCTGTTGCTGATTCAACGGGACCATGGGGTCCTGGCCAAAGCCCGTGCCGTTTAAGCCACCGAGCCCGTTGAGATTACCGATTCCACTCGCCGCATTCATTCCATTCATTGGATTGAGATCATGAGCTCCATAATGGTCGAAGGGAGACGCGTTTGGCTGCTCCGACGAGATGGGCCTCGAGCCATCAAAATTCTGCGCTAGCATGTTAGGAGCGAGCTGCCCACTGTACTGCCTTTCCATGGCCGGCTGCGAAGGATAGTTCGAGGTTGTTGGTCGAGATGTTGAACGATGCTGCTGTTTCTCGGCATTCGATGTGTGGCCCGTTGCGCCGTCTCTTCCATGATGATGATCTCGACCGCTACCTCTAGAAGACAGACCAACCTCATCCATCAAACGCTTGTAGCCTTGGCTTGGAGAAGCTTTCAGTTTCGTAAGCACCTTGGCAACGTTCTTTACGACCTCAGCACGCATAGACTCATCGAAGAAAGGTGTGGTAAGGACCTTGAAGATTAACGTGGCGCCGGAAGTAGGGTCACGCAAGATATTCTCCAAGACCTCATCGCCAGGGCTGAAAAAGAGGGCTTTCAACACAATCTCCCGAGCCTCGGGCTCATTCCGCTGGTTAATGACCTTGAGGACTGTCAGATAGGCAACCTTGTGGGTGCAAAGATGCACGAGGTGAGGCACAAGTCTAGGAGCAAGGACAGTCCTGCGGCGAGGAAAGGTGCAAGTGTCGAGGAACCACGTCAACAACAGAGCTCCGTTCGCGTTTGTAGCAAGCTGAACACTGTGGAGAGCTATGGCGGCCGCGAGCATTCGCTGTTGATCCTTTGAAGCGTGATGGCTCTCTAGACAGGCGCGCATAGCTCTGGCACCGAATCTCCCCTGGGCGATCTCCCACATCCGGCTCAGCATGGTCTCAAAGATAAAGTCGTTGTATGGTCTACCGAAGCGCAGGCAGCATTGCAGGACATAGTTCCCATATTGATCCAGGAAGAGGGGAACAGTGTAAGGCCGAAGGGCGTCCACAATCATTTTCATTTGCGTGGTGGTCTTTGTCACGTCGATGATCTTCTGAGCAGCCCAAGTTCCATTCTTGTGAACGCCAATCTCGGCAAGGTGGGGTGCAATCTGAACCAACATCTGCTCTTTTGTTTGCTCCGAGCAATGTTCGAAAAGTTTCTGTACAACGGTGTTGCCCAAATAGTCTGACGACAACTCTGCGATCTCCGGAAGCATTGAATTTGCGGTCTCTTCAATCTCCTGGATCCCGCAGGTGCCGTTATCGATCCTCTTTCTGATGTCGCGGAGACGGGGAGCGTCGAACATCCTATTCGGGCTAGGTTCGGGAATAGGAGGAATTTCGCTCTTGAATGCATGGTACGCGATCGCCCGCTGAATGCTTGCGGTGATGTTGCGAGTATCTTCATCTGAAGCACCAAACTCCTTGACGATCTGTGCCATCTCCGGCTGCAAGTCAACTAGAGGCGGTACCTGAGGTGTGTTCGCAGCAGCTTTATCAGACCTAGCTCCGTCGGCATCGGTAGCACCGTTTGTCCTGGCGTTCGGGTCTGGGGTTGGAGAGGGCTGGGCACCATTAGCCCCAGGAGTACCAGAGGCCGATGTTCCGGGAACCTTTGCGTAGCCAATCCTTACAGGCCCTGCACCAGGAAAGATCTCTTTCCCATTAAGAACGGACTTCGCCTGGATCGCACTCTCGATGCGCTCGAAGTTGACAAACCCACAGTTCTTGTGCGTCAACACACGAGTGGATTCAATCTTCCCATACACGCTGAAGATTGCATCCAGGGAAGTAACCGTCGTCGAAACAGGAATGCTGCCGATCCAGAGTGCTCTCGTGGGGCCCTCCAGGTTGTTTTCGTCTGTCGTCTCCGCAGCCGGTCGGACACCACCAAGGTTGTTATTACCGCTTCCACCAAGTTGCATCATGCGCACAGCATCTGATAACTCATCATATTCTCCGCCCTCTGAAATGCGAAGGTCAGCCGCGCTGATGCTGTTATCCAACCGAGATGGCGTGGCAAGGTAGTTTCGGAGAGAAGAGCGCTGGGCAGGCGTATCCAGGATGCCGGCGGTTCTCGCTCGAGGCCGGCTTGCGGATGTATGGTTGGCAAAAGCTTGCACCGCAAGATTGTGTTGATGGATCTGAGCTTGAGTCGCTGCGAGCTGAGCTGCAGTTGCCGCAGCCGACGGTGTCAAGGTACCCGAAGGAAGCTGCGAGTAGTGATTTCCGTACTCTTCTTCGTCCTCCTCAGCGTACTTTTCTTTGGCATTCACCGAATAGGATCGGAAACGGTTATTGCTCTTCATCATGGCTAGTTCGGCGAGCAACGGTGGAAGGGAAGATGACTGCTGTTGCTGTTGCTGTTGCTGCTGTTGCTGCTGCTGCTGTTGCTGCTGCTGCTGCATGAGAACATCGACTGACGGTCGCGCAAGCGTGGCTCGCGTCTGTTGTGGAGTCTCTGCTAAACCCAGGTAGTCCAAAGTCTTCACGTCAGCGTCAGCTAGGCCATCCTTCGAGAATGAGGACTGAGTCGGAGACGTTGGCCCTTCTGAAGATCGAATGCTGGTAAGAGTCGTCGCTCGCTCACGCCCGGTTGGCCAGTTAGTAGAGAAGAGCGACGGTCCGAAGGGGTTTGACGAGCCCAGAATACTTGTCCTCTGCGGCATTGAACCCGCCCGAAGGCGAGACAGGGTCGTAGTATTGCTGCCGTTACCAGTGGTTGTAGGCTTGGTGCCGGAATCAATGCCCGAAACACCCGGAGGCCGAAAGGGACTGGTGGATGGCGTAGGTCGCGAAGTCTTGGACAGAAAAGATTGTTGAACATTCACCCCGTTCAGCGTCCCAACCGGGGAAAACCGTGAGGGAACGGTGCCTGCTCTGGCCCTTCGGGCAGGGCTATTAATAGTACCTTCAGAGGGAGGCATCAAGTCAGGAAATCCATCCTGGGTAGGAGACTCTGGAATATTTTCGCGAAGAGGAGTGGAATTGCCACTGGTTGGAGGACCCCAAATGCTTGGAGAAACACCTTCCTGCGCTTGGATCTCTCGAGCTCTAAAAGCCAAAAGATTTGTCAGCTAAAGGAGGTCTCTCTTCGGCAGCAAAAGGCGGACCCATACCTCTTTGAGTACAAACGAGCACCAAGTTCATGAGAAGGGGATCCAGCCCCCAATCTCGAGCTTCCCAATGACCCTCCAGCACTGTTCAGCCCATTTGGTGCTCCAAATGGTGATTTGACTGTGGCAGTTGCGGAGGGATCATTAGGGGAGCTGCTCCCGGTTGAGGTTCCGGACATTGGTTGGGAGGTCGGAATATAGTTGAGGTTGAGATGACCTTCAGGCCGTGAAGAAGGTAACATTATAGATTATAATTCCCTCTGTCTCGATGTAAATGTAGATACGCTTTGGAAAACTATTCCCCTCGTGGTGAATAAGAGGACTCGGCCGATTGGTTTTCGTTGAGGTAGGCTATTCTGCTCGACCGCAAATCGGCGTGGAGAGAACCATGTGGTAGAGTTGCCGAGGTAGATGCAGCGATGACCAACGAAACGGGAGGCGCTAAGGATTCAACGATCGATTAGGCAAGTTTTATTTTTGCTCACGTCCGGTGGCCAACGTGGCTTTCGAACAGTCGAGGACCAGTGCGTGAAGAACGGCCTTGAATGACGCAGTGGCGGGACGTATCGGCAAACCGAATGGAGAATCTGCAAGTTGAAGCAAGCAAAGATGCTCCAAGAGAACGTAAAGGTTGGTATCTGATGTCTCCAACCTGTTCGCGGTACGAAGAAAAAAGAACCGTCACGACCGGTATTAGCGATTTTCAGTCGGTCTCCGAGATGGTTAGGATCCCCCGCACATAAGATTCCGATATTAAAATTTATCGCAAAGCCACTAGAGGTGCTCGAAGACAGTAAAAAGCAAGATGTCGTCGAGACAAAGGCGTCGAGCGAGCGGGCCAGAGAAATGAAAGCGACAAGAACACGGAGCAGAAAGAATCGGAAGAGATGGCTGGAGGATGACTTGGCAGCGCCAGGCGGGCGGCGAGCTGCGCTCGAAACGTCGCTGACCGGAAGAGATACAAAATTGACGGGGCGATAAGGAAGTAGGGATTAAGGAAACCTTGACGTGCAGGGGGAATGGGGGAAAGGGCGGGGAGGGACAGATGGAAAGGAAGAGGAGACAGGGGAGTTCTTGAGATGGCGTTGGGATGGACCTGTTTCTTGGAGGAGAGAAGAGACTTGACAGAGCGAGTGTCGGTGCCGGAACCCCGGGGGCGCCTGGGCGGGTGTGCTTTGCGCCGGCGCCGAGCCCCAGCCAGCAGACCTCCCGGGCTCCCGCCATCACCAACCTCTCTCCTCCACCCAAGCCCTTCACCAGTGACACCACCGCGCTGCTCTGTCCTGCTCAGGGGATGCCTGCTCGTCCTCGACCTGCTCAGCGAATTCGACCCCGATTGGAACGGTGGCAAGACGGCCATCAGCGGTTCTGTTATGGGATCTGCACCCGGATCCGAGAGCCTCGAACGCATACATACAATGGAGGGTCACAGATGCGTGAGGGAAGCATCTAGCAAGCGCTTCCGTAGAAGAAATGACAGATCCCATTCTTAACACGATCCGTCGGTTGTCTTCTAATTGCAGCTGACCCTGGATCCCCACCTCTAATGCGTCTGATACTCTCGCGTGTAAGAGGCAGGGCAACAAGTGCAACCTCAGGCGAAGATCTAACAAGATCCTGGACAAGGGTACCGGGCTCTCTTTGTCTGTGCTTTGGACCCGAACCCCAGACTCCGGCTTTGTCTGTTACCCCTTGTAGGCTTCCCCAGGATTCCTGCTTCGTCCCGACGGAGCAGCTTCCCTGGCATGATGCATCAATGCACGCTGGGCCGGATCACACATGCCATAACACATCCAACTGCCTATATATTAAACCCTTCGGATCTGTCACGTTCTACATGTACATACATACCTCCAGAATCCCCTTCAATATCAATCTGAGTAACTCACTGCGCGTAGTTAGACACTGGGATGTTTTACCTCCTCTTACGCTGAACTGAGGTCTGCAGCAAGCGAATACAAACAAGCAAGAAATACCGGACAAATTTGAAGGTCACTCTGGTGCTCTCTCAATTAAAGATGCAGCCGGAAATAACCAGTTATCTAGTAAATATTGCTGCATGCACGAATAAGAATAGACGGGTTGACGTTCATTGGAGGGAAGCAAGAAGTATGTCGGTCCTTTAACAGGAGATTGTCTACTGCACAGCTATTTCTCCGGATCTCTGCGACATAGTCTGAATTCCCAAACTAAAAAGACATGGGCGAACACGGCATCCAAATGTCCATGTCCTCCGTCATGGACCATGGACGACGGGGCAAGGCATATCCAGTCTTACACTCATCTCAAGTTTCCTCAGCAAGGGAAAAAGTCAAGAGTTGCATCGCACACGAAACTCACTCAATTTGTATTACGTTCTCAAACCGCCCTGGATCTACCTTGCTGGCCTCTGCTGAACCTTGAATTCTCCGGCCCTATCAAGGACGCGTCGCGGTTCAGCTCTGGCGATTTAATCAAACCCCTGAAACATATGAAACATAGCTTCACATGCTGCGTATTCTGAGCCTGTGTGGAGCACAGAGGTTTCTGTCCAGGGACCACTCCGCACAGAGATCAACTGAGCCAAAGTTGCGGCCTGTTGGATATCCAGGCTCAGTTGTGCCACAATATTGTTGAGCAATTTATTTGATAGCAGCCATGTTAGTTCAGTTGAAGCCCACATGCTGTATTGCTGTATATTGAAAGGAAAAAGAATTTTGTGCAGGGAATCTTCTCTTCATCGTACTGAGTAGCTACAGTCGCGGACACAAGGGCCGCGAGAGCAAGCTTTGCACGAAAAATCACTCATCGGCGTGTACGTCCTTACGTACCCTCCACTACATCCCGTGTCATCCGACAACCCACTATCATTCTTACACTTCATTGAAAATTTGAGCAGCTGTAGCTCGCAAAATATGGGTCCGTCTATACATGACACCCATGTAGCCCTGTAAGACCACGGTATCCAATGAAAGCAAGGTTTGTCTCGGTGGCAAGCGTTCTCTCTCGTTCTCACGAGTCACGGAAGTCGCGGACCTCACTAGCCACAACTGCCCACCAGTCTAGACTGACAAGCCACAGCGCTGCTCGGAGCGTACGTGTCTGCTTCCCCGAAAGCCGCGGCGCTCTGCCCCAGCATTACTGCTCTTTTTCAAGCCTCTACACGGCTCCTCAAGCTTTGAGGTGGTTTCGTCGACTAGAGTATCACCTCCTAGGGAGCGAGACGCGACACGTGATTGCGCCCCATATCAAACTGTCGCGTAATCTTGGTCGGCGTTCCTCATCCCCCAAGCAGACTTTGCCCCGCATTCCCTGGTCGCGATCTCGCGTCGATGATTGCCATCACCGAGTCTCCGAATTCACCACCTTAGCGATCCGTACGGGGCATACCCTCCGAGGCATAAGAGAGACAGTTGTGTGAAGATGGCGGAGGACGACCCTCCCCGTTCGGGGGGCGAGTCCTCGACGGAGGATGATGAGCCGGTCGAGACCCTTATTGCGGGACGCGCGAAGCGGAGCACAGCAGGGAGGAATATGCATGCTCTTCTGGATGCTGAAGCGGACGATGACCTTGCGCTCCTGTTCGCGGAGGATGAGAATGACGAGGAGTTCGAGGTCGAGGCGCAGGATGAGAGAGAAGTTGCCGAAGACATGCACATGGATTCCTCCTCTGAAGACGAAGAGGATCAAGGGCCCAATGCTCAGGACGATGATTTAGAGGGCGAAAGGGAGCTACAGAGAGAGGCGAAGGCGGAGCGCTTGGCAAAGAAGCGAAAGGCGCAGGAAGCACTGAGTCTAACAGCGCTGCGCAAAAAGGTCAAGATAGACCCGACAGCTGTATCGACGCCATCCGCTCCTCGACCGAAGAAGAAATCCGAACGTACCTCCTGGTTACCTACGTCTGAGGATGCGCCTACGCGATCTTCCACCCGCCGCCAAACGATGCTGAACAGAGAGCTTACGCATGCGCGTCTGAAGGATAGCGAAGCGAAGCGTCTCCGACTGTTACAATCAATGGAGGAAGCTGCGAAGAGAAAGGAGAAACTCAAGCCCAGAGAGATGACTCAGGCGGAACGCCTGGCAGAGGCGGAGAAGGTGGAACGGATGAACAGCAAGAGCTTGTTTCGCTGGGAAGAGATGGAGAAAAAGAAGGCCGAAGAACGGAGAGCAAAGCTGGCAGCTTTGCAGAATCGTCGCCTCGAGGGCCCGGTCATGACGTGGTGGAGTGGCATTGCCAAGTGGGTTAATGGCAAGCTGACACGCGTCGGTAATGTTGAAGTACAACAGAAGCCTGAAAAGGCGGAGACGGAGCGTAAGAGGAAAGGAAAGGAGCAAAACGCTCAGGATTCCTCGAAGACGGATGAGCAAAATGGAGAAAGGGTAGACAAGGATGAGACTGAGCAGAAGCCTCCTGAAGCTCCTGTCGTCAACTCTGCCTCGACCGGACCTGTTGCCCCTGATGCTCCTCCAGAGAAAGCGGCAGAGCCTGTCAAGGAAGAACCTCTCAAAGAGCCTGCCCCCGTGCCAAATCAGACCAGTTCCGCTCCCCCTCAACCACCACCGCCTCCTCAAGGTCCTTCCGGGTTCCTCGATGGTATACATCTCTATGCATCTCTACCAGAAAATACCCCAGCTCCAACCGCATCAGCACCAGCACCAGCGCAAACATCAGCCCCTGAGTCAGCTCCAGCTTCTACATCAGCACCCGAGCCTACAAATACATCGTTGTCGACGTCGAACTTGGCACCAAAATCCAGTGGACCGGGAGAAGGACAGAAAGAGGTCCCAGAGAGAACAACGGAAGGAACAACAACGGCGGGAGAGAAACCGGAGAATCCAACAGCCACAGCACCAGAAGCACGAGGTTCGCCAGAAAAACGGAAGGCGGAGGAAGCCTCGGAATTGGCGCCTGGAGCATCGAATCCAGCACCAGCTGCGCCTGAAGAGAAACCAGAATCATCATCTAAGGTAACAGCAACGACAACGTCTCAACCACCAGATGCTGTGCCTAGTTCAGCGCCAGAGGCAGCAACTCCGACTCCTGCTTCAGTATCAGCTCCTCTTCCAAAGCCAACAGCTACACCAACACAGCCAGGACAAGAACCTCTGCAGATACATGTCGACCAGCAGCCCACTTCCGATGCAAACCCGGCCCAGCTGCAAGAACCTCCGCACCCGCCAGTAGTTGAACATACAAGCCGGAATCTTATCGTCCTGGAGAACTTTGACGAGAAGACCTCTCAAAGCCGCGAATACAGCATCTACTTCAACACGAAAAAGCCCCCAAAACTAACCAGTATGTTGACATTACCTCTTCCCTTTCTTTATCTTACCGTCCTGGTCTGAATTCGCACCTTGCGCTTGTGAAGAAGAGCCTCAAGGAAGCTGACATATCAACTAACAGAAATGACATCCTCTCTCTGCGTCATCACCTCCCTGCCCGCCCGCTACCGCGACCCTCAGACGGGCCTCCCCTACGCAAACGCCTACGCCTACCGTGAGATCCGCCGCGCGGCCGAACAGAAGTACGCGTGGAGCCCCATGCTAGGCTGCTACGTCGGGCCCATCGGGTTCGCGGCCCGCGGGGTCCCTGAGAGATTCCTCGATCCAAAGGCGGGGAAGGCGAAAACGCGGACGGAGTCGGGTACAAATAAGGAGAATGACAAGGAGAATGGGACCGCGGGGAACGATGCGACGACCGCGGCGATCAAGAACGGCGATCCGATGGAAGTGGACAAGGCTTGAATGACGTGATGATACCCTATGTCTGTCTTGGTTTTTCTCATGCTGGTATTGCAAGGTTGCTTGTCCTGGACGGCGCCAGGGAACTTGTACGGAGTACTTGTATACTAGATTTTTCTTTTCAGGATATATACCCATCATCATCATCATGTAATACCCATGTTAGGTAGGTATCTATGTATGTGCCATATTATGCAATGATACCATCACCATCGAATCTATCTCTAGGTAGATTCCGTTCCTCTTCCACTGCGTGTAGCCATGCGTAGACGTAAACATCCTCTGCATTCTGACCGCGCGGGCACCATCCAAAGGCAGCGGCGGGCATTTCAATTTTACAGTAACAGTACAGTACCTTATCTCGTGTCGCAGCGGCTGCAATGCAGTACAGTACACACGGTCATCTATGAAATCAATCAATCTCATCCTCGATTGTTTCTCTCTCTGCCTTTCGCTTTGCTTTCCTTGTCGGGTTACTCTCAGAGGGTCGTCAGGGAGCAGTGAGGAGAAAAAAAGGTACAGGGAGGGAAGAAGGAAGGAAGGAACCTGACCTTTTTTTGTTCTTCTTTTTTCATGTCCATCTTCGGTAAGGGAGAATACGTAGTACCTACTGTAGAATAGCGGAGAGCAAAAAGAAAAGAAGATAGCCCCATGGTAGATGGTATGCTAATCCACGGGATCCGGGTCCATTACCACCTCCCACGTGGACGTGGTCCTCACATGCCATTGTTGTTATTATTCTTCACACAATTCGTCTCTCTCTCTCTGTGTTTGTGTGTGTGTGTGCGTTGTGTCCGCCCCGTGGTGGGCTGGCTGGGGCTAGTTGCGAGTTGCAGATTATTATTGCAGATTACTGTGTACTCTGTAGCACCTGTTCCGTTCTGTCCTACTGTAGGCATGGTCATGGTCTAGCTGGACTTGTTGATCAGCTTGCAGGAGTAGGAGTAAGGCAGATGTGATGAGACGTTGTGATGTATGTGATGGGAGCGCATCGATCGAGTCGGTTCTGTTCTGAAAAAAAAAATTCCAACCTTAGAAAGATGAATTATCCAAAAAGAGGACAGACAGGAAAGGTTCACGGGTTAGGTATGCAGTAATAGCTACCTATTGCGTAGGTACTGTGCCTAGATAGGTACCTAGGGAGATGCCTACGGACCTACGGAGTACCCCGTAGCAGAGAAGGACGGAGTATCCGTATTCCAAGGTCGCTTGTAAGTTGTCGCCCTGCCTCCAGCCGCTGTGGGGAAGGGGCTCAAATTTGTGAAGAACCTAGGAACTTACTACTCCGTAGGGACACTACCTAATTTAACCTGTCTTACTTGTCTTAGTGCCTATGCAGGCTGATCCACCCCGTCGGTTTCCTCGGGAGATCTACGCCTCTACCTAGTCCGCGGGACGGGGGACTAACTGCGTGCGCCGGTGTGAAGAATGTTGGGTTGTTAGGGCTGCTCAGTGTAATGGGCAAGGAGGCTCAGGTCTGACGATTTTGGATTAATAGGATTATACGAAGTCTAGCGAACCTTATGGTAGGATTTCGAGGGCAGTGAGGTCCTGCCTGGGCGGAATATTGATGGGGCAGCGGGGGTTAGTAGTAGTCGATAGGGTCAGGAGAGAAAAGAGTAGAGAAAAGAGTAGGAGTACGGAGTACTCCGTACATGCAAGTACCATCCCGTTGAGACAAGTTGAGATGATATAACGAGAAGAAAAATTTTGACATAACAAGAGTGGACCGTAAGCAAACCTCCGTATTCTACAGGTGCAGGGTCTCTTCTCTTCCCCAGTCACTGCAAACGTAAGCGGGGTTCCAACCGAACCAACTCTTTGTGTTCCCCGGAGGTTCTCGAGACTACTAGAACCAGTGAGTCTCTGAGTGATATATCAGCCAAGAACACCATTCTTGCTTTTTGTTATGTTTGTTTTGAGAGCAAACAAGCAAGGCCGGCCCGATACTTGGCGAAGCAGGTGCTGACACATCTCGAGGCATTTATGTCGTCATCCCCGGGTCCCCTGACGTCTGCACTCTGCTTGCCTCTGAATAATGTAAGGTCTGAAAATTTTTCTGCTTACACATGGTGACAGCAACGACATCTATGGCGTTATTGGAAAAAGATCGATGCAGTAGCCACTGTTTGTTGTGTTGTCCTTGTGCGGATGGGCCGAGCTTAGCTACTACTGAGGTGCCCCCGTGACACGTCCGGAGCAGTACGTGGTAGCAGTAGCACGGTATGGAGAAGCAGCTGCAGGTACAACGGCTATCGCGAGGGCAGGGGCCATAGTAGTACAGGATGATCGGGCTTTAGGGCCGGAATCGCCCTGGCGATCGCGCCATGAGTACCTGGCGGCTTAGTCGGAGATGCGCTGGAATTGCGTGCTCTCTTTCGCAACCGCAGTCCGGATTCATATCATCCTGCACAGGCCTCGAGGTTGTGCCAATGGGACGCCTGCAGCTTCCGGCGCTCGATCAGCAATTGGTCCCTCTGTTGACCGCAAGAATGAGGAACTGGGAGAACGTGTCTCAGAATCTTCCCCATCGTTGCATGTCGTGCTCGCACTGGTGGAAACTGGGCCAGCGTTAGAGTTCCGGGGGTGGCCAGGATGACATGTCATCCGGACGCTGCGGGCTGGGGATGAGTAACACGCCAATTAGGTGAGAGCGTGAGGTGTTGATTGGAGGGGAGCAGGTGCTGCAGGCCTGCGATGAGGTGCTTGGGGAACGTGAGCGCAAAGAAGGCCCCGTCCACGCAATAATACCTGTATAGTCATTAATAGTGCTGAAGCCTAAAATGTTGGTGAGAGACAGCATATAAAATAGTCTCAGCGTTTCGTCGTTTTCTTTCCCTTCCCCGTCGCAGGATACCGCTTCCGTTGCCAACGCCCTGTCTGCGGGGAGAGTTGCCCTGGACGATCCTTGGTTCTCGAACCCCGACGTTCGCTAAGTATAGAAGTCCCAAGACGGGGGAGTGGGTTCGCTTCACGGTTCCAGGACCAAAACAGGCAGGACGCCAGACATCCGCGCAAGGGAAAAACGGCTGCCTGGGGCGACGACACCGGCGTCAGGGTGAGCAAGACGAGTCCTTGCGTCAAGCCATCGTGTTGCGCGTCGCTGTGGGCACGGTGGGAACGGGCGCGGCGTTCTCGACCAGCAGAAGCTCGGCTGCCCTCGGCCCGCATCAGCCACAGGCACCGCACCAGCCACGGCGTCCAGACCGCGGCGGTCACAGCATCCTGACGTGCCTCCGCCTGCCAGGTACCCTGCGCTTCTGCGTTAACGTCCTGCCCGGTCGATGCTGACTGATATAATGGCTGCGTCTCCAGGTCCCCCGATCCTCTCCAGATCCATGCGCTTTCCCCCGTATTCTTACCCTTCTAGACCATCCTCATCCGCATCAGAAACATCCCCGTATCGACTGCAGGGTCCGTGACCAGACGATCCGCACTAGCTCCGGTATGTATGGCCGTCTCCGCCCTTATCTCTCCCCAGTCAGAGCCATCCGTCGACGCCATGTTTATCGCCCCATGTGACTCCTGTTAGGCTGTTATCGGCTCTATCTAACCCCTCGTCCCACCCTCCAGCAGGCTCTTCGTTCCAGAAACACATCCTTTTCTACCGCTGTGTTCCCCTGCGCCGGGTCTTGCGTTCGCCTGTCTCCCAAGCTCCTGCATTGACCAGGTGGCCGCTATCCAGGAACGATCCAGGCGATCATTGAAGCCCAACGGTCACGCAGCGACCCGCCCGCCCGTGACGTCCATGCGACAGGGGATCACGCGCTCCCACGAAACAGCCTAGCTCCTTGTAAGCGGCATCGCACATAGGGGCAACAATTGATCATACCAGAAACCGTGCAAATCACGGCCCTCACCGCCATCCATGACACAGTTCCATTCCTCTCATTCTTTTACCTCCCACCGGCGCACCTCTTCCTCCTCCTCTGCCAATGCTCAGAAGCAGTCTTCTATAAGGTCGCAGCGGCCAGCCCTCAGTCGCAAGAGCGCTCCGGCCCCCGTGAACTTTTCCATCTCCAAGTTGGGACCCGGCTTAGGACGCGCAAGCTGGTCCAGTAGGGACGAGGATAGGGCAGAAATGGCTACCAGTTTTCTCCAGTTCTGGTATGTTCATTCTTTCTTTATACATCCAGGTTCATGCCCAACCAGTTGGTTTCAGCTGGCATTGGTCAGCCTAATCCCTCAGCCCCTTTTTCCCGGGTGCCGTTCTTTATAATTGCCTCACCATTATCAATTATTACCTCCTATTTCCTTTGTCTTACATTCCTCACCTCAATTGACCTGCTGTGTTGTGCGGCTGGTTGGCTGACATCCTGTTACAGCGCCACGTGCGAAAAACAGATAACGGTGCCCGATAACAGCGTCCTCTACTGCAGCGAAAGGTATGACGCATTTCCTGATCCCCTCTCCTCGTCACCTTTATGATGATTTCCACGTCATTTGCTGACAGTTATCTCTCTAGTTGTCGCCGCAAAGATTCCTGCAAACCTCTGTCCGCTTCCCTTTCAACTACCGCCTCCATGTCTCCGTCCACTACCCCGCCATCCTCCCCTCCTATGTCTCCTCGAGTCATTGTCGCTCCGATGACTCCCACGAAAGCTCCCATCGGGCCTACTCCTTCTATCCGGATACCCGCAGAGCACCACGACGCCAAGACAGATCTTGACCCAACCGAATGGAAACCGGTAATACCAAGGCGCAGCAACGGGAGTGCCACCTCCCTGGCCTCATCCGAGGCCTGGCAGTACCTCTCCAAGTTCCTTGGCGGCAGCGCTGAGACGATGCTCCCATCTCGCCGTTCCGGGCATCGCAGCACGACGAGCCTCTCGAGCGTGACGAGTGGAGAGGGTGCGCCGTCGCTGAGCCATACGCCATCGACCGCTGCGTCCTCTCTCAACAGCAACTCGGACTATGTGGGCTACATGCACGACTACGCGAACCGTCCGCTGCCCCCTCGACACAACCCTTCCTTCTCAACGAGCGCTGGCACAACCAAGGGTGTCGAGCTCGTCGTGCCACAGATCTCTCCACCGGCTGAGAACGCGTGACCGTCGCCGGTTCCGACAGTGGGTCGATCTTCCCTGCAAGCGGGAGGTATGTGGGGGAAGAGCGAGGTGAAGACCTCCAGTCCTCCCATGACTTCTGCCCTACTGTCACGCCGAAAAGTGATGGACCTATGATCTACCTGTTTATTATACGCGGGTAGCCCTTGGTCCTTGTACTGGGAAGCATCATCGTGGCCGAAGAGCCCCCCCCCCCTCTCATTTTTGTCTCTTTTTTCAACAAGTTATTATGAGTGTTTCGATATTTTCATTTTGATTAATTCCCCATAAGGGTTTTGGGTCTGGTTTGAGGGAAAAAAAAAGCAAGAGCAGCGAAATGCGCGAGTCTATACACAAAAAAGAAAAAGCGCGACATCACGATATGACGATGACGGACCGATTGTTTTTCCTTTTTTCTATTCATACCTTTTACCATTCCCATCAGATAGATTTCACCATGGATTCGGTTCGGTTCGATTCGATTAGTTCGTGATAGATAGACAGACACACAATATACCAATAGGGTCGGTTCCGCTTGGAATTACTGAGGACTGGAGAAAGGACGGATAAACATCGTCTGTTAATCCTTGTAGTACGTTCCTTGCTCCAGGAAACTAGGACTTAGATCAAGTAACAGGCAAGAGACGAAATCGGCACATGGGGCACCGTACTGTACATAGAATGGGCTCTGGGGCAAGTGAGAAGAGAAAGTTGAGTACTAAACAAAATGGTTAGGAGGAATAAAGAAATTCTGCCAGTCGGGAGAGAAGAATACACATATACATTAGTGCATAGGTACATACATATCGAGAAATATCCATAATAAAAAAAATAAAAAATAAGAAATAAAAAAATAAAAGAGAGAAGAAGAAGAGGAAGAAATCACATTGGCAATATACTTGTTTGTGTCTTTCACAGTTATAAACCAAATATGGTTCCTCAATCCCTGCCAACTTCTCCCCAATTTTCCTACTTGCTAATATCTCGAACATCCCGAAATACCGCCCTGATAATTTTACGGTGGTAATAGGCAGTTTGATACGCTTATAAGAAAATATTCCGAAGCTTACCAGGAGACAATACACACGGCGCGATTTATTAATGGCCGATCCAATATCTAGAAATTAGAATAAATTTACTCGAAAAGCCGACCGCATAGGTCAGAGAGAGAGAGAGAGAGAAAGTGAATTGATTTGATTGATACACATCCCATTACTGCCCAGAGGAGGCGATCGATATCATTAGAGAGCAAAAAGATTTATTTTGGCAACAGGAATTCCACGCAAAGGCATCGATTTGAGCGGGGCGTATACTATACATCCCTTGAGTATCTCTACAGTACGCTTTTCTTGCCTCCTAGAATCTTATTAGGTGGGCGCGGCTTCGGATCGGGTTTCCTAGTCTTTGCCTCTGATTCAGATTTTGGAGGGTGAAAAGGAAGAGGTAGAGAGAGGTCGGTGATCGTGGTCATGTTCTTCTCGCCAGATCCCAAATGCCGCGACAACGGCGGAGTCCTCTGTGATGGGGAGAGAATCTTTGTGTTCCGGGCTCGCCCAGGTCCAGTAGCTGAAATCAACCAGATACCTTGCATGTGGATCATTAATTGGTTAGCTTGCTTTTGATTGTACATATCAAGATATAAATTATTATAAAGAGGGGGAACATACAACTCGTCCGTTGCACGGTCATATCGAAGGAAGTCGGGATGTTGCTCCCCCATATACCAGCCGTGCTGACGCATACTGTTTGATTGAGATGTTTATATTATAGTTGGTCTTTTTTTCAGACAAAAAGAAAACTCTTACTCAAGAATGTGAGCAAGCTGGGCCATGATGCTGTCAATTTGACGATCTGTGAGATTCTTGTGGATTTCTTCCACATTCTCCCCCGGAACGCGCGACATCACCAGTAGATGAGGTAGCCCTGTGCGTATGGCATGGAGGGTCCTTGTTTCTGGGTGACGTGTGTCAGATACTTCGGCCCGTGGCCGATTTTGGAGACATCCTTGACCAGATCACACTCGTGCAGGAAGAGTCGCTCGGTCATTTCGCGGATTTCTGCAACGTCGTCCTCAAAGTCGAAGTATTCCGGATTAATGAAAGAAGCAGGTCACAAACCGAGTCCAGTCCAACCCGGAGTGATAGAGGGAGAGAAAGAGATGGGTGTGACGCATAGATATTATCCTCAAGATGACCGGCAAACCGTCCTCTATGTTCGCATAGCGCGCCAAAGTCAAGGGAAGACCCTGCTGGTCCAGTCGTACCTGAAATCAAGCGGCGATTGAGGCATGCTGGGATGTGGTGTCAAAGTAGAGCTAAAAAAAAGTTTGATGTGGTGGACCAGGTTGAGGGAGATACATTGCGAAATCATAGGGTGGCAGGAGAGTTCAAGTCAATTGAGGCTGGTTGCATTACAATAACAAGTTGTTCAAATACACACTGTCGCTGTAGATTCACCAACGCATTTCAGAAGGTCTAGTTGTGTGGATAGACGCTATACCTGATAATGGTGATGTGATGTAAACCAACCAGCCAGGTACCTCAAGTATGAAACCTTGGAACGCCTTAACCTAGCTGAAACCATATGATAGCGTTGAAGATCCGGGCTATGTTCGAATTTAATAAAGCATACAATTCAGTCTATCTATATTCAGGCACGTCGCAAATATCATAAATAGAACCCTCATATATCTATTCTGCGCATCATCTCTCTCTCTCTCCATCTTGGTACATATACTAAGCACATACGTCAACAACGTCGCTGATTCCCATTCTCACCATTGAAAAATAGAAAGGAAGCCTCATGATCCTTCCAGCCAAAATGAAAAAGTAGGACGGAGGAATGAATCTAGAGAATCGCGGAGCGGAAGGGTATCTCTGAACCTCGGGCGGGCTGCTTGGCTCAGGCAGTAGAGGGAAAAGACCTCATCTACCGTCTAAGGAGTGCAGCGTCCCGTGAAGCGAGGGTACAGGCAGCATTCCCTAACCGTGTATCGGCCGCACATCCAGGCGAGGAAACGCTCGAGACCAAGACCGTAGCCACCATGGGGAGAGGTTCCGTACCTGTTGTTTTCCCGGTTAGTCTCATTTCAACAATTTTAACGTTGACAATACGGGGAAAAAAAAAACTTACTTCCGCTGGTCGGTGTACCAGTAGTACGGCTCGGGGTTCATGCCCTCCTTCTTGTACGCGGCCATCAATTCCTCAAAGTCGTCCATTCTCATGCTTCCACCGACGATCTCACCGACGCCGGGCATGAGAACGTCAACACTCTCCGTGACGCGACGGTCCTCGGGATCCTTCTTCATGTAGAAAGCCTTGATCTCCGCGGGGAAGTGGGTCAGGAAGATGGGCTGGTTGATCGTGTCCGTCATCTTGCGCTCAGCGGCCTCGGCGATGTCATCACCAAACTGGTGGGGGTTGCCCTCCTCATTGGGGATGTTGTGTTCGCGCAGCCACTCGATGGCTTCGGAGTACTTCATCCGCTTGAAGGGGCGGGATGGCGGCTTGAAGTCAGGGTTGAGGTTCTTGATGTAGCCTGCAATTTCAGGGTCGGCCAGGGTCAGTTCAATGACACGGCAGATGACGGTTTCGATGTGGTCGAGGAGATCGTTGAATGTGATAAAGTCGAGTTCCGCCTCAACATGGGTGTACTCCGAAAGGTGGCGACGCGTGAGAGACTTCTCCGCACGGAAAGAGGGGCAGATGCAGAAGACATCACCCAGAGAGGGCAGACATGTCTCGAGGTAGAGCTGAGAGGACTGCGTGAGATACGCCTTCTCGCCATAGTAGTCGAAGGAAAACAGCGTGCTGCCACCCTCGACCTGCGTCTGCACCATCGACGGCGGAGTCACCTCCAGCAAGCGGTTCTCCTCGAAAGTCTTCCGGAAAGCCCTCAAAACAGCCGCGCGGACCTTCATAACGGATGAGGCAGTCTCACCGCGGAGCACAAGGTGACGGTTGTTGTAGAGGGTCTGCGGGTCGGCATCGGGAGCAACGCGCGTGGAGATGGCCTCCTTATCACCAGGGGCACGGCCAATGATGGTGAAGAAATCAGCATGCAGCTCGCGGTTGTTGGGAGCGTGCTGCCCAGGTGGCACAGCACGCATCTCTCCGTGAATTGCCATGGATGTCTCGAGGGTAAGAGTCATGGCGTCGTAGGTCTTGACTAGGTCGCCCATGAAGACACACTGCAGATACCCATATCCGTCCGCCAGGGTGATGAAAATCACATCCTTCTGAGCGCGCAAACGGTGCACTCGTCCGAGAACTCGGACACGGGTTCCAGGGGTATCAGAGTCAGGTGTTCGCAGCTTGATCTTAGCGGGGTCCGTCTCATCCAGCCTGATTCTGACGGGCTTGGGAAGGGAAGGATCCTCCTTGATGACGACTTTCTTTGCCTCCTCCAGGACCAACCTGCGCCTTTCTGCCTCCTCCTTCTCCCTGATAGCCAGTTCCTGCTCCTTGGCGGCCTTCTTCTTTCGCTGCTCGTAGAGGTTGGTCGCCTTTTTGATGGCCGACTTGGAGGCTGGCTTCCACTCCAGTCTAACACTTTCGTCCTCGCCCTCGCCAACTGGGCCAGTCTGCGACTTGCGCGTCAAGTATTGAATTCCCTCGGTGGGAGGACCATGTTGTAGGAAGGCATAAACGAGGGACTTGTAGGGAGAGGATTCTGCTCCGGTCGCTGTTGTGTCGTCTCTTCCGACATCTTCGTCGACGTAGATGGTTGTCGTTGGAGTAGACGCCATTTTAGGAGGCTCTCAAATCTGCGTCTGCGGGTTGTACAAGTCGGTATCGAAGGGGACTGAGGTACTCGAACTTTTGAGAGGTATCGTCTTTATTTTTTGTGGACGTCAGTTATCAGGGTTGCACCATGTGACTCAGAACCCTAACTCACCAAAGAAAAAAAAATAGCAGCTACCCGGCAGACGCCGAACCAGAAGACTTAGAGGTTAATGAGTCAGAAGAGAATGCTATTATTTTCCAGGGAGTCCTTTTCAGCTGTGCTTGTCGAGCAAGGAGGCGGGGGAGTCGAGTAGCCACACGGGACACCGCTTTCTCGGAGGGGCAACTGATAGGAGTGGGCAGGGCTTTGCTCTATCTCTCGCTTATGCCTCAGGCATCAGTCGGTGCTGCTTCCTTATCCTCCAGCTTCACGACAGTGTTGACCAGCAGCACCCCGTGAAGACGCCATTGTTCTCCTTTCTGAGACGTGAAGCATTTTCAGAGGTAGCTGTACATTTTTCTTGCTACCCTCCACATCACAATGTCAACTGTGTCTGCACTTTGACATGGTACCTTTCCACTGTGAGATACGCCGTTGCTAGGCCTGTATGAGATCGTCCACAGACCTAGTGAGCCTTGCAGTCACTTTTCATTGCCATCCTACTCCGTCCTATCGCATCTTAAACCTCCAACTGCTCGAGTCATAGACTGCACACCTAAGCTTACGTGCAGAAGAATGGATGCTGATCAGCTATCTTGATTGATTTTCATGTGGCAAACCAAAGTTCCTAGTGCCCGTTCCACTGGCCTCCACGGCCCGCAACCTAGGCAAATGTCTCTTCCAAGACAAGACGTGGCAAGACCCCGACGGTCCTTCTGAGCATCATTCAAAGAAAAGCTGACAGGGACATTTGCAGTAATAATTGTTAGTTCGATTCATCAATAACCCTCGATTGGGATGATGTAACGTGGAAATTCCAGGATGGCAGCCTATCAGTCGCCATCAAATTCCTTCAGCCCCTCGACCCTTAGGTCTTCATGACGCATTGGACAGAAGCAATCCCTGCTCCACGTCCCACACAACAGACGCAACCATGTGCTTCTTTTGTCCTAACATCGAAGCACGTTGTGCTTGAAACGACAGGGAGTCAGCTCTCAGATGTCTGCGAAACTGTGCAAAAGGAGGGATCAGCTGTCTTTCATTTCAAGTTGCAGCTGCAAGGCGCGCCTCGGAAGGCTAGTTGAGCGAAATATGTCAGATTGAGCTTTTTGCGGATGCTGCAAATCAGATCCACTCGCTGCAAGCCAGCACCATGCAACTCAATTGTTTTCCCCACGGACGGAGTATCGCCGGCGAAGCGAGCCAATACGCAGTATGCACATAGTCTCAATCCATTCGGTGATTCGCCTGGGTTCTTGCGAACCGAGCTGGTGCCCTGTCGCTCTGGCTGTGTCCTCCTTCGCTCTCGATCGAGATGATTGGCAGCATGGACGGTGCATCCTGCATGCTGCAGCATCTCTCAGACAAGGAGATATCTACGAGAGAACCGTGGGTTTGGAAATATGGAACCCATATACCTTGCAGCCGTGGTCAAGGGGGCGAAGGTTAGCGGCTAGCCGGTGTTAGTCAGGGGAAGGGTTGCAGCTTAGCTGCAGAAAAGCTTCTAGAAGGTCAGCCTGGGTGGAAATTGCAGCAGTGTCGAGGATGGTTGCAACCGACAACGAAGATGGAGGTCTGAAGATGCCAGGCTAGCGGGGACCAACTACTCCGTACTCTATCTACGTTTGTCGGAGATCTGTCAGATCACAGCGCCCCTGCGAGGATCTCATCCTCTCAGCCAGTGCCGGGGGCCGCATGTCGCAGAAGTGAGGACGTGCAAGGTTCGAAGGGACAAGCCGGTTTCAGATCTCACCAGATAACACTACTGCCTGGCGGGACTCGGGCACTGTAGTCCGACCGGTCTGCGGACTTTTTTCTTCATCAACCCCAGTTTCTCTCCCTGCCCTATGGCGCGGCCTGTGGCTCGAGACGGTTAAGCGTCCACCCAAACGGGCAGGGCTCAGGAGAGGCCAAGCTCCACGAGGGCTGATCGACACCGACGACATACCTCACGGCCCTGCGGCCACGAGCGCCCATCACACCAGACGGCAGATGCGGAGGGGATGCAGAAGACAGGCCCGATAACCACGCTCACGGCCGGCAGTGGGTGGGAGTCTGCAGAGGGCAGAATCTGCCGGCGCTGAGAGGCTCCCTTGCGAGATGACTCTGTCGAGGGCAGCGAGCCCCAGGGGGCCACGGGGCGCTGGGCGCTAGACCGAAGGGGCATCGCGCAGCCCCCTGGCGCGGCGCCGAGCGGTCCCTGGCGCGCGCGCTCCGCCCCGAGCGACGCCCCAACCCGCGCAGGAACCACGGCCGCCAGCCTGTTGTTATTTTCCCCCCCCCAAACTCACCCGTCCGCTCGCCCAGTCCTCTCGCAAGAGTCCAAGTACCTGCTGTACCAGAGTACTCCTCCCGTGCTCCCCGTCCCCGTCCCTGTCTCCAGCTCCCCCTTCGACCTCACCCGTTTCCCTTTTCGCCCTGTTGCTCTGGTCCTGCGCGGTCCTGCTCGCCCTGTCCTCCCCGACTCTCGAGACCGCTCCTCTCTCCCTCCCTTTCCCTCTGGGTACCTTATTGTTTCTTTCTGCATACCTTCCTCCGTTCCTTACTTCTCCACGTTCTTTAGATCTTTTCTTTCTAATTTGTTTGGCCCGCCGCTCGCTCCCGTAATATTACTTTTCTTTCGAGACCCCCTTTTTTCCGCCCGGGCCTTTTTCCTCTGTTGTTTCCGCTTATCCCTTTGCAGCCTACTTAATCTCGCCCGGCCTGTCCATAGCCAATTCTTTGATCCATTCTTTGTGCGCCATCTCTCATCCAGCCCCCCTCGACTCCTGGTGCCTCTGAGAAAAGGGAGCCAGTTTCGAGGTCCTGGGAAGCAGAATTGGTTCTCCCGATTCTGTTTTCCTCGGCTGCTTGGGGCGGAGATCGGCAGTGACTCTCTTGGGCTCAGGGCCGTTGAGGTGCGTCGCTTCCCCTCCCAACTCTCTCAAATCACATTCCATTGACCGCTGACACGGCCTTCTAGATACCTGGTCTGCGTTCCCGGCTCTCCTTCGTCCCCACGCTTCGTGGTCGAGATTCTGCTTTCGCCTCAGCTGTGCCAGCGTCCATCCCTTCGCGTCCGGTAACACTGGCTACCGGACGGACCACACCGTCAACACGGCTGTATTCTCCTCCACAGTCGGGGACAAGCTTGTCCTGCCGCCCCGTCTCCTCGCCATGCAAACCTCGGACTCTTCGAGTATCCCTAACAATTCTCGTCTGATCGCGCCGGTCTCGAAGTTGTCCAACATTAACGCTGATCACACCGGTTTCTCCCACGGTGCTTACAATTCGAATAACCTTTCCATCCAGGGCTTTGGGGACCGTAACGCGCGCCGGGCCAACATCCCTTCCATCAATACGGCATCGGGTGGACAAAACGCAAACGACATCGCTACGTCCGGGGCTCCCTTTGACATGAACTTTACACCGCTTCTCCCATCGCAGCTGCTGCTTGGCAGTCCGTTCCAGCCAGGAACTCCTTCCGCCTTTGCGTCTCCCCAGTTCACCAACTTCGGTGGTTTTTCGCAGGCTAACACCTCTGCCCACGCTCAGAACCCTCAGAACCAGCTTGGTAGTCCTACTCAGGCCCAGCAGAACGCAATATCCCCGGGGCTTTATTCGGGACTCATGTCTGCTGAAGGTTTTGGCGGCTCTCAGCTCATGGGAGGCCCGCAGTCCCCGGCCGGTGTTCTCCCGGGCCTGGCTAATGCCGCCTTCGGTGGTCCAAGTGCTTCTGTTAACGGCATCATGACTGGGAACAGTCGTACGGTTTACCTCGGCAATATTCCACCAGAAACAACTGCGGAGGAGATCTTGAACCATGTTCGCAGCGGGCAGATCGAGTCGGTTCGTCTTCTGCCGGACAAAAACTGCGCCTTCATCTCTTTCCTGGACGCCAGCTCCGCAACCCACTTCCACTCCGATGCCATTCTGAAGAAGCTTTCCATCAAGGGCAATGATATCAAAATCGGCTGGGGTAAGCCGTCTCAGGTCCCGACATCCGTTGCCCTCGCTGTGCAGCAGTCGGGGGCCTCCAGAAATGTCTACCTGGGGAATTTGCCGGAGGACATCACGGAAGATGAGATTCGTGAGGACCTTGGGAAATTCGGGCCTATTGACACGGTGAAGATCGTGAAGGAGAAGTCAATTGCGTTTGTTCACTTTTTGTCTATCAGCAATGCCATGAAGGCTGTTGCACAGCTTCCACAGGAGCCCAAGTGGCAGGCTCCGAGACGTGTGTTCTACGGCAAGGACCGCTGCGCATACGTCTCGAAGACGCAGCAGCAGAATGCTGCCCAATATCTTGGCATCGCGCCAGGATACGCACACCTCCTCAACACCGCTGATCGCGACCTGATCACCGCTGCTCTGGCTCAGCAATCTATGGCTGCGGCAGCTGTTGCAACGGCCGCTGGAGGAGTGAATAACCTGGGCAATAGGACCATCTACCTGGGAAACATTCACCCGGAGACTACGATCGAAGAGATCTGCAACGTTGTTCGCGGTGGTCTTTTGCATCACATCCGCTACATCCCTGACAAGCACATCTGTTTTGTCACCTTTGTCGACCCTACCTCTGCGGCTTCGTTCTACGCTCTGAGTAACCTTCAGGGACTGATGATCCACAACCGGAGACTAAAGATTGGCTGGGGTAAACATTCCGGTGCTCTGCCGCCAGCGATTGCGCTCGCTGTGAGTGGCGGTGCATCCCGCAATGTTTACATCGGGAACCTGGATGAGTCCTGGACGGAGGAGCGTCTCCGTCAGGACTTCTCTGAATACGGAGAGATCGAGCTTGTGAACACCCTGAGGGAGAAGAACTGTGCATTCGTCAACTTTACGAACATCGCGAACGCCATCAAGGCCATTGAAGGCATGCGAAACCGTGAGGAGTACAAGCGATTCAAGATCAACTTCGGCAAGGATCGCTGCGGTAACCCTCCTCGCCAGCTCCTCAATCTACAGCAAAACCGCCTTGCATCTGGGCTGGATGCTCCGCAGTCTCCTGCCGCGCTCAACGGTTTCCAGCAGAACCTCAGCCAGTCGGGGTCTCAGCCAAGCCCGACTCGGCCCGCACTTTCGCCCGCCCCAGGCTCAACAGGCTCTCACTCGCAGAACGGACAGCAGAATCGGCACGCGCTTCAAGCGATGGCCGCTGCATCGGCACTCCTGAACACGGGTCCGAACAACCCTCTGACGATGTACCTCAACCAGGTCTCTGCTCAGCAGGCCCAGCAGGCCCAAGAACAGGAAAACCGCCTCAATGATCCCATCACCCTAGCCGCCCTGCAGCAACAGCAGCAGCAACAGCAGCAGCAGCAGGCTCTTGCTAACCAGCAGGCTGCGCTCTACAACGGAGCAGGCACAAACGAACTTTCCAATGGTGCTGGAATTGACAGTTCATTGCATCAGCAGAAGCCTTCCACCAACGGCTTTCTGAATGTCACGAACGGTCCTGCTAGCGGTGGCCACCATGCCACGAGCGGCGGTAACAGCTTGAACGTCCCACGCGTGCAGCATTCGCGGGCTGTCAGCCTGCCCTCCTTTTCACAGGAACCGTTTGGTGCGGGGCACAGCCAACACACTCCGAGTCGTCCGGGTGTGACTCACCAACCCCAAGCAAGCTTCTCCAGCTTCAGTTCCGCCCTCGGCGGCCTGAACCACAGTGGATTTGGATTGGCTATCCAGAACGAAGGTTCTCTCCCAGGCTGGGCTGAGGAGGAGATCAGAGCGAAATAAGCAGGCAATCTTCCTTCTCTCTTATGTTCTTTTACGCTACATTCTACCGTTGTCTGTCCATTCATAATATCTGTTGTCCATCCGTTTCTTTCTTGTATTGCTTTGATTTAAGCATGCTTGTCTAAACACATCTTTCAGTTCACTGGCAACGGACCTACTCCATTTTAATAATTTTCTTCATAATCACATTGTATTGCTAGCTGGCTACGGTTTTTTCTTCTAAAGGCTGTGCACAGCTTTCGATCCAAGTTGGTTACGAGGAGGTGAGAGAGGTCGGCTATACCCTAGACTGGTTTTGCTCGGTTCTGTTCTTTCGTGTTCCATTCTACCTGTTTCCGTTTGTGATGCCATCTACTGCATTAATCACTGAGCAACAGAGCTCCACTCCGGTTCAGCGTTGTGTTTTTTGGGGGGGGGGGATGCAATTGCGCGGACGTAATGGGGAAATAAGGGGTCTGGAAAAACTGGAAGAGGGAATTGAGCTACAGAGAAGCAAATCTTGGACAGCAATACAATGATGTGCTTCCGAGGTCTGTTCTATATATGGCTTTGGTTGTCATTTTGCCGGGCGTAGTTTGTCTCCGGTACCGCGGTAGCGCTTTAGGAGGTAGATCCCAAGACGTCACGTGATGTGCCCTGCCGGCCGGTGGCCCCTGGGTGGCGCTAGACCGCTTCGGGCGCCATGGGCCAATGCCATGTCGAGCTACATCCAGACTCACCAACGCATGCTCTTGATGTGCCAGCTCCAACACAAGACAGCAGCTGTCCACCGAGATCGCAAAGTTGCCTCACAGCCGCAGCCATGGCCCTGCCTCCTGAGCAAATTAGGATAAAGCGTCGTAGAGAAGAGGAACCCGTTGACACGTTATGTATGGATACCTCATCTTTCATCTCTTGCACTCTCCATTTCCTTAATGCCCGTCCTGGAAATCTTTCAACACTGTGCCCCCGTCCCACTAATCAGGCAGGATCTATGATTGATAACAAGAGTCACGAAGCTAATGATTATTACAGACATCCAATCCCAGCTACATCAGACCAAGAGACGCTTCACAGACTTCGTCTTTGAAAGAGTCCGGGTCGGTGGCGATGGCGCCAATGATTCTGTGGGGACTTCTGCGCTTGCTGGACATGCTGCAAAGCAGGGTATTCGTAGCCCCAGATCTGTGAGCTTTAATCTTCCCACGGCCTCTGGTCCCGCTCGCGGAAATGCAGGAGGAGTACCCCTTGTCAGGGCTACGTCTCCTGGGGCCGAGTTCCGAGAAGAAAGGCAGCGTGCTGCCGCTCGAAGGGAGGCTGAGGACAAGCTCAAGAATGCGCTGACTTCTACTACTCCGGGACCTGCACCGGGGATATCCGGTCATCATGCCAAAAAGGGCAGTTCAGCCAGCCGGGTGTCCCCTCCTTCGAGCGGCAGGGTAACACCTACCTCGTCGCCTGGCAGAGCTCCAACTGTGCGCAAATTCCAAATTTCCAGATCTCATATACCCACTGGCGTACTCAAAGCTGCCGGTGGAGGTGTCCAGAAGAAGAGAGGGGACGGAGCGCCCGTTCGGGCAGTTATTGTTGAAAAGCTGACGCGCGAACCGCATTCAAGGAAGGCCTCGATGATTGAAAACCTTGCACAAGGTACTGGTGACGCTACGGTTGAGGTCAAGCCACAGAGGACGTCCGTCGCTTCTGAAGACAAGGTGCAGCAGCCGCCTGCTAGTACCAGAAAGCGGCCAATCATCAACCAGGCAGAGAAACGTTGGAGGGAGCAGCAGAAGGCCTCTATCTCGGCTGCCAAGCAACATCTCACAGAACTATTGGATAAAGAGGCTAAAAATCGTCCGGACGATTGGGAGGATCGCACGGAGAGACTGGCGCGGGAACTTGAGCAGTTTGCTTTGGACTTGGAGAAAGAAGAAGATATGCAGGCTAGCCAGCAAAAGCAGGAGCCTGTTTCGTCTCCTGTCCGAAGTGCACTCCCGAAGCCACCTCTGAAATACCGGCCCAGAACTCCAAACAGACCGCGGGGTGTTACGCCTGATGTCGAGAGTCGCGACGGGCAGACGGCCCAGCAGCAGACAAAGCCTCCCAATCGTGTCCAGGATGCAATGCACGTCGAACCGTCCAAAAAGGCCCCTGGAACTCCTGCCAAGGAGGCTCAACAGGATGAGGAAGATGATAGCGATGGTGACTACGTCTACGACATCTATGTTCGACGCCCCTTGCCTCCTGGAACCACCCTCATGAACCCTCTCGTCGATGCGGAAATGGACAGCGAAGCCTGGTTCCGCCAGAACGGAATCGACACGACACGCAGGGATATTGGAGTCCTTGTTATCACTCAGGAGGACGAAGAGTACTGGGAAACTTTTGCGGAGGACGAGAATGAGGAAGACCAGTGGGACCCGGAAGATGAGGACTCCAATGGTGAGTAATGATTTTTCTTTCTCTGTGCCATTCACTCCTCTCATTTTTGGGAGGTAATCGAGTGGCTCTGACTAACCACTCTGTACTTGCAGCCGAAGATAACCCTGCGAACGACTACCCAGAGGAGGAACTTTCCTCCGCGGATGAGTACGATGACCCGACCGCCATATACAGCAGGTACAGACGCCACGCATCCGACGACGAAGAGTTCGACGTCGAGGAGTTCGATAGCGAAGGCGAGACGTACGGCCCGGGTCGATTCAGATCGAGATTCCATCGGGGCTTTGATTCGGATGAAGATGATGGCGACGACGACGATGATGAAAGCTACGGTTATCAGCGAAGGCGTTGGTGAGGTTAGATTAGGTCGGGAGATTTCTCCAGACGATTGTTGTCCGTTCATGCAGGGCAGATTATTGATTATTTATTATTCACTGCTCGCGGTCGGTTGATGATCTATCGAGTTGGATCAACTTTCAATTCGTTCTTCATCAGGGCGTATATAGCATCATGACATTGATACGAACGAAGCATCCGATCAGGAAGGATATGATGTGACATCTGCATGAGCTGGATCAATGAGTTGGACTCTAACTTTTGAAGAGAGAGATTTTTTTTTCTGCGTTTGATGATCTATCATGCCAAAATCCGAACATCTTCTTCGGATATGGGAAATACAGTACATACAATATTTTGCAAGTGCAAGTCACAACACGGAAATACAGCGCAATCTCCAACAAAACAGGGAATAAAATGATACCATCAGGTTTAGTTCCGCACATCTGGACTATATAGGTCGGTATATAATATTATAGAGAGAGCAATTAATGGATTATTTAGGTAATAATAAGCTAAATTCCATCACGAAGTGAAAGAAGGAAGAAAGGAAGAAAGGAAGGAAGGAAGAGAAACCCGAGCCGAGCTGTGCCCTAGTGCGCAGACCCACCTGGGTAGATAGCTAGGTAGTCGACTGCTACCATACTACTTGGATTAGGACTCGGATTTGGGTTAGTAGTCTCTCTCTTCTTAGATCTCTCATGTTGTCTGTCCCGAGAAGAGGGAGGAGGAGGAGAAGAAGAAGACACAAAACCTCACTTTTCTCCCGCGACATTCAGCTCAGCGCGGCAAGTGAAACTATTAATTACTAGTTAATTTACAAACAAAAAAAATCAAATCAATGCACACAGGGTCTTAGGACCGATCCATGATATCGAGATATCAATTAGAAACCCATGTTCTTATATAGCGCTCGTGAGACAGACATGTCGCATTTGGGTTACGAGTGAAAGAGAAGGAGAAATAGGTAACATGTATTAGAAAGAGACGGGCAAGTAAACCAAGTTGGAGGCTTCTCTCCAGTCTCTGGACGTTGGCTTGGATAAGGTGGCGCAGGCACATACATACATACAGTACAAGGGATGTAGCCGCCTTGTTGAGTTGGGCGTGGCATGGGCGCCTAACCTTAAGTTAAGCGCCTTGGTTAAAGCTAGATTCACGGGAAAAAAGACCACGAGAGAGGGTTTTTTTCTCGGACGCAATGAGGCTGTATGGACATGTGTAGGGTCGGGTTGGAGCTGTCTGTCGAGGCTGTGTACAGGTACTAGTAAGAAGTATTGGGTAATTAGGTATGTACATACAGTACTTGAATATACGGACATTTGGGAGCGACACCGCTGGTGGCTTTTTTTTTTCTACAGTGACAGGAATCGGTAAATGTTTCTTGTCAGAAAGGAGGAAAAAAAGGTGGTAGTAAGATTATCATCTACCTAGGTAGGCGCCTAATAATGCTAGGAGAACCGTTGTGGCCGTTTATTTGACCTTTATTTGATCTTAAGAAGAAAAAAAAGGACGACAAAAAAGGACGACTTTGTAAAATATACAGGAAACGAAAAAAGACAGTTCGTCTGAGGGCGTAAAGTCAATGAATGCCCGGAACTGCGGCGCTCCCCAAGCACAGCAGCTTGGAGGCAACAAAGCAGTAATCAACGTGATCAACCGGCTAGAAACAGTAGGACCGCCCATACTCACAATTAAGCAACACAATTTAAGGATGTTCGTCAAGTATATGAAAGAAAAGAAAAAAAAAGAAAGGATCATGGGTAGATAAGTAAGTCTCTCCAAGCCAAGATGTCATCGATGTAGCAGGAGCTGTATAACGTATAATAGGGTTTGTGGATATAAGAAGATAGAACGTTGTTTACACGCATACAGAACCAGAATATGTATTATATCGTGGCGGCACGTCGACCGACGACTTGTGATTTCTTTTCCTTCATCCACGGGTACCACACGCCCGCCCACTGGACAACTCCAAACCTCGGCCTGACTTCGTGACAATTCGACCCGTTTCGGGAGATAAACTCGCTGTCGCGCATCCGTCTCTGCTCCCGCAGAGTCGGGCACTTCTTCTCCTTGATGAAGCGGTAGAATTTGCACTGGATGCCCTGGAATCCGCGCCGTTGACGGGTGGGGAATTGTCTGTTGAAGCTCTCCCGTACTTCCTTCCACTCTTGGCTGAGGTCAACGCGGTGGTACCATATGAAGTACATCTCTTCCTCCTCGTACTTAGGCCGTGGCGGGCGGCGGCGTTGAGCAACAGTGGTCGACTTGCTGGACACGGAATTGGAGCGTTCGCACTTGTACGGTCCAGGAGAGGACTGTGCGGATCCTGGTGAATATGTCGAACAAGACTGCTCGTGTATCGTTAACGATTTCTCCGGGTAGTAGCGAGAGTCTTGATATTGAGGGTGGTGATGGTGGTAGGGGATTAAAGGATAATGTCCGTAATATTGCAGTCCGAGTGCCTGTTGTTTAGATTCGCTTTCGTCACTTTCTGTAGGATTCAAAAGAGCATCAATGGACATGCGACTCTGGCGAGAAGGCAAAAGCGAGCGACAAGACTCTGGAGTTTCTTCCTTGAGTTCTGTCTTTGGGAGAGAAAGCAAGGGCGAGTGATGAGTCTCTGATGATGTCTCGTACTTGGATTCCTTCGGACGATAAGGCAAAGAGGACACAGGTGCGTCTTCCTCGAATCCTATTGTCTGGCGATAAGGCAAGGAAGACACCTCTGTGGATTCCATCTTCGGGAAAGAGGACATTGATGCATCTTCCTTGAATCCCATCTTCTGAATTGCCGAGAGTCGTGAAGCACTTGATCTTGCTTTTGAAATGGAAGTCCGACAGTCGCAAGTGGTTAAGAGGACTTGGTCTTTGGCCGAGCAGAAAACAAGAACGAGGTTGCTAGACGTGATATTGGTCAGGTCGAGGATGCAGATATATTTCAAGTCGAAAGCTGAAGAATATCTCCAGGCTGGTATTAGCCAGAGAAGGCGGTTCGCATGGGATTCTTGCTGCTGGAAGCAGTGCAGATCGTATGTATCTTGGACCGGATCGATCGTTTCCGGGAACCGTCACCTGCTTGTATATCGCTTCAGGCGGGCGGGATCGATATGGATTCTCCAGGGTAGTAGTCACTAAGTGTGGTTCTGCGTGGCTTATCCGTGAGCAACACCAAGCGTCTGATATATTATAGCGGGGAAGGCCAACTTCGGTGAGGTACGGTGTTGACGTCGTTCCAAGAACCAGACCAAGAGAGACAGAAGCAAGGTAGCGGTTTTCTCGATCTCTGTATATGTGCAATATTTGAAGAGAGCGGAGCAAATGGATGTTTGCTAATGGCCGTTCTCAATTTTCTGACGCGCGCCAACCAGGGGTTCCGGGGGGTTCCTTTGATCTTGACTCAAGCTTTACAGAGATCAGAGCGCCACGGCAGCGCTATGTAATGTAAGAATACTGCACAAAGTACATATACAGAGCCTTTTTGCCTGGTATTGGATCTGACGATTCAAGAACCCAGGGCAGCCCTAATTTGAAATCCCAGAACCATCCAAGTTAAACAAAAACCTCATTCAACAAGGCAGGAGGCGGAGATGCTAAAGGTGGCGGACGGGAGAGAGATCCAAACATTTCCAGTGTTTCTGACAGCCTGTCGAGGATTAGACTGATGACTGACATACGGTAATTTTCCAGTGGCCTTGTCATATTCAATGGAATGCATGAACCCAGATGGAAGTTGGGAACCGCCCCCAAAACGGTCTCGCTTTAGCTGACTATCCCCTCGTGGCTGCAGAGCAATAGTGCCTGATAGATTTCGCGGCAAAAGTGACAAGCTCAATGGGTCAGCGCTACTTTGGAGCCAGGAAATGAGAAACTATGCCACATTGCAGGCGCTCGGACCCTCCGCTCAGCGATCCCGATATACAGCATTGGCCACGAGCATAAGTGTTCCCAAATAATCAAGCTCTAAGCAACCCCGGACGCCGTTCTCCAAAAATACCGTTTAGCAAACAACTTGAGACTACACACATCACGGGTGCACAGATATGGCGCCACAACCGTATCCATGGGAAGTCCTAAAGGTAAGGAAAGACAACAGGAAAAGAAAGATGCGTAAATCAAACAGTTAACCGTATTCTGCAGCATACAACCCACAAAACAGACCCGACGACTGCGGGGCGGGCGAAAAGCAGGAGACGGCATGTTGCGGCGTACGAAACTGTCAGCAGCCCTTCCAAATGGTTGACAAATTTGCCTTGCCGATAAACCTCGAAGAGCTGCAGTGCAAGGATCAACAGACGCAAAACCGCAGCATAGCTTGACCCTGATACCGGCGGCAGCATCAATTCTGCGTACAGTATGTAGGCACAAGCCAGGTTATCATTGTGGAGCAATCCTGTTTTGGAGCCGTCCTTTGCTGCATAAGAGCCTGGAAAACCAGTCGTTTCCCCAGATACCCCCCCGATAATTTGGAAGCGAGCATGGGATTGATCGGAACTCAGCCTATGCTCAGAGAATGACAGGGGGGTGGCAACACTAGTGACTGGCAACCGCGGCAGTGACTTGGCATTGGGGGGATCATATGTAAGTCTGACAAAGGCAAACAGAGCACGGAGTACAGACAAGAGAGAGCCATGCACGACTTTCTTCTCTTCCTCCTCTCACCGATGCTGCTCCATCTTTTCTTGAAACGGATAGGAGCGGTTAGGACTCGGGAGGGGTCGATAGCAGGGAGAATCAGGGTGAGAAAAGACCAACGTTGCTGACAGGATGGACGAACGTCCATTGGATCCGTTCTTCGGTGGCTCTACGTGCGAACCATAGTGTTGGGACCGTGAGACAAATAGGAACAATATCCTAAATTCTTGGTCTCCCATGCAGGACGAGGCGACGGACAGGCTGTGTGACAGAGGACCCCCGACGACCGACGATCAGGCCAGACAAGGGCCAAGGCTGTCTGCCGCGCGACAAGTCTGAAGAGGTCAGGGATGCCAACGCATCTCTGCATGATAGCTGGACGTGCTGGAGGCGATCTGCTGAACCGTCAGTTAGGGGAACAACAGGGATAACTGCGAGGCGAGGGGAGGATCTGCTGGGGGGAGGGGGGGCGCTAATCCCTGGCTTCCAACGCACTGTCGTGATTCCTCTCGGAGAGGCCTAGACCTAGACGAGAAGACCCGAGGAGTCGGGATGTGCTAATACTTGCGGTGGAGGAGAGCACGATGAGCGTTGGACGTGCTAGGGCTTCGGCTCCCAACTCCGCGTGCCGGATTAGGGTATCTGGCCGGTTGGCTACCGTGCGGTACGACACTGTACCGTACCTACATACATGTACTCACAACGTGTATTATCACCTCGATTATGCGCGGGGTTCGTCTCCACTCTCAACTGGATTTCTACCCTCCAGTGACTTCAGGAACTGCGTCTGCCGGTTCTCCGTCGCTAGGTGTTCATCGAACTCCCTACATGCATGTCGGAGGGATGCTGAAATCGAAGGGAGACGACATCCAACTCGCGACTGCGCTGCCTGAAGACCTCTGATTGTTCCTTTCCGACAGACACTTATCTTGTTGATATTCTTCATTGAGTTTTGGGTTCCCAACTTGCAGACCTGGGTACCATCTGCTGGACTTCTCTCGGCTCAATACCTAACAATGGACCTTCAGGGCGGGGTGGAACTGGATCGAGGGGCCTAACTGCTTGCACGCGAAGAACCCTCCTCCGAAATTGGCATGACAAGGTACTGGAGCATATGTTGCAATTGGACTACGCAACCTTGTATGCTTGGATGGAAGGGAAATGCAGGACAGCATGTCCGACCTCGAAGCACTTCCAACCGTGAGGTTGATATGGGTTGCAGCGGATTTAATAGAATATCTCAACAGTGCACTGTCACTTTTTGTTTATGTCTCTCAAGTGTCAGCAAAATAGCTACAGCTGGCTCGGGGCAGTTTTCAGAATTTAAGTTACCTGAGGTGACAACTAGAATCTGTACCTCAATCCTACGTAGCTCGCCAGAACAATATGCCTCATATGATATCTGCCTGATACCTCTGTCTGAGTGCGTTACGTACGATGTAGTGCATCCCGTACCCAAGAACTACATGCAAAATAAACCAAGGTAGCTTCAAAGTCGACTTCAGGTCTACCGAGAATGTGTACGGAGTGTGCATCGTTCCCAAGGGGTGTTACATGTGGATCATGGTACATTAACCCAGTCAACCAATTTACTTATTCGGCTCCAGAATATAACTCATAAGTTGTATCACTTCACTTGCAGCTATCTGCAACGGCAGAGTGCATATTAATAGCACATACTGCGTCGACGCTCTGCTCATCGCCGTCGCCCGCAGTCTCGTTGGGTCACGTGATATATCAGCGTCCGGGATTCGACCCAGACAGGATGCAGCGCCGTTCTGCATCGCCGTCTCACGGCGTCTCTCAGCGCTATTCGACACTACTTTAGCCTCCCGTGGCACCAGGTACTTCTCTGTCACTGAGCGCCCTTCAATCATGAAGCGAAGGCCGGCCCTCGGGTACCCTGGCGTATTGTCTTGATCGTTGTATCACACAGACCCGTCACAAACCAGGGCCATCCTGTCGCTCTCTGCTGCGTACGCTACCATATGGACTAAGTACTTAGATACTAGCCAAACTCGATATTCCACCGCTAGCCAATGCAGGAGTCCCACGCTGAGGCATCTTCATATGTTCATGAATGCGCAATAGCACTTTTCCAGCTGAATATGACAAGTGCCTTCAAAATGCCCAGATGTCGGCCTAAAGTTGCGCTGTCAGATTCTTCTGTTTGCCACTGCTGGAGACTGTACATACATAATAGCTGCTTAGTAGCCACTAAGTTAACGCCCCAGAACACTGGCCAAGTCGCGGCTGACAAGCCTGACTCGTTAAGCGCTGACGTTACGCCGGCTGCTAATCATCGTTGGTGCTCAGCAGAGAACAGGACGAGGCAACAAGCCCTAAGGTCAGCGCTCAGGTCCCTTGATTGGGAGTCAGATAGAAGTATTCAGATACACTTCTGCACCTTGCAGCGGCTGCTGTCTCAGTAAGCGCTCTGTTCTTCAATCCTCGCTGACTAACCCAGGCGATACCTAAGCGATTTTCAATGGTTGATTGCCCCCTACCATCGGGAGGCGCTTGATCATCGGACTGGTGCGGTTCCCCGAAACACCACCTCGACCATGACGCCATCATAGATTGTAACGATAATATGATGTGACATAACCGCATGTGTACCCTGTGCGTCGAGACGTTATCCAGGGATATTGATCTGTTACATTGTTCCCTGCTTCTCCTTCCGCCGCAGCAATCTCTATGGCCGGCACAACAGTCCGTAGGCTCTAGCTGGGGCCAACATCTCTCATTTCCATTGATCACAAGTATCTACTGAGCACTCAATGTTAGTTGGCCGTCGCTTAGGCAGAGCTCATCCCCTTGTCTCAGGACTGACTTGCTCTCTTATCTACACTAATGCACGCCACACTGCATTGCTACCCTTTTTTTTTTCGAATCGTGGACTGTCATAGGATGATCTTCCCCAGTTAAGAGTCGCTTACAGATTGTTCAGGCGCCAACCGCGTTTATCGATCAACCAGAAAACCGAGCAGTGTGCCATGTATGCAGTACCCGGTAGATACGCTGGGTATCGTCCAGACCGGCGTAATGGCCGATCGAACCCTAAAGCTGCTAACGCTGGGCCTCCGGGGTTGTTACTCACCTTGTCCGATCTGCGCCGTTGCGTCTTTAGCCTTCATGATACCCCGCCCCCAAGACCTACCTCCGAGTCATGGGTAATACATTCAGTTGTCCTTCGTGCTTCTATAATATGAAGTTACTGACATGTATCTGTAGCTCTATAACTACATAAGTTATCATCCACTCCCGGTTATATACTCCTGCATGTATAACATACTTCGTGACTGAAGGGAGCTCTCATCGACTACTGTGTCCTCCATTGATTAACCAGGCAGAAATCCATCATTCCTGCAGAGGAGCTGCAGGATCCCTAATAATACGACTAAGACTCTGGCCTGAGCCGCCTGACTGGCCTCCGTTTAGTATACACCGACGTACTCCGTGCGGGAGCATTGGGAAACTTCGCCCGTACGGAGTAAGAGCTGTTGGATCCATACACGATCATGATAGTCTTGCATCTGGGGCTCTGTTCTTCACAACCCGACAGCCGACAGGACCCACCTTTGAGGGGTCCGGAGTTGAAGATTGCTGCGCCGCAGAAACAGCTGCTGTGCCGCACCACAAAGACACCTGAGGTCTCCGGCGCCTGCAGTGCCGCGGGCGAAGTAGGTGGCACAGTCACTCTGTATCTACTGTGTATGGAGTATGCATGCAGGCAGGGGCTTTACCCGGGACATCATCGGTTACATTGCCTGTCGACACTCTCAGGTGCTTTTTGGCTAACTAGAAGATCTTCTACATGCACCATCTCCTGTGACATCCTCTCCTGGACTCCGAGGGAGAATTAAGGAAGAATAGAACCATATCTTCGGAGAGGAGAGAGAATGAGCGCGCTTGTCAAAAAGCGTCTGCATACAAGCGGGGTATCTGTTCAAGGATCTCCTCCTTCTCTTAACTATTTGCATTATAGGGCACCGGATATCCCCGCATGTGTGACAAGAGCCAAAATAGTGTTGATGATTATCCTATCTTGCCCATATATTTTACAGGAACCAGCCACAAAAACTCACCTACCCGCCTGGCACAACGAATCCTCTTTGAAGGTAACCCGAGTAATTTTCGCGGTCTGACCCCTTCTTTCATTGCAGCGTGTTCTCTTTGTTCCTGATCCCTGCTTAACTGCGCCAGGAAATGCGCTCCTGCGTCTCAGGCCCCCAACCCCCTTAATTCTTCAGGCGCCCACTCCAGTCATATCTTCTAGAAAGCCTGTAATATCCGGGGGACCCTCAATGCCCCGGTCCAATCGTATCCTCTACGCGCTGCTTATTACCGTTTATATTTCTCATTTCTCTGCCTCTCCGACGGGAGTACGCAGTACGGAGTACATTGTCTGATTTACCTCGAATCATACTCTTATTGATAGATATCAAATTCTTATTCCGGTGTCTATGTACACACTCCGTATCCCCCCCGGGGGCCCCCGGGGGTTTTGTTTGATGTCTTTTTGATCACTAACCTAACCTCATTAGTGCGAATTTCCCATATTATTAAAATTCTACGCACCTATTGCCCTTTCGGTACCCCTGATTCCTTTTTTTGGTGCGGTTGTTAGGTACAGGTAGCGTTCGGCGCTCCTCCCTCGGTACTTTTGTACACCTGCGCGATTGCGCGATTGTAAAAGGGTAAAAAGGGCGGGTGGTCTGGAACAAATAGACCATTCCACTGGCGCCAGTGACAAAATAACGGGGGGCAAGAGCGGCTTTTCTTTTTTATTTCCCAGTCTCTTGGGACGTCCATATTTCTTCCACCCCCTAGATCGACAGGGCGGTAATTTGCCTTGCTGTCTGTTGATTTGTCCTCCTTTCATCTTCACCGTCTCTTGTCTTATTCATTTGCCGCCGACAATCTCAAACTCTTCCGCCCTATTTGCTGTTCGATTTTTTTGACACGTCTTTTCTGCGCGGCTAGATAGGCTACTATATTTTTTAATGCAGTCCCTTGGCGCCATGCATGGCTAGATACTAGACTAGATATACATACGTAGGTTATGAAAGGGAAAATAAAGAAAGAAAGAAAGAAAAGTTGACAAGAAACGGTGAAGAGTAAGAAGATAAAGAAAAACACGGATTCCAATAAATTGCATACATACATACATACAGTACATACGAAGACAACTTCTAGTTCTAGGCACAATAATAATAATAATAATAATAATAATAGCCTTTGCACGGTATGTATTGCATTCTATGTATGTGTATATGTATGTACCGTATATTATTACCTTTGTGTCTTATGTCCTTCTAGAATTCTCCATCATTTATTCGTCTGAGAAGATGTGGCAGGCATAGCAGGCCAAGGGAAGGGAAGGAGAGAAGGAAAGAAAGGAGGGTTTGGGAGACCCGCCAGAAGAGCATAGCATAGGTACTGTACCTTAGGTAGTAATCAATCAGAGCAAAGGTATTTCTAAGTCGGGAGCTAAAAAAAGAAAACAGTGACAAATACATGTCCTTGTACAGTAAGTACTGGGGCGGGACTGGTCTAGAATTCCAGAGATATTCCATTTACTACTAGTAGAGTTAAGGGATCTGTATTGTTTTAGTGGGTTATTCAAGCAGAATAAGAAGATTTTTTGATTTTTTTTTTCTCTTGCTTGTATTACATTAGGTACTTACTTTGAATACAGGTTGCTACTTTAATTCTTTTTTTTGTCTCAAGTTTAGTGCAGTAAAACTTCCTTCCGAGACCTATATACATACATAGTATGATGTAGAGTAGGCTTCTCCTCACAGAAAGGAAGCAAGCAAGCAAGGAAGGAAAGCTGCAAAGACCTTGGGAGCTCCCCTGCGATTGAGATTGGAAATAGAGATAGAGCTCGAGAGTGGAAAAGAGGAGGGAGATTAGGTATGTACTCTACCTAGGTACAGTGCCTGGGTAGATAGATAGCTAGAAGAAAACCTCTGGTCTAGATTATCCATCCATCTGTCTGTCTATCAAGCAGCGGATGATCTGGATCTCACATGTGGCACGGTATGTTTGCCCTTGTTCAATTACTAGGTAATTTTTTAAGTGGCCTTTTAATTTTACGACTTCAAATAATCAAATGATTTTTTTGCCTAGATTCACCAGTCTGTCTGTTAATATTAGAACAGCAATCTCTCTGCATTTCTGCAATCTGAAATTTGAACCATCCCGGATCCCAGATCCCGATTCCTTATCTCAACTTGAGAACTCGATCTTTTTTCCCATTTTTCCCGTTTTGTAGGATATTTTCTTGGACAGGAAAATGAAACAATAGTAAAATCGGTGAGAAGTTTACCGCCATTTTGATTCCTGAAAGTTTTGTTTTGTTGGTTTTTTCCTCCGCCAGTCTGCCATCCCTTATTCATCCATCCCTTCCTTATCGGTCCTTGTGTCCATATCATGAGTCACAATAGCAATCTTGGAAGAATCGGAAAGAAAAAGAAATGGAATTTTCCCAAAGCCATCAACGGAGGATAGATGTCGTTATCGTCGCGGTATTATGGGACGGAGTCTAATCGAAGTGAACACCGGTGGATTTCTCGCATCTGTGTAGTGAAAGTATCAAAGTCAGTAGGAGTTCAGCTGTCAGGAAAAAAAGAAAAAAAGACAGAGAGAGAGAGAGAGATGAAAAGACACATACGGGTCAGGGCCAAATTGGATGTTGCAATGCTCCCAGTTTTCATCGCGCATAAGGCCCCCGCGGAAGCGGACAGCGTCCTCGATAGAGCAGAAGCGGAAGTGGACAATACGGGACTGAGAGTTGGGGGTTAGTTAACACGTCTCTATCAATGGTCTATGCTGTTTTGGGCTGTGAGTAGAAGGAAAATGGAGAGTCGTCCTACCTCCCCAGGGCCGTAGGAGTCGAGAATTTTCTCGACCTTGCGGTTGCCAGCCGAGGCGACCTTGAAGAGATCATCCATGCTGATGTGCAAATCGACACCGACAGCGCGAACGACACGAGTAGCTCCGTTTGAAAGGTGGACGCTGAGCTGAGAGCTGACAATATCCACCTCTTTGCCCATTTCAATGAAGACCACCTGTCGTCCATCTTTGCTGACTACGATCCCGTTGGGATACTTGTCGTAGAAGGTCTTGCACGTCTCAGCGTCGCAGAACAGGACGTGGGCAGAGTTTCCGGAAGGCGTGATAGAGACGCTCTCGATAGCGCCGCCGTAGATCAGCGACAGAACCTTGCTAGGAGTGTTCCAGGTAGGCGGAAGATCGCGGATGATAATACGCCTAACCTGAGCAGCTGCAGACAATTAACAACATTAGCATCAGAAGCGCTGTAAAGCTAGGGGTTTGTACTGTACCTGGCTTGTCACGTGGGGCTGGAGTACCCCAGGACCTGAAGACGGTAAGATGCTCGCGGTCCTCTTCCTCGACGGCCGCGGAGGCAGTGGCCACTTTGGTTTCCGGAGCCATCTCGGTTTCAGAGGCCTTGGTATCACTGGTAGTGTCGGGACCGCCAGCCTGCATGACACCCATGGTGGTAGCGGCCGAAACTGGATCTTTGGATGAAGTATCAGGACGACCAGACGCAGTTTTCGGATCAGCCCACTTTGACTTGACCAGTCCTCCGCCGCTAGAAGAACCCTGCCTCTTTTTCTGGTGACTTGACTCGGAGTTGGAGGAGTTTAGAGTGATGCTGATCGGCTCGACTGAGGTGATGATTTTGTTAGTGAATTCCCTTACAGCCCTAAGATGAGAAGGGGAGGAAGCTCTCACTGTACGAGTCATCGTCCTTGGGCTTGAGAATCGGAGTAGCAGCCGACTTGACGGCTGGGGAGTCGTTAACAACCTCGGAAACGCTCGAGTAAGCCGAGTCGTCGACCCTCTTGGACGGGGTCGAAGCAGGAGTGCTTGCAGTCGAAGCCAGTCGACGGCTACGAACAGCCGCCATGAAGGCGGCTGTATTCTCAATATCCCAGTACTGGGTCATGTTTTTCTCTTTTTCAGAGCCAAGAGATGGAGAGGTGCTCGTGCTGGATGAGAGATGAGAGTTCTGAGTCTTGGAGGGAGTGTTACGCTTAGACTGAGATCGGTTGCTGGGTTGAGTGAAAGGCGTCTGGTTGCTGTTCTCTTTGAGGATTGACTTCTCAGAAACGCTCTGTGTAATGCTGTGAATTAGCTTCACGACAGAAGATGGAACAGGGTTATGAAGAGAAAGAAATTGACGCGTTGTCATGCTATCCACCCACATGGGACGAAACGGACAACGCCCCGTGGAAGCCGGAAGGATAGAAGCCGGATTAAAGAGAAGCCGAAAGAGAACCAACCTTTGCAGCCTTCAATGCCTTCCGCTCACGCTGAATTCTCGCTGGAGCGTGTCTGCTGTCTGCAAGCGTGTAGATAGAATTCTTTGCGAAATGCGACAGGACATCCTGGATGACCTCTGCAGTGTGTTCGCGTTCAGCCAAAGAACCCGGTATACTACCATTAGAACGTTGCGGGAAGAGAGCATTAGAGCAATCACTCATCAGTTTTGGGGACATCTTGGAAGCTTCCAGTGAAAACAAAGGTGTAGCTTGTCTCCAGGACAGAAGTGGCAAGAAAAAAGTTCTATCAAGGAGTTGAGATAACCTTGGATCTGGAAATGAAACGTCGAAAGGGAGTCTAGAAACTGAGAAAGAGTTTTTGAGGGCTTGATGCGGATATTAAGGTGGACAGGGAAGAGGTAAAAGCAAATGAACGAATGAAACTCCGGAAATGACTAGGTGGAAAGTAAGGCAGCTCTGAGTCGTTCTGGAGGCGAAATAGGCGGATGTCGCCGTCCTGCTGAACAACCAATAGATGAACCACATTTAAGACCCCAGTGAATGTGTCTCACGTGTTCGGCCTGCCCATGTATAATCCGGCAGTGGGATTTGCACAGATAACGTTGCTGAATAGACGAAAGATAGGGAGCTGCAGACTACCCATATGGAGCAGTTTACTGGTACTTATAAAGAAATGGAACAAGAGGGAATACGAGGAAAGAATATACAAAGGGATTAAAGGCAGATCTGTGTTTAAATAAGGGTGGGTATCTGAAGCAAAGACACAAGCAATGAAGCTGGGAAAGATAGCAGCAAACACCGATGTTTGCCAATTAGTAGATCCTCGGTCGCAGGAAGACCTGTGAAGCTGGGTCTTTTGAATAGACGATTGTGGAAACTGAGCGCAAATTGAAGCTGGGAAGAAGTTGGGTATTCAAAAGAAAACTAAATATGAACAGCATTATACAATATGTTTACTCATGGAGGCCTCATTTCAAGCATATGGTATCATATTCATATAGGAAACTCCAGTTCCTCCCATACCCAGTTTCATGGCGGTAACCGATGCACCCAGACGTACTCCAAATCCCTGATCAAGCATCTAGTTCGTAGGCACAGGAAGCGACTCCCAGCCCTTCTGCCCGGGTTGGCGGTTTTCGACAATAACCTGAAGACCTTGACGTCCACAAAAGCCACTGTTACCGGCAACCCGCTTGATTGTTAGAAAGGAGCCCCCGGCGCTCTTTGCTGCATCGGGGACCCAGACCTTCTCCTCCACCTCCTGACCAGGAACTTCTCCTCGACGGGGATTGTACCGAGGCATGCCCACGAGGTGATTGACAATATTATGGATCGGAGAGTACAGCTTCTCGAAACGGCGAGTTGTCCGGAGCCAGGACAGCGTCGTGCCGTCATATGCGACCCGAACGAACGGGTTCATGTATATACCAGTATCCGTGATCTCGTCAATATTGGATGGAGGGTCTTGGATATCCGCATGGATGAGACAGCATTCAGATGCATCCCAGAACAGTTCTGGCTCCGAGCGGAAGCGAACTGGGAGACGGTTTTCGGTATATTCGCGACTGACTGTTACTTCTTGACGATCATTAATGCTTTGTAGTTTCTCCGGACTCTGAAAGAACTTGGCATCGAACGCCACCATCCCACCCCAGCAGCTGCGTACACGAACGGCATCCTTTCCTTCCAGCACATCTTTCCGGCTTTGGCCGTTGCCGGCAGTCGTGAACCAAGGGAAAAAAGGAACCCCCATACCGTATCCTTGCAAATCTCGCGTCGCATACGTGTCGTAGAACTTGAAGGCATTAATAAAGTCGACGGAGCAGGCGGCCCGGTATCGAGCAACTCCATCTTCGGAAGCATTAGTAGAGAATAGAAGCTGCACAGCGTCTATCGGATCAAAAACAACATCATTCAGGTATAGGAGTTTGTCATATCGTAGATCACTATGTTCGTCAAGGGGTCGTAAGGCTCGATTCCGGACCTCAGCCAGATATGCAATGCGCTTGATACGCTTGGATCCATCAGGGAGAGTGATGGCAGGGATATCAGCCAAGTTCAAATGCTCCTCAAAGAGGATGGACTTGTTGCATGTCACCTGCTGCTCGAACTCGCGAAGCGCACTCTCCCCTCTCGGTCCACTGTCGTTCTCGTAGATGCTCAGAAACACGTTATCCTCCCCAAGAAGCTCAATCAGTTGGAGAACCGCTCTACCCCATTGCCCTCCTGCAAGATCTCCCTCTCGGTCATAGAGACTGGCAGCGATGAATACCTTCTCGTTCCGAGGGTTGCCTCTGCCAGGCGTTTTCGACTGCAATACCGATCTCCGAAGGGCTTCATAGTGCGGTGGTAATCGGGTATATGAAGGCCAAAACAGGAATGTCAGAACAATGAGGGCGACAATAACCCCCGCAAAGACATGAAAGTAGAAGCATAGTCTGCGAGCTGATAGCCTTCGAGAGCAGGAAGCTCGCTTTCTTCTGGATCGGAGAGGAGCTATCGAAGAGTATTTGAGGAGACGGTATCCAGCGAAGGAGAAGGAGAGGAGGCGAGATGGTAGTGAGGGCCCACGACGTAGAAAATTGGGCTTGTTGTGGGTGTGAGACTCGAAGTCAGCTTCATCGAGATTGAAGCTCTCCTGAGATTCCAGAGACGAGCGCGTCACAAGCTCATACTCGTCGGGATGGAGGAGTCGAACAGACATGGTGGAACTCGTGGGAGACTCATGGAGTAAAGCATAGAAACTGGTCTATTAGCCGTATTGTCTCCATATAGGGGTCATTATCTGCGCCTGCAAAGCGCAAAATAATCCATCGACGTCTAACAAGCTGTCGCACTGCCCTCCACACCACGCGGCATCTCCAGATAACTAATTCTGACATCCTTACGTCAGCAGGATTTGCCAAGACTGCCAAGACCGGGGGCTTGCCCAGACTCCCAGCGTTCCGCCTGAGGAACGCCTCCTGGAGCCCCGGGCCATCTCCGTGCGGCCTCGCCCAGACACAAGAGGTCTCGACCCTTCCATCTTGATTACGGGAGTTCAACCCCTCCTTGGCGATGTTCTAACATGGTAATTTTTTATTTTTTTTCAGGCTCTCGTTTTGGTCAACAATGCGCGTGAGTCACGAGTGGACTCTACCCGAAGGCACACGGAGTACTACCGCATGGACCGACATCTCGATCCTCGAGGTCTGCGGATCTCGTATGACACGATGGGACGAAGTTTCCGGAGCCCCCTCCGTGGTGCTACCCCACCTTGGTTGCCCTGGTTGAGGCTTGGAGCCGCATCTCTCCCAAGGTTGACCGTAGGGCGCAAGCTTTGGGGGGAAGCAAGATACGTTAAACTGACGTATTTATACCCGTTGTTGCTCTCCCACTCGTGGCATTTTGCCTCGAGCTTCCGCCTTATATACTTTGAGCCTGCCCCTATATACACTTTTAACTTATTATCGCTGTCCCCCTCTGTACAGGAGACTGTATTCTTGGCCAGCTCCGGAAACCCTTGGTGGTCAGTTTGAAACGCTCGAACCCTTCACGCCTCTACTTACGTTAGTACTGTACTACTATTAGCTGCCGCAATTTGTAGCTGCCATGTCTGGTTTCACGTTCGCCAACACGATAGAAAAGGTTCCACGTGATGAGAACATCCCGCACGAGTTCTCGATAAAGGCCTCTCCGTCTACGGACATCTGGGCGAAACCACCCTCAACATTCCGGTTCAATGCGCCCATTCTCTACAAGACCATCCCTCTGGCCTCATTCAAGCGTGCCCGCGTAGCCGTCACCGCCGACTGGAAGTCAACGTATGACCAAGGGGGCCTCATCCTCGTCATCAACGGCCCCGACGGTAGTCAGAAATGGATCAAGACCGGCATCGAGTTCACGCACGGCAAACCGCACGTCAGCACGGTTGCCAAGGACGTGTGGGCGGACTGGAGTCTGTTCCCCGTACCGTCTGGCGGACCGGCGGCCACTGTTGAGATGGTGAGGGAACAAAGTAACACTCTGTGGATCTATCTGGTCGAAGGTGTCCAGCGGAACCCCATCCGGGAGGTCACCTGGGCGTTTGAGGAAGAAAACCAGGAGTGCTGGATCGGCACGTATGCCGCAAAGCCTTCGAAGGAAGGAGACGACTTGGTAGTCGAATTCAGACACCTTGTCGTGGAGGTAGATTTGAAGGAAGATTCGTAGAGTCGGTGCGAGCTTTACCTGCTATACTCGTTAACGTTTCATGTGATCTCTCATTCTCCATGCTGGGATGGCACATGACTTAATAACATGAAAAAGGAATCCTACGAACATGTCATTCCCCATTCCCTCTATTTTAGCGAAGTAACCAGTGATACATTCATATATGTCTCGGTATATATGTACAGTACAGTACATACACAAGTAGCCATTTCAATACACCGGCAGAGAATGACCACTTTCGATCGGGCAGACCTGTATCTCTGTAAATATCGCTCATTTCATCGTGGTCCACAAGGGCAGGATACAAGTTTTGGAACAGACAGTGGTACACAAAGGTACTCTACCTTGCAATCAGAATAACCTCATGTTCAAGAGAGAGAATGTGAAAACATTTCTTAAGAGAACATTTCCAGCGTTTCTTAAGAGAACTTTTCCAGCTGCTGATCCTTGTTCGAGACTAAAATTAGCATCTTCATCCAAGTCAGTTTAAGTTCTGACCCGGGGATCGGCAAGGTTACATCCGTGGGTGAGCGGACGGCTGCTAAAGCCGGAATAAGCCTACCTAAACAGTGCCGTTCTTCTTCAGACTTTCCATTCCTGGTTCCATGCGGGGTTCGTGGAGAGCCAGCTCAAACTTAGGCGTCTTCGGGCCGCCGGTTGACTATCTATCCATCCACTTGACCATGCGCATACAGATTTACGGGTAATTCGAGATCCCATGTGCGTTCTGGATCGTGGGCTTTATGTATGCGCTGTCGTCAGGAGCTGCATGTTGTAATACGTAGTAACCCAATGATGCAGACCTCGGTAGTTCTTCTGCACATACGAATGCAAAGCGACCTCGGATATTTCCCCCTAGGACCAAAGTTCCCTCTCGCGAAAAATAATGTGGTAATGGAAACTTGAACTTGTGGCGAGCAAAAAAAAAAATCAAAAGTACTTTATCCGGGTCATGTAGCAAATAATATATTTCAGACATTGGATAACCATGCATACCGGTCCTTTTGTTCAGCGACTGTATGGAGATGATGCTTGAATTGAACCGGTCCCTCTTCGGCGGTTCTTCTGACAACAATTATTATCGAGCAAACGGGGGAAGGAAAATCCACGTATCATCTAAGAGTGATTTCTCAATACTGCCTAAAAAAATAATTGAACATATTTCCCGGGGAAAATTGTCTTTCCCAAACAATGGTCTTTTCCAATTTGCGACATACCCTAATATTTACTGGGCATCTTTGGTCCGGGGAAGCATGAGCTTATTTTCTGCCGATGACGACTCCATAGGTGGGCGTCTTGGGTCGGGTCAGCTCGAGAAGCTGGATACTAATCATTTTTTCGGTTCTGTCTCTCAGGAATATCAAATTCAAATTTTACCTACTAACCTCTACATTCCTAAGACAGACCGTTAATGATAATCCGTCGTGACATAAGTACGTGATAATACTCCGTTGGTCGAGGTTCGCTTGAATCGAGCCAGGGGCGAAACATGGTTCTCCCCACCACGCTAAGTCGCCTAAATCTAGGGTTGAAAATTCCGGGCCGTTAAAGCTACCTACCCTTTCTGTCAATGATCCGACGAGGGGGGGCATCTCTGCAGAGTTCTCCACATTCAAATCGGGGTCAGTACAGTGGTAACCGCTGGGATTAATTTAGGCTAAAGCTGTGATGTCACCTTATTATTTATCATTGCTATTATGTACATAAAACAACCGAGGAGCGAACAAGGCAAACCACCGACGAGAACAATTGTTTGGTTTACTTTTCTTCGACATTGCGGGGCCTCTTGGATCGCGATGTCCTTTTGTCCTTTTCTCCCGTCGAAGAGAGGGAAAACAGCCTGAATGTGAACAATGAATTGAATTTTTCCACCACATGTTTGCATTGTTCGTTGAGTAAGTCCAATCACCTTTTAGATGTTTAGTGGTTTGGTATTATTAGCCCCTGGAAGAGACGCTGGCCTTGTGGGGTACTCCTAGCTAAAATTCATGTAAGACATAGGGGCTGTTGTAAACGAGACTTTAACCAAACTGTTACGACCGGCAACAAGTTGCATGATTGATGTGTAAGATGTCCCTGTTCGGGTCTCAAGGGGATAGTTAGATGCAAAGGTACTGTATTTGGGTATATATATCGTTCAAATGTCGGTTCCATTGCCCTTCCTTCAGAGATCAATCACTACTTAAAATCTGACTGCATCAACTACTTACTTGCCTCCTTACCTACTAAGAAGCCATGGTTCGACCAACGATCCTACTTACTTCACTCCTGCTAGCTCCCTTCGCAGCTGCGAGCCCTATCCTCGAGGAACGCCAAGCTGCACAGAGTGTCGACCAACTGATCAAGGCTCGCGGCAAGGTGTACTTTGGCGTCGCCACGGACCAAAACCGGCTGACGACCGGCAAGAATGCGGCTATCATCCAGGCTGATTTCGGCCAGGTCACGCCGGAGAATAGTATGAAATGGGACGCTACTGAACGTGCGTGAGAAAGATAATTTGATTTTTTTTCTTCTATGACCGCTCGGACCGTTCTGACTAGGTTTATAATATAGCTTCTCAAGGAAACTTCAACTTTGCCGGTGCTGATTACCTTGTACGTACATACGACCACTTGACGTTTCTTGCACGCAACTGCGATCGAGGAGAAGATACTAATCTTCTTGAAAGGTCAATTGGGCCCAGCAAAATGGAAAGCTGATCCGTGGCCATACTCTTGGTTAGTAGAACGCCAACCTGCTTCCCTAACTTACTGAAGAAGGAAAACCGAATTGACCGTCCCCCAAGTATGGCACTCGCAGCTGCCCTCGTGGGTGAGCTCCATCACCGACAAGAATACGCTGACCAACGTGATGAAAAATCACATCACCACCTTGATGACCCGGTACAAGGGCAAGATCCGTGCATGGGTCAGTCATCCTACCCTAAGCTGCGTTTCAATGAAGAGACAAATAAGAACACACGTATTTGTCCGGGCGTTTCAGAATCAGAACTGACAGAATCACTGAATAGGACGTGGTGAACGAGGCATTCAACGAGGATGGCTCCCTCCGCCAGACTGTCTTCCTCAACGTCATCGGGGAGGATTACATCCCGATTGCTTTCCAGACCGCCCGCGCCGCTGACCCGAATGCCAAGCTGTACATCAACGATTACAAGTAAGATTTAAGGCTCAGTGATATTCCATTTAGTGTGAGAAGCATTGCTTATGAGCATCTGTATTACAGCCTCGACAGTGCCTCGTACCCCAAGACGCAGGCCATTGTCAACCGCGTCAAGCAATGGCGTGCAGCTGGAGTCCCGATTGACGGCATAGGTATGTCTCACTTTCTGTTTGTGATGTGACCGATCTGAAACCAGTCTAACGTTAGCTGGGTCTAGGATCGCAAACGCACCTCAGGTAAATAATCGGGAATGCCTCGGAGAATAAAAGAGAAAAAAATGATTGTCTTATCAGATCGTATCGACTGACTCATGGCTTGTCCAAAATAGCGCTGGTCAGGGAGCCAGTGTTCTACAATAAGTGCCCCCCTCCCCTATTTTGTTTCCTATTATTGCGAGAACGGAACAGGCTGACAACCCCAAACGGCTCTTCCGCTCCTTGCTAGTGCCGGAACTCCCGAGGTCGCTATCACGGAACTGGACGTGGCTGGTGCTAGCTCGACGGATTACGTCAATGTATGTACCTCGTTGTCCCTATCCCCCTTGGATACTTTGTATAATTATCTTCCCGGAGCCTGTTGATCAGATCTGACGATCATTTCTCGTTTTTAGGTCGTGAACGCTTGCCTCAACGTGCAGTCCTGCGTGGGCATCACCGTCTGGGGCGTGGCAGATCCGGTAAGCGCGGTTCTTCCGTACTCCGTACCCAACTAGACGTTCGGGCTGTCACGTCATGTCTTAAGTCGTCTTCAGTCAGGCCAAGGCCAAGACACAGGACCTGAAACGGGCAGGCAGCAGCTGCTAAGCAGCCCAAGAAGCAGCCACATGATGCATGATTATTATTATTATATCTCCGAGTTCTGGGCTAACGATTGGTGATAATAAATAAATAGGACTCATGGCGTGCTAGCACGACGCCTCTCCTCTTCGACGGCAACTTCAACCCGAAGCCGGCGTACAACGCCATTGTGCAGGACCTGCAGCAGTGAGTATAGAACGGAACAGAGTAGTAAGTCCGGCAGGACTTTCTATTATTTTCTCTCCTTTTTTTTCATTTCTTCGATGGATTGTTAACAGGTTTCTTCACAGAAACAGCAATAGCAATAACAACAACGCCGTCGTCAAAGTAAGCGGAAAGTGCGCATGATGGGTGGGTAAAGTACTGTACCTAGGTACTATGCATGTACCCGAGCAATATGTTAGGTACTCCGCACACAGTACCTAAGGCAGTTTGGTCAGGTGGTAAGGTAGTAGTCAAAATGGATGCAGCCAACAGATTTTTTTTTTCTTTTTCTCTCTAGTATCTACGTATCTAAGCTTCGTTACGTAGTTAGTGTGGGAATAATTCACTCTTTTTGGTATATATTTGTGGCACAGAAAAAAAAAATGAAAGCCTCAAGCCTCGTGCGGCGTCCCGCCGACAACTTTTCTTTGCCTGTCAGTCAGGCTGTCATGTCACGTTACGTCACGCAATCTGCGTGTCGACATCATAATGCATATACCTGCATCTATTCCTTCAAACAAAACATCTACAGTACTGTACCCAATATGCTTATCAGCCAGTTCAATAATAAATAATAATAATAATAATCAGGAACCAATAATATGGAGAGTAAAAATATAAATCACTGACAAAATAAACGGTCAAGAAAATAAATAAAAAATGTGGGGGAATTTTTAGCTACATACCTAGGTACAGTATGTAGACTTAACATGAAAGTCGAAGAGCCCCACGGGACCGCACCGCACGGGCGCAGGTGGAAATTGGAACAAATAATGATGTTTGACGCCAGCGTGCGTTCCAAACTTTGAAAGGTCCACAAAACTCCCGGGAGGCTCCATAATCATATCCGTGAGCCCGAGGTGGATTGATTGATCCATTGATTGATTGATACTTGATAGCATATGCACAGTACAGTAGAGACAAGATAAAACGGCGAGATAGCAACGGATCTGCGGCCGGCCGGACCGACGGGGTTTCATGGAAAAAAAAAAAGAATCTAACTAGGCCCCATCATGGAGCACTCATAATTACTTTTTCTTCTTGCAGAAACAGGGCGTGCTGCTGCTGCTGCTCCAGCCTCCCTCACGGAGCGGCTGCACCCGAGATCGGTGGCCGGCGAGCATGCCGACGCAGCGCTCCACCGGCCGGGAGCCCATGAGTGGGATGATTGGGCGCTCAGCGGCGGCAACGCGGCGTGACCCGGCGAGGGACGGGACGGTCACGGGCCCTTGTTGCGTCAAGGGTCTCCGTTGCAGTATCGCCTGCCCTCCACGCCCTCGGCCAATCACGCCCGGCCAACCAAGGCCCTCCCGACCCCACCCGCGCCATCGCCGATGCCCAGCCCTCCCTCCCAAGTTTCCCACGTCGGGTTCGTCCGCAGGTGCGAGCAGCAAAAAGGTCCTGCTGATCTTATCTATCATATCTGATTTTCCTTCAGATGCGCCCTGACCTCGACCCTGCGCAACTGCGGTACCACGTACGTACTTCTCCAGTACATGCATACTACTACTGCGGCAGGGCGCGTGCTTGCCTCTTCTCACACATGCCTACATAGCGGAGAGGCGTAAAGGCCCAGCGGCAGAGAGTCAGTCTCCTTCCTCCCGAAACCCTCGACCAGCCCGCGGCGCCTCGAGGATTTTTCTCTTTTTCACGAGTGCCGCGGCGTACGCGCGGTTGGCGATACAAAAGATACAAGTAGTGGTACCCAGGTGCCCACACTGCCACGCTGGACGCGACGGAGTCGCAGGGACGGCGCCAACTCTTTTTACTCCATAGTGGGCTGCGGCATCCCACGTTGACCTGCATTGGGTCGAGTGCCCGATCTGGTGGATGCACGACGACCGGGGTCCTGGCCTCCCGTATCGTGTTGCCCTCTCTGCTCGTCAAAACCCCCTTGCGCGAGGTCGATCAGCGCGTCTACAGTTCAGCAGCTTCTTCGGCTCGCCCCTTACTGTGCTGACTTACTGTTTCGTTTCTTTTTCTGTTTTCTGCGTCTTTTTTAACCCCGAGATACCCGCCAGCGTTGTCCTTCTTGGCTTGATGTTTTTATCTATTCCATCCTCGATCTGACTGGCTCAGCTCGTGATACTAATACCCTACGCTCTTGTCCTGCTGCGACGTCCCCTGTGAGACATTATTCCATCTCAGCTCTGTTGATGTTACGCAACTGATGCTTGGTCACTTCACGCTGCCTACTGCCCCCCACCCCTCTATGTTCCTTCCAACGCAACGGTATTCGCAGACCTTTACACCAGGGCTCGTGTCAATAACCCCACCGTACGTCGAAGCCTTGAGGCATCAGAACATCTCGGCAGTGGAGGCCGGCGACAGTGATGAGCCTTCTCGACGCTCGTACCGGCCCGTCGTATGGTACCATCGGCCCGATGGAGCAGGGAGATGACCGCGAAGAAGACAGGCTGCTGTACAACAGCTATGGGGATGGGGACAACAACAATCTGGCCACGGAAACAGAGGATGATTTCTCAGTGTCTGAAAGTGAAGTGCAGGACGGTGTCCGGAAGATCCAAGCCATCAGTCGGACATGGACGCAGCGGTCTTTGATCGTAGCGTATCTGAGGTTCGAAGACGACTGGGCCATTCATACAGACAGCCAGCTAACTTCTTGAAGCATATTCCTGATGGCATTCTGCACCTCTCTGGAAGGCCAGACCGTCGCGTCACTCTCCGCCTATGCCACGAGCTCATTCAGCAAGCATTCCCTGATCTCGACTGTCCTTGTTGTCCAAAATGTGGTCAATGGTGAGAGCCTTTCAAGCTGTCAAGTGGATCATTGTCCTTCAGCTCTAACAGTGTTCTAGCGGTGATAAAACCCCCGATGGCAAAGATAGCGGATGTCTTTGGTCGGCTCGAAGCGTTTTGCGTCTGTATAGTTATATATGTCCTTGGATACATTCAGATGGCCGGCTCCACGAACGTCCAGACGTATGCGGCTGCACAGATTTTCTATTCCGCGGGATCAACGGGTCTGCAGATCCTTCAACAGGTATTCATCGCAGATAGCAGTGATCTGCTCAACCGAGCCCTGTTCGCAATGCTCCCGGAGTTTCCCTTTCTCGTGACCGTTTGGGTAGGGCCGATGATCGCGGAGGGGATCCTCAAGCATGCGTCCTGGCGCTGGGGTTATGGGATGTGGTCCATTATCCTGCCCGCTGCGTTTCTGCCGCTTGCCCTTACATTGCTGTTCAACCAACGAAGGGCGAGGAGGCTAAACCTGATCAAGCCCAGAACGTGGAGAGGACGTGGAATATGGAGCGCCGTGAAGAACACCTGGTACGACCTGGACATGTTCGGGTTGCTGCTGCTGTCCGCCGCAGTCACATTGATCTTGATACCTCTCACCCTGGCAGCCGACGCAAAGCATGGATGGAAGAATAATAACATCGTTGCGATGATTATCGTCGGTATCGGCTGTCTTGCTGTGTTGCCAATGTGGGAGACGTCAAAGAGACTCGCTCCGAAGCCTCTGCTGTCCTTGCATCTCCTCAAGCAAAGGACCGCCCTCGCGGGCTGCACGCTTGCTTTCTTCTACTTCAGTGCGTATCGGCCCTGGGAAGCATCCAAAACGACGTGGCTGACCTACAACCAGTGGCTTTCTTCTTCTCCGTCCAGCCGTACCTCTACTCCTACCTCCAAGTTGTCCAAGGTTACGACGTCGCTATCGCTGGCCGCGTGACGCAGACTTTTGCATTCACCTCGACCGTTGCGGCATTTGGCGTGTCCTTACTGATCAAGTACTCCCGTCGCTATCGGCCGTTTGTCACAGCCGGATGTGTTGTCTACATCTGCGGTCTACTGTCGATGATGTTGTTCCGTAAGGAAGGCAGCTCTTTCGCGAAGATCCTTGGGTCCCAGATCCTGGTGGGCATGGGCGGAGGGCTGCTCAACGTTCCGGTGCAGCTGGGTGTCCAGGCGTCTGCGAACCACCAGGAAGTGGCAGCCGCCACGGCGATGTTCCTGACTGCTCTGGAGATGGGCGGTGCGGTTGGCGCTGCCATCTCGGGCGCCGTTTGGACTCATCTGATCCCCAAGAAGCTGCATCTCTATCTGCCTCCCGAGAGCCAGGCCGACGCAGAGGCGATCTTTGGCAAACTGACCACGGCACTTTCCTACCCGATGGGATCCCCGACGCGAATCGCCATCAACCGGGCCTACCAGGAGACGATGAACCGCCTGCTGAGCCTGGCGCTCGTTGCCTCCGTCCCGTTGATCCCCTTGAGTCTTGTCATGAAGAACTACAAGCTGGATAAGGTGAGAAACCGTCCGGTCGCTGCTGTCCCTGGCAGTGGGCTAATGGAAGAAGATGAGCCAGAAGGGGAAGAAGAGGAACGTCGTCGGCCAGTTCCAAGAGCCGGGTCCCATCCACGAGGCCGGTAGAGAGAGCGACCACTCGACGAGGACACGCGAGTATCAAGGGGAGTCTTCTCCTTGAAGCCGTTTTCAACAAGGGCGTCGAGAGCGATATATGATACTCGCCTCCCGGGGAGCGGCTGGTCCATGGGACAGGCCGTGGGGCGGTTTCCCTCCCGGCCCGGGGCCTCCCTAGGCCTTCCGGATTCGGACTGGTCTTGGCTCGCAGGTGTGCTGTGTGGGAAGGCGCTCGGACGGCGAACCGCTCAGCACCCGTCCGGACGATCGGGTTGGATGTGCAGTCACCAAGGGCCTGTATCAGTGTATCTACGCATGGCCTCGGGAGAGGCCGCGGTAGGATTGGACGCTGCCGGCTGGACCGGGCGGCCTGGTTGTGTACAGTACTTTCTCCAGGGATAGAGGCGTTTTTAGACAGCCAGTCAGCGGGGGCACAGGGGATATCTCCAGCCCCGATTTCTTGCAGCACACGAGGCACGGCGCTAAGTCACCGGGAAGCTGGAAGGAGGGGGAGCAGCGTGTGTTCTAGAAATCAGAAACAAGAGGAGGGACCGGGGGAAGGGAGAGATGGCTTGATGAATCAGTAGACTTGGCTGTTTCCAAAGCCGTTGGCGCTGTCTCACGATCGTTGTGTCGCGGGTGGAGTTTTGGGAGGGCTCAAGTGAGGCGCGGGCGCGGACGCTGCCACCAGCCCCTGCCAGGCAAGTCCCGTCGGAGGCGGCGGTCAGACGGCCTGGATCATATATATACTGTAGAGCAGAGAAAAAAAAAAGGTGAATCGATCTTCAATCACTATAGATAGATAAAAGAGAATAAAATAAAGAGACCAGGCAGGGCTGACGCCAGCGCGGCCCGAGATCTCCCCGTGGTGATACATCGTGATACCTGAAAGGGAGTGAGGCACGGTGGCTACGACTGAGGCACTACTGGTTTGAAAAAAGAGAAACAGTAGCTGACGGAGATGAGACTGAGGCACAAGCATGACCTCGGCTTTGTGATGGCCAGTGCTGTGCCTGCTGGGTGGCTAACAAGGGCGTTGGGCAGCCCCGGAAACGTGATGATCAGGGTAGATGAAACGGCAGTCGATCACCGTGAAGGATGAATCATCACCAGGGCCTGGAAAAAAAGGAAACAAAGCGCGTCGCCAGCGAAACCGACACTGGAGCGCGGAGGGGGGAGCACGGTGCAGCGCGGCGCTAAGGGGCCGGCCGGGTCGAAGAGTCCAGAGTCCAGACGGAGGGGAAAGCGCCCGTTTCCTGCCTCCCTTTGCTCCTCTGCCTCTTCCTCTGTAGGGTCTGCCCTCTCGCAAGCCTGTTTCGCTGTGTCCCTCGCCCCGTGGGCGTCTCTTCTGCTCGACCCGACCAGATCCTCCCTCATTCTGCCCTCTGCCGAGAGTTGCTTAGCCTCGTCCCCGTAACCACAACCGCCCGCCGCCTTCGAGCACTCCGAGTCCGCTTTTTCACCATCGCATCACCTCCCAGCGAGAGTCAACCATCGCCAGCAGAGTAAACGCGCATCCCTGCCATCTTGGTTCTGAGAATCAAAGGGTCAGTCCATCTGCCCTCGTCTCCCCCCTGCCTGTCCAGACCCTCTGCTCGCAAGTGTCCCGAGAGCACGGTCATCATCATTAGACTGCCAGTCAAATAGACCGAAATGAGCTAACGGTGCGGGTTGCCCCATTGCAGCTCTCCGCCGACACCCTCTTCCCTCCTTTACCTCGCAAGCCCTTCACAGCAGTCATTCACCACCCAGCCCAGGGAGCCTGCCAGCACGATCCCTCAGGCGCATCACCTGGTCCCGTTGCGATCCCTTCGTCTGCGCACCCCTCACTGTCTCCTGCCAGTCTCACAGCACCCACCCTTGGACGACGCTCTCTCGGCGCTCTCTTTCACCGCATCTTCTTAGACGCGTGCGTTATACAACGTGATATCCCATCCATCGTATCATCTGCTCTGGTCTTGATCATCTGCGGCGTGTCGGTGACAAGCGAGACAAGATGGTTGTTGCCACGATCAAGTGCGTTACACACCTCCCACCGCGCTCAATCCCCACTTCTTCCCCTGCCCGCATCTGGGGAATCCCTCATGCAGACCGCATTCTGACTTGTTGCGTACTTGGCTGTCTACAGGTGTGTGGTTGTCGGGGACGGTGCGGTTGGCAAGACCTGCCTCTTGATCTCCTACACGACCAACAAGTTCCCCTCGGAATACGTCCCCACTGTCTTTGACAACTATGCTGTGACTGTGATGTAAGTTGCGCGACGGTCGACCATCCCATTCCCTTCTCCATAACCGACGATGTCACCCACATTACAGTGCCGCTACGGTCCCCTGATCTACCATATCCAAAGATTTCCCCCCCCCCCCCCCCCCCCCCCCCGGCCGCGGCCGCTGCGGCTGTGTGGTGCCAGAGCCCCTATGCTGGTCGTGGGCCTGTGAATCTCGCTCTGGCATTCACCTTGACCCGTGTTAGTGCGTGGACTGTTGGCTGATCTGCGCTTCTCGTGCACATCAGGATTGGAGATGAGCCCTACACACTTGGGCTCTTCGATACCGCCGGTCAGGAAGATTACGACCGACTGCGTCCTCTTTCATATCCACAGACAGATGTCTTCCTGGTCTGCTTCTCCGTGACCTCGCCCGCCTCCTTCGAGAACGTCAGAGAAAAGTGGTTCCCCGAGGTCCACCACCACTGCCCTGGTGTTCCCTGCCTGATTGTCGGTACCCAAACCGATCTGCGCGATGATCCGGTTGTCCGGGAGAAGCTCGCCAAGCAGAAGATGCAGCCGATTCGCAAGGAGGACGGTGACCGGATGGCCAAGGAGCTGGGTGCTGTCAAATACGTCGAGTGCTCCGCGTTGACACAGTACAAGCTGAAAGACGTGTTCGACGAGGTACGACGCCCACCTTCAGCCTGAGGTGCCTGGAGAGATGCTTACCATTTGTGACATCAGGCGATCGTTGCTGCGCTCGAGCCCGCTCCCAAGAAGAAGACCAAGTGTGTCATACTGTAAATCTTCCGCTGAGAGAGGACCACCGTCGGCGTTTCAGGTTGGTATATAGTCGGATCCGAGCCAGAGTGCGTGCTGTGACTGACTCTCGATCTTGGATCAGTCAGATGCGTCAGGATCTGTTTTGGGTGGACTGGAAAGCATCTTGGTCTAGATGTGAGAATCATGCGCGGTCCACAGGATTCCCCCTTTCTTAGCTCTGCCAGTTTGTTCAGCCTTTATATTTTTTTCCTAGCTTGTGTGCCATGCTTGTCATTTCATGCTTCTCTCAGTCCGGATGTCACGCATACAATTCCCCCTTTACCGGCCATCTTCATGTCTCAGTTTTCTTAGCAGTTCCTATACCGCAGCTTTTCCCTTTTTCCTTACCCCTTTTCCGCCAGATTTCCCTTTAGCCGTCTGTACCCCGGATATCACCTCAAGCCAAACGAGTGGAATTTTTTGATCTGCCATAAACTGGCGCTCCTTCTCTTATCGTCCCAGATTGATTCCGCTCCCCCTTGGATTCTCTCCCTCTACATCTCCTTCGACCCCTGCCTCGAAATCTCACTTGCACTCTACAACCTCTCGTCCTGTCTCACCGGCGTTGGATGTTACGTGGGCGTCGTGTTTTTAGCCGGCTTGAAGGTACCTGTTTTCTAAACCCCGGTCTTCTGGATTTTGCTAAGAAGGAATTGCGTCCCCGCCAATGATCTCTCACTCTTAGCTGCGGGCTCTGCCTCTTCCAGTAAGGTGGCTAGTTAAGGACCAGCACCAGAGCAGCGCCGATGACAAGCTAGGCTAAGCGAACTGACATAAGCCGGAGAGAGCAAGAAAGATACTATTTCCTTTGTGTGTTGCAGTCTTTTCCTCGTTTCTTTTCTGTGTGCCTTTTGGACGGGCGTAGCAGAGCCAAGCTGTAGTGTCGACCGAACCGAATCAGAGTCATCTAGGCAAGCGTGAGTTGAATTAAGATGCTGAATCTGTTATTTTTTTTTTTTTTTTTTTTACACTCTGCAAAGGGGTGCCTACAGTAGATTTTTTGGTAGATCGGTTTGAAGTCCCGTGTGTGCGCCGTGAGTAAAAAACGGAAAAATTAAAAAGCAGCACCCCCGCCGGGACTCGAACCCGGAATCTTTGATTCACTTCTTACTCTGCAAGAAGAGATAAGAGTAAGTAGGAGACCAACGCGATACCATTTCGCCACGAGGGCAACATCCATGTGTGGATGCGCAGCGAGCGTGTCCAGGTGGTTTGCTGCGGCTTGCTCCATGTATGTACTGTACTGTACTGTACTTGCTTACACGCTTACCTGCATCTGCAGACGAGCAGTGGCAGTCCATACCATCATTAACATTTACTCTAGAGTTAACGTAAGGTAGGACTGACTGAATATCGATCAGCATAAATCAAATCAAATCGACCTTCAGTCCGCCGGGGTCTTCTGGATAATGATTCATGTAATCCGATTTGGTTCTTAAGAGGGTTTGGGTGATGTTGATGAATGCATTCGTATTCTTCGTTTGTTATTTGATCAGATGATATTGAAATTGGAATTGGAATTGGAATTGAACGTGTGGGTGGTGAGTGGTGAGCTGGTTGGCTGGTTGGTTGCTCAGGGGTTGATGATGACGATGATGATGATGATGATGATGATGAGATATCGATGAGGTAGATATAGATATGAACAAAATGAATCAAAATTATTTCTTCGTGAGTTTTTTTTTTTTTTTTTTTTTTTTTTTTTTTTTTTTTTTTTTTTTTTTTTTTTTTTTTTTTTTGTTTTTGTTTTTTAAGCTTGTTTGTGTGTGTGCATGTGTGTATCTATCGCTCATGGTCATGGTCATGGTCATGGTCATGGTTATGGTTATAGTCATGATTTGTCCGACAGATTAAAATTTCAATCATTGATTGATCAACACATACACATGCACTCTCTCTATTCTATCTCTCTCTCCATAACTACTACTAAGTACGGAGTAAGCTTGCTCAGGTACGTACGGCACTTTACTGTGGTGAAGGGCGGGCGCCGGCCGCCGGAGGACGGAGTGGCTCTCTGGCCTGGTGTGAGATGATGGTAGATCGATCAATCAATCAGCCGATTGATTAATCGATTAATTAATTAAGGGGATGATGATGATGATGATGATGATGGGATGGGAAGTGCAGGAGGGAGGGGCTGGGATGGACTGGGATGGGGCGGGTCAGGTCTACTACTACTACTACTGTACAGTATATACTACTAGTACTAACTGTATGCGGCATTGTTATTAATGATTAATTAATTAAGCGGGGTACTTGTAGTAAATAAAAGTAAAAATTAAAAAAATGTGAAATAAAATGAACGGACAATCGATGGATGGAATGGATGGATGAACCATTTCAATTAATTAGTTAATCTAATCAAGACAAGGGTCTCTCTCTCTCTCTCTTTTTCCCTGCTTTGTTTTGCAGGCCCGATCTCTGCCCGTTTTTTATTATATCATTTCCCCCCCCCCCCCCCCCCTTCTTCTCCTCTTGAATGAGATGGGAATAATAATAATAAGACTGGTGTGGTTCTGATACGACATGACATGCTGCATGCTATCTATCACATGATACGGACTAATGATCCACTCCGCTCCTATCTGCAAGAGGCTGCAGGGTTCATTTAACTTCTGTTTCAGGATCATCGTTATTGACCATCATCATCATCATCATCATCATTTGTTGGTTGTATTTTTTTTCCTAGGTTCAATTAATTTGGATTTAATCTCCTCTCTCTTCATTCATTCGTTTCGTGTTCGATGCGTCATGCTACAATAGCATCACTACAACTCCACGATCACCCCGGTCAAAAAAAAAAGAAGTAAAACAGACAGCGGAAAAAAAAACGGTCATAACACGTCTACAGCTCGTCCTTCGACTCCTTCCTCGAAGGCTCGGCTTCCGGCTTCTCATCCTTCCGGCCGTACCACCCGCCCAGGTCCTCCGGCACGCCGGCCTTGACCATGCTCGTGATGATCTCGAAGGCGACCTGCGCGGCGGCAAGGGCGGTGGTCTCGCCGGCGTTGTCGTAGCTGGGGCTGACCTCGACGATGTCGGCGCCGACGACGTTGAGCTTCTCGATGCCGCGCAGGATGCGGATGAACTCGCGCGTCGTCCAGCCGCCGGGCTCGGGGGTGCCGGTGCCGGGCGCGGTGCCCGGGTCCAGCACGTCGATGTCGACGGAGAGGTAGACGGGCTGGTCCGGGTCGAGGCCGATGCGGTCGATGAGGCGGCGGACGACGCCGACGGGCCCGCCCAGCTCGTCGATGTCGTCCGCGTGGATGCGCAGGAAGCCCTGCTCGGGGCCCGGGTTGGTGTAGTCGCCGTCGTCGACGCCCGTCAGGCGCGTGCGGAGGCCGCCGTGGGCCGAGGTCGTGTTGGAGATGAGCCCCTCGGTGCTGGCGATGTGGAAGAAGCTGCCGTGGTTGAAGCGCGACTGCTCCGAGAGCCAGTACGAGGCGTAGCGCACGGGGTTCCACGTGTCGAGGTGCGCGTCGAAGTGCAGCACCGTGATGGGCTTCCGGTAGATCTGGTACAGCGCGCGCAGGGCGGGCAGGGCGATGCTGTGGTCGCCGCCGAGGGTGACCAGCCTGGGCCGGCCGGCGGAGATGCCCTTGGGGCCGTACGGGGAGTCGGCGGGGGTGGCGGCGGGGCGGGACAGCAGCTCCAGGAAGGCCTCGTACATCTGGCGCTCGGCGAGGCCGTTGTCGAAGGGGGTGATGGGGATGTCGCCGCAGTCGAGCAGCGTGGCCCACGACCGGTACGGGTTGATGCCGGCGCGCACGTTGTAGCTGGTGCCGGCCAGCTGGCGGGCGCTGGCGGCGCGGATGGCGCGGGGGCCGAAGCGGGCGCCTGCGTCGTCAGCATGACTTTATCATCTCGTACCAGTCGTGTCTTCACCTACCCGGACGGTAGCTGACGGCCGTGTCGAAGGGGGCGCCGACGACGGCGATGTCGTAGCGCGCGTCGGGCTCGATCAGGCACTTGACGGGCGGCAGGTGGGCGAAGCTGGCGACGCCGGAGAACGGCCACTGCGGAAGATTAGTAGATCGATCTGCGTCCGAGGGGGTGAACGAACGCACCTCCTGCTCCCACTTCATGAGCAGCTCCTCGCGGCGGTCCTGGGGCACCGTGTCCGCGTCGTGCGAGTGGCCGAGCGCGGGGCCGGCCAGGGCCAGCAGGCCCAGCAGGGCGCTCTTCCAGCCGGGCATGGTGAGAGAAGAAGCTCAATGCTGGGTGACGGGCTGGCCAGCAGAGACGCTCTCCAGCGCTTATATATCCATGTATATACCGTCCGCAGGGCGCGCTCTCCGGCGAGCTTCCCAAAGCGACCAGAGCCCCGCCATGCGCGATGTCAGCGGGACGGTTATCGATAGGCGTCGAGATGGACGCGGTCCACCGCGGGCCCGCTGCCGACAAGCCCGCCGCGACGTCGTGCAGACTTTCCCTTCTCGTCGACCTCTGGTTCTTCTGTCGGTTCCTCTCCAGCATCCTCTCTCTTCCGCATGCCAGAGCACCGTCAGCGCGCGACGACGCCATGCGGCGAGTCGTCGTCACGGGTCTGGGCGCGGTGTCGCCGCTGGGCGTGGGTGAGTGTCGTCCCGTCCTTCTCCTTCGGGCGTCTGTTCTTCCTGTCTGTTGTGATATTGCTTCCCTCTCGACCTGCCCCTTCCGGGCAGGTGGCCTGATCTGATCTCTGGCCGTCGAGGGACTCCACTCGCCTTCTCCCCGAGATGGAGCCTGCTGCCTCTCTCCATGCACCGACCGGGCAGCTCGACGACAGGTCCAGAACAGGCCAGAAGGAGAGAGAAGACAGGCACAGACCAGAACAACCACTGTCAAGCAACCACGACTGATCAGCGGTGTCTTCCCAGGGATCCGTCGCACGTGGAAGCGCCTGCTGGACGGCCACTGCGGCATCGTCAACGTCCGAGACAGAGGCCCCGGGTTCGCCGAGCTGCCATGCCAGGTCGCCGCCGTCGTGCCCCAGGGCTCCCGCCGGGACGGCGGTTGGGACGCCGCGGAGTGGTTGAGCAGAGATGTATGTCGCACCCCAGACGCATCGGAGAGCACCGGCTGACCGTTGCGCAGGAAGAACGGCGGATGGCTCGTTTCGCCCAGTATGCCATCGCCGCTGCGGAGGAGGCCCTCGAAGACGCGGGCTGGAAGCCCTCTGCCCGCGAGCGGAGGGAAGCTACCGTACGTCCTCACAGGCAGGCCGGTCTGCAGGTCCATCGATATTCTGACTTCGCCAGGGAGTTTGCCTGGGCTCCGGCATAGGCAACTTCGACGAGATCTACGGCACCGTGTTGGCATATGACAGGGGGGTAAGCTGCCATGCTCTGTTCTACTTTCTTTCTTTCTTTCGTTCCTTCCTTCTTTTTTTTTTTTTTTTTTTTTAAAAAAAATCATGCTGATCGTTGATATTCCAGGGCTACAAGAAAGTCTCACCGCTTTTTGTGCCGAAGCTGCTGATCAATCTGGGAGCCGGGCACATCTCCATGAGATATGGCTTCATGGTGGGTGATCACATGCGCCGGGGCTGACGGGACGGAGATATATACTGACCGGAGACCGCCAGGGCCCGAACCACGCGGCCACCACCGCCTGCACCACCGGGGCGCACTCCATCGGCGATGCCTCTCGCTTCATCGCCTGCGGGGATGCGGACGTCATGGTGGCCGGCGGGGCCGAGTCGTGCATCCACCCGCTGGCCATCGGAGGCTTCGCGAGATCGCGGAGTCTGGCGACCGCGTTCAACGATGCGCCCGAGAAGGCGTCGAGGCCGTTTGACGCAGACCGCCAGGGCTTCGTCGTGGGCGAGGGAGCAGCGGTCGTGGTCTTGGAGGTGGGTCCTTACTCCGCTGAAATTCCCCTACGCCATTTGCTCACCCAAGTGTCACAAAGGAGCTGGAGCACGCAAAGGCGCGAGGCGCTCGCATCTACGCCGAACTGAAGGGATATGGCTGTTCCGGAGACGCACACCACATGACGGCGCCCCAGAAGGACGGGGAGGGCGCCTTGGCGGCGATGCGGAGGGCCCTGAAGAGCGCGAAGATATCCCCCTCCGCGGTCGACTACGTGAACGCGCATGCGACGTCGACGGTGATCGGAGACGCGGCCGAGAATGCGGCCATCAAGGCGCTGCTCCTGGGTCCCGGGGGGAAGCGGAAGGCGGCGGAGATCAATGTCAGCAGCACCAAGGGCGCCATCGGGCATCTCCTTGGCGGTGCGGGAGCCATCGAGGCCGTGTTTGCCATTCTAAGTATTTATGAGGTGTGTGTGTGTTATACTCTCCAGAAGCGGTTTTTGCAGGACACAGCTAACTCTACTTGTTCTGCAGAACGTGATGCCCCCGACGGTCAACCTGGAAAACGTGACGGACGAGTTTGACTGCAACTATGCGCCGAAAGCTGCGCAGGAACGGACGATCGACGTTGCGCTGACGAACAGCTTTGGGTTTGGCGGGACGAACAGCAGCCTCTGCTTTGCCAAGTATCGGGCATAAGAGATCATGGTCATGGATGCTATGTATATACTACCCTTACGACTTTTGAGATATACTGCGGAAAAGTAATTCTGTGCCTGTGGATATCTGTGGGATGGAGTCAGGACCAAAATAAAATACCGTAGATCTCAAAGACGGAGCTCGCGGCCGGAGACGCAGCACGTGACGCACCGGATCGGGCAGGCGCGCGCCCCACCGGCGTCAGCGGAGACGGAGAGGCGTGTCGGGCTGAGCGTCACGACCAGGAGCACACGACATCCAGACGTCGTTGGGGGTTTTTTTTTTTCTTTTTTTCCATCTTCATCGTCCCTGTGGCTGGAGAGAGAGAGGACCGTCCCTTCTGTCGCCATGGCTTCCAACGGTGCAACGGGGAGAGGTACGTGGTGGTAGATCAGACGGATGCATCATGCTCCATCGATCGGATGTTCAAGGACGACCGATGCTAATCTCCAGCTCCTGCTGACAGCTTCCTCCGTCGCCTCCAGCTCGGGCAGCCTCGTCGATGCCTCTGGATACAAGTACTCGGAGAAGGACATGAAGCCCGGCAAGATCAAGCTGAAGAAGACGGCCGGGAAGAGCGCCAAGGGGAAGAAGCCGGACCAGTCTGGTAGGCGATCTCACCGGCATCTCTCTTGCCAGAGCAGTTCGCTGATCGGAGTTCCTTTGATTTCTTTTCGTCCCAACAAGCAGACAGCAAAGATGCCGTCCCAAGCTCGCCCGACTCCTCCCCCATCCTGCCCGAGATGGACGAGAAGACCATGGCCGCCTTCCCCACGGGGAACCCCCGGGAGGACCAGCTCGAGACGGTCATCTGCAAGCACTGCAAGCGGCCCGTGCTGAAGCAGGCCGCCGCGGAGCACATCCGCGGCTGCCTCAGGGCGAAGCAGGAGAAGGCGCGCAAGAAGAAGGAGGCCCGCGACGCCGCGAACCGCGCCAAGGAGAAGGCCTCGGACGGCAGCAAAGACGGTGTCGGTGAGGACGGCAAGGCCGTCGACGATGCTTCGGCCGCCGTCAACGGCGGCGACAAGGCCGACGGGGAGGACGCGATGAAGGGGCAGAAGAGCGCCAAGAAGAGCGCCGTCAAGGGCATGGCCGACGGCGACGGGCCCAAGAAGGGCAAGAAGCGCAAGGCGGACGGCGAGGAGGACAAGGGCGACAGGGGGGAGCCCAAGAAGAAGAAGAAAAAGGAGGAGCCCAAGCCCAAGGTCCCCAAGCCCAAGGGCCCCGTCGACGTCGAGAAGCAGTGCGGCGTCACGCTGCCCAACGGCGCGCAGTGTGCCCGGTCCCTGACCTGCAAGAGCCACTCGATGGGCGCGAAGCGTGCGGTGCCGGGACGCTCGCTGCCGTACGATATGCTGCTGCAGGCGTACCAGAAGAAGAACCAGGCGCGGCAGCAAAGTAAGTCATCATTCACCCACGTTCACCATTCATTGCATGCAAGCGCTAACTCGACGTTGCAGAAGCGGCCATCGACGCCAATGCCCCGCTCCAGGACGACTACGACAACAACGGCCCCGTGGACTCGGACGAGGAGAAGGAAGCGGTCATGGCCGCCATCGCGCGCTCGCGCCCTCAGCCCCTCGCCACGCACACGCTGATCCAGACGCGGAAGAAGTACCAGTACGTGCGGATGAAGGAGATGCTCGCCCACGCCCTGGGCGGCCCCCGCGGCGGCGGGCTTTTCTCCACCACCGGCGATCCCAGCGCCCAGCAGCCTGGACGGCATCTCTTCCAGCCGCCGTCGGCTGACAGCACCGCCCTGACGTCCCCCGTCTCGGCGACCGCCCCGGAGGTGCCGGCCACCACGGACGGTCCGGCGAAGAAGCCCTCCGTGCCGCCGCAGGGCAGCGGCGGTCAGGCCCGCCCGTCGGCGCAGCCTACCCCTGCGAAGAAGACCGCTGTCGCCGCAGGCTCGTGAAGAACATATGCATCGGCTTGTTCCACCATCGATTGAGTTGCTGGTAAACTGCGCGTGCTGCTTTTTCTCCCTGGGGCTTGGGTTTCGGAGATCATGGGAGTCAGGGCGTCAGGACGGGGAGATGGCGTTGAGGGTTTTTGGGAACGCTCCTACTGGACACGATATGATGATACCCCGTGTACACTGGAGAGATTTGCGTGTATGTATATGTACGTATCACATTGTACTTAATCGATCCCGCTGGAACTGGAGGTTCCGCTTCCGCTATGCCGCTTGATCGTGTGTATTGTCGGATTACGGACTGCTAGCGGAGTGTACTGTACGACGTGTCCCGGACCAACAAGTACTTTGCTGCGAGGACTGTGTTCCTGGGCCGTGTCGCGATATTCTTAAGTGCTGAGTTCTGCTCTCTGCTCTGCGAGGATGGACTATGGAGTCGCTGGGCGGAGCGGAGGCAGCCGCGGTTGTTGCCTCAGGCCGCGACTCCGCGTCTCTTCCTTTCAACATCTCATGGCGCCACCGCTCCGACGTCTGCGCACATTCGCAGTGTCTTCGTTCCCCCTCGATCCCCCCTGGGGAGTCCCAGCTCTTCCCGTCTGCGAGAACGCCCCCGCGCGCCTCTCCGCCGTGCTTCTGCATCTGGCGCGCGTTCGATCTCTCGACTCGGAACCGAGCTCCCTTTGCGCCTGCGGACCGGACCCGGGACGCCCTCTCTCGTTCATGCGCTGCCATCTGCTCTGCCCTCGCGGCCGTCGCTCCGTCTGATACCGTCTGACACACCGTCTCCCACGTCCACACCATGGGCCACCCCGTCCCCGACCTCGATGCGATTGGGATCAAGGCGGAGCCGCAGCTGGCGGACCAGTTCCGGCGGGAGGTCGCGCAGCTGCTGGGCCGCACCAGCCTGGGCTTCCCCGGCGCGCAGCCCGTCAGCTTCGCGTCGCGGCACCTGCTCGAGCTGCAGCGCGAGGACTACTACGTGTGCGAGAAGACGGACGGCGTCCGGTGCCTCATGTACTTTGCGCGGGGGGACCCGGACTCGGGCACGCCCGAGATCCACTACCTGATCGACCGCAAGAACGACTACCGCTATGTGCCCGGCCTGCACTTCCCCATGCCCGACGACGAGACCTTCCGCTCGTTCCACGTCGACACGCTCGTGGACGGCGAGCTCGTCTACGACACGTACGAGGACGGCACGTCGCAGCTCAAGTACCTCGTCTTCGACTGCATGGTGCTGGACGGGCAGAGCCTGATGCACCGCACGCTCGACAAGCGCCTGGCCTACTTCAAGGAGAAGGTCCTGAAGCCCTACAACGCCATGTACAACAAGTTCCCCGAGGAGAAGCAGCACCGCATCTTCGCCGTCGAGGACAAGTCGACCCAGTTCAGCTACGGCATCGAGATGATGTTCCGCGAGATCATCCCCAAGGTCAAGAAGATCCACGGCAACGACGGCCTCATCTTCACCTGCCGCAGCACCCCCTACAAGATCGGCACCGACGAGCACATCCTCAAGTGGAAGCCCCCGGAGGAGAACACCATCGACTTCCGCATGCGCCTCGAGTTCCCCCTCCTCGAACCCGACACGGACGACGAGGCCGAGGGCATCCACGAACCGTATCCGGATTACGACACCATCCCCATCTTCCACCTCTTCGTCCTCTACAACGCGGGCGACTACCGCCCCTTCGGCACCATGTACGTCACCCCGGAGGAGTGGGAGAAGCTGAAAGCCATGAACCGCCCGCTCGACGACACCATCGTCGAGTGCTACCAGGACGACCAGAAGCGGTGGCGCTTCCTCCGCTTCCGCGACGACAAGGTCGACGCCAACCACATCTCCACCGTCGAGAAGGTGCTCGAGAGCATCCGGGACCGCGTGACGGAGGAGGACCTCATCCGCGCCGCGCCCGCCATCAAGGCCGCGTGGAAGCGAAGGCAGGCGCTGGCGCAGCAGCAGCAGGAGGAGGAGGAGCGGAGACGGAGGGCCGCCGCCGCTGCCGCCGCCGCTGCCGGTGCTGGTCCGGGGTACCATCATTCTTCTTCCCACTCTTCTCATCAGCTGTCCCGTCAACAACAACAACAACAACATCAAAATCAGATGAATGGGAGCGGGGTGAAGAGGAAATATGAGGAGTGAAAATTAAGAAATCTTAGAACTCTCCTCATTGCTTGTTCTTTTATGTTTCTGCTTGTTTTGTTTGTTAATACAACCCAGGGGCGGGGCGGATATCCAAGATTTTCAAACCATTGTCCGGTGTTTATTGCTTGCTACACTATGATTGCTTTTTTTTGCTTTTGTTTCACTGTGACATTAGGAGCCTGGATTCTGATCTGATCTCTTCTTCGTCTTTTCTGTCGCTTTCATGGCGATTTTTTTTTAATATTCACATTCATACTTACATACTTGGCAAGGTGCCCGGCGTCTGCGGTGTGTGGTCTGTGGTCTGAGGCGTGTGGAAAGGACCCATATAGGAAGCAAGGGAAGGGGGATACAATAAATTATAATCAACACTGGCAACAACAGAAAGAGGTGTTTAAAAAAATAAATAAAACGCCTCTTACTTACTTAATTTTGGGATTGAATCAGAATCAGAGTCAAATGGATGAGATGATACAGAAAAAGGAAATGGAAATGTGACACTATATACTGTAACGCAATACATGCAATAGCAATATTACTGTGTTTCTATGTATATATATATACAATAATATATACAATAGAAGTTCACTTCAATAGCAAAACCCCAAATGAGTTTTCCCTTTTCAAGAAAAATGAATTTACATAGGTGACTAATTAATTAATTAATTAACTACCCGAGGATGATTGTTATGAGGCAGCACCGGAGTCATGGAATTACTTTATTCCAAGGGAATGACTATCACATGACTGGCTCATTGCAATCGAACTCTTGGCATACCGATCCAACTGATCTGGGGATCAGAGGATCAGTTCAGAACTCCCACTGATCCACTGATCCAGGGCAGACAGGCATGTATACAATGACGCTCCTTTCAGACAGATTTCAACCCTCGTGGTCGACTCACATAGCAACCTGGCATATAGGCATTGCTAGTAACACAGGCTTATTCTCACTATTATATTGCTCACCCCCTTGTTTCTTGTCTCCAAGATAAACCAAACAACCCCCTTTGGTCTAGTCATCTAGGCCTGTCGTTACAATGATGAGGCTGAGGAAGGAAGCCCTAGTCCAATCTGATGGATAGATAGGGTAAGGCGAGATTAGGCAAGATATATCATATCAGACAGGGAGGGTATACATGTATTGAGATCACTACTGCTTCCCTTCTTGCTTTCCCCCCAATATATATATATATATATATATATATATATATCTGTCATGCATATATATAGATAAGATGAAGAAAAAGTCCGAGGGAGGAAGTCATTTGAGAAGATGGACATAGATCGATAAATAACCACCGTTAGTTAAACCAGCCACTGGCGTGTACAGTGCTTCGTGCAGTACAGTAGGATCCGTAGCCTACCTACCTACCTACCTACCTAACATGACATGACATGACATGACATGTCTTTTTGACTTTGGCTTGACTGACTCGACTGACTCATGATACCGATAATAACGATAATCATGATATAACATGACACACTCAGATAACTCTCATCCGAACTATCCTACATATACAGCCAACCAGACAGACAGACAGAGAGGACTAAGACTATATTTAATACTCCCAATCGTCATCCACACCCCCCTTGGCCGCGTTCTCCTTGGCCACCACCTCCTGCCGGCGGTACATCTCCGCCACCGTGCGCGTCGTCGTCGCTTGCTCGGGCTTCTTATCCTCCCGGGCCTTGATGAACCGCGGGAACCGCAGCGAGATGCCCTTCCCACCGCCGCCCGCGGTGCCGACGAACTCGTCCGCCGCGGCCTTGTACCGCGGGCTGAGCGTCAGGTCCGCGGCTTTCACCTCCCAGACGAGGCGGGGCTCGAACCACACGTCCGGCTGGTCCTTGGGGACGGCGGAGTGAGCGTAGTAGGGTTTCGGCTTGTCGATGACGAGCGGGGAGAGTTGCCTGTGGAGGTCCTCGAGGAGGGCGTCGGAGAATCCCGTGCCGATGTTGCAGACGGTCTCGTACTGCTCGGTCGAGGGGTTGTAGGCGGCGAGGAGGAAGGCGCCGTACACGGAGGTGCGCTTGCCCTTGCCGTAGTAGGCGCCCAGGACGACGAGGTCGAGCGAGTCGCCGAGGCCGGCGAGGTAGTCTTTTTTGACCTGTGAACCGTTAGATTTTTGTGTGGACGATGATGTTGTCGTAGAGATGGGATGGATGGATATACCTTCAGCCAGTTACGGCTGCGCTTGCTCGGCTCGTAGCCGCTCTCCTCCGTGTCCAGCATCTTCACCATCAGGCCCTCACACCCGGCTTTGACGCTCTCGTCGAGCAGGTTCTGGATCTCGTCCAGGTCGTTGGTGTTTCCATACTGCGCGAACGCGAACTCGCCCTCGACGGGCTTGAACGAGCTGTGCAGTAGCTGGCGGCGCTCCCGTAGTGTTTTCTTGACAGTCGGCTGGCGGTTTCGTCAGTATTGATGATCAAGACCGAGGTTTCGGTTCAAAAGAAAAAGGGGGAAAAGAGGAAGTTAGACTTACCTCGCCGTTCAAGAACAGCAGGTCGAACGCAAACACGCAGACCTTGACCTTGACATCTTCGGCCTTGACATCTTTGCGCTTTCGGGTCATCAGCTGTTGGAACGGGAGGACCTTCTTGTTCTCCACGTCCCAGGCAACAGTCTCGCAGTCCAGGACGAAGCTCTTGACACCCGGCATGATCCAATTTTCTAGCTTGGCAACGATGTCGGGGTACTTCTTCGAGAGGTCCTCGGAATTCCGCGAGAAGATCGCACACAGCCCTTCGCCGTCCTTCTGCAACGTTGTCGTCGCGCTGGGGTATTGATGGATGGAGTCCGGTGCGACGTAATGGATCTGTGCTCTCTCGCCGTCGTACTTGTACTCGCACGTAAAGTCCTTGCCCTCGAAACGGTCAAGAACCTCCGTGATGGACTTGGTGGGTTTGGCAAGCATGGGCTTGAGGGGGACTCCTGGTTGCAGCTTGCAGACCTCGCGAAGGTTGAAGATGCCGTGCTTGAGCATCGCTGGGATAATGACTTCGTAGGAAGGAAGCTCACTGAAGACCGTCTTGAGTATAGCTTCGCCCTCTGCCAGCTTCTCAGCGCTCGGGACCTTCTCCCCCTTGAGAGCTGCTTCGTGCGCGACCATTGCCTGTGCGAGAGCGACAAGCACGGTCTTCTCGGCCAAGCCTAACCTCAGTTTCCCTTCCAGGAATCTGACGATGTACTTGGCTTCGCTGGCACCGCCTTTATTCTTTGTGATGTCAATTCCCTTGCTCCCTTTGCCGGCTGTAGCAGCGTCAGCTGCTGACAGAAGTTTCTTAATACCGGCGATCTTTTTCTCCTGAGCACCTTGCCCCTGAACCTTGGCGATGGCGAGGAGGCCTTCATGCACACCTCTCACGGTTAATGGCTTCGGTTTGAACATCGTAGGCTGGTTCAACCTGCTCTTCGCAGCTACCAATCCCAGGTCGCCAATCTCATGATGGTCCGCCTTGATGACGGCCAGACTTCGTCCGGTGCTCTCGCCGATGGCCTTCATGATCAACGACTCTCCAATTCCGAGTTCGATGCCTGCGTAATCCGCAGCTAGCTTGTTGATCATGAGCTGCACAGTCGGCAGAAGATCTTCCGGAGTAAGTCGAAGAACTTGCCGGAGGAAGAGAGAACAATGAGACAGGATAGCCAGGCGCTTCGTGGTCATCTCGATCAGGGAGAACGTCGTGCAGAGCGCGGCATAGGGGACCGGTTCACCCGGCTTCCAGTCCGGGTAGGGATCGTTACCGCTCCCTTTCAACGTGGCCTGCACCTTCTCGAGCGTCTTCTTCTTCAGCTGAGGCTTCTCGTCTTCCTCGTCCTCGCTCGCGGACTGCCTCTCCTCCTCGTCAACTTCCGAAGTAGCATCTTCCTCCTCAGGGGTCTCCTCGCCAGAGGCTTTCTTTATGACAGGCTTGGCAGCTGAGACCTTTGGGCTCGTCTCTTTGACCGGCGGTGGAGTCTCCTTAACAGGTGATGAGGCCTTTCTAGAGACACGAGGCTTTTCAGCCTCTGGATTCTTTCTCCGCCTCTTGGTCACAGGTTGGATGTCGGATTCATCGCTCTCTTCGGCTTCGACACTCTTTGCCCTCTTCGGTGTCCTCTCTCCATTGGCAGACTTGACGTCTTCGGAAACGACTTCGGCATCATCCTCGACTTTGGCATTGTTGGCTTCTTTTTCCTCTACATCTGGTTTGGAAATGGCTTCAGACTCCTCTCGCGCTTCATCCTTGGCAGCAGTCCCACCTTTCCCTTTCCTCTTGTTTCCATCCGAGAACGAGAGCGTCGTCTGCCTCTTAGGCGCCTCCTTCGATGCTGATCCTGCCCCCGAACTGAAAAACTTCCTATATCACAAAATATAACAAGTTAGTTAAAAAAACTAGTTACTGATGCAGAGCGAATCTTATAGATCCGTCGATTACTTCCGGCACGCAGACAACGCACCCGAGCGTCAATTGAGGATCTCTAACATACCCCAGCGTAGCTTGCCTCCCGCCCTTCTTCTCAGCCATTGTTAAAGAAGATGATATCAACAACGGCAGGGGAATCTCTCCGGACGCGGTCCTCGTTTGCCCTCGAAGGGTTTCTGCTAGCTTTGAATTGACTGGCCTTACATATACCCAAGCCGAAGTAACGAGCGAATTCCGCTGAACACTCAGGGATGCAATTTGAACGGCTCGAAGATTTCGGCCTCGGGTACCATAAAGGGCAGCGGGGATCTTGCAATATGATAGAGACGAGACTCGCGCCGGGATGCGGAGAGCGAGCATAGAGCTCGAGAACAGAGCCAGCGTCAAAACTGCAGAGTGACGCAGGTAGAGGCCATAAAAAAGAGATGGAAGGGGCAACAGGACAGATTAAATACGACAAGTTAGCATCGCGAGGAGGACGCTGAAGCTGAGGCAGCAGCCGCACGCTGAGCGAGTCTATCGCAGGCAGCGCCGCCGGTCGTGGCACTGGAACGCGACGTGACGACGCGCGCGTTTAATCGTATCACGTGACCAATGTATCCAGAAGAGGAAGTCGTTCGCATTGCGATGTAGCTACAACACCTAATTTGAGAGGACTGTCCAGCGTGAGACGTTGCAATATTGTCATTATATTCCGAGTCATTATGGCAGTTTCATTGGAAAACCCATCGCAACATGCACCCCATAAGCCATCCATGTTGATACACACATGCAGCCGAATCCATGACCTTGCCATGACAATTTTGAACCGAATGAAACTATGGACATTTTGCAGAGAATTCCGAAGCCAACACCATATTCTATAGCTCAAAAGGCAAACAGCATGCTGAACAGGACCAGAACGGCGGACTCCATCGACGCCTTTGCGGCGTTCGGAAAAGCTGCAACAGCGAAAATAGAGATCAGAAATCAATCAAGCAAGGTATTTCAGGTGAACAGACATAAACAGGACGACGAGCTGTCAAGATAATAGATAATAGACGGAATGTGAAGGGAACTTACCGCCGTTGGACCCGTTCGAGGTTCCCTTGTTCAAGTCATCATAGGCCTTCTTGCACATGTCGATAAAGTCATCCAGCTTCCCGGTGATGTCCTCCGCGGCGTCCAGGGTCTTCGAGCCGCAGTTGTCGAGCATGCAGTTCCCGCCATCCTCCTCGGCCTTTTTGACGTCCCCGCCGCTCGCGGTGCAGAGGCAGTTGATGTCGCTGGCCTTGGTGCTGGACGCGACGTCCCCGCATTGGGACTTGACCGTTTCGTCGAAGAGTGTCTTGTAGCATGACCGCGCGCAGGACGGGAGGCTGTTCACCCAGTCGTTGTAGGAGGAAGGGGTCCCGGCTAGGGCGCCGCGAGTGGCGATGAGGCCGAGGAGGGTGAGAAGGAGAAGGAGGGTATTGCGCATGGTGATGAGGTAGCGGACAGAACAGTGGATAACTTCTATCAGAGGACCGGGTAGGGATCTTGAAGTATGGGGTATTAGGTAGGAGGTAAGAGGTATGTATGAAGTATTCAACAGCCTGCCCACTCCGACAGCTCGTCAAAACAGAGGGAGCACCCAGTGAATCTCCAGAGCAATCTCCCTCTTATATAATATTCACTATGCCCAACATCTGGGCCCTGCTGCCTACAATCAAAGATATCCCTTATGCGGCGTAGTCAGCCGCTAAAGTGTAGCAGGAACCTGATGGGAGTCGCATACTTGTACGGAGTAAGCATTAACTGGGTAGGCGGTTCTCTTTGAGATCCTCCATCCTAAGCTTATTGTCATCAAGTTGAGCCTCACTAAGCACACAACCCCGGGAACTCACCGCGCTAGGCCAGGTAGGGCTAAGAAAAAGTGATCAATTGGTGACTTATACTGAAGCATCAGAGTCGCTTAGAGAGTGAACAGCCTACTCTTGTAATCAAAGAGCTGCAGTGGATCAATGGAGAGCGGAATGTATCCACCTAGGTCGTTAGTAGCTTCAATTGCCAAGCCAGCTTTGGGCGATTTTTGGCCCCCAAAGAGCATGGCTCTCTGCCAAGAACCCTGAATCTGTTAGCGGTACTACAGTAGCACACAGATCCTACACCTCCGCGCCCTCCGTCAGGTCGGTAGCCGTCTAATTCCAGCCTCGCTGCGCGTGGTAATGTACCTGCGAGACCATCGACTTGGGGGGCCTGAAGGTCCGGAGCAAAAGGAAAAAGGATGTCAGCAGTGGCATGCATGTACAGTATTGCAATTTGCAGAAGGCAAGGCGCTTTTTTTCAGATTCAGGCTAATTATTTTGCCCTGGCAAACATAGAAGGCTTAGCAGCATGTTTGAAGAGGCTGAGACTGAGAGGCTGAGAGTGAGAGCAAGTCGGGGTCGGGTGCCTGCAGCAATTACACCTACCTTAGCACGGAGATACTCCGTATGGTATTTCAGGGTATACCTAGTCATTTGGTGGCCAAAAGGAAAAAGAAAAAAAAATCAGCCTCGTGTTTCCGAGGCAACTGCTTCCCCGCAAATGCATTATTGTTCTATAATTTCTGCGGCTTAGCTTAATCATGTCCCATGGCTGTGCGGATCAGGATGTGAAAAGATAATGTTCTCTTTGGTCGGGTTTTTTTTCCTTTCTTTCCTTGCATATCTCATGGAGACTGCTGGGTATCTTTTTACGTAATGACGATGGTTCTTCTATTGTTGTAGTTGGATTGTTGTGGAGCATTATCATAAGTTGAAAGATGCGGCTCAGATCCATCTCCTGCAACTCCTATCATACAGTCTAGGATTAAATAGCCACTCCGTACAGCAATCGGTCAGGTGGGCTGACAGAGTTAAAGAAAATAAGTGACACGTGCGATAGCTTAAGTCAATCCTGGGTCTTTGATCATCATCTCTTTTAGTTGCACCTGTGGCGTTTTGCCGTCCAGTACATGCATACAGGACCAAGTGATACCTATTCAGACTCGGAGGGATCCCTGTAGGTGGGAAAGTTTTCCATATAAGGAAATTCAGGCATGTAGATTTAGGTGCCCGCTGATAACGATGAGTTGGAAACCACGGCAGTAGAAGCGTATCATTGTTACGACAGAATAATAATATCGTTAATATCTGGTCATGAACCCCATCTTGGGTACGATTTACAATTAGTACTAATGCCTCGTAGTCTTTTGCTCATGTTCAACCAAACAAATATTCCCACCATCCCTTCTTCCAAGAGCGCCCAAATCGGTGGTTGATGCAAGCGTGAACACTATTGTAATTCTCCGCTCCACTATGCCTCTGTCCATTTCCCCACACGTTAATCGGCAGTACTGCCAAGCCGCCCATATCTTTCCCCTCCGAGGCATCGACCCAGATACTCTTCTTGAGTCTATGGAACGGTGCCCATGTCACGCGTTTTTGGATCTCGCCCGAGGAGGGGGAGACGAGATCTCCTATGCCAGCATCTGCGTCCAATGATGACTTGATCAATGGATGGTTGGACGGCAACGTCTCAGACAGCACGTCCAGAATTGCGTCAGTAAAGACGCCCGGACCTGTGACTTCCAGGGTTGTCTTTTCTTCGTACCGCGGACCGCGGATGAAGCTGCTCTCATCGTTGTGTCGCTTGGTATGCGCCAGCACGCGGACAATTGCTCTTCTGAGCAGCGGACTGAAGCGCTGCGGAGCATACATGGTGTACTGGATGAAGCCATAACTTCTGCTCCAGTGCCATGCTCGCATTAGTTTAGGCGAGGCGTAGGGCTCATCGATCTCGATGCCTAGGACGAGTGAGATGTTGGGATGTGCATGGCGTTCGGTGCTATCATCGGAGTCTGAGGGAACAGAATGAAAGAGAGGAGCTAGAGAGGGGCAGGATTTAATGGGACGGGCCGGAAACACGTCCATGTCGGCATAGTAGCCGCCGTAGTACCAGAGGATGAGGTACCGTAGCAGGTCTGCGCGGTGTACATCCGACGGATACGAGTCATAGAGATCTATGAGATTAGGAACTGAGGAGAGAGTATTGGTGATAAAATCTCTGGCCCAGTCGTGGGTTACCAACTGTGCGTGATATAGATCTCATTTAGCTCCTGGTTTCCAAACCAACTTGCGCCCAGACATGACATGGTTCTTGTCCAAACTTACAAAGTATGCCCAGCCGGCGTTCCGTGCTTCAAACTCCACAGAGTCCGGGTTCCTATTGATAATCCTTGAATCTCTCCGCAGCATGATCTGCCAAATTGTTTCGTTCCCATCTTTCCTTCCACCTGCAGCAGCAAGCGCGTCGTGTTCTATGCGCTGCAACGCATCCGTTAATTTGGCCTCGTATTCGACATCTGGGTCTTGTCGAAAACGCGAACGGTGCAGAAATCGCGGCCTAGATTCCACGTCGTACTCGGGTGCCGGCCGATCTGCACGGGTATCATTCTTCCACTCCGGGGGCGCGGGGAGGTGGTAGAAGATCAAGTATGCCAGCCCGATCAGGAAGAGAAGACTGCGCCAGCGCACACAAACCCGGTGCCTGAGACTTGGCTCCGACCTTGGCTTCGCCCAGCGACTGTCTTTGCGGACATGCATCACGCAAAAGGCTTAACTAGCACATGTAACAGCGCAATATCGATGACTAATTCTTTCGACCGATTCGACAGCTAGCGCTACATGGCTAGGGCTGGGGATATCAAGAACCTCGTCTGGTGCTGAGAATCCGTTTTGCCGGGTGCTCCCTGTCGACGGCCGTAGCCTGGGAGATAAGTATGGTAATGATGTACGCTCGGGTGTGTGCCGCAGCTGTCACATGGAGGAGGAAGGTAAGACCGGTGCTACCCGGTACTGTACGGTAGGACAAAGAAAAGTGAAGACAAAATAGTTGTGCATGGGGAGAAGGATGGTATAATTGCATTCTGTTCCCCTAAAAACAGCCTTTGGGGAGCTGATAGCAGGGGTCTGAATGCTACCCGAGATCGCTGAGCCGCGTTCCCTCTATTAGCCAGGGATTTCCGAGATTCGCATCTCCCAATGAAACGTCTTTCCCGACGCCGTTCAAATAGTGGCCACCAACGATCCTCTTCATTAGCAACGACCCACGTGGCTGTCCATCAAATAATGTCGATCATGCTCGTCTCTCCCATCAGATTTTCAAAAGATCTCTTCTGGATGGGGGAGTAATAAAATTTTAGGCCGCCTGTACCCCACACGGAACAGTCCTTTAGCTGATGCTTTGCCCCTGTCTTCCGTTTCTCAGACCTGCCTTAAGATCGTTGATGTAGTAAATTTTATATATACAGAGTACTTTCTTACTGACATGTCGATTTCACTTTTAAACGGCGAGCAACTCTATGCTGAGCTCACGCATGTGTGGATGATCTTCGCACGGCTAGGTTACCGAATACGAGAGGAAAGGTGCCGCTCACTAGGCAACATGCATGTAATTCATCTTCTTTCCCCTCTCCTTCTTATCGCCAAGGCATGATTATCGTTGGCGATCCACGGACATTCAGAAGCTGCTCCGAAGTCGTTGTGGATAAGTCTGCACCTTCCTTTCCTGGCATCATTGTTTGTCGTGCCGTATCGGGGCAGATCGTCACATCTGGCAGTGCTCGAACCTTCCTGTCCCGTGTGTCTTTTGAATGTCTTGGAAACTGGTTATGAGCAGGTTGTGGAACATCCTTTCAGTCTTGAAGACCTATATCTGGTATTAAGTATTGAATTATTATTATCAAGAACTCTTCCTCCAATAGCGAAGCTAGGTGAACCAAATCCTGGCAGATTACCTATATACATAAACTCACATATACTGTACTAAAACAGGTCCGAATCCACATATATATACCAAAACTAAACAGTAATCTCAAAATCTCCACTTTACCTCACAATGTAAAAGCCCTTTACCGCAATCGCCTTATCCTTGAGCTCATCTGTGCCCGTCCTGACACCAAGTCTATGCAATGGCATATTATCTGCCTTCATTCTTATGTTAGTAAAACCATCCACTGTCCTGTCCAAAATCCCTCTCTCTCCATTCTGGCCTCCTTCATGAGACTGCGCATCAGGGGACCAAGCAGGGTGGTCCAAAGTTCCTTGTGCGACAGCAGCATCGCTTGCTTCAACGATCATGGCTGCTTCGAGAGCCGCGTTATCGCCAGCTTGAATCCCCTTCTCCATTTTGGAGACTTGGGCAGGCTCATCCGGACGAATGAAGCCCATTACCTGGACCTCGATCCGTGTAGAGTTTAGAGTGGGATCGTCAGGATCGCAGAGGAGGCGAACTGAGATCCTTCTCTTGATTGCTCGAGCCATGTTCACACGAGTCAGTTGTGAAGCGTCGACGTCTAAAGCTGAGATGACAGCCTGGTGCCACGGCATTGTATCCGCAGGAGTCGTTGTCTTGTTGCTCTTTTCAATAACGGACCGAACCCAGCCAAAGTAATAGCCATGTAGTCGATGCTGCACGTTGTCAGGGAGTTTAGATAAATTCATCGTTGGCATACCAGGCCGCCCAGCGTATTCCCTCGTGTGAGGCTCACAACAGGCAACAAAACAAATCGGGTACGGAGCCGTCGGACCTCGCTCGAGATTTACTTCCTCTCCGCCAGCTTTCGCGAACATTGCCTCTCGTGCTTGTTCATACCGCATATTCGCCTTCTCCAGCTTTTCATCGATCTTATCTCCCGCACCACTTACATCATAAGCTAGAGACACAGCTTCTTGCATAAACCACGACGGCAGGTATGCCTCGACCGCAGTCGTGGCAGTTTCAGTCACAGTTTCTACCGCAAGCGAGGCGACCTGACCCACGAGCCAGGCTCCCAGTTCCAGCGGCAACGTACTCAAACTCGCGCCCCGGATGGAGCTGGGATCCATGGACAATGAAAAGACACGGAAAACCGGGCTGCGACAGAGTACTTTCTTCTTGTCTCCCTCGCAGAGTACGAGCTGATAATACCCGTCGCTGGCTTCGACTGGAATCCGCACCACTGCTGTTTCGAGAGGTTTGTGATTCTCCCGAACGCGGCTAGGGCCTCTCTTGCGAAATGTAGCAATATCCCGCTGCCATGCCCGCTCGTCGCTTTTGTTCACCTGTTCGGCTCCTACGGCAATGGTAGGGGTTACGTTCAGCCAGTCGTCAGTGTAGCCAAAGAATGTACGAGCCCGCATTCCTGTTTTGCCCGTCCATCCTTTGTTCTGCAGCCAGATTGTGCGATCGGGAGGCAGCGGTCGGTCTCCCAAGATGGTAATGGCAACGGACGTTTTGGTTCCTTGGTAAAATACTAGGCCATGAGAATGTCGGAGAATGGTAAAGTGCTTAGTGCTTTCGGTGGGATGTTGGATGAGACCCCCAGCAAAATGGCGGGCTTCACGATATGCCTTTTGGGCAAAGGATAGAGCTGATGACTGGAAGGATGACTGGGACGAATTGGCCGTCGAGGATGAGGAATTCCCAGCTGACTGTTGATACCTTGCCGTGGATGCAGTTGACGCAGTTGTCCGCGGTTCTAGACGGCTGTCTGAAGTTTTGGGACGCGGAGGTGTCTTCGGTCGTACGTCAGGAACGGGGGGCACCAAGTTTGGCGGTGCCTTTCCCAGGTTGATGTTCTTGAGGCGCTCAGCTTCAGCGTCTACCGGATCCCGACTGACATATGTCGTTCCCACCTCCTGGCCTTCAAAGGAAGGCCCTGCTGCCGTTGAAGGTCTGGACAATGGCTTGCGCCTTATTCCGAATTGATTGGTCCTTTCATCGTCACGATGATGCCATCCTGTAAATGGTACTTCAGAGTACGGTGGTGGTTTCAGACCAGAAGCCATTGCAATTTGATCCTTCGCTATCAAATCATGGCATGGGCCGTGTACTTAAAGTGCACCAGGCCCCGTCTCCCGCATCTGTCGGATTAGGGGTCTTGGAGTCTTGGACCCTGAATCGTTGAGCTCTCACGTCACATGACCAATTCCGGGGTTGGCGGAATGTGAGTTTAATTTAACCTTCAACGCGTTCCATGGCCTTATCCATGATCGCCCACAGAGCAGTTATGGTCAGTCCCTCGGTGTATCATTATGCGTTTGCTTTTCTTTAAGGCGCCTGATTTCGTTGCAATGCTGCAGTTAGGACCTACCTATGGAGAACCAACCTGCCAATGATGCTGTGCTATATATAGTACAGAGTCAAGTGCAGCAGAAGAATGCCTGAAGGGAACATTTTCCGCATCATAAGTCTTTTGAGATTCCATCAAGGTTCCTAGCATTACGGTAGTACGGCCTGCAGGGAGGAGCAAAGCAGGTAGCACCGCTTGAGGTTGCAGCTCTCACAACAAGATGTACCCTGTACTGTACGAGGATAATTTGTATAGAAGCAATAAAAAATTATAAGAAAAGCCCACGCCATGGTGCGCTACGAAAACCCGCACCTATTCTTTTGGCGGGCAGGGGTTTTACCGGCCACAGTCATCTGGTCTGTTATCAGGAATATTGGTAATGACCGCACCGCTTCACCCATCGCGCAGCCTCGGATTCAAACCCGGGCCTCCTAGCTGGCTTCAGGAGCTAGCTAGGTAGTGGTTTGGTCAGTTTGGTTGTTGGTAGGTGAACTGTTGCTAGGTTACGTTGTGAGTGAAATATAAGGGACACTGAGCCTGCTTGGGGGAGGGGGTAGTCTCCCGACGCGACGCGGTACCTACCTTCCTAGCAACCATTGGTTGGCCTTCTGGGAGAAGTCTATCATATCAGTTAAGTGACTGCATGGAGTATGTACTGTACCAGATGGAAAGTGAACTCTACCAGAGGTATCTGAGCTGTGTGAGCTGTCCTGTCCTTTCTGTTACAACATAACACTATAGTAGGGAGACAAAGGATGCTTTCTACATGGCAACAAAAAGACCCATAGAGATGATACAATAATATCTTACATGCAGACACAGCTTAGCTAGTTTACAGGAAGTACCTTTTTTACATTTGATTGTACTGTCAAAATGAGCAATGATAGTAGTACTCTACACCTAACATGTTGGGACGTATCTCTGCTTATTTCTTCATCCTCACATTAGCCCTAACACTTGATAATCATGGCTTTCTTTTAGCTCCTGGATTCATTTCCCTTCCCTTCACGGTTGTAATATCGTAAGCAGTCCGTCACTGGTGTTGCATATCGATTTTGCCATACTGTTAAGAACAATAGGGTGAATCGAAATGCGTTTCCCATTACAACAGTACTAATAAGTTAGACAGGCACGACTTGTGGAAGAAGATTATCGGGACAGCGAGATCTAACAGTGGTGTGGATAATGAATTTCTACGTTAGGACAAATAATGGTCTGTTTTGCAAACAATCAGAATTTCTGCAGCTAACTCTAATGTCTCTTCTGCTGATAAAATGCTCTAGAGAGCAGATCACTTCGTAAATTTGTCAGTTTGCATAGAGTTTTGCAGTTAGAAGAGCACTTCTCTAATTAAAGCCTTTGATGAGACGGCTTAACCATGAGACATCAAATGACCCCCCGTTCAGAACAGTTCAGTAAGTGGATCTGTACATACCTTTTTCTCAACTCGCAACTGCCTCTATTGTTCCCGTTTTTACCCCGATGGGACTCCTAAGCTCTGTTCCTCGAAATGTATTTTGGCGAGGGGAAAAATAGCCTTCTAAAAGTTCATCGGCCCCTGATATGCAACACTTGATGTTATGTTCTATGTTATCATAGCTGGGTCAGCATAGAGTCAAACACTATGACCTCGCTTGTGGAAGATAGGCTGATGGTTGGTGGCCAGGGCGGCGAACGTAGGGGGGAGCTACGGCAGGCTGTATGTGCCAAAGGGGCAAAGTTCAATTGTTTTCACCGCCTTCAAACGTTGGCAGAAAGTGCGGGCCCAGGCGGGGGAATACGCCTACTCCGCAGCCACTTGGGAACCACGCGCAAGTGAACTCTGCATCTTTCGAAGCTTTGCCCTTGTCTTTGTTGAGTTATGTGTGTCTGGACTGATAGCCCTTGATCTGGAGTTTGCGTGACCCAAATGGCAAACCCAAAATTCGCAAAGGCTTGATTCGACGATAGCCACATGGAGAACCAACGGCAAGAAGCTTTCAGGAAGGTATTGTCTTCGATCAAGACTTAAAATTCCTAGTGGGACTCTCTACTGACGCTTTCTTAAAGCTACGTCCGCCTTGTGTTGAGCTCAGCAACGTTGGCCTGAAGTTTCGAGGTCATCAAAACACTCCGAACGATGTCCTCAAAGCCCTCGAGGCTGTTTACGAGGTTCTGAATGAGCTCGGCAAACAAGATGCGTTGGATGAAAAGCTCGCCGAATATGCATTCTTTCCGCTGTCCCACGTCTTTAACGAGACGCAAAGACTGACTCTCCGATGTCTCGAGGTCGCCGTGAACTGTCTGCGGATCCTTATCGAAAAGGGATGGAAACAATATCTGTCTCCCCAGATGGGGAAGCAACTTATCATACTTTTGACTATACTGGTCGGCGGTAATCCCACCCAAAGCAAAGAACCCGGAGGACTAGCGAAGCCTCAGTCGGAGGAGTTAGCAGTCGCAGGAATCAAGTGTCTATCTGCTATATTTAAAGCACTAGAGGGACCGGTGGCGGAGCAGGAAATTTACAATGAGGTGGGAACAGCAACGATCATTGACCAGACTGTTTATATTCTACTCGAAGGAGTCACAGACGGCTGTTCTGATGATGTTCAGAAAGCCTCTGTGGCGGCTCTTCAAGCTCTCTATACCCGCATTACGGATCGAGTTGTGCTGGCCAGTATTATGCCGCGAACAGTATCTGCATTGACAAAAACACTGAAACCAACAACACAGATGCGCCGTTCTTTCCGTGTTCTCCAGATGTGCTTGAAATTATTAACAGAGACTCTGAGAACTGTCCTTAATGACCGTGCCGTAAAGTCCGGCCAAGGGAAAGCGGCAGGACGGTCGACATCGGACGACAGAATTGTGCTCGATGACTCGTGGCTGAAAGCCACAGCTTCTCAAATCAAAATTGCTCTGGCAAACGTCATTCAAATAAGACGCCATGAACGACCGGAAGTCCAAAATGCTCTGCTAGACCTCTGCCTGATGGTCATCGAACAGTGTCCGAAGTCTCTGAAAGACTCGTTGCCTATGATGGTCGAGACAGTCGTCGTTCTTTCCGAGCTCGACTCAAATCAGACACCAAATGATGCATATTCTGCTCTGAAACATCTTGCTACAACCTATCCTGATGTCGTAGATATTCTTAAAGATTCGCTGCACACCTGGATTACCTCATTTCCGAGGACTATGCAGAGCAACGACGAAACAGCCAAGCAGAGGGCGATTAAACAAATCTCGACGACGTTCCAGATCCTGTCTCAGATTCAGTCTGGCTCCGACATTCACAACAGCAACATGGCTTCAGGACTATGCGACAGCGTTGCGGCGGTTATCAACTCGGCCACGAGCGTTCCGCAGCCACTGAGCTCTACTGGGGACGCCAGTGCGAATCTCAGTATACTCCGTCAAGAGACAAATTCACACTCTTTCCCACCAGTGCTCTTAGATCGTCGAAGCCAGCAGCAGACTCTCGTGGATCTTCAATCCATGATCACGAGGCTTAATCATACGGATTCTGCTGATGCAATTACGCATTCAATAATGAGTCGGTTACGTTATTCTTCCGACGACTCTATCATCGCGCCTTTCTGGCTTGCTCTCAATTTCCTTAAGAGTACGCCCCGACCTGCTTCCCGTTTCGAAGACTTTATATCTCTCGACCAGACCGAGTCCTCGTCACTATCACCTTCTCGTTCGAGCGTGATAGAAGAGCTATACTATATCGCTTTGCCGATATTAAATGAGCACCCTACCTCAACTCCCCGGGATTGGCGTGTCTCAGCACTTGCGTTGGAAGCAGTCGCTCTGCAAGCTCAGCAGCTTGGAGAAGCCTTTCGACCGGAGCTGATGGATGCATTGTACCCGGTTCTGCAATTTCTGGCGTCGAGCAACAGAAATCTCCAGATTCACAGCATGACATGCCTTAACATCCTTACCGCAGCTTGCAACTATCCTGATACTAGCACCATGATTATCGAAAATGTGGACTATCTCGTTAACTCGGTTTCTCTGAAGCTCAATACGTTTGACGTGTCGCCTTATCCGCCGCAGGTCCTGCTTATGATGGTCAAGCTATGTGGCGCCCGCTTGATTCCTTACCTAGACGACCTGGTGGACACTATCTTCGGTATACTCGATATGTATCACGGGTATCCTAAGCTCGTTGAGCTACTTTTCTCCACCTTGGCGGCCATAGTGGAAGAAGGTGTGAAAAGACCGTCTTTGCTGGCAATTACCAGCGGTGGGGAGAGTGACGTTGTCAACCATCGGAAGAATCAATATAAGCATCTTCTCATCTCACAACTTGCCGAAGACTTTGCGACTCGGAGAGCCAAGCGTGTTCGAGATGAGGAGCTCGAAATGGCGGACGGTGAAAGGGTTTCTCATCCAAAGCGACCGTGGACGATGGAACTCGATGGCCCTGAGCAGCCAAAAGATGAAACAGACTCTCTTCCTGATGCCCTCGAAGCAGGGGAATCAGACGAGCCGCTGCCTCCACCACGTGAACCGGAGGACGCTGAAAAGCCCCTCAGCAAACCGCATACGATTCTCCTACACATTGTCAAGTCTATACCATCGCACCTCTCTTCTCCATCACCGTTCCTTCGCCGATCCCTTCTCTCTATCCTCGCACAAGCACTTCCCATTCTTGCGCCAAATGAAAACAGCTTCTTGCCACTTATCAATGATCTTTGGCCTTCAGTCAGTTCGCGGATCACCTTTCCTCCGTCCTTCACATCCGACTCTTCTACAACCGCTCTCGTGACAACCACGTCGTCGGCTGTTAACAGACAATCCAAGCAGACCATGGACGAAGCTGATATCAAAGAAGAGACCTTTGTCATTGTTGCCGCTTGCAATGCTATCACAACTATGTGCGAAGGCGCCGGCGACTTCATGGCATCGCGTATCGAAGCCGAATTTCCACGCTGGGCGCGCCTCTACCGCCGCGCGTGGGAGAAGGTCTCCGCAGATGCTGACAAGGTCATCGAACGTCGAGCGCAGCATCGGCAAAGAATGGCTTATTCCAACCAGAAGGATCAACAAGGCGCTGTTGTCAAACGGGAAGCCCCGGGAGGCTTAGATCAGGCACTCGGCCTCAGCCTCTCGACTTCGTCATCAACGGCGGCTGGAGCTCGTACGTTCACACCGCACCACAGCCTCTGGCGAGCCCTCACTTCTCTATTCATCACACTCCTCACGCACGTCCGTCTCCCGCTCCACATGGGAGACGAGATTTGCGAGTTCCTTGGCGCTTGGATAGCAAAGTTTGCAGGGCCGGATTATTATTTCGCTACACGGATACGAAGAAGCACCACAGAAGACTCTAATGGCCCTTCCCAACGAGACCCAGAAGTCGAAGCTGTCAACAATGCTATCCAGGCGATGGAAAGCTGGAATATCGATCTTACCTGGTTCATCTTTCACCAGGAGCGCACCCGGATCTCTGCCCTCACAAAACAGACAGGGGTCGACGGCGTTCGTAATCATCAGCCCGTACCTGGAGTTGGAGTATTTGATAAGAACCCTGAGAGCAGTAGCAGAAAGTGGAGGTTTGCCGAGGTGGTGTTCTGACGCATATCAACGTGGATAATGTCTTTATGATATGACATGATATTATGTTTGTGCTATGGATGCAATTTACCCGGCTAGGATACCTACGGAGTAGTCTCGCATTCTCCGCATTATCATTGTGGAGTGTACAGCAATTAAATGAATCATAGCCAACTGGAGCATTGAGCCTCCACTTTGATATTTGAGTTCCCCAAATTTTAATTTTCAAAGTGGCCAACGGTTCGAACCGGTTGAGCTCGGTGACTCAACTAAATTATCTCAACTTCTAAACCTACCTTTCTTAAGGCTTACTGCTTTTTTAATGTGCTCTTTATTTTAAAATGGACAGGCACGTTCACAAAGTTTAAGGCTTGGCGGAGCCGTGGTTTCGGTGGTCAAGGGCACAACTATGGCGTTTGTGCCCTATGAATCTCTATTTTTGCTAGTGGTGAGTTGGGGCCTTTCAGTGAGGGATCAGGTGCAGAGTAATCGAGAAGATCGAGAAGAAAGTGGGGAAAAAGTGTGCGGGCATAGAGACTGGAAACGAATCAACAACGAGTAAGGGTAGCATACTTTCCAAGGTGTCCGCGATGTTGTGTCGCTTGTGAGACCTGACCGTAGGCGGTAATGATGCAACCTGTCAGCTTTTCATATGTAACAACAAGAGCATCATTGCCATCATCTTAGCAATCTTATCCTTCGTGTCGCGACAAATAGCTGAGAGCATTGTCGCAATCACTACTATCGGATGTCCCATTCATCATTTCAAATATCAACTGAGATCCAGTTCTCCAGCAATGGCATCAACCAGTGGTGAAAGCAAAAGCAAGACGGAAGCATCTACGGCAGTCCCTTCTTCTTCTTCTGATCAGACCCGGTCGTCTTCAACTCCAACTGGTCCATCATCATCATCTCAGCAACCTCCACCACAGCCATCCTTAGAAGAAGATGGTTCAACCTCATGCTCATCTCCAGGCGATGATGGTCCGCATGGAAAACCGGGTCCGCCCCCCGTGTTCTACTACACGGACGGCAATGGGGTCGACCATAGCATCTCCATCGCCTCACCTGAGGAGTACGAAGAGGCTTGCCGTCTTGAGGATGCTGGGGACTGGGACGCGCTGGCCAAGTTTCCTCCCGGGCCACCGTTGAAGATGATATACCCCGACTCCATGTCTTACCAGGATCGCGATGGAATGCTGAAAACCATCTATATACCGCCGGACGAGGATGGGAAGAATGCTAAGAGGGCGACAGAATTGTTTACAAGGGAGGATTGGGAAACGTTGGAGAGAGAGTTTGAACCCTGGGGTAGGTCTTCTTTCTAGTTAAAACAGAAACCTCTTGTCTTGAGATGGCTTCCAGCCACTATTGGAGGTTGAGTTTTGCACTCCTGCTGCATGTTCTTCTCATATTTTCTCTCCTCTTCCTGAATTACCATAGTCATATTACATATTCATCAGAAAACCCCAATTTAATTCTTCACAGACGAAGAGAAACACCCAAAAGTGATCGAGGAATATTGCATGGCGGAAGGCGACAAGGAAAAACAAATTGGTAAGTTGTCTTCTGTCTCTCTCTTTCCATACAAGTCAAGTAAAATTTCTTTTGATAAGGGCTGCTATCAACTATTGGTGTCTGTCTATTAGTTGGGATTTAGTATTTTATTGCCACATGTTCTGTTATCTTTTTCCTTGAATACTATACTTACCTCTTTACCTATTCATCAACCAAATGAATTTCTCACAGCCAGCCAGGAATACCCGCCACTGGAGGACGAGAAACAGGAGAAAGAGGCAGGAGAAGAAATGACAGTGATACCGGAACCTAGGGACTGTATTTCAAACAGTGTGTGAGCGGCTAGCTACTTCGGAAAAGGAATTTCCTGTATACCACCTCGACCTGACCTACTTTACGCTCTTTGCTTTCCGAAGGTGTATTCATTGTCTATCCTACGTGCATGTTTTTGACTTGTTGGGTAGGTCTGGGTGTCTTATATGCTTTTTTTTTCTTTCTCCCTTCTATCACACTCTCTTTGAAAGCCCTAACGGAATGAATTTCTCTTGTAGGAAGTATTCAGTCTACTATGTTAGTAGCTAGCTAGCTATTCAGGTAAAGAGTGGGTTTTTGATTTACACATTTTACTGTATAGAGCACATGCTTCGAATGGGTGAGTGAGCGATTGCTATCCCGGACATAAAGGACTGGCATACCTGTGCTGGGAACAGGTATTGTGGTCTTAGTCTAGCAGCCAGATATATCCACTCATTAGCCATAACGTAGATAGTAAGTCTAATGTAAAAGAATCCAACACTGCTGCAGGGATTTATGTTCCACGGGAGGTCCAAAAGCAGCATATGCAGCTTATTTACCCAAATGTTTGCCCTTCTTATTGACCACTGAATCACAATAAACTATTACACAACAACTTTCAGATGACTTTGTTTCTTCTTCAGAATGTGCATGGATAGCTGGACAGTATCGTTTCGAGAGTTCAGCTTTCCCTATACCGCGTGTCACCCTTCTTTCCTTTATAAAAGTATGAGTGGAATGCCTACTGAGCTAATATATGACGGCATTTGAAATCCCTCGGTTGTGCGACCGGTTCATTCAGATGATCGCTGTCTTGTGAAATATGAGATGGGTGAGTAGGCTATCATACCTGAAACCCCAACACCAAACTCGGCCCAGAAGCCATACTGATGGCAACACATGTGCAACAGAGGAATAGAAGCTTTTACTCCCCGCGCAGTACTACTTTTACTAATCATACTTGTCGATCTTGACTAAAAATAGCTGACAAGATAGCAAGAGCGACAAGGAAGTGATAGCATCCTCCAATAAGTAAATCAGAATCTGTTCGAATCCGCTGAGAGATGATGACCAGGTTGATTAAAATAAGAAAACCACCTTAGTAAGCCAGGTTGAGGAGTAACTAGGAGAGGAAAAAAGATGACAGAAAAGTCTATAAAAGACTCTTGATTTTCCTGTCCAGACATATGATATATCAAAGCTGAGGAGATTCTTTTACATACCGGTACTTTACTATCTATATTCTCTTGTATACACACAAAACATTAGCAGTACCATTGGTCAGTACAGATACAAAAAAATGCTTGCCCCCAAACTCGTGGCTGCACTTGTCTTTTTCCTGATTGGCAGCGCGTTTGCCAATGATTTCTTTTTCCATACAGCCCTTAACTGTGGTGGGGCGACGCAGGGATGCCATAACGCTCGTGCAGGTAAGTATATAAAGGCTTTTAGTGTTTACCAATAACGTTCTCGGACTACTCTTTACCGCATATCTTTTGGACAAGTCATAGTTCTTCCGACACAACCTACCTAATCTTTCTTTTCCTCACAGATTTTATGTGTAAAGCTCTGCTGCTAACAGAACGGACAAAAAACCCAGGCCAATGCTGCACGGCTTCTAGACCATTTACCCGCAGCCTCCGCGCAAGAACCGCGCGCCGCAACGACGTGTACGGCTTCGACTCGCGCCGTTGTGGCGGAAGAGCAGCACTTGTCCGGCGCTGCGACAGCGGCAATTGCTGCTACAGGATGCCCGGCACGGCGAATGTGGCGGCTCAATGGTTTCGAGGAGGCGGTGCTGCTGCAGACCAAGCAGACCAGGCAGAGCAGGCAGAGCAGGCCGAGGTGATCCAAAGTCGTGACGATGATAAGGATAACAACAACACTGAGCAAGAGGAGTGCATCGAACCCGATTATTTTATGTTCTTTGACAGTGAGGGAAATCAGCATGAGATCAGGATCCCCGAGGGCAAGTACCAGGAGGCGACTGAGCATTATGTGAAAGGAGAGTGGGAAAACCTGACTGCTTATCCTGCGTGGAGCGAATAATTACGAAACTTAAGGCTGTTCCTTCCCCCTCCCCCCCGCCCCCTCTTCTCCTCCCCCCTTGGCCCAAACATGTCCTTGAGGAGCTCAACAAATTTCAAAAAAGCATCAGGATTTTTGGAATCATTATTTTCACCTGCTTGTGTTGAAGTTGGAGCATTGTGCGCGGCCTAGTTACCACAGGCCTATTAAATAAGAGGGTTGCTGTGGATCAGACTGGAGGGTTTTGGTCCCCGATTGGGATGGGGGTGGAAAGCTTTCAGTAAGGCAAGGATTCTCATCTTCATGGCAATCTTCAACAATTCTTCTTTTGTGAATGACCAAAGGTTATCTTTGGCTATGTCGTCGAGGAGACTCTCCCATTTGAAGAGTTCTCGCTAGGTACCTGAGTAGGTATAAGTAAGCAAAGGCTGGACTGTGAACTCTTGATGGCTCTATTCGACAGCGTGTAGTTGAATTCCTGTGTATTCATTTTGTGTCTGTTCGTATTTCTTCAATGTTGCTATCTATTTGCTCATATAATCGCTATAATCGATCCCCCTTCCTTCAGCAGCTAGCTTCCATACATCGGAGCTTCGGATATTGTCCTAATTCACTACTGAGACGGAGAGGGCCGTTTGGTCATCTAGTAGTGATGTGCTTATTTATTTCTTTTCTAGTCTATACCAGATTGAACCTTATCATGAAGGGATAGTAGAGGACGGTCAGAAAAGAGGGACACACGCTGTGCAGCGGGCGGGTTGGCAAGTGTTGAAATATACACAGTAGAGTTGGAACCGACTTTACAAATAACAAGACGCTAAGAGTGTGGGGTGTGGAACTTTCTTACGAGGCTTGAAGTCATTCTACGTAATTATATTCGCACATGGGTAATGATGAAAATGAGTGGGGGCTTCCATTTAGGTTATTCCAACCAGTCTTGTTGCTCGCAGCAATCGAGGAGACTTGATAGAAAAAGTAGCAAGCAAGCAGGTAACCGAGATACTTTATTTGAGTCAAGAGGGTTGGTGCAGTTGATCAGGCAAAAGGACGGACTGCGAATGAGGGAACAAAACGCACAAGCAGGAAGTAGCAAAGGATAGAAAAGTGCTCAGGGGACTGGTCTCAATTCTCAGAGCCAGACCGCGCCATATCCAATCCATCTACTCCTCTTCTTCACTCTCCTCTTCGCTCTCCGCATTCTCGAGCCACTCGAGGAACTTCTCGGCAGCTTTGCGGACTTTCTTGCTCGTAGCAAGGTCGACGTACTTCTTGCTGGCCTTAGTTCCCCAGGCCTTGAGGACTTCCTCAGAGACCAAGTCATGCTGGTAGTATCCAAGCAGGATTGCTGGCACTTGAGGGATGAGCTCCGGGTGGTCCTTGCCAACGAAGCGCTCGGTACCACCCAGGAAGGCCTTCTCATGGCGCTCAGAGGTAATCATCTTCTTGAGCATAGGGGCACGGCTAGGAATCTGCTTGACGATCTTTTCGTCGAAGATGGTCTGGGCCAGGACGGTCAAGGTCTTGTGCTTGGTTTCAATGCCAAGTTCCTTAGCCTTCTTGTAGATTTCAACGTCACTGACTGCCGCAACGCCGCCTTCGGTCTCCTTAGCGGTGCTGATGATCCAGCTTCCCAGCTGATCGTAGGCACTGACGCCTTCACCCTCGCCATCTTCTTCGCCATCATCGAGAACGAGGTTGCGCTTGAGATCCGAGGCGAGTTCATTGGCACGAGCCTTCACGGCCTCCTCAGAGACGTCGACGGCCCACTCGTCATCCGCAATGTCGTCACCCTTGTTGTCGAGCTCTTTGGCATCAGCGTTGATACGACGGGTGAGCTCATCGTCGCTGTTCGCCTCAAGGGCCACATCTCCATCAGCCTCCCCGTTGTCAGAGTTGTTGCTGTCTCCCGGGCTGCCATCCTTGTCTCCATTTTCTGTGGCATCACTCTTCTCCTTGTTTCGCTCGCGGCGACTCTTCTTGGCAGATTTGTCCTTCTTCCCTCCCTTGGCCGAGGGCTGGTTCCTCAAGATGAAGGTGCTGAGCTTCAAGCGAGGATCAACCTCAGAACGCTGGCCACAAGCCTTGCAGTCAAGGAGGATGCGCCCATCCTTGATCACCACGTCGGTTTCGGGATTCTTGCACTTCTTGCACAGCACAAACTTGGCGATGAATCCGTCGAGGTAGTCCTGGAGCTTGCGGGAATCGTGGGCGCCGTTGATGATCCAGCGATCGTCGGTTGGCTTTGCGTTGGCCTGGGCACCCAGCTCAAAACCGAAATACTTGATCACATAAGCCGGAGGCCGGCTGAGAGACTGGGCGATCGAGTTCAGGTTCACGACGACGGTTTTGATGCCGTTGCCCTTGCCTTCGATCTTGGACTGGATCTTCTCCATCTTGTAGCGGTAGAAGGGGTCGGAGACGTCCCGACGGATGTTGATTGTCTGCGACATGGCTGCGGTGGGTTGGGGGTCTTTCACCAAACTCGGAAAGTAGGCTTGCTGGAAGAGAGGGCGAAGGGAATCTGGACCAAGATGATCTTGTTGGCACAAGACATGCGTAGTAGTTACCCCCCTAGAGAAGGTTGCAAGGAGAGATCGTTGTTGGGGTGTTTGTCACAGTGGAAACGGCAGCCCAGCCGGTTTCAACCGCAGGATCTCGAATGTATACTACAAGGTTTCCGCAGATAGCGAAAAGTTTGCAGCACGAGCGGCAGATGGCGTTCGAAAGCGTTGACGCAGGACGAATACATAGACAAGTCCTCGACGGCGGTCTGTGGCTTTCTCTGGCAGGTGAAGAGAGAAACCAACGGATGGTTCTTCAGACCCAGGACGCCCCGTGACGGAAAAAGCGTTTTAAGGTCGTGAAGACTGGCAGAGCGGCACGGAGCAGAGAAATACCGTACCTGAGAGCTGAGGACTGGACCCGGAGATGCGTGTAGTGCAGGCGTGTTGCAGGAGACGACGGTGGGAGGTGGAGTGGATGGCAGGAAGCCGTTGTGTGCAGGAGAGAGAAGAATTTGAGCAAGGCGAGCGAGGCCGGCCACCGTTTATAGCGGAAGAGGGTCTGGAGGAGCCGGGAGAAGGCGAGGCCCGCGCTGGTTGGTGGCCAAGCGGGGCTGACTAAGCGCGCAGCGAAGTGTCTGGAAAAGGCAAGGTGGCGCAGGCACGTGCCGCCGGTGGTCCGTTTTGGGCATAGCGCCCGTGCGCTCGCTTGGCTTGCCGCTTTGGACAGTCTCCGGCACGTGCGCTGCAGCCAGCGCCGCCGCGCGGGGGAGCCTTGCTGTGGTGTGGGAAACGCTCCGCCCGGCGCGCGCCTCGATACATGCAGACTGCGTACATAGGGGACGCTCCAGAGAGTCGTGTACATACGTTCGTTTCGTGCGTGAGAGATGGCCAGATACTCCTGATATCCAGCAGATGACCCGGTAAGGCTTGGAACTATATACATTCCTTCTAGACGTGCTCCCTGCCATACCCCGCGTTTGTATTTAACTGCTGCTTCATCTCCACGAATACCAGGGTTCATGCAGAGCCTGCCAGTGCCAGAACAGATGCAATTGCATTGGACTTCCTTATATTTCAGACTGCGGCTTTCTACTCCATTCTACCCTCTGATCCTCGCCTTCTTCTCCATGTCTCCTTGAGAAAATTCCTCTCTCAAGACCCCCGCAGCGTTCTCCGCCCTGGTATACGCTTCACTCATATTCCTCCTATGCCCCAGTGATGAATTCTCCTTCCCCGCTTCTGCTTTGAACGTCTAGCCGCTGCTGGTCTTTCCTATTCTCGCGTCTTCCTCCTACCTCATAGACAACTAACACCTCTCAGTTGAGCTTTTATCTCCTGCAACTTTCTTTTCTCTCAATTCCTCTGCATACCAGTCAACATGACTGTCAACCTGTCTTTGTATCTGGTGACTGATTCGACCCCTGCCATTCTGAAGGGTCGAGATCTCTGTCACGTCGTCGAGGAGGCGCTGAAAGGAGGTCTGGATGGCTTCTCGGGCCTGTCATATTCTATCCGTTGCTGACATTTTGAAAACAGGTGTCACGATCGTCCAATATAGAGACAAGCATAGCGACACCGGAGTCCTGATTGAGACTGCAAAGAAGCTGCACAAGCTTACACAAGCCTACAACGTTCCCTTGATTATCAATGACCGGGTAGATGTTGCCCTTGCCGTCGGGGCTGAAGGTGTTCACCTCGGCCAGGATGACATGAGTATGGTGCCCAGCCTGGCCGTGCAATTACCTTCACTGACGGACCGCAGAGATCGAGGAGGCCAAGAGGCTTCTTCCGGACAACGCCATCATCGGCATCTCTGTCTCTTCTGTCGAAGAAGCCAAGCGGGCGGTCGAGCAGGGCGCAGACTATCTTGGTATCGGAACTATGTTTGCAACTCCTACGTAAGTCATACCTATTATGGCACTCCCTTCCCTGACTGCAATTCTGAGTGTGGGTGGACCTCGCGAATGCCCATGACTCCAGTGTCTATGATGGAACATCGGGCTGATAACGACCAGCAAGAAGGACACAAAGGCTATAATCGGTACGGCAGGCACGAAGAAAATCCTAGAGGCCATTTCCGACATGGATCGTAAGGTTGGGACCGTCTCAATTGGCGGAATCAACCTTTCCAACGTCCAGCGCGTCATATATCAGTCCCAGGGCACAAGAAAGGGCTTGGATGGCGTCGCGGTCGTTAGTGCTATCATCGGTGCGGAGGATCCACGGGCTGTGGCTGCAGAGTTCACCAAGCTCATAAGCGCCCTTCCTCCATTCGCAAACATTCCACCAGCTCCCCGCCCGAACGAGGCCGCTGCCCTGCTGAGCGAGGTGCCAAACATTGTCCGCAAAGTCGCCACGGAGCATCCGTTGGTGCACAGCATGATCAACTATGTAGTTGCAAACTTTGCTGCCAACGTCGCTCTTTCGATGTGGGTTTCAGCTTGTCCCCGGAACATGTGGTAGATGATAGCGGCTGACCGTGCTTCAGCGGCGCGTCCCCCATCATGTCACCGTACGGTGACGAAGCCAGCGATCTTGCTCTCAATGGTGGAGCTCTCCTGATCAACATGGGCACCCTGACCAGTGAGAGCGTTTTGAACTATCTCAAAGCCATCCAGGCGTACAACGCGCACGGAAACCCTGTGATATACGACCCGGTTGGTGCGGCGGCTACCCAGATCCGCCGGGCCGCGGTGAAAGAGCTCATGGCTGGAGGATACTTTGACCTGATCAAAGGAAACGAGGGAGAAATCCGAGAGGTCTTTGGCAACAGTGCCGGCAGGCAGCGTGGTGTGGACAGCGGCCCGAGCACCCTCAACAACCGCGAGAAGGCTACCCTTGCGCGAGACCTTGCTCGCAGAGAGCGTAAGCTTAGCACATTTGTTTCACTGGTTGTCTCAAACAAGCTAATACGTTCGCGCCCCAGGTAACGTCGTCCTGTTGACCGGTCCTGTGGACTACCTCAGCGACGGAAACAGAGTTATCGCCATTGGAAACGGTCACGAATTCCTGGGACAGGTCACTGGTGTATGTTTCTAGCTCCCTCTCACTCCCCCTTCCCTCTTTCGTTTCCCTATTATTTTTTTCTTTACCCCTGTGTGTATCTCTGCGGCTGACAAAAGAAGACCGGCTGCGCCCTCGGCGTCGTCTCTGGCTGCTTCCTGACCGTACACCGCACCGACAAACTCCTCGCCGCGCTCTCCGGCGTGCTCATGTTCGAGATCGCTGCCGAGAACGCGGCCGCCAAGGAGTACGTCCGCGGGCCGGGGAGCTTCGTGCCTGCTTTCCTCGACGAGTTGTACGCCATCCGCGAGGCCGCTCTGAAGGGCGACGACACGTGGTTCTCCGGCCGCGCGAAGATCCAGAACATTGTTCTGTAAATCAAGCTAGGTTTTGGTGAATAACCTGAGCTGGCTGCGGTTGGAGGAACCGGATGCTTTCTGGATGCTATAGTAGGAATACCTGATCTGGAGAGCTGGCGTGCTGGAATGGCGAGGAAAGAAGCTTGGGGAGTCACTGTTGTTCTTCTAGATACTTGCGCCATCGTCTCTGTTTCATACCCCTGACATCTCTTCTGCCTCTATCGTCTGGTCGTGAACCAGGCGAATCTCTAAATATCAATATCTAGGAAGAAACCAAAGCAAATATTGCATAGAGAATCAAAAAAATAAAATCAGTAATGGTATTACGATTTGCATGCAAACCAGTTACACACTTCTATATTATATAGATCCCAAGTCAAACAGACAACCAGCCTTCAACCCAACCAGTCCAGTCCACCCAAGACCCAAGCACTGGTTGAGGTCCTCAAACCAAATCAGATCTTACTAGCACAAAACGCCCCCAGCGCCCCCCTCGTCTCCTCCTTCGTCTCCTTCACCAGCCCACTGATGGCCTTGAATGCCTCGTGCTTCGCATCCCCCAGGATCTCAAACAGGATGCTCTCGCTCGTCGTCACGATGGCGCCCGCGTCCCGCAGCCGCGCCAGCGCGACCCCCCTCTCCTCGGGGTTGACGCTGCTCACGCCGTCCGCGAGCACGTACACGCGGTGTCCCAGCGCCAGCAGGTCCAGCGTCGTCTGCGTGATGCAGATGTGCGTCTCGATCCCGACGAGGATGGCGTCGAGGGGTCCGGGTTGTTGTTGTTGTTCCGCACTCTGCGCGTTACTACTGGTCTCGGGCTCAGGCAGCAGGGCGCGGATCTCGGGCGTGATCATGGAGAAGAGGGTCTTGTCGACGTCGGCGCGGACATTGACCGCCGCGAGGTAAGGGCCCAGCTCGGAGACGGTCTCTCCCAGCCGGGCGCGGGACTGGGTCGTCACGTAGACGGGGATCTTGAGCGGGGCGGCGGCCTTGAGCATTTTCTGGGTGGTTTGGATCCTGTGGACGTTGTATTAAAATCGCATTGCATTGCGTTAGCTTCGATCAAACCCGAGTGTTGGCTCAAGAAAGCAAAGAAAAGGAAGAAAGGAGAAAAACTCACAGCTTCCCAAACTCATAGATCGCCGGCCGGAACTTCTCCTGGATGTCGCAGACACTGCATTATTAAGACCGTTAGTTAGTGGTCAGCACCAGCTTCCTCTTCCTCCTCCTCGTCTGACACGATCCAAATCAATCAATCAATTGCTCTCGTCTCGCATCAAACACAGCCTCAGAGGGAAAGTGGGGAAGAAAAGGTGGTGGACATACAAAAGCGCCGGATTCCCTATAATCGCACAAGGCGCGTTAGCCCACGGATCTCGATCAATCCTGATCAATTGTCCACAAAGAAACAGACAAACAAAGAAAGAAAGAGAGAAAAGGGGTTCCTCACTGATTCGACTAGCCTTCGCGTTGGCCGCCATCGCGTTCGTGTTCACGGCAGTACCATGTATGGACCTCTGCCCGAAAGGATGGGTGATGCCGGAGCGCAGGAAAGGAGTAGTAGTAGTTGCGGCAGTTCTAGTAGTAGCAGCAGGGAAGCGGGAGAGTATCCTGGAGGAGGAAGAGAACATCGTATTATTACTGGCGTGGTGTAGCTAGCTGCTAGCGGCGCAACGGAGCAAGGTCTTGGTCTCTCGGAGGAATCAACTATGTTGCGGGCGCTAGGTGCGGAGGAAGTCGGGTCGGGGCGGGGGAGGAGGAGAGGAGGTGGCCGTAGCCGGGTCGTTCGTGCGGGGAAAGGCGGTCTTCGACCGCTGCGCAACGATCGATATAAGTGCCAAGCGATTACAGTTGTCTTAGACTGCGGGAGTGAGGAACATTTATTATTATAATCCAAGGCGAAAAAAATCTTTCAAATTTGCTGGTTTCAGAATCACTTCTTATCTATCTCGTGGTTCGCGGCGTCGTTGAGGTAGGAGGGGGGTATCTTGCTCTTCCCGTGGTCCCGATTTAGGCCCCGAGACGTAGATGAAAGACCTCCTCATTCTACGCTGAAAGGAATTGACTTTATTATTATAATATAATGAGAAGAAGGTGGTCATTGGGCGTTTCGAATTGACATCATTAAGGAATCTATATAAATAAGACACCTACATCTACAAAGCATAGCCGACTTGAGTCCCCACTCTCGACACTCCGCTGGGCCAGGGACGTTAGGATTATTTGGAAAATCATTCCCCTCTTCAGGTAGGTATACATATAGACATAGTGGAAACGGGGTCTACAAGACATCCAAGTCCATCTCAATCCCTACGAAAGACATATCATAGCATAGCACAGCGTTATCATTCATAACATAACGTCGATCGTGAGAGACTGTTTATACACGTCTCTTCGCTGGAACCTGTCTAAGACCATCCTGGTCCCTTAGTCCGAGCCGAGCGGCATGTCTCAAGAGAGAAGAAGAACATCTTTGCTGGCTGGTTGCACCCGTGGTGACCCTTTTCTGGGCAGATAAGATAGGTTTGATAATGATAAGCCTGTCCACCTCCCAATGTATACATACCCAGATGTCGACCACGGTTCGATACAGAGCTTTCACGCGCCACATATCGAAACAAACATGCAAAGCCAACAGCAAGAACAGGGACAAGGCATACACACCAAGCACTAGTTACATACATAGATACTGCGCTGGAGCCTTATCCTCATACACCTCCTCCCTTTCTTCTGCCCTGCCTTTTACTCAGGGTTCGCCGCAGTACGTTTAGACTGCTGGGACGAATTCAGCCATCCAAACGCGGAAGCACCCCCGACAGGATTCTCGGACCGCGGTTTGCCCCAGTAGCCGCCGCTCGTCGATCGGCTGGGCGTCGGGTGTAAGATCTCCGGCGAAGCAGCAGAAGACGGCTGGCTCGGCCGCCGGACAGCAGCAGCGTTGGCGGGGACGGACGCAGTCGTCTCGGCAGCACTCGAGCTCGCGTTCTGCGAGGCGCTGCGGGAGACTGCACGGGAGGACGATTTGGATGGTCTCAGGACCTTCATCGCACGGCCGCGTGTCGACTTCGACATCCCGACAGCGCCGGAATCCGGCTTCGGGTCACGTCTCCATGAACCCCACACGCCGGTAGGCTCTGTTTTGGCCTGGATGCTCGGCGAGGACACGCCACCCGTCGTCGGCTTGGTTTGTGTCTGCTGCAGGCTCGCCTCTTCAGGCCCGGGATGCGCAGACCGATTCTTGCGATCGTCGTCATGACATTGTCCTGCAGGTCCCACTGTCGCTGATGTTGACGAAGTTCCCTGTGATCGAAGACCAGCGGGAGGCCCAATTACTCCAACATCAGCGTGACCGTTAGCCTGAGGCTGCCCATTACGTCCTGCAGTATACACGGGACGAGACAAGTCCGAGGCAGTGGATAGGAACTTGAACGCAGCGTCATTTTCAGGTCGAACGATAGGGATGGAGATCTTGTTCCTTTCGTCATCGACCATGATGATCTTGTCCTGGGAGAACAAGATATCCGCGTTGTGAGAACGAAGGACATCACTTCCCAGGAAGATCTGGATAGACTTGTCGTCGGGGTCTGTATCACGGACTAGAAACCGGATGGTTAACGCCGGGAGCTGGGGCGTCGGACTGCCTGCACGGGAGGATGTCTGATGTAGACTGGCCTCAGGAAGATATAGAGGGAGCTTTAGGTATCGCACGCCCTCCTCCTGGAGGATGCGGTCCTCCAGGCCGAGTTTTTCAACCATTGGATAGCCGATGAATGACGCATAGGATCCCGAGCAGACCGCGGCGTACAACAGAGAATCGTTGGAAAAACTAGTCGTCAGCCAGCAGCGGATGATACAGGGCACAGGGCCCAGGATGAAAAGCCCGGGAGGAGGCATCGTGACATTCAGAGGAGACCCGCCAACGGACCCTATCAGCCTGCTAGTGTCGAGGCCAAGGCTGTTGGTTCTAGCGGAGTGGTGGGAGTGCCCTGAAGAACTCTGTCTCCCGTCAGATCTGTGGGAGAGAGAACGTTCGGTCAGAGGATGGCTGCCCATGCCACTGCCTGTTCTGAGTGGGAGATCGGTGCTTGACCGGTTGGCCTGTCCGTAGTATCCGTGAATGGCGCTCTCGTCGAACCGAACACTGTTCGCCCTCGAGGCTCCCCGCCTTGGTTCTTCTTCACCGTCCAGCCCCATGGTATTGACGAGTCCGTGTTGCTGTCCCTGGTCGAATCCTTTGAAAGCGTCAACAGTGGGTGTGTAGGACGGTTCTGTACGCCCCCATAGATATTAGTCTAGAATTTCACCACATGGAACCGAATATGCACTTGCCTGTCGGTATCGCACCACTCAGGGTGCCTGGGAAAGGAGATAGAGGGCCCCAAACACTCTTCAGCCTGGCGTCATCGTCCCTGCGACGTTCCAACCTTGCAATCCGCTCCCCGTGTTCGATCTGAGTGGCCTGAAGATCTTTCACCTCCTCAAGCACGCGCCAGATGTCTTCCCGCGACGCAAATGGGTACTGGGCATCCATAACCACCACCGCCAATTTGGGAAGCAGGAATCCGTATGGCTTGGCCGATCGGTAACACGGATGTGCGTGTTGAAGTTGAATGCAGACCTTTTCCAGCTGCCCCTCCAGAAAACTGAGGAGCAGACTGTTAGATTAGGCCACTGCCTTTCCTTCGTTGGAACAGCTTTTCTGGCGTGTCCTAGAAAGATGTCCTCTCCTTTTTCCTATCCTGGTAATTCTGTGCGTTGTCCTCACACGCACACACTCCTCCGCCCGCTGCTCTGCGAGACGGCCGTAAAGGCCGTCCACCCAGTGTGCACTAGTATCCAAATATCCGAGCACGTATCAAAACATATATCGATGTCCTATGTGATGCTGATGACATCAAATAGCCGTCGGGCAGAGAGTGTTGACCGAAAAAGAAGAGGCCGGAGAAGGGACTAATTCTCGTCGGAGTTTCGCCGGTCGATTAGATTGCTTTGGAGCGTTCTGAAATGCTTCTGCAAAATATCACTCACGGTAACTAACACAATAACACAACTTCAGGAATTGCGCGACCGCTAGCCGTAGGGGAGATATCAAGGCAATAAGAGGCGTTGTAGGGATAAGAGAGGTACAGGTTGGATTGCAGGACGGGATGTGGCGACCGACCGAGTCGTGAGAACAGCTGCGGGCGAAAAGGCTGGTTTTAAACTCTGTGCGTGTGAGAAGTGTTCGTAGGGATGGAACAGAGCTGTCGGACACAGACAATAATGGCACTTGTTTGGATCCCTGCGACGAGGGTTTGCTGCGATGTGGAATGTTGGATTTCGGAGCGTCTGGTCATCGGCCGGGCTGGGGTTGCGGAGGGGCCCCAAGTAGAGTTTGAGCTCGGACGTCTTTGTCGCATCTGGATCTAGACCGAACTAATACGACTACAAGGCCAACCTCATCTACGATGCAAGCTCCACAACCACGTTACTGTACCCATTTGCATTGAAAATTGGTCTGTGGGAAATTCTGTGCAGTGTCTGTAATTTTCCCATTGGGACCCTACAGCCGAGCTACCAATTTCCTCAGCCCGGATTCTCTTAACAGCCTCTTCGCGAAATCTTTAAAACCCTCACTGCACATACTACTTTCTACTAATAGGTAGGTATATATATTATTTCGGTGCCTCCTGCCAGCGTGGGAAGATCATGGGCAAATTTTCTGGCGCTTGATCGGGCCAGGTTGCTCGAATCACTTTCATGACCTCGGTGTACATGATCTTGTACCCTTCCGGGGTAAAATGCAAACCTGCCATGGCATGCCAGTCAGTGGGATCATAGCCTCAGAAGAGTTTCAGGGTTTGAAAAGAAAAGTCGAACGAACCATCTGAAAGCAAGCTCTCCAGAACCTCATTGTTCGGTATGTCCTTAGAGCCAGGCAAGGGTTGTCCTTCCTGCCAGCCAGCAGCCTTCATAAACGCCGTCCAGATGTCTACCACCTGGACGCCAAGTGAGGCAGCAACCTCGCGACACGCATCCGCGTATAGCTTTGTGTTGCTTGCGGTCCTGCTAGGGGTCGGGAATCCCTTCTGCGCATCTAAAGTTGCCAGCTGATACTCGTTGACAGGCGGTGGAGTGAGCAACAGGATCCTGGGATTCTGAGCCAGCATCGCTGGGTGCTTCACGATTGCTTTCAAGTTTTCTTCGTACTCGTTCAGCGGGACATGTTGATCAAACCCCGGCAAGACTGCGTCGTTTGCGCCGAAAAAGATCATCTGAAGTTGTCAACCATGAGCCAAGCTCTGAAGCAGGAACGGGGCTACGAACCAAAAACCGGACCCGCGCTATTTGGGGTGCTGGAAAGAATTTCGGGAAGACTTTAACGGCATGTGCGGTATTATAACCGCTTTGAAGGGGTCAGCCTCAATGAGACTTGGAGGCACTTGTGGAAACCCACCCAAACCCTCGATTGATGACATCGAGACGTCTGATATACGCTGCGGAGATATTAGTATCCGGTAAAAAGGGGGATATAGATATGTATATTCGAAATGCATCAAATAAAAAGCGCACTAATTTGCCAGTATCTCTGACAGTTTCAGAAGTCATGGCAGGGTGCGGGGAACTTATGTGCACCAATCGGAATCAAGACATATACTAGAAACAGCAGGAATAGACATTGTCAATACTACTGACCATCTTGTAGCGCTGAGTTGAACCCGAATTCCCCTTCTTGACTGACGGAGAACTGGGTGATGGAGTCGCCAAAGAGGATGAACTGATCGTACGGCTGAAACGAGACGGCGTCTACAGATTCAGACATGACCAATTCGTCAGTCGACATGATGAGGGGAAATTATCTCAATAATGCTGCCTGCCAGAATAATATGAAGAACAAGGCAATGATCAACTGGAGCCCCGAAGTCCATCCGTTGGGTTGCGAAATTGCGAGCGACCTGAACGTCGCGGGTGTGGAACGTTAGGGCGGGGCGTGATCCAAGGTTGATGGTGTTTCGGCGGTACAAGATGAAGGCGACGCCACTCGGGGTGGCGACATGGGTTGTTCATGGGGAGTTGCAACAGCCAGCGATCGCCAACCACACATGAGAGACGATGTAGATAATGTAAACTTTTTGATTACTGGTGCTAATTCTGTAGTCCGTGCACGTAGCCGATCAGGCCAGTGTACTGGCAGTACTGTACGCCCGGACAAACTCCGTACATGGGACGATCGCTGTATCCTCGGCTTTGGGTCGGACCCCAGATTGAGACTGATGGATGGATCTCCCAGCAATTTCCTGAACCGGTTAACAGTGATGCTCGACAGTAGTCTAGTTGCAGACTTCAAGAGATCCGGATTGATGCGGGTCCGTTCATCCTGATGAGATGCTGGCAGAAGAAAATAATAATAATAATAATCATAATCATAATCATAGACAAGCTCGCGGACCACTTTCTTCATGAGCAACGACCAGGCAGCCTTGCAGCCTTTACTCGGTAGAGTTAGAGGATCGGCGCTCGAGACACCGGGATGCCCGATGACGACATGGTGGACTGAGGCTCTGCGCGGTCTCTTGAGGCTACGGCTCGTGTCTTAAAGAGCGGGAGGCTGGGAGCGGACCCTCCGCAGCGCGCCTCGTTCAGGCGGCGATTGCTGAGCAAAGAAGCAAGGAAGCTTACGAGATCTCGCGCGTGTGATCATCGCGCTGGCGTGGACGGTATCCCCAGACGGGAGTAGGACATGATGACGTCCAGTCCCTGTGTACGCCGTCCACACAGTACGGGGGACGGTATACGGTGTAGATGCAAGGACTGGTGGCAAGAAAGGCGGCTGCGGGGCATAACACTCCCAGGGTTGCGCCCGGGCGGGAAGCTTCGCGTTCCCTTGGGGCATTAGGTAACCTCACCGGACCGCCCAGCCTCTCCGCATGTTATCTCCAGGCCGGAGCCAGGTGCACCGCGACCTCGTGAAGCACTGTCCGATCCATCGCTGGCAGATGATGCGAGTGCGCACTTGTTGCTCCAGGTGCGCAGGGCTGTGATGGTCACCCGGCAAGGTAAAGAGACGTTCCTTTTCTTCCTGCCTTTCCACGACCCCTCCGCTTCTCGTTTCCCTGCTCCCGTGGACCTTAGGGAGGAGGTGGAAGAAAACAGAAGGGCGCCGTGACATGCTGTATAGCAGTCAATGCGGCCTCCTGTTCATCACTTTGCCTCTCACGGACGTCCTCAGACCCTGCGTCGAGGAGAGTCCAGAGAACACTGTAGTATTGTGTCGGTCTGGAGCTCCTGGTTGTCTGACATCCCTTCGACCGCGCATCTCTTGTGACGGACATCGACCTCGACGTGCAACTGCTGACTCGTCCCAGTCTTCTAGGATACCCGGATACAAAGATCAGCTTGGATAGTGGAAGGACTTGAAGATGCCCCGTTCCGTCGCATCCCTTCATCTTCCCGTCCCCCAAGAAGGGAATGAAGGCGATGGCCGTGATCCCGAGCGGACCGCACCGACAACGGCCCCTCCCTCTCCTTCTGCCTACCGAAGAGGCCGCAGCCGATTCTCAGAGCTGGATCTTGGAAATCGCTCCTCAGGTCCTCGACAAGACGTCAACGAGACGACCGCTCTTCTGGGAAGTGCCCAGGGCAATGCCCGGAGCCATCCCCAGCGATCGTATACCGGCCTTCCAGCGTCTCCTCGTCCGGATGCCTTCTCCAGACACCACAATGTTACGGGTAGCCATCGTCCATTTAGGAACCACAGCCGCGCGAATTCCCAAGCTGTACGCTTCAGCCGCAGCGGCAGTCCGGAGGTCAGGAGACGCGATAGCACTTCGCTTCCTGCAAAGGACGAAGTTTTCGGTCCCTCCTTTTTGGATGAACGAGTGTGGTATGACCAGTTTACGTCCACGGACTGGGTCCATGACAGCATTGCAGATGGAATGCGCCTCAGAGCATTAAAGAGCAGGAAGGATATCCGCGGGCGGTTACTGGCATTGTTCGACGGTGCTCAGGGATGGATTCTGGTCGCAGTCATCGGATGTATCACTGCTCTAATTGCCTACTTTGTGGATGTCACAGAGAACGCGATCTTTGATCTGAAGGACGGCATCTGCACCACAGCATGGTACCTCAGTAGGAAGAAGTGCTGTGTCGATGAGGATGAATGCCCTGCATGGCGTTCATGGTCGCAAATCTTAAAGCCGGCTGCCGTGGATGATGAATGGGTAGACTTCATCATGTTTGTCTTTTGGGCAGTCCTCCTTGCGACGGCTTCGTGTTCTTTGACTCTGCTCACTAAGACTGTTGTTCCTTCCACCATTTCATTGTCAACGCTGGATGAGAATCTAGGTGCTGAATCACATGGAACAAAGCATGGCGACAGTGACGACCCGAAATCAAGTGCCAGCCCGACAGGGTCATATTCTGCCTTAGCAGCCATTCAAAGTCGTCCAGCAATGACTTACTATTCTGCAGCTGGAAGTGGGGTTGCAGAAGTGAAAGTTATACTGAGCGGCTTTGTTTTGCATGGTTACTTAGGCCTGAAGACTTTGGTTGTCAAGACACTAGCTCTCATCTTGAGTGTTGCATCTGGCCTTAGCATAGGAAAAGAAGGTCCCTACGTCCATATTGCTACCTGCGTTGGAAATATCTGTTGTCGAATGTTTTCCAAGTATCACCACAATGATGGTAAAAGGCGCGAGGTTCTGAGTGCAAGTGCTGCCAGCGGCGTTGCTGTTGCCTTTGGTGCCCCTATTGGTGGTGTCTTGTTCAGTTTGGAAGAAGTCAGGTAGGTGATTTATCCCTGCATCATTTTAACAGATGGTGGCGAGCTCACAATCCTAGTTATTACTTCCCGCCGAAGACGCTTTTTAGAACATTTTTCTGCTGCATTGTAAGTTGTATTCTGCCCAAATTTTCCAGTGCTTGTCATTAACGATGGCACGTAGGCTGCAGCACTCTCCTTGAAGTTCCTCAACCCATATGGGACTGGTAAGATCGTCCTATTCGAAGTCAGGTATCTATCGGATTGGGAAATCTTCGAGATGATCCTTTTCGTCCTTCTCGGCGTTCTCGGCGGTGCCGCTGGTGCTCTCTTCATCAAAGCCTCAAGCCTGTGGGCGCGTTCTTTCAGACGGATACCGGTCATCAAGCGTTGGCCGATGCTTGAGGTTATTCTTGTTGCCTTGGTGACCGGTCTCGTCAGCTTTTGGAATCGGTACACGAAGCTGCCAGTGTCCGAGCTGCTTCTCGAACTCGCCAGCCCATGTGACACGACCGACGAGCCGAAGACTGGCCTGTGCCCAGAGAAGGATGAAATTCTAGAAGTGGTGCGCTATCTTTTGGCTGCCTTTATCATAAAGAGCATATTGACAACGGTTACGTTCGGCATCAAGCTTCCGGCAGGTATCTATGTTCCGTCAATGGTCGTTGGTGGTCTTATGGGCCGGATAGTAGGACATCTTGCTCAATACGTCGTTGTCAACCATCCCAATTTCTTCCTTTGGGGAGAGTGCTCGGCGTCTCCTGGAATGGAATCTTGTGTGACGCCAGGAGTTTACGCCATGGTTGCTGCGGGTGCAACCATGTGCGGTGTGACGCGATTGTCAGTGACCCTGGCCATCATCCTGTTCGAGCTCACCGGAAGTCTGAACCATGTGCTTCCCTTCTCGCTGGCTGTCCTCTGTGCCAAATGGACAGCTGATGCGATCGAGCCTCGCAGCATCTATGTAAGCACAAGTCCTAGTGGTGCATTTGGACTTAGACTAATCTCAGCTAGGATTTATTGACGGACATGAACTCGTATCCATTCCTCGATAACAAGATACAACCTCTGAGTGATGCGCAATTAGGCGACATCGTCCCACCCGTGCGAAAGCACCGTGTTATCGACATTACTAGCTCACCATTGGTGCCTGCCAGAGAACTGCGTGACAAGCTGGACCGCCTGTTAATGGCTGGTGAGCTCGATAGCGGTTTACCGATACTGTGCAACAACATCCTGGTTGGGTTGATACCCGCCCCTGATCTGGAATTCGCTCTGGACAAACTGAAAGACGAGGAAAATGCACTGTGTGTCATGTCGATGGATACGCCTTGGGCGGGAATCGACAGTGAGGACGAGTCTGCTGTCGCAGACTTCACGCCTTATATTGATCCAGTATGATGCTCTCCGTGTCCTGCTTCACACTGGTTGCATTACTGTTGAGCGATGCTGACGTATGCGGATAGGCTCCCGTTGCCCTCGACATCCACTCACCGATTGACTTGGTCTACCAGTGCTTCGTTAAGCTGGGCTTGCGATACATCTGTGTGCTCCGCGACGGACAATACGCGGGCCTTGTACACAAGAAATCCTTCGTCAAATTTATGAAGGAGAACGAGCACCACTGAAGCTTTTCTTGCAACCAGAAAAGTGTATATGATTTGAGAGTTGCACATGACGACTGCATCTTTCTGATCGCTTACACGATAGACATACGCATGACTTTTTGGCGTCTGGCGTTCGATTCCAGGCGACTTGGTTCTCGACATTTGGATTGGGTCCAAACACTCCAACCTTCTCGGACATAGTTCCTTCCATCATGCCATTTTTCACCATGTATTTAAGTTACTTTTTTTTTGTTTATGATGTACTCTAAAGGATCTATATGATGAATTCAGGATTGAGTACATAGAACTGATCGGCTCAGTTCGGACGGGATTGGGTATCGAGGACCGAGTGTTATGAGCGTCCATGTTTTCCATTCATATCAATTGTCTAGCATAGCATAGCATAGCGTAGAATGTGCATGGTTAAGGATGATGCGATTGGGCCATCAATTGGTTGGAATATTGTTAATTCAGTCCCTGCATCTTCGATTCCAGCGCAGACTACTGCGCTTTCTACTGGATCTTGTCCAAATCGCAGAATTATGGTCCGGACCTTGATGGAACAGGAGTTCCCATCTTGAAATCTGTTAAATGTCAGTCAAGCACGGAGACTGCGGAAACAGCCTCGGTTGACGACTGAAGATCGCGAGTTCCCATGACACGTCCTGAACCCGACGGGAGAGTCCATGGACACAGGATGAAGCCCCTTGAGCCATCTGAACTCCATCCCCATGAGGGTTTCACGACCGTCTAGTATGGGGACGCTCAAGGCCACGCAGGCGCGGACGAAACCTCTGCTTCCGGGATACACCCTGTCCATCGAAAAAATAAAAGAGACGAGTCCTAAGACATCCTCTCATACCCAACAATCTGGATAGCGACATCCCCATCCTCCTTCCACTCCGGAGAGACCCTCTCCCCCACCCACTCCGTGACCTCCTCCGACGAGGCCTCCCTCCACCCGTTCTCCGGGGTGAGATCATCGACGGGGAAGAACGTGTCGCACTCGAACGTCGTCTCATCCTCCGCGACCCCCTTCCGTCTCACTTTCGTCATGACGATCCTCAATTTCCGACTAGAAGCAGCACCCGTAGTAGTAGTAGCATCGGGAGACGAGAGCTGCAGCGCAGCAGCGTATATCTCCGCCCCTCCAATGACAAACACCTTCCCCAGCTTCCCCCTGGCATCGAAATCCCGGCACAGCGTGTCCAGCGCGTCCTCGAAGCTCCTGCACACGATCGCGTCTGTGACTGGTTCCTGTTCCTCCTCCTGAACCTCCTCTACCCTCTTCGTCTCTCCAGCTGCTGCGGCAGCCATCTTCCGCCTCTTCTCCCTCTGCGCCTCCAACTCCGCCACGACCCCGCTCCGCACGACCCCCGTCGCGTCCCGGCTCACCACGACGTTGATCCGCTCCCGTAGCGGCCGCAGGTGCCGCGGGAGCGAGTCGTACGTCCGCCGCCCCATGATGATCGCGTTGGTCGTGCCCGCGCGCGGCGGGCGCGTCGTCACGCGCGCGAAGAAGCTCATGTCGGATTTGATCCGCGGCCAGGGGAGGGTGCCGGCATGGCCGATGCCGAGTCGCGTGGTGGTGCTGGTGCTGGTGCGGACGGGGGTTGTGGCGACGATGAGGGTGAGGGTGAGGGGGTGGGTTGGTGTCGGTGGTGGCATTGTTGCGGTTGTGGTTGTGCGGGTGGATGGGAATGATGGTGGTGGTTGAGTTGTGTGTTCGTTGGTTGTTGGATGGTGTATGGAGAAGGGAGAAAGAACGGTCATTTTTTTTTAATTTTTAGTTAACTTTGGTGTAGTCAAGGCAGGTCAATGCCTTGTTGTTTTTGTCCTTGTCGAGGATTGTGGGGGGTGGGAGGTGAAGTGAAGTTGTTATGCGGAGAGAGAAGCTCTGCAATGGGAGCTGCAGAAAGTTTATCGTGAAGTATCGGAGTCCAAATATGCGGGAGCTCGAAAACCCGCTTTTTCAAATCCAGTTTTCGAATTACTATTATTGTAAGATATTCAAATGAAATGTTGAACTGATCGTGCAATATTCATTTAATTGGGTATCTTGATACTATCATGTATGTCGCAGCGAGAGGGCCCAGACGTATCCTGTACCCCGCGTCGAGAATAGATACCCCTCTACATATAATACGAACCCCTTGAAACGCCAACAAAACACCCAAAACGCCTCTTAGACAAGCTGATTTGTCCCAACACAAGCTCAAAATCCTAGAAAACCCAGCCCTCGATGCAGACAGTACCGCTAGATCATTTCGCAGTACTATGTAACCTTGAGCAACCCGCCCTCCTCGACCGCTTTCTTCACGGCCAGCGCGTCCCTCTCCAGCTCCTCCCTCCTCTTCACGTCTCGTTCGTCCTCGCCCAGCGTGTTCAGCTTGCCGAAGAGCCAGGTTTCTTTCATCGTGCGCGTCAGGGAGAGGATGTCTTCCGCGGCGCGGATCTAGAAGATGACGAACACGGGTGTTAGTTAAGTGCGCGATAGAGGATGAAAGGTTCAGAGCGGAGTTTGCCGGGGTAATAGGGAAATGCAAAAACGAAACGTAACTAACCAAGGCAGTGGACTCGACGTCTAGCTGGTACGTCTCGACGGCGGTGGAGGTGTGGCTTGTGTTTTCGACCTGGATGGAGAGATAAATGGACGGGCGAGTTGTGTCAGTGTGCATAGCCTTGAAGTTCTATTTTTTTTCTCATTATATAGCAGGAGAATGCTCAAGATAAATCGTGGATTTTAAAGAAACAAATCGTACCGTGGCCGTCGCCATGATGTTCTCGAACCGCTGCAGCAGCTGCGAGATGTTGGCGTTGATGCGGTCTGTCGCTGTTAGCGATGTCGCGGTGTCCCCTCCGTTTTTCTCTGGAAGCACTCACTATGTAAAGATCTGACCGTGGGCTGGGAATCCATTTTCAAGGGGTCGAAGGGCTATGCGATCTTGGAGAGATATTATCTCGGATTCTCGCGGTCGTAAGCCAGGGACCGCGGAGATGTGGGCGGAAATGAAGGCGGTGAGGGGGGAGTTACTCTGGTCAAGTAAGAGTAAGACGGAGGAACTCAGGAGTCCGGTCGCGAAGCTTTTTAGGGCTTCGGAGAGATCACCCGTGCTCATATAGCCTCATCAGGATGCCGACACTCCCAGCGAGCACGCTGACGCTGCGGGGAGGGTGAGAATTAGAGAACATATGAAGTAAAATTGACGTTCTGACAACTTCCTCTTTAACCTAGATGCTAAATTATCGATACAAACGCTACTACTTTAGCCTATCCAACACAATGTGGTCAAATGAATATTTCTTAACCTGGTGTCAGCCGAATATTACCACTATACCCTAGTGGTATACCAAGAGACCTATCAGCCTATTCAGCACACGCCGATCCAGGCATCTCGAAGGTTATAATCCCTGCAATAAAGGGATCATACTGTCTATACCCGAAACACCTATTTTCCTTTGTTATTTCACGAAAATGTCTCGGGATCATTAAACAAAGAAGTATTCGGAAGGTCTTAACCCCTAAGTCCATAAATAGTGGTCAGATAGTTAGGTAGATTGGAATGATCAGAGCTTTCATCATCGTATCTTCGGATTACTAGGTTCGCGCAGTCCGACACCTGGCTACTAAGCAACAACAAATCACGCCCCCTGCGCTTAGAGAAGCCTAGTAGTTATTTCCATATTCGCCGTGGAAAATTGGTAGCAGTAGGAACCAGATCCGCCGCTGCGATTGGAGGACTACGCAGTGTTAATCGACTGTTCCATCGAAGTATATAGGGAAGAATACGCCTGTATGGGACTCACTCCATTGCTATCATTTCCAGACTCTTCGGTGGATTGGTTCGGATAAACTGTCAGTGACTTGGAAAGGGATCTACGATAGATCTCATTGTCTTCCAGTGTCACAAGCATACCTAGTCAGAGTCCCCGCCAAAGCCAGAAGACTGGGAGCAATGTTAGCTACCATTGAGTATATCTCTGACCTCCGAAAGGCATTATTAGCTGTCTTTGTCATTGTCCCGGGGTGAAGACTACTCGAAAGAGATATCAGCATGGATAAATAGCATCGTATAGGAAGCACTTATGCAGTACACTGTTGTTGTCGCTTCCGCCAGAGCCACCGGGACACCGGGGCTCTGGAGAGAAGTCAGTGTGCTTGTCTAGCTGATATCCATAACAAATTGAACGTTTATACTCGCTATTGTTGTTGTCACACGGTTGTAGGACATTGTTTATACGGAACAATTGCTCAATCAGGAATCAATTCGAATCAGATTAACTGAACCTGGATTTCAAAGGACAAATGCTGACATGCTATTGGCTCTAAATACAGGAAAAGAAAAGGGGCTGAGGCCTATCCGGGGTCTGCCGTCTTGCCGACTCAATTAAGAGGATTCTAGCAGCTCGTGAAGCGGGGGCATCACGCCAGACCGGAACCTCTCACGAACCGTGGAGTTGATAGATCATAGCGGCACGATCGAAGATCTCCAGACAAGCCTCAGCAGTAGATAGTGGCGCATGTGGTTGCGTCGATCGAAGCAATCACGATGGAATTGGCTAGAGAGGGTCTCCCCGCAACAGATCAGCTGGCGTCGGGGCCGTATTCTGGCCAATCAAGTGGGCCAACCCCCACCGTCTCCATCCCTAATTTGACCCGAACAGCCACCGAACCCACAGCCACTAAACCAGAGTATTGGTTCTCTTTTGCTCTAGTGTGATATTGACCTTGGATAGTAATATTATTGCATGCGCAGAATGAGCAGGTGGTTGGACAGGTTGGTGGCGACCTGGCTCCGAAAGCTGAATGAAGTATCCAATAGTGATCACATCTCAACAAGCCACCTTTCAGCTGTCGCCAACGGTCCGCTTGGGTATTCCGTGCAATAGATATGTAACCGCCTAAGGAGCACCACTAGAAACAAGAGGAAGCTCCGAAGCTCGGTAATTGCGTAATTGAACAGCATGCTTGGGGGAGCTCGTCCGTCTCCTCAGCCTCGGGGGCGAGGCTTTGCAGGTAATGCAGCGCACGATATCACTTGACATATTTCGCCTAGACATTGGTGTTAGCTGGAGCAAGGCAATGTAGGGAGTTCACGCCATACCATAAACCGTTTGTGGAAGTCTGACCGCAGCAAGTCCTGTTGTCCGTCAGTCTCCGATGCTACAGGTCGAAGTCAGGGTTGACCTTACGTTGACAAACTGCTTCTCCTTCTTCTCTTCCGTGCCGCGAGCTTGGTTCTTGAATACCACATCATCATCCCATCGTCGTTTGATGTTGAAGGCCTCAGGATTCAGCAACGGATTGCCCCTGGCAATCTCGTACTCCCGCTTCTCCTGTTCCTTCGCAGCCCTTTCACGTTCCTGTAGACGGCATCAGTAGCCGGTCGTACGAAGAAGCAAAATACTCCAAACTGACCTCTTTCTCTTTCTGTTCCATCCTTTCCCTCTTTATCTTCTCAAGTTCCCTCATGAGCTCGGCGGCCTCATCCTCTTCATCGTCGCTAAGACGCTGTCAGCCCCGTTCGCACCTTCGGAAGGATATTAAAGCTCACCTATCCTCCTCACTGCTCTCGCTCAGCGAGCCGACGGAATCTGCATCTATATCTCGTGTTTCCTCTAATATTCGCCGCCGTTTGGCTTCCGGATCCTCTTCTTCTTCTTTCGGTTCACCGCCACCCAGACCCCCTTCCAGCAGGCGCTTAGGAGGCGGAGGTTTGGCGGCCACAGATTCCTCTTGCTTAATACCATTCTTCTTTGCGAAATGCGCGGCTTCTGCCTGCAAGAGCTCGGCCCGGAGGTCACGGGCTTGAGTCTCGGCTTCGGTGCCTTGGCCGGGTTGCCTGGCAAGAGTGTCAGATACTAACAACCCACAAGACGTAGAAATTCCTATACATACCGGACCTTCAAATGCATATGTGCAGGAAGCAGCCTCTGGTGATAGGCTGGCCCCCGTAGAGGCTCCTTTCCCCGAGCCTACCGCCATGTAAGTCACTTGGTCCAACTGAGGCGTGTAAGGATTGCAACATACCGGGTCAAATGTAGGCCTGTGAGCTGTTTAGTGTTAGAAAAGAGCTCTAGAGATTAGAAATAGGCTGGAGGGGCATACCTGTTGTCATCTTGAAGCACTGCCTGGATGAAAGAGTATCCTAGGTGCTGTGCTGTGTCTGCTTGCGGGTTTGCTATCACTACTCTCCCTGTGAGCCAGGCCCAGGCGTGGGAGCAGACGCGCCTTCACCGCCTTCTGGTAATTGGTTCGGAGCGATCCTTTCTGCTGTCCCTCCGCCACTCTGAAAAGCAAGTTTTTCCGATCGGAAGAACTCTGTTCCTCGCCCGCCGCGACAACCTTTCTCCGAGCCAATAGAATGACGTCTTCGCCAAATATTCAGTCTGCAAATGGGCCTGCGTTGTTGCGCCCGCTGGGGCCAGCAGCACAAGCTTCCCCTCCGCGCGAGCCCTCTCGAAGGATGTCCAAAGAAGCACCGCTCTCGGCTGCAGAGCGCGACTTCATCCTCGAGGCTCTGCAGCAAGGTGTGCGCCTGGACGGACGTGCGCTCGACGAGCTCCGTCCGTTAAGCATCTCCTTTGGGGATGAGTATGGGCACGTGAAGGTCCAGCTCGGTAAGACCCAGTGAGTTCACTTATCCCTATGAGAAATCTACCCCGGACTGGGCCATTGCTCATTGTTGCGATCTTCCAGTGTCGTTGTCCGCATTTCTGCTGAGACGGCCAAGCCCCGCGATGACCGTCCCTGCGATGGCATCTTTACTATCGCCCTCGAACTGACTGCGATGGGCTCTCCTGCTTGGGAAAATGGACGGTATGTCGAATTGCGCATGATCTGCCATTGCGAAATGCAAGCTGACGGACTCAATTGCAGTCAGGTCGACCTTGAACCTTACGTCACTCGCATCCTCGACAAGGTCATCCGTCGCTCGAATGCGCTTGACACCGAATCGCTCTGCATCGTGAGGGGAGTCAGCTGCTGGAGCATTCGTGCGGACGTCCATGTGCTCGACTACGACGGCAATCTCATCGACTCTGCCTGCATCGGTATCATGGCAGGTCTTCAGCACTTCCGGCGCCCAGACGCCGTGGTCAAGGACGGGCAGGTTACTGTCTACGGTCTCGATGAGCGCGTCCCGGTTCCGCTCCACATCACCCACAAGCCAATCGCAATCACCTTCCACACCTTCAACGAAGGGAAGCTGTTCGTGCTAGATGCGAACAGGAAGGAAGAGCAGGCCGCAGAGGGAGACATTGTGATCGCTCTTAACAACGCTGGAACCGTCTGCCATTTCTCCAAGGTCTCAGGACACCCTGTCAGTGCCATGGAGCTTGTGTCCAAGTCGACTGTCGCCCTAGACAAGGTCAAGGAGATCAACAGCATAATCGACAAGGCCCTGGAGGCTGACCTGGCCAAGCGGGCTAAGAGCGGCCTTGGAGTCGAGTCGAGTGCGCAGAATGACAGATGATATGTCGCTTCACGATGGCCACGTGCATGGATACCAGGTGCTCTACAAATGTAACATAGATTTACATGGGAATTGGGATAGCGGTTCTTAGCCGTAGAGATCCATGATGTGACGACTTGCGACATCGCCTTGGTTGGTCGCTGGTGTGGCCAGCACCAGATACTCGCCTCTAGGCCGTTTCAATATGGTCCTGTACGAAGTATACAGTACTCCATATAATACGACTTGTGTGGGGGCGATGTATGGAGTAAAGAAGAGATTATTACGAGGTCCTTTCGGTAAAAAATGCCCAGGTGCCAAGAGCTCGCTGTAACGCCCGCTCTGCTCGGCGCTGGGCCAGCCGGGAGAAACAGCTCGCGGGCATCGTCGCGCCGGGTGGACTGGCTGTGCCTCAGGCTCCTCCCCGAGTCCCCGGCCTGCCTCAGGATGTCGCTAAATATAAAGAAAAATTACCCATTACGTGGCCGTTACGCGGCGACGCTGCGACAGAGGCTGCGACAGCGGCAGAGTGGCGTCTCGGGGCCCGTATCGCGGCGGTGTCTCGTGCCTGGCGCCCCGTGCGGGATTGGTGTGCAGCACCAACCCGCTGCCCCGTCCTGCCAGCTCGCCGAACTCCCTCTCTGGAGTCCGCCTGGCAGTAATTATTATCCCTCCGCTGACGCCCTCTCTCCCTCGTTTCGCTCCGAGTCGTTCTTTTACGCGCCTCGTTTCTCTTTCAATGCCTCTCGGGCTCCCCCTCGACTGCAGCTCCAGGCAAGTCAGGGTGTCCGCCCGCCCGCAACATCATGGCCAGCGGTAGGCCTCCAGGAAGCCATCCGTCCGCTGGCCGCGATGACGATCTGCTACAGATGGAGGAGACGACGCCCGTGTACGGTAGCGGCCAGCGGCCGCCGGTGAGCGACGAGCACCTGCTGCAGCGGTACAACATCGACGATTCCGACCAGCCCAACCCGAGACAGTCCGTTTCGTACGATGACTTCGTCGGAGGAAGACGGCCGCCAGCGCCGGAAGCTCATGCTGGCGCAGCGCATCCTGCTCCCCGGCAGGTGAATCATCCATATGGCGGAGCGGCCGCAACCAGAACCTACTCCCAGACCTCCGGCCTGGACAACTACCAACGGTATTCCGACGTGGACGACTTTGACGATGACCACGGTTACTACAACCTGGATACGGAGGACGAGCACATTCCTTCGGGGTCCCCGGTTAGGAAACCAAGTCAAAGGAACAGCATCATGGCTCTGGGCGGAGGGATCGTGGGACGGGCAAAGAACATGCTTGGGATGGCTCCGCAGTACTCGGAGATGGACCTCCCACTGACTGAAGCGGGTGCCAGGAATGCAAGGATGGATAGCGACGAGGCGCCTACGCCCAAGGAGAAGAAGAGAAGCTTCAAGTTTGGCTTTGGACGGAAGAAGGTGGACCCATCAACTCTTGGACCGCGGATTATCATGCTCAACAACCCGCCAGCGAATGCGGCCCAGAAGTACGTGGATAACCATGTCTCGACAGCCAAGTACAACATCTTCACATTCATACCGAAGTTCCTCTTTGAGCAGTTCTCGAAATATGCCAACCTTTTCTTCTTGTTCACCGCCATCCTTCAGCAGATTCCCAATATCTCCCCGACAAACCGATATACCACTATCGGTCCCCTGATGGTTGTGCTTTTTGTCTCGGCAATCAAGGAATTGGTCGAGGACTACAAACGGAAGATGTCAGACAGGTCGCTCAATATGTCCAAGACCAGGGTTTTGAGGGGTTCGACCTTCCAGGAGGCGAGATGGATAGACGTCGCCGTTGGGGACATTGTCCGTGTTGAATCGGAAGAGCCCTTTCCGGCAGACTTGGTTTTACTTGCCAGTTCGGAACCAGAGGGTTTGTGCTATATCGAGACTGCTAATCTGGATGGTGAGACGAACCTCAAGGTCAAGCAGGCAATCCCCGAAACGGCACACCTCGTCAATCCCAGTGATCTTGGTAGGCTGAGCGGGCGGCTCAGGTCGGAACAGCCAAACAGCAGCCTGTACACCTACGAAGCGACATTGACGATGCATGCCGGAGGAGGTGAGAAAGAGCTTCCTTTGGCTCCCGATCAGCTCCTCCTTCGAGGAGCCACCCTCCGTAATACCCCCTGGATCCATGGTGTAGTCGTCTTCACCGGTCATGAGACTAAACTGATGAGGAACGCTACTGCGACGCCCATAAAGAGAACCGCTGTCGAGCGTATGGTCAACATGCAGATCCTGATGCTTGTCAGTATCCTTGTGGCGCTCAGTGTCGTTAGCTCTGTCGGCGACTTAATCGTCCGCCAGACGGCTTCCAAGAAACTTTCTTACCTCGGCTATGGCTCCTACAACGCAGTGAAGCAGTTCATCTCTGATATCTTTACTTACTGGGTCCTGTATTCCAACCTCGTCCCCATATCCCTTTTCGTGACGATAGAAATTGTCAAGTACTTCCAGGCTTTTCTTATCAATTCCGACCTCGACATCTACTACGACAAAACGGACACCCCTGCCACTTGCAGGACATCTTCTCTGGTTGAAGAGCTGGGGCAGATCGAGTACATTTTCTCTGACAAGACAGGGACCTTGACCTGCAACATGATGGAGTTCAAGCAGTGCTCCATTAGCGGTATCCAGTACGCGGAGGAAGTACCGGAAGATCGAAGGGCCACGGTCGAAGATGGCGTTGAGGTCGGCATCCATGACTTCAAGAAGCTCCGGGAGAATTTGAAGTCTCATCCCACTCGAGATGCGATTCATCATTTTCTTACGCTTCTTGCTACCTGCCACACTGTCATTCCGGAGAGATCCAATGACAAGCCAGGCAAGATCAAGTATCAAGCCTCGTCTCCTGACGAAGGCGCATTGGTTGAAGGCGCGGTCACATTGGGCTATCAGTTCACAAATCGGAAGCCCAGGGCGGTCATCATTAGCGTGGACGGACAAGAGTACGAGTACGAGCTGCTGGCAGTTTGCGAATTCAATTCCACTCGAAAAAGAATGTCAACGATCTTTAGATGTCCGGACGGTAAGATCAGAATCTATTGCAAAGGTGCAGATACTGTTATCCTGGAACGCCTCCACCCGGACAATCCGACTGTGGACGCTACGCTCCAGCATCTTGAGGAATATGCCTCTGAAGGTCTGCGGACACTCTGTCTGGCAATGCGGGAGATTTCGGAGGAGGAATTCCAGCAATGGTGGCAGATCTATGACAAGGCCGCTACGACCGTCGGTGGAAATCGTGCGGAGGAACTGGACAAGGCCTCTGAGCTTATCGAGAAAGATTTCTACCTCCTTGGGGCCACTGCAATCGAGGATAGATTACAGGATGGTGTCCCCGACACTATTCACACCTTGCAGACAGCCGGGATTAAGATCTGGGTCTTGACTGGCGACCGACAGGAGACTGCGATCAACATTGGAATGTCATGCAAACTCATCTCGGAGGATATGACTCTGCTGATTGTCAACGAGGAATCCGCTGGTGCAACGAGAGAGAACCTGTCAAAGAAGCTGCAAGCTGTCCAGAATCAGGCTGCTAGTGGTGAACCGGAGCCTATGGCCCTCATCATCGACGGCAAGTCTTTGACATATGCCCTGGAGAGGGACATGGAAAAGCTATTCTTGGACTTGGCTGTTCAGTGCAAGGCTGTCGTTTGCTGGTAAGTCCCGTCATGCACGGTCCTTGTCTCAGCGGTACTGACTGGTCTCTAGCCGTGTTTCACCTCTTCAGAAGGCTCTTGTCGTCAAGCTTGTTAAACGCCATCTGAACTCTCTGCTCCTTGCGATTGGCGATGGGGCAAACGATGTCTCGATGATCCAAGCCGCCCACGTCGGCGTCGGAATTAGCGGCGTGGAGGGTCTCCAGGCTGCCCGGTCCGCTGACGTATCAATCGCTCAATTCCGCTTTCTGCGAAAACTCCTTCTTGTCCATGGGGCTTGGAGTTATCAGCGGATCAGCAAGGTCATCCTGTATTCCTTTTACAAGAACATTGCCCTCTATATGACGCAGTTCTGGGTGAGTGACTTGTCAAAGCTCTCGTCTCCGGTTCCTGCGTCTTTGCTAATATTAATTGTTCAGTATGCCTTCCAAAATGCATTCTCTGGTCAGGTCATTTACGAGTCATGGACCCTCTCCTTTTACAACGTTTTCTTTACTGTGCTTCCCCCGTTTGCTATGGGTATCTTCGACCAGTTCATCTCCGCACGGTTGTTAGATCGGTATCCTCAACTTTACCAGCTCGGCCAAAAGGGTGTGTTCTTTAGAATGCACAGCTTCTGGTCCTGGATTGCAAACGGATTCTACCATTCCCTCCTCACCTACTTTGTCTCGCAGCTTCTCTGGCTCTATGATGGTCCACAAGAAGATGGCAAGGTAGCCGGCCATTGGGTGTGGGGCACCGCACTATACACTTCTGTTTTAGCTACGGTCCTTGGCAAAGCGGCATTGGTCACAAACATATGGACCAAATATACATTCATCGCCATCCCAGGGTCGATGATTATCTGGCTGGCGTTTCTTCCCGCTTATGGATTTGCGGCGCCAGCCATCGGCTTCTCCATGGAATACCACGGAGTTATCCCCGTTCTCTTCACATCCCCGGTCTTCTGGTTGATGACAACCGTCCTGCCGGTTCTTTGTCTCCTCCGCGACTTCGCCTGGAAGTATGCTAAGCGGATGTACTATCCTCAGGCCTACCACCACGTCCAAGAGATCCAGAAGTATAACATCCAGGACTACCGGCCACGGATGGAGCAGTTCCAGAAAGCGATCCGGAAGGTCAGACAGGTGCAGCGTATGCGCAAGCAGCGCGGTTACGCCTTTAGCCAGGCCGATGAAGGTGGACAGATGAGGATTGTTAATGCTTATGATACCACGAGGAGTCGAGGAAGATACGGTGAAATGGCCAGCTCGCTGAGATCGGGCATATGAAGATACCTTCCTTTCTCTTTCCGTCTCTTTGACACTCTTGACTTGAAAAAAAAAAGGAAAGGCAACTGTTGTTCTCCCAGTCGAACGGCGCTTGGTGCTATATTATTATTTATCTCTTGGAGTTAGATTCGAAGCATCCGATTTTTCTTTCCTCTCATGGTGCGATGTTGACGGTTGACTTGTGATGAATTGTTTTTTAATGATTGATCCATGGGTATACAGTGGTTGTGTATGTGTTCGGATCCGTATTGAAGATAAAAAAACAAAGAAAAATCTTGGGGATTGAAATAAGGGGAAGGACAGTCGCTTACCCAAGTCAGTCAAGTCCTCTGGAGAAGAGGGGAGTGGAGGGAACCGAATGACAAGATGTAACGTGGCTTGCGTGTGACTTTATAGCGTGGCTTGACTTCTTTGACTGTTGACCTTTTTTTCTTTGGTCGGCCTGTATCCTTGTCACGCCTTGTTCGCGGAGTTGCCTGTTGCGTTGGTTTTCCTTTGTTTGCTTCGTGATTTTTGCTTTATCTCTTCTGACTCTTTACTTCTTTGACATTGGACTTGGAACTCTTCGCATCCGGGGGCGCTTCTCCTCTCTTTGTCCCCTTTCTTTATCAGCGCAGCGCCTTTCAGCGGAGATGTAACATCCAGTCCAGCGCGTCATATGTGTATGTATGTACGATATACGTAAAAGATAAGTTTGATGCAGTCCCACTTCCACTCTTCTGACCAGCGCTTCCTTTATTTATGCGGCGTCATGTGCTGTAGAGGCTCAAGCTAGCCAGTAAGCTTTGCTGAGTAGATCCCGAGCCTGAGCTGAAGCAGAAAGATGGTAAACTAGGTTAGTGTCCACTCCGTGCTTATTTTTTTTCTTTATCCATTGTTGACTGATAATGATTTAAGAATTACAAGAAATAGGAAGTCACATCCGCCCTGTTCACATGCAGTGTTTATAATATTTGCTCAAGATACTTATACTAAACTGGGGGATGATTATAGTAGTTCTAGATCTCTTCCCCAGCTGTGAAATCCAAAACCTCAAAATTATGCTAAAAAATGACTACAAATGCTCATCTAGGGTCTAGTCTCGCTGTACATGGACACTTGGCTTGAAGCGCTTCGACCTCCTACTGACCAATCGCCGCACTGAGGAAATGAAAGACTCCTGAACGGCACTATTAATAATAATCTTATTATTATTACCGCCGGGCGGCTTCGCCGTCTTGACCCCGAACCGTTGCCCGAGAACGACAAACTGCGCCACGGTCATGGCGTACCTGAAAGCCGCAGGATCCTTATCCGCGAACGCCTTGTCGACCACGCCCTCCGTCCGACTCCAGTCCACGAATCCCAGCTGCGCGACGTTCTCCCTCGTCACCAATTTCCTCAGCACCCGGTGCAACGGTCCGTTCTCGGAGAACCGCACCGGTCCCAGATACGGGTGTTTCACGCGATTATAGATCTCCTCCGTGATGAACGGCTTCATGGCTTCGCGGAGGATGTGTTTCTCGCGGAATGCCTTTTTGACCGGGTCGTACTTCATCTTGAGGCTCGGGGGCAGGCCGTTGGTGTACTCGGTGACGTGGTGGTCCAGGAACGGCGTCCGGCTCTCGACGTGGTACACCATGTCGATGTTGTCGCCGACGTAGCGGAGCAGGATGGTCGGGAAGGTCGTTCGGGTCCAGATGTACTCGGCCGTGTGGAGCGGGTGCCACTTGTTTGCCATCGCGTCGCGGACGCGGCCGTCGAAGCTCTCCGCGATGGCGGTCTCCGGGTTGACGTCGGTGTAGCAGTCTGTCCAGGGGGCGAAGTAGAGCGGCGCGTGGGTGGTAAGAGGAATGGCGACGCTGGAGTGGTTGAGCATGCGTGCAGTCGACGCCGGTGTAGGGGGGAAGCCTTCCCGTCCCGAAGAAAAGTTCATGACCTCCATCTTCGCGAGGGCATCTCTCCAGGCCTCTTTGCGCTCGGAGTCGGCGAAGATGGAGGGAGGCCACGAGTGATCGGGTTCAGCGAGAGCCTCGGCGTTGAAGATGGCGTATCCGCCAAAATGTTCGTCGGATCCCTCCCCTGTATATATGTATACGCGCAGACCCAATTCAGCACAGGTTCTTCCTTTTTCTGGTGAATTTCAGAGGTGACGTACCCGTAAGGACAACTTTCAGTCCTTTCGAATGAACCATTTCGGCCATGGCCAACTTGCCCATGGCATTGACATCCGGGAGGGGCGTTTCGCTATACCAGGTAGCATCCTCGAATCTGGCCGCGATCGCCGCCTCGTCCATATGTACTGGATTGAACTCCACGCCCAGCCATTCTGCCGTGCGCTGCGCGATGTCTTTCTGCAGTCAGCCACCAGATCGATCATAGAGAGAGGGAGGAGGAGGAGGAGGAGGAGGAGGAAGAAGAAGAAGAAGAAAGGACAACATCAAACCCACCTGACTCGTCGGCCCCGCTGTCTTTGTCAAACTGGACGGTGAAACACTTCAACCGCGACAAGTCCCGACTCGCATCGTTTCCCAGCTTCTCTCCACTCTGCTTAATCAGATGAGCAACCATGCCCGCGACCGCCGACGAGTCGAGCCCTCCGCTGAGGTAGACCCCTACGGGGACATCTGCGCGGAGTCGCAGCCGCACGGCTTCGAGCAGGCGTTCCCGAATCCCGGCAATCATCTCTTCTTCAGTTCGTGTCTCCAGGACCCGCTACAGGTTGATCAGTAATGACATAGCACGAGACTCGCTGGTTTCGGGCACGACTTCTCCTGACCTTGTCGGGGTAGTCGAGATCCCAGTACAGCTTGTGTTCCACATCGCCGAAATGTTTGCAGATCAAATAGTAGCCAGGAAGAATCTAGAACACAGTGGTCAATGACGGATATGTCTACTGTTTTGATCGTCTACTTAAGGAACTTGAGTAACTTACCTTGCGAACGCCCTTGAAAAGAGTCCTCGAATCGAACCGCCAGCCATTATCCCGGAGAGTCTGAACGCACCACTCCGGCTGCCACCCGAACGCCAGAAACGACTTCATCTCCGTCGCGACCAGGAGGCGACCGTCGAGGAACGTATAGTAGAGTGACTTGATGCCGTACCGGTCCCGGGCGGCAAAGAAGAGCTGGCGCCTCGCGTCCCAGAGGACTAGAGCAAACTCCCCCCTCAGGTGGGAAAGGAATGACAGTCCATAATGCTGGTACAGCGCGAGAACGATCTCGCAGTCGCTGTGGCCCTTGAAGTCGTACTCCTGGGCCAGCTCGGCGCGGTAGCGTTCATGGTCGTAGAGCTCCCCGTTCACGATCGCATGGACGTCGTTCTTGGTATCATGGAATGGTTGGTTACCGTCCGGGCTGAGATCGATTATTGAGAGTCGGACGTGGCCGAGACCTTTGATTTTTTTTTCCCTCCAGGTTAGTTCCCCAAGTCTGCAAATAGATGCGCATTTAAGGTAAGCCATGGAAACTTTACCCACGCGGCGGTCCGGGCTGATCCATTGGCCGCGAGCATCCGGACCGCGATGTTTGACGATTTCCAAACTGTTGTCAATCTCTTCCTCAAGGGTAGCTGCGCCAGTAGTCGCTGGCTCATCTGGCCGCTGCAAAGCAAGGACGGCGGTGAGTCCACACATGGAGAAGTCTCTTTTGAACTCAGTTCAAACTCTTGGTATATGTCGGGTCCTAGGGGGGTGGAGGGTAGAGCCTGAGAGGCTTTGGGAGAACAAACGTCTCATATAATAATATATCTGCCTACGTTTACCTGAGCTACAGTGAGAGGGGCTAGAATTAACTATTACCTAACAGTTGTTCCTAAAGACAAGTATCACTCCCCTGTGGGTAGGATTCAGGACATGCATAAGGTTGTAGTTGCTAAAAGGACTGAGCAGCCTTTCTAAGGGTACGGTACCCCGCACACCCTTGTGAATGTTACTCCACAGTTCTGCAGCACAGCACGGTTAATCGGCAATTGGGTAGAGATATATATATATATAGCTAGATGCGGACACACCTGGATTCTACATATGAATGGGAGATTGAACGTTAGGTAAATTGGGGGCCAAAAAGCCGACTTCCGGGTTTATGCAGACGGCAGAGCCGCACAATATGTGACTGCACCCGGCGTATGTAGACCCTCAATGATTGTATTCTTACTAGCTCGCTAGACATAGATGCCCAGCGACGAATTGTTCTCAGTTTTGTCGAGTTAAAACGCTCAAGCTATCGCAATACAAAGGGAGGTAGTGGTAGTAGTAGTAGTTAATAGTGATCACTTTGTCAAGATGACCAATATTCCCCTCCCAGTCATACACCGAGTCTAAGCACATGTACAGTACATAATGTATGTAATGGCACTACCTGCCTATGCAGGTCACTAGTCCATTCGCATAATATGGCATCATTTATTCACGAAACTCAGTGACGTGGTATGACCGATTGCTACTGCATAAGTTACTGTACCTGTAAGACGACTATATGATTGGAACGAAGGGCTCTCGAAGAAGATAGGTGTATGACCTATCTACCTGCCTACCTAGCTAAGTCCTTACTTAGCTACAGTACATACATAGGTAGCTACCAAACCTTCCCTATCTATCCACTACTAACTGCAAGGCTATATATATACTACCTACCTATACTAGGTGCAAGTTAAAATCCTATATTTTCTGTCTTCTAGCCAGTCGCATGACATTATACACCAACCAAGCCAACTACTATACCCCACCTTCCGGAATTCCGCGGGGAATGGAGGGCAAACAAACGGCGGGGCGGCATCCAACGTTGGACAAGTATGCGGGGTGAAAATAGTAATGATCATGAAATGTGCATACATACTATAGCAATAATAGCATAAGGTTGCACAATAGGTACACAGCGGAGTGCACTTTTAACTCCCTCGGTCAGGTGACTGACTGGGCAAGCCAACAGTTGAATTACTACTGGTTTGCATTGGAAGAGGTCCGTTGTGCGAATCCTTTTCGACCACCTCATCGACCACCTCATTCATTTCTGAAACAGGGGGGGGGGGGGGGGGAGGGATGAGTCCCAGGGACTATTATCATTATAGACACTGGCATAGGCATTAGTTAAAATTGAGAAGTCTGAGCCGCTCAAGAAGCTTACGGATTTAAGTAGCTCAGCATAGTCCCCACAACCACTAACAACAACAAAGGCACATACATACAGAAGTACTGTACTGTACAATCCTGGCATCATTGCTGATGGAGAATGACCAGGATTGAATCGGAAAGAAACATACGGATTCCTAATTGTGGATAGAACATCACCGAGCATGGTAAATAGGGCAGCGCCACTCAAACCCTAAGAAACAGAAAAAAAGTGATTCCGAAGTGAGGCTTTCCCTTGGAGACATCTTTACTCTTTTATATCTCCAGGTATATATATATATATGTATGTATGTATGTATTTAAGTAGTTATTTACCTATCTACCTAGGTACGTACTTACCTAACACGCCCTACTTTCTTTCTGACCTGTTCTGTCCGTGCCCGTGTCCACGGCACAATTGATTTCGGGATATGAGATGGTTTAAAACCTGGGTGCAAGCACAGGTAAAATCCAACCAGATTTAAGATAAGAATAACCATAGCCAATGGCATGTCATGTCGTGCATTCGTGATTTATATCGTGTATCTGTATTCTATGCATATACGCATTTATATCTATCATGTAACATCATATTACTGTACATACAACATAATAATACATATACAGCATAATATCATATACATAGTCCTCCTCCTGTCAGAGTAGATGGAATCTCCATCTACCGCGAACACCGCTCCTCCGGCGGCCTCCAGCCCACCCCCAGCCCCTCCATGACCAGCCGCTCCCGCTCCTCCCACGTCTCCCCGCCGCGCTCCAGGTCGACCAGCTGCCCGCCGCCGGTGCGCTCGTGCACCCCGCTCGAGTCGAACTTCCACCCGTGCGCCTTCTTCGCCCACCGCCGCAGGTCGCGCTGGAAGGTGAGATCGCCGGACCAGCCGAGAACGGCGCACCCGACGGTGCGCCAGGGGGAGATGATGATGTCGACGCGGCGGTGCGGGTTCGGGTTGCGCTTGCGGCGGAGGCGGAGGCGCTCCTCTTCTGTCAGTTCTTCCCCAGCCTCGGCCTCATTTTCGGGAGGGGGAACAGGATCGTCGAAATGCGGATCCTGCCACACGACGAGCGCCTTGTCCAGTGTGTCAAAGTGCGACCGGTGGTCGTCCTCGTCGCCGCCAAACGGCACGGGCTGCTGGTCGCGGTTGGAAGTCGTCATGTGTAGCGCCAGCGTGTGTGTCACCCACCCTTCCTCTTCGAGACTGCGGACGATGTCGACGACCAGGTTCTTCGTCACGGCCTCGTCGCGATGGCTCAGGACGAGGTCCACGTCGCCGCTGATCTCCTTTCCGCGGCGGTACCCGCCCACGATGACGCACTCGATCCCTCGACTGTCGTAGTCCGAGCCCGGACGAACGAGCTGCGCGTGCCGTTTGACTGTGCTCGCGACGCGTTCGGTCTCCGCACGGGGGATGCCCTGCTGAAACTCGTCGTAGTATTTCAGCCCGATCTGTTGTACCCGGGAAAGGCTGTTCCAGCCGTGCTCGATGATGTCGTCCAGGTCGCGCCACCCTCGGGCGTAGTAGAACTCGCGTGCGGTTTTGGCACCCACGCCCCAGATGTTGTAGAACTCGTTCAGTGTTCGGAGAGTGGGATCCTTGTCCAGTGCCTCCGCGGCGCTCAAGGTGCCGTTGGGACTGTCCCTGAATTCCGCGAAGAGGTTCGCGATCTTCATGTCGCAGCCGGGCAGGCGCAGGACCTCCATGGGCGTCCGGAATTCGTACGGATACGCCGCGATCGCTGCGATGGAGGTGCTGTAGGCGCGGACCCCGACCTCGTCCAGCGTGAGCTCTCTCGCTCTTCGGATCTTCTGGAGCTGGGCGATGAATCGCTCGTTGGGCGGGTGGAGCGGAGCGGAGCGCATGCAGGCGTACATGACGTTGTCCTTGACCCAGTCCGGGGCCGGAGGCAGTGGGATGGCCTCATCGTGCTCGGACGTCGTCTGTCGATACAGTTTTGGCGGATGGCCGTGGGCACCGCCTGGTGGTTCTTTCGGTCGACGGGATGCGAATCTCGAGGTTGCGACTGCGGATCCAGGAGGCGGCTGCGACGCCGCATCTTCCCTCGCGCGCTCGAGTATGCTTTTTGCAGTCTGGCTTTGTTTGGCAGAGCTTTGTACATTTTGGGGACGAGGAACCACCCGAGCATGGTAGATGACGTAGGGATCGAGGGGCACCAATTCCCCCGTTTCCAGGCACTTGTCCAGCCATTCCAACTTGACGACCTTGATCAGACTCTCTTGCTCTTTCGAGAATGAAGATGAATCCGTCGTCGCTGACGACGCCACGGAGCCCGCACTCGGAGACCGTGACTTGCTCCTCACATGTTTCCGCGGATCGTGACGGGTTCTCTCCCCGTCTACCTCGCTCTCTGACTCCGTGCTCAGCTCCGCCTCCGCCTCACGCTCCTTAACTACCTCAGGCGTAGTCCGTTGCCGTTCCTCAGAAAGACGCCTGCGCTTCACAGGCGGCCCCGGTCCCTGCTCCGGTCCCGTCGTAGTAGTCGTCATTAAAGGCACCTCCTCCGTCCACAGGCCTCGGGACCTCAACTCGAGCGCCGCGCGTTTCTTCTGCGCAACCTTCCCCAGCACGAGTCGCGCCTCCGAGACGTCGTACGTCAGGGGCGCGCCGCGCTCCGCGAGCTCCTCTTCCACGCCATGCAGTTCCTCGAGCGTGAGGTGCGTGGGGAGGACGAAGACAGGTGGGAAGGTCGCGAAACTGGGGCCGGCGCCGGGAGCTCTCTGCGCTGCGAGGACGTCGGGGGTTCCTTCGCGGGAGGAAGTAGAGGAAGTGGGGGGTGTCGAAGACGTAGAAGATGTGGATGATGTCATGGGTATTTATATATGATGATTCCGAATATCTCCAATATGAAACTCAGGACCCGGAGGGAGAGGGTATGGAATTAAATAAAAAAAATCAAATAAGACGCTAAATAATCCAAAAGACCGCCATGCAAAACCAGTAGAATCAACGAATTAATCAATCAATTCATGAAACTCATTTCAAACATAGAACCAAAGCCCAGACGCTCAATTGCTGGCGTAGAAGTTCCGTTCTCAGAATCAGAATCGCAGAGTGGAGGAAACCAGGACCCAGGGTGTCGTCGCCCACGGGCATCGTGTTCGAGGCGTCGTGCACACACATACACACGCAATGAATATTTAAGTGCTTTGATAATATATAAACGAAGTATGGCTCCTCCTGAACAAATGAATGCATGCACACAGTCGCCCGGATCGAGGGGCTGCGATGCGATGCGAGGCAATGCAATGCGCGTCGGCGCGGGGCGCGTCAGTTGGGTCTGATGGCGAGGCGAGGGTTCGCTAGACGACGTCATGTCATCTGACCCCGCACTCTCCCCACTCAGAGGTCCAGATCAAGTATACCAATATAAAGCAAATCCTACAGAAACGTGAGAATTATTTACTAGTCTATGGAGTGACGGGAGAAGGAGAAAAGAAGAGAGAAAAAAATCCACGTCTGTCAAAGTGGATAATGTGGTGGGAAGGGGGCGTTTTTTTAAAACATCACCGCACTGAACCCGCATGTATATACAACCGTTAAAAACCATGCTACAACTCTCTTGGGGCTGTTTACAAAACTATTTCTTTCCTTTCTCTTTTTATTTTCCCTACCACAGCGCCCTCTATATTCAAGCGAAAAAAAAGAGAGGTTCTAATAAATGCCGCTCGAGCACGAAATACTTACCATTCTAGATTCTCCAGCGAAATATTTACGCCTTGGAAAAAGGCCTTCGATAGCTTCGCTCTAATATATAGTTCTAGCTGTAAATTGGTAAGAAATGCAGGAATTACTCCTCTATCACATGCCCCTCCTTTCCGGTAACCTCACACGTTTATCCTCAGAGTATCAGGTTATTGTCCTGATCATCCTTGGTCGGCTTGACACCATCCTGTGCTACACCGCCCTTGTCGGCAACTCCAGCCTCAGCACCCTGTACCACACTCCTGTCTCCTTCTTGTTGAACAACGGTAGTGGTACCCCTCTCAACCGCATCGTAGACATCATCCGCGTCTCCATCGCGGTATCTTCCTTCTTCATCATCCAGGACTCTGTCGCTGCTACGGCCATGCCTCTTCTCCACCCATCTCCTCCACGGCCGGTACAGGAACACACTCAGTATACCAAAGACGATAAACAACCCGCAGATCGACCCGCCAATGACATCGTAGTACTCGCCCGCCGTCTCCACGCCGTCCCAGAACTTGCCCTTTGGCTCCGCCGCGTTGAGGATCAGCGTGAGCAGCTGCAGGACGCCGATCACGATGGCCACGATGACGGTCAGGGTGGTCAAGACGATGGAGTAGTACAGGAATGCGACGGGATCGCGCGGGTTGCGCGACGGTCGGGAGCGAGGCGGTTCAGATGCGGGAATGTCGCTGGTCGTCAATACGCTGCTGCTGTCGGCTTTGGGGAGGAAGTGTGCGGCGGGTTGGATGTAGAGGGAGAGCATGAGGGCGCCGTCGAGGGTGTCGATGAGGCACATCCCGGCTAGGACTTACTGTTAACAGGAAAGAGAAAAAGGAATCTGAAAGGGTACATTGACCCACCGGTAAAAAGAGCAGGGAAGATCAGAATCACCCAAAAGCTGGTGCCACGAGCGGCCTGGATAGAGGATATTCCGAGGAGAGCAATCTCAGAGGACGTATCAAAACCCAGGCCAAACAGAACTCCGAGTGGATACATCTTCCACGGTCTGTTCCAGTTTAGCTTTCTATACATTCATTTTCAAATAGACATAACTGAACCGCCTACCTATCAATAAGCTTGAACATCGCCTTCAGCACCGTAAACAAAAATCCTCCGCCCTCGATCTTCCACGCCTCTTCTTCCTCGCCCTCCTGCAGATTCAGGACCTTCTGCATCTGCTTGACGAGCTTGTAGAGGATGTATCCATTCATAATTCCCAAGAGAATCAAAAAGGCAGAGCTAACCGAGCTGCCAATGATGCCACCAACGGTGCTGAAGCGGTCGAATCGCGAGGACACCGCTGCAGCAGTCGCAGCTACGACGATGGAGGTTATGATGACGATGCTGGTTGCTGTCAGAAAATACATGAAATAGTATAACAATATCAGATTCTTACGTTGAATGGCCCAGAGAAAAGAAAGTTCCCACCGTCACGGGCTTCTGTCCCGTTGCTAATAAGCGTCGAGTCATCAGGTCAATAGCCTGCAATGGTTGGAATCTGTCAGCCTAGGTTGAGTGCTTGTCAACTTGTTTTCGGGGACCGTACAGATATATGATCGGCGTCGAGAGCATGTCTTAGACCTAGCGAGTAGGAGAGCGCTGCGGTTGAAACGAGCGAGCTGAGAACAACGTCAGTCTACATAACTCGTACTCTGAGGGCACCCCTTTATGCATTCTCTGACGAAGTCCCTTTGTCCCGGGAGTTATTTTGTACTCTCCGGGAGCATTTGCGCAGTCTTGAAGTTGAAGAGCGTTGAAAGGCTAGGAGAGGTCACTTACGGATAGAAGCGCTAAGATAGTATCAATCGTTAGTATATTTCCGAGGACGAGCATTGAAATCGATCGAAATGTTGCGACACATAAAAATCCCAGTATACGGCAATATACTATGATCATAAGACAAAATTCGAGATTAAAAAATCCCTTAACGCCAGCCAAAAAAAGGCCACAGATATAGACACAGTCAAGCATTCAGGAAATATACAAAAAATGAACCAAACAATCCACATATACATCCACATAATGTATAATGAAAAAACAACAAAACAAACCTACCAGCACAACCCCCGCCACAACCCACACGACCACATTAACCGCCGCAATCAGCAGGATGATGCCGATCGCCGGCAGGGGAATCTTCCTGATGCCCGGCAGGCGGCGATGGGAGCGCTCCGCCCGACGCAGGAGGGATATCTTGAGCGATTCTTTCCCCCCGTCTTCCGCTGGGTACGAGGGGATCGGATCGTCAGGATGGGATAGAGAGGAAGAAGAGGAGAGGCCGTGGGCCATATTTCAGGCTCTTTTTTGTTCCCTCTTTCTTTTTGAAGTCAATTCGTCTTTTTTTGTTGATATTATTCCCTCCTACCTAGGTGTGTATCTGATCTCTTCCCCATCCAGAGAGGAGAGAAGAGACTCTAGATAGGTAGGTAGGGTCCTCGGAAGACGGTCCCACGGGTTTTCTCTGCCTCTGCTCTACGAGCTTCCTCTGGAGTGGGACGAATGTGTGACGATGAAGATGACGAAGAAAAATGCGAACGGTGCGGAGGTAGACGATAGGGCTGAAGGCAGAAGGGAAAAGACAATTCAGCAGGAACCGCCCACGCAGACAGACATCATTAGATAGGATATCGCCCCAGTGGTTAATTGTTATATATACATCGGAGGAAAAAAAGAGACCCAGCCAGGGCTTCTTCTCTGTGGAGGAGCCCGTGCCTCACGGTCTTCAGTGCCCCGCGGATCCCGCACGGCCATGGCCATGGCGAGCTCCGATAGCTGGACTATAAGCTGGATAAAGGAGCTCCACAATTGGGCGGGAGATAGTTGAGATCGCGAGAGCAGGCGGGGCAGATTGTTCAGCACTGTGTGGTGGCCGCGGTTCGGTCAGTTGTGGGCGACGGTCCATTCGCTCGTCTCGCTATCGATGCTTATCTCCCGACGGGTGCTTATCGGGCGCGGCCGACTCGCCAGGCACGGGCTTGGCGTGACTAAGTTGGATTGGATATCAGAACCTCACGCTGTACAGGATTATTGTCTGGATAGTTTGGACTCGGGTTTTCCCTGTTTATTATCTATTCTATTCTATATCCTAGCTAGTGGTGTGTAGCTCGCATAACCATATATACAACGGGATGTCTAGTACTTATCCATGATATATAGGAGATCTCTCTTTCCTGCCACCCAATCAGTTGTCGATTGATCCTGCTTATTCCAGGCCACTTTGGCCACTCCGGTCTTGAGGCTCCTTGCCTCAAGGGTTCTGTTCGGCGAACAAAATGTCGGGACGATCTTGATATGACCGACAGAATTCAGAATCTAACCGTCGGCACTCGGTCAAAACAGTTCCGTCACCGAACCGCTGGAAAATGGGCTATTTATCACTGCTCATGACTCCGACTAGGTCATGCCTGACACAATTTTCATGTGCCGACCGCTGCATGTTGTGCCTGCATCATGTTAGTTTCCCATACCCTCCAGGATGGAATTTGAAGGGGGAAAAATAGAGACGACCGGCCTACCTTCGTTCCATGAAGGAACAGGTACGGCTGCTGAGGCTCAGGCTTGGTCTGAACCCTCCCGTTTCTGAAAGGGACCTGTCTGAAGCCGGAAGCGATATGTGAGATCCAGTCTCGGTGAGGACCGCCTGGCTCTTGTAGGCAAGCTTTGTGCCAATGAAGAACTGAGAATTTTATCATAAACGGATAGAAACCATTCCACCTCAACCCGCGACGGGAACCGGCGACGGAGTCCACGTCATCACCTGCGCCTTATTCTGCCGGAACTCAGGCCCGATCAGTATGTTCCACTCGTTCCTCGTGATGGGAGTGACGTCCGACGCAGACAGCGGCGTCTTCGGCCCGCGCTTGAACGGGGTGCCTGCCCGTCCAGGCGGCGTCCCTTGCCGCGAAGGTGGAGTGGCCTGCCTGCGGACCCGGACGCCTCGTGTGGGCGACCTACGACCGACATGGTAGTCATACCTCCCGCGAGACTGGGCCTGGGGCTGTGTCTGTGTCTGGGGCAGGACGATCCCGTCCTGTCCGTACTTGGCCCTGTAGGCGTTGGCGGCCTTGACCAGGAGATCGTCCCGGACGTCGAGCTGCTCATAGACGCGGTGGAAAAAGGCCTTGCTGAACGGCCGGCCCTGCAAGTCCAGGATGGTCTGCCGCAGCAGGTGCACGCAGGAGCTGATGTACGCGTCCTCGGGGATGTTGCTGCTGTTGTTGCCGCCGCGCGACAGGATGCACAGCCGGCGCTTGAAGGTGTAGATGCGGTCGATGTTCAGCACCGTCAGCCCTTCCTGGCTGAAGAGGATCTCGTTCTGCAGGATCGACTGCTGCACCAGGTACTCGTTGGCTGTGCGCTCGTACTGGCTGCGGGACAGGGCGTCCGTCCAGCCCTGGCCGAGGGAGAACTTGCGGACGGCCTTCTCGACGATGCGGTAGAAGGTCCGCCACGACTGCGGGTCGAGCGGCGTGATGGGGATGATGATCAGGTCGGAGCCCTGGGTCCCCTGGCCCGTGGGGAGCGGCTTGCCGCGGCCGGCCGTCAGGGTAACGTGCATCATCCGCTGCTGGAGCTTGGTCGAGATGTACTCGAGGGCCGGGAGGACTGATGGGGTCAGCGTGTCCGCATCGAAGTTGAAGTTGGGCGACAGGGGCGGCGAGATCATGTCTGTCGTGACGGTTCGCGTGGGAGAGCTGGGGATGTAGATGCCCGTTGGGCGGGGGAGACGCAGAACACCCATTCCGTAGATATTATGGCAAAAATATATAACAAGAATAGAATATAGACAAGAGAAATATATATCAAAAAAGACAGGACGAGGTTCAAACAAATCTCAATGCTGCGCGGCAGCGGTGGATCCTCGATGGGGGTGAGGTACCGAGTTAGGTACCCGGTAGCAAACTAACAGACTGTCGAGAAGACACCGTCTGCTGAGGTATTAACAATCGACAAGACTGCCGAAGGTTGAGCAACCTGGAGAGAGAAGAAGAACCATCCTGGAGAGGCGTGTTGTGATAGAAATAATCCTCTTCATGGATAGACCAGCATCTCCATCGATCAGCGTACCCCTCACCAACCCCACGGCAGCCGCATAGCGACCTCTTTCTAATGATAGAAAAAACGAGATCCAATTCAGCCAGTGACAGCATGGCGCTCTGTTATCTCACTGTCAAGCAACGCTAAGACCAACGTATAACGCGGGGCACGAAGAGCGCCTTGGTCTCGACTCTCGACTTTCGTTGGTCGAGGCTGTGGTTGGCTAATTAGTGATAAAAATAACCACATCCTGACTTTTTTTCCGATACAAAACTCGTAATTAGCCGCCCAGCTATCCTCCTTGGCCAACCACAGGCAGAATCTCACTTGACCGTTAGTTAACTAGTATCATATAACAGTTGACTAGTATCATGCATGCCCAGCCCGCGCGACCGTGCGGGGTCAAAGAGGTAAAAATAGCAATATGCCTGCAGCGCCCTTTCTGACTGCCAGCAGCCTATCTGGTTGGCTAGAGCCCTGCAGGCGTCGCGCATAAATGATGTTAATTTAGGACACTTTTTCCATCCCTCCACGGGGAAATTGGAGTTAACAACCAACGGATGATAATAATGATGCCATACCGAATAACAGTACTTATGCTCTCTTATCTCGTAACTGATCCGGTCCAATCGATCGGAATCTTCTTGCCGCTCTCCACGCGGTGCTTAGGTCTTAGTAATGCTAGCTGCCTGTGCTGTACCACGCGGTACATGCCATGTTAGTTCGTGATGGGTCATCGAAGAAATAAACGTGATAGAAAGAATAATGCGACGCAGAGTATAGATCATAGTTTCACTAGGGCGTAGACGGATGGCAAACGGTGGAGAGTGGTATTTCGTCTGCCAATTGACGAGGTACCTAGGTATGCAGCTCTATACCATACTAGTGTGCAGTTGTTAATAGCGGGTATCTAACTATCCTTGTCTATCTATGTGAAGTACAACACAAATTAGGTCTGTTAGGTTGGTAGCATAAATGATAACTCTTCGATATTTACCTACCTCCGCTCTCATTCTGCAGCAGGGAGTCTAGAACTCTTGATCGCTCGTGCTCATGCTCATTTTCCTCTATCGAGAGAGGGAGAGAGAGAAAAAGGAAAATATCGGGAAAGATCAAATGACAAGTTACATGGATAGGCCATCCAAAAGCGCAGTAAATCGTACCAAGATAGATTGATTATATGCCGTGTTTTCTGTCGACTGAGTATTGTGCTGTAACCTCGTCTTGTCACGTTCAATGGAAATGTTTTGAAGTCCGCGACCGGACCCCCGACAGTATACCCAAATGGTGTATATAATACACGTAGAGAAGAGAAACGAAGGAAAGGAAGAAGTAAAGAAAATGCACAAAAGGGGGAGGCTAGGAGAGGCTGACACGGTATCAATCATGGCGAGGACCGTGTAAACTCTCGCGACTATGTAGATGGGTTCCTTTCCTTGTAGCCTGGTTATGGAGGACCGAAAGAAAACACTTTGGCTAGTTTCTTTGCTGGGGTTTCTTCCGTGACCTCTTCTTCCACAAAGCTGACCCTTCTTCCCGAAGTCGTCCTGGGTTTATTTCGGGCTGACGATGATGACGGAGGGGCCGCATTGCCTTGTGGGACTCGTGGTGGTCGCGGAACCGGCTTAAGTAGGTACTGTTTATCTCCCTGAGCTTTATCCAAGTATTCATGTAGCCTGTTGGACAAATGGTTCGCCTTGTAGCGCTCCTTCGAATCGACGAGCAGAAGTCGGTCCATTATCAAGTCCAGCAGGTCGTGAATGAGCGCGGAGCACTTTGGGTGACTGTGCAGGTCCTCTACCCAGGTGATGACTCCTTCTCGGACTGTCGCATTCTCTCCAATGGTGTAGAAGTAGTCATCATTGATACCTGTACTTGATAATCTTCCCCGGCAATCACCGAAAGCCTCTATCTCTGCGAAGCCCTTGAGAAGCAAGGTAATAAACTCCAGATACACACATCCGCGACTCCAAACGTCGTATTCGCGTGACACAGGTCTCCGGAGTCTGCATTCCGGTGGTTCGTAGGTTGGGGAGGAAATAACATTGTCCGGGTTGACATGCGATTTCGAATCTCGACCGTGGAATCTACCTAAGCCGAAATCCGCGATCTTTAAGATGCCGTTTTTGTCTTCGACTCCCGTGAAGTTCTTGAACCACAGGATATTTTCTGGCTTGATATCGCCGTGGAGTCCAAAGAGCTCTTCTTTCTCAACCACCTTCAGCGTGGCATCATCCTGCACACGGTTTGCTGTTAACGGAGTGGTCACCTGAAAGTTTGTGGATTTGCGATAGACCGGTCGCGATCCCAGTCATCTGCCTCAAAGTCCAGAGGACCGTTTCTTCGTCAAAGTTAGGATATGGTCTATCCTCCAGTACTTTCTGAGGTTGGCATTGGCAAAGGGAAAAATCAAGTGATATTTCCCTTCCATTCGCTAGGTGCCAAGGAGATGTATGAGATGCGGGCGCTTTTTGGTATCTGCACCGAGCTTGTTGAGGATGCTAACTTCCTTTTTGAATTCGTCCTCGTCCGTCGAAAACAACCTTTTAATTGCCACGAAGCGCTCTTTTCCCTATACCATACTCGTCAGTTACTATTGCCATTGAGAACAAATGACTCTCCTGTACCTCTGACTCAGAAAGCTCCCAGAAGCGATGGTGTGCAGGATGAATGCATACTCGAAAGACGTCACTATAACCACCTTGCTTTTGCTCCCAGTGTCCATCGTCAATGAACGGCAGAACGGTGTTTTCGTCCAGCTCGTAAAGCTTTTCCCTCTGCTCGAAGACAGGAGCAGTCATCCACCATTGTATGCGATCGAACTTCTCTAAATAGCGGTCTTCCCATTTCTTGAAAGCATCGACGGGCTCTCCGTTTTTCCGTTCCAGAACGAAGGCGGAACCTTCTTTTAAGGGGCAGATCTCCGTCAGAAAGTCCTTCCCTCAATATAGAACGAATGTCAGGCCCCTTCTTCATATAGGCAAGAATGGCAAAGAACTGTCTCGCACAGCGGCAAGTTTCCTCGGCAATCTTCCTGGCACTCTCGGGACTAACGAAACTGCACCCCTCGTTACCCTCCAGGATAATCTGAGTGACAGCTTGTACAGTAATCAACTCTTCTTGCTTCCCGTTCGGCACGAAGAACCTGCGGGAACATTTGGGATATTCCAGTCGCGCCTCACACAGCTGCTTCGCCAGCATTTTACTTATCGTGGACCCTGTATCAGCGCACCACTGGGTCGGCTGGACTATGTTCCCATTGTGGCATTCCGATGAGCTGCATCCCAGGAATTGGGATCGAACCGCCTCATTAAGTGTAGTGGGAGAGATATCGGCCTCGTTCGAGCCGCGGGGGCTCTCGACAAGATAGACTGATCCTTGATTAGGAGATAGTAATTGTTGCCGTTCAGCCTGCGTCAAGTTAGTACTTGGCGGCGTCGGTGTCTTTCCATCCTTAGGGATAGTCAATATACATTGAACCCCCATGGGATGCAGCCTTTGAATTGCCTACCGGAAGCTGTGCCTCAATCACCTGCACTTCTCTGGATTCATCCGCAGTGAAAAGGTGAATATGTTGGCGAGTGGCCTAATGCACTCAAACAACTTCATCGCCAATAGGAATGCACAAGAAGGTCAATGGTCACTAGAAGCTACTTCCCATTCAGCAGGGCATAAAACTCTAGCGGGGTAATGTTGAACAGGTTTGAACAAATTGCGGTCCCGCGACGGACTGTGTCTTGCTTTTGTATGGAGGGATGGCAGAGGGCAAGTTCTATTGGTGCGAGACTGAACTGAGAAGTACATTGGCCATACATCCAGGGATGGTTCGATGTATTAAAGTCAAGCACCGGACTGAGAACCAAGTAGATGCTTCGGAAGGCGAGGCCTGGGGGAACTTGGCGCAATGGACTATATTGCACAGATTTTGGATGAGACCACTGCTGATTTTCGGATGCCTTGCTCCCAGACGGACAGGGGACAGGAAACATCCAAGTCATTAGATGGCCTCCACATCCCTTCATTGCCTTAGAGCCGCGGGTTGTCAGGTACTTTGCTTCGCCATGACAGTTAGCCATAGTCATGGGGATCATGTTAGCAGAAGATTCAGCCTCGCATGTGCCTTGAAGGGTGGAAAGCTGCAGGACAAGGTGCAAGGCACACCAGCCTCCATGAGCACACGGGGCAGAAAGTTTCAATTGCTTGCTCAGCCTCTAATGTCTGTCAGCGCGGGTAAAGACCTGGGTAAAAAGCTGATATTAGGATGGAGTTGCCTACGCTTCATGGAGACAAACTAAAGAGTAGGAAACCAAGCTCCCACAGGCTATTGTGCCCAGCTTTGCAGCGCCATGTTCCATATATTGTTCAGATAGCTGTGCAGATGAGCGGGCTGCAGATGGCAAAGATGTCACCTCATTATTTTCAGCATCGCATTATTTTCGTTTCGCTGATGGCCTCCGACAGAAAAAAAGGACCACTTGCATCAATCGGCCCTTTTGTGGCAGCTAGTAGGTAGTACAGCATAGCTGAACCAGCCCAGGACCCCAGTCACCGGTTGTAAATGTGCAGGGGCAGTTTGCTGGGGCTTACTGCATGTGGCTTGATGCTGCCCAGATCAAAAGGAAACTTCCCAAAATCTGGAAATCTCTCCTCTATATGCTTTATTTTCTCGCAGTACATCTACCCTCCTTTGAAAACGCAAATTGAAGATCTTGAGGAGTGCATTATAAGTATTGCTATAAAATCTGCTAATGGACTGTGTGAACTGTCCCAAGGGAAGTCTTCAGGTAACCTGAAGGACACAACATCATTGACTCTTGCTTGAGAGGAAAGGGCATTTGATGGATATGTATATACATGTGTTTTGAAGCTTCCGCAAATTGGAAAGTCATTCCATGGAGTGTTTAATGTTTTATCTTCTGGTAGTCATGTGCTACCGAAAATTTGGAAGGTGCTCTAGAGCCATAATGGGTTGTTGTCAACCAGTCTTTAATACACAGAGATGGAGCTGCATTTCCATTATATAGACACAAAAGAAAGGGCGCTAAAACTCAAATCTTCAGGATGATCTCAGATGAAGTTCAAGTTCACTCTACCTCTCAAATCATAGTCATGCCCAACAGTACAACCCAGAAGTAGTGAATGACAAAAGAAGATAAACAGGAAGGTAGCTAGCCTAGTAGGATCAAGATGGGAGCAAAATTCTGTGATATATAAAGTGCTCTGAAATAACATATAGGAAGGCAATTCTGGCTATCCAGTTTTCAGTGTCAAAGTTGGTGCTGTTGAAGACCATGTTGCAGTGCCAGTACCGCTGACAGGTTTGGGTGGATCATCCGACTGAGTCAACCTGCTTTGTGGGGTGGAAGCCACGCCAGTTTCAATATCACTGGATTGTAGGGTTTTCCTCTGGGAGAGCAAGGAAAAGAAACTGTTGCGCCGCAGGGTAGTTGGGAAACCAGACTCTTGTGACATGCTTGGAAAGGAGTTCAAGTTCATGCGCAGCACGCATATCCACCATGTAGCCAGTGTAAGAGCAGTTAGAGGGACTGAGATTGCAGCAAGGATCCAGACTTGAGTGGACACCTTCATGTTGCCACCATTGTTCACATGCACAAACTTGGTTGAAAAGAAATTCTAGTTATTGTTAACATATGCTTGCTTATACAGAGGACACAGAGGACTCATTGCCACTAATTGTGGTTGGAAGGTATACCAGACTGATAATGGTCAAGACCTTGACAAGCCGCTGCATCTCTGGCGCTTCTCTCCTAGGAAGGAACTCTCAAAATCACTGGAAATAATAGTCCACTGAAGTCTCTTGCTGTCAAAGATGGCACTGACTTACTCTCCACATGTGAAGCTTGCACAAGGTCTTTCAATGCATGTGCTTCTTCAGAACTCAGTAGATCTGATAGCTGCATGTATTTTACACATTAACCATAATCCCCCTCCGGGTATAATAGGGAACAGATCTTACCAGCCACATTGTAAAATTTACTCTTTCTTTCAATACTCCCACCTGCCTGACACATATCTCAACTCCTTTTGCACACTCATCAAACTCCTTGACAGTTAAATGGCAGCAACATTCGTCCTGTTTTACCTCACAGTACATTCTACAGAGTTTTTGGCACTGGTCACGGATCCGAATGATAGTGTTCAGCATAGTGGGAAGAATTACTTGCAGCTCCAGTATAGAGTCTTCGAGCTGCTTGAGGATCTGTCGAATCATCAGAACTGACGTCCACTGAAGACTGAGAAGATCCATAGTCGGCTCTGAAAAGAACTATGCAATTGGACTGCCAGACGAATTTCCTCTCAGCCAACATATCCTGTTTTGCAGCGGCTTTGCGCGAATAGGGGGATATAGATGAAATATGACGATAGAGCCCACCTGATCTCTCCATTGCTCCTCTAACCAAGCCATATAGTCCAGCCAGCTACTCAGACTGTTTGCAACAAGCAATTGATGCACGATGCAAGGCGCTATTTCACATTCATCTGATTTTCCAGCTTTGAGAGACTTGGAAACCTCGTCCTCAAATGCGTGGGAGGGGGAAATAAGGAGAAATATTGATTTGGGCCTTTTTGGAGGGAAGCTAGAAAAGTCAAAGGGGGACGAAAAAGACACTGGATTGAATGTAAATCTGTGGTATACAGCCGTCTGCCGGATCGACCACGGGGATTGTCCTTCTGTTAAAGTTCGATGGTTGAGTTTGACGCGGTGAAGGATGTAAGCTGATTTTACTCAACAAGCAGCTTGTCAACTCTCACTCACTGTTTGCTCAATCAACTCATAAATTAATCAAATACGGAATTGTCCACAAACTGTAAACTTCACCAAGATTGGTGTCTGAATAATGTGAATGCTGTGCTCTAAACGCTGGAAACAAAAACTTGTTCTCCTCCATTTTCCTTCCAAATGTAAACACAAACTTCCAAATATGCAAGAAAAGATTATAGACCCTGAGAAACTCCTCAAAGAGTTTGTGTGAAATGTTCAGAGTTGTCCAAGAGCAGTCCTGTCAGACAACATATATCTGAGAGCAGTTCTTGGATTCCTAGCTGGCGAGAAGAGATGAAGAGATCAGGAGTCATGTCACTTCAGTGAGATTAGAATGTCTGCAAGGGAATCTGCAATGTGAGGTATACAAGCAAGCTTTAAAAAATAAAATAAATAAAAGAAGAGGATGATGAGCTCTCACATGATTCAATGCTTTGATCCATGAGGCATTCTCAACGTCCTGATATTTCAAAGTATGCAGGGGGCTTCCTGCGTTTGCGGTGTTTGTCTTGAAAAGCCAAACCACTTGTAATTGCGGACGCTCCTTATTTGCCTTGAAAAGATCATACGCCTTCTTGTTAATTTTTGCCTTGAGATACTCCATATCGCCGATATTCGGATATGGTACATGCATAGCAGATCTTCAATTGATCTCAATATGATTGCTGTCTGGAATAGGGAGCCTGCTAAGAAAGCTATAATGTTCAGTTTTTCTACAACTAAACATTCAAATCCAGCAAGGCTTGTATGCAATGATCTTACATTTACCCTGGACAAGGGTGAGGTGTCCATGTGGATGAGCCTTGTTGTGTAGGTCTCTCAGTAGTGCTGTACAAATCATTGTTCAACTGCAGCAGCCTGCATGGGCCAATTCAGCCTCGAACAATGCATGTAATGCATCCCCTCGCCTTCCCCGCAACTAGCATATGAGGCTCAAACAGGTGATGCCAAGGATGTCAGCCTGGCACATGCTGCAGTAGCAAGGCAAAGTGGAGAAGAAGCTCTAGCAAAAAGCCTGCCTTGTAGTTAGGCTCCTAGCCTAGTCATGTACTGTGCAATATAGGTAGTATCTTCCAGAATGAGGCTAGATAGTCGACTTCCTTCAGACTGGTGTATCTGGAGGGCAGACAAACTGATAGTCCTCTACACAGAGAGCACTAGCAATCTAATCTGAGGGCAAGTTCTTTAGGTAAGAGGTGTGTAAGATTTACTCCTCAGCATGCAGGATACTCAAACTACCTCGACAAAGTACCTAAAAACGGACCTGGTATTCGTATTTTCCTCATTAGGTGTTGTTACAATATTCAAACAAACAAAAAACAAAATCAATGCTAAAGCGGCCTAGTGACCGCTGGATTTTTCTTGTTATAATCGCAAATACTTGAGATTCGAACAATCCCCTCTTCCTACTTATCGATTTCTATATTGATAACAGTCCCATATCTGCTCCTAAAGGAGAAACACAGCTTCCGCCTTTCTCGCCTAGAATCTTCAGTCATCAAAGCTACGTACCTCAGTGAGAGGCGTAATGCTAGTAGCATTATTCGCAGGATAAATCTTATAGCGATTTAGCCGAAGCTTGCGCGACTTCTGTCAGCACTGACAAGGTCGACAACGCTGAGCAAAGAAAGGAGTGCGCACTTCAACACGGAAATTATTTTCCCCTTCTTCTGAAGTGTCATAAATGTTTTTGAGGAGTCTCATAAGTTTCCTCTGGTCGATGTATTTTCCCTCTATTATTTGAGGTGTAGCACTGTAGGGCGACGCCATTGGATTAGGGCAGTGAGTTTTGATTTGAAACTCTGCAACTGATCTGGAAGGGGTAGAGACTATTCCAGAGAAGAATAATGGAGAGACTGAGTGAAAAATTTTATAATGTATGTTGTCATAAACGATTGTGAATGCACTGTCTACAACTGAATATATAGCATTTCAATCCGCGGGAATCCGCCAACCCTCCAGGTTGCCGCCGGAAATCGCCCGTTATCCAATATAGCAGGCCAACACCAGGAAGTCCAGGGAGCCTACATGCAGGCGCGTCTCAGCTGTACTACAAACCCGCATCAGTTCCCGCACAGGATTATGTGGCAGGTTCAGCCCACCACTTCACCTGCACTCGCCATCTGGGGCGCAGGAATCCAGTTGTTCCTGCAAGCACATGCAGAGTCATAACCAATTAGAAATCAAGCTGACAGACTGTCAACGTGACTTGGAGACGAACCAGTGTCAGAGAGACTGGCGTTGTTATAATCCACTTTCTGAGTCTGATCTGCCCTCTGGGTCAGCACTGCCACTGTCATCGTTCTGTGCTCACAGGCAAGGTCCTGACCTGAGCCTTGTAATTTGCCGCCCGAACAGATTATCCAGAAGGGCTATCAGCTTATCCCGATCGATGTACCAAGTGTTGTAAGTTTCCGTCGGCATCTCTGTTATTTGGAGATAAAAGAGAAGAAAACGTGTGTTGGAACTCAAAATAGCCGGAAAGTAAAACACCTTCTTGAACTGAACCTGTCTGTAGATAAACCTTTTTAGATGATTCAAGAGAATATGGGAGAGAACAGAGTCTTGTAACATTTATAATGCAACCGAATCTGCAAACTGAGAAGGAGAACGTGTCGATGCATGCCCAACTGATACATGGCGTACCTCCTAAAGCAGGAAGTGTCACGGCCTGGCACCTAGGGTGCATTCTAAGAGCTAAACCGCTGCGCTAAGGGCAAAAAGACCAGGATTCTAGGACAGAGTCCTAGAATTGCACTCACTATATAAGGAGCACTGTGCCGTCACAGGAAGATCCAGAAGCATGATGGATGTAGACACAGAGCCGCATCATCTAAGTACGAGGCTGACGAATAAGGGGATAACAGCTTGCTTTGGAATTGACAGGGCATTTTGCCTTCCCTCTTATGGTTCCATGTGAACATGTCTGTCTCTGCTAACTGCAGAGCCAAACCACCAATGGATTCATCACCAGACATCACAAAAACTGCAAACGTAGCGTTCAAATAAATTAGAACTCCGATCAAAAAAACCACTAGTACAGACTGCTGCAGCTGTCTGCAAGTGATGCAGAATAAGACTGAAAAAAAGCGATAAATATAGCTAAATATAATTTACGTTGTATATTCATTCTTGCATCCTGTTTACTAACTGCCTAGGCAAGCAGGAAAGTAGAGTTGACAATCTTCTGTTTATCCCCTCTTGAAAGACTGGCACGTTCCAATACTCGTCCAAAAAGGCTCTGAACCCCAATTTGAAGCTTCTTCTCCGAGGGGCGATCCAGGAGGTTGGAAAAAGGTCTGGTTCGTCAGGTTGATTTTCAACCGCTGTACAGTATAACGTGGTAGCTAGCAATACCCATCAAGTTCTGTGCTGCTTTCTTGCCGTTCGTATATCGGAGCAGAAACTGTGCGTCCTTGTACAAGGCCGCAAGAGATGGCCATTGCATGTATCTATCGAGTCTTTCTCGGAGGTGTCTATCGAGGGACCCGTATCATTTTTCCTATATCGAGAAGACCACATGTGTTAGACTAGGATATGGATGTGATTGCATCCTAGGAGAACATTTTTCTGTCATGGACATCGACCACGAACGCCTTCAATGACTTGGTGCTCGTTCGTTTGTGCAACGGACCCTTCCGTCCTTATTATCTTCGCCAGAATGTCGAAAAGCCTCAAGGACGGAGACCTTACAGATGTGATATAATCATATCGGTTGACTCCAGAGGCATTGGAAAAGGAAGGAACACCAAGCTCTCCAGAACCTGGCTAAGTTTATCCCACATAGTTATCCCAATGTTTCACCAAAACAGGGACGGATTGTGTCAGAGGACGAGGTTTTGGCGGAGTTGGTTGACAGGTGAGCGGGCGAGAGGTCCTGCGCTATGTCTCTGCGCAACTTTTGGCGACGCCACCAAAGCCCATAGGACCTAATTTCTACGGACTGCTTTGGTCAACAAGCCTCTCTGTGCTACGTTGATACCTGTCTTCTGTCTTCGTTTCGAAAAGCTTCGGAGTCTGCGGGGTACCTGTTTATATATATCATTGTTCCCCCCATCGCCATGGATCGTCCTCTGGTCGTCCTGGATCCTTGTTGCTTTGAATCCTGCGCTGTTCCAGCTGCTTCCGGATGGCCGGAGGGGGAACATTCTAAAGAATCCCTTACAAGGAGCTGAAATTTTTTGGCCTGGGATGCAATTCAAATAGAGCGTTGGATAACTAGTAGGTATTATTTACATCAAGTTCAGCATACTGAACGTCGCTCTGCTAAAACACAACCTCTCGGGATCCTACAATTAGATCATCTAGCTCATCTCAGGCTCATTTCCTCGTTGATTCCCGCAGTCACGTTCACCATCGTTTTCATTATTTTTTCGTGAAACCATAATCATAACACCATTCCCAGGAGACTTTGCATGATGAAAAACCGCAACTCTGAGAACAGTAAACATGAATAATGTTTACTTCCTGCCTTCACGGGCACTAGGAGCCGTCTGACTGCTCTGGCGCTTCTTCGCAACCGCAGCCATCTTGACCTCGAGCAGCTCCTTGGAAAGCTTGCGATTCTCATGCTGCAGAATATCGATCTTCCTGTTCTCCATCTTCAACGCCTCGATCCGAGACTCGAGCTCTGCGATATCGACCTCGAGGCCACGCCTCGCGATGCGGCCCTTCTCCACGACCCGGCGCAGCACCTCGGTGCTCAGCTCGCCAAAGTCGCGGAGCAGGTCCACGAACTCGTCCTTCATGAACAGCTCGTCCGCGCGGGCGACCATGGCGCGCACCGCGGCGTCGCGGAGCTCGACGTAGTTGCCCGTCTCGTTCTCGTAGATCTCGCGCACGGCGAGCAGGAAGCTGGGCGAGGACCAGTTCTCGCAGGCCCACGCGGCGAAGCGATCGCGGGCGGCGCTCCTCAGGCTCGGGATCATGTACTTGTCGGCAGCGGCGAAGAGCCTGAGGCAGCTGGGGACGCGCGCGGGCTCCTTCTTGTCGGCGCCCTGCGGCTTGAGCGTGTCGGAGAAGTCCCAGTCGTCGTCTTCGTCCTCCTTGTCCCGGTACGAGTGCGTGTACAGGTAGTCGATCATGAGCGCGACGATCGCGGGATCCTCCTGGACCAGAGTCATCTTCTTGGTGGATGCTTCCTGTCAAACCGTCAGTCAAGACGTGTAACAGCAAACGACTCACGTCTCATAAACCCACGCGCCACATAATCAGGTAAATGAAAAAAAAAAAGAAAGAAAAACACATACCACAAACTGCCCCGTACACGCCGCCTCGAAGATCTTCGACTGCGGGCACACGATGGCCTGGTGGACGCGGAACTCGCGGTCGCCGCAGACGATGGTGAAGTCGGAGTACTGCCCGGACTCGCGCAGCTGGGCGACGAGCTTGCTGAAGTAGCACAGCGAATAGAGCATGCGGTGCCGCTGCTCGAAGCGCTTGAGCAGCGGGAGGCTGCTGGCCTCCTTGACGTTGCGCTCGAGCTCCTCGTACTTGCGGTCGATGTCCATGGTGTTCTTTCGGCCCGCTGACGGACTCCTTCCTCGACCTCCGAATTGAATATTGAGCAGTTAAAGCCAGAGAGCCAGCTAGAGCACAGCCTTTCCCACAACGCAGAGAAGTAGCAAGGCAGCAGGAGATCTTTGCACAAGGAAGACAGATAGACAGATCTCACTGTCGCCGCATGGTGCGAAAGTGTTGCTCCTACAGTACGAGCACAACAGTCATCTCCATTGCACGGATCCAGGTGTCGAAAAACAGACAGCGTTGGGTTCCGCACGCTGTGTGTGGACGTAACGCTAGGTCGCGCGCCATTCGCTAGGGACGATGCGATCTTTAGTTTTCACTTCACTTTCACTTCATGTCAAAGAAAACAAAGGAAAAGCGTGGTGCATTGTGCGCGAGATGGCTTTAATGGCATGTGTGTGGTATACATGGCGTGGGGATGTATATCTAGATCCAGATCCCCGCATCCTTCTGGAAGATTAGGTATGTGATGGCACCGGGGCCCACCTCCGCACTTTTCTGCGAAGCAGAAGCACCATATTGGCATCTGTCGGACTCCTGAACAGCTAGTCAAAAAGGGGGTAAAATAATTAACAGATGCTCACTGGCATATTGTATGAAGTACAGAACCTAATCATGACTTGGGGGCCCGCCTCCACACACTTCTCCAGACATGAACAACGCCACATCACCCCAGAATTTTGAGCAAAAAAAGCAATAGGGAAAAAAATACAAATCCCTTTCCATACTGTCACATGCTCTATATTCTATAAAGGCTATTTCAACTGAATAAAAAAAACATCTCAGGAGTCCCCCCCCATTCATTCATTCATTCATTCATTTACTCATCAAAGCCCCTCCTATCTACCTACCACCTACCTATCAAATCTAAGATAGGCCTGAGAACCTCTTACTCAATACTACACAGTATATATGGGGTAGGGGCCGGCCTAACCTCCATTAGCACCAGCACCAGCACTAGCACTAGCACTTAGCAAGCAATGATCATCATAATCATAATCACGATCGATCATCCCACAATGTGCTCAACCTGGTCTGTCCTGTCCGAGGAAAAGGAAAGGAAAAGAAGAAGGAAAGAGAGAAAAGAGAGACGCTTTCCTGCACATATGACTAGGTATAGTACAGTACCTAGCTAGGTAGGTAGGTATATATACAGATACTTTTAGCATCCACCATGTTACACTCGCGCATTTTTTTTATCGATTGATTTAACGTGAAACTCGACCGAATTAGATAGATGTAATATAAACGGACTTCATCTAAGCCAATAATATGATACCTCACTCGACAAAGCGACCACAAAAGCAAAGTACAGTACATTAGACACCCAGGATATCGCGCCCTGTTTGTTCATTCATTCATTTCTCTCCGAGCTGAACCAAGACAAGGCAAGACAGGACATGTATTTTATCAATGTATATAGCAAGCCCAGAAGAAGAAGGAGGAGAAAGTTTTGATCATACTAGGTAGTCATTAGCTGAGTAAAGTCCAACACCGTGCTCCCCCGCGAATCATGAGACAGAGAAGAGAGCAAGGAGGAGCATTAAATCCAACTCGTAATAGTCGTCGCAACGAAAACTGGGGATATTGAACGGGGTATGGAGAGAAAGAAAGCATCGAAGATGTACAGTATAACATGGACGTCATCGAAAAGGCACTAAAATAATCAAAATCATCACCGTCATCGTCATCATCTCCTCCGTCGTTGCCAAAGTTCCGATCCGTGCTCTTCATCGTCTAGATTATCCTCGTCTAAAGAGCTAGACCCATCTTCAGATTGGACGTCAGCGTCTGAATCCTGCATGAGGTGTTGGTCGTGCTGGTACGAAGCACTGTTGTGCCCGTCCGTGGGATGTTCGGGTACCGGCGCATCCTCCGTCACTGGATACTGCAACGCAGCATCCCAGTCTAAACCGTTGGCCTTTGGCCCGAGGAGAAACTTCCCGAACACAAGGACGGCATTGAAGATCTCCTTGCCGGTGGGCACGATATTCTCAGGCGGCAGAAGGAATCCGTAGCTTCCCCTGTCTCGCAATTTGATCTGATAGGAATACTTGGCGTGGAGCTGGTGGTAGAACCAATCCAGGGCGCTTCCTCCAGAGCTCTCCACCTTGGGGAAGATCTCTTTCTTGGTCTTTCGTTTACTTGGGGAGACGACGCTCCCCTCACAGGCGGAACTCACGTCGTATCGCTCGTAGCTGGTCAGCCGGATCGCCTTCGCGATGCCCATGGCCAGCTCCTCCAGATTCTCGAGCGTTGGCGGGACGGAGGAACACGAGTACGAGTACGGGTACAGGATCTGCTGCGAGTAGGAGTGGAGGTCGAGGAAACCGACAATGTCGACGTTGTTGTTTTCGGTCTCGTTCTTCGCCCACTCCGCCAACATGTGCGACTCGACGCCCTGAAACGGGCTGTCCCCAGCGTAGCTTTCGGAACATGGGTTCGACCGAGTCTCCTCACCATCCCATTCAAAGTCCCAAGCGCGGTCGAGGTCTATCCCGCGGCAGAAATGCAGGCTGGTCTGTTGCCTGTTCTTTCGCCAGAGACGATCCGTCTCCCACGTGTAGACGTACCCATCGGGGTTCAGGGTCGGCACGAAGACCCAGTCGAACTCTTCCAGGAGTCTCGTGACCGGGCCGGATCTGCCGTACCCGGTGGTCAAGGAGTACGCGATGTAGTTCGCAGTCGAGGTGCTGATCCACTCACGGGCGTGAGAACCCCCGACAACCACTATCGTCTTGCGCGGTTCAGCCTGGCGTTCGGGGTCGGTCGGACGAACACCGAGCCGGAGAGCCGGAATGTCTCGACCTTCGTATGACATCCCGACGCTGATCATCCGAACGTGTGTTGCAAACATGGAGGCTAGGAGCCGCATCCACGGCACAATTACAGATAATGGCTGATAGTCGCGGAAGAATAGATTGGTTACATCGGGCGATTGTCGCACTGTCGGCTCAAACGCGGGCGCGTCACCCAGGACAGCCGACCGTCGCGATGGGTACGTGGCGGAGATCTTCTCCGCAAGATCTTCGATCAACGGCGTATGGGCCGTCTGGAGTGATCGCGGCAAGAGACCCAACAACGAGGGGATCTACGAACGGCGGGCAGTCAGCCAAACGCCATTGTTCCATCGACGAATGGAGGTTGAGCACTCACCACTTCCCGCGCGAGTCTGATATCCACAAACTCGTCGGTTGAAGCCCACACATCCAGGAAGAGGACATTGGCAGCCTCCTCCAACGCTTTGGCTTCCGCAGCGCTGTGAATCTTGAAGCGCAGGACGACATCACTGCCGTACCGCGTGAGGGACTTGGCAGGCGGAGAGCGGTCGCGCGACGGGTCTCTGATCAGGGCCGAGAGATCGGACGGCCCTTTTCGGATCCCCCATATCGTCTCGATGACCAGATCTCGAAATCGAATCCACGGCCGCCGGGGATTCTGTGAGTGGGAAAGGAGCTGGACGGGTTCGAGAGGGGGAGGAGGAGCGATGCTGGAGCCTGCGGGCACCGCAGGCGCCAGACTGGCGAGCAGCAGGCCGCAGAACACGACGACACAGTAATGGAGCAGATGCATCTTGCGCGCACCGCAGACGCGGATCCGTGATCAAAGAGGCTGGTGCACAGCTGCGTGGTTGCTCACAGCATCCAGGTCATCGTACGGAGTGCTACTACTGTAGTATCGGGGCTGAGCAGCCGGCCAGACCCACGGCCAATGACGATCAGGACGAAGCCTAACAAGCTAGCGACTTAGTCCTAGTACGGCCCGCGGCGGCGGTGGAGCAGAGAGCAGTGGGAACATGCACCGCTGCCTGCGCGCCTCCTGTGCACGTCGAGTCTCCTCCTGGATGCGCCCGTCCAGGTGGGCAAAGATGCACCGGTGCCAGGAGAGCCGTGAGGACAAGGTGTGGCTGTCATGGGGTGCACCGCAGAGGGTCTGCTGCAGACGTCATCGAGGCTCCCCACGCCCTTAGCCTGGAGAACCATGCCTCCCGATAGTTTTTTTTTCCTAGTTAGCCGCCCCATACTCTTAATTAAATATAGACACCAGGAACCCGAGATCTCGCGACCTCCAACGCCACACCCGCTGCTCGAGATCGACGTCACTGTCACTGTAGACCCGACTGTCTAACATACGCAGTCCACCGTACTAATTTCGACATGATCATGTATGGCCCTTGCATGGATTCCTGGCTGCACGCAGGCAGTACTCTACTACGTGTATACCTAGGTAGCTGCTTGTCGCGCCCAAGTACTATATATATATATATGTAGTCTTCCAGCTCCCTAGAGTCTGGACCATCATCCGGTCAACTGGCATTTGGATTCAATGCACGGAGATTTGCTGCGTGTGATCCGCTCGAGCCATGCGGCCTCGGAGCGTCCCCAGCATGGACCTGTCCTGGCATGTCGACGGCCGGATCCATCTCCATGCTGGAGTGATCTCACTGGGAGAACCTGCAGCTGTGGCTGGGTTGGGCATCCGTCATAGCCGATCGTCCTGTGAGGTGCAGGATGCAGTCCAGAGAGACGACGGAAGATGCTTCTGGAAAACCGCAGCGAGAAGGGCAGGCTGCACGTGCGGGCGCCCTGCCAGGGACCGCTGGAGGCTCCGCCGCGGCCAGCGTCCGTCCTTGGCGCCGTCCGCCCCAGCCAGAGCTCCTCCTGGTCAGCTCTCTGCTCACATCCAGCCCCTCGTCTCCTCCTTTCTTCCCCCCGTTCCGCTCAGACGCTGGCTTCTCTGCGTCGTGCTCCCTGCTGAGATCCCCTACGCTCCTTCTCCAATGACCTGTTCGTGACAACCCTGCCATGTGAGGCTTCGTCTCCGCCGCCCTCTCCCCCCTGCTCTATCTAGCGACGCCGTGTCCTCACGAGTCCTCCCCACCCTTCCCGTCTCTCCACGCTTCGACAGCTACCTCTCTGTGAGATCGTCAGACAGGGCATATCTCACGTCCTGCTCTCCGCCAGCATTGCGTGCCATGTCCCTCTCTTGATCGTCGGTGCGACGCGTGTTCCGGCCGACATATCGTGATCCATACCTGAAACTGGTCATCCCGGGGCGATATTCTGGATATCACGCTGGTGGCTTCTGATGGGCCTGTCTTCTCAGGGGCGGAGGAGTGCTTGATTCTACCAGACTCCCGCCTGAGCCATGCATTGGAGAGGACTCCGTCTCGGCGCTGTTGACGGCAACGAGTCCAAACGACGGAGCGCCCTCGACCCAGACGCTCCATTCCATCACAGCGAGCATGTCCCTCGTGAGCGGCCGGCAACGGGCGAGCCGTCGCCCAGACGCTCGGAGTCTCCGCTTCGCGCCCCTGTTGCGACGGCATCCAACCGGCTACGGCCTCGTACCCCTGACGGACGCTCCAGAGGGGTCCCGGCAGGAGCGGCAGAGACCGACAAGGCAATGACTTCGCCCGTTGAGCGACAGCCCTCGCGGAGGAACAGATTTAACATGATGCGGTTCCGTTTTGCCTCGGACCCCCAGCTCTCCACGTCGTATGCCCAGGCTCACGGAGACGTCCCTCCGGTGCCTCCGATGCCTCCACGTAAGTCGATCCGACCAGCCATTCCAATGACTTAGGAAAGGGAGTTTGTTCTTCCAGTTAGAAGTGACTGCTGATCATCGTCTCTCTCTCTCTGACGTGTATAGCCCCGACCATCATCACCACGGCCCCGACGAGCAGCGACCTGGAGCGCCCAGCGAAACGGAAGAACACCAAGGTTAAGCTCCTTCCCCGACCCAAGAAGCCGTCTCTGGAAGAACTGGCCGCAGATGACCGCGATCGAAGTGACGCCCGAGACGAGGGGCCCGCTCGCTCGGTCCAAGGTTCACCCGACTCCCACGCGGCTGATTCGAGCCTTGGGACATCGCACGCCAGCGGCGAAGAGCCAGGACGACTGTCAGTAACGTCGTGTCGAAGTAGCGGTGGGGGTCAGACCGGTGATGGCAGCAATTCCCAGATGCTGGATACGAGGCTCTCGGAGTCCTCGCGATCGGATAGGAGTTCCTGGGAGCAGGGGATCTCTCGTACCCCCTCTCGGAACGACGACACCAGTCCCAGTAGTAACAAGCTGTTCCGCTTACCGCGTCTCATGAAGAGCCGCGGTCCGCTCTTTCCGCTGCCTGTTAAAATTCCTCCGCCGGAATCTCCCAATTCGCATCCCGCAAATGAAAAGGGAGCGGATTCGAAACCCAACCCTGCGGATGCCACGCCGAGACGAACCGGTGCGACAAACTCCGACCAGGACCAGCTTTCTCCTCTTCCATCTCCCACCCATTCCTCCACGGGACTGTCACCTTCGAGGGCCGCAGCTCCACCGCTGTTCAGAAAAGATTCTACGACCTCTGCACGCTCTGGAAAGTCAGCTTCGTCCGTCACCAAGGGCCAAGGCCTTTTCGGGCGCCGGGGGAGATCCTCGACCCTGGGATCGGTAGCGGACATCCGAGAAGACCAGCGGCGAACACCCCCTTTCCTTCTCTCCGGTCGAAACTCGACGTCTGCGAGTGGACGGAAAAGTTTTGGGGACTTGTTCAACCTGCCACAACGACTCCGACAGAACTCTGAAGCGTCTTGCTCGCGTAACGGGTCCCCTAGCCTTGGGGGCCCTGCGACCCCCGGCTCCGCTTCCAAGCCCGGGTCGTTCTCGCTCACTCGCGAAGCGATTTCGTATCCCGAGCGCGAAGAAGGCGAAACCCCGGCCCAGTATCTCTCTCGGTTGGAGGCGGCCGTTCCCAGAGGAGCGATCGCGAGCATCCTGGCGAAATCGGACGATGACTTTTTCAAGACGGCACTGAGGAAGTACATGAGAAGTTTCGCTTTCTTTGGTGACCCCATCGACATGGCAATTCGAAAACTCCTGATGGAGGTGGAACTGCCCAAAGAAACGCAGCAAATCGACCGAGTGCTCCAGAGCTTCGCCGATCGCTATCATGAATGCAACCCCGGGATATTTGCGTCGACAGGTACGTTGCAATTGCACCCGCAGGCAACTAATTCAGTGCTGACTGGACCTGCTATCAGACCAGGCGTATTTCATCGCATTTTCGATCTTGATCTTACATACAGATGTCTTCAACAAAAACAACAAGCGAAAGATGCAGAAACAAGACTACGTCAGGAACACTCGAGGGGAAGGGGTATCGGAAGATATCCTGGAATGCTTTTACGAAAATATCTCCTACACGCCATTTATTCGCCTGGAGGACGAAGTGAATCTCAGCGGACGACATCTCCCCAAGCCTCGGAGAGGTCTCCTCAAGGCTGCTAGTTCAGACCATCTATCACGAGCCACCAAAGAACCCGTGGATCCTTACGCGCTCATACTCGACGGCAAGCTGCATACCTTGAGGCCGACTCTCAAGGATGTGATGAATCTGGAGGATCCGTACAGCTCTACAGGAACCGCGGGGTCCCCGGACATGAATAGTCTGCATCAGGCATTCTCCAGGTCGGCCATACTGCAGATCGTTTCCGCTCGATCACGTCCAGATGCATTTATGACGCAGTCCAGCATCGACAACCCAGCCGAGTCGCATCCCGGACTTGTTGACATCAAAGTGGCCAAGGTCGGGCTGCTCTGGCGGAAGGACTCGAAGAAGAAGAAGACAAGGTCACCATGGCAAGAATGGGGCGCTCTTCTCACCTTTTCGCAGCTCTATCTGTTCAAGGACGTAAACTGGGTGAAATCGTTGATGTCTCAATACGATTCCCAGAACAGAGATGGACGCCGACGACCGGTGGTCTTTACGCCTCCCCTCACCGAGTTCAAACCTGACGCGATAATGTCAACGGATGACGCGGTTGCTCTGTTAGATGCAAGTTACAAGAAACATAAACATGCGTTTCTCCTCGTCCGACATAATGCCCTGGAGGAGATTTTCCTGGCCAACAGTGAAGCGGACATGAATGATTGGTTGGCGAAGCTCAATTATGCCGCCACGTTTAGGACTACTGGCGTACGGATAAAAGGGATGATAGGCGCCGATTACGAAGGTCAGCGGCACCGAGGGGACTCGGTCGCGTCGGACAGTTCCCTCCACTCTGCTGATGCGGACGCCGCTCCCGCGACGACGAACATGGATCCTCGTCTCGCAGAGGAAGTTTCTGCAGCGCGCAGACAGCTCATGGCCCAGAGGATCCAGGAAGCCAACGAGAAGTTGTCTGCCTGCGAAAAGGAGCTTGATGACCTTCTCAGGAACGCCCGCCATCTGCAGGTCTTGACACCCATACATGCGAGGGCAAGAGAGCAGGTCATCCTGGCTGCCGGGCGTATGGCAGCAAAGGTCAAATGGGTCAGACTGGATATCTGGCGCACCAAGTGTTACAAAGAGGTTCTCACACTCGACTTGGTGGAGGAGGAAAAGAATGGATCTGGGGCCGAGAGACCAGTCACAGTCAGCTCGTCGACCAAGGCTACCATCTCCACCCAAAGCCAGCCATCTCTTGCGAAGATAGACTCGACTTCAACAAGCTTCGCTCCCGGTTCTCCCAGGAACGACCCTTCCTGTCCACTTACGCCAACGTCACCGGATGGCCCTGCAGTGCCGGAAAATCTGCCGTCTCGGAGAGCAAGTGTTCCGACATCCATCGTCTCCTCTGAGCTTGCTTCTGCGGTCAGACAGCCGTCGTCCGCTGATGGTAGGGACCGAGCCTCGTCTTCCTCTCGAGCTGCTTCGAGGAAGCTAGAGCGAGCGGCATCGATTATGAGCGCTGGGAGTAAGGTTGATGGGTCTAGCGTGGGATCTCCAGGTTCTAAAGCTGCCCCTCCGGTAACAGGCGATTATGATGGTGAAGAGCGTATCCTCAGGGAGGCAGGCTTGTTGCCAGTCGACGGACCTTCCCACACGCCAAACCAACCTGATGCAGATACCGATAAGAAGCGAGATGAATCCACCGATCCTCCTTCTGGCGAACACCGCGGTCGAGCGCGTCGGAGTCTGCATCGCACTCTCAGAGATTCGAACCATGTCCCACGCCATCAACGAAGCAAAAAAGGACGGGATTCAGTCTCCAGTGTCCCGACTCTTGATGACAGTCAAGCTACCGGGGAGACTGAAGGCCTGTCAAGAAAGGAGCCCAATTTCACTGTTCATGGGAAGAAAGCTTCTGTCATCACCTTCGGATCAGAGTGGCAGAACATGTCTCCGGAACAGCGTCTGAAACTGCGGAAACCTACTCCGACCGAAGAGTCAAGGGCCACCGATATTCATACGACGGATGATACAGATTCCATCGTCACCGGGCCTGTGAATGGTCGGCGCTCACAGTCGGTGCGGAGTGCAAGCTCGACGACAGCGAGGAGCTTCCGTAACCATGATGACCTCCCAGTGGCTAGTGAGGTTCCTGAGCTTCCTTTAGTGGATGAGCTGAAACAGGAGCAGGCCACGAGCAGTGATGTCGGAGTAAGGGACACTCAGCCTTTGCAAGACGCTATGACTCAATCGGATTCTTCTCCGGCTGCTATCAGTAATGGGAAGGGAGATCATGGCAGTCATGGCAACATCACAAAGTCAGAAACAGAGAGCAACCTGCTGTCAGGGGAAGAAAACCCACTTCATCATGCCGTCTCACAAGAAAAGATGAGACATAGCCCTCACGAGCAGGCTGTGAGTGCATGATTTGCAGATTGCATATCAGCGCTTTACTCCTGCCTCGCCGTTCATTCTCAGCCGTCCGTTGTTACAACGCATCTTCCACAGATACATTTCCACGTTGTCTTTTGATACCCACCATTATCTGTTGTCTACATTTTTCCTATTGTACTCTGTTCAGAGCTCTTCAAGAAAGCTATGTGAAACTTTTTCCTTTTGCACCTTTACCACTCCTGTTGGGAACACCAGAGCTTGGGTTGGGAACCTTGTCAGCATCTGTCACTGGGTTGTGGAACATGAGTTTCTGATGTCCAAACCCCCCGGTTTACATCTCTGAGTTGGTTACGACTCTCGGTGCCACGCGCTTTTTTTTCTTTTGTCTCTTACTTCTGCCTTGCCACCCTTTCGCTTTTCTATATGGGGGTTTTCGCTCAAAGTTGGAACGGACACAATATTAGGTCATGGATGGTGAACCGGAATGGTTTTGATGTTTGGAATGTGTGTTTATGTTTATCATTCCAAGCTCGCTTTTTCTTTCTGACATTTTTCTCGCCTTTTATTTTTCTTGTGTGTACAGAATCGCGCCGCAAGGGGGAAAACGTGGTCAGCAATGGGTCATCGACTTTGACAAAGGGCACTTGGCACTTAGCGGAAGGGCTGATATAATGGGATGGGTAAGGTGAGTGGACCGGGGGACAATGGTCCACAGACACACAAAGATGTACATTCAGGGAGCCGGTCAAAAGTTGTGTGGTTCAAATCAAAAGATGTTGATAATCTTTTCTACGTCTGCTCTGTAGGTCTTGGTCCGGTATCAGTGTCATTGAGACCTTAAATCTCACTTTCTCTGTCTACTTCATGTCGTAGCCCGCAAGCGATTCAAATCTTCACCCTTTGTCTCGGTCCTGTCTGTCGGGGTTCCCTTGAGCCTCGAGAGTGGCGTCATGTCAGATGGTTGTGAAGAGCTTGAAATCTATATAGAACCATGAATGCTCCCAAAGACAGGGAAGGACAGTAGAAGATCCCGCCCGCCCGCATGCTGCGGACTGCCTGTTTTCCCTTTCCTGTTATGATAAATAAACAGCTAGAGCCGTTCCTTCGTTTTGCTTTTTTTTCCTTTCTTCTCTTGATGTATATATGTGCTGTATATAAATAATAAACTGCGGATGGGACGGGATAAATACCATCAACTTCCTTTCTTCCCCGCTCGAGAAAAAGAAAAGGGAACTCTACTGTACTGCACTGTACTCATTCACACTCTTTTCTTTTCTTTTCTTCTTTCAATAAATAAATTAAAAGACTCCCTTTTTCTTTTTTATTTCTTTTCTTTGTTTCCTTCTACCGATCAATTAATCGATAAATTGATTGACTGACCAGGCAGGTAAGTACTTACTCGCCTTTTAACTCTACGCTACGCTACTAAACCATGCTCTACTTGGTCCACACAAACCAAAACAGAACAGAACAGAACAGAGTGGACTTTTTTTTAAAAAAGAAAAGAAAGACTTTGACATTGACTACGATAATTATGTCAATATCGCCATATCGACGATGGATTGATTGGATTATTGGATTCAGGTGGTTTGGATTTGGATTATTTCTGACCTGGATCGGGATTTGTTTGGCTATCTATCTGTGTATGTATCTATCTAGCTGATAATCTACCTATTCTATCTATCTATCTATCTATCTATTCCAACTATCTATCACATGTTGGATCCATTGATTGGTTGACTGGTTGATCGATCGATTTATTGATCGATTAGGACAGGTGGTTCTCCGCGCTTTGTCTCGCTTGCCGCAGATCTTGTCTGTCTGTCTGTCTCTCTTAACTCCATTCGTCTGTGTCGGAGTGTCTCTGTCGGGTGTGGACATTTATTTTTCGAAGCTTTGGATGGATGGATGGATGGATGGCTTACATACAGTACAATATATAGCCGGCCCTTTGGGGGCGGTTTTGTTTGGTCGACGAGGGGTGATGATGATGAAATGAAGCAAGGAGAGGGGGCGGGACCTCAGGGGGTCTTTCTGCGTGATTCGAGCTTAAATCGAACCGTTCCGATGTTTGCTTTTTTTATAATCTTATCTATTGAAGAAAAGAAGATTGCCTGCTTCTTCGTCTGATGATGATACTGATACTCATGATAATGGTGCTACCAGACCGGTTCAGTTCGGAGAGGGTACTGGGATGGGATGTGTGTGTTTCTGAGGGTTCAGAGTCCTTCTGCTGGAAGGTAGTGGGTGAGTGCTTTTGTGCTTTTTGCGCCTTTTTTTTCGTATGTGGATGTACTGTACAGTATCTGCGAAGGAGGTTGGATTTATTCATTCTTCTGTGATACATAAATTCAGGAAGCCATATGACAATGATGAACCTCAAATAATGCCCCCATAAAATATTTAACTATTTATTGTTCCACCGCCGTTCCACACCATTCCGCCGTGCCTTCCTTCCTTCCAGCGGAGCCTTTCCCAGCCGCAGGAGTCATGTCGCCGCGACAGGCAGGGCACGACGACTGAGCGGAACCCACACATAAAAAGCCCAAAATTTCACTTCCCCTCTCTCCTGTCACTTTTCATCATCCTTTCTTCCTCCTGTCTCGGCATTCCATTCTTTCCTTCCTTGTGTGCTGCTGTGAGGATCTTATCAAAGCTACAGGCTGCTGGGGGAACAGAAGGAGTTGGATCTTTGTCCTGTGTATCCTTCTTCTAGCATAAGTACCTATCTGATATCCTCTGTCCTGGCAGACGCCACACATCCTGTGGGGGCTTGTTGATCTTGCGGCTTCCTAGCCTCAAGAAAATCAACATCAGGAGGTGAACTGCTAGATCTTCCATCCCTAGGAGCTCATAGCTCTTGACGAGAAGACTGTATGTCTGCTGACCATCGGATCCTCCAGTATAGGCTGTAAAGGTCACAGAATCTGTCAACCAAGCATTGTACTAGCTCGCAACTGTCAGAGCCTGCAGAACGCGCATTTTTTGCATCTTTATCGACTCCTTTCTAGATGGTTGTGGTCAACTCCGGTGTTCTAGAGAAAGACTGGTGTCGCCAAACTTCGAGGCAGCTTCTGTCTTAGGTTTCAGAATGTCACGTGAGTTTATACCTTAGTCAAGACTATTCACCCATTCCAGCAAAAAAGATGGAAAGGAAGAGAAACATGTTTGAACCTTGCTAATTTGATGATTATTCTCCAGGGACTGCAGACGTTCCAAATATTCTCCCGCTGGCGCATGAAGAGCTGGTGGCAGACAAGGGATTGCAGACCCCGGCGCGAAAGCTGTGTGAAGTGGCTTACATAAATGATAAAAAAGGATACGGTCTAATAGCAACAGAATGCATCCCTGCTGGGACGAGAATCTTCGTGGAGCAGATCATTGTGGTCACCCGCACCATGAGGAGGGCCTGTGGAAGTCCAGCCGAATACAACAAATTAATCGGCAACAGGGCCAAGGCCCTCGGCAGAGACTTTGTTCGTGGGTTCCTCAGCCTTCCGAGCAAGTCCAAGGCCGAACTCGGTGTTTTTGGTGGCATCGTCGAGGCTTCCCATCATCCAGCTAAGCTAGCCAACGAGCCGGCTGCAATTGTTGGTCTCCAAACTGCCTATTTGAACCACGCGTGCATCCCAAACTCATGCGTTAGTTTCATCACAGCTGAAGATATCTACAGCACCGAAGCGCCCACATTCGAGGGTAAACAATGGCTGACTCTGTACGCGTGCGCGGAAATCCATCAGGGTGACGAGATAACGGCCTCATACATGCACATAAACAGGCCGGCTGCGGAGAGAAAGAAACAACTAAGTCACTTCTTTGGCTTTGATTGCGTGTGTAATGCGTGCGGGAAGCAGGAACCCGAAGTAGAAAAGTTTATGGAGAGGTATGATAGCCTTGAGACGACGATGACACACCCGCGGATAGTCGAGAACGAGCCTGCTTTGGCCCTTCAGACAGCGTACCATATGAGTGTCGGCATGGCATTCTCCAAGATCTTCGATCTGAGATATGGATCGCTGTGGGAGCAATGCGCAAGGATCGCGGCATTTCACTCAGACCACGCCAGAGCGGCAATATTTGTGGGTAAAGCACTGTCAGCATACAAGAGGCTTGAAGGTCACCATGGCTGCAATTACGCAAGGATGAAGCTCTGGCAAGAAGACGGCACGGACATACCCAGATATGGTAGCACCAACAGAGGTCTCTTTGATCGTACTGATATACTTATTTTCAACCAAAACTGGAGGATCAAGTCTGATATGGTATTCATGCTGGACACCAACTCGTCGGACCACATCCGCCCCTGCGAGTACCGCCGTCGTTCGGTCGTACCTGAGGACCACGTCTCTGAGGAGGAAGGGCCAAAAGACCAAGATTTGTCTGCGCTGATCGAAGAGCTGACGCGAGAGAAGACCGAACTCGACAAGGAGAGGCTGGACAAGGGAAATGCAAAGAACAAGAAAAACAAGAGCAGAAAGAAGAGGAGAAAGGGCAAGGGCAACGCTCGAAAGCCATCGCAGGTCCAGGATGAGGTCTTTCTTCCTGACTCTGACCAGGAGGACGACCAGGGAGCCATCCAAGATACGATAGAGGATGCCGTCTGGGAGACCACCGAGCATAATCCAGCTGCTGCAGAGACCGCATATGGTCTGAACGAGGAGACCTACTCTCATGACGAGGAAGGTTATGATCCGCCTGACGGAGCTTATGATCCAGATGATGAAGCATATAATCCGAACCGTGAAGCGTATGAGGTGGATGAGGAAGCATATGGTCCAAACGAAGAGGCCTATAGTCCGAACGATGAAGCTCATTATCCGGGTGAGGAAGGGTATGATCCTAACGAGGTCGATGGTCCCAACGAGGAAGCCTATCCGAATGAGGAAAACTATGATCCAAATGAGGAGGCCTATGAGCCGGACAACGAAGCATACGATCCGAATGGAGACGCCCAGGATCCGAAAGAGGCTTATTATCCCAGCGCGGAAGCCTATGATGAAGCTGAAGCCTATGGGCCGAATAAGGAAGTTTATGATTCGAACGACAAGGCCCATGATCCTAACGAGGAGGAGCCTATTACGCGAATCTTCGGACAACGACGAGCGACGATTTGACAAGATCAGGGTGACCCGTCGCTGTTTGGTAGGAACTCGTCGTCTGCTCCTACCTCACAGCCTCCGCTGCCCCGCTCAGTACAACACTGAGCGGGATGTATTTGAGCAGTTGACATTCTCGAGATGAGAATGATGGAAAAGACAGAGTGGTTGATATAAGGAGGGCGTCAAGGCCCAACGCTGGCATCGGAAAAAATCAAGAACATACTTAATTCAATAACTAAGTCCTCTGCCAAGCTTGATGGTTTCACGATTGGCTTCGTGGGCGGAGGAGAAGATGCTAGTGGGATGTTTGCGCGCAACAAGCTCATTATGCCGGCCCCTCTAACCACAATCGATGGCTGCCGTGTCTCAACTCTTTGAAGGCAAAGTCCAGATTAGAGCCAGACCTTCTCGGTCTGAGTCACTCCCTGTTATGTGAAAAAGAGTGGACATTGTGTCTTGTTTGAATATGTCCAAAGCTAAACTTTTGATTGTTTACTTCGCAGCCTCCGCTGCCCGCTCAGGGAGATCAAACGTGCACGAGATGGGATAGATCATAATAAGCATATTAACACTCACTTGAAGGGGACATGTTGAATTTGGGAAGTGGATTGGGCTATGTGTACACATAATGGTTGGATAACTTGAAAATTGATTGGTGAAGTTGGATCTGAAGGTTTCATTTTGGTCGTGTGTGGACAACAGAGCGGAGGATGAAGCGGGCGGAGCGGAGAGATGAGCGGAAGGCGGCGCTTATGTCATGCGGTCGGCGGGATCGACGTCTTCGTCGCGACTTCGATCTCGCGCTCTCACAGCTCTGCCTCGCCTCTCCTGGTCTTCTATTCTGGTTCTCTTTGGGTATTGCCTCCAGGTTTTCTCTCTGAAATGCCAGCTAGGTAGTTACAGAATTCAGTCTTTTTCCTCCCTTACCAACAGTCCCACTCCGAGCTCCGAACGCCACATTACGCCTCCGATCCTGCTTCTCCGCACTCCCCAAACCGTACCTCCAGAGCACCTCCATCTGCCCCCGTAACATCTTCAGCGCCAGCTACGATACGTCCAGCGTAGCAATGGCGCACTCGAAACGCAACACCTCCCTCCCCCACTTCACATATTACGAACGGTCCCTCCTTCGTAACACCTGGGGCACGCAACGCGCCCGCCTCACGCGAGAGTCCTTCCTCCCCTTCGGCGCATGTCGACTCTGCCTACAACCCGCACGCGCCCCCGTCGTCGCCTGCGCCACGAATGGCGACCTCTTCTGCCGCGAATGCGCCATTAACGACCTGCTCGCGCAGCACAAGGAGATCAAGCGTTTGGAACGGGAACGCGAGGAAGCGCGAAGGCGACTCGAAGAAGAGGAGGAGAGGACGCTGGAGGAGGCGCGGATGCGGGAGCTCCGGGAGTTTGAGCTCGTCAGCATGGGGCTAGAAGCGACGAGTAATAATCGAAAAAGAAGGGCGGAGGAGGTGGAGGCTATAGGGGCGTTCAAGAAGCGCGAAGTCGAGGTGGACGGGAAGCGGAGGAAGGTGTTTGAGCTGAGCGAGGAGGAGATGAGGCGGGCTGCGCTGCAGGAGCAGGAGAGGTTGAAGAGGGCGTTGAAGCAGGAGAAGGTTGGTTTGTTCATCTATCTACATTCTCTGATGTCTTCGTCCTCTTCGACGTTATGCCAGTATTTTCAAAAGCATGCCGCTGACAGTTGTGTACAGTCTGAATCCAGCAAATCGGCCATCCGCTCCTTCTGGATCCCTACCCTCACGCCCTCGACAGATACCACGGAAGCAACAGCCACCAAACCAGTCAAGCTGACCCCGATCTGCCCGGGCTCGACGGACTCCAATCGCCACACATACTCGCTCAAGGCGCTCGTCGACGTGCACTTTACGGAGGAGAAACCCGAGGATGGGAGCGAGGGCGTCCAGCGCATATGTCCGAGCTGCAAGAAGGTGTTGAATAACGGGCTTAAGGCGATGTGTATGTCCCCTCTTTCATAATGCAACATCTCAGTCCAAACCGGTCCGAGAGCGGGACTGCTATGCACTTGATATTCCAGAAACTGACACCTAGGGATCTAGTGACCAAACCCTGCGGCCACGTCATCTGTTCGCCCTGCGTCTCGAAATTCATGACGCCGCAAATGACCCCCGATCCCCATGCCTCCAAGGAAGAACAGGCTGCCGCGCGCCGGGTGCTGTGCTATGTCTGCGAGACGGACATCACGCCCCCCGAATGCGAGCCCGACGCCAATGGCAAATCCAAATCGAAGTCGAAAGAGAACGGAAAGGAAGGGAAGATCAAACCCGGGCTGGTCGAGATCAGCGCTGAGGGGACGGGGTTTGCTGCCGGAGGGGAGATGGTGGCGGTAAAGCAGGGGGTGGCGTTTCAGTGCTAGCTCCTTTTCATTTTCATTTTCATTTCTTTTTTTTCATGACTTCTATTGTTTATATTTCTATACGGTAATGTTTTCTTCTTCTGTTCAAGTTTATGTGAATGGGTATTGACGGTATAGATTCACGGATGATTTGATGTCGACATTGATGTTGATAGCCTAATTATAGACGGTGGTAAGGTAGAACAGGGAAAGAGAAAGTATTGCTAGGCACTGTCTGTACTTACCATTGAAGCATACCATAGATTCCTATATAGACAAAAGGCAAATCGGCATTTACGTTTCTTGCGAGCTCTGGTGCCATGCAGCGTTGCGTAGAAATATAGAGCCATGCGTCTCACGAGTACTACCTAGTATTTGCAGCACTCTCTTCCACACAACGGCCTCAACATGGACCTATGCTCCTTCAAACCAGCCTTTCTTCTGCTTTTCCCTCCAATGGGTCGTGGTCAGGTATAGGATGTTGTCAGACTGGGCGAACCTAGTAATCCGAAGGTATGATGACGAAGCTCTGATTTTCTTAATCTACCTATCTGACTAGCTATTTATCTCATGAATTATGTGGCCATAAACAAAGGAAAATGCGCGATTATAAGCGAATATAGACCAGGGAAGTATGATATTGCAGGGATCATGGCCTGTGAGAGTCCGGATCGGCTGGTGCTGACTAGGCTGATAAAATTCTTGGCATACCGATAGGTCATAGTGGTAATATTCGGCTGACAGATGTACGATGCTTAGTTAGTTAGTTAAGACTTTAATATCAGATCGGACGGTCTCCGAGAACGTCGGTCGACGTCCGTCTGTCTGCTCCCCATTGCCAGACCCCGCCGCCGATCCGGGGCCGAGCGACCGGCCCGCCGCGGGGCAAGAGGGGCAGGAACGACGACAGACGTCACCGAGGGGGGATTGCACAGAACCCTAGTTTCTTCTCCCTTGCGGTCCTCTACCGATCGAGCAGAGCATCATACACCACCTTTTACAGCACTTCTCGAAATGGTCCTTCCAAAGCCAGCAAACAAGCATGTGCTCAAGGCCTTCGACCTCACGGGCAAGGTCGCGGCCGTGACAGGTAGGTAACCCCGCGTCGGAAGCATACAAGGCAATCCAATAATGGCAGAAGCTCACCATTCTTTCAGGCGGTGCCCGTGGCATTGGTCTCGAGGTCTCTAAGGCCCTTGCGGAAGCCGGTGCGGATGTATGTTTTAAATAGCTAACTCATTTGTTTGCCTGGCATCTGTCGACTAATTATCGTGGCGAACGACCAGGTCGCCCTCATCTACAACACGACCAGGAATGCAGATGCCCTCGCCGCAGAGATTGCATCTGAAAACAAGGTCAAGGCGAGAGCATACAAGGCGGACGTCAGCGACCAGCAGGAAATCGAGCGCACCGTCCAGCAGATCGCAAAAGACTACGGAAGGCTGGATATCATTGTCGTCAACTCGGGGATTACGTCACACAAACCCGCCGAGGACTACACGACTGAGGAGTGGAGCAAGATCATGAAGGTCAACCTCGACGGAGCCTTCTACACTGCGCAGGCCGCAGCGAAGATCTTCAAGGAGCAGGGATACGGGAACGTCATCTTCACCGCTTCTGTCAGCGCGAGCCTCGTGAATCTCCCTCAGAAGCAGGCTGCGGTGAGTCTTATGTTGGATCGAATGCACATGGATGTGCGCTGACTTTTACAGTACAATGCCTCCAAGGCTGGAGTCGTCCAGCTAGCGAAGTGCTTGGCTGTCGAATGGGTCGACTTTTGTCGAGTCAATTGTATCTCGCCAGGCTTCATTGCCACTGACATCCTGGACGTTCATCCCAAGGAGTGGAGACAGACGTGGCATAACATGGTTCCGGCCCGGAGGTTTGCTGACGCTTACGAGCTCAAGGGGGTCAGTGATGCCCTTTCGTTGCATGGGAGACTGATTCCAATTTGCTGACACCCATAGGCGTATGTATTCTGCGCGTCCGACGCATCAAGCTACATGACTGGTGCAAATCTCGTCATCGACGGCGGATATACGCTGCCTTAGAGTTGAAGTAGCAAATACACTTCTGATAGAGCATCGTCCTGGTAGACGTCTTTCGCGTTCGAGAATTGCCATCGTATTATGTCCCGTAATCATAATGTGGGGTATGATTGAGTTTACCTTCATCTGTGACTTAAGAGACTCTCCTAGAAGTAGGGACGCCTTCATACCAAAAAAGTCGATTTATGTGAAAGTTCATGATAGCCCAGACTCCTATTTACGTGAAAAGATGTTGACTTCCTCTGAACCTACTATTCACTAGCAAGAAGTGGAGAGGTCTGATTTCCAATCTGTCTGGGGGTTCTAACAATTTATATATACATTCAGAAGTCGTGTGAGCAGGACTAATCAGATAATATAGACAAATATCAGTAAGAATAAGCAAATATAGCACATGGATATCATTTTTTTACATCATATATCCTTATTTAGTGCTGCAACATTCCTAGTAGAGTCATGGTCTCCAGGCATATAATGAGGGGATGTAATTAATCAGGTCCAGGGAGAATTCAACGGTATGATCCTGGTCCTAGGCGGCGGTAATATATGGCTGACAAAAGAGAGTGACTCGTTAGAAATAGCACAGAGATAAAATATAAATCACAGCTTACAGCATCAAAAGAGAAAGATGCGTGTGGATTTCACAAGGCACTAAAGACAACGCAAAACATATTATTCATTCATTCACTCAATCCATTCCTGGTCGAACCCGTTGCAAATCACGGCAACTTCGCCATTCCTCGGACATAACAGTGCGGAGTCGCTCCTCACGGTTGCCAACTCGAGACACTCCATATTCAGCCAGTCCTGTGGCAAGAAGTAATGACGCTTGACTCGTCCCTTGTAGACGTCGCTCCCGCTCCAGGTCCATGTGCATACCCAGAACTCTCGATCGAGAAAAGCCAGGGTCGACTCGCTGCTGGCATACGAAATGTCAGGTGGAGTGCTGGGTCTCCTTTGAGTAGAGAACGACTTGTGACGTTGCCGGGTCGCATCGCTTATCAAGAAGCCGAGTGGTATCTCGATTCGGGAAAGGATATCGGGCTGCAACAGTGTGAGCGATGTGGGGGCAGCTTCAGCAGTATTCTTCGGGGTTGACTGTATCTCGAATCTCAAAAGATCGGCCATAGGAAGCAACATTAACTGCTTGTTCTTTCTCCTGTTTGTTTTTGTTGTCACTGGTGCTGCTATCTCGAATAATGCATGTCTTGCGTCTGGCGCCATGAAAACTTTGGTGACAGAGTAACCATTTTGCGATATATCCATAGCAGATGGGTATGTAGGGTCACTCCTTGCGGAACTCAGCGATAGAACTTGAAGCGCTTTGTCGAGGGTTGTTCGGTCGAACCGCTGATGGGTGACAGTCTTCATATCGCTCCACTGACATATTCGGATGTGGTCAGTTGCGAATCCAACTACTGAAGTTTTCTCCAATGGATGATTTATCCAGTAATATGAGGCACTTCCTTCAAAAGGAGCCGCGATCCTTTTCGTTGTTTTCACAGACCAGATACTAGTGCCTTTCGTTGTCGACACTAGAAGGAGATCACTTTCAAGGTTCCAGAGCAACTGGCAAATGGAGTCATCTTCCTTGATAACAAGAAGCTCTTTTAGGTGATCTTTTGTCTCTTTCTGGTGAAAACTCATGACGCTGATACGTCGGGTCAGATCGGCAGTCGCGAGGAGAGCTCCATCTTCGCTCCAAGCGATGTTTTCGATAGCCATTAAGGTGGGTGGAGTTTTCATGAGTTGTGTCCCGTCGCTAGTGAATAGTTTGAAAACACCATCTTGGTCGCCTGTGCAATAATAGAGGCTGTTATTGTCCACAGCTAATGCAGTGATCGGCTCTTGCATCTCCGCTGAGGATTCTGAAGCCAACGATACGAGTGTCGAACTCTCCTTTCCACTCAATGTGTCGCTGGCCTTTTCGTCCTCTTCAGCGAGCCGGAGAAGGATATTGGGTTCCCACACGCTGCAGAAGTTATCTCTGAGGTCAAGGATTCGTCCGGTATTTAGACCGATTGCCAGGTCTGTAATTGGAGTGCTGCAGTAAAGCTGATAGATGAGTGCAAAGTGATCAAAATCCCAGATTCTTAAAGTTCCATCACCACTGCCTGTCACGAAAAAATCTCCTTCTGGGCTACATCTAATGTGTACTGCGAGCGATGTTGAAACCTGAATACTGGTCTCAGACGGATGCCACTTAAAGACGCACCCATCGTTGAAAATACCAAGGATGTGCCCCGTAGCAGGATTCCAGCATATTTTCTGTACATCGGTGTAGTTTGCCTGGAGACTTTGTCGGCTTTTGCCTTTGTCTCCTTCCCGCTCGCATCTGCCGAGGAGGCGTGGCTTAGGGTCATCGAGCGCCCATACAGACAATGGAAGTCCTCTGTATGCGAGGGCAACTTGTGTGCCATCGGGGCTGAAATCCACGGCACGAGGGGAATTATTTCGTTGAAATTCGGATGGATCGTGGCGCAGGACACCTTGAAAGGGTTTCCAGCCATTCTCCGGATAGGCGAGAGACATCTTCCTAAATTCAGAATTGTCTAAGCATGCTATAAGTGTATCGTCAGAATTGCCTCGAAATGAAATAGCAAGAGCCCTTGCTTTTCTCTGGTTGTCAACTGAGCATGTGGCCTTTGCCGTAGTGAGGCTCCAAATAATCGTCTTTGAGAGGCTATATGTAGCCATCTTATCCCCGTCATTGCTGAAGCACATTGCAATCACACGCTCCTTGTGTTGGAATATGTTCGCCTCTTCGCAAGTCTCTGAATGGTAAAGGATAACCGAACCATTCGTTGTCAGTACAGCAAAATATCGGTTTACGCACATAATTCTCAGTGGTTCAATGCCGGAGCCGACTGAGAACCTGGCAAGACAGTCGTCCCAGTCATCGTTCGAGAGACCCCTTATTTGGGGGGCCGAATGAAGCTTCGAACCGACCTGTTGGTAAAGGATTGATTTGGGAGGGCAGAAAGCTGGAATCGAGACGAACAAGGCTTTTGGATGCTTGATTAGATGCGCGCCAAATTTCCCGACAATCTTGACTAGATCTGCAGTCCAAGAAGAAAGCATATCCTTTTCTCTCAATCGATGGGTCAATGGGTTCTTGTCAGCGTCGAGCCTGTCACTGTCCTTGAGAAAATCTTTGAGAACTTTTGCTGCTTGAACCACGATACGGAGTTCACCGGCAGCAGACAATATATAAATCCAAGTCAAGCCGGAACCCCCATGAAAGAATTCGCTCAATAGCATAAGTGATTCCTCATTGGATAGCGTGGAGCTCTCCTTCAGGTGATATGGCCATGACATAGCCGCGTAACGTAAAAACGGGTCTGTTAAGGCTTTGTCTACATGAGATCTCGGGATGTCCAGTAAGGAAGATACACACTTTCTGAATATAAAATTATGTGCCTTATGTGGTGAGACGAAAAAATGGAGATCCTCTTTTTTAGTAAGGTACTCCCGGGCGGTCGAGTGAACCATTGAGACTCCTGTTTTTCCAACAACTATGAAGTCTCCGCACAGCCGGCTAATCGTGCTTTTCAAATCAAGCAAATATGAATATTCAGGCTGTAATGCCCTTGACAGCTCTTCAAAGCTCAGGGGTCGCTTTGAGCAAGTGGCCCAGATGAAGATCGTTTTTGCCATCTCTTGGTCTCCGCGCCTCAAACTCTTTGCTAGAGTAGCATCCATACGCCGGTACAGTTCCTCGAGATCGGCAGGGACCTCGTTAATGGCTTCTTCGACGGCATCCTGTGTGTGACATTGCAAAATTTCCTCGAGCACCAAACTCGCCCATAGGAAATTTCCTTCTGCCTTCTCGAGGATTCTCGTCTTCATCCGCTCTTTGAAGGTCGGGTCTCCTAGCATTGATTCCATCTCCTCATTCACATACCTTTGGATGTCGGAATCAGAATTGTCCATTGAAAATAAATCCAATCGCACGGAGTCCCTAATTTTCTCAAATTCCAGAGAAAGCAATTGTGTTGGTCGACTAACCAGGAGTAATCGGATGGGCATCTTTGCAGCAGGTAGATCTGCAAGGAGCCTAACGAACGATTTTGCCTGTTCACACTCATCCAGAGCATCAACAACACAGAAGACAGGTTGGTTATGGTCGATCTTGAACAGATTGTTTGTAAAGACCTTCTGCCATATCAAGCGACTTTCGGCTCTTTGTATATTGAATCCACTGTCAAGCGTGTGCAGTAGACTTTTGCGAAACATAGGCAGATGATTCGCTATTTGGTATGAGAGCGATTTCAAGAGTGTGCTGAGAGATTTCTTTAATTGGTCTCCATACTGAAAGAAGAAGTATGAGCACGGTAAGTCATGCTCCTTGAGGTAATTGATGACAAAAGAAGCTAACACTGACTTCCCGGTGCCGGGTCGACCGGTACACAATAGGACGCGAGATTGTTGGTCACTGCCAGAAATCCAGTTGGTCACGAGTGGGATTTTGAGGAACCATTCACAAGAACCTTCCATCCGGCGCGCAGACAAGGATTCACAATCATCGACTGGTGCATCAGTTATTCCTAGAAAGGTTCCCAGTTTGCGAAGCTCTTCAACGATATCCGAACCGTCAATCTGATGAGTGGTGCCACTAAATTGCTGAACGAGTTCCTGGATGGCATTCTTCACGCTAACATATCCCGGGTCTTCTTGGCTGGAAAATTTGCAGACATTGTGGTGATCTGCATTTAAAGGTTTGATTACTTCGCCAGGATACCCCAAGGTTGAAGAGACTTTGTCAAGCACCATTATCTTCACTGGTCCTACTGCAGTTTCAAGTGTTTCGTAGAAGGAGAAAATTGCAATTTTAGGTGCTATATGTCGGAATTGCTCGTTGATCTCTTCTAGAGTGGTCGAACCCTTTGTCAGTTCAGCAATGTATTGCTTCCGTGAGTGTTTCACGGACACCCTCAGGATCCTGTTTAAGAGTTCCGCGTAGTGCGCAGTGCCGCCGTGTGGAGTCGAAAGGAATATTATGGCACGGATTGAACTTGTGATGCTGTTGTATTGGCTGTCGTTCTGGCCAAGTATACAAGCCTTCTTCACAATAAGACCACCCATTGAATGAGCGACAAATATGATTGGTACCTGGCCAACTTTCATTTTTGAATTCCCATCTCGAACGCTAAATTTCATATCATATAATAGAGTTCTGGCGAAATCCATAATGCGCAGGATGTCTCTATTCGACGAGAACTGGGAATTGTATCCAAATGACCAGATTCGGGCGGTGTTGATATCGGTCTCTTTTGGAAGCCATTCTTTAGGCCAGAATAGGCTGAGGTCTCTATTCCACGACCAACTCCGACGACTGGTTCCACCAAGTCCATGGATGAAGATAATATCCGCTTTGGGGGCAAGCCTGGGCTCGTAGAGTACTCGAAGACCCAAAGGATCCTCTGAATCGCTTGATTGATCCTTAAGATACGCCTGGATATCAGTATCGCCCTTGGCGCCTTCACGACTATCCGATGCTGGTAATGTGCTGGCGTTGGTTCCCGAATCCCCGAGTGTTGAATCACGAGGGGAGTTGATATTCTTGTGGAAGATTCTCTTGTTGTCAGTGTTGCCAGCGTCACCCCGCGAAGCTTCAGCTTGTGCATCTCTTCTCTTCTTTAGGCAAAGTCCACAAAACTGTTGACAATCAGCTTTCTGTAACAAGGACCAAAGATGTATAAATGGTATTAGAAAAGTATACCATGGTGATTCTCTCTCGCTGGAATGTAAGTCATTTCGCATTAGTTCAGCTCAGCCGAGAATGAGGATGAAATGGACCGGACGGCCCACGCCTGATGTGAGAAAGTTCCCTCAGAAAAGCGGCAACCTGACGAGCATGGGTTTCGACAGCCTCATTTTAGCAACAGTGGCCGTCAGGTGTGCGGCTCCCCGCTTCCCCGGCCAGCGTTGCATCTGGCCCGAAGTCAGCTGCCATAGCCCGGAAAGCCCAGCGATGAAAGCTGCAGAAACAGAACTAGCGCAATGCTAGCTGACAGAACATCGACGAGTATATGTGGAAGCTGATGACATGGCCCGCCAATAACTGGACGCCTCGTATTCGGTATATTCGGCATCACCGCGTTCTTCTGTCATGAGCCTCCCTCTGTTAGGTTGTGGCACCGCTGGCTTGCTTTGGTGGCCCGGCTGAGCATCTAGCAGAAGCATTTTCCTTTCTTGGAAGGGTTTATCTGGTTCTATCACGCCAGGATGTTGGGTAGCACTTGGATGCTGATCCCTGTCAGGAATGGCTGCATCGAGATTAGCAATCTTTAGTGCCAAAGAGAACGACATGGACTTCTTGAGTCTGGATTTTTTCAACCTCGTCGCAGTACTTTTGTCCTTGAGTCATTCGAGAGATAAGAGATAGATCTGAGGACAGTCTCCGCCTCTTTGGCACCTTTCTCTCTTTCAAACTCGAGGCGCTATTCCACCTCTTTACGAATAGGATCGGAACGTACGCTAGGTATCTCGCGCGCCGCGAGTTCTGACACGCCAAAATGGAGACAGAATCTACGGTAAAGGATGTAATTCCTGAAGTGGGGGGTAACTGGACTCTTGATGAGAACGTCATCCTCGGTAAAAGAAGAATCCTTTCTTCATGGTGATAAACTTTACATGAACTGATCAAGTACAGCACTTCCCCGAGGCACAAAGATATTGGAAGCTACCACACATGGAACCTCTGCGTGGACTCGCACCGCACGCGTTTCTACAGAAATGGAGGATAGAACGATTAAAGACTACTTTTTAAAGGTCCTTCTCTTCAAGTGCCCCTTAGTCATTGTTGCTGCTGACGGCAGCGATGTGCAGTGTGCCACCGAGGATATTGGAAGAAAAATGATAGAAGGGGAGTTCCACTCTTTGTCAGAGATCCACACGTTGATGCCGACTTTCGCGCCAAAACCATACGCGTGGGGGAAATTCAAAAAGTCGCCGCCTGACACTTATTTTATCCTCATGGATTTTATCGATTTAGAAACGGCAGCAGTTGATGCGATGGAATTTTGCTCCCGTCTTGCACAACTCCACAAAAACAGCACCTCTCCAACGGGAAAATTTGGCTTTCATATTACCACATGCCACGGTCCAAACTGGCAAAACACTGAATGGGAAAGCAGCTGGTGCGTTTATTTTACCAGGCTCTTGAGGCAGTTCTTCAAAAGAGAGATCCAACAGAATGGGCCTTGGCCTGAATATGAAGCGGCCTTCGAAGAGTTTGCGAAGACGGTGATCCCGCAGTTGCTTGAGCCTCTGCAGTCGGACGGGCGTTTCCTCAAGCCATGCCTTGTCCACGGAGATCTCTGGGAAGAGAACACTGGAACCGACCTTGCAACTGGGAGGTCTGTCATTTTCGACCCATCCGTCATGTATGCACACAATGAGTACGAGTTCGAAATGTGGCGACGAGAAATCGTCCGCTTCTCAAAGGTGCATCTACGGAGATACTTTGCTCACATTCCTCCAAGTGAGCCAGTTCATCAATGGGATGACAGGAACAGATTATATTCAATGAAATTTAATCTCGCACATTCGATCGCGCTGCCGGCGACAAAGGATGTGTGTCGGGATATGTGAGTCAAAGTTGCCCTTGTACCTCTATGAATCCACAAACTGATTGCATGGTTAGCGTATTCAAAGACATACGGTACTTTCTTGAGAAGTACGGTAGCAAGACTTATGTCAAAGTCGTGGACATGCCGACAAATAAATTGAGCGACCAACTTCCCAGATGAGGTCACACGAGTGACTGTGACCTAGGATCGGATACTCATATATAGGTATAGTATTCATCCCTTAACATGATGATGAGCCGCTCATGTGGGATGTTTAAGAATTATATAGGGCCACATCTGGTCCGGGAAGGTCACCTCTAGTGTCATAGGCAAAGATACATGTAATGCGGTCGTTTTGTTATGTCTCTTAGTGACGCTTTACGTTTGATCTGGCTTCCTTTTCACTACCTTGCTTACTTCCATCCCCGAGCCACGAAGATAAAGGATGTACTGTGCGAACAGTACATAGTAGTAGACATTATTGAATGCTTCTGTAGGAACCGAGGATAACTAGGAATCAACTTACAAACATCATATTGCAAAAGTACTAATTAGCCCCAATAAGTGAGTCAGGTGGACATATTTGTTTGACGGTCTTGAAGCGGCGGCTAGTCAGGCCCAGGGGATCCCTGTTAGCTATAGTAGTAGTTCAAAAGCTTGTGCTACCCCGCTTTAAATGTAGTATTTTCAAATTCCCAGGCTAATAATGGCCATTTGCGGCTCTTACGAAAATAGAAGCTCTGCCCCATTCACAGAAGGTCCACGTGCTAAAGGACGATTCTTCTTCTATCCTTCTATCGTTCCATTACGGCTGCCTTTTTTTTGTTTTAGACTTCAATCGAAGGTTACTGATGAGGGTGCTACGCTTCTCAAACGGTCTTGTCGCTTATCCATCAAGTTAGATCTCGTTAGAGCCTTGCTATGGAGAGAAATCACGACCAGATTACGCACGAAGATAATAAAGACGAATATACGCAGGACTCAACAGAAAAGCCTACAAATGTAGACAGAAAGGGATCAGAATTAGATTCTGGAGAAACCAACGCCGATCAGGCCACCACAGACCCATCTAACAACGTCTACACGGCATTCAGCACTGCAGAAAAGCGTGGGATAATCTTTCTAATCGCCGTGGCAGGCTTCTTCTCTCCATTCACCGCTTTCATCTACTTCCCCGCCCTGGAGTCCATCGCTGCAGATCTCAATGTGTCCATCCAGCTGATCAACATCACCATCACGATGTATCTTGTCGTTCAGGGTATCATACCGTCCATTTTTGGAAACCTGGCAGACGTCATCGGTCGTCGGCCCATTTATCTCCTGGCATTTTCAATCTACTTGTGCGCAAGTCTGGGCCTGGCTTTCCAGAGATCGTACGCGCTTTTGTTGGTGCTGAGGATGCTTCAGAGTGCTGGAAGTTCTGGTCTGTCTTAGCATTCTATTGCCATGCTCATAGGTGAAAAAAAGCCAGCTGACAGAACAGGGACAATTACACTTGCGTACGGAGTGATAGCGGACATTGCCCCTCCACGACAGCGGGGAGGTTATGTTGGAATCGCACATGTTGGGTATGTAAATCCAAGTTGCTTCGAGTCTAGAGACATGTCGAGCTATTCTGACGAACCGAATGCTAATTCTTCAAAGATTCAACTCAGCACCAAGCCTGGGCCCAATTATCGGGGGTATCGTATCCGACAAACTCGGCTGGAGATGGGTGTTCCGCCTCCTGTGCATCCTTTCCGGCGTATGGCTCGCTGTACTCTTCGTTTTCCTGCCGGAGACTGGAAGAAGAATCGTCGGAAATGGAAGCATTCCGGCTCGAGGAATCCACAAGTCCCTGCTGCAGCATCTCTCATCGAAGAAAAACAAGAGCAACGACACTGATTACCTTCAAGGAAGAAGCAAAAGATCCCTATCCGGCCTCGTAAACCCGCTGCGCTCCATCCGGATGATCTTCCACAAAATCGAAGCACTCGTGCTGTTCTCAAACGCCGTCTTCTACATGCAGTACAGCTGCGTCCAGGCATCGCTGTCCACTCTATTCACGCGGATATATGGGCTGAATGAGATGCAAGTTGGTCTGTCGTATTTGGCTTTCGGCATAGCTTGTGCGATTGCGTCGTACGGCGTTGGTATGGACAGTCTACAACTGAGGGAAAGTATACTGATGGCTCATCGCAGGCAGAATCACGGATCGAGATTACCGCATTACAGCAGCGGCCTACGGGTTCACGACTGACGGTGCGAACGGCGAAGTGCTTTCGTCTTTCCCGCTGGAGAAGGCTCGTTTGCGTGCCGTGTGGTATTACATTGCCATATCGTCCGCATCGACCTTGGGGTATGGCTGGGCTTTGCAAGAGAAAGCGGTGAGACGAAAACAGCAGACTTGGGAGAGCCAAGGCTGACTACTTATATACGTAGCACCTTGCAGTGCCGCTCGTTCTCCAAGCACTTATCGGTTTGACGGTCACGGGTATTTTCAATGTAAGTCAAGTTTCCTGGCTGCTAGCGGTTCATACGAGAAAACAGAAATTATGTACGCTTGCGGTGAATGAGGCTGACAGATATTTGGTTTTCTAACCACAGGTCCTAAACACACTAATGGTCGACCTCCACTCCGAAGATTCCGCAACCGCCAGTGCGGCTGTCAGCATCACCCGCTGCGGCGTGGCGGCAGTAGGAGTATCCGTCCTCCAGATTCTGTTCGATCACATGGGCGTCGGATGGACCTTCACTATCATCGGCGGCCTCTGTTTCGCGACGGTACCTTTACTGCTGGTGGAGAGGTCCAGGGGAATGCGTTGGCGGCAGACAAGACAGGCGAGACGAGAAAATGCAGAAAATCTGCATTCGAGCCGTCAAAGTTGAAAAAAGCAGATAGGTAGGTAGTTTGGTTAAATGTTTGCTCTTAAACAGATACTACTACTAATTAGTTACTACGGAGCTACTAGGTAGTGGTGGCGCCCCCACATAATAATCTAAAGTTTATGTACTCCGGATTTTCGGTCCCCACTTCATCGACTATACAGTATCACTGACAGGGATTACTAAAACGCTCTTACGGGTACATTATGGAATATTTGAATTTCTTACTCTATGCGGCCGATCATGTATTGCGTTAAAGAGATCTAGAGGGACGCTGACGAGCGCGTATCTGTCAAATTTAGAATAATCCTATGCAATGCTTTGCTATGTTGTCTCTCTAAACATACACGATAGATGCACAGATATCGTGGCAAGGAAGAGATAATATAATACACGCGCTATGCAAGCGAAATCATGATGCCTATCTGGCCGCCGTCCGCCGTAACATGCCAGTAGATGACGGGTTCCGGATATACAGGTACATATTCTTATCATATCATTCTTCGGAGACAACATCAATCTTTCCCCTATTCTCTTTCTTTATCTCTAGACTCACCCGCCCCGCTCATGGAATGAGAATGGCTGACGGATTACCGTCCACCCGGCGCAGGCAAAGTCTTCTTGTTGGCGTCCTTGAACTCCTTGACGACGATCTCACACTTGACCTCCTGGCAGAGGCGCTTCCGGCGGCTGGGGTCCAGCTTGGACGCGAACTCGAGACCGCTGGCGCGCTCGACCGCCTCCAGCGGGACCTCGAACTCGGAGAGGCGCTTCTCGTTGGGGATGCGCGCGTTGGGCAGGACGAAGGCGCCCAGGGCGACCTTGCCGTCCGGGCCGGTCCCTTCCTCGGCGTAGATGACCTTGTAGAAGTGCGTGGGGACGGCGACGCTGGGCGGGTTGCCGATGACTTCGTAGGTGACACGCCACTTGCCGTCCGGGTCGCGGTGCGGGAGGTACAGGGGCCCCGTGACGATGCGGACGGACGGGTACTTCTTGGTCAGGCTGCGGCAGAACTCCTCAAAGTGCGCCCAGTAGTCGCGGTTGAAGCCGTCGCCGACCTGCGGGCACATGTTGGTCAGGGCGAAGGTCGCGTCCATGGCCTCCTGCGACCACTTGGCGTCCGCGGCGGGCACCTGGTGGCCGCGGTCGTAGCCCGAGCGGAAGTAGTCGGCCAGCTTGGCGCGGAAGAAGGCCGGGATGGTTGCGTCCTCGAAGAAGTTGCTGTTCTTGCGGTCGGCGTTGTTCAGGGAGAGGGAGTAGGGCGTGATGTGCTCGGCCACCCAGGCCGGGTTGCGCATGCGCCGGTCGTAGGCGCCCGTCAGCGGGAGGCTGCTCAGGGTGTCGTTCACGGGGCCGGGGAAGCCATATTGGAAGATGCCCGCGGGGTCGACGGGCGCGCCGGAGGAGGGCTTGGGCGCGAGAGAGGGCGCCGGGGGCTGGGGAGAGGGGGCCTTGGGTAGCTCGGAGGGCGCTGGCGGCGGGAGAGCAGCCGGAGCAGGAACCGGAGCTGCAACGGGAGGAGGAGGAGCCTGCTGACGGGGCGCCTTGGAGGAGTAGAGAAGCGCGGTCAGGCCGGCGCCAGTGGCAGCGCTGGCGGCGGCGATGGCGGCGAGGGTGACCTTGGACATTTTTCTCTTCTTGTATGCAGTGTCGTTGGAGGTGTCAAGCAGGAAGACAAGAAGGAAGCGAGAGGGACCCTAAGGTAGGTAACACAGAAGAATTGAGCAAGAAAGAGCAGCAAGTAAAAGGGTATCTGAACGCAGAGACACGACCCTGCAGTCCCCGCCTGGGTTCTCTCTCTCGTCCCGCCGCTTCTCGTCTCTCTCTTCTCGTCGTCTCGTCGTCGCTGTCGGGCGGAGAAAAATTATGGAGGAGACGCGAGCCGCGATAAGCTCGGCCAATCGGAGGCCGTGCCTGGCGCCGGACAGATGGACGGAAGAGCAGCAGCAGCAAGAAGACAAAAGCACTGAATAAAAAAGAATGCAAAATGGAAAATAAAGAAAACAGATCTCAAGAGAAAAATGGAATAACCGGGATCTCTGTCCGGTGCTCCCCTTCGATGCAGCATGCCGGCGAATCGTGCGCTTCCTCGGACTGCCGCGGCCCAAGCACGGGATACTCCGCAGCGGTATTACTACATTGGGTATATCTGCGCTTTGCGGTCTTCTTTTCCCATTATTTAACAGATGTATTGAAATTCACGACGTTTAAACCATTCTTTAATGACTCCTTTTTCAAAGAGGACTTCTGCACTATCTGTTCCACAGTTTCCGCAAGCGCTCCGTGACGATATTTCCCTTTCTCCTTACCCAGCGAAACCTGCGCTGGCTGTTGAGTTTTAACTCCTCGAGACAGGGAGAGATCCTGCTATGGTCACTTCAGCCAGCTATGATCCTTTTATGGACTTCAGTATAAACAGATAATAGCACCCTCCAACAACGAACCCAGGTAGTAATCAACCAAACTTGGTATGCGGCCGCTCGAGCAGCGCCCCGTCCAGCTCGATATCCACCTTCTCGTTGTAGAAGCACAGGTAGCCCGCGATGGCCGCCGACTCGCGCAGCGGCATGCGGTAGAACCACACGAAGTCCTTGTACCGCTTCCCGTCCGGCAGCACGACGTCGTAGTACTCGGCCTCGCCCTTGTACGGGCACGGCGTGCGCGTCGTCGAGGGCCGCAGCAAAGACCAGTCGACGATCGCCGTGGGCGGAAGGTAGTAGCGGCAGGGGAGCAGGGTCTCGTAGAGGTGGTAGGAGGCGGCCGCGCTGGCGAGGACGGTGCCGTCGAGCGAGACCTTGATGGGCCGCGTCGAGTGGAGGATGTCGATGCGCTTGAAGGGGTCGCGGGGGTGCACGTAGATGGGGTCGTCTTCTTCGTAGTATTGTTCTGGTTTGCTGGTATCAGTATATCACTTTGATTTCATCCAAAAGGGGGTGGGAATTAATCAATTGAGCAATTGTATACACTTGCCAACCACACCCAACTCCACCCTCACCATCCCCGCCAGCTGGCCCGCGGCCTCCGCCCCGCCTCCGGCCTTGATGCCCTCGAGAAACACAAGGACCCGATCCGTCTCCTTCAATCCCGCCTTCACCGTCAAGATGGCCGCTCGACCGTCTTCCAACTTCTCCTTCTCCTCCCACTGGCACGACTTGAGGTGCTTCAGCGGCACGTAGAACTGCGGATAGTACTCGTGCTCCCACACGTACACGGCGGAGGTGGTGTCGACGATGAAGCTGTCCCCGAAGCGGATCCGGATCCGACGCGGCGTGGGGAGCACTCTCTGGGGGCCGCTGGTTACGAGGCGGCGGGCGAGGGCGTAGAGGCTTGTTGAGTTAGCAACGTATTGGTCTCCCGGAATGTAGCCTGATCTGGATGGAATAGCGCTTACTCGTTCATTTTGCTTCAGTGTATATATACTATGAGGTGTATAAGTTATTATGAGACGACCTGGCTTGGTTTATAGCGGCCTTTTTCGCTTCCGGACATGAAATCCGGAGGGACCGCTGGGGTATGTATGATATACGTCACTGCGGGATTGAGCCGGGGATTATTAGGATGATTGCTTATCAAGGTTCAAGCCGAGATCCATGCATTACTATGCAGCGGATGAAGTGCACAAGGGCAAAGGACATTGCTAGTTGCAGTGCATACCTCGAATACCTGCCTTGACCGTGAGTGAAAAGCGTCCCGACGAGGAAGTACTGTCGCAGGGAATACTAAGATTGATTGCAACCAGAACATCAATCATACTATTATCAACACGTCGGTACCCGTTTATTCTATATGACAGTAGCTAGTATGTGCCAATTGTTCTCCATAGGTCCCATCATGAGTATGTTGATTCGTGACTCGATCGTCCTTTCATACAGAATACGTACACAGTGCATGTATCTGTCAAACGAAGCCACTTTGTTGGAAAGCGTCATCATTTGGATTCGGACTTAGGTGCAATCTTGGTCGTATTTGTCTGGAGGCATATGAAAAACATTGCACCGTGAATTGAAATTATCATATGTAAGCACCTACCTAGATAGTATGCTGAGGCTTTGTATGCAGATGCCTATCTTAGCAGTGCAAGTTCTTGGAAGCAAAGGTAATGGCCAGATAAGGCTTCCTGACGTCGAATTTCATTAGTCGTAAAAGGACAGCGCAATAAGCGCAACCCATGATACATGCTGTGGAGAGGCTGGTCATAGAATCTGGATATTTGTATGTCTCATGTCCCCAAGTAGATTGATGGTAGAGACTGACAGACTCCAGTACCTCTGACAGGCGATCGACTGGCAATGTCAGCCACAAGAACATGACGGTCATGCATACGTGCCAGGGTGCGAGCCATTTCGCAGGACCACGAGAGTTGAAAAGACTTGGAGGGCCGATTTTGCGTTAGATAGGTACATATATCTCTGTTTTTCCATCAAAGCAAGCTGAGTAGTTGTCTCGGAGAAGTTGATGCAGGGTACAACACCATCACACTGCCCCAACGCTTATAAACATCTTGCTCATGCCGGAGGACTCCGATATCCACTTCCACATCATCATCATCAGTACTACTCTCCCATGTGAGCGGCTTTCGACGGCGGTTTGATCACGGAGAACCACCAACCCCGGCCTGCTATAACCAAGAACTTGATCTCCGGGGATAGGATTGCCGTCAAAGGTCCACGAATGGCGAGGACATTATCATTGACGTCAAAGAAAAGGATGGGAAGTAGAATTGTGCAAATTGGACTGAGCACTCAAACTGAATGAAAGTACGCGCATTAGATCATGCGTTGCCTGTGGTTAGACAGAGGAGTTGAAATACAAGCGAACCAATCCGTTGCTTATCAAGGCATGTGATGTGGTGCGCTGTCCTCCGCACGCTATATAAAACGCCCCTGCAGAACGATTTGCGCCCCACAGACTGCTCAGAAGCCATCGATAATAATGTCCGAACAGTGAATGGACCCGGATGACGGGCTTGACAGCCCTCGTTGCCCGACTCGCGACCTGTCGCAGGGGCCAACAGGCTGGCTGCTTAGTCATGGCGCTGCGCGTTCACGGCGCGAGGGACCAACATGGACAGGAACAGAACCGCCCGAGAGACGGACGTGATGGCCCGCAAGATGCGTTCCGGACATCCCAGATGCAGGCCTGTTGTCTCTCTGCTTGTGTGACCTTTGCCTCCGAGCCTGCCTGCTGACTCGTGGGCTCGCCCTCTGTCTCTCTTGTCACGCTGCGTCGCGCCTCCGCCTCGCGCGGACCTTGGTGGAAAGCTAGGGCGGCGTCGGTCTGTCCGTCTGCCTGCGAGAGAACGACAAGCCATACATCCCTTCTGCTGGAGCAGAGACACAGGCTGTCGGCCATGAGGCGCCTATACGGTCTGTCTGCTGCGCTGGGCCCTGCTTGTTGAGGTCGTGCAACGCGTTGCTCTTCTTCCGCGTCTTCTCCTCCCGCTTCCTTCCTCTGACATCACCCGCTGCTCGACCACCTCCGCCATGGCGTCCGCCAACGATACCCGGGGATGGATCATGAGCGGCGTCTCAGGCATCGGTACGTCCCGTCTTTTCCCTTGGCTTCGTCTGGTACCCGCTAACCCTCCGCAGCCTGCGTCCTGGGCTCCGCCGTCATCTGCGTCGACCTGATCCTGCGCAAGTGCGGCGCCCGCAAGAACTTCCAGATCACCAGCAGCAATGCCTTCCTGTCCGCATCGCTCAGCCTGAGCTCCGGCATCATGGTTAGAATTCCCAGGACCCTGAAGTGATCTCGCCCGATGCTGATGGCCCCTTCCCTCTCTCAGCTCTTTTCGTCTCTCTACAGCATGCTGCCCACCTCCAAGAAATACCTCACCCGCGCCGGCTTGTCCGCCCAGGCCTCCGCGTATTCGCTCATCGGGCTGTTCCTGGCCGGAGTTGTCGTCATCCGCATCGTCTCCGGCTTCATCCACCGCTACATCCCATCCCACGTCGTCGATTGCGCCCACACCCACGAGCCGGACTCGGACCTGGAGAGCGGGGACGGCGAGATGGAAGAGCACCGCCATGGCCATATCGCAAAGGGGGCCGGCGACGGTAGCACGGAGCGCACTCCTCTACTTCAGAGGGCGCCTATCCGAGCGTCCAAGTCCACCACCGCTGCCATGATCGAACGAACCGCGGAGGATCGGACGCTGCATGGCAAACCGCCCAAGGACCCTGTACGTCGGTGGAGGCGACAGATCAGTGCGTTGGTCGGCGGCTCTAAAGCCTTATGTGACGAGAATGGCCCGTGTTACGGAGTCTCCGAGACTTGCGGCCAGGAATGCACCAAGACCCTTGGGCGGAAGGTGTCCACAACCTCAATTAACTCTACTCATACCCTTTCCCATCCGCAGACCCTCCAGGTCCCAATGGACCCGCGGGGACCGGCTATGAATGACGACCCGGACGCTCCGCAGACGGTCCGTCACATCTCGGACGGCTGGCTCAGCGCCCCTCCCCGCTCCGAGGGACAGGGCGCGGATTACTTCTACCAGCAATCGATACCTGCAGTGTACGAGCGACAGGCGCCGTCACAATCGGATGGGGATGATCTACCTCCCAAGAGCAGTGGTTCCATGTCGTCGACAACCTTCAAGACTTTCCAGCAACCACCCTCCTCGAGCCAACACCACCACCATGTCCCGCAGAATGCCTTCCTCTCCATCGGCCTGCAGACCTCCCTTGCCATAGCCCTGCATAAGCTCCCAGAGGGCTTCATTACCTTTGCGACGAATCATGCCAACCCCACGCTCGGTCTGACTGTTTTCCTGGCGCTCTTCATCCACAACATCACCGAGGGCTTTGCCATGGCACTGCCGCTCTACCTCGCCCTCAATTCCCGTTGGAAGGCCATATGCTGGTCCAGCATATTGGGAGGCGTGAGCCAGCCGGCCGGTGCGGGTATCGCCGCGCTCTGGATCTGGGCAGCCCACAAGGCGGGGGCCGGTGGCCATGCCACATTGGGTACCTCGTGGGGTGTATATGGAGGCATGTTCGCGGCCACTGCGGGTGTCATGACATCGGTCGCGCTGCAGCTGTTCAGTGAAGGCCTGGGGTTGACGCATAACCGGGGCCTCTGCATCGGGTCTGCAATAATGGGCATGGGCATTTTGGGACTAAGTTTCGCCTTGACAGCGTAGCATTGTCTGGATAACTTAACATTAACATGGCCCGAGTTTGGATTGTACTTGGTTGGCGTTCTGCGTGATGCGTCATTGATTGCCTTTTGTTGTCCCCTTCTCATTCTTATCGGTTATACGGGATTATACGGATTGGTCGGTGAAGCTCACGGTCCCTTGCCTTGCATTGCCTTATATCGAGAAAGGGAGCGTTCGGAGTTGACTTGGTCTATAATTGTTTTGGCTTTACTCTCGGGTATCATTATCATCAGTGGCACCGGTACAACTGTCAAGTATACATTCCGTTATGTCAGACCAGAACCAGTCATATTGGCGGTTTGGATGGGATCATTTGTATAGGCCGGTACGGAAAGGGTACAAATATACGGTACAAGGAGTTTTTTTTTTTTGCTCTGCTCGTTTTTGACTTGGAGAGTTTTGATAGAACAAACCAGAATTGCAAAACTGGAAGGGAATGGAATAGAATAAACAATCAGATTGAAAATAATATTGGTTTTGAAAGTGACATGGTTCAATTGAGTGATTGTTCGATTAAACATAATTGCCCAGCCCTAACCCGTACCTATTTACTTTCCAAATTAGGTAAGTATACAATTAGGGCACTGCTCCGACCCCGGACAAAGCTCGACTAGGACACCAATAACCAGCGATTTCGACTTGCCTTACTACTTAGTAACGTATAGCGTCGCGGATGGAGATGGCAAACTTTCAGATTGCTTAATCTATCTATTCCTCTTTGTTCTCGCTGGATATATATGGTTCCCAACCGATAGATAATACAGTATGTACATACAAATGCGAATCCCAACGCCAATATCAAACGCCCGCGCCATGCAATTAACGTAATGCAAATACAACACGATATAGTTCCACGCCGTCCGTCCCGTAACATAGACAGATAGATATCCATAAACATGAAAGAATGGCTTTTGCGCAAAAGGAAAAATAAATGACTAACCCTTCCCTTGCTCGCGCTCCCTCGCGGCCGCCTCCTCCCGCTCCCGCTTCCGCGCCAGATAGCGCTCCCGCGCGCTCGACACCTCGCTCTCCGTCTTGCGGCTGCGCAGGCGCTCCGCGAGCTCGCGCTGCCGCGCCGCCTCGGCCTCCTCCTCGCGCCGGGTGCGCTCCTCCAGCTGCTTGGCGATGAGCTCCGTCTGCCGCGCGCGCTGGGCGTCGCGGGCGGAGTACGCGTCGGACGGTCCTGCACCGGGGCGGGAGGCTGCTGCAGTAGCAGTAGTACTTGTTGTGGAAGGGGTTGTGGCGGAAGGTTTGGGTTTCGGTTTCTGCGGCACGTTGAGACCCGCGGAGAGGAGCTGGCGCTTGTCGACGACCTGGCCCTCGTCGTTGAGGATGATGTTGGCGCCTTTTGCGTTGAGCTCTGCCGCGATTTCCGCCTCTGTCTTTTCCCTTTCTTCTTCTTCTTCTTGTTGTTGTCCCTCGACGATCTCGCCGGCTTTCACCTTCTCCGCCGCCTCCTGCGCCGCGCGCATCGCCTCCCCGTGCTTTTCTTCTCCTCTGGCAAGCATATCCCGGTAGAAACTAACCATGCCCGCCCCGGCGTTCCGCCTTCTCTTTTCCTCCTCTTCCTGCTCCTTCCGCTTCTCCTCCTCCTCGATCCGCCGCATCTCCTCCATCTGCGCCTTGTACGCGGCCGTCACGAACTTCTCCTTGTCCGCGAACTCGTCGCCCTCGGCCTCGCGCTCGCGCTGCAGCTTCCTGTCGCGCGCGCGCAGCTGGTCCCGCTTGCGGATCTCCGCGCTGCGCAGCAGCGAGGCCATGTAGCGCGGGCCGGAGTTTGCATTGTCTGCAGTGTTGGATTTGGATTTCTTGTGGATGCTGTCGTAGATGGCGTCGTAGGAGTAGATGGACGGGTCGAGGTCCTGCGCCTCCTTGGCGTGCTTGGTGCTGCTGTGGAGGACGGAGAGGTTCGCGTAGTCTTTGTTAGTGCCGGTGAAGCGGGGCTTGGATTTGGATTTGCCGTCGGCGTTTTCGCCTTCTTGGTTCTCAGCCGTGTTCTCATCCTCGTCGTCATCGTCCGCGAATATGGAGTTCTTGAGCGGTTTCAGGGCCGGGGCCGGTTTGCCGCCGTTTAGACCCGGTTTGCGCTTCGATGCCGGCTCTTCCTCCTCTTTCCCTTCCGCTTTCTTTGATTCCTTACTTTGTGGTTGCGGTTCTGGAGGTTTCGTCTCTTCGAGTCCGCCTATTTCCGTGATCTCGATCTCGTTGCCCGTGTCTTTGCCGCCCTTCCCCTCGTCCTCGGAGTCCGAATCGAAGATGGTCTTCTTGCGCTTCTGGCCCGCGGCGAGGTTGGGTTTGCCGCCCAAGGATGGCGGCTGCTGCTGCTTCTTGTTCGGCAGGTTCAGGCCGTATTGGAGTGTTGGAGGCGCCATGGTCGATTTTTCGACGGAGAATCAACCGGGGGAGCTTGGATGTCTACCGCGATTGTGTCACGGGAGAGGACAGTGTCGCGGGGGATAAACACAAACGATCAGGGGTATCAGAAACAAGATCGTCTGTGCTCCATGGATGCCTGGGAAGAGGTGTGGTGTCCGGACGCGCGTGTCCCAAAAACGGGTTGTTGTTTGCGCCTTCGTCGCGGCGGAGGTGAGCAGTGTTAGCGGAGCAGTTGATGGTCCTGCCGCCTGCAGCGGAGATCACGTGATATAGCAGCTTCTTCCCGCGCCAAGCCCTGACATAGATGTGGGGGAATGGGCTAACCGGTAAGAGGTTAGCGCCGCGTACTTGGCATCTTCCTGGGCCCCCACTACGGAGCTCCAGCAGCCTCCAGAGTCCAGGCGAGCTGAGCTGGGGACGAAGGTCCGAGAGCTATCTCCTAGTCTAACAATTAAAGATAGATTCTAAGGGCTAGAACGCTCTGTGGCGTGGACAGAATGCGGGGGAAGTGGTCTAGACCGTCAAAGATGCATCACGTACACAGGACCAAGCTGACGGCCCGTCTGAGGGCCGTTTTATCAGTGAGTTCAAACTTGAGCCCATCTTGATATGATGGTGGAAATGTTTTGGAGTGCGCTAGAGCTATGCAATTACCCCGGGTTTTCGCATACTGGGAGCCCGTGCCCGTGGTCAACCTCGGGAATTCAAGGTCGATTTTCAGAAGATCGCCAAGCTTCCGCGTGAATGTGGGGAAGCAGAGTACGCTAGGCCATTGACCTGAAGCCAACGGAGTAGTGATTTCCCTGTTCATGGATAGTCTGATTTGAACGCCTGTAGGAGTTGTGATTTCATTGGTCTGTTCTCGAACAAGATGGTCGAGAATTTGCACAAGTCCGAGATATCTCAATTCAACAGAGATATCCTCGGGTGCTCTCATTCACCTTACAGTGCAGCATTAACACAGGACAGGGTAATACGACGTCACTATTTCCTTGAAAGGCAGAAGTAGTGATAAGATGTAGTGGTGTTGGTTCAACTAATAATCCTGTCCTCCGGTTAGAAATTTGCCTGTTACGACGGTTAACCACCTACCTAGGTAATTACCCCAATTATTCTCCACAGTACTGCACTTTCTGGGACCATAGAGGAACCAGGAAAGAGATCAACCATGAACCTGATTCAACTGAAGTTTGTCAGAGCAGAGTGAAAATTACTCCTAATATTTGAAAGCGATTAGCCGATGTTTTGAGCATGAATACTTGAAAATATGAGTATAACGGCAGATATTGCTCGTATGGTGATACTACAGACATATACGACATGCTGTGTCATAAAGGTCGAGTGGTCGCCTTGTTGCTCCTCGAGCCGACGATTCAAGGGTCGCATATTTTTATATTGTCAACGTTACTGTATTGTACATATTGAAGACTAACCCACAACTGACAGCATATTTACAAAGATATATAAGCAAAGACTAAAGGTTATAGCTTAATGATAACTCAGATATGCAACTCTGATTTCATGATAGAACTTAGCGGTGTTGGATAGAGGGGATGCAGTCGCGGAAATATCTCCGATACGCTTATCACTGTCACGTGCATCTGACGACAAGCTCCGCAAATACGGAGTAGACTTAGCCCCAGCGTCTCGACTCTCAGATGCGCAGCAAGCCTCCCTAAGAATAATAGCTATAAGCAGCGTCTCACCATGTCCTACTACTTTACGATCCTCTCGCCCACGGACGTCCCCCTCTTCAGCCTCACCTTCGGCACGTCCAAGGCCGGCGGGGACGGCGTTGCGCGATTCCGCTTCCCGGACTCGGCGCGGTACATGAACCAGTTCATCGTCCACTCCAGCCTGGATATCATTGAGGAGGCGCAGTGGACGAATGGGAATATGTATGTTCATATATGCCCCCCTCCCCCTCCTTCTCGTCTGGCATCGCTAGCCCTTTCCAACTCATGCAACAGCGACGACTAACTCGAATGTTCGATGAACATAATAGGTACCTCAAACACATCGACACCTACCCGCCCATGTCGGCCTACATCTCCGCCTTCCTGACCGGCTCCGGCGTGCGCTTCATCCTGCTGCACCAGCCGCCCCAGCTGCCCACCGCCTCCTCCTCCTCCGCCTCGGACCGCTCGTCCGTGATGGGCTCGACCTTCTCCGCGTCGGCCCTGGGCGGCGGCTCGTCGCGCGCCTCGTCCACCTCGGTCGCGGCCAACCCGACGTCGCCGCAGACCGAGGAGGCCATCCGGCAGTTCATGCACGAAGTGTACGAGAACTTCGTCAAGACGGTCATGAGCCCGTTCTACCGGCACGGGATGGAGATCAAGAGCCCCGTGTTCCGGTCGCGGGTCGTGGCAGCGGGGAGGAAGTGGTTGTAGACCTTTTTTTCCTCCTTTTTTCCCGATTTTTTTCGCGATAGATAGGAGGGGACAAACGATGTCTCGAAAGTGGTTATCTATGTGTATGGCGTTTAGGGGTAACTTTTTGTTATACTTTTATACATGTGCCTATCATGAAGGTCTAACACGATATAGAAGTACAGATCGGATTTCGGATCTGCTAATATGATACCCACTCAAAGTCGAAGATCAATCATTGCATGTCTGGCTGTCGTGTCTTTCTGGGTGTTGCTACATAACAAATGTTTTGTCAGAGACAATTGCATTGTCAAAGACTGGCGAAACTTCTTGAACTAAAACTCAATATTCTAGGCAGACGAAGCGAAGAGTCCGTGTCTCCCATTCAGACAATTGGGGGAAAAAAGAGAGAGAGAAATTAAGAAATAAAGACTGAAGGAAGATTCATGGCTAGAACATAGACAGGCCGAGCACAAAGTACCCTCCTTACTCAACTCCGTAACGCCAGCCGAAAAAAGGGAAAACCCAGACATCGTATCCGAGAACGCCCAACAAAGGGCGGATTGGCTCTATCGAGGGAAGGAACGGCTTCCTCAAACAGCCATATGGGGCGCGAGCTTCTTCACGGTCACGTTCTTGAAGTTCTCGATCGCATGCACCACATCGTCTAACTTTGCAACCGCACCGAAAATACCGCCTTCCGCCTTGATGGACTCGCATGTACTTGCATGTAGAGACGGATCACTTGCAGCACAGCCATCCTCCACGAGGACGCAATCGAAGCCTCTGTCGTTTGCTTCTCTCATTGTGGTAAACACGCAGACATCAGTGGTCACGCCGCAGAGAACAAGGTTCTTGATGCCCTTATTGCGAAGGAGCAGTTCGAAGTCCGTGTATTGAAAGGCCCCCCGGCCGGGTTTATCGATAATAGGTTCTCCTGGAACAGGATACAGTTCATCAACAATATCATGGCCGGGCTCTCCGCGAATTAGAAGCCGTCCCATAGGACCCTGAGAGCCAATTCCAAGCCCGGAAGTATTGTTACGGGAACGGTAGGCTTCTCGACTGGAGAGTGTTGAGAGATCGGGTCGGTGGCCTAACAGAACATCAGCGTCGGTTTTATCGCGACTACTCATTGCTCAACCCATTATTTACCTTCACGTGTATGGTAAACTGGGAATCCAGCAGCACGGAATGTGTGAAGTAGACGTTGCAGCTTTGGAATGAGAGCCCGGTTGGCAGAGATGTCATAGCCCTGGTATTCCATGTATCCACCTGGTGCGCAGACTGAACTCGGGTCAGCGGCGGATTCCAGCGAAAACGAAAGCAGTATGGCAATAGACATACAATCCTTCTGCATATCGATAATAACAAGCGCTGTCGTAAAAGGTGTCATCGTAGCATCATGGGGCCAATCATACGGCACTGCCGTGATCTGACCCTTCTTGACCTTGTGGTGCGGGACCTGACGAGGCCGGTCAACGACTGGTCCGTGATTGTGCGTCGGGTTCAGGACCGTCAAGGTCCAAATCCCAGGAGTGCCCGCCGCGACCAGCATGAACGGGCAGTCCATCAAACGAGAGGTTCTCTTGCGCTTCCTGGTCTCTTCTGTGAGGCCATTCCTCGGACGGTATTGCCCGCCACGATCGCAGCGTAGCCATATCTTCGCGGTCCGTCCGGGCTTCTTCTCTGTCGGGGTACTCGATGACTTAACAACGACGTTATACCCATGGGCCTTGCCATGCGCTTGGACTGCAGAGAGGAGAGACGCCCTTCACATGTCAAAGCAATTAGCACATGCCTTGCCATTTGCTGGAACCGCAAACATGAACTCGAGGGCGGAGTGTGGCGCGAAGAGGGCAGACACACTTGTCGGGATAAGTTCCCTCGGGCGGCGGGATCATCTCCATGGCCGCATCGGGGATGTCTTGCAGGTCGCTTGGCGCATCGAGATTGAGGTCTGCGGAGTCGGCCATGGAGACGGAACTGGCGGATGTGCAACGGAAAGCCCAAGCTCTCCCCGGAGCGTCAGCACCATCGTCTCCTCATCAGAAGTAGACGCCTGAAAAGATAACTGAACGCACATCGAGACGAGACGGCTCTAGTGCGTGGAAGCAGCAGCGACGAAAACGGACAGCAGGAAAGCATCGTGCGTGGACGTAGACAACAGGTGCATGGCGGCACGGTGGAGCAGAAGTCGAGGCCGGAAACGTCCCGCACCACAGGGCGAGGGCGAATCCAGGAACAGCAACGGGGACGCAGCAAGGCAGGAGAGCAGCGACTTACCGATTGCCCAGGAGCCAGAGTCGAAAGGCCCGGTGATCGCCTGGTCGCGAGACGGGGACGCACGGCGAGATGGCCAGATGCTCTGGCTGCGTAGGGCAGACAGCAGAGACGATGCAGGTGTGAGGCGGAGGGTGCGGCGCATCCCGCGCTAGCCGCCTTGGGACGGGCCGCCTGGGCCCCTGACGACGAAACATCAACATCCCCATCTCACCGACGCTGTCGTCGACTCGTGGGCCGTGGTATGGGATGCCAACATCCCGTCGACCATCTCCGTTCGACATCGACGACGCGACAGCCCCTCGGTGAGGGGTGGTCTCTCGAAAGCTAAGTCCAAGGGCGTCCTGCTCTCCCTGCCTGTGCGTCTATCGGAGCACTGTCGCATCCGGCTTGCGACACTCCCCCCCTCCCCCCGGGGCCTCCTTCATCTCAGGTTATCACGCCGGTCCCACGTGGCCGTGACCGGGCTTAGAAGAGGGGGCCATCGTATTCACCGCGTCGGGACCGCCGTTTTCCATCCTCATCTCCAGTATCGACGGCCATCGTCTCCCGAGTCCGCTTATCTTGCTCGACCATCCTTGGTGCCTGAGACGGTCTCCCATCCAGCTTGGCAACTATGCCTGCCGCCGATGAACATCATTCCCCACCGCGCGCTGCGAACTCCATCGAGGAAGAGCTCGCATACTACAAGTCCCAATATGAGCAGCTCGAGGCCGAGCTGGCGGACTTCCAAGCCTCGAGCCGCGAGCTGGAGGCGGAGCTGGAGAAGGATATCGAGGCCTCTGAGAAGCGAGAGCGGCAGTTAAAGGAGAAAGTCGAGAGTCTTCGCTACGAGGTCGAGGAATGGAAGGTCAGTATTTAGTGGATCCCGTGATGATCCCGCGTGGGTTCTCCAGCATGGAATTTTCTGCTAAACCCCTTTAACAGACCAAATACAAGCAGGCCAAGGCAGAGGCCAACGCGGTCCAGAGTAACCTGCAGAAGGAGATTACCAATTTACGGGAAGCCAATCGTGCTCTGCAGTTGAAGCTGAGAGATATCGAAGTTGCCAATGACGACTACGAGCGCCAAGCTCGGAACACGACATCGTCTCTGGAGGATCTGGAGTCCAAGTACAACATGGCCATAGAAAGAGGGGTATTGCTGGAGGAAGAAATCAGGAATGGAGAGCGGGAACGCGAGGCTCTGCGTATCGAGGCCCAGCGTCTGCGCGACGAACTCTCGGACCTGAAGATTGAAACCGATATAATCCAAGAGAAACTCAGAAGGGCAGAATATCAGGCAAGCAGACGCCGGCGGCCAGCTCCCTTGGACTCTGGCCGTGCAGCTCCCCACACGCCAGACGTGGCAGAGCATTCACCAGTCACTTCAGTGTCTTCTACTATTGCAACTCCTCCGGCAAAATCTTCCGTTACGTCCATTACCCCTCCTTCTCCGCCAGTCTCAGAGTCATCTCGCAAGCCTGGCACCGGCCATGCGAGATCGAGAACGTCAATAACGGATTTGGACGCTCTTCCCCAGCCCGAATACGGCTCACAGGGCCGGCGTCATGCTAGGGCACCGTCTATTCCTAGTAGCAACGGCCGTTCCCCATCGATCAGTTCTCACGCCACTGCTTCCCGGTTTAGTACCTCCTCCCAGTACTCAGGCATGCCGAAATCTGGATCGCTGTACCAAATCCGTGGCCTCATCGGAAAGATGCAGAAACTCGAGGAAAGAGTCCAGTCTGCAAAGTCCAGGCTTCCCCCGCCTGCGGATACCCATTCCCGGGCATCTACACGCACGGAGTCAGTGAGCCAGAGTGCTATTCCTCATACCGTTACTGTCAGGAGCTCCAGGAAGCGGACGAGTGGCAGTAGTCTCAGCTCTTCCGTTCGCGATGGCGACACGACTACGACTCTCTCTTATACCACACAGGGACGACAGTCTATCGGCCATGGTGACAGCCGGCCGAGCAGTCGTACCAGCTATTCCAGCCGCGGCTCGTTCAGCTACAGCACGTATACTAGTGGCATCCCCCAACCTTACACTGAGAGTCGCAACAGGACCTCGACCTCGCACTACTCGACCAACTCAACGAGCGACAACCACAGGCCTAGGTCATCCATGAGTAACTATGGAGCACCCAGCAACAACTACTCTGGCAGCATGGCACACATCCACGAGAATGGCGACGTCACCCTTCCCATCACCACTCCCACGATTCGCAGGGGTAGTACGTTCAGCAGGGAGAGCCCCGGCTCCCGGTCATCCATCCCCACGCCTGGTGGCCTCAAGAAGCGACCCAGTGGTGTAATGTCGACCATCCGCGCCCCCCAGAAGATCAGCTCGGGGTTGGATCGGAGGGACAGCGACATGGGACGCTCGGGGCGCTCGGGACGGTCGGGACGCTCAGAACGCACCAGCACAATTAACTCGTATGGTGATCTTGGCGAGACATGGTAGGCTATGCAGAGTTCCCACTTCCACTCACTTCCGTCCGAAGAATGAGTTTTATGGTTTCTTATGATGTTTACGGCTGGCATCTATGGGTTTCCTTTTTCTACTTTCCTTTGACGCTTTTTCCTTTGTCTTATTTCTGGCGAGGTGCTGTTTGAGCATCGGTGTGCGCCGCAGGAACTTTTCTTCAGGGACCATACGTCTGGGTTTTTTTGGATCCCATTTGAGGATGGACCCGGCGCGTCTTCCTTTCTTGCAGATAATACCACGGGTAGTAAGTATACTCTTGATCAGGCGAAACGGGAAGGGGGCAACGTGTGTTCTTCTTCCCTGTCAGCAGGTGGATTCCCCCCTGCCTCCACGGAGAGCAGGAGGCCCTGCGACGTCCAGGCTGTATCCCAGCGAGAAGCTCAAGGTTCGAGTTTTCCTTTGTGACTTTTTTTTCGTGTTAGGCGTTTTTGATAATACCCACCTGGACAGAATCGAATCTATCGTTGTCTTGAGATGATCCATTCCCGGGGTAGCACTGTAGATGGAATAAAAAAAAATTCTCTCCCTCGTATTCGAGACACAAAGCTGTGGAACTGTCTGACATCAGCGTTCAGCTCTGCTCGGACCAGGTATGCCCGAATCCGGGAATCAACCTCAGCGACGCGAGACGTGCTGAGGCTTTATACCGTGGCGGTAACCGTGCACGCGGCCTGCCCCGTATGTCATGCAGAGACGGAGCAGCACGGGCTTGGGGATCAGCCCTCTGCCCTCCTTCCGCCCGACAGCCCCAGCGAGGGACGATCCTCGGGCCCAACGCCCTCGTCGGCCCTTCTGCTGGCCCGCGCGGGCGCGGCCAGGGCCAACGCCGTCCGCATCGGGTTTAGCGCAGATCACGCGCGGCGGGTGCCATGGTGGCCCCTCGTCCGGAGCATCGGATTCGTTGAGGGAGCTCAACCGAGTCACGGGACGGCACAAAAAGAGCGTGTTGTGCTGACCATCCCCGGAAGACGGTTCCCCAGTGTGGCTTCCGTATATACCGAGTATGTACATGTCAGGGGAAAAAGGCCCGAAGGGTCGTTTGTTGTAGGGAAGAGAGAAATGGCCGAGTGTTCTGTCCGGTATATACGGTGCCATCGTTACTACTGTATCCAGTCTGCACAGTATGTGTTGGCAAGGGCAGCGCGCAGAGCCCGTAGACCGCCTATGCACAATTAATTATTCTGATGGGCCCTGGAAATCTGGTGGGAAGCGGAGCAGCCCTAGACCAGACGTCACGGGCCCAACAAGCTCTGGAGTTGGGGAACGCTGCTGCAGAAAAGGTCCGCGCCGAGAAGGATCTTTGGCCGGCTTTGGGGCGCGGCGACACACACGGCCCGACCTTTGGGGACCAGAGCACTCGACCTGATATTAACGCCTGCGGGCTGCCACGACTGCAACGCCTTTCTGCCTTGTGCACACACACAATTCCTTCTCGTCCCTGTCCCTGTCCACCCTGCTGGAGGTTGGCAAGTAGCGGCTTCCTTGCCCTACCGTTCACTAATCAATCCCCCTTCATCCCATCCCCTTACCGCCTTTCCTCCTCCCCTCCCGTCTACTCAGCTCAGCTCCCCCTCTCTCCTCGCCTTCACGCACACCCCCCGCGGCTGCCAATCCGGACGTGAAGAGGACGTTCTTCTCCTCAATCCTCTCGTCTTCCCTCCTCCTTCATGAAAGGAACGTTTTGACGCCTTTAATTCCCACTCTACGTGCATGATTGCGGCGTCCTGAGGCTCTAGGACACTCCGGTTTCTCTTCTCCCCGATATCCATTCCCACCACCCACCATCCTCACCGCAGAGTGTCTCCTCGATCTTGCCTTCCGCTCGATTCCAGCGCCTCCTGTACAATAATCTGCATGGGAAGAGTCTGAATTCACGGCTGCAACCATGGGTGTCACGAACGGAACCACCGAAGCCAACGGCCACCCCAGCTCCTTCGCTGCGAAGCACAACCTGCCCTCCCACTTCATCGGTGGGAACCACCTGGGCGTGGCCCCGCCGAGCGCGGTCAAGGACTTCGTAGCGAAGCATGACGGCCACTCGGTCATCACTTCGGTTAGTCGACACACGGGCCATTTCGACCGTCAATTGCCTGCAGGGGGATCCGTGCCCCGTGGCATCATGACTTGCGTTAGCACAAATGGAGTACTGAGTACTGACGTCTGTGGTGACTTTGTAGGTGCTCATCGCCAACAACGGTATCGCCGCAGTGAAGGAGATCCGTTCCGTACGAAAATGGGCCTACGAGACCTTTGGCAACGAGCGTGCCATCCAATTCACCGTGATGGCCACGCCGGAGGATCTGCAAGCGAATGCCGATTACATTCGCATGGCGGATCAATATGTTGAGGTACGACCAATTGCACGCCAGGCTTCCAGGCGGGACTATCGTTTATCGCCTACCAAGCTCTTCCCGAGACGGGAAGGAGTTCTCTCCCTATTCTGGACCTGCTGACGGAGCTTTCACAGGTCCCGGGTGGAACGAATAATAACAACTACGCGAACGTGGAACTGATCGTAGATATCGCGGAGAGAATGGATGTCCACGCCGTCTGGGCTGGATGGTAAGCTGCACCGAGCGCCGATAGAGGAGGAATTGTCTGTGCATGTCTCTGACCTGCCGAACAGGGGACATGCTTCGGAGAACCCCCGGCTGCCGGAAGCGCTTGCGGCCTCCCCGAAGAAGATCCTCTTCATCGGGCCCCCAGGCTCAGCCATGCGCTCGCTGGGCGACAAGATCTCGTCGACGATTGTTGCGCAGCACGCAGGGGTTCCCTGCATACCGTGGTCGGGGTCCGGCGTCGACGAGGTGAAAATTGACGAGAACGGCTTCGTCACCGTGGAAGATCACGTGTACGACAAGGCATGCACCCATTCTCCGGAAGAGGGCCTTGAGAAGGCGCGGGAAATCGGATTCCCCGTCATGATCAAAGCCTCCGAAGGAGGAGGTGGTAAAGGTATCCGAAAAGTCGAGAAGGAGGAAGATTTCATCAGCATGTACAATGCTGCGGCAAACGAAATTCCTGGGTCGCCAATCTTCATCATGAAGCTCGCTGGTGACGCGAGACATCTCGAGGTGCAGCTGCTTGCTGACCAGTACGGAAACAACATCTCTCTCTTCGGACGAGACTGCTCGGTACAGCGTCGACACCAGAAGATCATCGAGGAAGCTCCCGTGACCATTGCAAAGCCGAGCACTTTCCAGGAGATGGAACGTGCTGCGGTCAGTCTCGGGAAGCTGGTGGGCTATGTTTCTGCGGGGACGGTCGAGTATCTATACTCTCATGCGGACGACAAGTTCTATTTCCTGGAATTGAACCCTCGTCTGCAGGTCGAACATCCCACCACCGAGATGGTCACTGGGGTCAACCTACCGGCAGCTCAGCTTCAGATTGCCATGGGTATCCCGTTGCATCGTATTCGTGACATCCGTCTGCTGTACGGTGTGGACCCCAACGCGTCTTCGGAGATCGACTTTGACTTCTCCAATGAAGAGAGCTACAAGGTCCAGCGCCGACCGCAGCCAAAGGGCCACACCACTGCCTGCCGAATCACCTCGGAGGACCCCGGTGAAGGCTTCAAGCCATCCAGCGGTACCATACATGACCTGAACTTCCGAAGTTCGTCCAACGTCTGGGGTTACTTCTCGGTTAGTTCCTCGGGTGGAATCCACAGCTACTCGGACAGCCAGTTCGGTCACATCTTTGCCTATGGCGAGAATCGATCGGCGTCTAGAAAGAATATGGTTGTCGCGCTGAAGGAGTTGAGTATCCGTGGCGACTTCAGGACGACCGTCGAATACTTGATCAAGCTGCTGGAAACGCCAGCCTTCGAGGAGAACACGATCACGACCGGATGGCTCGACCAATTGATCTCCAACAAGTTGACCGCGGAGCGGCCGGACCCGATGATTGCGGTCATTTGTGGCGCAGTGACCAAAGCCCATCTAGCCAGTGAGGCGTGCATCGCGGAATACCGAAAGGGACTGGAAAAGGGTCAGGTCCCCTCAAAGGAGGTCCTGAAGACGGTCTTTCCGGTGGATTTCATCTACGAGGGCTTGAGATACAAGTTCACGGCGACCAGAGCGGGTCTGGACACCTACCACCTCTTCATCAACGGGTCGAAATGCTCTGTTGGTGTTCGCGCTTTGGCAGACGGTGGATTGCTCGTTCTGCTGAATGGACGAAGCCACAATGTGTACTGGAAGGAAGAAGCTGCCGCCACCCGTCTGAGCGTCGATGGCAAGACATGTCTGCTCGAGCAGGAAAACGATCCTACTCAACTCCGTACTCCCAGCCCAGGAAAGCTTGTCAAGTTTACCGTCGAGAATGGAGAGCATGTCAAGGCGGGGCAGACTTACGCCGAAGTTGAGGTGATGAAGATGTATATGCCCCTGATTGCTCAGGAGGACGGTATCGTGCAGCTCATCAAGCAACCCGGTGCTACCCTGGAAGCAGGTGACATTCTTGGAATCATTGCCTTGGATGATCCCTCTCGCGTGAAGCATGCTCAGCCATTCACGGGGCAGCTCCCTGATCTCGGTCCTCCTCAGGTCGTTGGTAACAAGCCGCCGCAGAGATTCGTGCTCCTCCACAGCATCCTTGAGAACATTCTCAAGGGGTTCGACAACCAAGTGATTATGGGCACGACTCTGAAGGAATTGGTCGAGGTCCTGCGTGACCCTGAGCTTCCCTACGGAGAGTGGAACGCTCAGTTCTCTGCCCTGCACTCTCGGATGCCTCAAAAGTTGGATGTCCAGCTTACGCAGATCGTTGACCGGGCGAAGGCACGGAAGAGCGAATTCCCCGCGAAGCAGCTCCAGAAGACCATTTCAAGATTTATTGAGGAGAATGTCAACCCTGCCGATGCTGAGATGCTCAAGACCACACTTCTTCCTCTCACTCACGTCATCAACAGATATATGGACGGCTTGAAGACTCACGAGTTGGACGTGTTTGTTGGCCTTATGGAGCAGTACTGGCAGGTTGAGAGTCTTTTCACTGGACGCAATACCCGGGATGAGGATGTCATTCTGAAGCTTAGAGACGAGCACAAGGATGACCTTCTTAAGGTTGTCCACACGGTCCTATCTCACAGCAAGGTTGGCGCCAAGAACAACCTCATCCTGGCCATCCTCGATATGTACCGCCCGAATCAGCCCAACGTTGGCAACGTCGGAAAGCACTTCAAGCCAATCCTGAGGAAGCTTGCGGAGCTCGAGTCGCGAGCTGCTTCCAAGGTCGCTCTCAAGGCACGTGAAGTTCTCATCCAATGCGCTCTTCCATCCTTGGAGGAGAGGGTGTCGCAGATGGAGCATATCCTGCGCTCCTCGGTCGTGGAGTCGAGGTACGGTGAAACCGGGTGGGATCACCGCGAACCTGACTTCAACGTCCTCAAAGAGGTTGTCGATTCGAAGTACACTGTGTTCGATGTGCTCCCGAAGTTCTTCTGCCACCAAGATCCGTGGGTCTCTTTGGCCGCTCTTGAGGTGTATGTGCGCCGGGCTTACAGGGCGTACACCTTGAAGGGCATCGAATACCACAATGATGGCGAACCTCCCTTTGTTTCCTGGGACTTCAGGCTAGGCAAGGTCGGCCAAGGTGACTTTGGCCTGTCCGTCTCCGCCTCCCACCCATCCACGCCTAGCACCCCGACAACCGAGGCAAGTCCATTCAAGAAGATCAGCTCCATCAGTGATATGTCGTATTTGGTGAACGACGGCTCCAACGAACCAACGAGGAAGGGTGTCATTATTCCTGTGCAATATCTGGAGGATGCCGAAGAGTGCCTGGCCAAGGCTCTGGAGGTATTCACGCGTGCGGGTTCCAAGGCGAAGAAGGGCAGTGAGCCCGGTCTTTTGGCTGACCTTTCCGGCAAGCGCAAGCCGGCGCCGCGGATTGAGAGTGAGAGCGAGCTTACGGGAGTCCTCAACATTGCTGTCAGCGATGTTGAAGACCTTGATGATACGCAGATCGTCACTCAGATAAACAATCTCATCGCGGACTACAAGGACGAGTTCCTTGCCCGCCGGATCCGTCGGGTGACATTCATCTGCGGCCACAAGGACGGTACCTACCCGGGATACTTCACCTTCAGAGGCCCCACGTACCAGGAGGACGAAAGTATCCGCCACAGTGAGCCAGCGTTGGCTTTCCAGCTTGAACTGGGTCGACTCTCCAAGTTCCGTATCAAGCCGGTCTTTACGCAGAACCGGAACATCCACGTGTACGAAGCGATCGGCAAGGGCCCAGAGAACGACAAGGCTGTCGATAAGCGATACTTCACGCGTGCTGTGGTGCGTCCTGGCCGGCTGCGCGATGATATCCCGACCGCAGAATATCTCATTTCGGAGGCCGATAGGCTGATGAACGATATTCTCGATGCCCTGGAGATCATTGGAAACAACGGCTCCGACATGAACCACATCTTCATCAACTTCTCGCCGGTCTTCTCGCTGCAGCCCAAGGATGTCGAGGAGGCACTTGCAGGCTTCTTGGAGAGATTTGGCCGCCGTCTCTGGCGACTTCGTGTCACCGGTGCAGAGATCCGTATCCTTTGCACCGACCAGACGACCGGAATGCCTTACCCGCTCCGTGTCATCATCACCAACACCTATGGATACATCATCCAAGTCGAGCTGTACATTGAGAAAAAGTCAGAGAAGGGCGAATGGATCTTCTACAGCATTGGCGGCACGAACAAGATCGGGTCCATGCACCTGCGTCCAGTGTCGACTCCATACCCCACGAAGGAGTGGCTGCAGCCGAAGCGTTACAAGGCTCACCTGATGGGCACGCAGTACGTGTATGACTTCCCCGAGCTGTTCAGACAGGCTTTCCAGAACAGCTGGACAAAGGCCATTGCCAAGATCCCGTCGCTGGCCGACAAGCGACCACCGGTGGGTGAGTGCATGGACTACAGCGAACTTGTCCTGGATGATCGGGACAACCTGGTAGAAGTGTCACGAGAGCCCGGCACGAATACTCACGGAATGGTCGGATGGATTGTCACCGCTCGTACCCCCGAGTACCCCCGTGGTAGACGGTTCATCATCGTCGCCAACGATATCACGTACCAGATTGGTTCCTTTGGGCCAACCGAGGACAAGTTCTTCCACAAGTGTACAGAGCTCGCAAGGAAGCTGGGAATTCCACGCATTTACCTTTCTGCCAACTCTGGTGCCCGTATTGGAATGGCCGAAGAACTGATTCCTTACTTCTCCGTCGCATGGAATGATCCTGAGAAGCCCGAAGCTGGTTTCAAGTACCTCTACTTGACTCCAGAAGTCAAGAAGCAGTTCGATGCCAGCCCGAACAAGACCGTCATCACGGAGCCGATCATCGAAGACGGTGAGGAGAGACACAAGATTGTCACCATCATCGGGGCCCAAGATGGCCTGGGTGTCGAGTGTCTGAAGGGATCCGGTCTTATTGCCGGTGCCACTTCGAGGGCCTATGAGGACATCTTCACCATCACTCTGGTGACGTGTCGCTCTGTCGGTATCGGTGCCTACCTTGTCCGTCTGGGACAGAGAGCGATCCAGGTTGAGGGCCAGCCGATTATTCTGACTGGTGCACCCGCCATCAACAAGCTGCTTGGGAGAGAGGTCTATACCTCCAACCTTCAGCTTGGTGGCACCCAGATCATGTACAGAAACGGTGTTTCTCACATGACTGCCAATGATGACTTTGATGGTGTCCAGAAGATTGTCGAGTGGTTGTCGTTTGTCCCGGACAAGAAGGGCGCTCCTGTCCCCATCCGGCCATGGTCTGATACTTGGGACCGAGACATTGGCTACTACCCGCCAGCGAAGCAGACATACGATGTGAGGTGGCTCATCGCTGGTAAAGAGGATGAAGAAGGCTTCCTTCCTGGTCTGTTCGACAAGGACTCGTTTGAAGAAGCCCTTGGCGGATGGGCTAGGACCGTCGTCGTTGGACGTGCCAGACTCGGTGGCATTCCAATGGGTGTCATTGCTGTCGAGACTCGTTCCGTGGAAAATGTTACTCCAGCGGATCCTGCCAACCCAGATTCGATGGAGATGATCACCACCGAGGCCGGTGGAGTGTGGTACCCCAACTCCGCTTTCAAGACCGCGCAAGCACTTCAGGACTTCAACCATGGCGAGCAGCTTCCGGTTATGATCCTCGCCAACTGGAGAGGTTTCTCTGGCGGTCAGCGTGACATGTACAACGAAGTCCTGAAGTACGGGTCGTACATCGTCGACGCCTTGGTGAAGTATGAACAGCCAATCTTCGTCTACATTCCACCGTTTGGTGAGCTCCGCGGTGGTTCATGGGTTGTCATCGATCCTACCATCAACCCCGATCAGATGGAGATGTACGCGGACGAGGAGGCTCGCGGTGGTGTCCTTGAACCAGAGGGTATTGTCAACATCAAGTACCGTCGTGACAAGCAGCTTGACACCATGGCTCGTCTGGACCCGATTTACGGCGACCTGCGCCGCTCCCTCGAAGACCCGTCTCTCAGCAAGGAGCAGCTCTCAGAGATCAAGAGCAAGATGGCCGCACGTGAGGAACAACTGCTTCCAGTGTACTTGCAGATTGCCTTGCAGTTTGCTGATCTCCATGACCGTGCCGGCCGGATGGAAGCCAAGGGCACCATCCGTCAAACTCTCCGCTGGAAGGAGGCGAGAAGATTCTTCTACTGGCGTCTCCGCCGTCGCCTTAGTGAAGAACTCATCCTCAAGCGCATGATAGCCGCTGCTCCATCGCCGCCTCCCACAAACGGTAGTGGCGCTCTTCCATCCGATGGCTCCGGCGCCACCACTCATGGCAGCCCCGTGTCCGCTCGCGAAACTCACCTCCGCACTCTGCGCTCGTGGACTGGATTCCTTGACAGTGAATTCGAGCGCAACGACCGCAAGGTGGCCACGTGGTACGAGGAGAACAAGAAGATGATCTCTGCCAAGATCGAAGCGCTCAAGGCAGACAACGTGGCGTACGACGTTGCGCAGCTGCTGATGAGCAACAAGGACGCTGGTCTGCGGGGTGTGCAGCAAGTTCTGAGCATGCTCCCTGTTGAAGAGAAAGAGAACGTCCTCAAGTACTTGGCTTCTTCATAATCGTAAGAATAGGATAATCACCTGAGCTAGAGGTTCGTGTGATTTCCGCTTTCTTTTTTTCTTTTCATGCTCTGTGATGTTTACATGACGGTGGGTTTTCTGTCATGGCGAGGCGAGGGTAGATAAAAAAGGTGTGCTTGTCTGATCTCATTTGGGTGGGGGTCTTTGATATATTGATACACAAGATTTTGCGTCATGATTTCGTTGCTTTTTTTTTCTTCTTCAATGTATGTATCTATGTATATAGATATCTGAGTTGATTAGATATCTGCGCAATTAGAGGTGTTCAATCATGAGTGTTGCTCCTGTGATGTCTTTGCACCTAGTTTTGCTAATGCGGAGTGAGCTGAATTTTTCAGTTTTCCTCTTGCATAGGGAGTACTGTGAACTATGTCCTACACCCTACTTTTTTAAGTAGAAAAAAAAGTTCGGTCGATTCTATTCCCTTGAAAAAAAGTTTCCATCTTCATTCGCTCCTAACCTAACATAACATATATATATATATATATATATATATATATCTAATCCCTCTCACTAACTAGAACAAGACATGACCTGACATTGCATTTTCCGTCCATCCATTGAAATATAACACACACACAAACACAAACAAACAAAAAGTAGAAGGGGGGTATATATGGTATATGATGGGTATATATATATATCGTTAATCAATCAATCAATCAGTCAGACAAAGAGTGCCCGCCCCATGATATGATGTGCCATATGTGACATGACATAGAGGTAAGGTATGGTATATGCGTGATACATAACAGACCCGATCCTGATCCTGATCCCGAAGTTCTTTTTGGAGCTGATCCGAGGGATATAAATAAACAGATAAAGAAAGACATCCTCCATATACCTAGGTATATGTATGTACTAACCAGTCCAAGTTCCCAGTCCATTCCATTCCGTTCCATCCAATCCAATTGAAAGCTCTTCATTTTTTTTTTCGTTTCAATGTAAATCGAATTCGTGTTCGTGTTCATCGTTCGTGGTTTCATGTTCAAGCGAGCTGTCTCTCGAGACTCCTCGTCTGGTGATGGTGGTGATGAGTCATGATCGCCGTCGCTGCGGTCCGGTGTGCGTGGCCGTGTCCGCGGGCACCGTACCTGGGTGTGGCGGGGGTAGCCGTGGCCGTAACTGTCGCCGTGGCCGTGGTCGGGTCTCTGAGGGTTAGGTTTCTGAAACCTGCACCACGACCACCGGCAGCACTGCGTGGGGTGCTTGTTCTCGTTCCCGTTCCCGTTCCTGTGCCGGGGCCAGTGCCTGAGCTTGGGCGTGGTCCTGGGCCGGAAACGGGACCTACGCGGCTCAGGCTGGGTTGTTGTTGCTGTTGGCGTTGTTGTTGGTCGTCTCCAAGGTCTAGGTCTATGTCCAGATTGCTGAGGCTGAGCCGGCCGAGGTCAATCTCGACGGGGAATTGGTCGGGTATCGGTCGTAGGTCCCGCCGGGAGAGTGGGGGACGGCCGTGGTTTGCGCCTGGGTTGCCTGGGCGAGCTCTAGTAGCTTCGACTGTTGCTGCTGCCGTCGCCGCGGCGGAGGGCTGCCGTACGGACTCTGAGTGTGTTTGTGCTATTGCTGTTGAAACAGGTTGCTCGTCCGGGGTGCTTTCTGGCAGCGTCACCTTCGTGGCGCCAAGGGTGCGCGCAATGTCCTCGAGGAGGACCTCCATCGGAGCGATGTATGCTGTGCGGCTCTTCTCGGACCAGGCGAGGACGTGTCCGCAGACGCGGCCCGTCGCCATGTCAAAGACCCAGGCGCCTGAGTCACCTGGCACTGAAGGTTCGAAATAGAAATTAGCATGGTGCTCTCCTAGAAGCAGAGCCGCGGTATGAAGCGGTACCAGACTTGGTAGTAACGACGAGGCGAGGTAATAGGTAGGTAACTCCAACGTCCTTATGGGGGACTGGAAAGCTGATGAGTCCAAGGACTTACCTCCAAAGTTGCCATCGACGCAGAAGCTGGTCGAGAAGGACTGCCGGCCCCGCATCTTGACCAGCGTCATCGCCTTCGAGATCTGCCCGCTCTGCAGGCCGCTGGTCCGGCCGCAACAGTGGACTTTCAGCCCACCCAGATCCTCTAGAGGTGCGACCTTGCTGAGATGGATAGCCTTCTTTGTTCTATTTGCTGTATTCCCATGTCTCTGTCTTGGGACTGTCCGACAACCCGCTCCGGTAGCACTAGTGTAAATGATATTGCGGGGATCCATGCGATCCTCATTGATTTTGATCAGAGCCCAGTCTATTTCGTGCTTGATCCCTTTCCGCGTCCAGCGCCTGACACCGGACGACGCGTGGACGTATCCGAGCGAATGAGAGGCTAGATGCTCGTCGTCCTTGTCTTCAGGGCATGGAAAGAAATCGTCATGGACATCATCAATCGCGGGTTGAGTGACAATCAGCCGTGGCTCTTCACCAGGCTCAACGCCGGCAGTATCCCCGATTGAAGCTGCATCATCGTCATCAACAAGGCCATCGTCCGGATCCAGCCCGTCTTCGTCCAAGGAAGAATCGTCAGAGAGAGAGAAGTCATCGTAGGATTCATCTAAGCCGCCGTGCGAGACAGATCTATCATCGCCATCTTCTTCATCGTCCGTTATCTGAAATTCGTAGTTCGTTTCCGGAGGGTCCTCCTCGCACCAAGTGTACGAGAAGTCTGCGCTGGAGGTCTCGATATCTTTCGGCCAATTTGCCGCCGATCGAGGCGGGCAATCCGCATCTTCAGTCTCGGATTCCTCGTCATCGCTGGGTGCGTCAAGCATATGATGCACAGTCATCCCAAACGGCATTCCATCGACCAAGATGGCTCCGCCGTACGAAACAGGTGGTAAATGCTCTTCGTTCCGGAAGGCACCGATAGAGGCACCGCAAAGCGGTCGTTGCTGATAGTGGGGGTTCAACCTGAGCTGGGAGTCTAGTGGCTCACTTGCATTAACCGGCCCAGCTGCCTTTGGCTTGCGTCGCCTTCTCCGAGGCACTTTCGACCGTCTAATATCGTCCCGAAGAACGATCAACTCCCAGCCTTCCTTATCAAGCACGAAGTACTTCTTCAGAGCCGCTCTGACTTTCTTGACATTTGAACAAGTCACGCAGATCGTGGTTTTGGCGGTGTCGACTGTCTCACCGGTCATCATAAGACTAGCGCTGCATGATTCAGACGAGTCTTTCAAGACCTTCTGTAAGAGCTTGCTCAGCCTGGGCATCATGTGGAAGTTCCACTCATTGAGATGCTCTTGCGGTATTTCCACATTAGTCAGCTTCTTAAGCGTCCGTTTCTTTACTTTCTTGTCACGCGTTTGACTCTCCTTGGACGATTTCGCATCGCCAAATGCGGCATCAGGAGCTTGTTGCGATGATGTCGCATCTTGTTCAGACTCGTGGACATGCTCGGTATGAGCGAAGTTTGTAATTCCTATCTCCAGACCAGGGCCAAGAGCCAGTGGAAGACAGTCATCCAGGTCCTCAGCAGGCGGCGCGGAGAAGATGTCTATGCTGCAGCAGCGCCAAATAATCTTGGAGATCGTGAAGAGGAAATTGACTGAAAAAGAGAACGTGCTGTCGGGCTCTGTCAGATCCAGAGCGGGATAGCGGAAAACCTGAGGCACTCGCAGACTCAGGTCTTCCATGGGCTGGGTTGACAGGTGAAAATTCGGAGCGTCAAGGCAGAGCTGGACGGCATGGAGATACGCATTTCCACATTTGGCACCCAATTTCTTAACATAGACATTTTCGATCCTCTGCTTGAACATGGCGTTGTTGTACTTCATCTTCCACAGTCTGCTGATAGGGGTCCACAGTCCGATCTCCAACAAGACCAATCCAAGTGAATAAAGATCATAGGCCCAGGCGGCATCGTCATCAATCTGCCTCTTATCATCAGGATGACGGTACATGCTCGACGAGAGAGGCTCTGGTGACGGTTCGTTGCCGGAGAACTGGGCGAGCGAAGTGAGATAAGGACGCCGGAGATCCTCTGTCAGACTCTCAATTTCGTTCTGGCTAGAACTGTTCAGGCCAGGAAACAACAGAATGTTGTTGCTGTTGATGTTGCCGTGCACCACGTTCTGGCTTCTCAGGTGGAGCACCGCCAGAACAAGGTTGTATGCCAAGCGGAATCGGCTCTCGAGATTAGGGACAGGTATATCATGATGGTCGTCTCCAGAATGAAACAGGGAAACCAGCGGTTTAGGTTTGAGCACTTTCAGATCGTGGCTGGGATTGCGTAGAAGTGGGAAGTAGCCGGTCGGCATCAGGTAGATAAACGCATACCGAGCGTTTGGCATATCGATGTAGTATCCGATGAATCTCAACAGCCCAAGATGGGAGACTCGGGCATTTTCAACAAGCTGATCAAGCGCTTGCTGCACCTTCTCGAGACGATCGCTTGCAGGTATTGTGATCGCAGTGTGAGCCTCGAGTAACATCGGAGTGAACTCAGCCAAGACAGGAACGGTAGACTCTCTTGTTAACCTCTTCAGGAAAGGCGATGCTGCCGTCTTCATACGGCAGATCACCCGGGAATTGGCCGATGCAGCAACCGCCTCGTACGGTGGTGGACTCTTCGCATGAGAGGCACCCGAGAGCTCCAAAGCAGATCGGTCAATGAAGAGATGTCTCGTTGAGTTGAATGATTGTGTGAACAGATCCTCCATACTGGCCATACTGGGGCGTTCCATATATCCTATAGGGACTGCGTGAAAGCTGGTAAAGGGCGAAAACTCGAAGCGTTGCTGCTGCTGCTTCTGCTTCGGACTGCCAGCGGTCCCCTTCAGCTCAGTAGGACCGTCGTGGACCTCCCTCGTTGGAGGTAACTTTGAGTCTTCCGGCGACTTTGCGTGCTTGGAGCGTGACTTGGCCTTGGGCATTGGCTGCCCGCTGGTGGACTTATTCATGGTCATGTTGCGCCGAGACCGTGACAGGTCATACAGCGTATCGATACACGAAGTCAGCTCTTTCAGCAAGGCATTCGACCGGCTGATGTCTTCGTCCGTCCAGTGCGTCTTCAGCGGGAGATGGCTGAGACTGTCCTTGGACGGCAGATCTGAGCTACCCTTGGGAGGCAGGTCTGCCGCCCCGACGTGCTGCAAACGCTCCGCCTCGTTGAGAATCTCCTGGATGGACGACATGACACTGGCGACCACATCACTGAAGCCTGCTTCGGTGAGGGATTCATCGATGTCAGCGCTGGCGTCGCTCCAGTCGAGACCCCACGCGAGAAGCCTGTCCTTCTGGGTCCGAAAATTGCGATGCAGCGCTACCAGTTCGGGGTCATCGTTTGCCTTGGTAGCAGTCGTGACGCTCTCGCAAGACGTCTTTGTATCGGAATACATCTTGGTGAGACGTCTCTGGAGGAATGACCCTCCATGCCGGAGAACGGACATGTTGATGCAGGTCCGCCCCGGACCTCACTAGGCAAAGTTGGAATGGATGTATTCTCAATTCACTGGGAAGTTGGAAAAGACGGACTCATTGCAAACGGCCACGAGCAAACAGCGACAGCCTTAAGACAGGAAAAAAAAGTCAGAGATGGATGGATGAAGGAGGATGGAGGGCTGTCGTCTCGGTGGGATATATCTGTCGAGATGAAATAGCAATGCGGAGGGCGATAATCCTGTTGCCTAACCAATCGGGAGTGGCGACCTGGCGGCCACATCCGCGCCGGGCCCGGCGGCGTGCAGATCCCGCGCGGCAGGCAGCGGCGGTCTCGCCCTGTTAAGAGTTGCATTATTATTGTTATTATTATCATGGAGCAAGCCCAGGACTCCAGGCGGTTGGGCGGTTGGAGGGTCGAGACGCTGCCCGGCGCGATTCGCGAGGCCGCCGTTGCGCGCACGTGACCACAGGACGGCGGCCTTGCCAAGTCATGTACAGAAAAGATGTCATATCTCATGTCATTTATGTGTATGGAAAAAAAAGAATTTATCCATTAATCATTCTAATCTACAAATATACAGGGAATCAATGAAAAAGAAACGCATTCTATCCGCATCCTCACCAGCGCTGCCTACGTGATCATGCGTCGAGGCACGCCGACGTCTCTTGCTCTCTTCTCGCCAAAGTTATGCAGCCGCTCCCCGATCAGGTAGACCTCGTCCCTGATGTTCACCCTCCAGATCTCGATCTGCCGGCGAAGCAGATGGAAGAGCCACACAAGCAACCCCGCAGACAATGTCGCCGGGTAAGCGTAACGGTACACCTTGGCGTGCACGTCGCTGGTCGCGCCGTAGAATACCGTTAAGTTCGTGAGGAATCCCAGGAACAGTGGGACAACGACAGCTACCAGCGCCAGCACCGAGGCAGGAAGGATGAATCCCCTCGTGGCCAGCCTGACGTTGGGTTTCAACCACCCGTCGCGGATGATGGCGTTGAGCGCCCTGGCTGCACGCGACGTCGAGTTCCACAGGATGAACTTCAGTGCCATCTGGACATACAGCACGCCGAGGGTCCAGTCCTGGACAAGGTGGATGACGTGGGCCTGTCCCCCCTCCAGGTAAGTGTGAAGCGGCACCAGCACGTAGAGCTCGGTGAGCAGGGCAAACAGCGACGGGAGCAACAGGGAGAATGCCGAGGAAACGTAGATAAGGCGCATGGCGTTGAGAGCCATATCGTATGCCCCGCGAACAGCCTGCCGCGGTGACTTGAAGGAGGGCCAGTAGCGTTCCTTCAGCAGCGACAATCCGGTTCGGCAGTAGAGCAGAGCGTAGACGGCCCCTCCCACGCTATACAAGCCAGCGGAAAAGGCATAGATATCATTCACGCGGACATGGCTCGGGAAAAGAGAAGCGATCATCCTCCGACCGACGACAAGTGGAACAACGGTAATGCTCACGCCGGTGATTGCTGCAAATATCCAGATCAGGAGAATGAAGAGCGCTATCCGAAGCTTGAAGAAGGGGGGAATATAGACCTTGGTGAACATGTTATTGTTCCTGCCGTGAAGTCCATCGTCAGGATCTGGGGCTCCGTCAACGCGCTTGTTGTCCTCGGTTACTTCCAGAAACACACGCCCGCCTTTTGGTATGCGAACCTGATCAGATGCCGGCGTGCGCACAAACTTTCCATCGCGGAGGAAGTACGCGTCAAGGCCTTGCTTCTCGGCTGCGGCTCGTTGCTCCTCACCGATGACAGGGTGTTCAGGGTCACCCTTCTTCCCTGAAAGGACGTCACGCCACGTACGTCTCACATGGCGACCCTCCTCGTCACGCCGCCTCTCACCAAACAAGAAGTTGGTCAGTCTCAGCATGCGGGCACACTTGCGGAACCACCAGTTATACATATTATGCAACCCATCAGACGGTTTGACCGACTGGATCGCAAACGGCATGACAAAGTTGTAGAAGAGCAGGTCCACCGGGAATTCGAGGACAGGGACACTGGAAGACCAATAGATTGGAAAAACGCCGTCAAACGCGAACGACAGGCCCCATACCACACCCCCGAGACAGATAACGACCAAGGCGCCATAGACCAAAGCGCTGAACGCAATCTTACGCAGCTGAGTAGTGACGTTGCGTTCGAGGACATCACGCACGGGGTGGAAAGTCGGGTCATCAGGGTCCCGGATGAAGTCTAGTTCACGTCGGGTTAGTAGAGAATTAAGATTCTGAGAGATTGATAGAGACTTACATAGGACGCCACTTCGCATGATCTTCCGGCACATGGAGACGAAGAGAGCAAAGTGGAACATGTAGCATGTCCCGATGAACCAATGCACAAAGAGAGAAGTGAGAGGCGACGTAACAGTGAAGTTTATCCGCGATTCCAAAGTGGCATTCTCGAACAATGGCATCAATGCAAGGTCGAGTAGTACACCGCAATATAAGGGAAAGATAATCATCTCAATGCCGATGATGAGGATGACCTTCATGACTCCCCCGGCTTGATGAAGCACATCGGCAACAACACCTTCGATTCTCTGCCCGCGGTTCACTCCGGAGAATAGCCCTATGAGCCGAAGATACAAGACCCCCAACATAGTAGCGAAAATGTATCCAATTATGATGGCGATGATGCGATCTTTTGTGTCCCAACGCGCCAACTCGTAATCGAGGGGAACCTGTGCCGCGCTGATGCCCTTGACTTTCAGAAGATTACCCGAGCTTAGGCTGGCCAAGAAAGAAAAAGTAGAGTTCCCAATACTCTGTAACAGTCCTGGCAAACGTGTGAAAAGGCCCTTTAAGTGCGCAGCGGTTATGTCAAGGGACAGCGTCCCTCGCACTCCTTTGGTGGTAATTCCCAGAGGGAGATCGTGTAGCACAAATTTCCCAACGGCACATAGCATCTTAAATAAACTTGCTATGCGCGCCTCGTGAACGCGTAGCGCTTGATGCGCCAATACAGAGAACACGGGAAGATCCGACTCGTGAAAGGTGAAAAAGCCATGTACTACTTTCTTGAGCCGCTGGCTGCTACTGGAAATGAGATATAGTGATGCGTTCCTCACAGAGATATTGCGTGAAATCCACTCCATCGGCGGAAGAAACTTGCCCATGGGACCGCGTAGGACCTTCAAAACAAGGCTGACCCCGTACAGGACGTACCCCAGACTTCCGATGAGTGTGTCAACTGCAACGTCCGCGATAATTGAGAGAAGAGCAAGAGGAACGCCGATAAACAGCTGGACCGGATTAGTCAAGAACACCAACGCAATCTTGCCCCACAGGTACGGAAGCCAAATGCCGACTGCAATGGTGAAGGCGATCAGGAGAGCGCTGAAGACACCATTCTGCAAAAGGCCGAAGATGGGACCCTGCATTCCGATGAGTTCCATAATACCCTCCAAGTCATCACCTTCTTCAACTGCATCAACATCATTTGCTTCCGGACCTGCGTCCGCTGCGTCCGCGGCGCCCGCAACAGCATCCAGATCCTGCGCGTCACGTTGCCTATTTTGAACAGGAACAAATGGTGCCTCTAACGCAGGATCTTCCACTATACGTTCATCATCACGGGCAACATCTCGCTGACCCCGGTTAGAAGGAGCAACGTCACCCCAGAGCCAATCTAAGATCCGATCCACCAGATTCTGTGGGGGAAGAGCAGCAGGAGCAGGGTCCGACGAGGATGGCTGTCGAGCGGTGTCAGAGGATTGCTCATCCGCGTTTGCCGTATTATACGTCGTTGAACTGCCTTCCTGCGTTTCAGCTGGGCGTGCAGGAGCCTCGCCGGAAGGAGTTCCGGAGACAGGACGGTAAGTTTCCTCTCTTGGACCTTGCTGATTTTCGATCCCCTCGTCACCCTCGGAATCTGAAGAGTCGGACGAGACGATGTGATCGTGCGAGCCAGAACCCTCTCCACCAAGATCTCGGGATGATGGAGAATCACGCGACGCCGGCACATCGTTTGCGTCGGACGTGCTACCTCCAGCTACGGGCGCTCCAGACATCGAAGGAAGCTGCGCACCGCCCTGTCTGCCATCCAAGAAGGAGGAAGCATTGATGATTATAGCGCGGGGACGGGCTGGTCCGGGCATATCATTGACATTCGTACTCTCACCCGAATTTGAGCTATCATTAGGGCTGCGAGTTCCCGGTTCCTGAGAATACAGCACTGCTTCCGCTCTCTTGAGTTTTGTCATTGCAGAGACAACCCAACCAAGCTCCTCTTGACGACCTTCCTCTTCAATTATCCTCAGTATTTCGTCGGGATTCCCTTCACCACGGATCCAGAGGTCCTTGAATGTTTCCAGTCCTGGCAATACGGGATTGCCTATCTCCTGAATAAGGGGATGACTGCTGGATGCTTCACCCGGAGCGTTTCCAGACTGCAAGCTTGGACGTGAGCTGGACGGCTCTGACGGCGGGAACCTGGCCTGCAAGAGCTGTCCCTGTAAGACCTGTCCCTGTAAGACCTGTCCCTGCAAGAGCTGTCCCTGCAGGAGCTGTCCCGGTAAGAGCTGTCCGCGGATAACATGTACTTGAGGACCCGGCTGAAACGGGGTCCCTGCCCGTGATCCCTCTTCTCGGTTGGAAGCATTAGTTTCCTGCTCATTCCCTTGGCGGCCGCCAGCGGGGGGTTCATCGGCTGGTCGCATTACGCCTTCCGGCTCTCGCGGAGGAGCTTGGGCGTCTTGATTCGGCCGATTCTCAGCGATCAACTGAGCTGCTTCCTCCCTCTCTGCCTCGCCAATGTTAACAGCCGGTTGCTGCTGGACAACCCACTCGCGAATCAGAAACACGAGGATGAATGATATTACGACAAGGAGCGTAATCAGCTGCCCTTCCAGAGTGTCTATCAGAATATTGTTGAATGTTGGAGAGGACGTCAACGAATTTAGAAAAGCAACATCCGAGAGCCACGAAGGTTGCCGTTGACGATGCAACGTCGTCGTATTTACCTGACTCGAGTTCGTGGAAGATGAAATAGCAGGCACAAATAGACTAAGGAAAGCCTTCTTGGCAAGGGAGAGTATCATGGGCTCGCCAGCAGTGAAATTCAGCATTGACGAAACGGGAGATAGAACCTGAGGGAGCGCGCCTGCTGCACTTTGAGCTGTGGCCGATGCAGGATAGCCGGAAGCCAGAGGGTTCTCTATCGGAGTAGTACCATTTGCGGCCAATTCAGCAAGACGCTTCTCCGCAGTTTCCATGGCCTGTTGTTGGGAACCTCCGCTAGTTGGCCAACGCCCGTCCGCAAGCCAGAAAAGCGCCCGCCAAATTGCCCTCATGGACCAAGGCAACCACCCAAGCCAAACAAAAGCGACTAGAACGAACCGTAGCCATGTAACGAGGGTGCGAAAGCCATGAATCGCAAGCTCCTTCAGGAACACCGGTGCTGGGAGTTCCTGTGGCATATTCGGATCATATAGCTTCGTGAAACGAAACGGGGTTTTGCAGAGCTCGCAATATTTCTTCTGGGAGTGCGACAGCCACTCCATCAGGCAGGCTTGGTGGACAAACTTGATGCTGCCGCTGCATTTGCACGGGTAGAAGAGCTGCTCCTCTTCTGTGGCTTCTCCACGGCATATTCGACAAGTATCCGGTTCGTCCACACCTTTCCCTTTCGTGTCGGTATCCGTGGCATAGGCCTGGGTCATAGGATCCGGAAGGGGCGTAGAACCCGCCCGCTCGCGGGGTTGATTCCTTTCCCACTCCATGCTCCTTGCAACACGCAAGTCGTCAGATCCGACGTTGTTCCGCTAAAAAGATCAAACACGCATGATCCCGGTTCGTCGAACACGATCGTTGAGCGGCCTCGAACGACTGGTGGGGATAGGATCAACCAACGTTGGTAGACGAGCGAGTGAATCGGAAGGGGCACTGCACTGACCCCTTTGCAGGAGCGCAGAGCAAGACGGTGGAAAATGGTCGATGCCACTCAGCAGATCTCAGATCTCTTCAGCTGTAGACTGGAAATGGAGGGAGCTACCGGTGCGGGGTCGAAGAACGATGCGGATGTGGCAAGGCATAGATAGATGGTGAACTGTGAACAAGTCGAGGGCACCTCGGGGCGCGTCCCTTTCTTGACCGCCCGCGATGACTAAGCGGAGGCCCTCCGCAGCATCGACCATGGCACGTGAGGTACAGCGAGTTACCGCACGCGGCCGTTTTCCCTGCCGCAGGGATGGCGATTGAAATTTCAAAATTTCAAAATTTCATGAATTTTAGGGTCAAATTTCTGTTAAGGCAAATCCTGATTGAAATTTGAAATCATGTGACTGTGCTAACCAGCCCCAAAGTGGCAAAGTTTATTAGCTGCTTGCTTCTACTTTAAATATAATTGGGCAATATCTTACTAATATGGACCCACTGTGGTTTGTGCGTTTTGAAATTCGAAAGGCAAACACCCCTTGCAATTCGAGTTTCATGAAATTTTCTCTCAACTTTTGAAATTCACCATCCCACCCTGCCGAGAACGCTCACGGGGCAGCCGTAATCGTGGAACGGACGGTAAGACAGCCACCGCTGGGCGAGCTATGATTTCATTGCCGAGACCAGCAAAACAAACGCGATGGTGTGACACTCGAGCTGTCTTGGAGTCTGGAGGACGCGCCCCTGCTGCTCCGCGGTCTTCTCTCCTTAAAATCATGCTCTATAGCTTTTGTTTCTCCTGATCCTGCTTTAATCTCCTTCACTGATCCCATCTCCAAGCGTGGTCTGCTGGTTCAGCTGACGCAGGTGAGCTGCTGCTGCGTTCTGTGAACCTCCCCCATACGCCAAGACACCGGGGCCTGTCGCGACTCGCGAGTGTCCCACTTACATTGTCAGCTTGGCAGTCCGGGCTACGGTGTAGGCTTCCGGCCTTGAAATAAATAATACGGAAAGATTATCTGGCATATTCGGTGCTCCGGAGCAGATATCTGGTCGCTTTGCGGCTCTCTGATCTCGGGGCGACTCCCCGACGACCCTCTTTTTTGCTGTTCCTGCATAGACCGCTTGAGGGGCGTATATTCGTCCGGAGAGCGTACGGGCAGTTGCCACTTGTCCTGATCGACAGGGACGGTTTCTAATCTGGACGCGGAAATTGATAATGGCGACTCTGGATAATGGGGGCGTGGCAGATAACGTGAAAGACAGGCCCAATGGACACATTCATCCCGGAGGGAAGCCCAGACGAGGGCGAAGTCCCATACGGTGGGCACTTGGACTCGTTGTGCGGTACGTCCCCCACGGAGATGACCTGACACGCGCTGTTCTCATATAGGCGGAATCTAGCTGACGAGCTCTTATTTCTCTTATAGGCTATGCATCTGGTACGCGGTGCTCACGCCGTTCTTTCACTGTCCGTCGCGCCTCTCAGAATTGACAGATTCCTCTCCACGAGTTTGCAAGCCGTATCTAATCGCTCGGTCTCACATCGAGCCTCGAATTCTCACCTATTACAATTCCTACGCCGCTCCTTATGTTGATCTGGCTCGGCCTTACGCTCAAACCTTCAATGAGCACGTATACTCCCCCGCTGCGAAAATCGTCAGGCACGGGTATGATACATATGGAGCCCCCGCGTTAGATCGGGCCCGGGCATACAGCCAGAAGCAATGGCAGGCAGAGGTTGTGCCACGGTTGAACTCCGCCCAAGACAATGTAAACAAAATCTACACGACCAAGGTTGATCCGTACGTTAAAGGCGCTGTGGCAGCTGTCATGCCACACTATACCACTGTAAGCGACAAGGTGGTGCAAGTCCAGAAGAAGTACATCTTGCCATCATATGTGCAAGTGAGGCCCTATATCGGCAAGACCTATTCCTCAGGACAGAATATCCTTGCGACTACCGTTTTTCCTTTCGCGCAAAGGACGTGGTCTTCAGTGGTGCTTTTTGCCAGCAGCGAGCTATGGCCGAGAGTTACTGGTCTGTATTCGGAGAATGTCGAACCTCAGCTGGTTAAGATTGGTCAGAAATTGGCAAGCTATCGGGAAGGCAGGAAGCTCAGAGCAGTGGTGGATGAGGTTGAGAGGTGAGAAGCCATTATGTAGTTCCTGGTGCCAAAGTGCTGCTCGCTAACACACCCAAAGTTCAATCGAAGAACCGGCCATATCGACTGTGTCTCCATCATCTGAACCTGGTCATTATTTGAGGACAGCAACCCACAGTAGCACTAGTGATGTTGTTTCCACTGCCACCCAGACCAAGTTGACACCGTCTCAGCAGATAGAGCAGGCCCGTGAAATAATCGCATCTGATTTGCGGACATGGCAAGAAAAGTTTGCTGTCGCAGCCGACAAAGGAGTTGAGGATCTGGAAGAACGGATTCAAGAAATCGTTGCTAGTCAGATTAACAGCGGTGCCAAAGAACATGGCGAGAGTCTTGTTACAGCTCTAAAGACAGTAGTGGACCATCAGTTATCAACAGTCAAAGAACGGATCAACTCTATAGTTGAATCTCTGCCAACCGAAGAGGCGCCGCAGGATGAGGAGAATGCGCAAGACGAACTCCTGAAGGAGATTAGGTCGGCCGGTCTCTCCATCAGGGATCGTGCCCATGCCCTTAGAGAATGGTACAATTCTGTCGACAACGAGCTCGTGCGGCGCGTCTCTGCAGCGGTCGACGATACACTTCATATCCTCGATGGAATACGGGATCTAGGACTGCAGGAAATTGGAATGAGATGGGCGTGGATGGATGGTGTTACCTATAAAGACTGGGCGAAATACCATGCTCTGAAGGCGCGATTCGAAGACTGGCGTAGTGAAGTCCGTGACGTCGGGATGCAACACGACAAAGTCGAAGAAGCCAGAAACATAATAAACGATATCTTGTCACAGGGAATGGCGATTGCTGAACACGCTGCAAAAGAACTTACTCGGCTAAAGGAAGTTGGAAAGTGGAAGATCGAGACTCGAGATATCAGCGACAATTTCGACACAAGGACCGACCCTCCTTCTCGCCCGAAGCCTAGAGTCTCGGGTGAAGAGACTTCCACCGAGGAAGCTACGCCTCTGGAGGAAACCGGATTTCACTCAGAGTCGACCGCTGCACACGAGTCTGAGCCTTCCGGGGCGAATACATCGACAGCTAGCACTATATCTAACAGCGACGGTGATGACAACATAGAATCGGATGATTCAGTGTCAGCGCAGGACCAGATATCAGAAAACCAATATGTTTCCCCGTCCGCGGAGGAAGAGCCATCAACTGATCAAAAGCCGGCTGCTACGGACTCCTATACCTCAGAAGAAAACCCGACCATACTAGATGATGCAATTGCAGACGCATCGGAACAAAGCTCCGCTAACGAGGTTTGGGGAGGAGCTTCAGGCCAAATTGTCACTGACAAAGTACCCTTCTTCGACGATGTCCATGACAGTGACGGGAATAATAGCATCTTTGAGCGTGCTTCAAGTCTGGCCAGCCAGGCTGCTGCTGCGTAAGTAGGATATCACCCCTTCCTACAGATTCCTTATGGCTAACTATAATGCAGTGCTTCATCCGCCACAACTATCGCTCAGCAACCTACTGAGGCTTTGCAATCCATTTCATCCATTGCTTCTTCACGACTACAGGAGGCGCTCAGCCGTGCCTCGAAGCAGTATGAAAATGTCAAGGCGACAATAGTGCCAGACCCCACTTCTGGCCAGAATCCGATTGTACTCGACGCTCAACGCCGCTACCATGAAGCCATTGAGCACGCACACGACCGTTACTCTGCTTTTGTAAATTCGGCTTTGCAAGCGGTTTTTGCCTCGCCTTCTCCTACTTCAGCCCCAGAGAGCTCCTATAACCCTCTAGATGTCGCCAAGTCTCAGTATAGTGAAGCGTCTTCATTGGCATTATCTAGCCTTGCGGCTGTTGTGGCTTCCGCAAGTATGGCCTCTGCCGGCAGGGACACTGCGCAGAGCGTCATTGAAGACGCTTCATCGAGATATAGTGCTGCACTTTCGGCCGCCTCTGCATCTCTTTCGTTAGCCTCTGCTTCTGCAAGCTCAGCTGTTCATGAGACGCCGACCGGATCTCCGGAGTCTGTGACCGTTCAAATGCCAGAAAATTGGGATAGCCTTATTTTAAAGGCTAGTGAGCAGGTTTACGGGACTCCTACTCCCTCTGTTCAGCAGATATTGAATCAGCCAGTGGCTCAGTACGAGGCTATTAAGGGCTTAGTTTCTGACCTACTTGCTGGCAAGGATCCCGCTTATACGGAGAGCGTCATGAGCAGACTGCGCGCCGTGTATGAGACGCCCTATCCTGCTTCGGCGTTATCGTCGGCCTCTAGCTATGCAAGTAATGCCTATGAGACTGCGTCTTCGGTCGCTTCGGCCTACGTAACGCCGCTGCCGGCTATCGAAGACATGCTGAATTCTGCAAATGACCAACTCACCTCTGCTGTTCATGCGGCTAGCGTCTACGTCTATGGTTCAAGTGAGGATACTAACGAGCAAGCAACGCCTGCAGCAAGTTCCTATCTCTCTGAATCCTCCCAGATGAGTGAAGCCATCTACGACACTCAGCCAGAGTCCGTTGAAAATGCTAGAGGATCAATGGAAGAAGCATCTTCTTCCACTGCTTCTGCCTCGGAGAACTTTTAAAGCGACGCCACCAGTACTGCCAGTCACACAGGACGAGCTCTAGAGTGGAGACGGCAGTCCACAAATTCCATTTGCTCTAGAATAAGACTCTAAAAGTGGCCCGGTCCAGGCATGGAAAACGGTCGTGGTATTATTAAAACTATACCCTTCTTACTGGGGCCGATTTGTCATGATATCCTTTTTTTTTCTCGCGGCCATTTAAACCGTCACGTCCGTCATCATTTCCCTTGAGATTTACCGTGCTTTTTCATTTTCCCTTTAATGCCCGCAGCACTATTCCCCATACAGCATGCGATGATGAATGATGTTCTTGTTCCTAAAAAAGCCGTTCTGATTGCCTTTTGTCCTTGTGCAGACGATCTAAGGCGATTTCACCCGGTGGCCTATTTGGAAGCTTGTGATATGATCTGCAAAATGTACTGTACATGTTTGTAGTTGTACTAGATCGAGTCACGTACTTATCAAGGGATCGACATCGCTGGGGGCCTGAATATTGTAGCATAAATTGACGCAGAATCACTGTTAAGAGCTCGTAGAAAGAAATTGAGGGACCTCAGCCCCGTGGACACTCGCGGCAGAGGACTTCGTTTCGGCAGAGGCCTCGCGTGTCTACAAGTCAGGTTAGCTATTGGCCCAGGCGTGAATACATATTTTTGAGGATAGGTCTTATACCAAATACTGAAACGACAGCGATCCGTCTTCATCCTTGAGCCAAGGATCCTCCATAGGACACAGAATCCCGTCGTCATCATCATCTAAGTAACGGTTGTCGTAGTCATCAGCTGCACCGCTCAGTGCTGCAACCCTATGCAGAATCCATTGCATTTCTAACAACGCAAAACTCGGTAATGGGTTCATTTCCGGATCATGAGTTTGTGTCAGGATGTCGCCCGAACAAAGCTCCTTTCTTCGAACACAATTGTATAGGACAATGATGTTCTCGAGTCGAGCAAGGTTGTTTGGGAGATGTGGTTGTTCAGAGGGCAAAACTCCTGTTCTGATCCTCTTGAGTTTTTGGAGCCAGAAAAACTAAACCTCAAGACTTTTCTGTCCGCAGACAGTCTCAAGGGTTTTAATGCAAACAATGTGGAGCCCCAGAAGTTGTGAGCTGTTGCAGTCAGAGTGATGAGATTGTAACAGACTTCTTGCAGTGTTTTCGGTAAATATTGCGCTCTTCCATTGTTCAACACGATCATGGGTCCAGAATCTCTCTAGAACCGACCAGAAAGAGTCTTTTGGTGTAACACCATTATGGAGTAAGGGTAAATGTGTGCGACGTTTATGAGTCCGCCAATTCCAGTCACAACACATTGGCGTTGATCTCTCTGCAGGCACTTGAATCTATAAATAAATTTATCATGAAGTTGAGATGAGCTGAACCTACCAAGTCCCTTGCCTTCTGCGACTGCGCTGTCTTTGTAGGTGAGGATTCTTGTGATGAACTTGGAGGCTCCTGAGGGGAGCTTGAGGGTCTCTGAAGTGAGGATACCTGTCTATGTGTTGGTGTTTCAGGGAGAGCAGATGCGACTGATCCGCCATGAGATGGAGAAGGTGGCACAGAAGATGATGCAGAGGGTGGCGCAGAAGGTGGTGCAGAACCACCAACAGAACCTTTCCGCAGGAGAGAATGAGAAATCCCTGTAAATCTGCATTAGCTCACCTCCGTAAGACCAACTAACAGTAACAAAAGCATACACTTTCTGACTAAGTCTGCCTCTTGATCAGGCTTATAAGTAAGATATATATGGGGCAACTCAGCATCTATAGATGGATCTACAAACTCATTGAGCTTGTTGACATCGGACAACCACAAGATCGCCCAACTTGTTGTTGAGATTCTTCCATCTGTCTTTGTTTTCAGGTGCTCCTATAGCTTCTCAATCAATCGGATGCGAACAGGGTCATGAAATTCCTAACTTGGCCCACCTGCATCACGTGACGGTTCTTCAACTGACGCCAATGACGACATGACGGGGCCAGGATGGGGAATGGGGAAAGGAGAACGCGTTCGAGGTTTGACGGTTTGAATAAGTTCCAAGTTATCAAAGCAGGAAGTGATGATAGGTGGTGAAGAATCGATTGAGAGATGAGTGGAAGAAGAGAGGTGCGGGAGGTGTTTGTCAAGTCCAAGGTCACCTGCTGCCTGTCACGGAGAACCGTTGTCCCGGGGAGCGAGTCTGACGCGATTCGATCCAGCATCATCGGTATTGTACCCGTTGCCCGCCTCTCTTCTCCAGTTTCTTCTGTCTTTTGCTCTCCCCCGCTGCATCCCCAGCTCCCCCCATGCCAGCTAGTCCCCTCTTCATGCCCATGAAAGTGGTCCATGCTAACCAGGCAGAGTACAGCGGAACCACGATCCACAACCACCACGCGCGGTCTCCGAAGATGCACACCGCCCCCATGCAGCCCCAGGTCCAGTACAGAACATCCCACATGTACTCTGTCAGGCCGGACGCGCCAAGATCTTCGCCAGGGGAGCGAAGAGAGCCATCAGCGGAGTTGTATCGCGGGCGGCCGAGACGCTCGAGGTAGAACTCGATGGCCAGCGTTGGAAAGGTAAATATGAAATACGGTAAAAGAGAGCGCGGACGGTTGAATATAAAATGAAGGAGCAGGAAGATTGCGTGCAGGGAAAAGGTCGTGATGTGGGTGCGAAGGAGGAGGGAGACGTTGCGGGCGGCGAGGGATTTGGCTGCTTTCTGGGAGAAGAGTTAGCTAAAGGCGATAATTTGCAATTGGCAAGATAACTGGAATTGCGGAAGTTACCTGAGCCATTTTCAGCCCTATTTTTTTTTTTCGATCACAGTGTTCTAGAAGCTGTAACAGTCGGGCGAGGAGTAGGGGGAGCCCGGAGATAGGCCTAACAATTCCGGAGGGCGTAGGCAAAGCACGCTCGAACGGTCACGTTGTGAAGCTGAAATTATTCCAACAGGACTTGGATAGAGGATGAAGCCGCCAAGCTCCTCCCCGAAACCGAACGATCGACCCGGCCCCTGACAGCGGTGCCGTTGTGGCCGCAAGCAGAAGTCTTACGCTCAGATGGAACGTGGAGAGGATGGAAAAGGGAATGGCGTTGCCCACCACGACCGGCGCCTCCACCAGCCACTCCGTGAGCTACTGCTCAAAACATCACGGGTATCCTCACGCAGTCTCGTTGCGCCCAGCACGCCGGCCCCGCACGCTTCTGCCTGAGATCGCATGCCTGGTTTCTGAGCGATATGCGATCCGGCTCTTTCTGACGTTTGTTTGGCTCCAAGGGCGTCGCGGCCGTCCCCGGACGTCATTCACTCCCTCCAACCTGGCTGGATCCACAGTGAAGTACTGACCGATCGCGAAAGGGGGGGGTCGAAGCAGAAGGAAGAGACAACGTCACCGGCGACGCTGCGCTTCTTGAAGACCTGATTCACAGCTCTGCTGCTCTTGCCAGCGAAGAAAACGTGTCGCATCGCCCCTTCCTGTCTAGCCGTCGCTGCGACTTCGTTCATCGCTGCCTCCAGCCCATGTTCTCCCCCTCGTGAAGCGCACCTTAACGCCTCTTATTCCTCAATTTATCGCGCAGCCTTACCTCGATTCCTCTTATTTTGCCGTTTCTTCGGCCCATCAGCTGACATCTAACCGCCACAATGTCGCCGTCGACCCCTCATATATCCAGCCAGTTGAGGCAGCTCATCTATTACCACCTGGATAACAACCTGATTCGCAACGCACTCTTCCTCGCCGGTCGGCTACATGCTTACGAACCCCGGTCGTCGGAAGCTTCATATCTGCTCGCCCTCTGTCATCTGCAGAGTGGCCAACCGAAAGCGGCGTGGGACTACAGCAGGAACTCCGGCTCCAGAGGGACTCACGTCGGCTGCTCATACGTATATGCACAGGCATGCTTGGACCTGGGGAAGTATATCGAAGGAATCACAGCGCTAGAACGAAGCAGAAGCCTTTGGGCCTCGAAGAATCACTGGAGTAAGGAGTCACCGGGAATTTCCAGCAGAATGTTGATTTCAGGCTGCCGATTGCATCGGGGACTAATTTTTCTCAAAAAAAAATGAACAGATAAACATAGTGAAACGCGGAGACAACATTTACCGGATGCAGCGGCAGTGCTCTGTCTGCAGGGCAAGCTCTGGCAGGCCCACAAAGACCTCAACAAAGCTGTAGAATGCTATGTGGAGGCTTTGAAGCTTAACCCCTTCATGTGGGATGCCTTCCTCGGTCTCTGTGAGACTGGTGAGTTGAGGTTTCGATTTCTTTTTCCAATCCAGGAAAGGTTAACTGTTTTCCAAGGTGTAAATATCCGCGTTCCAAACATCTACAAACTGAGCCCCGAGTTGATAGCTATGCTTTCAACATCTCAAGGGGAGGCTATTTCTCCATTAGATAAGACGTCAGCAAATGGACCGTTGCAGGCACAACTGAACGTCAATCCCAGTATTGACCCCTTTACCTCTGCTGCTTTGAAAGGTGATACCGCCCCTACATATGGTTGCTACGCATTGTGGGAGAAGCTTAACGGGAGCACAGTTAGCGTCGCTTCGGTTGGAGGGACCGCGACGCACGAGGGACTAGAAACGCCGATAGCTCACCACGATTCGGACGATTTACGTCTGGCCAATGGGGCAGAATCTTCATTAGAGCCTCCTCTCGCGCCCGCAAGAAAGAACAGGACAATGCAGGCCATGGGTGTGGAGTATGCTGCCGACCCTCCTCCCAAGATGAAAACAGCAAGCATCAAATCCAGGACCAGATCCAGGGCGGAGTCGGAAGAGCAGAATGCGCTTCACGTTGAAACGGCCCCCGCCCCGACGGTGGGTGACCGCAAGAGAACGGTTTCAGGTCAGGTAGCCCATCCACCGCCACCACAGCCGCCCGAACCAGGTGCACCACAACGACGAAGTGTGCGGCTCTTTAATCAAATACGACCGACCACCAGCAAGCTCGCCACTAGCTCTCTGGCGGCCAAAGAAGGCAGGGAGTTGAAGAAAGTGAAAGCCACCGGTACAAAAGGGCGCACAGCGACGACGTCTACCGTCGGTCGCGTCGTGAGCGGCAATCGAAAAGCCATCGCTGAAGCTGGTGACGCTGACGGTAAAGATCAGAAATCGGCTGCCATTTCGCAGACCGTGGCCAGCCACGGCCAATCCAAGAGCGCTGCGGTCGATAAGTCCAAAGAGATCGAAGCTCTCAGCTGGCTATTAGATCTGTTTTCAAAATTGGCTGCTGGGTATTTCGCGTTGAGTCGCTATAGGTGTCCGGAGGCGATCCAGATCTTCAACTCGCTTCCTCAGAGCCAACGGGAGACTCCGTGGGTCCTGGCACAGCTCGGGCGAGCTTATTATGAGCAAGCCATGTACCCCGAAGCTGAAAAGTATTTCATCAGGGTGAAGACGATGGCGCCGTCGAGATTGGAGGACATGGAGATTTACTCCACCGTGCTGTGGCATCTGAAGAACGACGTGGAACTGGCATATTTGGCCCACGAATTGATGGAGATCGATCGCCTATCCCCGCAGGCATGGTGCGCAGTAGGGAATTCCTTCTCCCATCAGCGCGACCACGATCAAGCCATCAAGTGTTTCAAGCGAGCCACCCAGCTGGATCCCAAATTCGCCTATGCATTCACCCTGCAGGGTCACGAATACGTGGCCAATGAGGAGTATGACAAGGCCCTGGATGCTTACCGGCACGGTATAAGTGCAGACCCCCGGCATTATAACGCGTGGTATGGACTGGGTACCGTGTACGAGAAGATGGGCAAACTTGAGTTCGCCGAGCAGCACTTCCGCAATGCGGCAAGCATCAACCCGACTAATGCGGTGTTGATCTGCTGCATCGGCCTGGTGCTGGAGAAGATGAACAACCCGAAAGCTGCCTTGATACAGTACGGACGTGCTTCGTCGTTGGCACCACACTCCGTGTTGGCTCGGTTCAGAAAGGCTCGTGCCTTGATGAAATTGCAGGAACTCAAGCTGGCGCTGGCGGAGCTCAAGATCCTCAAGGACATTGCTCCGGATGAGGCCAACGTGCACTATCTTCTCGGGAAGCTGTACAAGATGTTGCATGACAAGGCCAACGCGATCAAGCATTTCACGACCGCCTTGAATTTAGACCCAAAGGTGAGTTCACTGCTTGCATACCCTAGGTATCTACAGTGCAGTAGCAGAACGCTGACTGCTTCGTGCAGGCGGCACAGTACATCAAGGACGCGATGGAATCCCTGGACGACGAGGAAGATGAAGATGAAGATATGGCTTGAGCAGCGAAAAAGTTTCTTCTTGCATTACCCGATTCTTTGATCCTTCTCTGCTGAAATTCAGCGAGCATCAACTTGGGGTTTGTTTCTGCATTGGCGGTTGGCGTTCTTGGAATGCATGTGCATAAGCATCGGGCGGGAGTTACGGGGAATTGGATAAAAGCGTTGCTCTTACTGGACCTGAGGCATGTGGCCTGGTCGGTCTCGTGGCGTTGTGACTGTATATTAGCGGCTTTGGCTTTTTCTCATGGCCACTTGGATGTACATGAGACGGGGATGGCGGGGCCGTGGTTTCATGAATATAATGTTTATCATGGCCGCGACTGGAATAGAGGATCTATTCTTAATCGGGACATTTTTTAGAGTCGTTCTCGGTAGAGCTGCCGTAAGAGTAAACAGTGGAGCTCAAGTCTTGTCATCTTCCAATGACTTCCCATGGGGAGATTCACGTCACTTCCAACACGCTGATACTACTGCATCATTTTCCCCTAAGGGAATTCCCATCGGATTCAGATCCGCTGCTATATCGTCTCTGTCGGCCAGGTATTTCCCGTTATTTCCAATGGATCTTTTTCCTTCTCCCATTGGGATACCCTTAGGTAGAGGCCCATCCAGCAAGCCCGTCAGAAGGGTGAGCCTCCTGACACGCACATGATCCGTAGCCACGCTGGCACAAACAAGCACCGTGGACTCCCCATAGGCTGCGGGGATGGCCTTATGGCCGCTGACTCGGGGACCTGGCTTTCCGATAGTGAATGGCATGCTCTGCTCGGTGCAAGGTCCAGGCTTTCTTTTCCCCAACCATGGGTGGAGCGATGGGGACACCGTCCAGCTGATCATGTCTGAATCTGATGCGGGAGTGAGGAGTGGATGCGCTGTCCTGTGGGCATGGTTCTGGGCATAGAGAGAAGTGCAGATGTACGGAGCATACGGTGAAGATATCCACCGAGTCTGGAGAGAAGGCGGTGGGGTTTTCTGCCCAACAGCAAAAGCCGCGGGCCGCGCCGGACGTCACCAGCGACATCCTCCATCCTCCTCGCTGCCTCCTCGCTGCTTCGCGGGACCGTGTCGTCTGCCCAGCAGGACGTCCGCGTCTCCTCTGCCCTTGCATCTCGGTTGGGCCCGTTGGTCATGGCGTTCTGAGACTCGGTCCTGCCTCTCAATTGTTTTCTCTTCAGTTGACGGTACCAACTTTCTGCGAGGGTCGCTCGCTTTTACGCCTGGGGCATCCACCGGAAAGAAACAGAGTAAGAGCTCTCTCTTTCTCTCTCTTCTCATTCCTCGTGCTCAAAAATCCTCTTTTGTCCGCCCATTGACGAAATTGGACCTATGTACAAGCCGTCGAAGGTCATCAAATTGCTCCTCTCTGCCGCTGCTACAGCCACAACACCGCTCGTCCGCTCCGCGTCCGCAGTCATGTCCGTCGGCTCGTACATCCTCTCGGGCATCACGTCCTACGTGGTTGTGACCCTCTCGCTCTTCGCCCTCTCGATCAAGGTGCCCCGGGCCGCCTTCGCGGCGCGGTGCCTCTCCGCGTACGGCTCCCTGATCCTCTGCGCGACCTACGGCGTCGTCGCCTCCATCGTCCTCCGCCTCGTCGGCTACGGCCGCGTCTCGCAGTGGGCCACGGCGCGCAGCTTCAAGTGGGTGATGCGCTACACGACCGGCGTGCGCTTCGACGTCGTCGAGGGCGAGGAGTACCTGCGGACCCGGCCCGCCGTCTTCATCGCCAACCACCAGACGGAGCTGGACGTGCTGATGCTGGGCACCATCTTCCCGCCCTACTGCAGCGTCACGGCTAAGAAGTCGCTCAAGCGCGTGCCCTTCCTGGGCTGGTTCATGGCGCTGTCCGGGACGGTGTTCATCGACCGCGCGAACCGCGAGACGGCCGTCAAGGCCTTCGACGGGGCGGCCAGGGAGATGCAGACGCTCAAGCAAAGCGTGTTCATCTTCCCCGAGGGCACGCGCAGCTACTCGACCAAGCCGGAGCTGCTGCCGTTCAAGAAGGGAGCGTTCCATCTGGCGATCAAGGCGGGCGTGGACATCGTGCCTGTCGTCACCGAGAACTATGCGCATGTGCTGAATCCGAAGGAGTTCCGGTTCCATGCTGGTACGATCAAGGTTAAAGGTGAGCATCCTCTCTCCGTGTTTACGTTGATTATATCCCCCTTTCATCCCAACTCGCAAACATCTCTTAAGCGAATATAATAGGATGACGCTAACACAGAATCAGTCCTCCCCCCAATCTCCACCAAGGGCCTGACCGCCGCAGACGTCGACAACCTGACCCGCACCACCCGCGAATCCATGCTCAAGGTCCTCGCCGAGTTGTCGAACAAGGACGAGCGAGAGGTCGACGCGACCGTGCCCAACGGCTCGTCTACGGCCGTTGAGATCTAATACCTAAGATTCTAGCCAAAAAAAAGAGGCAATGGCGAGATAAGATAGGACGAGACGAGACGAAGAGCAAGGAATAATGAACCGAAGCAATGATCGGGGATGAAATAAATAGAGAGATGACTGACCGACCGACGACCAATGACCTGTTAGTTGTACAACATAGAAAATGAAATGATGCATATACCTATTTTTTAACGTCAATGTCATGGGTTATGTTTTACGTAGTTCTGTTCTAGTCAGTCTCAATACTGGTCTTGGAATGAGGATAGAGTCCCCGATGCTGCTCCGGACGGCAAGGTGGTTACAGATGAATAATGAATGGACGAATGACTGGATAGAACTGCACCGGTTGACTCGGTCAACAGTCGTCATGACATTATAGGTGAGCGTGGATGGAAACAAAAGATGAATAAGATGAGTTGCAAATCTAGATAGACGCTCTGGAGTCCCAAGTTTGTTTATTCCCGCTCTCTGTATATAAAATAAGGTATATAGGTACGCTTTTTGGGGCCACTACAATTCATTCATTCATTCGTCAATCATCATTGTTCATCATCGATCATGACTCATGATCTTCAATTGAGAAAAAAAATAAAGCCCCCAAAGCCATCTACCGTACCGCTTGCTCTTTATAAGTCGCCAACTTCCTACCTAAGATAGACACCGACACTCCCCCCTCGCGCACGGCGCAACGTCCCTCTCGATCTCGATCTTCTTGAACTCGCCCCAGGGATCACGATCCCGACCCTGACCCGCCCCGCGAGCATCATCGGGCCGACTCCCAGCCCCTAACCCCCCACCCCTCGCAGCCGTCGCGACGAGGTAATCTCTCTCGAACGCGACGACCTCGATCCGCACGTCCTCGACCCGCTTCCCGCGCAGCCAGGTCTGCGTCCCTGTGTAGGGGGTGCCCCAGAGAGCGGAATCATTATCCTGTTCCCGTTCGGCTCCACCATCACCACCGGTGGCAGTGTTGGTGCTAAGGGGATCGACAGGCTCCGGCGCAACGACATCCGTAAACTCGAGCTCCCTCAACCACGGCGCGAGAAGCGCCTCGCCCGTCATCTTGATGTACGCCTCCTTCAGGGCCCAGTAGGTGTAGAAGAGGCGGAGGCGGGATCGGACCGCTTCCTCCTCTTTCCCTCCGACTGTTGCAGAACCCTGCTGGGTAGTGCTAGAACTAGATGATGATGAGGCAGGGATGGGTTTGATCGCGTCCAGCTCCCGCCGGGAAAACACCTCGGCGAAGATATCGACAAAGTCCGCGAGCTGCTTGTGCGTCGTGGGGACCGAGTCTTTGCGTCCTCGTCTTGAGGGCTCGTCGACGCAGGTGATGTCGATTCCTATCTGGGGGATCGATTGCGTCTGTGCGGAGGAGGACGACGGGTGTGAGAAGATGGCTGTTGCTGTTGATAATGATGAGGATGACGGGATGATACACCCCGCAAGCGCAACCAGCGACGCCTGATGACTGACGTTGAATTCGACATTTGGAATAGATCTTCCATCTTTCCCGCTGCTTCGTGAAGGTGAAGGGACGAAGCACGGCCGCCGGTGCGGCTCCGGCGTCCGGCTGATGGTGACTTCGCTCCAGGGGATGCGACAGGTGCGGTGGATGAAGAGGTACTTGAGCAGGTAGGAGGCCAGGGACATGTGTCGGTCCGCGAGGTGGTAGTATTTCTTGACCGTCTCCTGGTCCGCGAGCTGGAGCGTTTCCAGGAGGGGTAGGGATATGGTTGTTGCGGTCAGTGGTCGGGTGTCCATGTACCATCTGGTCATGGAGGGAGTTTCTGAAGTCGATTGGGACGTCATTTTGGGGTATAATTCGGATGTTGACAAAAAATTTTTTTTTAAAATATACGCTTCTTAGCGACTAGTGATATATATCATGGATATTTATTTTTGCGATGACTTGGGGAGGTATAATTTGAAATGGGTTGCACAGATGGTATAAAAATAAATGCAACAGAACAATCCGCACATGTCACACCATCATCTCACAGGAACAAATTCACGGAGAAACAAACAAACAGCCGTATAAACGGCAGTATATCAATAGATCATCTGCAAATGGACGAGGCACACATCTGATATCGGGTCTTGGCAGCACGTGGTGCCCGGCGCGGGCCGACGTCGACGCCGGCGGTGGCAGAACGGCGAAGATAACCGAGCGGCGTCCGCGCGATGACTCCGCCCATATCTGATCTACTGTAGGTGCAATGGGCAGCATCACGGTGGGTGTTCTCGCCCTGCAGGGCGCTTTCTACGAGCATATACAGCTGCTGAAAAAGGCGGCGGCCGTTTTAGCGGAGTCGCAGGGCCCCTTGGCCTCGCAATGGGAGTTTATCGAGGTGCGGACGCAACAGCAGCTCGATAGCTGCGATGCGCTCATCATACCGGGAGGCGAAAGCACGACTATTTCCCTGGTTGCTGCTCGGTCCAACTTGTTGGAGCCTCTGAGGGACTTTGTTAAGTATGTGGATGCCTTTTCTTGATACCTCTTTGTCATTATGGTATACCATTTGCTGACAGTAGGGTTTCCCAGACGCCATCGCAAGCCAACATGGGGCACCTGTGCCGGCCTCATTCTACTCGCAGAATCCGCTAATCGGACCAAGAAAGGAGGCCAGGACCTCATCGGTGGTCTCGACGTTCGCGTGAACAGAAACCACTTTGGTCGGCAGACTGAAAGTTTCCAAGCCCCGTTGGATCTGCCCTTCTTGGCGACAGAAGGGCAGGGACAGCCCGCTCCTTTCAACGGTGTGTTCATCCGCGCACCGGTCGTGGAGAAGATTCTGCCAAACCAGGAGGGTATTCAGATCGAGGAAAGCAACAAAGAAGAAACGGTGGTAGCACCCTCGAGAGAGGCTAAGGATCAGGTTGCCAAGGAGGCGATGGAAAAGCACGTGGAAATTCTTGCGAGACTTCCGGGAAGAGCAGCAAGATTGGCTACCACTGGAGTAGACATTGACGCGGAGAAGGAAGTCGGTGACATCGTTGCAGTCAGACAGGGAAATGTCTTCGGAACAAGTTTCCACCCAGAACTGACAGAAGATCCTCGAATCCACTGTTGGTGGTTGCGCCAGGTCCAGGAGGCTGTGAACAAGAGACGTAATGCGCAAAGTTTGCCTTTGAGATGATTTTCGGGACACTTAGAGATTTATATCGTGGGTATAAGATAGATAGACTTTTCTTCCACCCGATACAAAAGAAAGACAAATTCCCATCCAACGCCGTTTGTGCGCCAAAGTTAGCCTGTTCCTACTACCTACCTCTTCCATACTCTTCTTCCTCTCTCCGACGCTGCTCGGCGTACGCGCGACCGTAGCCTCCACGACCCGGATCGTACTCGTCTCTATATTCGTCGCGGACCTGGCCACCAGATTTGCCTCGGCTAGGCAGAGTTAGCAAGCTTCCCTCTCGAAGATGGATGCTCAACATACCCATATTGCCGACCCTCCTGGAAGCCTGGATCAAGATCTGTGCGTATTATCCGCTCATCAAGCTTGGTACCCCCGATGTACTTCATACAGTCAAGGGCATCCTGATGAGTGTAGTATTCGACAAAGCAGAACCCACACGGTGTCTTCGCGTACCGGTCCAGTCCCATGACCAGGCGTTTGATTTCACCGCATCTGTTATTGCCGTTAGTTTGTATCTTTGATATTGGAGCGGCGGAGAGCGTACTTTGCGAAAAGCTCATGGATCTGTTCCTCCGTAGTGTAGAAAGAACTAGGCGCCTTGTCAGCTATGTGAAAGCCTTCACAAGTAACTGAGGATGCATGAACATACAGGTTTCCAACATAAAGAGTTGTGGCGTTCTTCAACGCAACCAGAGGATCCTCCATGGGCTTGTCGCTGTCATGGTCGGGGTTCAGCTTGCGCCTCTTGTTCTGCGGGAGACGCTGTCAGTGAACGCACGAACAGACCAACAACTACACATCAAACCACATACCTTTCCCAGGTAGTATGCGCTGGGCCTGTCCAGCCTTTCAACTGTGTTTGTGCTCTGTAGCAAGTCCATGTTGAGTGGTGGCCCGTCGTGAAGTTGTTTGGAGCAAGGGGAGGTTCAGGTCGCCGAGCGCATCGATCGAGACGCGCAGGTCCGGCCAGTGCTTGTTCTTGGCGCGCTTTGGTAGAGCTTCCGCTCCGCAAAACTCCCCCGAAATCTCAAGGCGCGATCCTCAACAACAAGCTGGAGGGCGGCTCTTCCACCCTTTTACAAGGTCTGCGCCGGATCCTACTTTCGGTCTATAATAGGATGCTGTGAATAGAAGCCATTATTTGATCCCCTCCCGAGCTACTTCTTCCGCCCGCCTCCTGCAACTCATACAAAACGCCACAACGATGCCCAAGGTCATTAGCTACACTCCGTCCTGGCTATGCAGACCCTCGCCGGGCGCCGATTTCTTCTCAAGCGTCTCTCCTAAAGGTCCAGCTGCGCAGCCGGAAAACGGGAAGACCGCCGAGTGTGAGGGGCCCACGAGGACTCTGGCGAGGAGAGGCACCGAGGTATTCGCTGTGGTGGACAATCAGATTCGCTGGTCGAACCTGACGCGGTTGAAAGACGAATGGCAGCTACTGTCAAAGTCCAAGGCGAAGGATTCGAAGACGCAAAATGGGAGCCAGAAAGATACGCCTGACGGCGCAGCAGATAGCAGTGGCAGCGAAGTCTACTACAGGGTAATCAGCGAACGCGCATCTTAGATTCTATGATTACTGACGCCGCCAGGTCTTGACTGTTCCAGTGTATGGACAAATTAGACAGTTAATTCCCTCTCCAAATGGCGCCTTCTTGGCCATCGTCACTGCCCATACGGTTCACATCTCCGTCCTTCCGGATTCGTCGCACCTTTCCGGCACTGATACCTCGCCCATTCGCCTCAAGACATATCAACTTGGTCCTACGACTCATGTCATACCCGAGTCGCCTGTGGTATCAGCATTATGGCACCCGCTTGGAGTGTACAGCAATCTTGCGGGCTGCCTGGTGACTGTCACCGCTGATGCTGCTGTCCGCGTGTGGGAGCTGGATAGGAACAACCACTGGTCGTTCGATAGACCAACCCTGGCAATTGATCTGAAAAAGCTTGTCGATGGAACTTCATGTGACGAGGACTTTACGCCGTCAGGGTTTGGGAAGAATAAAGGGTTCTCCGCGGATTCCTTTGATATGGAAGTCGCGTCGGCTTGTTTCGCAGGTACCGGCCATGAAGGGGAAGACGCGTGGGCGCCAATGACTCTTTGGGTCGCTATGAGGCCGGGTGACCTCTATGCGCTTTGTCCTCTGTTGCCGTCGAAATGGCAAGCGCCGTCGACTACTATTCCATCACTGTCTGCGGCTATTATCCCGAAACTAGCTGCTGCTGAAGAGGACCCGGACGAATGGGGGGATGAATTGACCGCTTGCCGACAGCAGTTCGATTGGCTCAAGGAAATCGACAGCCAGGAACCATTGTCCACTGTTTCCGGTGCGGAAAACGCTCCGGACGGAGAGATCTTCACTCGTCCTGCGATTCCGAGTGCGATCCCGAGACTGCAAGGACCATTTCAGTTTGACAATGGTGATCAGATCGATGATCTCGATCTTACCGATCTTCTTGTCATTGCAGCCAAGGTCAAGATGGATGATCTGATGACTGGCGAAGATGACGAATATGCGCTGGAAGAAACCGCCCAGGAGGGCTTATCGGCCACAATCATCTGTCTCTCTACTGCCAGCGGCAGGGTGCATATCTGCCTAGAACTCGACGGCGTCGAGGGTCAGTGGCTTCCGAAAGCGAAGAAGAATGCTTTCAGGGCACCACTCTCCGAGCCTTCGGACCTCCTTTTGATCGAGTCGCTGGATACAGTCAGGAAGGATCTTAGACAACCGAACTCCTGGCCTACTTTCACAAGGGATGTTCATTCTCGCTACAACTTTTTCCTCACTTCTGCCAACAATGTGACATTCTTCTCTCTGTCGTCATGGGCACAGAGACTGGAAGCTGAGCTGCAGTCTGAGGACGCAGCCGGATCGGCTTTCCGCCTGAACATTCTCTGCGAAGGCTCAGTGGCCCTAAGGGAACAGATTCTTCAAGCAAGTGACGATGATCTTGCTACAAACGATGAGCCAAGGCATCTGTCCTCTTCGTTGGTTTTCTACGACTACGACCTTGGTTATTTGCTGTTGACCTACCGCGCGTCCCGTCCATACGCGGCAGTGCTCGACGCGCCCGCCCACGCTGTCTTCGCTTCGATAGCAGATGCGTCACAATTGGAGTCTGATGCTGTTTCCCGTGGACTTCCGATAATACTTCCGCGACGAGCTCCCTATCAAGTCCCCTCGATTCTATATTCTGCCTCTCCCCTGGAGTTCTTCGTTGACAAGCACGTTCCACACCGCCACAGACACACTATCAAAGAGCAAGTCCGCCTTTCTCCGTCAACTCTCGACCTTGTTACCGCCGCACACCGGATTCTATCCGCTCACACGAACGCTCTTGAAAGGGCAGTGTCTGACCTCTTCCGCCGCTGTGAGAGATTGCAAGGGGAGATGCGTGATCAACTCAAGCAACTTGCGGATGTGGCGGAACGAATCAAGGGCGTTTCCACTCAGATCGGTGAGGACGGTCAAAGGAAAGAGGGCGCCAGAAGTGGACAGGCCTTGGATAGGAGATTGGAGGCAGCTAGAAAGAGACAAGAGGAGCTTGTCCAGAGGTACGAAAACTTGAGAAATAGAATATTGAAATCAGGCGGCCGGCCCTTGAGCGAAAAGGAGAAGGCTTGGATGCAGGAAGTGAGCTCGCTGGAGGCCTCTCTCGGGGAGGCGAAAGAGGCCGAAGATGAAAAGCGCCAGACCCTCACTCAGAGACTGGAAACCGTAAGTCGCGTCGCAAGCAGTGTCTATCTCGGTTGGACCTAAATAACTGACAACTATTCCTAGGCTAAATCACTTTCCGCGGAGCTGCTGGCTGAAGTGAAGCGTGTCATTGCGGAAACTCCCGCGGCAGGCGAACCCGGGACTCCAGTCAGTCCAAGCGCCCATCCAAGGGTCCCGCAGAGATTACAGAGGGCGAAGATTGCGGAGGCCATGAGAATGGTTGAGCGAGAGTGAGTTCCCCCTTGTCTCCGATCCGTCATTGATAAGCTCCCTTGCTAACTGGCGTCCTAATTTTCAGAGCTGCCGTTATCGATGCTATCACTGCCAGGCTGGAACGGTTGAACACGAGCATACCATAGACGGGCGATATTTCTTGAGGGCTAGTTATTATTTCAGTAATCTAGCCTTTCATCCAGCAGAATCGAGTTGTCATGTCGAGGCGTCTATTATGTCCTCAATGTCCGAATCGTGGCATGTTATGTTAAAAAGCATTGCAATAGGTAATTATGGTTCATCATGAGCATTCTGTGTATTTTTGCCGAGCTCGTTACCTGTACTGTACAATTGTGATGGCTTTGATTGGAACTTGTTAGCTTAGTATATTAGACTGGCTTGAGGGCCGTGGGTAAATGTCATTGATGGCATCACCATGATACGTGCATGATATTTGATAATCTTTGATTCCGATCTGCCGTGGACAAGCTTCGTACGCTGTAACGCTGATTTGGGGCAATCATATTGGCATTTCGAACGCCCCGAGTGAAAGCGCGTAGCGGCATAAACGACGTTGAAGGAAGGGTCTTTGTAGAGCAGTATACGCCAAACAGATATATTCCTGATGTCATTGGTCATCTCCATGTCCCAATATCATTCTTTTTTTAGTTTCTAAAAAAAGGACCTGCAGCTGGAAATGTGTTCCCTCTCTTGAGTTTCAATCTGGCCATTGGAATTTTGCCCTTCAGCCTCCCTACCATGTAGGCTTGAGACAGCTGCTTGGTTCCGTCAGCAGATTAAGAAGCAAATGGATAGGAGTACATACGCTATAGAAGACCCATATCTTCTCCAAGTTTATTTCTATGAGCACCCATAACCCTTGCTCATTTGTCTGTGTTCTCCGTTCGCCGTCGATTAGGCAGAGCTTTTCGTTGGAATGTGGTCCATAACTTTGTCAACCTAACTGCAACTACGGATTCGTGGTCAATATATCTCGATCCTTGGTAGACTGGATATGGAAACGCTGAACTAAACTCCTGATCTTTCAAGTCATACAGAGTATCCGGACATGGGGTCAACAGAGAGTGGGCGTTACCAAACTGCGGCGGACGTGCAAACATGGAAGTCCACAAACATACGATCCCCTTCCCAGATCTGATACCCTCTCCCACACCCGAGGCCGCCCAACACGACAACAAAGGCCACAAGGAACAACCACATGTACTTCCAGATTCCAAAGTGCATCGAGAGTTCGATCCGTGACCAGCCTATAATCCCTATTGTCCTAAACCACCAAACACAAGGTCAAATCGGGCCAAAAAAAGAGGTCAAAAGAGGTGGTTTGTGAGTACTCACAAACCACAACCCAAAGGCCTAATACAGGGCGCCTTCTCCTGCCTTCGAACTCAGAGTTTGACCTGACCCGTATCAAGCCTACCGAGCTACATGACGGTGCGGGATTTACAGGTGGGAAGGCATGGTGGAGGGCCACCCTTCTCGGCCAGGGGGAACCCGGCTCCTACCAGCTAGACCACCCGAGCTCTTTGGGTGAGAGGTAAACGCTGAGGGTAATACATAAGGGAGCGTCGCAGGCCTCAGGTGTCCTGTTTTTGCTTGTCTGGTCGCGTCAGAGAGGGCTGGATCTGAAGGACTATTCCCTTTCCGCTTCCCTCGCCCATATCACGGATTGAATACCACCCTCGTCTTCACCATCATCTCCAGTCATGTAATAAGAGCAACCAAACAACATACTTTTTTGCACACAAGCTATCTATCTGGATAACCATAACATAAGCAACACCAACGCCAGCATACCTAACTGAATAAGGTACTAAGTTGACTGATCAATTAAACCTCCCAATCTTTGCCGAACCCATCCACCTACCACATCTTCTAAAAAAAACCTTCTCCACATTTTCGGACTAGATTATAGACAACATAACGTTTTCAGTATCCTCTTGAGCAGACAGTCCTTGGTCTTCTTCTGCTCTTCCACCGGCGGAGGCCGCTCAGCCTCCTTCCGCTCCTTCTCCCGAAGACGGCGCTCAACCTCCTGCCGCTCCTCCTTCCCCGGAAGAATGTGCCCAATCTCTATCTGCTTCTCCTCCAGCAGAGAAGGCTCAGCCTTAATCCGCCCCCTCTTCACACAGTTGGAGCAAATCTTGTTTTTGTGAATGACTGTATCAGTCTCGAACCAGCTGACACATTCCATGTCCGCCTGGAAGCAGATAAGCTCATTGAGCATGTGGCCGCAGAGTTGGTACTCGTTGGGCTCTATATAGCACATGGTATTTCCGTTCCGTTTCGTTTTTTTTTTCACACCGGTTTCAAATCACCTTTTCGTTCTTTTTGTTTGTTTGAAGAATAATTTGCTTTGTTTCCCGTTGAGACAGAATAGATAGATGCGTTCGAGTGCCTCTTTGTTCGTGACTTGCTTAGCACATTCTTCAGGTAGAGTTGAAAATAGAATAGAATAGTCTTTGTCTTTGTCTTTGTTTGTAGAGTTTATCTCACAGAGATAAATTATAGTCAAGAAAGATTTTTTTTGGAAGGTCGAAGTAACTATTGCTTAAGTGGCCATGACTCGATGCCTATATATGTCCCACATGGTGAAAGGGATAAGCTTCTACTACACAAGGAAATTCATATCGTGGCTTTATGTCATCAAAGCAGTAATGCATAACAAAGAACCTAGTTTCAATGACATTATCATCCGACGGAGAATCAACAATGACTTTGTGTCCCTCGTTGAGTCAAGGACCATAGTCATGCCGTGACTTTCCATATCCCGAGGGAGATGATAGGGTTTGCGGGTCACGTGACGGAGGCACAATGACCTCGACTGTACAGCCCGACGGGGATTGCCAATAAGATAGAGAGGGTCATTTAGCTTGTTGAAAAGAGACAAGGGGATAATATTGGCGGAGATATCCATTGTGGTTTCAGATTCTGGGGGATACTGGCTTGTTTGATAATGTTGCATCGAGTGATGAGGCACGTTCCGTTAAAGTTGTGGAGAACAGATGTCGGTGATTGTTAGTACGAAATTCTTAGATTAATGTTAAACTTCAGGTATGGCAGTAGACCCTGCACCTAATCCCAACTATCCACGTCTCAGATCAGATAGCCAAATACGTAAACAGAAACAAAAAGCTCAAGCACGGGACTTAGTACAGTACACTTCCCAACTTGCAAATCGCCAACCAACCTAGTCGTAGCCCTACCTACTACCCATGTTACTCAATGCAAGTGAATTGTTTCCCAAGCTTCACTCTACGAGTCTCCTAGATGCGTTTCCTGCAACAGTAACGCCAATATCGACTCAGTAGTACCCCTCAAGATCAACCCTCTCCTCAATCGCGTCATACACCTCCTCGACGATCTTCTCCCAGGGTGGAAGCACCAGCTCGTCGAACCGATCCTCCCACTTCCTCATCTCCCTGAGGAAACTGGTCCACCAGCGGCAGAAGTGGCGCATGTTCATCCCGCTTAGGTCCGACCCCTCCAGCGCCCTGAACACGGCGCTCGTCGCGTCGATCCACGCCCTGTGCGGCCCGTCGAGGTACTGCCTCCGGAGACGCGCGTACTCGGCCGCGTACGCGGCGTACGCCTCTTCCTCGACGTGGAAGTGGAGCAGGTACGGGTTGAGCTTCGCCGCGGGCGCGAGGGTCGGGCAGCAGGGGTCGTGGTCCACCTTCCAGTTCATGAGACGCCGGACGGACTCGACGTGGACGTAGTAGTGGCGCTCGTCGTGCCGCGGGCACATGCGGTAGTAGCGCTTGTTGTACTGCCTCTCGAGGCGCTTCAGGGCGGCGAAGGTTTTGCTGGCGATTATGCGGACGTTGTCCAGGGCATCGAGCAGCTCCTTTGGGCAGATCGAGTACAGGTGGTTTGGGAGGCGGATGTTGTACATGTCGAAGATGTAGCGTCTCGTGTGAGACATTGTCATGCGAAGCTAGCTTTGCAGAGGTGAATGGTTAGTGTCTTTGGAGTTGTTAGTGGATGGAGACGCGCACAAGACACGTAGTATAGAGACAGTGCGTGTCGAGGTTTAAGGAGCGTGCGTTTGTATACGTGATAAGAGACTCTTAAGAAGGGACGAAGGGCACAGTGGATTTCCCCGATGGACATGGGACGTGAAAGTGAAGAAACAGTGTGAATTATCCGTCTTGGGCGGGCGCCTGTGTGTAGAGGGTTGCCATCTGAATTGTTGTCTAACTGGGAACAGCCGCCCGCCCATCAAAAGTGGATGTTGTCTAGAAACAATCGACATAGGTATTTCTCTGTTATGAAACCACTTTGACATTGAAACCAATGGAAATGACACTGTATATGTAGCCTGAGCATCTTACTGTTCTGACTAGCGGCATTCTTGGCCTACTTAATCCAGAGGCATGCAAGTTGAGATCCGGATGTCTGATTGTTTATATGCTATGACGAGCGGCGTACATTGTGCATCCCATGTCATTCATCTCATATATAGCAAATCCATCTATAGATTCAGTGAGCAACATGTCCATGATAAGACATGGCGTGTATACGTTGCGTCACTGGCAATTCATCACCTTGGTTTGAAGACATGTTATTAGCAGTCTAAACCCAACTTACAGATAATCTCTCAGCATTAATGCCCCAAACCCAATAAACCTGGGAATGTGTGGCCATTATCTCTCTGGTTTTGTCCGAGCAGCTTATCTTCGATGGGAGAAACCTAAAACGAGCTTGGGACTTTTGGATGGCAGCCCAGACTCCAGGACGCGCAAACGGCTCATCACTGGCCTGATAAAATATGCGTAGGTTCTGCGTATTCATCAAGTATATGAAGATATGGTTCTGCAAAGAATTAAAAAAATCGACCGGAGGCGATCAAAGCCAGCAGACGAGTCTCAATTACTGTGTAGTGGCCAAAGAGTTTATGCAACAGCCCAAGTTGTGGGCTGACCCAAAATGACATTTTCCGCTTTAAAATACTAAATACATTCGTAAATCTTGTCTATCATTACCCTCACTGGACCCTGCACAGCTTTTCTGTCAGCCTCGCACGGAGAACCCTGCAAAGGATTACATACCGCTCAATGAGGTGGAATCCCGATGCAGTCTCGACAATGCCGCTAATCTGGCCGGGCTGAAGAGCGAAAGCTGCCTCCTCAAATTCCTTCTGCATCTCGCCCCTTCCAAAGAAACCACTGGGTCCAGGTCAGCCGTTGTCTGTGATCAACCCGGGGTTTCCATGTCAACATACAGATCACCCTTCTTCCTGGCGCTGCTGCAGTCGGACTCTGACACGGCAATTTCCCCAAGAGTAACCTCCCCCGATTTGATGCGCCGCTCGTGGGCGCGGAGAATCTCAATTGCCTCCTCCTTTGTCCTCGTGATCTGGGCCTCCCGCCAGCTGCTTGGCCGTCTGCTATCTCTGTGCTTGATGAGGAGGTGACTGCAGCGAATCTTGCCCTCCGGTTGTGCATACATTCCCGGATGTGCTGCGGGGGCCGTGTGGTAGTTGGCCATGTAGATCTTGAGCTTCTCGGTGTCGGTGTTTGGGGGCGGTTCCCAGCGGGATTCCTTTGTCATGGGATTGAAGTAGTAAGGGAGGTTCTTGGAGTTGGAGTGACGGACCTCCCAGCCCGGGGGAAGACCAGTCTCAACCTGATGTTGCCGTGGTTAGATACTACATCATCGAAAAACTGGTGTGTAAACAGCACCCGACGGCCCAGGGAACTACCGTACCATTGTTGCAGCGGGTAAAGAACAGAGATACAGGCGAAGGAAGTGCTGTTCTTGGGGAGAAGCGGAGAGACTAGTTCTAATGGATACTGCAGGGACTGCGTATCGTCAGAGTTGGTAGAATACTAGAATGCTTCCGCTGTGTTTAAACTGCGGGGAGACGAGACGCCGACAGTAGGGCTGAGGCCCGTGCGCTGTCTGGCCCGGACGGGACTAGCGTCTGCGGCGGCGATCTGAGGCCGCCTGCTTCTGCCGCCGTCCTCGAGCTTCGACGACAGGTCTGCTCGTCCTTATCGTCAAACACTACAGATCAAGCATTTAAGCTTGGTCGCCCGTCTGCCCGCTTCTTTCAAGCGCATCCTTCGAAGAGACCACCTTTGCGAGTCCCACCTCAGCTTCTATTATCAAGATGTCCGCCAGTCCTTCTCCGGCCGGTGGCGTTTCTAAGCAGGAAAAGGAAGTCGACCACGTCCACTTCCGATTCTGCCGTGAATGGTAAGTGATGTCTCGCTCGATTCTCTCTTCTGGTCTACAGAAAGCAGCTAACATGGGTGATCCAGCTCCAACCTTCTTTATCCAAAGGAAGACCGCGTCAACAACGCGTTGATGTTCACCTGCCGAACCTGCCAGGTCAGCGAGCCCGCGACCTCGTATTGTGTCTACAAGAACAAACTCAACAACCAAGTCGGAGACACTGCCGGTGTCACTCAGGACGTGGCATCTGATCCAACGGTTGGTATCCCTGGGTTTTGCACCTATTGTGGCGAGGAGATCACCTGTTTTGTCTGTGGCATGGTGCCGGAGGAGCCCCTCATGCCGCAGAGAGGGGGGCTGAGAGCTCCCAAGACGAAGAGTCCGATGCTTGATTCTTGGAATACCCATGGCTAACACGCTCTTTCTCACAACAGCTGCCACGGGCGAACAAGCTTTGCCCGAGCTGCGGCGAGAACGAGGCGGTGTTTTTCCAGTCTCAGCAGCGGTCCGCAGAAACTGGGATGGTAAACTCGCCCTTCCAACCCAAGCTGTGAACCGGACATGGCTGACGTGCTCAGAAACTCTACTATGTCTGCTGCACTTGCGGTAATGTGTATAATTAATATCACACTCTTGTGACGCTTTTCTAGTTTTGATACCCGCATCATATCCGGTGTGATCGGTTTCGGAGTTAGGGCGATTGGGTGAGGAAATCTGTTGGGTGTCAAGAACGATAACGAGGGGATTTGCGTTTGGAGATTGGAACCATGTCGAGAATGTGCATATAGACTATTTTTTGTTTACATTTTCTTTATACTATTCTACACGTGCATGGGTGCTAGTGACAGAATTTTGGACCATTGCTTTCCCCGTAGCTCCGCGCCCACGACGCCTGTACCGTATGTCAGCATTTGCATAGATTAGAAGCCGGTGCACGGCCGGCCAAAGCGGTTGCAGACTGACCGTTTAATCTGGTTCCGATAGGGTCCCCCGACTTGTTGACCAAGACACAGGCATTGTCGCCGAACCTGACGACGCTTCCGTCTGGTCTCTGGATCTCCTTCTTGGCCCTGACGACCACGGCGTGACGGATGTCTCCTCGGCGGACCTTGTTGGCGATACCGCTGCTGTTGGTGCCCTCGGGACCGAAGTTTCGCTGTTTCTGCACGACGACGACGATCCGGTCACCTAGAAAAGGAGGCGGTTAGAAGAGAGATTGGCGTGACAGGACCCTTCTCGGGGATCCTACCGACTGTCGCGGGCCGCTTCTTCCTGAGGACGTTGACGCATTCGACAACCGCGGCACCGGAATTGTCGATGCAATTAAGCATCGTCTGTGGATCCGCGTCAGCGCACAGCTCGGGGATGCCATCCTTCCCACACAGGGCGGCGCACCTTGAGTTGGATCATCTTGATCGCATGGCGTGGTGAACAGCAAGGCGTGGAGATGAGATCCGGTCGGGCGTTTCTGCGCAGCTCCGAAAGATTTGATGCGCCGCAGGAACCGCAGGTTTCGCCGAGCCGACCCCGGACACAGCCTCGCCGCGGCGCGGCGCGTATCGCGCTCTCTCCTTTTCGACGGCAGTCCCGGGCTGTCAGCGACCGCCAGCCGCCTTGTCTTCAGCTCGTGAGAAGGCATCTGATGGTCACTGCGTGTGTTGGGACCCCCATGACCGTCGAATTCACTTAATTATGCGATTGACCTTTCTTTCCCTCTTCCCCGGCGGCTCCGTCGACAACTTTCGCTTTGTTTGCTGTGTTCCCCGTTTCCCGTTTCTGTAGTCCTTCCTCAGACATCTAGTATTATCTTCTACCAATTCTCAAACGACGCAATTCATGTCATAATTTCTGTCATAATTTCCCCTTGTGGGCTTACTGTCTGTCCAAGCACCCAGAATGCCTTCCTCCAAGGCAAGGTCGAGCCCGTCTGTCGACCGTCGCGAGCGCCTGACACTAGCAAAACTGGCTAGCTACGACGATGTCGCGACAGATGCGCTGGTCGATCGCGTCCGTGACCTCTCTGTATTGTCCTCCTCAAAATTGCTCTTGACCGTCTGACAGTGCTCTCTCTAGGCATACTTCTGGACGAGCACCCGCAAGAACCGCACCAAATACATCCCCATGAGAGGCATCAAGGAGGATGATGTGGCGCGCATCCTCCTGCACGATGTCATCGTCGCAAAGGACGTGGCCAAGGCCGAGAAGGAACTTCTCGCGCTGCCAGGGCTGAGCAAATATTTCTCCAGGCTGCCCAACGACCGGGAGAAGGAGTGGTTCCGGCGGCACCTGCGCAAGTATATCGAGATCTATCTTCCGGAGTGCCCGTTCGAAGTGACCACCACCAACCGCTATACCATCTCGACCCATGAAGCAGCGGTCTGCGCCAGGAAGTTCATCAAGAAAGGCGAGGAAATCAAGTATCTCAGCGGAACCCTTGTCGCCATGACCCGCGAAGAAGAGGAGGACCTGGACCTGAACCGGAAGGATTTCAGCATCGTCATGTCCAGCAGGAAGAAGACGCCGTCGTTCTTTCTTGGTCCTGCCCGCTTCGCGAACCACGACTGCGACGCGAACGGGCGACTGGTGGTCCGTGGGTCCGAGGGCATGCAGATCGTTGCGACCCGAGATATCTACATCGGCGAAGAGATCACTGTTTCGTACGGCGATGACTACTTTGGCATCGATAACTGCGAGTGTCTCTGCCTGACCTGTGAACGTGCTGTCCGTAATGGCTGGGCTCCAAGAATCGATTCTGCCTCCCAGAGCACTACATCTACACCAGCGTTGGAAGATGAGACCACTACGTCTGACTCCTCTTCCCGTAAAAAGAGAAAGCATGGGACGGATACTGATTCGGACCATTCAGCATCCTCTACGCCGTGCAAGAGAGGGAAGTTTCAGCGCCAGAATTCCAAACTGAGAGAGCAAATATCAGCTCCCGAGACCTCCGCGTCTGCTGACTCCTCGTTGGTCGCTGGACTAGACAGCTCCCTCTCTTCCGGTGCTGCACAGACTGAAGAGCAGCCCAATAATAACGATGCGAATGAGGTTGACCGTTCACCGTCCAGTGAATCCCACCCGGAAAGCACTTCCCAGCCAGCTCCCGTGGTGGACCATGAATCGCCAAGTTCGTCCGCCGCGGACGAGTCCCAACGGTCTTCAGCATCGACGGCCGCAACTTCCGTGTGCGATGAGGGGGTCCAGATCAAGGTCGAGGCTGCAGACTCTGTAGGTGAATCTGTTTCAACGAACGGTCCAGACCGTGAATTCACAGCTAGAGGTCAGCCAGATCCAGAGTCATGTCTATACGGCAGTGACGTCGGTGAACTTTCAGACTTATCTGATTCGTGGGAATTAGATGACAATCAAGAGACCGTTGTGAAGCGGACGGAGACCAGCAAGAAGAACCAGCGCCGGAAACGCCACGTCGTCCCATCGGTCGAGGACGAGACCCCGGCGGTCCGGGTGCCCGGCGACTACACGAAGACGCCGAAACTACTCGCCCAGCGCTACGACCGATGGGTAGAATGCCACACCTGCGACGCCTGGTTTGTACAGGAGAACTCGTACTTCACGCGGAAGGAATGCCCTCGCTGCGAGCGCCACTCCAAGCTCTATGGATACCAGTGGCCCAAGACCGACAAGGAAGGCCCCCACGACGATGAAGAGAGGGTCATGGACCATCGGACTATCCACCGGTTCATCCCGCCGGACGAAGAGGCTCGCGTTCAGCGCAAGAGCCGCGGCCTCAGCGGCGGTGGCGTCACACCTACCCTGGAGCTGTCTGACGCGCGGAGCGAAACGGAGCCCAGCGAGCTTGGAGAGGATCGACGCACGACAAGGGCGAGCCGCAGAAGGGAGAGAGGGCTCAGGATGATAGTTAATTAATCGATAACGGGTTCATTTCATTTTCCTTTGGTAATGTGTTACGGGAGCACGGTGCGGAGTTGGGCCAGCTACATCTTTGAATTGATTTTGGCAGGAGTGCTTTGGAGTTGGGATTAAGCTTTTAATTGGGGGATTCGATTCAAAATATGCCTTTTGCAGGCATCCACACATTTGGCATTTTGGAGTTTGGCCGGTTTCTACTACCATTCTTGATGCACTGCCGCTACAGCCACCGCAGCCAGCAGTGAGAACATATCATTTGGTTTCTTGTTCACATAGCTTTTGTATACCTAGCTACCTACCTAAGTTACTACTAATGAACAGACAGCATTCAACCCAGAAGTCGTCCCAAACAAACAACCAACCTCCCCCAATCCCCTTCATAGATCAGGTAGGTAGGTGGTAGGTAGTAGACTCCGGAACTAAACAAGCAAAAACATCCCAACCGGCCCCATCTCCCCCGTCGACGGATCCCTCACCACCACCTCCCCGTCCGGCGCCTCGTACACCTCGAACCCGGCCCTCCACAGCCTCTCCACGACCGCCTCCAGCGCCCGCCACTCCCGCACCTCCTCCCGCCACGCCGCGTCGTGCGTCGGCGTGCGCGGCCAGAACGGGCCTTCGGGGTATCTCTGCACGACTCGTGGTTGTGCCTGTGCCTGTGCGTATATCGCGGCTGCCGCCGTTGCTGCTTCGTCGTCGGAATCAACCCTGTTATAGTAGTGGTGTCTGAAACGTCGAGCTGCTTTCCAAAGCTCCCACTCCCGCAGGGCCCGGAGGCGGCGCGAGTCCAGCCAGTCCTTTGGTTTCCAGAACTCCGGGGGTTTTTGGGCGAGGTAAGAGGCGGCGGCGGCGCGGGCAGTGAGGGTGTCTCGGTTGTGAGCGCAGGTGGGCGTGGGCGTGGTGGTGTGGAGGAGGTGGTGGTGAAAGAGATACATTTCGTTCCGTTGTTGTGTTGTGTTTTGTATACTGTTGGCTTGGTTCGAGGAGCGGGAATTTTTTTTGTTGGTCGTTGGGTGTGTTGTTTTCTTCGTCTTGTTTGGTTTGCTTTGCTTTGCTTTGCTTTGTATGTGTATGTTGTATGTGGAGGGTGTAGATGGATAGATGATGTGATGGATGTGAAGGGAGATTGATTTTTAAATCCCCTTTTTGGTTGTCCCAGAGATAGAAGACGAGAAATATGAAAGATTTTAAGAGATTCGAAGCTTTGAATTTATTCAATGTCGTGTCGGGATATGCGGAACAGTAGGAATTGAATAAGTATGGAAAGGAGGGGGGAAGGGGAAGGAAATCCATATCATGTTCTTCCTTTTCTCTCTCCGTTTCTCTCTCTCATCGTGGCAGTACCCTTCCCCTTCCGCGTCCTAATACCTGTGCTACGTGTTACTGTTACTCTCGAAAGTTGTTTGCTACTGATCTGTCATCTATCCTCTCATACAGGAATGGAACGAAACGAGGCTGTGCCAGGCATCCACTCAAGTCAAGATGTCAAACAATTGTAATTCCATTCTATGTCTATGCTTCTATGCTTCGATATATGTGACATGACATGCAGGTAACATCAAGAGCAAAGAAAAAGTCTAGTCTGGATGCAGTGTTCATTTTTATATGTCTAAGGGCCAGCCAATTTGCTTGCTTTCTTGCTTGTCCTCTCACAACGTCCACTGTCTGCTGCTCTTTTTTTATTTTTTCTGGTTTGGTTTTTTGTTTCTGTTGCCTGGCTAGGTTGCAGCAAACAAACCCTTGTACACGGTACTCGGCCTTATACAGCTGAATCTCCAGACAGTCAGTCCGCCACAGCCGCTCCTCTTCCTGCACAACCGGGTGCAGTTCAACTTCGAATCATCTCCGCCTGCTCCTCTCGTACGAATCCCGCCGCGACGACTCCCACCCGGAAGAAGAAGAGGTAGTAGTATACCCTGACCGAGGCCGGGGCCGGACATGAACGCGGAAGGACGACCTGCGTCCACTTCCACTTCCACTCCCACAACTATCTCCGGTTCCCAGGTCGAATTCAACTCGAGATCGGGATCCGGACCTAGCGCGAGATCTAGATCTTGATCTAGATCTAGATCGTGAGCGCGATCGCGACTGCGGGGGCGTCCAGAACGCGGTTGATGGTCGAGTCCGGGTCCAACTTCGACTGCGACTCCGGCTCCGACTCCGAGATCTCAACGTGGGCGATAACGGATTGATGTATGTTCGGGACCAGGCGCGTGAGCGTGTGCTGTAGTTGTGGGAGTCTGTGCTGGAGGAAGAGGAGGTGGCGGTGGTTGTGGTTGTAGTATCGTCATAGTCGTCGGAAGAAGAGAGGCCGTACGTCCAGCTCGACCGTCTCCTCCTACTTCTGCTCCTCCTGCTGCTGATCCCGCTCTCTCGAGTTACGTTTCTCCCCCGAGAAGTCGTCCTCGTAGTACTTCTCCTGCTGCTGCTTCTGCTGCGCAGATGGGACTCGTATTCTCGGCCATACACGTAGTCCCTATCATCATCATCATCACTGTAGTAATACATATGATCATCTGCATCATCATCATCATCCCACTCGCGGTAACGGTCACTCCAACTGCTACCGTAACGACTGCGAATACGGCCGGTGAGCGACCGACCCCCACGCATGTTCCGGATCGCCTCCTTGAGGAAGCGGCCCGCGACGTGCATCAGGTCGGTGAGGGCCTCGCTTTCTCTGTGCAGGTTGGAGCGGGACGAGCGGGACGAGAATGATATCGATGATGGAGTCCATGAGTTGCGCCGCGGGTAGTGATAGTGGTGGTGATCATGATGGTATCGATGATGGCGGCGGTGGTGACGGTGATGACGATGGTGGTGGGAGTAGTATTCGCTGCTTTCGGTTTCGGTTTCGGTTGAGTGGAGGGGCATTGTGTCTTTTTTTTGCTTGTTATATTTTTGCTTTCTTTTTAAAGGCTTTTAGGTTCTGTTCGTTGTCTGGTGAAGGTGGGAAAGTATGAAATGAAGTGATGTAGGTTGTTAAAATGTATGTATGGCTAGTTGGTTGTTGTTGCAGTCGTAACCCTGGACTCTGGACGTATGTACTCCGTCCAGAGGATAGAATAGATAGAAAGGTTGTATTAGATAGATGATGGTTTCTGTGGTCAATTGATCGATTGATATATGGATGGACAGGAAACTAGGCTCGAGGAAAGTTCCCTCGAGATATATATACCTATACATACACGAGTCACGAGACAAGAAAAGAAAGAGGGAGATCTGTTTTGAACGAATCTGCCTGGGACAAAGAGTGACAGCTGTGTTGAGGCACTAAAAGAAAGGCAACCGTTGCCAGTTTGCTTCTCGCGAGTTTTTCGACCTGATGCTCCAACCAGCTGTCGTCGTTGTCGTTGTCATTGTTCTCCGTTTATGACTCCTAGTACACAATGGTGATGAGGCGTTGAACAATAATGAAGCCCACTCATTATCGATCACTACCCCACACTGCATAGGTAGGTCCGCTGCAAGGGGTCTCGAGAAGATGCACACGCATCCGTGGTCTCCTCCTGGGCCGTCAAGGCGTTCTAAGCCCCCGATTCTTTGTTATCAGGACTGTTTGAAGGTCTCGGGTGGCAGTGGAACACCTTTGATGAGTCAAAGGATTAGGTTAGCCGTTTCAAAGCTTCTCAGAAGGAAGGATTCTCGGGGCGAGGTCAAAGGAAGGGAATCAAATCACATGTACAGGAAAATCATGGCTGTGTAGTAAAGACTTCTCGAAATGCTTCTTGGAGCTAATATCCTCACCACACCACTTCTTTATTCACGTCATAGGCAGACAAGATAGATCGATAGATAGATCGATCGAATCAACAGCTTTCCATCAGAGTTTAGATTAGACATACATGCTGCATGCATGATCATTCTTCACGGATATATCGTCCGTACGCTGCTTCTGCATGAACTGCAAGTCTGCAACAAAGCAGCCCCACAAAGACCGAGAAGACAGCAGAGCGCCACCTCGTGCATATGGCTTTTCTTTGTTATCCTCACTGTTCTTTTTCTCTTCTATTTCCGTTCATGACTCACGGTTGTGTGGCGCGGGCTGAAATCATTATTATCGTGATTATTGTCGTCATTATTATCGTTCTCGACTCAACCTCGGTTCTGCCCCGCTCGATGGGACCTTAATCACATAGAGCATTGTTAGTAGGTTCTTTCTTTCTTTTATGAGATTCGTGTTTCATCGCCTCCCCCGGTTGCTGGGCTTAATTGGATATCTGACTAACCAATCTTGTTCTGCTTTGTCTTGTACAGTGCGTGGCTGGTTTCAGGTGTTGAGGTCGAGGTCAAGGTTAGCTAAGTAGGGCGGGATGCAGAAACAAGGGTCTTTGTCTCTCCATGTCTATCGTGGGGTATAGGTAGGTAATCCCGCTGTGGACGGGGGCTGCAGAACTAAACTGCTGCAGAAATCTGGAGCACTTATGCTGTTTCTCGCAGGCGCTTCTGTGGTCACTGTAGGATGTGGTAATTGCTACTTGGTTAATTCAAGCTAACTTGCTTGATCAAATTGCGTATCTCGTGAAAAAGAATATAGAGACGTGAGAGTAGAAAGCATTCATCCGTATCTATGTCCACATACAGTACATGCCAAGGAAATTACATCTCATATTGTACATACATAGAACAAGGTGGGTATTTTTTTTCCCTGCCACACCAGCCCATCACATCCGGAATACATATATGGTACTATACATACATACATCCGAAGTGTCAATCCGCCACCAACGCCTGTCTATACACTGAACCGTACACTATACACCCAATCCAACATGACGAAAAGACCGGCTAAATCAGCGCCTGGCCGCGGTACATGGCCTCGCGGACCTCCTTGACGATGTCCTTGCGGTCCTTCTTCCCGACCAGGACGACGCCGCGGCCGCGCTTGCCCATGCGGCCGACGCGCCCCAGGCGGTGGATGAAGTCGATCGTCGTGTGCGGCACGTCGTACAGGATGACCGTCTTGACGGCCAGGGTGTCGATGCCGCGGGAGCCCAGGTCCGTCGTGACGAGGACCTTGGTGTTGGGCAGTTTGCGCGGGGATTGCTCCTGCTTCTGCTCGGGGAGTACGAAGGGGATCGAGTCCTCGAGACGGCGCTTCTTCTGGGCCATTATGATGTCCTCCGGGCTGGGGGGCGGGGGCACGATGGTGAACTCGGCCAGGATCTCCGCCTGGCGGCGGTCGTCCGAGTCGCGCGAGAGGCAGGCCGCGTCGATGCCCTTGGAGCAGAGGAACTTGGTCACCTCCTCGGCGTCCTCGCGCTCGTTGACGAACACGAGGATCTTCTTCACCTTGGGGCCCAGGATCGACGAGTACGGGCCGGCAGAGGGCTCCGAGGAGTCGCCCGCCTTGCCGATCGACCAGATCACGTCGGCGCAGGCCAGGCTCCGGTTTCCGCGGTAGGGGTCCTTCTCGATGTCCACGACGCCGAGCTGCACTCGACGCGGGATCGCGTGCAGGTTGGGCGTCGTGAGGCGCTTAATGTCCGGGTAGCGCTTGCGGAGGAGGGAGTCGAGGCTGCGGGGGATAGTGGCCGAGCACAGGATGAGTTGCTTCAGCGACGGGGCCGACTTGTCGATGAGCTCCGTGGTCGCGGGTGCGAACGACCGGTCGAGAAGCGAGTCCGCTTCGTCAACCACGAGATGGGTCACCCGACTGAGGATGTTGGGGTCCTTCCTCACGATGGATGCAAGGAGGTGCGGCGTCGCGACGAGGATATCGATCCCGTTGGGGTTGAAGACGATGTTTCTGATCTTGCGGGCGGTAAACCCGGAGTGGATGAAACCGGAACGGTACTTGACCGTGTGAGAAAACGCCTTTACCACCTTGCCAACCTGGCTGACCAGCTCGGAGGTCGGGAGGAGGATGATGGCCCTTGGTCGTCCGGCCGTCTCGTGCGGCGCGGAGAGCTCAGGGGGCTCGATCTCGAAGATCTTGTTCTGCGACTTCTGCTTCTTTTCTCCTTCTGCCTTCTCCTGCTCCAATCTCTCCTTCTCCTCTGCTTCCTTCTCGGCCAGCTCCAAGCGCTTGACCGAGTCGATCACCGGCACGAGATACGCCAGGGTCTTGCCCGACCCGGTCTCCGCGGCCAGCAGGAATTGGTCGTAGCCGGGCTCATCGTCGTCCTTTTTCTTCGGCTTGTCTTTGGTACCCGTCTCCAGCAGCGCGGGGATCGCGAGACGCTGGATGGGGCTGGGTGTGACGTCGACGAGCCCGGGGAGGGCCTGGGTGAAGATGGAGTCGCGCACGACGGGCAGGAGCTGGAACATGTCGAAGCTCGTGATGTCCGCGATCTTGGCCTTGACGGCATTGCGGTGGCGATACGTCACCGGCGCCAGGGCGGTTTGCATCTTCAGGGCCTTGTACAGGGGGCTCTCTTCCTTGTCCGAGTCCTTGGCCTGGGGCCGGTCCTCCTCACGTATGTCTGCGTGGGTGCGGTTCATGCCGGCAAACGGGCCGGCGACGTCTGGAGACTTCTTCTTCTTCTTCGGCTTCAAGGTGTCCTTTGCGACATGGGGCGACAGGGCCATCCTGGAGGGCTTGCGGCGGAGCGCGGAGGCCATGGTGCGCGATGTCTGCTGCCATGCTGGAGCAGCAGGACGCAGCCGGAGCGCAGGAGGCATGCTCCGGCCCAGCAGGCCGACAGGACGGTAGGCCGGCAACCTCATCCTGCTGGTCTGGGGGAGGGTGCGGGGAGGTGTCGACGATTTTGTAGATCGGTCTGATATGAAGACTTTGCACGGATGCGGAGAAACCCGGCCGGCGCTAGGGCTCGGCGGAGGCGGCGGGCCCGCGGCGATCGCGCTGTTTCCATGGATACACATGTCAACAGCTCTCCGCGCCTCTTATCGCGGCCAGGCCCTCTTCTTCTCTGCATCCCCTCACTTCTCTGTTTTCACTCGCTCCTGGTGCCGTCTCTGCACCGCCGTGCTTCCTTCGTTTCGTGTTGCAGCCGTTGTTCGTGTCTTCGTTTCGTGTCCCCGCGACGTGCCGGCGTAGAGTGTCTCGGAATCCTTATCGTCGCCCTTCCTACGCCACTACTTGTCCGGCCGTGCTCGTCGCTAGTAGCGTCCAGGGCTAACCTGCTCTTCTACTCATTCTGTACGCTTGGACCCTGTTCAGTGTCTCCCTCAAGGCACTGTTTTGATCGTCTTCTCCCATCAGCCGTGTAGAAAGGCGTCGCAGCCTTCAAAACCGCTCTGTCCTATGTTGTTTTGTTATGTTGCTGCGTTGAGACCTTGACCGTCAACAAACCATAATTTTGCTGATCTTTTTTTTTGAAGATACACAGTCTCTACATCCCAGAAAGATTACTTTTCTATTCCTCTCACCATGGGGAACACCAAAGCGCCGCGTCCGCTCTCGGAGGTGAGCCCCATGGCTCAGAGGCGGAACTCTCCTAGTTGGAACCAAACAACCAAGGTAGCTGATGTCCTCTTGAAAGGCGGCTTCGAGGCCTCCGCTGACGGTTCATAGATGATGATCAAGGGCGACTCGTCTTCACCATTCGCTTCATCTCCTTTCAACAAGTCTTCTCCCCGGCTCTTCTGGCAGGGCCGCGATTCCGGGTCCTCGTTCGGGGAGAACAGGAATCCCTACGATCCAGAACCTACTTACTCCTCGGCCAAGCGCCCATCCATCGAGAACCTAAAGCGTGCCTCGCGTGTCAAGAACAGTAGCATCTTCGCCCGCGAGCAGAAACAGGGGTACGATCCTGCCGATGTGCGGCCTTTGCAACGGCCATTGGCCAATAGACGGCCGTATAGCATGGTGGAACAAAGCAAGACAAGCACCGCCCAAGAGTCCCCGACGAAGTCGGGAAGCCAGCAGGCTGCTCCGGAAAATAACAGCACTGCTGGACCAGGCATTTCCCAGCCCACACCTCCTAGCAAAGACCAGCCGTCTCCGCCAAAATCGTCGTTGTCAAAGGCCAGCAGGTTTGGCAAATTTGACCCGGCACATGAGATCTGGTCCGATGCGGACGACAGCAATGGAGGCCATCGTCATGCCAAAAGCGTCACATTTGATGCTGCTCCCCCCCAGGTCAATGAGTACGAGATGACAACGCCCGACCCGTCCTCGATCGCCTCCGAATCTCGCGATGGAAGCTATGACTCTGAAGAAGAAGAGGAGGAATTTGAGGACAATACCTTCGACTGCGACTCGTCACTCGACCAGGAGGATAGCTTTGACGCATCGCTGGAAGATACGGAAAAGACGCCGGTAGTGCTGCCGGAAGACTGGCAGTTCATGAGCCCTGCCAGCGCCAACGGTGAGCAGGTGCAGGAACGGGATGACCCGTTCGCCGAGGACCAGCTTGGCAGTCACGATCTGAACGTTCGGCCTTCTTCTCAGGACGGGTCAAACACAACCCAGACGCGGATGGAGTCCTTAGATTCCAATAGCGAACGGCGTCCTCTCCCTCCTATTCCTACCCACGGTGCGTCTCCTGGCGGACTGTCTGCCGCGCTTGAACGTGCCAGCTGCGGACAGCGGTCCTTGCCGGTTCCTCCTGGACCACCGTCTTACTCCAAGGAGGATATCAGCGAGCTCGGACGTGGGTCGATGACGCTGGAAGACAGGGTGCGCTTGATGATGATCCACGAAGATGACGAGGACCCTCACCAGGAGGATGCCGAGAAAGAACGCGAGGACGGCAAGATTGGCGCTCCAGAGCAGGAACCCAGCCGCGAGGACGAGGCTGACGCCCAGCACGCTGACGACCAGCAAGCTGGTGACCAGCAAACCCAGAGGGCTGCGTCACCCGTGGATTTACCGAGCCCTCCTCGCATTTCAAGGGAGTCCATCCTCCGGAATATCAAAAAGCAGGACCTTGGCTCGGAGGATTCGTACGAATATTCCTCACAGCCTGCCTCGAGTCCGTATCGCCCCCTGCCACTCGACCCGGATGTTCCGATTCCATCTGTCGAGCATGATAACGACGAGATGGAGGAGAGTGTTGTAATCAAAGAGGAAGAGACTGAGGATGAGGATATCTACGGTATCCCGGAGTACTATTCGGAGCAGGACCACGAAGATGATACTTTCAATAACAACGAACGTAACTCAGCTGATGATGACAATGAAAGCAAATACTCTCACAACTGTGACGACGAGCTCAAGGTCAAAAAGCGAACCTCCAGTGGCTCTGAAAACGGCCAGGCCACTCCGGTTCCGCCAAACCGACAAGAGGACGCTGCCGACGAGCCATCCGCAGATGATAGTAGAGAATGTTCTGAATTGCCTGATGCGCCCGCTCTCAACATGTCTGCCATCAGGGAGTCTCTGCAGCGCCCAGGAACCCCGGACGGTACCGGTGACGACGAACCCGAAGAAGAGCCGTCGACTCCTGAGTCCGTGATTAGACACCCTGTTTCGGACGATGTGTCTGACAATGACGATGAATACGATGAATACGATGAATCTGTTCCAGACCCAGTTGCGACGGTGAAAGCACCCGGAAGCGGGCTCAAGGCTAGACCTTCCTTGACACCCATGGACACTGAGAGTATGGCTGCCGCTCGCCGCGAGGTGAGCGGTCCGCTGCCACCAATGTCGCCTCTTAGTAAACAATTGTCGAATAGTTCCGGCCGCTCGCAACGTGACGCTGTCCCGGAAGAATCGCAGGAAACTGGCGAAGAAGAAGAAGAACAAGAACAAGAACAAGAAGAAGAAGAAGAAGAGGTGGAGGAAGAAGAGGAGGAGGAGGAGGCAGGGGAAGAGGAAGAGCAGGAAGAGGAAGGAGACGACGTAGAAGTACGCCAGAACGGGCCTGCTCGGACGGAGGTTGCACAGCGCAGGAGTAGCCTTGTAAAGCTCGAAATCCCTGTTACCAGCCAGGACGCGAGTCTCTTCGGACTCGACGAGGAATTCGACCGCGTCATTGAAGCCCAAAAGGTTGCGTTTGAACTTTCTATTTCCCAGAGCACCCTTTCCCGCACCCAGGAGTTTACCCAGGATGGACGAACCCCAAGAACTCAAGCAGCCAACCCTAAGACGCAAGGATTCACCCCACGATATGGAGCCACTGCTAACAGAAGTATCCCGAGACAGAGAGGCTACCTCATGCGACAGAACACGAGGGTCATCGTTGCGAGCAGCGAGAACGATGAGAACCAGCCGTCCACCGCGGATAATCGTGAAGCGAAGCCGGCAAGCGGCGCGCGCAAGACGAGCCAGCCAACGTGGACAACAGTGCCCTGGAACGGCCAGATGCGACGTCCAAGCATCAAGTTAGCTGGCTCTCCTGCCAAGAAGAAGGCTGCGGAAGGGGCCGTTCCCCCCTTGCCAGGCCAGCCGAGTGCGGTTCAGGATGCTATCGCCGAAGACGATGAACCGCTTGACACGTTTGAGGAGGGGGAGGAAAGGGGACGCCTGTTTGTCAAAGTTATTGGAATCAAAGACCTAGATCTGCCCTTGCCACGAGGTGAGTTTACCGGTACCCACAATGTTGACTGTTCCGCTCACATATGCCAGGTGAACGGATGTACTTTTCGTTGACTCTGGATAACGGTATCCATTGTGTTACGACAGCGTGGCTCGAACTGGGAAAGTCGGCACCAATTGGGCAGGAATTCGAACTCATTGTGCAAAACGACCTTGAGTTCCAGTTGACGCTGCAGATGAAGATTGACGAGGCTAAACTACGACCGCAGGAGACTGTAATTCCTTCACCAACAAAACAAAAAGCTTCCACCTTCAGTCGCGTGTTCCAATCTCCAAGGAAGCGCAAGGAATTGGAGATGAAGCAGCAGCTGGAGGCGCAGCAGTTGAAGCAAATGGCTGAGGCAAAGGCGAAAGAGGGGCCTTGGGAGAAATTGAGAACGTTGATTGCCCGCGACGGCAGCTTCGCCCGTGCTTACGTCTCTTTGAGCGACTATGAGAACAATGCCTTCGGCCGGCCATACAGTGTGGAGGTGGCTTGCTTCAACGAGTGGGCAGTCGAGGAACAGCCAAGCAGTCTCAAGAGCAAGAAGAGCACGTCAAGCTCCGGGCCGCAAAAGCGCCCGCCTTACAAGGTTGGCAACCTGGAGCTTCAGCTCCTGTATGTTCCCAAGCCCAAAGGCGCCAAGGACGAAGACATGCCAAAGAGCATGAACGCCTGCATCCGCGAGATGCGCGAAGCAGAGAACGCTGCCGCTCGCACTTGGGAGGGCTTCCTATCCCAGCAAGGCGGTGACTGCCCTGTAAGTCAAGCCCGGACTTTTTTATTTTTTTTTTTTTTTTTAAAAAAAATGTATCCATAACACAGCTAACGTCTCTCCCCTGCAGTACTGGCGCCGACGCTTCTTTAGACTCCAGGGGACGAAGCTCACTGCCTACCACGAGACCACTCGCCAGCCCCGCGCGACCATCAATCTTGCCAAGGCCACGAAGTTGATCGATGACAAATCCGTTCTTACCCAGAAGGAGACATCGACCAAGGGTGGCGGCCGACGCAAGTCAGCTTTCGCTGAAGAAGAAGAGGGCTACATGTTTGTCGAAGAGGGCTTCCGTATCCGCTTCGCCAACGGCGAGGTGATCGACTTCTACGCTGACAGTGCCGCCGAGAAAGAAGGCTGGATGAAGGTGTTGGGCGAGACAGTTGGTAAGGGACATGCCGCGGAAAGTGGACAGGTCAAGGCCTGGACAGAGATCGTCCTGAAGCGCGAGAGAAGTCTCAAGGCAAAGCGAGAGGCTGCTGAGCGTGCCCTGGGCAGCGGTGCTGCTCCCCCAGCGCCAGTTGCCCCGACGAAGGATCGTCCTGGTTCAGCGGCTTCTGCAGAGCAGGCGTCCGTTGCCGCGCAGAAGACGACGCCAAGACATCAGCATTCCTTGTCTCAGCCTGAGGTTCGCAGCCAGGAGTCTCGAAAGCAGAAGACCCGCTCGTTGATCTTCTAAGCCTCGACGAGCTTCTCGTGACGGTTATAGATCTTTGATCCCTTATCCACTATCTCGAACCGTCTTGGCCGCTTTCTGTCGTCATCTTTTTCGGTTCTCAGTTTCGATTCTTTCTGTGGCTAATACTGTCTTTTTGAATTCCTAATTTCCTATCGTATTCTTCCTCCGTCATCCCCGAGTTTTTCCCCTTCTGGATGCCTGGTGTTGGGAACTGCGTATTGTCTCTTTGTTTTCTTTTTCCTTTTCGCATGTGACGTGATGTTATGCGATGCGATGCTACGCGATGCGATGCCAACTCGGTCAATCAAGCAAGCCATGGACGACGTAACGGACAAGCTCAACTGGACGAACTATATGAAACTCGGAAATGATCGGAAAAGGGCAAAAAGGCGTCATGACGGATATGGACGTTCTGGCTTAGGCTTATTAGTAGGCTTTTCTCACTCGTTGGACTGTTCCCTTGATCGTTTTCCAATTTTGTTTTTTTCACCCCCTGCTTGCACTTGGTGTGTGTCTCTTTTTGTTCTTGTGTAGGTAAATGGTGATGTTGGTGTCTTAGCGATCGAGGAGTCAATGAATTTGGTTTTTTTTTTTCTATAGATTTTTTTCCTATAAGGGATTTGGAGTGCTTTGTAGAAGTAGAAAGGAGTAAAAAAGAAAATGCGATTGGATTCATTTTTTGATCAATCAATCTAGCTAGTTACAGTTTATTCGGTTATTTTGCATTTTGAATAGATAGGTGCTTGGTGGTGGTAGTACAGTGCTGTAGATACAATACAACCGTATATATATCCAAACAAATAAAACCGGAGCAAATCGAACCAAATCGATTTTTTTTTTTTCTCTCAACCGCCATCCTCACCATTATCATCGGCGCCGCGCTCGGGCTCCGAGTCGGACTCGACGGCCGCGAGGGCCTCCTGGTCTGTCCTGCGGGGACGGGTAGTAGTAGCCTGCGCCTGGTCTGGCTGGGCCTGTGGCTGGACCTGTGCATCTTCACCTTCTGGCTTCTGCTCCTGGTCCTGGCCCTGGTCCCTTTTCCCCGTCTCCGGCTGGTCCGCTCCGGTTGTTGCGGGTTTGTTTGCGTCCTGTTGGTGCTGTTGCTGCTCGTTCTTTGGTTGTGGTTGTGGTTGCGGTGGAAGTTTCGCGGCCGCGAGTCCGCCCGAGGTCACGTAGAGGAAGGTCTCCTCCTGGAAGTGGTCGATGTGGTTGAAGAAGGAGGAAAATCTATTGTCATATTAGATTAGTATTTTACTTCGTATTTCGTACTATAGTAAAAGGTCTTGGGGAAAGAAAGGGTACTTACGCATTCGTCTGCTCCTCCTCCCTGAAGATCCGGTCGTAAATCTCCCGCTGCTTGAACTCCTCAATCTCCTTGGCGTACTTGTCGAAATCGATCTTCTCCTTGCCAAACTCCTGCGCCTTCTTGTTGTAACTGTCGAAGATCGGCCGCTCCAGCAGCAGACCCAGTCCGGGCGCCCTCGGGATCGCGATCTTCGTGGGCCCGTACGACTCCACGATCCGGTTCGGGTCGCACCCGCACCGCACTATCAGCGCCGCCATGGCCACCATCTTGCGGATCTGGTGCATCATGAAGCTCTGCCCGTGCACCTTGAGGCTGAGCCACTCGGTGCCGTTGACGATGATGGGGTTGGGGTTCACGGTGAAAGACTTGATGACGCGCTTGGCGGACGGGTCGCGGAAGGTCTTTTGGGTGGTGTAGTTGTAGAAGTTGCGCGTGCCGACGTACTTGTTCAGGGTCTCTTGGAGGCGGTTGAGGCGCGTCGGGTGGATCCGGTAGGCGCGTTTGGCCTCGAGGTAGGCGGCCTTGATGGTCTTGATGGTATCGATGATCAGGGCGCGGCGCGATTCAAAGGGAGGGGGGAGCTTGGGTTCTAAGGGGTAGGTCGTCTCTGCTGGAGCCTGTTGCTCCGTGGAGGGCTTGCTTTCTGACTCGGGGGCTGCTTCCGCTGGGGCCTGCTCCGTAGAGGGCGCATTTTCTGCTTGTTCTTTTGCTTCTTCGACACCCGGCTGGGTTGCTGCTGTTGAGCCCTCGCCCTCCGATTGGATATCAGATGAGGCAGCCGCTTCTTGCTCATGTTCATCCAGATAGAGGGCCCTCTGGACGACTCTGCGAATGTCCTCCGGGAGCTGGTTCAAGATCGGCTTGATGCGCTTCTCGTCGACTTCCTCCCAGAACCCAGCAACCTCCTCCTGTCTGGCTTTGTATCCTTCCATGTCACCCGTCTGCTCGGCCAGCTCGACGAGCTTCCGGCCCAGATACGTGCTCGGGTGCGGCGGCAGGAAGCAGTGGCTGGGGATCAGGTACTCGTAGATGCGCGAGTCGCACATCTGGTAGCAGCTGAAGCTCCTGTTCGTGACCTGGATGCCCCAGACGCGGATCTGCGGGCTAAGCTTCTCATTGACCTTCTTCACGAGGTCCGGGTCCTCGACGATCAGCTTCAGCGACACCACATTGCCCGCCGCGTGCACGCCCTTGTCGGTGCGCGCGCACCGCACGAGCGACGACTTCTTCGGGTCAGCCGCATTCGCCTTGGAGATGGCGCCCGCGGCGACGAGTGCGGGGAACAGCTCGCCTTCGATGGTCTTTTCGGTGGGGCTCCTACAATTGGTCAGATAATCATCGCATCATTCAAGAAGCGGGACACACGCACAATTGCATGCCATGGTAGCCGGTCCCCGAGTATCCCATCAGCACGGCAACCTTCTTTTTCGGACGCCTCTGCTCACTGGCAATCTCCTCTGGGGAGAAGTTGGTGGCATAGATCGGGGTGAAGGGCTGCTCGCCCTGTTCGAGCTTGCGTCGTTTCGCCTCCTGCTGCTCTTCATTCCGCGCTCTCCTGTCTAATGATTGACGACTTGCCAAGTTAGCCAATTTCTTCAAGAAAGCAAAGGCGTCGCGGCGAGAAACGCAAAGGGGAAAAAAGGGAAAAAAGGCCCACATACTTCCACTCTTTCCTTCCCAGATCGCGTTTCTTACCCTTTCCACCAGCTCCTCCACCGTCAGAGTCCATTGTGTCTGCTCTGGAGCTGGAGTTGTTCTTGCTGCTGTGGTCTGTCCGGTCCGCAGCGGGGCGCGGACTTGAAGGAATCTCCGGGAGACGAGAGGCGAAACCGCTGGCAGGTGCCTGGAAGGGCTACACAGAGAGTTATACAACAGCGTCTGGCCCCTGCGGAGTGAAGACCAGCCGGGATACCTCAGACTCCGCAGGATGAGGGCGCGCATGGGGAGCTTCCTGGCAGCAGCAGCAGAAAAGAACGTCGTCGGCGTCCGTCTTTTTGCCCGCCGCCGCGCATGTCGAGTGACGCTAGACCGCATCGGCCTAGCTCGGATGCTCCCCGCGCTAGTACGCATACGGCAGGCTCTAGGGCTCAGGGCTCAAGGCTCGGGGCTTAGGGCTTAGGGCACTGCTGCCTCAGGCCCTCAGGCGTCCGTTGCGCGCCTCGTCGCCGCCACGGGGCTCAGCTCCTCGCCGCCTCTGCTTCTCTTGTGCTTCACTGCGAGCAGCCTCTATTGTTCGAGCTCCCCGTCAATAGCAGGCCCTGCCCCCAGTCTGCTTCTGCCCACTCTCGTTTTCCTCATCCCTTCTCTGTCTCAGCTTAGCTGCTGTCAGATCGAGAAGGATGCGCCTGTCACTCCTCCGCTGCTTCTGAGCTCTGGTGTCAGGAAGCTTGCGCTCGATCTCAGCTCCGGTCGAAGCCCCCGGACACAGAGTCAAAGATCATCTTACGGCAAAGAGACAGAGATCATCTTGATCGAAGCAACCTCCGCCTGGATTTTTTGTCTGCTCTGTCATTTCCACAGCCATGGATCTTGCAAGGACCCTCATCAGGAGCGTGGTGCGCGCCTTCTACGAGACCCGCCATATCCTGGTGGTCGATGCGCTCTTCATACACTCGGTGTATGATCCCTCCAGGCTTTTTACTACTAACTAGCACTTGGGGGCTAATTTGATTTTTCTGCAAACAGACTTCACGCAGAAGACCTGGCTTTTCTGCTGGGCATGCAGCAGAAAGACCTGCGCAAGCTCTGCGCGCGACTGCGCGAGGACCGCCTGATTGCAGTGTACGGTCCATCTTCGGTTTGCTCCATCAGATAGAAAGGATGGCAAGGCTGACATGAGCTGTGTGATTTTTACAGTCACACGCGGACTGAGATTCGTGATGGCTCCACCCGGCCCGTCAACCGTGAATACTACTACATTCCTCTGCACCCAGTGATCGATGCGATCAAGTATCGCATCTCCCGCCTGACCTCGACGATCAAGGCGCAGTACACGCCGAGCGAGGAGAGGAAGGAATACATCTGCCTGCGGTGCGGCTACGAATGGACGGAACTGGACGTGCTGAGTCTGGTCAACGAGGAAGGGTTCGAGTGCCAGAACTGCGGCGCCACCCTGGAGCGGACGGAAGATGTCAAGGGGAGCGAGGGTATCGACCGGACCGGACACGAGAAGAACAGCAAGCTCATGGCCCAGCTCGATAAGATGCTCAAGCTGCTGAAGCAGATCGACTCCGTCGAGATCCCGCCCAACGACTTCGATACCGCCTGGGACCACAAAATCGACGTCATCCGCAACCCCCAGACGCACCCGACCAGGGCCGCCGTCGCCGTGGCATCGAACAAGCAGGAGGCCGTGCGGGGGACGACGAGAACCGACGCGAACGCGCTGCAGGTCTCGCTCACGTCCTCTGCGGAGAAGAGCGCCGCGGAGCAGGCCGAGGAAGCCGCGCGGAAGGCCGCTCTTGAGAAACAGAACGCCCTTCCGGTCTGGCACACCCATTCTACCGTGTCGACGACCGCCGGCAACGTCAGCTACATCAAGACGGAGCCGGACGTCCCAGTCAAACCTGAGATCAAGGAGGAAGAGCAGAAACCGGACCTCGAAGCCCTGGACGACAAGGTCGCTGCCTACTACGCCGAGTTGGCGCGCGAGAAGGAACTGCAAGCGCAGGCTGAAGCCAGCAGCGCAGAGGAGGAGGACGGCGAGGACGAGGAGGACGACGAGTTCGAGGACGTCGGGGGCGTCTCCGCGAGCGATTCCGCTACTCCGGCTGTCGCAGGCGCTGCTGCTGGCCCTGGCCTTGCCGCTCCCGCAACCGGCCCTACCAGCGCACCCGCTGCTGCACCCTCTCCTTTGGCTGGCATCAAGAGGGAGTACGACTCCGAGTCGAGTAGCAGTGTCCCTCAGACGGCTGTCGCGACTCCATCCACTCCAGCGGACGAAGGGCCCGCCGCCAAGAAGGTCAAGTTCGAGCCAGAGGTCAAGAAGGAGGAGGAATCCGACGAAGACGACGAGGAGTTTGAGGACGTCTAATCTAATCCAATATAACTAATTGTTTAAAACTAGACACGCTTTGGGCAGGAACAGCCAATACGGCATTTCGGTCATTTCATTCTTTTTCATTCCCTTCCAATGATATCTGTTCCCACACGATGGAACAGTCTCGACCAAGAGGGAAAGAGACTGTCACGGCGCAGGTCATCCCTGGGCATGCTGTGATAAAACCAAAATAAGGAAATATTCGTGTTCGCATTCCATTATACTACGAGAGGGGTGCTGGCGCTGGCGCTGGCCCGAAGGATGGAAGAGACGAGATATTCTGGAACGGAAAGGGGATCCCTTGTTATGCTTTTTTTTCTTTCTAATTGAAAAGCAAAGCACGATTCCCTCGGTTGGTCAGCAGATGACCTACCTCATCTATCCATCCATATATCTGCTTTCCATCCGTCCTTCCCTTCTTGAGTCTGCGCCAGAGCTTTGCTCTCTCCCTTCTCTTTCTCTCTGACCCCAGACGGAGGGAGCGAACGGACAGCGAAAGAGAACAGAGTCCATGTATGTACAGTACCTGTACAGTATGTATGTATGTAATGTAATATACATGTGTTATGATTGAAAGAAGAATAGATAGGAAGGACAGGACAGGACGGGCATGTATTATTTTACGTATAGCATCAGTGTTAGCATTCAAGTTATCGTCCTGGAAGTAAGAAACTTTGTGGGACATGTGCAGGGCTTTGTTTTTCCAGTAGTCATACAGTCTGTTCCTTTACTTACAGAGTCCACTCTGCTGTCTACAGCGTACACTCTACAGAGACCCAGACACAGACCCAGACACAGATGCAGCATTCACAACAGACAGAAAGACAGCAGACAGATATACATACATACAGTACAGTAGATCAGATAAACTAAACAACAAAGAAAAAGGGCCCAATCTGAACAAAACTCCAAACTGACTAGCTGTGTCAGCTACTGTAACCCGGACCAAGTGGACAAGGTAACAAACATCATCTGTTCCAAGAAGGGGGGAAAGATCAAGTCTTTTCGTTTCTTTTCTTTCTTTGCTTCCATCAATACTGTGGAAAAAAAAAGCAACTACATGCCATGCCTGCATAATCAATGAATCAACAAGACAACAATAAGTAAATAGATAGGCTAAATGAAATTAAATACCAACTAAAGAATAAAAATAAAGAAATAAAAACGAGGGAAGAAACACAGTGAAAAAAAACCCAATATGAAGAAAGGCGGAGAGAAAGAAAAAGGGGAAAAAAGAAAAATACCTTCACCATAGCTGCATGGTCCATTTGCGCTTTCTCCTAAACCTACAGCTACAAAACAAGACCAACAGCCCGGGAAAAAGAAGAAACATTGCAATAGTACCAATCACTCCCCATAACCCAGGAAGAATTGCGCCCGCTAACAAAAACCGCTGAGATATCCACTCAAGATCAACATTTGCCTCATACATCGTTCGCCCGTCATGCGTTTGTTTTTTTGCTCATTCGGGAATCAATCCCATCTACATTTCAATGCAACAAGGGGAGCTGTCCCAGGTGGAGAAGAAAAGGCACACGACCGCGCTGGAGAACGCGGGAAAAGGGATCAAACGCCGGCTTTACCAAACCAAAAGGCTGCACAAGCAAAAAAAAGGATGTCGACGGAAAGGAGCCGTGCAGCCGTGAAGAACGCCGATCTATGCAGACAAGCAAACAAACAAGGGTTCGTGACGAAGTCGTCGCTCACATCCGATCAAAATCCACTCCCTCACAGGAAGTATTCGCTGGTTCTCATTCACGGTGATCCGGGTAGCCCCACCTCCGAATCACTGGCCATCATCGAGTTATCTTCCCAATCTTCTGGAGAAGGCAAATCAGATTCTGGGAACCAAGGGTTAGAAGAGAGAACGTGAACATATGAAAATGGAGACCCACCAGAAGCCAACTCCTCGGGTAAATCAACAGATAATTCTTCGATAGCCGTGCTCACAGCTACATAGATGTCAGTAAGGAAACAAAATTTTTTTTTACATGCAAATGGAGATGACCCACAATTTGCTTGGTGAATAAACTCCATGTCCTCTTCATTCTCCTCATCAAAGTAAGTCCCCAGACAGTGGGATATCACCATGTTGATCGTCTCCACAACCCTGGCTTCGACGTTCTGGCCGGCGGTCACGAGGTAAGTCTTCCTCAGCTTGTCTACGCAGGCCTGAGCAAGCTCCTTGGAGATCCTCGTGTAGTACATCCGGCTGTCATCGCCCATCTCCTCCTGTTCTTTGGCAAAGAGCATCTGGCGCAGAACTTCAAAGGTCATGGTTCGGACCGCCTTGTCCACGTAGATAAGCAGTGTCGGGGCCCAGTCTGGAATCCTTTCTAGCACGAGGGCCGAGAACCAAGACTCGTCCTTTGCGATCCGATCGTTGCGGATTGACACGGCATTCGTGAAGAATGCAAGGTGCTCCTTACCCCCACTGTTGTTGATCGACTCGACCCCTTTGGCAACATAATCGATCAGAGCGACAACTCGGTCCTCGTCGGGACTCCGCCTGCAGAAGACCAATGTCGCCTCGAGGAATGGCGCGCAGAGCGCAGCGGGAGCAACTCTCAAGCCGTCTTCCAGGAGCTTACAGATCGGGTCCATGAATCCAGCCTCAGGCTCCGAGTCGAGGAGGAGACCGACGATGTTCCTGCAGGCGGGAGGGTTGCTGTGCTGTTGGAGAATCTTCTTCAGCACCAGCAGTTCCCGGTTCCTGCCAAGAGGTCGAATGTATGAGCTCTCCGTGACAGTGAGGGAGTATCGACCATCACGAACGCTTCGGGGCTCGTCATCTGGAGTCGGTGCAAGAGTGAAATCGATGTACCGCATGAGCATGAAGAGAAGATCCGTCAACTTTCTGTGAGAGAATTTTCGACCCCTCTCGACAAGCCTGTAGTAAGCGAGATACTGCCGCTTCAGCTTCTTGGGGTCATCCCGGTCGAGCCAGACCATCTCCAAGCATTTCTGCAGGAAACCATAGTTGAGCAGCACGCCGGCCTGGTAGGGTCCGAAGTTCGCGAGCATCAAGAGGAACTCAAAATAATCATCCCACGACCGGCTGGCTGTGTGGAGAACGGACCACAGACTTTCCAAGTTGGCCACCACACCCTCAAAGCCATTCAGGAACCGCGTTCGCCACTTCTCTTGCTCGACTTCGCCGAGAGACGCATCCTCCTGCAGCTCTTGAAGTCGCGCAAGGGCTGAGACAATGACCCTGGAAAAGTTGTTCCGAACCGCTGGAAAGGGACTTTTCAGGACCAGGTTGCGAATCCCCGTCGGGCGTTCCTCTATCCACTGGAGGATCCTGAACGCACCTTTCGGAGTCTCGGCAATTGTTCTCGCGAGCTCGGATACAATAGGTTCAAGCTCTGCGAGCTCCTTCGTTCTGGAAATAAGTTGATCCAGCGTATCTAGGGCAATAAAGATGGCAGACTTCTCCAGCCTCGAGGCGTCTGGCCTTCCGGATTTGACAATGTCCCTGGAGCAACCGAGGAGATACCGAACGAAATAGGCATGGTAAGGATCCAAAAGGCAGTAGGTCCGTATGAAGACTTCGTTCTCCATTGCGATATGGTTTCCAAGGGGCACCGGCAAGGGCACGCGCACCGGAACGTCGTTCCTCGTGGGCTTGTAGATCGACTTTGCCGCTTCCATGCTCGAAACGCGCTGGTAAAACAGCATGTAAGCGTTCCACACTTTGTTGAAACGGACCTGACCCATGGATGCGCCATGTAGAGAATCATTCAGGCCACCAAAACACTGGTCGGCGATTTTCGAAGGGTCGAACCTGCTAACGTCAGAGTCGTTGAATTCCACCCATGACGCGCTGGAGTCGACCGTCGGTCGTTCGCGGATGTAGGAGTAGTAATGGCCAGATTCGGCGGTTCCACTGTGCACCAGCACACCAACCAGTTCGAAGATGTCCTCCGGGATCGAGGCATTGGGATCCGAAAGATACTCTACTTTGAACGGGGTCATGTCGATGCGTTCAGGAAACTGGAACTCGTCGTTGATCTTGCTGCGCATCATGGTAGTCATATCGAAGTCAAAGCGCTTCAGATGGAATATGAGATTGTCAGGGAGCTCTTTGAGACAGGCCCTTTTCACCGCGTCGACATGGCGCCCGCAGGAAGTGCACGAGTATTTGTTATCGCCCTGCATGATCTCGCCCTCCACGTAGGCTCGAAGGCTGTCCTCAAGGCTGGCCTTGCCCTTGATCTCACACTGAATGGCAGAGAATGGCTCCAGCCGTTCCGAGATATGGGGACATTCTTTGGACTTGATCTGCTGGACCAACTGGCCCCCATAGAAGGAGCGGAATTTCTTCTTGTCCTCCGCGTCCTGAATCTGGCCTTCCCACCGGTCAAACAAGAGATTGTAGAACTCATCGACATCCATCTGGATGGTGACGTCGATCGGCTCGTTGTCGTAGGTTCGGATCGAATCCACCGCGCCTTGCGTGTCGACGCTCTTCATCCACGTCTCCTGCATGTATCCGAAGATCTTCTTGGTCTCCTCCAGCAGCTTCTGCGACGAGTCCGGGTCGGTGATGTTAACCTGCAACATGAAATCCCGGAACCCGACGTTCATAAAGAGCTGCGTAAACAGCGAGTTGAGGTAGCAGGTGTTGGACAGGTTCTTGAGCCCCGCATAGCCCTCGGGTGACCGAATAGTCTTGCACCTCTCGAAGGACCAGTTCGGTGCGTAGGTGTAGTCCTGAGGGATGATGTCTTCAAGGAGTTCGATGATCCTCGGATAATTGTCGTCGTGTTTGCAGAGCAAAAGTAGAATGTCGTAGAGCTCCTGGCGCGTCTGAGTGTGCATCACAGGGACCTGAGGGGTTATGGGACTAGAGGATTCCACGGACAGATCGGGAAACAGGTAGGTATTAAACAGCTTTTCCATAAGATCAAAGGTGTCGACTGGCGTATTGGTGGACTCTGCGAGTTCCAGGCACAGCCTCAAGAGACGGGCGAAACCCAAGATGATATGATCGACTGGTTCTCGGCCGACAAACTCTTCGGTGTGATGGCTGAGCATTATGTCGCTCCATTGCTTGAGATACTCCCCAAAGATCAGGTCTCCAGGCGACTTCTCGGCGACGGAACGGAACAGGGCGAGAGCAACTTCGAAGAACTCTTGCGACTGATGTGCGTACTCCGGTGTCCGGGGAAATGTCTGTACAAAGGCAGCCCAAAGCGTCGCGAGGATATCGACCGTGGTAGGATTATCAGGTGTCCTTGGCCCTTCGACATCCTCATTACCGGGCTTCGTGGATTGCTTCTGCGACTTTGAGGGACCACAGACGACAGCGATGTTCTCTGCAGTCTCTTTCCTAATGGGCTGCCGGGCCTCATCCAACAACAGCGCAAAGACGAGTTGATCAAACTGGGCATTCCGCTTGATGACGTCCCAGAAATTGTTGTCATGCACCGACGCTTCGATCAAAACGGCAAATGAGTTGCATACGAGCTTCTGAATACCTGCTTCGGAGAGAGTCGCAGATGTCACGTGTCGACCCACGTCCATAAATTTCAGCAGCTGCTTGATCAGATTCGTTGGATCCGAGAGTCTAGACGGGCTATCACCCGTCGAAGGTCTCACAGAGAGAGCCAAAAGGAGACATTCGACGAGATTGCAGGCAAATAGAAGCTTCAAAGGGCTCTCTGCCAGTGACTCCGACATTTCAGGACGCGTCAACGCGGCAACCAGAGCCTGGACGCTGTGAGATACGAAACCTTGGTCGGGATTCGCCTCGAGAGACTCCTCCCTCAGACAGGTCGTCAGCGCGTTGACGGAATACAGCAATTTGTATGGCTTCTCCATGGGGAACATTTCCTGATCGCTCTTGTCCTCCGATCTGACCAAGTCGCGCACACGCTGCTGCGGCGGAAAGACGACGAGGAAGTCGTATATCTCTCGGGCTAGCTTATCTTCGAGATTAAGCAAGTCGTAAAGATCGTCAAAATGTTTCAGGACTTCCGAATCCACGAAAGTAAGGGACTGACGTCTTCCAACGACAGACACCTCGGGACCCTCTGAGACCTTCCTGATAATGAGCAGACCAGATCGTATCTTTAACTCGCGGAGTGTGCTCTGCGGATTGCTGAGCAAGTCGAGCTTCTGTCCGCCGTAGATCGTCGTAAATTTGGAGAAACCGGTCAGGCGGACAAGCCGTTCTACCAACTCAGCGGCTGTGGAAAGGTCACCGATCCGCAGGGTACGGACCTTGGATTGCGTTCCGCCGTTGAAATACTGGTATGGGAGTTCAATGATCTCGCCCTTTCCCGGTCTCTCCGGCAGATCGGGGGGAGGGCCCTGCGGAGGGCTGTACTGCGGTCGAGTCCTGATGCCTTGAAGCAGCTGGCGCAAGAACAGCAGCGATCGACTGAATCTCATCTCCTCTGCCCGTATTTCGCTCTCCGAAGCCACAATGACCATAGGCTCGTCCTCGCCGCTCACGGAACCGTCGCTAAAAGATTTTAATTTGGCTGCCGCGGATCTTAGCTGCTCCACGCAACGGTCGACCAGGGAAATATGTGTGGCATTCGCGGCGGATCGTGGAGCTCTGCGGATTAGCATGTGATCGAGGTAGACTTCGATGGCGAAGCTGGTCGCCTGGGTCTCGATCGTCCCCGGAGGCGCCGTCAGGATGAAGTGCCAAATTCGGTCCATTCCAGGAATCGAAATGACTTCATCTTCGCCTGCGACCGGTGGCGGATTGAACCGGATCTCGTAATTGATCGCCTGCTCGGCAAAGGAAAGTATCTCTGGCGAGAAGTCCTCGGGCGAGAGGCCGGGAAGGTAATCCTGAATACATCTCTCGATGAATGGATTTCGTTTCCCGCATCGGCCGGTCACCTTGCACAGCATATCCCACAGGGCGCTTCTGCCCTGTTCAACGATGTTCTTCGACATGAAGACCTTCCCCCACAGAGTGTCGCTCAGCTCCGGTGTGATTGTGTCTGGAACCGTGTCGATGATGCGGTTCAAGAGTTGGATCCGGGACAGGAGACCATTTTTGGAGAAGGAGTCGGCGAAATCGCACTGCTTGGAATCCAGAGTGTGGGCGAGCTCCGTGATCATCAAGCGCGTCAGATCAAAGTCGAGGGCGAGTTTTTGAATCTCGTGCGGGTCATATGATGGGATCAGAGCGTTCAGCACCTGAATGCTTCCGACGGTGAATTGGTTCATTTCGGCAATGTCCTGGATACACCGCTCGTACACGTCCATCTTGTCGGACTCGCTCAGCCCGAGGTCGAGGAGAGAGCTCAACTGCGTACTGGCAAACTTCTGTAAGAATGCCTTGTGTTCGACAGAGAACTCATTGCACGCCGTGGTTTCACGGATCAGCCGCACGCAGAGACGAAGCGGGATAGCATCCACGTGGAGGAATTCCCTTCTCTCGCTGTGCTTTTCACGGACGTTGAGAAGCAGCTGCTCACAGAAGTCGACCATCCTCGCATCGAAGCGGTTCAGGGGCAGTTCGAGGAGCTTGGAGCACAGGTAGAGCAGGGCGGGGGACGAAGACTGATGCATTGCAAAGGTGCGGGTCAGCATTCCCAGAACTTCGCCCACCGTCCGTTGATCCTGACTCTCGGTCACCGTCTGCCAGATGGTGTCGGTATCCTTATCGGTGTATGTCGAAGTGACGACCAGGAAGCCGACGATGTTGCCGCTGCGGCTGATCAGCTGCGGATGCGAGTCGACGCCGACGATGTATTCGACGATGCGGTTTTCTCTCAGGAACTTCACAAGATACTTGATTATCGGATACTCGATCCCGGCGGGATTCCCTTGAATGTGTTGTCTCCAGACGCTCACGAGCTCCGTCTGCATCCCTTCCATCCCGTGGACCCTCAGCTCCATCCGGCCATCCATGATGTGTTTCTTGAAAACCCCAAACTTCCAGCCACAGAGTATGATCTGCGGACACTCCTCGGGCTTTGTATTCTCCGGGAATTGTATGGATAGGTCGCGTGCGATCCGCACCGCGAAGTTGGGGTCCAGACAGGATAGGTTGTGATAGGTGTAGGAGATGGGGCGGAGTAGCGATTCGCTTGCTTCACTCGTGAGCCACGGCGACTTTTTGGATATGTGCATCTGGTATTTGTCGTCAATGGCCCGGATGACGTTGTAAGCCGCCTTCGCCGTCCGCGCCAACACCGGCGACTCAATGAGCGAGTCGTCGGCACGAAACTTCTTTCGTTCCACTCCCGACTCCACCATGTTGCTGATAACGCCCACCACGGACACGAGCATCGGAGCCAACTGGGGCCACCGGGGAAGCGACATCAGAACCAAGGCCGCGAGGTCGGACAGACGCTGCATCGCATCGACCGGAGGCGAAGCAATCTGGTCGTTGACGCGCGCCACGAGATTTGCCAGTTCGGGGCCATACAGCCTCTCCAAGGTACGGAAGAAGGGGATGTTCGAGATCTGCAGGGTCCATCCCAGCACCGGCACATACAGCCTGGACATCATCTCTGGAGCGTGGATGTCCGTCTCGTTGGCGAATTGGCTCAATGTCAGGGTATCCAGGTGAGCGAGATGAAGCGAGAGCTGGGCAAAACCAAGGATGAACTCTTCCAAGCAACGCCATGTGCCATGTCCCTCGTTTGGCTGGAAATCGATCCTATCGTGGGATTAGCATCATACGAATCTGGCTTCCAGGCATTGACCAATCTTACACTCTCCGCAGTAAGCTCTCCACCAGCGTAGGCAGCTCCTCCCAGAACTCGCGGTCGTCGGCGAAGGTGTCGTAGGTGATCTGGTCGAGATTGCTCACGCAGTAGTCGAGCCAGTTCTTGATGGCAACAAAGGCAGCAGTATCATGGGGATGCCCTATCCGATCAGGTCAGCTATCACATTCGTCACTGTGCCATCCGTCGTACATACCTTTCTCGATCATGTTGGAAATCTCCTCCAACGATTCCCGCAGGTCCAGGTTGCCCCGCAGCTTGGGGAACGAGTCCGTCAGAGACAGCTGCTCGTGCAGCTGCACGACCTCCGCCGCGGCCTGCCCCCGGAGCGCTTCCCCCAGCGGCCTCCAGCTAGACGTACTGGGGTCCTGATCCATGTCTTCCACCTCGGCCACCTCGATCTCCGGGCTCTGCGCGGGCGACGACGACGCTGATATCGCGGCCGACGACTGCGCCCCGACCCCGGACGCGTCTGCAGGCGGAGCAGCTGCGGACTGCTCGGGCGAGCCCGCGGCTGCCCGAGCGGGCCCGGGGGACTTCATGTTGATGGTGACCCTGCTGGCCGCGCGTCGGGCAGCAGGCGCCTTCTGGTCCGCGGCGGCGGGAGCAGCAGCAGCCTGATCGGCGGATGCGTCGTCGGCGGCCATGGACTCGCGGGCCGCGCAGCCGCTGTCGAGACGGGGACGCTTCCGGGTGGCCTGGAGATGCGTATCTTCCATCGGATCGCCGTGGGAGCGCGAGGGTTCGGTCGACACAGCACCAGGCGGGGTGCCAGAGCTCTCTAGCGGGGTCCCGGCCATGACATTTTCCTACCCCGCCTTAACCGGAAGGAGGGAGATGGCGTGCACGTCTGGCACGGGGAGAGACAGAGAGACAGCCCGGGGATGACGGACGACAAAAGGCTGGGGAGTGGGAGGTGGTGTCTGCGGAAAAAGCCAGGCAGCGGCCTTTTTGATCGTCGCGGAAAAAGAAGCTGGAGGGTGACGTCTCGGCGGAGAGGCACCGGGTGACGAATTGGAACGCCCAGAAGGGGCCGCGGGGACGACCACTGTGAACACCAGACCTGAGACGAAGATAGAAGAAGACGAGCTGCAGCTGGAGCTCACTGCCAGGGTGGTTCTGTGCTGTTGGAGCTACGGTGAAAAAAAAAAAAATGGATGAGGGAGGGAGAGGACAAGGCCAGAGTCAGCAGCGCGCGCGCAACACGGCTCCCACCGACGCTCTCAGGGACGGTCGGGGAGAGACGACGAGCCAGCCGCCGCGGAGCGACACGATGCGGTTCTCGCGGAGATCAAGCTGCACCGACACAGCTCTGGATGCAGAACGTCAGCTACTCTATACTTGCTAGAAGCTTGAGGCTGTTTTCGCAGCGGGAGTGGGCCCTGGCGGTCCTTGGCGTCCCCCGCAGCACGACCCTCGCTACACGCTACGGCATGCATCGTCGAGCTCGTTGGAGACGATCTTCTCTGCTCTCCCTGCTCTTCGATGGAGGAGAGAGCTCGTTGACTTCATCCCTTGCACATTGACTTCGGCGTGCCTAGAGAACCCCGCGCTTCCCAAGGGCGCCCCATGCTCCTCTGCAATGCGGCCAACCTACATACAGAGCAGCGCGCTCGTCTTTCTAGACTCTGGACTCTACACGAGGGACGAGGTTCACGGGCTCCCAGAGCCATACGACTCCACATGGTCCCAGGGTTCGCAGTGCCAAAACTCAATCTGTAAAGAAGACGGGAGAGCTTGGTGCGTATCCGTCTGGCGATGTGGTCCTGGTGTCTCGATCTTGATCTTCTCCAGTCTGGAAGCTTTGAAACCCATCATGGCTTTGCTGGTCCCTCTAGGGCTACCATTGCTTCAAATCAGGACTGGTCGTTGTATAGCTGTCCAAATGCCTAAACGGGACGTGTTCATGTCCAGTGGTATAAGATGGTCATCAAAGCGCTCCAGGTGTCTATCCTCATCTGATGGTGCCATCATCTCATCATTCCGTCATTGACGTCTCGATCTTCCGGATAACCCTTGCTGGATTGCCCACCGCGACATGGAAAGGTGGGACATCCTGCGGAGTAAAGATACCTTCATTAGCATGAGTAGATCAAAGCAGCAGCAGCATCACTGTACCTTCGTCACGACACTCCCGGCACCGATGGTGGCTCCCTTCCCGATCGTCACCCCGGGCAGGATGACCACACTCCCGCCGATCCAGCAGTCCTCGCCGATATGGATCTCCTTGCCCAGCTCCGGCCCCTGCATACCGTTGCGCAGGGCAGGATCCAGGGGATGCGTGCCGCTGTACAGGCCCACGTTGGGACCGATCAGGGTGCGCGCCCCGATCGTGACCAGGCACGTGTTGATGATGACGCAGTTGGAGTTGATGTAGACCCCTTCGCCCACCTTGAGGTTGAACCCGTAGTCGACCTGGACGGGCGCCTCGATCCAGGGCTCGCGCTCGAACAGGGCGTCGTCCTTGGCGGGGTCGTCCGCCGGCGGAGGAAGCGGGGTCTTGTCATCGATGATCCTGTGCGGTCAGCTCGAGGATCAACGCGCAGAGGCGGTAAGATCTGGCGACCATCATGACAGCTCTGCACACTTACTCTCTCCAGAGCTCCACCCGCCGCCGACGGGAGACATCGCCTGCGTTGTTGTACCGGTAGCAGGCGTTCCTGGTTCGTGTGCGGGCAGCAACCAGCTCCGGGGTGAAGGCATGGTAGAGCTCCCCGCGGAGCATCTTCTCCTTCTCCGTCGGCTGCGACATGGTCGTAGACTGCTGCCAAAGAAACCAGAATTCAGAAAGAAGTCTTTGGCCCCGCGAGAAATAAGGTCCAGCGGGCGTCCCATATATCCATCGGATGCATCGAGACACGCGACCGGAGGCGGGGTCGGCGAGGCTTGGTTGAGCCGCCGGGCCGCCCGCCAGCGTCCGCGCGCTGATCCACAGGAAGCTTCCCCGACGTCACCGCATCCATTTCGAGCGAAACTCGTTTGCCGGACATCAAGAATCATAGCCAGGGCATTGGCCGGATGGAGGCGTGCAACGCAGCATGAGGGAAATCAGCACACCCCAACTTCCCGCTTCTTTGTCTTTGTCTCCTTTTCTTTGACCTCGAAGAGCCCCCGCGGCTGCCCGCGTCCCTGATCTCTCCTGTGAACTCGTTGATGATCAGCTCTCTCATAACCCGTCGCACGCGTTGATCATGTCTACTGCAGCGAGTGCGTCCGGCGTCAAGGCGCCTTCCAGCAGCCCTGGCGTCTCCGCGCCTGAGATGCAACCCGGCTGGCGGCCAGCTCGACCGGCCAACGGAACCACGGCGAAACCACCTCCCACCGTCGACCCGTCCAACTACCCGGGCGGGAAGAAGTCCCTCTCTGGCATTTCAATTAGGGCTTTCCTGCTGGGCGTCACCCTTGGAGCGTGTCTGATCGTCACCGTCTGCTTCTTGACCGTCATCCCGACCCCGTTGTGGCGCGTGCCCTTCTTCATAGCCTCGCTCTGCCTCTTCCACTTCCTCGAGTACTACATCACAGCCCGATATAACACGCTGCAAGCCAATATCTCCGCGTTCCTGTTGACCCAGAATGGCTGGCAGTACAACGTCGCACACGGCTCCGCGATCGCGGAGTGTATCCTCTTCCGCCTCCTTCTGCCCGATGGCTACTTCAGGTGGACGGCGGCGGTGCTCGGGGGTGTGGAAGTGCAGGCGGCGCTGGGTCTGGCGCTGATGATCGTTGGCCAGACGGTCCGGACGCTTGCAATGGCGCACGCTGGCAGCAACTTCAACCACACGGTGCAGGTGGAGCGCAAGGAGGGCCACACGCTGGTGAAGACCGGTGTGTACAGTGTCCTTCGGCATCCGAGCTACTTCGGGTTCTTCTGGTGGGGCCTGGGGACGCAGCTGGTGCTGGGCAATGTGATCTGCTTCTGGGGTTATGCGTTCGTTCTGTGGATGTTCTTTTCCAAGCGAATCAAGAGTGAGTGCATCCTTTCTTCAAAGATCCTTAGAAGTATGAGGTATTTCTGACGCTGGACTATAGGAGAGGAGAGATTTCTAATCCTCTTCTTTGGGGATGACTATGTGGATTACAGGCGCAAGACCTGGGTCGGGATTCCTGGAATTCGTTGACTGCCATACAGATGTTTGCGATTGCGTTTTGGCGCTTATCTGACTAGTTTCAAAGAGTTGAAGGTGGTTCTCGAAGTCTAATAATGCATCATGTCTCTGAGAGTTGTGTTTCTTTTGCATGCTCATTTGTTGAGTGATCTAAACTTTGTCTTCATACCCTGCTATCAGCGTCCCTTGCTTCCTTGACAGTGAACAGAAGATGATCACCGCCAAAGCGGCAGACGGATAAGAAATGGCATCCTCCAGGTGAATATCCATCCATCCAGTGACGGTGACCTTCTCCGTCCGACCGTATGGTGCCACCTCTCTTATGCTTTTCTCGTTAATTTGCTGTCCTTTGCAGTGTGGAGGCCTGCAACAAGCATTGTCTACAGACATCTCTAGCAAGAGGAGATTGCATGTCTTCTTCTCTTTCTGTCTATTACACCCCTATCTCATCGCCCGCGGCAACCCATACACGTGCGGGCTCCGTGAAGGGAGCTTGTTTACATCTGCTCCGCTCCAGCTTGGCACTGTTTACCGTATTCATGATCTGCTTCCTTCTTGCATGCAGAACCCTGGAGCGGGGAGGACTCCTTCAGCGGAACGATAAACGGGCCAGTTACATTTTTACCAGGTCCTGACACGTCTGCATGCAAGTATCCCTTCGTTTACTATCTTGATACACGCCCATACATACCGGATCAACTCCTCTGACCTCTTGTCATATCTCCAATCCAACCAGACAGTTAAACACTCAATTCAAAAGACTTGGAATCCCATTTACTCACAATTACAATGTGTCGCAGCCGCACCCACCGCCACAAACCCTGCGGCTGCGTCACCGACCACGTCTACATCTGCCCGTCCTTCCCGTTCCGCCCTCCTGCTCTGCCTTCTTCTTCTTCCTCATCTTTGACTACGAGCAGCGACAACAGGCGGTTCACGTCCCACACAGCGCCATCATTCACGCCTGGACTTCTGCGCTCCTGCCCGGAGTCATTTACAGCCTTTCCAGATGTTGTGGACGCTTACCCCTGCCGCCGCCACCAGGCCATGATGGACGATGTGCAGCTCGTGATGGGGCCGCCGAGGGTGTCTGGGGATGATGACGACGAGGAGGTACAGCATGCTGAAGGTGCTGGTGAAGACCAGAACCGGGCACTGCCGGGCCCGGCCACGGTCAATATCAAGGGTTCCTCGAATGGAAAGGGAACTAAACCTGGACCCTCGGGCGAGGTCACAATCTCCCCCGAAAACAGCGAGAGCAGCGAGTCCAGCCCTGGCCCCGGCACCGCTGCGTCATCTGCTCCCAATTCCAATACCAATTCGACTCCAAGCACCGGGCAGACCACCCCTGCTGGGAATTCTTCCGCTTCCAAGCCAGGAAGTATCCACGTGCGCATGAATCCGCAGAAACCAAGTTCAAACCCCAAATCAAAATGCAAATCATCCAAGGAGCACCATTCCCGGCAGACCATCCGCCACGGCGGCGGCCGTCATCGCCGGCAGACCCTAACGACAGCAGACGAGTACGACTCCTTCTCTCGCCTTCTGGCAGAGGACCTCAACCGCAACCGCCGCAGCGTCAGCCTTGGGGTTGGTATGGGTATGGGTATGAACCGCGCCGACGGCAGTTATCCTTCCTCCTCTGGCATCATCGACGACTACTTCCACCGCAACAACGACGACGGAGCGGGCGTCGAGATCGAAGTCATGCGGAGCAGAACTGCATCCGGATCTGGATCCAGCCCTGGGAACGAACGCAGAGGAGACGCGAAGAACAACAGCGACGACAGCGACATGAACAAGAACGAAAGCAGCAACACCCTCGACAGGCGCGTGAGCAGCGGGTCCCGGTTCTTCTGGGCGAGGATTTTTGGCGGGGGAACCACTACTACAACGGTGACAACCATGAATACTACCGAGTCGGTGACGGAGTCAGAGACAGAATAGAGACGGCCAGGGCCGAGGGTCAGGAAAGAACTTCCTGATCTTGATCCCGATATACTTTCGGTCTGTTGATACCAATTTTGAACTCCAATTACAAAATTACGAATTGGAAGAAGAAGCGGAAGGGGAGGGAAAGAAGAAGAGGAAGGAAGGGTATTGTCAGGAGTACAAAATACAATACGAGGAGAAGAAGAAATAATTGGAAAATTAAGGGAAAAAATTGAAACAAAAAATTGCTTTCTTTCTTGGTTGGTTCGTTGATCATTGACCAATTAATTGGTCATTTATTTACATTGGAATCGAATCGACTGCCCTGGCCCTGGTTCTGGCCCTGGCAGGTCCGGGGAGGGCCTCGAGGTACAGTATTTTTTGGGGACCGACCTAGGGTGGTTAGTTAGGTTTACCTAAGTTAATGATCATGAATTGGTGATCATGAATTGGAATTGACTTTTATCTATCTATCTATGCCTATGCGTATCATCAGTAGATCTGACATAAACGTGTATCTGAGATCCCGCCCGAGGATCAAAGGCCGGTATCCAACAAAGGGTTCCATTATCCTATGAAAGATTAAAAGAATCCGTATGTGGCTAGATCACACTAACCTGGATGTTACATCTAACATCATGAGAGGTTTCTTACGGATTGATTCGTCAAAGCGTTACTTATATATAAGGCAAGGCCAGATGGGTGGGTATACAGACAGCTACAGGACCAAAGATCCATCATTAATATTAGATAGATGGATACTCGATATATGTACAGTACAATACAATACATACATACAACCCATACCAATAACGATCAATCCAAACAAACAAAAGATCAGATTCCCAAGCCCGTCCAACATCAGAGCTTACTCTCCCGCGCCGCAACAGCACCGACCGCACCACTCATGTACGGCCCATCACTGGCAGTATTATCTCCTGACGCCGACGCCGACTGACCGTGCGGACGCGGACCGAACAGCACGAGCTCCCGCCCGCCCCTCGTGCTCCACCACGTGACGCAGAAGTGCGCCCGCTCGACGTCCATCTCGCCGCTGCTCAGGGCGTCCCAGAAGCGCTCGACGCAGGCTCTGCGCATCTCCTGGTCCTGGATCGCGTTGATCAGCCTCGCGGTCAGCGGGAGCCACTCCTCCAGGTCGTCGACGCGGAGGAAGCAGAGGCTGTCGATCAGGGCGAGGGTGAGGACGGCTTGTTCGGAGAGGGGAGGGGAAGGTACTGCTGGTTCGGGTGCTCCTTGAGCCGGGGGAGACGGGGGCAGGGGTTCTGGGGATGCATGGTATGCGCGGTCGTGGACGAGTTCGAGGAGGATGGAGGGTAAGAGGGGCTGGCTGTTTGCGAGCGGCGAAGGGGGAGCTGTGATTTTCATGACAGTCTTGAAGGCGACTCGGAATTGGCGGCCAGAGAGGTTCTGCGGGAATACCTGCGAGGATGTCAATAGCCATCATCAATATATGATAGGGAAGACATACTGCAAAAAGGTTATCGATGTAGTATGGCAGATGTTTAGCCGCTATCTCCGCACTTCTCGGCGATGCGAGCACCGCGAGAACGACGCTGTGCGCGGCCTCAAAGATCTCCAGGAGGCGATTGTCCCCTCCTTTCGCAAGGTATGGTAGCGCGGCGGATATTAGAAGCTCCTCATTTGCTTCCGGGGACAGAACAAGAGTGAAATGTTCCGCCGTATTCAAGAAGAAAAGGTCGAGACATCTCTCGAGCGGATGTTCAGGAATCTCACCCATCTTGCTGGGCTTGATGTTCCTCAGGAAAGTCTCCGCAAGGCCCGGATATTGTGACAGGATGTCTATAGCGGTAAGATTCACGAAAGTGTACTGGGTCGAGGCATTCTGGCCGAGCCGGGACGAGACAAAGTAGAGATTTCGAAGCATATTAAGAGCTTGTATCGATATGAATGGCGCGCCTGGAAGTAATCAGAGAACGAACTTGGAGCACTTAAAAATCAAGACAAGACTTACTTCTGCCAGCAGCAAGCACGGGATCGTTAAGAACTCTTCCCAGAACAGCCCGGAGGACGATGATTACGGAAAACATGCATGCTCGGAATAACTTCCACAGAGTAGGAATGGTCCTCTTCAATGACTCTTCATCAAAGAACTCCGCTTCTTCGGATATGTCGACCTCGCATAACTTGTTCTGCCGCCATTGCACGATCAACGTACGGACAAAGTCGGCAACGGAGTCTACAGCGCTAGCGACCAAGTCCGGATCACGGACGTTCTCAATTGCATGCGCGATAAGCCGCGACAGCGGCCCTAGAGAGGTTATGAGGGGTCTGTTGGATATCTCGGTCGTATGGATGTACGTCGGAGATTGCTCTGACCACTTGAACTTCTTGCCTGGCACTTCGACGACGTCGCCGTCGATCGCGCTTATGAAATATCCGCCCTCCAGTCCTTCTTCCGAGAAGTACGTTGCGCGGACCAATACCGGCAGCAGGTGGTCGTAGTCGAGCTGGCTCCGTCGGGAATCTGACAGAAGCTCGAACGTATAGTTCAGGACCAACGTTATGCAATAGGTATCAAGGCCATCAAAATTTTGCAATTCGTTTAGCGCCAGCTGTATAGCGTTCACCAGGGCAGACTCCAGCTTGGACCGGAGACGCGACGGCAGCCCTTGCCTGTCCTGCCCCTCGAATCCGATCAAGACGCCGGCTAGCAGCAGCAGATGCCTCCATCGCGGTGACTTCTCGTCAGCCCCTTTGACAACCGCCTTCACCCACGCTTCCCGGTCAAGCCCCTTCCGTTTGGGATATGGCGTTGGCGGGTCATCTATCGCCTCATTCTGCAGGATCGTGATGGCGGCGGTGTTAAAGACGCTGATAATCCGGCGGCACGTCTCCAGGTCCACCCGGTGAAACCAGATTCCTGGAGAGCTCAACAAGTGGGAAGAAACGAGGGTCACGTTGAGAGGATTCGTGAGCAGCGGTAAGTAGCTGGCTGCTGACGGGAGTAATCTGCGCGCTCCGGTCAGTTGCGGTCAGTGAGTGCATTTGGGGACGGGGGTCACTCACGCGTAGGCATCTTCAAGATTCGTAGCGGTCTGAAGCGCCCGTAGGAACGTAGCTAGGGAACGTTCAGTCGCCATCATGGGCAACAGGCGTCGACGGTGCGCAGCATGCAGGATGACATTATTATTGTCTGTCGACCCCGTTACATCGGATCTACAGCCCGCGGGAAGCTCCAGATCTCCCCAGCCGAGGTAGCGGACGCGCAGGCAAACAGTACAAACAAGCACGACCCCGTATGTCGCCGGCCATCTCGCCTACTCAACCTACTACCACCGATGCCCATGCTCCTTCTTTCGTATTAAAAATAATTTTCCGAGGCATGGGGCTGCGCTACGATTTTCTTTCAAAATTCCGCTTGAACAGAAGTAGCGCCGGACATGTCGAGTAACCGCGTCCCAGTGAACTACCAGGTCCCGTCGTTCCCATCACTCTACGACCCGATCCGGGCAAAGACCAGCGGCGGTCCGGCGTACTATCTCTACTACACGGATGACATATGGCGTTTCACGCTCTACTGGACGTTGATCCTCTACGGCGCCGCGCACCTTGCCGTGGCCGCCTGCGCGGCCGTTATGCAATGGCGCAACTGGCGGGTCATCTGGGTCGTGCCGCTGGTGTATGCCATCGTCGGCGGCCTGGAAGGTCTCCTTGCTGGGAGCGTTGTTGGGCTAGTGTAAGTCTGCGCATCGCCATTCAATCAGTTGAGTAAATGCTAGGTCCGGGTTCTAATGTACGAGAGTAGCTTAGGAGCTGTCTATGAGGCGGGCAACTTCATGATGTCGACCTGGATTCCGTTGATTTGGGCAGGGGTCAACGTCCTGGTGCTGATACTTTCAAGTTTCCCGATGCAAGGCGGTCTCTAAGACCGGATATAAACAAGAGCAAATACAGTTTTGGGGACACCATTCAAATGTCTGCAATTATTATACCCGACCGCGGCACGAAGACTCAACGACTCCACAAGCCTTAGTCCTTGGAAGAAATCAACCCGCGTCCCTAAAAGTCTGGAAGCCAGCTACACAGCAGCAGCTTAATATAGAAGAGCCAAGATACCCTGGCATACGGCCTAAGAAACTGCCCAAGCCATGCTTCATGCAAACAGAAGTCAATACAAAACCTCGAACGCCGGATTTTTGGCACGCCACCATGACACTGTGCGCAGAACATCCCATCTGCAATTGAAGATTCCTCGTACAAATTACTTGCCATTGCGCCAGCTTCCTTTCCGTTGCTCTTCCTTCAGACTATCTGGCTGGCTAGGTAATGGTCCTCGTTTTCGAGGGTCGAAGCTTTCTTCATTGGATCCACTGTCGGGAGCACTACTTTGGAGGCCGGGTATTCCTCCGGACGTGGTCGAAGGTGCCGTACCCCCATTGGAGGTGTTATTTTGAGGGGCAAAGTTCTGTGGCAGTTGAATGCCTTGCGAGAGAAGCTGCTTTTGCAGTTCCGCTAGATTGAGGTTTGGCGCAGACGTACCAGACAAAGCTGGCGGCAAAGAGAAGCCAGGCAGGCCGGCATTTTGCGGGAGACTACCCTGCTGAGATAACGGGTTTGAAAGCATTGCCGCCAAGCGACTGGGATCCATGTTCGGCACAGATGTAGACAATCCCGACGGCGGTGGAGGTTGGGCTGTCCCGATGCCCGGTATCAACCCTTGTGTACCGCTGGTATCCGGCGCGGAAGTGTTTGGAGGTGGAGCACCTTGTATTCCAGGGAGGGTAGGCTGTGCTGCAGTCTTCTTCTGATCAACGAGTCCTTCTGCCTCGTCCTGCAGCTCTTGCTCTTCTTCCTCACGCATCTGGCGTCTTCCGAATCCCCGGTTCCAAGTTCCCTGGGCCTCTGCTGCCTCTTCCCCAATGTGGAATCTGTCTTTCAGGTAGCTTGTTTCTCCTGGTCTGGCTCGAGACCAGAATCGTGTGAAGTTGTCCTTTGAGCCAGATGCCAGAATATGGCCTAGAGGGTGCCAATCTAATGACCATATGGTTGCGCTATGAGCATATGGAATGCGATGAGCCGGGTAAATAACCTGTGCAGGAGTGTTTGCGGGATCAGGGCTGTCATAGGGGGCAATAGTGGGAACGTGTCCCGGTGGTAGATTAGGTTCGTCAAGGAGATAGTGGTACAGCGACCCGTCCTCGCTGCCAGTGGATATCAATTGACAGTGAATGGGATGCCATGTCAGAGTCGAAATAGGCTTCTCATGGCCCCGGAGGATACAGATGTCGCGCATCATTCGAAGATCGAACACCCTCGCGGTCTGATCACGTGAAGATGTTGCAAGGAGGTTGGTGTTTACGCGGGAGAATCGGGTCGTAGTTACGGTATTCTTGTGGCTGTGGAGTGTAGTCAGACATCGTCCTGTTCGAGGATCCCAGAACTTGACCTGATGGTCTTTGGATCCAGAGACCAAGAGTCCTTTGGTTGGGTGCCAATCGCACGATTTTATATCCCAGTTATGGCCGGTGAGAACCGTGTCGCACATGCGGGCTGTAAAGTCAAATATTTTCAACGTCGTATCATCCGATGCGGACAGGAATTTAGTGTCACTGGGAGACCATGCCAGGTCCCGGACCGCGTCGTGGTGTGCGTCATCGACAGTCTCTACGTTGTTGAAATTCGGACGCCAGTATTTGATGTCTCCTTTTTGCCCTCCCGATATCAGCCAGTCGTGGTTATGTGACCATGCTGCTGCGGTGACTCCTGCTTGAATCTGGTCGTAATGGGCCTGGACGTAAAATCAGCAACAGGAAGAAAATAAAGCCGACTTGGACAGACGCACATCCATAACAGTTTCGAAGTTGAACGCAGTCCCATTCCATAACATGAATTCTCCAGTATGACCGCCCGTCAATAATCGCCTGCCTTCCGGAGTCCATCTGACGACGGTAATCGGTTTCTTCGACTTTCCGATCGACTGATGTAGATGTCGCACGGGGATCGTATCGGCCGGAGAGTGGATTCTTGCCAGGGGAGGGAGCATCTGGCAGAAATCAGCACACCTCTTCCGCCAGAAGCTTGCGGCCCTGATAGCTTTCACTCACATCCACTACATAGCTCGCACTAGGCCTTTCCGTCTCCATTCGATGAGCTCCCTTGTACCGTGGCCGTCGTGTGCGTATCCATTGTACCATCGACGAACCGTAGTCGGTGACGGGCCCTGGAAAGTTGTCAGAACCACCCACTATGAGCGCATTGACGAGAGAAGCATACTGGGTCTTCGAGGCCCCACGATGCGGCCTTCGTAGGGCCTCCCAGCGTACTGGGAGTCGGTGGTGGATTCCTCCATAGCAACACTGTCGCAGGAGCGCGCCCCAGACTCGCAGATAAATCACCGAAGGCGTGTCAGCTTGGTAACCATGACACGAGTATCACCATGGGCCGTCCTGTCGCAGAAAAACGAAGCTAAGCGGCCAGTTCACGGCATGCATGCGGCGTTGTCGGCGTTGTGAGAAACCGGACAAAGTCCAAGGTTGTCCGGCGCGGCGACGATCATTGGCCGAGGAGCTGTCGACGCGCCCAGATCCTTGCAGGCTCGATGCCGGAGCTCAGCTCAACGCTGCCAGCCCCGCCATGGCCATGCTGCTCCTTTCTCCTCCCCCTCGTCGAGCCCATGCAGTTCCTCTCACGATGATAAAGCGTCGCGGCGGATTGTCTCTCTTCCTTATTTCCCGTTCCTCGTGCTGGGTTAGCCATTGAGTGATCCCGCAGTTCGGACCGCCCCTTTCTGGTCTTTCTTATCGGCTCGCCTAGCTGCCACGACCTTATCTAGACGGCCTAGAGTTGCTGCTCAGGATGACAACGGTCATAGAGAAAGCAGCCAGCACGGGCAATGATGCTACGCAGCTGGATGAGAGCTCCCCCGGCGGAGCAACGCCCGAGTCCTCCACGTCCCCGTCCCCTGCCGACGGAGCTCCGCAACCTCAAGCAAGAGTAGAAAGAAGCAAATATCGACATGCCCATGCTTACCACACGCAGCTGCGGAACTCCTGTCTCAGTCGAGACTCGACGGTAACTCCCAGTTTTATTGGTTTCCGGAATCTCATGGTTCTTGTTCTAAGTAGGATCCCGGACACTCCTCGGATCGTTCACCGGATACTAACGTGAGGGACAGTTGTGATGAACTTGCGTCTGATTGTCGAGAATTTCATGAAAGTCGGTGCTTCGTCCTACACGTCTGCCGATGATACTGACGATGGCCTAGTACGGTGTCCTTATCTGTATCCGATGCCACGATTACCGAAAGAAAGACCTCGTCCTTGGTGCCATCCTCTACGCTCTCGTGCCATGCCATCTGTTTGTCGCTTATATAATTGAGTGGATTGCTGCGCAGCAAGTGAAAGGAGCTGTTGGGCGCAGGAAGAAAGATATCTCTGCGGAACAGGACGAGCAAGAGCAAAGGACTTTCCGATCAATCTGGCGTTTCACCGCAGTCGCCCATACCGTGAACGCTACGCTCTGCCTTTCCGTCACCAACTTTGTCGTCTACTACTATATTCATCATCCAGGCATTGGGACGCTCTGTGAGCTCCACGCGATCATTGTCTGGCTCAAGAACTGCTCCTATGCATTTACCAACCGCGATCTCCGCCATGCGATACTCGATCCATCCACGCAATCTAAACTACCCGAGATCTATTCATCGTGTCCATACCCGCAGAATATCACTCTTGGGAATCTAACCTATTTCTGGCTAGCACCTACATTGGTTTACCAACCAGTGTATCCCCGGACGTCGCGAATCCGCTGGTCGTTTGTCGCCAAACGTCTCTTCGAGTTTATCGTGTTGTCTGTCGTCATGTGGCTCCTCTCGGCTCAATATGCCACTCCTGTTCTTCGAAATTCTTTGGACAAAATTGCGGTCCTGGATTTCACCTCGATCGTGGAACGGACTATGAAGCTTTCCACAATCTCCCTGGTCATTTGGCTTGCAGGATTCTACGCCTTCTTCCAGTCATTGCTTAATGCGCTAGCCGAAGTGATGCGCTTCGGCGACCGGGAGTTCTACTCAGATTGGTGGAATAGCCCTAGTGTTGGCGTGTACTGGCGATCCTGGAATAGACCTGTATATCTCTTCATGAAGAGACATATCTTCTCCCCATTGATCGCAAGGGGCTGGAGCCCTTTCGCTGCGAATGCGGTGGTATTTACCTTCTCAGCCATTCTCCATGAGATGCTAGTGGGGATCCCAACCCATAACTTGATTGGTATGTGGAACTTCGCCGCCTTCCGTTGAGATCCATACTGACGAGGCTTCTAGGCGTCGCATTTGCGGGTATGATGTTCCAGCTGCCGCTCATCGCAGTCACCCTTCCAATGGAGAAAAGGGACGACCCGACCGGCAGAGTCATTGGAAACTCGATCTTCTGGATCAGTTTCTGTCTTGTAGGCCAGCCTTTGGGCGCATTGCTGTACTTCTTTGCGTGGCAGGCAAAGTACGGCAGCGTCAGCAAGATTCAGACCTAGCCGGAGGTTTATACTAGCGCTGTGAATAGGCTTCAGATACACCTCTAGATATATTCGGCAATGTTGGCCATATATATAATCTTTGCTAAATGCGTCGAAATGCGGCTCAATGTATCTCGCTCTTAGGAGGTTTTCCGGCCTTAAAAATTAGATCACTTGAATGCTTATGCTGGCTGTTTTAATGGTTGCCATCCAATCTATCACTATAGAAAAAATAACAGCATGGCGCGGCTGGGAAGGGGCTCCTATCTCACTCTGCACGTCCAATAGGATGTGTGATCGCTGGCGCAATTTGGAGATAAGGCTGCGTAGAGTACCTAATCAAAACGCCCAGGTTATAACGTGACGTTGGGTAATGTGACACTACAAAAGGTCGTCACCCGCATTCCCTTGCTTCTCATTCCTTGAAAAATCTGTTCGAGGCCAGCACGTCTGCAACGACGTTGCTATATCTGCTCGACTGCGCTTATGGAAATGCAATGCGGGGTTATGACGAAAATGACCAGCCCTGGAGAGCGATCGGGGCTGCCACCACTTTTCTCACACGTTGTGCTGCTGATCTTTCTTCCCAAGATATACCATGTGTACTCCCTATATGGTCCCATTGGCAGGGCAGAATTGTTCGGATCCAAGGCTGTCCCGACTCCGGACTAAGAGAGCGGGTGACACGGCCCCGTTCGGATAGTTTGATAGCTCCGACGTGTTTGGGACATGTCCCGACCTCTGACTGCACGAGAATTGGCCTATGCAAGAATTACATAAGTAGGCAGAGCCTGCTGGTTGTTCTGACTTGAATTACTGTGCTTCACGTTTTTCATCTCCTACGAATTGTTGGTCGTTGTCTACACATAATCCTCGGAGATCCCCTTGGAAGCTTAAAGAAGCTAGACAGCTTGCATCACCGAGTCTTCCGCCGGTCCCCTCTGGTTCACACACAGATCACCCCCTGAAACAGTGCTTTAGCCGGGAGCTTTTCGGTTTCAAGAGACCTCGCAAAATGGCCACTACTATCACCGTCCCTGAGAACTACGGGTGAGTTCTGGCTGGATAAAACAGGAGGCCGCCGTATACTCCTTCGAGCTCGGTTACCGGGGCCTGAATAATGTAATAACGCTCGCATCGTCCGACAGTGCCGTTATCGCTGTCGCCCTTGGGGCGATCCCTGTCCTTGGCTTCGTCCACGGCAGCATCACCACTGGCCTTCGCAAGGACGCCAAGGTTCCTTACCCTCACAGCTATGCGACGGTAGAACAGTGCAAGTCGAACGTGAGTATACTCCTTTCAGCCATTTCAGTGGCAGTGTCTCCTACGAGACGGTTTCCCAATTGAGGTGTCTCGTGCACTGCCCTGCGTATGCTGTTCGAACAGCTACTAACGGAATTGATTCCTTCGCACTGTGCAGCCCAAGGCCGAGCAGTTCAACTGCGCTCAGCGCGCCCATGCCAACTTCCTCGAGAACGCACCCCAGACGATGCTCTTCACCCTCATCGCCGGTCTGAAGTACCCGACCGCCGCGACGGTCGTTGGCGCAGCGTGGCTGATCTCGAGGATCCTGTTCCTGTACGGATACGTGTACTCGGGCAAGCCTCAGGGGAAGGGGAGGATGATTGGGGCGACGTTCTGGCTCTGCCAGGGAGCGCTGTGGGGGATGAGCGTCTTTGGTGTCGGGCTGGATTTGCTGAAGTCGAAGGCCCTGGGCTTTTAAAGTCTAAATGAAACGACATTCTAGACGCAATTCTGAAAAAATCAATTCATGACAGATAACACAACTGTACTCTTACTATAGTGACCAGTAGTGCGGTTTGCCTTTGTGCCTAAGCGGCAGACTACTCCTGCTGGCGGGGTTCTTCGCATTGACTGAAGATCAATCCACCTCGCGAACGCTTTCGTATCCAAGGATTAGGGTATAATATAATAGTAGTGCTCCTAGGATAGAACCTCATGAATCCATAGGAGCCTCTACTATGATGTATTCAGTTCTGGACCACCGGATCTCGCCCTCCCCGCCGGGAGCTACCGTCCAATCTCGGTGGGGCAACATCCCGCATTCATGGGTTCTCGGATTTTTCGACCGGACACTCGAGGAGTTCTTACTACAACTTGGCAACCTTCAATTGCCGCGGGGAGGAGCACTGACAGCGTTCAATCTCATTCTCACAGAGTGCAACAGCTGCCAGTGTGTTCCTGGAGCGGCAATTCTCAATCTCTCCCTACCCCCGTGGTTGCCCCTCCGTCACGGCGACCATGTCTTCTTCGTCGCGGTTGACCTACGGCGCTCGCGCGCAAAAGCATCCGAACAAACTCGTGAAGAGGCTGTTCGAGATTGCCGAAGCGAAGAAGACCAATGTGACCGTCTCTGCCGACGTCACGACGACCAAAGAGCTTCTGGACCTGGCTGACCGTATGTGAAGCCGCGCTTCATTCAATAGTTGAGCTCAACCTGACCGGAGTCTTCCTGCACAGGCCTGGGCCCTCACATCGCCGTGATCAAGACGCACATCGACATCCTCTCCGACTTCAGCGACGCGACCATCACCGGCCTGAAGGAACTCGCCGCGAAGCACAACTTCCTCATCTTCGAGGACCGCAAGTTCATCGACATCGGCAACACCGTGCAGAAGCAGTATCACGGCGGCGCGCTGCGCATCTCGGAATGGGCGCACATCGTCAACTGCTCCATCCTCCCGGGGGAGGGGATCGTCGAGGCCCTCGCGCAGACCGCGTCGGCGCCCGACTTCCCCTACGGGCCCGACAGGGGCCTGCTCATCCTCGCGGAGATGACGTCCAAAGGGTCCCTCGCAACGGGCGAGTACACAAGCCGCTCCGTCGACTACGCGCGGAAGTACCGGGACTTTGTCGTGGGGTTCGTGTCGACGCGGGCGCTGACGGACGTGCGCTCGGAGAACTCGTCCCCGGCCGAGGACGAGGATTTCGTTGTGTTCACGACCGGCGTGAACCTCTCGTCCAAGGGGGACAAGCTGGGCCAGCAGTACCAGACGCCGCAGTCGGCGATCGCGCGGGGGGCGGACTTCATCATCGCCGGGCGCGGGATCTACGCCGCGCCCGATCCCGTCGAGGCTGTGAAGCGGTACCAGCAGGAGGCGTGGGAGGCGTATCTGGCTAGGGTGGGGGAGAAGTCGGAATAAATATATAGATACCTAATTTGACTTCATTTGACGTTTGTAGCGCATGATGAACGCGGGTCATGACAGCTGGACCATCATCGCCGATAGCGGTACTGGACGCCTGCTAGTCGATCGTAATTCTACTCTATCTAAGCGGACTTCTCGGGAACAAATTACAGAAAAAAAATCTAAGGTATAGATCCAATAAGATCTACAGCTGTCAGCAGTCATCTACTAGATTTTAACATTGGCTTATTATCAGTATTCTGCTGGTAATTTGGCTTGTCGGCACAAAATGAATTTTTTTTCTTTTTTTTCTGCATGTGTAGAAACAAAATGAGTGAAGGGAGATAGGGAGTTGTGGTGGTTGTGATTCCATAATACACACATCCGCCAATTCTCCTAGGAGTATACAGAGGACGCATGTGAGCTAATTGTAGGAGAGCATCACCCAGGCACCGCACACCACACCACTCCAACCCCCAGAGCACCAACAGCGAAATTCGTGATGTTGTCATGGGCAACAGAAGACCAGCAGCCTAGACTCTTTCCGGCAGTCATATCATGTTGTGGCTCTGACAACTGTGATGTTCAAGATAAAATCAATCTTTAAATGTCCCTTACCATAGAAATTTATTTGACATGGTACATGGGCCCTGTGCATGTCTCCTCATAACCCAGGATTCCAACTCTGAGGGGCCCAACCGAGATTCGTGATGTTGCCAGGGGCGACAGGACAGGAAATCATCAGGCTAGGCTGTTTTGACAGTCTTGTTGGGAACAGAGATGACTGAAGATGTGAATATTGGTATGTACCCTGTCATAGCAATTTGGTAGGTGTGTGACATGGGCACTGTGCATGCTTCCTCACATCCCAAGCCCCAGGGGGCCAACAGTCAGATTCGTGATGTTGCCAGGGGCGACAGGAATTGGGTTAGGCTGCTTCTGGGAGTCACATTGTGGGCAGGCAAAGCTCATATTTTGTTCCACACTCTACCAAATATATGTACATACGTTTCTAGTAATGGATGTGCCGATTAAAGTCATCATCGGAGCTACTCTCATACCACATCCAGGCGCCGAAAAGGAGCACTATTCGATTTTCACATGGAAATTTGAAGTTTGCTCCTTCGAAGATAAGATTAATTCTTGGAAAAATTCGTCATGACATCCGTAGGTTGGATGCAAACTGTAGTGGTTATCTATCTTGCCAAGAACCTCCACTTCAAAGACAAGGTGCTTATCAGTGATAAGCACCTTAAAGGAGTGGCTTGTGCGAACTCACAGCGCAGCACAAATAGTCATGCCCTCGAGTCATTCATCTGATACATGTTATTTGGCGATAGGCCATCACTGTTAGTTGCCGAAGACTCATTATCATTCTATCTAGCCGCTCAGCCCCCTTTGTTATCAAAAGTGGAGCGTCGGGTCCGGCCGCCAGTACATCTGGGGTTTCTTGTTCCGCACCACGCTGTTGCATACATGTGCGGAATTGTATGACCTGGCCATATGCAGGACAGAGCACACGGACTCTGCCGAATCCGGGGCTTGCAGACTTGATAGGGAAGACGTTCCATAACAGCACCGCGGATTTCTGTTAAATTCGCCTCTCCTTAGGCAGCGCATGCGATTAGAGCAAGAAAGCCGTTTTGGGATATTGGCATTGACGCTTTCCGCGAAGCCGCATTACCTGGCTAAGCCGCTCGGGAAGTTGACAATGCTCACTAGTTCCTAGCTTCTCACAAGCGGAGAAGTTGACATCCCGCATCTCCCACCAGCGGCTTGTGGGACTAACACCTCGTGGTCCGCTCACGTTTGACAGGGTTGGAGACATGACGATCACCGGCATCTCCATGGCAGATCGGGCGTCTACCTGCCTAATCCGTGCTGGGGGAAAGAGATACCCCTCCTCCGCACCCGTATCCCGGTCATCTCGACGATCGCTGTCTCATCGAAGTCGAACGACAATGACAGATCTTGCAGAGCAAAGTGACAAAGATCGATGATGCAATCGCTCTCGTTACAGCCTCCTGGGAGACAGGAGGGCCGCCAGATAAGAAGACTAGGAGGTTGACTATCTCTGCACAAGTACGTCGCACAGGACTGCCAATCCCAGCTACGGGGTTTTATCGCGGAGATTGCCCCTCAAGATCGGCCCATGATAAGGTGGCACAGATCGCTCTAGATAACAGACCCGAGGCTTAGAAAAGGTCCGCATGCGACCTGAAGAAGTCTGAGCCATGCTCAGAGCTGGTGGGATGTCCAGGTTATCCTCACGTCGTCACAGCGCATTGCTGTCGCCTATCCCACCACATCTGCTCATCAGACTGTCTCCGACTTTTCCTATCGTTGCTCTTGATTCTTCTTACTAGTGATGAGACCAGACGACAGAGTGAGCAGAAACTGAAAACAGGAGCTTGAACATGGCGACAGTCGACGAAAAGGCTCCCACGCCCCCCACACAAGATGTGGAAAAGGACAGCTTACCACGCAAGCATGCGGATCCCAAGATCGTCGAGCATTCTCATGATGCGGACGAAGCGATGAAAGCTTTTGCAGGGATCGATGCAGACGCGATCACGATAGATGAGGAGACGAACAAGAGGTTATTGAAGATCATCGACTGGCACATGATGCCGTTGATGTGCGTCGTATATGGAATGAATTATCTAGACAGTACGAATGCACGCATCGCAACCACCAGGGTTTTTGACCCATTCTGACGGATTGCAAATCTAGAGACCACCTTGTCGTACGCGAGCATCATGGGACTGAAGCCTGACATCGGTCTCAAGGGAAACGATTACCAGTGGCTCGGGAGCATGTTCTACTTCGGTAAGCCGAGAATAGTCGAGCTTTCCATAAAGCCTTGGAGTTGACAGAGACGCAGGCTATCTGGCATGGGAGTATCCTACTGGCTACCTTCTCCAGCACATGCCACTCGGGAGATATTCTGCCTTCTGCATCATTGTATGGGGAACCATTCTCGCCTGCTTTGCGGCAGTCCACAATTTCCCCGGTGCAGTCGCTATTCGCTTTTTCCTTGGCATGTTCGAGGCTGCCGTGACGCCTGGTTTTGCTCTCCTTACCTCCCAGGTTAGTTGCCCCATTGATCGTGCATTGTCCACAACTCTTACTTCTGAGCTAATCGCGAACGACGCAGTGGTACACGAAGCGAGAGCAGGGAAGTCGCGTCGGCATTTGGTTCAGTTTCAACGGTTGGGGTCAGATCTTCGGAGGATTTGTTGCGTACGGTATCGCAGTTGGGACGCGGAAACACGGCGCCGCGATCGAGCCCTGGAAGATTATCTTCCTCGTTACCGGTTTGCTGACCGTTGCCCTCGGGGTATATTTCTATTATCTGATCCCGGACAACCAGCTGAATGCGCGTTGGCTCAAGGAAGAAGATCGGGTCCTCGCCGTTGCGCGGGTCCGTGTCAACCAGCAGGGAATCGGAAACAAGCACTTCAAGATGTACCAGCTGAAGGAGGCCTTGACGGATCCAATGACGTGGGCATTCTTTTTCTATGCTCTGCTCGCAGATATTCCCAACGGCGGCATCACCAACTTTTTCAGTCAAATGGTAACCCGTTCCCTTCCTCATTTATTAGACTTTCTACTGACCTAATTGTTGTAGATCGTCAGCTTCGGCTACACTGAAGAGCAGAGCCTGCTGTACGGCACCCCCGGCGGTGCGGTGGAGATCATCGCGCTCGTCTTGAACGGCTACCTCGGAGACCGCTTCGGGCAGCGAATTCTCTTCAGCTCTGGCGGCTTGCTCTCCGCGATGGTTGGGATGATCCTCATCGTCGCCCTGCCCCTGTCCAACAACGTCGGCCGCCTGATCGGATTCTACTTGACGAACGCAAGCCCTTGCCCCTTCGTGGCGCTCCTTTCTCTGATCTCATCCAATGTGGCGGGCTACACGAAGAAGACGACTGTTGCAGCGCTCTACTTGATCGGGTATTGCGCTGGTAACATCATTGGTATGCTTCTAGAGAGCACTTCGCGTGCTGCGATACTGCAGACATTTTACTAATATTGAAAACAGGCCCGCAAATTTTCCGTCCTAAGGATGCACCGCGGTACGTTCCTGCTGAGATCACCATTATTGTCTGCTGGGGAGTGTGTCTGCTGGACATGTACTTCATCTGGTGGTGGTACCGTCGGCAGAACGCGAAGAAGGCCAGAATAAGGGCGGAGCCGGGGTACACGAAACTGGAGAACCAGGAGTATGTCAGCCTGCAAATCTAGGTTGAATACTGAACACCTTGAAACGCTGACTCTGAATAGGTGGCTCGACCTGACCGATATGGAGAATCACGAGTTTGTTTATACGCTATAGACGTATGACTTTCGATGCTACAGTAGTAGGTATGGAAGTGAGTGGAGAAGTTGACTGGGGCCGGCCCGAGGGAAGTAACCTGGCAGTTATCTTTTCATCAGCGATTGAACCGTCTCCACTATTGATAGCAGGGTCTTTGATGACTAACGATGAATGGCATTGTTAAGATAAATATAATTAAGTGCACGCCTTGGTAGAATTCTAGCTTACTCTGTCAACTGACATCCTCCAGCAGAGGATCGGAGATTGTCAATCAAAACCCCCCAGATTTTGTTATATTTTGAAGCCCTGATTCATTATTCATAGTTGTGGTTGCATAGTACTGTACAGCGTTGGATTGGATCAATTACAGAAAGTGAAGTAAATTTTTTTATCTTTTTTTCAATGGATTGGTTCATTCACGTTCCTAGTATTCCAACATACAGGCACTCTGAAGGAAAAACAAGGGACGGACAGAGAGCAGGGTGGACTCAGCGGTGACCATTCATTCCTTCCTAATAAGGTACGCCCCAACGAGGACAGGGCAACCACCTGACGACGCAGAGGTAAGAAATCCGGGCGCCTAACAGTACCTACCTTCTAGTCCATCTAGTCCTATCTACAGACGGTGTAAGCCTTGACCTCAATGGATTAGTATACTACGACTTTGTCTTCTTTAATACCCTATTGAGCGTAGAAGAGTAGCGATTCCTCCACTTCAAAGAATCAAAACACCGCGTCGCGCAGAGGGTGAAAAAATAATGAACCCAAAAAGATAAGACAAAACAAAAGCTACTCCATCTCCACTTGTTCCATAGAATGTTCTATCCATCTTGCAGCTTGAGACCGAGAAGCAAGAGAGACATAATGGAAAAAAAATCCATTAGAGGAAAGACGTTGTAGGAGCAGCATGAGGTCAAGAAAGCAAGCAAGAAATCTAGCTGTTTATGTCTTATTATCCAGCTTGCTTTACTACATGTACTCTATTACTACTACTACCCATACAGGACGAGGATCTGTAATGATTGATTGATTGATTGAGAGATTGAGTGATACTTGGAGAAATTTTGCAATAACCTTAGTTTTTACACTCTACTGCACTACTGCAGATACATTGAAGCAGTTTTTAATTTTTTTTCCTGGTTCCGGCACAAATTCAAGAAGAAAGAAATCCAGTACAATAGTAGTCCAGTCGAGAAGGAAGATTCAGCAACAATCAAGATGAAAGTGCTCCATACAGCGAACACTCTATGCTCTTTGTATCTGCCCTGGATGTCATCACTTTTTTTTTCCCTTCTCTTCTCCCCCTGAGGGCCTGAGAAAGAAAGAGCACAGATTCAGGGGCATGCATGAAGCACGGACAGGACAGGCAGACCAGACTATGTACAGTACAGTATCCACTCTATACTCCATAGTTTCGCTTCAGTTCCAGTCTGTCGGGAATCGCTGCTCAGCTACGGGGTACTTTGAGTTACTAGTACCTGGCTAGACTAGATCAAGGAGGTACAGAGTAAGAAGCACAGAGTCGTCAACTGTCAACAAGATAATCGAGGATTTCGAGTTTTTTTAAACAGTAAATCAGGATTTGGTCAGTTTAATAGGTGCTGGATCTCAGATTGCGCGCTTAAGGTACGGGCCTACCTACCCTCCTATCTCGGAAGGTATTCCTCGGCCGGTACTTGAGTATTTATCTCATCCGCTTGTCGATGCTCTTCAACAATAAAAAAACAAAAACTAGCAACGCCCGATCCGACAACTTCCTCTTGCTCCCTAGGCTTGCACTCCATACAGTGCATTAAGGAGCAGTAAGGCTCCTTCCCACCCCTATCTCACTCAGCCAGATCTTAAAGGACATTATTATTATTATGTGAACGTGCACATTGACTATTTGCTCTATATATGTGGGGTCCTATTATTTTTCTTTTTTTACCTTCCAAGACATTCTAGAAACCGCCTAATTTCTAGAAGCCTTCTAGAGAGTCCTGTACTCCTGGGGAGAGTGAGAGTCAGCAAGGGGGAGGGCACGGACAGTGGACACGGGCGCTGATCTTGGAAGAATCGAGTATATGTAGGGGATAGCCGGCCTCACTTTGCGGCACAGTGCCGGACCGGACCGTCGGATCGGTTTATCAGGAGAAGGAAGGAAATCTGAGCTCGACAGGAGATATCTGTACTGTACGGAGTACTCCCTACAGAGTACAGTGCATGAGGTATCCCGTGAGGTTGACTGCTCGGGTTGGAAAAGGTTCGTCCCGATGACATCGCACGACATGCATCACGAAGACTGAAGAGTGTAAAGATCAACGGGCACGCGGATCCAGAAGGTCTCGATCTGAGAAACGGCGAGGATCGATCGCAGTTTCAAATCTCAATAATTCCTGCTGAGTCTCGACGACGCAAGGTTTTCCAGAACTCGGGTTAATAATTCTAGGGTCCGTCGCTTATCTAGTCCCGTTAGGACGGAGTAGTAGGGGTCCCATCGGGTGAAGCTGTTCAAGGCTCCTCACCGATATTTCCAAGATCGCCGGCCCGTTGGGCTTTCACTGTCGATCGCACAGCGCTCTTGCCCTGGATCGACCCCAGACACAGCAATAAAAGTCAAACCGGCCGTCGACAGGCGTGAGATCGTGGACAGGGAACATCTCATCCGCGTGGACGCTATTCTAGCGCTCTCCTGAGACCTGTCCCGATGTGGCATGGGAGGAGCTCGTCATGACTCAGGGTTCTCGGAAACAGTACGTAGTAGCAACACCAGGATTGCGTGTTGGGTGTGCCGGGGGATGTCTAGATCGCCCAACAATTCTTCAGATCCTCCCTCGGGCGTTCTACCGCTAGTCGTGGGGTTTTAGAAGAACCCGATGAGCTCCTGATTGGGTACGGATGGCCTCCGGGGAGAACTTGAGGGATCCCGGCCAGGCGCCGCGTGCCGGCGGGCGCCCCGCTAGCGGCCCCGCAGCCGCGTCACGGGCGCTTCGGGACGAGTCGCCGGTCTTCTCCATCGGGGCTGACACCGCCACGCGGCGGCGAGGGTGTGGCTGGTGAGTGTGTCGCAAGACGCAAGGGAACAGGGCTGCTGGGACGCTCAGCTGGATCGAGCGCCCGGTGGGACTGCGAGAGCAGGACGAACACCAGGTCATGGCGACAAACCTGCCCAGACTCTAGAGATGCAAAGAAGAAAAAAGGCGGGCATGGCAGACACCGGTGTCGGGGCACGTCCGGACACCCAAGCACGACAGGCGGTGTGCGTGCCGGCGAGGTGCCGAAGAACAGCGTCTCCAGACTCTGGCTGCTAACCGCTGGCCCTTGCGGATGGACTCTGCCAGGCCATCCAGTCACGGTTGGCTGATTCCTTCCGGTCTTCTCTCCGCGGGCCTGTTGACGCTGGACATATGACGATCGAGGACGACGATCCCGCAGACCAAGAACAACGGCTGGGACCGAGACACAAATCACAGCGCTTCAGCCGCCCACGACCCGCCAGGCCGGTCTCCAGGATCGCGGGTGCAGGCCCGCCCTGTCAGAGACGCCTGAGGCCTGCTGCCATCGGCTGGCGAAGAGGGCAGTTGACGTGCCCGGCGTCGAGGATCGAAACGCCCGTGCTTCTGCTAGCAGGTAGAAGCGGTGGTCCTGGCATCGGACCGGCAGAGGATCCTCGACCAGAAACCGCGCTCCTTGCATGGCGCCGGCGGCAACGTGTCTGGACCCTAGGCTTGGAGCAACGGTGATGGATGGACTGGAGACGGAGACGACGCGGGGCGCCCTGACTAACGCTGGCGATCAAGCATGGCTTTGCGGCCTGCGCTCTCAGGCAGCTCGGTATATAGCCCGTGTCTCCCTGGAGCAGGCCTTTTCCTTGCCATCTGCGAGGAGGTCGAGTTTGCCGTCACCAGGCACCATCACGTCTGCCTCTGTTGGCTCGCCACCTGCAGGCGTGAAACAAACACCGCCATTCCATTCCTGTGACCTGTCGAGGCGTTGATCGTCTCCTCCCGCGAGAAAAATTCGGACGACCTCTTCCCCACGTACGTGCTGGTCCCGCGGTCAACCTTATTTCTTGCACCCCGTTCCGCAGCGGCCTCTGACTCTTTATCAACAGTTCTTCCTTTCCATCTTTCCTGTTGACCGAGCCCTTCCCCTGGCGGGTGTCTACCGATTGCGGCGGGCGGCGTGGAGACCGTGGGCCCTGGCGACGTGATCCGCTCCACTAGCGCAGCCCTAATCTTATCGGGACCCTCCTTGTGAGGCTGAGCAGCTGCTGTATACACCGCACTGCCCCGTGCGGTGACAAACGCAGACAAAACCAGCGCATTATCCGGTCATTGAGAATAGGGTTCTGACGGATCGCGCTGCTCGCATTTTGTCAGACTGCCGGGAACAGCCAGGATCTGGGAACAAAAAGAAACGCGTGGCCCTCTCCGTCCAGCTCCGACTGGTCATCCCGGTCAACAAGAACTGATACAACCCTGTGTCTGCTCTTTAACTGGCACATTCAGCAGATCTGGGCATGCGCTTCAGACCAGGATACAGAGGACTGTGATTCCGCTGGCTCCTGCGTCGGACCCTCCCCCGCCTGAGCCAGGCGCGACCCGCGCAGCATGACAGGGACCTTCACATGCAACCCGTGTTTGGACAGCGTCACCTGCAGCATCCAGCATAGGAAGCAAACCGCCCTCTCCTGCTCCTCCATCTATATGCAGACATCCCCATACTCCGATATCGTCTCCAAACCGGGAAGCACAGTGGTCGCAACCTCAGATGGAACATCCACACCCACCACTCCTTGCTTCAGCCTGGTCTCGGATACAAAGGCGATCTGCACCTCCGTCGAAGTGTCTGACATGGCCATGCAAGACGGTATCTCGCCAGGCATGTCGGAGAACGTCCCTGGCAGCCCGTCATCGGTCGTCACGGCCAACAACCAAGATGACCATCAGCAGCTACCTGACCTGACGCACGAATCCTCGCCTTCGGTGAAGGCAAGACAGACGGCATCCAGCCACGGCGAAACCCATCGACCGTCGAAGCGCAAGAGTACGAGATCGCGCGCGTCCTCGACTTCGCGGCGGGGCCCCCGTTCGGCATCTCGGAGCACAGCTGGACGCTCTGATACTGCCAGCCGCCGCAGCTCTCTGCATCTCCAGTCGCCGTCGAATCCACGTAGAACGAGCAACGGCGTCATGTCACGGGAGAGGCGTGAGGAGTTGTTGTCACTGCATCGTGATTGCTGTCGACTTTTCCAGGAAAGTGGATTCGCTCTGGGCGACCCGCAGCTGCGCGGGATAAGTGAGACAACCTCCCTGCGTGACTTTCGAGTCAGACCGGCGGATGATACGCGCCCGCCCCGCTTCTCTTCTGACAATTTCATGCACACGAGCCGGATATCGACGTCTCGCGCAGCAAGGATGAACATGCAACCTGTATCAGAACCCTCTACGCCAATCCTGCCTCAGTTCCCTGTGTCCGCAAACTTCCCTCCCTACTCCCCGAGCGTTGCGTCAGACCGGGCTGTAGATCGCGACGGCTCAGATACCGGCTCCGTCTGCGGCAACGAGGCCCATGGGGCTAGCAATGCCCTGTCAGATGTTGAGCCACCCTACCAGCCGGTGACGGTGATCGACTGGACCTCCCCCTCAACCAGGAGGCGTGAGTATGAGAAGATTGACCGCTCGAGTCGCGGCATACGGGGACTTTGGCGACGGTTTGCGCCAAAATGGTGCCAGCCCGGGCAGGGAAGGGTGCCCTTTTTCGAGGAAGGGAAAGGCGGCAAGGGTAACTACGAAGGCAGCGTCAGGAGATTCAGGATGGATCTGCCGGACGAAGAGGAAGACGAACACGACAGACGACGCGTCGACCTGGGTGGTGACGGAAACAAAGATTTTGCGATTTCCGGCAGCCGGTTGAGGAACGCCAGCAGCAAGCTGAGCGGCTCTACCTATGATCGAGGAAGAACCAAATGGCGCTGCCTGAAGCTCAAGAGACGTTCGAGATCGACGTGGTGAGCTGGCTGACGTGCCTTGGTCACGGTTGGAGCACGACACTGCTCTTTAATCTTTCTTTTCCGCTTTGCTACGTATTTGCCTACGTGCCATGCTTCGGGGTTTTCGAAGGGCCGCAAGCGGCCTTCTGTTGGCATGACGCACTGATCATTACGACGCACAGTGACGAGACGACACGGGCCAGAACAGGATCTTTCCGTCCCTAATTTCTTTCCTTTTCTTGTGTTTGCGTTTCAAAGAAAATACCTATTATTAATCACGACTGCAGCATGGGCGGGAGGCAGCATGTGCATTTGTACAGCATAGAGGCGGAGCCTATGATACCACTGATACCACTTCCTTCTTGTGTGGTTTGAGGGAGGTATTGTGAGATGTTGAGATACCCATCCATTCATGTCGAGTATACATCCATTAACAAAAAATCTTAATTTGAAAGAATTAATAATTCCTGTGTCGATCTCTAGTTTAATTATTTTGAGCCTGAATATGTAGAAATGTCAGGTAAGACTCTTTAGTTTCTCCAATAAGACTTCCACCTCAGTATTGATAGGAAAACTTTTGTAGCACAGCACCGCTGTGACTATGACTGCTCAACCAAAACGCCATGGTAACAATGCAAAGAGATATCCACCTATATCCCTCATCCCGTGACAATCTTGCCTCGACGTGGGTATAGTAAGTACAGTGCCTATAAAAGAAAAAGAAAAAGAAAACAAAACCCTCGAAGACCATCCGGATTCTGCTGCGTCCACAACACACACACACAGAACCCAAGCCCATCGCCTCCGTTTTGTTTTTTGTGTTTCTCTTTTGATCGATTTGACCCTCGCACCGCACCACACCACACCACACCAACCATGATGGGCTCCATGGGAGTCCGGCGGATGATCTGAAATCTGCAGAGATCCGGTAGGGAGGGAGGGAGGGTCACCTCACGCCTGCATCAGATCAAAATCATCCAGCTTGTCGCGGTACTGCATGATGGTGCGCTTGATCTTGCTCGAGTCGACCCACGTCACAAAGTCCTCCATGTTGCGCGTCACCAGGTACGCCGGGTCCGTGACCACCTCCGTGCCGACGCGCACGTGGCCCTGCTCGATGAATGTGACGGCCTAGACATGACCCCCATCAGTATACCTGCTTGGCATTCTTTGCCGAAGGCGAAAAAACGGCGGAAAACAAGAATCAAAAGGGAAGAGAAGGGAGGGGGAGGGACATACAGCCTTAACAGTCTCCACCATCCCATTCCGCACCATCACCACCGCCAGCCGTCGCCGGCAGAACGCGCTGACAGTCACCTCCCTCTCGACCCTCGACAGACCCGCGCCCTGCTCCCGGCTCTGCTTCAGGATGCCCATGCTCCACAGTTTCTCGAGCACCTCGCTCTCGATCTTCTTCCGGATCGGGTCCGAATCCGGGTCCAGCTCGGACAGCCTGTGCGCCAGCTGCCGCAGGGAGCCGCACAGCGTGTTGTACTTCTTGTAGTCGAGCGGGTCCTGGAGGTAGTATCTAGCGCGGATGACCTGCTCGCGGTGGTTGGCGTCGGATTTGTAGGTCGCGAGGTCGACTTTGCGGAGGAGTCTGCGATGCGTTCGCGTTAGCTTCAATTGTCATTTCTTTGGAGGGGAGGATGGGGGTGCGGAATCAAGGGATAAGGTGATCGGGATTGATTGAGCGGGAGTGAGGTAAGGTGACGGTGGCTTACTTTTTCTCGTGGTACTTGAGTTTGCGGACCATCTTTGCGACGAGCTTTGTGAAGTTCTTTCTCTCCCTCCTTTTCTAATGTGGTTATTGGAACAAATGCCGCAGCCGGACTGCTGCGGCGCGGGCAGATTACCCGGAATTCCAAGAAGAAAAAAAGGTCTCCTGAGACACAAGACCGCGATGCGCTTTGAAAAAATGATGTTATGTTGGTTGTTGCTATCGCGACGATAAATCGAAAATTTCGGATGGAGACAGTTATCTCAGGGCGGTGAGCGTAGTTTCTGCCGGTTTTACGAGGTGCCCGCCTGCTCGCCTGCCCGCCTTGGCGCCAAGAAAGGCGCACATCCATCCCGCCCTGCGGACTGCGGAGTTGCATCATCGTCCATCCAGTCCATCGAGGGAGGAGTCGTGGTTTTCTTTGACCTTTCATCCTTCATTACAGATTTTCGGGTTGCAGTTGTCATTGTTGAAGTATATAATTTTCGATGCATTCTTGTTTATGGCTTATGGATCTAGAGAGCTGCAAAGGTTGCAGGTCTACTGTTGAGACGGCGTCAATATTGCTATCTATTGGACAGCCAATTCTTGCATTACGTCTCATTGTGCTCTTCTACTGGCTCTCTATCTATGTTCTAGCACAGCCTCTGAAATCCGGGCGAATGGAGATACAGGTCAAGGCGTCTCCGCAACCCTGTACACCAGCTTCGCCTTGGACACCTTGCCCTCCCGCATCAGCTGCAGCCCGTCCAGCACCCCCTTCAACCCGTCCTTTCCCACCTGCGCCGGGTGCGGCTTGACCTTGCCCTCCGCCAGCAGCTGCGCCGCCAGCGCCAGGAACTCCGCTGTGTACCGGAAATCCTCCTGCGTGCCCTGGCGCAGCGTCCCGTCCCGCAGGACCGGCTCGCCGAAGAGGAGGTACGCCAAGGTCGAGCGCGACTCGACGTCCTTGCGCGGCGACTCCTGCGGCAGGATGGCGTAGTACTTGCCCCCCGGGGCAGAGGAGAGGGCCTCGGCGCAGATCACGGCGCTGCTGGGCAGGCTGACGGTGTCCCAGACCAGCTTGAGGCTGTCGTTGGTGTACTCTCGGATCTTGCGGCCGCATTCCGGGTCGTGGTAGTCGAAAGCGGCGACGGCACCTCGCTCCTTGACGAAGTCGAAGTTGCTGAGGGAGCAGACGGTGATGGGGGTGTATCCAGATCTAACGTCAGGCGTCAGCTCATGTCCATGTATGCGATGTTCGGCTGCGCGTTCTTACAGTTTCGCAAACTGGATTGCCAGAGACCCAGTCGCGGTGCTTCCTCCGTAGATCAGGATAGGGACTGTCTCCTGGATAGGTGCCTCCGGGCGCGCAAGCCCCAACGCCATGTACATGCCCTGGCAGACCGTCATCAGGCCAAGCCCCAGAGTCGCCGCCTCCTCGAAGCTGAGATTGTCCGGGATCTTATTCACCAGGTCCCCCTTCACGACGATGTACTCCGCAAAGGCCCCATCCTCCGTCTGGTACGCATTGTTGCCCTGGGCAGCCCCAAAGACCCTGTCGCCCTTCTTCAGATCCTTGGTGACGCCGTTCCCGACTTCCTCGACGATGCCGGCGTAGTCGCACCCGACGAGGGCGCCCTTGGCCGAGCGGAAATCGATGGATTTCCAGTCGGTCGGGTTCAGCGCGACGGCCACGGTCTTGACGAGGATGAAGCCGTCGCGGAGTTTGGGGATGGGGCGGTCTGGGACGACCGTGGCGGCGCCTGGGCCGGTCATGACGATGGCTTTTTGGGTTGACATCTTTGTTGCTTGGCCTTGGGCGGGATGTTTGAAAATATAGGCTCTTGACTGCTGGTAGGTTCTGTTTTTGGTGTGCTCTTTGGCTAGGGTTTTGAGTCGATATTTCTGTACCTGTTTCTTTCGGTTAGAGCCAATTAGATATTAGATTTCATCAGGATCTGTAGGAATTACCTGGAAGAACCCATATAAGATAAGGACCTCAGTTGCACACCTACAAAGATTAGCACTTTCTCCGCCTTTTCACTGCCCTTCAGGATTTAAATGGACGTTGACCTTTGCAGCGGAAAGGTTAAGTATGCAACATGCAATGGATTACCAAGCATCCACGCGAAGCTTACGAAGCGGGGCACGATGATCGACCCCTCACCGGACGCTAGAGACTAGAGTTGAGCATCTCGACGTTCTGTCAGAAAGACTTCGCATTTAGTCTTCGCATTGGCGATTCGGTTTTGATCCGCAGATGCGTCGCGGACCAGACCTCCTCCTTGTCTCCTTAACAACCATGCACCGTAAACTTGAATGTTCCTCTTGCAGACACAGGCTGCCTTGAACACCGGTCAAGGAGAAAGAAAAGGAGACAGCAGCTGCTGTTTTATTCTGCATCGCGATCGTATTTCTGGGGCCGAAGCTGATAGGTTGACGGGGACTCTGTACACAGTCAGCAAGAGAGCTCCCCCCATTTGTGACGGCACAGTACATACCTGATCATCAGAACTTCTGAAGGAATCCTAGCGGGTGAGAACTCTCGACGGCTTCTGAGTGTCCATTGACGATGGAGGGATGGGGAATGGATCGTGTTGGAGCCAACATGGCTCCGAACTAGGAGCGAGTTCAATAACCTGGCCACTTTGGGAAATCACGTGGAATGATGAGAACGGCATCGACCTGCTCACAGTATCTTCCTGCTAGTACGTGCCTGAAGTCTTATTCATCTGAATGCTGACTTGTCGACTCTGGGAAGGCCTGTACTTGTCATCTTCCTTTAGGGATTATGACCATAAAGACTTGGAAGGAGCATAGAGGGAAGGAGCATAGAGGTCAATTCAATCAGATGTCTATGAATTATGCTGCTGATATCATGCAGAATACCCGGACACGCTTCACCTGCCAAATGAGCACTATTTCAAGCAAAGGGACCCGAAATTCTACGCAATTGATTGCAGGTCAATTGACAGATGACTATCCCGATATCATCATTATGGCATCCGAATGTCACGCACATAGAAAAACTACTCCATCAAGGCCAGGGTCGATAGGATCCTATGGATAAAGGTGCCAGGCTTTCATCAAGTAGACACCACAACCGGCGGAACGGGCACAATTGGCTGTCTGCCGCCGTCATTACCTCCGCTCGGCTGATTGCCGCTCGCAATATCGCACAGAGTCTTCTTGACCGCGGGACCGTCCATACCGACCTTGTTCGCCTGCGCCACGTTGAACATGTCGCAGAGAGCCGTGTCGCTGTCTGGTCGTCGCATGCACCCGGAGCACGTCGTTGTACAGCTGCAGCGAGTTCGCCACCGTGGAGCTCGGGATGGGGATCGACGAACCCGGGATGTCCTGGCAGATGACCTCGTTCAGCTTCAAGGCGTTGAATCCGAGCGGACAGAGATTGTTGATGCTGAATGAGCCGCAGAATAAATCCCGCTGGTTGGCGTTCTGGAGCGCGCTGATGGCCTGGATGCCGAAGATGATGGTTGCGATGTTCTGATAGGTCTCGAGGGGGCTCTGGACCTGGCGTGCTAGGAGATTGGCCATCGGTCAGAATGTTTAGCAGGTTGTTACGGTAAAGAATTCAGAGAATGGGTGATTTTGGCAAAGCTATCACTATGCGCAAGCATGAAAATTAAGTTAATAACTAGAAAGGGCATATGCACTTACAAAAGCTGTCACCCTCATCACTCTTCGTCTCTGCTCCAACAAACTCAACCTTTGTCTGATCAGATTCTACACGCTTAACTGGATGGACTCCGGGACGCTGGGGACCAGAATATGGCTCAGAGTCAGGATAATAGACAATAGCCTCAGCAGGATCATGCTTGGCTGGAGGCTTCTTTGGATGCTTGAAACCTGGGCGCCGGTTATTGGGATAGTAACGCTCAAGCTCATCAACAACGTCCATAGAAGAATCACCCCTGGCTAGTGAGGGTTTGGTATCATCAGCCATGTCCGGCGACTCTGGGAGCTGCTTCCCGATATGAAGAAGGTCAGACGGCTCGAAAGGGTGCCAAGAAGGGCCACACTTGGCCAGGACGACGCTTTCATCATCATGGTTGACAGACTGCAACTTACGGCTCTACAATCTGCCTAAGCTTCTTGTTGAGAATATCGATTATCAACTCCCCAGCTGCTCTGGAGCCTGCTGACTTGAGCACATTCGCAATCAATCTTTATCTGCATTCCCCCTTTATCTTCTGCACTCTCTGCACCAGCGTCATTCTGTGAAAACCTGGATAACTTTCAGTCAGCATCGTAGAAGAACTAAATGAAAAGAAATAGGCCTAAAGCCTGTGCATCGGGCTCCGAATAGCTAGTACTTCATATAGAAATAGTCAGCTCATCACAAACCCGTTCGAAAAGTTCTCTGTCGCTTAGTACTTCTTCCCTCGTGAGGGTAAATGGCACCATGACTCCATCATATGAAGCCATTGGTCTTCGCAATCATTAAACGCTCTCTGTACTAGTAGGCAGTCAGCAGCGCAGGGGCTAGGTCCACAGAGTTCCCCAAGGGCTGTAATTCTCTCAAGCCCAGCTTCTATCTCTGAGGAGTATTATGTGAACAATACTGAATATTAAGCACTGTATGTTCAAATTGGGAGTGGTCCAGGTTTTGATTCTTCGCGTCCACCAGGTTGTGGGCTCGTAGGTATCAAATGAGAAAGGACAGCGTAATCAGGTAAAGCTAAAAGACTCTTAATCACTTTCTGCCGCTGCAAGAACTATGGGCCTGAATGCCTTGGAACTCAGCCCTTCCGAATCTGCTTGCCGTGACGGGGTGGGTGGCTTGTCTGGATCGACTGGAAGTAGACCAGCACGTTCCTGAAGACCTTCTCCAGGATCTCCGGCTGAAGTCTGTCGAGCATTTTTGTGATTTTCCAGTCGCAAAAGAAGCAAAAGGCCATAAACTCCTGTTGTAGAGAATCATTCTGTAAAAAAAAAAATCGTCATATAAAAATAAAGTTGAAGTACAAATACCTTCATGGAGAGGAAGCTCTTCTTCTCTCTGACTGTGATTTCGGATTGAATGGACATGAACGCCTCACCCATAACTCTTCTGTGGCAGGAATTTTGGGCTCTTCACATATACACGATAATACCTTGCGGTAAAATGTGCGGCTACTAGCTTAATGCGAGTGCCGTGTACAGTGAGGAGGAATGCCTCCTGGTCTTTTCAAGCAGGAGAAAAGAGGGAAACGAATTACTCTGTAGTATTAGGCATGAGGCAGGACCTGACAAAGACATTTTTTAAACAGAGGTATGTGATACTGTTGGAATCCTGCTTTCGTGCAGTATACTATCTGCAGCATCTCAAAAAGGCCCTCTCTGGACAACGAATTCGGGCCCGACAGGCTGGCCCATCCAACGCAGCTCCGCTTAGGGAGAATGCGTCGAAGGTGCTAACAAGTCGGCTTCGCATACAAAATGTATTGATAATGGCGTTATCCACGGCAGTAACATCGGGGTCTCCCGCCCCAGAATTCCTTGTGTAGACGAGTTGATAGGCGGCTCCGGTGAGCGGGTTTTGTAATGTCACTTGACTGTGAGTCTTTGGAGATGTGTGATAAGGGTCCCCTACAACTCCATCCTCGCGGGAGTTGAGCGAACCGATTCTTTTTTGTAAAAGAAAAGAGCTTGGGGATTTCCTGTTCGAGTTAACTCATACCAGTGGACACCTTCGTTGATTCTGTTTTCGACGTCATGGATCGACACTTGGAATCAATGATTCTCCATACCGTGGAGTTCATAAAATCAAAACCTTTTACCTCTAGTATTAGCCGTCATGGTCAGCAGGCACAAAGTCCTCATATAATATAATATATCATATAGATAAGAATCAGAGTAGGTAAGTAGTCCTTCGATTGACAAGGTTGTCTGTCCGTCGTTTCTTGCCTCAACCCAATCCATCTTTTTACTTATGTATCTGGATAAAAGTCATTTGGAAAAAAAAACAATTTCAATAGCAAAAGAAGAAGAAAGGAAGTCTAAGGATAAACATTAGCAACTCGCGAGCAACAGCAGACAACTGGGCACACATCCCTTCCTTCCGTTCCGTTTGCCAGGTGGAACTCAGTCCAGCCCGTTTTCCGGGAGGTGCCACAGTCTAGGGTGGCTACCACTGCAGGTCTCAGGCTCGCAAATTCTAACATTCCAGGTCCGGAAAATGGATGTGTTGCAGTCGATTTCGCCGTCAGAAGTACTTTCAAAAGCGCCATCTGAAATCAGAATCGTATGGTAGGATGAAATAAAGAAGGCTGAAAGTATGTATGTATCACACACACAAATATTAGGTGCGGACGAAGAATATCGGGTAAAAAAAATAATAAAAGAAGACCATATTTCTGTTTTTGGGGTTTTCAGGAAAATATATCTTGCCATAAGGAGTTCAGGAGCCGGGAGGATAAGACCCCAATCTCCAACCGCCCTTCCCAGCCAAGTCAAACCTAATCGCTAGTTCGTTCTTGCATGGTTGTCGTTAGGTATGTGCAGTACCTAGGTAAAGATATGTATTTAGGTTTTCATCTTCAGCTTCACTGGGTTCGGATTCACGTTCACCTTCACCATCATCTTCACAGTGACGGAGTATTCACCGCTCTTGCTCAAGTGCGACGCATTTTACTCGCTACAAACAAAGAGCCATGAACGCTGCTTGGTTTGTATGTATTAAGATAAGGTATGCAGTATGTAAAGCAGCTTAGCTCGTTTGCTTATACATGGATGGGGGATATTTATACAAATGAGCAAGAAAGCACAATTTAATTCAATAAAGTTAATATTGACTGGGAGAACTAGACAGGTTATCTGTTGGGTAGCCTAGGGTAGGGACAGCGTGGTTAATTAAACTTGATGATCTTAGATAATAAGGCAGGCAGGCAGGCAATGACGGATATCTAGATGGATGAAATAAGCAGAGGAAAGTAGGATATACTCGATAGTCTCCTCCAGCACAGAAAGAAAGAAGATTCTGATGCGTCGGTAGATGTCTACTAAACTACGTAGAAGAATGAAATAAAGTATGTGGGGGAAAGAGGCAAGACAGTGTGCTAGTGGCGACAGTGAAGAAGGAACAGGGAACAGCCAGGTAAGGGGTGGGCAGGTATTCACCGTGTCTACTATGCGAGCTTCAGGGGAGGAGCCAGGATTTTTAAAACGACGGACCCTGAATTGAGGTAGGTAAGAGACAAATGTGCAAATATTCTGACATTCCAACGGTTCTTTCTTCCTATACAGGCTACATTGAGGAATAACACGATACATATAAACACAGTGACTTCGGAAGTGACCCAGAGAGTTTCAATTGACCTATCTGCCTAGAACAAAGAAACAAAGAGTGGTGAAGGCTAGAAGCACACTAGAAGGGTATCCCGCCATAATCCATAGGTAATTCCACCTCTTTTAGAGCCCTAGGACTTTTCCAGAAGTATTTGCTAATTTTCTCATCTTTATTCATAGGGTTCACTGATTCAGAGACATGCAAAAGAGTCATACTACAGAAGTCTACATACATACTCCTTCGAACGATCTCACTGAGATCCCGGATCGAAGCATTCAAGCATATGAGACTATGAAGCGGATCTGTGCGGGTAGAGATCTATTGCCTCATTCAATAGACATATTGGTAAGATCGGAAAAAGAACGAGGAGTGGGGAGCTCGAGGAAAGAGGAAGAAAACAAAGGGAAAAGGAAGCAGTATCCAATGCTCACAGCGGCTCCAAAGCTCCCCTACCGCTAACCTTGACATCTTCCACCTGCCTAACAAGGCTGTTGGATGATTTCAAAGTCGAGGCTGGTACCCAGTTCCCGTGGACCTGAGCCTTGACGTGGAACGGAAGTTGAACAATTGCAACTGGCCTTTCAAAATTCCTGGTGTCGATGATGGCCAAGTCACATCGATTGGCAACCTTTCTTTCAACCATGGTCATAAGAATGAAATGATGAAGAATAAAGATGATGTCTTCTTCCAGCGAAGCCTGGGGGTTGACGCAGTGCCTTTTATACATGTACCAGAAGAATGATTGAATAAACTCAAGTGAAGGCATTGATTCGATTGTTTGGACCATGCATAATTCTGTTGCCGAGAAGAATTGCCGACAAAAAGATATGAATCTCCCATCTGGTCATTCGGATGCCCTTTTCTTTTCTTCTCTCAGCACCACTTGATAGGTTCACATGTAATCAGTCGCCAGCTGTTGTCAGAACTCTACAAAAAGTCCTATTTGTTGCTCACGCCTCACAGTGACACCGGAGTTGACTCCACCCCCGCAACCCCGCATCACCCCTGGAAATAACCCCACAGAAATTCATTTCTGGAAGATGAAAGCACGGGAGAGGTATTAGCAATCAAAAGAAAAAAGAAAAGTAATGTTTGCAAGTGGTTCTCGCGAGTTGAGCCACTTGATGCCGCGCAAGTCGATTCCGAGATTCCCGAGTGTCCTTCCAATACCAGCTTTTAGTTGCGTTTCAATAGAGGAGCATGATTATCAGTGGACATCGAGAACGTGTATTACACTCAGTATGCGCCGGAATCTCAGATCAATGTCCATGAGGCTGTGTATTGCTGCTATCACCGAAACAATTTGCGACGTCAGGATCCAATCAAGGATAGATTGGTGTACCCAGTGGCAGCACGGCTTCTGTCGAGCATGCTGTTCAGGCAGTGGAAGCTGCTAAAACACCATTTGGAGCCTGAAAGAAGATGACCGTTGTGACATTCTTTGAAAGCTGCCGAAGTTATGCCGGCACACAAGGAGGAGCAGCTTATTCGCTATGAAACAGAGGAAGCAGGAGCGGACAGATTGTCCATGGAGATTACCTTCGGACTTGGTGTGGACTTCTTGAAGGATTCGTCAGGAATCCCAAGCATTGAAGGCCATATGCCCTCTATTGGCCAAGATTGCGAGTCTGCTATGGTCCTCAGTGAAACGTATGCTGTCATTCTAGCAATTTCGCCCTTGGAAGAAAGCTCGAGTTTACGACTTGCATAAATAACGACTGCTGTATCAATTAATCGACGCCGAGAGCTGCGTTCAATGAATTACCCACCAGACCCATTTCCCGAAACCCCTTGATCAAATCAGTCACCTGCCGGATGTCCGTATCGTCGTACTTTTCAGATACGCCTTCATCCGAATTGACGATACCAGGCCGCGAAGAATGCGTAGACTGTGTTCTCTCAATTATTAGATTTGCCAGTGCCCAATAATCTGCAGCGTGTTTCATGAATCCATCCCTCTTCCACATATCTGGAAAGGAAAACGCGTTCATAGAAGTTACGGCGTGCGATCTCTGGTGTTCGTCCCACAACCGTTTCCAATTTCTCAGCCCTTGTTTAATTGGAGAAATCGATTGCTTGAAAGTAAAGGAGGTCTTTGCGTGAAAGATCAACACGTGAAGAGCTATATCTCTTAGTCAAGATAATTCAAGGTAGTTCTTGAGTAGCCCTCTGTGGCTGCAAAAGGAACACATACCACTTATGATCACAAATAAGTTGAGCGTCCCGATTTGGGATAAAGCTCGTCGGCTCTCGGTGCTCATCTCTTTTTCACAAATCGTCTCTACTGCAGAGCCGATGGAGTTGACATCTGATAGTGTAGAGGCCATGCGAAGTTGCAAGAGACATTCATCAGCGGATTGAGCCTGAAAGCAAGGCTCTGGACAAGCCATATTCATCTTCAATTCAGTGATCGCAAGCCTTGGAGGTAGATTATTGAATATAGCGAAGGCTGTATCGAGAAGAAAAACATATAACAGGGTCCTAAGGAAAGTGAGTCGTCCATTTCACCATCTAATAGCTCCTGCCAGCAAACCTTATAAGTTCTTCGTCCCTTACAAACTCGCGCCAATTGAAGTTTGTCAGGTCCAACTTTGAATGAGTTGCGGACCCCAGATCAAGATCTCTTGCGGCCTAGGAATAGTCAACTTCAGTTGATACCGACTGCAAGATTCTGCACATACCGCAACAACCATGCTATACCTAACACGTCGTATTCTCTGCCTACTCCTATCTGAACCCTCCCAATTCTGATATATACACACAAGGTACGCCGCCTGGAGTGCTTGTAGTGACTCATACCTAGAGTAGTTGCGTCTCTGCGAGGATCCTGTGACCGCCTCTTGCAAACGCTCTTCGCTGAACACCAACTCTTCGGCACTGTCGAACCACATATGCACATGTCTTGTATCAACTTCGTCGCCTGATAGACATGCGCCAATGAGAAGCATCGTTATCAGTAAAGGAAGTGGTGTGTCTTGAATACAGAAAGTAGGCTTATGAATAATGGGACAGTTTGGGTACCAAAGACACCAAAATAGATGGATAAACTTTCGAATATTCAATGGGCTGAAAAATTTTGTACACAGATCTTCAGTTACGGGCGACCATTCGATCGTAATACAACTGTCCTTTGGCCGGTGAGATATAGTTTCTTTCAGCCTGCAAACGATTTCATTCGTAATGATTGTCAAAGGATCGAGAATGCAATTGGCCCAAGGAAAGACCACGAACTCTAGAGCAGAAGGCGAATCCGTCGAAGTCAGTCCTGAATTAAATCCGCCAAGGATCATTCCTGGCAGTGACTCGGACATCGTTTGTATGGATTGGTTGCTTTCATGGTGCCAATTCCCTCCAGTGTCGCCAAAGGCTGTGGGAAGTCTGTGCATGGAGTGGTACACGAACCCTGAGGAGGTGAAAGTACGCAGATCCTCCGTGGTTGAGGCTTCTTCTGGAACCCGAGAGGGATCGTATAAGGCAGCTGCCCTCGTAACCTCCGCCCTCTGAGCGGGACTTCCACACTCAAAGCAGTTTGCGAGACCGCGCATCCTCGACAGTGCAGTGCACCGGTTGAGATAGTCCATTCTCTCCGATGGATATTTCACCTTGTCGCATTGGACGTTGTCTGTGGATGGATCGGAAGACGACGTGGGACTCTCACCACAGTTGATTCCAAGTTCCAATGGGATATCAAATGCGATCTCAGAAAAAGACTGCGGCAGGCAGACCGTCGGGTTATCAAAGATACTTCTAGGGGCCATTGTTGAATTCCGAGTCAGATCTAACTGGACGTCCGAACCAGGTACTCCAGTGGAGGGCATTTCTGCGGAGATTTGCTCTCGATTGGCATGCTGGTTGTTTTCTGCGTTTTCTTCAGAGGTGGTGACTTCTGAATAGGAACAATCCTGCTGCCTTGAGGCGCATGCTTCACAGGGTGATCCTAGACTACACGCCCTCTTCAGACGTGCGCAGTTGTCGCAGACTTGCCTTCTCCTTCTTTTGACTGTACTCGAGGCTTGAGGAATGCTTCTGCCGCCTTCAATACGAGCCCTGCAGGTCCTCCAATGGCGCTTCAAAACGTCACTTGTGTTTTGTTCCAGTGGATGAGCTACAACATTGTTGAAGTCATGGTCTTTGAATAATTATTTACCTTCGCTTGAAGGATTTACTGCAGAAGATACAGCTGTAAGGGCGACCATCTGTGTCTGCACAGTACAAATGTCAGCTTGTGATGCTAAACCCGCGCGGACGAATACCATACGAGAGGTCAAATGCCGCTGGAGATGTTCCAGGCGGCGAAAACTGGCAAAGCAGAGTGAGCATTGCAGGTTGTGACTCGAGGGCATTGTACATGTTAGGTAAGAGATAAGAAAAGGATATTGCATCAGCCGTATGTTGGTCTGGCTTAAGCTAGGTCTTCCATCTCGACAGTACAGGGGCAGCCCTACTGGCGCTCTGGTCACATGATAGTGGCTCCTCCGTACTGTGGAGAACAAGACAAATCCGAGGCTGGGCCCGACAGCCGTTCCTGGAAACGAGCCTTGCTTGGGGATCAAGCACCACTACGAACTAAATCCATCCTATTTGGATAGGATAGAAGATAGCCCTGGGAGGGAGGAAGAGTGGGATACATGTGTTTTCTTTTTTTTTTTTCTTTTTTTTCTTGTTTCAATGATTTTTGTTTGCGGATATTATTCAGAGCCCCATCATGTATTTAACACAGTCGTATGCAATTATACCGCTGGTTCTATCAAGATCTCGAACAATCTACACCGGTTAGACAGACAGCCCTAATAATAATACATTCTTTCTCCCCATTCTGGTATTATTATAATCCCGTAAACGCTCACGGCCGTACGCATCGTTATGCACAAGCAATTAAAACAAGACCCCTAGAGTAGATGTTGAAAAGAACAGAAAAAAAAGGCAGAGCTGCGAGAAAAAAAAATAGAATCAGTGAAGCATTACAACTCGTCCTTCGGCTGCGGCGGCGGCGGGACCGGCCGGCCAAGCTCCCGGGCCAGGTCGACGCCGTTCTTCTTGCGCCACTTCTCCCACAGCGCCCAAAAGTCCTTCTCCATGCCGCTCTCCATCTTGTCCGGCAGCACGACGGTGTACTCGACGTACAGGTTGCCAAAGTCGTCGTCGCCGTCGCGGTGCTCGTGCAGGTGGCCCTCGCGGTAGACGGGCATGCCCTCGCCCCTGACCGTCTCGACAGACAGCGGCTGCACGACCTCGCCGCGCCTGCGGCCGAGCCGGACGACGTGGCCGTCGAGGTGCGTGATGTTGCGCGTCCAGTCGCCCATCCAGGCTTCGCGCAGCGAGAGCACCTCCTTGTAGAACAGATCCTTGCCCTTGCGGCGGAAGAAGGTGCCGTCGGTGCGCTCCTCGTCGCTGGCGCCCAGCTCGGGCTCCTTCTCGCCCAGGATGACGACCAGGTCGCCCGCGACCCAGTCTGGGCTCTCGTCGGCCTCGTTCTCGAAGACGATGCGCGTGCCCTTGTCCATGCCGGGCTCGATCGTCGCCGACATGGGCACCTGCTTGCGCACGACCCGGTGGCCGTGGCACACGGGGCACGGCTTCTTGATCGTCTTGCCCTTGCCGCCGCACTTGTCGCAGTGCATCTGCACCTGCTGGAACATGCCGGGCGCGAGCATGTGCTTCTGGATCACCACGCCGCGGCCGCCGCATTTGTCGCACGTGTCGACCTTGCCGTCCGCGGAGCCGGTCCCCTCGCACGCGTCGCAGATGAGCTGCTTCTCGATGGAGAACTCCACCTCCTTGCCCGTGTAGAAGTAGCGCAGCGGCACGCTGAGGCGCACCTCCATGTCCGGGCCTTTGCGGTGGCCGGGGGCGTGCCCGAAGCCGCCGCCACCGAAGAAGCGGGAGAACAGATCGAACGGGTCGTGGGGAGCACGGCCCGCGCCGCCGCCCTGGCGATGCTGTTCGAGGCCCTCGTGGCCATATTGGTCGTAGATCTTGCGCGTGGTGGGCGACGACAGGACCTCGTACGCCTCGGCGATGTCGACGAACTTTTTCTGCGCGGTTTCGTCTCCTCTGGAATATCAGTTAGATACAAGAAGAATTATGATTAAAGCAAGGGAGGCAACCTACGGATTCTTGTCCGGGTGGTACTTCTTGCTCAGCTTGCGATAAGCTCTCTTGATGTCACGCTCGGATGCGGACCTGTCCAGTCCGAGGATCTTGTAGTAATCCTCCGCGCATATCGACAATTGAATAAGCAACAGCAGGCAGATGGCGGCCAGAATGTGAAACGGAGGCATGGCGCATCCACCGGGAGCTGCGACAGCAGCTCAGGGAGTTAGTGTACACCTTCAACGAGCTAGGGCGCGCAGTGCGCTCGGTGAGATTCTCCGCGGGGAGAGCGGAAGTTGGCCGCCGGTTTCAGAGCTGCGGAGTTGATAGGGAAAACATGAAGTAGGGGTCCCTGGCGTGGAATCTGATCAATCACCAAGACGACCGGCTAGGACATGGACAAGTGTCCTGTACTGGAGAACTGCTCGAACCGCACTGATAAACGCCATGCCGTCGGAGCTTTCGATTAGGTGGCCGGAACATCGCTGGAAGAACACCTTTTCCGACAAGCCACGTGATCTAGATCGGACTGATATGATGTCGGCGGTGGTAAGGTCGGCCCGGTCATCTAGATAGGGCTTAGGGCTCAGACCTAGCCTGGTCATAATATCCTCCTCTCATGCCAGCCAGCTTCACACGTCAACGCATAATAATCCATAATATTCTCATATCGCACAGCCTGACATATGACTTCGAAGAATTCTAGAGGTACTAATCCTGAAAAAGCACTTCTATCGGAATATAGAGTCCAATTTAGAGAGATTATGGCATTATGCGAACAATATTCTAACGCCAAGCACGAGAATCTGCGAAGATGACTATGACCTTAAGTTCCAGGATTTTTAGCTAATTCATATTCGAAGAGGGTGAGTCGCGATGTTAAGAATAATAGTCCCAAATGTAGCCCAGTCCCTACTGTGATATCCATGCCAGTCAGTCCAATAAACATCGAGTCGTGAACCCCGAAGGCGACAGATTAGAGAATACCGAGACCGTTGCACTGGAGATGTCATCTTTGATTCGCAACATTGAAGATCCCGTTTCGCCAGCTCCTGCCAACCCCGCTCTCATCTCCACGACCAATGGCTTCCTGCGCGCGCTGCGCCTCTTCATGCCACAGCTTGACTACACTGCCGGGAGCGTACACGCCCCTGAAGACACCGCCGCCAGGCGCATCGACCCCGACTCTTGTGTAGACGCTGGGGTCTGGTCTTGGCCTGATCCGCGCCGTCACCGCTCTGATGAAGGTCGTCAGATCTTGCGGGTCGGCAACCATCGTCGCGCGCAGCCGCTCCCTTGCGAAGACAAGCTCGCGGTTCAGAGCGTTGGCAGCAGAGACAATCTCCTCCGCAATCTTCCTTTCCAGGACCCGGCGGACGAGTTGCTTGAGGAAGGGCTTCATGATCCACAGCAGGAAGCTCAGCTTGCTGCGACGCACCGTGTAGTCCAGCTTGTGGATGTGGACGCGCACGCCACGCAGGGCGAAGATCTGCGCCAGGCGGTCCCTGCCAATCTCAACATCGATGGAGATGTCGATCCCGCGCTGATCCAGATAGAAACCGGCGATGCCCTCGTCTTTGAATCGGAAGAAAGGCCCAGAGTGTGCACGAATCCAGTACCCGAATTCAGACGCACTGACATTCAACCCCGTCAGCGTCATGGTGAACGCAGTCTTCAGATCTGTCGAGGTCCTCTTCGAATGCGTCTTGACGAGTACGATATCATTGCGGGTGCTCAGGTGAGCTCTGTACGGAAGGAATGACGAGTTGTGGATAGTGTGGCCAGGCTCCAGGACCACATTCTCGAGCAGCAGGTCCATCTCCGGCACTGAAATCTCGATCCGTGGAATCGGCACATGCTGGACACTGCGGATCAGAAGAGGGAGGAAAACGTGGACCAGGTCTGCGGCTAGGCGGCAGGTTTTGTTGCAGTAAGCATCGCATAGTTGGTCGGATATCTTTTTCGACACGGCGATCAGTTTAGCCACCTTCGGGTCCTCTGGCACCGTCCTCAACGTCCGCTTCAGCTGCAGCAAAAAGGCGTCTGCATCCTGACGAAGTTTCGACTCGGCGGCTACATCCTTGGTTTTCTCCTTCAATTCCTCTACTTTTTCTCCAGCGGAGTCGAAGAAATTGGGATCGATCAGCATATCCTTAAGCGAGGAGCCAATCTCCGACAACAACTTCTCAAACTCCGGATGTTTGGCATGCTTCAGGACCTCATGGAATTTTTCTTGGAGATTCCTCCACTCTTCTGTATCTCCGAAAGAGCTAAGAAAGGCCCAGAACTGCTGTATTGCCACGCGGAGATCATCGTTGACATCGACTTCGTCCTCCGCGGCCGCAGCAGCGGTCTCTGCAGCACCCGAATAGATCTGCCCGTAACGTCGCACCAGGTTCGAGAGTGTCGAGACGGAGCTTGAATAGTCAGTCCGCTGTCGAAGCCTGAAAACTGTCTGCTTCAGCCGGTGAAATAGTGTCTCCCTGTGTTCCCCCGAGAGGTTCTCCTCCACACTCTTGACAGCGTCATGGGCCGTCTGAGCCGCACCATCTGCAGCGATCTTCGCCATTTCAGCACCCTGCAGGCGGAGCTCCTCTCCCGAGGGCGGCAGCCTCTCGTCGGCACCGGGGCCCTTGACGGTATCCATCTCAGGTCCCGACGGTTTTACCTCCTTCCCGGCCGCCTCGGCAGCTTCAGACAGGGAGAAGCTTGTGTCCGCAAATATCCGACGTCCAATGGTAGCCAGGTCGTCGATAAAGAGGCGGAAATCGGCATTGGTGAGCAGGAGGTCACCCACGGTGCGGAGACTGTCGTACGCTAAAGAACATCAGCGACGGAACAGCCATGGACCCTGCGTTCAATTCTAGACAGACTCACCGGCTTTCGTGTCCGCCTGGGCTTTGGCACGGGAGGCATGGCTGGCGAACCCGGAGGCATCAAGGGAGGCTTTCGACTTGGAGAGATGCCAGACAAACTCCTGCAATTGGTCCCGGTCGTTCTTCTCCTGCAGCAACTCGATGAAGATTCGCAGCCAGAGCTTGCAGTCTCGGACCAGCTGGCGGCCAGCGTCGCTGAGCTCCTCCGTGTCCGGGTTCAGAACATCTGACGCCAGGACGGCGCGCAGGTTGGCCACGGCCTGTTCCGTCGACGGCATATAGCCCTCCTTGAGGGCGCTGAGCATCTCATAGGTGTGCAGCTTCTGCTGCAGCCGGCGCTGGAGGTCCGTCTCAGCGTCATCGCGGGGCAGGAGAGGAGCCGCAACCCCTCCCTGTTGGGACTCGTGGGATCCGCAGCAGAGCGACATGACCGCGGTCCTCGATGTCAGCGACTCGAGCTGGGGAGAGATGGATGCGGTTGAGATGCTGTTGGGATAAGGTTAGCATCGACGACAGCCTGGACGTCTGGCAGTGGCATTGGCATGGGCATGGCATGCAGGATGCCGACGAGGCGCGCGGCAGCCTGGGAGCTTGTCTGCTGAGCGCGGCATGACGTCGCAGCCAACCATGCTCGGCGCGGACGGCCAGGATGTGCGGAGGAGACAGCGCAACATGGAGCACTGGCAGAATGACAGGTCAATTGCAAGGGATCGTGTCCAGAGATGCAGCAACATGATCGGGGCGACGTCCACCATGCTAAGCCTTGGCCTTCTGCACGTCTGATCGATCGCCCGCGATGGAGCCCGGCGCGGCGAAAGTATGGGGCCGATCCGCGCGAGCTATATATACCCCGCGGCCGGGGAGGAGACTAGAGCGTTGGGTGCGGGAGTGTTTTTTTTTTTTTTTTTTTTTTTTTTTTTTTTTTTTTTTTTGGCATGCTGCACTTATCTGGCGCTCTCGAGCACCGTTGATATTTAATATTTATACACCTAGAGAGAGTCCTTTATGACAACAACTACCCAAACACGAACTCACTGATGGTACAAATATGTGTCTATCTGCTTGTGGAGCATATAAGCTTCGATTATAAAAAAAAGTATGGGATACAGCTTCATTACTTTTCTATCAGGGCGAGAACCATCGGGACTGGGGACTGAGATCATTCGACTTTCCACCTGCAATATAAACGGGGAGGCTTGAAAAGGACCACCAAATCCCCGGTGCAGCAACTGCTACTGCGTAGAGGGGATGGGTGGGCGGTTATTAATAATCACGGGCCGGCTGGCCAGCACCGATGTCTGAGGCACAGTACGACAGGGCCGGCTGGCACTCCGTGCGCCATCGGACAGAAAGACGGCGCAGAAGTCCGGGCCGCTGGACAGGCATCTCGTCGACATTCCCTCCCCGATGACCGTTCCCGTGCTAGAGGGTTCTATGGATATGATGCTGATGCTGTCGCGGTCGGGCAGCTTCCGGTGCACGGGTGGCTGCCGCGGACGGGCCCGCGCTAGAGCCACCCGATTAGGTAATGGGCGCAGGGCTCCCGACGGCGATGTCGCGCAATCGGAATCAAATAACGCCAGGGAGAAATCTCCGCAGCGTCGTGCTCCGTACGGAGAAGGGAGGAGCAGCAGAAAGCGGTGGGAACGCCGTCCCTTTGCTGGGGGAGCATGCGTGTCGCAGGCAGAGAGCATCTAGGCAGGTCTACCCCAGGCCCACGCGGCGGTCGAGGCCACGCGAGAGACACTCGGACCCCAACGTCTCGGCCGGAACGCGCTGCCGACCGGCCAGCCCGGCGGATCAACTGCCGACTAGGGCTCGCTCGCCTTCTCCGCATTCTCTCGGTGCGTCTGGACCAGCTCCACCTGCGCAGAGCTCTCTCGGAGCAGCTCTCCTGACTCACTCCGCTCATTATTTGTCAACGGCGTAGACAGACGGGCGACCTCCGTCCGCATCGCGTGCCATGTCCCACCCCGACCGCCCTCGCGTGTTTCCCTTTTCTTCTGCCCGTTCCACCGCCATGCTCCCGACCTGCCTGGACGGGCCTGCGGGACCCGACTCTTCCCGACTCTCCGCCCCCAGGCGCCTCGTGGACCCCTGCGCCGGTCCATTCACTGTCTTTTTCTAATATGCGGCGCTAGCATCCTCAGCCGAGACGTGTTGGAGATCTGACAGTCGTAGCTGGTCTCTGCGCGCCGGCTACTGCTCCAGGGGCCCTCTTCCCCCTCATTATTATCATGCTCCGCCCGGTACATAACAGGCTTGCGCCGGCCTTCAAGACGTCCGTCCGCGGCCCAAGACCTGCCTCTTCCTCTGCGCAAGCTGTTGTGACCCCGTCTGCCCCCTTCCCGCTCTCTGGAACGATGGCCCATCTCCCCTCTCTCCAAAACCAGCCGCGGAGCAAGGCTGCTCACGCGCCTCCCGTGACTCACACTCATCCTCCGTATGTTTCCAAGGGGCTGAGCTACCTCTGTCGCGTGGGCGTGCTGACAGAATACAGTGAGGCCAACTACGACACCGCCAACCCGCCCTACATCCGCAAGTACCTTCGAACATACGGCCTGACTCCGCCGCGCGCGGAGACCTACGAGGTCCAGAAGAAGAGATGTACGTGTTGACCGTCACCATGTTTGGCGCCTGTTCAATATAATCCGCGGATGCTGATGACCGCAGGTCTTGCGCAGCTCGCTTCGAAGACCACCCCCATCGAGAAATACCTCTACCTGAGCACCCTGCGCAAGAACAACGTGCACCTGTTCTACCGTCTGGTGACGGACCACCTCAAGGTGCGTTGACACCAATCGATCCCATTGTCGACCGGAGCTGACGCGGCGCAGGAGTTGACCCCCTTGATATACACTCCCGTCGTCGGGGAAGCGTGCCTGCGATGGTCTGAGATCTACCAGCAGCCCGAGGGTAATTCACATCCCCCAATTAATTCGCAATCCCAGTGCTGACCGCCCCAGGCATGTACATCAGCTATGAAGACCGCGGCAACATTGCTTCGGTGCTCGCCAACTGGCCGCAGCCCAACGTCGATATCACCGTCATCACGGACGGCTCGCGGATTCTGGGCCTGGGCGATCTGGGAATCAACGGCATGGGCATCCCGATCGGCAAGCTCGCGCTGTACACTGCTTGTGCGGGCATTCGACCCGAGTGCACGCTCCCCATCACGCTGGATCTGGGTACCAGCAACAAGAAATTGAGAGAAGACCCTCTATACATGGGAAGCCGCCGTGACAAGGTTTCCCCAGAAGAGGAGCAGGAGTTCATGGACGAGCTGATGGCTGCCCTGACGGAGCGGTGGCCTGGGTACGTTGCGCCTCCTCCAGTTGAAGATGCACGCTGACAGAAGACAGAGTCGTTATCCAATTCGAAGACTTCAAGAACCCCTTCCCGGCCCTTGAGCGCTACCGGCACAACTACACCTGCTTCAACGATGACATCCAGGGGACTGGCGCCGTCATCCTTGGAGGTGTCATCAACGCCGTGAAGCGCACTGGCATCCCGTGCAGGGACCACCGCGCGGTATTCCTGGGAGCTGGAAGTGCCGGTGTCGGTGTTGCCAAGCAGATCGTCCAGTTCTTCATGCGCGAGGGCATGACGGAGGACGAGGCCCGTGCTTGCTTCTACCTCGTCGACACCAAGGGTCTCGTGACCGCGGACCGCGGCGACAAGCTTGCGGAGCACAAGGTCTACTTTGCCCGCACGGACAACAATGGCCAGCAATTCAAGACCCTGGAGGAGGTGATTGACCACGTCAAGCCCACCATCCTGATGGGTCTGTCGACCATGGGCGGTGTCTTCACCCCGGAGATCCTCAAGAAGATGGCGGAGTGGAACACGCATCCGATCATCTTCCCTCTCTCCAACCCGTCCTCCAAGTCGGAGTGCACCTTTGAGGACGCCGTCACCCACACGGACGGCCGTGCGCTCTTCGCCTCCGGGTCGCCGTTCGACCCGGTCACGTTTACTAACTCGGCCGGTGAGACCAAGACGTACTACGCCGGCCAGGGCAACAACATGTACGTCTTCCCCGGCATCGGCCTGGGCACGATCCTGTCGAAGGCGGTGGAGGTCACGGACAGCATGATCTACGCGTCGGGTGAGGCGCTCTCCAAGACGCTAACCCCGGAGGAAATCGAGATGGGCCTGCTGTATCCCGACGTCACGAGGATCCGCGAGGTTAGCGTCGTCGTCGCCCGACAGGTCATTCGGGCGGCGCAGGAAGCCAAGGTCGACCGGGAGACCTCGATCCGCGACCTGAGCGACGCTGACCTCGACGCCTGGATCAAGGCGCGCATGTACAACCCCCACGGCGAGGTCCAGGCCCTGGAGCGGGAAGTGGGCGCGATCCTCTCGTCGATCGGGCGGACAAACGGGCACGTGAATGGCTTTCACCACCACCACCACGACGATCTGAACGAGAAGAACTCGAAGCTGTGAGCTTCCACCCCCTCGACTTCTCCTCGGTTCCTACATTTGCCATGTGCGAATCATAGATCAGACTGCACCATCCACCTTGCCCCATTGCCTCTCTGCCGCGTCCTATAATACCACCCGTCACGATTCTTTCCCCGTTGCACTTGCCGTCTAATCTTTCGGTATATTTTCCAGTTTTGCTTAAAAAAATACCCCCGTTTCCTATGCTTCCTCGACCATGTACCAGACCTGCGGGCCTCATTTTGGTTAGATTCGGTTACTTTAGATGAGGAATGGCAAGGCAAGACAAGACGTGTCTGGCGGTATCTAATTCTGTCCTTGGTTTCCCTGTCTTGTTTTTATTCTACAGTTGTGGGATTGTGCTGTACCGTACATTCACGCATACGGAGAACAATGTCTTGAGACGAATGTCTGCGATAATAGTTCGGGACCGATATAGAATCACCCTCACGTGCGGATCCGACGGCACTCGGTCGATCTCCGCATGGGGACCGATTACTCATACACCCGAAGATATAGCTTCCCATGCATATGAGCGGGAGCATGCAGCCAGCCAATCACGACTCCGATCTCCTGTCTTCCTTCCGGACCTTCCAGTCAAACGGCTCCGAAGCTTGGCTTGGCTTCACTTTTCATCTCGTCTCAGATTTTCGTGGGTGAAGGTCGAGTTCAACGGTGAACTGGACAGATGCAATAATAATAATAATAATAATAATAATGCATCCATCCATGCGCTCGGTTGGTCCATGACTCACCACGCACGCTCCGTCCCGTCGGGGAGGAGACTTGACTCGAGGCTGGAGCTGTCTACATTGTTATTATCATATTGTTAGGTAGATCCCTGCAGCGACAGCGACAGCGACACGCGCATCCTGTATACACCGGAGCTTGAGGTTGTACTGTACGGAGTAAAGTACAGTACAGACTGTACTGCGTAGTCAGACACGGTCCAGTACTGTCCAGTGTCCAATTGTCCAAGCTCCACATTGGATCTATTATTCTACGCAGTACGTGCGGGCCACGCTCCGTAGTCGCTTCATATCACTATTATTCCCGGACCCGGGACCCCAGACCCCCATATTATTATTGGAACTCCAGAGATACTACTAGCTAGGTCGAATGTCGGGTCGATCAATGGGAAATCTTCCTCCGCGCCGAGTTCCGGCCGGATCTTATAAACCCCCGACCCGACCCCAAACTCCAAGGGCCATGGCCCAGGCTCCGGTCCCGGCCCCCCAGAGAGAGCGTTGAAGGTTCCACTCCGCTCTCCTCTCCACTTTGAGTCACAGACTGGAGTCACTACTGGTCTGAGCAGGTCAATCTCCAATCTCCAATAATAATAATCTCCGTCCGATAGATCCCGACGAAATCAATTGATCGGGACGGGAGACGGGCCTCCGACCGGAGCCAACGGTCATGTTTGCGTCGTGCGGGGAAAGCTTGGGATCCCCCAACCCTCGTGAATCGTGGATACGGTGATAGCTTTCGTGTAGGTTGCTTATGTGAGGTCTTGTCGTCTCCATGTCGAGCTTATTGCTGCTTTGAGTCCCCGGCGATTCCGATCCCCAGAGTTCCATCTCTCCGGGTTATATTCTTGATCCCTGATAATTATTATTCTCGTTTCCGTTTCATCTCACAGGCAATGTCTTGTTGCCTGATTCCTTTCCTTTTCCCCGCACGTCCGGAGTACAGTACTACCTCGGTTCTCAACATGACTTGACTACATGGCTCAATTGTTTGTTTGAACGAACACCTTTCCCCGCGCGAGATGATGTGACATGCACATGCACATACCATACACACTCATACGTGATTCTCTTTACGATTATCTCTCGGAGGTTCTTACCTACCTACCCTGATGACCCCTACCCTACCTGCCTCCACTTATTGACTCACTCACTCACTCAGGCATCGGGATGGGGGACGGAACCGGAGTTAGAGTTATCTTGTTCTCGTCAATTGACCCCTCAAGTGAGGAGTGAGTCAATTCGATTGAATCGATTTGTTCGGTTTCAACCCCTCACTTCACATGCATGCAGTTCAATTGATCCATTAGAGAAATAAAGAATCGAAATGGATAGTACATGTATATCACAGTGCAGAGTATAGTGTAAATCACGAATCTGTACCTTGTCTTCTTAACAGAATAGAACTTCGTGCGGGGGCGGGGGAGGAGATCAGAGAAAAAGCAGAGAAGAGCAGAGGAGAGATGAGAGGAGTTGAATTGGGTTGTTTGTTTCTTTGAGAGAATCTCCATCTGGATCCGGATCAGATCGAGGATCGGATCTTGTCCTCTTTTGCTTTTGGGTTTGGGCTCGTCGCTCCATTTCTTCGCCGTCTATCTATCTATCTATCTATCTATCTATCTGTATATGTGTGTACTGTATGTATATCATCCCCGTCTCTGCTCCTGTTTCTGTTCCAATTAAATGGTTTCCAATCCTCTCCTACGCTTCCCTGCCCCGAGTTGCAAAGTTGCGACACGACAACAAAGGATAGGGGAGAAGGAGAGCTGAGCTGAATGCTCTCATCTCTGCGGCTGCGGAAGCGTATATTCCCTTTATTCCAGGAGCCTGCATTGCAGGATATATGATTGTATGGCAGCACAGATGTTAATTTTGCGTGCACTCTACTCCAATTAATAAGTTCGAAGATGGAATGGAATGGAATAGAGAATCAGCTCGGCTCGCCGTATTTGTGCTCGAAAACAAACAAGGACGTGCAGGGTTCCGAGTTTTCTTTTCGCAAGGGCAATTATCTCTTGCTTTGCATTGCAAGGTGGAGGCCATGTACGGACATACATAAATGGAAGAAGCTGCCTCCATACAGGGAATTTTGGGGATGGGAATCCCGTAGTGTGATTGATGCACGAGGTTGGTCTGTTTGGACTGGGAGTGCAATACGCTGCGTATTCCAGCGGCGCTATGGAGTAGTAGAGGAGCTTGGTAGTGATTGAAACTGTGAGAGATCATGGAACATTGATCCAAAGTTGTTGTTTCATGGTCTTTTTGTTATTTTTGTCTTAATGTTGTTTATGTGGTTGTAGCAATTATTATGGAGCGTTCTTTTTTTTTTCCGCGGTGGTTCGATAGATGCTTGCGATCTGGTTTCCCCCGGATCTATGGGGACATGGTTGTCTGACTAATTCCCCACATCCATCTATTAACTACTGTTGCCCATGAAAACCTAGAGCAGAACAGCAAACAGCGGCTTCGGTGGTATTCACTTTCGGTATGACTCGGTATCTGTGCACGAGCACATGGCTTGAGTCTGTGTGAAGTAGAGCTGACTTGAAGAAACTTCCAGGGTTGAGAGAATCTATCTTATGGCATGAGCGGCTCTGCTTCCGTTTGTTTCATCCTCCCTATGGACAAAAAAAAGGCAGATAGGAACAAAGGTCGGCATCAGAATGCCATGAACCTGACGCTATTTCAATTCCTTGAGGTCGAAGTTTCGAAAGTCATGCATCTCCCACGTAAACTGTCCACCGTGGTGTCTTTAGCAGCAGCAGTGCTCGAGATGCCGCAGTCTACCACTCCGGCCATTCTTAAGCTTCAGCGGGACAATCTCACAATTACACCATCATCCCTGGTTTTGTCGGTGATACATCTCGGGTCCCAGGCATACGATATCGACACAGCTTCTCAGGTAAGAAGTTGAAGACCCGGCCCTCAAAAATCTCAAAGCCTAACTGGTTATTGGACATCCATGTAGTGGACAATCAATCTATCTCTGGCACCACAAATTCAGCCTGCTACTGTTCTTCACTTTCCAGCAGCGCTTACGGGCGATGCCATTGGAACAAAGATTGACCATTTCAGCGGCCACAACGACATTTTTAACCGCGATCTCCTCAGAGTTGTTATAGTTTGTGCCCCCGAAGAGGACGGTTTGATGGATGCAACCAACATACTCTGCCGCCATTCTGAGAGTTTGGAGCCCATGGAGTGCGTTTTATGGAACAGATTGATTGCGTAAATCAACTACCCGAGGGTCCATATTTCGTTCAGTCCAACAGTTTGTACCCGACCTGGCGATTCTATGCGGACACAAATGACGCCTTTGTTCTCCCAACCATCCTATATGAGGGGTCACATAACATGTCAATTGTGCATCCTCAATTTTTATTTGATCTGTAACCGATGATTACTAGGTATGCTCCAGTGAACGCGTCCCTTCCGTCTAGGGGTAGACATCTTGCCGTCGCCGTACCTTCCCGACGGTATCACCCCCCAAATGCAGTCAAACCTCCCAACGGATTGCGGGTTGGAATCGAGGATAAGATCCATCTGCGTGGTGCAAGAACGTCCGGAATATCACAGGCATATTTCGATACCTATCCCCCCGCGGAGTCATCAGCTCCGACTGTTCAGCGTCTGATCGACTTGGGAGCGGTGATAGTAGGGAAAACAGGACTACCTCAGTTTGTTAGCAAAAAACTTCGCCACTGAACCATATGGAGAATATTTCGCCCCTGTTGGTAGATCCTGTAGCAGAAAACGCCTCTGCTGGCGCAGATATTTTGTTCAGGCTTCTTATGGACTACGTTTCCCGGGGTTCTCATCACGAACGGTCCCAATTCCGCTCAGGTTACGACCGAACGCCGATTGTCAATCCAGGAACTCGTTATCGACGGGAGCTGGGATCGGCTAGGAGCGATGCACACTTTGCGTCAGTGCAGAAGAAGAGGCGGATATTCCAGGATTTCATCGAACACATCTTCGGCTCAGATACTATCATGGTCACTCCGTTCAAGTTCGATGAACCTAACGCCCGTGGTAAATATAGACCAAGGTCTACCGTACTGATGCACCTAGTCCCATTGCGACCTTATATGGGTCTGCACGGCAGCGTTGAGGTAGATCAGAAGATTATGGCTCCCGTTTGATCGTACCATGGGGTATGGGGCTGGCGGATAGGATACCAACATCGGGTTCGGTAAGACTAACCAATAAAGATCAAGCTACTTATCTGACATTTAGATGCAGCCTCATTTAGCCCACTCCTTACGAATTCTTCGACTATCTCCAGTTTTCATGACTACGAATGCACAGGGAAAAGCACAGCTTGCTCGCACCCTGTTTCTATTCCTTTTGTTTCCCCAGGAGCATAGGTCAGGAATACAATGCTAAAGATTATTGACAGTTTTCGAGTCTTCCCTACCTGATGATGAGTATGGTATAGGTAGCAATTGCAGCTTCCGACAGCAGGTGGAGATAAGGTGTATTACTAATCCAGCGAGACTAGATTACATAATCAATTACTCCCCGATGAGGAATAGCGCCGGAACATCCCGAGCGGGATTGGCCAGGGGACCGGCCGAGCAGCCAATCAGAGGGCGCTCCGGGCTTCCCCCGGACGACATCGTCCGGAGCTGCATCGGCCTCGGCATCCGATTGCTAAGCAGCGCGGTGGGAACCACTAATACACCCGTTTTACTGAGAAATCTTCGAGACGTTCTTTGACATGTGCTTGGCTGTGTATATGTACTGTCTATAGCCTATAACCCAAGATATCTCTAGCCGGCGATTGACAGAAAAAAAGAGGAGCAGTGTTTGATATATACTTCGGTCTTTTCTTCATTTTGCTTTTGTCTTTTTTGATCTCCGCAGAAGCATGCCCTCACTAGCGGATCCAGTCAAGCTGCCATGCGGCCTGGTCTTGCCCAATCGGATTGTCAAGGTTAGAAGCTCCCAGTTGCATGTTCAAAATGTCATATGGAGCATCTCCGTTCAAAGCTGACGTCTCCTAGGCCGCAATGGCCGAGGGATTGGCCCCGGACCACGTCCCCAATGAGGACATCTTCCAGGCATACAGCCGGTGGGCCGAAGGGGGCTGGGGTGCCCTCTTGACAGGTGGGAAAGCTCTCTATTCCGAGCGCATAAAACCCAGTCCATTGGGGGAGCTGTCGGGCTAAGTGAAAACCGCAGGCAACGTCCAAGTGGACATCACCTATCTCGGAGGCCCCTTCGACCTGGCGGCCCCGGCACCCTCCTCCACCACCACCACCACCAAAAACGGAGAAGGAAGAGGAGGAGGCGACTTCGACGAGAAGACCCTCGCCCTCTGGCGCAAGTACGCTGACGCCTGCCAGAAGCACGGCACGCCCGCCATCGTCCAGATCTGCCACCCGGGCCGGCAGTCGCCCCTGGGCGCGGGCAAGCGGGGGTTCTTCGCCAAGACGATCGCGCCCAGCGCGGTCCCGCTGGACATTGGCCGCGGGCTGCTCGCGCGGTCCCTCCGGGCGCTGCTGTTCGGCACGCCGAGGGAGATGACGGTCCCGGAGATCGAGGCGGTCGTGCGCCAGTTCGTGGACGCGGCGCGGCTCATGGCGGAGAGCGGGTTCGCGGGGATCGAGCTGCATGGGGCGCATGGGTATCTGATCGGTATGTTTCAGTGTGGCCGTGGCAGATTGATCCGCCAAGAGCAAGACGTGCGTTGAGTCTAGCATGCTAATTGAAGATCGACACCAGACCAGTTCCTCTCACCAAAGGCATGGAATCCAGTGCCGTCGAGAGAGACACGCAACATGCAATCTTCTAATGCTAACGCTGGATGCAGACCAACCTCCGCACCGACGCCTACGGCGGCACCCCCGAGAAGCGCGCCAAGCTCGTGCTCGACATCATCGCGCAGACGCGGCAGGCGGTTCCCGCCAACTTCTGCATCGGCATCAAGCTCAACTCGGCCGACCACGACGCGGCCCACTTCGAGGACACGATGAGCCAGATCGGCCTGCTCGTCGAGGCGGGCATCGACTTCCTCGAGATCAGCGGCGGGTCGTATGAGAATCCGGCGGTGAGTCTACTTCTTCTTCTCCCTCTCCCTAAACACAAAAAAAACACACTTCCCGACGGAGCATCAGTTGATAATGATCTGACCTAACCTGGGTTAATCTAGATGTTGGGCTCCTCCCCCCTCAAAACCAATACCAAAACCAAGACCACCACCGCCGCGCGCGAAGCCTACTTCCTCGACTTCGCCCGCGAAGTGCGCCGCCGCTTCCCGACCCAGCTCCTCCTGCTGACGGGCGGCTTCCGGAGCCGACACGGCGCAGCATCCGCCCTCGCGGACGGCGCATGTGATCTGATCGGCATCGGGCGCCCCGCGGCGGTCAACCCGGAGTTCCCGAGACTCCTGCTCGATGAGAGTATTCCGGACGCGGAGGCGCGGATGCCGCTGGCGAAAGTGCCGCTGCCGGTGTGGCTGCGGGTGATTCGGCTGAAGATCCTGGGGGTGGGTGCGGAGACTGTGAGTTGTCCCCTGTCCCCTTCCTTCTTCTTTTCAATCTTGAGTCAATCGTGAAGAGAGTGGCGTGTTGGGATTGCGACTCTGACGTTACGTTTCTTATCTACAGACGTACTACGCGAAGCAGATCTGGCGGCTGGCCAAGGGTCTGGCGACTTTCCCGCCGAAGGCGTAATATCAATGTACCCATTTACCTATAATAATAATGATAATAAATAAACCGAGCAGAGAAGAACAAATCAGCTTAAGACACGAGGTGCGGTTCTAGAATGTCTATCCATGCGGCGTTGTGGCGTTGTCAATACATGATCCCGTTTATTTTACTTACTTGTGATCACTGGGGAGGGTAGATAAATGGATAAGACTGTTTCATAATCTGGAATCTTTTCTTTTCTCCTTACGTCACTCGACAGCTCAGGCACTTTCGACTTCAGAAGGGAAGAAAACGAAAACGGCTATATTCGCGATAAAATGGGGTATTTCACACAGGTATATACCTAGATCGAACCCAACAAGTAGAAGACATGACGAAAAGAATACATTTTGATACTTCTGCAAACGTACCTTCGAATCCCATCGGCATGAGCAGCGGAGTGATGACCCGCCGCGATTACAGGACCAGCTCAACAAAATCATCAACATCAACAACAAGGGGTACACAGAAGAAATTACGGTAGGCGAATAGTGATCATGGCATCATGGAGCATTAATTATTTACCAGCCCCGGATAGCCCCACCTCGGGGCGTTGATGATAATGCCCATGATGCAGCCGGAGATGATGCCCGCCACAGGCAGGGTGATGAACCAGCCAAAGTAGATCCACGCGACCATGCGCCAGTTGATGGAGCGCCAGGTGCCGGCGCAGAAGCCGACCGCGACCGTCGCGCCGGTGATGCACTGGGTGGTCGAGACCGGGATGGCAAACCACGAGGCGAGGATGACGGTGATGGCGGCGCCGAGCTCCATGGAGAAACCGCGGCTAGGGGAGTGCAGGGTGAGACGGTTACCCAGCTGGCGCATGATGTTGTAACCGTAGGTCCACAGACCGATTGCTGTTTGCTGCGTTAGCTGCAGTTCTCCTCATTATGAAAAGCAAGATAGTTGATGGTGTTGACTTACTGATTGCTGCACCACCAAAGACCAGAACCCAGACAGGGACAGGGGCTTTCTTGTCGATAATCCCAGTGCTCCACACAAGGTAGATGGTGGACAGCGGTCCGATGGCGTTGGAAACGTCGTTGGCACCGTGCGCAAACGAGGCAGTAGCAGCGGTGAGGACCTGCAGGAAAGAGTACAGAGCTTCGGTCTTGTTGTCGTAGTGCTTGACCTCGGCATGCGTCTTCTCCAAGTTTCCTCTGAGGAACTTGCCGGCAAACCCTTTGTTCGAATTCTGCTCCGCAATGATGTCACGGTCGACACCCCGGAGGAAGTAGTACTTGGCCTTGATGAAAAGATTCTTCGGCGTGTACCAAGGACCAACGATGGTTCCTTTCTGCGGCTCCACTGCAGGCTCGGGTAGTGCGGCACTCTGCACCGGGTTCTTCTCGACATCATCGGTTAGCGTGCCGTTGGTAGCGGGTGAGGCCTCGAGCTCTTCCTTCGTCTTGTGTCCGCGGTAGTAGTCCTCAACGATCTGAACGCCCGCAGGTGTCGGAGGAACCGTGCCCCGGAACCACAGGAGCGGACCGAGGAGGACATGCCACTTCTTCAGAGTCCAGTCCTCGAGCTGGAGCTTTCGATATAGATACGGCAGGAGGAAGACAGCGTAGAGGACGACCACGCCTCCAGCGACACCGAAAATGCATCCAGCAGTCTGTCCGGCAGTCCAATCGTCTACCTTCAGGATCGGAGCTGCGAGAATAATGAGTATCAAGGCAAAAACGGACAGAATCATGGACGACTAACCTCCCTTCCAGACGATCACCATGGTAAGAATGCCGGCTGTGACAGCAAAGTAGATGGGAATCATCCAGAAGCCAGCGCGAAGCGAGTTCTTTCTCTCGAGCACGCCGTACTTGGTGATCAGGAAAATGACCGCGGCAAACCCGCCAGCAAGTGCGGGGGCAACGAACCAAGCCGCGATAATAGCGGAAACACCATTGGCATCATTCCAGGTCCATTGGACGCCATCCTTGCCAATGGTCGCAATGGCGACTCCGATAATAGCACCAACAATGGAGTGACTAACGCACGATTCAGTCAGACTCGATCCATCTCACTTGCAACGCGCTTGCCCGGCGGCACTTACGTGGTGGAAACAGGCATTCCCATCTTGGTCGCAAACGTCAGCCAAGTTGACGATCCGACCAGAGCACACATCATTCCGAGCATCAAGACGGCAGGGTCCTCCTTGAACTTGTCTATTCCAATGATCCCGTTCTTGATGGTACTCGTTACACGAGCTCTTGAAAGGAAAGTCAGCAATCCTCGCTTGTTGACGACATCGTTCCCACTCACCCCACAAGGACAGCACCGAGGAATTCTGTGCAGGACGCTATCATCATGGCCTGCAGCATGGTCAGGGACCGCGACGAGACGGACGTCGCGAAGGAGTTGGCGACATCGTTGGCACCGATGTTCCACGCATCGAGGAAGGCCAGGATCAGGCCAATGGCGAAAATATAATCGAATTGATGGAGGACCGCCATCTTGGCAGATAAGGCCGAACAGTCTCTGACTGTCGAAGACGAAGGATAGGACCTGGTGCTGAGCTGGGTTTGTCTCTTCGACCCTGGAGCGGCCGTCTCAGGACCTTATATCTCCGTGGGCTCAACACCACCCACACCCTCCCACGCCGGCGGGCAGGGACTGAGCGCACAACGGAGCCAACGGCTGCAGCGCCTGCAGGGGCGTGCTTTCTCACGGCCGGATGCCAAGATCTCCGCCAAGGAGGAGACGTGCCAAGCCCGCCATGGCTCTCGCCAAGAGCGGGTCTTGACGGCCGGGAGGCGGAGGCCTCGTGCTGCAGGAGCGACAACGTGCTCGACATGGGAGATTTGATTTGAGCTTGGCATGGCGTGAGATCTCGAAGGGCTTGGCATGCCGTTCCGCCGAGACTCGACTTCGCGGTTTTCTCTTTTCACGATGGACAGCAGAGAGCCAACGCTTCCGCCGGTCCAGCGCGCAGCTGGCGGCGGGCTGTGTGAGCGTTGCAATGAGACCGTCTAGCCTGCCGCCCTACCAGAGCACATCGTGGGCTGGTTTTTGTCCGTTTCTGACTGCGTGTGTCGCCATCCCACCAGTTCTCGTATCCCCACATCGGGCTGGCTCTTTCGGTCTTTATCTTCCCACATTCTCACTCGGACTGCTTGTCGGTCTGTGAAAACGCAGATAAACGGCTGGGAGCTGTCTGGCGCTTGGGTTTGCGGAGCGTCGTGGTATACAACACTAGACACCTCAATATGACTCTGGTCAACTTGGAGAAATAATACCTCAAGCAGAGTTGTGTTCAGCCGCAGTTGGGGCACCGTAAGATTAGCATCGGGTCTACCGTCAGCACCTGACATAGCAATTTCTCGCATGCATGCAATCCAAATCGGGATATTTCCCAGTCACGTTAGGAGGACGTGCTACCACCATGGAGGGAGCCAGCCGGCACGCAGGTGAACGTCTTTGAGTTGGCCAATGGCCTCTGATGGCGGCTAGTGCTCGTTCATCTCCGTCGAGCTAAGATTGGAGACCGCGTCTTTTGGGAAAAGAAGCTTTTCGAATGTCACCCATGGCTCTAGGCGCGCTGTGCGCTCCCGGTTGCAGGTTGCACGACAGCACACGTGCATCAAGAACCTGCTCCATGTCGATCAGACTTGAATTTATAACGATCGACTGACATCACAGAATTATGGTAGTGGACTTCCAAGACCGAAAAGAGCTTGCTGGTGGGTGGCAACCACGCTGGCAACTACGAGAACAGACTGCTCCCGTGCCTTTTTCGTTCCTCTCTGTCCGTCCTCTTGGCCTGTTGCCCATCCTGTCGTAGGCCAGGCCCGATCCATCGCTGGTAACCCAGCAGAATTCTCCTTCCTTTTCTGTGCACTCTTTTTCATCAACCCCACCGATGGCCGCTCCGATGACCTTTCGAGTCGCTGAAGTCAGGTCGCCGTCGTTTCAGGTCACGGATACACCCGATGGGGAAGGGCGATCTGCAAAACATGCGGCAAGAGCATCCTATCCTTTGCCAACCTGGTTGGGTTGGATGATCGAAGATGGGTTGCTATGTGTACTATATCTCCGGCTCACAGAGAAGTCCCCGACAGTTTCTCCAGGGTCTCGAAATCGGGCATCCACAGGGGTGATCCCTCGTCCTGGTCAATCCACGGTGCGAGCTCCATCACCATGCGCAGCGCATCGTCCCTGTCGTCGACGTACCCCGTTCCTTCTGGTGCCGTCTCCGCGAATGTCCCTGCTGTCCGAGACGCTGCGAGATTTTCAGTGTCGGGCATATCGTGAGTGACCCGGTCGAATCTGACACCACTGTGTTGGGCGTGCGCAGCCATCATCTCAGCCATCCCGGTGGTCCCAGCACCGTTGCCTTGCAGCTTTTCCATGGTCGCGTTGACCAGAAGCTCAAACGCATCCCGATATTTCTTGACCCACGCAGCCCTCTCACCCATGACGAACAGCACCGCCGAGCAGGCTCGGATGTCATTGCTCATCCGCACTGACCAGACCCGGTCCGTGTTGGTCCACAGTGCATAGAGCATGGTGATGCCCGCCACGAAGACGGTCTGCACGGCCAGGAAGGAATGCCCGTACTCAAGCGTCTGGTGCAGCCTCTTGTGGGTCTGACAGATATCTCCCGCGGCTCGGAGACAGATATGGTAGTACGGATCTGTGATCGGGAGTAGGGGCAAGAACGGCTGGATAAGGAGCCGCACGGCCCGGTTATAGTGTAACATCGGATAATCGAGCTCAGAACCGCTGAACAGCGAGGTCACAGATGCTTTCCACTCCTCCAGCTCCCGATACAGCTTGTCCATCTTGGGCCGGAGTGTATGCAATGGCCGGTCTGCACGGTAGATCGAGTGCTGGATCTTCGAGTCAAACCGGCGCAATTGAAAGAGGCAGATAGCGAAGGTAAGAGAGGTCCTGGTCGTCATCGGCTGAGGTGAGGTCAGGATTGCCGGATCGCGCACGTCGTCGTCCACGTTGTATGGCAGCTCGAGGTCGATGTGCCGGTCTGAGATGCTGACCGGCCGTCCTAACGAGATGGCAATCACCCGTTCGAGGTAGTACACGGTCCAGAAGAGCCTCCTGCGCATCTGTGCCGTGAATGGATCGAGATTGGTCGAGTTTGCCTTCCTGTGGAGTCCAAGGTCGATGCAGGTCCGCATCGCAAGACCGATCATATACCACATGCCATGACTGGATGCGGAGCGGAGGTGATAGATAACCAGGAGGGTCATGGCCTCAATATTCTGGATCGACCGTGCCTCACGGGCCGCAGAGACATGCTGGAGCGCGGTCATGTAAAATCGCTTGGTTGAGTCAGCCAATGGAACAATTGACAGCAACATGACCGGACTCACCTCTGGCGGCGTATAGCAATACTTCTCGCTCAGCTGTATCATCGTCGCCCCAATAGCATAAACGAGATACAGCTTGAAGATACCAAATCTTTCCGCCTTGGACAAATCCTCGGGTTTCGTGCTTGCCAACCGCCACCGCTCCTCATGCAGGCGCCATACCTCCGCCCGGTCGAGGAATGGATAGCGTGGATGCAGCCGTGTGAAATACGCATTGAGAATCCGTGCTCCCATCTCGTCGTTTGGCGGTTCCGCACTGTTCGCGAGCAGATCCTCCATTTTGATGGGCCGGTTGTGGATGGCACCGGCTGTACTGGAAGAGTCGCCTCGTTTTGCCGCTGTCCCTAGATTGGCGTTTCCTCCGCACCCGCCACCCGCAGCTTTCGACTGGTCTGGGGATATTGGCAGGATCTTGTTCCACACAGTTGCCTGCACCATCTCGCCCAGATTGGCGGCGAGGGAGAGCCCGGAGCTGGATCCAACGTACGCGGGGGCTTCCGAGGAACCCAGTGTTAGGAACGCCACAATCTCTCCTACAGCATTGCTCCCTATGCCGGCTGTCCCCGTCTGCATGGCCGGTTGGCTCTGCTGCGACAAGAAAGTCGTCGCAGGGTGAGCAGTGCCGGATGCGTGGCTGTCAGCGGCCCTCGACTCGAACTGAGCGATTCTGCCCTCGAGGTAGGCAATGCGCTCTTCGAGGGCGCGGGTGTACCTGTTAATCCATTAGCTTTTCTGCGAGAAGAGAAAATCAGGACCAATCAATTGAAGAGAAACCCTACTCCGGTGGATATTCGCCCTCTCGTCTGATCGAGGACTTGTCACATTCAGCGTTTGCCTTGCGGCAATTGGAGCAGATGGGGTACGCATTGTCGCACTGCCAATGTTAGTGACCGGCCTCGTTTAACAGGATGTTTCAAAGATCGACTCTTGGACTTGACTCTAGAGGTTCGTGGAGTGCTTGCTTACTCTCTGCTTCCGCCTCTTACAGCGGGTACATGCCGTCCGGCCGCGCTTCCGCGGATTACACTCGCTCGAGGCGGGCGACGCGGTCGAGTGCTGAGGCGTGTTCATGCAGGGTACGTCTCTGTCGACTATACCAACAATGAGAGGATTGTGGGAATACCAGCTTCCCACACTCACCACCTCTCCCGAGGGCGCATCGAACGGCGGGAGAGCAGCTCGAGACGTCCCTAGCGATTAAGCTAGCTGACTAAAAGAAACTTCAGGACAGCCAGACCTGGCAGACAGCTGACACAATCTTTTTCAACGGTGAGAGAACGCTAATGACTGCTGACAAACTCCACAACGCTCTCTAGTCCATGCGTGATGGAGAAAGATAGACAAGATGGAGACAGGAACTGCGGATGGCGTGACGGACCACAGCAAGAGGCCCACTGGGGCGACGGGCCCGCTCGCCAGGGCTTAGCGTTCGGCACGCCGTCCCGAGATGTATGTAGATACCTGAATCTCCACGGTATCCAAAACCCACCTGGAGAATTTCCGGATTTCAGATACTTATTCTCCGATCGAGCTCTGTCCCACCGTATGACTGGTACCTTGGGGGTTCTGTGTACTGTACTAACTAATCTCGTAAGGCGACCAATCACATTTTGAGGAACACTAATCACTGGATCTAAAGCGATACAACTTACCTAAAGTACCTATGTGGATAGGGAATGATAAGTGATAAGATAAGTACCTAGGAAGGATGAGTATGATCCGGGTAGGTTTGTGTCTGTCCTATAACTCCTATCCTATCCTATCCTGTCCTGTCCTGTCCTGTCGCCAGGGGTCTGCGGTGATATTCTACGAGAACTGGCAACTATTGGGTTTGGAAGATGATGGAGTTCGGGCACGCTGTCCTATGCGTCTGTTTGCTTTAAGATCTCGGTAGAAGTGTAGATGTGATTATTGGGAAGGTCCAGGAGAAGATAGGATCGGGACTGCGGTCCACATCCTTTGGAAAAGGAAATATAAGGAAATATAAATACCATTAGTCTAGTAGAGGTCTATAATAGATCTATCATATAACAGCACCCATCCATTGCGTACCGTTTTTTAGACGCGTAGCGGTAGCTTGGAAATGAAATGAAAAGAAAAAAAAGCAGCCCGCCCATGCAATATATATCACCCGTCGGAGATGCCTCTAGAACAAGAAGAAAATCCACTTAAAAAAGAAAAGAACTGTATAATCCACCGGAATTCATCATCGTCATCATCATCGAATTCCCGCTCCGTCCGCGTTGTTATCTTCTGATGCAGAGCATTGCTTTGATTCTGCTCGAGACAGCTGCGGCGTCGAATCACTCTCTTCTTCATCTTCCTTTCCTTCCGGTTCCACCTCAAGTTGCTTCTCCTGAACAGCAGCAGCAGCTGCTGCTGCTGCTGCTGCGGACGTCTCCGTCTCCGTCGCCGCATTCGCCGCATTCCCGGCCTCCGCCTGCTCCCCAGGCTCCTTCGGCCTCTCCAGCCCCCGATCCTTGATCAACACACACCCCACCAGACACAGCCCGATCAGCGGCGTCTGCAGGATAAACACCGCCCGCGACGCGCTCATGTACGCGTCCAGGATCCCCTCCCAGTCCGCCGCCGGAATAGAATCTTTCAGATTGGCGGGCACCGCGTACGTCAGGTGCGCCAGCTGCCCGTAGTACCCCGGGGGCAGGTGCGAGCGCAGCGTGGCCTGCAGGACCGCGGCCGAGACGGCCAGCCCGACGGCGCCGCCCATGCAGCGGAAGAAGTTGCGGTTCGAGATGACGACCGCGCGCTGGGACTTGGTGCAGTGGGCCTGGAGCGCGACGAGGGAGGGTTGGAAGGTGAAGCCGACGCCGATGCCGATGAGGAGGAGGAAGATGACGATGACGCCGTGCGGGGTAATGCGGGAGAAGAGGATGGTGAGGCCGGTGCCGCTGTATCAAGTTAGATTCATGAAATGAAGGAAAGGAGAGGAAGGGGGTGTTAGGGTTTGGGATGACTTACAGAGTCCAAAGAGTGAAGCCGGCCCAGATGACTTCGCCGTACCGCTTGCGTCGCGAGATGTACTGCCCCGAGAGGATGGACGCGATGGACTGTATTGCGAGCATGGGGATGGTCATGGCGGCGGATTCGAGGGGTGGCCACTGCCGGACGTTTTGGAAATATAGCGGCAGGTAGTAGAGAAAGGACTGGTAGACGGCGCCGAGCAGGAAGTTCTGCAGGAAGAGCGTCGAGATCACTCGGTTCCGGAAGAGGGTCACTGCGTGATGTCAGTCCCAAGCTACGTCTCGGGGTCATAGGGGCGTTGGGTTACAACTTACTCGGTAGCATAGGCAGAGTCGCAACTTTCCACTCGATCAGGATGAACGCAATCAGCGCGCATCCCCCGATGACCAACATGCTGATCACCATGGGCGAGTCCCAGGGGAAATAAGCCCCGCCACCAGAGATCGGAATCAGCAGGAATATAATGGCCACAGACGACGCCAGTATACCGAGAAAGTCGATCCGACTGGCATTCTTCCGCATCCCTTCCTTGCGCATATTGTTCGGGAGAAGGAAGTACGCGATAACCGCGCAGCATGCCGCGAGAGGCGATATGAGCCAGAAGTACCCGCGCCACGTCGACTTCTGCACGAAAGCCGCCGCGATGAACGGCCCGATGACATTGCCTATTCCGACGCAGGACCCCAATATCCCCTGGTACTTGCCTCGGGCCTTGAGCGTGACGACGTCCGAGACGATGATCATCGTCAACGACGATGCGCCGCCTCCCGCGACGCCCGCCAGACCGCGGAAGACGTAGAACATGGCCGCGTTCTGGGACAGGCCGCACAGCAGATCCGCGATGCAGAGCAGCGCCAACGCCGCCATGAACACGACCTTGCGGCCGAAGATGTCGGACAGCCGGCCGTAGAGCACCGTGAACATGGTGTTCGCGATCAGCGACGACGTCCCCGCCCAGGAGATGGTGCTCTCGGCGTGGAGCTGCCGCCCGATGGTGGGCAGCATGACGCTGATGCCGTTCTGGTCCATGAAGCAGATCAGGACGGACGACGCCAGGCCGGCGAAGACGACGAGCAGTTGCCCGCGCGGGAGGAGGTTGGTCTGGTCGTGCAGGGCTTTCTCCGCATCTTGCTGGCGCTTCATGGTCCAGCGGTCTGGTTCAGATAGGAAATGCTGGTTGGATTAGTTTGTAGAAGATGCAACGCGTTAGGAATTGCGAAGGGCGTTGAGGCTCGAAATTGAAAATAGAATCATAGAGAAAATTTTATGTTCTCAAAGAGGGAAAGGAAGAAACAGACAGAAGCAATATATGAAAAACAAGAAGAAGCCGTCAAGCTCCTTCGAATCCGATAGCCTCAGTGCCTCGCAGTGGTCAGAGCCCCCGCGCTGCAGACCCCCCGATAAAGACACATCAAACGGCAAGGTATTGCCATGCTCATCATCATCGGAAAATTGTTTCCTATCATCTCCGTGGCAATCAGCTCAGATCCAGGCTCGGAATATGTGCCGATAACAAAAGGGGCCGTCGGGGCACAGGCAAGAAGACGCCCCGTGTCGAGTCAAGCTTGATGGCGAGATTGCCGGCGCCGCGTCAGGTTTGGGAGATCGAGCCCGGGATGTGGAGCCCGTCGGTCGGGAAGTGCCGACCGCGTCTTCGGACGTCCGATGGAAATTTCGGAGATGGTCATGGCGAGCACTGGGCAAGAGACGATGGCAAGAATCGTGTTCTGTTGGGAAAAAGGAATATTATTCTTTCCCGCCTGTCGGTTGAGCAGCCGTAATTGGTTCCGCAAGTATGTCATACGTCGTCCTGCCCGCCAAAGCACCATTGCCTTTTTAGGAATTCGGATGGTGCCCCGGCCACCTAGCCCAGTCAGGTTCTCCTAGGCATTGCGAAGATACTGCATGCTGAGATAAGATACATCTTCGATCCACGTGCAATTTGACTTTATCTCCATCTATCAGATGCTAGAGGCTTCCATTGAGAGTTTTTATTGCCAACTCTAACCCGTCGCATGCATGCATAGAACTATATATCGACCCAACAGATTCATCGCAACCTTGTTGTCGAGGGTTCCCCGTTCATTTCATCCATATCGTATTCTGCAGATGCAGTGTATATATTACCTCTAGCAGTTTCTGAGCGTAATCCTCCAGGCTTTTGAGGTTCTCTCAGCTAGAGTCTATAGAACCGTTTTGGAGAGACTTCTCGACAGACTAGAGGACGTGAGAAACAAGTTCCAAACAGAGCAGCAGTAGAGGCGGCCACAGCCTAGAGCTTATATCTAAAAGCAGGCGACCGGTCACCCATCCTGCTCAGCTCCTCCTCGGTATACATGCCCGTCCCCTGCTCCTCCCGCCTCTTGTTGATCCTCTGGTACGAGACTCTCAAGATAACAACCGCAATGAAACCGGCCACCAGGAACCCGAGTTCAAGCGAGTGGCCCAGGATATATTTTGGGCTGTCCTCTGCACGATAGAAGTTCGAGGCCATCGCTGGACGGGAAACCCAAATCAGTATTTACGTTCTCGAGACGGTTTGAATTGACAGGTAAAGTAAGTTAAGTAACTCACCTCCAGCAAGGTTGCCAGCACCGATGTGGACCGCCATTCCGACAGCCCGTTTGTAGCTTCCGGCAAGGTTGTTGCTCAGCCAGGTGATATTCCCGGGGAACGCCGGGTAGATACCTGAGAACACACTCGTGTCAGTGTCAATTATAGATAGAGTTGAAATAGGAGGATACCCACCAACTACGGCAACGAAGACTCCAAAGTACACTACTCCGGGCACACCTCGTCCAGAGGCTGCCAGGCAGATGATAAAACCAACTCCGATGAGGCACATGAACCCCAAGATAAATGGGGAACGCTTGCCCACTCTGTCTGAATACCAGGCGGCGATGACGGACACTGCGGCTGCGGTGACGTAGATGGGTACCTGAGCGAATTAGCAGTACATAAGTAAAACGAGGAACAGTGTATGCTCACAGTCAGAAGCTGCGCCGTCGAGGATGTGTATCCGAGCTCCTTGATAATTGTAGGCAGGAACAGAGACGTTCCATAAAGGGGACAGACAATCCCCCAGAACACTAAGTCCAATGTCAGTCTGCAGTTCATCTCCAGCTGAAGGTCTGGTGGTTAGGTACGTACTAACGACGCCAAGATAGATCTGCCAATCAGTGAAGGCGTCCTTGACGTATTTCCACTTGAATTCGTCGTTCTCCGCGACCTTGCGCTGGCCATCCGACTCCTGGTACCGCAGACGATGGACCACCCAGGCCCTTTCCTCCTCCGTCAGGAACGACGCGGTGTCGGGAAAGTCGTACAGGACGAAGTACGCCCCGACGGCGACGACGACGGTCGCGAGTCCCTCCAGGATAAATATCCACCGCCAACCAGAGTACCCGCCGACACCGTCCATTTTCTACGTGCCAATCAGCCTCCCGGGTATTAAAAGAGCAGGGGTTGAGGAAAACCCACAGCGATACCAAAGGCTAATAAGCCAGAGAAGGCCCCAGCAATACTTGCTGCGCTGAAGAACAACGCTTGTCGGTATTGAGCTTCCTCGCGGCGATACCACATCGTAATATAGTAAGTGACACCCGGGAAAAGGCCGGCCTCTGGTAGGCATTTTATTAGCCTGCAAAATCCCTGCTAAGAGAAGGAGAACTACCTGTTACACCTAGGAAGATCCGAGAAATCAGAAGGCCATGATAGTTCGTGACAATCCCCATGAGCGTCTGTCCTGTTAGACGAGCAGGAAGCAAATGACGTAATCGAAGCAGCTCACCATCACAATGCCCCAGGCGATCATTATAGACGGAAGCCAGATTGAAGGCCTGAACCGTTTCAAAAGCATGTTTGAGGGGACTTCGAACGCGCAATACGTGAAGAAGAACACGGTCACTTGAGATTGTAAGCGCTGTCGGTCCCATACACGGTTCTTGGGCAGATAACCTACAGCACCAGTTGAACTGAGGCCCCGTCAAGTTCAATTCCTCCGTCAGCCCCTCGATTTTGGCATTTCCGATGTTGCCTGCAGTCAGTTAATATCTGCGCACATTTCAGGACTGATCCTGGCTAGGTTATACCTCGATCCAAAAACGAGAGCAAATACAGCACTGATAAAACTGGAATAAGATGTAGATCCATCTTCCGCAGAACTTTCTTCTTGTCGATATGGCTAAAGGCGTCATCCTGACCGCCACGTTCAGGATCTTGACGGACGTCCTGCACATGCACATGGGAAGGGGACGACGATCCCGATCGCTTTTCATCACTCAGATGGATCGATTCAACGGATTCAGCCTGCGCAATGGCAGGCTTCTCAGGACTGTCTGTCTCATGGGCCATTGTGACGCGGCTGAGGGGCGATGAGAGAGATACGGACAGGGACAGCCACGACGCGAGGGCTAGGCAGGATTTCTAGGAGGCCAGCGATTGCAGAATAATTCCAGACCGCTTGCTTGCATAAATAGGCCCAGATGATTCTGTTATCGGCCCCTCTGGACGGGTGGTTGTGTTCTCTATTTCCTCAGGATCTGCCCGGACGAGGATCCACATAGTGGCGAATTGGAAAGCGGTTCAGAGCCGCGAACTCTGGGCGTGTAATCTTGCATCATCGGGAGCTCATCTAAAGAAGCAGCGTCTAGCAGCGTCGAGCGCGGTTCTTGTGCGTTGGAACGTGGATCTGGCAGCATCTCGTGGCCGCATCAGGACTGGTGGGTCGGGACATCGCTTCCCCGGACCACCCGTCGGCAGCGGTCTGGGGAACTCTGGGGTAAGGTCTGGAGAAGGCCCCCGCCAGCACGCGGGGAGGTAGCCGAGGCGTCTCGCCTCTCACAACGCACGCTGCCGTCTGTCTCTCGCCCGAGAGACCTGGCCAAGCCTGACTCGGCGGGGGACACGGCAAGTGAAATGCATCTGGGTAACAGGCACGGCAGTTGTCAGGCGGCGCCTCACCAATGATCTTTCCGCTGTGGACGAAGGGAATAACCAGAGGAGGAAAGGTTCTGAGCGGCAAAGAGAGGCTGGGCAACAGCCACTGAACTTAGACAAGAAAGATATACGAGAATGCGATCCAGTCCTGGGTGGTTTGTATTCGTGCTGAAGACAGACATCGTGAGACAACCCCTCTTCCTGGCGCGAGGCCTGCCACGGCTCAAGGGTATACTCCGGACATAAACTGGCGCCCGCCAAGCCGCCAGATCCTTGGGTTATCAACCGCTGTTTCAATTGGACACTGATCTAGATGCCGATATATCACTGATACCCCGCGACCTCGCGACTTGGCGGAATCCCTCCGACTTCTCTTGGCTCGTGTCCGCCATGGAAACGCCCGTTAGCAGCCGATCCACGTTTCCTCCTGAGTAGAAGACATACCGCCAGGCCATCAGGGAATCTAGAAGGGTCCTCGAACGGTCTGGAGGGGAATTGGATCTTGCATATCATTCGATTTCTATCGACCAATTTCTAGCGCGAGAGCATCTGACGTGTCGGGGTATCCACAAAGTTATTCACGCTCAGCTTGAAAGATCGAACTTCCTCCCCACCAATTCCTCACTCAGGCGGAATAGCCTCTCGGCTGCCTCGAGGTTTACCGCGTGAGGCGCCGCTTCCGCGAGTTGACACTCGTGAAGATACGTCTTCGATGGCTCCGACGGCTCTGCATGGGGAGTCAGATCATGTTAGCCAGCTGCCTCTTCCTCAACGAAGGAGCTAAAGGATCAAGAGTATGATGAGGAGGAATACCGTTCAAAGCAGGATCAAACGCTGCAACGAGCATGGGCGCGGCGCCCTGATCCGTTGACTTCCAGAAGCTTCCCGTCTTCGAGATGGTCTCTGTCCCTCGCTCGTCGAGATGGCGGGACAAGCCAGTCCAGATAGCTGTTCATCATCAGGGATGTTCCAGCTGACAAAAGATGAAGTAACAGAAAGACGTACACCCAGGATGCACACTATACGACACAATCCCCGAATCCTTCAACCTGTGCGTCAAATACACCGAGAACAGGATGTTTGCCGTCTTCGACTGCCCGTACGCCAACCACCCATTATACCCACGTGAACCCGGCGAGAACATGTCCGGCAGGCCAGCGGGCGGCTGCTCCTCCGGCGGCAGGCTCTCTGTCCCTCCTCCCTCCGCGGTGAAATTGTAGTCATGGAACCGGATCGGCGACAGCCTGTGCCCGGCGCTGGTGACGTTGACGATGCGCGTGGCACCGGGCACGCTACCCGGCTTCCTGGCCGCATTCCTGACCCTGTCCAGCAGGAGGTTGGTCAGGAGGAAGTGTCCGATGTGGTTCGTGCCGAACTGCAGCTCGATGTTCTCTTCCGTGAACCGGTGCTCCTGGACCACGACGCCCGCGTTGTTGATGAGGACGTCGATCGTGTCGAGCTGGGCGGCGATGCTCGACGCGGCCCTCTCGACGGACTTTTGCGAGGCGAGGTCGAGCTCGACGAACTCCGCGGAGACGTTGGGAAAGGATCCCTTGATCTTGGTGATGACCTGCTCGACTTTCTCTTTGGTCCGCGAGGCGAGAATCAGTTTGGATTGGTTCTGGGAGGCGATGGCGAGGGCGATCGCTTCGCCCAGGCCGTTTGGTGCGACGCCGGTGATGACCACTGCTCGAAATCATTACTGTTGGTCTCTCTGCTGACGAGTGTGGATAGGATGGAAAGAAAGGTTTCCGTCTACCATTCTTGTTCCTGATTTGATCAGAAAAGGCCCTAGCTACCTCCGTTGCGGTGGTCTTTTCGTTGTACTCGGGATGGGACGTCATTGTCATCGCATTATCTTATCTCTATAGACCAGGTAGGTACGGTACTACTTTGAGAATGAAACGACGCTTCCAGGAAGGAAACAGTACATCTATTTATACACGCAATTCTATAATTCACAGCCATGGAGACATATGATAGAAACAATCCATTCGGGTCCTATACTGTACAGTACCAGCCCAAGGTACTACCCCGAAGTGGAGAAACGCGCCCAGTCCCTCAGCATCCATCTCGAGGGGCAAGTAAGTAAGTAACTAAGTAGCATTACCTAGCCGCGCCCCACAAGCCCCTCAGTCTAATTTTGGACCTGCATCTCGCACTTACGATGGTTGTTAATCAAAATACGGGGAAGAAAAAAAAAAGAACATGTGGGGTGCGGGGCCAGGTGTTCAATAATAGATTCGCCGCGTGGAATTATTGTAGTAGATCTCCCTGGCACCAATGCCATGTTGCGCCCGCACGCAAGCCGTGTCCTTTCTCTGATCGATTGTCAATGGTATCTGCCATCATTATTGGTGGGAGGTAACCAAGCGGGTGCGGGGGGCCCCAACCCATATTCTTCTTCTTTGTATGAACAGTAGATCCATATATGGGTCCTGTTGCCTTGCCTTGGACAGGGGAGAAGGGAGGGGAGAGGAGATGGAAGGGTGGTTGGTCTAGTTACATACATATAGTACTTAAAGGATCCGGGCACTATTGCCAAGGGATACTTGAGATAAGAGAGTTTTCAAGAAAGATCTCCTTTGTTATTTTTTGTGTTGATTTAATCTTCTCTATCTGTTTCGACTCGAATAGAACAAGAACAAGAACGATCACCATGGTGTCGATAAAGGAGTCTCCTCCGAATGGAACGGCGGCGCCTTCTTCGACGGGTATCAAGATTATAGTTGTGGGAGCGGGTATGAGACATGATCTAACCTCCTACCGCTATTGTGTTGTTTAAATTCTATTAACATGGCATGAACAGGCTTTGGAGGATTAACCGCCGCAATCGAATGCCATAGACAGGGACACAGCGTGGAGATCTATGAATCTTTTCCAGGTAAGCGTCTGTCCATTTTAGACAGGAGAGTCGATTATATATATATATTCCCGGATTTCTTATAAATCCCTCATCTGTATCCGCAGAACTCAAACAGCTCGGCGACATCATCTCCTTCGGCCCCAACGCCGGTCGCATCTTCCGCCGCTGGTCCAACGGCGTCGTCGCCGACCGCATGCGGCCCCTCAGCATCGACCTCCGCAACCACGGCTTCAGGATCCACAAGTACACCGGGGAGCTGATCATCACGCAGCCGACCCCGGAGATGGACCCCGACGCGCCCGTCTTCAACGGCCACCGGGGCGAGTTGCACACGGTCGTCTTCAACTACGCCAGGGACGAGCTGGGGATCCCGATCCATCTGGGGCAGAGGGTGACGAGGTATTTTGAGGACGATGAGAAGGCGGGGATTATTCTTGATAGTGGGGAGAAGGTACGTAGTCATTTTTTTTTCTATATTGGGGAGAGTAGGGACATGGCTTATTGGAAGCAAGGTGACGGCTGATGTCGTCGTCGGAGCGGATGGAGTCCGTTCCAAGGCTCGTGAGGTCGTTTTGGGGTACTTCGATAAGCCCAAGTCCAGCGGATATGCTGTGTATCGGGCTTGGTAAGGTTCCCTGATCCAAATCCACATCAGACCGCAGGCCTGACAGAATGCAAAGGTTCCCCAATACAGACATGATCAAGGACCCTCGGACAAAACACTTCTGCGAAAATGGGGACACGTTTAATGGTTGGATCGGACCAGATGTGCACTTTCTTTTCTCAACGATCAAGAATGGGCAAGACTGCTGTTGGGTTCTGACGCACAGGGTAACATCTCAAACCAAGTCCATCTACACTCCTTGACTAACGTAGGACTGAACAGGACGAAGCCGACATTGAAGAATCATGGTCCTTCCCAGGAAAGCTGGAAGACGTGTACAAAGTCATCGAAGGCTGGGACCCGATATGCAAGGCCATCGTAGAAAAGACCCCTTCCCTCGTGGACTGGAAGATTGTATACCGCGACCCGCTCCCACGGTGGGTAAGCGACCACGGTCGAATCGCCCTCCTGGGCGACTCTGCACATCCGTTCCTGCCCACTTCTGCGCAGGGTGCGACGCAGGCTATGGAAGACGGCGTAACGCTGGCGGTCTGTTTGAAGCGTGGCGGGAAGGGAAGGGTCCCGGCGGCTGTGAGGGCGTATCAGGATATTCGGTTAGTAGCGGAATCCTTCTGTCCAAGAGCATCTCTTTTCGAAGCAAGGTGGAAGCGGAAGAAATGCTGATTCCTCCTAGGTACGACCGAGTACGAGCCGTCCAGAAGACCGGCGAGACGACACGCGATATGTGGCACAAGGCAGATTGGGAAAAGGTCAAGAAGAATCCGGAATCAATTCAACTTCCGAGGGAAGACTGGATCTTCAAATTCGATGCCGAAAAGCACGCAGAGGAGGTTTTCGATGAAGTGGCGAAGAAATTCCTGTAGACCTTAAATAGCAATGCTAGAACTCGCGGCCGCTGAGCGGTCCCCTAGCAGTACATATCATTTAGCGGATGTCACATAGTAGTTGGCTTGCAAACTCCTGTAAATTGGAATCTCACACCTGGCTTTCCATTTACTTCTGGCAAGCTGTGGGAAGTGGTTTGGTCTAAACGCGCCCCGGCGTCAGATCCGGGATCCGATACTCCATAGCCAGGTAGAACTCCATTATCTGGATTTGGATAGTTGCCTGCCACCGCGCAGCAATTCCTAGAGTAATCTCGCGGAATGATTATCCAGGAAAATTTGCCTGACGGTATGATACGTATCCAGACACTGCGTATCCAAGAAGTTTGAGAGAAACACAAGCTTCTTATTTCTGCTAACCAAAAGCGACGACAGTGAGAGGCAATGCTGGACGTCGCAAATAGTGGGTGGCTATGACCAACATACTAGCATACACCATGCGCCGGTCCGGGTGTATAGATCATAGATCATTTTCGTCATTTCAAATATGTGAAGTAAAAATGAAAGACGAGGAGGGAGAATCGCAGTGCCCGATTCAGTTTAAGATGTCTCGGGCTTGCGACCATAGACAACCCAGCTGACAAGAAGTCAGATCCTAGGCTCCCGGAGAGCACGGACAGGGTCAACTTACAAATGGAAGATCGCATGGATGTCACGGTCTCTTGCATCTTTCAGAGTGCGAGCCGCTAGGATCTTTACCTCGTTCTCAGTCCAGCCATGGAATCTTGTCAACAACGCCATGGCGCCCGCCTCAAATCCGCTTTCCACCTGCATGAGGTTCCAAGCCCCAATTTTTTTCTGTTCCGCGAAGATTATTCGTTAGTAACAAACCAATCGCTGGAAAGAAGACAAGAGGAAAGATGAGGAGGAGGAGGAGGGACGTACAAAGTGCTTGTCCTTGGGCCATGTTCCCAGTGGGAGTCGGAATTTGTGGGCCTTGACATCCACAAATCCCGCATCACGGAAGTACTGTTCGAACTTCGGTCCAGGGCGAGTATCACACCCCTGTTTTTCAAATCCATCGATGATCAGGTTGTAGAAGTCTTCAAGGGCCGAGCCCTTTGTTGTCCCGTCTTCTGAGCGACAGGTGGCATCCCAATCCTGGAATTCAACCCATCCTCCAGGTTTTGTGCAATTGTAGGCTTGCTTGATGAGTCTTGGGAAGTCTCTGATGGAGAAGGCTAGACAACGGGCGAAGATAAAGTCAAATGGATCTTTCTCGTACATCCATTCATCCTCGACGTCGTCGACAATGAATTTCACATTCGGGGGAACCCTGAGCTTGGTTAATACTGATTCAGCAAACGATGCGTAACCTACTTACAAAGAGGGCTGAGTAGGACTCAGATCGGAACCAATAACCTCGGCAGATGGGAATTGTTCGGCTGGTGAAGAGATGGATGTTAATATTCAGAAATCCTAATCCTTCAGCTTCAACTCTCCGGCTTGAACTTACCAAACTCTATAGCCCAAATGCCCGTGCCCGTACCAACATCATAAACGCGTTGCGGCGAGGGTCCAATAGGTGCAAGGAACAACTTCCGACCCAGCGCGGTCAAAAACATCTCATGGCACATGTCCAACCGATCCAATTCAGTCTCATCATTGGGCAGGAGGTAGGCTCTTGGGTCAGTGAGATGTTTAGGGTTTTAATATCTATCAAGCAAGACTTACTGCCATCACGGTATCCATGATAAGTCCGGCCATTCTCCTTGCGGTAATCAAGGACGGATGAGGTGAGAGAAGCGGTATACGTTGAACTGGCAGAACAGTTAGACAGAGCTAAGATGAAGGTTTCCCTTGCCTACAGCTCTTGTCCGTAAGTGGAATCGTTATCGGTGGCCTATATAGGAGCCGTTAGAGTTGATGCTTGCTGGGCGACAAGAACGTTGTCGGATCATGTACGAACGTTAGCATCGATCTCAATATTATCATCAGGCTGAATAGCTCGAGGACGAGTATTCTGCTGAGAGTCCTCAGGACGGGTATTTTGAGGCCGAGCGTCGTTCTGACCAGAAGTCGATTCCGCCATTCTCCGGATTCTCTGTCACGATATGCAATAGAAGAGACCAGCGATAGACGATACCGCAGCTGTAGATGAATCTAGTCGGTGGGTTGACAAGGAACCCTGCAACTCCCGAAGCGAGAACGAGGGGCCCATGGTGTTTTAGAGACGGACGGTGGGCTTGGTCTGGAGGAGACGGCGTGCTTGTCTGGAGGCTAGAGGCTCGACGGCCCGCTCCTCCCCGCGCGGAAAAAGCATGGTGCATCCGAACGCTCACGCAGCTAATCCGCCATCATAGTAACTGCAGGGCGGCGAATGGTGGAATCTGAACAGGAACGCGTCTGTGCTGTTGCAGAGCACTGCAGAGGTGGCAGCCGACTGGGCAGTTGAGAGCAGCATCAACCGCTTTCAGGTTTAGAGCAGCAGCATGGGCCCCATCGCTAGCAGGTCTGGCAGCCCAGGCCACCTGCACACCGCAACTAGCAAATCCTCGAGGTCGTTTCAGTTCTTCAGACATGAGCTGCCGCGTGCTACAGCCCATAAGAACGGGGCAGGGCTTGCAAATTCAGACCGTGGCATGACTTGCAGACCGCTTGAGGAGTTGGTGACTCCCAATCGACTCCGCCCCAAAACGGACAATACTTCCAGCTTGCAGAACTGTGGATCCTGCCAAGTAATCCACCATAATCTTTTACGCGGCTGGTCCAGTAGCCGTAGTTAGCCAGAGAGATGGGCATGATTGTCAGCAATGGAAAAGCATGATTCTCCTTCCAATCATGCTCCGAAACTAAATACTGTTTGCCCGAGCTCACTAGTCAGCCAGTGCAAATCTCTTCGGTACGAGCATCTTCAGCACTTAGAGGGCATGGAAGAGGAAAGCCGTGAGCTCCATTCCGATGACTTGTACTATGGAGGACACGTCTGCAGGAATGTTTTCTTCTCCGTACAGTAGTAGGAGATACCGAGGATGTGGTCTGCCCAGGCGCCCACAAGGTGTATCCAACTATTACCCCACTGGTTCCTTATTAATCCCTCCCTCCCCCCCTCCCCCCCCCAAAAGTGAGTGATGCAGATCGCTCAATCAACCTTGTCCAGTTTGTTCGTCTGCAGTCCGTTTCGTGACCACTGCTAATCTTTGTCCTGGTCAGTCTCCCTTAAGCAACCTTCTCAATGACATCCGTAGTTGGTTTATCCGTATCCGATGCAGTCGTTTCTTTCTCCTGGCTGCTGCCCTGGTCTTTGTCTTCTTCCCTCGCTGCTCTTCCTACGCACTTGTATGTCGCAAATTTGCGTGCCGGAAGACGTATCTCGAACTGCAATCAATCAGATCAGAAACAATGTCACACTACTCAAGCAAGAACTCCAGTAATACGAACCATTTCGTCAATCTCCTCGAGAGTACGATCTTTCACTTCAGGGAGAAAGAAGTAGACAAATGCAGCAGAGACCATACATGACGGGAACCAGATGTATCCGTATTTTGGTCTGTGACATCATTGTCAGCATATAGATCTAAGCGTCGAGATTAACATGAGTCACATACCCCCAATTGAGTGAATCGGGGTTGATGAAATAAGGTGCGGTAAACGTTGTAAGCCACTGTCTCAAAGTAAGCTTCTGCAATCAAAGCCGAGACTCTAGAAACGTACTGCGCCTAGAAACCCGACCGCAGCGGAGAGGCCGAACGTGTAGGATCGAAGCCGTTGAGACGGCAGCTCTCCTCCACTGAGCCACGCGTAGGTGGAAATCATACCCTAATACCGCACATCGACATCAACTTCTGAAGTATTGTCTTCATGGATTGATGGCAAACTTATTTCTTTAATCAGTAGGAATTGTGCAAAGTATAAACTTACGTTATACCCCAAAATAAAAATAACCGACAGCCCTACAATCGCCTTACCAGTCGACTCCGCCCGAGGATTAGCATCGTAGATGGCGGCTGTCATAATCTGGCTGATCCCGCACAGTATGAGCCCCATCGTGAGGAAGAACCGTCGACGACCAAAACGCGTAATAACGCAGATATTGAGCAGGATCGCAACCACCCCCATGGCTGTCAGGATGCAGCTGTTTTCGAAAGCGTTGCCGACGTGCGCCATTTCGAAAAAGTATGTGCCGTATGCTGCAGTAGTGTTAGGAACAACATTACAACATTTTCAAATGGACTCATCTACCAATCATATACATAGCACCCGAAGCTGCTTGTAAAGTAACAGCTGCGACGGACAGAAAAGTCCGCCGCCGGTCAACTGGGTTCGCAAACATGTCCCAAACGGACACTCCCTGTGAAAGATTGCGCTCGACTTCTATTGATGCCTGGATGTCATCGAGTTCCGACTCCACCGTCTCCGGGTTCGGCCTTAGCCATAGGAGTGCTTTACGAGCGCGATCGCGGTCACCATGCTGGAGCAGCCAGCGAGGTGACTCAGGGATAAATAGCATCCCAAAACAAAGGAATCCCGGAATGATAAATATAAGGCCGAGGGGAATTATGTAGGAGTTCTTGCCAGGAATTTTGGCCGTAAAGTTATCGATGATGGTGCCGATCAGAGAGCCTATGGACGTCCAAAACTGAAAGGCAGCCAACATCAGGCCGCGAAATCTCGCCGGTGCGCTTTCCTTTGAATCTGTTATCAGCGTGCAATCCAAAAAGGTATATCGTCACCAGTACCTGGATATATAGTTGCGAAAACGTCATGAGAAAACCGTTCCCAAGACCAATAATGAGACGGCCCGCGTAGAGCCCGCCCATATTCGTAGTCGTCATCATAACAATGTTTGCGACGTAGCATAGGAGGACGGCAACGTAGAGACTGGTCTTGCGCCCTATGAACACGGCTACCGGGCCTGGGATGGTCAATACAACGAGTCTTGACACAAAATTTCAACTGCATACCGGCGGAACACGATCCAATAAATGCACCGAGAGTCATCAAAGACGAAATCAGTTGCTGCCGCTCATGGGAGATGTTCCAGCCCATTGGAGTAGACGGGTCTCTCTCCCCAAAAACCTGGACAGTTCATCAGTTATGGTAAGCTGCTTCAGTTGCTGTTCAACACACCTCAAGGAAGCCTATCATGGCCTGGAAACCGCCGATCATCGTAAAATCGACTCCATACTGGAATGGAGACATTGAAATAAGCGTACACGCCGCCAAACTCTTCCAATGCTCACGAAACCCATTTTCCGTATTGGATGTCATAGTTCCAAATAATCGAATTCTCTGAAATGACTTGCTGAGGACCTCTCTGAAGGCTTTCGGCATTGCTGGCCATGATGGCCTTTGAAAGGATTATGGAGATCCAAGCTAGCCGGAAAAAAAAAAAAAAAAAAAAAAAAAAAAAAAAAAAAAAAAAAAAAAAAAAAAAAAAAAAAAAAAAAAAACTGCATATGACAGCTGGACCCCCAGCTTTCCTAAATGTAGTGGCCACACATTCTGAAGAATTCGTGGGGCCTCTGCGGAGACAGGGTCTATTACCCCAGACGACGCGTTTCCCCGTGGGGTTGGGGAAATACACGTATCACATTCGGAACCCCAGAAGGCGGATCAAACCGAGTAACTTTCATCCTAAAAGTTATGCGGGGAAATAAGAGGAAATTAACAAAACTAATAGGCCCGGCGTGCGGTTGGAAGCAGCCACAGGTCCAATCAGTTGATACTGAAAAGCAATAGATGACAGCCGTATGGCTCAGTCACAGCCAAACGTGGAGCCGCCCAATTGACTATCTAGGCTTCTGAATTCTCTGAGAATCGGTGATTAGGCTGCATGTTGCCAGTAGCCTCCCCTCTTCTGCCTTTGAGCAATGATGCTGGGCCTTTTGTGATCACAAAGATAGAAGAAAAGTATGAATTGTATCATCCTTTCGAATGCACGCGAGTGTCAAGAAACAGAGACGGATAGGAATCAGCAAACTGCATGATTCTTCAAAAAACAGAATAGTAATACCATGACAAAAGGAGGAAATGCTCATGGAGTCGAGGTGGGATCATTCTTGATTGACATGGTCCCATGTCAATCAATTCCCGATTAGTATCGGAAAGACCGAAAGGACTATCAAATTCAGGTACATTGACCGACGAGACGGTACCGGAACAAATGCTAACCGCAAAAACACACCAATGACAACAGCAAGCCACAGCTTTATTATGCGGCTAGACGCTCCAAGAGTTTCAGGTACCACATGAAGGACTTAAAGTAGTGGGGAAGGGTCTAAGCGAGATCGCCGCATGGTCAGCAGAACACTGACAAAATGTGGGGAAGGCAGCTATGATTAACAAGAGGATTCTCCGCGGGAGAATCTATAGTCCCGTAATGGGCGTGCAGAAGACCGGCTCCCCATGATCTAGGAGAGGTGAACATCGAGAACGAGAAAGAAATGCGACTAGGCTCTAAAACCAATTATAAGCTGGAGGGTGTTGAAGAATTGGGCAACTTGAGAACAGTGACCCGTTTGCTTCATCAGGATCCGACAAGTGTGTTCGACGGAGCTCCCTCGGCGTATATGTTGTTGCAACAGGCATGATACCTTTCGCTCAATCTTCGTTGCAATACAATTATGGTCTCGTGAAGTTGGTGCTCATAAATGACGGCACCGCCTATATGACATGCAATCTACATACGATGTATGTATTGTGTCAGCCAAGGAGAATTTATGTGGTACAAATACCCTCCTGTCCACTTGCTGTATGAAGAAGCTTGGGCTGTCCATCATATGCTCCAAAATTCGGCACAAAAAGAAATGTATGCAAAGGTTGGCACAGTGAACAATGTAATGTGAACGTCTTCTTGATTCACACTCAAAAATTTCTGTTCATGGCAATCTCTTAGGATAAGAGTTGATATCCCATGGATGACTCAGCAGCACCACAGAATCAGCGAAGCTCCAAATCAGTAGTAACACATGCCCCTTCTCAGGGACAACAAAAAGCAGCTTGTGTGTCTTCATTTCAGCTTTCAGAGCGCGATGTTTCCTCTGATTCCTCGCCGGCTTGATCACTGTTAACTCGACTGATGAGACGGGTAACATGTCGCATCAAAACTCGTAATCATCCTCACCGTTACTTGGGCGTCAGTGGACTTCCACATTCAGGCAGCCTAATTGGCTACAGAGATGAGAGGGAATATCTATCCCAATCAGTCACTGTCGCACATCGCAACAGACACTCGATAGTATAGCACTGGAGACCTGCTCCTGTAGAGAGTGTTTAAAGCTGTCCTGAGTGAAAACATGCAGATATTGTTTCCAACACAGAATTTATGAAAACAAGAATTTCGGGTAGTCGATCTCAGATATAGACTCGACGAACACTGACGACTGACATAATTGACTGGTATAGCAAGATGGCAAAAATATCCAGTGTCTGCAAGATTGCTGACGCGAGCTCACTTGGATTGACTGAAGATGATGACCCTTTGTCCGAGAGGATTGTCGCCTTCTGGCTGTCAACCCAGTAGATCAGTCGCTATTGAAGCACTTTTCGACGTTGTTAGTGCTCTTCCGGGAAAGGATCAACGTCATCATCGTTAGTGTTGCTATTACCCTCGGTCCGGACCGATGAGGCTGTCTGCGCGTGAGTGCTGCTGGGATTAGGTACTGGATGTTGTGGAATATAACTGCCAGTCACGTTTCCGTGGTTTGGAAAGAAACTTTGGTTTAATGCGCCACATGTAGTGCATGTGAATTCGATCTTGAAGTTTGTAAGCACCAATTGAGCAGCCGCATGATGCCCGCCCTGCTGCGGCTGCACCTGTTGATGCTGTTGCTGTTGCTGTCTTTGAGCCTTTGTCCCCGGTCGTGTTGCTGGTTGCTGAGTCTGAGGTGGTCGTGGAATTGTTTGCTGAGAAATATTGATCGGTGAGAGATGGTGGTTACGAGGAGCTCTTTGTTCCTGAGGTTGTCCTTGAGCATGAACCTGCACCTGCTGGTTGTGCGATTGTTGTAGAGAAGTCTGGTTGCGTGGAACTTCATTCTGATGTATGTTCCCACCCTCAATTAGCGCTGACGGCAGTTGATTGTGGAGCCAGTTGTTCCCAGCAAGATTATTATTGTTGTTATATCCAGGACGGTCATCACCCTGTTGTGGTGGTGGCTGCTGGACCGCCTGCTGCTGCTGCGGCACATTTCCATCGCCGTCAGGAGCTTGATCGGGATGCACTCGAGGCCGCCGGGGCTGCAGCTTTGTCAACGCCCGCTGTGCCTGTCTCATCGATATATCGTAGCCATGATACCGTTTGACGGCATCAACTACATCTTGGCCCCTTATTTTATTCTTCATATCGAAGAGTTTCGGTATTTCAGAAAGTAAAAATCGCACATGTGACGCTTCAGAGCGAGCAGGTGTCGACCTGGAAGAGCTAGCATTCCGACGACAACTGTGGCTATCTTGAAGGCTGGTAATGTATGTTGCATTTTTGTTTGCACGGCAGACGACTCGGAAATAGCAATTGGGGGACGATCGACAGCCCAAGACTACACTCTTCTTGTTGCTCCTCACTACCCGGAGGTCCCAATGCTGTCTGACCGAAATACTCCGTATAACTGTCTTGAAATCCTCCAGCGACGCGAACCTCTGGCCCACGTGGAGCCCGGAGTACATCTCCGTCATGATGGATGGGCAGAGAGCTCGTCGGAGGAAGCAGGGCAAATTGAACAGCAGACAGAGCTGTTACGGAAGTTCTATATACAATGTCATCAGCGAGCGAATGGCAATTAGCAAGACAAGGCGCTCCTCATACGCAGCAAGAACAGCCCTTCGGTGTTGTTGACGGACTCAAGGTCGATGGTACAGTACTGAGGGGCTATGTCATGTCAACCAAGGTGACAGATGCGTCGTATGCCAATAACGTTGAGAACTTGGGTACCGCCCGGAGGACGGAAAAGAACCATAAATCACGCGAACACCAAGCAGGTGAAGGATCCAAAGGCAACCAAGGACCCTCCAGGTCTTTGGATTGCCTTCAGGTCCGTGGGCGAGCAGAGGATCGGGCTGAAGTAAGGTTGTCGACTTAGCGCGACCCGCAGTCTTCCATAGTGATGGTTTGCCTCACCAAAGCTCGGAAGCTCAGACCGCCCGGAGCTCTCGCAAACCCAACACCCGCCATCGCGATCGTTCTCTGCCAGCCTCGTGGCCTCCATAGACTAGCGATAAGCATCATGGAGCCGTATACGTTACTGGACCAGGCAGACGAAGGTGAGAATTTTGAGTTTTGCTCTCATCCCTTCTGAACAACAACTCATTTCACCTAGATGTATTGCATAAATCTCGCCTCCTCAACGTCGAAGAGAAACCATTCAAACGCATCACCAAACGCCTCCTCACCCCCGGCTCGTTGTTCTCCACCCCCACGACCCTCCCACCGACTCCTCCCCCGGATAGCGATGCAGACGCAGCCGCAGCAGCAGAGGCTGAAAGACAGAAGAAGCTCGAGGAATGGCGCCAGTTCCGCGAGGACGTAATTCTCGATTTCGCGGCATTCGAGAGCAGCATCGCGCGCATCCAGTTCCTGTTAACAAGCAACGAGAAGGAACGCGAGCGATACGCGGCCGAAAAACTGCGAATCGAGTCCACGATGCAGGAGGTGCGTGATAACAATGCGGAGCTGCGGATCCAGCTGGAGGAAGCGCAGAAGAACCTCGCGTTGCGAAAGACATACGACGAGCTGGCGGAGAAGATCACAAGCAACAGACTGCTCCGACCGCGCGAGGATCAACTGGCGAACCTGGAAAAGCTGCGAGCCGAGATCGCGGAGCTGGAGAAGGAGAGCAGGGAATACGCCAAGACATGGGCAGAGCGACGAGAACAGTTTGGTCGCATCGTGGAGGAAGGAATGCAGTTGCGCCGCCTGATCAGAGACGAGAAGGAGGAAGTGGAGCGCAGAGAGGGTATGCAGGAAGGCGAAGATGGTGACGAAGGAGATGTGCCCTCGAAGGGCAAGACGAGTGGTGCCAACACGCCACGACCAGACCATGACAGCATGACTCCCTCACAGTCAACTCAGGAGCCACCGTCTAGCGGGCTCCAGGTCGAAAAAGCGCCTTCTGCAGCACGAACCGCGTCTCCTCTGCGCCAGGCCACCACTGCAGAAGGGGAAGTGAAGACTGAATCTCGGGAAGGCGAGGATACTACCATGGCCGATGAAGGCGAGGTCACTGGCGAAGAAGCATCGCAGCGGCCAGATGAGCTCGAGGAAGGAGAGGAGGTATCAGACGAACGGGCGGCCGATAAGATGGATACTTCTTGACGACATTCTATGCTTTCTATTTACCTACAGTGGTATGGCGTTCGGTGTGATGGCAATATCCATTGGCATGGATTTCGTGTTCTACTATATCCAATTTCCAGGTGTTTAACGGGTGACCAAATTATGTGCAACAAGCGTGTACACTAGTCATCTAATTCATGATTTCCGCTGGATCTCAGAATTCAAGCAACCTCTCTCAGAGCAGTCTTGGCCTGGGAAACGGCTTCCTTAGCAGCGTTGATCTGCTCAACATTGCTCTGTTCGCCCTTTTGACCCTCCTCAGCCTGCGCATGCGCATTAGTCAAAGTGACATATACAGGTGTAAAGCGATGAAGAATGTGATACTCACCAGTAAGGCCTCCAGTTTCGCGAGCGCATCCGAGATCTTCGTCTTCATCTTTGGGAGGACAGCCTTGGTTTCCTCAAGCGCACGACGCTAGAGTTGGTGGCTATTAGCAAGTAGTTCGACCCATTCCAGGCCCGTTCTATGAGATCTTTCAACTTAAAACATGCAGATAACAGACAATTAAGGACAACACTAAGATGAACAAAGAAAATACAGTGGAAGCTTACCTCCTGCTTCAGCATATACTCCTTGTTCCCATCCTCGTCATCACCGCCGGCCTTGATCTCTTCCTCCAATTTCTGGATCCGCTTCGTCTGCTCCTCCAGCTCGCGGTGGTAGGACTTCTCCTCCTTGACGAGACGGAGAACCGACGAGGTCGCGATTGCCAGTGGCGTGGGAGGAGCCATTATGTATCGCTAGGTGCACTGCGGATGTTTGTCAGAATTCCTGGTAAGGTATCGAGTAAATTGAAAGGTGACACGTGGGGGATTGATGGATGGGGATGATGTAATGCACTAAGTACAGCCAAGGTGTACCTAAGGTAATCAGGGAGCAACAGTCACAGATGAGATGCAGTTCTTTTTCTTTTTTTTCTTTCAGGATCTTGCTATGAGAGGGATAGTAGTAGTGGCAGGAATGATGTAGAATGATTTAGAAGTCACAGGATGTTGCCCAGGATTGGTAAAGGGGGGAAAGAACCGATATCTTATGTTTCGTACCTGAGACTTCACAACCCTTGGACAGGATCCTCCTGAAATAGGTTTAATATATAATATTACAGTCAAGCAAGCTCCAAGTGCCAAAGAAAATTGGCCTATTATTTGTCTTTAACCAATAAGGGATAACGTAATCCACAACCGAGCGAGCCACCCAACCGAGCGAGCCACCTCAGAACCCCTAAACCTTGCATCCATTGGATCATCATCAAACCCAATTTTCCATCCAATATGACATCAAAACAACCAGATT